>Ga0265314_10000004_pt1 | contig 939480 bp, 682 predicted proteins | sample 4126metaG_FD_203106 | JGI IMG/M metagenome (GOLD analysis project Ga0265314, IMG submission 203106) | Rhizosphere microbial communities from Carex aquatilis grown in University of Washington, Seatle, WA, United States - 4-1-26 metaG | ecosystem: Host-associated > Plants > Roots > Rhizosphere... | reverse complement strand
TACTTCAGTAACAACATCTTTCGTGCCGCAACATAACTTCCCGCTTCCAGACGGTAGAAGTAGACTCCGCTTGCCAGTCGTGAACCATTGAACGACATGGTGTGTCGTCCCACCGCCATTGCCCGGTCGGTTACCAATCTCGCAACTTCACGACCCAACTGGTCGTATATCGCAAACTTAACCGAGGAAGTTTTCGGTAGCGAGAACGAGATGGTCGTTACCGGATTGAAAGGATTAGGGTAATTTTGTTCTAATGAAAATTGTAATGGAACCAATGAACCATTGTCCTGCTGACGAACACCATCGATGAAGTTCGTGACCGTCATTGCAACCGGAACTGTAACTGAGCCGGTCGTGTCGTTGGTGAGGAACCGGATTGCCACGCGGTATCGTCCATCCGGCATCGCAAGACTATTAAACGAAACTGTTACTGTATCCTGCTGGCCTGCCTGTAGCGTGTCGTGTTTTGGCGTATAACCAATCCACAAAGTATTAAATGCCAACTCAAACAGCGCTATTCGGCAACTTGTCGTAGTTTGCATCACCGCACAAGCCGTCCAGAGCATCGGGTTCCAGCGCGGGGTAATCGAAAGCCCAGCTGCCCGTTCATTCGGTAAGCCCAATTTTACCAGCCGCGTCCAAGTCGTACCCGTCGTCGGGTTAATCTTGTACAAACGCGTGCCGTAATTGAAGCTCGAAGAATCGCGGACGAACGCATACAAGTTCATTCCACTTGGATCGCTCGCATAATATGCAAGGCCCCACAACCCACCGGGAGTAGTTCCACTGGGGTTCTGGATCGTACCGTACGTTGCGCCGTCACTCAACCGCATTTTATATACTGCACTTGCTTGGTCGCCATAATACAGAATATTTGCTGCGGTATCGATGGCGATGGCGCGAACGGGGTTGATACTGGTGTTGTATGTTTGGACAACACTGCCATCGGCGGTATCAATCTTGTCGATTACGCTGGAATAGGCGCTATACAAGTAGCGATGACCGTCCCACGTCAAATCACGCCATCCGTACAACCCTGTCTGGTCTGGACAATTGTAAGCATGAAGAAGGTTACCGTTGCGATCCAGTTTATACAAATGGTGGGGTTGGGTATAATTGTTTGCACCCGTTACCCAGAAATTATTGCCATCGAATTCGACGCCGAAAATCTGGTTATCGCCTCCAACCGCTTGAGTCACATTGAAGGAAAAGACTTGATCCCACAATGAATCGGTTTCGTCAAAATTCCCGCCGTAAAGCAGTTGCGAATTCCAAGTCAACGGCCCATTACCGGTATTGCGAACAAAGATATTCCGCGTGGTAGTCATCGTCGAACCGGAATCAAGAAGCGTAACCGCAATCGAGTCATTCGGACGAACGATGGTATCGTTTACTGCAAGGCGCAACGTCGGATTCGTTAAAGTGAAATCCAATGTTGAAGTCAACGAATCGTAAATGGTAACCGTATCAAGTCGCGTATTCACACCCATACCGGACGCTTGCGCAGTGTAATGACCGATTTGGAGGTTGGTCATGGTATAATGACCAGCAGCGTCACTGGTAGCATTTCTACCACCATTCAACATGAGAACTTGGACTCCGGAAATTGGAGTGTTATCGGATGCGCGACGCACCGTACCGGTTAAGTTACCAGTTGCGGGTTGTGTGGTCGTAAATAGAATCGCGAAATTCGAGTTTGTGCCGACAGGAATTGTAGCACAGCCCGGATTGTACACATTCCAAAAACAATATTCCAGTGCACGGGTGTAATTGCTGTCGGCAATGCCTACGGTGCAATAATTCATACCCGGTTCACCACTGGTCGAAAATGGAGTCGGTGTAAAACTCTTGTATTGGAACTTAAGCGGAGAATCGCCGGTCGGTGTCTGCGCATAGTTCGGGTTCGTGATAATTAATTGGTATTCCTGAGCAGTCGGTGTATTCACTGTAGTCGATTTCCAAGTCACAACATAGCGATGATTGGTAGTATCCGACCATACGTACACACCTTCATTCGTGCCACCTTCAGACTGCATGCACCAGTTCACGGCAATAATATTTCGCGGCCCTTCCTGAGCCGGTAAGTGCCAGTTGCGGCTATTCTGGTAATATGGTTGAGCACCGAATGCCAACCAACCGTTCGTACAAATCGTTACCGAATCGTAGCTCGCGCCATAATATCGAGCAGTAAAAGGTAAACGAACTGTAGTCGATAAATCGACATTTTGCGCACCGGTAATTGGCAATCGCGTTCCAGATCCACTCAATGCCGGAATGATTTGAACCCAACTGTAAGTCGGTGAAATCGTCCGGTAAGATGTGTCGGTTTGGTCGAATGCGAGATAACCATACGGATCAGGACCGGTGGGGTCATAGGTATGACGGGTACCGACGGTCACTGAAAAATAAACCGTGTCTCGTACTGCGCCACTGATAAAAGTTGCACCCAAATTAGCAATCGTACCGGGTATTGTCCGTCCATTTGCCGTTAGTGTAAACAACTGATTGACCGGATTCGAAACATTTGTTCCAATCGGTAAACTTGTAAATGTTGCGTTCGGTACCGTAACAGCAACAAATGGAGACATTGAAAAAACGGTGGCGTTAATTGCACCGGTAGCCAATCCGCCATTATTCCTAACAGTCAGGGATAATGTAGAACTCTGACCAACGTTGAGCGTTGCGGGGTTAAGGGTTTGTGACATATAAGCAAGTTGAATGGAACGTATTGTGAGCGGGACCGAAATCGTCCGGTTTCCCTGATCCGTTACTAAATTCAACTGCAATGGAACCATATCGTTGTCTTTGAAACTGCTTAACAATTGAACACGGAAAGGTGTAGTGTTCGGCACAGTGCCACCGGAGGATGCATCGCCCCAAGTACCTGCGTTATTCACCACAGTAACTCGCGGATCGAAGCTGGATAAAGTTCCACTTATTCCGGTAGCAGGCAAAGAACCCCGGTTGATAAGTTGAACGTTTACGTCGATTGTTTCGCCCGGATTGGCAGTACCGTTATTGTTACCGATACGGCCATTCGTCGAGTCGTCCTGAACCGTGTAAGTCGAAAAACTCAAATCAGTCGGCATTTGCGTAACAGCTATTGTATCTATTAACGGATAAATATTTTGATTAAGCTGATTTCCGGTTACAGTCAACAGCATTCTACCCGCTGTCGCATTCGTTAATGTCAATACGACATGGCCGCTATCATCAGTAATGCCGCGGGTATATGTTTCGTTCGTTCCACCAGCATTCTTCTTCCAAGCCGTTACCATTGCCCCTGCCGCGGGCTGTAACTCGTTATACATTACTTGCAACGCTAATCGGTTTTGACCTATGCCAAGCGTATCTGAAACGGTAGCATAAACATGATGTGGTACACCGGTCCAAATGTTTGCCGAAATCTCACCAAGAATTTCATTCCAATAAATAAAATTAGCCGCATCACCCGACGAACTTAACTGATAGTTGCGCCACATTTGGAATTTGGCTTCATAATACATACCGGCAGGTTGACGGGCATTTTTCACGCCGAACCCGTAAAAAGACCCAGCCGCCATGACATTATTGTGCGCCGGATTTGTTCCTGTGCCGTAAGTAGATACCGAAGAAAGTGCACCACGTGGCGCTGTCGGTGAACCTAATGCAGTTACTGCTACATGCATACCGCTTGCGCCTGAACCATACCAATCACCGGTGGAGCAAGAAATATTGAAACCTACGAATGGTTTGTTGATGTTTTGAATATTTTGAACATCGGTAGATGTAATCTGGAATTGCCAAGACGCTCGGTGCGCCCAAAATATTGCACCCGGAGTCAACCGGCTGTTTATCGTGGCATCATCTACTGAACCGCCGTGTTCGTCATAATCAGTATGGATAATGCCTCGAACGCGCATCATCTCATTACAAAATCGTATACAAGGAGGATTTGAAACGATACTGTTACCGGTACCGGCATATCCCCAACCATGGGTAAACCACGCAGTATCCGATCCCGTCGTACCCATATTCGGTTTCTTCTCGTAATTGAAAGCACGATTTACCTGCGTTTGTAATCCTTGGACGTCATCGACATGAAGTCGAGATACCCAAATACTTGCAACCAAGCTTGTACCCAAACATGCATACGGGTGGTCAGAGTATCCAGTCGGAGAAAATGTTGGTAACTCATATTGTGCTGTACTTGTACCGCCATCTGCCATGAATATCACAAACTCAAGGGGTGGGTTCCATGTGCTGTAGGCATTTTGGATATACGTTTGAATGGTGGAATTCGAAGTAGAACTGGTCACATAAATTTGGCTGGGACGTCCACTCTGCGTCTTCCAATCCACGAATGGTTTAATCAACGTGTCGACACCGGAACGCGCGACAAACATAATTTGTCCGGGAGGTGCTCTACGGGCGTCGTCGAATAAATCTTCAGCGCCGATAATGTCACTGTATATACCAGCAAAACTGGGCACGGCATGTGAACGGCTATCCGTAATTTCATTTACTCCGAAACCGCCGATTGGAGTCGTTTCGACGTCGATTGATTTGTAAACGCGCAAGGTTCTCGTTACGGGGTTGTACATAACCGGTTGAATACCCAACAATTCAACGCGCGCGTCGCGAATGATTTCTGCCGAGCTTGTTACTACGTTTTCGGAAGGAAACCATGCATCACGGTTATAAGTTGCTTCGTCATACGTATATTCCGCCGGAATAAGCCCATCTGGTCCCTTCACTAAATCTGTCGGTTGTTGGGGAAGTACGTCGATATTGTTGTATTCATCGTATTCACCTAACTTCACGTTCAAGCTGACATTTCCGGTATTTGGTAACCGGATGGCACGTGAAATAAGAGGAAGCGTCGGCTTTCCGTTTTGCCACAACCGTGTTTCTCCATCGATGGTTACCAAAGTCCAGGTGCGTTTGTTTAAGTCGACCTGTTCCATTTTCACAACAGGATTGCTGATGTGAATCTTTAGATGACCTATTCCCAAAGTTTGAGAGGTGATTTGAACGGCACCTTCTACTGGAATACCGTTAATGACGTCGTCGTCCGGTGTCCATGGCCGTGCGGAAAAAGCTGCGGAAACACCAAGGAGTACGAATAAAACTATTACGAAAATTCGGTTATCGCCCGAAAGCGCCGATTTCATATAACGAACCAAATGCATTTGGATCCTCCAAGTTTCCCAATCTCGGTTTGCAAGATGAGAGATTAATGAAGAGCTAACAAAATACGGTTTGTTAATTTGTCGGTGTTATGGTATTAAAAAAAGTAGGAGGATGCAAGGTTTGAGACGGGATTTTAGTATTTTTTTACATTATGAAAATGTGTGTTCGATTCTCCAATTAATAGCGAGAATCAGTTTGTTCGAAACTTGAAGTATTTTTACTTATAAATATCTGTTGTGCATTATGTTTTAGACTACTCCACGGTTGCAAGGATAGCATTAATTTCTTCTTGTGTTTCGTCGACTAACTCGTGGTAATGGCTCGAAATTTTGGTTTTAAGGGTTCCAAGGTCTTCCGAAACCATTTCAAACAATTGTTTGCGATCTTCGCGTTTCGTTAAATCGAGGCGATGATTGTGCGGTGAATTACGTGAGAGTAGAGATGCTTTCTCGAGATATATCAAGTACACTTGACTAATTATCAGGTATTCGACATCGGTGACAGAGCTGTTCTGATGCTCGGAGAGCTTCGCACGTAACTTACGCCATCCCATAGGTTTCCTCCTTTAAACAGGAGTAGTTTATTCGATTGAGATATCTATCTTTCCCCACCAGAGCAAAGTTTTATCCCGGTTTTCGATAAAGGTGTTCAACAAGAGATACGAGTCTTTTTGCACCATTTTATCAAACACGATTTTACCGTTTACGACGACTGTTACCGGTTGATCAAAGCGAATCATCGCAGGATTTAGCATAATCGAAACGGCTTTTACCCGGCTGGTTTCAAGCTCGAACCTATTCCCGATACGGTGTGCCATAACAGCACCTGATTTCGCTTTACGGGGAAACGCATCATATTGTTCGATGGGTGGAAAGGCACTCTTTTTCGTAATACGGTTATCGGGACCCCGCAGATATGCTACTATTACCGAATCACCGCGTTTCTTCATCGCCCTTGCTTTGGTCAGGTCCATCAGACTATGGATGTGAAAAGTATCCATTGCTACGATAACATCTTCCATTTTCAAACCGATTTTATTCGCAACCGATATGCTGTCATCCATAACGGCATCTACTCTAACGCCATCGCCCTTCCACTCTCGTTCCGGATTAAATCCGATCGTGACATTATCATTCACTAATTTACAGTTGTACTCCTGTTGCCAAGATGCCGCCGCTCGTGCCGTATCCAACGCTCGAATAGTCAACCAATCCACCGAACCGTAGCGAATATCGGCAGTTTCCCAATACAACGTTGACTCAAATGGATTTCGGTAATTTTGCTCGACACGGGGAATAAACGCCGGGTATTCCAAATTCAAGTATGAATCATCATGAGTTGCGGTATCATATACCGTAACGTTTAGTCGTGCGCCTGCCTGCTGTGCCAATTCCAGCATTGGTAACATCCGGCGGGTAGGATAAAGTTGATCGGCACCTCCTACTGTCGCGAACATGGGCCGGGCACGTAAATTGGTAAGAGTTTGTTGCATTTCTCCATCGAGGGAACCAACCGCCATGTGACCAGACCAAGGAAAGAATTGGGCAAAATTTGTAGGATCTATCATCGCCATGTGGTAGGAACCGGAACCACCGTCCGAAAATCCGCACATTACCACTCTGTCATCGTCGATTGCATACTTTTGCTTAATTTCGTGTAGTAACCATTTCAGATTATTCATTCCGGTATCGTTCCACCACAAACATCCTGTTTTCGCAAACGGAAAGAGGTAGAACCACCCATTTTGCTCACATATTTTCACTAAGTCGTCTGTCATCAATTCACTATCAGACACCGAAGGATATTCCGGTCTGCTTACTCCTCCGTGTAAATAAAGCACTAGTGGCGTCTTATGGCTACCGTCATACGATTTTGGGACATAAAGAAATGCCGGAGCGGTAAGCGAATCGTTTATCTTATGAGTGATGTGGACAAATTTCCCCGTTGTATCAGGATGTACATATTGGGTAAATGAAGTTATCCAAATCGAAAGAGAGTCGACGGGAAATGTGGCAAGTTCAGGAACCGTTCGTTTTGCTTCGTCAGCGGAACCGGTTAAAAGAGAAGTTATCGACTTTATCGGCGCTGATGCGTTAGTCGGCATAGCAAACGCAGTGAAACTCAGCAGAATAAGTATTATAAAAAGCTTTTTCATGATAGTTCCTTGAGTAGTTGCTTTAAGATAATACTAAAAACCCAAAGAAGTCGCGATCTAAAATGAAATAGGAGTATCGATGAACGAAAATGAACGACCCTATGTCGTTGGTGTGGACTTAGGCGGAACAAAAGTCGAAGCATGTTTGATGGATTCGAATCGGCAGGTTCTTAAGCGCAGTCGTCGCCTTTCCGAGCCGACACTCGGCATCGATCATGTAGTGGAAAACATTTTCCGGGTTATTGAAGACGCTTCCGAAGGTATACTCTATTCTGCAATCGGTATTGGTACGCCCGGCACTTATTTACCGGAGACCGATACTCTTTTCGGTGTGCCACATACTGCTGTTTATGAAACTCCCGGTTTCATGAAGAAGATTCGAGATAGATTGAAACGCCCATTGTTGACTGAAAATGACGCGAATTGCCTCGCGCTTGCCGAATATTTCAACACATACTCAAAAAAGTGCAAATACGTTTTAGCAGTTATTCTCGGTACTGGCATGGGTTTCGGGTTGATATTAGATGGAAAATTATATCGGGGTGCAAATGGTGGAGCTGGTGAACTTGGTCATTGCACAGTGAATATGGCTGGCAGAATGTGCGAATGCGGACGAAAAGGGTGTGCCGAAGCATATTTATCCGGTTCGAGCATTTCCCGTCGGTACGAAGAACTGACAGGGACTTTTCTGGAGGTTGCCGAGATCTATCCGAAGTATCAAGAAAATGAATCTTCGGCAACACTTTTGTTTGAAGAAAGTTGTTTGATAATGGGCGAAGTATTCGCTAACGCAGTAAACGCTCTGGATATCGAAGCGATTATTCTTGGCGGTGGAGTTTCCAACTTACCAGTTTGGTACGAAAAAGTACCATCCTACTTGCAACGCTCTTTATTTGGTATTCCCAGAAATACTATTCCCATCCTTAAAGCACAGTTGGGAGACTCGGCGGGTGTCGTGGGAGCGGCATATTTGGCTTTACGGGAACTGGGACTGATGTCATTTTGAAATAATTACTGCATCTTTGCACCGTAACGTATAAGTGTCTCTATCATTGGATTTAAAACAACCGGATCTTCGACGAATTCCTTCGCGGCTTGGATTGGCGAAACACCTTCGACGTCGACAACATTGATGTCAGCGCCATGTTCCAACAATATTCGTGCAATACGATGATGGCCTTCCTGCGCTGCAACGTGTAAAGGAGTACTTCCACCCCTGTCATGGGCATTGATGTCCGCACCATGACGCAACAATAACTCTACTTCATTTTGATTCCCACGCTCAACCGCTTTGTGTAACGGGGTTGTCCGGTTGTGGTCCCGTGCATCGACAACAGCTCCATGTACCAGCAATACTTCGACGATATCCCGGAAGCCGTATTTCGCCGCAAGGTACAACGGCGTTCTCCCACCGCTGGTTTTGGCTTCGATATTGGCTCCATCGTGAAGTGCTTGTTTTACTTTTTCGACGGAACCGGAACGAACCGCCTCAAACAATCTTTCGGTCGCCATGGTAATTGTCCTTGTAAATGGTATAGTTCAAAGTAAAACACAACCAAAAACAGTGCAATACTTTACAATGTAAAACGAAATTAGGAGGAAAAGTGGGTCATTACAGGTTACGAGAAAGAAAATACAGAATTTATCAAATCTCTGCTTTTAAATTGAAAATCTATCTCGGAGTGAGTATACTATTGTGTATGTTAATTTTATATCTTTTTTCTTGATTTAGTGCAGTTTTGTGTTTGAAGTTTTACCACTAATCATACATTCATTATATCGCTTTTAGACGTTTTTTAAATCTTTACTCACCTTTTACTTTCGAATATTTCAACCGTTCTTTCCGATTGAATTTAGTGGTCGTTGTGTCACACTTGTTTGATTTGGGGAATCTACTATGAAATACGTCTTTGTGTTTTCGACCGCTTTTTTACTACTTGCAACCTCTTTCGCTTATGCACGGCCATGGACACCCGACGATGATGAGATAGTCGGTATTCCAGTAAATGGTGCAGTTAAAGTTCACTCAGAGTCTTTTGGAATCGGTCACCTTAAAATTCACTTTTCCGACCCTGTCGTGAAAATGACGTCACTTGAATTGAATAATAAAACGTGGACGCTGGTAACCATCGGTGGTGAAACACGGTTGTGGCAAACCGGTAAACCAGAGCTACCACTTATTTCACGGGCGATACGATTGCCAAATACCGGTAACATTCGATTAAAGGTTATACCGGGTGAGTACATCGATTATCCGAATATCGACGTACTTCCACAACAACCTACAAAATTAAAAAAAGTTGGCGACCACCTCGAACCAATCGAATACACGTATGACGAGACAGGATACAAAACTGATGCGTGGTTTCCATCGGAAACCGTCCGACTGACAACGCCGGAAATAATTCGCGATGCCCGGATCGCTTTATTGGGTGTACAACCCGTACAATACAATCCGGCAACGAAAACATTGCGCGTTTACCAGTCGATTGAAGTAGAAACGATTCCTATCGGTGGTGTAGGTACAAATGAGCTTTCGCCAACTATATCGCATGCGGTGCCGAGTTTTGCTGGCATTTACAGTGACATAATCGGAGCGGAGGATCTGTTTGATGATGCAAGAAGAGCACCTCCCGGTCAAATCATGTTAATTTGCCGGAGTGGCGTCGATACCCTGCTTCGCCCGTTTGCTGCATGGAAAACCGCGAGCGGTCGTCCCACCCAAATCGTGACGACTACTGCGATAACTGCCGCGGCCCTTCAAACTACAATCAACAACGCTTACAATTCATGGAACCCACCGCTCGAAACTGTCATTCTTGTGGCTGACGGTGGTACAACTACAAACACTTACGAACTTCCTACTTATACAACCAACAGCTATGGTATTCCAAGTGATCATGATTATTCGCGTGTTGGCCAAAGTAGTCTGCTCGCGAGTGTTTGGGTCGGTAGAATGCTTTGTGATAATGTTGTGGAGTTACAGACTCAAATCAACCGGTCTATGAATTACGAACGAAACCCTTACATGGGACCAACTGGTGCTGATACGTCGTGGTTGTCTTTTGGATGGGGATATGCCGGTACTGCCATGAATGTCGTTTCAAACCGCCCCGCAATTCGTTTCTGTTTGGAAATGATGAGGGTGCGTGGATTGTCTAACCTTCCTTACGATGAGTTCAACGGCAATGAGGATCCATCGTTAATTAGTACACGGTTGTCGGGTGGAGCACTTTTTTGGGCGGAACGTGGAGCATGGACCGGTGAAATTAACTCGTTTGATATGAGTAATATTTTTAACACTAACAAGCCATTTATTTCATTGAACATCACTTGCGCAACAGGCGACTGGTATGGTTCGGGTGCAACCGGTGTCCCAAAATTTTTAACACAGATGGGAACTCCGTTACAACCTAAGGGGGCTATTACCGCGATGTCCACCCAGACATCCAATGCTAATTGTCACCATAGTAATAGTATTGCAACGGGAACTTATTATGCCCTTGGTGTGCAAAACGCCCGGCAACCGGGATCGATGTATTTCGAAGGAAAATTCCAAATGTGGCGAAATTTCCGGCTGGGAGATTCTGCAAACGCGGTAAATTTTTTATACATGAATAATCCCATGGGGGATATTTCTGTCAACTTCTGGACTGGTGTACCCCATCCATTGAATATAAATGCTCCGGTTACGATGGCAATCGGTGAGAACCGTCTTGCCTTACAGGTATTGCAAGCGAATAATCCGGTTCCCGGAGCTATCGTAACAGCTTGGAAAAAGAATAACGGCGGAACGAATGAAACATACACACGTGAAATTGCCGATGATAGCGGACGGGTGTTATTAACGCTAAATAATACGGCTGCCGGAAATATGTATCTGACTGTCGCAGGCAACCAGCCAAACCAAAATTTTATCCCGGTAATCGATTCAATTCTGGTGTTTCAGTCTATGGTCGATTTATCCTATTCATCCCAGACTATTTTAGACGACAATAATAATGGACGCATTGGAAATAGTGACGGTAATGCAAATCCCGGCGAAACAGTGGATATGTCCGTTCAATTGATAAATCGTGGTACAAACACTTCGAGTATTATTCTTGGAACGTTGGTTAGTACTGATTCACGAATTACAGTTATTACGGATACTTCGACGTGGAATGCAGACGCAGCGAACCAAACCGTTGGGTCGCTAACACCGTTTCGTCTGCATCTTCTAAGTGGTCTAAATGACAATGACCAAATTCCATTACAGCTTACCCTTTCTACCGATCAAGGAAACCGAACGATTACGGTACCACTCACGGTTCGTTCGATACATGTAGCATTTGTATCCTCCACATTAAACCCGGTTGTGCTTAATCCGGGCCAAAACGGATCGCTTTCGATTACGGTACGTAACAACGGTGGGTTGGCACTCGGACCGACAGAGGTTACACTCTTGTCCGGTTCCTATTACGCGACAGTAACGAGTGATAATTCGATTTTTTCAACACTTCCCATTGGTACAAATGTTTCCAATCCAGCGAACCAATTATTTAACGTAACTATAAACGGCAGGTTGGTTGAAGGTTCGATAGTTACATTGCGTGCCGTTTTTGCTGCTGGAGCCATACAAGATACAATCTCGTTCACGATTACGTCAGGAGCGCGCCACAATTACGATCCAACCGGGCCTGACGAGTATGGTTATTTTGCTTACGACAATACCGATACGGCTTATTTGCAACTTGCTCCGGTTTATAACTGGATAGAAATCAATCCCGCATATAATGGCAGCGGAACGAATCTATATCTTTCTGATCATTCCACAACATATCAGGGTACTGGTTCGAGTGATACCTCGACGGTAAGAGCTCTTCCCTTCCCCGTTCGGTATTATGGTGCCATTTACGATTCTGTAACCATCGCAAGTAATGGGTGGCTTGCTTTCGGTACACAGCCGTACTACAACAATCTTCGTAATTGGCATCTACCTCCACAGGAAGGGCCGCGAAATATTGTTGCAGTCAATTGGTGCGAACAAACTGACGTTAATCCGAACGAAGGGGTATTCACTAAGTACGACAGCACCAACCATCTATACATTGTAACTTGGAAAACAACGACATTGTACACTCCTTCCGCACAAGAGTATCAGGTTATTCTTTACGACCCTGCCTACTATTTAACAACAACCGGAGATGCCATACTTAAATTCCAGTATAAAACGTTTAATCCAGCGCCATATTCAGGAAGTGAAAGTGGAGTGAGTTATGCGACTGTCGGTATTGCCGACAGCACATATACCCGTGGACTCGAATATTGTTATTGGAATGCTTACACCGCTGGAAGTGCACCGATTCCCACTGGAACACCAACTAACGGAAATCGTGCAATACTTTTCACTACGGCAGCTCGAATTACTGGAAATTTAGCAGGAACCGTACGACGTGTTTCGAACAATCAGGGAATTCCCGGTGTAACGGTGATGACCTTGAATACGTATCGATCGGCAATTACGGATTCAACGGGTCACTATCAAGTGAACGATTTACAAATCGGGTCATATCGGATTCAAGTAACGGGTATCGGGATTAATCCATTTATCGACACTGTATCGATTTATGACAGTGTTACCTCAATTCTGAATTTCCATGTTACCAGTCCGACCCTTCAGTTATCTGTTAACGATACGACTGTCAGACCCAATGATTCTGTTTCTGTCACGTTGAGTGACACCGGGCAAACATCCAACCAACGGATTTTTGTCCACAATCCCGGTAATGGTATACTGGCTTGGAACACCCAGTTGTTGTATGACGTCGGAACCGACGATTTGGATTCGCTTTGGCAACCAGTGTTTTCGTTTGACGCTACTGAAGCTTCTGGAGGAGACAATGCGCTTTCCGGTGTAGAATTCGATGGTCAGAATTTCTGGATAACCGGTGCTAACAATTACACATTTCCTCATCACTTATACAAACTCGACCGAACCGGACAATTACTCCAAACATTCGATTGTCCGGATACAATGGGCCTTTTTGGGTGGCGCGATTTAGCGTGGGACGGACATTACCTCTATGGTTCATATGCACATTACATCGATAAGATAAGTACTACGACCGGACAAGTTGTTCAACGTTATTTGACTACAATTGATCCCGCTCGCGCATTGGCAATCGATACTTCAACCGGTACGATGTATTACGGCGATCAGTCAAGTGCCATCACAAAGATGAGGTTAAGCGATGGCGTGATTCTCGGAACGATACCGAATCCTCTTTCTCCGAATCCGGGCGGGTTGTATGGTTTAGCATGGATGCCCGCCGCGGTTGATAGCTTCAAATTGTATGCATTCGTACGAGATTCGAGTTCCCGGACTCACGGTACACGGATATTTAAAATCAATCCATATACCGGAATTTCAATCTCGACAGTTACGCTCGGATTGCCGTATGAAGATGCGGGGGGACTTGCGATAACTTCCCGTTGGAATCCGTTACTTTGGACACTTGTTGCGATGCGTCAAAGTAATGGGGGATGCCACATTAGTTTGTTTGAACTCGCATTCAACCACCAATGGGTTTCTTACCATCCCTCATCGGACAGTTTACAACCCGGCCAATTGGACACTATGAATCTTCATTTCGATAGCAGAACGATGCCGGACGGAATATATCGGGTATACCTGCGGTTCAGCAGTAATGCATCCGATTCCACACAAACGATACCAATTATTATGACGGTGGAACCGTTCAATTCGGTTGCAGATCGACGTACTGAACTTCCCGACAAACTTACGCTGGAGCAGAATTATCCAAATCCCTTCAACAATACTACAACCATTCGATTCTCGGTTCCGGTAAAATCAAAAACAAAATTACGGGTATTCAATATTGCAGGTCAGGAAGTCACTGTACTATTAGATAACACGACAATTGCCGGTTCATATCGGATTGTTTGGAATGCACAAATGTTATCATCGGGAGTCTATTTCTTGCGGTTGGAATCAGATAAGTCAATTCTGACACAAAAGATGATTCTACTGAAATAGGGCTTACAACTTTCGGGTAAAAAAAGCGGAAGCGTGCTTCCGTTTTTTTTACTCACGGTTACTTAAGTAGAACGTGACCTTATGGAATTTATTTGTTTTTAAATAGATAAAGTCAAAATGATTGCCCAGTAACAAATTGGCTGCGACTTTATATTGAATATAAACTTAATAAATTTGAATATATTATTTATAACATAACTTATCATTTTAACAAACAAAAGTATGTGAGAAATAAGATTGATTAGAAAACTAATTCGAATAATTCTACTCAAAGAGTGAGTGTTTACTTTTACAATAAACTATGTTTTATTTAAATTAAATTCTTAACCGTCTTATCCTGAATTATTTTGCTTTCATTGGCTTAATGGAAGTATTTGAATTTTACAAGTATTACTATTATCAATACACAGACTCTTTCTTAGAAATTTGTCTACTTTTATTGCTTTTCCTCTGCTTTTATCTTGCTACTCATTTTTCTCAATTTTAACATGTGTTCAACAACACATTTCGTGTGTGATATTCTGATTTTCGAAAACGGTTAATTCTTTTCCACCCCACTTTGTTCATTTTGTCTCTTTGCTCTTTTCCACAATGACACATTTTACTTGCGAGGTTGGTTATGGTCGGTGAAGATCGCACCACAAAGCAGAACCACTCCGAGGTTGGCTTGATTGGAGTGCTTGAAGAAGTACAATCCAAATTTGGTTATCTCCCCGCAGATGAGTTGAAAGCAGTTGCTGTAAAATTCAATCGTCCGTTAGTGGACGTTTATGGAGTTGCGACATTTTACAAAGCTTTCAGTCTTACACCGCGGGGTGAACATTTAGTGTCATGTTGTCTTGGTACTGCCTGTCATGTATGGGGAGCGCCAAGGATTGCCGAAGAGTTACAAAAACGATTGGGTGTTGCTCCGAACGAGACGACACCGGATCGAAAATTTACTTTCCACACGGTTAATTGCCTCGGTGCCTGTGCACTCGGTCCTATCGTTGTTATCGATGGACACTATTTCTCACAGGTAAAAGCATCACAGGTTCCCGCTATGCTCGAACAAGCGAGAAAAGGGCTGGATCCATCACAAATGCAAAAGGGTGAAGGCATATTTCCGGTGGACGTCGCTTGTCCGCGCTGTAATCATAGCTTGATGGATTTTACTCACCCCATCGACGGATTCCCCTCTATCTACATCAATTTAGCTTTCGCGCATCAGCACGGCTGGCTACGGCTTTCGAGTCTGTACGGCAGTTATAACGTGGAAGTCGAATATGAAATCCCTCACGAAAGTGTGGTGGATATGTTTTGTCCCCATTGCAACAGCGAATTATCCGGTGCGACCGAATGCACAGAGTGCGGATTACCGATGGTGCCGATGATGGTTCGTGGCGGGGGAATAGTCCAGATTTGCCGTCGCCGGGGATGTCGTGGCCACATGCTCGATGTTTCCGGTTTAGATATGTAGCAATTGTGTGCAGACAAATGTCTGAACCATCAAAACAATAAAAACTATCGGGAAACGAAAATGGAACAATTGCATACTTTGGGCGATCTTGAGAAACGTATGAAAATCAAGCGTCCGACCGACATCCCGACTATCGTGATATCAGCCGGTACTTGCGGTCAGGCAAGCGGCGCAAATGAGTTAATTCGCGCCACGAAGCGGGAAATTCTCGCGAAAGGGTTGAACGATACGATTCAATTGCGCATCACCGGTTGTCACGGTTTCTGTCAAATGGAACCTTCGTTATTAATCGAACCCCGCGAAACATTTTACCCGAAAGTCAGTACGAAAGACATCCCCCGCATCATTGATGCGACCGCGCAGGGTAAAGCTGTTCACGATTTATTGTGGCTCGATCTTGACACCGGTGAGCGAATCGAACGAATGGACGACATACCGTTCTTCCGGTCACAGCTCCGTACTATTCTCGCGCGGAATGAAAAAATCGATCCAATTCGCATCAACGATTATTTCTTGAACGGCGGATATGGAAGTCTGTACAAAATATTGAAACGCTCCGATCCGCTATGGGTAATCGAAGAAATGAAAACGAGTGGTTTGCGTGGACGTGGCGGTGCCGGTTTCCCGACGGGAAAGAAGTGGGAACTTCTTTCTAAACAGCCAAGCGATAAGGGGAAATACCTGATTTGCAACGCCGATGAGGGTGACCCCGGCGCATACATGGATAGAAGCATACTGGAAGGGAATCCTCACAGCATTATCGAAGGAATGATTATTGGTGCATTCGCGACGGGTGCAACCAAGGGATATGTGTATGTCCGTTACGAATATCCGCTTGCCATCAAACACTTGACGATTGCAATTCGACAAGCGCGCGAACTTGGCATCCTCGGTGAAAATATTCTCGGGACGGGTTTCAGTTTCGATATCCAGCTAGTTAAAGGAGCGGGTGCGTTCGTGTGCGGAGAAGAGACTGCTTTGATTCGATCCATCGAGGGTTCGATGGGAGAACCGCGACAACGTCCCCCTTACCCAATCGAACGCGGATTGTACGGTAAACCGTCCGCGATTAATAACGTCGAAACGTGGGCAAATATTCCCATCATATTCGATCAAGGTGCTCGCTTCTATTCTCATATTGGTACCCCCGGTAATTCCGGTACTAAGATTTTCAGCTTGGTGGGAAAAATTAAGAATACCGGTTTAGTCGAAGTACCGATGGGTACAACCATCCGCGACATCGTCTATCATATCGGTGGTGGAGGGAGTGGTAATACTCCGATAAAAGCAATCCAAACCGGTGGTCCTTCCGGTGGTTGTATTCCCGCCGACAAATTCGATTTACCCATCGACTACGATAGTCTGTCAAAAGCCGGCTCGATAATGGGCTCCGGTGGTATGATTGTGATGGATGAGCGAAGTTGCATGGTGGACATCGCGAAATACTTCATGAATTTCCTGAAGGATGAATCATGCGGCAAATGTTTTTCCTGTCGCAAGGGTACTCAACGGATGTACGAAATTCTCGAAGATATTTCGAATGGTACGGCGACTCTTGCACATCTCGATTTGCTGGAAGAGTTGGCGTTAGTCGTCGCTGACACTTCAATGTGCGGATTGGGACAAACTGCGGCGAATCCGGTTTTGTCGACACTCCATTATTTCCGCGAAGAATTTATCGAACACATTGTCGATAAAAAATGCCGGGCTGGAGTTTGCAAAGAATTAGTTGGTGCACCGTGCCATTCCGCGTGTCCTATCGGAACGGAAGCATGGCGATACGTCGCACATATCGCGCGTGGCGAATATGAAGACGCCTACAAAGTGATTCGCGAAGTGAATCCATTCCCGTCGATTTGCGCACGCGTTTGCGACCATCAGTGTGAGGAAATGTGCCGGCTTGGTACGACCGGAAACCGGTCAGTAGCAATCCGGGCATTGAAGCGGTTTGTTACTGATCATGTCGATCCGAAAGTGTACAAACCAAAGTATGAGAAAACAAAAAAAGATAAAAAAGTCGCAATCGTTGGTTCCGGTCCTGCAGGACTAACTGCCGCACACAACCTGTCGTTAATGGGTTATCCGGTCACGGTGTTTGAAACCGAGACTCAGGCGGGAGGTATGCTGTATAGCTGTATACCTGAATATCGCCTACCTCACGATGTTTTGAAAAAAGAAATTGATGCGATATTCGATTCGAATGTCACATTCGCTCCCAATAAGGAATTAGGTCGTGATTTTTCGCTCGACGGATTACTACACGATGGATTTGACGCGGTGTTTGTTGGTATCGGTGCGCAAAAGGGGAAACGGCTACAGTTGGAAAGTGAAGACAATGAAAATGTATTCCCGTCCATTGAGTTCCTGAAAAATTACAATGAGAACGGAAAGGAAAAAGCTTCCGGCAGAGTTGTCGTGATTGGTGGAGGTAACTCCGCCGTCGATGCCGCGCGAACCGCCCTTCGCCAAAAAGGGGTCGAAAGCGTAACCATCCTGTATCGCCGCTCCCGCGAAGAAATGCCTGCATTTGCCGAGGAAGTCGATGCGGCAATCGAAGAAGGGGTAAAGCTCGAAACTTTGGTTGCTCCGGTACGAATCAAAACGGAAAAGAACCGGCTGATTTGCATCGAGCTAATTCGCAATCGTTTGGGTGAAGTCGATTCCTCGGGAAGAAGGAGACCCGTACCCATTCCCGGAAGCGAGTTTAGTGTTCCCTTGGATACGATGGTGGTTGCTATCAGTGAATCACCCGATGTCAATTCCATTTCAGTGGAAGGGGAACTCGAACTCAAAATCAAAAATGATGGAACGGTCGAAGCCGATAAGCGAACGCTACGATGCAGCAGGCCCGGTGTCTTCGCGGGTGGTGATGTGATAACCGGTCCCAATACCGTTATCGATGCAATTGCCGCAGGCAAACGAGCGGCAACGATGATTGACCGTTATCTGCGGGGTGAAAAACTCGAACAACCGGAACCACCGCGCAAACCGACTGTCTATGTCGAACCGGTTCTTACCGATGAAGACGAACTCGCCAAACTAAGACGTGCGGAGATACCACGTGTCTCTCCGGAAGTCCGGCGAAAATCATTCCGCGAAGTCGAGCAAACATTAAGCGAACCACTCGCCCGAAAGGAAGCCGTGAGGTGCCTGCGATGCGATTTAGAATTCACCGAAAAATGCCGACATAAAGAAACTGAAGTGAAAGAATCAGCGAGGCAATCGATATGATCGACCTAAAAATCAATGGGATCCCGGTTTCCATCGATTCCGGGCTGACAATCTTGGAAGTAGCAAACTTTTTCGGTATCCCGATTCCGACACTCTGCCACGTCGAAACACTCCCTTCTTATGGAGCATGTCGATTGTGTGTGGTCGAAATCGGTGAAGGGGCAAAATCCAAACTTGTCACTTCCTGCACATACCCCGCCGAAGATGGAATGGTAATTCGAACAGCTTCGAACCGTGTATTACGCGCACGAAAGATAATTCTTGAATTACTTCTTTCCACTTGTCCGCAATCGAAAACGATTCAGGACCTTGCATCATTTCATAACATAAAACAGCAACGGTTCCGGCAGGAATACGACGATTGCATTCTCTGCGGACTCTGTGTTCGGATGTGTGAAAGCCAAATGCAAGCGAAAGCAATCGGATTTCGTGGGCGTGGTGAAAACCGCACGATTGGAATACCATTCGATATCAAATCGGAAGAGTGTCGGTTATGCGGCGCGTGCGAATATATCTGTCCCGCCTGTCAACTCCGGTGTACGTATACTGAGCCGGATAAAGTGATATGTGGTGGGTGCGCCAATCTAAGTCCACCGTGTGCAGCGAAAGAGCAGTTCGATGATATGATGTGCTACCTATCCCCCTGTGTAGCGTGCGAAATCGCAAAAAACTGAAGTAACCGAAGCAATAACGAGGAGAAAAACATGTTGCAAACGTTGTCAGTAGTAAACCGGTCAGCGGCGACATTAACCAAAAACCGCACTGATCATTCCATCACCCCGATATCGGGAATGTGTGTTACCTGCGTTGACGGTTGCATCGGTATGTGCGAAATCGGCAAATCGGCGTACCGGGGTCACGAGGTCATTTACCCGCAACCATTTGGTGTCATCACCACCGCCAATGAAAAAAGTTACCCAATTGACTATTCGCATTTTAACATTATGGGAACCGCAGTCGGCGCTCACGGCATCAAAGCCGATAGCGACGTCGCGATATTCCCGAATGTAAATTTGGAAGTCGTCATTGGACATGACAAAAAAATTAAATTCCGTTACCCGTGGATTATTCCCGGTATCGGTTCCACCGATGTTGCTAAGAACAATTGGGAAGGACTTGCTATCGGTTCTGCCATCGCCGGCACTGGACTTACCATCGGTGAAAATGTCGTCGGTATGGATCCCGGTACTGTCCTCAAAAACGGCAAAGTGGTTGACACCCTCGATCTGAAACGCCGTGTGAAATTGTACAAAGACCACATGCGCGACGGTTATGGTGCCATCATAGTCCAAGCGAACGTGGAAGATGGACGGCTTGGTACCCAAGAGTATGCAATCGAAAAACTCGGTGTGTCGATTGTAGAACTCAAGTGGGGACAAGGGGCGAAAGATATCGGTGGCGAAGTCAAGATTCGCGATTTGAAGAAAGCGCAATTGTTGCACGAACGCGGGTATGTAGTTCTGCCCAATCCGACCGATCCGCTTGTAATCAAGTCGTTCGAAAAAGGTGCTTTCAAGGAATTTGAGCGCCATTCACGCGTCGGTATGGTAAGCGAAGAAGGATTCGCATCGCGAGTCGAAGAACTTCGCAAAGCCGGTGCGAAATATATCTTCCTGAAGACCGGTGCATATCGTCCCGCTGACCTTGCACGTGCAGTCGCTTGGTCATCTAAATACGGCATCGATCTGCTCACCGTGGACGGTGCCGGTGGCGGAACCGGTATGAGCCCGTGGCGGATGATGAATGAATGGGGTGTACCGGTAGTCGAATTACATTCGCTACTGTATCAATATGCCCATCGCCTTGCGGCCAAGAAGAAAAAACTTCCGGCATTGGCAGTCGCAGGTGGTTTCACTTTCGAAGACCAAATCTTCAAAGGTCTCGCAATGGGCGCACCATACGTGAAAATGGTTGGAATGGCGCGCGCCCCGATTGCTTCGGTAATGGTTGGCAAGACCATTGGAAAGGCAATCGAAGAGAATCAACTTCCGGTATATGTCGAACGATTTGGGCGCAGCAAGGATGAAATCTTCGTCACCGCGCAACATCTTCGGCACGAACTGGGTAATGATGTATTCGAAGCATTACCGACCGGTGCGCTCGGATTGTACACTTACTACGAACGTCTTGCCCAAGGTTTACGTCAACTCATGGCAGGTAATCGCAAATTCACGATGGACACTATCGCGCGGGACGATTTAGCAGCATTAACACAGGAAGCTGCTACGGTGAGTGGCATTCCTTACATCATGGATGCCGATAAAGAAGAAGTCGATGCAATTCTGAAAGCGTAGTCCTCCGCTGCGTTTCCAGTTCAGTTCAAAAAAAGCGGGATGGCAACATCCCGCTTTCAAATTAGTGATAATCATTTCACCATTATCATTTTCTTTACATCCGTAAATCCACCGCTCTGGAGCCGATAAAAATAGACACCGGTTGCAAGTCGAGGCGCTTCAAATCGCACTGAATGGGAACCAGCCGGTAATTCCTGATTCACCAACTTCGCAACTTGTCTCCCTGTTACATCGAATATGGTTAGCCGGGTCATACCCTCCTTCTGGAGATCGAATCGAATTTCAGTTGTAGGGTTAAACGGATTCGGATAATTTTGGTACAGCTTATAACGATAAGGTATGGTTACAACATCATGTGCGGCGTCGGTAATAGTTACCGTTACGGGGATGTTCGTTACATGAGGATTCGCGTCACTCATAATCGTTATCAGACCCGACCATGAGGCAGGGAGCGTAACATTTGAATCGATGGTCGCTTGAATGAATATTTCTGCGGGTTGATGCGGAGCAACAATACCTCCGGTTGGGCTAATTGTTAGCCACGGAGGTGAATTCTGGAACAATATCGCCAATCCCGTCGTAGGATAAAAGGTTCCTTCTACGCCATACGTGTTACTTGCATAGGATAACGCATTTGATCCGGTGTTAGCACCTTGGATGCCTACTGTAGGTAGGTAACTCACGTCATAAAGCGTGCTACTCTGATACTGGTAGATGATTCTTCCATCGGAATAAAAAATCGCTTCACATACAACAGCACCTGTTCCACCTAAATGGCTGAAATTATATTCCACAACAAATCTGCCGTCTCCCATATCCTCGTAGTACACTGCTTGCGGTGAAACCACTTGGTTGTCGCACCAGAACAATGCGAAAGACCGTGCCGGCAACGCCGTCGATGGAAGGGGCTCGTTGACATATTCTTCACTCCCCGATCCAACTGTGATTTGACCATCGGTCGATGCATATAAACCTGCGCTCTGGTCGATGGTTATTCCATAAAATGGAAAACTAAACGTTCCTAATGGAATCTGTTGATAACCATCGTCCGTACTTCCCGTCCAATTCGTGCCCAATGCCGTTCCGGTAGTATTTATTTCGATCCAATCAAAAGTAGGGCCATTGGGTGCGTTGGAATCGTAAAAACGATAACCCGATGAATCCGGGCCACCCATCGAATCGAGCTCATCAACCGACATTGGATGAACCGGCAGTCGGGTGTTAGCTTTATTGGGTATGTGTAAAGTTAGGGCGTTTGATTTGCTTACAGATTTTACAACTTTCGGTAACGAGTTGCGCGTCCTGCTGTCAATAACATTTAATTGGATAGGCGAAACCGCACTACCATTTCCAATTCGATGATTCCGGTCAAAACCATGTGGTTCACTGGTTGCTTCGCCATGCCAATGTAAATCCGCGTTACCCGCGTTGGTTATTGTTAATGTAGTTGAGTGCATTTGTCCCGGGCCTGATAGAATTTCTATCGAAGTCGGGTCTGTACTAATCCCGGGATGATACATCCAGATTGTCAAAGTATCGGTTTGTGCAGAATCAACAATTACTGTCGTTGAATCTGATGCATGGAAATCGGCGGAATAACGCAAGTTATATGTTCCGGCAAGTACCGACATTGTAAATGCTCCGTTGGCATCTGTCGAATCGATATAACGGCCAGCATGGATAATTGCACCAGCAATCGGAGCAACAGATGGTGTAGAATCGCGGACGACACCGCTAATTGTACCAAACGCCATCATTCGGAAATTACCTTCATCACAACCGATGTCCGGAGTGGTTGCATTTCGTAACTGGCCGTCGAAATCTCGCAAATCATTTGTGAATGGATGGCCAGCACTTTCAACCGGTGTACCGACTGCTGAACTGATATGTAAATCGGGAATACCGACAAACGTAACGGGATAGGGCAACGAATGCACATCCCAATTATAAATGAGGGCTTGCCGCAAAGCTGTAAGCGAGTTGTAGTGATCCGCCCCAAACCATGCCGCATCGCAATTATCGCCTTCATTTTCGACTACATTTGTTAGAATGTTATAGTCACTGTAAGCAAATGAAGTGGAGGAAAAAGAACCCGGGAGGTATAAACACGTGTTATAGTAAGTTCCTGTATTATTACCGGTTCGTTCGTTGATTAATATGTTGTTGGCGATCGAATCTGACGTTGTAGATACTCCGATATATAACGCCATCGAATTTCCCGTTGCACTCGCGGTACCGCCGATGTGTACCGTATTACCGATGATAGTCGATTGATCGGCACCGACTTCAATGCCAATTGTATAACCCCCGCCCACCGGACTTACATCGACCATATTGTTCGTTATTAGCTTGTTTGTACCATAGTACAAGTACATCGCATAAACGTTTCCATTGTTCGGTGGAGTTAAATCGTGCAACCAATTTGAGTCGAAAATATCGTCGGTGCTTTGGGACGAAGTGCTGTAGAAACCGTAAGAGTAAGTTGAAGCGCTGGCTGCCGTTCGGAATATTTCATTTTTCTTAAAAATCGAATTAGCTATATAACTGAAGTAAATACCGTATTCGTAAAAATCCTCGATTTGATTATTCACGATATACCAGTTAGTCCACGCCGAAGACGGATACAATCCATTTAAGTAAATTCCAAAGAAGCCACCAACAATTTGGTTGTTAATAAGAGAATCGTAATTGCAATTACCACCCGTTTGAAGGTTATTATTGTAGGCACGAATTGGCTCAAACAGCCCGGTATTATTGGCCGTCGTTGTGATGATACAATTTTTGATACAGCAATAACTGCTGCCGTTAGCTAACCAGAAACCATAATACCCGGTTGCCCCGGTTGCATTCACCGTAATGAATCTCCTCCCGGGATAATCCATCAAACCGCCGTCAAACGTTACATAACTTGCATTGAATATTTTGTAAGCATAAGGAAACTGAGCCGTTCCGGTTACGTTGATAGTAATACCCAGCGTATCGGCGGGCTTGAAAAGTACTGGTGCCGTTTGTGCAGATTGAGCCGCGACTGTGATCGAATCGGGACTTTCCGTGTAAGTACCGCCGCGAATAAGAAATGTAACTCCCGTATCGGTTCCGGCGGCATTCAACGCATCGATAGCGGCTTGAATCGTTAAATAGTCCGGATTTGTACCGCCAATGGTTTTTATACCATTCAGTAACGTTTGTATTAAATAGGTTAGATACGTTGGTGGTGCTGTAGCTCCGGGTGGGTTAGCACCGCTTCCTCCAAACGGATAAGTGACAACATTGCTGGATGTATCTTGAGCGGCGAGATAATAATTTATTCTGGTACCAATCGAATATCCGGGTATCGTGAAGAAATAAGTTGAGTCATAGGATGAATCGGAAGCGGCAAACGACCAATTGGCATCAGTTGACCGCTTATAATATACCCGGGGGCGGTTGGTACCGGCTGCCACACCGACATTGTCAGTGATGTAAGCGGAGAACACGCGGGCGGAATTCGTATCCCAAGTTCGTAAAAATGTGAAGTTGATATTGGGATGAATTAAATCCCCGGCAGTAACAAAATTTCCTTCATCGCATCCAATGTCCGGTGTCGATGTATTTCGAACATCACTGTCGAAATCGCGTGGTACAGTTGCGAAATATATTCCCGCGCTTTCAACTGGTGTAGGTGCGGAAGTATTTATATGGAGGTTAGGTACACCGACAAATGTGGGTGGGATCGAACTTGAATTCACATCCCAGTTGTATCCGGCGAGTTGGCGCAAATCCAGAAGTGTATTGTAAGTATTCGTAGCATAACGTGCCACATAGTGGTTGTCGTTGGGAGATTCATCCACCGTAGTAAACAGGTTGTGGTCGCTATATGCAAATAAGGAAGTACTATAGGCATTCTGGTTATAGAAGCAGGTGTTGTAATAAGTTGGAGATGTACCACCAGAGCGTTGGTTGATTAAGATATTATTTGCAAACGTATCCTGTGTAGTTGTTGCGTTTAGATAGAGCGCATACGAGTTTGCGCTGACAGACCCGGACACTCCGCCAATTCGCACGGTGTTGTTAATTAAATTTGATTGATCGGACCCGAGGTAAATACCATATACCGTTCCACTCGTATTGGGATCGATGTTTATCATGTTATTAGAAATTAATTTGTTCGGCCCGCTAAACATATACATCCCATATATCGTGCCGGTCGCCGTCGATGACAAATCGTGTATCCAGTTGCCATCGAAAACATTATTCACATTTATCGTCGTTGTGCTATAAATTCCATACACCGTCGTTAACCCGGCGCTTGTTCGATATATTTCGTTATTCTTTATAACGGCATTCGACACGTATGCCGTATAAACTCCCATATAGTAAAAATCTACAATTTGATTACCGGCGATGTACCAGTTGCTCCACGCGGTTTGATTCGGATAAATTCCATAAAGATACACGGAATAGTAACCGCCCGTTAAACGATTATTGATAATCGAATCCGAATTACAAACAGTAGCGGGAGTTTGCGCTAAGCTGTTGTTTGCTCGAATAGTATTATAACTCGTATTTGCTATATTGCCTGGTACTGTTATCACACAATTTTTCACACAACAGAAATCGCTGCCGTTCGAGAAACAAAATCCTTGTGTACCGAAAGTACCGACAGCGTTCACAGTAATAAACCGACGATCGGGATATTGGGGTAACCCACCGTCAAATGTGATATAGTCGGCATTGTAGAACTTATAAGCGTAAGGGTATTGAGCGGTACCGGTTACATTGATTGTTACACTAAGCGTGTCTGCCGGTTTAAACAAAATAGGATTGGTTGCACTCGATAACGCGCCATCGGTAATCGAATCAGGATTCTCGTTATAGACCCCACCGCGTATTAGGAAAGTCACACCGGATACTCCGACACCTTGATTAGCGGCGTCGATAGCCGTTTGGATTGTTACAAAATCGGGATTATTACCACCGATAGTTTTCGTTCCACTTAATCCCGAATTCGTACTGATGGTATCGGAGGCACCAAATGGAGTCGGGACATTTGCGCCGTTTCGCGCCTCCAAATTAAATCTATACAACGAAGTAGTGGTCAATCCGCGCACGGTTACAGCAATACCCCATTGTCCCAGTGTTTGCCAACTCGGTGTAAAACCGAGAAAACCACTCGGTTGGACAAACAACCCACTATCTGGCTCTTGTATCGCATATTGCGTGTATACGGGATTACTCGTTGTGGGAAAACTAAGTGAATTGCTATGCATCCCCGCACCACTCAACGAGGGGGCGCCCGGAATATTAGCCAAGGTAAAGGCGTTTGCAGACGCGAAGTTTGCCGAAGTTGCATTGGAATTATACGAATACACTCGATACCAATACCGTGTGTTAACATTCAAGCCAGTATTCAAATACTGTGTGATTCCCATGCCGACTGAATCATATCGGTTAAAGTTGATACCGTTGGTGGAACGGTCGATATAAAATCCGCTCTCCGTTCCGCTGGAATTGCTTGTCCAATGCAAATGCAGTGAAGTAGTCGTCGCATCGGTTACCGAGTCGATAATCGCATTACTTGGTGCGTTTGGTGCGGTACCGGTACCGGTAGTAAATGTCCATACCGGTCCCGTGGTGGTCGTCGTACCGGATGTGTCAGCGAGTGCAATTACCTGCCAAAAGTAAGTTGTCGAGGAGGATAAAGTCGGGGGGATGCAACTCGGAGTCGTAATGTGGTGGGTGATTTCAGTAGTTGGTGGATTTGTGGTGCCGAACAGAACATTGTACCCGACTGCGGATAAAACCGTTGACCACTGCATAGTCACATTAATTGGAACGCTGTTACTGGAATCTAACGGCACTGGGTTTGCTGCTTCGCCGAGGGTATAAAATAAAATCGCTGTGTTGGCGGCCGGGTAAAGCGTCCCTGCTGTCAATCGGGTGTTCTGGATATACGCTAAGTAATTGGATCCAGCCGTTGCTCCCTGAATACCAACGGTGGGTAGATAACTCAGGTCGGGATTTGAAACACTGTTATACTGAAACAGAATCCTGCCGTCTGAATATAGAACTGCTTCAAATGTTGCCAAGTAACTTGTAGAAGAAAAACCATGGAGTATAAATTCTATGACTAACCGACCATCCCCCATATCTTGGTAATAAACTCCTTCGGGAGAAGTGACATACATATCCGCCCACCACGGACAAATCCCCATTGCCGATAAATTAGATGTTGGTAAACTTGAGTTTCCATAATACGAATTTGAAATACCGATGGAAATTTGACCATTGGTTGCTGCATAAAGACCAAGCGATTGATTTACCGTGGTTCCATAGAATGGAAAGCTAAATGTTCCCAACGGAACTTGTGCGGCGGCGTCATCACCTGAAACGCCTAAATTGGTGCCGGTACTGGTAATATCGATCCAATTGAAAGTGGGTCCGCCCGGCGAATTTGAATCGATAAAGCGATACCCAAAACCATCCGGCCCTCCGGTTGAGTCAAGTTCCATCGTACGAGGTGGATTCGGCGCATGGGGAAGCATACCGGGATGAGTCCTTAGGTATTGGTCGACCTGAATTTTCTCTTGTGTAGATAACGGTTCGTTGCGTACATACCGTTCGGTGAGCGTCGTAATTTCTTGATTTGTCGAAGACGATTGTGTTGCTCCGTTTACCGTTGTATTACCAGCAATCGTCAGAGCCATTAAGAGAACCGCCTTGCAAGCAGAATAAAAGTAGCGATTCATAACACCTCCCGAATGACAAACTTCGTCGCGAAACAAGTTCTTAATCAATAGAGCCATTTAGAGACCTAAAAGATTTACTTGAAAGGATATGAATTTTTGTATATGTAGCACAATAATCTGAACCCTAAATTTGAAATTTCCAATCAAAACAACTTAATTACCCGAAATCTTGTGGTATTCTGTTGCCAAATCCGGTATTCATACATTTACTTAACTTATAACGTAGATAATACAAAGGAATTATCTTAAGTCGAGTTCTGTGCTAAACTGGTTTTGTTTTCATACAAACCGCTTCTACAAAAAACGAGAAATGTAACAACGCTTTTAAGGGTATCTCACTAAAAATACGTTTCTCATGCATAAAATTCGAACGTTGAATGGTGATTGTATATTGCGAAGATGAGTTCGAAAGAAGTTTTACGCAAAGTTTTTTTAGCAACGCGGTCATGTATTACTAACCATGTTTACACAACAAAAGAATAAATTGAATTAGAGGCAGATTTGCGACAAACCGGTTTTTTACTCTTCGAAGATGGCATTTGTTTCAAAGGGGTAGGCGTTGGTAGACCGGGAGTCTATTGCGGGGAAGCTGTATTCAATACTGCCGCGTCTGGCTATCTTGAAATTTTTAGCGATCCTTCGTATGCAGGTCAAATCGTTGTAATGACTTCCCCGCATATCGGCAACTATGGAATAAGTACTCAAGACGCAGAATCGGAAAAGGGTTATCCGGGTGCAATCGTTATCCGCGAATTATGCCGACACGGTTCAAATTTTCGGATGGAAGTCGAACTAAACGATTGGCTCAATTCTAATGGGATTCCTGCATTGGTCGGGGTCGATACCCGTGCAATCACCCGCTTTATTAGACAAGCAGGTTCGATGCGGTCGGTTGTATGTATTGGAGATGTCGCCCTCGAAGAGGCAAATCGTATCTTATCGGGTTCTCCACGGATGGAAGGTTCTGAATGGGTCAGTAAGGTTTCATGTGACCGAAGTTATGAGTGGTCAGAACCACTTTCGGAAGAGTTTTTTGGTAAACCGGAGCGTTCGTTACAAACAAAACCGATAGTCGTATATGATTTCGGAGTAAAAAGGAATACACTACGGCACCTTGTCCACCGTGGTTTTCGTGTAGTAGTCGTGCCGTGGGACACTTCATCGGAGTGGGTCTCATCCTATAACCCATCCGGCATCCTCCTTTCGAATGGTCCCGGTGACCCGGCGACACTTCCCACTGTTGTAAACGAAATTCAGAAACTATTGAGTCAGCTCCCAATTTTCGGGATCTGTCTTGGACACCAATTGCTCGGACGCGCATTGGGAGCGACAACATTTAAACTCCCGTTCGGTCACCATGGTGCAAATCATCCAGTGCGTGATTTGACAACCGGTCGTATAGAAATCACTTCTCAAAATCACGGTTTCGCAGTCGATCCGTCTTCATTACCCGATACCGCGGAAATAACCCATTGGAACCTGTATGATTCTACATTGGAAGGATTTCAAGTCCACTCGAAGAATGCGTTTGCTGTTCAATTCCATCCGGAAGCGGCTCCCGGGCCGCGTGATTCGAATCATTTGTTCGATCGTTTTCAACAGCTCATCCAACAATAAAACTGAGACAACATGCCGTTACGAACTGACATAAAAAAAATACTCATCATCGGAGCGGGTCCGATTGTAATCGGACAGGCATGTGAATTCGATTATTCCGGTTCGCAAGGAGTCAAAGCATTAAAGCGTCTCGGCTTTGAAGTCATCCTCGTCAATTCGAATCCCGCCACTGTGATGACCGACCCCGGCTTGGCCGATAGAACCTACGTGGAACCACTCGATATCGAATCGTTAATCGTGATTATTGAAATCGAGCGTCCCGAAGCCATTCTTGCGACACTCGGTGGGCAAACCGCGCTCAATCTCGCAATGACACTTTCCGATACAGGGATTCTGGAAAAATTCGGTGTGGAATTAATCGGTGCCACCCGCGAATCGATAGCGATAGCAGAAGACCGAAATCGATTTCGCGAACGAATGCTCGCGGTAGATCTCGATGTTGCAGCGGGAGCAACTGTCAGAAGTGTTCCTGAAGCGATGCAATGGGTAGAAAAAAACGGTGTACCGTTAATCATTCGCCCAAGTTTCACTTTGGGTGGCATCGGTGGCGCGGTTATTCAAAATCGGACGGAAGTGGAAGAAGCAGTACGATGGGGTCTTGCCGTCACACCGGTTAGTGAAATCCTATTAGAAGAATCGCTGTTTGGATGGAAAGAATTTGAACTCGAAGTTATGCGTGATTCGGCGGATAATGCATTAGTCGTCTGTTCTATTGAAAATATCGACCCACTTGGCGTGCATACGGGTGACAGTTTTACCGTCGCTCCCCAAATGACGTTAAGCGACCCCGAATATCAACGGATGCGAAATGCCGCCCTCGCCGTCATTCGAGCCGTCGGTGTTGAATGTGGTGGTTCCAATATTCAATTTGCGGTCAATCCGAAAACCGGAAGAATGGTCGTAGTGGAAATGAATCCACGGGTATCGCGGTCGAGTGCGCTTGCATCGAAAGCCACCGGATTCCCGATTGCGAAAATTGCTGCTCAGTTGGCAGTGGGATTAACGCTCGATGAGATTCCAAATGAAATCACCGGAAAAAGTAGCGCCGCGTTCGAACCGGTTCTTGACTATGTAGTTGTAAAGGCACCGCGGTGGTCTTTTGAAAAATTTCCCGGTGTTGAGCGGCGGCTTGGCACCCAAATGAAATCGGTCGGCGAAACTATGGCGGTAGGTCGGACTTTCCATGAAGCGTTTCAAAAAGCGTTTCGCGGTTTGGAAGAGGGGCGTACCGGTTGGGGTGGCGACGGTTTCGATTCGATAGTACCACGCAATATCCCGATGCACGAGCGTCCCGATTGGATAGAATGGATTCTCAAACGCCTTTCTACTCCTCGCCCGGAATCATTGTTGTTTATCCGAACTGCACTTGAATTGGGAGCGACTGTCCAACAAGTACATCAAGCAAGTAAAATCGACCCATGGTTTCTCGATAGGTTCGTGGAATTATTGGAACAGGAGCGTTCCAATATCGCGATAACCGAATTATTTAAATCAAACATCGATAACAACGAAGATACAGGAATTTTACTGCAAGCAAAGAAATACGGTTTTTCTGACAAGCAACTCGCGGTTGCGAATGGGGTGACCGAGCGTGATATCAGGGATCTACGTATTCGTCATAATATTCAACCGGCGTACAAAGTAATCGACACCTGTGCGGGAGAATTTGAAGCTCAAACACCTTACTTTTACGGTACCTATGATTCGGAAAATGAAGCGGAATTTGTCAACACCGAAACCATTGTTGTTATTGGTGGCGGCCCCAACCGTATCGGGCAGGGAATCGAATTTGACTACTGTTGTGTTCATGCTTTGCAAGCGATTCGTGCCAGTGGTCGCCGGGCGGTCATGATAAATTCGAATCCGGAGACTGTGTCAACCGATTACGATGTCGCCGATCGATTATATATCGAACCGCTTACCTTGGAAGATGTCTTAGGTATTTTGGATCGAGAAAAGCCAAAAGGGGTATTTGTCCAATTTGGCGGTCAGACGCCGTTAAAACTCGCACGCGGGATTCGTGATGCCGGATATACAATATTCGGTACTACTGTCGATTCGATCGACCGCGCGGAAGATCGCGAACGGTTTGGTGAAGTCGCGGAAAAACTTCAATTGAATGTTCCGGAATGGGGAATCGCCCGTACTGTTCATGAAGCGTTGGATATTTCAGCACGAATCGGTTATCCATTATTAGTTAGGCCGAGCTATGTTCTGGGCGGTCGTGGTATGGAAATAGTATTCGAAGAATCACGCCTGATTAAATATGTCGATGAAGCAGTACGCAGCGCGCCGGGTACTGCGATTTTATTGGACAGATTTCTCGACGATGCTTACGAATTCGACGTCGATGTCCTTTCCGACGGCAATCGAAGCGTTATCGCGGGATTGATGCAACATATCGAAGAAGCCGGCGTACATAGTGGCGATAGTGCTGCGGTGCTTCCGCCGTATGCACTAACACCGGAAACACGGGCACTGATTATCGAGCAAACAGAAAAAATCTGCCGGGAATTAAACGTCATCGGCTTGGCTAATCTTCAATTCGCTTTGCGCGATAATGTGTTATACATCCTTGAAGTCAATCCCCGCGCATCAAGGACAATTCCGTTCGTATCAAAAGCAACTGGTGTTTTGTGGGCACAGCTCGCAACCCGCGTCGCATTAGGAGAATCCATTCCACTCGATTTGCCGGCTTGGGACCAACAAAATCATGTTGCAGTAAAAGAAGTGGTTTTTCCGTTCGATCGTTTTCTTGGGGTAAATATCTTTCCCGGCCCCGAGATGCGTTCAACCGGTGAAGTTATGGGCATTGGAAAAGATTTTGCCGAGGCATTTCTCAAGTCGCGTCGTGCAGTGGGAAGTCCCTTACCAAAAGGTGGCTCTGTTTACATTACCGTTAATATACGCGATCACGACAAGGCCGCGTATATCGGCTCACGGCTTGCACAATTAGGATTTGATATCTGTGGTTCGCAAGGAACGGTGGAAGCGATGCGAAAAGTGGGTGTCTCTGCACGCATCATTCATAAGATTGGCGAAGGTACTCCTGATATTTCAAATGAAATAAAAAATGGAAAAATTGCACTGGTGATAAATACCCCGTTAGGTGGGAAAGCACACGCGGATGAGATGCTGTTGGGTCAATTATGCCAGCGTTTCCGAATTCCTATTTTGACGACACTCTCTGCGGCAATAGCTGCTGTTGAAGCTTCCGAGCAAAGTCGGGGGAAAAAAGCGGTTCCGGTTGCGCTGCAATCGTTCACAAAGAATATGAACTGACGTATTCAACACGTATCTTCAGGAAATAAGACAAATAGTGTAACCAATCCTTTACGAGGAAAATCAAAATGGCCGAACAATTTATGGGAGTAGATTTTTACGATTCCGATTCGTTGCTCACCAATGAAGAAATGACTATTCGAAACACAGTACGCGAATGGGTCGAAGAAAATTATATTCCTATCATTCGCAAACACCTCGCCGACAAAACATTTCCCACAGAAGTAATCCCACAATTAGGCGAACTGGGATTATTGGGTGCCAACCTTCCCGAAAAGTACGGATGTGCGAATGTATCGGAAGTGGCCTATGGATTAATCAATCAGGAACTTGAGCGCGGTGACAGCGGTTTGCGAAGCTTCTCTTCGGTTCAATCGGGACTCGTAATGTATCCCATATTTGCTTTCGGGAGCGAAGAACAAAAATCCTATTGGTTGCCCAAACTTGCGAAAGGTGAAAAAGTCGGTTGCTTTGGTTTAACCGAACCGGATTTTGGCAGTGACCCAAGTGGAATGATTACCCGTGCGGAAGACAAGGGCTCCCACTTCGTTGTTCATGGCGCAAAAATGTGGATTACTAACAGTCCCCTTGCCGATGTTTTTGTCGTATGGGCGAAATTGGATGGTGAAGTACACGGGTTTCTTTTAGAAAAAGGAATGAAGGGCTTAAGTGCACCGGAAATGACCGGTAAGCTCTCTTTGCTTGCCTCGGCAACCGGTGAAATCGTGATGGATCATGTCGAAATCCCCAAGGAAAATATCCTACCAAACGTTCGAGGACTTAAGGGGCCGCTTTCGTGTCTTACGCAAGCCCGCTATGGTATTGCATTTGGCGCCACCGGAGCGGCGATGGCATGCTTCGACGAAGTAAAAAAATATTCCAAATCACGAATTCAATTCGGTAAACCGATTGGTTCGTTTCAGCTCACACAAGCGAAACTTGCCGACATGCTTACTGAAATTACTTCGATGCAATTATTACAAATACAACTCGGTCGGTTGAAAGAACGTAAAACGATGACACCACAGCAAGTCTCACTTGCGAAACGCAACAACGTGGCAAAAGCCATCGCTATCGCGCGATCTGCGCGAACGATACTTGGCGCAAATGGTATCCTCGATGAATACGTTTCGATGCGCCATGCCGCTAATCTCGAATCTGTTTTAACCTACGAGGGAACGCACGACATTCACACGCTTATCCTCGGTCAGGAAATTACCGGCATCTCTGCATTTGTGTAATCATCTTATCTTCTCAAACGAAACTCCCTCCCGAACAAGAGGGAGTTTTTTATTTCTTTATCGAGTGAAGATATACGAATAATTCACCGTCAAGTCCCCTGAATTGGGGGTTACCGGGTCGAATTTCCAAGTTGCTATTCGTTCCCGCATGCCCGTTTCCACACGATTCCCAAGTTGATTATCAGACCAGTTATCGCTGATAATCTGGATATTCGATACCGTACCGTTTGGCTTTATCGTGAACGAGAATGCGACTTCTCCATTCAAATTCGGGTCATGCCGGAGCACTGTAGTATAACATGCTTTTATCTGACCCGAATGCATTTGCATCTTAGATTGTACATCCGCAGCAGTCCTTCCTTTCGCGGTAGGAATCGTTCCGGTTGAATTTAATATCTTTATCGCCGAACGAGGTTGCACTTTGGCACTCGCGATTAAGTTTTCGATTTCCGCTGGTGTTAGCGAAGCAATGTCTATTTTTCCGTGTCCGATTTTACCCTCTATGTAAACACCGCCTGCACCAAGACGCTCCAGCGTTTTCGCATCATTTGTATTCACTCCGATATAGTTCAGCTTGGTCAAATCATTCCCAAATGTTCCCGCAATTAAACCGGGAGCGTTGTTTCCGTAGCCAGTACCGGTACCACTTCCGTTTCCACCCAGACCGGGACCACCACCCCATCCATTCCAACCACCCGATGAGTTGCCGTTTCCGAAGCCCCGACCTCCTGCCTGATGAAACACTGTAGTAGAACCGATATTCGTGAGTGCTGTACCAAGTGTTTTACCTACTTGATTTACCAACGAAGCATGACTCGAGATTTCGGACGCGGTTCCCTGTTGATGGATTTGACTTTCGTTTTTATCTAGTTTCTTCAGATCAACAGTACTTTGCTGAGAACTGATTTCTACATTCGCCGGAACACTAACCGTTGGCAGTTCTTGTAATTTTTCATAAGCTGACAGATCGATTGTTGTTTGCGACATAATAAAACAACCCGCGAGCGCAAGCAGATAACAAACAACTATTATGTAAATAAATTCGCGGTCGATATCGCGCAGAATGTGTCGCTCAAGTTCTTTTGGAAATGTAATTGCCTTTACCATAATCAAAAACTCCTTTCTTACCTTAAGCCGTAGATGACACGACTCGACTTCGGGTAAGCGATGAATAGCGCAGCATTACCCTCTTACATAGGGTAACACAAAACGGTAATAGCTATCTATAGGGAGAACTACTTATGTAGCGGGAATATTTCCCGATAATAAAGAGATGAGATGTGTAGAAGTCAGATTAAATCTTCGTGTCGGGATCGATTAGTCCTATTTTTATCGCATACCACACTAACTCGACAACATTATTAAGGTTTAGTTTCGACATAATTGCGGCGCGATGGTTTTCGACTGTTTTCACTGAGATAGCAAGTGCTTCTGCAATCTCTTTTGATGATTTTCCGGACGCAACTAATTTTAATATCTCATTTTCTCTAACCGATAATGCGGGTGTGTTGTCCCCTTTTTCTGATTTAGTCTTTTCATCGGTTAAACTTTTTACCACACTCAATGGAACCGAACTGTCGATATATACCGAGCCACGCGATATTGCGTCCAATGCAGCAATTAAATTATCCCCGGCGGCATCCTTACTGATATAGCCGCTTGCCCCCGCAGTTATTGCCGACGCAATAAACTCCCGCTTTATTAAAAAACTGAGAATCAGAATCTTAACATTCGGCTGAAGAAACTTAATGTCTTTCGCCAACTCAATACCGTTTCCATCGGGAAGTGAGATATCAAGTATCGCTATATCGGGATTCTGTGCACGGATTACTTTCAACCCTTCTTGTACTGTTCCCGCTTCGGCTACTATTTCATATCGCTCATCCATCCGTAACCGTGATTTCACACCATCGCGGAACATCGGGTGATCGTCGACGATGACGAGTCGTTTTTTTTTCATGTACGGTTTTCCTTAACGGGTAGTTTAATACGGATGGCAGTACCCAAACCGAAGCGGGAATCAATCTCAAATGTCCCCTTATACATATCTACCCGCTCTGCCATACCGAAAAGTCCGAGCCGCTTTTGTGCAACTGCCTCTTTGCGCCTTTGCAATACATCGAATCCGTAACCATTGTCTTCTATTGTAAGCTTTATCGATCCTGTTTCGTGTACCATAGATACTTTCACTAATGTTGCCCGGGCATGGCGCTGTATGTTGTTCAACGCCTCTTGGATTAACCGGTAAATTGTTATCGAAAGATCAGCGTCGGAAATATAGTGATCAAATCCGCTTGACGTAAATTCTATCGTTACATTAGAATCTGTTCTGAAATCGTCGAGTAGTGACTTTACACTTACAACTAAACCCAATGTATCAAGGCCCGCTGGTAATAACTTATGGCTTATGTTTCTAATTTCGGTTATTGCGCCGTGCAATTGGGTTAGTACTTTGTTCAACTCACTGCGGGCAATAGGCGGGTCTGATTTTGCCTCCCGGATAGATTCTATATTCAGTTTTATTGCAGATAGCTCTTGAGCCACTCCGTCATGCAGATCCCGCCCTATCCGTCGTCGCTCACGCTCTTCTGTACTAAGAAGTTCACGTGACAATTCCCGTATCTGAAATTCCGCAAGTTGGTATTCACGCCGGTTACGAATAAATTTCACCGAGAAGAGAATACCCAGATATAAAATTAATAGTCCCCCGCCAATAGCAATGTACCATCGAGTTCGCCACAGTAACCAATATTGGTTTGGGTCGGCATAGACAAGAATGTATTTATTTTGTTCCAACGCCTTGAAGAACTCTTTTTTCTCACCACGAAGTATACCCATACATTTGGGTATTGGCTTATCCGAAATTGGAAAATCAAATTCATTTAATCCCGTCAGAATATTATAATTCGTGTACGCCAACGGTTTCAAATTTTTTGATACAAAAACCGAACCATCATCCCGAGTAGTTTTTAACTGATACAGAGTGGGTATCGAGAAATCAAAGTTTGTAACAATATTTCTAAAGTCTTTGATACCGGGAATCTCTGCTTTTATTCCGGTTTGCTCAAAATGACGGTTTATCCATTCTACGGATCCTATTGTTTCATTGATCAACAGTGCGAAATAATTGGTATCGTTGTCCACTGGACGAGGAATTTTAAGGTGTCCAATAATTGATTTTGATTGAACGATGGCTCCGTTTAGTGGGTTAAGTTCCAGCAACCTTGTATGTACAGAATCACCGGTTTGTAACAATTCCTCTGTGACATAAAGTTTTGACGTTGGTTGTTCGACGGCGACGCAGGAAATCTTATCCTGACCTTCTCCTATCTCACTGCTCCAGATAACATTACCTTGATTATCAATTTCAATCGCATAGGATGTGTTGCATTGATACCCACTGTGAGTTTGGTCCATCCCATTCGCATCGCATGCGAGAATATAAAATACTTCATTCGTACCGTTGTGTATAGTGCATTGATACTTCGCACCGGTTCCGGCTGAAATACGAAAGGATTCTTTCCAGGGGTCTATAGAGTTTAAAAAAATGGTTTCATTTGGTATACCGGAAGCTCCAAAATCAAGGTAGAACCACGCAACCGGTGAATTTTTCAGTACCGGCAACGGATACGGCCCGTCAAATGTGACAAACCACATTGCTTCACTTGGTAAAGTGTCGGGCCGTGTTATCGAGAATAACGTATTTAATGTTCCGGGATTACTTTCATCCATACCAACAATGTCGGGATTGAACTCGATTAGCGATTCGGTCGTCGGTGTCGATTTTTGGAGAAATCCTTCATACTTACCATCGTTATTCACGTCGATATAGGTATCGATCCATCGAAAGCGGAGCGTGTCGCTCGCAAAAAAACGACGGTTTCGGATGAGAAACCCCTTTCGCGCCAAACGACCTTCGGATAAATTTCCATTCAAATTTTCTACCCGGACCCTCGGCGCTTCTTCATTGAGTCCGAAATATCCGGTCAAAACTTGGGTGCGGCCTGAATGATTCCAGTCGATGAATTGGAAATTTGTTATTTCTTCGGGATACTCACGTACTTTTACAAACTGTATGGGATATGCGCGGGAATCTTCCGGGGATTGTTCACACCCGGACAACAGGAGTAGCAGAACAAAAATTGAAGTTATGAATATAAGTTGTGTTCGCATTACGAATTGAATGTAAGAAAATTTCTTTTTACCTCACAGTATAAGTAGAACATAGTTGAAATATCTTAAATAAGTCTCAAATAAAAAAGGGCGGGTTTTTCAACCCGCCCTGAAGCGTACTCATTTCACGAGTACCATTTTTTTAACTGAGGTAAATTGCCCGCTTTCCAACCGGTAGAAGTAAATCCCGGTAGCTAATCGGGTAGCATTAAATCGCACCGAATGATAACCGGCAGGCATATCTCGGTTCACCAACTCAGTCACCTGCTGGCCGACTGAATTATAAATCACTAACCTTGTCTTCCCTGGTTCTTTTAAATCAAACCGGATTTCAGTAGTTGGATTGAAAGGGTTCGGGAAATTCTGGTGCAATTTATATTGTTTCGGTAATAGTGCATTCTCCGGTACCGATTCTACAACCGAAACCGAGATGGGAACAGTAACCGAAACCGGACAAGCGTCGCTCAAAAACATCAGATTACCACTCAACGTTGAAGGAACGGTTACAGAATCGCTGACCGTGGTCGAAACTGAAATTTCCGCTACTTGATGTGGTAGTACGGTGCCTTCATTTGGACTCATTGTTAACCAATTCACCCAGCCACCGCCGTTGAAGAGATTGGTGTATGCAATACTGTAATCGTTCAAATCTCGCGGGAATGGATAAGTAGGTGTATAATAACATTGGATCGACCGGCTTGCATCTCCATGAAATCCCTGAATACCAATCGTACCCTGCAAATACTGTGTTGCAACGCGGTTATAAGAAAACACCAAAGCTTGGTTCGAACCGTATAACTGTAGTTGGAATATTAGCGAATCATTCAAACTGTAGTCGTCGGTTCCAACCCATTCGATGTAAAAAATATCCGCCGCAGAATCATAATACTTGAAAACGGTTGTTTGGATAGGCGCATGCAAAACAAAGATACCGTTGTAAATGCCGAAATTGGGCAGTTGCGTGTTGTTTTCTGTATTCGATCCGATACCGACAAACTGCACATAACCATACGATGTCACCCAAATCGAACTATGTTCAACTCCATAATAAGAAAAAGAAAAACCATCCATCGGAGTCAAAATGCCGGGATCCTGGGGCCCGATCACATGCGTACCAATATCGCGGATTTCTAAGTAAGAGATATTTTGCGGAAATCCCGGATCATCACTATCAACCGCAGTATAACCCGCACTATCGGGTCCCCACATTTGATCTATCGAGGTAACTGATTTTGGTGATACGTTCTTTCCAAGCTTTGGCGATATTTGCAATGTCGGTTGCACTTCAGGAATAGCATTCTTTGCCACAACGCGACCATCAATTTTACCACCCACCGGCTTGCCCTTTACCTTCACTATATCGGTCGAATGTTGGCCGTCCTCGATAACGGGCTTGGGAATTATTTTACCGCGATGGCGATCAAAACCATGCGCTTGTCCCACTGCTCTTCCCCGCCAATGCAAAGGCGCGTTTCCGGTATTTTGTATCACAAGCGTAGTCGAGTGAGTTTCCCCGGGTGAGGAAACAATTTCTATGGAAGATTGGTCGCTATGAAATTCAGGATGAAGCATCGCAACATTTACTGTATCGGTAACCAGTGAATCGACCACAACAGAAGTTGAATCCAATGCATAACAGGTTTTACTAAAAATGACGTTGTAATTACCCGTGCGAACATCCAGCGAATACCTGCCGCTTGTATCAGTAGTATCGGAATAACGCCCCGCACGGACTAATACACCACTCATCGGTAGAAATCCGGGTATCGAATCTCTTACAACTCCTGTAATCGTTCCGTATGCCAACCGCTGGAAATTTCCTTCATCGCAACCGACATCGCAAGTCGGGCTGTTTCTGATATCACCGTCGAAATCTGTCGGTACCGACCAGATATGTTGCGCCCCTCCTTCGATTCCGGTCGATATGTTACTCCTGATGTGTAAATTTGAATCCGAAATGAATGGGGCTAATTCAGTGAACGACAAACTGTCATGAGGCGACCACCGTGACGCTTGTAAATCGACGAGTGAATTGAAATGCGAGGTAATTCCGGAATTACTATTGAATACCGTAGCGATATAACGGTTATCGGTTGGTGTGTCGTTTCCAACCGAGAGTAAATTATAATCGCAGTATGCTACAAAATTTGAATCATATAATACTGCGCCGTGTATTGCATTTTGTGTGGCTCCGCCTGTGCGCGTATTCTGGAAAATATTACCCGTAATGGTATCATACCCGGCAACATTCCACCACGCACTTTCATACACGAATGCGTAACTGTCGTAATTGGACGAATTACCTTGAATTGAAATCGTATTGAAAAGGTACTTATTACCGGTATTGTTGTTAGCAACAATGTACATGCCATACAAGTAGCCATTCGAATTCGAACCAAGAGTTACCATGTTATTCGAAAAGATCGAATTGTTTGCGTAAAGATTTAACCCGTATGCGGAATAACTTGTCGCGAACGGTCCTATCCAATTCGCATCAAACTTACTTCCAAAGGTATAACTGCAAGTAACTCCGGTTAAAATAGATGAAGTCTGCGTTGAGGTATAAAGTCGATTATGGTTGAATAAAACACCCGTTCCATAGTTAAACGATGCACCGTATGAATAGAAATTCCGTATTACACAGTTGCTTACTTCTGTGCTATCGATGGATTGTAAATCATTACCGTTCTCATACAGCCCGAATAACCCGCCAATAATTTCGCAATTGAGCACCCGGTTTCCCACTATTTGGCTCGGCTGTGTTGTGTTCTGATGCTCAATATGGATGGCACCGTAATAGTATTCAGCGGTAGTATGATTGTCGATGATACAGTTTTTAATCGTATTGTGTGACGCGCTATCCGAAAGCCAAATCGTTCGGTAAAGTCGATTCGAGACTAAGTTCAGGTGGTTTCTTACCGAATCTCTCGGCCATGAGCCGTCGAACGTGATATTTGACGAGTGTAATACAATACCGCCGCCATCCTGCGTGGCGGATGATAGCGTTAGTGTAACGGTTGCGCCTGAATCGACGCCAAACGTCACGGGATGCAGTGCATCATATTGACTACGAATCGTTACGGTCGAATCAAAATAGTTACCGTTTCTAAATCGAATAATTACGCCGCCTTCTGCGACATCAATCAGGTTCAACGCTTCTGCTGCTTCGCGTAAACTGCCATAATCGGCGTTCGTTCCGCCAATCGTTCTTACACCCGCCAACGGATTGGCAACGTAATAACTTGCCGGATACATTGTCGGAGAATTTCCCGGAGGATTAGAACCCCGCGCTCCGCGCGGATATGAGTACATATTCTGGGAAGTATCCTGCGCGGCGATATAGTAAAGTATCCGGGTATTCATCGGATAACCGGGAAGAGTGAAATAGTACAAAGAATCCAACCGTACCGAATCTGCGGCACACCAACTCCATAACGTATCCCGGTAACGCTTGTAATAAACCCGCGGTGAGTTAGCACCTTGAGCAACGCCGATGTTATCAATAATGGTTGCAAGAAATGTTCGGGGAGTCGTTTGTTGCCACAAGTTCAAGGGAGTAAAATGAATAATCGGATGGTAAAAATCTCCACTGGTAAAATTGCCTTCGTCACAGCCGATATCGGGAGTTACGGAACTTCGCACCGTACCATCGTAATCGGTAGTCACCGCGGTAAAAATATGGCCGTTTCCCTCTACTGGCGACGGTCGGGACGGGTTGATGTGTAAGTCGTTAGCAGCTACGAATATCGGAGCGATTTCGAACGAGTGAACGTCGTACGGGTAATTTCCCGATGCACGTAGGTCGGATAAGGTATTATAAGGTGTGTACTGACTTAATGCAGAATTGTAGTAGAGTGTCACGTATGTATTGTCATAGGGTGAATCGTCTACCGTAGAGATAATGTTGTAATCACTTGCGTTTACTTCGCCGGATTCTTCATAAAAACATAAATGGACGGCTTGCTGGGGGCCACCGGTACGTTCGTTGATTAGAATATTATTTTGAATCGTGGTATTGGATGCATTGTAATCCAATGCCAATGCACTGGAAAGGTACATATAATAACTACCGGATGTTCCCGTATAAATTCCACCTACATGGACAGAATTATACACTACGGAAACTGAAGGTGCGGAAATATCGATGCCTACAATTTGACTTTGGCTAACGGACACAAGGTCTATCATATTGTTCGACACAATACTGGATCCAAGTGAATTATATGAATTGAGTTCTATTCCTATGATACTACCGCCGTAGTAACTGCTGAGTCCGAATATCCTGTTACCGTCCACGATACTATTCGTCTCGTTTGTTAGATAAATTCCAACCCGCCCGTAATAGTTACTATAGCCAATACCGGTTTGGGAAATCGTATTATGCTTAATCGTGAATAGATCGCAATAGCTAATGGCAATGCCATTTTCACCACAATCTGTTATCTGGTTGTTTGCAATTACCCAGCCATTTACTATCGTAGTTGAAATTGTTGAAGACACAGTAAGACCGTTTGCTCCACCAGTAATACCGCAATTCAGTACTGAATCACTGTTGGCTGCGGTTAATGGAAACACTCCATCATCATACTCGCAATTGATTGCCGTGCCTGAGGTCAGTACCGGTAACGAAATGTTTAGATTTTTCACACAATCGTAATCGCTTCCATTGCTTAATGTGAAAAGTACATCGCAGGTTGTATCAGGTGACGAGATATTCATGAAACGTCTGGTAAGGTTGTTGGCCGGACACCCATCAAATGTTATGTAATCACAATTGGCAAAAGTAAAGCCGGAGTGGCTTTGGTTCGAATTATGTATAGCAAAATGTTTATAGATTGTCACATTATTACTATCCGCCGGACGAAATATCACTCGTGAGTTGGGGCCCGACCCGCAACTTGTAAATATCGTATCGATTGGTTCGTTGTATACTCCTCCTCTAATAAGAAAAGTTACGCCGGTAGTGGTGCCGATTGCGTTCAACGAAACAATAGCATCATGAATCGTGGGATAGTCGGGGTTTGTTCCGCCTATCGTTCTTGTACCATTAATCGGAAGCGAGACATAATAAATCAACGGATGCTGCGTCGGTTGAAATCCGGGTGGATTGGTTCCATATGCGCCGTAGGGGAAAGTTCGAAGGTTACCGGATGTGTCTTGTGCCGCAAGATAATATTGAACAATAGTATTTAACGCTTGTCCGGGAATGCTGAATGAATATACCGAATCATTATGGAGTGAATCGGCAACACGCCAACTCCACGTTGTATCTACCGTACGTTTATAATACACCCGTGGCGCATTCAAACCGGATGCGACACCGATGTTATCGCGAATTACGGCGCTGAATACCCGTGTTGTGGTTTGGTCATAATTTCCCAATGGTGTAAATGTTATCGTCGGAACGTAAAAATCACCGGTTAGGAAATTACCTTCATCGCAGCCGATGTCGGGTGTGGTTGCATTTCGCGGGTTCCCGTCGATATCGGTCGTTACCGCTGCATTCGGTTGCGCATTCCCCTCCACTGGAGTTGGTGATAAAGAACTGATGTGTAAATCCGGTTCGGCGACAAATATCGGTGCGACATCAAGTGAATGGGCGTCTCCGGTATATCCCGGTTGCGACCGCAAATCAGCAAGTGTATTATAATTTAACCAGCCACCCAACGTAGGATTGTATAAACGGGCTACGTACCGGTTGTCGTTTGGTGAATCGTCGATGGTTGAAATTATGTTATAATCGCTGATAAATGTGGTGTTGGAATAATTGCTTCCAATACAAAATTGATTCGCGTTTGCTAAGGTACTGCTGCGTTCGTTAATCAGAATGTTGTTTGTGATTGTATTCTGAGACGAACCGTTCAATATTAATGCGTACGAATAACCCGAATTTGGAGTAACCCCGCCGAGATGAACCGTATTGTATGTCACCATTAAATTGTCTTCGCCCAACGATAACCCGTAAACCCCGTTGGTTGCGTTCGATTCAAAGTCTATCATATTATTTGAAATGACGATGCTCGTCGGGTTAGTTATCAAATACGATGAAATAGAAATTCCATAGATATCATTTGCGTTCGATTCTAATCCGTAAATCCAGTTTCCATCTACAATGCCGCCGTTTACATTTTGCAGCATGATACCGTTTACCGATGAATAAATTGTAGTAGATAAAGGCGTACGCCGGTAAATTTTGTTATGCGATATGGCAATTTCGTTGGAACTTGTCACGCTTATTGCAGTATACTGGAAATCGAATAATTCGTTATTCGCAATCGTCCAGCCCGCACTGACTAACCCGCTTTCCGGGGAGTCTAATTCTATACCGTATTGTGTACCGGAAATGCTGCAGTTGAGCACAGAATCGTAATTACATAATGTGGGTGGTTGTTGTGAGGAGTTACTGACACTGTAAACAGCTATCGAACTGGTATAACTGATCCGGGATAAACCATTTATGTTTAGGTTCTTCACGCAGCAATAATCACAGCCGTTTCCGAAGTAAAAACCATAGTCACAAGTAGAATCACTTGAAGTCAGAGTTAGAAATCGTCGGCCCGGATAGCCCGGGACACTGCCGTCGAAAGTTATGTAATCCGTGTTCCATAAGTAATAACCTGTCCGTGAATAGTTCGTATTCGTCGGAAAAGTTTTATTGATTACCACACCCGAAGTATCTTCCGGTCGGAAAATAATTCGATTGCTGGCACTTCCACCTGCACTGCTAAAAATAGAATCACCCGGCTCGGTGTATGTACCTCCGCGAATCATGAATGTGACGCCGGTCGTCGTTCCGATATGATTTAATGCGTTGATGGCGGCATGAATTGTTGGGTAATCGGGATTTATTCCACCTATCGTTTTAATACCGTTTAACGGTAATGCAACATAATAACGGTTGAGTGTGAAAGGAGGTGTAGTTCCCGGAGGATTAGTGCCCGACCCGCCATACGGATAGGTCACTACATTTCGTGAAGTATCTTGAGCGGCAACGTAATATTGAATTACTGAATTCAACGGGTATGCGGAAATCGTAAAATAGAAGGTATTATTGGTTCCTATCGAATCAACTGAATGCCAGCTCCATGTTGACTCATCTGTTCGTTTAAAATAAATTCTTGGCGCATTTGTTCCATTGGCTACACCGATGTTGTCGGTGATTGTTGCTGACACTACCCGAGATGAAGCTTGAAACCAATTGCCAAGCGGAGACATCGAAATGACGGGATTTTCCAGATCAGTGGCTGTTGTGAAGTTACCTTCATCACAACCAATATCCGGGCTTACCGTACTTCGGGTTTGACCGTCAAAATCGTAAGGAACTGAGGCAAATGGTTGCCCGTGCCCCTCAACGATTGTCGGCGAAGTTGTGCTGATATGTAAATCGGGAATTGCTGAGAATGAAGCCGGCAATGAGTAAGAATGTACGTCCCAAATATAACCGGGAACATTTCGCAAATCACTCAATGAATTATAATTTGTATAGTTATACATTGCCACATATCTGAAATCGTTCGTTGACTCATCGCCCGTAGAAATAACATTGTGATCGCTATATGTAAATGGTGTCTGTGGATAGGCCAACAAGCAATAACTCGAAGAATTTGAATTGTAGCCGTCCCGAACATTCATCAAAATATTATTCGCAACCGTATCGACGATACCTTCGATATCCAATGCATAAGACGGTGAATTATAATTTGAAGTACCACCGATTCTGACAGTATTGTTGATTACATTACCTCCCGAATAACCGATACTTATACCGAGTAATCCGCTATTGTATGCTTGATCAAGGTTGATCATGTTATTCGAAATGATATTGGCTCCGTCGCCGTAGAGGCGAATTCCGCATACATAGTTTCCGGATGCCGAGCCATTCATACCATATATCCAGTTACCGTCGATTACCGAGTTAACGCAGTACGAGCCGTTTATTCCCATGCATTCGTAATTATTGGATACGTTATTACTGGTGATAATATTCTTACTAACTAAACCGTTAGAAACGTTGAATGTTATTCCGTTCTCAGAAAAATCTGCTATCCGGTTCCCTGATACTACCCATCCGATAAATTCCATACTATAAGAATCGATGGTTAAAGCATCTGCTCCACCGGATAAAAAACAATTTTTTACCGTGTCGTAGTTACAGGGTTGGTAATTAGTTTCATATTCTGAGACACTGTAAATTTGCTCGTACGGGTAATTTATCGGGAAAGTGATATTGACATTTTTTATGCTACAGTAATTACTGCCGCCGGTAATATAAAATCCGATTTCGCAACTCCCGTCAGGTGAGTCCAACGAAATAAAATTTCTACCGGGGGCATCGGGTTGACTCCCATCAAATGTAATGTAACTGGCTCCGACCAATTCAAACCCGTACATATCGTTGTTGTGGCTCGTTTTATGAATAAATACACCCATCGTATCCGCAGGTTTAAATACAACTCTTGCATTCACGCCGCTGTTAGACGAAGCACTAATTGAATCCGGTGGTTCGTCGTAGTCTCCCCCGCGAATCAAAAATGTGACTCCGTTTGAGGTTCCAATAAGATTGAGTGTATTAATCGCATCGTGAATGGTTGCGAAATTCGGATTGTTACCACCGATGGTTTGTGTTCCGCTAAGCGCTGGTGAAAATGTCCTGAAAGTATTCATTGCGTTCGCATTTGAATCGGTCGCACTACGGCTGAAGATTCTCCAGTAATATCTCGTACCGGAAAGTAAATTTCCCGATGGCGTCCAGCTTGTTTCGCTGGTATTGGTCGCAACCCGCGCAATTGGCGACATCGAAAGAACATCGTTCCGGTTGCTCGAAAAATAAACATCATATGAATTGGTGCATTCGCCGGGTCGCCACGACAAATTCGTCGTAACCGGTACTTGAAACGCGTTGTTTACGGGTAAATAGTTTACAACTAACGAACAGGGGGTGTAAAATTCAACCGCAGTATTTGATTGCGGCGCTGGAGGAGAATACGAGATGTATGACGAGCGTTCACTGTTTTGGAGGCCGATTGCTGATACCCAAGCTGAGTTGCTGATATTTCGGTACTGTATGACTATACTTCCATTACCAGATAACACAACCTGTGCCGATAAACGCTCAAATGGCGAATAACTTATCGCGACGCTGTCGTAAGTAATAACTAACCGGTTTGGGTTGGTTAAAGTTTGATACCAGACAGTTGTACCGCCGTAACCGAGATTTAAATCTGATCCCCAAAAGCAAATCATCGCACCGAGATAATCAATAGGTAGCGTAGAGCTTGGAATCCCTGAATAACCCGAATTGAATGAAATGTACCCATTTGATCCGAGATACATACTATCATAACCGACGCCATAAAACGGAAATTGAAACGGCAAATTTACCGGGCCGCAATATCCATCTTCTACGTCAGTGAACGATGTTAACGGAACTATGGTAGAATTATCCGAGCGTTCTATCCACGAAAATGCCGGGCCATTCGGTTCTTGCGAGTCGGCGAATAAGTAGCCGAATGCGTCGGGACCGCCGGTACGTTGAATACTGGGAGGTCGGTGGTTCCGCTGTCGAACTTTGTTTAGGAAATCCTGATTTACTAATTTTTTTTCTTTTGGCGAGATTTTCTCGCCGCGCAGCAAGCTCTGTACCAGTGCCAGTGATTTGTGCTGAGTCGAATCACTTCGCATGAATGAAGGCCGTTGAGGTTTAGCGACTGCAATTGTAGACATAACAAACAAACTTAACAATAAAACTCGAAGACGTAACATCATAACCTCCCGGTGAATGTGGGTAATAGGTTAAAACTGGTTAATAACGGGATAGTGGATATTCTGGATACAAAGCGGTAAAACTTGTTGTTTCAGGGTTGCAAAAAACAAGCAACAAATCCACAAAACGTGGTATTCGTTGTTCTGGGAAAGGAGATGAAGTAAAAAATCTAATCCGTGCGAACAAAGTACCCTCGATTGAATAAAAATCTCGCACATTATTTAAAAGATTGTGGTACCAATATTATACATCATGTAATTGCAAATATCAACTTAAAAAAGTATTTTGCGATTTTTTCTAAAAACAATAGCCCCCATCCGTTCCGAATGGGGGCTGCGTTGGTAGTCAATACGTCCTTACTTGATAAGCGTCATTTTACGAATTGCGGAATAGTTGTCAGTTTCCAACCGGTAGAAGTATACACCGGACGGAAGCTTAGAACCGTTAAATGTTGCTTTATAGTTTCCAGCCGAAAGCATACCTTCGTATAAGTTGGCGACTACCGTTCCGGTTATGTCGACTACTGTCAGACGAACATGACTGGCTTCGGGAACCGAGTACCGAATTTCTGTTTCGGGATTGAACGGATTTGGAAAGTTTTGTTCCAATTCATAATGAGTTGGCACATTCCCGGCACTCGTCGCTCGCGGTGTCGCGGAAAGAATAATTGGATGAATCCGTTCCAAACCGTCGGAACCTACATCCGCTAACCGGTAGTAATAAGTTGTACCGTTGATCACATGGCGGTCGGTATACTGATATGTATGTTGGGTCGCGGAATTTTCTTGACCGGGAACTACTGCAACAATTTCACCATTTACGTCTTGTGTCGTGGAACGATACAATCTGAAAAAGGAATTATTGGTTTCAGTTTCCGTTCTCCATTGTACGGATACCGACCCATCGCTTGCATAAGCAGTGAATGAGCTTAATTCAACCGGTAGAACATTATCGTTTCCGATTCCCCATACCGAGAAATGCGTCAAACCATCGATGGCATAACTATAAAGACCGTTTCCGTCCGGCCCCATGATACCATCCACCGGTCGCCACGTTGCGCCGTTATCGCCGGAATAAACCGCATACAACCGCGGGCTGGCAGTTATCGGATTCGGAATGCCGACTGGTAAATCGGCAGCGGTAAAATAAAGAGTTAACGTCGCATTCGTGAAGTTTTCCGAACTCGGGATAATCGTCCAGAACTTATGAATCAAATTGGTTGCCGGGATAACTCCGGTAATACCCGTAGGTGTGACTACAGTATGCGCAACTGATATCGAAGCCGGGTTTGAGTGGGCGCCGTTTTGTGCCGGGAACGTTATCCCAACTGGTGGTTGGTTATTCGTAGTCGGGTCGTTCGGAATTGGTGGTGTCCACGAATTTTGTGGTGGATTAGGGTTGTTGATTGGATTTGTACCGTATTCGTCGCCGCTACCTGATAGATTAATAGTGTAGGTCGGGTTGCTCGCGTCCAAACTCGTGATGGTCAACGTCGCATTGCGGGTACCGACACCTGACGGATTAAATCGGACGGTGAATGTTTGGTTCATGGCATTTGAACCATCATAACCGCCTATCGAAGTTGGGTTACCACCGACATAAGTGAAATCGGAAGCATTCGCACCCGAGATTGAAGAAACTGTAAGCGATGAAGAACCCGGCCCGTTATTGGAGATGGTGAAAACAACGTCGGCATGAGCGCCACTTACGTTGACATGACCAAAGTCCTTGGTACCACCACTGGCGATAGAACCACCGGCTGATACATTGAGCGCAGTTGCAAAATCCGCAGCACCCATTGCCACCGCCGTAGCACCACCGCTTTGATTGACGGTGCTTGCACCACTTGGCCAAATACCATTGGCATCGACAAACGAACGAACCAAGCTTCCACTCGCACGCGAACGAATTTCGATTCGACGAATGCCTGTTGCATTGTTACTAAGCATGATGGTACCGAATGCACCAGCCACACCATCCACATTTGACACATAATAAGGCGCAAAACTTGCTGTCTCCGCAAATCCATCGCTTTCGATAAATCCTGAACTTATCGGACGTCCGGTACCACTCACGTTATCGTAAAGGAGAACCATATCCTTCGGATTTGCACCCGGAATGACACCCCGAAGACCAGTAATCAAATTGCTGGCACCGGTAAAGTTTTCAACCGTTAATGTATTGGTAGTCGTTAACCGCGTAACTACAGAACCACCACCCGCTCCGTCATTGAGCAATATGCGCATGTTAAGGGTAATACCAGGAATAAAACGCGTTGCATTTGCTGTCGGTTCAGTTATTAGCCATAGTGTGGCTGAACCGGTGGCATCGGTCGTAAAAGTGGAATAGGCACCGGCTGTTGATACCGATTGCGTCGAGGAATGAGTAAACGGATCGGAAGTTGCATAAATCATATTTCCAGCACCGTTTGAAGTTGCGTTGTCAGTTGAAATGATTACCGCATTAAAGAATCTATAACTCGCATTGGCGGTTAGACCAGTTAATGCCACCCTGTACACATACGGTATACGAGTTGTATTTGTAGTGTTTAATCCTTGAATATATTGCGGAACAAATACGTCGGTGAGAGTTGCTGCTATTGTTGTCGACGCCAAGGCCCATAACAACAATACAGTCATCGTTGAGAAAACGTACGGTAACGAACGTTTCATTTTTCACTCCTGTGTAAAAGATTCGATTTCAGATTTGTACAAAGTTATAAAAACAATCGTTAGAATTTATTAAGATTTTGCAAAACTCGATTTGTTGACGTTCGCTTTATACAAAGATAAATCGCCAATGAAAAGAGTAATGAGTAGAAATAAGTGCTTACCGCACAAATGAATCATCAATAATCGAAAGCAAATGCAGAAAAGTTATCCCGGTTGGTCTGTTGGTAAAGTAAGGATTGAAGTGTTGTGCTTCCAACTAACCTGTCTGAAAAGTTCGACCAATTAGAGTTGCGTCCGACAAGATTGGCTCTGCGAGGAAAAGAGTCTCGTTGAGCAGAGATCTGTTGTTACTAATTAGTAAAAAGGTTTTTCTGTGTTACCAAACAACTTCTATATTTCACAACTGATAGATAGCATATTTCATTTCTAATTGCGTTCGAACCTTATTCTGTAGTTTCTCTTCTATCGAATAAATAAACCAACACATAGTAACAGAGTTTTCTCAACGATTCGAGGTCGTGCCCGTCGAGTTAAATGAAACGACCCGGTAATAGAAATGTCCCGTGACACTTATATCGTGGTATTCAAGTATTGCCGGGTCATTTATTGTACTTATTAAACGTTCCGGGTTTGTTTCAAATAATCCACTATTCGAATCTCGGTACACTTCGTAACCCGATACGGAACCACTTGGTCGCGACCAGTAAATCGTTACATCAGTAGTATCACCGTATTGAGTCCGCTTCACGTATTCGAGGGAAATGACCGGTTCACTCGGAGGTGTCGGCGCCACATAACAGAAATCTCCCTCATCCGCACCGATATCCGGAACAATCATATTTCGAGCATCGTTATCGATATCATTGTTGATATAGGGTAAAGGGATCCCAGCACTTTCGACTATCGGTAAATCCTGATTATTGCAAATATGGGGATTAGACGGAAATGTCATACATACGAAATGTGGATCCCCGCTAACCGAAAAGTCATCAAGGTTCGATGCGGATTGTTGCCAAACATCGATTGTTGTTTTATATCCATTGTAAAATCCTACATAACCGCCATCATTTAGTGTAGGAATATCGAAGCAGTTATGATTCGATACCAAAGTCGTACCATTACAATAAATACCTATATGATGGGCAACCGCAGACTGGCTTCCCGTTATGTTCGCAATGATATTGTTTCTTAACGTGTCATTCCCTGAGCTCAGATAAATAGCGCTTGAAGAACAATTCAAGTTAGCACCGATGCCCTGATCGATTAACACGGTGTTGTTGTCGAAAGTACAGTCTCCTAAAATATTGTTAATACCAAACACATAATATGTCGAAGTAGCACTACCGGAATTGGAATTCGCCCGAAGATCGTAAATCATGTTATTAAAATACCGGCATGACGCATTTATCGGATTAAATTGGTAGATAGCGTAAACGCTATTAAATGAAGTTGGATGTGTCGTTGTTAGATTGAAAATCCTACAGTTATTGACAACCACCGGACCCGCAGGTTGATAATTGTTGATTCCATAAATCGAGTAAACACCCGGACTTGTTGTAATCATTTTCGTAATATCGACATCATGAATCGACAAGCCATTCAGATTAAAGAGATAAATACCACACGCTGTTCCGGGACCCCCGATTGTATCATTAGGCAACGCCCCGATTGTAAATCGGTTTCTGTAACCTATACCTCCACTATCGCTACCAACTTCTATATCGGTGTCCTGAAAATCGGTATTACTATTTAAGTAGATTCCGTTTCTGCATAAAGAGATTTTCAGATTGATATACTTATTGAAACTTTGCGAACCGTCATTAGAAGAGGGGTAAGCATTTGCGTTAAAATTCTGATACATACCATACGTGACAAAATCCTTTCGTAATTTTATCGACGAGTTTTTAACGGTATTGTACTGCGACCCCTGAGTTGTTGTTGCATTAGTTACCCAGTATCCATACTCAAGATGGTTGCTACCTCTACTGGTGTCATTTATATCGATACCATCGAAAGTTACCCACCGGCAACCATTCAGTTTCACCCCTGCACCTTCGGCAGATGTGGTCGAAGGACAAATTGTCACTGTTCCACTCGATTTGTGGAACACGACCGGGTTAGAAGAGTTTGTTCCGCGAATGTCATTTACAATAACTTGCTCATTGTATGTATCCGGTAAAACTTCGAATTCAACACCACCGCTCCCCACTCCCGCTTGCGCCAAAACATTCAATGCCGCCGAAAATGAAATAAAATCCGCGTTTGTTCCACCAATCGTTTTGGTACCCGTTAATGGTTGCCATGTGTTAAACAACCACACAGGGCTGGATAACACTTCCGGTTGTGTTCCGTGGGCCACGACTTTCCAATAATACTGTTGATGATTGAGCGGTGAGAAGGTAAAAGAGGTGGATGTCTGTTCACTCGCAACTAAAGCGGAAGGATTTGAATTAGTAACATTGTCGATTGTGGTATCAAGATACACATCATAAGAATCAGTACAACTTCCACCTGTCCAACAAAGAGTTAAGGGTGAGGGTAAAAGACTTATTGTGCCGTTCAAAGGGCTGGTAAGTGATAGCAGATTACATGGATGAATAAATTCGATTGCACTATATGAATTTGGAGCGTTGGTCGCTGTTGTACTGTATGCCACGCTGTAAACACCACCTGCACTTTGGATGCCGACGTTACCCGGAAAGTTGGTGCGGATTCCATTTCGAAATCCACGGTACTGAAGCAGTATCCGCCCATCGTCATATAGTACAATTTGAGCGGACAATCGTTGGCTGCTGGCATTTGCTGCCACCAAACTGTCCACCTCAATAACTAACTTATTCTGTGTTCCCGTTATGAGTTGGTAACGTACCAGCGAAAACGAAAGCAGTGCATTGTCCTGACCCCAGAAACAGATTGCATCGGGTAATCCGGTAGTTGGCCAAATTCCAACCGAAGGAATGACTGAGCTTCCGGCTTCAAAAGTGATGTATCCATTGGTTCCGATATAAAATTGGGAGTGCGTCGTACCATAAAAATCGAAATCGAATCCAATTGAGAACGGCCCGGAATAATCATTGTCTAACGGATTGCCCGTCCCGATCCAAGGCGGCCTTGAATTCAAGAGTACAACCGGCGCACTCAATGGAATCCAACTAAATACCGGCCCGTTGCTTTCCGCTTGATCCTTATAAGTGTATCCGAATTCATCAGGACCACCATTTCGTTCGATAGTTGGAGGAGATGAAAGGTAACCGCGAGGCAGCGAGCTATGATTTGTCGCAAATGCTGGAGTTACAAGCCACAAGCAGAGAATGATGAGTATCAAAAACGAGTAGGAAGAATTAGGAGTGGTCGTCTGCAAGTTGAAAAGCACCTTTCGCGTTGTTCGATTAGTACGGTAAAAATAAACAAAACGTCAGGCATTGTCACTTACTTTCTCTAAATTTTAGAGAAAGTGTGAAAGTTTGAACAACGATCTTGAAAATTTAGTTTTATTGTAAATAAACGGGCGAGATATTCGTATAAACGTATACTACTTATATACAAAACGTTAAGCGTAATTTGAAGATAGTGATTCTGTTTCGTATTTTGACTTTGGTGAGATTTCGTTCTTTGATTGTGAAGTAGTTCACACACTCAACTCCCCGATGCAAACCTACACGTTGTAAGGTTTACTTCTGTTTTTTCAATACAGCATTACCGCAAAATCCGCCTCACTCCAAATTTTCGCGATTTTCGTAATGTTTCAGCGTAATATGCGACCAAAATGTCTTTTCTGGTGGTGTAGTACGCATGTGTAAACATGTGAACTATTTATCATATTCGTTATTTCAATTACTTAAGTCAAACGCCGACGAAAGGCATGCATAAGATGGAATGGCACGGTTGGAAAAAAGTTAAGTACCAAGCGGAAGTCGATCCCGAATTTGCCCGGGAAATTGCCGCATTACCGGGTGGAGAGAAACTCTTCTCGTGTATCCAGTGTGGAAACTGCAGTGCGCTTTGTCCACTCAGTTCTTATATGGAATACTCGCCGAGAAAAATCATCGGTATGGTTCGTGCCGGATTCAAAGGAGAAGTACTGACAAGCTATACGACATGGCTGTGTGCGTCTTGTTATGCTTGTACAGTCGAATGCCCCAAAGAAATCAAAATTACTGACATCATGTATGCGGTAAAGCAACGGGCAATCAAAGAACACGTCTATAAAAAGCGATTCCCGATACCTATTCTTGCCCGTGAGTTTTTTAATCAAGTTCTTCGCTATGGCCGGACAACCGAAGGGTTGTTGATTATGAAAGCCGTACTAAAAGCCAATCCATTTTCCATGTTCAAATCCGCCGGACTCGGTATCAAACTCTTGCTTCGCGGACGGCTCGGTTTCAAACCGGAACAAGTCCGGTACAATAAAGGTGGAAAGGGCGACCTGCACACAATCTTGAAAGCAGTCAACGGTGGTTTAGATAAACATGAAATTAAAATCGCCGAAAAGGGGATCGCATCATGAAGTATAATTATTTCCCCGGTTGCTCGTTGAAGGGCTCGGGACGTGTATATGAGGAATCCGTATTGGCTGTATTCGATGCTTTGAATACGCCGTTGCACGAACTCGATAATTGGAATTGCTGCGGCGCTACTGCGTATATGTCCGTGGATGAATCGCGCGCATTTGCCCTTGCCGCTCGTAATCTTGCACTTTGCGAAGAACAAAATCAGGATACAACCCAGCCACCACAATTAGTCGCGCCTTGTAATGCTTGTTATCTCGTTTTAAAGAAAACCCAGCATTGGATGGCCGAATACGCCGAAATCAACCAGAAAATCAACGGTGCACTTAATGCCGCCGAGATGAATTACAACGGCACCGTTCAGGTCCGCCACCCGCTTGATGTACTGGTAAACGATATCGGGTTGGATGCGATTAAGAACCGGATAAAAAAACCGTTGAGCGGACTAAAAGTAGCTTGTTACTACGGATGTCAGATTGTGCGTCCCTATGCCGAATTTGACGATCAGCGCAATCCGCAGACTATGGATAAACTGATGCAGGCACTCGGTGCGGAAACTATCGACTGGGAGCTCAAAGCCCGTTGTTGTGGTGGTTCGCTAACCGGCACCATCCGCGAAGTCGGAATGCGGTTGAGTTACATCTTATTGCGCGAAGCGAAGTTACAAGGTGCCGATATCATCGTTACCGCCTGCCCATTATGCCAGTTCAATCTTGAATGTTTCCAAGGTGTGATGAGCAAGGAATTTGAAGAAAACGTCGACATGGAAGTCGCATACTTCACGCAAGTACTTGGACATGCCCTCGGTCTTTCCGATAAAGCATTGGGAATGCAACGGATGTTTATGCCGCTGAAATCGTTGTCCAATCTATCTGCGCGAGTGGAGGCATGACACAAATGTTACATAAGAACGGGCACCACGCTGAAGAAATAAAAATCGGCGTTTATGTTTGCCATTGCGGTATCAACATTGCCTCGAAAGTAAATGTCAAAGAGGTAATCGAGTTCGCACAAACATTGCCTCACGTCGCAATTGCGACCGAATACAAATTCATGTGCTCCGATCCGGGGCAGGATTTAATTCAGCAGGATTTAAAATCTGGTAAAATCAATCGTGTTGTCGTCGCTTCTTGTTCACCGTTGATGCACGAAGCAACTTTCCAACGCGCCACTGCAGCGGGCGATGCCAATCCCTACTATTTCCAGATGGCAAACATCCGCGAACACGTAAGTTGGGTGACTGCCGATAAAATTGGTGCTACAATCAAAGCGAAAGAGTTGGTCGCTGGTGCAATACGCAGAGTCGCTTATGCGATGCCGTTAGAAAAAGCCCATGTTCCCGTTAACCCGAACGTAATGGTAGTGGGTGGTGGTATCGCAGGGATTCATGCTGCGTTAAAACTTGCCGACGCCGGAAAAAAAGTCTATTTAATCGAACGCGAACCTACCATCGGTGGCTATATGGCGAAGTTCGACAAAACCTTTCCAACTCTCGATTGTGCCGCTTGTATTCTTACCCCGAAAATGTCGCAAGTCCGATCCCACAAGAACATCACCTTGTGGTCTTACTCGGAAGTAGCATCGGTTGCTGGATTTGTTGGTAATTTCACCGTAAAAGTGCGTCGTAAACCACGATATATCATCGAAGAATTGTGCGTCGGATGCAACGAATGCGTCGATAAATGCACATTTAAAAAGCCGACGTTTCCCGATGAATTCAATATGGGGCTTAGCAAACGCAAACCGGTATATATGCCGTTTCCGCAAGCGACTCCACCGGTAGTGCTCATCGACCCCAACACTTGTAGTTTTCTCCTCCGTGGCAAATGCAAGAAACCGTGCGTCGATGCTTGCGAGCGAAACGCCATCGACTTTGACCAAAAAGAGAAAATCGAAGAAGTAGAAGTCGGTTCGATTATCCTTGCAACCGGATTTAAAACTTTTGATGCCGGTCGAATGCAACAATACGGCTACGGTAAATTCGACAACGTATTCACCAGTATCGAAGTGGAACGCTTGGTAAATGCATCGGGACCGACCGGCGGCGAAGTGACGTTGCGCGATGGAGAAACCAAACCGAAATCGGTTGGTATCATACATTGTGTTGGTAGCCGTGACGCGAAAACGAATAAATACTGTTCTCGTGTCTGCTGCATGTATTCTCTGAAACTGGCACACCTCATAAAAGAACGTACGGGTGCTGAAGTGTACAACTTCTACATCGACATGCGAACACCGGGTAAAGGATACGAAGAATTTTACGATAAGCTTCTCAATGAAGGTGTCCATTTCATACGCGGACGTGTCGCGGAAGTGTCCGGTTGGGCGGCTACCCCGGAAGAAACCGGCAAACTGATTTTACGTGCGGAAGATACCCTGCTTGGCGTCGTACGCCGCATACCGGTTGATATGGTTGTTCTTTCTGTCGGCATGGAAGCGCAAGCAGATGCTGATGATGTTCGCCGCAAATTCAATATTAGTTGCAGTTCAGAGGGCTGGTTCCTCGAGCGCCACCCGAAACTTGCACCGGTATCAACGTTTACTGACGGTGTCTTTCTTGCCGGTGCCTGCCAAGGGCCGAAGGATATCCCCGATACCGTCGCCCAAGCTGGTGCGGCGGCGGCAGAAGCCCTTGCGCTTATCGACGCCGGTTTTGTCGAACTTGAACCGAACACTGCATTCGTCGATGAAGAAGTTTGTTCCGGTTGTCGGATGTGCGTCGCACTCTGTCCGTATTCTGCAATTTCTTTCAATCACGAAACCAATACATCGCAAGTCAATGGTGCTCTGTGTAAAGGGTGCGGTACTTGCGTAGCGAGCTGTCCATCGGCGGCATTGCAACAACACCTCTTCATGGACGAGCAAATCTTCGAGGAAATCGAAGGAGTGATGGATTATGTCTGATACAACTAAAGTCGAACCGTATGGCAAAGACGGTCGGTTCGAACCCCGCATTGTTGCGTTCTTTTGCAACTGGTGTACATACACGGCGTCTGACCTTGCCGGTACGGCACGTATGACCTACGCGCCAAATGCATGTGTCATCCGAATTATGTGTTCAGGTCGTCTCGACCCGCAATTTATTCTCTCTGCATTTCGTCAGGGAGCCGATGGTGTATTAATCGGTGGATGCCATCCCGGAGACTGTCACTATCAGGAAGGAAATTACAAAGCCCTTCGCCGGTTCAAACTTCTCAAACATTTGGTAAAGCAGTTCGGAATTGAAGAAGAGCGGATGCGCCTTGAATGGATTTCAGCGTCAGAAGGTGACCGCGTGCAAAAGGTTATGAACGAGATGACGGAACAACTCAGAAAACTGGGCCCGTTGAACCTCGAACCGTTGCAACTCCAAGAGAAAATTCATGACGCTGCTCCTGTCAAACCAAAAAAGGAGGCAGTCGCATGAGTAAGCCCAAAGTTGGATTTTATTGGTGTGCCGCTTGCGGTGGCTGCGAAGAAGCAATCGTCGATTTGAATGAAGGTGTCCTCGATGTAATCCAAATCGTCGATATCGCGTTCTGGCCATGTGCCATGGATTTCAAAAAAGAAGATGTCGTTGCGATGAAGGACGGCGAATTGGCAGTATGCTTTATAAATGGCGCCATTCGCAGTTCCGAGCAACTTGAAATGGCGGAATTGTTACGGCGAAAATCACAAATGGTTATCGCATTCGGCAGTTGTTCGCATCAGGGTGGTATCCCGGGTCTTGCAAATCTGTATCCAAAACAAGCGACATTGGATGCGGCATATAGCAATGTCTTTTCAACGGTAAACCCCGAACATACTTACCCTCAGACGGTATCGAAAGTACCTGAAGGAGAGGCAACCCTTCCCGAACTGTTCGCAGTAACAAAAACCCTTGATCAGTGTATCGATGTCGATTATTACCTCCCCGGTTGTCCCCCTCCCGGAAAATTGGTCTTAGCCGCACTCACCGCAATCTTCGAGAACAAGCTTCCCGAAAAAGGTACAGTGCTCGCTCCCGATCAAACCCAATGCGACGAATGCCCACGTAAAGCAACTAAACCGGATAAAATCGAGTTAGAACGATTCTATCGTCCCTCTGAAATCATCGTCGATTCTGAAAAATGCTTGCTCTCACAAGGTCTCTTATGTATGGGTCCGACGACACGGCTCGGTTGTGATTCGGCGTGTATAAACGGCAATATGCCATGCACCGGTTGTCTCGGCCCGATCAGCCGCATCCGCGATTTCGGAGCGAAAGCGCTTTCTGCGACGGCAACCGCGTTGAGTGCAAACGAAGACGAACAAATCGAAAAATTGATTAGAATGGTCGTCGATCCTGCTGGTACATTTTATCGCTATTCCCTTGCAGCATCATTCTTACATGCACTGCCACAGAACAATGGAAAAGCAGAGGTTTCGAAATGAGCTCGAAAATAACCATCGACCCCATCACCCGACTTGAAGGACATGGGAAAATCGATATCTTCCTCGATGATTCAGGGAACGTTGAACACGCATATCTGCAAGTCCCGGAACTACGCGGCTTCGAACAATTTGCCGTAGGACGTCCCGCCGAAGATATGCCGCAAATTACTTCCCGTATCTGCGGTGTCTGCCCGACTGCACACCACATGGCTTCCACCAAAGCACTCGATGATTTATACAAAGTGGATGCACCATCGGCGGCGAAGAAATTACGGGAACTGATTTACAGTATTTTTTACGTCGAAGATCATGCTCTCCACTTCTATTTCCTTGGCGGTCCCGATTTTATCGTTGGTCCGACTGCCCCGCGCGGTGAGCGCAACATCGTGGGTGTTATTGGCAAAGTTGGCTTGGAAATCGGTAAGGAAGTTATCGGTCTGCGCAAAGAAATGCGCTCGTTGATTTCGCTCTTAGGTGGAAAAGTTATCCATCCTGTATTTGGTTTACCCGGTGGCGTCGCGAAGCGCATGACTGCTGATGAACAAACCAAATATATCGCCGGTGCGAAACATGCAATAGAATTCGCCAATTTCAGTTTGAAGGCATTCAACGACATCGTCCTGAAAAATTCCGGTTATGTCGATTTGATTTTATCCGATGCCTATACTCATCGCACTTATTATATGGGAATGGTCGATGAGAAGAACAAAGTAAACTTTTACGACGGTAAGCTTCGGGTCGTCACGCCCGAAGGAAAAGAGTTTGCTAAGTTTGACCCGAAAGAATATCGAGATAACATCGTAGAACGGGTTGAACCGTGGAGCTACATGAAATTCAACTACCTGAAAAAGGTCGGTTGGAAGGGGTTCACGGACGGTGCCGACAGCGGCATCTTCGCGGTAGCGCCGTTAGCGAGATTGAATGCATCTGAGGGTTTTTCCACTCCGCTGGCACAGGCCGCGTATGAACACTTTTATCAAACCCTCGGTGGACGTCCCGTTCATCAAACGCTGGCGAATCATTGGGCGCGTCTCATCGAGCTGCTCTATGCCGCCGAGCGGATGCAGGAACTTGCGAATGACCCCGAAATCATTTCCGAAAACGTTCGCAAATTACCGAACCAAATCCCATCCGAAGGTATAGGTTGTGTTGAGGCCCCTCGTGGTACGCTTTTCCACCACTATAAATCTGACGAACGTGGAGTATTAACTTCCGCGAATATGATAGTAGCAACCCAAAATAATTCTGCGCGTATGACGATGTCGGTGGATAAAGCCGCCAAGGGGTTAATTAAAAATGGTAAGGCGGATGATGGAATTTTAAATCAAATAGAGATGGCATTTCGTGCCTACGACCCATGCCACGGCTGTGCCACGCACACGTTACCGGGACAATTACCGCTGATACTCCGGATTTTTGATAATACCGGAACGCAACTGGAAGAAATCCGGCGTGACCTCGATTGAGAAATAATCGCACCACTTAACCATTCAACAAGACACTACTACTGATTCAACAACAACTTTGTTACCTTCAATACACTACTTGCTAACCTTCAACGTATAATGAATTCCCCCCAATTCATTTACGTAGCACAGGGACGCCGGATAGCAATATCCGGCGCATCCTTGTAAATTTATCCAAAGAAAATGAAATGAAAATACTTGTTATCGGTCTGGGAAACGATTTGCTCAGTGACGACGCAATCGGGTTGCTTGCGGTACGTGAATTGCTTGCCCATCCGATACCCGTTAATAACAAACATTCGATTGAATACGTCGAATGTTCTGAGCATGGTATTGCTTTACTCGATTATTTCCTCGGTTTCGATGCTGCGATTATCCTCGATGCAATAAAAACCGGTACCAACCCTCCCGGAACAATTTTTCACCTAACACCAGCGGACTTTAGTTCAATAGTCGCCCCCTCCCCGCACTACACCGGCTTACCGGAAATGATAGCTATCGCAAAGCAACTATCTCTCCCGTTTCCCCATGAACTTCACATCTTCGCTTGTGAAACCTTTGACACGACAACCCTCGGTGGTGAAATAACACGAGCACTCATGGAAGCGCTCCCCGCAATGGTTAATCAGGCGTCGGAAACATTACACAACTTGTGTACGGTATAATTTTCCCCAAGACCGTCAAGTATTGTCCAATCAATCGTTCTACTTTCCCATCCACGCAAATTTCTAATACACATAAATCCGTGTATTTAGTTAAACTTAACTGTATCTCCAAATTTTAGTTGCACTTGTAGTCGTAATAATATATTATCGCTCCTTACTTTTCAATTATGGAATGTCGGGTGACTATATTGCTTCGTCTTGGTAAAACGTATTAACTGACTTGAACATAACAGATTGATATCAGTAGAATAAAAAAGAGGAAAATCTTTGAGTACCGAACAAGCAGATCTCTCGTCTCTGAGGATCGAACGTCAACATAAGAATGAAGTAGAAACGACTACCCGAAAAGTGTCGTACCTGAAACCGGTAGGCATCGTTCTCTCGGTTATTGTCTTAATAATTATCGCTATCGCCGTAAAAAATACCGTGTTCTCGAAAACCATCGATGTGAAACTGGTTACTGCGGAAATGCGGTCGCCGAGTGATAATCTTGCACTCCTTTCAGCAAGTGGTTACGTCGTGGCGCAACGAAAAGCCGCCGTTGCTTCCAAAGGAACTGGCTTGATGGTTTACCTTGCTGTCAAAGAGGGCGACAAAGTCAAAAAAGATCAAATCATCGCGAGGTTGCAGGACGATGATATTAAGGCCCAGTTAGAGGCCGCGAAAGCAACACTATCGCTCAACCAGTCGAATCTTAACGAAGTAAAAAACACGTATGAACGCCAGAAAAAGTTGTACGATTCTGGTTCTGCAACGCAATCCGACTTAGAATCTGCCGAATCGAATTATAATAAAGCTGTTGCGTCTATCGATTTAGCGAAAGCCCAACTTACTTCGGCGCAAGTAGCTTTGGAAAACACCGTCATCCGCGCACCGTTCGACGGTACCGTATTAACCAAAGATGCCGACGTCGGTGAGATGGTTGCTCCTTTTGCTGCTGGCGCGAATGCCCGCGCCGCCGTTGTCTCGATTGCTGATCTTGGTTCGTTACAGGTGGAAACTGATGTCTCTGAAGCGAACATCGAGAAGATAACTTTAAACGAAGAATGCGAAATTGAATTGGATGCATATCCCTCGCGCCGATATTCCGGCTTTGTTGCAAGCATCGTGCCGACCGCAGACCGGGCAAAGGGAACCGTTCTCGTCAAAGTCGGCTTTCAAAAATACGATGAGCGTGTTCTCCCCGAAATGAGTGCCAAAGTGCTATTCTTGAAACAGAAAGAGACTCAAACCGTGACAAATGAACCGCCGGTTTTAGTTCTTCCTGATGCATCTATAGCTAACCGTAATGGTAAATCGGTTGTATATATCATAACCGACAAAAAAGCCAAAGAAGTCGTAGTTACAACCGGAATTAAATTTGACGGTTTCACCGAAATAAAAAGCGGCATTCATCAAGGTGATCGCGTTATCCAAAATTTCGACGAGAAAATAACCGACGGCGTAAAAGTCAACACCGACTAATTAGAAGATAACTTTCAAATCGTACAAATGGTTGGGAGCAATCCATGGCAGAACTAATCCAAATCAAAAACATCGCTAAATCATATTGGCGTGACGGTATGGAAATACCCGTACTCAATAATATTAATTTGAACGTCGACCGTGGCGAATACTTGGCGCTGATGGGCCCTTCCGGTTCCGGGAAATCTACTTTGCTCAACCTCATCGCCGGAATCGACCGTCCCACCAAAGGCGCAGTCAGTGTCGATGGAACCGATATCGCCCAAATGAATGAATCGGCATTAGCGAAGTGGCGCGCAAACCATATCGGATTCATTTTCCAATTCTACAATCTCATTCCCGTACTCACAGCTTTTGAAAATGTTCAGCTACCGCTCCTCTTGACGAAATTATCGAAAGCGGAACGCAAAAAACATGTTGAGACGGCGCTCACGATTGTCGGATTAGCCGACCGTATGAATCATTATCCAAAACAACTATCCGGCGGTCAGGAGCAACGTGTCGCTATCGCCCGCGCTATTGTTACCGACCCGTCGATACTGGTTGCTGACGAACCCACCGGCGATCTCGACAAACATTCAGCCGAAGAAATCCTGACTCTTCTTAAGCGGTTGAATGAAGAATTCGACAAAACCATCATAATGGTGACGCATGATCCGCACGCCGCAGAAAGCGCAAAAGTGATTCGCCATCTCGAGAAGGGGGATTTAATCGAGGTGTCGAAATGAAACTCCTAAAACTGATATTTAAGAATTCGTTCCGACACAAGTTCCGGGCATTTTTAACCATTATCGGTATTGCAGTAGCAGTTATCGCATTCGGTGTATTACGCACCGTGGTTACCGCGTGGTATTCAGGTGTCAATGCAACAGTACCCGACCGCCTCGTAGTGCGTCAAGCGGTGTCGTTTATTTTCCCGCTTCCATTTGCATATCGCGACAAAATTGCTTCGGTTCCCAGCGTAAAGAAAATTTGTTTTGCGAATTGGTTTGGCGGGACGTATATCGACAAGAAGAACTTCTTCGCTCGCATGGCGGTCGATCCCACGACGTTTTTTGATGTGTACCCCGAATTTGATGTTTCCAAAGGGGAGATGGATAACTTCCAGCATGAGCGAAATTCTTGTATTATCGGACGGGATATTGCCAAGTCGTTCAACTTAAAAGTCGGCGATATGATGACTCTCGATGGCGACATCTTTCCCGGTAAATGGGAATTTGTCATTCGCGGTATTTATCAACCCAAATTTAAAACAACCGACGCGACCCAGATGTTTTTCCGCTGGGATTACCTGAACGAGCGGATGTTACAAGAGTCGCCCGGTCGTGCCAATGAAGTTGGGTGGTACGTCGTGAAGATCGACAACCCTAATAATTCTGCCGGAGCATCCGAGCAAATCGATGCCCTGTTTAAAAATTCCCCGGCGGAAACGAAAACGGAAACCGAGAATGCTTTTCAACAAGGGTTCATTTCTTCTTCCGGTGCCATTATAAACGGTATGAATGTAATGTCGTTTACGATTGTCGCAATTATCATGCTGGTGCTTGCCAACACCATGATGATGTCGGCTCGCGAGCGAACGCGTGAATACGCTATTCTCAAAACGATAGGGTTTTCCGTTTCACAGATAGCCGGCTTGATTATCGGTGAATCCTTGATTCTATCCGTGCTCGGCGGCGCCATAGGGTTGGCGCTTACTGTGCCGATAGTAAACGGAATTGCTACTTTTATTCCGAAAGGTATGTTTCCAGTATTTGAAGTGGAACCGGTAACGATTGTTTTTCTGATTATCGCAGTTGCGATAGTTGGATTTGCATCCGCCATCTTCCCGGTTAGACGAGCCGCTATCACCAAAATCGTAGATGGTTTGCGGTACGTGGGATAAGAGAATTTAGTCGAACAAAAGAAATGAGTGAGAGATGAGTATTCCCTTCATTTATTCGAGAAAAAATCTACAAATGCGCAGAATGACTGCATTGTTTACCATTATTGGAATCGCTTTAGTAGTGTTTGTATTCACTGCGGTACTAATGATGGCGCATGGAGTGGAAAAAACAATGACAGCGACCGGTTCGAAAGAAAATGTTATCGTTGTCCGGAAAGGGTCCAACAATGAGATATCGAGTATCGTGACCGGTGACGCCCAAAATATTATCCGCACCCTTCCGGGTGTCGCACATAATGTCGATGGCAGCCCGATTATTTCCAGTGAGCCGGTCGTCGTTATCAATTTAAGCTATGCAAGTGGCGGTATGAGTAATGTGACGGTTCGCGGAGTTTCACCCGGCAGCGAAAAACTGCGCCCGCAATTGCATATCATCGAAGGGAGAATGTTTAATCCTTCGTTGCGTGAGCTAATCGTCGGTGAACCGATTTCCAAAAAATTTAATGGTGCGCAAATCGGTAGCACTATTAAATTCGCAAATAATGAATGGAAAATTGTCGGGATATTTACCTCAAATGGTGGTGGCTTCGAATCGGAGATACACGGCAACTCTACTCAACTTCAAGATGCGTTTAATCGGGGAAACAGCGCCTCTTCCGTAACTCTAAAATTAGAGCATCCCGAAGACTACGACAAATTCAAGCAACTATTTCAAACCGATATTCGGCTTCAGCAATTCGAACCGGAAATTGAACAAACCTATTATTCGAAGCAATCGGAAATGCTTGCCGGATTCATTAAAATCATTGGAATTTTTATTACAGTGATTTTCAGTATCGGTGCAACGGTCGGTGCCATGATAACGATGTATGGCGCAGTCGCGAATCGTACTATCGAGATTGGCACCATGCGCGCTTTAGGGTTCAATCGACGCAGCATCTTAACTGTATTTCTTGCCGAATCTATTCTAATCGCCTTCACCGGTGCTGTCATCGGAATACTGATTGCGTCGGTGCTGCAGTTCTTTAAGATATCTACGTTAAATTACTCTTCGTTTTCCGAAATTGCTTTTTCCTTTGCATTGTCGCCATCCATCATCATCTCATCTTTGATTTTTGGCGTTGCGATGGGTTTCCTCGGTGGATTTCTTCCTTCAGCCCGTGCGGCAAGAATGAACATTGTAACCGCATTACGCTCGGCTTGATTGTTTCTATAATAAAAAGGGAGGAGCTCCTCCTCCCTTTTATGTAATTTCAAGCATATTTACTTTAGTAAAACCATTTTTCGCGTCGCCATATATTTTCCGGCTTCAATTCGATAAAAATACACCCCGGTAGCCCACTTAGCCGCATCAAGCACAATGGTGTGCCGTCCTGCGCTTACTGTTTCGTTTGCAAGCACATTTATTACCTTTCTACCCGTCGCATCGAATACTTCGAAAGTTACTCTACTCGATAACGGTAACGTGAATGAAATCTGCGTCACCGGATTGAAGGGGTTCGGATAGTTCGAGGACAGCTCAAATTGTCGGGGACTGTTTTCGTTCGGACTGCTTACGGTTAGCAGTATAAAATTACCCTCGTCGCATCCGATATCAGGGTGCAATGAATCCCGCAGATCGCCATCGAAATCTTTTACCACGTATGGTAAATGCAACCCGGCGCTTTCGACTAAAGTTGGTTGCGATGGATCGATATGTAAATCGGAAGAATTTAAAAATACCGGCATGTAATTAATCGAGTGCGAATCCCACAAATAACCCGGTATTTGCCGTAAATCCGAAATCAGGTTATATCCGTTCGTTCCGAAATGCGCCACATAACGGTTATCGAGCGTGGTATCGTTTGCGTTCGACATCGCATTATAATCGCAATAATTGAAAAGTGTATTGGAGTACGCATGTGGAGTTGCAATACAGGCGTTGTAATAAGATGCGTTTAATCCGCTGCCGCGTTCATTGATAAAAATATTATTCGCAATCGTATCCTGCGAAATATCGCTCGAAAGAAAAAGCGCTGCGGAACTCACATCCGTAAAGCCAGCGGATCCGGCAATGTGGATGGTGTTGTTGACAATATTCGCCGGGTCTGCACCCGCGAATATTCCGTAAACAGTACCGCTTCTCGTTGGTGCGAGATCGATCATATTATTCGTAACGAGAGTCCCTATACCATGATTTAAATAAATACCGTAAGCGAAGCCGGAATTGGCCACCAATCCATGAATCCAGTTACCATCGAAGATATTAGAAATATTAACTGTTGTCGAGCTAAAAATACCGTACACCGAAGACCTACCGGTACTGCCCGCTATTTCATTATGTAGGAACAGTGAATTGGAAACACTATATATAAAGACGCCCATATAGGTGTAATTGGATATAACATTGTTGGCTACATACAAATTCTGAAATCCCGTGGAGTTACCATAGAAATACATACCATAATATCCGCCGGTGATGCTGCAGTTGATGATGGAATCGTTGTTGCAAGCCGCATCAGGTATTTGTTCTACGTTATTACCAACTCGCACCGCCATAAAAGAACTTGTTAGGTTACTACCTGCCCCAATAACACAATTTTTCACGCAGCAATTCGAAGCGCCATTCGCGAACCAGAGCCCGGTATAGCCATTCAATCCGCTTGCAAATACCGAGATAAATTTTCTTCCGGCATAATCCGGGATTCCACCATCGATAGTAACGTTATTCACATTGAAAAGCTTTAAGCCATACTGCGCAGTTTCGCTACAAGATAAATTTATCGTGACTCCCAACGTATCCGCCGGTTTGAAGGCGATTGGAGTCAAAGGGGAAGACAATGATGATGGTAAAATTGAGTCGGGCAATTCGTTATAAGTACCGCCGCGAATAAGAAAAGTTACTCCACCTGTACCTGTTCCGATTAAATTAACAGCGTCGATTGCGGCACGAATTGTTGGGTAATCGGGATGACTACCCCCGATATATTTTATTCCGGTTAATCCGGTAATTGTACTGAACGAATCAACCGCTCCATAAGCAGTAGGGATATTTGCGCCGTTTCTCGCAACGATTTGAACTGTATACAGGGTATTGGAGTGCAGGTTATGAAATCGCGTCGGGTCACCCCATTGTACCGCTGTTCGCCAAAATATTCCGGTATCAGGACAACCGTTCGCTTGCAAGTAAAGTCCTATATTCGTCAAACGAATCGCGTATTCGGTGCTTACCGAATTACCGTTTCGTACTGATGCTCCGAAATTCATCGAAATCCCATTCGGGGTTGCGGAATAAAATGTGGGCATACCCGGTGTACACGCTAACGTATAACCGGTTCCTTCGGCATATTGCATCGAAGGGTAATTCTCATTATAAGAGTATATTCGGTACCAATATTTTTTATTCGGTTGCAAACCGGTATTTGTATAATCCAAAACATTCGAACCCACCGAATCTCGGATCGTGAAATTTGCGCCATCGGTAGAGCTGTAAACATAGAATCCGCGCTCGGAACCTCCAGTAGTACTGGTCCAATGTAAATGCAGGGAATTTATTGTGGCGTCTGCGGCAGAATCGATTACACAATTCGTCGGCGCTAATGGCGCAGGGCCCATACCGGTTGTAAATGACCAAATTGGACTGGAATTAGACTCGCTTTGCGGCAAATCTTTAATTGCGACTACTCGCCAGAAATATGTCGTATTCGGTGACATAGTCGGGGCAAAATCGAGACCGGTTTGGCGGTAAGAAACGCGAGTCGGAGGTGGGTTCACCGTTCCAAAATAAACATTATAACCGATTGCTAATGACGCTTGATGCCATCCGATTAAAGAATTCGTGGGAATGTTAACGGCACCATTAGGTGGTGAGGGATTGGATGGTTTTCCCAAACTATAAAACAATATGGCCGTACCCGTTGCAGGTATGTGACTCCATGAATTGCAGTAGGCGAAATTGTAATCGTTACCGTTGCTCGTTTGAAGGCCAATATTCCCCGGATAACTTTGTTGGGGATAACCGACATAATCTTGATACTGAAGCATTATCTCACTTTGTTCATTGAGAATAATCTGACAAGAAATCGTTGGTGTTGAATATGTACCGCATGTATGATAAGTATCCAGATTAATAACCATCTGGTTGAGTTCGCCCGAAATATTTTGACAGCGCACACTTGTCCCACCTATACTGCCGTCGCATCCCCAGAAGAAAATCCCTGCTGGACAGCCGAGTTCAGGCCAGCTACCGAATATCGGTCGTTGTGACGAACCTTGCCCAAAAGAAATGTATCCGTTTGTACTGATGTAGAATTGAGTATATACGGTTCCGTAGAATTGAAAATCAAATCCAATATCGATTGGCCCGTAGTATCCGTCATCGGGAGTTCCAAAAGTTGGGTAGTTCATATTCGATCCGGTATTTGCTAACCACTTGAATGCCGGTCCGTCCGGGGCATTAGACGTGATATAACGGTAGCCGAACGAGTCCGGCCCTCCTGTATCTGGATTATTCGTAGTGATATGTGTCGGTGGACTTGCTTCACCGGAAATACCCGCTCCATTTATTGGAATCGCCGCAAAACAATAATCAGTCCCGCTTACTAACCCTGAAACAAGTATTGATCGCCAATCTGATTTCGTTCCAAGCATCGTATCCAGTGTGGCCAATCTACCGGATTGATCGATCCAAGTATAACTTACCGTATCAAAAATCATATAACGCATACTTGAACTATTCGAGTCGGCTGAGATGGAATCTATTAGAAGGGTAGTGTATCCGTCACCTGATAGATGCAATTGAGGTGACCCCGCACGCGCGGGCAAAGTCCACACTGACCCGGATGCGTATGTTATCGAAGCGCTGTAATTATTATAAGAGTAGATTCGATACCAATATTGTGTTCCCGGCTGTACGCAGGAATCGATATAACTGGTAGTATTAGGTGGAAGATTCGCTACCTGTGTATAACCTGCACTCCCATTGGTAAATTGGGTAATCGAAAAACTCGTTTCATCGGTTGAATGATCGAGCCAATTCACCGTGATCCTATGACTGGTAACATTTGTAAAGCATACATTCGATGGCGCTGCTGGCGCCGGACCGCTACCGGTGGTAAACGCCCAGATCGGCCCGGTATTAGAAACCGTGTCCATCGTATCTAACCGTGCAGTTACTCTCCAGTAATAAGTAGTATTTGCAGATAGAGTGGGGACATACAACTGCATTCGTTGGTGTAAAGATACAATTGGAGGTTCGGTAGTGGAACCAAACCGGATATCGTAATACATCGCACCCGGCGCCGCTCTCCACGATAACGTCGTATTCGTTGGTACATTGGTTGCTAAATTTTCCGGGTATGGGTTCGAAGCTTGCCCAATATAAAGTCCCGACATCGTGGTGGTGAATAAAATAGCGCGGTTTACATTGGAACCATAAGCTATCGGGGATGCGCCACCGTCGAATGAACCACCGGCAGCATACTCAAGCGATCTTACACAATTCGAATCTTGAATCCCAATTGTTACATAACCAATTTCATTGATAGCAATTCCCGGATGTAAATCCTTGTATTGGAATTTCAATTGGCTATCACCGGTAGGCGTTGTATAGCGCTGGGGATCGTAAATTAAAAGTTGGTATTTATTGGTTGACGCGGCGGTTGATTGCCATACCCCTTTCCACGTTATAACGTACCAACCATTCGTTTGGTCATAATAACCAAATACTCCTTGTGGGTAATTGTTCAATGTGAGATCTTGCCACCCCACGGCAACCATATTGCGAGGGCCTTCGTTGGAGGGGAACCGCCACACCCGCGCGGTATGAATCAAATGTGATTCGTGTACTGGAGGAGTTCCCGTATAGTCTTCGACTCTGGCGGCTCCAAATGAAATCCAGCCATTCGTACAAACCGTAATGGTGTCATAGTCCGCACCATAATAGCGGACAGTAAATGGTAGCCGAATCAACATTGATGCATCGCCACCCATCGAAAAATCATTCAATTCGAGACGGTTCGACGATGTTTCTATATTTTGCCAATCGAACGTTGGATGAAGAGTATAAACCGTATCTGAATCATCGATAGCACTATAACCATAAGTGTCTGGTCCAACTGGATCAAATCTCGTTCGTGTTCCAATTGGCACATTTATATATACTGTATCCTGTATCGCATTATCGCCAAAAGCAACGCCCACCTCTCCAACTGAACCGGGGACGGTATGTAAATTGGTGGAAATCGTGAACGGTTGATTTATCGGGTTCGACGAGCTTTGACCAATCGGTAGTCCGCCAAAGGTTATATCTGAATTGTTTACTGTAATGTTCGAAGATAACGGGAATAAGTGCGCATTTGTCGCACCGGTGGAAATACTGCCGTTGTTTTGTACTGTGATATAAATCGAACCACTACCACCCGGTATTATCGGCGAAGGGCTAAACATCGATGAAACCAACGACAGATGAATTGAGTGAACTGGTAAAACAACCGCAAGCGAACGGTTCAAAGCCGAATCGCCCGTAGTAATATTCAATTGCAATAGAACAGTTTCTTCTTTCAGTCCTTCTAACAATTGTAAACGGTATATACCACTACCGTATGAACTTTCACCGGGTGCAATATTCGTATAAGTTTGTGTAGAATTTGAAACGACAATTCGCGAATCAGTTGAGAGAAGTGTAGCGCTGATGCCGGTGACTGTGTCTCGAGTTCCAAGATTTCTAAGTTGTATGTTTACATCTACCGTTTCACCCGGACTTGCCAAGCTATCGTTATTTCCGTAACGCCCACTTCCATTGTTATCGAGAATATTGTACCCGGTAATCCCTACATCTGCATACATATTTGCAACCGAAACCGTATCTAACAATGGCAGTATGTTCTGTCCGACTTTAGCGCCAACGACTGTTACATACAAATTTCCGGTTGTACTATTTGTCAGAGGTAATACCACATGCCCGTTATTGTCGGTAGTTGTCCGAACATAAGTCTCATAACCGTCACCACTTGGATTTGACTTTACCGCTGTCACCAGTGCACCGGAAATCGGTTCGGGGTTGTCGTAGCCGTTTACAGTGAATTCTAAACGATTTTGACCGAAAGCAATTTGGTGGGGAACGGTTGCGGCAACACGATGAGGAACCCCCGTCCACAACTTGGCAGAAATATCACCCATCGGATTGTTCCAGTAAATAAACTGGTTCATCGAGCCGAGATAATTTCGCCATACTTGATATTTTCCCTCAAAAAACATCTCGCCGGGATGCATCGCGTTTTTAGCGCCTAGTGCATAAAATGAACCGGTCAAAATACAGCAATTCGGTGCTGAATGCGTACTTGATGTTTCAGTAGCCATCGAGGCAATAGCCCCTGCCGGTTGGGTTGGGGTACCATTCAACACCAACTGCTTTTGTGTTCCAACGGTACTATCACCCGGATACCAATGACCCGATCCGCAGGTAACGTGTATCGAAACAAAACATTTGTTGATGTTTGTAGTCACACCCGTAACATACGTTCCATCGATATTTCCCACACCGTTCGGACGATGTGCCCAAAAAAGCAAACCCGGATTGCATCGCGAATTAATGACATTGGTGACGGCATTTCCCGAATGTTCGTCATAGTAAATTCCTGACCACGGTACTCCCCGGCTGTTCATTTCTGTCATGCAGAACCAAACCGCGTCACGGTTGAACGGATATGATGTTCCAGAATATCCCCACCCCTTTTGGAACCAAGTTGTATCCATCATATTGGGGTTACGCTCGTAATTGATTGACCGGTTAACCATCGTTAATAATTGTTGAATATTACTTGCCGGCCACCGGCTGATATAAGCATCGGCTATAACATCGTTACCTGCGAGTTGCACATACGTATGATCGGTATAGCTATTTGTCATATAGGTAGGTAATGAGTAAGATCCGGTTGTTCCACCGTCACCAACCAGCATAATCATTTCCAGCGGTGGAACATTATTGGCGTATGCAGAGTTGATGATATTTTGCAGTTGTGTTGCGGCTGTCGCGGTTGTCGTAATCAACGTGGTTGGTCGTCCGCTGCGGTTACGCCATTCGATGTAAGGTCGAAGCGCATTGGTTACCTCCGAGTCGGGACGGCAAATAACCAACATTGAACCCGGCGATGCTTCCGCATTTATTTCCGCCAATTCATCCGCACCAAGAATGTCTTGATAGAACTGCACAAAACCGGGAGCAGGATGCTGTCGCGTTGAATACAATTCATTTACACCAGTACCACCGATGGATTCGGTTTCCAATTCTATCGAAGTATAAACCCTGACTTTATGCGTTACCGGATTTACTTGTACCGGCTGTACGCCAAGAAGCGCTATTCGAGCATCGCGAAGAATTACCGGCTCGTGGATTTCAGCAATATTTCCCGGATACCAACCATCTCTTGAATATGCCACTGTGTCGCATGCGTATGGCTCGGCGATAAAGTCAGTCTCTCCATCTTTAACAATCGGTTGTTGAGGAAGTATATCGATGTTGGAATATTCTTTGAACTCAGAGCTAACAACTTTTAGTCGGATGTTGCCCGTATTGGGTAACAAAACCGGACGGGAAATTACAGGTACTGAGGGCATACCTGTTTCCCAACGTCGCGTCTCACCTTCGATATGCGCAAAAGTCCAGTTGCGATTCCCGGCGGTTACTTGCTCGAATTTTACGTCCGGTGCTCGGAAAGTTAGATGCAAACCATTATTAGAAATATGCTGGACGGTTATCTGTACTGAATTTGGGGCGGGGATACCAATGTTTAAATCGTCGTTTGGTGTCCACGGTCGAGCGATAACTGTTGTTAGAAGAGAAAAGAAAATTGGAAAAGACAGATAGCGGATGGGTCTCATGACATCCTCCCGAACGGTTCGATGTTAGAACAACTAAAGTAGGGAAGACTAAATTGTACGAGCGGTAAAGATGAGAATAAAGAAAGCGAATTTTTAACAAACGATGATATTTTTTACCATCGGAAATATAGTAGTGCAGAGAGTTAACCAATTTTGCAAACATTCAATTCTCAGTAGTAATTGTGTCGACGTAATTGAGGTAATGCAAACTTTCTAACTTATTTTACTAACATATTCCAAACTTTCAAACCTGAAAATGGTTTTTTGTAAAATTTCTGGTAGTCAGCGTCAAGAAGATAAAATCTGTCGAGAGGTAAGAAAACACTAAACTTAGAATAATTCCTACTGCTAAGAAGTAGATACAATTTTACAATCTGGGTCGTTGTGGTTTGGGATTTCCGAATCCTCGCACGATTCGAATGCGGTCAGTACGATTGGTGAGCGTCTTCAATCCCACTTGCGGCGAATGGTGCCTGATTGCATCTGTGTTATCAATTGCAGTAATTCGATAGAAGATAAACGGAGAAGTGATTATGCGATTCACATCGACGAACGATGTCGATGTCGAGCTTCCTAAGTAGTACCATGCATTTTCTGAACTATATGGTTGAATCGAATCTGCCCAAACCGAATAATTTGTTACACCTTCCCCGATTGGGCTCCAATTCAATGTAATGTCATTCCCGGAAACACTTGCGGTTAAGTTGTTCTGTGATACTAACACCGGATATAGAAAATCAATTACGGTCTGGCTTCCAATTGCTGCAGCGGAGTTACTAACTACAGAATACGCAAGCGTATCAATTCCTGTCCAGCTTTTTAGTCCTATCGTTGCGGATACACCATAATCATAAAGTGGGTCACCGAAAAGTCCATTCTGATACCGCGACTCGATGTTGTTCGAATTTTCATAAAGAACGGTTTGAAATGATATCGATGACCCGGATTGTAGATTCCATTGCTTCATACCTATCCAACTGATAATGAATTGCCGGGTGGGTTCGATACCGATAGTTTTGCAATACACGCCTCCCCAGATATTCGAAGCGCCGTCACCGTAAATCAAATCTGTATGCATTATGCTTAAATAAGCATTGGGTGCGGTTTCCATCGAAATTGGATTCTCGGGATACGTCGATTCCGGTATGGTTCGATTGAAAAGTAAAAAACCATTTGAACTTACCCAGAACGTATCGACCATCTGCCCGTAAAACTTAAAATTAAATCCCGCAGGTAATACGATTTGCCAGTTATAATCATCGTCATTACCGATTTGATCCGGTAATCGGGTAGCCCCGGAAGTATCTTCCCACGACCATCCCGGCCCATTTTCTGCCCGGTCGGTGATAAATTGATAACCCCATCCATCCGGCCCGCCGGAATTGGCGACAAACCCGAATGCACTGGATACTGTGGTTGAAGAAGAGCTTGTTGTTGGGTTTAAATTTGAAACTGCTTGTACTTGGGTTGTATCGTGATACCCGATAGTAGCGTTCTGCGGAACCGATACTTTAATATTGATAGTTTGAGATGTATAAGGCGCAAGTAAAATAGTCGACCCTATCTGCTGTGACATATTACCGTTCCAAATTTGGGTAACCCAGTTGTTTCCGGAAACGGTTAAATGATAACTGTCGTAAACTTCTCCAATATTTAATACCGCCATTGGGTACCAGATATCGGTTTCGGGAAAACCTGTTTGTGTTGCTGAAGGGCCTATTGATACCGATAAATTGGGTTGGCGAATCCGGGCGTGTATCATCGGCTCGTTACCAACTTCGGCTGTCCAGCTAACAGTTGCTCCCGTCAATACTCCACTGAACCGTTGCGTTCCCATTGCTGAATTCTCGCATGCTACAGGTGAGTCTGAATTCATTCCGACGTTAAGGTTGGTGTCACAAATAAACCCGATATAGAACGAACCGGAATAAATAGGTAATGCGGGAATACCTAACGATGTCCGGCCCGACTCACACAAAATTCCATTCTGAGTATAAATCAAATTGACCGGAGCACTCACTCCGATACTGTCGGTATAGACGTACAAGTTTGTTGTAAACTCTGTAGCACATCCGTTTATCAATATGATGCTATCCATAACTGCGGGATAACTGTCCGGTTTGTATCGCACCATAATACCTGTGTTAGTAGGATAAGAGGTATTACTGATGACGACACCATCATCGTATTGAAACTCATTAGGTATCATCGGATTATATACATATTGCTCGAGATAAGAACAATCATTGGATGCGGTAACATCGCCTGTCGCCGAGATTGAATCCATTATGGTATATGTTCCAGCGACCATAGCTGCAAAAGGTGAATCTGCTTGCACTGTATCTACCCCACCGGGAGCAATGGGGCCGCTGGTAACCGTCGACGTCCAGACGATAGCGTTAGCGCTGTCCCGCCCGGTAAAGTGGACTGAGTATGAAATTACGGTATCATTTCCGCTATTTCGGATGATAGTTCGAAATAACTGATTTGAAGAACCAGCGGCTATTTGGAATTTCTTTGAAGTTGCGTACAAAACTTGAGATTGCAAATCAATGTTGTGAACCGCTTTGGTAATTACTGTTGCTTGCGAAAAGATGGTTGGTGAATATTGTGAAACTACATGGATATTTGCTGTATCTTGTAATCCGTTCGCGGCATTTAAGGGGATTGAAACTTTCACTTTAATCGGCAAAGTAAAAGAAGAAGCTATCGGCCCGGTAGTAGAAATTTGCTGGTTTTGAGCATCATTCCAGATTTGCGTCGGCCAAAGATTACCGCTTATGCTTACGTTGTAATTATCAGTTGATTCACCGAAATTACTAATAGTCATCGCGTACCAAACATCAGTTCCAACGAAACCATTCCCCGAGCCGGAAGGGCTGACTGCTACTGCCAAATCCGCATTCCTTATCGTGGCTCGAATTACCGGATCCTGACCTATTTCGCTTGTCCAAGTCAGTGTACTTCCGACTAATGAACCGGAATACCGTTGCGTACCCATCAAGAGGTTTTGGCATGCAAAGGGTAATTCGTTGTTTATTCCCACGCTAAGATTGCTATCGCAAAGTAGCCCTACATAATACGAACCACTGCTTATGATAACCGACGGAATATGAATCGCAACTCTCGAACCTGTTCCCCGGTATTGGTTATGTGAATAAAGTAAAGTGCGGGGACCCGAAATTCCGATGCTGTCACCATAAACATACAGGTTCGAAACAAATGGAGCTGCTCCATTATAATTGAATATGATATTGTCGAGCGCAGCCGGGTAGCTGTCAGGTTGATACCGAACCATTAAACCCGAATTGACTGCTAAATTTTGGTTTACACTGGTAGTACCGTCGTCATAATGGAACTCGTATGGTTGACTCGAATCAAAAACATATTGTTCCAGATAAGACATATTGTTGGTGATGTTAACATCGCCAACTGCCGATACCGAATCTTGGATAGTATAAACATCGATGGGAACACCTGAAAACGTTGTGCTCGCCTGTATCGTATCGGTACCGTTAGGTGCAATTGAACCGTGCATTGTAAATGAAGTCCAGACGACCGCTCCACTTTTGTTGTTCCCAGTAAAATAAACGGTGTATGAACTGACGGTATCGTTTCCGGTGTTATGAATAACCGCTTTGTAAACCTGACCGGCAAAACCGCCGGCTAAATGGAATTTCTTGGAAGTAGAAAACAGGTATTGCGATTCAAGGTCGATGAGATGTATGGCATGGGTAAAATTTGACGCTTGTGACGTAATGGAACCGTTCGTACGGGATGTTGCATGTACGATTGCGGTATCGATTGCACCATTATTTACCCCGGCTGGTATTGCTACTTTTACTTCAATTTGTTGTGATGTTCCCGATGGTATGGGGCCGATTTGGCTGATCAATTGGGTTTGAGCGCTGTTAAAGATTTGTGTCGGCCAATGTGCGTTGGTCACCGATAAATTATAGGAATCAGAGCTTTGTCCGGTGTTACTCACGATCATCGGATACCAAACTGTTGTACCTACATAACCAGTGCTGGTACCGGTTGGAGTTAACGAAACAGCTAAACTTGGAGTGCGTTTTATCGATGCGCGAATCGTTAGTTCCGACCCCACATCATTTGACCATGTTAATGCGCCACCATTTAAAACTCCCGCGTAACGCTGAGTTCCCATTATTATGTTCTGACATGCCAGAGGATTGTCGTTATTTAGCCCAACAACGAAGTTACTGTCGCTGATGAATCCGATATAATACGAACCACTGAGAATGGTTAATGCGGGTACACTTATCACGAAACGATTGTTGGAGACAACGGCTCCTCGGATATTCAAACGGGAGTAGAGAAGTGTATGTGGTCCGGTAATTCCTACACTATCCGTATAAACATATAGGTTTGCAACAAACGGTGTTGTACCGGAATACATCAGTATTACACTATCCATCTCACACGGGTAGTTATCCGGCTTAAAACGCACCATTACTCCGGCATTGATAGAAGGTGAAAAATTGATATTGATTTGTGAGTTGTCGTACCTGTATTCGTAGGGTTGAGCGGGGTCGTACACGTACTGCTCTAAAGTGGAAATATTATTAGTCGTTACCGCCTCACCTGATACCGTTACCGAATCTTTGATAGTGTAAACATCAGCACTCATTCCACCGAAAGTGGAACCCGCTTGTACAGTATCCGTTGCACCGGGAATAAGCTGGCTGCGGCTCACCGTCGAAGTCCAGATTACTTGATTGATACCGTTTCTACCGGTAAAAATTACTGAATAGGAGTGGACAGTATCCGTACCAACATTACGAATAACTGCTTTAAAGGTTTGTGCGGCAAATCCCGTAGCGAGTTGGAATTTTTTCGATGTCGCATACAAATATTGCGATTGCAGGTCGATGTAATGAAGGTTAGTATATTGGCCACCAACTCGGCATCTCCAGTCATAACCGAAAATCGCCAACCAACTCGAACTATTCGTTGGCCGTGAAGTACCGGTCACATACAAACTTCGTCCTAAATTATCGACGGAATTGTCGAACAACGGCCACGAACCGTTACCACTGGTCAATCCTGCCGGACAAACTCCGTAAACTATCCAGAAATCCTGATTTTGATTCCGTGTAAAGGGTACGGAAAAACTCGTATCCACCCATACCGCGGTCGCGGGTGGTACCGGATTCGGAATCATCACACCTGAAATTTGTCCCAAAATCGAAGACATCTTCGGAAGATGCTGAGTTCCATTCACTGAATCGGCTACAGCTAAAATTGTAATCGTATCGGGACGATTTTGTGAATTATTAAACTCAAGATAGACCGATCTTACTTCGTAAGTGCTGATTGGGGTGAACCGTATTGCGGCCCATTGATTGGGTGTAGTAAAACGTGAGTTAAGTGGGCTGGTATCGTCGTAACGAATTGTATCCTGTTGCATTTGATCGATTGATGAAATGCCGTGCATTGTAACAATATCACGCTGTGTGTGGATAGCATCAATCGCGAAAACACCGGTGGTAAATGATAACAAACTCGTCAAAACCGCGAGGAATAGCAGCCGTGCCGAGTTCTTCATTGGGTTAGCCTTTCGATGAATGGCTCGTAACAGCACAGAACAAGTTATTTTAGCATTTAGGGAGTGCTCGTAGTAAGATCAGTATTGCTAAAAAATTTCGGCAGTGCGGTTGCGAAGAATTTGGATACCACGAAAAACTAACCTCTAAATGTCGGCGAGTCAAGTGTATATAACTTACAAAAATAAATTTATTAAGGAATTATTCGCCTGACAGCGAAGGCAACGAGTCGATTCGTCGAGGAAAAAAGAAGAATCTTGTGTAATGATGCGTTAGTAATAACTTCAGAGCTTGTCAGCTAATCTTTAATGCAATGCATTAAATCTGATTGTGACTGTTGTTCCTAATCCGTATGTGCTTTTCACGTCTAACTTTGCCTGATGTGCCGTCGCAACCATATCGACAATCGTCATTCCAAGGCCGGTTCCGTTACTGGGATCTTTGGTGGTGAAATACGGTTCGAAGATATGCGGCAATTTGTCTTCGAGGATGCCGATTCCTTCATCTACAATACTGACTATAACACTCTTATTTTCTATTTTAACTTTTAGAGTTAGATCGCCTTTTCCTTTCGCTTCGAGGGCTTGTGCTGAATTGATCAACAGATTGTAGAACATTCCTTCCAATTGAGAACTATCGCCGAGTATATAAACCGGTGAATCAGGTAATTCTTGTTCAAAAGAAAATTGATGATTTTTACTGCTTTTTTCAAAGATGTGCACGCGTGTATTCGATTTCTTGATGAGTTTAATTGCCGATTCGATTACCGGAATAAGGTCAATTCGCTCCATAATCGGTTGTTTCGGGCGGCTTAGGTTACGCAAATCCTGTACGATTTCGGACGTGCGAAACATCTGTTTGATTGCAATTTCAAGCAATTCATCTTGCGGACGTCCCTGCTCCTTGTCCTTCAATTGAATCATACTCAAAGAGGTAACGGCGGGAGAAAGTGCATTATTAATTTCATGTGCGATAGCACCGGCAACTTGTGAAAGAATGGAAAATTTATTCAATTTCATCAGTTCCATTTCTAACATACGTTGACGGGTATGATCGGAAACCAATAACCCGAACAATTTACGGTCGTCGGTCTTGGAGACTGTGAATGGTATGTGATGAATCCATTTTCCTTTTACTTCTTCCAAGCCGTCTGAAGGCAACTCGACGCGGCTATCGTTGCTTGCTAACAATAACAGTTTTTGTCCGGTATAAGATTGAAAAAATGGTGCTTCGGTCGCGGTACGCGGTAGTGGAATATTCGCATCGCCGAATAACAATTGTTTCGCGACGGCATTTGCAAAATGAACTAACCGGTCAGCACCGAAAACAACAACACCTAATGGCAAGGAACGTAATAGGTTGTCGAGGTAGTCTGTCGTTTCTTGAAGTGATAGTGAAGTTGCTTCAAGCGAAGAGTAGAGTCGGGAGTTTTCGATAGCGATTGCCGCGATACGTGCTAATGCGCTGAATAAATCCTGTTCACGGGTAGTAAACGATTTGGCGTAATTGCTTGTATCGACGTAAGCAACACCGATTACTTTATCTTGAATAAGAAGTGGCGCACCCAGTACCGAACAAATTCCCATTTTAATAATACTTTGTTGGCGGGATAGCGTATCGTCCGATACTTTTTCGACCAACAGCGGTTGTTTCAATTCAAATAGACGACGAATGACGGTATCACTCGTTCCATCGATTTCATTTTCGATGGTTCGGCGGTCGACGCCGCGCGAAACAAGTAATTCCTTCTCCTGTTTATCATTCAGGAGAATAATAAAACCGCGTTCTGCACCGGTTAATTGGATTGCGTGATCTAAAACCTTATCAAGCAATTCGTTCCGACGGATGTTCGATGTCAACTCGGACATTAAGTCGGTAAAGTGATGCCAATCCGACCAAGTGAGGTTCGAAACGGTAGGCGTTTGTTTCGGGTCAGTTGCACTGACCGCTTTATCCAAGTCGGAAAAGAAATCTTCGTATGGCATATTGAGCCACCTTCTTGCCGTTGTTAGTTATAAAGAAACAACTCGTTACTTGTTCGTAGACAATACATCAGTTCGAAAAATGCGTTGATCTTCTTGTTCAAAATAACTCTCATTCATCACTTTATTCAAATTTGCACCGATGGATTTCAAAGTATTGAGTGCTTTACGATACACAATTTTTCCCTGTTCCTTTTGTCCTTCAACCATAAGTGCTTTCCCCATCTGCCAGGAAATTCTCCAATACAGCTCGGGATATTTTTTGTTGCCGTGTAAAATCGCATCCCAATCATTCGACGTTTTTTCCTCTGCACTGTAATAGTAACGAAAAAAAACTCCCCACGAATGATACCAGTCGTGATTATTTTCGGTGCCGATGCTGAATAGTCGCTCCGACAAAATGGACGCAACATTTCTTTCGATCTTCGAGTTTGAGTACAGAGTTAAGAACAATGAACGCGCTTCCTCAATAGGGTCGTCAGAATCGTCTTTATTGTTGGAACCGGAAAAAAGCGGATTTGTTTGTCCACGTTCACTGCCGGTTAATCTCGAACGAAGTATTTGGGAACGTAAACCGGTTTGCGGTGATGCATCGGCTAAATATCGGTCGGAATTGTCGAGTGTTTGAATCGCGCTAACTCGGTCACCAACCATGAATAGCAGCTCGCTGTATTGAAACGATGTTTGTAATAAATGGTCGGGATCATTTGTTTTTTCCGCCAGACTTCGTGCTCGTTCGTTGTCGTTCAATGCATCGGTATATAACGCCCTGCAGATATTAAGCTCGCTCCGGTTCATAAGGCAATCTATCTGATAGTCAAGCCGTTCCGAGTGCTGAAACAAACGAAGTCCTTGTTCATAAGCTACCAGTGCTTCGTCAAGTCGGCCCGCTTCAAATCGTTTTATCCCTACGTTGACTAATGCCGCACTTAAACGCGGTCGATAATCCGCCGCCCGTGCGATTTCGATTGTTCTATTCCAATAACGGGAGGCGACACTGTTTTTACCTTTCAATGCGGCAATAACGCCCAGGTTATTCAGTGTATCGCATTGTAAAGTCTGATTCCCGAGTTTATCAGCGATGTGCAAACAAGAAGTCCAGGTTTTTGAAGCCGAGTCTAAATTGTGTTTGATGAAATATTCGTACATCGCTTTTACATTCAAAGCCCGATAGCGTTCAAATGTATTATCGTTCGAATGGGTTATGCTGAGCGACTGCCGGGAAAGCTCCTCCGCGGCCTGCCACTCTTGGCTCATCGCCGCAATCCACGATAATGATGACAATGCCGATGACATCTGGTCCAACTGTGACTCTGCAGTCGCTTCTTTTAATACACTTGTGAACAGTTCTTTTGCGCGTTCAGTTTGTCCCTTCTGAAGGAGAAGAGTCGCCAAATTGATGCGAATTGATATCCGAATTTTGTAAGAAATATCAGGCAGGTTGTGTACGGATTCGTAAACTTCTTCAGCATCTTTCGCATTGCCTAATAGTGTTAAATTGTATCCCCATCTTAGACCTATCATCGCTCGTAATTCATTCGGAACTGAAGTATCGTCTATCCACATACTGAGTGCTGAAATGGTTTCATAGTGAAGGCGCTCACGGTTTGGCTTTTTGATCCATTGCGTTAAATGTTCCGCAACACCGCTTTTATCTGCTAAGGCCGTACCACAATGAATTGCGGCAGATAATATCCAAGTTTCATCGGCTAAATTCTTTTTTAATTCCAAAATCTGTTTGTAAATCTTTTCAATAAATTTCCTTTCAAGTTGACCGAAAATCATGTAACGAAAAGCAGGAAACGCGATTTCGATAGTTGGATTGTCACCATTGTGGCTGAGAAACATTGGATTCGTTGCTATTTTCGACCATATCGAACTGGGTAATCCGGTGAATTGCAGTATCCATTCTAACGGAATACCATGCGGAAACAACGAAAGAGTATTGATAAAGAGCAGTTCGTCAGCCGATAACTCCTGTAATTGGTTTTTGTATATACTCCCAAGATCTTCAGTTAACTTTAGCGTTGGCTCGAAAGGTTGTACCGACCATCCATAGCCGTTCTGAACTAACGTACCCTGCGCGAACTCTTCACACAACCGTTTTTTAACCAATCGACCGTAACCACCGCTCATAAAATAAATTTTTTGGAACCAGGCATCTGGTGCTTGCAATCCCGGTAGGAGATTTTTTACAACGGCTTTCGTTTCAATGAAGTTGCTCGGTGATATGAGGATGGTATTTTCATGTTGGGATACCTTTTCCGATCCATTACCGTTTTCGAATTTGATTTTGATACTCTTATTGTCGACTTCATCGGGCTCGCTGGAAATCTTTGGATACTCTATCAACACAATTTTCGAAGAGTGAATTCGGTGCGCTAAGAACCAGTTTCTTACAAATCCTTCATCACTCTCCCCAGTGATATAACCTGTGGTAATCCCGTTATAGACAAGCTCCAACAACCAATGCTGTAGCTGTTTCTCGGCGTCGCAGTTATATAATTCCCCACTGATTATTACTGTATTCGTTGTCTGCGAATCCGATTCCACCTGACTCGTCAAAAGATTTTCAATTACTGGATTTGGAGTTAGGAACTCTAAGTAATGGCTAAAATCTTCATCTACTATCAATGTTTTTTGTGGATGATCCCGCAAGAACGACAACGCATCATTAGCGCTGGCAGGGCGATAGTTCGGGTTCGGATCGGTTAAGTGTGATATTAACTCTGCGATGTCTGTACCCAGCCAGGGTGCATCTTGCCGGGCATCGGGAAGTGGGGTTTCCCCGCGCTTACGCACGGATTGAACTGGAGATATTTCCGGGTAGGGAACATGCCCGGTGGCACATTGATATAGCATTATACCCAACGCGTACAGGTCGACGGCTGGAGAAGCAAAAGGTGAGCGCCACTGCTCTGGTGGAAGGTAATCCACCGTGCCTCGGACATTCTTACGTTTGCGTTTGCGACCCGCTAACCCAAAATCAAGCAGTTTTAATTGGAGGGTTTCTCCCGTTTCGAAAACTCGACAATTAGACGGTTTCAAGTCGTGGTGAATAATGCCGTGAGAATGGATGTAAACCAGTGTGCGCAAAAGCGATACTACAAAATGCCGCAACTTATCGTTCCGGTTAGTCCAGTCGAACTGTGAAGCATCTATCCCCTCTGCCCATTCACTTACCACGTATGCTACATGGTTTACATCATCATATCCACCGCTAAGGATTCTTGCTATGGAGGGGTGTCTTAACTGACGAATAGCGCCAATTTCTTGCTTAAGTAGTTTTTGGTAAGAAACGGCTTGCGGAAATAAAATTTTAAGCGCAACTTGTAAGTCATTGTTCCAACAATCGAAAGCGCGGTATACCTGCCCCATCGCGCCTTGTCCAGCCAGCGAAATGACACGATACCGGAAATCGAAAAGTTCATTATGTGTAGCTAAATCCATCTTAACTCATTACTTCTTACGGTAGATAAGATACCTCTCTGAGATAAAGCAAAGAAAAACGCGAAATCGGAATGAACGGAATTTCGCGCTATTCACAAATGCTTGTAAATCAACTTGAAACAAATCTCAAGTGCAGCAATGGCTATAACGCTTGGAAACACCACATTATACAGTGGCTTTACGAAATTGATACTTCTTGCGTTCAAATTAAAAATCTGATTCGTGATGTGTCTCGCTTGCACACTTGTTAGCTTCTCTGAGAGAACACTGAGACTCAAATGCATTTAGAAAAAAGATGTGCATAAAAATCACATTAAGTACATATAAAAAGTATATATTATAAATGCATATTGTTGTTTATATAACTCATTAATTATAAGTTTATTGTAATGATGCGAGTGAAAAGTTGTTTATTGAGATATCAAGTGGTGTCGTCTCTACTACTTTTAACGTGTGATATGCAACACTCAGCGAGTGTGGCCACCATTCAACCCCTATTGAGATTCACCCAAGATTTTGTATCTATGAAGTAGTCGCGTACGCGATCCGCTGAGACCGGATTCAATTATCGGGAACAGCAAACTCAATTCTCCAAAAAGGAGGAAATCATGGACAAGTTCACAAGAATCCTTTTATTGGTGCTTCTGACTGCTTGGGTTGGTTTCTCCTTATTGCTCGGTGGTTGTTCTAAAAACGCTGTTTCGCCCGCATCCGGCAATTCGGACATATATGGTTCCCTCAATTGGGCACCCCCTCCCTCAGATCTTGCAAACATCGATCATTTTCTGCCCCCCGGTTATCATGTTATGCGTTCACCTGCATCTTCAGGTATGCAAGTAGAGCGTGTTTTATACCGTGAGAAGCGATTATACCGGCATCATAATGGCGAACAGAGAATTCGCAGGGGTGGGTACGGTGCCTATTTCCCGGAAGGATCGGTGCCTTATAATTTCACGGCGGAAATGTATGTTCCCGATAATCATGAACCAGTGGTTGACTTTCTACCGCATGGTACATTCTTTCGGAGTAACATCCGCGTGGTTATACCGTTTGATAGCGTCGGTTTGAATGATGGCGATGTCGTTTCGATATTTTACTGGAATGGCGAAACACAATGCTACGAAGCCATGCCGGGTACCGTTGATACGGAGAACCACAGAGTGATTGCGTATACCGATCATTTTAGCCGGTATCTAATTGCAAAAATCGAAACAGGTGTGGTTACTAACGGGTGATGACAGTATCTTAAATCGAGATTGAGTCACAAGGGGTTTTAAAAGCAACCACCGGAAGTCGGTGGTTGCTTTTTTTTGTAAAATTTAGGTGGCTCTGAATGAGTGAATCCGGCTAAACCTGAGTCAGTGCTTGTTCAATATCTGCAATCAAATCTTCGACATCTTCAATGCCGACAGAATATCGAACCAATCCATCGCTGATACCGGCTTCAAGACGGTCTTCCGGTGACATTCCGGCATGAGTCATCGACGCCGGGTGTTCAATTAACGTTTCCACACCGCCTAAAGAGACAGCAAGTATCGCAAGCTTGACACTATCCATTAGCTTTCGTCCCGCAGAAATTCCACCTTTGAGTTCGAAACTAATCATCGAACCAAAACCACTCATTTGACGTTTTGCCAATTCATGTTGCGGATGGGATGGAAGTCCGATGTAACGAACCCACTCTACTTTTGGATGCGCTTCCAACCAAGTTGCGATGATCATTGCATTTTTTTCCGCTTCCCGCATGCGAAGTGAGAGCGTTTTAATGCCGCGAATAACCATAAACGCCTGATGAGGGTCCATATTGCAACCCAGATTGATCATCATTACGCGGATCAATTTATCAAGTTCAGGTGTCTTCGAAATAATCACGCCCCCCACAATATCGGCATGTCCATTTAAGAATTTCGTTACTGAATGGAGGACGACGTCTGCGCCGAGATCAATCGGTTTTTGTAGGAACGGGCTGGCGAAAGTATTGTCTACAACAAGCAAGCAACCATAGGCCTTCGCGATCTTTGCGATCCCTTCGATGTCGGTAACCAGCATTGCCGGATTCGAAGGCGTTTCCACATAGATGAGTTTAGTGTTGGGTTTGATTGCCGCTTCAACTTTAGCAAGATCCGAAGTATCGAGGTAGGTCGATTGAACGCCAAATCGTGCCAGATGTTTTTCGACAAGACCCCGCGACGGCCCATATACCGAAGCAGTGCTAACGAGATGATCCCCTTGTGAAAGCAATGCAAGGAATACCGTACTGACTGCGCCCATACCCGAACTGGTGGCTACTGCGCCAAACCCGTTTTCAAGTATCGCGACATTTTCTTCCAATGCGCGTATCGTGGGATTGCCCAAACGGGTATAAATGTAACCGTCTTCTTTTCCGGCAAACAATGCAGCGCCTTGTGCTGCATTATCAAACGAAAATGTCGAAGATTGATAAATGGGGACGTTCACTGCGCCGGTCGCATCGGCGTGAAATCCGGCGTGAACGAGTTTCGTATTGAATCCATTGTGATCGTTATTCAAAGTTGCTCCGTTTGAAGTTGGTGTAGTAGTGAAAATCTCGATTAAATGAGGTATCGACTACGGTCGGTTGCAACAAGTTGTTGCAAGGTTGCGGGTGTATCAATTTATAACGATAAAAGTGGTGTTGCAAATCCGGTATATTCGTACCGGACTTTATGGTGTAGTTCAGCACTGCTGTATCAAGCGGAACAAAACATTATCAAAAGTGAAATCCTTTGAATGTCCCTTCGACTTATTCATCCATTGCGATTTGTAAGATTTCATTCGTATTGTTGATTATAGCACTTATCATTTAATTGGCAGTTTTACCCACGAAATGGTTTACAAAAATTATGACTGAACGGATTAATAAATGCGATACCGGTCGCTCAAACCAACACCAATCCAGTACACGAACGTTGGTCGTAGGATGAGTCGCATCATTTTCACATTACTGTTCTTGTTTGGTTTTCTTAATGTGCTATATGCAGTTAAACCAACTCAATCCTCTGGCAACCTAAAACATGCAGTCCCATCATCGAATATTTATCGCTTTCCCGGTTTAGTCGGGCCCGATAGCGTTTCCACCTTACCGCCGCTTATCCCTGCTTCTTGGCGAACATATAGTCAGGGAAGTGAATCGCGGCTCGAAATCTTACTGACAGATACTGCAAGCTCGTGGCTCGGTCTCGTTTTCGGTCTCCATACCATCGGTGTACCATTCTCGATTACAACCGATTACAAAACCGCATTCCGTCACCATGTCGTGATGTTATATCCCGCACCCACAAGTCAAACTATTAACGCAAACGAAGCATACGAATTACGTGAGTTCGTCGCTTATGGCGGAACACTAATCGGTATCAATGTGCAAAGCGGTGCATTATCCGATTTGTTCGGTTTTAGCGAAACCGCCGATGCATCACGTCTGAATGAACTTCATTATTCCAATAGTGTAAACTGGACGAAAGATTTACAAGACGACCGGGAGCATGTCGCTTTATTAGGTAATCCAAAACGGCAACGCGAATCACTTGCAGCTGTTAGTTATTCTTCTCCTACGGAAGCTCCCATCGCTACTTACGAAAACGCTTCCGCGGCAATTATCCAATCACATTTGTCCTATGGCAGTACATTCGCGTTTGGTTTCGATCTCGGATACTATCTACTTTGGGCATACGATGGAAGATTGGAAGAGTTAGGGCGAAATTATGTCAATCAATACGAGCCCGTTGCGGATGTCCTGCTTATGCTAATTCGGCAAATTTATCAAACCGGAAATCATACCGCCGTCACCATTGGGACAGTTCCCGGAAATAAATTGTTATCGGTCATATTTACACACGATATCGATTACTCTAAATCTGTTTTCAACTCTATGGATTATGCTAAGTACGAAAAATCACAAGGTATACGTGCAACTTATTTTATGCAGACGAAATATATCCGGGATTGGAACGACATCGAATTTTTCGATCCACCAAACATCGACGGCCTTCGACGACTCGATTCGATGGGTACTGAAATTGCCTCTCACACGGTATCGCATTCGAGAAGCATGCAGGATTTTCCCATTGGGACCGGAGCTGAGCAATATCCTTCTTATATCCCGTTTGTCAAGGAACAGTACAAGACATACAATGGTTCTATTTTCGGTGAACTTCGGGTAAGTAAATTTTTGTTGGAACACTTTCTCGCCAATCAAGTTGTATCTTTCCGCCCCGGACATCTTTCCAATCCAATGCAATTACCGGAAGCTTTGACTGCATGCGGTTATCGATATAGCTCGAGCATTACAGCAAATTCGTGCTTAACGCACCTGCCGTATCAGTTGGCATACAGCCGGTTGAGTAGCGCCGTTACGCCGATCTTCGAATTTCCAATTACGTTCGAAGATGAAGCATTGCCCAAAATGGGAGACCGTTTACAGGATGCTATTACCGTTGCAAATAAAATTGCACGGTATGGCGGCAGTGTGGTTATCTTAATTCATCCCGACATACTCGATCATAAACTTGCGTTCGAAAAGGGTTTTGTCGAAGCGTTTAAATCGAAAGCGTGGTTTGGTTCGATTTCCGATTTTGGCGGTTGGTGGGCGACGAGAAACGATTTGTCGGTAGAGGTACTCGACAACAAAACCAGTCGATATGTATTGCAAATTAACGCACAACACCCAATCGAGGATTTGCCGGTGAAACTGCCGGACAATGCAACAATCGAACCAGTCGACTTGGTCCGACTGAATGCAACTTTGTCGGGTAACACCCTCCTGTTTAAGTCGATAAAAGATAGTATATCGGTCAATTATGTCGTTGCCGAACCCAAGCGGTAACATACATAATCGCTAACCATAGAACCGACGGTTTTCTTGAGTAGAGTATTAACTCAATACTTCATTCTTTTTTCACCCTACTTTAACAGTTAATATCAAGTGAGATGGTCAATTATTTCATTTATTGACCTAAATCCAATCGTAACTCTAATGGAATTGGTGTATCTTACTACAGTAAAAGTCACTTGTGGGGAAAATTTGTCTGAACATCCAAATAATTCATTTTTGCGTTCCATACTCGATACGGTTATGGATGGTATCATTACAATCGACGAAAACGGGACAATCTTCGAGTTTAATCCCGCTGCTTCAAAAATCTTCGGTTACGAAAGTAGCGAAGCTATCGGAAAAAATGTTTCCATAATCATACCGGATCCTTATCGAAACGAGCACGATGGTTACGTTCGTCGTTACGTATCAACCGGCAAATCCAATATTATCGGTAAGATTCAAGAAATTACCGGTCGTAGGAAAGATGGAACAATCGTTCCCATCGAGCTGATTGTCAGCCAATTTGAAATGAACGGAAATCACTTTTTTATCGGTTCGGTTAAAGATATTACTATCCGCAAACAAGCTCTTTCCGATTTAGCCAAGAGTGAAAGAAGATTGCAAACCGTTCTAAATACGGTGGTCGATGGTATTATCACAATTAATCGCGACGGATTAATTGTACAAGTGAATCCGGCTGCACTGCGTGTGTTTGGTTACTCCCCGGAAGAAGTAATCGGGCGCAGTTTTAAAATTCTGATGCTTGAAGAATTTGGCAACGAGTATGAGTTGTATCTCAAAAGCTACATTCAAACGGGAATCAAACAGATTACCGGTGTTGCAAGAGAAGTGGTGGGTATTCGTAACGATAGGAGTACCTTTCCTTCTGAGCTGACAATCAGTCTATACACCGTAGACGATGTACCATACTTTACAGGAATTATTCGTGAGTTGACGGCAGAAAAGTTGGCGCAGAAAAAAATATACATGCTAAACGAATCGTTGTTACTCCGTACTAACGAATTGGAAAGCACTAATAAGGAATTGGAAGCTTTTTCTTACTCGGTCTCTCACGATCTACGCGCCCCCCTGCGCCATGTCAATGGTTACATCGATTTGCTTAAGAAACGGGTTACATCGCAATTAGATGAGAAATCAGCGCATTATTTTGACGTCATCGAAGAGGCGTCAAGTAAAATGAATCAATTGATTGACGGTTTGTTGCAATTCTCCCGGAACAGTCGTGCTGAACTCGTTATGAATAGTATGGATTTCAACCGGATTATCCTTGATGTAATAAAGGAGTCACAATTAGAGAATCAGCAACGCAAAATTGAATGGAAAATCGCGGATCTTCCTCGATTGAGCGGTGACTCATCGCTATTTCGGCAGGTATGGGCAAACCTGATAGGTAATGCGTTAAAATATACCCGCTTGTGTGAAACCGCCGTTATCGAAATCAGTTATCGGCAAGAAGGCGAAAATGTTATTTTTTCGATACGGGACAACGGAGTTGGGTTTGATCAGGCATTTGTAACTAAATTGTTCGGTGTTTTTCAACGACTACACTCCGATACACAATTTGAAGGAACCGGAATTGGGTTAGCCAACGTAAAACGTATCGTAGAGCGTCATGGCGGAAGTGTATGGGCGGAAGGAGAACTAAAAAAAGGTGCTGTCTTTTCATTTTCGCTAAAAGCGGCAATTTAATTTGAGGTGAACAGTGAATTATTCTAAAGTAATTTTACTCGCAGACGATGATAAACGCGACATCGAATTGACGATAGCGGCACTATCAGAAAACGATTTGGTAAACAATGTCGTCGTTGTTAACGATGGTACCGAAGTTCTCGACTATTTGTATTGCCGGGGAAAATTCGAGAATCGACCCAAAGGGAATCCCATCGTCATTATGTTAGATATCAAAATGCCCAAAATGACCGGCTTGGAGGTATTGGAAATTATTAAGAAGGATGATACTCTGAAATCAATTCCGGTTTTAATACTCACATCTTCACGGGAAGATAAAGACCTGATAAAAAGTTATCAGCTTGGTGCAAATTCATTCGTCGTAAAACCGGTGAAGTATGACGAGTTCATCGAAGCGGTTTCAAGATTAGGTATGTTTTGGGCGCTCGTGAATGAGGCGCCAAATTAATCGAATAGCTGTGGCTTCGAATAATAAATAACCAATCGACTCCGGATATAACTTTCACGTATGGATCAAAAACAAAATTTACCAACGACAGGACTAATATTTCGCCATCAACAGGCGTTTGCAACGACTGTCGTATCCGGTCCGGTGGAAAAAATCACCGGATTTCAGCTTGATGATTTTAAAAATAATCAAGAATTATGGTGGAATAGGGTACATCCTGAAGATAAATCAAACATTTCGCAATACATCTCAAATTATCAGAGTGAAGAAGAGTTTTATTTCGTCTATAGGTGGTTGACAAAAGAGAACGATTACCGGTGGCTGTGTGAAAAAGTTGTGTCCAGTGAATCTTCCGCCATCACTGAACTCGTTTGTTATTGCAGTTCTCTTTCTGAGAGTATCGCGAAATCCAACTCAGTTGATAAGATACTAATGGAGAAAGAGCGGGCGGTTGCGGCGAATGAACAAAAAACCGAGTTCTTTAATCAAATGAGCCACGAGTTGCGAACACCGCTCAATTCGATACTCGGCTTTACTGACATCTTTGCAGATACTGAAACCACCGACGAACAAAAACGATTTTTGAGGTCGATCAAAGAATCCGGCGAAACGCTTCTTTCTCTCGTGAATAACATTCTGGACTTCGCACGTGTCGAATCCGGTAAAGTAGAATTGGAAAAATCTGATTTTTCATTGCGTGAACTTATTGGTAACGTATTAGAGTTATTACTCGGATCGGTTGTAAATAAAAATTTGGAGCTTCTTTACCATGTTTCACCTGATGTTCCGGATTGGGTAATTGGTGACTCTCTTCGGTTCCGGCAGATACTGAACAATTTGGTTGGAAATGCGATAAAGTTCACTACTGCGGGTAATGTAATTGTCAGGGTATCATTGGTATCGATAACTGGTAAACGTGCCAGAATGAAGTGTTCGGTTTCTGATTCCGGGATAGGTATTCCCCACACAAAATTAGATTCAATATTTTATCCATTTACACAAGCGGAAACGAACACCAGTCGAAAATTTGGCGGTTCCGGTCTTGGTTTGCCAATTGCCCGCCATTTGGTAGAGTTGATGAATGGGGAAATTTCGGTAGAAAGCACTATCGGAAAGGGCTCGACTTTTACTTTTACATTCGAAATGGAAGTTGCCGGTGAAACCAATATTGTCGGACTTCCCGGTATCTCTGAGTTAAAGACATTAATCGTTGACGACAATTCAATTTCACGTGAGTTGTTCGGAGAAATGTTAGAAAGTTATCACATCTCTTCGAAAGCAGTCGGAAGTGGAGAGGCCGCATTACAGGAAATTGAATCCGCCGAATTGGAGGGAAAACCATATTCGCTGGTTTTGCTCGATATCAACCTTCCCGGTATTGATGGCTTCGAAGTCGCGAAAAGAATCGTTACCGGTAACCGCAAGTTTATCCCGGGGATAATTGTAATCTCGTTGCACCAGACGGATGAAATACGGAAAAAGTTCGCGAAACTTGGCATCGACACATTTTTTGGAAAACCGTTTCAAATGGCCGATTTGATGAACGCGGTGCAAAATGCATTGAACTACGGGAGTAATCATCCGGTGGCAGTTGAAAAGTTGATTAAAGTTGACTTGCAAACCGAAACTGAGCCGTTAGAATCGTTTCCCGATTTAAACATTCTCGTTGTCGACGACGATAAAATGAATCGACAAATTGCTTCCACCCTACTCGAAAAAATGAACTTGCGGGTCGTCGTCGCAGAAAACGGTAATGAGGCGTTAATACAATATCAACGGCAACTATTCGACATAATTTTGATGGATATTAACTTGCCGGATTTAAACGGGTACGAAGTCACCGCCAGAATACGCGCTGCCGAAGCCGAATTAAAACGGTACACACCGATTATAGCGGTAACGGCAAATGCACTACAAGCCGACCGTGTGTATGCTATAGCGAATGGGATGGATGAAGTATTGGCTAAACCATTTAGGCGCAAGGATCTTCACGATATTCTAAGGCGGTTTTTGCCGAGCCATCAACTCGGGAGTTCTAAACCCGTAAAAACAGACAAATTACCGTTTGAGGGTGTGTTACAAATTATTTTAGACCGAATGGATGGGAACACAAAACTTCTCGTACATGCTATCGATTTATTTTTGAATAATGCCAATCAAACAGTATCGGAATTGCATTCGGGAATTGAATCGAACTCGCTCAAGGTAGCTGAGATAGCGGCACATACCATTAAGGGAAGGTGCCTTCAATTTTCTTCAACACTAACCGCCGAAACGGCGGGATTAATCGAAAATGCTTGCAAGTCGGGAAACCAACAATTAGCACACCAACTCTACCCTTTATTGGAACATCGAATGCAAGTAACAGCAGTTACGTTGGAGATGCTCAAGAAGAAAATCGAAATGCAGCCCGCAAACTAAAATAAGCTGTCTACTGGTTGAACTTATTTGATTCTGTCTGAAATCTTACTTAAACCTAACTCTTATTACATCAAATTTTTGTCAGCGGTAAACTCGGGACGATACAACCTAAGTAGGTTATTGGATGCAAATTCAAAATTCATTACATATTCTTATCATAGATGACGATCCTCTTAATATTGAAATAATCTCCGCTGCCGCAAGTGCGCCGGGAAGGATTCTTCACGTCGCAAAAACTATCGCTGAAGCACTCACGATTATCAACAAACAGGTATTGTCACTAATACTTCTGGATTTATTCTTACCCGACGGCGATGGACGAACGGTACTCCGCCAACTAAAAGAGCAGAAGCGCACTTACGATATCCCGGTCATAGTAGTTACTGCGAACAACAGCCCGATTGTCCGCAAGGAATGTATCGATTTAGGTGCAGTAGACTATTTCAATAAACCCTTGCTGTTGTCGTTGATCAAACAATCTATCATTGCTCACTTGAATACGGATAGTACTAAGAATGAAACGCATGAAAAGCTTGATAACAATAGACAAATAATTAACCTGCAGTCTCGGCCTGATTTCATCGAAGAATATTCACAGCTTTCAAAAATTGCCGAAGCCAGCCATTCTGAACTTTGGCTTGGCATCGTTTCAGTCGACAATATAGAAACACTTTCTGCACATCTTACTGCCGACGCTACAGTTAAAATATTACGTCACTTATTGTTAACAATCGCTGTTACAGTCGGCGAACGCGGCTTCTGTGCAAGATGGGGCGAAAATGAGTTTCTGACGTTGTTCAGTAACATGACTGCTAATACGGTCACGGAAATCCATCGCCAGATTATAGCGAATAATGAAGAAACAACTAGCCGGATTATACCCGAAGCGAAATCGGATATAGTAGAGTTATCGGTTGGACTTGCCGAAATTTCTGTAGCGGAAACTTTGAATGAAGCGCTGATTGTAGCGGAAAGATATCTCTTGGCGGCAAAAAGTGTATCTGGAGAAAAAATTATACACTCGCAGTTACAAACAACTTTTCCTGACAAGAAAATCCTTATTGTCGATGATGATCCAGTTATTTCCGGCATGATTCAGTTTCGGTTATTGCGGGAAGGTTTCAAAACTGTCGTTTCGGGTAATGGCGTGGAAGGTTGGCGCGATGCGATAAAGTATGAACCCGACTTGATAACGCTCGACATAAAAATGCCAATGATGGACGGATTTGAGCTTCTCAAAAAACTTCGAAACGACGCCAGATTTTCGAACACTCCTATACTATTGCTGACCACGCAGGGTAACGAGAAAGATGTTACACGTGGATTTGAGTTGGGTGCGTCTGATTATATGGTCAAACCTTTTTCACCTTCGGAACTACTGGTTCGAATTCGAAGATTAATGATGAACGCTGTTTCTTCTTCCTAACTACGGAACGTTTACAAATGCCAAATGAAGTATTCAACTATTCTGTTTTCGGGGTCTTTACCCTCGACGAAATATTGATGCTTCTTGGTTATGTTGCGTTCTGTCTCGTCCTCGTGGCGTTGGGTTTTGGTGCATATTCTTTGCTCTTACGCCGTGCGAATAACAAGACGAAATCCCGCCTCGATTTTCTTGACGAAAAATGGGAACAGTTGATTTTAGAAGTTTTGGCTGGTGATCGCCCTTATCTATATCTGTTAGAGCAAATTAAAAATAAAGATAGAGTATACTTCCTCAATTTTCTTCTCAAATATGCAAAACTGATTCGCGGTGAAGAGTTGGCAATTCTAAGCAATCTTGCCGCACCGTATCTACCCGAATTGTTACCTCATCTAAAAAGCCGTGATATCGAAATCCGTGCCGGTGCAATTCATACCCTTGCCACGCTCGGCTACGAACAGTATCGCGAGCAACTGTATGACGCATTGAATGACCACTCCACTTATGTTTCCATCTTTGCCGTGCAGGCGATTGTCCAAAATAAAAGCATCGAATATTTTCCCCGCGTTCTCGATGCCATGAATCGTTATGAGTTCTGGAGCATAAAATACCTTTCTTCGTTATTATCGAGAGCTGGCGTTGAAGCGTGCCCTTTGATGCGTAACGCGCTTAACGATCCTAATAACAGTGACCGGATACGAATTATCTCCGCGGAGTCCCTGCTCTTACTTAACGATTATCAAGCCGTCGAGTCTGCGATCCACGTCATTCATTCAACTTCAAATCCCGAACTAACCGCGGCGGGAATCCGTTTGCTGGCTAAAATCGGTGGAACGCAACAAATAAAAGAAGTATTGCCGTATATCAAATCCCAACACAATTCGATTAGAATTGCCGCCGTCTATGCGCTGGCGGCGTTGGGTCGTCGCGATGAAATCGTCCCCTATTTAGTCGATGCCTTGAACGACCCAAGTGTCTGGGTGGCATTGCAGTCCGCTCACGGTTTGGTTAGATGTGGCGCAAGGGAAGTCTTATCTGAATTGGGGTACTCATATCATTCACGGGGTACTTTAATTCATCAAATCCTGAACGAGGTGTCGGTATGAGGCATCTTGTCTGGATTATCTTGCAGGACATTAATCTGCTCATTCTACTTTACTTTCTTTCGATCAATAGTTTCTATCTGATAACGAGCTTAATCGCCTTCCGGTTTTTAAAAAAATATGCGAAAAGGATGAAATTGTTCGATGCCAACGAAGTCGTCGCGATAACCGGCTCTCCGCCGATAACGTTATTTGCACCTGCCTATAACGAAGAAGCGACTTGTGTTCATTCCATCCGGTCACTCCTAACTTTGCAATATGCCGACTATGAAATCATTGTGATAAACGATGGTTCGAAGGATGCAACCATGCAAACCTTAATAGATGCATTTGAATTAAAGGCCGCCCACCGTTATCCAATCGAAAACGTCCCAACTAAGACCGTGAAACAAATTTACTGGAGTGCGATACATCCCAATCTTTGGGTAATCGATAAGGTCAATGGCGGAAAAGCCGATGCTCTCAACTGTGGTTTGAACTACTGTTCCACGCCTTATTTTTGTGCAATGGATGCTGATAGCTTATTAGAACCTGATGCGTTGTCGCGAATTATTCGGCCATTCTTGGAAGATGAAAGAACAATTGCTGCCGGCGGGATCATTCGTATCGTCAACGGATGCGAAGTGAACGGTGGAATGGTTACAAAAATCGGGCTCCCCGAAAAATTGTTACCAAGGTTGCAGGTGTTGGAATACTTACGGGCGTTTCTTGCCGGAAGAATGGGATGGGATGCCCTACAAGCAACTTTAATTATTTCCGGTGCGTTCGGCATTTTTCGTCGCTCGATTGTCGCCGAAGTTGGTGGTTACTCTATCGGTACGGTTGGTGAAGACATGGAATTAGTTGTGCGGCTTCACCGTCATTGTCTGGAAAATAAAATACCGTACCGGATTAGTTTTGTCCCGGACCCCGTCGCTTGGACCGAATGCCCCGAACAACGGAAAATTTTGGGTCGACAACGTGAGCGTTGGCAACGGGGATTAGTGCAGGTACTTACCCGGCACCGGAAAATGCTGATGAACCCGAGGTATGGTCGGATTGGGTTACTCGCATATCCATTTTTTTTCTTTTTGGAAATGCTTGGCCCAATCGTTGAGTTTAGTGGTTATATTTTGTTTATTGTAGCACTAATATTCGGTAGCGTTACGATAAGCTATGCCGTTGCGTTCCTTATGATTGCAATCTTGCTCGGAGTAGCGCTTTCCATTGCAGCGGTTGGATTGGAAGAACTTTCGTTTCATCGGTACCCAACTACTCGGGATGTGCTGCACCTATTCTGGTTGGCAGTGATCGAGAGTTTCGGTTACCGGCAAATGTTGACTTATTATCGGCTAAAGGGAATTATCTTCGCAATGCGCGGAGTAAAAAGTTGGGGTGTAATGGAACGTCAGGGTTTTACCCAACAGGTTTCAAAATGACCATACTTGCTGCAGTGGTATTGTCGGCTTCCTTGTTTTCGCGGGGAGACTCATTGTTGAAAGTGGGTAACTATAATGAAGCCATTCCGGTTCTTCAGCGATGCCTTACCGAAGAACCGGGAAACTACTCCGCCCGGCTTGATTTGGCAAAAGCGTACGCTTATGCAGGTCAACGGTCTGATGCAATCGAGTTGCTCACAAAAATGCTGATCGTCTATCCAAAAGATGTTGATGTGCGGATATTCCGTGGCAGAGTATATGCTTGGGACAAAAAATACGATGAAGCGGTAGCAGACTTAAACCAAGTTCTTATCGCTGTACCCACCTATGATGAAGCCCGCTCAACTCTTATCGACGCATACTTATGGTCGGGGAAACTACTTATCGCGGATTCGATTGCGCAAGACTGGTGTCAGTTCGAACCAAATTCACCCGAACCATTTCTTAATCAAGCTAAAGTTAAACGCGAGTTGCAAGATTATATGAGTGCAAGAAAATCCCTTGCGCTTGCTCGGCAAAAGCATGGAAATGCCGAAGATATTACTGAGTTGGAGAAATCGCTGAATGCTGTTCCCGTCGTACGAAATTGGGAAATTTCCACCCATTACTTACGACAGACCTATACCGCTAAAACGATGAGCGATTGGGAAGAGACGGAAGTTGGTGTGATGCATAAGTTTTCTGGTAGTTCTGCGAAGATATATTACACAGCCGGTAATCGTTATAGCATCTCAGATCATTTTTACGGTGTTGACTGTTATGTCGATTTAATGCCGAAAACCTATGGCAATCTTATCATACAAAAATCAAACCAGCCAAAATATTACCCTAATCTCGATTATTTGGGTGAGGTTTACCGGTATGTCGGTCTTGGATTCGAAACATCCATTGGTTTTCGGCGCATGGAGTTTTCAACGGTGGATGTTAACTTTTATTCGGTTTCGATGGGTAATTATGCCGGTGCGTTATACTTGAAATACAAGTTGATGTTGGTGGATACCAAAGATAGTCGCGGTTTTGTTCACTTTGGGGTAATTCGGCGCTACTTGTCGGGTGAGGACAATTATCTCGAACTCGATGCGAATTTGTCGCGAAGTAATTTTTCGAATCCAAGCGATCCTTCGACCTCAACTGCGCATGGTTACGCAATAACTATAGGTGGTCAACAGTTTGTCTATTCGGTATTCGGTTTCACTTATTCTGTAACTTATGCCGAAGATTTTCATGTTCCGGTTAGAAGAGATGGTGCAATCGGTCTCATCTACCGGTGGTAAGGTATCAAGTCAGGGAAAGTAAAATATTATACGATGGGGCGTTTACGTTGATATACCGAAAATTACTCATTGCCGGTTTCTTCTCGGTGTCGCTGTTACTCGTGAACGGTTGTTTCCACTCTTCTGTCGTTCTTGATTCTTCTCAAAAAACATCACCCCAAACAATACAATTTTCCGGATTCGAATGGTTGGTAAAATCCTCGTCGGAAGAAGTCGGTCCCGGTCCGAACTACTTTTCCCCGCAAAACGTCTGGATCGATACCGTAGGTTCCCTGCACTTGAGCATTAACTACACAAAGAGTCACTGGCGATGTGCGGAAGTACAATCAGTAAAGCAATTTGGTTTCGGTACGTTTAAAATTACGACTCCAACCAATTTCGCAACACTAAACCCTCAAGCGGTATTCGGATTTTTCTTGTATGATACTTGCGACGGTTTAAAAAATCATGAAATAGACATCGAGTTTTCAAGGTGGGGAACCAAACAATCCGAATTTGGCCAGTACACTTTTCATGGTCATACGAATCTATTCAAACAATCTTTTCACTATAACGAAATGTGCGAAACAACTCATTCCATTATTCGACTACCCGAATCAATCAATTTTCGGTCAAACCAAATTCTTGATAGCAGCGCATCTTACAGTGAGCGCAACCTCGTCCAACATACGATCTTACACCCCGACGTGATTTTTTCCGGTAATGAACCGGTGTATTTCAATCTTTGGCTGTATGAAGGGAAACCATTGGTTAGTGACACCACTATGGAAGTCATCATCCAAAAATTCGAGTATGAACCGAGATGAAAAACACGGACAAAACTATTCGTGATTTTCTACAAACTCACTTCTTGAGGCGTTTTCTTCTTTATTACTTACCTTTCCTCGTCGTACTTACTCCATTTCTTATGTGGTTGTTGTGGTACTTAACACCCTTACAAAAAAAATACATCGTGATTATAGACAAAACGGTCGCTACGAAACAGTATTTTGAGCATAAATCGCTTTGGTGGGTGCTTACACATCAAAGAATTGTACAGCCGAATGGTAGAAGATATTTGTTGTCGCAGGATTACTTTGGCTTTTTCCCTCGTGCGGACAAAAAATTTACCATTAGCGATTTAAACAATTTCAATACCGGCGGTTTGGACAGTATCGCGAAATTTTCATCGGCTGTGTACTACACCGATACGTATGGTGTATACTACAATGAATGGTATACTGATAAGAATTTACAGGAACACTCAGGCATTCTATATGGCGGTTTGGACGACCATGACATCTACTTGTTGAAGCAAATGAAAAGGTTTGGCAAGTTAATTATCGGTGAGTTTAATTTTATGGCAACCCCAACATCAGCCGCTCGAAGGGATACCATTCAAAATGAATTCGGACTTACGTGGAGTGGGTGGGCTGGTCGTTGTTTCGATTCGTTGGATTCATTGCAAAATCCCGAATTGCCGAAATGGGTGACCCGGCTATATCGCCAACAACACAATGGGCTGTACCCGTTTCATAAAAACGGAATCGTGTTTGTTCACGATGACGGAACCATCGTAATTTTGGAAACAAAGAAAGAATTGACGTTTAATTTTCCAATGATTAGAACAAACGCCGAAATTTGTATGGAGTACCAGCTCCCACCATCAATCATTTACCCATACTGGTTCGACATAACATACTCCGATTCGCGAAACGAACAAATCGGCTACTATGAGGTGTTTACAACACCGAGGGGCGACTCAATTCTACAACACTACAAAATTCCCAACAAATTTCCCGCAGGATTTCGCCATAATACAGACTACAGCTTTTATTACTTTTGTGGGGATTGGACAGATTGTCCGGTAGGGAATATTTCACCATACTTAAAAGGGAGCCCATTCTTTAAAAGCTTACTATTTAACATTACCGACAACTACGACCGCCGTAGGTTTTTCTGGACGTATTATCGACCACTCATCTCTAAAATTGTTAGTGACGGGGAATGAGCCGGACCACAATATAGTATAGTAGCAACAAGTAACAAGTATTTACTCATTGTTAGCTTTGCTACATACCGGGAAGTCCAATCCGAATTATTCGGGAAAATTCGGGAGATTTACCAGCGTTAATCGCACGGTCATTTATCAAGCTTCGCTTTTTTAGTTCCCCAAACGGCAAGTTCGTATCAATCCTCTTTCTATTGTAAAGCATTTCATCGACGAAACCATTGACGAGATACCTCCAATCAAGGATTGTATTTGGATCGTATGGTGCCGTATGGACAAGCGCACTGGTCGTGCAGTTACTTGTGAGGGAATTATACCATTCGGGATGGTACTTCAAGGAGTTAACTTCGCGAAGGTAATCGAGAAATACATTTCTGATGAAATTCGGTGATGCATTCAGGTGATATAAATAGACTTGTTCATGTCGATAATTGGTTCGAAGTCTAATTAGATCACGTTCATCCGCTACCACATACGTTAATTCGTACTGCTTGAAGAACCCCTTGATATTCGAGTATGCTTCCCCAATTTCCATCCGTGTTTCAATCGAGAAACAAACATTGCCTTCACCCTCAAAACCAAAGCTGAGTATGGTATGCGCGATGTAAGGCGAACCCCAGTAAGTCAGAAATAAGTCGACACTTTTTAGTTTGGTAAGATCGAAAGTTTTATCGTAGTGTTGAACAATATAATCGGTTTCGCTCCGGTAATTGCAATTACGGATATTGTGAATTGCCACGCTATCGCCTTGGATGGTTGCCCATGGAAGAACCGCGACGTCCGGTTGCCAGTTCCGGTCGTTGGATGGTGGTATTAGTAGCCACCAACCAAGAACGAATGTGAATAGTAAAAAAAACCCTAACCGCATCTTACTGTTGTTGTATTTTCCAACGACAGCGAATAAACCGCTTATACCGAAAATGCCCGCGATCCATGGTCGAAGAAACTCGGGCAGATTGGAATACAGTATGGCAAGCGCAGCCCAACCAGTCATTGCGAGTAAGCAAAAACGAGCAAGGAAATTTCCAAATCCGTTAAACCATCGTACTAATGTTTTGTATTTCAACAAATCAAATTACCCGATTAAACGGAAAGAATACGAACCATTTTACAAGTCCAGAGATGAAAGTATATGGATACTTTTACCGTCGAGCTGGGCGATCCTCCTTGGGTTTGGCTTCATTAACGATCATCTTGCGGCCTTGTGATTCTTTGTCATTGAGTGCGCTAATTGCCGCGCGCCCTTCCTTTTCGTTCGGCATTTCGATAAAACCAAAACCCTTGCTTCGGTTTGTCGTACGATCCATTACCAAACTGGCGCGATCAACTTTACCGTGGGCTTCAAACATGACTTTGAGATCGTTCTCGGTTACATCGTAACCAAGATTTCCTGCGTAAATATTTACCATTGTGTATCCTTTCAGGACATGGGGGCGGTACCCCCGGTTTTGCCACCTTTTCAACAATCGCGAAGCCGAAGAAGATTGAATACATCCAAACATCCCGTGGCAAAGACCTGCGAAGTGCTCCATTAGGAGCCACAATTTTTCTATTAGCTAAATTTTATGACACTGATTCGGTTCTTTTGTACAGAGTTGCTAATAGTTCAAACGCACTATTTCCTTACTGCTTTATGAAAGCGAGCAAATCTGTATTGAGTTCATTTTTATGCGTATCAGCAAGGCCATGTGAACCACCGGGATAAATTTTAAGAGTCGCATTCTTAACCACTTTAGATGCGATGAGCGCGGATGCACCAATCGGAACAATTTGGTCGTCGTCGCCATGAATGAGTAGTGTTGGTACATCGAATTTTTTTAAATCCTCAGTGAAGTCCGTTTCGGAAAATGCCTTGACGCATTCAAGAACATTTTTGAGACCTCCCTGCATGCAGCGAAACCAGAATGCGTCCTGAACACCTTGACTGACCTTAGAGCCCGGCCTATTCGCTCCGAAAAAGGGTATCGCAAGGTCTTTGAAGAATTGCGAACGATCCGCGGTGACACCGGCGCGGATGTCATCAAACGCTTTAATTGGCATACCACCGGGATTAGAATTCGTCTTGAGCATTATCGGTGTTACAGCACCGACTAAGACGATCTTAGCGACACGTTTGGTTCCGTGACGCCCGATATATCGGGTAACCTCCCCGCCTCCGGCAGAGTGGCCAACCAGTATGATGTTGTTCAGGTCGAGTGTTTCAATTAGGTCCGACAAATCATCCGCGTACGTATTCATCTCGTTGCCTATTGATGGCTGACTTGACCGTCCATGTCCGCGACGGTCATGGGCAAGGCAGCGATAACCGTTTGTCGCCAGAAAAAACATTTGCGATTCCCAGCTATCCGAATTTAGCGGCCAACCATGGCTAAAAAGAACCGGCTGGCCTACTCCCCAATCTTTATAATAAATCTTGGTGCTGTCTTTCGTCGTAATCTTGCCCATTTTATTCCTTTCTATCCGAGAACGTAATTATTTATTCCTATAAACATCGTAAGTATGCGACGATGTCCTCTTTTTCCTGACTACTTAAGTGAAGTTGTTGAATCAGATTGAAGTATTCGACGGTATCCTCAAGCGTAAAACATCTCCCATCATGTAAATATGGTGGAGAGTCTTTGATACCACGCAGTGGAAATGTTTTAATCGGGCCATCATGCGCCATCATCATACTATTCACTTGCTCCATTTTGTAGAAGCGTTCGGCTTTGAGATCGTGCATGCTATTATCCGTGAAATAGGGTGCTGTATGACATGCAACGCACCGCGCCTTCCCGTTAAAAAGCGCTTCCCCGTTTAATTCGCTTGGCGTAGCTTTCGTTCTGTCCAGTTCTCCATAAATTGTAAGCTTGGGGGCAGGGGGAAAATCGAGTATTTCCATAAATTCCGACATGAAATGCACTTGAGAACCCCGGTCAAGAACGTTTACACCTTTTTTCGCCGCCATCGTTTGATCGCCATCAAAATAAGCACCGCGTTGTTCGAATTCAGCGAAATCCTCTACAGTCTTAAGCGCGCGCTGCGAGCCGAATAGCCGCTGAATGTTTACTCCGCGCAAAGTAGGTGTTTCGATGCGATGCCTGAATTCCTGCGGTCGTATATCTCCGGTAAGATGGGTAGCGCCATTCGTGTGGCCGTTGGCATGACAATCAAAGCACGATACACCCAAGCTGGGCCGGTCAGTCCTACGGTCTTCAGTGGCATTGAATTGCTGTTGCGGAAACTGTGTCACCAACAGACGAAGACCTTCGAGTTGTTTTGGGTTGAGAATACCGTTAAATATTTCGTAATAGTTATCAATCGTAATAAGACGCCCTTTCGCAATGTCGCCAAGGTCGGGGCGTGTAGTCAGATAAATTGCGGGAGCAGGGTCTGGTAGGAATTGTTCTGGTAAATCGAAATCCAAATCAAAGCGAACCAACCGGGACATTTGTTTCGTAGCCATTTCCGGGAACAACATTCCCCCTTCCGCGTGGTCGGGAAAAGGCAAGGGCTCGTACGGAAAAACACCCTTCGCTTTTATTTGCTCGGGTGTCATTTTATCAATTTGTTCCCAAGTCACTCCATGTAAGTTTGCGGTCGGGCCGACAGCTATCGCTTTTCCACCTGACATAAAAATCCCGGAGTTGGTTTTTGGTAAGAGTAAATAGCGATAGCTTAGCAAATCCGCATGTTCTTTAGCGATTTCAATTTTCACAGCCATTCGTCCGGCTTTGATTTGTTCGAATGAAATATTCTGGTTCGTCATTCCATAACTTGAAACAATTTTCGCTTGTTCCGCACCAAACAAAACGCTGGCGACAAGCAGTACACTTATCAACCAAAAGCGTCGGTTATTTTTACTCATCATTGATAACTCCCTTTTACATTCGATGAATAAATGAGTCTCACTATTCTTTGAGTTCATCATACCGTTAATCTCGCGCAAGCGCCTCAATCGGATCGAGTTGTGCGGCTTTTCTTGCGGGTAGATATCCAAAAATTATTCCGGTTAAAAACGCACACCCGAATGCGATAATTACCGGCGGTATTGTGAAAATTACTCGCCAGCCGGCAAGTCCGGATACCGTTAATCCTCCACCAATGCCACCGACAACTCCCGCTATTCCACCGATAAAACAGACCATCACTGCTTCAGTAAGAAATTGGAATAATACATCGAAACCACGCGCACCAATTGCCATTCGGATACCAATTTCCCGGGTCCGTTCCGTGACCGAAACCAACATGATATTCATTACACCGATTCCCCCGACGACCAGCGAGATTACGGCAATCGCCGCTAATAAATATGTAAGTGTGTTCTGCGTTTCATTGGCGGTTTCGATAGTATCTGCCATATTCCGAATATTGAAATCTTCTTTACCGTGGCGATGAATCAACAGTGTATGAAGAGCATCTTGCACTACACTCATGTCGGCGCCCGGTTTTACCCGAACAATGAAATGTCGGAAGAATCGTTGTCCGATGATGCGTGCACCTGCGGTTGAGTAAGGCATCCAAGCGACATTATCCTGATCATCTCCACGTGGCGTCATACCCTTGCTTGTCATAGTACCAATAACCATGAATGGTGCATTATCGATGAGGATATACTGACCAATTGGATTCATTCCACTCGGAAACATGTACTTCGCAATTGTTTGTCCTATGACAACGACTTGGGCGTATCGTTTCACATGTTCGGCGGAGAAAAATACTCCGGATTGTAAATCCCAATTGTGAACAAGTGGATAATCCTCACCGGTACCGACCGCAGTGGTCGTCAAATCTTCGTCACCAAATCTCAGCAAGGTCGATTTTTCCGTTTCAGGAATCGCCATTGCAACACCGGGTGTACCGATTAAGAATGGAATATCTTCCGGAAGAAAACTTGTAACCAATCCCGATGTCGCGCGTGCATTCGGGAGACCTCGTTCTATCGTCAGGAGATCCGTACCCATTGCCTGAATCCGGTCAAGTACATCCTGTTTCGCTCCATTCCCAATTGCCATCAGCGCAACGACGGATGCGACGCCAATGATAATTCCTAACATCGTCAATGCTGACCGCATTCGATTGTGAATCAAAGAACGGAGTGCCATTTTCAATGCTTCACCAAGTACTGCGGTACCTTGACTTATATCCTTTTCCCGTTCGACAATTTTAACCGAGGATACTGGTTTTCCCTTGAGTTGAATTTCATCGGATTGAATACGGCCATCGGTAATGCGAACAATTCTGTGTGCGTAAGTAGCGATTTCGCTGTCATGGGTGACTACAATGATCGTATGCCCCTGACCGTGCAATTTCTCCAAAATCGCCATGACTTCTTTGCCGCCCTGGCTGTCCAATGCACCGGTCGGTTCGTCGGCAAGAATCACCGGGCCGCCGTTCATGAGCGCCCGTGCAATACTAACACGCTGTTGTTGACCACCGGAAAGTTGGTTGGGGTGAAATTGTAGGCGGTCACCTAAACCGAGGTCTTTCAATAGACCGCTGGCATGCTCCTCGCGTTGTGTTTTCGCCATTCCGCAGTAAACCGCAGGAACTTCCGCATTTTCTACGGCGCTCAAATCGGACATTAGATTGTAGCGCTGGAAAATAAAACCAAACGTATCGCGTCGTAATGCAGCGAGATCGTCACTCTTTAAGCTTGCTACGTCTATTCCGCGAATGCTGTAGGTGCCTGTAGTCGGCTTATCAAGACAACCAACGATGTTCATAAGTGTCGATTTACCGGAACCGGACGCACCCATTATCGCAACAAACTCACCGCTTTGAATAGTGATATTAATTTCTTTGAGCACTGTTAGCGGCTGGCCACCGGAAGTATAAGTACGGCTCACATCTTTCAATTCAAGCAGCGGCGTGCCCATTACGGTCCTCTGCGTGCGGTAAGAGGACTTTTTGAAGTACCCGTCGCTGATATTTCTTTTATCACAACGAGTTCTTTGTCTTTAAGGCCGGATTTTACTTCTGCTGCAATTTCACTCTTTATTCCAATCTTTACTTTTCGCGACTCGACTTTGCCGTTGGGTTTTAGAACCTTTATCGAGACTTCATCACCTTCGTTTGCATTTCCAATCGCTGTTGTCGGTACTAACAATACACCTTTTGCTTGAGCTAGTACGATGAATACTTGAGCAGTCATCTGAATTTTTAATTCGCCGTCCGGATTCGGTATATCAAACAACACGTCATAAAAAACAACATTGTTAATTAGTTCCGGTGTCGGAAGAATTTGCCTGACTTTTCCGTTCCACTTTGTTGGCTGGCCGAGAACCGTGAAATAGACATCCTGATCAACTTGAACACGCACGATATCCGCTTCCGAGACTTGCGCCCAGACCGTCATCGTATCCATGTTAGCTATCCGCAGGATATTCGGTGCCGACTGGTTCGCATTCAGCGTTTGCCCTTCGAGCAGACTAATCGAAACAACTTCACCCGCTATCGGTGCGGTAATTTTGGTGTAACCAAGATTAGCATTAGCAGTACTCACTGCCGCATTTGCTTGTTTCATCTGTGCGGTTAGCGAAGCTACATCGGCGAAAGCTACGTCATAACTTGCTTTGGAAATGTCGCGGTCGCTGGTGGATATTGACTTACCCGCAAAGAGTTCTTCACTTCGGTCCCACTGCAGTTGTGCTAATACAAGTTGCGCCTGCTTAATCGAATGTTGCGATGTAATATTTTCTAGCGTCGCTTTGGCAGATGTTATCGCGGTTTGCGCCAGCAGAGGATCAATTTCAGCAAGAAGTTGGTCAAGCTCGACATGGTCGCCGCGCTTAACCTTCATCGACTTTAATTTTCCCGAGGTTTGAGCGCCAACATCGACATAATTGATTGGTTGTACATTGCCCGCCGCAACAACTGTACTTTCGACATCACCAGTCGTTACCGCAGCAGTTATATATTGTACTTTTGCTTTACCGAACGCCCATTGATATCCGAACCAACCGATACCCCCAACGAGGAGTACAGTTACTATCCATAAATATCGTCGCTTCTTGTATACTTGAAATATCTTTTGACGTGTCAAAAGCTTAATACTAATTTTTTCTGTTGGCAGAGTTACCGGAATTTCACCGGGTGGCTTTGTTGGCTCATCACCCGGCGGTGATTCGGATTTATCTTTAGTTGGTAAAGTGGGCACATCGCTGGGTAATTTTGGAACAGGATCGCTTTGCGGTATAAGTGGCGGATCTTTGGGAGGCACTGCCGGTATATCTTTAGCCGGTACAGCTGGCACGTCGTTTGGTCGCATTGGAGGTACGTCTTTAGCCGGTATAACCGGCACACCGTTTGGTCGTACCGGAGGTATATCTTTAGGTGGAGATACCGGAACATCATTCACCGAAACTACGGGTTGGCCACCCGGATTGATGTTTATGTTGATGTTCATCGATTCCATTTCAAGTTCCCTTTTTACCGGAAATAATTCTACGAATTGTGTTAGCTAAGATTTTTCGTCGCTGGTTAGCTCGCACGCATTGTCCACGTCAACACTTGAAACTGTTGGTATCATGGACTGACAATTATGTTGATAACGCCCTATTCGGTTGTTTTGCCGTCGAAGTGTTCGGTATCGGCTTCGGCTTCCGCACGTGTATGGTGAACGACTTTATCCCGGTGATTCGGTGGAGAATAGATAGTGTAGAGTTTCAACGGAACACTGCCGGTATTGATAATGTTGTGATTGGTGCCTGCCGGAACAATAACCGCAAATCCTTCATGGATTGGTGACCGAACACCATCGAGCACTGCTTCTCCAAACCCGGACTCGACACGAAAGAACTGATCAAGTTTATGAACTTCCGCACCGATTTCTTCTTTGGGCTTTAACGACATGACGACAAGTTGACAAAATTTTGCCGTGTAAAGCACGTTGCGAAACTCGTTGTTACTTTCTGCAAGTTTCTCAATATTTTGTACATATCCTTTCACAAAGTCTCCTTTACCATTTATCCGATGGTATAATTAATTACCCTTAAAGACATTCTGTTCGACATACACGGTCGCTACTAATAACCTGAATGGATCCGATAGATGAGATTAAACATCAATGCATTCTGGTCGGGATCCGCGAAATCGAACTGTAATTGCATTTGTCCCGTCCATGCATCGCTAAACTGATGTTCGAGGCCACCATCGATGTAAAGACCCAACTTGGTGTCATTGGTATTGTTGTAGTAAGGTGCTCCAGCATAGTCCCACGAATAGAAATGCAGACCAAGTCCACCACCCGCATACGGTACCCACGGACCTTCCATGAAATGATAATCAACGCCGGAACGAAGGGAAAAGTCGCTTAGTTTCCAGCTATAATAGTCGTATCGGTTCGCATGATAGTATGGATAGTTACGCCCGGTTGACCAAAAATTTACCGAGCCATCCCAATGGAGTTGGCGGACAAATTCTCCAAATTCAAATGCAACACCGAATTGTGCAGTACCATCGAGATCACTTCCGGGATTAACATAGCCGAGTCTTGGACCAATCCCTTTGAATCCAATGTCACTGGTTGATTCGTTTTGTGTGGTACTTCTCGCAAATACTTCTGTTGAACTTAACAGAAGGGCAAGACACAGAACGAAAATTACTTTTACCCAAATTGAATGCAATTTCATTATTTTCCCCTTTTCGTTATAGTTGGCTATGTTAGATAGCCGGTGAACTTGAATGCTGTTCGAGCCATTCAAGCATGGAATGAATACTTCCCGTGGCAAGTCCGATGCACGTATCGGCTGCGCCATAATACAAACGAACGGTATCACCATCGGCGGCGATGGTATAGCCACATGTAAAAACTACATTTCCCACATCACCATGCTGTTCATAAGGTTCAACTGGACTGAAAACCCATTCATCTCCACGACGCAGACAGATTTCCGGTTTCTGTAAATCGAACAGCGCGAGACCCAAACGGTAAAGGCAACCGGCACCGGTTTGCCGGACTCCATGGTAAATCGCTAACCAACCCTGCGGTGTTTCGATTGGGGGCGGTGAGAGTCCGATTTTTGTAGCATCCCACCATGCACCGCTCCGTGCTTCAAGCATCATTTTGTGGACGCCCCAGTGTTGCAAATCAGGCGAATACGAAATCCACATGTGAGCTCGCGGATCGCTTACAGGTCGATGAATCACTACCCATTGGCCGTCGATACGATGGGGAAGAAGCGCCGCATCTTTATCTTCGGGCGGCATAATCACGCCAAACCGTTCGAAGTGGATAAAATCTTCGGTAAAGATCATCGCAACACCCGGACCATCGCGGCTGTATGCGGTATAAATAATAGCGTATTTTTTTAATTCCGGTACAAACGTGATTCGTGGATCTTCGATTCCCCAAAGTTCTTCAGGATTGTGTTCTGGATCCGATAACAGCGTCGGAACTTCGTCAATCTGCCAGCCATCTATTCCGTTTGCAGACCGCGCAGCGCTGAAATGTGAAATACCTCGTCTATCTTCGACCCGGCACAACAGTAAAGTTGTACCATCCGAGAGCAATACGGCTCCCGGATTGAATACACTATTAACCGTATATGGCCAATCAGCGGCCTTCAGAATTGGATTTTTGTCGTAACGAATAAAAAGTTCGGTCTTACTTTCTTGCATGGTGTTTAAATCTCTCCGAATTGTAATGTGTTTTCTGCCAATCGGAGCTCAAGCAAAGACTGAAGAAAAGACAGGGTAGATTCTGCGCCTTGATTCTCATTCAACCGGTCGGCATGCAATCCATCACGGCATCCACCGGTTAATGGATCGTAGATTGGTAAATTCAAATCGTTTCGTCCAAGGAACCACTCGAATGAGCGTCGGGCTTCATTGCGCCACCGAGAATCCTGTGTTATGCGGTATGCTTCAAGACAAGCAGATACCATTGCTTGCGCTTCCACGGGTTGCTGGTCAAAACGCGCCCGCATTCCCCCACGCTGAAAAAAACCATTCGATCCGATTGGAACAAAGTAATCCTTACCGGTTTCACTGTGCTGTAAATCAGCCAACCAATTGAGTGATTGTAAACCTGCTTCAATCATTTCACTATTTGCCATCTTATGTCCGCAAATAAGTAACGCATGTGGCAGTACGGCATTACAATATGTCAATTGCTCTTCAAACCAATGCCATTGGTCTGAATGTTGCCGTTGATACAATCCAAGCAGACGCCCGGCTAATTCTTCTCTGAGTTGACTAGCCACGCGGTCACCGGAGAATTTTCGCAGATACTCATGAATGCCCAATAACGCAAACGACCAAGCCCGCGGGCTCGTCGTTTCCCGAATAGCGGGAAGCGCCATCTCGAACATCCAACCAGCCATGCTATGTAGTGCGGGAGTATTAAAACGGCCTAAAACCGTTCCGAGTGCTAATAATGTGCGGCCATGACTATCATCGGAACCGCGATGTTCTTCTAACCACCGGCGTTGATAATCCATAAAATTGCGGAATCGTCCCGTTGCCGGATTGAATGCATACCAAACAAAAGCTAGATAACGGGAAGCAAGGTCAAATGCCTCACCCCGGCCAACTTCGTCCAATAAGCTGCTAACCATCAATGCACGTGCGTTATCGTCAGTAGTATATCCTTCATGATAATTGGGTACGGTAAATATTGCATGTTGCAACATTCCCGTTTCATCGGTCATGTGTCTCAAGTGGTCGAGTTTTAACGGAGGTAGTTCGCTCGGCCTTTTATCAAGTGCTCTTGCGACAAAACCCGGAGATTTAAAATGGCGGCGTTCCGATTGTGCTCTCCCAAAACACTGCATATACTTTCGTGCTACTATCGGCCAAACCATTTCGCGACCGAATAAGTAAGCGCGTTTCCGCATCGCGTGGCGTTTCGATTCATTATCCAGCAGATCGATAACTTGTTTTGCTAATGCATCCGGGTCGCGGAACGGCACCAACACTCCCCGTTCATCAGCTAACATTTCCTCGGCATACCAATACGGGGTGGATATTACTGCTTTGCCTGCACCTACCGTATAAGCAAGTACACCCGAAGTGCTTTGAGCAACATTCAGGTAAGGCGTAATGTAGATGTCGGTCGCACCGATAAATTCGATGAGTTCTTCTAAACTGACGAAACGGTTGTAGAAAATTACATTCGCGTCTACATTCTTTTCTTGCGCCATTAATTGCAACGACATACGGTACGATTCCCCGTCATATCGTTTGACATGCGGGTGAGTAGCGCCGATAATCATGTAAACTACGTTGGGATAATGTGCAAGAATTTCTGGTAATGCACTGATGACATTCTCGATTCCCTTATTCGCGGACAGTAAGCCGAAACTAAGCAGTACAATCTTGTCCTCGACACCGAACAAATCTTTGTGAAAACTGGGATCGACGAATGGTAAATCGGGAATGCCGTGTGGAATCATATCGATTTTTTCCACCGCCACTTCAAACACGCTTTGCAGAAAAGTTTTTCCCTGTTCACTCATGACGACCACCCGGTCCGACAGGACGGCGATTTCTTTTAATACTCGAAATTGGTCTGCGTTGGGGTTCTCTAAAATGGTATGAAAGGTGGTAACAATCGGCATCCGCAGTTCTTTAAGAAGAGCAAGTATATGGCTGCCCGCCGTTCCCCCGAATATGCCGTACTCATGCTGAAGGCAAACGACGTCGACATTGTTGATATTCAGAAAATCAGCGGCGCGGCGATAAGAATCAATATCCTTTTCGGTCAATTCAAAACGTACGCGTGGTGGATAAGCATATCCGGTTTCAGTATCGTTAACGGGCAGTGCGATGCATTTTGTCTCAACGAATTCTGCGGCTACCGCTTCACATAAGTCGGTGGTGAATGTCGCAATACCACATTGGCGCGGCGAATAGTTGCCGATAAAAGCAATGCGGTTGATCGTTGTAACGGTACTTGGCAATTCTGGATCCTCAGAGTAAGTATAAATAATTCGGTAGTGGATTTACGGTTTTTTCTTGCCCATCTTATCAAGAACGAAAACCAACAGGACCATTAGGATGATACCGAATATCGTCCAACTCCATACTCCCCCGCCGATCCAACCATGTGCATGTTGCATCATAAAACCTTCCGTTTTATTTACCACAACCGGCTAATAAATTCGATTTTTTAATAAATTGTTCTGAATAGCTGGTTGGTATTTAATATTGACTGTGTCACGTAAGCATGATCAATGCTGTGAATGTACTGACGTTCGCCAATGTTGCAGATGGCATTTTTTTCCGGCTTAACATTGGTAATAAATGATGTATACTTTTGCCTGCAATTATTACTGCAGAAATAGAATGATATACCTTCGAATTCAGTGCGGAAACTGGTTGATTTGTCTACCATCATTCCGCACACGAGATCCTTGACCTCGGATTTGGTTGCGCTCATGGGCAACTTCTTTCTTGGCTGATACTAAACCTTATAGCGGTTTTCGTCATGACTGCCGCTCTTCGGTAACTCTTGCTTCCCGTCATTCGATAACATCGTTCGTTCTTCGTTTTCGGCTTGTAACCAATTCTCTAAATCGCGGCCATCCGGACATCCTTCGTTTAGGTAAATGGTGTAAGCTTTCTTTGCGACTACTTCATGCGATGGCTTCGGCGCGGGACGTTGTTGCTGTTGATTGTGGTGTTTCATTATCGTTACTCCATGTTGGTGATTCTACACATCGCAAATCCGATTAATTGCGATCTGCTCCAATGGTTTTACTTGGAAATTTTATGATGCGGCACGGCTGCTTACATGCAAAAGTATGCCGACCCAGTTATGATTTCGTTAACAATAAAGTTCGTGATTACTTCGGGTTTAATTCTTGATAATCGCGACCGCTAAAAGGATGACTAAAATTATCAATATCAAAGTCCATATTGATAAAGTTCCACCCACTAATCCGAATAAATAACCCATGAATTACTCCTTAACATTTGTATGAGATTTAAGTGAATGTTGCGCGAAACAACTATTATATCAATGACAGGTCACGTCGTTACCTGAGGTAAAAGCGTAACGTTTTTACCGTTTGAGAGATCAATCATTGGCCCGTTTGTGAGAATAATCTTTAATGCTTTTTCACGGGCAGCGTTTCCAAAAGTATCGTATGCCTGTAAAATATCTTTTAGTTCGAAGTGGTGTGTGATTAATTGTTTCGGGTGTAATTTCCCCGACAAAACTGCCTTCAGTAGTACACGGGTTGTTACCGTATCAACTAATCTTGTGGTAATGGTAATATTGCTCGACCAAAGTTTTTCCAAATGCAATTCGACGCTTTTACCATGTACACCAACATTGGCGATATGTCCACCATCGGCAATAATTCCTTGACATATATCAAACGTTGCGGGAACACCTACGGCTTCGATTGCAACATCCACGCCTTTTCCGTCGGTAAGCTTCATTATTTTAGCGATGGCGTTACCCTTGTCATTCTGGATGAAAAGCGTTGCACCAAGTTTCTTCGCAGTATCAAGCCGGTTCTGATCCGGGTCGACCATAATAATTTCCGAAGGCGAATAGAATTGCGCGGTAAGTAATGCGGCGAGTCCAATCGGGCCGGACCCGATAATCGCAACAGTATCTCCCGGTTTTACGTGCCCGTTGAGTACGCCGCATTCGTAGCCGGTAGGCAAAATATCGCTAAGCATGACCAGTGCTTCTTCATCGGCGCCTTCTGGTATGTGGTACAAACTCGTATCGGCATAAGGGATTCTTACAAATTCCGCTTGTGTTCCATCGATAAGATGTCCGAGGATCCATCCGCCATTCTCGCAATGTGAATACATTCCTTTGTCGCATGCCGCACACTTTCTGCACGAGGTAACGCAAGAGATGATTACTCGGTCGCCAACTTTGATGTTTGTAACATTAGAACCGATTTCGGTGACGATGCCGACCCCTTCGTGTCCCAGAATAAGTTCAATCGGGACTTCAGGAACGTCCCCTTTCAGGATATGCAGATCAGTACCGCAAATAGTCGTTTGCATAATTGCGACTATTGCATCGGTGGCTTCTTTTAACGTCGGTTTCGGTTTATCTTCCCAGGCGCTTTTCCCGGGACCGTGATATACAAGTGCTTTCATTACAAACGTATCCTATTTCTTGTTATCGACAGTGAAATCTTTGAGCGCAGTACCCAATTCATCCATATCGTGTGTAAACTCACTCTTGAATTGTTCCCAGGCACTTTTACCGCTGTCTTTGTAGTCATCTAACTTCGCTTTCAATTCGTTATTTTTTTTCTCTAACGCATCTATTTTCTTGTCATATTTCGTTTTCAGCTTACCATCTGCCTTTTTCATCTTTGCTTTGTACGCTGCGACTATCGAATCATTCTCTGCGATTTTAACTTCGTACGCCGCCTTGAATTTTAGCCATTCATCGTTCGCTTCCGCCTGAACTGCTTCTTTCACGTTTTGATTCGCTTCAATGGCATTTACTTTCGCATCGGCAAGTTTTTGCTCCGATGATTTTGAGCAACTTATTACCAATGTGAATAACGCAATCGCTACCATCAAGACGGCCATTATTTCCATGATGTCGGCAAGCAATATTTTGTTTTTGCTAAATAAATAGTTGAAGGTTTGACGCATTACGCACTCCTCTCACTGTAAAAGGACATAGTTTTGTATACAAAGTGTCGCTCGAATCAAATTCGTCAGATTTTCGAAATGATTTCGCGAATCTTTTCTTTGGTTTGTCCGAGTTTTGACTGTAATCTTCCCAACAATTCTTCTTCCTTCCCTTCTTTAAATAGAAGGTCGTCATCGGTCAGGTTGGCATATTTTTGCTTAAGCTTACCGGCGACTTCATTCCAACTTCCTTGGATAGTGAGACTGGTCATGTAAAAACTCCTTATGGTGAATGAATATTTCTATTTAAGCGATTGCATATTCGGGATAATGTTTTACCACCTCACCCCGAATGTTTTTGCGGGCTTGGTGTAAATACCACCGCAAAGTGACTTTCTGGCAACTCATGATTTTACAGGTTTCAACCGAACTCATGCCTTCGAGGTCGCATAACACGAATGCTCGGCGTTGATTCGAGTTCAACCGGTCAGCGAGGGTGCGAATAAATCCGTTGATCTCATTGGACTCGATCCTTGCGAAACCGTCCCCATCGGGATGAGGAATCGTCTCCTGATAATATTCCGGTTGCTCTTCGATTGAATTTTCGAGACTGCGTTTGCGGCGTGATCGCAAATAATCGATACTTGCGTTCGTTGTCATCCGGTACAACCATGTAAAAAACTTTTTGTCGGTATCGAATGTGTGCAAACTACGGAAGAGTTTTACGAATACATCCTGCGTTACGTCGCGGGCGTCTTCGTAATTACCGAGCACCTGAAAAGAGATTGCTGCTACCCGGGTACGATATCGTTCGACCAAAGCGTGGAACGCAAGCGCATCACCTTGTAATGAACGTTCGATCAATAAATCGTCGCTCGCTTCACTAACTTCTTGCCATTCACTGGCTCCGCCAATTGGACGTTGCTGGATTGTACCGCAAAATTCTTTGCCTTGTTTCGTTGTTGTCTTCTTTTTCACGTCTGCCTCGAAATAGTGTTTGAGTTACGGTTGTACTTTTTCTTTTACCGGCACGGGAACTTTCCGGTTTAACCGTACGATTTGCCATATCAACCGCGCTACCGTCGCGAGAATACCGATAATGCCAAAAATCTTTTTACCGGTTCCGATCGATTTTTCTTCCGCCATGATAACCTCTCTTGTGTTTCAAAGCCGTTTTTACGACGGCTTGACAACTTGCTTACGTAATTCATGTCCATTTATTTCTGTAACTGTACCGTCTGGTTTCAGTTGTGGGGGATTGATTAGCAATCCTCGTTTTAGAATGGTGCTTAAAGTGAGTTTCCACTCTTCCCATACGATTTCATCATGGAAATTCCGCTCGTTTATCATTGAGATTAAAGGGGCGAGATAGATGGCACTGTAACCAATGGCGAGCAGACATTCCCGAACTGCTTCGATTGGTAACTTTATAACTTTGCCCTCGAATACTGCTTTCAGATATGCATCGTGAAAATGCCGATTCGCACCTAACGGTCCCTGTTCGGATACATCCTGCAACGCCCGCCTCAGATGGATTGCCCCATCTGCGATTTCGTGCCGCAACAACGATGCCCATTGCGGGTTATCATGCAGTACCGTCATCAACCTGATCGGCGAGTCAATTAGCATTTCTTCAGCCGGTTTCTGTTCCGGATTTTCACCGAAGATGACCGCCAACATCGACGTACCTTCAAACTTCAGCACTGCTTCGTACAAGCTCTCTTTGCTGCCGAAGTAATAATGAAGCATGACTTGTTTTACCCCTGCTTCTTTAGCGATTGCACGGGTATTTGTCTCCTTGAATCCAAATTCAGAAAAAAGTTTCGTTGCGGCTGCGAAGATTTTACCGCGGGGAGTGTTCGGATCAATCGGAATTAACAAAGTGGTTATGTCACTCTTAGGAACGGTGTCATCAGATGGACTACCAATTTGAACCGCAGAATTTTTCAGCTTCACGCTTTCGGATGAGTCATTTTTAAACATGTTACACCTACTTCTTATTTTCGTTTCGCGACAGTATGGATATTACTATCAGTTGATATAATCATGCGACACTGTCAAGCGACCTGCGGCAATTCTACCCATCAATGGAAGTGTTCTATAGAATTATTTTAGCATAATTCCTGTGTTATTGAAGGATTCTTCCAATCAGAGAAGAAGTTGTCAGCCACTCGCCGTTTCCGACTGATTATGGCTTCGCCTTTGTTTTGGCGAGTGGGTCGGTAATCAGCAATCCTCTTTTGAGTATGGTGCTCAATGTCAGCTTCCATTCATTCCATACCATTTCGTCGTGAAAGTCGCGTTCATTAATTAACGAAACCAATGGTGTCAGGTAGATAGCGCTATACCCGAACGCCAGTAAACATTCCCGCACCGCTTCAATTGGAAGATCGACAATCTTTCCGGCTTTAACTGCTTTCTGATAAGCATCATGGAACTGAAGACCCGCACCGAGCGGCCCTTGTTCCGCTACATCCCGTAAAGCCCGTCGTAAATGCTCCGCACCATCCGCAATTTCGTGCCGTAATAACATTGTCCATTGCGGGTTGTCGTGTAACAATGACATCATCCGAATCGGTATTTCAACAAACATCTCTTCCGGTGATTTGAAGTGATTGCTGTTCGCGACAATCGAATCCAACAATTCCATACTTTCTTTTTTCAGTATCGCTTCGTAAAGTTGAATCTTACTTCCGAAGTAGTAGTGCAACATGACCTGCTTGACGCCCGCGGCTTGAGCTATCGCACGGGTGTTCGTACCCTTCAATCCATTTTCCGCAAACAACTGCGTAGCCGCTGTGAATATCTGCCCCCGAGGCGTATTCGGATCAAACGGCGTTGTCAAGTCAATCACTTTATTGATTTCTACCGTCACTTTGTTACTCTTATGAACTGTCGTCATCACAGAACACTTTCTTCGTTAATGGTTACTTTAAAACCGGGCATTGAGTATGAAGAAAAAATTAATGTCCGACTGTCAGTTGACAATATAACCATTAGTTAGGTAATTCCAACGCATTACAAGCATTCGAAAGAGTGTTCTACATCAATCGTTCCAGTGTTCCCCAAACACAAGAAGTGACATCATAATAACAACTTAGCCAATCTATCGCCAGATTTGGAAGTAACGGCAGGGGTAAATCAAGTCAAACCCCTGCCGAAACACCTCATCTAACACTCTGTATTATCAGCTACTCCTGAAAAGTAACTTTCGAATTTACTTCGTTGGAACGATGTCAATGATTACCGTTCGATTGTAGAACCGCTCTTCCGGTAAATCGTTTCCAAACGGAGCGTATTTCAAATCTTCACCGAATTCGTATGCCTCAACTGTCACACCGTGTTTTCCGGATTTCGCAATCGCTTTCTCGAGAATACCCTTTGCATCTTGAGCACGTTCATGTGATAAGTTGTAGTTGTAATCTTCGTCTCCGATGATATCGGTATGTCCATGTATGACAACGATACTGCTATCGGCGATGAGTGGTACAACAATCTCAGTGAGGAATTTTTCATACGTCGCAACCGTCTTTGATTTGTCGAAATCAAATAGAATGCTGAATCGTATCGCTTCAGGAACCGGTGCATATCGATGGAACAATCGTATGGTTGTTTCTTTCCTGACAACTTTTCCACTCTTAGTTTGGCCGACCAGTGCGACGGTGTAAACACCTTGTGCACGGTCGCCAAGAATTGTATTTCCGGGTATCGTTTCACGTTCACTTGTGAATGGGCCGTAATGTTCAACCGTCCCTTTTTCATCAGTGAGAACCAACGACCACGATGTGTACAATGCCTTCGCACCAACTACATTGAAAAAGACATGGCTGTCAAGTGGATCTTCTACTTCCGCTACAATTTGTACCGGTTTCAACATATCATGAGGTGCACCGCCGACCTGTACCAGCATCTCAGGCGAACTACTTTCAATATCCACTCGCTGATCACCTGCTCGAAGTAAGTCAAGTTCTTTCGTTCCACCCGGTTGTTCCGATGGAATTCGTGGTTTCGTTCGACCTTCCGTAGAAATCCTTGAGCTATCGATACCAAATACGTTTACGAGATACAGCTTGACCATTTCCGCACGTGCTTTTCCTTGTTCCGGCCCTTTATCCGATGCACCACTTAATGAAATAGTAATGGTCGGATTTTTCCTCATCCGGTCGCCAAGGATATTCAGGATATTGTAGTACACAGTCATCTGTCGCAGTGAACGTCCGGTCTCACTCTTCGGCTGGACTTCCTGTAATTGTTCTTCTTTGAAACTGGTTGCTTGGTCTTTCGTCAACGCTACATATCTACCCGGGATGCCGTTAGATCCTTCATCGAAGAATACATAATTACGGAGTGGGAACGTTTCGCGTACGCGACGCTTGACCGGTACGGCCAGTGGTGCACGCACTGTGAACACGACGTCTTCCTCTGCCATAACTGGTGCGCGTGCGACGGCGTTTTCAACTGTTGCATGTCCGATTTTAAGAATCACGCCTGCCCGAACTGTAGTTATCGCCCAGTTTTCAGTCGTGCGCGGATTCTGTCCGAAATAAGGATGATATGCGACAAATGGTGAAAGCACGATTTGTGTGGGATCTAGGGGGTGCGAGAGTGGAACGTCATATCCTGCGCCAACTTGGCCAGAAACAACTGTTGCACGCAAATCACTCCATTGGTCTTTCGCGTAGATATTACCATTCACTTTGAATGTGAACATTTTGGATAGATTGAGTCCAACACGAGGGCCAATAAACATATAGAATTTTGATGAGAATGGTGCGACCCTCAAACTTGGTTCAATTGAAAGGTAACTGCGGTTCGTTTCTAACGACAAGGTATTTCCTTTGGGACAAATAACGTTGTCCCATTTGCCTTGTCTGTCATCATAAGCCACATAGAGCATTCCGCCCCATACCGGGTTTGGACGAAACTCTATACCGATTCCGCCATAGGGACCCAGTCCGGAACCTTTATGAAATGGAGTTGGTGATGTCAAACAGTTATTGATGACCTGAGCCGTTCCGTCATACCAATTGTAATTGGCACCTACCGCGCCGCCGAACCACCACTTCGGTTGTAATCGGATGCCGTCTTGTGCAAGAAGCACGGCGGGAAGAGAAAGCAAGAGTAGCAATATTATTGAAACCTTGCAGAGTAAAGAGTGATGTTGAAACATAATGACCTCATTGGTATAGAATTTTTTTCCTTACCGGACCAGCGAAAATTTAATTTTTCGCTGGTCTTATCATGTAAGGTGTTTACCGTAACCCAGCTCGATGCGGAACAGAAACCTACGGAGCAGGTCTAACAACGGTGTTGGCGTCTAAAGTGACTGCGGCAATCCGTGTTAAAGCTCTACCGTCCAAAGTTGCTCCGGTCAGAAGCGAAATGGATTGATCAGCCAGTATGTTTCCTTTGAATACAGAAGTCGTTCCAAGTGTTGCTGAAGTACCTACTTGCCAATAGATATTCTTAGGCAGCGCTCCACCACTCAGGATAACCTGACGTCCACTCGTCACGGTCAATGTCGAAGCGATTTGGAATACCCATACAGCATTGGCGTCACCAGCGAGTGTAAGATCGCCGGATGAAATTGCCAGTGAAGAAGTCGACATATAAAGACCGGGTGCGAGCGTTTGTCCACCGATATTACCTGAAACGGTTATCGGTGCATTCGACCGTGCGGCTGCTTCATTATAAGCGGTTGTCAAATCGAGAACAGCTTGCGTTGCAACTGCGTCACCAGCATGAATCGAACCACTCACCACGCCCGGAGGAAATCCGGTAACTGCGGCGCCCGGAGCGACACCAAGATCGCCGGTGATAAACGTTAATCCGGTGTTAGTTACTGTCGAACCACCAAGAATTGCGAAATTAGCCGCTGTTCTTAGGTTGATAAATGCACCGGTAGTGAACGTCCACACTGTATCATGTGCCATTGCAAGGCCGGACGTGTCGTGCACACCTGTCGTTACCGTCGCTGTATATACAGTATTCGCAACCAAATCGCTGTCAGGGTTAAACGTGGCGACAACTCCCGAATAACTCACTACACCATGAATCGGGGTTAACCCTTGCCTTAGTGTAAATGTATTAGAATCGATTGTCGTCGGATTCATCACCTGACTGAAAGTCGCAGTGACATTCACGTCCAATTGTGCGCCGGTCGAGTTGTTAGCGGGTGAAGTAAGAATTACGGTCGGCGGAGTAATACCCGCTGCGGTAGTAAACGTCCACACGTAATTCGCCACCATTGCATTGCCCGACGTATCGTGGACAGCGTTAGTTATTGTACCGGTGTATACTGTATTCGCTAACAAAGGATTGGTCGGATTAAATCCCGCAGTTGTGGTCAGTCTGTTGTAACTCACGACACCCGGTACCGAGGTGAGTCCTTGATGCAGTGTCATGGTGCTGCTCGTTATTGTCGTCGTATCCATTGCTTCGCTGAACGTCGCAAAGATGTTCGCATTCACCGACACCGCAATAGCGTTGTTCGCCGGAATTGTTGAAACAACTGTGGGTGGATTAAAATCACCGGTTGTAAATGTCCACACAAAATTGTTAGCCATGTGATTACCTGCCAAGTCGGTGACACCGGTTGTTATTGTCGCGGTGTACACTGCGCTCGAAAGCAGGTTAGCGGTCGGAGTGAAGCTTGCAATATGGGCAGCATAAGAAACCGTACCGGTTACCGACGTTAACCCATGATGCAATGTCATCGTTGCGCTTGTTATCGTCGTCGAATCCATCGCTTCACTGAACGTTGCAGATATGTTTCCATTTACTGAAACGCCATTCGCATTATTAAGCGGGTTGGTGGCAATAACTGTCGGCGGAGTTACATCGGCGGTCGTGAATGTCCATACGTAGTTCGTGGCTAAGGCATTACCGGCCAAATCAGTGACACCGGTAGTTACTGTAGCCGTATATACCGTGCTCGAAATCAAAGCCGCGACCGGATGGAAAGTGGCAGTTACACCACTGTAGCTCACTGTACCGATTACAGGTGTTGTCCCTTGTCGTAGTGTTATGGTGGTGGTATTTATCGTCAGTGGAGCCATTGCTTCACTAAAGGTCGCAGTAACGTTTGCATTCAACGCTACAAGCGTGGCATTATTCACTGGAACTGTAGCCAATACCGTGGGTCGAGTTGTGTCCGGAGCTACACCGGTTGTAAATGTCCACACATAATTCGCGACCATTGCATTACCGGCCAAGTCCGTGACACCAGTCGTTACCGTTGCCGTGTAAATTGTGCTTGGTAGTAAAGCTACCGTCGGATTGAAATTCGCGGTAACACCCGTATACGTGACATTACCGGAAATCAAGGTTAGTCCTTGATGCAAGGTCATCGTAGTCGTCGTGATCGTCAACGGAGCCATCGCTTCACTGAACGTCGCAGAAATGTTCACATTCAACGGCACCAGCGTGGCGTTATTGGATGGCACATTCGAAATTACCGTTGGAGGAGTGACGTCGACCGCATTACCTGTCGTGAATGTCCACACGTAACTCGTAACCATTGCGTTACCTGCCAAGTCAGTGACTGCTGCAGTTATCGTTGCTGTATACAGTGTACTGGAAATCAATGCGCCGACTGGATGGAATGTCGCTATTACACCGCTATAGTTCACTGTCCCAAGAACGGCCGTCGTACCTTGACGTAATGTCATCGTAGTCGTCGTTATCGTCAGTGGAGCCATTGCTTCACTGAAAGTCGCGGTAACATTCGAATTCAATGGTACAAGTGTATCACCATTTGCCGGGGCGGTAGATATAACGGTTGGTGGAGTTACATCCGAACCTATACCGGTAGTAAATGTCCACACATGATTTGCAACCATCGCATTTCCGGCCAAGTCGGTTACACCGGTCGTGATCGTTGCCGTATAAACCGTACTGGCTGTCAACGGTACAGTTGGATTGAAACTCGCTGTTATCCCGGTATATATCACGGTTCCAGAAATTGATGTTGCACCTTGATGCAATGTCATCGTAGTGGTGGTGATCGTCGCGGGAGCCATCGCTTCACTGAAGGTCGCGGTGATATTTATATTTAACGGTACGAGGGTAGCGTTATTCGAAGGCACCGAAGAAATCACAGTAGGTGGTGTAACATCGACCGCAGTTCCTGTAGTGAAACTCCACACGTAATTATTAACCATTTGGTTACCAGCCAAGTCGGTAACACCGGTAGTTATCGTGGCGGTATACACAGTATTAGCAGTCAACGGGCCGCCCGGGTTGAAACTCGCTGTTACTCCCGAGTAAATCACTGTACCGACAACCGAAGTTGAACCTTGTTGCAAAGTCATCGTACTCGTCGTGATAGTTAGGGGTGCCATAGTTTCACTGAACGTAGCCGTAATGTTTCCACCCAATGCCACTCCGGTATTTCCATTTGCCGGAGAAGTGGAAGAAACTGTAGGAGGCGTTACATCAGGTGCAATACCGGTGGTGAACGTCCACACATAATTGCTGGCCATTGCATTACCCGCCAAGTCGGTTACACCGGTTGTGATCGTAGCGGTATATACAGTACTCGCGCTCAGAGCCGCTAACGGATTTAAGCTTGCAGTGATACCGGAGTAGGTAACAGTACTGGTGATAACTGTGCTGCCTTGCCTTAGAATTACTGACGAGGTAGTAATTGATAACGGATTCATTGCTTCGCTGAATGTCGCCGTTATGTTTCCACCTAATCCAACATTGGTGTTGCCATTCCCCGGGGAAGTGGAAGACACTGTTGGTGCCGTTATATCCGGCGTTAAACCCGTCGTGAAATTCCAAGTATAGTTGTTTACCATTGCATTGCCGGCTAAATCCTTTACGCCGTTCGTAATCGTTGCGGTGTAAACTGTACTCGGAGAAAGCGCAATCAATGGGTTGAAAATTGCCGTCACACCGGAGTAAGTCACTGTTCCGGTTATTGGAGTTGCCCCTTGATGAAGAGTCACTGTAGCAGTATTAATCGTCAATGGATCCATCGCTTCATCAAACGTGGCGACAAGATTTCCGCTTAGAGATACATTGGCTGCATTATTCACCGGAATGGTGGAATTAAGAGTAGGAGGCGTAACGTCCGGAATTAAACCGGTCGTAAATGCCCATACGTAACCATTAACCATTGTATTGCCGGCCAAATCCTTGACGGCGGTCGTAATAGTGGCGACGTAAACTGTACTCGGATTCAATGAGATGGAGGGATTAAAAATCGCGGTTACACCTGCGTAGGTCACTGTCCCCGTAATCTGTGTAGTCCCTTGATAGAGTGTCATCGACGTAGTGGTAATCGTCAACGGATCCATTGACTCACTGAACGTCGCGGCAATATTCCCGCTCAATGATACCGCCACTGCATTATTCACTGGCACAGTCGAATTTACTGTAGGTGGAGTAACATCGGGAGTAGTACCGGTCGTAAATGTCCACACGTAATTACTAACCATTGCATTACTTGCCAAGTCCATCGCACCGGTAGTAATGGTAGCCGTATAAACTGTACTTGGTGCCAAATTACTTGCTGGATGGAAGCTCGCAGTTACACCGGTGTAACTTACCGTCCCGGTAATTGCAGTAGCTCCCTGATAAAGAGTCATCGTTGTTGCGGTGATAGTCGTCGGATCCATCGCTTCGCTGAAAGTAGCCGCAATATTTTGATTCAATGGTACAGCGGTAGCAGCATTAACAGGAACAGTGGAACTCACCGTAGGTGGTGTTACATCCACAGTTGAACCCGTGGTGAAAATCCAAGAGTAGTTCATAACCATCGCGTTGCCTGCGACATCTTTTACGCCCGTCGTGATTGTGGCAGTGTAGACTGTGTTGGGGGCCAGTTCGTTGGTTGGGTTGAAAATCGCTGTTACACCTGAATAGGTAACTAAACCTGCAACAGGAGAATCGGTGACCGGATCGGAAACAATTATTGTGGTGGTAGAAATGGTAGTCGGATCCATCGCTTCGCTAAATGTGACGGCAATGTTACTACTTAGTGACACATTTGTGTTGCCATTTGCCGGAGAAGTCGAATTAACATTTGGTGGGGTGGTATCGCAGTGGCGGACAGTGCCGCCTCTATCTTCTGCACAACCGATTACCAAAAAAGCTAATAACAAAACTGATAACCATACCTCTACGAAAAAGCGTTTGTGGTCTAACATTGTTGTCTCTCCTTTAAGAAAGTTTTCAATTACGGGGCGTACTGCATGAGAGGTCATCGTTATCGTTGCCATTGGGAGTCCAAAATGTCAAAGCTCAATAAAATCGGACACTGACCTATCAATTACCTGTCATGTGATATTGTCAATAGATAATATCATGCGACACTGTCAAGTGATAACATAGTCGGGAATCTCGAAAATAGCAAGTAATTTCCTAAAAACAATTGTAAGTGATTGTTAATTAAAGCATACAAATCACTCCTCGAGAGTCGTCTTAAACAGAATTGGCTATCAATCGATAGGAATTAGACCATGGTGTCTCCGAAACTCTTCATCAGTTTGAAAAAAAAAGGCGGGTCGTTTGACCCGCCTTTTCGTCATCAAGTAATCATCTTCCTATTTCATCAGTGTCATCAGTTTCGTGGTTTCGACTCCCTTTACTGTAAGGGAGTAAAAGTATATACCGGTTGGTAGATGCGATGCGTCAAACGTAACCGAATACTGATTCGCCGTTTGATAACCATTCACCAACGTTGCTACTGTTTTACCTAAAGCATCATATACAACCAGTTTCACGTTTCCATCATTGAGAATGTTGTATGCGATCTCGGTCGAAGGATTGAACGGATTCGGATAGTTTTGACTCAGAATCGGCTGGATGGGAAGCACCGGTCCTGCCGAAGGAGTTGCATCGACAGTCATCGGAAGTAAATTTTCGATGCCGCTTAAATCAACATCGCTAATCCGATAGTAATACGTGATGCCATTCAGCACATGAGTATCTACAAACGAATAATTATACGGTGTGGCAGAAAAACCATGACCGGCGATCTGTGCTACCAATGTTCCATCATCGGTACGGTTCAACGAACGATAAAGATTGAAGTGTCCGTTGTTCGTTTCAGACTCCGTACGCCAATTGAGTAAGACCCGGTTATTTCCTCCACTCGCTGTGAACGAGGTCATTTCGACCGGTAGGATCACTCCCGAAACAAACTCAATACTCCACCAATTAATTGTACCCGTTTGGCCGGCGCAGATAACGTTCAGGGTCCAAGTACCAACCGCAGTTAGTCCGTTGAAAGCACTAAGTGGTGTAGCCACTTCAGGCCGGTAATTAGCGGTACCCGGTGAAGCTACTGTCGTAATTGATACTGCGGCACTATCGGAGAATATCGTACCGAGAAAGTCGGCGCCGATTCCTCGAAAATGGCTAAGGTCAACTACAGTTGAATTTGGCGAAATCAGTTGTATATCCAAATCACCCTCGGCTGGAATAGCGATGCTAACCTGAACTCGCACTTGTGCGATTATCGTCGGCGAGGTGACTGTTATCTGAGAGGGAAAAATACCTGCACCGGCAATGTTGACCGGAGTATGTTGTTCGGTAGTATCATTTGCTGCTCCGGTAGGATATAGTCTTTCTGCGAAAACACTACTTGCGAAAAAGCCGACCACCATGGCTATGGCAATGGCGATTCGACTATAACCTGATTTCATGAGATCTCCTTTTAGAATTAGACGACTACCTGTTCCGATGAACTTGTCAATGGTGAACCATTGACAACCGACTGAACGATAAAGTCACATGACACTGTCGATAGACAATGTAGCTGTCTTCCAAACATAAACAAAGTTCTTCATCTACACTGTTTCGGTAACTATCTGTTTTTTAAAGACAGTAATATTCCCCTCAGCTCCTCACTCTCTTCAGAGTAATTGTCATATTGTTTAAATACATGATGTTAAATAACATCTTCTAAAAAAGGTTTGCTTTCCGTCAAATGAGACAATATATTGTCGTTTGACAATGTCATTTGGTACAATCATTAGACAATGTCATTTGATAGAACGACGACTCCTCGAAACCACTTTAAAAAAAAACGATAACCTTCAAGGTTGAGATGGATATCGTTGACACGGAATATCAACCAATGTTCCTCCTTACTTCATCGGTAATCGAGGAACCGCAAAATAAAAGAGTGAATCCACTCCTGCCCGTCGCAACAGCGTATTCACCGAAAGGGTGTTAAGATGAAATTGACTATTCTTTTTACGTTGTTGGCGATGACGCTAGTAGCGTTTTCTACAGCAAACGCACAGTATATGAATCCCAGTTGGGGATATGGCATCGGTGCTGGCGGCGCGCGTGGTGACAATGCAGGCGACGCCGAACAGTGGGTACCCCGCATTCGGGGTTTTATCCAGAAGGGACTCACTGGCGCTCTGTCTGCTCAAATTGGTTTAAGCTATACCGAACTCAATGCAACCGACCGGTATTCTACCCAAACTCTAATGGGTGACTTTCGTTTTCTCCTCAGGCCGTTTGAAATGAGTCAGGTATCGCCATACCTCTACGCAGGTGTTGGCGCGACAAAAGACATGGGTTATACCGCATCGCAATGGCTACCTATGGTTCCGGCTGGTATCGGTATCCAAACAAAATTGGGCGATCAACTAATGCTTGGGTTTAGCGGTGGCTACAATTTATCGCTCTCCGATAAATTTACTAGTCCTGCCGGCTCCAATACCATCAATGACTTTACCGGCAAGAAGAATGGCGGGTTCTTTGACTTAATGGTCGACTTGGTTTACACCACTAAGACCCGTGATCTCGATGCCGAACGTGAAGCCGCGAAAAAAGAAGAAATGAGAATGGCGATTGAGAAGCAAAAACAGGATGCTGAATTAGCTAAAGTTGCCGCCAAAAACGACAGCGCCAATCACGTTGCGGAAATGAATACTCAGCGGGATAATATGAATCACTCCGCTGAAATGAATTCAATGCAAAATAACATGAGTCATGCCGCCGAAATTGCGGCGCTGCGCGAAAAGGCATTACGCGACAGTATGGATTTGGTTACAAAATTGAAAGCCAAAACCGACACAATTTTCGTACTTGTGAAGGGAACGAAAATAATTCTGCGTGGGATTAACTTCGAATTCAACAAGGCGAATATTCTACCGGGTTCGGAAATCGTTTTGGAAAAAGCCCGTGCATCGATGGTGGCAAATCAGGATGTGACAGTAATTATTTCCGGTTTTACCGACAATGTTGGTAGTGACGAATACAACCGGAGTTTGTCGTTGAAACGTGCTCAAGCAGTCAAGGATTGGTTGGTTGCGAATAATATCGCGTCGGGTCGAATGAAAGTAATGGGTATGGGTAAAACGGAACCGATGGCGCCTAATGACACCGATGACGGTCGTGCGCAAAATCGACGTATTGAATTTGCGGTCGAATAACCTGTTGTCATCGTAATATTGCAATTAGTGATGATACTTGTTTTGAATTAAGTGTGACGGAGGAGGAGGTTATGCTGGATCACAGATTGGCGAAAGTCGACTATGAATTGGAAAACCTCCTCTATTGATGTTTTGAGTGCGATGTCTCAAAGAACAAAGTCCAACGATTTTCAACGAAACGACGCACTGTGCATGCAAAGGAAATAACAATGAACACGAGTTCGGTTGTAGTAAAAATCGCGATTGCAGGTTGCATTTTGCTTTTTGCATGTTACTCAGATTCAGCCGCGACCAGCGATCTTGGATTCAAGGGAATCGGACCCGGTCTGGGGTATGTCAAACCGGGAAACGGAAACTATGAGACCGCGGAAGCCGGTATAACATTTGAATTCGGTGAATTTGTCCCTCAACTCCATTGGGATGGTTCGTTAAGTTTTTGGTCGTCTGGTCGTACCTATTCATACTACCAAGCGAGTGTGACTAATGTGTATCAATGGAAATCGCGAGATGTCGCACTTCGATCCGGTGTGAATTATCATTTCAGCGTTGGGGATTGGGTTCCCATCACCGGAGGCGGACTGGGACTGCATTTCTACTCTTGGGACTACGCCGGAGCGCCTAACTACTCAAATAATGGTGACACAAAACTCGGTCTCTATTTGGACGGTGGTCTCGAACACAAGTTCAACGAAAATCTAACTGGTAAGATGCAACTGCTGTTCGACTTTGCGGATCCCGACCAGACGGCGCTGATGTTTAATCTTATCTACTATCTACAATAAAACAACATCGTAGAGATACACATACGAATTTCGGTTTAGTTTTTTTTAAGGAGTCCACCATGTTATGGACAATTGTTTTAATACTACTTATACTTTGGTTGTTGGGCATACTCACGTCGTACACGCTCGGCGGGTTGATTCATATTTTGCTGGCTGTTGCACTCATCGTGATTGTTATCCGGCTCATCCAAGGGAAAAAAGTGGTCAACTAATCATGGAACGAGTTAGTTGATCAGATAAACGCGTCTCGAAAGAGGCGCGTTTTTATTATAGTGGAAGTATGCAGATTTGGGCATAACCTGATTTATAATGCAACTCGTACCGATGCATATAAGTGCGCATGGAATTTATCGCCGGGATTAAATCCGCAATCGAGACGAAATACATTGACGTAAGGCAACGAAAAAGTAAGCGCAGGTCCATATCCCCAAAAGTATCGCTCACCGAATAATTGGTCACGTTTGGTCCACGCCCTCCCCACTTCTGTGAATGCTCCAACGGAAAGCCCATACTTGAGGTTGCGAGTCGGTTTAGCCAACCATGACGGCGCCGAGCTCCAAGTCCAATATCGTGTTGGAAATAATATGTAGCGAACATCACCGGCAATTTTTCCAAAATAATCACCTGGAATGTTGAGGTCGGGATTACCCCTGACAGTTAAAACGTTACCGAGCGTCGCCTGCATATATTGTGGAGTGACACCAGATACAGCCACTCCTGCGGCTTGCGTGGATAGAGTCCAATGTTGGTCAAGCGGAAAATACTGGCGTAAATCGACTCCTATTGTCGAACGAAGTTTTGCGGGCTTTTTAAAGACGATAAATTCAATCCAAGGATTGAAATAACTTCCTTTACGCGGGAGTTCGATTAAATCGCGTTTATCTTGTATGACTTCCAATTTCTCCAAAGTCATATCGTCGTATGTTAATCCACTCAGCGTAAGATTCGGCTGCACACGCATTCGCTGAACCCCGTAGTATACCCGGGAGAATAGGGTGGGAGAATATCGCTTAGAGATGCTTCCTACTGCGTTAAAGCGCTCCCGTTTATATGTACCAGTCGCACCGGCAACTGATTCCAACCACGTTGAGTAACCAATTTGTCCACCATAACCGTAACCATTCGTCCCAACCAGCCAGGGATCGTAGTATGACAATACAAATCCTTTGCTGACTCCTCCCCATACCGATCCGAACACCGTCCGGTTCATTCCCCGGTAGTTATCCTGTAAATACCGAAATCCATATTCGTAGTCCTTAGGGTCCGGGCCAATCCAATTCCCGTACGGCAATGGTAGTATATAGAACCGTTCAGTTGCCGCGATAACCAACCCAACTCGATTCCCCTGATCCGCTGAATCTGGTAGTTGCATTGTAAATACATCGACCCGGTTAAATAAGTTAAGGTTTGTTAGACGATGCTGCGCCTCCTCGATCATACCTGCATCAATATCTTGGTTGGCTTGAAAAGGTAGCTCGCGAAGTATGATTTCAGATTTTGTCTCTTCTGTACCTGTGATGATGATTTTGTCGATATGGATTTTTACCGGCGGTGGAGAGGGCGGATGGCTTTTTTTCTTCGCAAATGCCTCCTGCGATAAAAGAATCATCGTAGTTAAGAAAATATATGTGATTATTTCATGCCGTTTCAAAATCGTTCATTCGCCCTGTGCTTACAATGCCGACCATTATTGACAGTGTCGATAAAACAAACACCGGATGGATACTTGAATGTTTTGTACATACTTTTTCCTGATTTGTACGGCAAAATTGCAGGTTGGAAGGTAGCCGGAATGAGAATTGGAGTAGTGAAAAACCGTATCGCCAAATTTTTCCGACATGTTCAAACGACAAAAAGAATAGCAATCGCCGCATCGAATGAGGTCTCGTACAACATATATACGCATGAAACTATTCCTCTTCATCTTACCTCTGTTAGCAATCATTGTTACTTTGAATGTTAACGAAGCGCACGCCGATTCGACCGGAGTGCCGGATAATCAAAACAATCGACCGATAATTGGTTTAACCCTAAGCGGCGGCGGAGCGAAAGGATTCGCAGAAATCGGCGTTCTAAAAGTGCTCGAAGAAGCCGGCATCGATGCCGACGTGGTGACGGGAACCAGCATGGGTGCAATGATAGGAGGTTTATATGCAATCGGTTACTCCGCGGCGGAAATCGAATCGCTTGCAGTTTACACCGACTGGTCTGATTTGATGGATGATTCACCGGGCCGCCGTGAATTAGAAATGGAATTGAAACAATTTGATGAACGTTATCAGATTTCCTTGCCGTTTGATAGCAGCGGCGTCGCACTACCTTCCGGATTTATTACCGGACAAAAAATCGGAAACATGTTGAATCGAATGACATGGCACGTTCATGACGATAGTGACTTTACAAAGTTCCCAAGAAAGTTTGCCTGTATTGCAACAGACTTATGCGCCGGAAATGTAGTTGTTCTAAATAAAGGGTTTCTACCGGAAGCTATGCGGGCAAGTATGGCGATACCCGGTGTATTCACCGCTGTACGTATCGGTGATCAGTTACTCGTCGACGGAAGTATCGCCCGCAACTTTCCTGTTCAGGATGCGCGTGAACTCGGTGCGACTTTCATCATTGGTGTAGATGTGGGAGGGGCTAAAGTTGATTCGAAACAATTAAAAAGCGTAATCGACATCATCGCGCAAAGCTTCAACTATAACGACGTCACTTCTTCAGAAAAGCAACGGAAATTGTGCGATATCTTAATCGAACCGGACATTTCAGACATTCCAATGCTTGATTTCAGCAATGCGGGATTGGCTATTCAACGGGGAGAGGAAGCCGCCCGAAAAGTATTTCCCCAATTAAAGAAATTAGCGCAAAAGGTAGCGGCAAGTAATCCTCCGAAACGGATTCTGTTCGGGCCATCCAAAACTGTTAAAGTTGATGGAATAAAAATTGAAGGGTTGCACCGTACCACAGCAGTTTTAGTAAAATCCCGTATTGATTTTAAAACACCCGCAGTTGTCACAGCGCATGACTTGGAAGAGTCAATCAATAATATTTACAGTTCGGGATTTTATGAACGGGTAAGTTATCGGTTGCGGGGAAATGATGACGTCAACACGATGGAAATAATCATAGTCGAAAAAGAAAGTGATTTACTTAGGTTTGGTTTCCATTACGATAGTGATCAAAAAGCCGCAGCGATTTTAAACACGACAATGCGGAATCTTCTTTACCGCGGTACACTAACCACTTTCGATGTGATTTTGGGCAGCGAAGAGCACTACATCCTATCCCATTTAGTTACAACGAACCTGAAACCTCGAATCGGAATTCGGCTTCTGTTCGATCATGAGCGATATGATGCGCTATTTACTTCGCTGACGCAGGGAACCTCAATTCAGCGGCTCCATACAACAAAAGCGGGACTGTTTGTCGGAACGGTATACTCAACAGCATTTGTCGCAGGTGGCGGGTTTGACTGGAATTACAATACGTCAAGTGTGCTTACATCTGATTCGAATTATACGCCAAGTATCACCGAGAATTTTTATGCCTACAATGCATCAATTCAACTTGAGACGTTAGATCGAATCGATTTTCCAACCAGCGGTGTAAAGTTTACCGGTTTAGGGCGGCTTGCCGAACGCAAGCTTGGAAGTCGACGGGATTTTCGAACGATTAGTACGGAAGGTGCGAGCTACATACCTCTTTCGAAAACTTGGACGGTATCCGGTGGATTTACGTTTGCAGATAATATCGGTTCCGATTTACCGGTAAGTTCTGTTTATTGGTTCGGTGGTATTGATGATTTTCTCGGATACGGTTTTCAGGAAAAATATGGAAATAGCAAACAAATACTCCGCGCTGGTTTGCAGTGGGAACCTTGGACGAAGAAGCTTCTCTTGTTGCGGGCAAATGTTGGAAATGTATACGATAAGTGGGAATGGAACTTCAAACCAAGCCGTTACGTAACAGGAATGGGCCTAACAGCGGGATGGATAACTGTTGCCGGGCCGATCCAATTCACTGTGCATGGCACGGAAACCAAGAATCTGCTTTATAATTTCAGGTTCGGATATATGTTTTAAGTCAAAACAAGTAACGACCAATCCTAACGTAATCTTCAACGCGATAGGTTGACTTCATGCACATCGGCGCTACCTCTTGCCGCTTCTTGACTACCCTTAGAAATTTCCCATGGAATATTAAGATCCTATTCATCATCACCTGACCGGAGACATACCGATTCAATCGGGTAAATATTTGGGGAAGTAAAAATCAGACGTTTATACCGGTACTGCTTAAATTTGCGTTTGTCTCACACATTACTCACTACCCCTCAAGGATAAACGGAGGTTTAGGTATAAAGAATTATTGACTATCTTAACAAGACAACAACGATACCCGACTTGCCCTGCATACCGAAAGGGAACAAATGAAGACGATTCAATCTGCTTTCCATGCCTTATTATATATTTCCTTATTGTTTCTCCCGCAACAGATATTTGCTCAAACCTGGACACAGATAAATCAACGCGTGGTTATTCATGCCTTCCAATTTGTAAATACAACTACAGGTTGGGCGGTTGGCTCATCGGGTAAAATATTCCATACAACCGATGGAGGTAATAACTGGCTACGGCAAGAAAGCGGAACCAGCGCTCAGTTAAATAGTGTTTCTTTTATCGACAACAATTACGGCTGGGTTGCGGGTGGAGAAAGCATGCTTCTTAGGACTTCCGATGGGGGTGCAAACTGGGATTACCAAATGAGTATCACACCCAATGATTACCAGTGTATTTTTTTTAAAGATAAAATGAACGGGTGGGCGCTCGATTCCTACGGCTCGTTGTTACATACTACAAACAACGGTGAATTATGGAAAACAGTAGTTGTGCCTAAATCCGGTGAAGCGGATATACCGGTCGGTTTTGCAAGTTTCAGTTTTGTGACTGCAAAAGTCGGCTGGGCGATTCGAGGTGGGAATAGTTGGCGAAATACTTCAAAAACTATTGTTCGCACGACTGATGGTGGGATTACTTGGTACGAACAACTGAGCGATTCAAGAAAATCGTTACTTTCCGTCAAATTCAACGATCTGAACAACGGTTGGGTGGTTGGTGATTCGGGATTAACGCTTCACACAACCGATGGTGGAAGAAATTGGCGAAGTCATTTCTTAGGAATGAAACAACCATTGTCGACAATATTCTTTTCGGATAACGATAACGGATGGACGACTAATGGTGATGAATGGATTCACACCACAGATTGCGGAGTAACGTGGAATAATGAAATATTTAGCGCGGGTTTGCCGCCAAGGAAGGTAGCACAAGACCGCATCGTTCAATATCAATTCTTTGATTCGAGCAATGGTTGGATATTGGGTGAAAGCGGTAACCTCTATAAAACCACCAACAGTGGAACGGATTGGAAAAATGGAGTCTATTCTCCGGCGGGAACAATTACAGGTATCTCTTTCACGGATTCATTGCATGGATTTTTAGTTACGAGCGATGGCACCGGTGCAATTATGCATACAACAGACGGTGGATTGACTTGGCATCTAAAAAGTTACGGTGATTATTCTAATGCCAACAATCTCAGCTTTTTGGACAAACAGAATGGTTGGATTTCCAAACACGATGGTACAATTATCCGAACAAGTGACGGAGGGGAAACTTGGGTCCAACAAGAAAAAACGGTAACAAAACTGGCTTTGAATAAAATCGCATTTGTTACTCAGTTAATAGGTTGGAGTTTTGACGAATCGGGTACAATATATAAAACAACCGATGGAGGAGTGAGCTGGAACATTAAATATTATACGCCGCAAAAAACTTATTTAACTGACATCAGCATTCGCAGTAACAACGATGTATTGTTTGTAGGTTTCTTTCGGGATTTTCCACCGAGCCGAGCATCTTCGTATTCTGAGGATCAAATGATATACAAGGCGGTTATGGTTCACTCTACAAATGATGGACATGATTGGAGTACTACACAGACAGATTCCATACGCAAGATGACTTCGATTTATTTCGTAGACGATAGCACCGGTTGGATAGGGTGTGATAAAGGAAAAGTTCTTCATACCACCGATGGAGGACTCAATTGGCAGCAACAGAATACTGGATTGAATCGGTCAATTTCTCAATTTCAATTTGTTGACCGGAAAAACGGTTGGGGAAAAATCGGTGAAATCAGTAGTATTGTTCATACTACCGATGGCGGTGCCACATGGAAGACTGAGTTTTCGGTCGCGGATTACCTCCTACGTAAAATCTTTTTTGTGGATGCAAACCACGGCTGGGCGGTGGGTGAAAATGGATTGATTTTCAAATACTCTCCAATCTCACCAAAGTAAACCCAACAGCACTATTATTTTGAAAGATTCAACGATGAAACTACAACTTACACATTTAGTAAGCATTGCCTTTCTTTATTGCACCTTTCTTCAGGGAATTTCATATTCACAGGAATGGGTACTTCAAAATCCCAGACCGCAGTTTAGCGGTCTCAGATCCATTCAGTTTGCGAATCCTAAAACCGGTTGGCTGATAGGTAACCACGGTGCGGTGGTAGTTACAACGAATGGCGGAGAAAATTGGGTTGTTCAAAACACCGGAACAGATGAATTCATCTCGGGAATCTCATTTGTTAATTCCAATAACGGCTGGGCGGTAGGAAATGAGGGATTGATACTCCAAACTAACGATGGAGGAATTACCTGGATCGAACAGCCACCGATTACACCTTATCAATATGTATGTGTCAAGTTTGTCGATAAGAATAACGGCTGGGCTATCGACGCCGTTGGTACGGTAATTCACACGACCAATGGTGGCTCCCTTTGGAAATTCCAACGGCAAGAATCGAATAACGATAGATATGACCGAAACAAATACAACGACATGGAGTTTATCAATAAAAATGAGGGTTGGATAATTGGCGGTAACTCGCGTATCGGAATTAACTCGCGTGAAATTTATCCCGGTTTAATATTGCACACAACGGATGGTGGTACCACTTGGAATGAACAAAATTCCGGTGTTACGCAAATGCTGACGGGTATGGCATTCAGCAGTGCTAAAAGTGCGTGGATTACTTGTACGAACGGAATCCTTCTCCATTCAACGAATTCCGGTGAAACGTGGAAAAGTCAAATCATTGACTCCGCCAAAACACTTACCTGTATTTCATTTCTCGATCCGAAAAATGGGTGGATGTTAAGCAGTGCGACCACAACCAATCGGGGAAGTTTTAACTATATCTATCGTACTTCCGATGGTGGTGCATCGTGGATACGGAATTGTTTCCTCGATGAAGACAAACAACTCCATGATACGATACCTCCGTATCGTGATTTTTACATGTCCGGCTTTGGGTTGACCGACATTGCGTTCAGAGACCTGAACAATGGCTGGGTTATTGCCAGTAATGGGATTGTCTATCGCACGCGCGATGGCGGAATTACTTGGAATATTGACATATTCCCGATGCGGGATGCGATAAAGAATGTCGTATTTACCGACACCAGGAAAGGTTGGACGGTAGGTGGTGGAAATATCCTTCATACTACCGATGGTGGACTATCCTGGAAGTCGCAAATTCGAAACAGTGATATGTATTCTGAACAAATTTCGTTTCCGGACGACAATTACGGTTGGGTGGTAGGGTACGAACTTCTCCGAAAAAATAGAACTGTCGGAGGTGGGAACATGATAATACATACAACGAATGGAGGAGTTGATTGGAACCGCCAAAACAGCAGACTTGGTTATCTAACTCTGTATGGAGTTTCATTTGTTAATAAAAAACTCGGATGGATTGTCGGTGAAAAATGTACCGTCATTCATACTGGGGACGGGGGCAATTCTTGGCAAAAACAACGTTTGGAAATTCCCCCCTCTCAAATCGTGGACACGACGAATGCTAACTCTCCGAATGCGGACTTAGTAAAAACAAACATAAGCAAGTTGCCGCCAATGTTACGGCAAGGATGGTCGAATTTGTCATTCGCACTTTTCGATGTAGCTTTTATCGATTCGGTAAATGGATGGATTGTTGGAGGCAGCGTTACAAATCGACTCTCGGTGATATTTCATACTACGAATGGTGGTGGAAAGTGGACTTATCAAAACAATGCGACGAATGATGTTTTAAAGCGCGTTATTTTTCTCGACTCGAAAAATGGTTGGGTACTGGCTGATAGTGGTAGAATACTCCACACCACTAATTCTGGCGAATCCTGGCATATTCAAACCGTCGGAATGCCTGTGTTTTTATCTGGACTGTATTTTGTTGATTTGAAAGAGGGTTGGGTTGTAGGTTTTTCCACTAAGTCTAAACCGGTGCAAAATGAGCGGAACGAGTCAACAGGAATAATATTGCACACAACGGATGGTGGTGAAAATTGGAGTGATCAAACCGGTAATATAAGGGGCCGGCTTTCTGATGTGTACTTCAACAACTACGACGGTTGGATTGTAGGAGACGGTGGTACAATACTTCACTACAGTTCAAAGCACGAATAAATAAAGCTAATCGCTTTTAAGAGTGAAATAATTATTAAATCAGATTTACTGATTATGTAATATTCCGAATCGGATTGAAGGTATTTTCTGCAAATTCGCTGGCACATAATTGGGTTTAGCATAACTCGCTTCCGCAAGGAAACCAGCTAAACTGCGTTAAATTTGCTAACAACAAAATTGCTTGAGCGTTGGGTGAAAATGGTCTAATATATCGTTACTACCCAAAACAGACCCAATGTAATTATTACTAACTTCAACACTATTCGTTGGGCAGTAAGCGTGAGATATTTCAAGTACCACCTGTCTCCAACACGAAACAAATTCGACAACAGGGACTTCAATGCAGAATTTTATTAAACAATCGGTTGTCTGTTTTGGTGTGGCGATACTAATTTCTTTAACCGGTTTCGTCAAGTCGGCCAACGCTCAATCGAGTGGTCATCACAGTTTCATACCCTCCGGTAAATCGCTTTTTGCAGTCAAATTTGCCGATTCACTCTATGGTTGGATTGTCGGAGAAAAAGGGTTAATACTTCAAACCACCGATGGAGGCACTACTTGGAAAAAACAGAACAGCCGCGTAGATGGTCAAGTCCGCAAACTGCATGTGGTTAATCGGCATGATGTTTGGGCGGTTGGTGATTTTATAATACTCCATACTACAGATGGTGGAAATTCGTGGTATAACCCAAACACTACACGATCGAATCAATATGATGGTGTTTTTTTCACCGATTCGAAAACCGGCTGGCTTCTTCCTTGTTCGGTTAACAAACTCTACATGACAACAAATGCCGGTTTTCAATGGAATGAGATTAATGTAGCGCCTGCCGTTCGTTTACTAACCGACTTAGTATACATAAACACGCGTACCGGTTGGGTCACCGACGACTCGGGACTTGTCTATGCGACGAAAAATGGAGGAATAACTTGGCAAAATCAGAATATAGGCGATGGGCGGGGAATTTATCATGTCAGTTTTCTAAATTCTTCTAACGGATATGTCTATGGATTTGGAATATACCATACAACGAATGGTGGCACCACATGGAATAAACAGGGGTATCACGAGCGAATTCAAGAGTGTTGGGACTTCACAGCGAATAATGAACGGTTTCGCAGCAAAACACTCATCGAAATCCGGCGAATTTCATTTCCCGAAGAAAACTGCGGGTGGGCACTTGCGTCTGATGGAGGAATATTCCATACGACCAATGGCGGCGATACGTGGTTGGAACAATACATGGTCGATTCAACGATTACCCAATACATTAATGATATGACATTTGTTACCCGTACTTCAGGGTGGATTGTCGCAGAAAATGGCATAATACTCCACACTTCTGATGGTGGAACGACGTGGGAGCGTAAACTCAGTGAGGATAATATCGACTTACAATCCCACCATCGGATTAACATTATCGGCGACGAAAGTAATAGCTACAACGATTCAATAAGGTCAATCAGCGAAATAACCGGTGATGCCGAAGGTTGGTACAGACTGCCCTCATTCGGACTTGATAGCAACGCTTTTGATATAAAATTCACCGACGCCAATAACGGCTGGGCTATCTGCAACAAACACGATCAATTTGATACTCCCTATTATTCTACAGGTTCCATTTTTCACACTACCGACGGTGGTATAAGTTGGAATCCGCAATTGACTAATGTCGAACATGGTGCTTCATTTTTGTCATTTGTGGATTCAACTCACGGTTGGATGCTTAGCGGTGTGGGATTATACCGCACCACCGACGGTGGATTGCACTGGTCGCTGTATAAAATGGATGAAGAAAGTGGAAATCAATCACGACCAGATATTAATGCATTCTCATTTATTAATGCGACCACCGGTTGGATGATTGGTGAATACAATAGACAATATTGGGGGGAAAACGAGCGGGTAGAATATTTAGGTACTATCCTTTCAACACATGATGGTGGAATAATGTGGCGGAAGCTCGATTATAGTGGCAAGTCGATACTAAAAAGTGTTTCGTTCGTAGACACGAAAAATGGATGGGTGGTCGGTGATAACGGAACAATCGTTCATACCTCAAATGGCGGTGTAACTTGGCAGGATCAAAACAGCGGTACAAAGGTACAACTCTATCGTGTCTTTTTTACGGATACTCAGAATGGTTGGGTGGTAGGAAAAAACGAAGGTTCGTTTGACGAGAATATTGTATTCCATACAACCAATGGGGGCGAAAACTGGCAACAAAAAGCTGCTGGATATGAGAACTATATCAGTGATATCGCATTTACTGATAAGATGCATGGTTGGACGGTTGGCTCGTTCAATCTTCACACAACCGATGGCGGACTTACTTGGAAAAGATTGAATGGGAATGCAAGAAGCGTGTCGATGATTGATGCTAATAACGGTTGGGCATTGGGCTTTGACGGACAAATATTTCGATTCGTGAAAAAACAAAATTCCACGAATGACCCACCAGTAAAGAAGAAGTGATCTGTAAATGGATGCGCGAATTCCAGATGGCATTTCTCATTCGTTCATAATTACAAGGGATCAAAGAAACCTGCCCCTAACAAACACAACAAGAAAGACGGAACGATGCACATACGAGTACCCTCATTTGTTCGCATATTGCGATTTCTTCTTTTATTATTTCCAATCGTAACAATGGCACAAGATTGGAAGTGGCAGAACCCACTACCGCAAGGGAACCGACTGAACTGCATAAAATTCGCAAACAGTAAAGTTGGCTGGGCAGTAGGTTCATGGGGAACCATTCTTTACACATCTGACGAAGGTAAGAATTGGAAAATTCAATTGAGTAGCGTGAAAGAGAGTGTAAAATGGTTGACTTGTACTGATGAATTGAATTGCTGGGCAGTGACAGCCAAAGGAACAATTCTGCGCACAACAGATGGTGGCCAAACTTGGAGTACTCTCTTTCAAGATTCAACCTTTACCTTTAAATGTGTCACTTTTTCTGATAATAAATCGGGGTGGGTGGGTGGTTCGGAAGCCGATTACCTTAAGGACATAAACGACGAAATGATAAGCATGATGGATCAACGCGGAATTATTCTAAAGACAAAGGATGGAGGAAACACATGGAAACCTCAATTTAAAGATTCATTACATTCATTTAATTCGATTGGATTTTATAATTCAACTACTGGATGGGTAACTGGTTGTAGATGTATTTATAAAACAACGAACAAAGGTGAGAGTTGGGTGTCGCAAATCGGAGATTCCGCTGCCGATTATGCGAATGTTTGTGTGATTGATTCGAACGACTGTTGGGTTTCTGCTATGGGTAGAGTATTAACAACACAACCACATATTGACTCAATAAATGGTAGTGGATTCCTGCATACTTCGAACGGTGGTAGTACATGGAAGTTCGTTCTTGTGCCAAATATAGATAGGATAAATAGCTCCGCGTTTACAGACAGAAACAACGGATGGGTGGCAGGTAGATTGGATCAAACAATAAAAATCGTTCATACCACAAATAGGGGTAGTACTTGGAGTTTTCAGAAATGTGAACTGGGATTGGTGAACATTGATAATTGGCGCAGACAAGTACCAACGAATACCGATGTTTATTTTCTCGATGCGAACAATGGGTGGATGGTGGACAATCGAGGTAGTATACACCACACGACAAACGGCGGGACGAAATGGGTGAACCAGCGTGAAGGAGCGACATGTACTCTTAATGACATATGTTTCATAGACAAAAAGCATGGTTGGGCAGTCGGTGGTGATCGCGATGAATTCCAACGTATTGGAAAAATTCTTCAAACAGTTGACGGTGGTGAATCGTGGAGTGCTTTGGATTTCCCAATAGAACACATATTGAATCGCATCTATTTCTATGGCACAGAAAATGGTTGGGCTGTCGGTGAGGGTGTCGTTTGTCGAACTACCGATGGTGGAAATACATGGACACAACAGACTGGTGATGCTAACTTGACGGACATATCGTTTATCGATGCAAAAAACGGATGGGTAAGCAGTGGTAATGCGATATTACGCACCACGAACGGTGGACGAACTTGGTATAAGCAAGCGATGGATATAACGAATAGAAAATATGCTGCCATTGAATTTACAGATGTGAACACCGGTTGGGTCGTAGCTGATAGCGGTATAATCCTCTGTACGACAAACGGAGGAATGACTTGGAATCGGCAAATCAGCGGAACATCTCTTCAACTCTGTAATATAAAATTTATTGATCAGAATATTGGTTGGATAACCGGAGGAGTATCCGGTTATGATATGAAGAAAGATGTAACAACGGTGATTGCCGTTGTGTTACACACGACTGATGGTGGTAAGAGCTGGGCTATTATCGCGAATAATGCAGCATCGATATTTACAGCAGTTACATTTATCGATACGAGTGAGGGGTGGGCGTAACCGGGAACCTTGTTTCACACACAACCGATGGCGGTAGTAAATGGAATACTGATTACGTCAATACCAATGACTTGAAAAGAATCGCCTTTCTTGACAAAACTACCGGTTGGTTGGTTGGTGCAAACGGTACTATCCTACGTTACAACCCGAAGTCCGATAAGTAAACAACAATAGGCTTTCTAATTCGGATTCAATCATGAAGACTAAATTGTCACTAAACGTGCTTGCTTGTATATATACAATTGCTATTTTCAATCAGATTTCGTTCGCTCAAAATTGGAAATGGCAAAATCCCCTACCGCAGGGAAACTCGCTAAGCGCAATCGCGTTTGTCGATACGAAAACCGGATGGGCGGTAGGAGCACTTGGAACCATTCTTCATACTGTGGATGGAGGAGTAACGTGGACAATCCAAAATAGCGGAACGAAAGTCAATTTGGCTCGTGTCATATTCAACAATAAAAGTACTGGTTGGAGCTTTGGCGGTTCAACGCTGCTTCATACTACCGATGGCGGCAAAAACTGGCAGAGCATCTCCCCATTGGAACCGAACGCAAACTATACGGCACTATGCTTTCCCGATGTGAAACACGGGTGGTTATTGAGCCGTCAGGAATTTTTATTCCGTACAAACAATGGTGGGACAACTTGGGAACTGCTGAAAAGCGCTTCATTCAAACCGGTTTACAATTTGACGTTTGTCGACTCGATTCATGGTTGGGGCGGAGGTTATAAAGGATTGATTATTTGTACAACGGATGGTGGTGAAACTTGGACTAATCAAGGGAGTGATATTCCCTATAATCTTCTTAACGTCCTGTTCGCCGACGCCAAAACCGGTTGGGTATCAGGGTATACGGAAGGAACGGGTGCTATCATTTTGAAAACAACCGATGGTGGTGAAATGTGGAGCAGTCAGGGAACAAGTGCCTGGCAGGGCGTTTCAAGATGGTGTTTTTTGAATGCAGACACTGGTTGGGCAATCAATACTTTTGCTTATCGCGGATATCAAATCTCCCGAACGACGAATAGTGGAATAACATGGAAAGAAATAACCCCCATTTTACCCGGGGACCTGAGCAACTTAACATTTGTCGATTCGAAAAACAGCTGGGGATTGAATGGGAATAGTATTTTACATTCAAGTGATGGCGGCGTGACTTGGATTCCGCAGACTAAAGGTTTTCGAAACAATCTATCGAGCGTTTGTTTCATCGATTCTCGAAACGGCTGGATTGTCGGGGATTCAGGGGCATTTTTTCGTACCAGCAATGCCGGAGCGACATGGGATCGACAAAAAATATCTGTGAATAAACACTGGTCGAGTGTAGCATTTCTTGATACGTCTACCGGTTGGGTGGTTGGTGGCAGGTATGAAGGAAGAGGAAATAATATTTTGTTCACGAGTGATGGTGGTAATTCTTGGACGGTTCAGCAGAGCGGTGAAGCTGGAAATTTGTCAAAAGTAAATTTTCTGGACAAGAGAAATGGCTGGGTAGTCGGAGGTGAAGGTTACATTTTGCATACTACCGACGGCGGTAAACTTTGGCGTAAACAAGCCAACCCCTCAAGAAGTTACCTTAACGACATTTGCGCCCTTGATACAAATAATGCGTGGGTAGTTGGAGGTGATGATGGTACTTGCACACTTATTCACACAACAGATGGCGGAACAACCTGGCTTAACGCCAATACCAATACTAAATTCACAAACTCAATTGAATGTATTTATTTCTGCGACTCCAAAAACGGGTACCTCATTCGTCATCGTACCGAAATATACCGGACGACAGATGGAGGTACTACGTGGGAATCAGAAGGCGCCCAATTCGAAATCGAAGAAAGCTATGGTAGAGCAGCATTGACGCAAATATTTTTCAGTAACCCGAGTGACGGTTGGGTAGTAGGTCACAAGGAGGGCGTAGGCATTATTTTGCATACCACCAATGGTGGAAAAACCTGGGAGACGCAGGAAAGTGGAACTTCCAACGCACTAACTCATATTGCATTTGCAAGCCCAAACTCGGGTTGGATTGTCGGTCAAAATGGTACGATTCTTCATTATGAACACAAGTAAATCGACAAAGGCGAATTTATTCTCTGATTACCGCGATCTTCTTTATCGCAACATCGTTTTTTAAGTGAAATGTGGCATAATATACCCCACTCGACAGTTCAGAATTATCAACGATACAGGCATGTTTTCCCACCGCGACAACGCCAAGGTCGCGGTGTATTGCCGTCCTGCCGGCGATGTCAAATAGATCGAACAATAGTTGCTGTGAAGATAATGATGTATAAAAAATAGTTGTCAATGGTTTGGCTGCATCATATTTAATTTCGTTAATCGTTAGTAATTCACTTTTCGTTGAATCAGAGCGATTTTCCCTTTGATATACGTTGCATGCTGAATCATATTTCATCAACTTTAATTTGCCGGTTCCTGAACACAAGATTAGAAAACAATGATCATCCATCTGACGAATTCCCGTAGCAACGGAACTATCCAAAGGAGAGCCCAACTGCTCCCACTTCATATTTCCTGCTGTATCGGTTTTTCCGAAGTACATTCGTTTTTGTCCGATTAAGGAATATGTTGTACCAACATACGCATATCCATCGGCAATCTCAGTTACATCGTTTATCTGGGTAAGCTCACCCATGCCGTACATACGGGACCAACAAATCGAGTCTACGTCTTCCCTTGCCTTAACCATGTAGCCCCGAAACGCTTTACCGGTGCGAATCGAATCGTAAGCAAACCCGAAAACGATATACGACAAATCGTTGCAGGCGAGCACGCCGGTTCGAACCTCAAGTTTCGATGCCTTTTCAGTCATAAACGATTCGCTTCGATAAGAGTGCGAGAATTTTACTCTGCCCTTATCATCGACAACCGTCGCACCTAACGCGGAACTGTAATGGAATCCCATCATTCCGCGCTGTGAACTTAAGCTCCCAATAACATAATTTCCGCTCGATAAGCGGTCAATCCGCATCCCTTCATTGCCGCGTTGGGTTTTAAATGACAGCAAATCGCCATCACCGGATAATTTCATTAAAAACGAAGTCATGCCATTAGCATCGTATACAATCTGCAATACCGTACCCCCGGTGGCGACGATTGTGCCATCACGATTACCGAACAAGTCGTTCGCGTAGGTTTGATAAGCGCTACCATAATATCTTGACCAAACCGAATCTCCGTTACTTTTAGTTTTTACAAACCACGCCTTCCCGTTATTATCACCGCATGCGACAAATCCACCGTTAGGTAAAGCAACGACCGAATTGAAGGTACCGTTGTTCGTTTCCGGTAAATAGAATTGAGTCCAGAGTGTATCGCCATTTTTATCCAAACGCGCCAACCAACCCTCTTTTGCTTTATTGAAATCGGAGCTCAGATAACCGCAAACGATAAAGCCGCCATCCGCCAATTTGCGGATGCAGGTTGGTGTGGCATTGCCACCCAAATCGATGATTTTAGACCAGATTTGTGCAGAAGAATTCGTTACTGCAATTAAAAAGAATAGACCAAGCAACAGGGGCATTCTGCGGTTGAATAATCGGTAGTTCATATTGGCTCCAGTAGGAATAACTATCTAAAGGTAGGTCTTCGAAACTCAATCGTCAAATCTTGGTTCAGACGAATAATTTCGCTACTGTTTGAAGAAACAGTCGGAAATCGAACGGAAGACAGAAGCACTTTCGATTGAAATCGAATTTTACGAAGATACAGTAAAACGATTCATCGAGGAATTTGAAGCTAAGATCACAAGCGCACCAGAAGACATTAAGAAATCGTGGCTGAAAAAGTGTATTTCAGAAGTTATCGTGGATCGGGAAGCAGAAGAGTTCCGCTTCAACATACGAAAAGTTCCGGCAGTTACACCGGAACTTGAACGTAGTTTTACTTCGCACAAACCACTTACAATGTCTCTTGCAAATATAGTTAGTGCAGCGAGTAGCGGGGGCCCGCTATGATTAGAAACTTGAAACATCGACATCCGGTTGGGGGATCAAGTGACCTGTCCCCACTCATTGCACAAGGACGAAGTAAACTGAACCCTACGTAAAACTCTATTTCAATCAAATTTCAGTCGGTTCCGATTGCGGCATACGTCCCGAACCGTGTAACCCGTGCCAAGTCCCTCATCCGCTTCGTAAAGGATTGCCATATTTGTTCCGGAGACCATTTTACCTTGTTCATAACCTGCTCCTTTCCCTAAAAATCTACCATCTCTGACATACAAAGTGATTAGGTTTGCGGGGAGCAGGTCACTACCTCTCAACAACAACTACATAGAAGCGTTGCGTATAAACGCCAATTGAGGTCAGGTCCGTGAAAGTTGTACTTTGTGTTGAGCCAATCAAGTTCGCCGATGAAGGTACGAAACCGGGACTATTGCCTGCATGGACTCGGTACAATGTAGCATTTTGGATTGGACTCCAATTCAGGGTTAGCGCTAACCCGTTCGGATCGAGGATTATCGTCAAATCATTTACCGGATCAGGTGGTGTATTGTATTCAATCTGGTCACTTAATACTTCAGATGAACCGGACGAGTTGCGAACTTTTAGATAGACGGTCTTTACCCCATATCCGTCACTTAGCTGCAAACTGGGTGAAGAAGAGTAAGGTAGCCAAACTCCACCCGAAAAATCTTCATTCTCGCTGGCCATGAAGTCGGTAGGACCATATGATGCTGTGTTGTTAAGCGTGACAATTGAATTTGCAGTACTCTCTGCCCCATTGTTGATCATAAAAGAACACAATGTCGCGGGAACTACTGTAAGGTTGTTTCTCCGAGGAACGGCCTGCGATCTGAACTGGTTGACAATAGTCTGAACACGTTGCATAGTCATCTCGATGTCTCTGCTGTAGTATACCCAGTCAACTTTAAATGACGATGTTCTAAGTTCATTCGACGCTGCTCTTAATCCAATCCAATTGGATATTGAAAGATTCATGAGGTGATCTGGATAAACCGATCCGGTTCCATCACTCGCGGTTGAGTGGATTATTGAAGTGCCCAGCAAGTTACCGTTATCATCAAAGATGTAATATCTAACATGCACCCCATCTACCGCTGAAAAAAGTAGCTTATGCCACCCTTGGTATGACCCTTGACGCGGTGTAAAAGAACGCCAATGATCATTTGCAATAGCAGCTTCCCAAGTCACAATGTCCATCTGCTTATGTGAATTAGTCGTCTCCCAAAAATAATAAGGATAGTATTCAAAGTCGCATTCCGAATGCGTATCACCGGTGCCGCCATAGTATGTATAGAATGTCTGTGCCGTGCCGTCGAGATGGCTTTCATTTGAAGGTGAGTCATCGAACCAAACACGGGCGGCATACGTACCCCCTAGGAACAGATACTGAGATGTTTCAATTCGGCTTGACGTCATCGTCTCTGCATCTATGTTTGTACGACATTCTAGTAACGTGTTGGTTGGGTTTTCTGCATCTATCGTAAAAGCAATATTTGAGATGCAGAATGGCGCTATTCCTGGTCCAGCTGCACTAACCACTAAATTCCATCCCTGACACGACAAAGATGGATCTAGGGCACCAGAATAAGAAAAATCGTCAAAGAACTCCTCGATTGCTGGAGGTGGAGCCGTGACGTTGACCTCCCACCAAACGAAGGCTTGACATCCGTTAATGCTATATACATAGGCATACACATCAAAAGTTCCCACGGTATTGAACTGATAAAACAAAGAATCCGTATGATAGTATCCACTCATCGGGTGATTTTCTAGAAAAGTAGCTCCTAGATACCATTCGCAAAATTGCAGACCTTGAGGGTGATCTGCTCCAATGTTGAAAGTCAACGTCTGTCCACTATAAGCAGTTGTATACTGAGATGGGCTATATATGTATACGGTTGGACTCGCAAGAATTTCGACTTGTGCGAAGTTGATGTTGTTGTCATCATTGCTTTCAACTACAACTGCCTGATCGTCGGCGAAGAAATTCAGATAGTAGGTGCCGGGTACAGTATTCGCAGGTATAGGAAAGGTAGTGGTTTGGCTTGAAGTACCATTGGCCACCAACGCGGGAATGTTAGTGGATGCTATTAGCTCACTAGCATTGTGACTGTATTGCGTCGCCGAGAGATAATACCCCATCCGGCACGTGCCGGAAGATCCGCTACCTTGGTTGCGTGCAACGCAAGACACACTGATGCTCTGCCCCGGACACACTTCTGCCGGTGCTGATGGACTCTGAACGATGAGATCAGGTTGAATTGTTACTGTTATTTCCCACCAAACGAAATCACTACCATTGTAAATATTGTATACATATGCGTATACATTATACGTTCCAACTGTGTTGAAAGTGTAAGACCAGGTATCATTATCTTGCGTTCCTGACAAGTTGTGGTTGACTTGGAAAGCAGAGCCCAAATACCATTCCACATAGTCGAGACCGTTCGGGTCATTGCCATTCACACTGAATATCACTTCTGAGCCTCTTGATACTGATGTGAACTGAGTCGGACTGAGAATTTGTGCAGTAGGAAGAGGTCGAACGATTACTTGTGACAAGTTAATATTGTTGTCATCATAGCTTTCAGGCACAACATCCTGATCATCGACGAAGAAGTTCACGTAATAAGTACCGGGTGTAGTGTTGGCGGGTATAAGAAAGGTAGTGCTCTGGTTTGATGTGCCATTGACTGCCAACACGGGAACGTTTGTGGTTGACTGTCGCTCAGCTGAGTTGTGACCATATTGAGTCGCAGAAAAATAGTACCCCATTCGACACGCGCTAGAAGATCCAATGCCTTGATTTCGCGCGACGCAAGACACGCTGATACTTTGCCCTGGACATGCGTTCGTCGGTGCAGATGGATTCTGAACGATGAGATCAGGAAGCAACGGATTGATGGTTATTGGGGAACTACTGAGATTGTTATTATGATTTGATTCTGTTACGACATTTTGATAATCGGCAAAGTAAGTTATGTAATAATTACCGGGAGCCGTTCCACTAGGAATAGTGACCGATCGCGATACGTCAGAATTGGTTCCGGCTGAAAGTGTACTTACCTGATTGTAATTCAAAAATGTGTTTGTTCCGTTCGGCGATGTTGCCAAGTAATATCCCACTCGCGATGATGTCGCCGAGCCATTGCCTTGGTTACGCACCCGACACGATACAGAAATCGAAGATCCAGGCAAAGAAGAAGTTGGTGCAATTGGATTTTGAATAATAAGGTCAGGTAAAACAGCATTCACGGTTATCTGCCACCAACACATAGCGTTTTGGCCATTAGTATTGTACGCATAGGCATATACATTGTGCACGCCAGCCACATTGAAGGTATATGACCAGGAATCCTCATCGTAATAGCTCGACATGTCGTGGTTGGCTTGAAAGACAGTGCTTCCACCATTAAGTCGCAGATACCATTCTGCAAAATTCAGCCCAACTGGGTCATCCGCGCCAATATTGAAGGTGAGCGACTGATACTGATTGATTGTTGTGTACTGACTTGGGCTATAGAGATAGATATTAATTGCGAACGCTTGTCCAGCGAGGAGCAACACAAAAAAGGAGAAACCGATTACCTTGGATTTCATCACACACCTCTCAAGGGTTTTAATCGGAAAACAGGGGAAAAAGAGAGCTGTTTGCGGCAGAGTGGAAATATGCGATCGAACGCTACCACTGTTCTAAGTTGAGAACTCGTCCGTCCATAGAGTAAGCTAAAGCGAATCCCTAGTCACGCAAAATGTTATATTATTAAATAATAATTTTCGGGCGACTTGTCAAGTGGAAAATTTGGTTGGGAGCATTTTCTCTCACACATGTCAATTTTATTACTCAATAGGACTGTCGTTTCGTCCAACCCTGCCAATTTTGGCTTTCTGAATTGCACGAAACGATATTACAATTGAATTGACAGCGCGAGTGTGACTGAACCACATTATTACAACTACCTACACTCCAATGACCGATGCCCAATGGGCAATGATATCAAGTTACTTCACTGTCAGACCTGTAGGGGCAGTAGTTACGAAGATTTGCGACACAAATCCAACGGTTTTTGATATGGTAAAAAAAGGTTGCCATTGGCGAGCGATATTTTCACTCAACAAACATTTGAAACAAGGTCTACAAAATGAAAAGTTGGGGTAGTTGTCGGGTTCATTACAGATTTAGGGCGAACGAGAAACAGAATGTTTCGAGTCTATCCTGGCTCCCCGGTGTTGCCTGATTACGAACAATGAAGAAGATAGTTTACTCCTGCGATGTTCATTTACTGCCAGTGATACGGATTGTTTACGCTTTTTACTCACTGAAATCAATCTACTCATGAGCTTCAATAACACAATACTCTCGGAACCAATGTGTGTGAGAGCAGAAAAAATCCGGCATCATTGGGAGAACTCAACGAAATTGAAAAAAGCAACGGTTTGACGCGCACAAAAGAGAAGAGAGAGTAAGTTAAAAAAGTTGAAAATGATCGAAGAATGGGTGTTGGGACTGGAAAATGGAACTTACATGAATTTCACGGAAATTGCTCAAGTTCATTGTATTAATAGGGCTTGGATTACAAGGATTTTACAACTTTACTTTGAATGTTTTTTATCCGAAAAGACTAACTCGTGAATCGCAAGAAATCTTTCCGAACAAACGTATCTTCGATTGTGACAAATACCCGTCAACACTGCTACGCCATAGCTTTCCTTTTTCGATACAGGATCGCAAGCACTATCTCGGATACAACTATAGCGATAATACTAGGAATCAATGATGTTGGCCAAGATGTCGTTTCTTTACAAAGGACGTAAGTCGGGCCGACTATGTTTGCTAATAAAAAAAGTAAACCCAAGAAGAGGTATCTTATTTTGCCTGCACCAGACTTGTAGAATTCATCAAGGGCAGACGAGTTGTCCCAATGCCAAGGTGGCAGTGACAAAATTTTGTAATGACTGACATAGCTCTCAAGCATAGGAGTATATTCATTCTTGAGCCACTTGCATAAATAACCAACATGTATGTCACAACTCATGTACCCGAATATCACAAGAATGGTCAGAAATGGAATAAGTATTAAAATGGGTTCTACCTCTTTGGAGATATACAAGCCTAAGATCCCAGCTACAGCAGTAATGTACAATGTAATGTATTGATCACGACGTTTGTGGGATCAAACATTCGCACACAATGTCAATATCATTTCAAACGAAATCTTGAGTTCGTACCAAAGGAACCTACTCTGGCTAGCTCCATTCCAAAAATCAATTGTTCACAAAAGAACTTATCCATTTTTCGGCGGACAGAACAATAAACGCAATGAAAGCGTCACTGCCACCAGAAGTATCGTTATCCTCGAAATGGTATTTTCGAATCCAGCAGGAACACGAACTAAAGATTTTGTCACACATTTCGGTAGAACCTTTAGCTTTCGTGCATCAGCAGCAGGATTCCAATGATCGATTTCTTCAAATCGATCAAGAAATGCACGGTGATGTAGCGTCTTAGGATTTTTCTTTCGAAGAAAATTAGATTTTTTGCTTTTACGTCTAAGTTCATATAATTCAATAGATTAAAATTTATCACTTGTTTCAAGTTGGAGATCTAGGTAATGCTTCTTAAATTATGACTGATTAGTCATATTGCGACCAATTAGACAGTATTGGACGCATTGGTCACAATATGCGACATACACGCGAAAAAAATGACCGATAAGTCGAGGACAAATCCATGAATAAAGAAACGAACCCACCGAAACTGTCTCGTAAGGAACAGGAGAGGTTACAACGGCGAGATGAAATTCTCAAAGCTGCGCGAAAATTTTTTCTCGAGAAGGGTTTTTTCAATACTACCCTCGATGAGATCGCTCAACAATCCGAGTTCGGTAAAGGGACTTTATACAACTACTTCGCCAGCAAGAAGGAACTGCTTTGGGGATTAATTGAACAATTCTCCCATGAGAATATTGCAATTGCTGAACGCGCAATTGAACGACAAGATGGGTCTACACGCGAAAAGTTTCGCAACTATGCAAGAACGGTATTATCACTCGGTGAAGAACATGAATTTTTTCACATGCTAATAAAAGAAAGCCATGCGATGGATACCGAGTCATTCGACGAGCGAATGAAAGTGATGATGAATGATATCGTTCAAATTTGGCAAGTTATCGCACGTCCGCTACAAATGGAGATGGATGCTGGTAGGATCAAGCAGGGGGATGCCCTGCAAATGGCGGGACTGTTCGATTTGATGGTACGTACGTTCGGAATGGGGACTCAGCGTAAACACTTTCCGATCAAGGAAGTCGAACAAGACACAATTATCGAGTTAGTTATTTCAACGTTTTTTGATGGTGTAGCCATTCACAGCACTAAAGGACCGTCGGTATGTGCTTCTTGACCCACACTAAACGCCGGTTCGCTGTCGTCTTATCGATACTTTCTCTCGCGAGTCTGGCGTCATTTGCAACCTGGGCGAGTGATTCTACTACCGTATCTCCAATTCGGAATCTTACCCTCTCGAAAACTATAGAACTTGCGCTCAATCAAAACCGAGACGTAATGACTTCGCAACTAGATATTTCGAAGGCGAACGCACAAGTACGTGAAGCATGGTCGTACGCTCTACCTCAGGTTGATATCTCAAGTACGTATCAGCGCAATTCCATTGCTCAAAAAATGTTATTCAATGGGATGTTTATCACTACTGTCTTGAACAACACATACAGTACGACTGCCAACTTAACGCAGCCATTGCTTAGTCGGAAAGTCGGGATCGGTTTGGATATTGCGAAAACTTATCGTGAGTTCTATAACAAATCCTACCAATCGACTCAAGAAAACACGATCCGGAATGTGACCAAAGCCTTTTATCTAGCGCTACTCACCAAGAAATTGGTCGATGTGAATCGTGAAGGCTATAATGTTGTCAAGGCAAACCGTGACAACGTTCAATCCATGTATACCAATGGGATGGCCGCCGAATTCGATTTATTGCGCGCCGAGGTGCAGGTGGCAAATACCGAACCAATAGTTATTTCCGCCGAAAACAACTACCAACTAGCAATGAATGCCTTGAAGAACCTGCTCGCATTTCCACTTACAGAGGAATTGTCACTGGAAGGCGAACTGGAATACACAGCGGTATCGAATGACGAGATTGCATCAGGTGATCAAACTGCAAGCAGCATGAACTCAACTTTGCAACAGTTACGTATACAGGAATCCCTATTGCAAAAAAATACTGCGATCGAGAAAGCTAATTACTTCCCAACCCTGTATCTGATTGGATCTTACGGATGGCAGACGCAGGATAACACGTTTAAGTTCAATAATTACCAATGGTCTGATGCGTTCGCTTATGGATTATCGTTATCGTTTACCCCGTTTGATGGATTTCGGACAGCAGCAAAAGTGCAACAAGCTGATGTCGATCAAAAGAAAGTCAAGTTAACCAGGATCAAAGCGGAAGAAGGTTTGCAGCTTCAGATTGAAAGCGCCGTCGACCAATTGACCGAAGCGAGCAAGCGTATTCAAGCACAATCGGAGGGGCGCAAGCAAGCGGAAAAGGCGCTCCAGATTTCCCAGACAAGATTTCAAAATGGAATCGGTACACAATTAGAATTGCTCGATACCCAAGTCGCCATGACCCGCGCCCAGACAAACTATTCAACGGCGATTTACGACTATCTGACGGCTAAAACCGACTGGCAGTATTATGTCGGCAAGCTTCATCAATAGATTTAATTAGTATTGTGTTACACCACACGGTGGAGGATGGAACATTGTTAATAAAGTATTATTTGCATCTGATCTACATAAGTCTATTCGCAATTCTCATTCTGGGAGTAATCACTGGGTGTAACCAAAAGGGTCAAGCCGCAGTTGAACATAAAACCAGTGATGCAATTGTCACTCCGGTAGAAGCTGTTGCTGTTCAACGGCAAGACTTAGCGATAACCAGGAGCTATACTGGAGCGTTGGAAGGTTCCGAACAGGCCGATATTGTGCCGAAGATTTCCGAACGAATTGTAGCAGTCAACTCAAAAGTTGGCGCATCAGTGAAAAAAGGGGATGTGCTGGTTGTACTTGACAAAGGTGGCCCGAGTTCGCAGTACATCCAATCCGAAGCAAATTTTCTAAATGCGGAAAAAAACCTCACACGTATGAAAGCACTGCTAAAAGATGGTGCAATTTCACAGCAAGCACTCGATGGTACACAGACGGCTTATGATATTGCGAAAGCCAACTACGAAGCTGCAAAACAAAGTATCGAATTAGTGGCTCCGATTTCTGGCGTGGTAACAGCTTTTAAAGCTAGAGTAGGTGAACTTTCCAATCCCGGTATCGGCCTGGTAACCATCGCCAAATTGGATGAAATGATGGTCATCTTCAACTTGAATGAAGATGATCTTGGTGATCTGTCTATTGGCCAAGAGGTATCGGTTTTTTCGGATAGCCGACCGGATCAGACGATTAAAGGAAAAGTATCCGAGTTCAATAAATCTGCCGATATTCAATCCCGTACCTTCGAAGTTCGGGCTCTGTTTCGCAATACTAATGAGCATTGGTTCAAGCCAGGAATGTTTGTAAAGGTGAAGTCCAGCGGCAAAACTCAGTCACAAGCACTGGTAGTACCAAATCAAGCAATCATCAGTGACGGAACAAACAATCGTGTTTACCTGGTACACAACGGAATGGCTTTTTTGAAAACAGTCACTTTAGGAAATTCCGATGGACTTAAAACTGCCATCCGTGAGGGACTTAAAGAAGCAGATAGTATTGTGTCAGTCGGTTGGAATAATCTGCGGGACAGCAGCAAAGTAACTGTCGTAACTGCCAGAATGTAATATGAAATTCGATTTACCCGTACTACGGAGCTGCGACAATGAAGCTTTCTGATGTTTCCATCCAACGACCGGTCTTTGCCACAATGATGGTGTTGGTATTAATTGTGCTGGGTTTGTTCTCCTATGAAAAACTCTCGATCGATCAGTATCCCAACGTTGACATTCCCTATGTTACCGTAACAACGGTTCTTCCAGGTGCAGGACCGGAACAGATCGAATCCGAAGTAACCAAAATTATTGAGGACGCGGTCAACACTGCCGGGGGAATTGATCATATTACTTCTACTTCCCAAGAAGGTGCATCGATCGTCGTTATTCAATTTAAACTTGAAATAGATGCCCGTACTGCTACACAGGATGTTCGCGATAAAGTTTCCGGTATCCGTGCGAATCTTCCGACAGGGGTGAAAGATCCCGTTATTCAGCGCTTAGATCCCTCTAGCCAACCCATCTTCTCACTAGTAGTAGCAGGTTTTCGTTCGGAAAAAGAGATCACAACATATACTAAGGACGTCATCAAGAAACGGTTGGAAAATGTGCCGGGTGTAGGTGAAGTCGATCTTGTCGGTGGCGCTGAACGTGAAGTGCAAGTGCAGGTAGATGTCACCAAATTGCAATCTTACCGTTTATCGATTCAAGATGTCGTTTCGGCAATTTCTTCATCGAACCTTGAAGTACCTGCTGGAAGTCTGACACAGGGTAAACGCCAAATTCTGCTACGCACCATCGGTAAATTTCAAACGATCAACGACTTCAACCGAGTCATTTTGATTTCTCCGGGTGGTAAACCAGTTTATCTTTCAGACGTCGCACAGGTCATCGATGGCGTAAAAGAACAAACCAGTTTGACTCGATATCAGGGCAAACCTGCGGTCGGACTCAGCATCATGAAACAATCGGGTGGAAATACCGTGCAAGTTGCCGAGGCCTTACGCAATCAAATTTCAATAATAGAAAAAGACCTCCCTTCCGATATCAAACTGAGCATCGCTAAAGATAACAGCGTGCAGATTCGCGATTCTGTAAACGATGTTCTTTTCGACATCTTTTACGGTGGACTACTTGCGGTTATTGTCGTCTTTCTGTTTCTGGCAAATATTCGCGCAACGATCATTAGCGCCATTGCCCTGCCGACATCCATTATAGCCAGTTTCATCGTGATGTACGCATTGAACTTTACCCTCAATATGATGTCGTTGCTAGCTCTATCGTTAGCTGTCGGTCTTTTGATTGACGATGCGATTGTGGTGATTGAAAATATTTATCGCCACCTAAAGATGGGTAAGACGGCTATGGAAGCCGCTAAAGATGCCACCAGTGAAATTGGATTAGCTGTGATGGCGACAACCTTTACTGTGGTAGCGGTATTCGTCCCGGTTGCATTTATCCCCGGGATCGTGGGAAGGTTTTTCTTTCAATTTGGGATTACAGTTTCAGTATCAGTATTGGTTTCACTGTTTGTTGCTTTTACGTTGACGCCGATGCTGTCATCCCGTTGGTTGAACAAAAAAGATGAAGATCTGACCAATTCAGGTGGACCTTTGAAGAGAATATTATTCCGGTTCAATCATCTCTTCGAAACTGCCAGTGAAAAGTACAAAACTGCCATTCGCTGGTCGTTACGTCGTCGCAAAACTGTCTTATTCGGTTCTATTGTAGTATTCATTCTCAGTCTTTTCTGTGTACGCTTTCTTGGTACAACATTCTTCCCCACCACGGATGAGAGTGAATTTTCGATCTCTGTCGAGGCGGCACCGGGCAGCTCGTTAAGCCAAACCAGCGCGATTTGTAATCAGATCGAAGACCTCGTCAAGGAACGCAAAGAAGTACTTACCACGATGACCACCATCGGTTCCGGTAACGACCCGGTCTCAAAAGCAACTATCCTCGTGAAACTGGTGAAGAAAGGTGAACGTTCGCTCACTGTCGATCAGATGTGTAATGAAATACGGTCGATATTCTCGAAAGTACCAGGTGCAACGATTGGTTTTGTCAGCGGCGGTGGTCCGGGTGGCAACTCAAAGGCATTATCGTTAAGTGTACGCGGTACCAATATCGATACACTTAAATTAATCGCAAATCAGGTACAGGCAATTGTCCAACAAACACCCGGTACAGTCGATGTCACGACTAGTTTGGAAACTTCAAAACCAGAATATCGCATACGCATCGACCGCGACCGTGCATCCGATCTGGGCGTCAATGTTGCAACAATTGCAACGAATGTTAGAACAATGGTCGATGGTGAAGTGGCAACCCAATATCAAGAAGGTGACGAACAATATGATGTTCGGGTTCGGTTGGCGCAAAATGATCGCACCTGGCTCGAGGATATTAAAAACCTGACGTTTAAGAGTACCAAAGAAGATGTGAATAAACAGAAATTACTAATTCCCATTAGCTATGTCGCGAGCATAGATCCGGCAGCAGGACCATCGAAAGTCAATCGATATGACCGACAAAGGGAGATCCGAGTTGAATCAAATTTATTCGAACGACAATTGGGTGAAGTACTGAAAGATGCACAAACAGGATACAACCGGATCAAGATGCCTTCCGGCTACTCAATTGGGGTTACCGGGCGTGGTGAAATGCAAGGCAAGGCGTTCACAGATATTTTTCTGTCGCTTATTTTAGCTATTATTTTTGTTTACATCGTGCTTGCGGCTCAGTTCGAAAGTTTCACATCACCTTTTGCGATCATGTTTGCTTTGCCGATGTCATTAATTGGTGCAATTCTAGCGTTAATCGCATTTCATAGCGCGTTGTCAGTAATGTCTTTAATTGGCATCATCATGCTAATGGGATTAGTCACTAAGAATGGAATTCTATTAGTTGACTATACCAACACCCTGCGTGAAAAAGGATTGGATCGCACTGAAGCACTCATTCTAGCCGGGGCAACACGATTACGCCCCATCCTAATGACAACATTTGCCATGATCTTTGGAATGATACCAGTAGCATTTGCTCTGGGTGAAGGGAGTGAATTCCGGTCTCCAATGGGTCAAGCGGTAATCGGTGGATTGATTACATCGACCATGTTAACGCTCTTTATTGTTCCGGTGGTGTATTCGATAATCGACGATTTCACGTGGAAACGGGTGTTTGGAGTATTTAGGAAAAAGTAAATCTTCGACGAAGTCACATAAAATTGAAAGTGCACTTGTACAAGAAATGGGAGCAGACCAACGCTTGTAAGCGAGTACACTAACCTACTAACAGCAACCTCTTCCATCTTATTACAGGAAGATTTAACAAGAGAGAGCATTCATACCATGACGAATTTTCGAGATAAAAGGACACTTTAATATGCCGATTCCACGAGTATTAAAATACTGGAAAATATTGTTAATATTTCTGTTTGCGATAATTGTAACGCTTTCATTTCTCTTCTACCGCTATCGAACCGATAATGCCACTAACTATTCATTTGTCACGATAACAAGGGGAAATGTTGAAAGTACTATTTCGAGTAGCGGCACATTGAATCCGGTTACGGAAATAACAGTGGGCACGCAAGTTTCCGGTACTATTGAAAAGGTATTTGTCGACTTTAACGACAAGGTCGTTAAGGGACAAATCATTGCTTTGCTGGATTCAGCCTTACTGCGTATGTCAGTGAGCAATGCGGAAGCAGACTCGCTTAAAGCCGAAGCCAAATTGGAAGAAGCGCAAATTAATTATCGACGCAATGAGCAGCTTTTTACTAAAGGATTAATCTCAGAATCAGATTTCCAGCCGATTAAAACCACATTTAAAACCGCACAATCTGACTACATGAATGCTCGAACTGCGTTGCAACGCGCAGTTCAGAATTTGGACTATTCAGTAATCCGTTCCCCTATCACGGGCACGGTGACAGCACGCAATATCGAGGCTGGTCAGACGGTAGCGGCTAGTTTTGCAACACCGACACTATTCACAATTGCACAGGATTTGTCCAAAATGGAAATTACTGCCGCAGTAGATGAAAGCGATATCGGACAAATCAAAGAAGGACAGGCAGTACGCTTCAACGTGCAGGCATATCCGGCGAAAACATTTACTGGAGTTGTGAAACAAGTTCGTTTGAAACCAACGACGGCATCCAATGTTGTGAACTATACTGTAATTGTCACGGCCAGAAACGATGAAAACCTGCTCTTGCCCGGTATGACGGCAACTGTAGAGTTTATCATCGAACAGAAATTGGATGTGTTGGTCGTTGCAAATACGGCGTTACGGTTTCAATTGACCGAAAAAGAGATGGCAGATTTCCAGAAACAGACTCAATCGTCTCATCCCCCAGAACGTCCCGATACAAGTACCGGTGAATGGAAACAACTCTGGTATCTCGATGAAAATGGAAAATTGGCAGTTGCTCCGGTGCAAGTGGGTATCAGTGATGGTTCTCAGACAGAAATTCTTGGAAAGCAATTTTCGGTTGGGATGAAAATCATTAGCAGTTCGGAAAGCGATTCCAAAACGATAACACCTGCGAAGTCGACCAACAATGGTCCACCTCCAATGATGTAAGGGGTAATCGACTTTTTAGATGAATCAACAATTGAAGTGGAAAAGATATGAATGCTGTTATCGATACCAGACACTTACAACGAGAATTCAAGATGGGCGAAGTGGTGGTGAAAGCACTACGTGATATCAATCTGGTAGTGAACGAAGGAGACTTTGTCGCCATCATGGGTGCTTCCGGATCAGGCAAGTCTACTTTGATGAATCTGCTAGGTTGCCTTGATCAACCGACAAGTGGCGAATATTATCTTGATGGTAAATCGATCAGTGCGATGCAGAAAGATGAGTACGCTAAAATTCGTAATGAGAAGATCGGATTTGTTTTTCAGGGATTCAATTTGCTCTCCCGAACATCGGCTTTAGAAAATGTCGAATTACCGCTATTGTACGACTCGTCGGAGCGTATTCCTGACATTCAGAACGCTGCCATTGAAGCACTAAGACGGGTTGGCTTGGCGGATCGCTTAGAACATGAGCCGAACCAACTATCCGGTGGACAGCAGCAGCGGGTTGCAATCGCGAGAGCACTGGTGAATAATCCATCGCTGATTCTCGCCGATGAACCAACGGGAAATCTTGATAGTAAAACTTCCATCGAAATTATGGTTCTTTTTCAACAACTGAATGACAAAGGGATTACTGTTATTTTAGTAACCCACGAACCGGACATTGCACTTTATGCCAAGCGCATTGTGGAAATGCGAGATGGTTTGGTATTGAGAGATGAACGGATAAAAAATCGGAAAATTGCAGCGGAAGATCTAATTGCAATTAACTTGGCAGCTCCTCCGGAACCTTTGTCAGATGCCGATCAATTATCCAAAGAAATAGCCGCTACAATTTCAGTCTAAAGGATGACAACCATGACTTTTCGAAAATTCAAACGTCTACCTCAAGCGGCTTTTCGGAGTATCCTTCGTAACCGGATGCGAAGCTTGCTAACTGCAGTCGGCATAATTATCGGAGTCAGTGCGGTAATTATCATGGTGGCGGTTGGACGTGGTTTTTCGCAAAAGATTCAGGATAATATTAATTCACTTGGTACAAATCTGATTACCCTTTCGCCTGGTGCCGCAAAGAGTGGTGGAGTCAGTCAGGGGGGTGGTAGTGTATCGAAGTTCACATTCAGGGACGTCGAGAAGCTCAAGAAAGAAGGGACTTTGTTTCAGGGTGTTTCCCCAGTTGTTCGAGTTCCCGCTCAAGTAATCGGTGGCGGAAATAACTGGTCGACATCTATTTACGGAGTCTCCACTGATTACTTTGTCATTCGTAAATGGGAGGTCAAGCGAGGAGGTGAGTTATTTACCGATAGAGATATCGCTGCGAATAAAAAGGTTGCTCTGATAGGAAGTACTGTTGCAAGTAATTTGTTCCCATCCGGATCGGCAGTTGGAAAACAGATTCGCATTCGGAATGTCCCGTTTATCGTTATCGGAGTTCTGAAGTCCAAGGGGCAGGGTGGTATGACTGATCAGGACGATATTATTCTCGCGCCTTCCACAACAGTGTTCTACCGACTCAAGGGGGGTGAATTTATCGATATGATCAATGTTAGTGCAATCTCGGAAAACAAAGTTGATGCGGCTCAGAAGGAAATCGAAATACTGATGCGGGAATCACACCGATTGAAAGGAACCACCGAAAACGACTTTTCCATCCGAACTCAAGCGGAAATTCTAGAGAAAATGTCATCAATTGGAGACATTATCACGTTAATGCTTGCCTCGATTGCCGGTGTTTCGCTTCTCGTAGGCGGTATTGGGATCATGAATATCATGCTGGTTTCTGTAACCGAGCGGACACGTGAGATTGGGATTCGGATGTCGGTGGGTGCTCGTGGGACAGATGTGCTAACGCAGTTTCTGACCGAGGCTGCTATTCTCAGTGTTGGAGCAGGTATTATCGGAATTCTATTTGCTGTCGCAGTTTCGGTACTAATCAATTTTTTTTCGACGCTTCATACTTCGTTATCGGTTGACATTATTACAATTGCGTTTATGTTCTCGGGAGCGATTGGAATATTTTTTGGATACTACCCCGCTCGTAAAGCGGCAAATATGAATCCTATTGACGCACTCCGGCATGAATAATGGAATCAGACAATTGGAACTCACCCGGCAAAATAGATAGAATTTCTCGGATAGTGTTTTTACTGAGATACAATAAGATGGGAAGAGCAAAAAGAAGTAAAATTTAAGTATTGTTGCAACTTGTTAGTAAAATGGTCGCTTTTAGACTCTTCTTTCAGGTTGACGGTCTAAATATATAAACAAAAAATGGAATGGCTAAAACACAAGGTCTTGTCTTCTTTATGGATCAATTCGTATCGGTCCCAGCTCCCTGAGCGGCATCCACTTGATTACGAAAAGTGGTCATCATTCACTCTTCACAATACTTTGTCGTGTAGTAAAACGGACAGGATAACACCATATCACGTTTGAAGAAGGCTTTCTGTCTTGGGTTACAAGTTGCACTTCAAAGTAATCTTCAGGTGACCATCGGCACCACGAGCAATTTCCTCGTTAGTAATCCTCTTTCAATGAGATGGCTTTGTCGAATATATTAGCTTACCTACCTCGAGAAGAAGTCATAATAGCATTACTCCTTTTAGTCAAAAGCAGTTACCCAGGACCTGAGTCGCTGAGAGGTAAGTGGATCTCCACTCCTTCGGCGCTCGCACGGTGAATCGCTTGGATTATCTCTAATGATTTGCGTGCGGCAATACCGTCGACCATTGGCGTTTGATCATGCCCACATGCAGCGACAAAATCGCTGATGACCTTAGCATGCAGGGATGGGTCAATTCCTACAGGTCGAATATCAAGAGACGATTCGCTACTTTGCATGTATTTTGCAAATGGATGGAAGAAAGTGGTCGCGTATGTATAAACCCATTCGATAGATATCGACCACAAATCAGAATTCCTAATCGCCTTCCCAAAAACCTTACAGCTGATGAACTTAAGTTGTTGATCAGGAATGCAATTCTTAAAGGCGATTCTAAAAAAGAAAAACCACAGAAGATCGATAGCATAATACTCGCTTTAGAGTTGATGGTAACAACTGGCATTAGAGTCAGTGAACTCTGTTCGATTCGTTTAATGGACATCGATTTCGCTTCGAGATCAATCTCAATTCATGGCAAAGGAAATCGAGAGCGAATCGTATTCATCGTCGACAAGGACATCGAAAACTCGCTGCGTACGATTAGTAGGCATCGAGAGAGGATAACATCTCTATGTGACTACCTGTTTGTTAACTCTCGCGGAACCCCAGTCACGACGGATTATATTCGTAACCACTTAAAGAAGTATGCCGGTGTCATGCTACTCTACCTGGTCTAATCGTGGTTATAACTTCGCGGTCAGTAAATTTTTCTGGTTTGGGTGGTTCCGGGAACTTCTCACCAAACAACTTTCGCCAAAGTAAGGCACTCTTAAAAGTATCTTGTTCATCGAAGGCTGTTCTCGCTTGAACCGAAGCGTTTTTAACAAGATTCTGAAAGGCCGTCCATTCTTCAGCAGTCGTCTGTGCCAACACATCGTGATTACGAACACCATGATCTGGTAAATTGGGCTTTAAGTTACCTAAACCTAGGATATACTCTAAAGATCTCACAATCCCTTCAGCTACGAAAGTGATGCCGTCGGGACATACCTTCCAAATGAGATGTTCTATAGGATAACCCTTTGGGTGCGAATATTGTCCTGGATTTATTATCCGCCACCACTTCAGGCATTTTACAACGTTGACGTAGTTTCCATTCGTAATATTATTCTTTTCAATAGTAGCCTGGATTTGTGCTAGTGGGTTTGTCTCTTCCCAACATTTATCATCTTTATTGGGAATCCACAAAATTTCATCCTGCCATGTTTTCGCTTCAATTAGTTTCTTGCTGAAATTCTGGGTCGTTAGTTGTGCCTTAGAAATCTGGTTTTCCCATAACCACCGTTCATCACCAATGAATGATGTTGATGCTGCTTCGATTAACCCCTTCGCAATAACACTTGGTGCCGAACAAGGGACAAGATCGAGGTCAACTTCGGGCAGTATAATTCTCCATGCGTGGGCTTTTCTTTCATATTTTCCCGAGTAGTGCTTTTCAAGAAAGGGTTTAAATTTGCCTAGTGCTTCACTGGGTGTAACTTTTGTTTTATCCAGATTCGTTACTACTACGATATCAACATCTGATTTATCGTTTCCAAGCTTCCGCGTCGCAGTATTACGACGATAGCTACCTTGCAGGAAAGTTTCAACAACGATTGGCTTTAAATTGTCATCTTGCATCAATCTTTCGCGTAATAACCGATGTCCTTCTGCACAATCGCTCTTTTGTGAATCTGTAAGCCGGATCTCAGTAAGAAACTCTTCGAAGTAAGTAGGTAATGCTGCCATATTTTCTCCTATTCTTTGGTTGTATCGAGAGGGTAGCTCACACCTCGTGAGTATTTTCTGATATCGTCATTGAATGAATATTCATAAATTGTTAACGGAATTTGTAAGCGATACCGTTGTCCCAGTAAATAAAGCATAGAATTGGGCGCTGCTGGGAATAAATGAACCGCATGTATATTTCCCGCTTGTGTTAGATGAAGAATAAAACGTATGATCGCATCGGCAATTGCAATTGCTTCATCTCCATCACTAACTGAAACAGAACCAACTCCTGCTTTTGGTGAAATCGTAATTAATTTTTGAACATTTAGCTTATTTAATTTTATATACTTTCTCACCTCATCTGTCGTAGATTGGGAAAAATTGAGAACGACCGCGATTTCGGAACCATCTTCTCGAATTGTATCAAATGATGTCATAAGTTCTGGTTGAATACGCCTTCCAGTGGGTGCCCATGCTACCCCTTTTTGTAACGGATGAAGAGTGTAACCAGAAACAACATTTGTCTGCTTTCCTGCAATAAATGAGACTGAATATGTGCAATCCAGTTGCAGAAAATACGTCCGTTTCTTGTACTCCGGTTTTTGAAGGATACCAGACAATGCTTGTTCGATATCTTGCCAAGTCGTACCAGTTACTAGTTCACGATTCTTGAAATTAAATCGAAGATCTAAAAATTGAATTGTTTCCGATTTTAACATTTCATCGGCCATGGGAAAGCTACAGATTCTGATGGTCCTTTGCTGCGTAACTGTAAGAGCATCGGCTATTAATTTAGCTCTTTCCAATTCAGAGAAAAGTGAAGAAGAGCTCCATTCATTCCGGTTGTTTCTTAAAAATTCTCGTACAAGGTCTAGATGTGGTTTAATTGGTTGAGTCATATCAACAGTCTTGATGCCGAAAGATCGTAATTTATCGTTAAAACGCTCTGTCAATCCTTCAAGGGAATGGCTCCCTAATTCAAATCGTAGCGTTCTCGAGAAATCTTGAAATTCTGTCTCCTCAATACCAAGATGGACTCTCCATAATTCATGATTGCGTTTGAAACCATCCCCTTTTCGAATGAAGACATCCACCAAGGAACATTCACTTGAGAGACATTTGCCAAGATCTGCTGTTGTTCGCCAATTAGACACGAAGTGGATACGGATACTTACTCGATTGATTCATCATGTCGAGCAATCGTCTTTAAATATTCAATTCTCCACATCGCATAAACTTACATACAACAGAAACTCATCTGCCAATATTATTCAATTTCTCGACCGGAGAGGGATCGAATTAGGAGGGTGAAAAACAAACTCAATTCGAACAACAACATGCTATTCAACTGAATGTCTTAGTCAAACAAATCTTTGAATGGTATTCAGTCGAGGGATTAGGATTCAAAGGAATCGCACAACGTCTCAATCGTAATAACGAACCGACCCCCTTTGGCAACAACCGTAATTCGGTGAACAATCCCGGATGGTGTAGCTCCACAGTAAATAATATTTTGAAGAACCCGATCTATACAGGAGATATGGTATGGAATCGAACTTCCTTCGCCAAGTTTCATCGTATCGTTAGTGGTATCGCGATTCCGATTAGAACAATAATGACAATATCCCATGTTGAGAATGATCAGGAAAATTGGATTGTCATTCGGGATGCCCACTCCCCACTCATATCCCGATTGCAATTCGAACAAGCACAACAACGGAGGGTTAATACGAAGAAGTTTGGTGTAGCCAATACCGGTAACGTAGGTCGAGGCGCACGGTCTCCTTATTTACTGAGTGGATTGATTTATTGTGCTCATTGCGGATATCATTGGATTGGTTATACCATCCATCAAGGTCGCAGGATCAAGGGTCGCGATACAATAAAGAATCCATATTACTTATGTAACGGATATGTAACCAAAGGCAAGAAAATCTGTCCCCGGCTCGCAATCCCGAAAGAACAACTCGAAGTACAAGTCATCAATAAAATCGCTGAAATGATACAGCAAAGGTTTCAAACGCCCGAGGGATTAACATCGATTAAGCAATTGGTTCAAGAGGTCATACAGGAAGATATCCCGAAAATCGACCGGCAACAGTCGGATAATAATGCCCGTATTCGTGAAATTAATCAAACCATCCACAATCTGATCGATAACTTGACTCCGACCAATCGCGACTTCGTCGACCAACGGCTGATCGAACTCAAACATGAATTGTCTACTCTTGAATTAAAACAGATGGATTTGGAACAATTGGATGCGAAGAAAATCGATACCGTCAAACTTATCGAGCAAGCGGTTATGTTAGCACAACAATTTCAGGCGGTATTTGCCGAGGGTACTACTGAGGAAAAAAGGCTATTCATCCGTTCGTTTGTAAGTAAGATTGAAATCGATCCAATAACTTTGGATGTCAACGTGGAATTCTTACTGATGCCGGGATTAGAGCAAGCAAAGTGGAAAGCACAAGAGAAGTAAAAGAATGCTTAATTGTGAGTTTGCAAGTCAAATCGCAAACCAATTTTCTTTTTGGTTTTTATGACTCGAGTAACGATTAACTTTCCTACTGAAAGGTGGCTAGGATGTACATCTCTAAATCCAAATACTTGGCAGGTCTCCAATGTGAAAAATTGCTTTGGATGCAATACCATGCCAAAGAAGAGATTCCTTCGGTTAATACACAAACTCAAGCTATTTTCGATCAAGGGCATCTTGTTGGCGAATTTGCCAGAAAACTGTTTCCTGATGGTATCGAAATAGATTGTGACCATTCCGATATTGGTCGCATCCTTGAATTGTCTCAAGTAGCACTGATTCACCGTAAACCTTTATGTGAGGCAGGATTTCAGTTTGAGGGTGGCTTTGCTCGTGTGGATATTCTGAATCCAGTTGGCAAAGATCAATGGGATATTATAGAAGTTAAAAGCTCAACCGATGTAAAAGACATCAATCTTCAGGATCTGGCTTTCCAAACACACGTATATCGCGGCGCTGGGTTGAAGATTCGTAACAGTATACTCATGCACATCAATAATAAATATGTTCGAACTGGTGAGATAGAACCTGCAAAACTGTTCACTCAGATCGATGTAACAAAATTCGTTGCCGGACTACTCCATTCAATCCCATCGAATATAAAGCGGATGCAAGAAGTTATTGCCGAAAAAGCTTGTCCTGACATACAGATCGGTTCCCACTGTAACGATCCGTATGAATGTCAATTGCAGGATACTTGTTGGGCCTTTCTGCCAGAGCACTCAGTGTTCACATTATATCGAATTATTCACAAGCAGTGTTTCGAACTATTATCGCGCGGGATACTTGGCATTCAGGATTTACCAGTTACCTACCGTTTTTCACCTGTACAACTAATTCAAAAGCAAGCAATACAGACCGGTAAACAGCATGTCGACCCGAAACAAATCCAATCATTCTTACGGACGCTTCAATACCCACTTTATTATCTCGATTTTGAGACATTTCAAACTGCAATCCCATTGTACAACGGTGTTCGCCCATACCAACGAGTGCCATTCCAATTTTCGCTTCATGTGCAAGCTGATCCGAAATCTGAACCGGTTCATCATGGCTTTCTTACCGAAGGTAAAACCGATCCCAGATTAGAAATACTCAATCAGTTGAAAACTCTACTCGGTAAATCCGGTTCAATTGTTGCGTATAGTGCCTCATTTGAAAAATCGGTTCTGAAAGAAATAACGGATTTTTGTGGTAGGCAGAACTGGTTCAAAGGTATTGAAAGCAGAATAGTAGACTTGCTAGTGCCTTTCCGTTCGTTCCATTTCTACGGTGCATCTCAACGGGGATCGAATTCCATTAAAGCTGTTTACCCGGTACTATGTGGAAAAGGATATCAGAATATGGAAATAGCGGACGGTAGTACTGCTAGTTCTGAGTATTGTAGAGTAACATTTGGTGACGCGAAAGAAGAAGAAAGAAAACGGGTGCGAAACAATCTTGAAGCTTACTGTCAATTAGATACGCAAGCGATGATCGATATTGTGAAAAGGCTAACTGAACTTTCTGTTTGAACCTAAACTGGGATTACTCATTTCTTGACACATCTGTTGTATATGCTTTAGGGCAGTATGTATCCGTAGTTGAAATTGAGTCGTATACTCTTTGGGATTAGTAAATAATCGATGCCCCGAGGGAATGTTACCATTCGCATCGGGATGACTATCTTCAGCAATCTCATTATGATGAGACAGGCATCCGGTCATTTGTCGGTAAAATTGAGCTCGATCCACTAACCATGAAAATCTACGTGGAGTTCATCCTGATGCCGGGATTGGAGAAAGCTAAATGGAAAGTTTGAAGAAACTATTCGCAACCATTGATTTATAAGTAAATTATCAACAGCTTGCCAGTAACATTAACTTAAAATCGTATTGAGAGACAGGCTCAACCTGTTTTAAAATCACAGTACAAATTCCCAATACCGTCCTGCTGGTATATCTTTTGCACGAAGTCCAAATCGTTGATTAGCCCTCTTACTATCTCGAATTAAATAAAATATGTCTGATATTACCGAACGGTTATCTGCCCAGTATGAGTGCCCCACAAGACTCGCATCCACATTCGACGCATCAATTGTTTCGATACCCGGAACCACGACTATCTCATCACCTGAATCACCTGCACGGGGATATCCACCATGCTCCATTTGTGATAAACCCAGCGCCATATCTTTTGAAGAAGCATACAGCGTCACCGGTCGACCGGTTGAAGTGAGTGCTGGAGCAATCTGTTGTTTGAAAACCGCAGCATCGATATCTGGCGCTGTAAGAATTACTTCTTTTAACCGCTCGCGAAGATTCGGTTTCTCAGCTAAAAGCTCAGCTACAGATCTCGTTAGCGCTCGATTTCCCATACTGTGCGCAATTAAATAAATATTTTGTGCTTCGGATCGCGTAAAAAAGTCGTCGAGAAAGGATTTGATATTTGCTTGCGCCCATTCAATATTTTGTTCATCAAATGTGTACTCAAGTGTTTTACCTTGCGAAGGCCAGCTGTAGAAAACTGGAGCTCCTTGGAAACCGATGTCATACGAAATCTGTGCGGTTCTTCTTGCGGCATCCTCGAACGTAACATTATATCCATGTATGAACAGAAAAGCGCTATTTTGGGCAGATGTTCGTACCCGATCTGCAATATCCGCGAAAAACTGGTCTTTCGAACTAATGACGGTACTCAGGAGTATTACATGTTTTTCTGGATCTTGTCGGAATTCAAATTTCCAAATCGAAGGGGATGGTAATGTACCCATTTGGCGATCATGGGGCATACTTACCTCACATACGCCATAGGTAAGAGTCGGCGAGCGTTTGACACCAAACATATTCCCTGGTTTTTTATTACCTGTTAAATTCCGGTCTGTTACATAGAAAGTGCGTACAATCGCGTAATTGGGTTTTTGTTTGGGAACAAGTTTTTTAGGTATTTGTACCTTTTCAAATTGTATATCTGGAAGAGTTACTTGCGAAGGGATATGATAATCAAGTTGTGTATGGGGTAATGGCGCTTTTTGAGAATACTCAATGCAATATGAAAATGTAGAGTAGTAATATTCACCAATGCTGCCATCGAGTGAAGGCGCTAAGTTGAATTTGTTTTGGTCAATTATTTCCCAATTAGAAAAATTAATATGCGATTTAGCAAATTGAAAATCTTCTACAAAGGTCTCAAACGTATTTGAACTTGGAAAATACTTAACAAAAGTTTCGTTGGGATTATGCAGTATTTGCCGATAATCGCCGACGAACACTAATCCTGCTTGAGCCAATAACTGGAAGTACAGATCTACTTTCTGTTGGTTATCTGACATTCCGCTCTCCTGATTTGTTATTTCGAACCTGTAACTGTCGCAAATTCTCTTTTAAGACGGGTTTCCCATTTCTTCATAAATCTGACTGATATGAGACAATGCCGTGTTTTTCCGTAAATCAAACTGCTTACTATAATCATCGGCGCTTGTATACAATTTATGTTTACCGGGTATAGTATGACTTGAGGTCAATGGATCGTCCATCGCAATCTCATTGTGATGAGGCAAACAACCACGCCATTCAAAATCAGTACCCGCGCGAAGTTTCTGAGGGATATAGACGGGATATTCAAGAAGCGATTGTGAATCGTGCGGTTGGGCGAATCGTCCCGAAATAATACCCTTACTATTGAGCGTAGAAACAACTTCGTCTCGAGTCTTCGATTTAGTCAAGTAAGTATTCACCGAGAACCGATTTGAATCCATCATGTTTAGAGGATTTTTACTATAGTCGGGAGTATTTGGAAAAGCGTGATTCGTTGGATCCGGATTCCCATCGAAAAGTGTAAATTCGGTTTCGCCGTGATTAGCAAAGATCCCATACGAACTATGAGCATAAAAATCGGCTATTGCATGGGCGGCTTTTACAAATGAGGTTAAGTTTCCAGCGTTTTTTTGTTCTTGGATGAAACCCCACCCTTCTCTGATATATCCATTATCGAAATGCTGAAAGGGATTGTAAAACGTGAAAATCGATCCCGTCGTATCAATCAACATATTTTGGCGAAGGACAGCCCGGAGTGCACTATCTGTGAGTTTGTCTTTGAGTGCTTGAGTTAGAATATCACTATGGACTTGAATCGAAAATGACGGATCGTACTCGTACCAGAACCGCCTACGCTGCCGACAAAACTCTTCAAACGACACGAATTCGTCTTTGTTGTAGATATACCACAAATGGTGATTGTTGAATACAAAGTATGGAACATATTCTACCATCACTTCATTCGGACTTACATTTCCTTTTATTGCAGTAGTTTCGAAACTCGCGGTTGGAGTCATGTTTAGTGGTTCCAGTAAAACCCAATTACCAATTTCATTTTGATACATTACCCATACGTGATCTTTAAGTTTTGTTTCTTGATTTTCATCTAAATGGTTATACAGGGAGCCGAGGACAACTCTCACGGAATAAGGACTAATTCCAACAGCCAACAATAGAGCCCCGAGTAAAAACGCACGGTCCTCGCAATCCCCCGTCTTTTCATGCAATGTTTCTTCTGGGAAGAGCCACCAATCAAACCTACGATCTCGAGTTTCACAATGGATGTTTTCTTCCATATAGGCGAGAACACGTAATGCCCTAAAGTCAAACGAACCGGGACGCTTGGAGGTAAATAGTTCTTTTTCACTAGGGGTTAGATGCGAAAGAATCTCGCCAATTGTCTTTTTCAGGACGGCATTATTCTCAATGCCAAGGTAATCACGGATATCAACATCATACCGAGTCTTTAAATATGGGCTTAGGCGCATTGCCCTTACTACCGTGTTAGCGACAATTACATCACCAGACCAGTTCCATTGCCGTGGTCTGATAACTTGTGATGTATTCAAACACATATTATTCTCTTCATGTAAGAGCAGTTTTTGATTCTGCTTGTTGACTGATCATCATTAAAAATTGAGGTCCCTTGTTCAACACCCAATCTTTGGTATTCTGGTCGATTTTTCTTGCTTCGATGATCTCATCTAACTTACTGATAAATACAATCAAGTTCTTAGCAAAAGCTGACTGCATTGATTTCAATTCAACAAGATAGTTGATGATTTGGGTAATCTTAGAAGTTTTCTTTAAAGCCAAAGGCATCCTGTTACCTACTTGCTTTAACAATTCATTCTCGATCTCGATTCGCAAGCCAGCTAATCCCAAACGAGGGCTTTCTTCGGCGACGTACTCAAACCGGTAAGGTTTTCGATTGTCAGCAAGCGGTGAAATCAAGTCGAAACCTTTCGCTGCTTCTTCGATCTCTTGTACCGATCGAAATCCAATTTTGATTCCGAATAACTCGATAGAGCTGAGATAATAAGCGAGTAAGGGGAGGAGGAAAATGACTAACAGCATAACAGTGGTATTATCGACGGCTGGCGTGCCTTCGATCTTATAATGGATTTGTACGAACATTACCATTAATGGAATGGCGAGACTTAATCCACCAAAAAAACCATTAACACTCAAGAATTGACGGAAGTTCATTTCGATTCCTCGAAAAAAACAACAACGACCGAATGTATTTGCTAGTTATAAAATAGCCAACATTCGGGGATGAGTGACAGACAAAGACGTTATTGCGTTCAATTATTATTCAACTAAAAGAATGTCGAATAGCCTACAGACATTTCAGTTTGTTCAAAGAAATCAGGTCGTTTCGCTCCCGAGGAATATTTCAAAAACATAAAGCCAGCGGTTGAATTGACGTCACCCATTTTTCTTCCAATCGTCCATTCCCGATAAGCAATATTTTGTTGTGCTCTCCAGTTTTTGTTGAAATCCAAGGTCTGCTGAAAAAAATATTTCAACATGAATTGGTCGTAAAATGGGAGAGACCAATCGGCAGTCAAATCGGCTTGCCTAACATTATTGCTGTCCGTTTTATCGCCATGATTCGCAAGTTGCAATTCGCTCCATTTTGCTCCATAACGACCATCAAATGTGATTTTTAAGGCATGAGCAATTTGACTACAAGCAATTTGCTTATGGACAAAGATTATCAGTTCGCGACTATAGGGAACATCTGCAACTAAGGAAATCTTCCCCGTAGCTGTTGACCAATGGTAACTTCTCGGTTGCCAACCTTTCTGAACTCCTTCCTCATCAAACGATAATAACCCACCGAATGTATACCACTGACCTAAATTATAGATTTTGTTATAACCTAAATCCACAGAGCCATTGAGGCCGCCTTGAACAGTATCATTGGTATGATAACTCCCTTTCGAATTAAAAGAAATTGAAAACCAACTTTTCTGTTCTCTCTTCTGTTTCTCTCCAATCGTGAATTTATGCATGAATGCTATTGTGTAGTCTCCCACAATCGCCGTTTGTTGTGTAGTGGGTGAGTTTACCGTTTTAGCTCCCCAATCGAAATTATGCGATTTTTCTGATGTTGATATTTGATCTTTTGTTATGGTAAACTCATATTGCGAACCACGAGGAAGATACGTGAGTACGTAATCACCTGGATTACTAAAGCGGCAGTAAAGATCAATGTTGCTAAACGATTTCCTCATTTTAATTGGTTTAACATCAAATTCTTTATCACCAATCTTACCTTTCACTTCCCAATTAGCCATGCTGTATTCAGGGTGAGTTGTATCCTTGGAAGTTGTGTCTTTGTAGATCGTTGCCTTCGGAATACTCAAAATGCATGCTTCATAAAATGTGTCCGTGGGGTTACCATCGCGGTTCACTTGTAGTTTATCTGCTGAAAAAGCCAGTTGATTAAAAATGAGCAACGATGAGAAAAGAGAAAGCAAACTAACTATGCTAGACCTCATAGCATACTCCTTCTTGCAATTAATGCACAATAAGGTTAAACGTCGAATTGAAAGAACTCGACAATTTTCTCAAAAAGTTCTTCAACCGTATTCGTATCCGCCACATCAGGAACTTGATCGCCTACATAAGTTACTTGCAGTTTAGGGCATCCTTCGGGTGGATTTTTGATGACATCTACCAATGTCAGTATGAAAGTATCCCATTCGCTTTTGAAGTTACCGGCTCCAAATACGTCACCGATTTTAACCTTTTTTAGACCGTCAGGATCGGTACAATCGAGACTCGTTGCTCCCATTTTCTTTAAGGCACAACAAAATATCTTCCGACAGTCATCTTTCATTTTCTTATCGTCGTTATCACCCATTGTTTCCTCCGCAAATTGCCTTTAGTTAGAGAAAGTAATCTATCGTGAGATAATGACTGAAAAAGTCCTTCAGTTTCTCTCACGATTCTTATCTGTCACGTATTTGACTCCAACAATCATTGCGCTCAGCGATTAGCACAGATTCAGATACTAATTACCACTACGATTTAATGATGATGATCAACTTCCCGAATTTAAAATCTGTTCAGTCTCCACTCTTAACCTTGAAAAACCGATATCCATTTGGCGAAGAAGAAAGGGGAAAGGTTTGACTTGAATCGGGAGCAAATACATAGATCGTATCAACATCAACGGCAGAATATGGGTCGTCTTTTCTGTAGATAACGTAGTAATATGCTCCAACTACCGGATGCCATCGTAGTTTAACAGAATCGGGAGAAAGAAAATCCATCGAGGGTAATGGTTGAGATGGAATCGGAACTGGATAAAATCCAATTCTCATGTTGCTTGACATATCGCTTTGCCTAACCACCATTTTTTCCCCGACAGTAAACCAAGCCCGAGATGAAACAGAATTTTGTATTCCCCCTGAAGCGCCGACAAATGAGCTATTGGTGTTAAGGGGTTGGGACCATACCGGCCAAACGAAAATTAGTTGAATTGTGAAGACAAGAAATAAACAACCTTTTTTCATTTCGATTCCTCCACATTTACGATCTTAGGTGTGGGCTTAAGTTTGGGCACATTATTTTCGGGAACTTCGACGAGTCTGGTTTGTTCATATCCTAAGCGCTTCGCCCCAAATGTCCAGTTGAATCGAACATTGGACGAAGTTCCATGGTTACACTCTTTTACTTTAAAAGAAGTAGATGTTATTTGCGAGATGAACAACCCGTTACAATCACCCAAGGGTGTGGCGTTTACTATCGGTTCATTTTTATCGCTGTCGAAAGTAATTGTCTCGAGGAAGATCGGGTCTAAAATGATGGTCGCGCTTCCGTTCGTGAGTGTCCCAAAACCGTGATCAAAAAATAATACCTCAGTGGATTCATCACAGTAAGTTAAACGGTAACCGTGCGTTGCTGTTTTTATCAAGGCGTTTTTTGTTCCACCGGAGACAGTCATGTTTCCCGAGAAAAAACCTGCGTATCCTGAGGTGGGACCAGCTCCATATAAACCAACACCACTAGAGCCAGTTGCTTGTCCAATGACACCGTCGCCGTTGCTTGCTGTCGCTAATCCGTAGACACCAACTGCGTAAGGTCCACTTGCTGTAGATTGACCATAGACACCGTTTCCACCTGTAGAACTCCCTGACACTCCTGTCGCGCTGGAACCGGTACCAGTGCTATAACCGGAAATACCGTTACCACCGGTAGAAGTACCATACACACCTGCTCCCGACGTAGATGTAGATGTTCCTACAACGCCTATTGCGGAATTACTACTACCAGTCGAATTACCTTTTATCGCATTACCCGGACTTTGTCCGTATATACCGAAACTATTACTAGCGGAAGAAGTTCCATAAATTGCATAACTTCCAGTTCCAGTAGCTGTAACAAATACACCGTAAGCATTATTTCCAGAGGAAGCACCATAAATAGCTGTACTACCAGTTCCAGATGTCATACAGCTCAACACGTTTGATGATGAAGAGTTATAAGTGAATTGAGCCCAACTATTTGATATCATTGAATTGTTAATATCCAACGAGCCATAAAAATGCGTGGCACCGTTGAAGGTTTTGGATCCAGTAAGCGACTGATTAGAAGTAAAGTCAATGTAATTTGTATGGGAATGGTCGCTCCGTGCAACTGAGTTCGCAGTACCAAGAGACCCGCCCGAACCAGAAAAATTTACACCCAAACTAGGTGTTCCCGGAGCGTTACCACCGCCGATAAGTCCAATCCCGGCAGTTACACCCTGGATATATCTTGCATCGTGGTCATGATCGCTTCGTGCAGCAATATCGTTAATACCATTGTTTCCTCCACTCGTCGCGAAAATCACCGCAAGCGGACTTATGTTTCCGCCCGTCAAACCAGCTCCAATATTGTTGATTCGGATATATTGGTCATCATGATTGTGGTCATTTCTTGCAACGTATGTTCCCGTGCCAGCATGATCTCCCGTTGCGAAATTAACCCCTAACGTATAAGTATTGCTGTTAAGGAAACTCGTTAATCCACTCCCTTCCTGTGTGGAAATCTGGGTCGATGTACCCGTTGCATTTATCGTCAAGCTGTGGTTGGTTTGGTTCGGGTCGATTGTAATATTTGTTCCCGGTGTGAGCACTACGTTTCCATTCACATCCGGTGTAATGTTTGAAATGGATTTTACACCGAGGTAAAACGTAGCAGGTTGATTCCCCAAACTATCAGCGTTATGCGCTTGGAAAGCATACGGAGATGGAAGAAGTGGAATATCTGGAGTTAATGCAAACCCGTTGAATACGACGTGCACAATTACTGAATCATTTGTTGTAAAAAGATCTAGTGGAAGAGGACCTAATGTATCCGAATAAAGTCCTTGTATAACCATGACGGAATGACTGATAGTCCAAATCAGGTTTCCAGGTGTATTAGTGGCATGATACAATTGGAATGTAAATGGATAACTCCCACTGTAAGGAATACCATTTGCATCCGTTACTCTTCCCTGAACATTTATCTTGTTAGGAATGGAGTAACAAACATTGAGAATTGCTAAGAAAATAACAATTGCGCAAACTTTACGTCCGTTCATTAGATACCTCTCTTAGTCTTTCCACAACCTTTCCTCTTTGTTGGAGGGCATGAGTTTACTCGTGTAAATAGGTTTTAACTTCACGAAGTAATTTTACATTTCCAATCTGGCCAATCATCACCGTTTTGAAGATTATTCTCCCCCTGAAGCGGTTGTGGGTTGCTCAGTTCATCACCACCGCCAAGAGCGACTGGTTTTCTTGGTCTATTTCCCAGCCGAGTTTACTACTCGTATTACCATCTGCGGACTTTTCTAACATAGCACCGCAGCGGTCTCGTCGGTATTGATTTTTATTTTCACCCGGTATTACAATCGCTTTTTCCCAAACAGCTGAGATTGTTTCAGTTCAAAATGATTTCTATCACGTTTTGTTCCACGGTATCATGGCATATTCTCTTTCCTCCTTAACGAGCTGTAATAAAATGCACAACCGCCCGATAGGTTTTCCTACCGGGCGATCAAACTGAAATATTGAGCTTACTTCAACAACATCAACTTCTTCGTACTAGTGAACGATCCCGCCTGCATGTGTACGAAGTAGACTCCACTCGAATAACGTTGGGCATTCCATTTCGTTTCATGATAACCAGCATCCATCGATTGTGACGAAACCAATGTTGAAACCATCCTACCCAGCGCATTATAAATCACGAGTTTTACCGGTGATGCTATTGGCAAGTCGAACCGAATATTTGTTTCCGGGTTAAATGGATTCGGATATGCGTTGTGCAAAGCAAACGTTTTTGGCAATTCCACATTTGCATTCGCAATCTCCGCATTTGACTTGGCCAACAACTTATTCATCATCATCTCGAAAAGTTCTCGGCAATGCGCCTGAGTGCGATTCCGCTCAGCCTCGGATAAATTGCAATTCTGATTTCTGGTAGATCGCAACTGCCCGGAAGCCGCCAAATCATAATTAATTCGTAACGAGTCATAACTATTGGCATTGGATAGTATCTTATCACGAATTGCATCTGCAGCAGTAAAGTTGGATTCGGCATCGAAACTATAGCTGGTAAGATACAATTTGTCTTTTGTCAATATCCCACTCACCTGCGGAAGCAATGGGTTGATTTTTGACAACCGTTGCAAAGAAGCACTACCGGTACTGGTCGTATCACCCGATTCAACCAATGCCTTGTCATAGCAGGATCGGGCGTTTTCGATTAATCCAGCACCGTAGAAAATATCCCCTCTCAATATGTTACCGTTGCCGCTGGACATATACTCGTCAAGATTTTCACCACATACCGAACCGGTGCTTTGTGTACCAATCGTCCAATACTTTGAAACTGAAGGGATAAAATAATTTAGCGGAGTTCCTGTACCCTCAAATTGATTCATCGTCAAATCGAAGGTTTTATAGTTCGATGCTTGTTGCATGTAATAATTTAACGGATTTTTCGTTCCGATTAGCAGATGGAAGTCGTTTTCTCCGCTGGTGAAAACCGGAGAAGCATTGTTGATGTAAACCATCGCGTAACCGGAGATACCGTAAAAGTCGTTATCACCGACTGTAGCATTTTCTTGGTCATAAAACGAAGGCGCTGCATTTCCGCTTAAATTGACGGCGTAATATGAGTTTCCTTCAAAATGGTTGCACGTGAAAATGGGAGAGCATGCATAACCAAGGAAACCACCGTAGTTCGCAGAACTACCATTATTCGTGATGGTACAACGATCAATCCTACCCCAGGTATCACCGGAGTAATCATTTGACCAGCTGATTCCTGCCTTTACGTTTGCTGTTATCAAGTCGTCAGAAAGTCTTGCATTCGAATAGAGGGAGGTTATGCCGTATTGGAATTGCGATATTGTACTATTGCTGATATGAACTCCATGCGTACAAGACTCAAGGTAAATTCCGCATTGGATGTTGCTATTTCCAGTAAAAGTACAACTATCCACTAAGGCTATACTTGCTTGGTACAGATCGAGTGCTTTATCCGATTGTTGGTCAAAAGTACTATTTCTGAGCCAAAGGTATTCGTTCTGCGAGCCTCCGTTGCCATGGCTATATATGCCGAGTGACCCTGAAGTAAAAGTACTATGATTGACGAGTACACTATCCGATAACGTTGTAACATATATTCCAGCGTTACAGTTATCGAAAGTTGACCAATCCAGTTCAACCCTTCCTCCCTTACTTTTAATTGCACAAGGGAGGTTTTCCCAATAGAAACCACTTACTGCCATATAGCTACCTGATTCGGCTATAACAGCACTATCGGCATGAGATATGATCCCACTAATACCGATGAATTTACCACCGGATACAATATGGATACCCTTCCAATTCGCGCTTGAACTATCGGGATCGGTAGAAATTAAAGCTTCACGGCCTGCTATACCATTTATCAGTAATGTCCCTTGGACTGTCAAAGTCTTTGCCGGAGCACAGTAAAGCGATACACCGCTCTCAATTTTAAGCGTATCGTTGGCACCGATTGTTAAATCATTTGCCAGGTAATAAGGTATTCCTTGATCGGTAAGATGTTGGTTGCCGGAGGTAAGAATATTACGACGCAAGCCGCCGCCACCGCCACTTTGGGGAACGCATAAAACGGACGGATCGCTTAGACTCCAAGGCGCTAAGCTGTAGTTTCCTTGACCATTTATATAGAGACCGTGGAAGTGTCCGCGGATCATATTGGTCGTTGTTTCATCACTTGACCATACAACCATCCGCCGTTGCATAAAATAAAGATTCGATGCGACTAATACTGAGTCGCTTATCCCTTCATCACTGCCTGGATATCCGCGGTATAAACGCTCAATAGATGTATTTGCAGTGCGGGTCCCCTCTACCATTGGAAATTGTTGTGAAATTGCGATAGCCGGATAACGTCCCTGATGTTGGTCTTGGTCATTCAACCGAACCGGAGTCTGCATCGTGCCAGTCGAATTTTGAATGTCGTAACCTTCCGAACTCCAGCCATAAACATCGTATGTCCCACTGGTATTCAACCATTGAAAACAGACGTTGATGACATTCTTCACTTGGGCACGCATATTGAATTCTGTGGAAATTTGTGGATGCGGGAAGGTAGTTGCGTTCGCATTTGGCGAAGGAATGGTAAAGGTAGAACCATACTGTGTTATTGTTCCGGTTTGGTCGGTAGAAAGAATACGAAACACTTTTACGGTTGCCGCAGTAGTAGTTGAACCCGGACCATAAACAATCCCTAAATCATTCCGTACCAACCCATTCCATGTTGAAACATTTGCCAACGATGGGGAAGGCGAATCTGCTATGTTTAAACCGGCCGTAACAGTATAGGGCGTAGTTACCCATCCCGCGCCATTTTCCGGTTCGATTTGTACTAAGTCGATGTCTTCTGTCGTGCCATCATTAATTTTTTCATACACGACGGCGAATCGCTTGCACATATAATTATTGCACGTTCCTACGAAGGTAAGTTTTGGGCGAAGACAGTCATAGGTTGCATTGAGTGGACTAACTTGTAGAGGATCATCATCGTTGAATTGGCTCATGATTACCGAATATGTTCCACTGTGATCTTCCCATACGATCTCGCGGTCCATCGCATCATCGAATGTAATTTTGGGACAATTTAATTGACTAGTGCTGGAAGTGATAGTCACAATTCCGGCTTGATCAGCCTGGAAAGTAGGTGTAACTGTATTGTTGTGAAGCCAATGGTCACGATTAGGTGCAGCAGTTGTCCCCGGAGCACATAGTGTATCATCCCCGTGAAATTGATAACCACGGCACTTGATGTAATGCGTCGTTCCTTGCGTTTCCTCCCAGACGATGGACAACTTAGGATTTTTGCAAGGTTCACCTGTAGTGAAAAGGAGCGATTCATAGGTATTCGAAGAATATCGCATCTCTGGGCGCCATTGGAATGCAATATCGGGATGCAAAGCGTTTCCGTTAGCCGTAGCAATGTTATCAGATACAATCAATTCATTATTTTCAATCATTCCCATTTGATCGAACCAGCGCATTTTAATGTAGTTCCCAGCTGGTGACGAAGGAGCGGTAGTTGTTACATGACAATCATACGCGCTCGCAAACATTCCATTCCACCCCGCTGCAATCGCAGGAACCGAGACTGCGGTATTGTCACTCGTCTCGTTGCTCGCTAGTATTTCTTTCAAGTTTGTTTCAGTGAAGGGATCAGTCGTATATGCCGATGACTCGACAAAACCACCATTACCGGGTGTAATATGATAAACATAACCTGCGTTGAGAGGATTCCATGAGGTTGCAGGATCCGCATAGGTACCAAGATAATTAGTATAAGGGTAACCACAACCTTCAACATGTTTTTTGACAACATAAGCATTTCCGTTGTCGTAACTGGTGTAAAACAAATTATGAATGTTCTGTGGATCGGTACCAGAGGTTTCTGTTTCGTAATGGGTAGCGACAGCCCATAGTGTACCGTCCCCATTCGCGAACAAAGCGTTAAGTGAAGTTGTCCTATCCATATTATTAAGTGTGTGCCGAAGAGCTTTTTGAATATTCGAGGGTTGTGTTCCGCCAAGATACGTATTTACTGCTAACAAGTTTCTCATCAAGTACATAAAGTACTCTTGAGTATCAACCAATTGATTGGTAGGTTCGGATGGTAAGCGTTGATAGAATCTTGAATAACGCTGATCTTGAAAGGGTTTCATGGCAAGAAAACCGGCTCCTACCTTGTTATCCATAACCGAAGCAGTATTAGTGAGTCCACCATTATGTTCAAACGAACAAATCTGGTCGTTGATACCAAACAAAAATGGATGTGGGCTCACAATCGTTCTTGAATCGCTACTACCCTTCCATCTTGCGTGAACAATCGCGCTATTTACATCGGAATTGAGAATTGGTGTTCGAGTCGTGGGATTAGCAATGAAGCTCGCTGTAATAAATGTTGCATCATTACTTATTCTTGTCGGTGTGCCACCGATTTGACGGTGATCGTAATACCAACCTTGTGTATTATCAACTGGGGTTTTGTAAGCCATAAATCCCCACCCGTCGGGTGCATTTCCATTCGTGCCATGGAATCCTGCTACATAATAAAAACTATGGTAGGCACCTGCTCGAGCATAAAAAGTATTATTACCCATGCCATCTAAAGACCATGCCGGGTTAATACCATTTACTGAAGCGATACCCCAAAGTTCGCAAGCACTTGCGAGTCCAGAAAGTAAACAGATGAACACGATAACAAATAAGCAAACGATCATTAGCTTATGTCGATGATACATGGTTTTCTCCTTTGACTGATGTTTGGTTCGAGTTCTTCAAAGCAGACTTACCCATCACCCGAATGAATTACTACTGCTATTCTCGAAGTCCCATTTCACAAAATTGGTTTACGTGGATTTGACAATTCGACAGGTTTTCATTAGAACCAAATAGTAGTCCAGTGCACTCGAGTTTGCGTTCTGTTTGTAATGATGAACATCGGAATATTGAAATATGACAAGTGAAAAGAGCACGACTAAACTTGGTAAAGTGCTTGCGCAAAAAAGAATAACGCTCAGTCCAAATCAGAGAACTGAGCGCTTTCTTATAAATGAAATCACGTGACGAATTGAGAACAAATGCGATAGGCAAAGATGGTTCGTTAGGTAAACGTTTTATTCTTTTCTGCATTTGCACTACCGCCATACGCAAAATTAATTTACATAAAACTAAGCAATAATTTAGTGCTTAAACAAGAACCAAAGATAAATTTCCAAAAAAGTCTGCAAACGTAGTAAATAAGTGATGTTTACTCAATCAAACTAATTGTGTATTTACTACGCAATATATTGTATATATGGGTGATAATACGCTTATTTGAAAAACGAGTGTTTTCGTTATAAGCAGTTGCAGCTGTAAAATTATTTTACACTTATTTTCTTATCTCATTATAGTTTTATTACTTATTTCGAATAAAAAAGTATCGTAGAAACTCAGCAACTCTTAAGGGAGTGGTAACAAAAAAAATGCCGAGCAATGAACTTCACAATTTTATCATTCTGGATAAGTTAGAATTGACGATATGGTTTATTACAAACAAAACCGCCCCACTTTTGCAGGGCGGTTCGTCATCGAGATGTAAATGACTTACTACTTCAACAACATCAACTTCTTCGTACTCGTAAACGCTCCAGCTTCCATCCGGCAGAAGTAAACACCGGATGCGTAAGGTTGTGCATTCCACTTTACTTCATGGTATCCAGCAGCTAAAGACTGCGAAGACACCAAAGTTGTAACTTGCCGTCCTAGCGCATTGTAAATAATTAACTTTACAGGTGAAGTTTTCGGCAAATCGAAACGGATAGAAGTTACCGGATTGAATGGATTCGGATAGGCATTATGCAAAGCGAATTCCTTTGGTACTTCTATGACACGATCCGCAATTTTCTGCGTTATCTTGGTTACTTTCTTTAAAAGCTTGTCAAACAAGTCGCGTCGATGTGCTTGTAAACGAGTTCGATCTTGAACCGTTTCACTACCCATTTTATTGGTTGTAGGTCGCAGTAACTCAGAGACAGACTGATCGTATTCGACCCGTGCTGAATCGTTGCCATTCATCGTAGTGAGAATCGAATCACGGTAAATATCTGCGGTCGAAAAATCAGCAACAGCGTCATAACTGTAACTTGAGTTGTACCACCTGTCATTTGCTAATTGCTCACCGACAAGCGGAAGGATCGGGCTTATTTTTGCTAACCGGGATAGTGCGCCCATTCCTGCTGCTGTTGTATCGCCCGATCCCGTTAATGCAGAAGTGTACCAATATACTGCACTATCAGTTTGATTTTCAGCAAGCTCCAAATCGCCTTCCATCAATTTTCCTTCACCTTCTTTTACAAAATCGCCCAACGGTGCTCCGCAGATTTTTGAGCTACTTTGGGGTGATATAACCCAGTTGCTTGGATTAGCGGGTTTGAAGTAACTAATCGTGTCACCATCGAGATATTCGTTGAACTGGACTGCGTGGAGCACGGGATTGTTAGAATCGTCCCGCATATATAAACCATTCAAATTTGCTGGCAAATGGAACGCGTTACCACCAAAGACGAAAACTGGTGATGAATCAACGATATAGATAATGGGGAATCCTTCGATACCATAGAAATTATTACTACCAACATCCTTTTGTATTGGGTCGTAGAAACTGGGTGCTGAGTTCCCTAACGCATTCACTGCATACGGATAATTACCCGAGAAGTGAGTACAAGTAACTATCGGATCTGCTGCATATACACACAAACCACCGACATAAAATGGATCCGAACCATTATCCCGAATCACGCTCGAGGAAATCAAACCTTGCCGCTTATCACCCGGGAAATTATTCGACCAATTGATTCCACATTTCACGTTATCTACAATAGTATCAGCACAAAACTGTACATTCGAATAAAGCGACTCGATACCAGTTGCATAACTACTGATTTTGGTATTCATTACAGAAACGCTGTCGGAACATTGTTGTAAGTACATGCCGGTCTCGTAATTGACACCCTCTAAGTCACAGTGATCAATGGTTCCGCGTGCTAAATTATTCAAAAAGATTGAATAGCAGGTTGGACCAGTAAATGTGCAATTCGTTATAGAAAGCGACGAAGTTGTGCTTGAACCGCTCGCATAAATTCCTGTAGTACAATGGGTGAAAGTACTATGACTTATTGCGATGGTATCTATGAGAGTCACAAAATTAATTCCAATGGTACAGGTATCGAAGAAAACTGAATCGAGCTTCACCTGACCACAGGCGCTTGTTATTGCGTACGGAAGGTTTGAAAATCGCACATTCTTACCAATTACTTTGCCACCTGATTGTACTTCAATTGCGTGCCAATCTTCAGGAGCATCTTTCGTTGGACAATCGACTCTTGTACAGCTTCCAGCCGAATAATTGAAGTGCAAAGTAGAACCTGTTGGTACAATGATCCTACCAGAATCAGCAAACGTGATATTAGCGTTAGTATCAATATTCACTGTCTGGCCCGATGGTACCGTAACCGGAGCATTGATGTACGCATCGTGAATCGCTAAAGTTGTAGGAAGCACACTTGAACCATACGTGAAATATCCGTCTGAAGTATCTGAAGTGTTGGGAGTACTATTAAGTGCAAGAGAAACCTTGGCATACTTGGTATAGGTGAATCTTGATGAACCATCTGGTGTAAATGAGCCACTGCCATCATTTGGTTCTGAAGGTATTTGAGTAGTGTACCTCCAATTAGAGTTACGGGCATCCAACCCAATAGTAACGGTAACGTTACTTGGGTTACTTTCTCCACTATATCCATTCCAAGTAACTAGAATTTGATTCGTTTCTACAGACTCGCCACCATTGGGTGAATAAACATTTGGAATTTCCGGTTTATAGCATTCTAAGTCATACGTATTACCATCGAAAACAACATCGAATACATATTCGCCGGGACACGTACCATTAGTCTCTGGATATTGGTATACGGTGTTGCATATCGAAGAATTTCCACCCAGACCGTACTTACCGTATTCCACAATCGGATTTGATTGCAATTGAATCATTTTCAAGCCGCTTTGTAAATCCGAAACGTACGCAAACGAATGACTCACATTGATATCTTGAATTTGATGGTACGGCTGCCCATAAGGTTGCGTGGATATTGGTGCGGTAGGGGCAGTGGAACCTCCGATATAGTACTTATCAACATACGAACCATTCGCATCATTTCGGACGAGGTAAGCATATTTTCCTTCAACATCTACATTTTGAAACGTACCTTGAATTGCATAGCGGTAATTAAAACTCACTGGTTCAGTACCCATTTGGTATACTTTCGCAGATTCGGTACCCGTTAACAAAACAAGTTGTGCAACGCCACCGACCATCGACCCTGCCAACCTCATGCTTCCATTTTGTGTCGATGTAGGAAAAATATATTCAAAGATTTCATTAATTTCCACCTTATCTACATCAACGTCTATCAAATCACAATGGTTCTGAAAATCTTCCAACGTTGCAAATATGCGTCCACCAAGAATTAAGATGTCTTTTACCTCTCTAATCCCATACGGACTCATGTCGTACGTATTTTGTAGGGTAATTTGCCCGGCATCATTTACTACGAATTGTTTTAGGGTCGGTCCACTACACATCCAGATTGAATCACCGTTAACCGCAATGCGTCCTGGTGGAAAAGAGTATGTACTACTCACTCCTAAGGCTCCAATATTTTCTGGGTTGGTGACATCAATCGTACGAATTCGGCAGGATGACTCATCAATTTTTTGTACGACACAACAAATTTTTTTGTTAGGCGTCTGCGCAACTTTTGCATCAATAACTTCAGATGTTCCAGTATACTGAGCGCTCGCGTATCTCAACTTACAATTTGGACTCGCTGAATATGCATAAATAGTTGTATCGAAAGAATTATTCGTCACACGAAGTTCTTCAAGTTGACTAGTATCATAGTTTTCTAAGCGGATATGATGCGGTCCCTCTGAGAAATGGACAGTATCCACTAATCCGCTATCGGTCGATCCTTTAGCTAATAAAATCGACTTGCTTCCTTTAAGCACATTATCAACATATAGACGTACTCGATAATCCGAACCTTGTGACCTGTCAGGCATATCTGCTGTACCAATGTTATGTACTGCCCAATAGATTTTCGGAACGTCTCCGTCATATATGACAGTGTTGTGTACTGGTGCATTGGTACCATATAAGTTGTTAGAAGCTACTACAGGACCATCCCAAACACCAGAATTCGTCGGGTGAGGATACCAATGGTTGTGCACTTCGGGGTTGCCATCAGTAAACATATTCGTATCAGCATAGAATGACACATCTGGTATTCCGGTGTATGAAAATCCGGTTACAAGCATTTCAACTGATTTTGAGTAAACAAATGGAATATTACTACTATCCACTGATGCCCAAAGCGGTGTATCACCCCATAAACCCAAACCCATTATTGCATGAGTGTGGTCTCCACAAGACGGCACAACAAAAGAATATCTTGGCTCACGCAGTTTGACACCAGTTGCGTAACAATCTACAGTATCGCCTTGGCGAGCTAAATTCGCATATTGCGGAATCGGAAATGTCCATTCCTGATGATCCGTCCAACCTTCTGGTCGATGATAAGCATGTCCACCGATTTGAAAATTGACTGATTCCCCCCGATAAATAATTTGATATGTCGATGTTGCATACTCGCTCGGGATAGAAAGTTGCTCTTGTCGTTCCAAATATCTATTTCCCTGATGCGGATCCACAGTCACATTGGTTCCGTCATTTCGTCCCCATGCTTGTACGGTTACATTTGCTCGACCAGAATCGGGTCCTCTATCGAAACGTCCTAGTTCGAAGTCGATCTCATTACTATAGTCTTTTGCATGAAGATCCGCCTCATCATTAGTTGAATACTCATTTTTATCATCCGATATCCACATTTCAGGATGGATGTGTTCGTCAAATTTCTCAAAATCGTACGAGTTTTTTATGTCCCAATGAAATGTGCCGTACTTGAAAACGGTGTCAGAATGCACGCTGTTTCCGTACCAAACCGAATCATCTCGCATCGCATTGAGGAGAATAACGCATTTATCAAATTCGGTCTGGTTCGGCTGTCCATGCCCTAGTGGATCGTAAATGTTTCGCCAAGTGACCAATTTGTGGTAGTCGCTCCAGTTGTTGGATTTAGTATCAGTTGAGTCATAAAAATGCGTATTTCTATCATTATAGAATCGTAAATGCAACACTTCATGTCCATTTTCTGTCGTTATATAGGAATCATTACGAGACCAAAGGCCAGCTCCCTGTAAGTTTCCTTGCCAGTATGTAGAATTAGTGTGATAAGTAGAATCCCAACCTTGAAATCCGGGAAAAGCTACACTATCGTTATGATCAACTGGATTAAATGCAGTCAAGGTGGAAAGGTAATTATGGCCGCAACCAAAAAACCCGCCGGTAGCATTGTAATCTGGTATCCAATTATAACCCGAAAATGAGAATGCACTAACATCCATAGCAATGAAGATGATAATCGGAATTAACAATAGAGTGAAGAGTTTCTTACACATATTTCCTCCGTATATACGGATAGTTCTTGTTTGACCAACGAGCGTCGGTATTCGTTGCATTGTGGAACAATGAAAATAGTCACAATCAATATTAGGACATGATTTATTTTGTCCCCTTTTCCATTAATTCTTTACTTCAACAACATCAACTTCCTTGTTTCCTGAAAATCTCCAGCCGACAACCGGTAAAAATATTCCCCATTCGCGAGATTCTTTCCATCGAATCGAACTTGATGGATACCCACATTTTGTGGTGAGTTGATAAGAGTAGATATTTTTTTACCCAATAAATCGAAGAGCTCTAATTTTGCGATTCCGGGTTTAGCAAGTGAATAGGTAATGGTAGTGGATGAGTTGAATGGGTTGGGGTAGTTTTGGATCAGTGTATATTCAAGAGGAACTGGAATTCGTTCGGAAATAATAGAAGTCGAATCAGCAATCAAACTCAATCGGGTAACAAAACAGTCGTAAGACCCACCGTTGTAAGAAGTTTCGTTAGCCCCTGAAGTAGTCGGGAAGTCCGCACTTGATGTGCCTCCAACCAGGATGAATCCACCGCTACCGTCACGAGTAATTCCGTTAATCCCATCTGCACCACTACCTCCCAGATAGGTACTATAAAGTAATTGCGAAAGGGTGTTGTTCAGATGGGCAACATACCCATCTCGTATTCCGCCATTGTATGTAGTACAAAAAGCGCCAGAAGTGGTAGGAAAATTTGAACTTGATGTATTACCAACCACAATAACACCACCATTACTATCCGTCAATATCTGCCATCCATCATCATCCTCCGATCCACCGAGAAAAGTGCTATAAATCACCTGCGAACCAGTACTATTTAATCGAGTAATAAACCCGTCCCCATTGAAACCACCACCGTTATATGAAGTATCAAATGCATTAGCGGTAGTCGGAAAATCTATACTATTTGTCCACCCTGTCACGATTACACTTCCGCTATCCGCTGTAATAATTTGTTCGGCATTATCACTTCCAGTGCCACCTAAGTAAGTGCTGTAAAGGAGTTGAGTGCCACTACCATTGAGATGGGTGACAAAACAATCACCATAATCACCACCATTATATGAAGTACTTAAAGCATTAATCGTAGTTGGAAAATTTGTACTGTTTGTCCAACCGGTAACGAATGCACCACCCATACTATCAGCAGCGATTCCGATACCCCATTCTTCCATTGAACCGCCAAGATAAGTACTGTAAATCATTGCCGTTCCCGAACTGTTTAAGCGGGTAACGAAACAGTCGTTCGATCCATTATTAGTCCGGTCGTAAGCATTATTTGAAGTTGGGAAATCAGTGCTATTAGTTAAGCCGGTAATGAGAACACCACCACTACTTGCAGTAACAATCGCTCTGGTTTGATCGTCATTGGTACCACCCAACAAATCACTGTAGATTATTTGCGAACCAGCACTATTGAGATGTGTAACAAAACAATCAACTCCTCCTAACAAACCAAAAACATGTGTATGGGGAAAACTGAGTAAACTTAATGTTTCACCAATTACAAAAACCCCGCCGCTGCCGTCATCGACAATTCCTTCCGCATTGTCGTTATCCGCACCACCAAGAAATGTACTGAACAGTAATTCGGAACCATCGGAACTAAGATGAGTGACAAAACATTCTTCATTGCCATTAGGAGTGGGATCGAAAGCTCCGGTTGTTGTAGGGAAATTACCGCTGGTAGTGGTACCCGTTACAATGGCTCCACTATTATCGTCACTACAGATACCATATCCACCTTCATCCCCCGATCCCCCCAAAAACGTACTATAAATGAGCGGATCAATTCTCAGCGTGTGTTCTTTCTGATATCCATTCGGCAGGGAAATACCAAATTCATTTTTGTTGGTGATTTCGAATTTTGCATCGACTTCATTTCTCGCACCACCGGAAGAGATTTGATATACTTGCGGTAATGCTGTTCGTAATTCGCCCAACGAAGTCGGTAGTTTGAGTTCATTACTGGATCGAGCCATCTCTCCTATTAATCCTTCGCAACTCATTCGGATTTGGGAGGGATCGGCACCGGGTTGTACGACAAAATCGAACTCGAGTTTTCCATTTTCTTCATACCATTCGATATCGATGCCATCCCACACATCGCGATACACGATGTTCGTGTAGTTCCGGCAGTTCGGTGCCCATTTGGTAGAGTCATTCCCCAAGAAATAGTTGTTGTGCCATGGCAATTCCCCCGTTGCCTGTTGCCCGTTACCCGTTGCCTTCACGAAGTGAAACTTCAGCGCGTGACTCTTCATCGGGTATCGTGCTGGATGTCGTCGCAACATTTCAGGTAAATCTCTATCCATTGGATCAACGATAGGCGCTTTTGTCCTATCCTCTTTCATCGTGAGCAGAGTAATACCATCCCGTTCGAGGAACCACGTCATTCCATTTCGAGCATTGCATTTGTATAGGACACGACTATCCCATTGACCTTTGTTCTCCGTAAAGAAGAAGGGATGAGGTACATTCGTAGTCTTGGCAGAAACGGCAAACGATATAGTTGCGGCAAGGAATAGTATGCTGGTGAGGGTAAAAAGAAGTAATAATCGATGCTTGTTAATCATGGCTTCCGCTTTCTCTATGAATGTGTGAAGCAGAGTAGAAGTTGTTGTATACATATTACACCTCTTCGAAGAAATTGGCAATACTAACTTTTGATTTTTACAAAATAGTCTGCAAACCCGCATAAAATAAGTACCATTTAGCTAAGCAAAGTTAATTATAATTGTCGACTTGCTTCTTGATAACTATAAAGTTATTTCTACATTCGTAATTTCGTTTGATTCTGACTCTCGGAAGAAAACTGTAAATTATTTTTACAGTGTATTTTTCTTTGTTCTTGTTTATAATACTCATGTCAATATTGTGAAGTTGTAAATTTTATCATCACAATTTAGGATTCTATTGTAAAATTATTCTACTTTCTCGAAGCGTCATGAATTGACTGTTCAAGCGAACAAAATTGGATTTCACTCGACGAAAGACTCTCTGTTGTCATCATTATCCATGATCGAGATCTATATTTTGGTAAAAAGTGAGAAGTCGAGCAGAAAGTTCTATTGTCACTAAAAACGAAAAAGACAAGGCACAAGGTCTTGTCTTCTTTTATGAGCGTAGCGGGGGAACGTTTGAGGACGCACTCATAACAAGTTATGAATTGCCATTTAATGAGGCACGAAATGGAGCTATCGGAGAGCAAGCCAGCGAAACAAAAGCGGAGCTTTTAGCCGCTTGAAAAATTGAAGCAATTTACTCAGTGAGCGGAGAATTTGGAAAATTCTCCGCTTGGTGCTTCGCACTAAAAGCGGAAACCCTCCAATCCGTTACCGCCCAACCACCCACCCTAAGGATGAAAAAAAAATATAAAACCGCCTCACAATTGGTGAGGCGGTCCTTTCAAGTAAAAACTTATGTTCCTACTTCAATAACACTGCTTTCTTGGTAGCGACAAACGAAGGCGAGCGCATCGAAATAAAATATACACCAGATGAAACTTTCATGCCGCTGGCATTGTTGCCGTTCCATTCGATATGGTAGGAACCGGCTTGGAAATTCTTATCGGCGAGGGTCGCTACCTTCCGGCCAAGTGCATCGTACACGATGATTTTCACTTTACTCGAAGTGGGAACATCGAAGTGAATTCGGGTCGTCGAGTTAAATGGGTTAGGATAGACAGGATATAACTTAAAGCTCTTCGGGAGCGGTGCCTCAGGTTGAGTAGGACTCATGACTTGGGACATTGCAAGCATACTGTCTGTCATAGCACGGGCAATTTCAAGGTTCTCATACTCGAATGGTTTACGTTTCGCTTTCGGTGTCCGCAGTAACCAATTCGACAGATACTTGTCGTAGCGAACACGAAGCGAATCATACGAATTACTTTCCTGTAAAATTACTTCGCGCACGTTATCCGCAATGGAAAAATCCTTCTCGGCATCCAATTGATAAGTCACACTGAACAAGAGCTCTTTACGGTCGGGACCTTTATAAGTAAGCAATTCTTTTAGCGAAGTTTGTTTTTGAGCAAAACGTTCGAGAAGAGAATCGATAACAAAACAACTATTGCGTTCCGGTTCTTCAATACGCTTGTTACTAAGAGTTGCGCCACATTCCAAACCTGCAGAAGATTGTCCAGTAGTATCCCAATGAACAGTATCTGCTGGATAGAACCGGTTTAAAGTTGCATGTGGCTCGAAATAATTACCTGCCAATTTTATTTTTGAGCTAACCGATCCACCATAACTAAAATACGTACTTGATCCGAGAATAAAGGTGTTTCCACCGTTTTCAAAATCCGGAGTTGAACCAATCATATAAAATATTCTGGTACTGTCACCTTCGATTACATTTGCACCTACTTTTGCGTTTAGAGTATCCTTAAATAGTGGTCTGCCACCATTATTGATATAACACGCATTCGGTCGATTTGCATAAATATGGTTGCAGGTGAGAATAGGGTCTGACGAGACGATATAAATTCCTCCTACCTTTGAAAATTGATTGCTGCCATTATTGTGTACGTCACATTCGGTTATTCGTCCTTTAACATCCGCAGAGCTATTATTATGATCCCATGAAATTCCCACTTTACTATTGTTCCAAATCGAATCCCTTTCCAATGTCGCATTTGCATAAAGCGCCCATGCACCATATAAAAATCCTGAAATTTTCGAATTTCTGACTCGATTGATTAAGGAATCGTTGGATTCACCATCGAAAACAACGCCGTATCCCGCGCCAGCTGTTTTCGAAGTAAAGACGCAACTATCTGCATCGACAGTTGCGGCATTATGGAACCATGAAATGTAACTGGAAGAGATGGTATCACGGCGCATTAAAAGAGTATCCGTTTTCACGGTTGACATTCCGGCATAAATGCCATCATCCGCAGTGATATTGCAACTGTCCACCAATACATTACGCATTAAGTGTGTAACTTCAATCGCATATGTAGTGCTATCCATCGTGCATTGCGAAATATCACTAAGACCCGCAATCGAATCGATTGAAATTGCGATGTTGGCAATATTATGAAATGAACAATTGCGAATCGTGACGGGGCGCGTAGTCGTAGTATGTGTACCATATACGGCAACGCCATTCGAATCATTCTTAAATGCAATATTCGTAAGGGTCAGTGTATCGGTCTGCAACGTATCGATAATAGGGTGTGCGCAATTCACGAATTCACAGGAATCGAGTTCAACGATGCCGCCTTGATTATGGATGACTATGGGAAGATTCTCGAAGTGGGCATGTTTACCGATGACTTTCCCGCCGGGGAGTACTTCGATGGCGGGGTTGGAAAGGGTCGCACCATCATAGAGTTTGACGGTTGTCATTTTATTGAGTGAGTCAGTGCTGTCACGACCCGCAAAGATAAGGACTCCGCCTGAATCGACAACTAACTTACCAATGTCTGCTAAAATTACTTTGTAGTTTGGGTAGATGATACTTGTATCCCCGGAGTACATGGTATCCGGTTCTATGAAGTAATCGTAAAAGTTTTCATACTTTAAACTATCTTCAGGATCATTAAAGCTGTAAGTTGAAATTTTGTATTTAAAATGTGAATTCGATTGTTTAGTTTTTTTCCCGAAATGGATTGCTGTAGCAGTCTTGTAAGATTCATGTAAAGTACTATCCGGCCCAACAATATTAGTTAGAGATGTTACAGAATATTGTGTTGTTTGCCTTTTAGCCGGACGAAGAGTATCCACAAACACAGTATCCCCAGTAGTGATTAAACCCGAGACGCATCGTAACCAGTTTTGACTTTTTCGATACACTTTGCTGATTGGTATAGGAATCCCACTAAATTTTCGACGAAACGCCGTTGTCCATGAAATAGCGATGCTGTCACAATCCTTTTTCCAATATATGGCATCTACTTTGGGGGGTGGTGGTGTGGGGAAGGAATCATTTGAACGCATATTGTGTTCCCAATAAACCGACCACAGTTTAGGGTAATCAGGAGTGCGATAGGTAATCGTTGGACTACCGAATGATGAACTAATTTTATTGTAAAGATCGTATTCCGTGAATAATGAATTTGCATCATGTGTGGTTAAAGTCGTCCAAAAACCATCGTAACAATAATTATCGCAGATACCATCGGGATCAGAATCCGGCTGAACTGCATCATTAACATTATTATCACGTAAATCCCACAGAATTCCCGCAACTTTACCTTCATTAAACCCTTTTATTGCATCAATTTCAGTTAAGACTCTTACATTTTGTCCCCGAATCTGTCCTGTTTCAATATTGACAGAAAATCCAAGTGAATCAACCGTGTTAAAGTTGATATAGAATGGTGAATTTGTAACAGCACAGGCAAAAAAATTGCAAAATCCCTCTGTCCAAGCTTTCAGTTCGTTGGTTGGTCCATCCCAATCATGTTTAGCACCTTGAGAATTTGATATTTTCAAAGTGTCTGCGACAATATGTCCAAATTCATGCAAAACCGAGCAATCATTCCATTGGGAGTGATCTTTTTTATCGATATAGATTATCCCATTCACGCGACTATTTCCAAAACCTGAAGTATCTACATAACCAGAATCTTTCCATACAACTTGATAATTTCCCAAATTAGTTATTGACAAAGTATCATTAACCCAAATATTACCTTTAATAATCGTTTGCCCAATGGCCATTGCCCCTTCATTTATGGAATCTACTGGTGATGGAAGTGTATCGTTTCCCAAATCAATTAGACTATTTTGCCGAATATGATGCAATAAAGTATCTACACGTATATCTTGAGTTCTTAGTGAATAAAGAGTACCATTCGGAGAAGGTCGAACCTGACAAATCGTATGATTATTAGAATCTCTAAACTCTGCAATCGCTTTTACGTATACACCTGCCCTTACGACTGCGCTATCTTGACCAGTGGGGAAATTGAATAAACCCGCATCATCAGTATTTGTTGAATCGATTTGATTACCTGTTCCAACACTAAATAATTTAACTGTTGTGAATACTAATGGACTTTTCGTAATCGAATTACTTGCACACCGTCCATCTACATACCTTTGATAAAATAAATTACCCTTAATGTGTACTTTTGGTAATGGTGAAGCTACAAGTGTATAAGTAATCGAATCGCTTAAAGTATCTCGGTTTGTGTAGTATGGGTAGTAACTATTATTTCCATTATCGGTACAGTCCGTGGCATAACTTAATTTAACGGTAAAACTTCCTCTTAAATCATAAGGAAGAGGTGTAGTATGATTCCTGTTATTATAAAGATTAAATGGGAAAACACTTAAATTTGTATCATCTGGTGTCGGAGAGGAATTATTGGGTAGATAAGAAAATACCTGCAAATAATCTGGATAATAAAAAGGATCATAATATTGCCATACAGTATCACCTCCGGAGTATGTCCACAAGGAATCTATGTCTGAATGATAACTATACGAAACAGATATTTTGATATCATACTTTTTGTTTAGTTCGAACGAACTTGGTAAACGCTGTGTAGGTCTACCATTTGCATGAACTACACAATTTAGAGTTATGTTATCCACATTTGAATAATGAATACTATCCAAAGGATGAATAATCGCTGGAGTAACACCGGTCAATTCCGCGTAACAATGCGTTGGGAAGGCACTTACAAAAACAAGTAGAAATAGACCTGTTAAGGTATACCGTATTGGTGAACTCTGCATATCATGTTCTCCTTGAAGGATACGTATCTATTTATTGCAATCCCATCTCTTTCGGACTGTTACTTTTTTTCCATTACAGCATTTCGTTCAACGGTTTGTTTCTTTAATAATACCGCTCGATCTTGAAGAGATTTGGTCCTCTCATCGGAGGGTTTCATTCGCAATATCTTTTGATCAACATCATACAGATCGGTAATCTGTTTTGTCACTAATGTTACCATACTCTGTAATTGCTCTTTTGTAATGCGATCCATGAAATCAAGCGACAAAGCATATTCGATGCGATCATAACGGGGTGGTGCATACAACAGAGTATATTTTCGTATCAGCGCAACTTGATTGGAATCGTAGCTACCGGACAAGTCTTTATACTTAGTGGAATCAGGATACAAGGGGATATCACGTGTCAATTCCGCCAAATCGCTACTCAAAGTAAATGGAGTCGCCTTCATCTTAGCGCCTTGGAGAAAGTACTGATAATGATTTCGCTCTTCTGTTCTCCGCTCGAGTATACCGGGAAATACCAGTGAATCCCGAATCGCTCGTTCCCTTTCATCTCGACTCGAAAACCATATAACGGTATCTTTAGAGGCGTAGAAAAACATTGTTCTATGCATAGGAAAACGAACTAACTTTGGTTCAACTTTCCCCCATATAAAGTCTTCGAGTACAGAAATTTCGTAAGTTCCCGGCTCACTAATCTTGAAAAGTAAATCCATCCTTTTATCAAGAGTACTATCTACTATCCCTTGCCAATGCGTTTCACCTTTTAGTAATTGTACTCCAGCAGAAAAAGAAACATCAAGCGAAGCGGGAACGGTTTGTTGACCAATACGAGCAAGTATCATAACATTAAAGGGTTGGTCAAGTTTAAGTTTTGCCGCATAAATATCCATATCACCCATTAAGTGACCTTCTGAAGCTATCGAACAAGTTATTGCGACTAAACTCAACAACAACATTGTCAATAGTGATACCGGAGTCGAAAATTTCTTCCACATACACCCTCCTTTTTTAACTCGCCGCAACGATGTAACAATTCAATTTGATTAAATGCACTGTTGGTAAGGTAATTACTGTTTACTCTATTCGTCAAATGAAAATTTGAAGTAACAATTATGACCATTTATGTGTTATTAACAAATTGATCATATTTACGTTTTGTTTCACAAACGCATACCCCTTTTCTCGTAAGAGAAGTTTTCTAAACTTTTTATGTTGCATTTTGAAATTGTTTTACAAAAGCAAATTATTGCGGAGTTAAAAATATCTCGCAAAATGTACAAAAAATACGTCGCTGAAATGCACGACTTTTTGCCCTCCGACGACGAGTAAAACATGCCTTCATACCATTTTTACCCATTTATCGCACATCAATCTTAACATATTGATATTTAAGTGCATGAGTGTCTCGTTTGTTAATTATCGAGACTTATAATAAGGTACGCGCGGGGGAAATTCACTCACCCTCCAGACCTTTACCTCCCATCCACCCTCCCTGAATATAATCCTTCGGTAAAGACTACTATCTACCAAATACTACTGATTACGCACCAGTAACCCACCCTTTCACTTTCCACGCTTTGACCGGTTACTTTCGCACCGGTCACGCTGTCGTTTCGGATCCGTCGCGGACCGTCACTGAAAGTTTCGGGTGGTTTACTGGTTACCATAATCAGAATTTTCGCGGTGTGCTTCGCACCGGTATCTAATCGGAAACATGTCACCGTCTTTGATGCCCGCACACAAAACGTAACGCGCCGGTTCCCGGCTTTCAAGGGTTTCATATACTTCGTGCGTACCCAGACGGCGGGCTGTCCACGTCCCTACGGGCTTCCCTCGCGCGAGCCCACCGCTCGGATAACCAACGCACAAAGCCCTTGACAGCCACCCGTGCGCGTTAGTGTGCGGTTAGCGGGCATCTTTTTTAACGGTGACTTTCCATCTTTCGGCGTCGTTAGACGTGGTTATATTGGTAGTCATGGACGATACAAAACCAAACCAAAACGACCGAAGCAAACGACGGAAGCGGAAAAGCGAAACCGACGAGTATCGGTATGAAGTTGCACACTCGGAAGAGATGCAGCAGAGCGATATTGATACGCTGGCAAGGTGCATTGCCTCGCTCATTTATCAGGAAATGCAGGCAGTAGCCATCGAAGCGATGAGCACCGCTTTACCGGTTTATAATCCGCTGACAGACGCAAAAGGAACCTCGATACGGGTAACCGATGAGATGAGGCATAGATACCAACTGAGCATGAGTGTCAGTATGGACTTTCAAAAATTCACTGAGAACAACAGCGAATATGCCGAGCGAGTGAAAGACGCAATTAGGCGCAAACAGGAACTTAGCAAGTATGTCACTGAGAACTTTCAAAAACTCATTGACGAACAAACAGGAGAATCCCATGAGTAAGCAAATACCGGCAGTAGGTTATGTTCGATGTTCGACCGAACAGCAGGATGACAGCCCCGAACAACAACAAAAGGCGATTCTCAGCTTTGCGGAAACGAAAGGTTACGATGTACAAGAATGGTTTACCGATTTTGGCAAATCGGGAACTACGTTCGACCAACGCCCCGCATTTCAACAATTACGGCAAGCGGTAGAAGGAAATCCACCGTTTCAAGCGGTGATATGTTACGACGAGAGCAGATGGGGGAGACCCATTGACCCGGAAGAGAGTACGTACTGGAGATTCTATTTCCGGCAGAGGGGAGTTGACGTTGTTCCTGTGATAACGTCGATAGACCCGAAAAGCGAATTTGCACCGATGTTGAAATCGTTCGAAAGTATCCAAGCCTCGCAGTATAGCAAAAAGCTGTCAGAATTGACCCTACGAGGCGGAATGAACAATAAGGAATATTCGAACGGGGGAACGGCTCCTTATGGTTACAAGCGCGTTGCTGTCAATTTAAAGGATGGTTCTAAAAGAGACCTTGACGACGCGCAATGGTCGGTACATAAACAGGAAAAAGTAAAATGGGAACTCGGCGACCCGAACGAAGTAGATATCGTAAAACTAATCTACAAGCTTCGCTTAGAGGGGAAAGCCTATGTACTAATCGCAGAAGTTTTGAACTTGCAAGGCGTCCCTTGCCCGAAACGCGGCAGGTGGCGCAACAAAGACCAAAAATGGAGCGGTAGCACCATCAAAACTATGCTCGAAAATCCGGTTTACTATGGAGCCCGAGCGTATAACCGCCTCAGCATGAGTAAGATTATTGCCCAAAAAAAGGGCAAACCGTTAAGTCACGGAATCCAACGACCATACTATCGAAATCCCCCCGAAGAGTGGAATATTAAAGAAAACGCACACCCGGAAATCGTCTCGTACGAAGCGTGGAAACAAGTCAATGAAGCGACCGAACGCGAACGCGGAACGAAACACAACCAGCACACGATACGAAGCTCTTACTTGCTCACGGGATTGATGACTTGCTCGCGTTGTGGCTTTGCGTTTCAAGGTTGGTCGAGTATGCGGAAAGGGCACAAGTACACCAAGTATCTTTGCGGTGGCTACGCAAATAAGCGCGCGTGCGATTACTGTGCTTTCCACTGTGCACCTATCGAAGAGTTTGCAATCGAAGCGATTAAAGAAACACTCAATGAGACACTCGTCTCGGGAAAGATTGAAGAGTACCTCGCCAAATTGATGGATGTTGACCCTAAGCAAACCGCAGTCATAAAAGACCGCATCAAGAAAGCTTGGGAAGAAAACGACCGGAAGCGCAAGAATCTCGCCGAAGCGATTGCACTTGGAGTTAATACCAACGCGATAAAAACGCTCATGGAAAAGTTAGAACAATTGGAAACAGAAGCGGTAGCTTTGAAAAAGCAATCGGCACTTGACCAAAAAACCGATGCTTTAGAAATTGAGGTAGAGTTTCACGTCGAAGCGGTAAAACGGTTTATTGCAGATTTTGACAACGCCATCACAAACGCAACCGATGACGTGAAAAAAACTATATTGAAGAAATGTATTTCCGGTATCGTTGTAGACCGGGAAGAAAAAGTACTGAAATTTGATATACGAAAAATTCCGGCAGTTACACCGGAACTTCTCAACCGATACAGCACCCGTAAACCCTTGAAAACGTCAATTGCAAGTGTAGTGAGTGCAGCGTGTAGCGGGGGCAGGCAGTGCTGTGGAACTGAGGACGCTTTGTCGAACGGGCTCAGAAGTGAAAGAACCAGCACAGATTCATCGAATCTTGTGAGTGTGTAATAACAATGACTTGTATTCGCAAAATCCGTCGCAAAATCCCTTTCTGTGGTTGTATGATGAGGTATCGTCGTATGAGTACCATTCATTAGGTCAGTGGTTTTAAGCGGTCGATGATTTGTCTCATCTTCAAATCAGAAAATAATTTCTCATAGAAGATCGAGTCCGATCTGAGCAAAAAGAGTAGAATGTCAGTGGTACATCAAGAGTAAGTGTTTAAATTTGTACACTACTGAGTAGGTCGGTGGTTCATTTCGTGTACAGCTACTTTCTAATGTATTCATTGCATATTACTTTGTTAAACTTAAATTCGTTACTCGTAAGAAACGCATCTGTAGCCGTTTTTGCGTATAGTAAGTCAACAAAGTTCGAAATGTCTGGCGATTCAATGATACTGACACACGTACGGTCGATTAAAAATACTCGTCCAGGAGTAATACTGCTTTTTATTGTAAAGTCCGCACCACGGAACTTGACATCAAGCCCAATGGCTGCATCCCAATCTTCGACGATTAGATCATTAACCTCTTGTGTTGTTAAACTGTAATTAGTATTTGCCGTTCGATATTTAGCAACTTGTCTAATATATTCCAAGTCAGCATTAGCTGGATGGAGGATAAATAAATTAACGATGCAATTGATTTTCTTGTTTACATCAGAAAATAGTTGAGCGAACCTATTTACTCCATGACCGCCTATTGCAGTATCGATAAGGTTTATCTTTAACAAGTCGTCATGCGGAGCATGACTGTCAATTATCTCTAACAGATTTTTTTTAATAGCGTGTTCAACCGCACCCGAACCATTGTTCGTAAATGGAAGAAATTGAATCTGGTCTAGTTCAATCAAGCCCATTTTTTGCAAATATATAACTGGCTTTATCGCACCACGCAATGGGCAGATTGTGCAGTTGCCAGGAGTCGCTGTAATTTTTTTACCAAGTTTTATTAGTGCCTCTGCATAAACATCAAGATCACTTTGAAAAATTCTTCTTATGCCAGCTTCATGGTATTTTTCGAAAAATCCTGTTTGAAACTTAATATCATCCTTATCAATTACTTGGTAGTCATTAACACTAGTAGGATACAACATGGGGTTGCAATACAAGTCAGGACCAACACCGATTGATCCAAAATTGTAATTCATTTCGAATTGACCGCTGCATTGCGACGTCAATTCACCAGTTATATCCAAGAAAGAAGCGGATGGTATCAACTTGCATTTGTAGATAGCATCATGAATGTTGAATTCTTGGTGAAACAGTGATTCGATATACGATGGCATTCGAGTTCCGTCTTATTTTCGTAAACAGAGTAAGTCACTCATGTGAATTCGTTCGTAGATTTTGTATGCTTGTCGGTGGAAACGGTCTGCGCACAGAATCGGGAGAAACTCCTGCTTTCAAAGCTGCAAGAAGACCTGCTGCCTCCCAATAATTATCAACTTGATAAAACTGTCCTGGTAGCCAAGGCAGCATCTTTAGGTCGTTCTTCATTAGATTTCGATTTTCTCGAACGGCGACAACTGTAATTCCCTGCAATAATGCGGCGAGTGTTGGTATTCCAAGGCAGCCATCCGGTATAACGAGGCATGAGATATCAGAAGCGCTAAGAACACCAGTACGCCCGAACATCAGCTCGTCAGTTATTATCTTAGGACTTCTGTACAGTCCTTTAAGGATGCAATGAAGAAACGTTAAAGAGATTGCTTCGGCTGCTTTTCGAGGATCGACGACACCTAACTCTTGATTCATGATCTCTTGGTTTTCCATCATAGGAGAATGAGCTGTAGGGATATCCAAATATGTAGAAATAGCGTGTGTCAGTAATGCTTCAACTCCACCCCAGGGATTGACTAAAGTGCTGAGAAAATAATCAGCTGGTTGGAGATTCTGTAAAGTGATTAAAGATGTCAGACCAATTGCATCGACTCTACCTTTGTATTCAGTTAGAACACGTAATAGTGGTGATAGATCATCGATCTCACCAACAGCGACACCTGATGGAGAATACGACGCACGCATTTCAGGAAAATAATCGATTATCAGAACTTCGCAATCTAATCCAAGAGTACTACGTGCTGCTCCCACACTATTTATCGCAGCATCCGTAAAGTAAGAGTCCGGGTGTTGTTGAACTACAAGAAGTAACTTGTTTGCCCTAACAGGTTGAAGACCAATCGACCCAAGCAATAATCTAGTCAAGACACTGCCTTCAACGTATAAACAATTTTCGACGGATTCATTTATATCGGAGGCATTTACGACATTGGGATGGAGTATTAACCGATCACACTGAGAAGCAAGTAGGCGAGCAACGGGAGTTGCGTCACCGGCATCTCCACCTATGTCTGCACCGATTCCGGTTGGAACCATCAGTACCGCATTAAAATGAGTTTCATTCTTATATTTTCGAACATGGCAATCAAAGAGAGATGGTATACTCGATTGTGAGTAGGCATTTTCATTTAAGCTGAGTCCAACTTCACAGTTATAAAAATCTGAACTGGATTCGGTAATTGCAAAACGAATAATTTGTTCTTTTGGAGATAGCGAAGTTCTAAGGTCTTCACCCAGAGAGACAAGAATATTTTGCTTGTTGGTCTTGCGTGGAATTTGGATAGTTCGTTCAGTTATTCTCAATTGATGAATCCTTCCATTGTGATTTAAAATCGGAATAATCGAACGATCTTCTAAGAACAAGTTTTCCATCAGTGTCAAGAGAATAAATATTCGGCAGGTTTATTCCGTTAAAGCGGTGAGCTTTGACCAAGGAATAAGCACCGACATTTTTGAAGATTATTTTATCATTAATCGATAATGGATTGGGAAATCGGTAAATACCAAATAAATCACCAGCTAGGCATGACCTTCCTGCGAGCTGATATCGATACAATCCATTCTTCACTGCTCCAATAACTTCAGGTCTATACGTATACTCGAAAACCTCAGGTAAGTGATTAACAGTAGTATCGAGTACAGCTATTTTTTCTCCATTCTTTTCAAAAATATCTATCACACTAGCTACGAGAAGTCCAGCATCATTTACAATTGCTTGTCCTGGCTCAATGATAACTTCTACTTGATAAGATTCTCTTAGAACATGTAATGCCGTTTGTAATGGAGCTAACGTTTTCATCGACTGAAATTCGTAACCTCCACCGAGATTAATCCATTTAAGTGTAACTAGAAACTTTTTTGGTAGAGTCAAGATAAGTGAAATGATTTTGCTCAATGGCAAAGCTAAATGACTTTCACAGTTGCTGTGTATGTGAATACCCTCAATATTGTACCTACTCAACCCATCATCTTTTAACATATTCATGAATGTATCAATCTGTACACCTAATTTTGAATCACGTCGAGCAGGATCGTAACGTTTATCACTCACAAATGAAATGTTTGGGTGAATTCTTATTCCTACGCTTAGCGATTTGCAATCTCCCTCTTGAATCAATTTGAGCTGGTGAAATGAATTTGCTGTAAAGAAATTACAATACTCGCGAATTTCGTCAACCTCATGAAAAATAAGCCCAGGTGAAACGAAATGTACGACACCATCTTCTCTAAGAAACTCACGAGAATAACGCGCCTCAAAAACTGAACTCACTGAAAATCCCGATAGCCGCTTTATCACTTCTTTCATTAGGAATGGAAGTGGCAATGCTTTTATAGAATACAATACTTTTATCCCGATTTCTGATTGAAACGATTTGTAGAAATTTAGTGACTTTAGTATTTGTTTTTCATCGAAGAGAAAAATAGGAGTCTCGGGAAAGCGAATTGTCCCGATGTCAGAACCCAAGTTGTCTTTCTTAGAATTCATTTGGCAAATATTCTCTTAAATTCTGACAAATTCCTGACACCATTAAGGTAAGGTTCTCTAGTCGCCATATCTTTTACTTCATCGGGAAGTAGTTTATAAGCAAGTCGAAGAAATTTCCACCCTTTTTTCATATCTTTTTTGCGTCTCCAGCGGAGAAGTTCGCATGCATAATCATAGGGAATCCAAGCAGAAATAAAATGCTTACTGATGGCCTGATCGAATAATTGGAATATTTCCTTAACTTTTTCTTCTTGATCTACACTGAGATCATTGAAAGTGGAATCTGAAGAGATACTATCTTGATTATCTAATTGATAAGACATCGATAACGCCTCATACCATTCAATGTCTGGCGAATTTTTGTCCAATAGTTTAGCTTGTTCGTATCTATTTTTTTCACTCTCATAATCCGTCTGTTCACCTTCTACCAGACCAAGGATAAGAATTGCGATAGAATCATTTGGAAAGTTTTGAGTCAACTGTAATGCCGTTTCACGGGCGTCCAAGAAGGCTTTCATAAAGTATTCTTCTTTTAACTCCTTAATTTGTTTTAAACTTTTGGCTCGTTTAATTAACTTGTTTAATCCTAACATCATCTGTGTCATAATTAAAGTTTCAGAAAGCCAAATACTTGTTGGATTGAGCTTAAGGGCATCTGATAACAACTTTGCCCCTTGCTTCATTCCAGGTAGCTCATCATTCAACACACGAGGTTTTATTTCTAAAGTCCAGTCAGATCCTAAATGGTAATGTTTCAACTCAAAAACCGGGATTTTATGCGAAATTCCTTTTGGTAACATTGTCTGCTGTTCATCAAAGTGGTAAATTTTTTCCGTTGGATATTTTTGCAAAGCACCGTAAGCAGCTTCGCTTACAAATATGTTAGTATAACGACCGTTACGAGATTCTGTTTCAACACGCTTTGCCAAATTAATCGCGTAGCCTTCAGGAGTAAACCCCAATGGGTTCCAAATTTTATCATATCTTTTAGGTTCTTTTCGTCTATGAACATTTCCATAATGTATCCCCACACCGATATCAACTGGAAGTAATTTGTAATTTTTGATTCTGTCAATATTCTCTTCTGAGTTTACCCAAAGTCGTTTAAGTTCTAACGCAAAATCCAACCCCAATAAAACAGCACGACCCTCAACATAAGGCTTCGGATCGACATAGGGTAAATAAATAATAAGTATGCCCTCATCACCACGTGTGTCTAATTTAAAATCTTGTAATAAATGAAAAATATCAGGATTAATCTCTTTCTTAATAATTTCAAAAGTCGCACGGAAGATATTTTGAAATTCTCTTACGAAGTCATAGTATTTCGCAGGTGTTTTGTGATTGGACACTTCCGATGCACCTATGATATCTGCGAATAATATTACCGCATTCCTTTCTGGCGAGTCGTTGGAACCATTTTCAGAAACCGACCTTGTATTGACCACGTCGGTGTGGAATCGTCTGCTCCGCGTATGCATGATTAATTGATCTCCTGTATAGAAAAAATGAAGGGATCGCTTCTACTAGTTCTAAAATTAAGGGATACCGACAATGAAACACACTCTTGTGATCTGACAATTTTGGTATGTGGAAGCGGAATATAGCATTGCTTCCAATGTGTCTTGCTCCATGGGTCAGAAGATAGTTCAATGTTTGCAGCTAAGCTCTTGATCGACAACCCATGCTCTGCCAGTACCGCATGCACGACATGCTTCGGATAGGTTTGCAGTATACCCGGTAATAACACTTGCACCCGGTATTCCGGCTCGTAATCGGGTAACGACCGCACCGGCTCGATTTTGAGTTTGGTTTCGGTAGATGCGTTTTCCGTACTACCGGATTCACGTTCATTCATCGGTTGCTCCCAGCGCAAAATTCACTTTGGTTATTGCCGGTATTCCGTTCCACTGTTGCATCGTCACTTCCAGAAAGCGCCACGACAGTGCTCGTTGATAGACGAATGGCAGCTTGTCGGTTATCGCGGGCAATTCGTGGAATCCGGCATGATTTGCCATAGCGACATGGACGCTATCATTCTCAACCGAAAGATCGAATGCACCACTGCGAATTAACATCTGCAGTTCGGTATCGATGCTGTCGCATATTCCGCGAACGATGGTGTTGCCATCCTGTTGTTTGTCCGCCGGTGCGCGCACGGTAAACCGAAGCGTCCGTTCAAAACCCCACCATTTTCGTTCGGTTGATACCGAATCAGTAACGATCACATCGTCGTGACTGCCGGTGCCGAATTGTTTCCGGCGCGCATCGATTTCGGTAATCAAGACCAGTGGATACGGATATCCAGCTGCCGCATGCGCAAGCTCGTCTTTGAAAACATGCAAGATGGATATCTTGGTTGTTATCCATTGTGCTAATGCCAATTCCAACTTCACGACGAGATACCTGCTAACACATTGTCAAGCGCCATCTCCACAACTTTCGGCGCGAGTGCTTTCCCATGCTCGAATGCCGGTTCGAAGTATGGTTTCGGGGTTGGCTCGACATAGAAAAACTTCCGCGTATCCCAACCACTAATGCCGTGCCGCTTTAACCACACCCGGAACCCCGGGATACTATCGATGTGTATCCAGTGTCCTTTCGCACCATATTCCACTGCCGCCGCGTAAGCGACATTGGTGCCGACAATCAGGGTGTGCTTCCCTTCCGGTACGACGACGATGCTGTTCATCAATAGTCCGGTATCGACCGCGCCGCTATCTCGTAGTTTTGTTACCGCGACTCTCCGGACATCTTCGGCAAGCGTGACCATCGCATTCTGGAGCGCTGCATTCAGCAATTGCGGATGCTTGCTGAGTACCGCTTTACACTTTGCCAGCGCTTTCGTGTCGACAACAATTTTCATTCCGAACCACTCCGCATCAGCTCGAGTTTTACATCGAGATGGGTCACCACACCGAATAGATTTTGCTCCAGCACGTCAGTCACTCCGTAGTGCATATCGCCGATGGTTACGATATCGACTTCCCGGATATCGACATCGGGCAACACCGAAATCACTAAGACATTCCCTTGCAACGTCAGGTCGCTTTCCGGTAATTGTTTGCGCAACATCGGAAACGATACTTGATCGACAGTTTCTCCTAACGCCTGCCCGCCAAATCCGACTGGTGCAATCGTCTGCCTAGTCCGCGTTGCCGATTCGCTACTGCTCGCAATTATCGTTTTCATATCGGCGCGAATTCGCTGTGCCTGCTGCGCTGTCAAGTACGTCGTCATACGGCAGCATCATCGCCGTAGAGAAGCGGTTGCAACGATAGCACACCACCGGTTGACTGTTCGACGGCAGCATCATATCGATCCATACACCGTTGCCCGAGTGCCAGCCATATCCGCGCTTCGTCGCCATGAGTCACCGTCTTATCACCGGAAGCGAATGACACCTGCCGTGACGACTTTGCCGCCATCGTTTCGCACACCAGTGCCAATGAGCGCAGTAAGAGCAATTCCCGATGTTCCGGTGTTAATACCGGATCAATCGAGTCGTTATTTACTGTGTACACCGCCGAGAAATCGCGATTCAAAAACAGCAATCCCCGCTCGATACATCGGCACAGTTGCTCCTCCGACAGATCCTGTCCGGGATCGCTAAGCGTATCGTGATAATCGAGCCGCAACTTTGCAGTTAAATCCGAGAGCGGTGTCATTTCTTCTTCTTGCCGTTACCGTTCGGCTCTTTATCCGTTTCGCCGGTCGCTTCCATCGGTTTCACTTCGATAAGCAGTCCGTATGCCAGCGCATCGCTCAGTTCTGGAGTCATTTTGCTCACTGATAGCGATGTGCCTGGCAGTAGAACTAATTCCGACGGGAACACCAACGTCGTCCCGGAAATGTTTTTTATGGTCGCCATCGCGTTAACCGTTGATGACGATTTTGAACAACAGATCGGGGCGGGTCACACCGATGGCGCACTCGAGCCAGACCACCCAACCGACTTTGAACTTTTGCACATCCTTGTATGGCTCGGCGGTGATGGAAGTGCGAATCGCATACTTGCCAACCTCGGTATCGGGCACCAGAATGACTTCCGATAGCGATGCGGCGGCGGTATTGATGAGACCGGCACCACCCCACGACTTGACGACCCCTTTCTCGAACAACTCGCGGTTGCTCTGCGGATCGAGATTCGACCAGCTCTTGAGGTCTGCCATCCGTGCACCACGCATCACGACGTACAGCGGATTCAGCTCGAGGTCTTCCACCTTGGCAATCGCCTGATAGAATGCCGTTTCGGTGAGCTTACCACCGCTCGTAATCGTCACGATGTTGGATTGCGGCACGGCTGCAGAGAGCAACGCCATTGTCCGCTTATCGACTTCCTTGCGAATCGCGTCGGCAGCTTTGTTCTGATGATCGGTGAGCGTACCGACGTTACCGCTTTTGAGCGCCGAGACATCGACCATCGGATTGGCGGGAATCCGGTCCACCGGAAACTCGACTTCGTCGTTGTCCGCGATTTCACTGGCGACGACTTGACCGCCGGTGGCGATCCAGTATGCTTTCACGCCATACACCTTCTGGTACTTCGCCGGTTGTCCGGGCGGTAACGGGTGTTCGGTTAATAGGAGCGGAGTGATAATTTTCCGGTTGAGTTCCATCTCAATCGGCGGGGCAATCGCATCCGCCATCGCTTTCATACCTTCCGGACTTTCCAGCGATTTAGTCATCAAGCGACCCATTTTCTCCATGAATTCGCGGGAGTTTACATCTACTGTATTCATGATTTTTTATCCTTGTACCGTGGGAGCATTCGTCCCGTGATTCGTCCAGAGAAACTTCACCAGACCGTCGGATGCCGAGAGTGCGCGCGCAACAATCTTGTTGCCGGACCCTGCCGTTTTGAGTTTGCCGGTACTCGCGTCGACGGTGAGCGCATCACCGGCATTGATCGTACCGGAGACGTTATCGGTCTCGTAAATCCCGTCGCCGATATAGATCACCGCCATGATTTTGTCGTTCGGTCCCGGTGTCGGCGACGTCTTGGTGCGGTTGGTACGACCGATGATGCCGATTGGCACATCCGTCGATTCACTCACCAGCGCAAACACATCGTTGCCGGTTAGTTTTACAATTTGTCCGGGATCGCCCGGACCCTGCAGTTCACCATTGCCATAGGCAATCCCCGGCAGGAGGGCATTGAGATAAGTTGCCATGAAAGAAAATTCCTTTCGGTTATTTGGTTGCTACGGCTCCGTGCGTCTGTTGATAGACCGCCATGAAACCTTCCTTTAATTCCGTGCCGAGCGTATCGCCAGGCGGAGTGTCCGGGACATTCACCGGTTTAGCACCCGCATCGGTTTTCAGTACCGGTTGATGGTTCGCCTGTGCCGATAGGTCGGGGATCGTAGCGATGCTGCTCTCCACCGCCGCCAGCGCATCTTCGGACAATGCCGCCAATCGTGCAATCTCCGTTTCGCGGTCGGCATCATTCTCGAATTTCCGTCCCTTTTGCTCGAGTCGCTGTACGAGTTCGGTCGCTTTCGCTTTCGCCTTATCTTGCGAGATGGTCTTCTTCAGCGTGTCGAGTTGTTTCGTCAGATCGTCGACTTGCTTTTTCAAATCGCCATTCTCCTGCTGCAGCGCCTTCAGTTGATCGCTATTGGGTGCCGCTTCGCTTGCCGGAGGAGTCTCCGGGGGTTTTTGTTCACTCACTTTTTTTGCCTCCACAGTGGGTAAATTGGTTGGATTCTGGAAAAGCGTCTCCAACGAAGCGCGGAATTGTTCGACACCATTCTGCATTAGCGCGAGCGCCTCTTCGTTGGTTAACTCTTCACCTTTGACCTTATTCAACAGATCGTTCAAATAACTCTGTAATCCGCTTACTAAATCCAACAGCGTCATGCTCCGCTGTTGCTGGATGAAGTATTCGGAAAAACTGAGTGCTACACTTTTCATTTTGTCTCCTGTCTTTGCAATCGAACGGATTACCGCCCGCTCGTCTGCCCCTTTATCTGCCAGCAGACCGACACCGGTGAACACCACCCCATGCAAAATCTCATACACCGGTTTGCCTTGGTATTCGCCCGCTTTGTATTTGCGCAGGTGAATGCAATAGTCCGCTTTCGATGAGAAACTCTTATGGCAGATCGAACATTCACCGGTATCGTACTGGCACTCCATCGATACCTGCCGCACAATCCCTTCCTTGATGAGCCGATAGGCGAGCTGCGCATTGGGATTATCGGAGACGAAAAGTTTGCCGGTACATTCGACCAAGCCACCCTCTTCTTCTTTCCACTGCGAATCGGTAATGCCGCCGACAATGTCGGTAAGGTCCTGCGAATGCTTGAGATCGACTTTGCGGTTGATTGCGGTGGGTGCCGCTTTAATTAGCTCTTCGCGGGTGAAATTGTCGCCGTTGAGATTCGTGCCGGTGTGTGTCAGAATAAAAGTGAAAACTGGATCGCCTGCTGGTGCCTGCGCTTCCGCTATCATTTTTATTTCTGCTTGCAGAGTCGCATGACACAATGCTTTAGGATTATCCGCAGCCGCTTTCAGCGCTTTCGGGGAATTGGCAATCAACAGATACTCCTGTGCGAAACGTCCGGAGTCGGCATCCTCTTCGGTGCGGACGATGTTATAGGCGACACTCTTACGTTTGAAGTCGACTGCATTGAATTTGGCATTGAGCATTTCTTTCAATTCCGCCGCCGTCGGAAATGCTTTGTCACGGTAACTCATCATTAGTTGCGCGCCGATCTGTGCGGTGCCATCGATAAAACCGGAAATGAGTACACCGATACTCTCGCGGTCGTATTTGGTGGGAGAATCGAAATCGCGCCGGTCGTTGTCGTGGAGCGTAATTCCGTCCCAATACGTCATCAATCCTTCCACAAAGTGGAGGTTATTCGCATAATCATTGTATCCGAATTGCGTGATATAAGGTGGGTCGGCATAGACCAGATCGACTTTCTGCTTCGCCAGCATTGTCAATGCTTGCTGGTTGTATGCTTTGCAATCCTGCCCATTGTCGAATACCAGCGCATTGGCATCATGCAGGCACTTCACAAAGAGGTCTTTGAATTCGGAGATGGGAATATTGCCGAGATGAGAATTACGATACCGTTCGGAAATACCATCGCGATACACCGAGTCGGTGAGACTCTTTTTCGAACGGCTGAATTGTCCGAAGCAGGCACGAATCAAACAGGCGCGTCCCACCGCGAATAGTGCTAAATTCTTCTTGTAACCGGATAGCGCTTGGATGTTCGCATAGGTATTGTCGAGGAATTGCAGGATTGGTTCGGTGTAGTAATAACCGTGGAAATTCTTGACAATGAAGTCGCCCGCCTTCGCATTATCCGCCATCAAAGCGTCGATATCGTCATCGCTTAGCGTAACCGACGAATTCTCGATCACTGCCTTGGCGATATGGAACGGATACTTCAATAGATCGTTCGCAACGACCCGCAATCCTTTCTGTTTATAGAAGTATCCGACATTGGCACCACCACTAAAGAGGTCGAGTACCGATGTGACATTGTCCGGTGTATTCTTCCAAATCCAATCGAGCATCGCCACCTTACTGCCCATATAAGCGGTAACCCGGGTGGTGTCTTCCTTAGCTTCGGCGTGTACGTCGGCTATCGTGAAAAATACGCTACTCTGGGAAAGTAGTTGTTCCTCTTCCTCCCAGTCGGCTTCGGAGCGGATTGCGGTTTCCGTTGGACCGCAGACAAAAATGTGTTCCTTTGCCTGCGATGCATCGCCACGGCGGTCGTTCCCCGCCAGTTGATAGCTATGATCCTTCGAGAACATCCGTGATACTTTTTTACTCTCCGCGATCAGCGATTTAATTTTCGCTTCATTCGGATAGGCGTGATCGCGGTACGAGATGATCCAACAACCAATACTGGCAGCACCTCTCAGAAACGTTTCAAAAAATGTTTCCGCAGTTGCCTGCGTAACGGTCTGCTCTGCGGTTTCGACAAACTTATGAGTCGCACTGTCGTCATTGATCGTCAGACCCTTCCAGTACGTCATCAATCCTTCGACGAAGTGGTAATAACTCTCGTAATTGGTCGTCGAGAACTCGGTAGCATACGGTGGATCGAAATAAGCGAGGTCGACCCGCACACCTGGAAGCAACTCATCAATCGTAGAATTTTCAGCACGATTCTCTTTGCCGTTGTCATACACCAGACCGTTGATTGTTGCGCAGTTGTCCCGGAATCGTTGCGTGAACTCGGCAAGTGTATCTTCAAATTTTCCGTACCGCACCGACGACTGGAAATGTCCGAATCCACCTTTTCCACTGATACATGCTTTCGCCAGTGCAAACAATGCGATGTCTTTTTTGTAACCCCGCAGTGAATCGATGTTGGTTCGAATATTGTCAATCGCGGCATGGACATCCTTGGCGAAGAACAATCCCTTGAAGTTGTCCTGGACAAAGGTTCCCGCTTTCGGATTATTCGCCAACAACGATTCGATATCGCCATCGGAAAGTGTCGTGTCGTTGTTTTCAATGATCGCTTTTGCGATGTGATAGGCATACTTCAGACGGTCGTTTGCCACAACCCGTAAGCCTTGCCGCTTATACATATAACCGACTACGGCGCTTCCACTGAAAGCATCCAGTACACTCTGTACACCGTGGGGGGTGTGTGCCCAAATCCATTCGACAAGTTTCTGCTTCGAGCCGATGTAATTCGTGACATACGAAACCTGCTCACCCTTGTCCGGTGCGGCTAAGAAAGACTCGGCGTGAGTCTGAAGCAGATAACGAATTTGCGAATCCAGATGCATAAATTACCTAAAACGAAAAACCCGGCACCATACCTCTTCCTCAGAAGTATGATGCCGGGTTGGGGGTTTCCCGCTACCAGCGCTTTCCCCTTACGGGGCGAATGATTTACATTAATTTACTTGAGCAATATCTCTCTGTCAAGTAGGACGATATGAATACTTACTGATGACAATGCGAACAAAATTACAGTGTTCGCGATCCGCTCATGGTTCGGTGTGGTTGCATTGATTGTTAACCAGTTCCTTGTAAAGCGACGAGTTGGGATCGATAATCGTTAAGATGTTCGCAGGGTTTCCCCCCTCCTTCACTTGGACAGTCTCCTGTTTTTCGATGGATGCTATTCGTCCGTTGTTTACGAAAATTGTAATCTTACCGAAAAATGGTTGATTGAGTACTTCGTATAACAGTTTCAATAAAGTAATCATATTTCACCACTCGAAATCTTCGCTATTACTTCGTCGCAACATGCAGGAAGATTGGCATACTCACCATCAAACGGACCGTAGAATTGTCCGGTGTAAGAGTTGTATGCATCCTTGTGGTATTCGAGAAAATCGTCCGGTAGCCGGTCGACTCCGCTTTCGACCAGTGCGGTAGCAATCCGGTCTGCCTCCGCTTCGCGTTCGGGATTGCCAGGTAAATACTTCCACTCGAACGCAATGGTTGACGCATCAACTTCCACCGCCCAGACCCCGACCGGTTTCCAAGTAAGCGAACCGGAAGCGTCGTCGACCAATAGCGCGTCAATCATATAGCGTACTTTCATGACTCCTCCGTTCTGCGTAATCCATCCTCGATATAAGCGGCATGCAGTGCTTCGTACCGTTGCGGATTCGCCTTTACCAGTGATTCAAACTGTTGCCAACGCTCGTCATGCGAACGATCCACTGCCGGACAGATGCGTTCGATATGGAGAATTTCCCCATCGGCAGTCGTTAGATCAACACCGAATTCCGTGTCCGCTATATTGAGTATCTTCTTTACGTGCGCATGATGGGTATCGTCTTCGTACCCACTCATACAGAACAACAACCAGAAGTCGGTCTCAATCAGGTTACCGGCAGTGTCGTATCCCGGCATGATTTTCAATACCTTGTAAAAGCAACCGATATCGAGATCAAGCGCATCTCCACCCGGGAACTCTGCCAAAATCCACGAGCCATCCGTATCGAATTGATCGAACTTTGCTTGCAAGCGATTTAATTCATCAACAAGATTGATATTCATTCGGTTGATCCTTAGTACAAACGGCGCTCTTTTTCGATTTCACGTTACAATTTGTCCTTTTATCATTTCCCACGACTGGTTTTACTACAAACTGTCGTACTTCGTCGCAGACTCGTACACTTTGTCGCACTAACGATTTCCACACCATCTGCTACAAACTGTCGTACTTCGCCGCAATCTGGTACAGTTTGTCGCATCGTTGATCCCCATTACCGGTTTGCAACAAACTGTGTATCGTTAGCGTTAACGGTGTACGTTTTGTTGCATTACCGACACTCCAGAATTACCTCTTCCACTTTCCGTCCGTCCGGCATCCGGGTAATCCCTCGTTTCTTAAAAACATCGATCAGCGTCATACGCTCATTTCTACCGACCCGGATTTCCTCGATATTGTCTAACAATGTCACATCATACTTGAAAATGGTCTCATTGCTCGAATTCTTGGCGCATTGTTTGAAACCATCAACGGTACTATACCGGTTTTCGATTACATCCTTGCCGGTAACCCGCCCGTATTTGTCGTGATCGTAACTAATCGCATCGAGGCGGCGCAGCAGATTCTTTTTGAAATAAATCCCTTCGTACCGAGAATCCTTCGCATCCTTGATTCGGGTAAAGACATAACTCGCACCGCCACTCGACATATCCTGTGAAGGGGACATGCCATCAACCGAGACACCACACCGGAGTTTCTCGACCGTACTGACGAGGGTGGCATTGTTATCGAGTACCTTATCGAAGAATGCCGGTACATTCCGGTCATCGGTCAAGCCATGCAACAATGCGTATCCCGGCATCTGTTTCTCTAACATTTCGTCGGTTACATCAAAGCGGTACTGAATCCGGTATCCGGCTTGGGGCAAACCACCGGTAGTGGCAAATTGCATCGTGCCCTGAGGTTGGTAACTCGGAAGCTTAGTAACATCCTTGACACCCAACCGTTGCGACCAATATTCCCGCAAGACGCGGATACGTTCGGTGTTCGATGCTTTCGATTTATCGAGACCATCGAGGATTCTCTTATAACCGGGTTGCTCGACATCCTTTAAAACGTAACCGTGTTTTAGAAGAAACATAAGTTCGAGGTCTTCATCGGTCGCGACCTTGCCATCGATTCCCAAATCCTTTGAGTGCTGAATAATCCGGTCTAACAAGTCGGGAGTGGGTTTACCGTCGACCAGAAACTCGATCTCGCCATTTACCGCAAAGACATTCTCATTGGCGGTAACAGTCGGGGTGTAGTAGGCAATAGTGCCGTCCCCGAAATCGATCCGGTACTGGATACTGGTATTGCCTTTACTGAAGATTTGAGTAACCGATTTACGATGATCGAGCGCCTCGATGTTTTTCCCTTTGGCAACCCGCGACTCGAACGATACAACTCCTTTTTTTACCGAAAATGATGCACCGGATTTCTTTACTACCTTCTTAACCGGCATTTTGATGTATTGCTCGAGCCGCTCACCATTTTGCACTTCCGTCAGGTTGCCGCCGGTGGCGGCGCGTTGCCAGCGCTTGATTGCCTGCAGCCAGTAATAATACCGCTCCGCCATCTGCTGGACATCGGGATCGGTCGCAGTCCGCATCGTACTCAGTTCACTCATCAAGTCGGTTGCCGCTTTTATCTTAGCGGATTTCTTTGAGCCGGATTGTATGGTTTTAACTGCGGATAAAATGGTGTCATAATATTTGTCTTCCGGTAGTGGTTGACCAGCCGCAATCGGACCTTCCACGAGTCCTTTGATCAGTTTATTGACGCGTTGGTCTGCATCCTTGAGTAATTTCATTTTTAAAGCGGTGCGGGGTTTACCATTCGCGGTTTCAGTGAAAGCCAGCAGATTCATATCCTCAACATCACCACTATCGAAATCGATACTCACCCCTTGCCAACCGGCATCCTCAGCTTTCTTCAATAGCTCTTCGGCTTGAGTCCGTTTGGGATTGGTTACCTTTACACCCGGTTTCGGGACTTCGGTAATCGCATCGAATCCCTTGAAGTTCCTATCAATGGATTTGATATATGCTTCAAAATCACGGCGCAGATTGTTCTTACGGTCGAGTAGCATCAATTTGAATTTCCGCAGACCGGCAGCATCTCCTTTGAATCGTCCGGTGGCGTATTGCTCGACGATACGCCACAAATCGTCGTCGCTTAGTTGCTCCAGCTTGCGAATGGTATCGAGTACCGGTTGCCATGGGAGTGCTATTTCACCAGTTTTATTCATCCGGTACAGCGTATTATAGATTGGTTTATTCTCACCGAATTTACTATTCGGATGATAGTCGACTGCCAGCTTGTCGTTCGGGAAATACCGCCATGCCTGTCCCTTATCGATTCCAATGAGGCGACCATCGCGGGTGCGGAGGAACTGAGCCGAGTGCCCATCGTGATTGGAAACCAGCCAATCGATTACGCGATGCCGCTGTAGTTGCTCGAGTTCAGACGTGGAGAATTTGCTTGGATCGAAAGTTGTGAGGTCGGATTTATCGGCAAGACCGCCAATCATTCGTTGGATCGTTCCGGTCTGACCATTCAATTGAACAACGCGCACTTCCACTAAATTGTCATCGACCAGTCGTCCAATCTTGTATGCGGCCGTTTCCGCCTGTGCGGCGAACTCGGACCCGGATTCCATTGGTTTGAACATCCATTCCTGACCCCGCATATCCGTCCAGATGTCCTTCGGGTGACCTCCACCGAGATCAGTTGCATGCCGTTTGAACGTGAAATACTGGGTCGGATTCTTTTCGACTTCACTCCACAGCGCATCGCGTTCGGAACCGGCAAGTGACAACTTGGGGTCGAAGTATCGCGAGATAATAATCTGCGTAATCGGTGGTTGAGGAGTTGGCGGAACAACCGGTTTAAGTAGCGATGGTGCGCGGGGTGGAGTCGGAATAGTCGCCTGCGAGATGCTGGTAACTTTGCCGCCATGCTTGGTTGCCCACTTTGCAAATTTTCCATCAATAGAAGCGGTTGCCGTTTGCCGCTGTACCGGATTGTTTGACGAGAGCAATGTGACAATTTCATCTTTTGATGCCCACTGCCAATGCGATAGCTTTGCATCTTTCGCCAGTGTTTTCAGATCGCCGGACGACTTTGCCGCTATCGAAGCCTGCCATGCCGATTTCAGTTGTTGCACTTTCTGCAATGGATCGGCGATGACATTGACATAAGCCGGGTCCGACGAGAGTGCAGCAACTTTACTTTCAACTGCGGTAATGGAAGCGAGGAACGACTGGTAATCGGTTATTTGAGACGGAGGCGTTACCGCACCGACCATCTGGTCAATTTCCTGCTTTGCCAGATTGACCAATGCCTGTTGCTGCACAACCGGAATCACCGTTTTTACGATTTGAGTGGCAAGTTGCTGTTTTGCTTTCAGAAGTTGTATCAATTCGTCTTTGCTGCGCAGCGCACCGATTTTGTATTGCTTGATTTTATCCTTGAGCGCCTGTCCACTGAGACCGGAGTGGTCGTAACCGATTTCCGCCTGATCGAGCAGTGAAATAAAATCACTCTTGGTGCGGGCAATGGCGATTCCATTCTGCATCGACAGACCCTGAATCTCCTTGATGGTGAGTAGTTGTAACTGTGCCGGATCGCCACTTTGAAATGCCTGTTGTACCTTAACACTTTCCGCTTGCTGTACTTTCGATAATTCCGACAATTTATTTGCCGGCATAATGCAACCGCTTCCGGTTACCGCCGCCATTGCCACCGGTTCGTCTTGTCCGCAGATGGCAAGTGGTGCCGAAACGAAGGTGGTGCAACGACAATTGGGGTGCCGGGGAAGCGATGGCACTTCCGCAAACAAGAATTCCTTGCCATCGAGCGGGGCACATTCATTGCAAGTCCGTTCATCCAGTGCGGTGACCCAGGTAACTTTCTTTACACCAACCATCTGATAGAATTTGGTGCGTCCCTGATTATGGGCGCGCAGAATCTCGGTGCGGGTAATGGTCTCGATCCGTTGCTGTGCGGTTTTAAATACCGTCTTACCGTTACGGCTGAACTCGTCGGGATTAGTAATCACACCACCGACTTTATCGACGATATCACCAATGCCCGATCCGGTGATAATGCCGACATTCAATTCCTGCTTGATGCTGTCTGACAGTTGCTGAGTCACATTACCGAGCAATTGCAAGTGATAGTTGGTTAGAAAGTCGAGCGCCTGCGTGTCGATGACACTCATCGCACCGCTCGCAAGTGCCAACCGCTCGGCTTGATTTAAGGAGTTATAGGTCGGAAAACCGATATTCCCGAACTCATCGATGCCGGAGTGTACCCCTTGCTGAAACGAATCGTGCGAAATGCCGGTAAACAATAACGATTGCTGTTCCTTCAATTGGTCGATAATCGCATCGATCCGCTTCTGAATCGCTTGTAATTGTTCCTGCCGGATTTGTAATCCCTGCGTGACCGAACCACGACCAGCCGAAAGCAACCCCACCTTGATTTGTACCGAGGATTGCTGTAGCGATTGCAATAACGTCTTAATCTGCTCGTCGGTGTATTTATCGACTGCCGCCAGACTCTTCGCCGTCTCCGCTAGAATGCGCTCCTGCTGTGTCATTTCAGTTCATCCGGTAAGGGCACCGACGCATACACTTCCGCGACACTTTGTGCTACCTCTTGTTTTTTATTCTTTTCCTCGGTAACCGGATCGAGACCAAGATGCTCTTGTACCGTTTGTACCGAGACAACTCCGGAAGCGATCAGGGTCGCGATATCCTTGATGTTGAGCGAATCGATGGTGCTCTTCCGCTCCTCGGCTTGATTCGCCTGTTCCACTTCGGGACGCAGTCCCAATTTTGACTGCAGGGTATCAATGGAGATGATTTTACGGTCGTATAGTTCGATCAGCGTTTTCTTCTGACTTTCCTCATTCGCCAAATCGAGATCGGAGAAAATGAAGTCGATGTGCTTGTCCTGCCAGCCATTGAGTTCCTTCCAGTCATCGTAAATCCAAGTCAGCATGTCCCGGGCGATCTGCTTGATCTCTTTGAGCATGAGAATGACTTTAGAAAATCCGACACTGGCAGTTGCGAAATTGGGACCTTCGCCGGTAATCAGCGATTTCACAAAACCGAGCGCCACCACGATATCGGATTTAATTTCCTTGACCTTTGCCTCGGTATTGAGCACGATCCCTTCGGTGCCGAAGGTCTTGACATCGACATAAAACGGAACGACCATTCCCGATTTCAAATCCATTTTATTAATCGTATCGCGGATCTGCTGCAACATTTTCTGGGTGGGCATAACCACCTTATCGCCGAACTTGCCACCGACCGTAATAAACCGAAGCGGTGTCGTCCACCGTTTCGCAATGGCGCGCTCGGCACGTCGGTAATCACGCATGAGTTCAATCGACTCGAAAGCCGGGAGCACCATCGAGTTTCCGCGCGAATTAAACTGTGGAGAGTCCCATTTCTGGTGAAAAAATTGTGCAGGATTGAGTTCAATCTCATTACCGGAGGTAATACCGACCGCATCCTCGGTCTTCTGAATAATTTTGACAATCTCGCCGCGATCCAGTTGGAATTGAATCGATACCGGATTCAGACACCAGATTTTTTCGATCTCGGAATATCCTTCCTTGCCGCTTGACGTTTTTTTCTTCTGCCCACCGTAGGTCTTGTAGCCCATACACTCACCCTTGACGAGCAATTGCAGAATCATATCCCGTACGAAATCATTCAACTCCAATTGTTTGAACAGATCGCGTGCCGCTTTACGGGTCTGTTCATCGTCGGCAGTGACCTGTATCTCGTCGCCGATGGCAAAGGTACGCCAGGCATTGATGGCGTTATTGACAATCGGTTCCTCGGTGTAATATTCCCATGCGAGCTTTCCGCGATCTTCCCATGTCGTGGGAATTCCTTGCACATTATATTCCGACGAGAATGTACCGGAGATATCGGCAGCAGAGCCCATTACCTCATCGAGAATCGTAATGGTTGTCGTCTCCATCGGTTTCTTATTTTTTTCAAACGGCCATAGTTTCATAATTAATTACCTCATACAAACAAGGGTTCGGTGGTGAGTGGCATAATCGCCGCTTCCTCGAATTCTGGTTTCAATTCCTTTATCTCTTCCAGATACACCCTCAGCATTGCACACCGGGTCGCATCGATGATATGGTCGCGTCCCTTGGAATAAACGATCTTCCCTTCCGACATGCTGTAGGTATGGGTGGTAAATTGATCCTCGATTTCGGGGTCGTCATTGGGGAAGCGAATCGCTTTCTGCGACAAGCGCCCATTGATCAGACTCGTCATCAATTCCTTGGTGCGCTTTTTTCGTTGCTTCCCCTCGTCGGTGTATCCGATGACAGTGGACGATCCGAAGTTGAATCCCATCAAGCGGTCGGAAAACCGGGAGTCACTGAATTTGTCAAGGGTTGTCAGTTCCTGTACGACCGCTAAACCGTTGCCGCCCTCATCGACACCGAGACCGGTGAATTGGAAATAGTCATCGAGTACCGATAACAATTCCGCGATTATGGGATACGCCACTTGTTCGGTATGGACCCGGTACACCAGCGACAGCTTGCCGCCTTCCTCTTCCAGCCAGATCAATAGTTCGCAAGGATCGGACGTATAGCCGAGGTCGCCACCCAGCCAGAACCGTCCTTTCCGTGGTGTCAGTCCCAGCAACAAATCGAGCCGTGTCCGAATAGTTTCCTCATTATCGCAGTCGGCTAATTCGCGACTGGTGATATTGATTTTCTGGTATTCGGTAATCTCAGTAAGTGCCGCACGGATCGACTCCACCGGGAATGCGGAGTAGGTCGGACTGCCATGTTCCCCTAAAACCTCATGCTGGAAACCGGAAGTATCGCGCCCGCCGTAGAATTCCATCATTTCATTCTCGCGAGCCGATGTCCAATTCGGATGCAACGACGAAGGCCACTTTACCACTTGCCAGCGCTTGCTCTTGTCCTGCGTGAGCCGATAATACGTCGAATCGCGCAGACCGTTCGGGGTCGAGTAAATCCGAAAGACACCACCTTCATTGAGGCAGCGACGCAGTGCTTTCCACGAGCGCTCTGTCATCCAAGCCGCCTCGTCGACCCAGACCCGCTCGACATGCAGCGAACGGAACGGTTGCCCGGAATCGCCTGCCTGCCGAAAATGGATTACTGTCCCGGTCGAGAAACGAATCCGGTAATAAGGTTTCTGAGAAATGTCGGGATTGCCATAACGATTTTTTGCCACGCTTGCCAGCAATGCCGGATTATTGAAAAGCTGCTGCTCAATCTCATCGATAATTGTTTCAAGATGTCCTTGGTGTGGAGTCGCGACTAATCCCGACCCATTATGCGTGGTAAAACCGTAATGCATTACCAGTGTAGAAAGCACGATGGTTTTTCCGACCTCGCGTCCATCCTGATGGACAATCTGTTTCGCACTCGAACGGAGGTCATTGTATTGATGCTGCCAGTACTTTCGGCGCTCGCCATCGGGATTCTTGAGATAGTACTCGCCCCATACTGCCGGATCGACCAAAACCGCGTAAGCGCCTGCAAGGTCCTGTGGAACTGCGATGGTATTCGGAGGTGAACCCTTTGATTTCTTTACGCTTCCACTCATAACCGGCAACCCTTGTCTGCGCTTGCTTTCGCGACCCCCCGACTGTAAGGTGTCGACACCAAAAAACAGGAAGAGAGGAAAAAATGACCAGAGAACAATTCGTAGAGTGGGCAAAATCGCGGGGTTGGAAACCGGATCGCTTCGGGCACTTGCAGAAATCCTATCCAGCAAACGACGGCAAACAGAATGAGTACCGCTTCAAACTTTCCCGCATCGCGGTGCGGTATGAAGTGAAAATCCGTTTTGAAAATGTTCCGAGTTATCATGCCAAGTCCGAATGGAAGCGATTGCGCTCGGCATACTTCAAGAACCTGACGCTTGGTGCCGATGGGAAAATCGCCGGAATGGAACGGTAGAAAACAAGTATGACAAAGCAAGAGTTCATCGACTGGGCTATCTCCCGCAACTGGCGACTTGACGAAAGGGGATATCTGCGCCGGGGCAAGTACCGGTTGGTTGTGACGAAAACGATAATCCGGTACGAACTTGAATACCGTATCGAGCCTACTCTGTTTTATAAAGGGCACGTGGAGTGGAATCTTATCCTCTCCGCAAAGCTCGCTAAACTCAAACTCACCGAATGGGGAAATATTCGCGGTTATCCGTGGTAAGGAATCAATAATGCAAACAATCGCAACCTTGCAATCCGTCGACCAGCAGAGTTCGATTCTGGTTTTTACATTTATTAGCGACACCGATGAGGAATACATCCTGTATGGTGACCTGCGCACTTGCCAACCATTGCTTGAGTATGTTAACAAGCAAGTCAAACTTTCGGTCAATGGTGTTGCCGATTGGACTTGGAGTCCGCTCGACGAATGCGAACCGGAGTCCGAAGTATGATCACCAATCAATTGCTCGTCGATTATGAGAACTATCTGCGAGCGCAGGACAAATCCCCGTATACGATTAAAAATTTCGGTGACGACATCCGACGATGCTTGGAATTTCTCAGATCGCAAGGAATCGCCGATATCGAAACGATTGTCTATGGTGATATCGACTGTTTTCTCGTCGCCATTGCCAATCTGCCGGACGGACGAATGAAGAATTCGAATACAATGAACCGAATGAAAGTCGCGCTCCGGTCGTTCTTCGGATGGGCATATCGCACTGGCGTTTTGCCGTCCGAACCTGCGAGCCATCTCCGTACAAAGCGGGTCGACCGGTTGCCACCGACTTATTTGACTGCCGAGGAAGAGAGACGCTTGCTGGATTGCTTGCTCAGCCATTCCCGGGAACCACACCAACAACGCGACCTTGCGATCATCCGGCTCCTGCTGGACACCGGCATCCGGGTCGGGGAACTTACGCAAATCGATCTGTCCGATATCGATGGAAAGCACTTCGTCATCCGTCGTCAGAAAGGTGGCAGTCCGATTCGAAAGTTTCTGCCATCGATTACCAGACAAGTCATCTCCGATTACATCACCGGAGAACGAACCCGGTACACATCGCCATCCGACCCGAACGCACTCTTCCTCACCCAATCGAATGAACGGATGCATCCTCGTGCCGTCCAGATGGTGACGCGAAAGTGGGTGCGGCTTGCCGGAATCGATAAACAGATTACCCCGCATAAACTCCGGCATACTTTCGCTACTTCGTTGTATTCGAAGAGCCACGACATCCTTGCCGTCCAAAAAGCGCTCGGGCATCGCAGTATCGTCCATACCCAGATTTATGCTCATATTTCCGATGAGTCGCTGGAGACAGCGCTGGAAAACCGGTCTTCGGATTTCCATTCCTAATACCGTGCCGAACACCCCCTTTGGGGCTTCCCTGCGTTTTTGCCTTCGAGCTTTTACGTTCGCGGTATCGGCAAACCGTCGAGCAAACATCCAACCGCATCGGTTTGGTTTGCCCTGAACGCAACCTGACGCGACCCTGATTTGACAAGGTCGACTCGCGTGCGACCCTTCCGACCTCAACACGACCCCGGATGACCAGAGCCGACCCCGCCCGACACTGCGGTGACCTGATGACGACCACGGTCCCAACAGATCGGAAGAACATGTGCAGCATTTTTTCATACGTTTGGTTTCTTCGATAGTTAGGCGAAATGACGATAGAACATGATCCAACACACACCTGCGGTGCGCACCAGAATTTCCGAGACACTGATTCGGAAATTCGCCTAACTCTTGGCTTTCTCTACCTGTCATTGCACAGACCATGTTCAGACTAACACCCGCGACACTGCCCGGTTTTCACCAGCTCCTGATGCCCGTAGAATAGTGACTCTGCGATTGAGTTCGGCACTGCGTCGTTGTAACTCTTGTGTTTTCGCACTGGCACTCCGACCCTCTGCGATGGTTTTCGAATATTTTCCGGCATATTCCTACTATTCATCGGGTAGTATCTCCGCCGATGGACCTAAACCGATCAAAGCCGGATCGACCGGCACCGGAACTTTACCACCCTTGGCATACATCCGCACTTGCTGAATAATCTCAACCGCGTATTCGGCAGGTGATTTCGGACCTGCCGCACCCTCGCCATCGACCACCCGTTGGTCACGGTTTACACGAATTGCCGCAAGGTGCCGCGTGAACGCGCGCGATAGATCGTCGATAGTCGAGCTGGAAGCATCGCCCCAGAGCGCACGTAGCAAACGGATATAGGTAATCGCCGCAAGTTGCGCATGCCGCAGATCGCTCGCCTTGTTCAAATCGGGAAACACCTCGTACAAATCGGCAAGGAACAAATCGAACGCTTTCTTTTCGCGCTCATCCTGTATCTCCGGCAGAAAAGCACCATGTATGACCGCATTGCGATTTCCCGGACGCGCCATGATCGCACCTTCGTATTTTCCACCATGAAACCGGCACCTGCCATTCGCTTGTGCTGGTTGTCGGCATTGAGTTCCTTTTTTCGTGACGACACCACAGACGGAATTACCATTCAGAGTACCTGTAACACCTGAGCGTTCTTGCGTATCTGGAACCAGCGCAGTTAGCGAGCGCGACTTGACGCGGTGCTTTTTACTGGAAGTACTGTTATTATTGGATTTCTTCATTACCGGTTTCCATTTGAATCATCGAAGTGAATAGATTTCTTTTTATTATTCTCTTCAGACCTTTTCGTACCTGATTCAGACCTTATAACCTGAGGTCTGTACTCGAATTCGCAGTAGGAATCGGTCGTTACGATGGCGAACAGACCTCTACACACCTTATCATATAATCCGTTCTCACCTGCGCGGGCACGGGCACACACGCCCGCAGGAGGGGTACAATCGAGGTCTGCTGAGGTCTGCACCCGACCGGAAAGCCGTATCCGGTAAGGATTCCGGTGTGCAGACGTTGCTGCATACATCAGCAGACCTGGACGGAATGACAAGCATTTAACTGCGTTCAAGGTCTGCCGCACAAACGGTTGAGTGCGCTGGTTCATGCATTCTCCGGCGTGAGGAAATAGAAATTGTAGCGGCTCTGGCTCACCCCTTCGGTTGCTTGCCGGATGCGGTAACCGGCGAAGTTGCGGTCGACCATTCGCCGCAGGGCATGTCCCAGTTTGGTTTGTTGCGAGCGGGTTGTTCCGTCGCTGCGCAAGGCAGCGAGCAATTCATTCGCTTCGCAGAACTCATTTAATTCGGAAATCTTTACCGGTTTCTCTCGATGCTTCTCCCACCACGCAGCGACAAATTCCCGCCAGATCGCATGGTCGGGATCGGCAGATTCGTATTGCGACTGCAGATTACCGAGAAAACCCTGTATCCCAACTACTTCGAGAATGCCACCGATCATCTGCGACCAATGCTCGAACGAACCGAGCGGTTTGGTATAGGGCGGCATGCCCGCATCGACCCATGCCTGAATGAGTACCAGGATTGCGTGCACCAATTCGCGTCGCTGTTTTCGTACCCATAGCGGTAAATCGGCATGTTTAAATTTCTCGCGCAGCCACGGTTGCTCGAGGTGAGGATCGATTCGGCAACGCACCATGCGCCGGATTAAATCCAGCGACATCTTCAAATTGTTGCCGGTCATGAGCCAGAGTGCATGATTGCGCATTGAAATTTTAGTGGTCGCACCCAATAAGCGGTCAGACCAGACCGTTGAGGTCAGAACCGTTGCCAGATTGGTGCTGTTGAGTGAGCGGTTCTCGTTTATATTATCGAGCAGAATAATTGAATCGTCTTTCAACAATTCGGCAGTGATCGCTTTACGGAACTCGTCTTCGTCATTAGGGATTGTGCGGGCACCGGTAATACTGCCGGTGGCAATGAGCGAGATAATGTTGCAAAGCAGCCCTTTACCCGAACCGGGCACCGGCGATTCGATCAAATGGAGTGGCGAACAACCCTGTATCAAGGGTCGTATGAATGGTTGGAACAATGCCGCTACCGCATGCGCGCGGTCGCTATCGGTCACAAACGGAAAATCGATCAACAACTCATCTAATAAATAGTCGCGTGCCGATTTAATTTCTTTAGGCGTGGGATGCGATGGCACGACGATCCCAGTGAGATTGTCCGGGAGATGAACGTAGAGATGTTCCTCCGGATAATAACCGGGGGTGTTGAGTAAAATACCATTGGCGGCAAAGACCGGGGTCTGGACAATGTCGTCGAACCACGGAATTCGCTCATCGATTTCCCGTGTAATGTCGCGGGCAATATCGTGCGGTGGCTGGCTGTCGGAGATTCCGGTTTCGGTCATACGAACCCACCGGGCGCACCGGAACAGCAAACCAAAGATATCGACATCATCAAGGATTTGCGGATAGGCTTTGTCTTCGGTGGTATTGATTTTGATGCGGATGAGGTGATTCGTTCGTCGAAAAACGCGCGGTGGTAAGTTCGCAACAATGAGTGCATCCCAGGCATCGGACAAGATCACAGAAAGTTGCCGGTTGTTCACAACAATTTCCGGCATCTCGTTCACAGGTTCTGCAGTTGCTTGTCGCGTTGGTAGCGGTATGCCTGTTTGCCGGGAAATCCATTGGCAGGCATCGCGGAAATTCTTGGCTTTTCCCGTGCGGATCAGAAAATCGAAGACCGAGATGGTCTCACCGGTGAGGAAGGAATGAAACGATCCCCGTTCGATAGTACCGGTGCCTGTTGCGACTCCCGCCGATGGATTGCGATCACCGGTGGGGGAAGCCGGATCACGGCATTCCAACCATTCCGCACCGGATTGATTGCCGGTCAATAAATCGCCATAAACATCTGTCAGTGAGAGCTTATCCAATGCTGCAACTCGCCATTCGTCCCATTCCGAAGTGGTGGTTTTCACTGGGTGTGGCGATGGTGTCGTTGCAGTGTTTCGACGTGTTGGTGCCGATTCTGGTGAATTGCGATGGTGTGCTGCCAGTGTCTGTTCCAACTGTTTCTGGGTGACGGTATCGAATTGTTCCGGTAGAAAGGGATCGAGTTTTCCCAGCATGGACCGGATATAAAATTCGTTACCACCAGGTGCTGCTTGATGCCACCATGGGAGCCATAGCAAATTGCCATAGCCTTCGGGTTTGATCGTTGCTTGTTTCGGAAATACCTCGATGCCGCGATTCACTTTAGCATCGGCAGATTCGCCGTTAGCGAGTCGTGCATCTTCCGGGCAAAGCGCTAGACCCAGTTGTCTTGCCATAAATGCCGGAACCATTGGTTCGAATAAAACCCATAGGTGCCACCCTTGACCACCACCTGATCGTTCGATGTAAGAAGGAATCCCGAAATCGTTTGCGCATCGCTGTGACAATAATACTGCTTGTTTTGGATCGATCAGTCCATTTGGGTGTTCCGGACCGCCATCGAAATCGATACAAAGCCATTTCGTTAATCCGTCGGCATTCGGTGTGTAGGAACCGATGCGAAAATGCCCGGTAACTTTCGTTGTCCCCCGGCTGTGGATCGATTCGATAGTTACTTTCGGGAGTTCCTTACCGCGGACGTGTCCCGCCAGAAGAGCGGGGAGCAACTCACCGGCGAGAGCGGGATTCGGTTTGCCAGAGCCATTGCGAAACGCCACTTTGTCGGTGCGAGAGAAAAAATACTGCTGCAATAATTCTACACAATGATCACGCATGATTTTGCCTTGCTTCATGAATAGTTCCCAATTTTCGGATCAGTTCGCAGTACAAATCGTCATCGACTGGTAACGGCAGTTGTTCGCGGTACGCATTCAGAATCAGTAGCAATGCATCTGCTTCCTCCGGCGTCAATTCGATACAAATCGCTGCCGTCAACCGCACATTCGGTTTTAGCTCACTCATTCGAAACACCCTGCCCGATCCGAAACCGAGCAAGTTCTTTTTCTTCGGTATCTCGCGATATGTGAGGATTGGATTTACTCATTTTTTACTGCTCTCCGTTTCATTTTCTGTGATGGCGGTTTGAATACGATCATGCTCGCGTTGCAGACGTTCCAGTCGTAACCGTTCCGCAAGAATGAGGTCGCGGGTCTGACGAATTGATTCCAATTCACGAATCTGCTCCGCAGCCATATCCCGGATTTGGATCAATCGCTTCGTCTGTTCAAACTTTTCGTCCACTTCATTGCACCAGCACATTCCGATTTTCCTCTTTACCTCCGAACAAAGAATTAATTCTTCGGAGGCGTTCGAAATGACTAAACGCAATCATCGTGCCAAGATTGTTCGGAATGTTGTAAGTACTGGAAGATGCTAATGGTGCTGATTTCCGGGAGTCGTAAATGTGAGGAATATCATAACCCGCTATGAACCGGAGCGCCTATTTTGCTCGTTTTTAGGGACTTATCCACCGCTCATTTTAGGCGCTGTCAAGCTGGTATTGAGTTAAAGACCGCCTATTTTAGGCGGTGGATAATTATTTCTCCGCGATGATGTGTTTCTGATGACAGAACGACCGCCGAAAATGAACGTTTTTACCAATATTCAGTGTTCATTTTGAACGGTCGTCAGACAGGGCTTGGCTTTGCGACCGCCTATTTTAGGCGGTGGATAACTCATATTGTTTTTCGCAGTAATGTCTCACCTTGATTTCCTCGCTACTTACCGATTCTGATTACATCAATTCTGTCTCTAAAAAACTGGCACGCCGGTTGCTTTAATAGAGTGCAGTATTGATTGATCGGAAAAAGCAATGAAAAAATCAAAAACATTAACTGCACCCGGAATACAACAGACCGCGATAAAACTCATTGCGGTGTATCGCACTCCGAACGTAGAGGAGATCGAACGCCAGCATCTCGCGTTTCGAGTGTTGGCAAAATGGTCATTGTCTACAGCGATTCAGCGACAGTCTAACGCGGGCACGCGCAATCCTCCCGCAGCCGGAACGCCCGACCCCGCCTTGACTTCGGCACCCCTTAATTGCACCCTTCCAGCACTCAATAACGATTCAACGGGAGGAGTACGATAATGGTTCTGAGTAACAACAACTATCATCCGGCGGTGGGATACTTGAGGCGTTCCACTGATCGGCAGGAACAATCCATCGGAGATCAACGCCGCACCATCGAAGGATATGCGCTCAATCATGGGATTGAGATATTGAACTTCTACACCGACGATGCGATATCAGGAGCATCGACCGATGGACGAACAGCATTCTTGAAATTGATCGCGGATGCGAAACTGAAGTCGTGTCCGTTCAAGCAAGTGCTGGTGTACGACATAAAACGATTCGGAAGAGTCGATAACGACGAGGCGGGGTACTACCGGCATCAACTGAAAACACGCGGTATCGAAATCATCTACGTTTCGGAAGGATTCAACGGCGACGATACTGACGATCTTCTGCGTCCCGTAAAGCAGTGGCAAGCCCGGCAGGAGTTGAAAGACCTTTCGAAAGTAACCATACGGGGATTATTGACGCGTGCCGAGGGTGGGTGGTGGCTCGGTGGAGTCCCGCCTTTCGGATACGATCTGGCATATTATTCTCGCACCAATGAGTACCTTTGCACCGTGCGTTTTATGTCCGATGGATCACGTAATATTTTAAACGAGCAGGGGGATTTGGTTCGTGCGGTTCCGAAGGGAGACTCACTCCAATTTACGAAACGTGATCGTTCCCGACTGGTTTTAAGTTCGCCCGAACGTATTCAACTGGTGAAAACGATGTATGACTGGTATGTCGTCGACGGTATCGGATTCAAAGGCATCGCAAAGCGTCTCAACCAGCATGAGACCGACCGACCATTTGGCAACTTCCGAGCGCCGAATTTTAAAGACGGATGGGGACAATCGTCTATCGCGGTGATTCTGAAAAACCCCATTTACACGGGCGATATGGTGTGGAATCGCACTTCGTTTGCCAAGTTCCACCGCATCTCCAATCATGCCGCCATTCCGATCCGTAATTTCCCGGGACACTCTCCTTTGAAGAATGGGGAGGAAGATTGGATCGTTACACGTGACGCGCACCCGGCAATTATCACACGGACTCGCTTTGATGAGTCGCAGAAGCGTCGCGCATACACTTCCAAGAATGGAAATGGCAATACTTACAACTGCGGTCGCGGAGCACGCTCTCCATTTTTACTCACTGGCATGATACATTGCGAGCAATGCGGTCACAACTGGATCGGATACACGATTCAGAAAGGACGAAAGCGCTTGGATGGTTCCAATGTCAAGACGCTCTATTATTGCTGCAACGGATATGTAACCAAGGGGCAGAAAGTATGCAAGCGGCATTTAATCGGGAAAGAAAGGTTGGAACAATGGGTAGTCGATAAGATCGATGCGATGCTCCAGAAACATTTCTGCACTCCGGAGGGCATCCAGAATCTGCGAAGCATGGTCGAGCGCATCGCGAGTGAGATGACACCGCAACTCGGAGACGAAATTGATCAGGTCCACAACCGTATTCGCGATATAAAAACGACTGTAACCAACCTCATCGATAATCTAACCTCGGCTAATCGAGATTACGTTGATGTCCGATTGCTCGAATTAAAACGGGAGCTTGCAGTCCTTGAGTCAAAACAATTAGAACTGGCTACTGCTGGGAGCAATCGGATTGAAGCGGGACGAGTTATCGAGCAAGCAATCGAGCTGGCGAAGAATTTCAAGCAAGTATTCGAGTCGGGAACAATCGAGGAGAAGCGTTTGTTCATCAGAGCGTTCGTGGAAAAGATTCAGAGTGACCCAGAGAGTTCCTCATTTACTGCTGATTTTATACTTATTCCCGGGTTGAAAGAAACAGCGGGAATGGAGAGTGTGGTAGAAACTATGGTGGATAAGATAAAGTGAAACGAACTCTAAAATTAGCAAGACAAAGATCAAAATTATTTTACCAGAACAACTTTTTTCACAGCTTGGAAATCGCCGCTGGAGAACCTTAAAAAATACACTCCCGAACCAATCGGAAGATTCTCATTACTCCGTCCGCTCCAACTTGCCGTATACCGACCGGCGGGAATCAATCCAAAGTGTCGGGCGAATACTTCTCGACCGAGCACATCGTAAACCGCAAATTCTGTATTACCTGATTTTGCAAGTGAATAAATGAAGGTAACAACACTATTGAATGGATTCGGATAAGGCGAACTAAGCGAATAAGTAGATGGAAGAGTCGAATTAAGAATAACTCCTGTGCTGTCATAAAGTGGAATGTGATAAGTGCTGGTAGAGTATAAACCAACTAATACTGCATTATTGCCAATGAGAAATGGTTCTGACGTGGATTTAAAAATACTTCCACGCAAAACTGCTGTTTGATTACTGAGAATCGAATACACGAATGAAAAATAGCTTGAAGTCATGGATGTTGGAAGATAATTCAGATATTTCAAAATTACGGTAGAGCCCTTAATGTCCACCAAATAGGTGGCAGCAAGTTGTGGCAAAGTCCGGGCGATGGAAGCTAAGTAAAGAACTGGATAGGGCGTACTCTGTCTTGGTAGGACATACAAATTCTGACCGAACAGAAAGAGAGTATCCCAAGTCGTGGCAGTAGAGAAGTTAATTAGCGAATCCAATCGACCAACAAATCCGGGTTGTTGTTGCCAAATCGTGCCATTATACCTGTACCAGTATAATTGATTATTCACAACACATAGTGCCGACGAATCGCGAAGTAATTTGATGTGACTGTGTATTGCCGCAGTTAGCGTGCCTTCTAACGAAGCCGAGTCACCCGTCAAACGATAAACCTTCTGGACAGCACCACCCCCGGCAACACCGTCATTACTCATGACGAAACGGCTGCCGTAATAAAAAAGCAAACCCTCATCAGTGTTGGGGGGAATATTGAATCGGATTGTATCAACCGCCCAATTTCCAAATTGCCAATTATACAAAAGGACTTTGTAACCAACATCGTTGAATATCCGCTCGGTTAACATCGCGTCATTTTGTATAAATTGACGACCCACTGAAACTACATCCGTGTTAATACTTGGTAGTGGTCGGATTTCATGACGGCCGTCATTTGTATCAACATTGATTATCGCTGGCTGCAAAGAGTAATTCGTCGGACTTAATAGAATCTGGTTATTATAGTGCTGAGTCGTTAAAGCAGAACCAACACGTCTTGCCGCATTTGGGTCTATCAGAGTTGGAGATGGTCGGTTTTGCCACAGTGTATCCAGATGAATCCCGCTGCTATCCCTAAGGCTTCGAAATCCGAGGAATTTAAGAGTATACCCATTAAAATCATCATGTTGATAGGCGAGCCATAACCATCCATATAGTGTACGGCAAACTTCTCCAGGATTAGGAGATAAATAACTGGGAAAATTCAGGGATGCAACAAACTGTGGAGAACGTACGCCGCTTTGTAAGGTCAATAGTTTGAACGTTGTCCAGTACGAAGAATTAACAGTAGTGCCGAAGCCGTGACCACCCCATCCTAATAATAGTGTGTCATTTCCTTGATTTTCCACCCAGTACAAGTGGATCGGCAGTATAGTAATACCCAATGATACCGGACTAGTGGGGTTTGCCAAAGACCAGCATTCCCAGCGATTCCCCATCACCGTGACCAATGTGTCATGGAAGAGTTTCAAAAAACCTGGAGTTTGAAGTGCCTGACGGTTCACTAGAATCGGTGGATTTTGCGACAAATCCCAAATCGATAGCGTGTGTCGAGTTACACTACTACCGTATGCGTAATTCCCCCGAACAAGCCAATCTGTGGCATTAGTATCATAAGCGACCTGACGGTAATATTCCGCAGAGTCGCTTTGGTAAATAAGGGAACCAGTATGAGTAAAATTACCCGTCGAGTAATTGAATGTACTCGTTATGAGCGCGTTACCGGCAAGAACTGGCGTGCAATTGGGAAAGCCCGCTTGATTGTCTACAGAATCACCACCGGTAGAATTTTGCATCCCATAAATCTCGGTTAGAGGTTGCCGGTTCAAACCTGTTGAAGAAAACGGCAGTACTGTCGGTTGTTCGTTCGGAATAATTCGAAGAAAAAAATCTGGTAAACCGAATAAAAGATGGTCTGATCTTCCCAATTGATAAGAAACATAACCGCCCTTTGGGGGGGGAGTATCCATAGAAAAAAGTAATTGAAAACTATCTGATAGTACCTGTCGAAACCCGAAAATACCTACGGTTGTCCGTATCAAAACCGTATCATTTATACACGAAATGGAATGTGACGTAGTATTTAGGAGTGTGTCCGACAACCAATCGAAATCGTCGCCCCAACGCGGAGTTGCAAATACAACACCGATCATCACGAAAAGTAAAATCGCTAACGCAACTCCGCGCATGGCTTCTCCTCAGTTACTTTACCAAGACGACTTTTTTTACAGACTGGAAATTGTCGCTGGTGAATCGTAGGAAGTAAACACCCGATCCAACCACTCTTCCCGCCTTATTTCTCCCTTCCCAAGTTGCCAGATATTTCCCAGCTTGCATCACTCCAAGGTCTTTACGAAAGACCTCGCGCCCGAGCGTATTATAAATTACGAACTGAGTTTTTCCCATCTTCGGTAAGTCGTATTGGAAGCGCACAACCGAGTTGAAGGGATTGGGATAGGGCGAGTGCAATTTGTATTCAGTTGGAAGTAAAGAATTGGTTGACGGTCTCGGTCGTCCTGAACCACGGCTTATAAGTAACTGTTCGAGTTCATGAATTCTTTGCACCCTTGCCTGCTCGGTAAGAAATGCAGGAGCGACCTTATTATCCGGTCCCATTACGGGCTTCAATTCCAACAAGGCAATCGCCGTGGCAATCGAATCCTCGTAGCAGAGCGGGAACAATTGGAATTGCTGGTAGGTCTCATAAGCAAGGTCAGGCTTGTCGTGCAGCAGAGCCAACAATGGTTTGTAGTTACGCACCACTGGATACATGTCAGTACCGGTAAAGCGGGTTGCCAAGCTCTCTTGCAACGCCAGATTCTGTTCGAATGTCCAGCCCATCAAATTGTTCACACCGAATAGAAGTGGCACGGCATGCGCACGCATCTGCCAGTCAGCTTGTTCATCGTTGATGAGATCCGATAAAATTGAACCTGCGCCAGGGTAATCTCCGCCAATGATGTGTCGTACTGCATCCAAATCTCGCCCGAGTGAAGGAGTCCAAATGCCATCATCCGGTGCGTTTGGTAACGGATTTCGATAAAGAGCAGTTGGTTCTTGTGCAGTGTCTAATGGGGGTCCTGGATGATACCACGTTGCGTACATTCTATTGGTTAAGTTATTCGTATCTGTCACACCCCACCAAACTCCATTAAAGCGTATTTTATACGTTGTATCATTCATATAATATACCGAATCCGGCAATATATTACGAAAGATCAATCTGCTCCGTGCAAAGTTAGGATCGGTTGCATTACTGAAAATCTGATTCCAAGCAACGTATGGAGCCGGTTCGTGGCCGGTATTGCAGATCTGCGTGTATTGTGCCCGGTACATCGAGTCCGACATCGCAACGGTAGTACCAATCAGTTGCAGATTGTCATGAATCAGATTTCCCGGGCGTCCAGCTGTCCCCCCGAAAAATGGTTGTGAAGCGCCAATACTAATTGCGCCGGAATTTCCGTTATGGTCAATGTTACAAAGATCGAATAACGGATAGGCTGCCGTCATTTTTACGCCATTACTTTGATCGTAAGTTTTCCCGCCTTTTACATAGGCAAACCTGCTATTCGAAATATGGTAATCAGTGGGTGCGCTGGGAATTTGCTGTAAATCGAGCGCGTTGCCACTCTTGATATTCAAAACCTGTATGCTATCGATTCTAAACAAACTTGCCGTGATGAGAATACCGGCACCCGGTGAAGTCAGTAATGGTGCGTGCGCCGCAGTATCGTTAATGATGCAATGTCGAAGTACAAGTGACTTCCGGTGATCGGTGTCGGCAAATCCTTTTCCGGTATTATTCACCCAAATGTTTCGCCAGAACGCCGTCTTTGTTGTGTCGGGATCGTTCATAAACAGTGAATCGATGTCCGAACTTGCATGGGATACGTGGGTAGGTGCGTTCTGAGTGTTGTACAGATAGATTCCAGTCAGATTATTTGATGGTAAACTAGGATTATCGATTCGAACAATCCGAAAATCTACATGCCGATCTCGAAGCGTGATCATACTGGGTGCGGGTCCGCTGATCATCGATCCTCTGTGTATCAACGTCAGATTTCGCAAGGTAAGGGTACTGCTGGTCGCGGCAGGATCGGCCAGAAAGTAAGTGCCGTTGGCTCCCTCGATCCACAGATTTTTAAGATCGGACGGTGCGCTACAGGTCGGATTGAACACTAATGAGTCCCATCTTTCATTTCCGCCTGTTGCAACCAGCTTTTCTGGACGGAAGTACCATCCAGTGCTATCTCGTCCGTAAAGAGTATATGGTTGACGCGATGAACTAGTATCCAACTGACTAATTGCACCATTCAACAGGATCTTTCCGCCATTATGGTAAGAACCATTGTAATAACCTTGCTGTTTACTTAACAACTCTACGCCCTTTTCAACTGTAAGATTATTTGCTTGTAACTGAATCCCTACATCACCTACCACAATGTAACTTTCACTCTTTAATGTATCACGAAGATCGCTCGTAGACTCATTATATGAAGGAATAACGCAGTACGGACCCGCTCGCCATAGAGTCGCAGTTGTATCGTAAGTTAAGTAAAGAGTACCACCGACTAGATTCGCACCACCCCCGAACGCCCCATAGTTCGCAATCGTATTATTATAATCCCGTTCCGATGTACCGTCTGCAAGATAGGGAGTAGCATCAATTGCTTTGGAATTGCGTTCCAGGTGAAAGCGGTAACGTTCAAAGTGGCTGTTCTCTTGCGGTAGATAAATCTTGGGATCGCCGACTGTATCGCGCTCAGAAGGGCTCCGTGTGTAACTAGTCATGTCTGCCCAAGTACGAGTTTGTGCATTTGTACACCAACCGATATTATGATTGACTGCTTCGTCGGTCGCCCCGGTTATTGTCAACGCATTGTCGGTTGCATGGTATATTTGGATAACGTTTCCATATACCTGGGGTTGGGGAACACCCTGAATCGAAAGTGCTGAACCATTAAAACTGGAATCGCACAGAATGGTGTTATGTTTGAAAATGGGCGTAATGCCAGTCGGATTAGTGGTCTGTGTAATTACGATACCACCCGCGTGCGGACTATAAACGACATTTTGCGTAAATTCCCGAGGCGCATGACTGAGCACTAGCGCATAGGACGAACCAAAAAACTCATTATAGAGAAATTTTAGTTCACTACGGGAACGTGCCGGATCGCTTATTTGAATGTTCGGACCTGCCTCGAAAAGGAAATTTCGATAGAAGCGACACTGCCGTAGATAACTTCCTTCTGAAGGTTCGATACTCGATAGTAATCCAATGCCCCAATTCTGGGCAATTGTTGCACCATCAGCAATAAATTTTATATTTCGATCAAGAGTGCATGGTCTAATGTAGATTCCATTTTGGTGGTTTCCGGCAATCAACGGACCTACATTAGAAACCGTTTGATTCCAATATGGCCACAAGAATCCTGGCATACCTCTAAATAATACCAGCTTACAGTTCATTACAGAATCGGAAACTCGAATCCCATCAAATAAATTTAAACAGGCGTATCCGCCAAAGAGCGTATCATAATGGTTGGTGCTTCGTTCCAGAATACCGTAGAATTGAAACATACTTGCAGTATCGTTACCGAACCAGCAATTTTGAGCACGAAGTACCCCATCAAATTCGTCCAACCAAACCCCTGCGCTGTCTCGATTCGAGTTAAAGTAACTTCCGCCGAGCCACACGGAGTCGCGACCGTATCGGTCGGGACGATTGGCGTCACTCGATTTCACCAATAGTCCGTTGACACTATTCAATTTGATATTGGAACCGCTTACTGTCAGTTCGTGCAAACCTAAGCTGTCGCGATGAACAAGCGAAGTTTGCGAAACCGAATTTGCATCGAGGTATATGCCATTTCGAAGATTATTGTGTATGTTCGCCGGACTGATTACGACCGAATCTCTCTTTCCACAGATAAATACACCATCTTGCGAAAACAAGCTTATATCTGCTGGCGGTCCGCCTCCGTTAATTGGTAGTGGAACCCAATGCCCTTTGGGAAAAGGTGGTGGAAAGCTATAGACCGAGCCGCCTGCATCAATGACTACAATATTCGAATCGGCAAAATCGGATTCCAAACTCACGCCATAGTCCGTGGTTATGTGCCCATCGGCGGTTCCAATTAAACTGACGCCACTGGTAATATGGACATAATTCAGTTTGAACTGATGCGTATTGTCGGCAAACCGTTCAGTACAATTGACACCACCGTCTCCATTATGAGATATTATATTTGTTCGTGGATAACTCGATGCCACGTCAATTCGATTGTACATCGGTACATTCGAATGGTGTAATACATGATGTAGTCTTACACCGGATTTTTTATTACCCTGTAGCCAGCTATTCACTGCAGCGATGGAATCATTTTCTGAAACCGCCGCCACTAATACCATATTTTGATCGCCAGTGACGTCGACGCCACACTCATTGGAATCGATAGCACAACCCAGTATGCTGAAGATTGACCCCCAATACCCGTTCGTATCACCGAATGCGATACCCCTAACCTCCTTTTTGAGTAATTCTTGCCTGTTATTAGCGATGTTACCAATTTCCGAATCTTTAAGATAACCATTCCCTCTAATTGCAATACCAGAATTAGCATTGAAGCCGATTCCGGCATTATAGACAATAGCAGAATAAATTGATGTGGGATTCAGCCGACCGGATAAGGTCTGATTCGCCAACCGTATCCCGTGACCGTTATCGACCATGTCTTCATTGGCGGGATCATGATAGTAACGTGAGGTTGTATCCTCTCCCGCGCCGAAATCCGTGCCGCAATCGTAAATGAGCATCGGCAGTTGTTGCCAGATGGGATGAACGGTATCGGCGTGAAAGTTAGTGTCAAGCGGCCATTGTTGGATGCCATGTGGTGCTAGCGGATGATCGCAGAGAAAGTGTGTATAGGCGGCATTATCGCCAGTATCGGTTTCTTTGTAAAGTTTGATGCCATTGGAGAAGATCCTCCTAATGACGGAATTGCTTACCCGGCATCTCATAGAACCGGCACCGACATGAACACCATTTGCTTGTTTCTGCATGCCCCGTTGTCGGTTGAATCCGCCGTCTTCGATGACACAACCGTTAACTACAAGTGAATCGCCATAGTCATCATTGCCAGCAGTAAAATTCGTCCCCACATTGATCAAATCCAAACCGGATTTATTGATGAGGGAGTTCGTGATATTAGCATTGAGATGATGTTCATAAAGATATATAGCAGAACCGCTAAAATCGGTAAAAGTTGCATCGCTGACTTTAACAAACGTACTGTGGCGATGATTGATTGCCAGAATGCCATTACCGCAATTATAAAACCCAGAATGGTTGAGTACCTGTACAGTTACCCAATGGAACCGCTCTTGATCCGATGGAAGTCCATCGATTTTGATTGCCGCACCAGCCTGCCAAGCGGTATCCAGACCGGGAAGGTAACCGAAATTTTCGATTATGGTGCCACTTAATGAAACTTGAATCGCAGTCTGGTTTTGGGGCAGTGCACCAGTATGCGTACTATCAGTGAAGATGTGAATGCCGTATTGCACCAAAGCAGGATTATTCGCAAAAAATGTTGAGCTGTAGATATTGCACTTAAAAGGCGTGAGAGCGGGAAATGGCGTGCTATTAGATTGCCCATACAATACAAGTCCTGTGCCGTTTACATGAAAGGATGAGTTCTTAATAACGAGTGAATCCGTAACGGTATTCGAATCGTCTATCGAATATCTTAGTGCACCGATCATCGGGTCAAGAGAGCCGATGTTGTCAAATACACAACTGTCGATTACTGCACTCGAGTAGTTGTTTCCCTTGAGGAATTGCACGTAGCCGTGTGAAAATGTGGCGGGAGCAAGGGGACGAAAATAAACGAAGTCGTTAGGGCCGGTTATTCCAGCGTTGAGGTCGTAACCCTTGATTATCAGTTTGGCCGTATCGGAGAAGTAAATGTGCCAACCACGCCGTATTTCTAACGTATAGTTGCCGTTGGTATTTTCAAAAGTCACGGAGCCGTGGATTGTAACGTCTTCATCCCAGACTACGTTTTGATTTTGAATAACAGTGTCACGTGGGAAATCTAATCCGAATGCTGGATGACCTAAGAAGAGTAAAGAGAGTACCAGCACAAGAAAAAATGTACAAAAATGACGATGTTGCATTGCTTCTCCTTTAAATCTTGAAACGATCAGTGTCAGCCACAGCATAGTGGTTCTGTTGCAATATTCTAAGAAAACAAACGCCCAACACAAATACATGTGCTGGGCGTTCGATTAAGGCAAGAACTAGCTTTATACCGGAGCAATTTTCATCCGGTTTGATTTGACGTTTATTAATGGCTTTTTTGGTTGACATTGGTTCTCTCGAGACGAGATGTCTTCTACCAAACCAAATACAATTTATTTCATAAATCCACAAAAGTCAAGTTCTTCACTTTCAGAGAATTAATAATGTATGCGCTGGAAAATATAACTGAGAAGATTCACCTTTTTGGTTGGTGCGAGGTTATAATTCTCATCACAACTGTTATATTTCAACTTGTCACATTTGCTCAAAGATAAACTCGTCGCAAAGCCACGATTTTGTGAAGAGAGTTGGTTGAAACGAGTTAGTGAATCCCAATCAGTTCTTACTTTTGAATTAAAGACCATATCGATGAATACATTGCACGATGTGCCTTAAGTAATCGGGGCTGAGTTTTTTTTTAAGATGCGGTTAAGTAGTGGATATCACTTTTTCTGCTCAACGTGTACCAGAACTTACCGATACTACTTTCCTGCAGCCCAGTCCCGACGCGGGTTGTATTTTTGTCTACTACGAGGTTATGACATTCGTCACAAAATCGGGCGCGATGCACACGTTCTGATTACATTTTTTCTGTCATCTTTTCTGTCTACAGCGACCCTATGATTTTCATCACATTCGACCGGTTTCGAGAGGCGAGGGCAAAAAAAGAGACACAAGGCAAAATACCTTGTGTCTTCTTTAATCGTGGTAGCGGGGGCATGCTATGAATAGAAACTTGAAACATCATCTTCCAGATTTGTAGCCCGAGTTCAACGCTGTCATTTCTACTGCATTTGAGATGTCACGCTCGTAATCAAGAATAATCCAAGAGTTAGCACTTTCGTTCTTACCGAATACTATTTCAAAGAGACATCGACGATACCGCTATTAAGAGTAAAATGTACTCTTCGGAATCAACCGAAACATTCAAAAAATCGTCAACGTCGCAGGTTGTTGACGGGTTGCTTTTTCATCGATCAATCGGCGCATAGAAAAACGTCAAAGGTCGCAGGTTCGATACGGGTCGTTTGCGCTACGTTTGGTTCAGTGGCAATTTCCGGAGTGGGATTGAGTCTGGGCTCGCGGGATCGCTTGGGTACGACCTGTGCCGATTCTGTTACGACGGTATCAAAACCAACCGGTAACCACTACCCATTCACAAAGGGACACCTGATACTAATCTCCCATAGCATCCATTACAAATTTGCTTTATAATTCCTTGTTTATTAGTCCACTCGACTTGTATTTTTGACACCTTAGGTTGCAGGCATCTGTCACATACAAACTTTTTGGATAAGTTTTCTCTTACAAAAACAAATCTACCATGTTCGTTGGTAACAACTTTTTCATTTGCCATGATACTCCTACTGTGTGGTGTTGCGGTATGAGGCACCTCTCTTTTTTTGCAGGGTGACCTATTGCGCATCTTCCACTAGTTGATTGACTTTCGCTTCAATTTGTTCAAAAGTCATCCCTGTCAATTTGCAGAGATTAGTGATTACGCTGTCTCTTACCGCATCTGCCATTACGTTTCCGTTGTCATCCCAAACGGTCGTTAAGGAATCAAAGATCGTATTAATGGCTAACTGTAGTTTATCGTCCATTATTGCTCCTTTCCGAGTACACCCAATTTAAGACATTCTACTCGATGTTCCACATTATCAACTCTTCCGAGAAGCTTGCGATTGTTCGCGAAAAGTCGGTTTGATTACCAGATTTCGAAAAGGTACTTTCGCCCAATGTACACAATTCTTTTATAAGTTTCATGTTTCTTGTAAGTAAATAAATCGAATAATTTATTTCATAAAAACCAGATTGAATCAAGAGAACCACTCAGCGTATATGGAGGCAAAAATTTTAATGTCTATATTCTATATGGATTGTCGAAACGGAGTAAGGTCTGGAAAATAACACTGTTATTTTTTTTCAATTCTTTCCAGAAGAAACTGTTTGTTCACTCCATTTAGCCAATTCTGTCGCTTTTTTGAAGAAACCTCTGTAAAGTGTTTCAGCGCAACCATGTCTTGTATGTCAATCATCAATCTTAGATTACCATCAGGAAGAATCGTAAAATCACCGTGATCATAAGCTGTGTGACAGAATGAGCAGAGACAAATGCCATTCGCGGGATTTGCTCTCTGTCCAGGATCTACCGCGTAGCTGCGTATGTGTGCTGCATCGAGGACCGAACGCAACTGAGTTCCACAGACGAGACAAGTATGGTTATGGCGCTCCAACACCGCCTTTCGAAACGCATGCATTCGGCTTCGTTGACGAACGAGAGACCATGAATCATCAATCTGCCAATCTGCATTGAAATTCTGATCCGTCCACGGGTTTTGTGAGGGATTGTCTTTCAATGAAGCGTCAATTAAGTTCAAAAATAAATCTCGCTCGATCCGAGGAATCGAAATTGACCAACCTATGCTGTTTAAGTCTTCCGGTAAACCAACTTGTTTTCGGTTTCGCTTGCCGGTCGAAGTACGCATTGAAAGATCGAATGGTTTCAAGAACCAAACTACGTCAGCAAGGTGAGCTGTGAAAACCCGATTAACTTTCGTGCTATGTTGCTCGGTTTTCAACGCAGAGCGGTATGTAATTCGAGAAACACGACCAGCACCAGTTAAACCGTATTTTGAGTTACCTTTTTCGAGGTAAATGAACTCGTCGCCACTTACTACTTTTACCGAATGTGTATTATCGTAAACGTAGCTTATGCCAGGAGTGTCCGGATAGGTATCTTGATTTGAAATCTTGAAGATCCAAAAATTCATCGTCGGCCTTCTAATGATATGTCGACCTTGACCTAACAGCTTTTTCTATGCGATCTACACAGGATTCTACATCTCTTTTTATGTTATGTTCCCAAATTCGGATCACTAACCAGTCCGTTCGTCGCAACTTAGCGAAGTTCGACTGGTCCCTACATCTGTTTCGTTCAATCTTCATCCTCCAATACTGACTGAGTTTGTCTTTCCACTGAGGAAAGCGCCAACCATGCCAGAAGTCACCATCAACGAACACTGCGACTTTTATACCAGGAAAAGCCATATCTGGGTGTCCCGCGACCCCATCCATGTGTATACGGAAGCGTAACCCCCGTACATGAGAACGCCTACGAATCATTAACTCTGGTGCAGTGTCCTTGCTCCGGATGCGCGACATTGTGAAGCTACGCTGCTCTTGTGTTAGATTATCTACCAAGGTGTTTCCAGTATACTTACTAATTTTCACCAAAATTATTGATTTTTGGAATACACCATACTGTTGTTAGCGCTTTGTCCATCTTAATTACCGTTTTATTTCCATCGACCTCTAATTGGTGACCATGAACGACTCGTACAAAATCCCCAAGACGGGGTAGAACCTCCGTATCCAGCGTCATCCAATTAGTTGGAATCTGTTCGACAGAAGTGCGTTGAGCGGCTATTGTGCCTGAGCGTATCGAAAGTATTAAAGTAGTGAGCGAGATACCCTGAATCTGCCGACTCTCAATATCTACAACATTACCTTCGACATGTGACCCGCAATCAGAAACCCATTCGGGTTTTGATAAATCCCAGAACGAGTCACAGAAAGGGATACAAGGACATGAACGACATTTCTGGGACGAAGGTGAGGTGAGGTCATTGAACATAGCTCCATTGCTAACGGCAATATTGAGCATCTGAAGTTGTATTCTAGCGTTATTTGCTTCTGTTAGGGTTTCCTCTGGAGTGATTGGAAGTTCACAGCGTTGACCACTACCACGAACTATAGTCCCCTTGGATACATTGATTCCGTTCTCGATGGCGAGATAGGCGTACAGGCGAAGCTGACGAGCCTCAGAGTCTGACACGAAATTAGCAACGTTTTCGACCATATATCCAGATTTGTAATCAACGACAGTTGCGGACTTACTATCAATATAGTCGGCACGACCGACGATCAGCCCATCCTTACTTCGTAAACCAGACTCAGTCAATACGGACAGTGTAGTTCCCTTTGACATTCCAACGGGGTAACCAGCTTTTGGCAACCGTGAGGATACAATGCTCGTTGCAAGAAACGCACTCCGTTCGCGAAAAAGGTTATAGAAAGGCAGGTGTTCCGGTGTGGGGAATTTCATCCTAACAAGCGGATGAACATGACTGTACAAGGATCGCACAGAATTATCGAAGAGTTGCCTAGCGAGCGCGCGGTCGGTGTTACTTGTAACCGCGAGTTCACCAAAATTTGCTGCTGCAATCACAGTATGGAAGGAAATTCCGAGAATCGCAGCAGGGTTTTCAGGTAAAACACCTCGCGTGCCGAAGGCATACCATGCAGCCTTGGCTAAACAATCTAAGCTTGCCTCGTAAATGCTCGGCGAAATAAACTCGAGCTTTGTTATTACCGGAAGTTTTGGAACATGCATCCTAATGTCAACTCCTCATTCATACGGAAACCGCACAGCGTGAAACACCGAACGAAGCATCACACTGAATCCCTGCCCTTGTGCGTCTGAGACTGCGGCCGCCACTTCAGCTCGATAGTTAGAGGCATTCCTATCCCAAAGTGGGTGAATAAGGATGGTCGCTTCATTAGTGAACGCATCAACTCCACCTTGAAGAGTGTCGAAGGTTCTTGGTTCCATGTTGAGGTCTCTGAAATAAGGACTCACAAAGTTAGAAACAAGTCCTGACCAATAGTCGGTATTAAGGTCTATTTGTGCATGTGGATCGAGGGCAAGCCGTGCCATATCAAGTCCAAGCCGCCAATCGAGTATAGGATGGTACGCCATGTTGCCAAACTCCCGAAGGCAACGATGACATGAGCTGGCACAGTCGTGAGTATGCTGTAGAGTAATAAGCGGTCGGTAAAACGAATCAGAAGGGCATTGCCGAGTCCACGTTGGGCTTGCTTGCCCTAAGATAAAGTTAAGAAGTTCCTCAAAACGATTAGGGTCTCCTAAAAAAGTGCTATAACCAGCTCCATTTTCCAAACTGTCTGAAAGAAAGATTCGTGCAGTTGGAGGTGCAAATGGTGTAGAAAAGTCCGTAATCGGTTGGATTCCAATGTCAAGTTCAGACTCGTTTACATCTAAGCTAACCGCAGCTGCTCGTCTGATAAGAAATCCAAATGAATACCATGCTGCCTTCGCTTCGATTTTAGACGGATTCAGGCAAAGTCCTACTGGAACAATATTAATACCAGTAGCCATCACATCGGTATTAGAAATTGAGGCAAGTGCGCGTTTTAAAGATGGAGTATCGTCTAATTGAGGTCTCTGAATTCGTCTCTGCTCTGCGTGAGAAAGATCACTTAAAGCCGTATCAAAAGCTTGTTCTACCAACCAAAAGTTCTGGTTTTCAAGTTTCCGAAAAGTGAAATCTTCTCCGTCGTTGTCATTAATTCGATATATTCTGGCTGATCCTGCATCAATACAAAAATTTCTATGGGGAATGTAAGAATTCAACCCAATACCCATACGTGCTCGCAATGCCCTAGGTGTAAACTCAAACCCTCCGCGAAATTCTGCTCTTTCGGAAATGCCCCACCAAGTGCTAAAACCCGGTGGTTCGGACAGTTCTACAAGCCTATAACCATCCGGTCCTTGAGAAGCAGAGCAATATGGACAGGTGATAGATTGAGGGGGTTGTGGAACCAGACCCTGACATCTGCGGCATACTCCAACAATTTCCGATTCTCTGAGTGGATTAGGCGCCATAACTGGCTTGCCAGCTTCAGGAACGAATTTAATGACACCCACGGCAGTGTGAAGTTTGTCGTCTTTAATTGATTGTGCACCTGGTGCAAATTGACTGATCGCAATATCAAGCTCACGGTCAATTATCCCATATTCCGGGGGCCAGCGATGTGGCATTTTATGATGCAGAAACCGCGTTCGAGTTGGGAAACCAAACATAGGTAATACGCCGTGTGAAGCTAGCCGCTCACTTAACGAGTTGTGTGCTTCACTATCAGCCACGACATTGTCTATAAGTTGTAGTAAATCTATAGTAATGTATTTAACGATGTCTGCATTACCTTTTGTATTGTCCATCGCGGTTCGCCGAAGAATTTGTTTCGCGATTTCTTCTATCGCAGGTTTGTTGGCACCAATCCAACCATCAACCATAGGTCGATGGGAATCCCACTCTCCGACCGTGCCAAACTCTCCATGTACGCTATCGCTTGCGTATTCTATCTCGATTCCCGCAAATGACCGCCGAAGAATTTCCTTGTTGACGACTCTCTGGGCTATCTCTGGTCTTGTAACGTCTACATAAGGTCGAGGAGGTGGTTCTGCGGTAATCAAATGAGGCCGTTCAAAATAATAGTCATCGTGGCTTCGTCCACGACAGAGTGTTAGTGCCACAGACATTCCAAGACCTCTACGACCAGCACGACCCACACGCTGTTGGTAGTTGAAGCGAACGGGGGGCATATTAGCTAATCCTATCGCCTGCAATGATCCAATATCGACTCCTGCCTCCATTGTAGTTGTAACACTCAGGAGATCAACTCCACACGCCTTGCCAATCTCTCGGTCTAGGAAAACCTCCTGAAACCACCTCTGACGGTTGAGCCGGTCTTCACGATCCGTTTGACCAGTAAGTTCTTCACAGTTTAAACGAAATGGTTTATCATTGCATCGAGCTAAATATTCGTAGAAATCCATATCATCGGCATTAGCTTCAGTGTTGTGTCGTAGAGGAATATTCGGGAGTTGATTCCTGCATGCGGTACAGATACCCCCCGATGCATGCAGATGAACTGCACCGCACCGTTGACAAGAATAAACATCGATGCATCCATCTGGACCCGGGTTAGGAGTCAGTACGTAGAGCTTTCGTGGAATGACTAGCCATTGATCAATAGCCACTCCTAGTAGGGAAAGTACATCGGTTTGCAGCGTAGCTGTATCAAGTCCCGAGATAGTAGCTACGCTATCTAGGTAGCGGTTAATTCCTTCCGGAATCTGAGTTCGACCTTCTGACGCAGGATCCCAACGGAATTTTTGCGCTAGCATCCGAATAACTGATGCTGCTACGCATTCTTTCAGTGTAGTGGGACCAGAGCGATCAGTCCACAAGTAACCGAGTTTTAGTGATTCAAAGTCGCGACTTCCCCCTGCAAAGAGTACATCGTCAATGATAGATCTTAGTAGCTCAGCTTCAATATGATCCCGTAACTCTTGTTCATCCGGTTGCAATCCCTCCAGATATCGGTGAGGATTAACTCCCCAGTTGAATAGTTGAGTCCATTTAACCAATGCGTACTGTGACTTATACTCTTTAACAGTCGGGAGTGGCCCACCAGGATTCATTCCAATTTCAATGAGCGACTCTCTAACAAAATCCATCAGTTTGTTGAAGGGCATACTGCCGAAGTTCGTCGGTGTTAACGGTTGCTGAAGTGATCCTCCCGAAGCAACAATCTGCATTACTCGACCAACAACCATGGGTTCAAGCATAGGAATTAGTTCCAGCAAACGATGCTGTTCATCCGGATTGATTACCTGAGTTTTTTGTTTCTCAGCAAGCTGTAACAATTCACACGCGTCCCGATAAGACTGTACCTCAAAAGAGTATTGTGTCATCGAGTTTGTAATCTGCTGTGCCAGTCGTCCAAAGGCAATCTGACGAACATTGTCCAAGTAATGTGCGTGTTTGATGCCAGTGGATAGCTTCGCAGCGTCCTGTCTACTATCAGAGAATAACACTAATTTGCGCTTTTTATCATCATGTATCTGTCTCATCAGTCCGTCACTCAGTAACTGCATGATTCGCTGAAAACCGGAACCGAGATCCCTTATCGGTGACTCGATACGTCGTCGAGACCAATCTGACCCGCAATGGGGACATTTTGTCGGGAAGGCATTCGCTTCGTTATCTGTACAGTAGAAAGCAAAACCGATTGATTCTTGCGGTTGTGCATTTCTCAAATTCACTTCGTATGTTAATCGCCCATGAGTCAGATTTAGTGCAGCAGGTTGCCACTTGTGATCGCCGTTAGACCACCTCCACTGCGGTCCAGCATGCGTCGACCTGAAAATTTGTCGCTTTAAAGCAGGCCAAAACACAATATATTCTCCGAATTTTCTTTGGAGTGATATTGTGCGATCAGGAACCTGGTCTAGGTTAGGATAATCTGGCGACAAAAACCATGCATTAGGAGAGTTAGAGTCTAGTTTCTTGTACCCACCGAGGAAAACCTCCCCGCATGGTTGGCAATACAGTAATTCGAGAACACGCGAGCCGCATGAAATGCACCTAGGAATCGGATCAGTGAACATTCGACCGACCGGTGGCGGGTCATAGCCGTGAGGTGTTATCCCTGTGCGACCAGAACACTCCGGGTTTGTACACGCCCATAAACGTCCAGCATTGTGAAAAAAGTAGTGTATGCGAAGTGGCAGGGGAGCTACCATTGTTCCCGGCTCAGAACCTGGCACGCGAGCCTTTATCAATCCCCGGATGAGTCCACGCGTAGCTTTGTCCGCATTAGAATCGTCTCCAAAAAGTTCAGATGCAAGACGTATAAAAGTGAACGGCTCTTGTTTGCCTGCAGTTTGTATTGGCTCTAAGCACCGAATCTCTTCAAAAGCTCGTGCAAGTATTTCGTCAGCTTCTCCGTTTGAAGTTACTCCGACTGTTTCTGAAAAATTTCTTACCGCTTGTTCTAATGGTAGTGAATTCAATTCATCTTCTAATGAAGCGAATGCTGAAACGTAAGGCGACAATCCTAACGCAGGTGCAGGAAAACTCTTTTGTTTCCCCGAAAGAATCTCAAATGAATTCCCATCCCGTCCAAAGAACTGTTCAAGATAGCTTCTGCTTTGGGCATCGCTTTCAATCGAAGCGCTGGTCGCTATGATACGAAGCTGTGGAGAATCTGGTTCGAGACCAATCCGGTGCAACAAAGTTCGCAGTAAATATCCAACTTCGGTCCCCGGAGTCCCGCGGTAGGTATGAAGTTCATCTACGACTAAATGAAAAACATGATTTTCGCGGTCTGACTCCAGCCAAATTTTTGTTTGTTCGAAAATGCTGTCTTCTAACTCTCTCATTAACATAATGTTTAACATACTGTAGTTAGTGATTAGAATGTCGGGTGGATGGCTCTGCATGTCCCAACGCGACCACATTTCTGAACCCTCTGGGTTCTGGAAGTAATTCAAGACATCATCGGCTTCACGTTTCTCTCCCTGCGTGTTTGCTTGTGCCCGTCGACCGGACGCAGATGCTTGCGCGCGCGCCCAATTGCGATCCATATCTAAGAGCCGCCTTTTTAGCTCTGCCTTTTTATTAGTACTCTCCTCAGAGCCCGAAACAGGAGCAACTGAATTGTATCGACCGAACCAGAAATGTTGACCAGTAAAGGGTCCTGCGAACCATTGCTTTGCATTATCATTATCGCATGCTCGTCTGATGCGACTCAACTGGTCCTCAATCAGAGCGTTCAGTGGAAAGAGCATTAGAGCGCGTATAGCACTTGGCCGAGTTGCTGGTTCGTGTTCTCTTTGTGGAATGCGGGTTTGATGCGGGTGTCGCCACCACAGATATCTATCAGGTTGCGAACTTGGAGTTCCCCACCCGCGTAAAATATCCTCGACTAAGTATGCAAATACAGGAAGTAGATAACATTCTGTCTTACCTGAGCCGGTTCCAGTTGTAACGACAACAGATCGACCAGCACGAGAAAGTCGCAATGCCTCAAATTGATGCTGGTAAAGTGGTAGGTTTGGTCGAAAAATCCCGCGTGTAATGAAATCTGCAACTTCGTTTGGAAGACCAAGTTGAGTGCAAGCTTGTCCGATATTCAGGTCAGAACTCTCGTATGGGGGGACTGGTTCAATTAAAGGCTCACGAAAAAGTTGTCGATCTTGAAATAGTAGATTGCGTCTCTCCTCTCGTAGAGCATCGTACCTCAACCTAAACGGGCTATCGAGATACCGTTGGTATGCAAGTCGAATCTCGTCAAACGTTTGAAATGGGTCATCCATCGATTATTTCTTTCCTAAATTAAATATTGTGATGCCAGGTGGAGGTTGACCTGCAGCTACCATCAGTAATGCTGCAACATCGGGTGTCACATTATTGTATCTTATTCGTCCATAGTCGAACTCTGGTATTCGACTGGAACAAAGACAAGCAACACGTGAGTAAGACTCGGGTAACGGTGCGAATACAGGTGTACTTAGTCGCATGGCAAGTGCATCATATTCTATTATCCGAACGTTATTCAACATCGCAGACGCATAGATAGCTTCCCGCTTTGACATCTTAAGTAGTTTTCCGTGCTTACGATGCAGAAAATGTTTTGGATAACCGAAAGTTGGCGTGAATTCGCACGCTGCATTAGGAAGTAGTTTTTCTACCCAAGTAAACCTTTTCAAATCGAAGGATCGAATGCTCCAGTTACGTGGTGCAGACTCTTCTCTAGCCCTCTCCAGTGCGAGTGGGACTGGTAACAACAATTGAGCAACTTTCGAAGCATAATTCTGTTCAAATGGTACGGCGATTTTCGCTGCAACAGCTGAAAGCTCGCTTACACTACCTGAAACACGTATCAAAGTTGGACAATCCGGCAATATTTCTTTATCGATTAAGCAACCTACTGCTTCAGTTGCATCTTCAAGCGATTTGATAAAATTGGGTGTGCGTCTGCCACATAAAACAGCTTTGCTTTCTTCTGTAGCGAGCCCTCCAAGGATAGGGGGTAAGATTCTCCACCGTTGCGTATCTCTTATGAAAAAGTCAGCATAGCCTAAATCCGACAGCCTTATTCTTAGAGACCGGTACAAGTCGGGTAGATCAATATCCTCCCCTGCAATCTCTGTTACAGTATTCCGAAAGTTGACCCACGTTCCTTCTCCCAAATGAGTCATCCAATAGAGCAATAAATCACAGTTTATCATTTCGTATTAATGCCTCATGAAATGCCTGATTTGTTTTGCTGCGGATGCATATTGTTTCCAGATCAATAGAGTACCCTCATTTAGTAGTATTCCATTTAAACTAATAAATGAGGGTCGTCGAATATTTGCATTATAAATAGCATTAGCCCATCGTAAAAGGATACTTCGTGAAGTTGATTTTGATTTGCGCACATCCATTTTTTGTGGTAGTTCCAAATTCGTAAGAGCTATCACTCGAGCGCCTCGCCCAGATCCATATTGGACAGCCCATGTCGGAGTAAAGGGACATTTTGCTAGTGTTCCATTTAAGTATTCTCCATGTGAAATGCAAACTTGAAAAGGTGAGCATCCAATCAAAGTCCATGACCCATTTGGTAGAGCAATTACAACCTTCTTAGAGCCTTTTGTAAAAAACGCAGGCTCATCGAGTTTATCTCTAACTGACATTTGAGGATCAACTATGTTTATTTTTTTCCTTACATGCCCTGTTTCGAAAATGTACTCGCCTGGTGCATCAAGCAACTGCTTAACTTCAAGTTCTCCGTCAACTCCTCCCTCAACAGATTTCCCGTTAACTTTCACTTCATTACCAGCTTCTAAGCCAGAAACGATGATTTGCAATGGGATTCCCAAGAGCCACGTCCTTGGTGCAACCTGTAGTCCGCCGGAAATAATCAATTCGATATTCTGGTCGACTTCAAGTGTATCAAGACCCGCGGGTGGTTCGACATGCTTCTGAGCCACGAAATCACGAACAATCATCCAACCGTTCGGGAGTTGCGGATGTGGAGTCGCTGACAAGCGTTTTCCCGCAACTTCGCTCAGGTACTCTTCCACGATACCAGTTACATTTTCTCGACATAACACGGAACACTTAACACCACGTAACAGGAGACGGTTGGATAAAAAACCACTGCAACTCGATGACGGTGTAAGTGCAACCGCTAGCCTTTCGGAGCGCTTAAGAATAAACTGTTTATCGTCCGTGTTTGAGCACCATTCAAAGCCACTAGCGAGCAATTCTCCATCAGAAGGAGGAATCTTTATTCGGTCGTACCAACCTTCGTCAGAAGCCTCGAATATATGCTTCCCGTCGTTAAATACCGCAGGAAAGCCGTGTGGTCGCCTCGGCAAGTAGGAAAGTATAGGGTTCCTTTGGATAATGTCGAAATGTAATTCAATATTTGCGATGCGCCTGCTCGACGACTCAGAGAAGCTCCCATCCCATGATTCCAATTCTGCGCCGACTTGGGCTAATACAGCCGCTGAACGTTCGTCAGAAAGGGCTTCAAACCCCGTTGGAGTGAGCAAGTTTCTTGCCCGTTGCCACTGATGCAGGTCGACCGATAATTGGTCTCGTGGAATTCGATCCCCAGGTGTGTAACGAGCCCAAGAGAAAAATGCGGGGAGTTTGTCAATATCTAAAGACCGTAGCGGAACGTGCGCCAGCGGTAACGCAATGAACCGTTGGAACCCTCTGACGGACTTTGGCATTGCAAGACGTCGATTTCTCTCGCTTAGCCATGTGCTTAGAAAAAACCAGAGTGATTCAAAAACAAGCGGATCGAATCCCTTCGGGTGATTTCCCTGCATTCCGCATGAAAGCAAGTCGGCCAATCTCCCGTAGTATGCATTTGAAGCTAAAAATTCGTCTGACTGCATCCGGTATGCTGCCAAAACTGATGCCGCAAGAAAAGCTGTACAATCCGGTTGATCATTTTCGTTGCAACGCCGTAATACATTCAGTTGTGCATCGTGACTTAGGACACGCCTCCGATATACAGTGGCACATGCTACTTGAAACCTCTGTTCAGCTTGCTCAGGAGTCAAAACGTCGAAACCAGCCTCAGCGAATGCCCATGCTAGGATCTGTGGATTTACACAGAGATAAATATCCTCAGTAAGAGGTTTTGCAAGTATTAGATGTTCAACAATGGCGTGGTTCCACCGACTATACTCTAGATCAACTAATGATAAATCGTGTATTCCTATTTTAAATTCGCCCTCGTCTATTGGAAGGGCTGGTTGCCGGGGACGTCGAGGGTGCTCACTGTTAGTAACGGGCATCCGATGGCTTTGTCTGGGTAGATGATGATTCGGACTTAGAAGATCGACTTCTTCATACTCATCAATTTGTTCAATTTCTACGTTGTACGTTTGTTCACTTATTATGCTTTCATGCTCCACTTCCGACTGGATCGATGTTTCCACATTGGACCCCAAGAGCCCTAGCGCATCAACGCGTTCCGTATAAGTTTGGTTTGTGGGTTTGTGTTCTTCCTCTTCCGAATGTGGTATATCGTAATGAACGGCAAGATGTTCGGTATCGTTTGACCTGTCATTAGCCAATTCAACCACAGTATTACCAATCTCAGTGCAAGGTTCTTCTGCAAAGGTTGAGTCGACACTCGATTCACAACTGTCGGTAGCACTGGTTGTAATTGATGGTTCTGGTGACAAGTTTGATACATGGGCGTTTAGCGGCGGTCTTTCAGCTTCGATACCGAACTCAAGTGAAGTGTCATTCGTCTTTTCTATTGTTTCCGCAGCATTATCTAGTCCATTAGTATCGGTCGATGGCAACTTCTCTGGTTTAGAAGACTCTATTTCTGTTGAATGACAGGAATCTGGCACTTTGACAACAATTTCTTTTTTGGAATTTTCATCCAAGCCATCCTGTCGACTATCGAGGTGTTCGCTTGGTTTCTGTATCAAAGTGTCGTCAGCCGAACCATTTGACTTTTCATCTTGTGCTACAATTGGCGATATGGTTGGTGATGTTGGTTCATCTTTAGTGCAAAGCACAGCGTCGCTTCGACAACGAATCTCATCATCTGTCTCTGATCTTTCCAGTTCTCTTGTTGTATGAGCCAAATTAGATGTCACAGATTGTAACTGCTCGGGTTCATCTTTGGCACTCAGCGCTAAAACTTCAATTAAACGTGGAAGCCTTGCCTCATTTTCATACTGCGTTTCGTGCGTCGACGACGTGTGTGCCGCAGAAAAACCGAAACGTGACAGAACGGCGCGGAAAATTGCCAGCAGTTTTTCAATGAACATTTTTCACCTCAAAGCTCAAGTATGAAATCAGCGATTGCTTTTGATACAAGCGGGCAGACAGCATTGGCAAGTTGCTGTTGCTTATGCATCAAACCACCGGGTTGCTCATTCAGTGTGCCTGCAAAGCGGAACCAGTCCGGAAACGATTGAAGGCGACATGCCTCGCGCAATGACAGTCCACGATTCTGTTCTGGGTGGATGATCATGCTTTTACGGTAATGACCGATCGTGATGGACGGTTCATCCCATTTCAACCGTTTATAGATATTGCTGTGTGTCCTATTGAGTTGTGTGTAATTTGACATCATGGATACAATGTCCCGCCAATTACCTCCTGCTGGAATGCGTTTGTACCTCTCTATGACATATTCAGCATGCTGCGAAGTGACATGGTCAAATACCACCCCCTCGGGTGCCCCCTTACGCATCAAAGCTAGGAATGCATTTTCTGTCAATGGAAAGGGTTCTCGGTAATCAATTTGGTCTTGAATATGTCCGTTCTCTATTGCTGGTAGATCCCCGATAGCGTCTCGAATTGTGATGAACGGTCGGTTCATCGCTGGACCTTGAGTTGGGGTCGGAAATGGCCCCCAATCACCAAAATCATCTTTATGATAACCGACATCCCGATGAATTCCCAGAAGAAAAAAACGCATGCGGTGCTGTGGAACGCCGAACCATACCGCGTCCAAAAGTTTCGGAAAAACTAAGTAGCCATAAGATTTCATTCTCCTAAGAGTGTATTCAGCCACACTTAAGTTGCTTTTCCCATTTTCAGCAGTCCAAACAATACCCGGAACGTTTTCCATTAAGAAAATTGGTGGTCGTAGCTTGTGGACGTAATTCACGAACACATTCACTAAACGGTTGTTGGGATTATCGCTCGACCAAGAGTTGCGGTTTGCGTTGGAAAATCCCTGACAAGGCGGTCCACCAATCAATACATCGATGCCACCCTTTGCGTGCGCCAATGAAACAACTTGCTCAAGAGCTATTTTCGAATCGAGATCAACTGGGATGGTATTTTTTGGCTCAGGCACTAGGTTTGATCCATTCCTCTGCATCTGTGACAAGAAACTGTGGTTTTGTTTAAGAGTCTGCACATAGATCGGGTGAATCTCCCCTGAAAAAATGAGACGAAAACGTTTACGTGAATGCTCAGCAAGAACGAATCCGAGACCCATACCTCCTGCACCGGCAAACAACTCTATCACATTTAAGCATGATTTTCCTTTTAACAGCAAGTATTTTTATCCTTTACGTTTAAGATTGTCGTGTCCTTTTTTGGTTCGAGATTCGTCACGTCGCCCTACTATTCGATACTAATACGTTCTGCTCTCTAATTTGATCATATACTTGCCGCAACAAAGTTTCTGACACGACTCGTTGAAACTCACCTTCATTGATGAATTTCGTTGTAATCTCTTCGTTCTGCTCCATACGACCAATGAACATCCCTTCTAACGCTTTGCGGAAAACGTATCCGAAGTTCTCCATCGAATTGGCGAGAGCTGCTTGTTGGAGTGTAGAATCGGCAACAGCATCTTCTCGTATCGATTCAAAGAAGAGCTGGTCGCCAGGTTTGAACTCAGTACCGAAACGATCATTTAGAATGTCGATCAGTTTCGATAATGCGATCTCGTCACCAAGCGTTTTCCCCGTACCAACTGCGGTCGGACCCGACACCGGTTCTTCCTTCCCTGAGTCAAGTTTGATCGAACCTTCACCGATTTTCTGCAGACGGTAATACTTGAGTGACACATCGTCATCGAAGTCATAGATCGGACCGCGATTGCCCCTCGGTAATTTGCTTAGCAGAAATCGCAGATAGGAATAGAGCTTTTCCAAGTCGGTGTCTTGAAACGGAATCACCTGAGACATGAATGAGTATAGATTACGATACGCGATGAGCGTCGTGCGAATTTCCTCTTGTTCATCTTCTTCCTTTTCTCGGAATCGACTCACTGCAGGGTCGATGCAAGCATTCATTCTCGCATGGTCAGCGATTGTCTGAGTCGCTTTGGGCTTGTAGAATACCTTACAAAACTCTTCGATCTCGGCTTTGAAGTAAACTTGATATGAATCCAGCTTCGCTTGCAGCTCGTACAACTGCTGCGGTTCTGCGCGTTCGCCGATGACTGTTTGTTCAAAGTAGGGTTGGAATGATTTCAGTATCTCATCTGTGTCATTAACAAAATCGAGTACAAAAGTATTATCCTTACCAGGGTGAGTTCTGTTCAAGCGCGATAGGGTTTGTACCGCTTGAATTCCTGACAGACGTTTGTCAACATACATCGTGTGTAAGAGCGGTTGATCGAATCCAGTTTGATACTTCTCCGCCACCAGTAAGACTTGATACTCTTCGGTGCCGAATTTAACCGGAAGCTCTTTTTCGCGTATGCCATTGTTCATACCGACTTCAGTGTACTCGACACTCGGTAAATCAGGATCGACGACAGTTCCAGAAAATGCGACAAGTGTTTTGATACCGGTGTATCCTTTCTCGGCGATGTACTTGTCGAACTCCTTCTTATAGCGAACGGCATGAAGACGACTAGAAGTCACGACCATTGCTTTCGCTTTTCCACCGATCTTATGCATCGTGAATTGTCGGAAGTGCTCTACCATGACTTCGGTTTTCTGAGCGATGTTATGCGGATGCAAGCTCATGAAACGCGCCAACGCATGAGCAGCTTTCCGCTTATCGACTTTAGGATCATCGGTAATGGATTTGATCAAGCGGTAATAGGTTTTGTAGCTCGTGTAGTTCTTCAGCACATCGAGAATGAATCCCTCCTCGATTGCTTGTCGCATGCTGTAGAGATGGAACGGTAGCGGTTTGCCGTCGGGTCCGATTTGACCGAATACTTCGAGCGTTTTGTACTTGGGAGTCGCAGTGAAAGCAAAGAAGCTGATGTTCGGTTGGTGCCCTCGCTTGGTCATCGTCTTTAGAATTTCTTCTTCGTAATCGAGTAGGTTTTCCGCTTCCGCTCGCTGACGAGCCTCCTCTCTGATAGCAGCACCACCAAGCACACCCTTTAACTCTGTTGCGGTTTCGCCTCCTTGGGAGCTGTGTGCTTCATCGATGATTACTGCATATTTTCGTTTTGGCAGATCGCCGATCTTCTCAGTTACGAAGGGAAACTTCTGGAGCGTGGTAATGACAATCGGAATACCAGCAGCAAGTGCCTCCGCTAACTGCGTAGAGTTCGAATCGATCTTCTGTACGACACCCTGGCGATGTTCGAACTGGTAGATCGTATTTTGGAGTTGTTGGTCAAGCACGACTCGATCTGTAACAACGATCACTGAATCGAATACCTTCTCATCGGTCGTGGTGTACAGACTTGAAAGGCGGTGTGCCAGCCAGGCAATCGAATTGCTCTTGCCACTTCCTGCCGAATGCTGAATCAGATAGTTAGAACCCACACCGGAATTGCGGGTATGATCTATCGTTTTCCGAACACAATCGAGTTGATGGTATCGTGGGAAGATCATGGTTTCGCGCTTTACCTGTCTCGACCCGAGTTGCTTTTCTTCGATCTGGAGGTGAAGGAACCGTGCGAAAATATCGAGGATGCTGTCGCGAGCGAGCACTTCTTTCCACAGGTACTCTGTCTTGCATCCTGTGGCATTATCGGGATTGCCTGCGCCACCAGCTCTGCCACGATTGAAAGGAAGAAAATAAGTACTGTTTCCGCTCAGGCGAGTTGTCATGTATACTTCGTCGGTGTCGACTACAAAATGAACGAGTGTGCGTTTTTTGAAGGTGAGTAAGAGATCGACTGGATCGCGGTCGTGTTTGTATTGCTGAATCGCGTTTCGCCAAGTCTGTCCGGTCATCGGGTTTTTCAGCTCGATGGTAATAAGCGGGATTCCATTCAAATTCAAGACAACATCGATGGAATTGTTGTGCCGATTTGAGTAAACAAGCTGGCGGGTAATGGTCAAACGGTTGGCATTGTACAACTCAACAGTTTCGGGATTCAGCCCGCTGGCAGGAGAAAAATAGGCAACACGAAAGAGCTTGCCGAAGCACTTGAAACCATGACGCAGAACCGAGAGACAACCCTCATGCTCAGAATTCAGTGCCCGGCACAGATCGTCGAGTAGGGTTTCTGCGGCTTGCTCTTTCTGTAAGTTAACAAGATAATTCCATTCAGTCGGTTGGGTGGCTTGAATGAATGTGAGAACTTCAGCAGGGAACAATGCGCGTGCGGTATTGAATGTTTCGGGGGCGATTCGGTAGAAACCGCCAGACGAAACCAACCACTCTTCGATGGCTGTTTCGAATGCCGCTTCGTTGTATTGTTGGTTCATCAACCAATTCCTATGCGATTTGTAATTAACCGCTGTTCGCCGTTTACCTCAACCAAACTCTTCCGGATGACATGGCGTTACATAGTCCGGATTAGAGTTATCAAAGAGTTAGATGTCAGTCCGGATGCAAAAACCACCTTCCTGTTACATCGCGTTACATAAGAATATTCTCAGCCAAGATCATCCCAAACGTGCTGAGAACTTTATGCCAACCTCATTGACAAACTGTAAGTCGTTTATGCAGGGTACTCCAAAATGACGGCACACATCAGGTATTTTTATTCTTGAATCCTTTTGTCGTTCTGGTACTGCGTATTCTTTACTTACGACAGTAGCATTTGTCACAAAAGCATGCGCGATTACCCATGGATCTGCCATTGATCTGTCAGCTCCAACACTGATAATATTTGGAAAACTCACCAGTATTTCCCGAAGCTTTTGCTGAACTTCATTTGAAATTGACTTAACGAGATGCGGTCTCTTACTCAACCATGACTTTAATCCATCATCAACTTTCTCAATCTCTCTCTTGACTTCTTCCGTGCAAAATATTCTCCCTTCCTTACCAAGACGATCAAGAATCTCCCAGTATTCGGGGCACAGTTGAATAGAGTAGTACTTGTTCCAAGGCTCTATTAGGGCGTTTGAATCGAGACTGTAAATTTTGCTCATATCCCAGCCCTATTAGCAGATAATGTTATCTGTGGTACGCGTAAATACGCACTCAATTTTTCAAAATTGTTTACTTTAGCACTTAACAGCGAAGACGCCTCCGTGCTCGAAATCTGACCCTGGAAATAAGATGTTAAAACAACCGAAGTGAATGGTCTTCCATTTTTCAATACCCTTAACAAGTGAGGAGATGGGCCACCATCTGTATCTTTACGCTTGATGTGGTCTTGCGCAATCAGTTGCTTCCATCTTTCTTGGAAATATGCCCGAAGTTGCAGGTACTTCTTTTGACTAATAATCTGCAACTCTAGCAAACGTCGAGCAATAAGCTCTTCACTAACTTTGTACTTATCAGATACTTCACGAATCCGAGCATCAATGTCACTGTTCGAATTCGCTAGCTTCCAACTTTGCGAAAATTCCGTTTCATCGATAAGAACCAGTGAAGTCACGCGATTACAAAAGACTTCAATAATATCGTCAGTGGTAGAAAAAGCATGTCCAGCTTCGTTCAAATTCATTATTCCGGGTTGATTCAACCATAAGTGAACTAGCTCATGCACAAGAGTAAATATTTGTCCTGCTAGTGCGTCTTTTGAATTGAGAAATAGGAATGGGGAAAATGGATCAGAGAGAACAAATCCACGTGCTTCAGATAAGTCAACACTACTGTCTCTCATCACGTTGATACCTGAAAATTCAACACACCGTATCCAGAGGTTCAAAGCATCACGTCGTGTAGAGCAAGCAATTTGATCCCTAATAGATATTCCTAATGCATTTCTAATTGAACCTGCGATTTCATTTGGTGATGTGTTTGTAGTAACCGATCCGATAAAATCGAGTTCTTTGCTTCCTTCAGCCTTCATCCACTCGCTTAGCCATTTCTTTCTATACTCTGCCAAACGAATTATCACAGAGAGCTTAGTGCTATACTCTCGCGGTTGATCAATCCTAAGTCGACGAAAATCTCTAAGTGTTTCAAATCCTTTTGGGGGTTCGGGAAGATAAAATACAGCAAGTGACCTTTTATACACTTCTGCAATTTTTCTGGCTTGAGCGATAGTGGGTCTACCACTTCCATTTTCCCAACTGGTTAGTTCCTCTGGTGTTCGACCTATTTTTTGTGCAGCAACCTTAACGTCGTGAAATCCGGCTTTTTCACGTGCCCATTTTAGTACTGATGGGGTAATGTATGCTTCAGAACTAGTTGACATTTTCGCACTCGATTGGATTCCTTCTTACATCAATCTTCCCGGTGACAGCCGCCGAAATCAAGGCAATGCGGTACTCTTTCAGGGTCTCGATGGATTGCTTGATCTTGGCTGTCATTGTATCGATATGCGCCGTCTCTCGGTTGAGATAGTCAACAATCGCATTTTGCTCCTCTACAGTTGGTAGAGGAAGAAACATGTTGGCGTATCGTTCGGCATTCACATTTTGAATTGTCGATTGAATGTAGGAATTTTGTAGCCAATCCCAGTAATGCGATGTTTGACAATAGTAAGTAGCAAAGCTCGGAAGAATGCGCCGAACATTAACACGAGCCCGGATTAAGTATCCTGCAAATGCTGCCAGTCCCCACTCTTCTCGGTACATAATTGTCTTACCGACAGTTGCACCACTTCGGGCAAACAATAGGTCTCCATGTTTGAGTAGGAATGGTCTTGCAACATCGAATGGAAGCGATTTGAATGTATCTGTACGGAGATTACCGCTCTCGTCGATATCTGTTATTCTGATAAAACGAGGTAATGATGGGTCGTCAAACTCAGCCGATTCGTTTGCACCGTACTCAAGTGGTAATTCTAGTAAAAACTTGAATCGTATTGTCTCCCAATGCTCTGGCACATCACCGAGCCAATCGACACCGGACGGTTTCATCTTGGCGTTGGGGTCGAGACTTTTGGTGACAGCGTGACTGATAACCGCGACGCGCTTCTCTTGCAGCAAAGCGATCTGGCGTTGCTTTTTCGCTACCAGACCATCAATACGAGCGGTTTCGCGATCAAGGAATGCTGCGATGGTGCGTTGTTCGTCGATAGGGGGAAGGGGAAAGATTCCATTATCGATCCCGTATTTGCTCAAACCAAATCGGGTTATCCCATTCGATAGAACGCGGAATTGATCATTGATTCCCCGCGCACTGATAGCTCGGAATAGAAACTTCCCATCTGCGAGTTTATCATTTGCTCGTATCTGCGCGAGGTGATATCCGCAGAGAACATCATTAAAATCCGAGTCAACAAATGCTGGTACAGCGATATCCCGCCAATCCTCGGAATCCTTCGTAACCAATACATCGCCTTTTCTAAGTCGAAACTGTGCAATCTCAGAACGCGAAGCAGAGGCAGTCATCAATTCAAGTTGCTCGTCAATGAAGTCGTTTTTGTACACATCGACGTAATTGCAGAGTCGAACAATGTCTTCACCATCAAGTGTGTGCTTATCTACACTGCTGAACTGAATCGACGCGATGTGTTTCAATTTTCTGACAGTCCAACCAGCTGGTAAAAAGCCGATCCACTCGGTTCCAGAATTTTTGTACTGCGGATAGGGCTTGGTGTTCATTCCGATGCTCCAACCAGCATCGTTTCTATATCCTGCTCGATTTGTTTCAATTCCGTTTCGATTTCAGACAATGCTCGCGGTGGTTCATAGCGATAAAAGTACCTATTGAAATTGACTTCGTATCCGATCCTCGTTTTCGAATGATCGATCCAAGCATCAGGAACATGCGGCACCACTTCGCGTTGAAAGTACTCTTCGATTTTTTCGGTCAACGGTACATTTTCAAAATCGCGTAATTCGGAATCGGGTTCGGGATTCCTTTTGCCGTCGGTACAGATATCGGCAGTCTCATCGCGCTCAGATAGTGCAGTAAGAATCGCTTTGTACAGAGGTGCAGGAATTACCAATCCAGCTCGCTTGAATTCCGTTTTTAGCAGACGCTCAAACTTGTCGCGATTCTTGAACACACCTTTCAATGCACTCGCAAGCAGTGCCGTACCAATTCCAATTTGCTGAGCTTTACCATCTTCGATATCCGCTTTGATGGCAGCTTTGTCTTTCTTTTTGCTCGTTGCCAGAGCTGCGAATGCTTTCGACTCTTCCAGTCGAGCGATTCGCTCCGTAGATGCTGCAAAGTTCAATCGCAACGGTCGTTCGACCGTAATACGTGCGTAACCAAATTCCTTGTTATCGAAGACCGTTACGAATTCGCTGTCTACGTTGCTTCCATACAAGCGAGTGATTTCATTGCGATGCTCTTCGGAGATTTCGTTTCGCTTGTTGCCGAGACTCTTCCGCATCTTTTTGAAAAAGTTGGTGCCATTCACCAAAATCACTTTGCCTTTGTGGGCGCGATCCTTACGGTTGGTTACGATCCAGAGGTACGTGAAAATGCCGGTGTTATAGAAAAGCTGATCGGGCATCGCAACAATCGCTTCGAGCCAATCGTTTTCGATGATCCATTTACGAATTTCACTCTCGCCCGAACCGGCAGAACCAGTGAATAATGGCGAACCGTTGAAAACGATTCCGAGGCGCGTTCCACCATCCTTCGGGGTTTTCATCTTACTGATCATGTGCTGGAGGAACAGAAGCGAACCATCGTTGATGCGCGGCAACCCAGCTCCAAACCGACCGCCAAACCCTTGTTGCTCGCTTTCCTTGCGAATGAAGTCCTCTTCCGGTTTCCACTCGACACCGAACGGCGGATTTGCAAGCATATAATCAGGTTTTAGATGAAGAAAATGATCATTGGTGAAGCTATCGCCGAACGCAATGTGGTCGATGTCCTGCCCTTTGATCATCATGTCAGAGCCACAGATTGCGTAAGCCTGCGGATTGAAATCCTGCCCGAACACTTCTACTGTAGCATCGGGATTCAGTTCGCGCACGTATTCTTCCGCAATCGAAAGCATCCCACCCGTGCCGCAAGCCGGATCGAACAGCGTCTTAACAATGCCCTTGGTTGTGAGTACGTCGTTGTCCGGAAGGAACAGCAGATTCACCATTAACCGAATGACTTCGCGCGGGGTAAAGTGGTCGCCAGCTTCCTCGTTTGATGCTTCGTTGAATTTCCGAATAAGCTCCTCGAAAATGTAACCCATTTCGATATTCGAAACTCGATCCGGATGTAAATCGATCTCAGCAAATTTGGACACGACCATGAAGAGCCGGTCGGCTTTGTCGAGTTTCGCAATGTGTTCTTCGAATCCGAAGTGATCGATGATTTCGCGAGCACGAGTCGAAAAATGTTTCATATAAGTGGTCAGATTAGCAGCTACATTATCGTGTTCTTCCTTGATTTTTTTGAACGTGTACCGACTCGTGTTGTAAAACGGGACACCTGTGATTTTGGATAAAATGAGGTCGGGTTGCTTGATCTTTCCGGCATCCTGTAACTCGGCAAGTTTCTTCAAAACGCGGTCTTTGGTGGGTTCAAGCACGCAGTCAAGCCGTCGCAATGCCGTAAGTGGGAGCATCACGTCTTTGTACTGGTTGGGACGGTACGGACCCCTCAGTAGGTCGGCGACCGACCAAATGAAGCTGACACGTTCGCTAAAATTATTCATAACAAGCACTTCGCTGGGTTGGTGGACTCGCGTGAGAGAATGGTAACTCGCGTATTTACATCTTGCAAGATACTTTTATTTCCAATTCCACGCAATCGAAATTCGCACCGTAAGCACTTTCCACCCACGGTCAACCACATAACCGGCAGTGTAAACCTTCGCATTGATGTAACAGGAAACCGTAACCGAAGTCAGGCCTTGCAGATTGACAAAATTGGTTTTGGTCAAGTCGGTCAATACCGTTGCGGACGTACCATCGGGATTGATTTCCATCGACTGGTTGCCGAACAGTTTTTCGACAGTTGAAATTTTAATCGGTTGTGCCATGTTAAATCATCTCCTAACTACCAAGTGGCAGTCTCAAAATTTCCATTCACGATCAGATTTGGTTCTGCGACCGGTGAAACCGGTGTGACCATTTCTACAGTGTTCGACCGGCGCATAAATTGTCCCATGCCTCGAGCCACGATGTACCATTCGAACCGGCTCTCGGCTTGCAATCCAATCATTTCACACTGCCTTGCCGTCCGATCGGCAACTGTGTGCACGAGAGTAAACGCTGATTCATTCTCACACTTCCGGTAAACATCGAAGGCAGTCACAGCAACATCACTTTGGATCGTCCAGCTCAAGCGAGCGACGATTTCATTCAAGCGCACGAAGGCAATTACAGATTGCAGCACTGGTGCCGGAATCGGATCGCTGAGATAGATTGTCCGGTATTTCGACTTATCACCAACATCAAGTTTGAACCGGGAAAACGACATTGCCTTTGGTTCGGAAAACAACAATGCATACCGGCTGTCCCTAAGTCCGTTGATGGTGAGCGTTCCATCGTCTGAGACAGTTGCCACCCGCACCGGAATCGACTGCCATTTATTAACGACTCGCGTTCGTGCCAGCAGATCGTACAGCGTCGCGGTGCGCCCTTGTGGCAGTCCCGATAAATTCAGAATGGCATCGGACATCAGAGTGCTGCTCCCGAACTGATCGAACTGGCAATCGCATCGAGCTGCTCCTGTGTCGGCGCTTCGGCGATGGCACGCTGTAGCACAAACAATTGTTCGGAGAGATCGCGGGTTACTTGTTCGCGTTCGATCTGTTTGGCAATGGTCAGCGTCTGCCGGTCGGCATCGGCGAGTTGCGCTAACGTTTTTCCGTTTCCTGCACTGAGTGCATCGACATCGACAACGAGCGCATTGCTCCAGTTGGATGCGACACCGTATTCTGAGACCGTCCGTACGAACAACACCAATCGTTGTCCTGGCTCGACTGAAAGCGAGAAACTTTCGGTGCGAACATCAGATTCGAACAGCAGCTTTTTTCCAGTCAGTGTGGTGCCGGAAACTGGTGCAATCGCGAGCGGTGTTAACAGTGTGATGGTTTTTATGCCGGGATCGACCATACGGACGATGGCGCTCTCGTTTCCGATAACGATGCGTTGATTCGCTGTAAATGAAACGTTGCCAGAATAGATGATCTCAGAAGTAGTCGATCCGGTGCCGATGGTTGTCACCGCGTCATCGGTTTCGATCTGTCGTCGTACCTTGGTTAGCTTTTCATCGCTACGGAAAATCAGATCGGAATGATTTGCTTCCAGTGCATCGAGTGTTAGATTGCCCGGTAGGACTCCCGCCTGGGGAACCAATTCAACCACCCGCACCAAGTAATGCACGATCTCTTCGCGGTCGACGAGCACTGGCTTTATCCAGCTTAGAAAAAACACATACTGATTGCTGGCGGGTTGCGACAGTTTTACCGCATGATTGGAGACGACTGTTGCTGAGTCGGTCTGTTGCTGCAATGCAAGCGAGCGGGATTGTTCTTTACCGGATTTTATCGCATCGATTCCACCGAGCATCGCAGAGATTGTCGTAATGCCACCACCGAAACCGATCTCCGGCACATCGGAAAAATAGAATACACCGTTCGCGATGTTGACGGTTGATGCAGAAGAAAGTGTTGCATGATTCGAATCCGACACCGCCGAGATCGTAAACTCTAGTGGCGAGCCGGTGGCGCCCGGATCAATTAGAATTCGTTTGCCAATGTATCCATTATCGAAAACTGTTCCAGTGCCAGTCAGTACCTGCGAACCATTCGAAACCGATACCGTGCCCGGCAACCTGGTATTCGTTAGCACACCGCTGCGGATCAGATCATTTTTCCGGTTACGCACCTCGAGATCGTACGTTCCACCTGGCAGTGCCACATCGCCACGAAGTTGATCGAGCGTGAGACCCGCGATCTGCTTTGCCACCACTAGTGAGCGCAGTTCCGTTATCGCCGACAAGCAATGGCAAGCCCGGCAGGAGTTGAAGGATTTGTCGAAAGTCACCATTCGCGGATTGTTAACTCGCGCCGATGGTGGGTGGTGGGTTGGCGGTGTTCCTCCCTACGGATACGATTTGGCATACTTTTCTGGAAGCAATGAGTTCATTTGTATCGTTCGGTATTTGAGTGATGGCAGTCGGCAGGTATTGGATGAAGCTGGAAACATCGTTCGGACTGTTCCCAAAGGAGATGCGGTTCAATTCACGAAGCGAGACCACTCGCGATTAACTCTCAGTTCGCCAGATCGAGTGAAAGTTGTACAGGATATTTACCAGTGGTACTCATCTGGCGAACACGGCTATAAAGGAATCGCAAATCAACTTAATAAGCAGAATGTGATGACGGCATCCGGTGGAGCGCGGCGTCCCAACAAAACATCAACTTGGTGTGGTCGCACCATCGATACGATTCTCCGCAATCCGATATACACTGGCGATATGGTTTGGAATCGCACATCCTTCGGAAAGTTCCACCGGATCAGTAATGGTGCCGCAGTGCAGACCAAGTACTTTCCCGGGCAAGGGTGTTACCAGAACAGTCCCGAGGATTGGATTGTGCACCGCAATAACCACTCTGCCATTGTATCCAGAACGGAATTCGATCAAGCACAAAAGCGACGTGGGGATACCGAAAAGTTCGGTCTCGCGAATACCTGTAACGTCGGTCGCGGTGCCAACTCGCCATTCCTGCTCACCGGTTTGATTTTCTGCGGTCGATGCAACCACCACTGGAATGGATATACCGTCCAGAAAGGTCGGAAGAAAAAAGACGGGACTAATACCAAGACGTTGTATTATGCTTGCGGATCATACATCAATAAAGGAGTAACAGCTTGTCCTCGTAAAGTGATTCGGAAAGAATGGCTCGAAGGAAAAGTCGTCTCCGCAATTAGAGAAATGTTACAGCAATACTTCGGAACCCCGGAAGGATTGAAGCAACTAGAGCATCAAATTGCAGCGACAGTACAAGATGCTCTCCCGGAGATAGGAGAAGAGACCGATAAGTTGCTGGCACGCAAAAATGACATAAGTCGGATCATCGATAACTTAATCGAGAACCTTACTGCAGCGAATCGTGACTACGTTGATAAGAAACTGGGTGAATTGAAGCGCGAGCTGAACTCCATCGAATCGCGGATGATGGAGTTGGAATCTCGTCAAGCAAAGCAGCTTGAGACAAAGGAACTGATTGCCAACTCCATTGAACTGGCACAGCAATTTCTGGAATGCTACGAGACTGGGACAGTGGAAGAGAAAAGAATGTTTATACGTGCGTTTGTGAAGAGAATTGAAGTTCATCCCATAGATGATAAGTGTATCATTTCTGTGATCACCTTACCGGGTACGAATGCAACTACAGTGATAGAAAATGTATTGCTCACAGCAATTGGCAAAAAAAATTGATGGGAACCCGATAGGCACTACCATCAGGAGCGGAGTAAGGAATGGAGCAAGTCAATTCGTGAGGAACATAGGTTTCTGCCTGAAGGCACACTCTTAAACCCAAACGTAATTCGTCTGTTCGCATAACTGATGTAATTACAATAAGATGAACTACGGTAACGCCAATTTTAAACACTGTACTTGACAAACGGTGTTCGCGATGAATATATTACGTGCATGGGAATACGAAATCCATTTGAAGCCCCGGATGTAACCAGCCGTCGTGGTGGCCCAGTTAAACAACCGCTCAGCCGAGATGTGATCGTTTCTGTAGCGTTAGAGCTTTTGATCCGTGATGGCATCGAAGGAATGAGCCTGCGCAAAGTCGCAGCGGCTTTAGATACCGGCCCTGCTACACTCTATGCGTATGTCGACAATCTACTCGAGCTTCGTACGTTGGTATTGGATCGTGCGCTTACTAGCGTGGTAATTCCCCGGAGTAAAGGCGACGATTGGCGGAGCCCACTAATAGCCATTCTCGAATCTTACTCTAATGCACTTAGGCAAAGCCCTGGCTTGGCACAAGTCGCGATGAATACGATTGTCGTAGGTCCTACCGCCTTGCGAATCATCGAAGCATTACTCAGCTTGCTCGAACAGGCGGGTGCGGATCAAACGACTGCGGCATGGGCTGTCGACTTGCTCATACTATATGCCACTGCGACTGCTGCCGAACACAACGATGCAACTAAACGAATTGATACGGGCGACGCACTCGGTCCGCTCCTGAAAATTCTCGGCAGCATTTCCAAAAAAGAGTATCCGAAAATCTATGCATCTCGCGAACAATTAGTTTCGGGAAACGGACCGGAACGTTTCTACTGGGCGGTCGATGTCCTGCTTAATGGTATCCTTCACACGCCAATACAACCGAAACAAAAACGAAACTCAACAAAACGATAACGAAAGAATCGGAGTAGTAGCATTGAAAAAGATTCAAAGCAAAGTTCATGATCGATATAGCACCCATGGAACCGTTCAAGATTTGCTCTTTTTTTTGTCCTTTACGAACAGTGTTTGTTACGAACATCGTATGTTATTTTTGGAAAGGAGATACTGATGAACCGACTTCGGTCATTTCAGCTATGGATTTACGGATCGTTACTGCTGTCGTTAGTTGTTCCCCGGAAAACGTATGCCCTACAACCATTGTCTGACTTTCTCGAACACGCTCCTGTTAGAAGCACCGAGTATCGGGAAATGGCGTTAACGGCATCGAAGAAAGAAGCGGATAAATTCGCCGCTTATGGAGAATTGCTACCATCGATATCGCTAACTGGCTCCAATACGCGCAACCAATACGAAAGCGCAATCTTACTGGACCCTGCTTCGGGCACAAAAGAACTGATCGAACCGATCAACAGCCGAACCGGTAGCGCACAGGTTTCGATGCTGCTGATTGATATCGCGTTATGGAACCGTATCGCAAGTGCCACCCATGCCGCAAATGCTGCGAGCCGAGCCGCAAATAATGGGCTCGCCGAAGTACAACATCAGGCCGCACATGCTTACTACCAGTTGATTAATGCCGAAGCTCAACGGAACGCCTACCAAAAAGCATCCGAGTCAGCCATCAAAAACCTCGCTGTGGTGCGCAGTAAACAATCGGAAGGTGCAGCAACCGATCTCGATGTGGCTCGTGCCAAAGTCGATGTTGAGAACGAAAACCAGAAAATACTGGATCAGGAATTAAATAGCGAAGTAGCTCGTCGAACACTTGAAACGCTGACGGGGGTCACGCCATCGGGTGATATTTCAAAAGATTCAGTCAGTTTGGAGCCGGAACCGGAACTTGCCTTATGGGAAAATTCCGCACTTGCCCATAATCAATCACTCATGGCCGCAGTAGAGAAGAGCAAGCAGGATAGGAGTGACCGGAATGCGGCAAGCACCGCCTTATTGCCATCACTTTCCGCCGGTTTCACACAACAATCAAGCAATACTGCTGGTTTTAATGGGCATAACACTTACCACAATGTCGCGGCAACTCTTACCTGGCGGCTCTATGCTCCAACTGCGATAAACGTCAAAAGTCATGCATTGGCGGTAAAAGTTTCGGAAATGTCCGTACTGCGAACCCGGGAAACACTCCTTAACTCTATCCACGAAGCATGGTATCGTGTACGAACAGATTTGGCACGCTGTCGGGCGGCTCGTAGCCAAGTTGTTGCTGCTCGTCTGGCGGTCCAAATCGCTAACGAACGATACGCAGCCGATGCTTGTACTCAACTCGATTTAATCCAAGCTCAACGCGATCAAATCGCTGCCGAAACTTCAAGCATCGATGCTGATGCCGATCTCTGTTACGCACGGGTGGTACTTCGTTTATTCGCAGGTCTTCCAGCAGAAGGCTCAATGCCATGATGGATACTCAAGCATTTATCTCATCACACCGAGCTATTAATTATTCTATTGAACATAGAATCATGTCTCGAAATAAAATTTTTATCGCCCTGTCAAGCGAAAGCAGACACAGCACTATATCAGGAGATCAGGTATGAACAAGAAACGGATTGGAATAATTGTAATCGCATTGTCGATTCTGGTCGTAATCACATTCATTTTCACTCGACGAAGTGCCAAAACACTTGTACTAAGCGGAATCGTAACTACTGAAGATGTTTTGGTAAGTCCGCAGATCGCTGGTCGTCTTGTAAAGTTGAATGTCCACGAAGGAGACGTTGTAACGGAAGGACAGTTGCTGGCTGAAATAGAACCATCCGAGCTTAAAGCGGATAGTCTGTTTTATTCACAAAGCGCGGAACAAATCTCCTCCCAAGTCGATGAAGTTACCGCATCCCTTCGCTATCAAGAGCAAGAAATGAAATCGAAGATTCAGCAGGCGACAGCTACAATTGCTTCTCTGGAAGGAGATAGCACGGCAGCTGGTGAAGAATTAAATGATGTAAGAGCAACGTATTTGCTGCAAGACCGCCTAGTGAAAAGTGGTGGAGCAACTAACCAGGAACGGGATCACTCGCATCGAGCTTTAAAAATCGCCGAGGCACGATTAAAAACTCTGTCGAGCCAAATCGAAGCACAACAGGCGATTCTGGAATTGGCGAAAGCAGGCGAACAGCAGGTAATCGCTAAACAAGCGGTGGTCGCTGGCACCCGTCAAGCGCAAGCCGCCAGTGTTGCCCAGAGCACTAAAGCAGATTTGCAACTAGGATATTCCCGGATTACCGCACCGATTGATGGGCTCGTGGATGTTCGCGTTGCCCATCCCGGTGAGTTTATTGCAGTCGGTCAGCCTATTGTCACACTCATCAATCCCGATGACTTCTGGGTCAGGGTTGATCTGGAAGAAAGCTATATCGATAAGGTCCGTATTGGCGATCATCTCCAAGTCCACCTGCCTTCCGGTTACGAGTTAGATGGTACTGTCACTTACCGGGGAGTCGACGCAGCGTTCGCTACACAACGAGACGTAAGTCAAACCAAACGTGACATTCGAACCTTTGAAATAAGGCTGCGTGTTGACAATAAAGATCGTCGTCTCGCACTGGGCTCGACGGCAAGTGTTCTTTTCCCGTTGGATAGGTGAGAAACATGATTGCAATTAACGTACAGGGAATTACCAAACGATTTGGCGATTTCACTGCAGTAGACAATGTTTCATTTGCGGTGAAAGAAGGGGAGATTTTCGGTTTATTGGGACCAAACGGTGCCGGTAAATCGACCCTAATCCGAATGCTGACAACACTATTAAAGCCCACTTCGGGAACAGCGGTTGTGGCAGAATCCGATATCATCGCCGATGCTAATGGGGTACGAAGAGCTATCGGGGTTATTTCTCAGAACCTGACCAGCGATTTAGAGTTAAGTGTCGAAGAAAATCTGATTGTCTTCGCAATGCTCTATGGTGTTCCCCGAAAACTGCGTGGCGATCTAATCGCAGATTTGCTGGCAGCGGTCAAATTGACTGAATGGGCTGATCGTCAAGTAAAATTTCTTTCGGGTGGGATGCGAAGACGTGTCGAAATCGCTCGCGGATTAATTCATCAACCGCGAATTCTCTTTCTTGACGAACCGACTACGGGACTTGATCCTGTCTCCCGTGCCGCAGTTTGGGACATGCTCCGAGAAATCAAAAAGAAACGAAATCTCACAATTCTGCTTACTACCCATTATCTCGATGAAGCCGATCAGTTTTGTGATCGAATCGCCATCATCGATCATGGACGTCTCGTTGCACTCGATACACCACTCAACCTAAAAGCAGCATTACCGGGCAAAAGCGTGTTGGATGTCAGCTTCGTAAACGTACCTGGGTTATGGAAAACGACTCTGAAATCGCTCCCAGCTGCGGAAGACGTTTCGGGAGAAGGGCTGGCGTTTCGAATCTCGTCTTCCAATGGACCTATTACAATGAAGGCAATGATTGAAGTTGCCGAACAAGCCCACGTTGACTTTACTTCCCTTTCGGTGCAGAGTACAACTTTGGATGACGTCTTTGTTCAATATACAGGGCGCCAACTGCGCGATGCGTTGCAAGAAGTGAACCTGAAAGAAAGTCCGGTCATGAGAGGAAAGCACTAAGATGAAGTTACGCATGGAATTTAAAATGTATCGAGTTTGGGCAATTGTCGAACGCGAACTTCGCCGGGTTCGACGAAGTCCGCTGCTCATAATCATTACCATCATCGGACCGCTGTTGCAATTGGTCATACTCGGCTATGCATTCGGAGGAAACCTGCACGGTCTTCGCTTAGCGCTTGTCGATCAGGATCACGGAATTCCCGCTCTGAAGATCCATGAATTGACAAATACTATCGCGGCAAATGCCCGCACATTTGAAACAATCGACTATCATGAAGAAGCACAAGCTATAACCGATTTACGACGCGGAAAGGTAGATGGAGTCCTGACAATTCCACCAGGGTATTCACGACGACTCTTAGCGAAAAATAATCCGTCAGTTGGCTTCATCGAAAATAACAGCGACCGGTTTGTTTCAACAGCGCTAAGTGGTACTCTTCAAAACCTTATAACCGCTACTAGCTCGTCGCAAGTGGGAACTATACGACTGAATAGTGCTCCACGATTGGATATTGTAGAGTTATTTCCTTTCGTTCCATACATCCAGTATCTGCTGGCAGGAACAATCGTTCTCGCAATCTATACGATGGCGATGTTGGGTGGTGTTTTCAGTTTTTCGAATGATAAGACACTGGGAATTCACGAGGGTTATTTAGTCACTCCGATTACGAAGTTAGAAATGGTTACTGGGTTTACCATCTCTGGTGCAGTTAAAGCCGTGATAGCAGGTATCGTTCTCATGATCGTCGGAATGCTGATCGCAGGTATCGATAATGTATTCGAACCGATTCGACTGTTGAAATTATCGGCGGTTGTGGTGCTGACTTCGCTTGCGTTCGTGAATATGCTGTTCATGTTACTGGCAAGAGTGGATGATCCGATGATTCCGCGAATTGCAAGCCAGTTGCTGACTACACTTCTGTTCTTTCCGAGTGGAGCAGTATACCCCATCCAAGCTTTTCCCTCATGGCTGCGCGTAATAGCGACAGTTAACCCATTTACTTACGCAGTTCACGCTCTGCGTAGTATTCTGATCCAGAACGTAAGCCTAAGTGCTATAACGCTTGACCTCACAGTATTAGCTATTTTTACTGTATTGACAATGGGGATATCTGCGGTTTCATTCAAACGGACACTCTAACTTCTACTCGCATACATGTCGTTTACTTCAGCGAATCGTGACTTCGCTGAAGAGCAGTTGGCGAGTTAATACGAGAACTGAACTCAATCGAAGCACAATTGCTTGAGTTGGAATCCAAGCAAGTAAAGAAACGAGCGATTGCCAATTCCATCGAACTGGCACAGCAGTTTTTGGAGTGCTACGAAACTGCAACAATAGAAGAGAAGAGGATGTTTATTCGGGCGTTTGTGAAGAGGATTAATGTTAACCCTATTTTCGAAGAGTTTAGTATTGAAGTATTGACTTACAAGGGAAATGCATCTGAACAAATTAAAGATACCTAATTTTGTTCATACGGTTACATCATTTTGCATTTATTCGTCGAACAGAAACGCGGTCTATCCGTTTCTCTTCAAATTGGTTAAATACTGTCCGAGTCTATATATCGAATAGTCCTTTATTTGATATTTCTTGCTTAATCTTGATGCGGAGGTTCTCGTTATCTATCCTCTCGATTTCACTTACTTCAACTTCGTCGGATGTTCTTATCACCACTGTTGCAATAACATGATTTTTACTTTCAGTTGTGTTTACTTGCTCGATCACGAACCTATCATTCAGTATTTTCCCGACCATTTTTTCAAGCTTATTAATAAGGTACTTATTCCTGGCGCTATTAAACAATGCTCTGTACAACCGATCTAATATTTTGGTCACGTACTTGGAAGGTATTTTGCCGAATTTCGAGTTTTTGAACCCCTCTTGAACAACTGGGGTAACAGTTGCGTTTAGAGCCCAAAGCAGTGCAGTAGATATAGTAATCGTAATTATCAATGATCCTGTATGGATCGATTCTACATAGTAAGTTGGAAGATCTCTCGATTGGTATTTTACCCTGTCCCGTAACGATTGTCTTACACGAAACTCCGGTACAGATTTAATTAAAACATCATCTAACTCGTCATGCTGAATCTGACGAACTAATTTTGAATATTCTCGTAAAAGTCGTCGAACCGTTCGATCAGAAAGCCCGGTTGCTTCTTTCAACTTGAACGTAACAATTAGCGGTTTCGTCTTTGCCATAAGAGTTCTCTAAAATGGGGTTGGTGCCAAGGCTTCTCTTGTCGAATCTTGGTATGGTGGCCAAAATTAGCTCAGTGGAGAATTAGCGATCATAGCACAAAGCACATGATCATGCCATGGTGTGGACGCTGTCCAACGAATTGGCGCTATCCAGCATGACTTACTACCATGGCACCAACCAATTTCTGCAAACTAAAAACTTAGAGGTGTCGTTAGGGATCCCGTTGCAATGAATATTGAAGTTTCGAGGTCACTTTGTTACGACATTGGTCACAAAATAATGAAAATAAACTACTGAACCAATCGGTCTTCTCATTAAGTGTATCGATGAGCGGGAAAACAACTCCCCTATTTTCCTTGTGTAACTCCGACTATATGACCGTTTGTACCCGGAACCAGAGATCGACTGTTTGCCCGAGTTGCTGAAGTGTCGCAGGAAGCAATTGCCCGCGTTGGTGAATTCGTTCGAGGATTTGCTTGACGATCAAGTACTTTGGTCTTTGGTGGGTTACGACGAAAAGGAGGTGATCGGTCCATTTCTGCTTCGTTTCCAGGGAAAGCTGGCGATTCCAAAGCTCAATTAAAAATTCAGAAGCGACACTGATCAGTCCTTCGAAAGAGAAGTTGGGATCGCGAAGAAACTCAAAGACCGCTATTGCATCACCTTCATACCGATAGTCCGAGTTCTGAAGTGCCTGTAGCAGCGTATCTTTGTTAACGGAAACGAAGAAGTAGTGGTGCCGGATTAATCGTAACAACTTGTTCTGCAACTGTTCATAATCAATTACATCCCTCGTGCGGAGTGTTTCGAGTATCGCTCGAATACCGAAGCTTTCAATACCGAAGCTAATTTTACAGAATTCTCGCAGTTGGAACTCCAGATCGAGTACTTTCACACCGAACTTTTTGCCGATAGCAAAGGGGAGAAAACCAATCTCGTTTGTGAACTCGGAATCGAACTGCGCTGTTTCCTCGGTTTTGGTAATTGGGAGTGGTTTAGATCCGACCAATTCGACGTTTGGATGTTCTGTCAGAGTTTTAACCAGTTTGTGGATGTACTCGATTTCTGCTCGGGTACTCTCTTTGTTATTGTCTTGCTTGACGATCTGTTCTCCGACTAATCCCATGGTAAACGATTCGGCGTTCGAATATAGTTGCATACCCGCTATCATCGAATTCAGCTCATCAACAAAGGTTTGTGCAACAAATACCTTCTCGAATGAATCGAGCGTCGGAACGAGCAGTTCCAGCAACTCGAGTGTGAGGAGCGCTGTGTCGCCGATCACCAATCGGTTGCAATTCGACGCGCTTTCGATTTCTTCCTGCAGTCGTATAAGGTCGCCACTCTCTGCCCAGAACTTCAAGGTTTCTTTCACCGAAATATATCTCATCGTTTCGAGGAGATTGTGTCCAGCACCTTTCGATAGAAAGCGAACGGATAAGCGGTGTTGGAGATACTCCGTTTCGACGGCTTCGATATGTTTGTGCCGCTCCATAAGCATCTCTTTCATCTGCACGATTAGTTTCTCAGGCTCGTTGGCGAGGGGAATCGCTTGTAACCGATTATCGTTTGGGAAACGGGTCGGGAATTCAGATAGGATCTTGCGATGTAAATCTTCAATTTCAGGTTTTGGAACGAATTGCTCGTTGACTGCCTTTAAAGTAACGCCAATAAAATTGAGATGCGTATCCGCGTTGTCGGTAAACTGCTGGTACGCCTTGGTGGCGTAGTAAATCGCCTTTTCGTAGTTTCCGATCAAGGAAAATATCTGACTCGCTTCGATCAGGTCACGAAGGGAATCTTTGATTGAGCGCTCCGCCTGCATGAGAACGTCTTTTCCCTCTTCAGTTCGTCCCATCCTGAACAAACACCTGGCATAGTTGAACTGATGGAACGCTGATGTTAGATGCGCTTTTGCAAGTTTTTCGAAGTGGGGAAGAGCAGCAGTGAGATCGTTCGCGTTGTAATACAAGATTGCCTGTAACTCGGTCAATCTCGGTTGAAATCCGAATCGCGATTCAACTTTGTTACAGAAGGCGAGCAGTTCCTCTCGCGCACCTAAGCGATAAAGAATTTCTGCAAAGAGGTCGTTCGATTTTGTTAACAAATCGCCAGTGACGATTGGATCGAGTAATTCTTTCGCTTTTTTCAGACTTTCCGGTTTTCCATCGTTAAACAACCATGCAGCATACTCTTCTACAAACCAGAATCTTCTTTTATCGAGAATGGTTCGATCAAGTTCTTCGTATAATGGGAGAAGCTGTTCCTGTTTTCCAATGCGCTTCAGATGATTGATTCTCGCCATTTGTAGCTCGAGGTCGACTACAGACAGTTCATCGATCAACGCTTCTGCTTTTGTGGTTTGGAAATCACGGTCGAGTGCTTCAATTTTCAGTATCTTGAGCTTTCGTTTAAGGTCGTCAGAACTGGATTCGGAACCGATGAGTGAATCAAGTTCGTGTAAGGCCCGTTTTGGTTCGTCTTTCGCGAGTAATGCGTGGATCTTGAGACGTATCAGCGTAAAGTCGTTTCCAATCTCTCGAACTTTATTAAGTTCGCTCAAAAGTTCATCGAACTTCTCATTTGCTGACAACGATACGAGGAAATTTTGCCTTACTTGGGGATTATCGGGTGCGTATTCAAGCGATTTCCTGAAGTCAGCAATTGCTTCTTCATGCTCGAAAAGAAGGTTGTGAATCGTACCACGACGTGCATACGCATTGGCAAGTTTATAGGTGAATTCTGGACTATATCCGGCAATTGCGGTTGAAGCCAACTCGAGAGCTTCCCTTAAATTAGGAACAGTCTCTCCAGAAATTTTACCGAATTCGGTTGCAGCTTTATCATATAGGAATGCAATCGCATCTGCTTTATAAACCTTCGGATCGTTCTTCGTCGGGTCAAGTGCGATGGCGGAGTTCGCGTGGTGGAGCGCTAATTCGTGTTCGCCGACCAAGTTGGCATACCAAGCAAAGGCTGTATGAAGGGCGGGGTCGTCTGCATCCTTGAATCTATCGATCAGTTTGAGAATTGCTTTTGTCTCGTTCGTTGCATAATGAATCGAAAGTGTTAAATAGGTTGCATTTACTTGAAATTCAGGTAGATCAATCAATTTTTCGATCAGTTCGAGCGCGGTTTGATATTCTTGCCTCAAGTAGTGGATTTGGGCTCTTAGCAAAATTCTGGAGTTATCATCTTCACAGTAAAACTCTGCATCCTTCAGATATTCGAGTAAGCTTGCTTGATCCTGTTCGGAGAAAATGTAGGTATTCGCAAGGAGTTCGTAAGTAGCGGAGAGTCTCTTTCGATCTGGGCTTTGCTCACTTTTCAAATGCTCGACTAGATTTAGTGCTTTCTGTCGAGCAGTAGCGATGTGACCCTCTTTCAATTCAGCTTTGATTAATGATAATTCGGCGTCTGAATCGATTACTGTGTTTTGAATTGATTGGAATGGCTGACTGGAAGTGAATCTTGAAACTTGAGATGTTAGATCTGAATTCTGGAGCTGTTCATGACGAAACGACTCAAGATACTCGGGTAATTTTTTCTGTAACTCAGATACTGCTTGTAATATTTCTGCGTTTTGACGTATGGTCGTTTGGGCATAAGGGGGGTATTGTGTCTTTTTCTGAAGTTCGATTTCCTCGCGTAACGCTTCTAAGAAAGTGCTAACTTGCTCTTCATCGCCAATTTCTCCGGTGAAAAGTGTAATGTTTACTTTAGTCCAATCAATTGGTGCAGAAGCTTCTGCGAGCAACCACTCGAAAACAACCTCATAGTTTGTTTCAAGTAACCGGTCGGCAACGCTTTGTTCGAGAATGCACCCCTGCGCAGTATTGTATATCGCTGATCTAAGGATGTTTTTTGTCAATTCGTGAGTCTTATCAACTCCAAACCGTTCGGTAAGTTTCCATTTTTCGATGACTTTATTTGCCGACAAACCGAGAGCTTTGTCAAATAGTTTGTCGACAATTGTTAATACAACCGTTTCAGCACCACTCACGACCTCTCCTCTCACGTAGACCCGCGCCAAATGCTGCATCTAAGATGTATCAAGTTTCGGCGTAGCGGGGTTATGACTTTCGTCACAAATATACGAAAAAAGACCTACTGGTTTAGTAGGTCTTCTTTTTGAGTGTAGCGGGGGAGGGATTTGAACCCCCGACACGTGGATTATGATTCCACTGCTCTAACCAACTGAGCTACCCCGCCGAGGTGACGAGAATATAAATCTCGTACAACAAGAGTGCAAACGACAGCAAGGAAACCCAAATTCTACCCCAACACTCGGATTCGGCTTAACTTAAACAACGAAACCATTGCAAACGCTTGCATTTACCACGATATTATTACTTATGATACCAATTGAATATCAGTCGTTTGGTCTGGCAATCTTACTCGGCGCACTGATCGGAACTGAAAGGCAATTTGCAGCCGGTTCCGCTGAAAAATACTTTGGCGGTATCCGCACCTTCGTATTTGTCTCGCTGGGCGGCGCCGTAGCCGCTTTTATCAACGACTTTCATGTATCCGGTTTCTTTTTACTTTCCTTTGCCGGTGCTTCAGTTTTAGTCCTCGTAAGTCACGTAATCGCAATCTGGCGAGGTGCAGATGAGGGGACGACAACTGAAATCGTTACCCCGCTTGTATTCGGTCTTGGCGGGCTCTGTTGGTGGCAGCACTATAGCATAGCGATCTCACTCGCAATCGCTCTCCTTTTCTTCTTATCATCCAAACGATTGATGCATTCCTTGACGGAACATCTTTCCTATGAAGACATCCGCGCTTCCGTCACCCTATTGGTACTTACTTTTATTATCCTTCCAGTCGTACCCAATCAGGGAATGGGTCCGTATGAGGCCTTGAATCCGTACCGGATTTGGTTATTTGTAATTCTGGTCGGTTCACTCTCGTTCGCTGCGTATATCGCACTCCGCGTATTCCGACGTACTATGGGAGTGATTGTCACCGGTATTCTCGGTGGAATAGTTTCATCCACTGCGGCAACGATGACGCTATCCAAACGCTCGAAGGAGACACCCGAAAATTCGGATGTATTTTCCACGGCTACAATTATCGCATCGTCAATCCTGCCGTTACGAATTTTCGTGCTTTCTTTATTCGTAGCTCCCCAATTGTGGCAACAGAGTATTCAGATCGCTGCACCCGGAATGTTGATTGGTGCAATCGTATCGATTAATAGGATGCGAAAAGCCGGTGTAGAACACCCATCACTCACGTTAAATAATCCTTACCGGTTAAAAGTCGCATTATCATTCGGATTCATTTTTGCTGTCGCAACGCTTCTTTCTCGCGTCGTAGTTGAAATGGCTGGTTCCGGTGGTGTACTAATGGTCGCGGGAGTCTCCGGTCTCGTTTCGCCTGATGCCGTTGTTTTATCATTAGGTGATTATATTAGCGCTGGCTTGCCCGATAAATTCTTACTCGCTGGTATCGCAATATCGATTTTTGCCAATTGTGTTCTGAAATCAGTAATCGCATTTACCTCAGGAACAATAAATTACCGTCGATGGTCGATTCCAATGATTTTGATTATTGGTACGTCGACTTTAATTCCATTGCTTTGGTTATTTCGGTGAGTAAAAGCCGGAAGTTAGAATACGCTGCTATACTTCTGCTGACAGCCATCTGGGGTTCAGCATTCGCATTTATCAAGATTGCCCTTCAAACATTTACCCCCAGTCAACTTATATTCGCACGCTTCGTTCCGACACTGCCCGTCTTTGCCTTCATGGCATTTTGGTATCGGGCGGATTTGAAAAAATTAGCTTGGCCGGATTGGGTAAAACTTGCCGTAGCGGGATTGTTTGCATCTACAATCTACAACATCGCATTAAACACTGGTGAAACAAAAGTAGGTGCCGGTTTAGCCAGTTTAGTTATCGCACTGAACCCTGCTGTTATCCTTCTTGGTGCTTTTTTTGTCCATGGCGAACGGGTAAAGGTAAGTTTTCTTGGCGGTATGGCGTTATCGTTCGTCGGTGTTTTCATCCTCACTCTTGCTCGCAACGGAATCGGTTTCGACCGGAATGCATTATCGGGAATTGTTGTAATTCTACTTTGTCCGGTGAGTTGGGCAACATACACAATCCTTCTCCATGACGTCCTCGATCGTTGCGGCGCAATGGCGGCGACTTCGGCTGCCAGCACCATAGGGATTCTAACGATGTTGCCATTTGCACCCATGGCTTTTCCAAATGGTGTCCCCTATGATTTCAATGGGTGGATGTGTGCCCTTTTTCTCGGTATCTTTTCAACAGTAATAGGATTCACCATCTGGACATGGCTATTGCAAAAACGCGGTGCGGCAAGAACCGGTATGGTGGTATATCTTAATGTCGTGTGGGGGTTATTATTTGCTGGATTAATACTGGGAGAAGTGATAACATGGCAGACCGCTTCAGGTGCATTTTTGATATTAGCCGGTGTTGCGGCCTCCCGATACTCGGGAAGAACTATCCAAAAATAATCTTTTTTCTGACCATTCTACTTTTCAGTGCTGGCTGTAAAGTCCAAAAAATTATTACCCCAATACCGAGCGCACCTCCCGACTCCACCAGCATTTTATCTGTCGATTCAATCTATGTTCCAGCAGCCAATGGAAAACATTTAAATACCGTCCACATTTTTGGTGGGACGTATTATGTGGGTGGTGAGGATGGTCTTTTACTCCGGGGCTCACCTTCGCGGTTGAATGCGGTGTCGATACCCATCCAGAATCAAATTTGGAATTTCAACTCTGTAGGTGAACACTATCTCGGTTTTGCTGACAATGGTTATGTCCTATGGTCGTTTGATGGCCAAACATGGGATTCCATTCGTGTGTCGCCCTATTCGTTTCGTCAAAGCGCGGTTGGTTTATCCGGCAGGGTATGGGCAACGGCGGATAATTCGCCCGGGCCTTTCGTTGCAGCTTCACCCTATTTATCGTGGAATCATCCGACAATTTCCAATGCTTCGAACAGTTCGTTCAGTGCAGTTGCGTTTGATTCGAGCGGTATCTATGGTTATATAACTACCAGCACTGCCGGTTATCGAACGATGAATGGCGGTATTGACTGGTCAGCGGCGGCAGACATCGCTTCTCCAGCAAACGATATTCTGTTTCTCTCATCCAACGAATTACTCATGGCGTGTAATGGTGGTGTAATTTTGCATTCTACGAATTTTGGCGCTTCTTGGGATAGTACAAACATTGCCGCATCACCGCTCGAGCAATTCAATCGTGTTATTAAAGTTAGCGATCAAATGTACCTTGCGATATCCTTATACAACGACACTACGACGACGATAAATAGTCGCCGCGGGCGGATCTATCATAGCCATGACAAGATTAACTGGACATTAACCTCCGACATCAATCACTGGTTGCACGATATCTGTTATGACCCTACACAGGGTGCATTTGTGTGCGGTACTGAATCATATTTCGCCGTCGTGAGTTTTCATCGATGATGAATCGTGCTATCGTAATCGCTACTGATTTAGGTGCTGCCGGTGAGGCGGTATTCCGTCACGAAGGTCGTGTCGGCTTTATTGCAGGTTTGTTGCCCGGCGAGAGCGGTGAAGTCGAACTTGCTACCCGTGGCGGTGTCTGGAGAGGTCGCCTGATTAGGCGGCTGTCCGATTCTCCTGATCGCGCTCCCCATCCCTGCCCCCATGCCGAAAAATGCCCGGCATCCCGGTTCGGTTGCATGTCCAGAGAAGCCGAGTTAAATGCAAAACTCATTCACGCCAATTCCACATTACAAAAGATTGGTGGGATAGAGTATCAACTGAAGGAAATACTAACCGCCGGTTCAGAATGGGGATATCGCAATAAAATTGAGTTAAGTGTTAAGAGCCGTGGTGGTAAGATATTGATAGGGTATCATCCCGCAAATGATTCCGAAAGCATTATCCCGATTGAAGATTGTTTTCTCGCCGAAGAAGTCTTACGACAGTTATTACATGAAATCGTGACGGAAGCCAAAACGGCATGGAAATCCTTGTTACTAAAAACATCTCGACTGATCTTACGTAGTGGTGATGGCCTCCATATTCATTTCCTGACCGATGTTCAATTCACACAACACGAAATAACTCTTTTACAGGGTTTTTTTAGTAACTACAGTGGCTTAGTTGGAATAACGGCTTCTCATAATACCCGCGATGAAAAACAAGAAGATGAAAATGCAACTAAAATTATTGCCGGTGAATTACTTCTCACTGGCCACGATGGTGTCGCTACGCATCCTTTAACTTTTCGTCAGGTTAATGATGCTGTTGCACGGGTTCTGGTTTCCAGCGTCGAAGAGTGGTGTTCGGACGTGGTAGGTACGGTTTTCGATTTGTACGGTGGGTACGGCCCATTCGCGAGAAGAATTGCTACCATATACGGAAACGAAGTATATGTTGTCGAGATGAGCGGCACTGCGATTCGGGATGGGCAACGGGCTCTGAAGAAGAAACCACTTCCCGTTTCTTATTTCCGGATCGATGCCGAAAAAGGATTTGCCGCGGTTGGACGGGATATTCGGCCTGAGGCGATATTACTCGACCCCCCTTTTCGTGGTGCCGGTGAACGGATGGTGCGCGAAATCCTTTCCCGAAAACCACGTAAAATAGGATATGTGGCTTGTCACGGCGCTGCGCTGGCACGAGATTTGAAGTTATTCATTGCCGGAGGGTACCAACTTTCCCGAATCCGTTTGTTAGATATGTTTCCCCGGACGCCGGACGTAGAATGGTTTGCCGAACTCGAGGCGAATTAATTACATTATGAACGTTTGCAAGCTTCACAAATAATTGTTTGCGGAGGAAAACCATTTTTTCTTACTACTACTTCAATTTTCCTAAGCGACTGCTCACTCTGATTTTCTTCTTGTTACTCTTCTCTACAACCACTGTATACGCTGATAGTGGCGATTCAACCGTCTTAGCATGTGTCTCATTTCGGGCAATGACAAAACTTGCCGTTACACCGGTTGATACGCCAAACAACAATCGCGAATTGTTGAATATGCTGGGTGGAATTACCCGTTTTGACGGTTATCTGCTCGATACTACAAACCATGACGTCATATTGATCGGAAACTCTGCACCCAGTTTGCCTACGTTACATCTCGATGATTTCGCGGTCATTTTACAAAATGTGTGGAGTAACGATACCCCGCCGTTTTGTTCGCTCGAACCAAATTCTAAAGACTTGATGGAAATGCGGCAAATACTAAATCGCCGGAATTTGGGTAATGATGACGATTGGTTGGATAAAATCGAAAAGGATCTTGCCGACGTACGCCGGGATTGGCATGCGCAAAAAGTAATCTTCAAAGGCATACCCCAAAATTCCCATCATGCGCAAATTATGCTTGACGCCGATTATCACATGAAACGGGTAACATTAGGTTTACTAACTGTACCTGATGTGACATCCTACCTTGATCGCTTCATTGCATTCAAACGCCAATCTGTACCAACTGATGTGATGAACAATGCCCCATTTAGTGCGGCTCGGTTCTGGTTTCATATTCATTCATTCGATGCAAAAGATTCTTCGATGGTTCCCTATCCACACTTCGAAACAAGTGACCGGATTGTCGTTTTGGATAAATGTCAGGTTGTTTTGCTTACTGAAAAACAGCTTACCGGTGGAAAAGGGGAAATGATTGGAACCAATGAGCCCGATGTGCTCGCGAATACTTTTGCGCAGGAGTTTTCCGACCAATACCCTAAACTGGTTTCGATGCAGACTTCTTATGCAATGTTGGAACAACTGTTTCGTTTAAACGCGCTTGTTCGAGCAATGAGGTTATGGAATGTCTTTGATCGAGTGGGAATCAATCCCGGAATTTTTCTTAGCGCATATCGACAACAACTAAATCTTGCAAATCCCGATTCACTTCCCGGTTTGGTGAATTTCATCAAAATGGAAAAAGAAGTTACTATCAACGATAAACGGTACATTTATGTACAATTTCCTATCGCCTATGGGGGTGTCGATATGGACTTTCCCGTTACTGAACAACAATTCATGCACAATCATGAGAAGGAACTCGATAGTTTACTGAATAAAGTACTTGCCCTTCGACCGAATACTGACACGGGTGCATGGAAAGTGCCCCTAAAAAAATCCCATGAACGTAAGCTTCTGAAGTAATACTTTGATTAATCAATAACCTAACACTTATTCAAACTTATAACTTATCCACATCTCCTTGCCCATTCTAAACTTTGTATAAGCAACGAATATATCAGACTACACGTGAACTGATTTTTTATCCCATATAAAAATAATTTGTTTCAAATTTGAATACCAACTCATTTATTTTTCAAAGTAATTGTTTTTTTACCTACTTGCGTAATCAACACAAAAAATGTAACTTTTATTATAAACAAGCCGATGCAAAACAACTGGAGGACCCAGATTATGCGGCTAACCCTCGCAGGCGAATACGCCATCCGGACATTACTCTACCTCGCTGAATTACCAAATGATCGCCGTGCGTTGATCACCGAAGTTTCTGCTGCGTGCGGAATACCCGAAAATTTTCTACGCAATATCACTCTCAAGCTATCTAAAAGTCAGTTGGTAATGACTCATCGCGGTGCCGGTGGTGGCATAAAAATTATGCCTAATCCGGAAAAAATTACCTTGCTCGACATCATTGAAGCCGTCGAGGGGAAGCTCGCTCTAAATCATTGCCTTGTATCGTCGCAGGAGTTTTGCGGTAGGTCGGAATGGTGTTCGGTACATCTTGTCTGGTCGGAAGCACAGCAGAAGATGGTGGAAATACTCAAAGCTACTTCGCTCGCGGATTTGGTCGTAAAAAACCGGATACGTTATGACGAAATGATAAAAGAGAAACTTTCAGGCAAAGCGCAAACAACCGAAAAAGTACTGGTTACTGTGTAAACCGGTTAGAGTTACTGCATTGGAAGTACAATAAAAAAAGACGCATCAATGTGCGTCTTTTTTATATTCGAGAGCTGTACTTCACGATATTTTTTAACTAAAACGTTGCGCTCTTCTTGCCGGTAAAATTCCCTGTGGACGAAACCGCATCATCAATATTAATAGTATGCCGAATGCCAACATACGGTAAAGTTCCGCTCCCCGTAACAATTCCGGCAATATGATAAGTGCCAATGCCCCCACAACAACCCCCGCAAGCGAACCCATGCCTCCCAAAACCACCATACATAATACCATAATCGATTCGAGGAACGTAAACGATTCCGGTGATATATGTGTCATTCGACCAGCAAAGAAAACACCTGCCCCGCCGGCGTAACTTGCACCAAGTGAAAATGCGAACAGCTTGTATTTCACCACTGGTATCCCGCATGCCGCTGCTGCAAGCTCATCTTCACGAATTGCCTCCCATGACCTCCCGATTTTCGAGCGTACTAACCGCCAAATGATTAGCGCACCGGCGAAAACCATCAGCAGAATTATCCAATAGTACCATGCAGGGGAAGCTAACTTTAGACCGAAAAGTGTAGGTCGCGGAATCTCACCAATTCCATTCGGACCCCCCGTCGCTCTATCCCAATTATTGAGAACGATGCGTGTTATCTCACCAAATCCCAACGTCACGATAGCGAGATAATCACCCTTGAGACGTAGAACCGGAAGCCCCACTAAAAAACCGACAATAGCCGCTACAACTGCCCCTACCGGTATCGCCAGAAAAAAGTTGAGCTCCAGTTTCGTCGAAAGCAGTGCGTATGTATACGCCCCGACTGCGTAGAACGCGATAAATCCAAGCGCGAGCAAACCGGTCAACCCGACAACGATGTCCAATCCCATTGCAAGCAGGACATAAATGAGCGCGAGAGTAACGATTTCTAACGGGAACCGGGGTAAGTAGAAGGGCAATGTGATGATGACAAGAAAAGCGCTGATTTGTACCCATTTTTTCGCAATCAACACATCTACTTTTGCGACAAATGCGTTCTGCGAAGCCTCACGCACCTTACTTTTTTCTAAAATATCGGGACGCTGCCGGTTCGAAAGAAATATCATTACCAAAGAGCCAACACCAACCGTTATTGCACCTATCCCGCCAAGGAATGGCAATACAATAAGCGCGAGCAGAAGTGGCAACCACCAGTTCTTCATACCTTCTCTGCTACCCGTTCTCCCAGCAGTCCACCGGGTTTGACGAGAAGTATGGCAATCAGAACTACGAATGCATACACATCTTTATATTCACTCGATATATAACCTGCACCGAGCGCTTCAATCATCCCCAAAACGAAACCGCCGAGCATTGCCCCCGGTATATTTCCGATGCCGCCCAATACCGCCGCGGTAAATGCTTTCAGTCCCGCTTGGTAACCAATGTAGAAATTCACTACACCATATAATGAGGCGACCAGAACACCGGCGACTGCGGCAAGCGCACTCCCGATTGCAAATGTTGCTGCAATAACGATATCGGGGCGCATTCCGCAGAGGGCAGCCATCGTTGGATCTTGCGCCGTCGCTCGCATCGCGAGACCGAGTTTTGTTTTCTTAACAAGAATGGTAAGTGACACCATCAATAATGGTGAGACGATAAGAATCGCAAGTTGAGGCGCACTGACGTGAAGCGCACCAACGATGACGTACATCCCTTTGAATAATTCGGCGAAAACTTTTTCCCTTGCACCCATCGCTAACATGACAAAATTTTGGAGAAAAATCGAAGCTCCCAGTGCTGTAATAAGCGGTGCCAACCGCCCTGCTTTACGAAGTGGACGGTAAGCCAGCCGTTCAAGTGCGATACCCCATCCGGTTGCTATCGCTGCCGCGCCGACTACCGCTCCCACCAGCAATAACCACGGATTGACCCCTGCGATAGCATCGGCACCCAGCATACCAAGCACAATCACACCGATGTACGCGCCAATCATGTAAACTTCACCGTGCGCAAAGTTGATAAGTTGCATGATGCCATACACCATCGTGTATCCAAGCGCAATCAGCGCATACACGCAACCGAGGACAAGACCATTCAGGAGTTGTTGGGAAAGCATCTTTTATTAATCGGTGTTTGAGATTGGTTTGATTGAGTTCGAAGACATTCGGTTTTTTCCGGTTTGTTGCGAAAAAGTAGAAGCCGGACAAGGTATTGACAAGCGAAGGATTGATAAACAAAGCGAATTTAACCGCTTTTATGCCATATTCGTCTATACTCATATGGAATTACCGCAACTATCGCATTTATCGCAAATCGAGTGTATATTTCAATCAATGTTGATTTGATGATTTCGATGGTTACGAATGGAGTGTATGATGGATACTTGTGTATCTCGTTGGCGTCCCAACTCACACCACGGTTTTTCCCTCTTATATGCATCGGCGATGTCGATGCTTTTACTTTTTTCTTGCCTCGCCTACCTCAAATGGTCGCTTTATTCCACGGGTGAATCACACCGGCAAGTCGCCGAAATTCAGGCATACTATACCGCACAAGCCGCTATCATCCAGAACATTTTTCCTTACCTCCATAATCACCCTCTTACAAACAATACTTGGCAACCCGTTACTGCATTGAATGACGGTTATATCCCCGGTATGGGAAAATACGAGGATGTTCGTGTAACACGATATCCAATTTCTACCACCTTTCCGGGAATGGATGGGTACGAAGGGAGTGCTGTTGGTATCGCAAAGTATAAGAATCAATTTGGAAAAACCCGTGAAGTGAGGCGGCGTGCATTCGTCCGGTTACGGCGTAATCTCCTTGTACCCTATTTTTTATTTACAAATCAAGAACAAACCCGGTTTAACGAGTTTATTTGGTTCTTCAATGGCGATTCGATACTTGGACCAATCCACTCAAATTCCAATATCGGTGTTCACCCCGGAACTTATTTTGGCGGTTTAGTAACCACCTGTGGTTACATTTTGAGCCCCGTTGGCTCTACATTCGCTGGGCTTCCCGGTCCCGGGTATTTCGAACATGTCAGTCCGATTCCCATTCCGTGTCGTGCGGATGGATTTCGTTCCGAAGCTGCTTCTTCCGGTAATTGGTTGAATACGAGTAACGGGCAATACATATATGGACTTTGGTTTCACGGAACATCTGCAATGGTGTGGCGATGGAGAACCGGAACTTCCAATCCTCCGTATCCGGATCCAAATCTTTGTGATGGTGAAATATCATGGTCGACGATATGTGATCATGCGATTTTCTGTGATGGAGAATTGTGGATACGCGGTGTCATTCATGGTCGATTAGGAGTAGGAGCACACGGTAATCTTAGGATTTACGATAATATCACGTATTACGAAAATGAAGCGGATAAGTATCCGTATCGCGTCAATCTATCGATGCATGATATGACTACATTAATAAGCGAGGCGTACGAACCGGGCGCACGTCGGGAAGACCCTTGGACTGGAATTTTAATTGCCAATACCCCTGCCAACGGTCGCGAGGGGGGACGGGATGCTGCCCCAGTAGGCTTAGAAGGTCAATATCGCCGGGACGTCGCCATCCACGCGAGTTTATATGCACTTAATTCCAGTTTTACTTTTGAACAACAGAATGATACTTGGGAGCCGTATCAGGCACCGCAAACATTGGCGAACGATGAACGAGGATATATTTATTTAGTCGGCGCGGTTTGCCAGCAACGACGAGGTTATGTACATCGCAGTAATCATGGAGGAACTGGTTATTTAAAATCGTACGTGTATGATCCGCGTTTTAAATACAATGTTGCTTCGCCGCCCTTCGCTATCGATTTAGTACCCGAGGGCGGAATGGGATTTAAAGTGGATGGCTGGTTCGACGATTACGCTAATCGTTCCGATATCGGGGAAGCACCTTACGAACGTCACAACCCGTCATTGAATAAACGTCAATAAAGGTATTTTACTACCTTGTGATGGTTGGTGTGGGAATGCTCACTGCATTTATTCCGGAATAAACCCGGAATAAACTATGCATGAGCCATAACGACCGAGTGCCGTGAGTGTAAACGTATTTACACCACGTGCGCTTATCGCGTAACAATCACCTAATGCATCCGTCCAAACTAATGTACCCTGTGATACCGGTTTGCCCGCCAGCGAAAAATCGATATTACTAAAATCGTTTTGTACCCTCGGACCGCCCAATACATACGGTGTACGAGCCCAAGCTTGGAAAGTCATAATCAGATTTACACAGACTTGCATGAGCGCCAACTCATTGCCCAGTTTCGAATTCGACGCAATACCTTGTAATAATATTTCGGTATCCGTTGTCATATCGGTACCGGGTTTTAGAAAAATTATCCCATTATTCGAATACAAAAATTCACCGAATGTAACCTTTGTACCTGCGATTTGGCCTTGCCAGCTATAAATACCGGGCTTCCAACTTGCATCTTGAAAATTGTCGGGAAAATAAGCGTAGCCACCGCTATCACTCATCGTTATGCCTGTTGTAAAAACATTTTCTTCCGGATCGATAACAACGATGTCCGCCTTACCGGTTCGATTGGTTTCTCCTATATTTTGAATACACAGTTTGATGGTCACTAAATTCGACTGTGAGAAATTTTCAGTCCGTCGTAAAGTATGTTGTTCGCTTTGGTAGATTTTAATACAAGAGGAGCAGAAAAAAAGAGCGAATATTGTCATGAGGAGTAAGGTTAAACGAAGTCGTTGCATGATTTCTCCGGTAAGTAGTTGGATTTAACCTAAAATATGGGTATTTCCATAAACATCAAACCGAACCATTCTTACCCCATTTCACGCACATTTCTATCAATTTTTATTGGAATTATTTGTAAGAAATCCTCGCAACTGGCATTTTTAACGTTTGAAACCCAATTATATACGCTCCAATGCCGTTTTACCTCATTTTTCCCGTATCTTATCTGTAGTTACTCCCAATTTTAAAGGAAATTCATGTCCACCAAACGCGAAATGCGCGAACATTCCGACGAAGTCAGCCGCTTGCTCCCAATGATGCCGGTGCGGGACTTGGCGATATTTCCACAAACGATTGCACCACTGCTCGTGAATCGCGATATCGCTCAAAATGCAGTCGAAGCGGCGCAAAAACTTTCCGGTCAAATCCTGTTACTTCTTGAACCGGAAGACACCGAATTACTACCAAGTTCGGAAAATTATCCAAAAATCGGAGTCGTGGCGAGAATATTGCAGATACTCTCCCTGCCGAATGGAATGGTGAAGGTATTGGTCGAGGGGTTGTTCCGCGCCGAAGTTGAAGAATTTTTCGTATCGGAAAAAATGTGGCAAGTGCAATTCCATCCGGTCATTATCCGCGACAGCGACAAGACCCAAGCTGAAGCGGCCTACCGCCATATGATTGAGCTGTTCCGGCATTACGCCGCCGCACAGCGTCTCAGCGCCGATGAAATTATTTCCGCTACTGACACATTCGCTGATCCTGTGCGAGCCGCCGACTTTATCGCATCACACATCCAATGTCCTCCCGTCCGCAAACAACCGATTATCGCCGCACCGACGCAGATGGATGCGCTGGTCGCAACAGCGACATTGCTAGCGAATGAAACCGAGATGTCGAATCTCGAAAAGCAGATTGAAGGGCAAGTCCGCGAGCGCATCAATAAATCGCAACGCCAATATTTCCTGCAGGAGCAACTCCGGCAAATCCGCAAGGAACTTGGTGAAACGGAGGATGCGGAGGATTTCGGCGACGTCATTCAGTACCGCAAGCAGATCAAAAAAGCGAAGATGCCGAAAGACGTGAAGCAGAAGGCGGAAGAGGAACTTGAACGCTTAAAACAGATGCCGATGCTCTCGCCGGAAGCGACGGTCGTGCGCGGTTATCTCGATTGGCTTATCTCGCTCCCGTGGAACGCGCGCACCACCGACCGCGACAGCATTCAGGATGCGCAGAATATTCTCGAAGAAGACCACTACGGTCTTATGAAACCGAAAGAACGTATCCTTGAATACCTCAGCGTTATCAAAATGGTCGGCAAGGTTCGCGGCCCGATTCTATGTTTCGTCGGCCCTCCCGGTGTTGGTAAAACGTCGCTCGGAAAATCCATTGCCCGCGCACTCGACCGTAAATTTGTCCGCATCTCGCTTGGCGGAATTCGTGACGAGGCGGAAATCCGCGGCCATCGCCGCACCTACATCGGTTCACTGCCGGGGCGCATCATTCAGGGGATGAAAAAAGCCGGCTCGAAAAATCCCGTTTTTCTATTGGATGAGATTGATAAGATGTCGGTCGATTTCCGCGGCGACCCTGCCAGTGCGCTGTTGGAAGTACTCGACCCGGAACAGAACAAGAGTTTTTCCGACCACTATCTCGAAGTCGAATTCGATTTATCCGAAGTTCTCTTTATCACAACAGCGAACTACCGCAGTGCGATTCCCGAACCGTTGCTTGACCGCATGGAGCTCATCGAATTGCTCGGATACTTGCCGCCGGAGAAATTGCAAATCGCGAAACGGTTCCTCGTACCGCGCCAAATCAGCGAACACGGGCTCACGGATAAAGTGACAATCCACGATAACGCACTCAACCGCATTATCGAGGAATATACCCGCGAGGCAGGAGTGCGCGAATTGGAGCGGTCTATCGCGATGTTGTGCCGTAAATCGGCGCGGAAAATCGCCGAGGGAAATGCCGACGCGATTGTAGTAACGGCGCGCTCACTACCGGAAATGCTGGGCGTACCGAAATTTGTCGATAAGCCGCTTGACGGCAAGGATAGGGTCGGAGTAGCGATTGGACTTGCATGGACACCGGTCGGCGGCGACGTATTGAAAGTGCAAGTCGCCATCACGCCGGGTAAAGGAAAATTGGTGCTGACGGGACGGCTCGGCGACGTGATGAAAGAATCCGGTATGGTCGCACTGACGCTATTGAAGACGCGGCACAAGGAATTGGGGATGGCGTGGGAACCGTTCGAGAAAAACGATTTCCATGTTCACGTACCGGAAGGCGCTGTGCCGAAAGACGGCCCCAGCGCTGGAATTACGCTGGCGACTGCGCTGTATTCCGCATTGTCGGGACGCAAAGTGCGCGGCGATCTCGCGATGACCGGCGAAGTGACGATGCAAGGTGAAGTCCTGCCGATAGGGGGTTTGCCGGAGAAATTGATGGCGGCGAAACGCGCCGGTATCGAGCATATTTTGATACCCGACCAAAATGTGAAAGACCTGAAAGAGGTGCCGAAACAGGTATTGAAGGGCTTGAAACTGACGCCCGTGAAGACGATTGACCAAGTATGGAAGTTGGCGTTAAGAAAGGCGACGGGCAGCGGGCAACAGGCAACGGGACAAGAAAAAAAATATGGGTCGATTGTTCCGACGCTGGATAATCCTGATGTGACGGTTGATTTAGATGATTTGGAAATCGGTGAAATGTAGGTGGCGGCTGCCTGTTGCCGGTTGCCAGTCACCGGTTATTGGTAGAAGGTCGTGGGTTGTAGGTGTTGGGAAAGAGGAAAACGTAGCACCGGCGTCCCGCCGGTAACGGGGTAGTGAGGGCGTCCTCGCCCTGCACATTTTTTAGGGCGTCCGTCGGTTGGTGGACGCTCGTTTTTTTGAGTCGCAATAAGAGGGGGTCGGGATGGACAATGTGTGTGACATTGGATGGACAAGAAGTCTAACGGGATAATCTTTTCGTAGGACAGAATTCATTCTGTCCCTTGAGAGTTTTTTTTTATTTGAGCAACACTACTTTCTTTACCTGCGACTGTGTACCGATGCGTAGATGAACGAAATAGGTTCCGGACGAATACCGTGCACCGCGAAAAGTCGTTGTATGTATTCCGGGATTGAGGTTACCTCGAAACAGCGTTTCTACTTTTCTGCCTGTCAAATCAGTGAGCGTAATTTCAACCTGATTTTGTTTTTGTAACTCGTACTTGATGGTCGTCATTGAATTGAACGGATTTGGCGCAATTTGAAATAGTTTGAAGTGGGTTGGGATACCTGAAATAATTGGTTCTTTAATCGCCATTGGAAATACTGGCGATGTTAACCACGGGGTATAAGGAATTCGGAAATCGACAGAATCGCCATGACCACCGGGATTATTTGCCGAAGTAGGACCCGAAGCATCACCCCACCAATTATGATCAGCGTGAAGGGAATCAGTTGCGGCGCAATTATTTATAGCACAAGGCGCATTACCATAAAAATCATTATACCGAATAGAAAGCGGCCATTGCCGGAATTGAATGGCTGAATTATTGGGATTTGTAGTACAGACATTGTATGCAAAAATATTGCTGTCTATTGTTGCTCGAGCTCGGGATAAAATTCGTATGCAAGTACTAAAAGTTCCACCGATATTTCCATTGAAAGTATTACTATGAACATCAAAGATACCACCTTGCAACATTAACACACCTTCTCCACTTCCTTCATTTACATTTCCATCAAATACGTTATTCGATATCTCCCAATGGTAAGAATAGTCAATTTGAAAAATACCACCGGCACTAAATCCATGATCGACATAATTACCAAACTTAACATTATTGCGGATAACGTTATTAGAGAAAATACCATCCCCGCCCCAGCCAGAGACATTACTTATTATAAATCCAGCATTATCAATTGCTCTATTGCCAATAATTTGATTTCCACATATTTCGGTAATTCCAAAGCAGAGTAATCCTCCCGCGTAATTATTACAATTATTTTCAATAATTTGGCAAGAATCAATTATTCCAAACATTCGTGCCTGCGCTTGAAATGCACCTGCCGCGTCGGCAGAATTATGAAAAAAACGGTTGCGTAGAAAAATTAATGAATCTGTGTCGGCGAATAGTGCTCCGCTTGACCAACCTTCTCCACCAACAGCTTGATTTGAATCAAACGCAGTTTCAGAAAGAAATATTTTGCCAAACTGTAAAGCTAACCCGCCAGCTCCTTCGGCGAATCCTTTGATAATGCGGCAACCGACTAAAGTCAGGCGCGAACTATCGGCAAACAAACAACCACCTTGTACAGCGTATTCGGTTGTAGGTAAAGACTGAAATCCGGTTCCTAAACCGTCCCGTAGTGTTACGCCTATTAACCGGAAATCATCGGAATGATGAACATGAATTACTGATCTTTGATCGCTTATACCATGACGAATCGAATCGGGAATTGTAATTATCGTAGAATCACGATCTAATGTGTCATGGGAAAAAAGAAATCCTCCTGCCAAAGTTAATCTCCGAAAATTGACATTAACTTGTTCATAATAAGTTCCATGTGCTAAAAGCACAGTATCGCCATCCGCAGAAGCATTTACTGCGGCTTGAATGGTGGTATAGTCAGTTGGAACATTATGAATAGTCGGTAATGCCATATTCGAAAAGAATAAAACTAACACTACAACTACAGATTTTTGGCAGGAGGGTTTCATAAATACTCCATCGTTAGTGAATCAAGGAACTGATCAAGATGTGTATATGAACAATCCGTTGGTAAGTGAGTGAAGAGAGTGCCAACGTAAATAACGTCAAAGTCTATAATAATATACTGTATAATTCACTGCAGATATATGAATAGTGACACACACAATAGAACACGGGCGTATGGCAATACGCCCCTACCGAATATGTGCAGGGCGAGGACGCCCGCACTACCCGGCGTAAAGAAACTCTAAAGGGACAGACAGGAATGTCTGTCCTACGAGTTACTTCACCACAGTCAATTTCTTCGTCTGATGGAAATTGCCAACATCGAAACGATAAAAATATTCGCCCGACGATAAATTCTTACCATCGAATTGTATGCGATGATTCCCCGCCTGTTGTGGTGCACTCACCAGTGTACTCACTTTCCGTCCCAGCAGATCGAATAACGACAAATTCACTTTACCGAATTTCGGTAGTGAATACTCGATAGTCGTTGTCGCATTGAATGGATTGGGATAATTTTGTTGTAACGACAGTTGCCGGGGTAATAGTGTGGACGTGGGTTCATTTACGCCGAGCGCTTCCGAACAATCGTATATCCCGAAATTCGTACGGTCGGCAAGATACGCAGTGCTACCCACTACTGCGAGCCCTTCGGTGTACATCGCACTATGGAAGTACCCGACCACCACCATCGAATCAGGATTGGTAATATCGAGCACGCACAAGCCGTTTACATCGTCCGAGAGGTACGCATAGTTTCCGGAGACCGCCACGGCGCGCGCTCCCCACGAGAAGTAATAACCAAGCTGTACCGGTGCCGACGGTATCGTGATATCGAATATATAAAACCCGGAAGTGTAATCGGCGAGATACATTTTGTTGTCGATAATCGAGATACACCACGAATTCCCCGGTAGATTGATTACACCCACTTGTTCCGGCGTTACCGGATTTGTGATGTCGATTATTCGGATACCACCACCGGCATCAGCCACATAAGCGTAATTGCCGGAAACCGCGACGGAGCGCGACCCGCCGGGAGTTTCACAAAAACCAACTTCATGCGGCGAAGTGGGGTTCGAGATATCGACTATGCGCAGACCCGCCGTCCAACTTGCGACGAAGGCGTACTCACCGACAATCGTGACACCCAATGCGCGACCCGCCAACACGCAGTGTCCCACTTCGTGAGGATTTGTCGAGTCGGCAATGTCGATAACGCGAAGACCCGATGCATCATCCGCGACATAGACATAATGCCCGGCAATCGCGGTGCTCCATGCATAATCGGGAGTAGGACACGAACCGAGTTCAATCGGAGCGGAGCGGTTTGTGACATCGAGAATATGCAAGCCGGAATAGCTGTCGGCGATGTATGCGAGATTTCGTTCGAGAGTCACACCAACAACCAATGATAAATTGGTAGTGCGAGGTGCAGGGCATGTACCAAGTTGAGTTATCGCTTCCGGACTGCTGATATCGACGATGTGAAATCCGCTGTCGTCGTCGGTTGTGAAGGCGAATTCATCACGGACTGCAACCATGCGGCAACCGGATAACGTAAAGAGTCCGGTTTGTTGCGGATTGGTTGGTGAGGAAATATCGATGATGGTCAAGCCCGAAGTAAAATCGGCGACGTAGGCATAATTCCCCACAATTTGGAGACCCCACGCAACGCCGGGAGTATCGTAGAATCCAACTTCCTGCGGGCTTTCGGGATTCGTGATATCGATAATGCGCAAACCGGAACCGGCATCGGTTACATACGCATAGTTACCGACAATGCTGACACTGCGCGAACCACCGGGGGTGTCATAGGAACCGACTTCAACGGGAGCGGTGGGATTCGAAATGTCGATGATGCGCAGACCCGCCTGCCAATCTGCAATGTAGGCATAATTCCCCGCGACTTTTACATCCAATGCGCGGCCACCCGCAGTGATGCAATGACCTACTTCAGAAAGTTGCGCGGGATTCGAAATGTCGATGACGCGCAAGCCGGTGGCATCATCGGCGACATAGGCATAGTTCCCGGAGACGGCGGTGCTCCACGCGTAACTTTGGGTATCGATATTCCCGACTAAGCTGGGTAAGTTGGGAATGGTGATGTCGTAGATATATAACCCGCTGTAGCTATCGGTGATGTATGCATAATTCCCAATGATAGTAATTCCGATGGCACAAGATGGAACGTTCCAAAAACCGACTTCTTGCGGATGCTCAAGATCGCTAACATTGATGATGTGAACGAAACCATTGTGGTCCGGGATGAATGCGTATTCACCGCTAAGCGCGATACTACAGCCATACTCCCAAGTGATGGGAGTCAGTGAACGCGAGAGACAGGTGATACCGGAAGTGGGTTGCGCGAATGTGAATAGAGGTAGAAGGGTAATCAACGATAACATGCAAATTCTTATGGTGCGGTTCATATCAGCTCCAGTGGTTATTCCTAAAAAGGGGAGAAAAAATCCGCAAGTCAAGGAAATTTGTATTTCGCGTTATAATCAAAGGACAGGCAAGAGTGGCTGTCCTACGAGAAAAGGGGAAAGCACAGACGGGGAAAATTCACTAAATTGAGTGTGACTACAAGTTTTTCACTAATCCACTTTCTCTTCAAGGAACCACCATGAAACACATAGGACTACTTCTCATGGCAACAATGATATTCGCATCCGGCGCAGTGAAAGCACAAGAAAAAACGATCACCCTCCCCGCACCGCAGACTGACGGCGGCAAACCGTTGATGCAGGTGTTGAAGTCGCGGCATTCCGACCGCGAATTTTCCGCCAAACCACTCACCCTGCAACAATTGTCAAATCTGTTGTGGGCGGCGGACGGCATCAATCGAACCGAGTCGGGAAAACGCACCGCACCTTCCGCACGAAATTGGCAGGATGTTGAATTATACGCAGTAATGGAAGCGGGCGTGTACCGGTATGAAGCCGCAAAGCATGCACTCAATTTGGTCGTCGCGGGCGATTTGCGCGGCTCGACGGGACAACAGGATTTTGTCAAAGATGTACCGCTCAATTTGGTTTATGTCTCCGATTTGGGTAAGATGACCGACGCGGCGCTCGATGCGCGTGACAAATATGCCGGTATCGATGCCGGTTTCGTCGCAGAGAATGTCTATCTCTTTTGTGCATCGGAAGGGCTCGCGTGTGTGGTCCGCGGTTCGGTAGATGGCAAGGCGCTGGCAAATGCGATACACCTACGCGAAGATGAAAAAGTCATTCTCGCACACTCGATTGGTTATCCGAAGCAATAGTCTATGAATACAGATACCCCTTTTCTCGCCAAATTCGTTACTTCTGTGGGAACGTTATCGGATAGAACGTTTCCAAAATTGACCGAAATTGCCATCGGTGGGCGGTCGAATGTTGGTAAGTCATCCTTGCTGAATGCACTATGCGGCCAAAAAGCACTCGCTCGGGTTTCGAAAACTCCGGGGCGAACTCGTTTACTTAATTATTTCGAAGTATCTGATCCATCATTCTATCTCGTTGATTTACCTGGCTATGGCTATGCGAAGGCAGCAAAGGATGAGCAAGTTGCGTGGCGCAAAGTGGTGGATAAGTACCTGACGAAGAGTACCGTACTTGCGGGTGTCATTGTGTTGGTGGATGCCATGGTCGGACCGACAGCACTCGACCGAGAGTTCATTGAATGGCTCATTGATTCGGAACGAATCTTCCGAATCGTGTTGACTAAATCCGATAAACCGAAACAATCCGAACTTGCCGCTACCATCAAGACCCTCAAAGCGTTCCTCCCACGCGATACCCGCATCCTCAAGACCAGCGCGGAAAAATTGACAGGAATGGAAGCGCTCCGGCATGAAATCAGGTTACTGGTAAGAGGGAACGGGTAACAGGCAACCGGCAGCGCCGGCGGCATGATAACGGGGTAAGAAAAAACATAAGATAAAGAATCCATCCAATCGGATGGATTTTTTTGTGAACGTGTTGAAGAATTCGTTTCCGAGCATTAATTTAGAAGCATGTAATTGTGGGGGTTCAAGTGGCAAAGCGACGCGACGTAAAACGGCTGATTCTCGAAGCGGCACGGAAACGATTCTTAGCGGATGGTTTCCGAAAGACGACTATCGAAGCGATTGCGAGTGATTTTTCCGTTTCGAAGAAAACGGTATACAAGTTGTTCGATTCGAAGGAAGCGATTTGGGTGGGGCTCGTCCATCAAGATGCGCTGATGATGGTCGAATATCTGAAAACGCATCTCTCCCCTACTCTTCCGCCACTCACGCGACTGGAAAAACTCATTGTTTACTATTTGAAAAGACTGGGGACTGGTGCAAAGAAAACAAATAAAAAATACACAGACAATGAAAATGAAAACCTCACCCAACGATTACGGGAAGAGGCGCTACAGCAGGCATTCCCGATCCTCGTCGAAGAATTGATTTGTGAAGCGCAAACCGATACCGAAAAAGAAAAAGAAGTACCGACCCGGAGATCGATGCTACTAACGGCGATGGTCGTCGGTGCGGTGACTGGTGCGGCTTTCCACACTCCGCTCGATAACGAACAAATCGCAACTATCACTTCAACCATACATAAAATGGTGGCGCAATGAACGATACCGCTTCGCCCACCCCGCGCTCCACATATGCTGGATTAACTATTTCATTGTTGATACCGGCGTTGTTGATTACGTCCTTCTCGAAATTGTTCGTTGATAATAAATTTCTCGGCAACATCCTGCTCGAAATCGGGATGTGGAGTTGCACGATTGCCATTCTTCTCATCGTGACGAAGTGGGAGAAACTCCCGCTGAGTTCGATTGGCTTGAAACGCCCCACAGCAAAAAGTATTGGTATCGGTTTCGGTTGCTACTTCGCGCTCGCCATCACGGTCGTCATCGTACGCAAAATCATGATGGCGGCGGGGATACCGTACTCCATTCATAACTTCTTGACGAAAATTTTATCGTTCCCATCGTGGTGGCGCGTGTTCATCGTGCTGACTGCGGCGACGGTGGAGGAGGTGTTGTTTCGCGGCTATCCCATCGAGCGGCTCCTGCCGATAGTGAAGAGTAAGACGGTGGCGGGATTGCTTCCACTGCTTGTGTTTACATTCGGACATCAATTTTCACAGCAACCGGGGAACCTCATTATCGTGTTCATCACGGGAGCATTCCTCACGGTGGTGTATCTGTGGAAACGCGACCTCACAATCAACATCACACTGCATTTCATCGTCGATTTTCTCTCGGTGATTGTACTGCCGTTGGTGATACCGCAGGGGTTGTGAAGAGCATATTATTGATACCATTAAAATGGTGGTTTGTCATTGCGAGGCACGAAGCGGAAGAACGTCGAAGACTTCTGAAGCGAAGTGACGTGGCAACCTAACTGAATTTAAAATATGCGAACGTACTACATCTATCTACTAACCAGCCGCGATAATACCGTCCTCTATACCGGAGTAACCAATGATTTGAATCGCCGAATCATGGAACACCGGAGTGGTACATTCAAGGGTTTTACACAAAAATATCATGTGCACAAATTAGTGTACTTCGAACAATATGGTGATATCAATGAAGCAATCGCGCGGGAGAAACAAATCAAAAGCTGGCCGAGGGCGCGTAAAGATGAATTGGTAAACTCGATGAATCCGGAATGGAAAGAACTATGTGAAAGTTAAAACAAATAATTAGGTTGCCACGTCATTCCGCTACATATCTGCTGCGCAGGATATTCCGCTTCATTCCTCGCAATGACAAATCAACTGATTATTTTTCAATTATTAGCACCGATTAAATAATTCCGCCATTTTGTCACCCACCACTGTCAGTAACCCTATCTTTGTCGTATCTTTCTGTATGACAATAAAACAGGAAACGGGTAACCGGAAACGGGAAACGGCAGCGATTCCGTTTACATTGAAGACCGATTTAGTGCCGCAAGGCGATCAACCGGAAGCCATCGAGGCGCTCGTCCGAGGTGTCCGTCAGGGGCTCCCGTGGCAGACCCTGCTTGGCGTTACCGGCTCCGGCAAAACGTTCACGATGGCGAATGTCATCCAACAACTGCAACGCCCGACGTTGATTCTCAGCCACAACAAAACCCTTGCCGCCCAACTCTATGGCGAGTTCCGCGGTTACTTCCCCGACAATGCCGTCGAATATTTTATCTCCTACTACGATTATTACCAGCCGGAAGCATACGTCCCATCGAGCGATGTCTATATCGAGAAAGAGACCGAAGTCAACGACGAAATCGACCGCCTGCGGCTCAAAGCGACGGCTTCGCTCCTCTCGCGCCGCGACGTCCTGATTGTCGCATCGGTGTCGTGCATCTACGGTCTTGGTTCACCGGAAGAATTCGCCACCCAATATCTCCAAGTCGACTTGGGACAAAAAATCACCCGCGAAGAAATTGTGCGGCATTTGGTCGACATCTATTATTCGCGCAACAACCTCGACCTCGCACGAGGTGAATTCCGTGTCCGCGGCGACGTCATCGAAATTCATCCCGCCTACGAACATGAAATTTACCGGGTACAATTAGACGAAGACGTTGTGGAAAAAATCCGGCGCATCGATCCGGTGACCGGTGAGGTATTGTCCGAACTGCCGGTATTGGTGGTGTTCCCGGCGAAACATTTCGTCACGACCCCGGCAACAATGAAGGAAGCGCTCGGACGAATCAACAAAGAACTCGACGAACGAATCGCCGAATACAAAATTTCCAATAAATTCATCGAAGCGCAACGCATCGAGCAACGGACAAAATTCGATATCGAGATGTTGCGCGAAGTAGGGTTCTGCAGCGGCATCGAAAATTATTCGCGTCACCTTTCCCTACGCGAAGCAGGGATGCGTCCGGCATGTCTGCTCGATTATTTTCCCGACGATATGCTTGTGTTCATCGACGAATCGCACGTCACACTACCGCAACTCCGCGCGATGTATAACGGCGACCGCAAGCGCAAAGAGACGCTGGTCGATTACGGTTTCCGGCTTCCCAGCGCACTCGACAACCGGCCGTTGCGATTCGATGAGTGGGATACCATCGTCCGGCAGGGAATTTTTGTTTCCGCAACACCGACCGATTACGAATTGACGAAATCGGAAGGGGTGGTCGTCGAGCAAGTTGTGCGCCCGACGGGATTGCTCGATCCGATTATTCAACTGCGACCGACACAGCACCAAATCGACGATTTGATGGGGGAAATTCAGGTAGTGGTTCTGCGCGGCGAACGCGTCCTTGTCACGACACTGACAAAACGCTCGTCGGAAGACCTCACGACTTTTCTCCGCAATAATGGAATCCGCGTCGAATATCTCCACAGTGAAATAGAATCGCTCAAACGTATCGACATTATCCGCGATTTGCGGTTGGGACAATTCGATGTGTTGGTTGGTGTGAATCTTTTGCGTGAAGGGCTCGATTTGCCGGAAGTTGCGTTGATTGCGATTCTCGATGCGGATAAAGAGGGCTTTCTGCGGAGTGAACGCTCGCTGATGCAGACGGCGGGACGCGCTGCGCGTAATAGCGCCGGTAAAGTGATTTTTTATGCCGACACTGTCACTGAATCGATGCGTAAAGTTATCGAAGAGACAAACCGGCGGCGGGCGAAACAGGAGCAATACAACAGCGAGCGCGGAATTATTCCGACGACGATTCGTAAATCGGTTGAGGATATTCTCATCGGTGTTCGCAGTGCGACTGACCGCATCGATTCACCGGACAAAACGAAACTCGCGAAGAACGAGCTCAGCGAATGGGAACGCGAAGAATTGATTGAGCGGTTGGAGGCGGAGATGGAAGCGTCGGCGCGGAAATTGGAATTTGAACATGCCGCAGCACTGCGCGACAGAATTTTATTACTGCGCGGCGAATCAATCGATGTGCTCGGTATCCAACCGGATGAGAAAGGGCTCACGAAACGGGGGAAGCAGGGAACATCGAAGCGTGTGAATCTGGTGGGGGAAACGAGAAAGCGAATTGAAAAAGGTAATAGGAAACGGGAAAAATGAAAAGCTTTAAGCCAACCGTACCGGAAAAAATCTTACCATTCGTCGCGGATTGCGAATTCCTGTTCGATGTGTGGAAAGACGAGCTGGAACGGTTGCACCCGGAACTCATCGGCGATGTGGTGAATCTTGTCGAAGGAAATACCGACACCATTCCACTCGCCAACCGCGATTCGCATTCACTCTATTTATTGTCCCACGCTATCTCAACCCTGTTTCAACTCTATAACCTTGCCGAAGAACACCACCGCACGCGGCGCCTGCACTACTACGAGACACAACCCGACCGTAAACCGGAACCGGGTACGTTCGCTTCGTGGTTAGCGAAACCGAATCAAAATGAAACGCGAATTGAAGAGTGGTCGAAGCTGTCGGTGCGAATCGTTTTTACTGCGCACCCCACTGAACTTCGACGACCGGCGGTAATCCGACAATTGAATCGGTTGACAACTTTACTTTCCGAATATGAAATTGCAAGTAGTGAAGCGGTACGAAAAGAATTGGTAAAAGAATTTCGCGAACCGGTTCGCACTCTGCTCACCACCGGCGATATCCGCAACCAATCAGTTACACCATTCCACGAAGTACGCGATTTATGGGCGCAACTTGGCGTATTGTGGGATGCTGTAGGATTACTTCACACAAAACTCGACGGCACATTCACAAATAATGCGCGAGTAAATTCGCCGTTGAAATTCGGTTGCTGGGTTGGAGTCGATGCCGATGGTAATCCGAATATTACACCGGAGACGATGCGGTACTCCGCCGAAACCCTGCGCCGGATGGCACTCTCGCATTACCTCACTGAATGCGAAACGATAGCAGGAACACTCACCACAACCAACGGCTTGGTGGAATTTCCCCACGAGATATTTGATTTCATTACCCAGCTCGAAAGCGCCATCCCGAACCGCGCATCACAATTGGGAAACCGCTACCGCTCGGAACCATTCCGCCGCGCGATGGCGCTGATTATCGAGCGGGTGCGCGATTCTTTGCGGTCATTGCCGGAAGACAAATCACTTGCCGGATACGAGACGGTGCGGGTTGTCGAAGCATCGCCGGTGGAAAACCCATATAAATCGAGTAGTGAATTTGGCACCGATTTGACGAAGTTAGCCGATTTTGTCAAACAGACACTCGGCGAATCCGACAGTTCGCTCGAATCACTACTATTTCGTGTTCACACGTTTGGATTCCATTTCGCAGGACTCGAACACCGGTTTCATGCCAACGAATTGCGCAATGCACTGCTCGCATTTTATCCGCACAACAACACCGACCCCGAATCTTTATGGCAATGGGTAACCGAAATTTTTCAATCGGGTAAATCGCTCCCGGCGATTCAATATCCCGCAACGCCGGTATTCGAACGGCTTGCCGCCGCCGCGGAACTTCGCCGCAAATTCGGTGCGGAGTGTTTGGATACGATAATTTTGTCCGGTAGTTCGCGCTATGAAGAGATGTACGGACTGTCATTGTTGTCGGAAGCGATGGGAATCGAAAATAAATTCACCGCACCCGTCCAGATTGTCCCGCTATTCGAAACGATTCCCGATTTAACCAACGCCCCGCAAGTTTTAGAAAAACTGCTCTCGACGCCACGCTGGAGCGAACGGTTACGGCGGCTCGACAATATTCAGGAAATCATGCTCGGTTATTCCGACTCCGGCAAAGATGGCGGCATTGTCGCATCGACGCTCGCGCTCGATACCGGTGCGCGTGAATTGTTCAACGTCGGAAAGAAACATGGTATTGCTTTGCAATTTTTCCACGGCCGCGGTGGAACAGTTGCCCGTGGTGGTGGGCCGCTCTACCGCTCGATTGTCGCTACACCGGAAAGTGTCGGCAACGGGCATTGGAAACTCACCGAACAAGGGGAGATGATTGCAACCCGCTACAGTCACCCCAAACTTGCCGAGCGGGTGTTCGAACAACTTTTGGTCGCAACAATCGATGCTATCGGTCTACAAAAAAGCTCCGGTTCACAACCGGCAATCAACCACTCATACGCGAAAACTTCGGAGCGGGTATGGCGCGAATTGGTGTATGAGACACCCGGTTTCGCCGATTTTTTCCTCATCATCTCACCGCTCCGCGAATTGAGTGCATTGCGCATCGGGAGCCGTCCGGCGAAACGGATGGAGAGCAACCGCATCGAAGATTTACGCGCGATACCGTGGGCATTTGCATGGTTGCAGAACCGCTTGAATCTCCCCGGCTGGTATGGATTCGGAAGTGCTATCGCATCGCTTCGCAACGACAGTGTAGCATGGAAATCAACCTGCACGGAATTCACCGAACAACCGATATTGCGATTGTTACTCACGAAATTAGCCATCACGACCGCGCTGACTGATGTTACCGCCGCTGACCATTTTTTCCAGCTCGCGGATGAGTCGTGTTCGGCGATGCGAAAGAAAATCGAGAGTGAATTTGCAAAAACATGCACTGCGTTGCGTGAACTTTCGGATGCCGATTCACAACGTAGTTACCTGTTGTTTCAAATTTCACTCGATTTACGGAAAGCGCCGCTCCATTTGCTGGCGCGGATTCAGACGGAATTACTCAAACGTTACCGTATTCAGGAGGGGGCAACGGTAGAGACAATGTTACAGAAAGCAATACTGCAGAGTGTGATTGCAGTCGCGGCAGGAATACGTAATAGCGGGTGACCAGCGGGGGACAGGCAACAGGGGACGGGGGACGGGAGAAAGAACGGGATAAGGAGTTTAGACAATGACTTTTTATTCCGTGACAAAAGAAAAGATAAACATCGATAAATGAAAGTGAGGAATTGTGCAGTTATCTGAACTTCTGAAAGAACTTAATGATTGGGAAAATGAAAGCCAACCATCTGATACAGAGTTTTCTCCGTATCGAATTCGATTTAATTTCTTTCTCTGCAAAAATATACTACAACATGTACAATGTATTCAATTAGAACTTCAAACCGCAAATAACAAATTTGAAGAGAATACGAGTGGGTTGAGAAAAATATACGAAAGTCCATTTAAGACACAGTTATCATCTACTGATTTAGTTCTAAGAATTTGCGATTATGTTTTAGAAAAGAACTTTGATTATTGGATTTTAAACCCTTTTCCAAGCCAGAAGATAGACTTTTTCTCAATTCGGTTAATCAGAACAGCTCTTATTTCAGAACTATTGGTGACTAAAGATAAAATTGAATCTTTTTCTAAAAATTTAGGTTTGTACAAACAACCTGTAGAGGAGTTGGAAAATATATGCAATGATTTACAAAACGCTATTCGATCAGAATGGTTCGCGAAAATTAAGCCTCTTGATTTTTCACTATTACATCTTTCTGAAGAAGATTACTCAACAAAACAAACATCCGTAAATTCATCGGAGAGTGACGATCAAGATTCAATATTGAATAAAAAATTGTTTCAAAAAGAATTACCACACTATCAGAAAGTTATAGAACAAATCAATAATTCATATCGGTACGAGATGTATGACTGTTGTGGTGTAATGTGCAGAAGATTATTGGAGATGCTAATCATCAAGCTGTTTCAAATGACCGGTAATGGACAATTAATCATTGAAGACGGTGGTAACAAGAAAAAATTAAAACAACTTATTCCAATTTTACTTAATCAATATAAGACTCGACTAAGTCGGGACACGAACAAATTTAACCTTGAAAAAATCGCACAAGTTGGTGATACTGGAGCACACAACACAGAACGAAATCTAATTAAACGAGATATTGATGAAGTCTCGTTACAAATGAGAAACATTTGTGCTAATCTTTTATCAATTATTCTTGACAAAAATGGGAAAGAAAAAGCATGAAAATCCTTGTCATCGGTTCCGGTGGCCGCGAACATGCCCTCTGCTGGGCAATCGCAAAATCACCGTTGTGCAAAAAACTCTATTGCGCGCCGGGTAACCCCGGAACAGCGGATGTCGGCACCAACGTTGCCATTAAAGCGGACGATGTCGCCGGTGTCGTTAAATTCGCCGTCGAAGAAAAAATCGACTTCGTCGTTGTCGGTCCCGATGCCGCAGTCGCATTAGGGATGGTGGATGAAGTGACAAAGCATGGCATCGCTTGTTTCGGTCCGACAAAAGTTGCCGCAATGCTCGAAAGTTCGAAGGCATTCGCCAAGGACTTCATGCACGAGCACAACATCCCGACCGCGCGCTACGAGACCTTCACCGACTACGATAAAGCGATGGCGTACCTCGCGAAATGGCAAAATTTTCCCGTCGTCATCAAGGCCTCCGGGCTCGCCGCAGGGAAAGGGGCAATTATCGCCGAGAACCGCGAAGATGCGGAAAAAACACTGTTCGATTTGATGAAGGAACACTCGTTAGGTGAATCGGGTGACACGGTTGTCATCGAAGAATTTTTAGTCGGCGAAGAAGCATCATTGTTCGTCCTCTCCGATGGTGTAACGTTCCAAGTGCTTCCTCCGGTACAGGATCATAAGCGATTATTCCGGGGCGACGTCGGCCCGAACACCGGCGGAATGGGAACGTGTGCACCGTCCCCCGCACTGACCGAATCGCGATTGAAAAAATCCATTACCCGTGTGGTTGAACCAACATTGACACAAATGTCTCAGCGCGGTACACCCTTCACCGGCGTGCTTTTCATCGGCTTGATGTTTGTCGGTGACGAACCGTATGTACTCGAATACAACGTCCGCTTCGGCGATCCCGAAACACAGGCGATGGTGCCGCTATTGAATTGCGACGTTGCCGAACTTCTCTATGCGACGGCAACCGGAACGCTCACCGATTTGCAAGCGGAGAAACATTGGTCGAACGGGGTCTGGAAACCACTTGCCAAACCCGATATGAACGTGTTCTGTGTCGTACTCGCATCGCGCGGTTATCCCGTAGCTCCGGTTATCGGAGACAGAATATTGACATTCACCCGCCGGGCACATCATGGAACCGGTAACGATACCGGTGAATCGATGTTATTTCATGCGGGAACCCGCCGCGACCCGAATGGTGTTTTATATACGAACGGGGGCCGCGTGTTGAATGCCATCGGCTATGCCAACACGCCGCAAGCCGCGCGCGATGCGGCATACACGCTGGCGCAGGGGATGCGGTTTCCCGGCAAGCATTACCGTCAGGATATCGGTACGCGAATGATGAGCGCATTGGGTTTAGAAACTTCAATACAACGCGGGGCAAAACTCACCATCCTTGGAAGTTCATCGGGGATGCCATCACGCGACCGCGGCTCATCCTCGTACTGGCTGGAATCAGGGAGAAAGAGTTACTTGCTTGATGTTGGTGAAGGGGCATCGCAAACCATTCTACGATTGGGAATCGATTTCAAAAATCTTCACACCGTGTTTATTTCGCACACCCATCCCGACCATATTTCCGGTCTGCCGATGTTGTTGCAGATGCTTCATCTGTCCGGGCGAAAAGAACCGCTCAAAATTTACTTACCGCCGGATAAGGTGAACATCTTTACGAAATTTCACCAGCATCTCTATTTACTACCGGGACGGTTTTCATTCGAATACACTTTCGAACCGTTAGGCCCGTCACACTATGAAGATGATATCCTGAAGTTGGAAGTTTTCCCGACCGCTCACCTGATGAAATACCATGATGTAGCGGATAAACGCGGCATCGGTTGTGTCAGTCAGGGGTTCCAAATTTCCGTCGCCGACAGAAATTTCGTGTACCCATCCGATATTCCCGAAATCGAGTCGGTAACGAATTATCTTCGCGATGCTGATTTGCTACTTATCGAAGCGACCCACATACCACCGGAAAAAACTGCGGAATATGCGGCAAAACACCATATTTCAAGGGTCATACTCACACACATTCCACCAACGGAACAAAACGAATTGGCGGAATGGAAAAAATTAGGCAACAAACATTCGATCCCATATTGGGAAGTAGCACATGATGGCTTAATCGTCGAATTCTAACGGTAATTGTGGTTGTGAAAACTTAAGAAATGAAATCGAAATGAATGATAAATCGGATAAAATCGAAATGAAACGGTTAGCGAATGGCGTCACCGAAGAGGATACCCCCATGTTACTCGGTGAATCGGAAGCTTTGCGCGGCGTTCGCAAACTCATCGAGCAGGTGGCGGCAATCGACGTTCCGGTGCTCATCATCGGTGAATCGGGTACCGGCAAGGAAGTCGCCGCGCGGATGATTCACCACCACTCCCTGCGCCGCAAAGAGAATTTTGTCCCGGTGAATTGCGGCGCCATACCGGAAGGATTGTTTGAATCGGAAATGTTCGGTACGGTACGTGGTGCATACACCGGTGCGGATCGCAGCCGTCCCGGCTTATTCGAGCAGGCGGATCGCGGGACGCTATTGCTCGATGAAATCGGCGAGATGCCGCTTGCGATGCAAGTAAAATTATTACGGGTATTGGAATCGGGAATGGTAACCCGTCTCGGCGGCAGTGACCCGATTCATGTGGACTTCCGCCTGATTTCGTCCACGAACCGTGACCTTGCTAACTCGACTACGGAAGAAAAATTCCGGCTTGACTTGTATTACCGGGTTCGGGCTGTACAAATTGAATTACCGCCGCTTCGGGAACGACCGGAGGACATACCTACGCTTATTCAATGGTTTACCCGGCAATTTGTGAAGCGGAACCGAATCGAAGCGCGGGAATGGTCACCGGCGGTGCTAAACTGGTTATCGGAACAACGGTGGGAGGGAAACGTACGGGAATTACATTGGTTCGTCGAGGGATTCCTGTCGTTGGATCGGTTGCCCGGAGTTATTACGCTTGACCGGTTACAACCGATTTACACGCAACTCGTACCATCTTCCAAGCGTCTTCCCGTTTTGTTGTCAAGAAAAGATTTTCTACCATACGAGTCGTATGAGCCGACCCCGCTGGGAGATAACCCGATTGGACGGGAATTGAATGAGTTACGACGAGAAGTTCACGAACTGAAGGGAATGGTTGCTACGGCGCTACTGCGGCAGGAAGAGTACCGCACCGCGCAGACCGCACCGGAAAAAGCGATACCGGTATTTCCGACAGTGCGCGAGCGGGAGTTGGATGCCGCGAAGGAAGCATTGCGCGAGTCGAATGGAAACCGGCGGGAAGCCGCGAAAAAATTAGGAATTTCGGAACGTACATTATACCGTAAACTAAGAGAATTTGAATAGAGTGGAGGTGTCTGTTCGCAATGAACTCACACAATTCTGAAGAACTACGTTTGTATGAAGAACGAATCAAATACGCACTAAAGAAACAATCTTCCGCCGAACACGAAGAATCGCTTTCCGCGTTTCAGGATGCGATTTCAATCACTCAGGCCAATGGTTGGAAGGATCGTGAAGCGGAAACGTGGAATCAATTGGGCGTGTTCCTCACGACGTTCGATTTGAAAGCCGCGTTCGATTGTTTTACTTCGGCATTGTCGATTTTCCAAGAGATTGGCGAACGCCAGAAGATTGGTGAAATCCAACAAAACCTCGGTAACTGCTCACGCTTGCTGGGTCGGTCCGACGACGCACTGGAACATTATAATAAAGCGCTTGTGATTATGACCGACTTGGGTGATGAAGGGATGATGCTTCGAATTCACGCAAATTTGGCGGGAATGTACTATCACCTCGAAAAGATGGCGGAGACCGAAACTCATATCAGACAAGCGATAACATTAAGCGAACGGATAAAAAACCCAAAATTGACGGCACGGTTGCTAATCGACCATTCGAAGTACCAACAAAAGGCGGGAAATTTCGACTACGCTTCGATGGCGCTCGATACCGCCGAACGAATCGCCAACGAATTTGACGACAAAGAATTAATTACAATGGCGATGGAAAGCCGCGGTTTCCTGTATTTGTTATCCGGTGAATATGAAGCGGCGATTGAATGTTTGAGTTACGTCAATGAAGCGCTGAAAAGCTCCGGTAAACTGGTTTACGAGGGACAAATTTACACCAATCTCGGATTCTGCCACGAACAATTGGGAAATGAGAATGAATCGGAAATGTGTTACCAGAAAGCGCTGGAAGTTGGCAGGAAAACCGGTAACCGTACTACGATTGCGATTAATTTACAGAATATCGCAAACATCCGCATTCGGCAGAACTACCTTGTCACGGCGAATAAATTACTGTTCGAAGCGCTCGAACTTGCGCGTAACATGAACGACAATTACATGGTGGCAAACATTACCAAAGACCTTGCCGTCGCCATCTTTGGCGAAGGGGAACACAAACAAGGCAAAGACCTTCTGTTACAAGCCATCCAAACTTTCCGCAAGCTTAATTCCTACGATACGCTTGTTGTTGCGCTCTGCGAAATGGTGAATTTTGCCGTGGAAGAAAAAGATTTGTCTTCCGGAGAGCTCTATTTACTTGAAGCAAATTCGTTTATGAAGAACACGGTGGAAAAATCTACAGAACTAACATTTGAACTGGTTTCCCTGCTCTTTCTTGCTTTTTCCCATCCCCCGTTCCAAAGTGAAGATGAAGCTGTGATGAATCATTATCAGAATTGTATTCCCTTAATAACGGAAATGAAGTTACCACGCCGAAATCAAAAGGTAGAGCGGTTACTTAAAATTCGGGATTTACTGATTCAGGAGGGAATATCGCAAGATGCGATACCCTTACCGGATCAATTGAAAATCGCCGAACGGCAAATTTAGAAAATTATTTTTCCCGACCGCTTCGCTTTTGACAAAAATAATATTATGTTATTTTGTTATTGCACCACGCACCTCCCACCTGTTCTTTACTTTTATTTCAATCCATCCGCTTCACCCGAAGCAAGGAGACTGGAGATGAAAACAATTTGGTCCGTAATAAAACTTTGCGTTGTTCTCGTTATTGTATATCAATATTCATGGGCGCTCGACAGCTTATACGTTAATCGTATCAGCGTCTGCTACACCCACGAACAAGCATATGATGTTAAACTATTAGGTAATTATGCGTACGTCGCCAATGACGATAGCGGTTTACGCGTAATCGATATCTCCGATCTCTCCAACCGGCTACTTGTCGGACGGTACAATTCCCCACATTGGTCGCAAAAAGTTTTCGCATCGGATACCTTTGCGTATGTCGCCGCGCGCGACAGCGGCCTGCGAATCGTGAGTATTGCCAACCCGTCAGCTCCGGTATTTATTGGAGCGCATACTGCCGGTGGAACGGTACGTGGTGTGTTCGTCCGTGACACCATTGCCTATCTCGCCGCCGATGCCGCTGGACTGGTCATCATGAACATTGCCAATCCCGCATCTCCCACTATTCTTGGGTCATACGTGCCAACCGGCACAGGACTGGCGTACTCGGTGAGAGTAGTGGATTCGGTGGCGTATCTCGCCGATGGTGCGAACGGATTGATAACCATCAACGTTGCTAATCCGGCTTCACCGCAGCTGATGGGAACCTTGCCTATCCATAATAGCGAGAATTGCCTCGACGTTGTCATCGATTCGAATAAAGCGTTTCTGGCAAGTGTCAGCGGCCCACGGCAGTATATCGTCGATATTTCGAATCCGGCGGCTCCGTTCTACACCGATTCTATTTCGTTGAACACAAGCCGCAGTTTAGCCAAACAGGATTCGTTCCTCTTTTATGCAGGATCTGATTCCGGTCTGTATATAGTCAGTTATACCAACGGTTCGCATCCCATCCTGCAGGGCTTTAACCATCGGATGCGGGTATCACCCGGTTTCGCGCGCGGGGTTGCGGTGCGGGACACATATGCATTCGTGGCGGCGGATTCGAGTGGATTGGTTATTTATAATTTTGCGCGGATATTTACCCAGCAACATCTTTCTATCGTGAGTCCCACTGCGCGGGATACTTTGCATTCTCGTGACTACACCACTATCCGGTGGTCAATAATGAATGTTTCCGACAGTGTGAAAATTCAAATTTCGCGCTCTTCGCCTGTTTCATGGCAAACCATCGGACGGGCGGCGGCGGCGGATACCCAATTTGTCTGGCGGGTATTCAATCCGGTGTTTATCGCCTCGACGGCGTGCATCATCCGGGTTGTTTCATTGAGCGATACGACGGTGTTGGGAACTACTCCGGCGTTCCAAATGCGGGGGCCGCGTACTCCCATTACTTTTGTCAGTCCCGTTGGCGGCGAAGTATGGGCGCAAGGGGAAGACCATACGATAAGATGGCTCCACAGCGATTCGATACGTGTTCTCGTCGGTGCGCTCCGCGGTACGCAAATCTCACGGTTCGGAAGTTCTACCGCCGATTCGTTCGTCTGGACGGTGTCGGGCGATACCAGCACACACGCCTATATTCGGCTGGCGCAATACCCCGATTCGATATATATCATTCTCAGCCAGCCGATTGTCATTCAATTCAACGATGTCCCCGAACCGGTTGTACCGAAAGAATTTCATCTGAGTGCGGCGTATCCAAATCCATTTAATCCCACTACCACCATTCGTTATGCGGTACCGCGAGCTTGTAAATTGGCGGTTGCCGTATATGATATCCGTGGCGCAACCGTATCCGAGACGACACAGGAGATCACGTCTCCCGGTGAGTACCATATAACGCTTAATGGTGAAAATTGGTCGTCAGGCGTGTATTTCGTTAATATACAAGCCGGTACAAACCGCGGTATGCAGAAAGTAGTATTGATTAAGTAATTGCTTTCAATATCATTCGACATAAAAAGGGCAGACTGCATTGTCCGCCCTTTTTATGCTTACTTAATTCGTCTATCACTTATAACAGAACCTTCTTGACCGCCGCGATGAACCGTTCATTCTCGTGTTGCAATCCAATTGAAACCCGAATATACTCCCGCAACCCATAGCCATCTACCGGGCGAATCACCACTCCGCGTTTCAATAATTCATGGAACAACTGCCGTCCCGGAATGGGTGTCTTGACTAAAATAAAATTCGCTTCGCTGGCGACATATTCGAGTCCTGCAAATGGGAGTTCATGATATAAAAACGCTTTCCCTTTTGCGTTTACTTCAAGGGTTCTCAACAAGAATTCGACATCATCCAGCGCCGCAAGCGCACCGATTTGTCCAAGTATGTTTACGTTAAACGCTTCCCGTACCGTGTTGAGCGATTGTGCTATCTCCGGCGTGGTAATGGCGTATCCGACCCGCAGACCCGCAATACCATACGCCTTGGAAAAAGTGCGGAACACGATAACGTTTCGTCCCTGTCGGACATATTTTATCGTTTCGGGATAGGTGGCGGGATTGCGGTATTCATAATATGCTTCATCGAAAATCACAATCACGTTTCTCGGCACCGTCGCCATTAGCCAATCAACCTGCTCGCGCGACATCAGCGTCCCGGTCGGGTTGTTCGGATTCGCGATAAAAAGTAATTTTGTTTTCGGTGTGATAGCCGCAATCATCGCTTCCGCGTCGTATTCGCAATTCGGCATTTCCACCCAATTCACCACACCGTTCATTATCTGCATGGCGATGCGGTACTTAAAAAACTCGTAGCATCCGATTACCGCTTCGTCGCCCGCATCGATAAACGATTCGGTGACAAGTTCCACCAATTCGGTCGAACCGTTACCCAATACTATCCACTCGCTTGGTACTTCGTGTTTCGCCGCTAACTTATGTTTGAGGTAATAACCGTTGCCGTCGGGATAACGGTGGATATCGGTAATCGCCATCCGCAAAGCCGTCATTGCCTTCGGCGATGGGCCAAGTGGATTTTCATTCGATGCGAGTTTGATTACATCGGTGACGCCAAATTCGCGTTGTACTTCGGAAATCGGCTTGCCCGGCTCATACGGAGATATCGTATTGACAATCGGACGGGTAAGTGTGGAGAGTTTGGTGGCCATAAAAACCTCGGTAGGTAAAGGTAGTCGGGACGGGGCTATTTGGCTTGGTATCCTAAGTCGTTAACGGCCTCGATTAGTTTTTCCCGTGGTGATTTCGTTTCATCCCATTCTATCGTTGCGGACTTTTTCAATCGATCCACCGCAACGGTTTTTACTCCGGGCATCTTTTGTAACGCACGGGTGACTGCCGCTTCGCAGTGCATGCAAGTCATGCCCGTCACTTCAAGTGTTGTGTTCGCCATAATGCTTCCAACTTTCACGATTCAAACCCGGCTCACCCTTTTTGTTGGGCGAAGGTAGTTTTAATTTTAGTATCGAGATATTCCTGAGGATTTTCAAGCGCCTCTTCAGTTATCTCAAACGCAGTCAGCCCCAATAATTTAAGACCATAGGGGTAGTTCTTCAAACGTTCTTTCAGCAAAGTCACAACTCCGACGTTTTCGGTCGCGGCGTGGTTGTGCGCCCACTTTTGTGCCGATTCCGATAACACGAACGCCAGCCCGAATTCCGCCAGTATATCGCGTTGGAACTGGAAAATCGCCGCTTGTTCCAATAGCGTTTGAAGCGTGGCGATGGGATTGAGCACGAGCTCGCGAGTTACTGTCAGTTGCGTAACTTTACCCGGCAATCGCTTTTCAAACGGCATCAACAACTTTTCCATCACCGCGAGGATGCCGCGGGCTCCCGTTCCTTCCTGCGCGGCTTGTTCCGCAAGCACGCGAAGCGCGTCTTCGGCAAATTCAAGTTTGATGCCATAGGAAAGAAAATCCCGGCGCTTCCCTTCCACGACCGCGTTATTCTTCGATTTCAGAATTGCAAATAATTCTTCGACACCAAGCGGTGAAAGCCTTACCATCACGGGGAGCCGCCCGATAAATTCAGTTTCGAATCCGAATGTTATCAAGTCCTGCGACGCGATATGCTTCGCCCATGCATCGCCGTCGGTTACTTCGTTGCTTCCCTTACCAAAACCTATAGTTCCGCCGCGCAAACGTTTACGCACCATTTCGTCGAGATGGGAGAACGCACCGCTTACGATAAACAGAATGTTACGGGTGTTGACCTTTTTACGGTCGGCTTTACCGGTACGTTGCAGTTCAATCACCGCTTCCATTTGCGAGGCAATGTCGTGCGGTACTTTCATATCGACTTCAGTCTCTTCCATAATTTTCAACAAATTGCGTTGGACACCGGTGCGGGAAACATCGATACCGATGGTATTCGAAGCGGCGGCAATTTTATCGATTTCATCGATGTAAATGATGCCACGCTCCGCCGCGGCAATATCGCCACCGGCAACATGGACAAGCTCACGGACAAGATCCTCGACGTCGCCACCGACATAACCAGTTTCACTAAATTTCGTTGCATCGCCTTTCACAAACGGAACTTTAATATAGTCGGCGACCAGCCGTACGATATAGGTTTTGCCAACGCCGGTCGGACCGATAAGTATCACATTTGGTTTGATGTTGCCGATGATGTGCGGTAATTCCGGGTGTTGGGTTTCGAGTCGCATCCGGTTGTAGTGCGTCGCTATTTTCGTCGCAAGAACGGATACGGCATCGCGTTGACCGATGACGAACTGATTTAGGTATGCTTCCAATTCAAGCGGTGTTACCGTAAAGTTAATCGGTTCAACCGGCCGCTTTTGCTGAGGCGGTTCTTCCTTCGTACCTGCCAATTGCGGTTCCACACCGGGTTCGCCGCCCATCATGTTGCGGGTAAGTTCGGGATCGGGCATTGGATTTGGTGTATTCATTTCTAACCTCTGTTACCGGATGTCGGTTGCCGGACACTGGAAAGAACTTCTTTCCGAAACCCGGGATTCGACACACGATTCTTTTTTATAATTTTCTTAACGGATCGCGAATAGCATCGTTCGCGGTTGGGACATGACTGGCGAGGGTGAGTGACAATTTTTGCGGTACGCCGTTTCGTGATATTTCAATAGTTACGGTTTTATCCGGCATCGATGCGATATTCATACGTAGTGTGGACAATTTTAATGTTCGTATTTCATTCACTTCAGTAATGACATCCCCGGCTTTGATACCAATTTTCTCTGCGACCGAACCGGTAAGAACCTTGTCAACAACTACTCCCATTTGTTCGACATTCTCATCCGGCACACCCGGTAGAATTCCCAAGTAACCCCTTGGGATTCCGCTTCCGCTTTCCAACAACGGTAAAATCTTTTTGATGGTATTCAAGGGTATTACCGTCCAATAGCCGCCATTCTGATCTTTCATTCTTCCGTCGAGCATCCCAATCAGGAGTCCGCCGGTATCAAATAGCGGTGCGCCGGGGCGCGCGATTAAGCTCATCGTCATCATAGCATACAGCGAATAGTTGTACGGATCGTCGCCCCCTAACAGCGAATGCGCCATCGTCCCATACGTGACGAACGAACCATTTACCAAAGGTGCCGTTCCCACCAGAAATGCAAGTTGTCCGGTGGAAATATCCGTGGGGCCAATTAAGGCGACAACCGGCAAATTCTCATTCGCTTCCAACTTCATCACTGCTAAGTTAGTTTCCCAATCCGCACCGATAAGTTGCACCGGGACAACTTTCCCGTTGGGAAGTTTCGCTACCAACGGCTTACCGTCTTTAAAAGCGGATGCTGTAGTTAACAATTCCCCGTTGGAACCGATTGAAATCGCTGTGCCTGCTACCACCGATGGCATCGAAGAATCACCAACGGTGTGAAGGATTACCAGCGCCGGAGAAATCGTAGTGGAAAGCTGCCGCATTCCACTATCGAGACTTTCCAATGTACCCGCCGGGCGGTTACATCCGATAAGGATGAGCAATCCCAAAGCGAGACACAATACACATAAACGGTGGTAACGGTGGTTCATTTTACGTCGATCGGTTGGTAGAGCGGCATTCCCGAAGAATCTTTTTCGAAATGGTAATTACCGGTTTCTTGCACGGCTTGGGCTTTGTGACCGGAATGAAAGACGAAAAACACCAGTAAAATCATTACGACTAAAACCAAAATCTTCATCAATCCGAGTACGCTGTATTGACATAAAGCCGCCGGTAAATGTGTCAACCGCCAGCGATTGAAACGGTCGGTAACTGTCTCGTTCCGGTTCATTTCGCTTGAAACACGTTTGTGGAAATCTTTCCAAAATGTTTCACCCGGACAAAATTCTGAGTCACTCTCAATATTTGCTTTTACGTTGTAGGCGCGTACAGCTTCCTCACGGCATGGCTGGCATACCGTTAGATGCTGTTCCAGTTCTATTTGTTGGGCCGGTGTGACGGTTCCGGTCGATGCCAACTCAAGAACTAATCGGGCTTCGTGACAACGCAACACTCTTTCCTTTTACTGGGTCTGTGGGTGATACGAGTAAAAATTGAGAAAAATGAGAAAAAAGTACTGTCAATTGGCAGTTTATATCGAAATCCGACCAAATCGGTGTAATATAATTTTAAGTGGTTCGGTGTGAATGTAACTGGAATCTTACCTAAAAAATGTATGATTTCAATTACATGCTTCGTCTGCAAATACCAATTGGATAAACTTGGGGTATAACTTCTATCATAGGTACGTTAGAAAATGAATATTGGGTGTCGTTTCAGATGTATCATGTTCCTATCTAAACAACTGTTACACTTCCGTTTGCTTCGTTATTTTCATTGCGACTTGAATATATCGCTTAGCGGCGGAGATTGTTTCGTACTCCAACGAGTGATGTATCGACTCATTAAAGTTATTGAATGCCCGAAACTCATGATTCAAAGCACTTAACACGATAAACTCGTCGAATAGAATGATATCCCCTTTCTTCAAAAACGGGTACATCTGTATCAAACCGTATAAAGTAGGCCCATACAGGTCAAGATCGTAATGCATTACCATGCGATTTTTAGGGGGATTTTCCTTCAGGAATTTCGGGAGTGTATTCTGTAATAAACCCTTTACGAATGCGCATCGCTTATCCTGAATTGTCGGTATCTCGCCTGAAGTGTCGAAATATCCTTTGTCATAATCACGCCACCGTTCCGGTAATCCGGTAAACGTATCGAATCCGAAGAACTGAGATTCCGGATGGTGAAGATGTTCCGCCCAATGGCGAAAAGAATTACCCGTCCAGACACCAAATTCGAAAAACGAAATCGGTGTATTTGTTAACTCTTCTTTTTGAATAATCGTATCGTAATACTCTTCCCGATGTGTACAGTTTTCTACTTTATTGTCTTTAACCCATTTAGACGCGCTAAAGACCCGCTCGAGATTGGATAGCCGATACCAGAGCTTTGGTTTATATGCAACGTAGGAACTGTAAAGGAAAGCATCTTTTAAGAATTGCATCGAATTTACCCCATAAGTGCGAGTAAGATGTGAAAATTCGAATCCGCTCAAGCCGTGTGATACCCTTGTTAGAGCGATCCAATAATAGTACGCATGTAATTATTATTGTATCATTTCGCTAATCGAAGTACCCCCTGAGCGACTTTATCTTCCCAAGAATTGCTTACATATTTACGTGGTGGCAGATCCCGGTCTTTTAATTCGGGAACTTCGATAATTGTACCATCCGGCTTGAATAAAATCGGCATGGTAACCTCAAACGTCTGATTCCGGGAATCGATTTTACATTCAAAAGTGGCAAAGATGATCGAATCGGTTTTGATAACCTGTGTCGAATTCGTCAATGTTTTTAAAAATTGAGAGAACTCTTTTCGTTGATGGGGAAACGGCAAAACTTTAATGATAACGCTTGCTTTTCCATCTTCGGAAAGGTCCATTTTATCTTTACGCGCGAAGAAAACCCCACCGCATTCCGTGTACGGTTCACCCGTAGGTAGGGTAATCAACTGCCAATCCTGGTTACGATACGCGTTGCAACCGGATTGTAATAAAAGAAATCCTATTCCGAATGCAAGCCATAGGGTACGATGCAATAATTCTCCATCGAAGTGTGTTTCGGTAAATGTAAACCCGTTTGTGAACTGGTAAGCGAAGGAGAATTTACTCCGGGTTACAAAAAGGAAGTTAGTAGCTGATATATCGGGAAGCAACGGTTTACCCATCTGAATATGTGCACCATCCGGCATGGATGAAGAGCTTCCAATCAACAATTCGGTTATTCGGAATTTACTATTTTAGTGCGGTAATTTGCTGCGTTAGAAATACATAGAAACCAATCTGACCGGTATCGTATCCCAATATCCTCGAAATTTGTGTAATCACCACTAAAAACCCCGATTTCTTACATAAAAAAAGCATTTTTTTACAAACATCTAAATCATACCTTGAATTTGAAATTTGTTTTTATAAAATAATTAATACACAATAAAAAAATCGACAAACGGTTGCGGACAAACGCTAAAACTACATTGACCGTAAACTATTTTAGTAAAGTCGCAACTTCATTATCAACAGTAAAGGGGGAAATGTGTCTTTTCGTTATTGTTTTCGAATCATTTTCATGGTTCTTGTACTTTTCAGTTTGGTTCAACTTTCCAGTGCACAAAATTTCTGGCAAGCCGCCGGTTTATCCGGTCGGGTTGCTCCCAGTTTGGCGATGGATGCGAACAGTAATCTACTGGTCGGTGCAGACTCAACGATTATGCGGTCAACCAATGGCGGTACCAACTGGACTCAACAACTTATGATATCGGGCGCAACTATCAACCAGATTGTTACGGCTCCCGGTAATTACGCTTACGCCGGCACTGAAAATGCCGGTTTCTATCGTTCTACCGATAATGGAATCACATGGACGTCTTCCAATACCAATCAACCGGATGGACAAGTTCGTGCGGTATTGGTTTTACCTTCCGGTAATGTTTTAATCGGAACGTCAGGTCATGGTGTTGAGATTTCTACCGATCACGGCCAGAGTTGGACGCAAACCAATACCGGACTGACAGAATCGAATGCACGCGCGCTGACAAGGACACCGAATGGAAATATCTTCGTGAGTGTCAAAGGGGCTAATGGAATATTTATCTCGACGAATAACGGTGCAAGTTGGTCGCTGACTTCAATGACAAGAACTTACCGGGTGTACTCGTTGGCATCGCTGCCAAATGGTTACATTTACGCCGGTACACAAGAGTTTCCCAACGGCATATACCGTTCTACCGACGGTGGTTCCACATGGACGCAATCCGGGTTTGCCGGACTAACGGTACTGAATGTGGACGATTGTTATCCACCGGATGGTTCGAATTATTGTTCGGCATATCCATACGGGGTCGCACGCTCGTACAATTATGGCACCACGTGGGATTCAGTGAATACCGGATTAACGTTACCGATAGTAGGTAGTATCATCATCGGACCGGGGGGCTACCTATATGCCGGTACCGCGTCTGGTGTGTTTCGTAGTGTAAATCAAATTACGAGTGTGAATGAATCGCATTTGAGTGTACCTACTCAATTTTCATTGGCACAGAATTTCCCGAATCCGTTCAATCCGACCACGAGGATTCAGTTTGAAATTCCCGAAAAAAGTTTTGTGAATATGAAATTGTTCAACCTTGGTGGTCAAGAAGTTGCTTCACTTGCGAACGGCGAGTTTCAGCCGGGCGTTCATGAAGTAACCGTATCGGGCTCCGAGCTTGCGAGTGGAGCCTATTTCTACAAACTGACAGCGGGAAAATTCACCGCAACGCGAACATTGCAACTCGTCAAGTAATCTCTTCCAACTCAAATAAAGTAAAACCGGGACGCTTTAGCGTCCCGTTTTTTTATTATCTAACCCGTAGCAAGAGATAAAAAACATGTTACAATATTTAGTTTGATGGTCAATAGATATCAATGAAACAAAAGTAAAACTCAAACTTATTATATGGTATAAGGAATATTGCAGTGTTTGATTATTCGATTGACATATCAAAATTTAATTTATAGCTTGTTTAGTACTACTTGTCGGACAACTTGAAGAGGAGGTACAGATGTATACGACTCGAATACGATTTTTCTTCCTTACGATACTGCTTATTACTCTGCTGGTTACTAACGCTTCTCTGGCGCAGCTCTCGATTAACCGCATTTACAATCAAGTAAGCACAACAACAGTGTGGAGCGGCGAATCTCGTTACGGTCAATACTGTTATGTTGGTGGTAGTTTTGCCGGATGGTTTGTGTACGACATTCATAATCCGGAACAAATAAGCAGAGTGGTAACCGTTCCTAACATAGAAGCTGGTGAAACTGTTTTTTACGGAAATTATGCAATCTTTCGCATTTGCTCCCAAGGAATACAGGTCGAAGATATTAGCGATCCAGCAAATCCGGTTCAAGTTTCCCGCTTAGACACACCGGGATTTACCGAAGATATCTCGAATAAAGGACCGTTGATTGCGGTTGCTGATCGTACCGGTGGACTTAGACTAATTTCTGTTATTGACCCTGAAGCACCGGTTGAAATTAGTTCTTTGGCGGTTGGCAATGCGTACGGTGTGACTGTCGATGGCCAGATGGCGTATGTGACTACAACGAATAGTCTCAAAGTTGTAAACATCGCTAATCCGGCAAGCCCTTATGTTGTGAGTACACTCGAATTAAACTCACTTGGGCGTAGAGTGGCGAAGTACGGCATTTACGTCTATATCGCCAATTACGATGCTGGTTTAACAATCGTCGATGTTTCTACTCCGAGTGAACCAACAGTAGTCGCGACATGGCAGGGGCCACAATACACCGGGGAACTTCACGATGTAACCGTTGATCGTGATATTGCCTACTTGGCTTACGGAATGGAGGGCATCTATGCGTTAGATGTTTCCGAACCGACTTCGCCTGTACAAATAGGTCATTGTTCGAACAGCCATGCCGTCGGAATTTCATATCGGGAAGGGTATCTGTACTGCGGCGACTATGACCGTGGTTTTAGTATTTTCAGCGTAGAAGATGGTTATTCCACAAGCGTTTCGGAAATCACTCCCGATGCGTACATGATTACACCCTTTTTCCCAAACCCGTTTAATTCATCCACGTCGATTAAAGTTCGGCTGACCAAAAACGAATCTGTTCAATTGAAAATTTACGACAGTCTTGGTCGATTAGTTGCGGTTCCGGTGTCCGGGACATTAGGTACCGGTGTGCATAGTATTAATTGGGATGCAACCGACTTCCCAAGTGGTACTTATTTGTATCGGCTCCAAGTCCACGACATGAACAAAAGTGGAAAACTGCAACTCGTCAAGTAATCTCTTCCAACTCAAATAAAGTAAAAACGGGACGCTAAAGCGTCCCGTTTTGATTGAAAATAATTCCGCGACCCCGGAGGGATTTGAACCCCCAACCCTCAGCTCCGAAGGCTGATGCTCTATCCAGTTGAGCTACGGGGCCGGTTATGCGAACCAAAGATAACTATTCCTTACCCCGTGGGAAAGTCGCCAAATCCACCGGCCAGAAACGAATTATACCGCCATTATCTGCGCCGTGTAGTTAGCGAAGGATATCTTTGTTCATATCGGGCTTCTCCGATATCTTCACGGTTCGCATAATCGTCAAACCACGATTCAATATACACGTGGTTTCCGTTTGGGCCATCCGGTTCGATTTGGAAAGGTGGTGGGGTAACCCTGTATCGCGAGTCATAATGAAATGAAATGTGATAACCGGTTCCACCGTGATTCGATTTATGTAAATACCCCCGCCGGTTTTGTGCCAAAGCACCAGTGAGGTAAACCGTTCCCCGCTCATCTGGATATGTACCCTGATAGTCGTCCCAAGTGTCGTTTTGTTGCTCAAACGTCAAACTTGAATTCAATGCAAAAAGTTGCCCGTTAATGGCAATATCCCTTCCTTTACTACAATTGTCGCGTCCATTAGCGGGCGTATTGGCAATCAATATTCCCGACTCCGGGTCTTCCCGCCGTTGCCCCGGTTCTCGAGCTTCACTTATCAACGTCAGTTGATCCGTCATCGAAACGGATGTTCGATAGTTGGGTGCTACTCCTTGAGAATACACAATATTATCCATCAACCGTAAATTACCCGCAGCACCTACACCAACTAACCCATGCACCGAACCGGCAATCCATAATTCCCCATCACAAAAAATTGCATACTCTGAATTAGGTGGATAGAATATTGATTGTTCTGGCGATCCATTCAAATAAGGTGGATTGGGGGTTCCAGTAGCCCAACGGTAAACATCAGCTACGTTTCCATGAAACCAAATGCCATGCACATAACGACCATCTTGAGAATTTAACCAACACCCGGAGGACGCTGCCGCAGATCGCAATCGATCTGCTCGAACCAGGCAGCGAATCCGTTGAACATGTTCGAGATAACCGGGTGGGGGGAACCCTGCGAAGGTAGAACCGACCGGACTGAGTATTCTCCCTGTCGTCGTAACCAATCCACCAAAGTATGCACCCGGATGAACGCCAATGTCCGAATTGGAGTGCACGCGCCCGAACAACGAATCACCGGCGAAGAACCAGATGAATTCGTCGAACCGCGAATACTCTATTTCGGAAAAATACAGATACTGGGAGAAACTTTGGAGGGATACCCGGGCAAATACCCGGCGCTTCACTTCGCGCTTATTACCATAAGCGTCGTTATAGGATTGGATACCGATTGCTGAACAGTCATAGTGAAAATACGAATTGGTCCCGGCGTTCTCAGATTGCAATCGCGTCAGTCGGTTATCGACAAATCTACCCATTCCCGGAATCGAACCATCGTTAAACGCAATAACTGCCGTAACAACAAGATCGCTTCGGTTTGTCTTTCGTAAGTACGAAATCGGACCCTGCATAATTGCCGCTTGTGCGGTGTAATATGCTTGGATCTCGGCGATTTTGCGATGCCCTTCGAATTTAGTATCGGAAGACCATTTGAGGTACGCCATCACCGAAAAAAGTAACAGCATCGACAACGCGGTTGCGAAGACAAGGGAATAACCGGATTGCCGTTGAGGACTCCATCTTCTTCGAGTCGTAATCATCATACGCTCCTATTCTACACATCAAAAATACAATCAATCAAATATAGCAAAAGATTCTGTACGGACTAAGCTCTATTACGCGAACCTCCATTATCGTCGGATTTGCCTGAATCCAGCGCTTTGCGTATCATGATAAGCAACTGTTCCGGGTGATATGGCTTCGGAATATTTCCCACCACGATACCGGAGTACTCCGGTTTCAACTCGCCAATCGGAACACCACTCGATAACAAAACACGATAGTTTTTCTTCAATTCAATGAGCTGGTCGAGAAACTCGAATCCAGTCATAACTGGCATCGACACATCGAGGATAATGAGGTCGTAACCCCCTTCATTTTCAGCGAGTAAGTCGAGCGCTTCCTGCCCGTTCGTTGCAATAGTCACCCGGTATCCTTGTCGCTCCAACAATTGCTGCCCGACCCTGCGAACAAGGTCTTCATCTTCGACAAGAATAATCGATTCATTGCCGCGCGGAATAGTGCCGTCTGTTTGGTCATGAATGTGCTCGCTAATGTCTTTCGACATCGCCGGGAGGTAAATCATGAACGTCGTGCCGATATTCGGTGCGCTTGAAACAGTAATCCACCCTTCATGCTGTTTCACGATACCGAACGCGGTAGACAACCCTAACCCCGTTCCCTGTCCCACCGCTTTGGTCGTATAGAACGGTTCGAAAATGTGCCGCGCAACATCGTGTGCCATCCCACAACCCGTATCCGAAACAACCACACAGATATAATTACCACTGCGGAGCTCGGCATCGATTAACTCTTCCTCAAAATTAACTTCCCTTGCCGACAGCGTGATTTTCAACGGATGGTTGTGATCCAATGCTACCGTATTTAGGGCGTCCTTCGCATTGAAACACATATTCAACAGAACTTGGTGCAACTGTGATGAATCGCCGTTGATGTTATGTTTCACGTCGATTTCATCGAGTTCGATTTCGAACCGCCGGTCGAAAGTACTCCGTACCAGCGTAACAATTTCCTGTAATAATTTTTCGACCTGAACCGGCTTCTTCTCGATTTGGGTGCGGCGGCTGAATGTCATTAACTGTTTGATTAAATCGGATGCACGAAGGCAAGCGCTTTCCGCTTCCGCCAAACACTCCTTGATGCGGTTCGGCTCGGAAATTTTCGCCAAACCGATATTCCCCATGATAACCGTGAGGACATTGTTGAAGTTGTGCGCGATACCGCCGGTCAACTCACCGACTGCGACAAATCGTTGTGCGCGGTTCAGTTGATTTTGCAACTCAGTTTGCTGGGTTACATCGCGGGCGAATTTACCGAAGTGAGTAATATTACCACCCGGATCGCGAAGCGGAAGAATCGTCGCGTCCAACTCAACCATTCGACCGTCTTTGCTGTTGCACAGCAGGTGTCCGCTCCAGATTCCTCCGACGGAAACGGTGGACCAAATCTCTTCGAAATGTTCTTGTGACTGCTTCTCGCTGTTCAGTATCGCTATCGGCTTACCCAATACTTCCGGCGCGCCGTAACCCATTATTCGCGTGAATGCGGGATTCACATAAATCAAATTGGTATGGCTGTCGGTGATTTCTATCGATTCGGTCGCGGATTCGACAAGTGTCGCAAGCCGTCTGATTTCCGCTTCCGCCAATATCCGGTCGGTAATATCTTCACCGATAACTGCGGCGCCAACCACTTTTCCTTCCCGGTCGCGCATCGCCGTGATGTTGAATAGAATTGTACGCCGTTCACCCTGCTTAGTTATAATGTCGCGCAATTCCTGCGGATCGAGCCGGTTGCGTTGTATCTCATTACGGTATTCCTGCCACCGCTTGTTGCGGGTCGGTTCCGGCACCAACCGGTCGAACCAATTTGAGTGTAACAATTCCGATTCCGACCAGCCGGTGACTTCCTGCATAAATTTATTGCAGAACAAAATTCGCCCGTCGCTGTCCAATACATAACCGATTAAGCGGATGTTGGAAAGAATTTCCCGGAAGCGGCGGTCAGATTCACGCAACGTTTCGCGGGAACGGTGCAAGTTGTCGAGCATGCTGTTGATGTTTTCCGACAAATCGCTCAATTCATCGCTACCGCCGATTTTGGTTCTGCGATTAATGTCGGCGCGGTTTCCGATTAAGGTTACCTGTCCGCTAAGGTTTTCTATCCGGTTCACCAACGTCTTGGAGATAATCCACCAGAAGAAAATCAGGAGACTCAAAATCGCAACAATTTTTACGATTACATCGAGTACTTCGGCATTGATGAATGGTTTTAAATCCCGTTGAATTCGCGCTTGCAATAAAAATGCCGGGTGATCATAGAAGTCGTTGACGACGGAATAGCATGCAAGTTCGGGACGGCTAAGGACTCTACCCGGAACTTCCATAAACCATCGTTCGTTCTTCGCAGCTTTTTGTTTTAGGTCGGCGTTGAGCAGCGAAAGCGGAGTTAACGATATTCTGATTTCCAATTCACGGGAGAGGCGGTTGAACATCGTACTGTCCACCAACCGTCCCACCACCAGAAGCCCGGTTATGGTTTCATCATCGTCACTTGCATGGATTGGATGGACGGCATACAGTAATATGCCTTCCGGTACTTCCAACAACCCGGATAAGCTGTCATACTTTTGCGACCAGAGGAATTCATTTTTCTCATACCACTCCGGCGACAACGTTGAAAATTCTATTCGTTGTTTCTTCTTATAATCGTAACCGCGTGAATACAGGACTTTCCGGTTTGAATCGAGAATTGCCAAATAATGGATGTTGGCGATGGCAAAATTCCGGTGAGCTAAATTCTGCTCGATAAAATCAGGATTACTGTTTTTTAGATAATCCCGCAGCGATTCCCGCGACGACCAATCCCGCAAAAACGCAACCAAGTGTTCTTCTTCGTGGACGATTAACTTGTTGGCCCATGCAAGATCGCGTTTACCGACCCGTTGCTCGAAATCGGCAAAATATTTGTTGGCGAGGTATACGTCGAAAAACAACACGGTGAACAGAATCAAGGCGAGCGTGAATCCGAGGAAAAATAACATGCGACGCCGGAGGGTCATGTTTTCCTCGAAGTGCGACCAATAGCGGACAAGTTGTGAAGTAATGAGTAAAGCATTACGCTCCACTCCACTTTCCCTCCCTCAAACGAGGGAGGGAACGGTGTGTGTAGTTCTTTGAATGATTCATTTCCGATGTTCTACGGAAAGATGAGTGTAGTTCTTGTTTCACTTGCTTCCGTTTATGATTCGGAACCGGCTGACCCCGAAAAATTGATCAGCAAGGTTTGGATGAACTTTATTTCAACAAGGTTATTTTCTTCGTTACAACATTCGATGCGCTATTCAATCGGACGAAATAGACACCGCTCGCAAACCGCGACGCATTCCATGCGAATCGATAGGTGCCGGCATTCATATTCCCCGAATAAAGATGCTCCACCATTCTTCCGTTGATATCGAATATTGCTACTTGTATGTTGCCCGTCTTCGGAACCGCGATGTTGATTTGCGTAGTCGGATTGAACGGATTGGGCGAAGCCGAGAGCGCAAGTTCTTTCGGAAGCAACGAAGAAGTTTGTTCCGCTACGCCGGTGCTCGGCCATTCAATCATCATGCGGATCGCATAATCGTGAACCGCGTTTGCTGGAGTTGCCGAACTACCCGCCCACGTAAAGCAGTGGCCCGAACCATAGGAAACGGAATCGGCGGCAAGATGCGGAAAGTTGTTTGCCCCATCCTGCTGCATTATGACATACAGTATACTGTTCGTTAGGTTGCGGGTCTCCGCGCGATTTGTTACGTCGATAGAATGCCATACCGCAACAGTATCGGCGGCATTCGCCACTGCAACGGTTGTATCGAGAATCGTAAATCCGATTAAGTTACCGGTCGCACCCGATGCCGTCATCAACCGCACCCGCACTGAACCGGCACCACCGCCCCGCGTTGCGAATTTAATCGCATCGACGTAATAACTTCCGCTGTAACCATCGCTGGTGAGGGTGAATTTTTCGGCATAACTGGTAGTAAGCGGAGGTACCGTCGGGGGCAACGAATCGGAAAGCCACCAATGGCGGCTGTCGTAACCGACTTCATAGAGCCCGGTAGATTGAATGTTAACGTCGTCGAGATAATAAGTTGTCGTAACCGGTGGCGTCGTCGGCATCGTTATGCGTACCGCCGGGTGTAGTGTCCGTGCCGGCGTCAATGGAATTATCAATGAGTCGGATAATGTTACACCGGTGGGGAAGGTGGCGATTGGCGTTTGAGTAACCCAAGCAGTGTCCATCCGAAGCGCCCACGGTAAATTCGTCATTGTACCACGGCCAAAATTGGTGAACGAAAGAAACGGAGGAGTAGACCACGTCACACCATTGGTCGTTGGGAATGGAACATGGAAGTCGGTTGGAACGATATCGTACAGTGGTTGATTGTCGCCGAGAATTCTCACATCGTCGATCCAAAGTCCCGTTCCAGCGGGTGTCGCGTTATAATCGGTGAGTGCTTTGAAACGAAGACGAATCGTTTGCCCCGCCCACGGGGAAAGGTTCAAGCTGGTATCGCCGCTGTAACCGGAACTTGGGCCATAATCGTACCAAGCGGTCGCGCCGTATCCCGCTCGCATGTAATCGGTCGTTATCCAATGCCAAAGTGAATCCGGGCTTTGCACATACACTTGGAAGAAGTGCCGGAGTTGGTTACTTCCGGTGAGTACGGTGTCCGGCATATTACACATCATTGAAAACCGGAAATACATCGACCGTTGTGGAAGCGTAATCGGTGGGCTGTCGAGGCAGCTTTGTTCGTTCGCGTAACCGTCGAAACAACGGGCCGACTGGGGCGAAGATGTATAATTTGTGGTATTCCATTCCCAATGTTGTCCAAAGCCGTGAGTGCGAACCGTCTGCAAAGTATTCGCTCCGCGATGTCCGCCATCGTCGCTGAAGAGTGAAGTCGCACCATCCATGATGCGTACGGAATCGAGATAACAACCGAACATACTATCGACACCCATTGGCGCATAGATACCACGGCTCTCCGCAGAGATGGCGCGGTCGGAAAGCACCGTCCACCGTACCATAACTGAATCTTGACGGTAATTCGTGAGGTTCGCTGTGACTACCCGATAACCGCCGGGATACGTTGAACCGGAAAATCCGGTATAACCGGGTACTGTTCCCAAGTTCCAGCATTGTGTCGAAGCCGCATTCAACGATGTGGAGGAATAAGCGGGAGAGACACCGGATAATACTGACCAAGTCGTGCCACCGTTAGTCGAAATCCAAAGTGTGACGCCATCGTATCCGGTAGATCCCGGCACTTCGAATGAATACCAAAGTTTACAGGCGAGAGTCGGTGTGGTCGTCGTGGATAAATCAATCATCGGGGTCTGAACTACTTGGTACCAGTAATTGCCGTATCCGAGAATTTGATTGTTCGCACACCACCATGCACTGTCTGTTCCGCGACCCGGCACGGTGTCGGGGTGCCACTGCGGGGCCATATCCGAGGCGTCGGTAAAGGTCCATCCAGTCGTTTGCGTGAAATCCCACGAAAAGAGTGTGTCGTCCATGATATGGGGCGGTTCGGGGACGCCGGGATTGCCGCGGTAAACAGATTGCGAATTGTTAGTTTGCTGGGAAGAAACATCGTACGGAGCGGCAAATACCGCAGTAACCATGATGACTATCGCAACCGATAAAATCAAACGAGTCATAGTGACATCCTTTCATTGGCGGGGAACAGTGCGCCGGGTAATCGGTTCTGAGTGCAGGTGTAAGATAAACCAGTGGAAATGAAACCGGTTTCCGGGAATAGTTTGAAAATAAGCATAATAACATCGTTATGACAACATCCGCCGAACTTTTCCGATGGTCATGGATTCACACCCAAATCGGTAGCGACGATATTCCTATCGTGTTCACACCAAATGATTGAATAATCCGGTGTAAGTAGCTGGAATCGTAATTTATCTGTGTTGTTTTATCGCCTATTTTTCTTGCGCAAATCTATCTGCTACGGTATCTTGCAACAATTTGGGGAGGATAATATGAATTTTTCCAGTTCCGCCGATGCACTCGGCGCACTGAAGTTGGCAATCGCCGCCGAAAAAGAGGGATTAGAATCCTATCTGCATTACGCTCTTAAAACCGAGGGCAAAGAAGGTAAAGATATGTTCCTTCGCCTTGCCCTCGATGAAGTCGACCACATGAATTTGTTGGAAGACCAATACCAGCACCTTGAAGCGACCGGAAATTTTCGTTCGAAAGATTTACCGAAGACACTGCTTGAACGGATTCGCCCGGTAGTGAAAACGAGAAAATACCATCACACTACCGAAAATGGGTTATCCGCTATCGAAGCGCTTAAAACCGCGCTTGAACATGAGCGGAAAGCCGTTCGGTTCTATCAGGACTTCTACGGTAATACCGGCGATCAAGCTGCACGCAACATTTTCGGTCGATTGATTGAGATGGAAGAGGCGCACGTCGAAATCATTCAGGCGGAAATCGACAGTATCACCGGCAGCGGCTTCTGGTTTGGTATCAGCGAAATCACACTTGAGCACTCACTGGAAGAATAAACATTCATAATGAGGCAACATTATGACTACGATTGAGAAACGCGGTTTTCTACATAGCTTACTTTTTGGTGCGATTGCAGGGGTAGTAGTTGCTGTGACGGTACCGTTAAATGGTCATATTCTGATGTTTTTATTATATGCCTTCTTCGTCGGACTGTTCATCGGAATAATCGACGTTGCCATCTGTCAATATGCCTACAAGCATGGCAAGTGGAAAAAAATGTTTCCGACCATCGCGTGCAGCCACTGCGGAACTCTTTTACCATACTTTTCATGGCCGCAAAATATGCATCAATGGTTTTGGGGCGGACGCACATGTAGCGGTTGCGGCGAGGAAGTTAACCGCAAAAACGCAAAGTTGATTCAACTAACTCATTAGATAAATCTGTGACATACGATTCAGTGCGCCGGGGGGGGCATGTCGGAATCAAGTTCCATCGATCTCGCAAGAGTGCTCGCGGGTTTCCAGCGTGCCATTTCGGGCGAATCGATTATTGGTGAAAAACTCAAGAAAGGGGAACGGCGTGAAGTCGTCGTCTTCTTCCTCGATATCGTCGGATTCTCCACCCTCACTGAAAAACTAAGCGACCCCGAACAGGTTTACTCCATCATCTCCGGTTTATTCTCTGCATTCTCACAAATCATTCGGCATCATGGCGGTAAAGTAGAAAAATTTATCGGCGATGCAATTATGGCGGCATGGGGAACCGAGCGCACTTCCGAAAACGACTCCGAAAAAGCGGTACTGGCCGGCATCGAAATTATTGAAGCACTCGCTCAAATCAATACGATACTCGCAGAACGTAAAATCGAACTACAAGCCCGGATCGGAATCAATGCCGGGCTCGTTGTATTTATTCCCGATCCCGAGAACCCCAACGGTTGGTCGATTACCGGTGATTCAGTCAACTCCGCGCAACGCCTTGAAAGCAATGCCTTACCGGGTACGATTCTCGTTAGCGCATCCGTCCGCGAACGCGCGGGTGAGGCCTTCCTCTACGAAGATAAAGGCGAGGTAATATTTAAAGGTAAGTCGATCCCCATTCACACTTTTCGCATCACCGCGAAAGGGACGGGACGAAAAAAACCGTGGGAACGTGTCGAAATTGTGAAACGATCTCCCATCGTAGGACGTGAACGGGAGTTGACGTGGTTGCGGGAAATCCATAACCGGGAACCGGAAAAAAATTGGCGCGGTGGTGCAAAACATTTTGTCACCGGAATCAAAGGAGAACCGGGTCTTGGTAAATCGCGGCTGATACATGAATTTACCAAAGACACAAATTCAATCGTACTTAAAGGCCAAACCCTTGCCTTTGCCCAACCGCCGCTATGGGTTTGGTCAACCATTTTGCGCGACTATTTTATCGTCCCGGAAAATGATACTTCCGCCCGTAATCGAATCGAAGAAGCAGTCGATAAAATTGTGAACGGAATTCCCGAAGCAGATAGTGAAGAGCTAAAAAAACGACTTCCGTTTTTCTATCGGATGTTATCCATTCCATTCAACCGGGAGCAAACCACACCGCTTGACGACCAGACCCGGCAAGTCGAAACTTTTCTGGCAATGAAGTATTTATTGCAGGCGCTCGCGTACTGCTCGCGATTGATTGTCTTACTCGAGGATACCCACTGGCTCGACAGTTCTTCAGAAAAAATGTTGAGTTTTCTGTTCGAGAATTGTGAAACGAATAATCCGATTTTATTTATTTGTACTTACCGCCCGGAAGGGACACTGCCGAAAGTACATCCATCGTATGCCGATGCCGCCGAATGGGAGCTTCACCCCATTGGGGAAACCGATTGCCGGAAATTAATCCGCAGTATGCTCTCTGGCGACCTGCCGGAAAACGCCGAACATTTTATTGTACAACGTGCCGACGGGAATCCATTTTTTGTCGAGGAAGTGGTTCTTTCACTTATTGCCCGTGGTATACTCCAGCAAAATGAAGCGCGATGGGTGTTACTGCGACCGCTGACTGATGCGGAAGTACCGCTCACGCTGAATGCGTTGGTTCTCTCCCGAATCGACCAACTTGAACCGATACTCAAAGAAGTTGTCCGCCGTGCTTCGGTAGTCGGACGCGAATTTTTCCTCGACACTCTGTTGCGCATCAACCAGAAACTTGGCGATATCGAGCAGACTGGTGAACATTTGGATGAACTCGAACGCAACGCGTTGTTGCTCGAACTGCCGGATAGCGATCCGCTCGCTTACCTATTCAAACATGCCGTTACCCGCGATGTCGCTTACAGTACCATTCTCCACCGCAACCGGAAAATTCTGCACGGAGTAACGGCTGCCGTAATGGAAGAGTTGTACGGAACGTCGGAAACATACTCACCGATAATTCTTGACCACTTGTTGAAAGCGGAAGCGGAAATCGAAAAGATTATCACATGGTGGCAACGGACACAGAAACACTGCAAATCCCAACAACAAATCCGGGAATTAGTCGATTGGAGTGAGCGCGTCGCACAAAGAATACGCACTGAACCGGTATCGGAACAGCGCGACGAAGTTTTATTTACAGTTCTCGAAAGATTGAGCATCTCCTACGGTGAACTTGGTAATGTCCCGAAAAATGAAGAGACTCTTACTGCCATGGAACAATTAGTCGATCGTTACCAATGGCTCGACCATAAATGGGAGTGGATAATCCAACTCGCCAATTGTTTCATGTTGCAAGGGAAAGCAGATGAAGCATATTCCATCGTACAAAAAGCGTTTACCGAATTACCGATACCAGATTCCCCGGAAAAACTTGCCAAGATAACCAATATCAAGGGAAACGTGTCGCTGCATAAAAATCTACTAACCGAAGCGGAAGCGTGTTTCCGCGAAGTAATCCGGCTCGCGGACGGAGTCGACAATAGGTTGTCGGTGTTAGGGCATAACAACCTCGGTGTCGTATTGAACAGCACCGGTAGGACGGTGGAATCAATCGAAGAATATCAGAAAGCAATCGAAGGTTCAACCGCGAATCAGACACCGGTTTTCTTTATCAATTTATGCGAGGCACTTGCCGCTGTTGGACGGGTGGAAGAAGCAAGAGCCGGTCTGCTCGATGCTGCGAAAATAACCCGGGACCGCGGCCTGAAACTCTCCGAAGCAGACGCCTACCGTTATCTCGGCGATATCGATTTCGAGCGGGAAGAGTGGCAATCAGCATTGGATTATTTTCATAACGCTTCGATTTTATACAAAGAATCCAATGCGTCCAGCGACGATACCTACGTCTTATGCAGATTAGGACACGTCCATCTTGAGCACGGGGAAACAAGCGAAGCACAGGCAATTATCGACGAGCTCACGCTTATTGGCAACAAGAATCCTGATTTTATAGATCCAAAGCAAGTTACCGGTTTACAGGATGCAATGAAGCAATTCAGCGGTAATCGTTAAGCAATCGACTTTTTGTTTGTTCGTAAACGTAAAATTGGGGATATTATGGGAATAACTACTGATGGAGGATGTTCCCATGATGTACCCGAGACGAAAAATGCGAATAGTGAGGACGGTTTTTGCCGCGTTGTTGATGTGTGCGCTGATTGTCGGTAAAATTTTGGTTATTGAAGACATTTATACTATGCGCCAACAAGCGGATGAATGGTCGCCCGGAAAATATGCCGCTTCGATTATCCACAATGCGATTAATGCCGCGGTATTCCCGTGGTCAGCGCCCCTTACCGAAAACACCATTAACCGATATCTCGATAAAAAATCCCTCCAGAATCTAACGACTCCCGTTCCCATCCTTCCCGCTCCGTTCGATAAATTCACTCACTTCATTTACTGCTACCGTTACCACGGCACTACTAAATTTATAACCCGCGACACGACGCAAACCGGTTATGTTATCGAAATGCTGGATCATTTCGAGAAAAAGACGAAATGGAATTACCCCACCAACCGGCGCTGGTCACAGAATCTGAATCACATTACCTCCGGTGATACCATTTATTATCGCGGGGTATTCGTCGATTTGGACGCGCGACGGCCCTACAATGTGGCATTGGTGGACACCGTCCTTGAAACCATTCCGCTCAGGTGGATGGTGGCTGTGCACGGAAAACCGATGACGGTGCTCGATTGGGCGGGTGATGGTAAATTCAGAATCATGATAACCGATAGTGCAAAACGGGTCATCTATCAACGCGGCGACACCGTCCGGTGCCAACTTGCATACCACGAATTATGGCTGGGTGAAGACACGCAAACACACGTGTCGATTTATTCTTCCGGTGTTCCTTATCTTGTGGATAACCGCATCTCCAAAAAATTAAAACGGTTACAATGGACTTTAGCGTTCGACTTTACTTTATTACTTTTACTGTTAGCGGAAGGATTTTATTTCCGTGGTTATCCTATTTCCAAAAAACGCCGTGAATTGGAAATGGAGTGGGAGCGGGAACGCTCACAAAAACCATAGCATACGAATGAGAAAGCAAAACACCGTTTTATGATTCATCCCCGCCGCAAATTCCGCATCACCGGGTTCATTTTACTCGTTTCGGTCTTCGCTGGAATTTGTGTGCTGTTAATTACGGTCATATTGTCTGATGCTCGCCGGGTCGTAGCGTATGGCCAATATGAAAACAATCTTGCTTCCGTTCATACCATCCATCGTTACCTGACTGCGATTGCCACCCCACGTCACAACCCCATGCTCGAACCGATACTCGATTCGTTTTATTCCGACTCTACATTCCACCAGAATTTTACCACGGTTCCAGTTCTCCCCACTCCCTATTATTCATTTTTGTCGCTATTCGCCGGGTATCGGGTCGATGGTAAAATCGTCAAACTGATGATGGCACAACCAAGTCCGAACTTCTCCAGCATACTGCTTGAGCAAGCGCTCGACCTGAAAGGGAAAGGGTATAGCGACTCCCTTTGGGAAATAAAATCGAAAACATTTAGTTCCGGCGATACGGTTTATTTTCATGCCCACGCCATCGACAAAATCGCTTACCACAAACTACTTCCGTTTCTGATGGATGATGCGCTCGACAAAATTCCCTCGCGATATATGGTTAACACGATGGCGTCGGGAAAAATAGCGAAGGATACGCTAAAGAACGATTTAATTACGGTGTGGTTGCAATACAAATTGCGCACGATATACAGGCGCGGTCCTACCGGCGACCGCTTTATCGCCTACGAACAAGACAACTTCGCCGGTGACCCCGAAATGAAAATTCATTACTTCTACTACCGGACAATCGAGTACCCTGCCCATTACCGGAAAGACCTCGAAAAACGGTTATCGGAATTGATGTGGGCAGTAATCATGTTATTAATGACGATACTGATGGCGGGACTGACACGCGGACATTCGGTATTTCCTACCCGAAAGAAATTTGAAATGAATTGGGAGTACTCAAAATCCGCACATGATGAAAACAACTAATTTCTTCTCTGTTGACTGGTGACTGGAGACTGGAGACTGGAGACCTTTACATGATGCACCCTAAACGTAAATTCCGCTTAATAGCAATACCGGTTTGTATGCTCGCCATCTTCGTGTGCTCAGTAATGATTGCACAATGGATTCCCAAGTACGAAAAGAAATACGCCCGCATGGGTGAGACCACCGACAACCAAACCGTCGGTAAAATGATTATTTCGCAACTCATCGGCTGTTACTTTGTGACAGGTCCGAACCCCACTCGCAGTGAATTCTATACCTTCATCCAACCGGAAGTGTTACGCGAGAACAAACCATATATACCGCGCCTGACGACGCCATTTTCCTTATTCACACACTTTGTGTATGGGTATCAACTTCACGGAAAACTTATCTACCAATCTCCGACCCTTTCGCACGATTTAATTCCTTCCCAGTTATTAGATTTATCGCTCGTCGATAAAAGCTCTAAATATAAAGTTCCGTACAATACCCGTATGGATGAGAAATGGGAAATTCGCACGGCAAAGTTACAATCTCACGATACTGTTTACTTTCATTCCGTCCTGACGAATGTCGACGGGGTATACAGAAATCTTCCTGCATTGATAGACTCTGCCCTCGCCCAGTATCCGTACGTCTTTCACGTTCCCTCCACCGACCCGAAACAGCAATTCAAAGACCGCTACGACGAATCACGTGTCGTCATTTTCGATGGGAACCGGGTATTGTACCAGCGTGGCGATACCACTAACTGTAGCCGACTCTGGGCTTTCGCCGATTCTACAAGTTCCCCTTTACAATTGTGGTTGCCCGGACACCAGATACGTTTTGTAGTGTACCGTTCGAATAATATTGATTGGCCGAAATTGATGTTTGCCCACACGAATCGAATCTTGCTTGAAATAACCATTAGCTTTTTGTTCTTACTATTTGCGGCTTGGGAAATCGGATACTATCGCGGTTACTCAATCCTACCGAAACAACGCGCAAAAGAAATGGAGTGGGAGCGCGACCATAACATGAAAAATGGTTGACAAAGAAAACGCGGCATGATTGCCGCGTTTACCGTCTTACAAAAACCTTAATTGGTTTACTTCAAATACGTCACTTTCTTCATTGCCGTGTGATTGCCCGGCGCATTCACTTTCAGGAAATACATCCCACTCGATAATGTCGCACTCTTAATCGTTACCGCATGGATGCCAACCCCAGCCGGTTGCGACTGCGACCAAACTGTTCGTCCCAATACATCCACCAATGCGACCGACAACGTTCCCGCCTGCGGTAGCGTTACATTCACCCGCAATTCCGAATTGAATGGGTTCGGATATGCATTCATTCCAAATTGAGTCGGTATCGCCAAGCGTGGTTGCGGTGCGGACAGTGTACCGTCAAACCAACTTAAAATCGGTTCCAGCATATCATTCAAATCGTAACCATTACTACCGGGACAAATCGATTCCACACCGAATCCGCAAACGACTACGCGATAACTTGAGGCATTACTTTCATCCCCGTACGCGATGGCGGCAATCGTACCCGGTGCTTCCGTATACGTATACAGCGTGTAAGCGCTTCCTACCGGCTCAATCGCATCCGGCGCGGTTTGGTCATACGCTCCGCCCGCACCAACTAATCTCACTTGCGATAATGCAAGCGGTTGGCCCGGCACACCATCGACGTGGCGCATATCGAACAAAGAATCGATAGCGATGGAAAAATGTAATCGCTGTTGTAAATCGGGGTATTGCTCTATCGAGAGCAAATTCTGCGCACTCATAATCAACTTACCGCCACGGTCAAGATAGGTGACCAGTGCGGCGGCTTGTGCTGCGGTAACAACCGTTTGCGAACGTCCACCCAGCCAGATAACCCGGTCATGGTCGGGTAACATGGTTATCGGATCGACACCGGAACCGGCGCGAGCTGTATAGTATCCGATGTTCATCAAATCGAGATCATTCGTCACAAATTGCATGTTGCTTACGGATGTATCGGCGGAAACGACAAGAAACCGCGGATGCCCAAGCAACAATTTGATTGAATCACTTTTTGAAAAACCACCATCCGCTGTGAGTGAATAACGGATATAAACGTAATGCGAACCGATTGCATTATTCTGGAATAGTAGTTGACCCAGATTAACACTGTCGCGCGGATTCAATTCCGGTATCGTGTGCGGCGCGGGAGTGGTTAAATTCGAGTCGCTGCACGAAAATGTTAAAGTCACATTGGTTGCCGCCGGCGGATACAACAAAACGCTATCTTTAATTTGCAGAGACATCGACATCGTTTCGCCGTTATCGAAGTATGCGTCGCCATTACCGGTAGAGCCGAATTGCCCGTTAAATGCCATGAATATATTCGATATAACTAAGTTGGGAACGGAAGTCGGGCCGATTCCGTGGCAATCGCCAAATGCCCAATAGATATCGGGAGAATGCGGCGTACCGTTGGCAAGATTTCCGTCATCGTCATCATGTTCGAGTAAGTCGGTCAGGTAATCAAAAAATGTTTGTGGATGTGCATACTTGGTGAAGTGTGCCAGTGTGTCATTTATTGCCGCACCGATTCGCGTACGCAACCGCCAGAGCGAACCGCTGAACATCCGGCTGTCGTCGTGAACTTCGTGGTCGATAGCACCCGGGTAACGCAAATTGTTCGTCAAATCACGCATCGGCGCAGTACTCAACATCAACCCACCTTCACCCATAAACGGATCGCCGTTAAATGTGCACGCAAAGTAATCCGACCACCCTTCATTCATCGCACCGGATTCACCGGAATAAGGAAGCGTGGAATTGGTGTACTGAAATTGGGTCACACCGTGAGTGAATTCATGATATATCACGTCACTGTACATGGCGAAATTATCGAATTGACCGCCGCCATCGCCGAAAGTAGTACCGTTGCCATCCCAGAATGCATTCGCAAAACCGGCACTATCCACCAATCCTGGCACCATATAGTCGGGGCCGGTATAACCCGGATCGAGTACTTTGTACCAATCGTGGATGCGATTTAAGTGAAAGAACATATTTGGTTCGCTCGCGCGGCAATTACTCGTATCGCCAGCTCCCGGCGGAACAAACCGAATATTGACGGTATCGATTCCGTTGCGGCGTGAGTGCGCGCGGTTACCTCGTTTCGGATACACGTTCGCGTATCGGCCACGTAAATATGCCGATGCGGTATCAAGGTTTGGTGTGTTATTCGAAAAAGTATGGTGGTTATAACCGCTTGTATCGACCATCAGCGGCACATTATCGAGCTTAACGGTGTCGAATTCCATCGGTAGGTAGCGCAGTGAGTCCGCACGGTACATCAGGTGAACACCACCGGTTACGTGTCCGGTTGCGACATCGAAATTCACCCGGTTCCAACCACCCACTACCGCTCCGGTTAGCGCATCAAGATACACTACCGGACGATTGTCCACGGAAACGTTTGCTGTCACGATGTAACACGCTTGCAATTTCGGGCCGGTCGTAAAATTACCATCCCGAAGAAGCCAAACCGGTTCCACTTTTTCTACCGTACCGCCGGTAATCGTTGCACCCAGCGTACTGGCGGATGCTTCGCCAATTCCGGTAAACAGTCCGACTTGACGCGGATCGACTACACCAAGTTGTAACAGCGGCACATTTCCTTGTGGCGTGTAGCGTATCGAAATCGTAGCACCATCCACCGGGATTCCATTTATTAATTGACGATATTCAACGTACCACCGGCCCCCACCGCGATTAGCGGATAACCGTTCCATCGAAATCGGAACGCCATAAACAGTATGTAAAATTGTCGGTAATATTGATTCACTGGTGCGGTATGCTTCATCCGCCGACGACGGGAATGTCGCATGCAATCCGGTTCCGAAAACGCGCCATGCGAACAAGCCGTCATTACGCGCGTATCCGCTCCAGTTGCTACCCGTGAGTTGTTTTAATGCCGTTAATACCGGTGCCGCTTGTGGCGGTAACGCTGACATTGTTTGTTGTGCGTCGGTACGGATAGCGGGATAGGTCGGATAGCTGGCATCGGGGGCATGTACTGCGAGTGCGACAGAACTAACAACCAAAACGAATAACAGGAAAAACGAAAGGGGATGATGACGGAGGCAATCGTGCCGATGCATCTCATTCAAAATAAAGAACGAATTTGGAGCGCGGGATTCGGGTTGTATGTCATCCGAATGACCGTGGAAAAGCGCTTTAATCCAACCGAATCGTAACCTCATCTATGTGTACTCCTCATTGCATCGAACAGAGGTTTCTTCTGTAATAGCCCCAAGTGGGAACGGTCTTTAGCAAATGCTTTCCGCCATAACGAATCGGCTTCTGACATTCGTCCTGCGAAAATCAGCGCATCGATTTTGGTATCGACATAATCCGTACAATCGGGATAGGCGCTGACACACGGGTTGATATAAAAAAGAACGGTATCAACCGGTGCTTTCTTCATCATCATGATATTGGCAAGGTTGTTCCATGCCGCATAAAATTTCGGGCCAATGAGCAGGGCGGTATGATAATACCCTTCCGCCCGCTCGAATTCACCCATTGCGCGGTAAATCAGACCAAGATTGTAATAAGCGCGGTAATTGTTGCTATCGATACGGATAGCATCTTCAAATTCGAATTTTGCTTTGCCGACATCCCCTTGGGTCATAAAGTTGACGCCGCGCGCCACTGACTCCTCAGATTCCATAGCAATATGCCCACCATTCAGCTCTTCACCCATCTTCGGCTTTTCGATAGGGTGATGGAAATGACGGTAAGCAAGGAATCCGGTGACACCCAACAGGATGATGAGTAATAAAATCAATACAAAGCGCACTTATCCACCTCTTTAGACAAGAAAAGTACGGGTAAGTTTAACCAAAAGCAATAAAATAACTTACGAGCGGAGTGACCTTTTGTGCTCGGTGTATGCATTACTAATTTGAATTGTCAACTTACGGGAGACTGACATGAGTCCCAGATATTTGTTGTTTGTCGTAATAACGCTATCTGCAATACTCGTAATGTCCTACAGTATTGGATGCGCAAAGGAGAAACCGAAGATGTCACTCACTATTTCTTCCCCTGCTTTTGCATCAAATGGTGAAATTCCCGCTAAATATACCTGCGAAGGGGCGAATGTCTCGCCTCCCCTCGCATGGACAGGGATACCATCGACGGCGAAGTCGGTTGCTCTCATCGTGGATGATCCTGATGCTCCTGATCCCCACAATCCGCGCATGACATGGGTACATTGGGTACTTTATAACATCCCGTCCACTACCGACTCTCTGCCGGAAGCGGCGACTGTTGCCGATTTTCCATCGGGTATGCTGACCGGTACGAATGATTTCCGCACGCAAAGTTATGGCGGCCCATGCCCACCCATCGGTAAACATCGCTACTTCTTCAAATTGTATGCACTTGACACGATACTGCCCGACCTCAAGGCACCCACCAAACCGCAACTCCTGAAAGCGATGGATGGACACATCCTTGCCCAAGGTGAGTTGGTCGGAACATATAAAAAGAAGGGGTAACTGTCTTAATGTAGCACTGGCGTCCTCGCCGGTACTAAAAATAAAAGAACCGCCCGGAGGGCGGTGCTACAATCGAAATCACTAAAATGTCACCACTCGAAATCTATCATCGTTATTTACCGCATTGGCGGATGGAGAACGCGGTTTATTTTGTTACCTATCGTCTCCACGAGGGTTTCTTACAAGGAGGTAATCTCTCAAATGATGAAATCGATATTGTTAAAAATTCTATCCTTTACTGGCACAAAAAACGTTGGTTTTGTTATTATTTGACGGTTATGCCGAATCATGTACACTTACTTGTAACAATGCTTGCAGACGAGAGACTCACAATTGTCCTTGAAAGTGTAAAAAGCTATTCTGCGCACAAACTAAATCGTTCTCGAAACAGGACAGGTGCTGTTTGGCAAAGAGAATACTATGATCACATTATTAGAAACGAGAGCGAATTTCAGGCAAGGATCCGTTATATATTTGAAAACGCAATTCGTCATGAGATTTCGCAAAACGGTTTTGATTATCATGGGTTTTGGCAAACGGATAGTTTAGAAATCGACAGGTAGCACCGGCGTCCCGCCGGTACAAAAGATAAAAGAGCCGCCCGGAGGGCGGCGCTACGAAAGTTTAACCAACCGAGCCCTTTATGAACGATTGTCTTTTCTGTAAAATTGTGCGCGGTGAAATTCCGGCGAAGGAGATTTACCGGGACGAGCAAATGGTCGCATTCCACGACATCAGTCCGGTGGCACCGACTCACGCGCTGATTATCCCGACGAAACACATCGCGAAAATCGCTGACCTCTCCGAGCAGGATGAGACTTTGGTCGGTGCGATGCACCTGCGGCTTGCCAAAATCGCCAAGGAGCTGAACCTGACCGACTACCGCATCGTCACCAATTGCGGTGAGCAGGTCGGTCAAAGCGTGCTGCACCTGCATTTCCACTTGCTTGGCGGCCGCCGGATGACATGGCCACCCGGATAGTCGAAATCGTGCGATTTGCACAACCGCTTTCTTCCTATTATCATTGGGGTTCACGGGTGTTCTATCGATGAAAAAAGACACCCGAATCCTATACACGCTGAGAAGGCACTGAAGGAGGTGAGTCGGTCTGCCGAATGTAAAAGTACGTGACGGAGAAACGTTTGAACGCGCCTACCGCCGTTTCACAAAATCATGTGAGAAGAGCGGTTTGATGGCGGATATCCGCAAACACGAACGGTACGAAAAACCGTCGGAAGCGAAGAAACGTAAGTCTGCCATCGCCCGTCGCAAAGTGCGTAAAATGTCAATGCAGAGCCGATAGCATTCATTTGATTGAGCCGCCCCCTCCGACCTGAGGGGGCGTTTCTACATAAAGAGAACACAATATGAGCGATACCCTTGAACAACGCTTAACCCACGAATCACAGGAAGCGTTGAAAAATCACAATGCCCGCAGACGCGAGATTCTTTCTACCCTGCTTTCCGCAGTAAAGAAAGCGCGCATCGATGCCGCCGGGAAAACTTTCGGTCCCGCCGAAGAGCTCGGTGTATTGGAGAAAGCGAAGAAACAGCGCGAAGAATCGGTTGAGCTTTACAAGAAAGCGAACCGTCAGGATATGGTCGAACGCGAGCAGGAAGAAATCGAAGTCATCAAAACCTACCTACCGGAACCACTGACCGAAGACGAAGTGAAGAAAATAATCGCCGATGCTATCACGCAAACCGGTGCCGCCACCATCAAAGACATGGGGAAAGTGATGGGCATTGTGCAAGCACAAACCAAAGGGCGCTTCGATGCCGGTAAAGTCGCTGGTCTCGTGAAGGGTGCTTTAGGGGCGTAATAATCGGGGCGGACTACTTTATTTGTAACTAACGGGTGTCCGCCCGTTTTTTCTCATTTCTGCTGTCTCCTTCTCATTTCTTTCGTTATCTTTCAATAACACTATATCGAATTCCTATCACCAAAACCACATATTACCCGGCGGAGGAAGAATGAAGAAGGGATCCTTACTATTCATAATTCTCGCCATCGCGTTATTCTATTCTCACCCGGGATTAGCTACAGTGATAAGGGCTCCGGGCGAGATCAATATTCTCCCGGGATATCCTTGACCATTTGCAAAACCATTTGATGTGTCGATCCTTTGTTTTCTGGGTACCGGAGTCAACGCCGATTCAGTAATTGTAGATTTCACTCTTTCCGACGGATTACAATTATTGTATGGTAACCTACATTTTCGATACCCGCTTAAGCAGAGATATATACTTCAGATTAACAAACCCGGAATCTACTTTCTCACCGGTACTTTTAATGCTTATGGAGTAAAAAACAGTCGCATCGCGAAACAATTTCCTACGCAAACTACCGTTTACTTTTATGCGAGAGAGGACACAATTGCCTTTTTCCTCACTCCTAAAGCGATGGAACAGGCAATACAAGATTCACTGATTTTTCGAATAAGCGTGATAGCTGAAAAGAGGTTCTGCCGTGAGCTAAGACAGAAAAGATCGAAAACTGTTATGCCGTTTTCCATAACTCAGTATTATTTAGATTACACGGGTACTCTCAAGAACTTACTTTCTGATTCCATTTCGGCAAACCAACTTTCGAAATACTACACTCCTGATCAGATAAGAACGATTCAAGTCTGTAACCTTATGTATTCTCCACCAAGCGCCAAACGCATTAAATTGTTTTCCGAGATCGATTTCCAATCGAGTATCTCATTAGAAAAATTAAGTAAAATGGAACACTTAATCGGTGAGCAACTTACCGAATTGTACCAACTCGATCAGACGATTATATACAACACAAATTTTGACACATACTTACAATTACTTGCCAAACGCGGTAAATTACTGCAAACGCATTTAAAAGAACGCAAAATACTGTTTTATTCGACTTGGTGGTACAATCGAAAAATCCATTACCCTTGAGTTCGAATTTCTCATTTAGTATCTAATAGCACTTTTTTAAGTCAAAACGTAAGTCCGAAGTTTTGTGGGTAAGTTTCACCGGTGTATTGGAATGTTAAGCCACTACTTTCATTTCGAATTCTTTCTATTGAGCGATTTTAGTTTCCCGACCTGTATTTTTTCTATTTCTACCCTTACCTTATAGCTATCCCTTAACTACTCTTTCCCGCAGACTACTACGGAGCGAACATGAGCACGAAAGTTAACGCAAGATTGCTACCACCGGTTCTGTTGTTTACCGTTTTATTATTCATAACGATTACGAATTCATATGCGATTTATACCCCCTATGGTATCGAAATCAATCCTCGATATCCGATGCGGTTTGCTCAACCCATACCTGTTTATATCAACGGGTATCTCAACGAAGAAGCGCAAACCACCCTCGATATCACCTTACCCGAAGGGATACAACTCTTGCGCGGACAGTTGCACTTAGCGGGGGTGTATAACACGGATACCATAAATGGTGGTTATACGGTCAGTGAGGAATGGATTTCTGTCCAGATTAATCGACCGGGAACTTACGAGCTCTCGGTTAAATTAGACGGAAAAATCTCACACTCGTCACCGTTTGCTCAAGCCCTGCCATTAACCATCACCCGTTATTTTTATGCCCGTGAAGATACCGTCGTCTTTTTCTACGACCGGAAAGATTTAGAGCACGCCATCCGCGATTCGCTCATTGTACCCCAAGCTGTATTGGAACAACGGCGAATGAATAGAATGCGGGAAGAAGTTCGCGCCGAACGGCTGAATGAATGGGCGAAACGCGTAGCGGAGAATCAACCGCCGCTTGTCCTCAGCAGGGATTTAGTTGAGATTTGCCGGGCATATCATTTGTTGGAAAATCATTATACTAAGTGGTATCACCTTTCCGATTATTACAATCCCGATCAAGCCAAATTGATTTTTATGTCCGAATTAATGACTGCACCACCGGAACTCGAAAAAGTAGACAGCGTATTAGCTTTGGATTGCCACGGTTCATTAACCCCCGAACAATTTCAAGCGATGTCACGACTATTGAAGCGGCAAGCCACCGATCTCTATAACATCGACCAGCAAATTATTCAATCGCAGCCAGTAACCCAACAACGCGTTCAATTACTCCGTTCTCGCGTAGTTATGTTGTTCGAACAAACTGAAGAACGCAAAGCGGAAATTTCACCTGAGCTCAAGAAAGCCAGACAAATTGCCAAACAAATTGCCGACCAAAAGAATGAAAAAGCCCGCGAAGAAATGAGCTATCGGTATTGGTGTTCCGACTCAATCAATCTCTCCAACCTTGATAAATTTTACACCACCAGCCAAATCGAAATTATCAAGCGGGAATACTTGATGATTGCGCCACCAGATCTTGCGGCCGTTGTTCAATCCATAAAAAAGAATCTTATCTTATCCAAATTGACAGACGAAAAGATACGTGGCTTATCGCAATTATTTCTGAAAGAAGCGAATGTTCTTTATCAGTTCGATCAAAGTATCATCTATTCGAAGGACACGAATGAAACAAGCCGTCTTATCAAACAACGTCCGAATCTCTATCACCTCCAATTTGAAGAGCGGAACGCGTATATTGACAGCATCAGGTTCAAAGTTCGTTAAATTTGAAAATACATTGTATGAAAGAATAGGTTTTTAAAAGCATGTCTGAAGTTTTGTGGGTGAGTATCGCCGGTGTATTGGGAACTTTGAGCCGTTACGGCTTGACCGGTCTCGTCTATCGCGTCATGGACAAAGAGCAATTTCCTTACGGGACTTTGCTCGTGAATGTGCTCGGTAGTTTCGCTATCGGCATCATCATGCAACTTGGTATCGCTACCACGATAATTCCCCGCACTGCGCGTGTCGCCGCCACCATCGGTTTCCTCGGTGCATTCACCACATTCTCCACCTTCAGCTATGAAACCGTGAAATTGATGGAGAACCGGATGTGGGGCAACGCCCTATTGAATGCCGGTGCGAATGTCATCGGATGTTGTATCGCATGTTGGCTGGGCATATCCCTCGCAAAAGCACTAACGGGAGGACGATGAAATGAGAGCGTTAACCGGTGAACAGGTCTTGATGCGCATTTTTGTCGGCGAGTCCGATAAATGGCATAAGCGTCCTTTATATCAGGAAATCGTCGAATTTCTCAAATCCGAGAAAATTGCCGGTGCGACCGTCCTGCGCGGTATCATGGGTTTTGGTGCCCACAGCCACCTCCACACCGATGCCATCCTCCGCCTTAGCACCGACCTCCCCATCATCATCGAAGTCGTCGACTCGCAGGAGAACATCGACCGCGTCCTCCCCAAATTGGATGAGATGATTAACGTCGGAATGTTAGTCACACTCGAAAAAGTAAATGTGATTCGTTATTCACCCGGTGCACAACCTACTGCTTGATATGCCGCAACGAAAACAACAATCACTTTTCATCCTCTTTGCGATTCCTCTTCTCGCGGCACTCCTTGTCCGCCTTCTTCTCCTCGCCTTTTGGGAGCACACTGTCGCATTCGATGGTGAGGAATATGTCAAATTGGGAATGCGCATCGCGAGCGGCGCCGGTTTCGTCGATGATGCCGGTAACCCGTATGTCTTCCGTGCCCCCGGCTTTCCCTATCTGCTCGGTTGGATATATTCCGCCTTCGGCACCTCGAAACTTATCTCCGGCATCATTCTTCTTTTCCTCGAATTCCTCACAGTCCCCCTGATTGCCATCATCGCCACCAAAATCGGCGGTAATGCCGCCGGTGTCCGTTCGGCGTGGGTGTGGGGGCTTCAACCTTTCTCTGCCGCGATAGCACTCGCCCACCATTCCGACTCCGTCGCACTTCTCTTGTTGGCAATCGTTTGGTTACCCATCCTCTACCAACCCGAAAAAATCGGTTGGTTGCTTCTCACCGGAATTGTAACCGGACTGCTTGCACTCGTTCGTCCTATCTTCCAATTCTTGCCTCTCCTTATTTGGTTTGCCGTCTTTCCTCCCAAAGTTTGGAATAAATCGAAATGGAAGAAAATCGTCCTTGGCGGTTGCATGATTGTGGTGGGTTATGCCATCGTCGTCGTTCCGTGGATGATTCGCAATGAACGCGCCGTTGGCAGCTTTACCATCGCCGTTCAGGATGGTGGCAACTTATATATCGGTTGGCATGAAGGCGCTTCCGGCGGATATGAATACACCGAGCAAATGGATGTCGGCGCACCGAAATTCACTACCCTCGTCGCATGGAACAGCAACAACCGAATCCGTGCACTTCAGTTTATTTCCTCCCACCCCACCGATGCGGCAAAGTTGCTCGTCCAAAAAATCATCCGTTCGCTTGGGCCTCTCTCTCGTAATTGGGTCATCTACCAACCCTCACTTCAACGGGGAGATTCGTGGCCCCCCGCAAACCAGCCATTGTGGTTGTTCCTCCTCCTCACGCTGTATTCGTCCACTATGCTTGGTTTTGGTTGGTGGTTGTGGCGGCACGCCGTATCCGATTCTCCCATTTTGCGGTTGTTCGGAATGAATATTTGGCTTGCATTCGTTTCGATGTGGGTGTTCATCGTCGATCCCCGTTATGGGCTTCCCGCTATGATGGCGTTCGCGGTGTATATCGGTATCGGCTGGAAATCTCCGATGCAGGTTCAATTGCCGCGCAGGAAAAAAATAGTAACTTGGTTGGGTGTCGTTGCTATCGTCTGCGTTACTCTCGCATTCATCGCTAAAAGGTTTGTGTAAAGGAAAATCGTGATTAACTGGTCGTCCGCCGATACGACATTCTTACTCATCATTCTTCTCTTTGCCGCAATCGGCGCTTTGCGCGGGTTCCTTCGCTCACTCATCGGCGTTCTTGCAATCGCCATCGGCTTTATCGTCGCGGCGATTTTCTATCATGAAATTGCGAGTTTTCTTACCGCTGTTCCCACTTCTTTCCGCATCCGTTGCATAATCGTTTTGTTGTTCCTCATGTTATTGGGCTATCTCTTCGTTCGAATTGTTATTCGAATTTACCGGAAGTACACCGAATACACTTTAGTTGGAACTTTGAATCGTCTGCTCGGATTTTTCTTTGGTGGTCTGCAAGGTGTCATCTGGATTTTGGTATTCACGATGGTCGGCTTATTGAGTCCCTCTCACGCCGGTTTTCAGCGTTGGGCATCACAGGGAAAATTCGCCCACAATATCACCTCCCGCTCACAGCTCATTGTTACCAGTACCAATCAGACAAAAACGGATATGCGGGATAAATTTGTGAAAGAAATGGCGGCGTGGGGTATTAGCGAACCGGTGTATGACAATGTATTCATCGATCCGGACCTGATGAAGAGCGTTATCGATATCGGAAACACGACACAAGCTCCCGCCGTGGCGCTCCCATCGTCGAAAACGACGAACGAAGAACTTGATAAATTGTTGGATAACGATTCTTTGACGATTGAGCAAAAATCCAAAAAGATTTGGGAGATAATGCTTTCCGCACAAAACTTCAACATTCCTTCGATGATTCCCAATGCAACCGAGCGCATTTACAACAATAAAGTAAAGTAACACCACAACACTTACCCTTTTGTAGATTGCATTTATCTTTTAGGCCGCTTTACTCTCGCTTTGAATTGAAGTACTTTTATCCCATTGGTATTAAATCAACTAAAGGACAACTATGGAAGGTTGGTCACACGCCGATACGACTTTTTTGGTTGCGCTTCTTGTATTTGGCGCAATCGGAGCGTTGCGTGGCTTCGTTCGTTCCATCTTTGGGTTGGTGGCTATAGGATTCGGATTCTTCGTTGCCGCGTTTTTCTATCGTGACGGTGCTGGTTGGATTTTCATGGTTCCAGTGAATTATCAAACCCGGTGCACGGTTGCGTTCATTCTCCTTGCGTTTTTTGGTTTTGCGTTTGTGCGGCTTATCGGCGGATTATTCCAAAAGACCGTACAAGGGGCCATCCTTAGCTTTATGAACCGGGTTGTCGGTTTCTTATTCGGGTTATTGCAGGGCTTTGCCCTTGTCCTAATCGCTGTGACGGTCGCCTTGTTGAGCCCGTCACCGGATAAATTCCATACGTGGGCGTCGCAAGGTGTTATTGCGCCCCCGATTACTTCGCTCGCGGAATTTCTTGCCGGAAAAACCCGCACCGCAACCAAAGAGTTGCGCGCGGAACTTATTCAGCAAATGGTTTCATGGGGCGTTAAAGAGTCGGCTTTGGATAAAATTTTTGACGATCCCGAATTGATGAAAGAAATTGTAAAGCAGGGCTCAACCACCAAAGCACCCGATGTTACCGCACCATCCGACGATGTGTTATATGGTGAGATACAGGTGGTTATTGACAATGATATGCTTAACACACAACAAAAAGCGCGCGAGATATGGCGTTTAATTTTGCAATCCCATCAGAACAACTCAGAGGCAAACCCAGCCAAACCGGATAATACTTCACGAACGCTTAAACCATGATTGTTCCCGATTCACTTGAATTTCACCGCTTACTTGAAGCGGTTACCCACTATGCCGGTACGCTTATGGCAGAGGAGAAATTGCTTGCGCTTTCTCCCGTTGCCGACAGCGAATTGCTTAGTAAAGAGTTGGTGTGGCTCGAACGGCTTTGGCACCTATTGGAAGAGGGTTCACCGCAATTCCACGAACTTGGCGACCCCCGGGCGATTTTAGAACGTTTGCACTCACTCGATGCCACTATCGACGCTGATGAGTTCCTCCGCTTGCAACATTCGTTGCAGGGAATACGCGCCGTAAAAAAATGGTTTTCCGACCGTGATAGATATTCTTCGGAATTACGGCCAATAGTTGAGCGGATTCAACCCCGGACGGATTTAGAAAAAGCGATTGGCGATATCGTTGATTCGGCGGGGCGGGTACGTGATGATGCTTCACCTGACTTGCGGCGGCTCCGGCGTGAACTTGCGAAATTCGATTCGCAAATTCGCGAAACCCTCGAAGCGACATTACGCGAGTGGTCGGGCAAGGGGTATCTGCAGGACGACCTTGTAACGATACGCGATGGCCATTATGTCCTTCCCGTACTTTCCAACTATAAGCATCGTGTGCGTGGTGTCGCACAGGATACCAGCCAAACCGGCAACACGATTTATGTTGAACCGATTGCGATTATCGAATTAGGAAACCGGTGGCGGGCAACGCAAATCGAAGAAGAAGTCGAAGTCCGCAGGATATTGAAAGTACTCGCGAATCTTATTCAGCCGGAGAGTGCGGAAATCGAACGCTCACTTTCTGCTGCAGTACAATTGGATGAGCTGTCCGCGCGTGTACTTTTTGGTAAAGCGATGAATGGCTGTTTACCGGTTCTTTCAACGACACGCGAAGTGCGTCTCCGCGGTGCGCGCCATCCATTGTTACAACTTCGTATTGGGCGCGATGCAGTCATTCCACTCGATCTCGATTTAATCGACAAAGATGGTCGCGTCCTTCTAATCTCCGGCCCGAACGCCGGCGGTAAAACCGTTACCCTCAAAACCGTTGGAATCCTTCTTGCCGCATCGCTCTCCGGCCTTCCCGTTTCGGCTGATTATGCCGAAATCCCCTTTGTCGACGAGTTGTTCGCCATCATCGGTGACGACCAATCGTTGGAGCAGGATTTATCGACATTCAGTGCCCACCTCACCGGTCTCGAACGAACATTGCATTCCCGTAAACGCGATAAATTGATTCTTGTCGATGAAATTTGCAGCGGTACCGATCCAACTGAAGGGGGCGCGCTTTCACGTGCCTTGTTGGAGCGATGGCGCGACGATGACTGTTTCATTGTTTGCACGACGCATCAATCCGCGTTGAAATTATTCGTACAGGAAGAACCGGGAATGGTGAATGGTTCGATGGCATTTGACGAGGCGATGCTCCGACCCACTTTCCGGTTTCGGATGGGTGTGCCCGGTTCCAGTTATGCTCTCGAAATTGCCGCGAATGTCAAGATTCCCGGTGCGATACGTGACCGGGCAAAAGTGTTGTTGGGTACCCGCGCGGTTCAGGTTGAGAAACTTCTCGAAGAACTCTCCGACCTTCGCGAAAAAGCCCAAAAAGAATTATTGGAGACCCAAAAATCGCGCTCCGAAATGGAGCGTCAGGCGCAAGCCGCGAAGGCCGACCGTGAAATTGCGCATGCTGAACTGTTGAAAGCAAAGCGCGACGCATCATCATTATCGGAAACGATTCTACATCAGGCGAATAAACGAATCGAAGCTGAAGTCCGCGCACTTCGCGAAGCACAAGCGTCTCCCGAAGCAATTCGACAAGCGCATGCTACCATCGATGCGATTCGCAATGAACTGCGCGAACACACTTCGAAACCGGAAAAACGTCAAAAGAGTAAATCTGCGATTACCTATACCACTGCCACAACCAATCACGGCGAAACGACGCCTAAAGTGTCGTTCGAGGAAGAAGAACCGAAGCGCGCTTTGCGAATCGGCGATCCTGTGCGTATTCGCGACGGTGGTGAAGCGATAGTTACTGCTATCGGCGACGATTATATTCAGATAGAATCCGGGAGTGTGAAAGTCCGGCTTTCACCCGACAGTATCATTCCGTTGAATCGCATGGTTTTAGCCCCATCGAAAACCATTTCATCCAATACCCGCACCACCGGAACAAGCAACCGTATCGACTTGCGTGGTATGTTGCGCGAAGAAGCGGTCGATGCCATTGAAACTTTCCTCGCGGATGCCGCCGCCGAGGGATGGAACCGACTCGAAATAATTCACGGTAAGGGGCTGGGTGTTCTAAAAGAAGCAACCGCAGAGGTGTTAAAACGGAGTCCTCTCGTCAAAGAATGGCGAGTAGGTCAGTACGGAGAGGGCTCGGGTGGAGCGACAATAGTCACACTTAAATGAATCGTAGTCACCTTTAACATCTTAGACACCTTTAAAAATAAACTTTTCTCGCTGTAGTTTATAATTTCTTATGATTATTGAAGATTCTCTTCCTAAATATTTGATAACTTCTTCGGTCGAGAAAAATTTGTGTTGGGTGTCACATGTGCTGAGTGGGTCACACCACTATCACACATTTCTTTAGATAGTTGCGATTGCGTATCATACAGGTAGTAAACAAACTTCCGCTTCGCACTTTAAGAACGGTAATTCTCTGACTACTCCGGAGCGTCTGAATTCACTATTTTTCACCTTTCGTTCGGGAGGAGATATGTTCCGCATTAGAAAATTCATTCTATCGATACCCATCCTTTTGGGGATGGTACTCGTCGTTCATGCACAGACTGCCATCGATCCCACTACCTCGCAACAACTCAGTGTTACTCCCGCGTCGATAGCGGTGTGGACTGACACCGCCGGAATTTCCCAATTGCTCATCACCGACACCAAGAAAAACATGTTGGTGATGCTCGATCCGATTTCCGGTACGACGACAAAAACTATTCAGTTTTTGGGCTTTGCCGAATTCGCCGCGGAATCGTTGCGGTTGGCAAAACGTGAAACTGAAATCAATGCAGAGATTGCTGACATCCAACAAAACATCGACCGCTTGCGCCTCGAAATTAAAAACAACGGCGACCGTTCCGACTCCGCGACCGGCGCGCTAACCCAATGGCAAACCGATAAAGCCGCATTCGACCGCGAAGCTCCCGGTTTGCAAAAACGTATCGACGATTTTACCGCCGCCCTCGCTCTAAATCGCGACGCCGTCACCAAAGCACAGGCGAATATCCAATCCATCCAAACCAATATTGACAGTTGGACTTCGAAAGTCGCCGAGCAAAAAGCAATCTCCGATACCGCGAAAAAGAATTCAACCAAATGGAAAGCGGATGACCGCCGCACCCGCTATAAAGCAAAGCTCGACTCCACCAAAGCCACGATGGTGATGGCTGCCGGAACCTTGACCCTTGCGAACAATCAAGTCGCAATAGCGCAGAAAAATGTGGAAGATGCGCAAAAAGTTCTCGACGACAAAAAAGCGAAATTTGCAACCTACGAAACAGTCGTCGCCGGTTTGAATACCATCGTGACCCAAGCGGAACAAGTCAAAACGACTGACGGTGACGCGCTGAAACCGTTGCCCGACAAGCAAGCCGCGTTGGATGATGAGAAGGCGAAGAACCGCCACTCGCTTGAATTGTTGACAGTGGTGGAAGGGCCGAGTGGAATTAAAGTTGTTAGTCGCAATAACGCCGATTATCTCTTCCTTGCCGCGCAGGGAACGAAACGAATCAATGTGTTCTCGCTACCGTCGATGAAATCAGTCGGAGTGTTAGGAAATAATCTGCTGACGTTACCATCCGTAATCGACGTCACCGACGATAAAGTGTGGGTTTTCGATGATGCCGGTAAAGCCGACGCCGCTATCAAAGCCATCCCGTACGAATTTGGTGCGGACGGCGTTACCGGTTCGATGCCGGTGAGTTTCGGCAACGTGAAGGATATTACCAAAGTGACCGATTTCGCCGTCGATCCCGGCGCGTCGCGTCTTTTCGTTTCGATTGATGACCGGCTGCGAAGCCGCATCGATGCTTATGATTTATCCGGCAACTTCGTCGTCACATTGGGTACCGAACAATTCGAGAATGGCGCAATCGGCCTCGAATTGTGGGACAATGAAGCGGGTGGCTTCATCTGGGCACTCGACAGCGGCAACCGTTTCCTCGTCTTCGAACGCAAATCCCTGCGCCCGTTGGCTTCGCTCATGCCGCGCAAAGTGTACTTCACCATCGACAAGATGTTCATCTGCCCGAAACCGTTGAAGGGGTATCCGGCGGGGCTCGTCATCGCCGTATCCAACAAAGATTCGAAGATGTATCTGTACGACCGCGCAATGATTTCCGAATTCTTCGGCTTCCCGGTCGCCGCGAAATAAACATAGTTTCTGTTATAACGAAAGAGACGCACGGGGTGCGTCTCTTTTTTTATGCCCGCCACACCGCACCATTCGCCATTCCAACGCGGAACATCTTCTCTCGTACTCTTTAGAGTAAACCGAACAAGATAAAGGGAGAAAAAATGCCTTATGAATTACCGGCTCTACCTTACGCATACAATGCGTTGGAGCCGCATATCGACGAACAGACGATGCACCTCCATCACGACATCCACCACAAAGGATATGTCGATGGATTGAATAACGCCGAGGCGAAACTTACCGCGGCGCGTGAAGCGGGCGATTTCGCACTCGTCAAGCATTGGTCGCGGGAGCTTGCCTTCCACGGTTCCGGCCACTTCATGCATTTATTGTTTTGGGAGAATATGGCGCCGAACGCCGGTGGTGCCGCCAGCGGGAAGATTGCCGACCAGATTGCGAAGGATTTCGGCAGTTACGAAACATTTAAGAAGCAATATTCCGCCGCCGCCGTCGCCGTCGAAGGTTCCGGTTGGGCGCTGTTGGTGTGGGATCCGAACGGTAAGAAGTTGACGATTTTGCAGACGGAGAAGCACCAGAATTTAACGCAGTGGGGCGTAACGCCGCTGTTGGTGCTGGATGTGTGGGAACACGCGTATTACCTGAAGTATCAGAACAAGCGCGCTGCGTATGTCGAGGCGTGGTGGAACGTGGTGAATTGGGCGGATGTGAACAAACGCTTCGCCAAGTGCGCGTAGGGACGTGGAAGAGATGGGCCGTATCCGGCGTAATGGGCGGATATGCCGGTCAAATAAGTGCGGGGGCAACTCCGCACTTTTCTTTTTGTAACACCTTGGATTCGCGAGGCGCGAAGCGTCCAACCTTGTGGACGCGTAGCAACGTGGCGACCTTTTCGATGACCATGAAGTAGTGCACGTCTCCAGGCGTGCACACATTTAGTGGGGCTTCCGGTAGCTAACGGATGCCCTTTTTTTTCACCTAAGTGGAATCGCAATAAGGGGTGTCCGTTATAATTATGTTATAATTATGTTACTAACAATGTTTAACCGGATAACACCGGCTTATGGTAGGTATTACAGTAGGATAGGATTTATCCTGTCCATTTATGGGGTCGTATGGCATTGGGTGGTACAGGTCTCCAGACCTGTATTTTCGGTAGTGCACACCGCCGAGTGTGCACAATCCGTCCGACATTCTTGTCGGGCGATTCGTAGGATGGACATTCCTGTCTGTCTTTTTTTATCTGTTATTTCATTTCTTTTGTTATACCTGCGCTAAGTATATTACCTATAATCTCACAACGATTTCTCCCTTGCCCGGAGCCACCATGATTTACCGCAAATCGCTTCTTTCCCTCTTCACCCTTCTTCTTGTATCGGTTTCTTTATCTTTTTCTTTACACCATTCCCCAACCCCTAACCCCCATCCCCCGCTTTTTTTCACCGAAAATAAAGGACAATGGGACTCCCGAGTCCTTTACAAATGCAATGCACACAACGGTATGACGTGGTTCCTCGAACGAGATGGATTGACACTACTTACTTGTATCGAGGATAAAACGCAGCCGGCGCTGCCGGTTGAGCCATCGGAGCGTGATTTACCGGAGATGATGAGACGACATCCGGTAAGGTATCCGATGAAATCACATGCGTTGAAGTTTAAGTTCGTGGGGACAGGGATTCAGGATTTGGGATTCGGGATTCGGGAAAAGATACAAGAAAAGGATCGCCACGTCACTACGGACGCACAAGGTAGCGTCCTTCGTTCCTCGCGAATCAGTGTGGATGCGTCCGGCGAATTACCATGGTGCAATAACTACTTCCTCGGCAACGACTCTACCAAATGGGCACCGAATTGCCGGAACTATACGAACATTACTTACCGTGATGTGTGGGATGGAATCGATATCGAGTGGTATGAAAAGAATGGAAAATTGGAATTCGATTTTGTTGTCCAACCCGGTGCCGACCCCTCTCAAATCCGAATGTCGTGCGATGGTCTCGAAGGCGATCTTTCTCTTTCCCCAATGCCTAATGCCCAATGCCCAGCGCCTGCCAAGGAATTGCGCCTTCCCACATCCCTCGGCGAACTCCGCACTGCACTTCCCCAAGTGTATCAAATCTCATCCGGGGGCTCGAGAAGTGAAGTCAATGCAAAATTCGAAATCGTGAATAAGAATGAATTTGGTATCACCTTGCCGAATGGATATCAGAAGGAACATACACTGAGGATTGATCCGCTGATTTACAGCACGTTTTTGGGTGGTGCAGGGGATGATGCCGGATATGGTATCTGTAGTGACGATAACGGTGGAGCCATTGTCATGGGTTCCACTACCAGCGGCAATTTCCCTACAACTGGCGGAGCTTTCGATCCTACACCAAATGGTAACTCCGAGTGCTTCGTTTCCCACCTCAATGCTGACGGTTCGCAATTACTTTACAGCACATTTCTTGGTGGTTCCGGCGACGACTATGCGGAGGGGATTGTCGATGATGGTAATGGTGGAGTTTTTGTGATTGGTGAGACATTAAGTTTACTCAGTTTTCCCCATACACAATACTTCGGTTTGTTGGGAGGTTTAACAGATTGTTTTGTTACTCACCTCAACAGTGCTGGTTCGCAAATAATCTACAGCGATTTGTTTGGTGGTACTGGTGAAGATCAAACAAGAGCAATTGCTAATGATGGTAATGGTGGCGTTATTATAACCGGTTATACTGGAAGCGACGATTATCCTACTTCGAGCAGCGCTTATGACCGGACTTACAATGGCTCTAACGACTGTTTCGTTACCCGGTTTAACAGTTCGGGAACAGCAATGGTTTACAGTACATATCTTGGCGGCTCTAACGTCGAATGGGGCCTCGGAATTGCCTCAGATAGTGTTGGTGGAGCATTCGTTACCGGTTGGACGAACAGTACGGATTTTCCAACAACCGTCGGTGCCTACGATACTTCGTTTAATGGAGGAGATGACTGCTTTATTACCCATCTAAATAGTACCGGTTCCCAACTACTTTACAGTACTTACCTTGGTGGATCGGGTAATGATGGCGGTGTACAAGTTATTACAGCGGATAGTGGAAGTGTCATAGTAACAGGTTCTACACACAGTATCGATTTTCCAATATCTCTTAATGCATTTGACACCTCATATAACGGTGGTAGTTCATCGGGGGATGGATTTGTAACTCGAATAAATAGCACTGGTTCGCAGGTGATTAATAGTACTTTTCTTGGCGGATCAGCTGATGATGATGGATGGAGCTTACTGACGGACAGTACTGACGGTGTCATTGTGGCTGGTAATACGTCTAGTCTTAATTTCCCAACTTCGTTCGGCGCTTATTGTACTGCATACAATGGTGGAATACGAGATGGGTATGTTGCTCATTTGAACAATTCTTTTTCGCAATTACTTTATAGTACCTATCTGGGAGGAAGTGGTGAGGATGGGATTAATGGTATAACACGTGACGGTAGCGGTGGATTTATCTTGGTTGGAAATACAACTGGTTCAAACTTCCCAACTACTTCAGGGGCTTACGATACTTCCTACAACGGTGGAGGAGCGAACAATTTTGGTGATTGTTTTGCTACCCGACTGAGTTTGATCGCGGATTCAACTACCATTACTTCAGAACGAATTCCTGTCCCTAGTGAATATGCACTGAAACAAAACTACCCCAACCCATTCAACTCATCCACTACCATTACCTATTCACTTGCTAAACCCGGAATCGCAAAATTAGAGCTCTTCGATTTATTGGGTAAAAAAATATCTACTCTTATCAACTCACCACAAAATGCGGGTATCCATCAAGTTCGATTCGATGGGAAGAATCTCTCATCGGGTGAGTATTTCTATCGGTTATCGGCGGGTGATTTTCAGGAGACAAAAAAGCTATTGCTCCTCAAATAACGGGGTAGGGGCGGTTGATTCGCGAGGAGTGGAACGAAGTATCCTGCGAAGCAGATACGTAGTGAACGACGTGGCGACCTTTTGCTTATATCTTTTTTTATCCTTTATACCATCCAACATTCACCACCCACCGTTAGATTCATTGTTAGCATTCCCGTTAGACACTTCGTTAGACTCATTGTTAGACTCATTGTACATACATTCACCTCTTATTGCGACTCAAATAAAAAAGCAGACACAGGTCTGGAGACCTGTACCACCCGGGAACTGGTGCTACGGGTTGGGCAGGATAAATCCTACCCTACGGTAACAACTACTACCGGCGGGACGCCTTTACCGGTCGCCGGTTACCTGTCGCCGGTTGCCAGTTACAGGCGGGACGCCTATACTACCCACTGCCACCCGTTACCCGTTCCCTGTTCCCCGTCGTATATTACTTCATGGCACCTGTTAACTGGAATACCCTTCATCCCAACGTCCAATCCCTGTTTTTATCGAAAAAACGGGCGATTCTTGCGCTTGCACCGATGGAGGATGTCACTATCCTCCCGTTCCGGCGCGTCATGAAGCGGCATGGTGCCGACCTTGTTTATACTGAATTTATCCCCGCCGCCGGGCTCGTCCGCGAAATCAACGCCTGTCTCCGCAAATTGGAATATGAAGAAGCCGAGCGTCCGCTTTCCGTGCAGATTTACGGTTCCAACCCCGATGAAATGGCGCGTGCCGCGAAAATCGTCGAGCGCGCAGTACACCCCGATTTCATCGATATCAACCTCGGTTGCCCCGTCAAGAAGATTGCCGGGCGCGGCGATGGGGCGGGTTTGCTGAAACCGGACGGATACGAAAAAGTGTTGCCTTGCCCCATTCTCGAATTGCCGCCGAAGAACCTGAAAGCGGTGGTGTGTGCGGTGGTGGATGCGGTTTCCACGCCGGTTACGGTCAAGATGCGGCTGGGATGGGACGACCGGACGATTTATGTGGTCGATTCGATGCAATGGTTCGCCAGTTGGGGCGTCCAATTCATTGCGCTCCACGCCCGCACCAAAGAGCAGGCATACACCGGTAAGGCGCGCTGGGAGTACGTCAAGCTGGCAAAGGAAGCGAGCGGGCTCCCGATTATTGGCAACGGTGATTTGACTGATGCACAGATTATCCGGCAACGGTGGGAAGAGACGCAAGTGGATGGCTTGATGATTGGACGCGGTGCGATTACGTCGCCGTGGATTTTCCGCGATGCGCTCGCCGTGCTCGAAGGGCGTCCAGTGCCGCCGCCGCCAAGTTTGCGGTTCCGCGTCGGGCAGTACCTTGGGATGATAGAAGAGATGGTGCCGGTGAAAGGGGAATACAAAGCGATTATCGAGATGCGGAAGTATCTCCCCGGCTTCCTGTGCGGTGCCTACAATGCGGCACACGTGCGGCGTGAAGTGGTCGTGATGAATACGGTGAATGAAGTCACGAGCCGGTTGTGGCAGTATGTGGAAGAGCGGGAGCGCGATCAGGACGCGGCGTATCTATCCGAAATGGCACTATAGGATTACTTTCCGAATACAACCAAACGATGCACCTTCTACCCCTTACCTTCATCGTTTTCGCTTTTGCCGTGTCCGGTGCCGTTCTGCAACGCCGGTTACCGGGGACATTGCGGGCATCCGAGCGGTTGGTTGCGACCATCGCCGTCGTTTATTTCCAGTTTCAGCTTTCCCTTGCGATACCCGGTCTGTTGGGGGTTCTCCAGCCGATTTGGGTTGCGTTCACGTCGTTATTCCTTGCGGCAATCGTCCTGATTGTCTCCTCACGTTACACCCCGGAACCGATGCTACGACTGCCGAGCAGCGAGAATACCGACGAGATTGGATTGCGTCACGTTGCCCTCATTTTGCTGGCGATTACGGGGCTTGTTGCGATTTTTATGTGGTTGCCGATGCTCACGCATCCCATCAGTTACAACGACCGCGCCATCTACCTGAACCGCGTCGCACAATGGCTACAGGAGCGGTTCCTCACGCTTTCACCGGGGGATGATCCGCGCGCGATTGCGACACCGATAGTCGCCACTTTTCCTGCACTTTTTCATGTTTTATTCTTTCAGACTGCTGCGGCAATCAATCTCTGGAATTGGTTCGGGTGGCTATTGTGCGGGCTGGCGATGTATGTTGCCGCGCAACGCTGGCTGGAGTCGCGGTTCGCGGGAATCGTTGCCGCGACAATGACGATGCTGGCTCCGGCGATGCTCGCGCAGATGAATGGTATCGCGCCGTTCGGGTGGGAGCTTGCGTTTGCGGTGACGGGGCTGCATTTCCTCGCACACGGCAGAGCGCGTCCGCAACATGCGAAATTTGCGCACCTTGCCGCGACGGTTGCGCTTGCGTTGTCGGCGTCGTTACAGCAGGATTTGCCTGTCTCGATACTTCTATTTGCGATTTTGCTCATTGTGTTCAAACCGGCGATACAACGGCGATTCGTGGCGCGAAATGTTGCGGTATTTCTCGTTATCGCGGGATGGAATCACCTGTACACATGGATACAGTTCGGCTATCCGACTGCGCCAATGTTGGGCGACGTGTTCAATACACCGACCGGTGCGACGAATCCGTTCTTTCGCGATTTAGTTTCGTCGATACATTCGTTTGTGTCGTGGGAACGCATTGTGGCGCGGGTTTCCGCGGCAGTACTACCGGTTCCGTTGACGGAAAATGACGTTTTACTTAATGTCGGTTTTGCGGCGCTACTGCTGGGATGTGCGGGTTTGATTCTCGCGGCGTTACGCAATATCAAGACAATGGTTCGCGATCCGTTGTGGGTCGGGTTAGTGTTGCTGACGCTGGTCTCCATCAAAGTAGCACCGTCGTTGTTGTGGCGGGAAACGCCGATGCTGCCGGTGATTGCGCTGTGTGGTGTCGGGGCGGGATATGCATTCAAGATTATCGCCGACCGGAAGATTCTCAGCATCGGATTAGCAATAATTCCGGTAATTGCGACGATTGTTGCTTCAATTATTCTGATTCCTTCGTTACAACCGGGATTTCGGGACAATCTGACACAATCCTCTCCACGCCATTTTTTAGAGTCGATTTCACTGCCGGACAGGGTCGCAACCTACCGCACAGAATGGATGGATATCTGGACACTGCGACAACCGCTGTCGCAACGACACGCCATTGTCGAGATTAATCCGCAACTCGAACCCGATTGGGCATTTTTCAAGGCATCGCTTGCCGGATGCGATTGGTTGATTATGACCGATAGTCCATTGCACCGACACCAGTTGCGATTTCCTCTTGACGTACCTGAGGGGTGGGAACTCATCTCCGATGACCACCGCATGCTCTATGCTTCGCCGGGGTGGTTACGCATTATAATTTTTCACCATGTACAACGCAGTGTTGCGATTTTATAGTCCTTGTACAACGCGTGTTGCGATTTTATAGTCGTTCACCTGCACCACTCACACTGACTCACTTCCTCGTTTCTTCTTATTGCTATTGCCTTTCGCACAAAATTGCGTATGTTATTTCTAATGCAAAATCCGAAAGTTATTATTTGTAAATGAGCAGTATACCGGGAAAAATTTCACTCGAAGAAGTGCACCACAGCGTTTCTACCAGCCAGACGGGTTTGTGGCGGCGGTTGTTCGCGTTCGCCGGACCGGCATATCTGGTGAGCGTGGGGTACATGGATCCGGGGAACTGGGCAACCGATCTCGAAGGGGGTTCGCGATTCGGTTATGCTTTGTTGTGGGTGCTGTTGGTGTCGAATGCGATGGCGGTGTTGTTGCAGACACTTTCGGCGCGGCTGGGAATAGCCGGTGGAAAAGACCTTGCGCAAGCTTGCCGCTCGGAATATCCAAAACCGGTTGCAGTGTTTTTATGGATTGTGTGTGAAATTGCGATTGTCGCTTGTGACCTTGCGGAAGTATTGGGGACGATTCTCGGACTTAATCTTGTCTTCGGTTTGCCGTTGCTGTGGGGATGTTTGGTAACGTTGTTTGATACATTCCTATTGTTCGCGATACAGCGATTCGGTATTCGAAAGATGGAAGCGTTCATCCTCTCGATGATAAGTGTGATGGGAATCAGCTTTCTCATCGAAGTGGTTCTAGCAAAGCCCGACGCCGGTTCCGTGGTGGCGGGATTGCTACCGTCGTTGCCGCCGGGTGCGCTGTTTGTCGCATTGGGTATGCTTGGCGCGACGGTGATGCCGCACAATCTCTATCTTCATTCTGCACTCGTGCAAACGAGGAAAATTTCACGATTCGTGGATAACAAAGCGGATGCGTGTAAATTCAATTTGATTGACACGGTCGTCGCACTCAATCTCGCATTTTTTGTGAATGCCGCAATTTTGATTGTTGCCGCATGTGTGTTTTATCAAAATGGAATTGTCGTAACTGAAATTCAGCAAGCGCACCAACTGATTGCGAAATTAGTTGGGACGAACCTTGCGCAATTGCTATTTGGAATCGCACTTATCGCGGCAGGTCAAAGCTCGACGCTAACCGGAACGCTCGCGGGACAGATAGTGATGGAGGGGTTCATCAATGTCCGACTGCGACCGTGGCTCCGCCGTTTAATTACCAGATCGCTCGCCGTCATTCCGGCGGTGGTGGTCATCGTGTATATGGGGGACAAGGGGACTTACCAGTTGATGATTCTGAGTCAAGTCGTGCTCAGTTTACAATTGCCATTCGCGATTGTTCCGCTCATTCACTTTACCAGCGATAAAGTGAAAATGGGGGCGTTCCGCAACAAGGCGTGGGTGGCGGTACTGGCGTGGATAACCGCGATTGCGATTATCGCATTGAATGGTCAACTTGTGTATGACACGCTTGGTAATTGGGTTAACGGTGGGTTGTCATCTGGTATCTATGTGCCGTTGTTTATTGTCATAGGACTCGTCGTTACGATGCTTGGGTACATCTCAATTGCACCATTTTTCAGCGGGCATCGCGGTTGGAAACACGAACCGACAACGAATGCAACGCATGTTATTTCCAATATCCAAGCGTACAAGATGAAAAATATCGCAGTGGCGCTTGACCGTGGGAAATCGGACGCAAAAGTTGTCAGCCATGCGATACGATTGGCAAAGTTGGAAGATGCAAACCTCACGCTCGTGCACGTAGTCGATACCGCCCAATCACAAGTGTATGGGCAGGATATGTACGATGAACATACCCGCGGCGATGAGGCATACCTCGATGAAATTGCGGAAGAGATTCGCGGGATGGAAATGTCAGTCGAGATTCTGTTACTACACGGAAAACCGTCGGCGGAATTGATTCGGTATGCGCAAATGCACCCGATTGATTTACTCGTGATGGGAGCGCACGGACATAAAATCTTCGGTGATGTATTGTTCGGAGAAACGATTGATACGGTGCGGCATCAGTTGCAAATACCGGTGTTGGTGGTCAGGTGACGGGGAACAGCAACGGGAAAAGAAAAGATGGGCTTTGGGCTATAGGCCATAGGCAATGGGAATGAAAAAGATTAAGAAGAAGATTTCATTTTGTCGGACATTTCCTGACTGCTCAGGACAGGAATAAACTCAAACTCGACATCCAAGTCCAACCAATTTTTCGCCCAGACGTGCAATAACGATTCATCTTCACACTTCATCACTTGAAAACACAAGTCACCACCGGGCTCCGTCCAACTCGCGACATACTCCAACCCATCGGGTAACATGCGGCCACGTTCGTGGAAACGGTCGTAGACGGCTTTACCGTGACCGTGATAGCGTTCGATTACCATGTATAACATCTTACACCTCGAAAAAGACGGGAGGGCTCGTGAGCCCTCCCCTACTGTTTTACTCATATGAGATTGCTTCGGCGCATTGCGCCTCGCAATGACTTTTTTATCCGACGGAAGCACCGTTTGAGATGTCGGCGGAGACGGTGACGAGAACGAGTTTGCCATCGGCTTTTGCGGCAAGGAGCATTCCGTTTGATTCGTTACCGCGGAGTTTCACCGGTTGCAAGTTTGCAACGATGATTATTTTTTGTCCGATGAGTTTTTCCGGTTCGTAGTGCTCGGCGATACCGGCAACGATTTGGCGTGGATGCTCGACACCATTTCCGTCATCCAATTGAAGCAAGAGAAGTTTCTTCGCCCCTTCGATTCGTGATGCGGAAAGTATTTGGGCGACACGAAGCTCGGCTTTCTTGAATTCGTCGATAGTGATGAGATTGGTTTCCAACTTCTCATGCACTTCGACCAGTTTCTCGCGCAGTTGTTTGACCTTTTGTTCCTGTGCAAACGCCTTCTCGAAGTCGATGCGGGGGAAAAGAGGTTTAAGAAGATTTAGTGGCTTACCACTTTGCAATGGTAAGTCAATATCCTGAAATGAAGGATAGGAATTATTGCACGATAAAATCGTACGAAGTTCACTCATCTTTTGGGGCATCACTGGCGCTAGTGCAAGCGAAACGTCATATAAGAACTTAAGACACTTCGCAAGAACTTCTGTCGCTTTCTGTAGATCAGCTTTAACTAATGACCAAGGAGTGTTGGAGTCAAAAAATGTGTTGGTCACGCCAACTTGTTGCCAAATAGTGTTCCAATAAAAATTATACTCATTCAAGTTATATGATTTTGGACTTTGCTCTGTAAGAATAAAATTGTGAATTTCCAACTCGAAAAATACATCTGGGTTAATTGAATGTTGACCAGATGTTATATAATCGTATTCGGGAATTACACCACCCAAATACTGTTGAACTAACTTCGCGACTCTCGATAATAGATTTCCTAAATCATTCGCTAACTCACCATTGACAATGGCTTTCATGCGGTCTTCGGTGAGGGTCGCATCCTGTCCTAAAATCATGCCACGGGTCAGGAGATGGCGGAACGCATCGACACCACCATTGTCCACACCACCAAGTTTATCGATGAGTTCGAGCGGACGAATCACATTGCCAACCGACTTCGACATTTTCTCACCACCGATGAGCCACCAACCGTGAGCAAAAAGCATTTTCGGTAATGGTAGTCCGAGCGCCATCAACAGAGTTGGCCAATAGACGGCGTGAATTGTCAAGATATCTTTACCGACTAACTGCAAATCGGCGGGATGGTTTCGCCACTGCTCAAATATCGCTTCCGGTGCAACGTTGTCGTCTTTGTTTTTTACGCCGGTCACGTAATTCAGGAGTGCGTCAACCCAGACATAACAGACATACTCTTTATCGAATGGGAGCTCGATACCCCACTCGAGGCGGGATTTCGGGCGGGAGATGCAAAGGTCCTGCAATGGTTGTTTCAAAAACCCGAGTACTTCGTTCTTGCGGAAATCGGGTTGAATGAATGTCGGATTATCGTTGATGTAGTCGATGAGTTTGGTCTGAAATTCACTCATCTTGAAGAAATAATTCTTCTCTTTTATCGGGATAATTTCCGCATTCGGTTTTTCCGCTTTGATTTTTTCGGCTTGGTCTTCGGTGACGAACACTTCATCGGAAACGTAGTAGAGTCCCTCATATCCCTTGAGGTAAATCCAACCTTCATTATGAAGTTTGGTTAGCGCATACGTGACGAGTGCGACATGGTCGGCATCGGTGGTGCGGATAAAACGGTCATATTCGAAATTGAGTGTCTTGAATAAATCGGTAAACCGTTGGGACATCTCATCGCAATGTTGTTGCGGTTTGATGCCGCGTTTTTTCGCCGACTCTTCGACTTTCTGACCGTGTTCGTCGGTACCGGTAAGGAAGCGGGTTTCGTGGCCGAGCAATTTGTGGTAACGGGTGAAAACATCCGCAAGCAGAGTCGTGTAAGCGTGACCGATATGGGGTTGATCGTTCACGTAGTAAATCGGGGTCGTTACGTAAAATTTTTTATTTGATGATTCTGACACTTCAATTCCTTAAAGACAAAATAGTACAAAACACAAGAACAGGCGGGACGCCTATACCACCTAAAAAAATTAAGCGGTTAAAATACGGTTTAAACGAAACGAGAGCGCATGCAATAATAGCTGAGTTTGCGGATTGCGGCGCCGTAAAATATCGTGCATGCGGACCACTTCTTCTATCGCTATCACTAAATCGCGCTGTTTAGTAAAGCCAACAAATTTGCGTAAGCGATCAATTAGTGCATCACCGCGAACGAGCAGTCCAGTCGGCAGTCCCTCACCGGTGTATTGCCGCAAGCGAAGCGCATCACGCAAGAATAATACTACGCGAATCAGAAAACGTTCAACTTCATCGACATTCCGCCCTTTCGAGAGGGCATCGACGCGATTCAATAAATCACGGCGTTGTTTCGGTGAAACACATCCGACAAGAAACTCGACCGCTTCTTCCGTTTTCAAGCCAGTATCACTTGACGCCATCTCGCGTGCGCGCAAAAGGTTTCCTTCGGAAAGGAGCGCGATTTCATCGGCTTCTTCGGAACGGAGCGGTTCATCGCGTCCCAATGTTTTTAAAGGCAACGACGAAAGATGCTTCGCGATAATTGCCGGTGCGAGGGGTTCCATCCGAATCGATTGGCAACGCGACTGAATCGTGGGGAGTAAATCTTCCTGCGATTTCGTCAACAGTATTAATAAGGTATCGGGTGGCGGCTCTTCAAGAATTTTTAGTAGCGCATTCGATGTTTCTTCGTTCATTCGATTCGCGGAGGCGATTATTGCAACCTTACGCCCTTTACCGAGCCACGTGCCGAATTGCGCCCATTGTCGCAGGAATCGAATCGTGATGACCCGCAAATTTGTCGCACCGGGAACCTGCAACGGGACCCAAAAATCTTTCGCGGTCTCATTGACAGCGATGGCGATTTCCTCGTCGGTTTTTTGTGAATAACGGCGGGTGATGCGGGTTTCGCCCGCATCTGTCGTCTCTTTTTTATCAATTTCACCGTCATTCGCTTTGGTCGGGAACGCAAGGAAGAGCGAACTGATTTGCAGTGACTCAAATTGTTTACACGAGGGACAGACGCCGCAGGCGGATAATGGCCCCCACTCGCAATTGAGATGGCGGGCAAGTTCGAGTGCGAGGTATTGTTTACCGATTCCATCCGGCCCATATAATAGGAGTGCGTGGGGAAGGTGATTCTCTTGAATGAGACGCTCAAGAATTTTTTTCGGGCGCTCCTGACCAAGCACCTTATCGAGAAACGGGGGAAGGACGTCGGGTTTGACCGGTTCGACATTTGCAAGAATCGGCGTAGGTTCAAGATATGGCGCAGGTTCTACGGGAACCGGTTCGGTCGATTCGATGGGTATGAGCGATGGTTCCGCGACAGGTGCGGGCGTGGTTTTCTTTTTGCGCGATGCGGGTTTCTCCGGTGGCGGTTCGTCGAATAATGAAAACGAATCGCTCACCGTCGCTCCAACCATGTCATTGGGTCCTGCTTCCTTCCGTTATTCCACACTTCAAAATGCAAAGTCGATTCTTCGCTGTTTACTTCGGCAACGGCACCAAGCGTCTGGCCACGGGTAACGCGCGCACCCTGCGCTACAGACGAGTTTCCGAGATGGGCATAAACCGTGTAGGTGCCGTTTACATGTTCCAAAATAACGGTCGTACCGAATCCACGCAACCACGTCACTTCGGCAACGACACCATCGGCGGCGGCAAGAATGGGAGTGCCGGGTGCGGCGGATATTTCGATACCGGGACTTTCGGTGGTCGTACCGTAGGCACCGCCGCGCTGCCAACCGAAACGGGTTACGACATCACCGCGCAAAGGCCATGATAATTCACCGCGGGTTGCAACACCGGTAGGAGTGGGACGTTCGGGTTGTGTTTCACCCTGTCGCCGCGCTCGCGATTCACGTTCCGGTATTTCCTGACGACGACGCTCGCGCTCGGCAATGTCTTTCGTGATTAACCGTTGAATTTCGGAAAGCGCCGCCTGCCGCTCTTTTAATTCACGCTCCATACTCGTTTTATTTTCGTGCAGTTCGGCAAGTTGCGATGTTTTCTGGTCGCGTTCGCGGGCAAGCAAACGTTGTTGCGCATCGGCTTCCATTTGTTCACGCTGAGTCAATTTAAACTGGTTGCGGCTGGCGGCAAGGGCGAGCGATGATTTTTCGTGCAGTCCGCTCAATTCCTCTTCGGCGGCAAGATTGACACTCGTTTCCGCGGCAAGTTCGGCAGTGACCCGGCGTTCGGCGCGTTGCAAAAATGTGTATTGATGAATCCGATGGAGCACGTCGCTCAAATTTTCTCCGGCGAGGATATACATCCAGAGCGGACGACGGTTGTGTTTGTACCGCTGAATCGCCTGTGCGCGGGCAATGTCGCGGAGTTGCACCAAGCGTTTCTGAACGGATTCTGTGCGTTGAGTCGAATAATTGAGTTGTTGTGAAAGTTCGTTGGTGCGTTGCTCCTTCTGTCGAAGCTGACGCTTATTGCGTTGTAGAATTCCATCAAGTTCAAGCGATAATTTTTTCTTCAGCGCAATTTTCTTATCAAGGTCGGAAACCCGTTGTTGGAGGGATGTTTCGCTCTTTTTGGCGGAAGCGATATCAGATTCGAGGCGTGCGATTTCCTCACGGAGTCGTCGAATCCGCTTATCGTTCGCCTCTGAGGGGCTATCGGCGGCGATGACGGCGACGGTTGCCAACAGGGCAAAAATGAGTAAAACGGCGGGAAACCGCCACCCATGCGAGTTTATAACTTTGGTTATTTTCATTACTTAGATAATATAAGCTATGGTTGCACGATAGGACAGTGCCGGCGCAGGTCGCGGGCGACGGTTGTAATAAAACCCTTTAAATCGCATTGGACAAGGGTTTCACCCCTTGATTTGGAGAAAAGATAATGTATCTTTCGTGTTGTAGGGCGCGCGTCTAAAATAGTCATCGGTTGTGCCGTGCCCCGAACGGCCCTCACGGGAAACCAACCGGAGTTAACTCATCAAGAGGAGGATGAATGAACAAAGCAGAATTAGTCGCCGAGATTGCCCATCACGCCGACGTTAGCAAGAAAGATGCAGAAGAATGCCTCAACGCTTTTATTACCTGCGTTGAAAAAGAAGTATCAAAGGGCAAGGAAGTAACCTTGGTCGGCTTCGGCACCTATAGCATGGCAGAACGCAAAGCCCGCAAGGGCCGCAATCCCCAGACCGGCAAGGAAATCAATATTCCCAAGAAGAAGGTTCCTCGCTTCGTCGCCGGAAAGGCGTTCAAAACGTTGGTTGCGAAGGGTAAGTAATCGAGACACGCAATCGCGAGATTGTATAAAGCGGCGGCTCAGTAATGAGTCGCCGCTTTCGTTTTTAAATGATTAGTTGAAAAGAGTTCGCGTTAATCATTATTAATGCAGATGAAGAAACTGCACTATAAACATATACTGCGTGAAACGAGCCAAGGTATTTTCTCGAAAAATTCTCGGTGTTGTTTACATTGGTTTATGAGCGGTTCCAAACGACCTCTCTCAGCGGTTTCTACAATACCTTCCATGTCTTTCATATGTGAATCCATTCGCTTCTCAATTTCTTCGGTAACGTTTGAAACTTCTTTCTCTGTATCGTCCCAAAAGTCTTCTATCTGTCGTATCGCTGCATTCCTAACACCACGTGCATTTAATTCTTCACAAACTTTTTTTGCGAGACGAGTTTGCCAGGAATCACCAAACAATTTTGCAATAAGAATCCCACCTAATGTCGTTAATCCAAGTGCCCACATAATGGGTCCACCTAATGCGGCAACGGTCGAAATAACAGCTGAAGTTCCACCAAGTGAAATTCCCAGAGAAGAGAGTAGCGACACGCCCTTAGCAACTAAAATATACCAACCGAGATTACCAAAAGAACTTGCAATTAGCGTAAGTGCACCCATTGCAACACTTGCAGAAAGTCCCCCAGCAATTGCACCCTGCAGGTTAAACGGAGTTTCAAGACCGCTCATCTCTGCAAAGCTCAAACATCTTTTGGCATACGACTCGTAGGATGACATTAATTTTTTCCAAGCTGGTTTTAGATGTTTATTTGTATCTTCATCTAAAATTTTGGACAATTGATCCTTAAGTAGGTCAACGATGTTCTGCACTATATATTCTTGAGCTTGTTTACGATTGTATTTTCTTTTTCGTATTTCTTCCTCGACGCGAACTGGCGTTATCATCTCGTCCCACCAATTCGAGGCTTTCTTAGCGGTGTTTCTCCGTAATTGACGCACCAAAGAGATTAGCTCCTCGCGTTCTTGTCGTAATCGATATCTATTTTCCTCACGGGTTTCTTTCGCAAGTTGAAGTTGCTCTTTCGCGCGTATCTTTTCCTTGCTGACCTCTTCGTATTGTTTCAGTTCTATACCTAATGCTTGAACTGCTTTTTCTTTGAAAATTCTTACAGATTCGCTTAAGTTCATGAGCGTGGTATGAACAATCGGTTCTATAAACTCAGATTTCAGAGATTTCTTAAACTCTACTTGTAGCCAATTATGTTTGATTGAGAACGGCACAATTCGAGTAAGAAAATCGTTTCTTTCAATAGGTCTTCCATAAATTTGTTCCCACTGTTCAAAGACATGACTTGTAAGTGATGAATAATCTTTTTCGCCAAAAACACGAACAGAAGCACGTTGACATATATCTTGAATTTCTTTTTCTTTCGAGATAATATCTGCCTGAGATGCTACAATTAAAACATTACCAAATGGAATTTTTGTGCAATCAGGTCTCAATGTTATCCCACCCCTTCTAAGCAATTCATTCAAACGTAAGACATCGGATGCATTAAGAAATCCATTGATTTTTGACATAAGTATATGCCCATCAGCTTGACCAAGGTCATTGCTTGTCGTTGCTACACTCTTTTCTGAATCAGAGTTTGAGTCATCAGTATCATCAAATCCTGGTGTATCTAAAAGGTCACATGACAGAAGTATGGGTGCGGATGAATAGACAAGTAGTGCCTTCGGTCTTTCACCTTCTTTTCTATCGGATCTTTTTGTAGTAACATCTTCCAATCGAGAACGTTCACATGGAATTAACTCCCATCCTTCTTCCTTCATGTACTTTTTGTCATCAAGTTTTCGGAAATTGAACGATTTGCGGATGTCCTTGTCCTTATTTTCAATAAGATAATAGCCTTCATTGGTTTTGTCTTTGTTTGGACGAGTTTCTACATGTCTGATAAACGCTGGAATAGCTGTCATTGGTTGCCATCCGGTGGGAACGACATCACTTCCTAATAATCTGTTCACCAAAGAGCTTTTTCCGGAATCGAAGGATCCAATAATGGAAATAATCGGTTTCATTTGTAAACCTGTACGTAACTGACTCAACTCTTCTAAAAGGTCATGCACCACGGGAAACCCGCTCTCGCCAGATGAAATTTTTTCCGTCTGCGGATCTACGTACTGATTAAGCAAGCTTATTCGTTCTCGATGGTCTTTGAAAGGATCGTCGAAACCTTCTTGAAAAATATTGCTGTTTTCTTCGACGAAACCATTCAGTTCTTCAATAGACATTCCAGCAAGATTTGCAAGCTTGATTTGGATTCTTGAAGGTATCGAATCGAGTGCCTCATTTTCTGCCATTCTTTCCCAGCGAGATATGTTCTCTTGCGACACACCAAGGATATCAGCAAGTTCTTGTTGCGATAGTTTCAAGCCACCTTGCTGTTTGGATATCTCATTTTCCCTAAGTTGTTTCAAATCCATTTTATGCCATTCCTTTCGTTGCTCAAGGTATCCTTTGTTAACTTAATTGTTGAGCTTACTATAAATGTAAACAAATTTGTTACTAAAGTCAATAGGTGTTAGTGTATAATTATCTAACACGTGATAATCAAATACTTATAACACACAATAACATCGTTATTCGTATGATATGTTGTGATGAATTGCTAAAAAACATCCATTTGTTTTTGTACTTTTGATATACAAGTAAAATTACAATTTGTGCTCACCAATAATGGGAATGTTATGTTCAATAGATTGACACCATCACTCAAAATATTTTCAGGATTGATTCTCACGTATGCGCTATTGGCGGCTATCGGCGTGTTCCTGCCGCAAAACGAGCTGGTACCGATGCAACAACTGCCGTTACCCAAACCGTTGTTTGCTCTCATCATGGCAGTTGGGATTCTGATTATTTACGGTAGTTTCGGTTTCATCGGATTGTCGCTATCGAAAAAAATCGGTTTCCCCGATGTGTGGGATGAAACCCATACCAGCAAACAACGCTTTCTCATTCCCGCGATTGCAGGGTTTGCCACCGGCATCTTTTTCGTTCTTATCGACATTGTACTGAGTAAATTTCATTCACTCGGTCACATTCCCCACCCCCCTTTTCCAATGTCATTGGTTGCTACAATTAGTGCGGGAATCGGCGAGGAAGTGATGTTCCGGTTGTTCTTCATTTCGTTCTGGGTGTGGCTGATTTCGCAGGTTCTATTAAAAGGGCGAGGGCAAAGCATAATCTTTTGGATAGTGGTAGTATGGTCGGCGATTGCATTTACCGCCGCTCATGTTCCAGCAGTGATGTACCTTTTCCATTTGAATTCTCCGACGGAAATTCCTGTGGCATTAACGCTCGAACTTTTCCTTGGGAATGGAGCTATTACTTTCGTTGCGGCTTACTTTCTCCGTAAGTATGGACTGCTGTCCGCAATCGCGGTTCATATTTGCGCCGATGCTGTGTGGCATGTGGTATGGGGTATCATGTAACACACCGGTACTACGAAATACACAATTCGCTCGTATTATTATCTTACCCAATTTGATTCTCCGTTGCGCTCCGGTGCAAAGTGAGTTATAATGGCGGTTCACGGTTCTTTTAGCAACAGATCTCTTATCGAGAAAGACTGAGGGTATTGGCCCGAAGACGTCTTAGCAACCCTCCAGCCCGCGACGCGGATGAAGAAGGTGCTACATCCAACTCCATGAGGAGGCAGATAAACCGGATCAGATGAAACGTAACAATACAATAGTATGTGCGAATCTCTTCCGAAAACTTTTGCGGAAGAGATTTTTTTTGGCCGAAAGATAGAAAAAAATAACAAGAAAACGTTTTAGGGACAGGCAAGAGTGCCTGTCCTACGGGAAATAATAGAAGAAAGAAAAACGGGAGAAGTGATGCACAACGACACGAAAATCATACACACGATTCCAGTGGATGAATTGACCGGGGCAATCTCGGTACCGATTTACCAGACTTCGACGTACGTTCAACAAGCACCGGGAGTGAACAAGGGATTCGATTACGCGCGAACGAACAACCCGACCCGTCTCGTACTGGAAAAATTGATTGCGATGCTGGAAGAGGGAACGAACGGATACGCATTCGCCAGCGGTCTCGCCGCAGTCGATGCGGTATTAAAATTGCTCAAGAGCGGTGATGAAATTGTCGCAGTGGATGATATCTACGGTGGGTCGTTCCGGATTTTTACGCACATCTATGAAAAGTTCGGTGTCAAGGTGCATTACGTCGATACGACTGACGTACAGAAAGTCGCCAATGCCGTTACTGATAAGACGACGATGGTTTGGCTCGAATCACCGACTAATCCGACGCTAAAAGTATCCGACATCGCCGCCATTGCGAAAATTGCGCATGCGCATAATGCATTGTTAGTGGTCGATAACACATTCGCATCGCCGGTGTTGCAACGCCCAATACCATTGGGATGCGATATCGTGATCCACAGTGCGACAAAATACCTCGGCGGCCATTCAGATTTGGTAGCGGGGCTCGTCGTTACGAGTACAACTGAACTGGGCGAAAAAATAAAATTCATTCAAAATTCTTCGGGCGGGATACTTGGGCCGTTCGATTGCTGGCTTGTCATTCGGGGTATCGAAACGATGTCGCTCCGGGTGCAACGACAAAGTGCAACTGCGCTCGACGTCGCACGGTTTTTACAAACGTGCCCCGGAATAAAATCGGTGTTTTATCCCGGCCTTGAAACGCACAAGAATCACGACGTGGCGAAGCGGCAACAGAGTGCATTTGGCGGGATGATTTCCTTCGTGCTTCAAGAAGAGACGATGGAAGCGGCAACGAAATTCGTCACCAGTACAAAATATTTCAAACTTGCGGAGAGTTTGGGTGGGGTAAAAAGTTTGATTTGCCATCCGGCGGCGATGACGCACAAATCGATTCCGGCTAAAACGCGCCATGCGTCCGGTATCAGCGACGGTCTTATCCGGCTTTCGTGCGGACTCGAGCACCCTTCCGATTTAATCGAAGATTTACGGTTAGCACTTGAGTCGTGTAGCAGCTCGAAAGGAAAATCATGAGCCCGTCGAAAATAAAAATCGGTTTATTCGGATTCGGTTGTGTCGGTCAAGGGCTCTATACGGTGATGCAAGAGACCCACAAGGATTCGACCGAAATCATAAAAATCTGCGTAAAAGACCGGACAAAAGAACGCCCACTCTCCCCCTCCCTCTTTACTTTCGATAAAAATGATATTCTCAATAATCCCGATGTTCAGGTTGTGGTCGAACTTATCGACAACGCTGATGAAGCATTCGAAATCGTATCGACTGCACTGAAAAACGGTAAAGCGGTGGTGAGCGCAAATAAAAAAATGATTGCCGAACATTTCCGCGAGCTTTACTCATTGCAACAAGAACATAACGTGCCGTTGTTGTATGAGGCGGCAGTGTGTGCGAGTATTCCGATTATCCGCAGTTTGGAGGAATACTACGACAACGACTTGCTGACGGCAGTCAAAGGAATCATGAATGGTTCCACCAATTTTATTTTGTCGCGGATGCTTAAAGACGGGAAAACATTTGCAGAAGCGTTGGCGGAAGCACAACAATTAGGGTTTGCCGAATCAAATCCAACACTCGATATCGAAGGGTTCGATCCGAAATTCAAATTGGCGATTATCTTGACGCATGCCTTTGGATTGTTTGTTAGTCCGGAAAAAATATTCAATTACGGAATTACCCGTATCGATGAATTCGACATGCAATTCGCTACAGAAAAAGGGTACAAAATCAAATTATGCGGTATCGCAAGAAAGCGCGGGGATAAAGTATTTGCAGCGGTACTGCCGAAATTTGTGACACCGAACGATATTTTTTACCACATCGACAATGAATACAATGGCATTCAATTCGAGAGTATCTTTTCCGAAAAACAATTTTTTACCGGGAAAGGGGCCGGGAGTTTACCGACCGGAATGGCGGTATTATCGGACATTACGGCGCTGATGTATAATTACCGGTACGAATACAAAAAATTCATTCAAAAATCAGCGACAGTGTTTGACGACGATACCGATGTTAAAGCGTACATCCGATTTTACAAGGATGAGGACATCGACCAAACGGCCTTCAAGTCGATTGAACAAACATATAAATCGAAGAAAGAAAAGTATATTATCGGCACGATACCGTTTCGGGCATTCTCACAATCGAAATGGATTCGGAACGATGGGGTGAACGTAATATTGATGCCCGGGCAATCAAAATTGATTTAGTATATCGACACTACAAAAAAAGGACGCACGTTTGTGCGTCCTTTTTGTTAACATCCGCCCTTTATCTTCTTTTCGGGTTTCTTCTCACCAACCGGTTTGTTCTTCGCATCGGCAATCATCTTACCAATCTCCGTGTGTGCCTGTTGGTGGAAAGTATTTACGTCACCGTCCCACCGTGAACCGGTTTGAATAACTTTCGATGGATCGAATATCATCGAACGAAATTCGGGCAGTCCACCTTCGAGTACAACGAGATTTTCATAACCAAGCTCGCGCAAGAGGAGATATGCCGCCCGTTCCTGCATTTCGTTATCCCCGATAATCACTTTTCTGGTGTGGCGTTGGGACAAAAGACCGTTCCACTCCTTACCGAAAAAGTTGAGCATAGCGATGTTGTCGGAATGCGGCAAGGCAAATTGCGAATATTCCGAATGGGAACGGATATCGACGATGTGGTAAGTTGGTTCGTTATCCATGATGCGGAATGCCAACTCATCGGAACAAATTGTATTCACCGGGTGACTGGCAACAAAACCAGCACTCGATACTTTTTCTATCATTCCGGTTTTGCGGTCGGGAAGAAAGACTAAGAGGACACCTAACAATAAAGTTGCAATCCCAACATAAATATGTTTGCGGGAGTGGAATCCAAGTGAAGGAGCCGCGGTTTTGTTCACGTGCTTTTCAAGGAGTGTCGTCGCCGCAAAGGCACCAACGGCAACTACTATCAGGATAAGTGCGAATAACCCCTGCGAGATTCCGAGTGAATCGAATACTTTAATCGAACCGAGTGAAGTCGATACGAAAAAATTGTCATACAAGTGGTAGAGTTCACCAAACAGAAAAACGCCGACCATACCACCGACGACGAAGAACATCGCATCGATTTTCCCGATAGCCGCAGCACAGATACTCGTTCCGGGACAATAGCCACCCAAGACAAAACCGATACCCATGATGACACCACCAACTATGGCGGGCATCAACCATGTCGGATTGATGTAAATCGCCGAGAGGTCGAGTAGTCCGAAATAACTGAGGAGAAGCGTTCCACTCATCGCAGTGACAGCGGCAGTAAAGAATACGCGCAATACAGTAAAATCATAACCGTAGAAGACACCCGCCAAACGTCGAGAGGAGGAAAATCCAGCCTGTTCCAACGCGAAACCAAAACCGATTCCGAGGAAGAGAGCGACGATTAAATTGAGTTGATCGGAAATAAAATCCGGTACAAACGGGCCCATAGTTTCACCAATCCTTTCCGATTATAACCAAAGTTTCCGGGCGAAAAACGCAACGGTGTACCCCGTACCGAAAATCGCCATCATGGTCACGAACCCGGCAGTGGATAGCACCGCCATTCCGCTGAGTGCGGCACCACTGGTGCAGCCGCGGGCGAATTGCGCACCGATGCCAAACAACGCACCACCGACTGCAGCGAATATCCAGCGAGCTTTGAATTTCACTCGCGGACCGGCTTCCGTCGTCAACTTGAGTCGATTGGAAATCAATCCGGAAACAAATCCACCGATTAAAACACCGAAGACTTCAAACACAAGCCACGACTTCAACGGATTTTCTTTGCCGGGACCGACATAGCTACCGAAGAAAGCCGAGTGTTCGGTGTGGGCGGGAGCGATACCGTCAGCAGTGGCAATTACAACATCCTTGATTGCACCACTCGCACCGAGACCACGACCGGTAATAAAAATTGTCGCGAGTAACACCATGCCGAGTAAAAATCCGGCGAGATAGGGGTTCATATATTTCGTGTTCATGCTTTTACCTCACTCGATAGAGCCGGTGCCGTCACCGGATGCAATTTCTTTTCTATTTGATTTGGCTCCGGCATCTCTTCAAAACCGGTAATCATCGCTTTCAAATTCGATGTCACCGTTTGTCCGGTGGTAATCAGATAGAGATGCGCAATGAAAAACGCAACGAGGAGAAACGCACCGATGGTATGGAATAACGCGATTGTTGTCAGCGAATTGATGCTTAAACTGAGTACCTCGTATTGCTGGGGATAGCGGTAGAACATATACAACAGACCGCTTACAACCATAATCGGAATGACGAGGAGTTTCAAGCCGGCATAAACGATTTTCTGCAGTGGATTCAATTTGCTCAACACCGTCTTTTTCGTCGGGTGCGGAGCATTGCGAAAGATACCAAAGACATAATACTCGGCTTGGGCGCGGAGATTTTTCCGGGTAGGAACATATTGCCGCCATTGCCCGGTGGAGAAATGCCAGAAGATGGCGAAGATAATCAGGACAATGAATGCGATAGCGGCGATGTTGTGATAACGAACCGCTTGATCAAAGCCGAAAAATTGAATTGAACCGTGAATTTCGAATCCGGTCAAACCGAGAAAGAGGATGAGTGCGGCTTGCATCCAGTGCCAGAACCGCTCGAAACTCCGATAAACATATTCTTGTTTCATGTTATTTCTCCCCCTTCCGGTTGCGGCCCATCACGAAACGCATACCACCATGAACGACAACACCGATGAGCGTCAACAACAAAATGGCTTTCCCGATACGCTCTATCCATGGATTGAAATCACGGCCCGGTAGATAAAAATCATTCAGACCCGCCAAGCGTCCATTATCGCGGGTATGACATTCAATGCAGGAGACGGTTTTATCTTTGGTAGAAACCATGTGGTTGATTGGCCAATACATTTCCGTTTCGACAAAACCATATTTACCGCTGTAAGGAAGATTCACTTCCTTCATTCCGACCTCGGCAGCACGATTCCAGTTGAAATCGGTCCAGAACGCACCATCACCTTCGGTTGCGGAATAGAGTTTGGGTTGTATTAGATAGTTGTTTTCAGTGTCGTAGATTTGTTTCGCACGATGAATTTTCACCGGATATATCTTTGCATCCGGGTCGTTATAGCTTCCATACAATTCATTCATCTTGAGCGTTTTGGTCGGGTCGAGTTTTTCGCCAAGGAGATAATGGGAAGCGGTGCCGTTGAACCAGACGTAATCCGGCTTTAACTGCTTACCCCATATAAACGAACCCTTAATCGACATGTAGGTATCGACGCCATTCGAATCGGTCAACTCGTACGGTTTACCATCCTTCAACTTACCGGCAGTAGACCAATCCCAATGCAATTTGGTTGGATTCACTTTCGCATAAGTCGGAATGTGGCAAGTTTGGCAAGCGACTTTGAGTGTGTGTTTATTCAATACGTCGTCGTTGTGCGGCACTTCGGAATGGCACGTTTCACATTGCACGCGATTACGGTTCATCGACGATACTGAGTACATCTTACCAAGCATCTGGTGTTTGTCAGCGGTATGGCAATCGACGCACTGCATGTCCTCCCCTTCGGATGCCATGTGGACATCGACATCGCGGGTGGGATCGAATAGTGTTTTTTCCAAATCACCGTGTTTGACGTTGTTACCGCCACCACCGAAAAAGTGGCAGGTGCCACAATTCGTGCGTTGCGGCAGCCCAACGTGTTGGGCAACGTTCGCCAAATCGACCGACGAATCCGGCATACCGGCACCACCACTCGCTTTCAGGTACGTATTGGAATTATCGTGGCAGGCGAGGCAATCGACATTGAGCGGGTCTTTGAAATCGAAGCCGGAATTGGCATACCCATAACCGATATGGCATTTATTGCAACTCTGTTCATTACCGGAAATTCCGATGCAGAAATTATTCAACACATTTTTTTTGCCGACGGCGCGGATGCCTTTGCCTTGCACATACTCAATGCGCTCCCAATTCCAGTGGGACGATTTCATCACTTCGGTTTGGCGTCCATTGTGGCAGGAGATGCAGGCGGCAGTTACATCCTGCGGCTTGGTAAATTTCTTTTGGAGTTGGGTAAATTGAGTATGATCTACTGATGATTTGAATTTCTTGTGGTATTTTTCGCGCAGTTGGGTGAACGGCGTAGTCTCCATGCTTTTACGCGGGAGGGTGGATACCACGATTCCCGCGATGATGATGAAGGCGAAAAGAAAGAGAAAAATACGTTTCATATTGTTGCCTCCATTACCGGATGGATATTTGATTCTTGAAGGTTGGCTTCGTACAGATGCTCGCGAATCATCGTCTTGATGGAATTACAATCGGTGGACATCTGATAAATTTTGCACTCACGGCAATCTTTACTTCCGCACGTATTAGATTCGTGTTTCAGTGTCCAGCATCCCGCCGAATGTTTTCCGTATGCGGGACAAACCAATCGTTGTTCCATCGGACATTGGAGATGCACCCAACAGGGAATCATCGAATGAATGCGGCGAATTCCCTCGATGGAGATTTTCTCTTCGACGATTGCAGTGCGGATACATTTCAGGCGGTCAAGGTCGGCTTGGGAATAGAGGCGCTGGTTTCCTGCGCTTTTTTTCACAAGAATCAGACCACGACGTTCGTAGAGGCGAAGGGTCTGAACCGATATTCCAAGCAGTCTTGCGACGGTACCGACGGAAAAGACCACATCATTTTGATTTGTTGATGGCATAGTGATAGTTAAAATAATCACAATATATGGTAATTGCAAATATAGGTATTTGGGGATGGGTGACGGGAAAGAAGAAAAGAAGTGGATGGTGGATGGTAAGGCGGTAGTAGGTGGTAGGTAGTGGGTCTTAGTATAAAAGATAAAGAAAAAGATACAAGAAGGTAGCCACGTCTCTACGCTTCAACCACAAAAAAGATGTGTTTTCCGCTTCGTTCCTCGCAATGACAAATTAAACCGCCCGTTCTTTTTGATTACTTGCGGGTGCTTTCGATTAGAGGGACTACGCGATTCTGGTAGAGGAGTTTTTCCGCAGTCTCATAGAACGCGAAAAGATTCTGACGCATCGTGTCGGCAGTAGTAAGTTCGATGTGCAGTAAATTGTTCTTCGTAAAGGGATCTTCGATTGGATTGTATAAACCGATATCGTGTTCCAAATCGCTCACCAACAACCGTTTATTATCACGCCACGCGACAAGTCCCGATTGAGTGAAATACGCGAAACCGTGGACATCGGTCGAGTCGAAGAGTGAATGGCCAAAGCTGGCATGCCGCACTTTCAGACCACAGAGATGAATTAGGGTTGGCTCGATGTCGAGTTGTGATGCCGGCTCATAATTGACCGCAGGAGCAAGGCGTCCCGGAGCATAAATCATACATCCGATGCGAAACCGTTTATTCACACCCTCTTCCGGCTCAATCATTGAAGTGTGGTCGCCGATGATTACATAAATCGTGTGATTGAAACGCGGTTGCTTCGATTCATAAGCAAAAAACTTCCGAAATTCCACATCGAGATTCGCAAACGAGTTATATAAGTCATAACGATTAACAGTTTTGGGGAACGGCGGCTTAAATTCCGGAGGCAATAAAAACGGATGGTGCGACGAGAGGGTGAACATCCCCATGTGGTATGGTTCGCGTAATGTATCCATCTCTTTCGACATACGCTGCAAAGTATATCTATCCCATATTCCCCAATGGTCGTCCGACTGCTCTTTCGGGAAATCGTCTTCCGTATAGAATTTTTCGTATCCTGCTATCATTCCAATCTGTTCGATATTCATCGAACCGGGTTTGGCACCGTGAATGAACCGCGCCGTATATCCCGCACTGCGAAATACTGTTCCGATTCCGAGCACCTTGGTCTGCTCCTGTTTGCTCCCCATGAATGGCGTCCCCATCAAATTGGGAATCGAAGCAAGAACGGCAGATAAACCCTCCATCGAACGGGTTCCAATCGAGTAACAATTATCGAACCGTACACTTTGGTTAGCAAGAGAATCGAGGAACGGCATTGCATCGACCGACCCACCAAAACTACCGAGATATTCCGCAGTCAACGACTCGACGACAATCAGCACCACATTCAATTTTTCATCGGGACGCGCAATCGGCGACGGTGCTCCGGATTCGCGGTATAACGGATATCTGTCATCGAGAAATGTATCGCCCTTAACGCGCAATAGTCTTTGCACTTTCGCATACGCCTCTTTGGCGGGCATCAATTCGACGAGTTTGGCATCGTTGGCAAAGGCAGTCGTAATAACAGTGTACCAACCGTTGAGGGCGAGATGTCCGGCGAGGATATTGTCGCCGCGAAAAGCAAAGGCAATACGCATCGGTTTGAGTTGGAACCCGCCGCGGATACCGAATAGTGTAATAAAAATGATAACAATGGGAACAAGGATTTTTCCGCCGATGGTTTGCGGTAATCGGATAGTGTCCGGGTTGCGCAGGGGACGGAACAGACGCCACACCAGCCAACCGAGGAAAATCCAGAATAAAATCAGACCTATCGATAAAAATGTGTATTCGGTGAGCAAGAGAATGAACATCGTGAATAAATCGTTGCTCATCCCCTTTACTTCGAATGTGGCATGATGCCCCGCTTCCGAGTAATAAATATCATCGCCCCACAAAAATGATGCGACGACGACTATCATCAGAATAGATAGAATGCAAACCAATTTGATTACTACGGGATACCATTTGCGGGGAAGGGGAAACCAAAGAATGAGAAATGGAATTGTGATGGTCAGCAGTGCCGTGGCGAAATCGAAACGCAGACCAATCAACCAAGCGCGGAGTATTTCACCACCGGTCAATGCTTGGTAGAATGGCGGATAGGCAATCATAAAGAGGATGCGATTTAACCACAATACACATAGGGTTAAAACAATCATTCTGAGCCATATCCGAACTGTGGTCGGGAGGTATTTCGTCAAATTGAATAATCCTTCGTGGTCATTGTTGAGCGGTTTGGTCCGGACTTTGAATGGGTGAAGAGTAGCGCTTCACAAGGTCAGCGACGCGCATTCCGACCATCAGGAAAAATGTCAACACAACAGTCATTGCAGTAGCGCGGGCGATTTTAAGCAGAGACCCGGTTTTACCGAAAGCCATTGCCGACATGATGACGACACCGATGGCGCAAAGAATTCCGAATGATAAGAGAATGTGTCCGATGGGGACGGGGAAAGCACCCATACCAATGGACATGAGCAATGCGACTCCGGCAAAGACCTGAACTGAACCACCGATAAGCATCCACTTCAATCCCAATTTCGCAATTTTTTCGGCGTGCTCGGCATTTTTCTTTGCGATTTCACGCGCGGCAAACGCGACAGTTGCACCAAGCAAAGCGATTGCGGAAAAGAGGACATGAATCATGCGGGTAACGATATCGAATGCGGAAAAGTGAACCGGTTGACCTTCGGATGCGGTAAATAGTGTACTGGAAGTAGCGACAAATAAAACGAGAAAAACCACATTCAGCACAACTATGCCATACAAATAATTAGGCACCTGTTGTGGTTTCGTAGATGCGTTACGCCGACAAAAAAATACTCCACCGGTAGCGATTGCGAGGCAAATGATACTGAGTAGTACAAAGCCTGATTGAATTTGCTCGATTGCCATGTAGCCATCACGGAATTGTCCGAAGACGGGAAGGACATCGCCACCGAAATAAATCAATACTGCTAAAACAAAAAGTATAAATTGGAATCTCATCAACGGCGAGAACAACTCTTTGGCAAGCGCGCGTTTCCAATCGTCTTCGGAACGCAACAGTGACGCCATCATCGCGGGTAACACGACGACGAGTGAGAGATTCCATAACTGCAGGCTGTAGAGCAAGAACCAGATGAAAATTTGTATTGCGGACATTTACAACTCTATTCGGATAAATTCGGGAATAATTCCCCGCTCAAGTTTGTGAATTAACTACCGAAAGTGATACGTAAGATAAGAAAAACGCAGACAAGATGTCTGCGCTATCGGGAATTGTTATGCTGGTTCCATTTTGATTTGAGACGGAGGTATTTTTTTGCGAGTTTGGGGTCACTCCAGATTCCTTTTAGCGAATCGCGGGCTTCCTTTTCGGCCTGCTGGAAGCGGTTATGCCACGGTTCGGACGCCTTTCCATACTTGGTATAATACGGTGAGAGACCGACGCGAACCAATTCGGTATTGACACAGGTGCCGTTCAAAAATACCATTTCGAGTTTCCGGTTAAATATATCCCGTTCTTCTTTGTGTTCGGGATGAACCAACGTAACCGTTTTCCCTTCGATACAACCCTTCATCCAATCGGATGCGACTTTACCCATAGTGATGTTGCGCTTTTTGTCGGGGTGGACGGATTCGGGGGCATCGACATACAACATGCGGACGTGGTAAGTCGAATCTCCATCGAGCGCAACGAAGGTATCGCCGTCGATAACGCGCTGTACTTTGACGACCTGTGCGGAAGCGACAAAGGTTAAGAGGATACATGCGAGAAAAATGGTTAGCAGTGGTTTCACGATTCGGTCACTCTTCGCTTTCCGGTGGTTGTTGCAGATTTCCCCGGTCGCCGAGATAGAGGAACGTGTCGGCAAGGTTGATGTAATCGGTAAAGGTATGCTCACCGTCGGCATTGTTCCCGATGATGTGCTCGAATGCTTCCGCTTGCGCATCAAGTTCATCGGCACCGTAGAGAATTTTCGCTTCGAGTGATGCTGGGACGATGGGTGAACCCTGCTCACGCTTCCCCTGATGAGAAAGAATCAGATGGAGGAGACGCATGCGCTGGCGGGTGGGGAATCCCTCAATCTGTTCCATTTTGCGGGAGAGAAAATTCGCACCGATGTAAATGTGGCCAAGTAAACGCCCCGCTTCGGTATAATCGGCGGCGGGGAGCGGCGTCAATTCCCATACCTTCCCGACATCGTGCAGTAACGCTCCACACAACAAAAGGTCGGCGTCGGCGAGGGGGTGATGGGTGACGGCGAGGGCGCAATGGTCGGCGATACAAAGCGAGTGTTCCAACAGCCCGCCGCGATAACAGTGGTGCCACAATTTTCCCGCCGGAGCTTCGCAATATTTATCGAACCACGCAGTGTCTTCGAGCAGTAATACCCACAGTTTTTTATACCACTCGTCGGTAATCGCTTCGACCCGCGCTTTCAGGTCGGCGACGAGTTCTTCCTTAGGAAGGCGGGAGACGGGAATCAGCAATTCCCAGTCGATTTGGTCTTCGGTAACCTCTTGGAGGGTAAAGAGTTTCGCGGTTTTTCGCTGGTTATATGTTTCGACAACCCCTTCGACATAAATCGGGAGGGGAAGGGGGCCGGGGATTTCATCGAGGGGATGGAACGTGCGTCCGGTGAGACGGCCACTCCGGTCGGCGAGTTCGATGTCCCAAAACGGGCTGCCATTACGCGCGACACGGGGTTGAACGACACGGAGCAGATAGACTCCGGTAAATGGATCGCCGACATCAAGGTGTTTTAAAAACGTTCCCGCCGGTTTCATCATTCCTCCGTGATAGTGTAGGAGTAGGTTGTTGTTCGAAGTTACACAATCCGTGTTTCTAAACGTAATCAACCCGCCGTCTCAATAAAACGGCGGGTGAATACAAGATTGACAAGCTCAGAGAGCCGACAGCAACCGGGTTATTACTCGGGTTTTGCCGGTTTGCGGGGCGCGGCGGGCTTACGGGGCGCCGGTGCGGGTGTTGCCGCAGGTTCGGCGGCTTTTACCGGGTTTTTCGCCGCGACTTTAAGTTCGACGATACGTTGTTTACGGCGTTCTTCATACCGTTTACGGGCGCGCCCTAAGGTCAGGCGGCGCAGTTTTCGTTTTGATTTCGGACGTGACAAAGTGATTTCCTTTCTAACACGGACTTCTATTGAAGAACTGCAATATATATTCGAATGGAAATTACTCCAAACGGGGGAAAAACAGATTAACGGGAAAGAACTACTTTGAACATCCGAACCGGGACACCGGTTTGTCTGACCTCAAGAAAATAAATACCACTGGAAAGGTTGGTGGGTAGCTGTAGGGATAACGATGATTCGTTATTGAATATTGGATAAGTCGCGATAGTTTGACCGAGTAAATTAACGATATTTAATTGACCGCCTTGACCGTATAGTTGATGAATAACAATACTACCATTCGTAGGATTGGGATAGACAATTGTCTCATGCTTCGGAAAAATACGCGGAGAATTCATTTTCACAGAAGTTGAGGGGATTCGGCGGGTAATGCCAAGAATATTTTTCGTTAATGTCAAATCGGAACCATTTGAGATATAATAAAAACCCCGCATGACGTCGGTAAAACGGAATAGTTGTGGATCGAAAGAATCAAGCAATACCCAATTTGTGTCACGGTTCGCGAGTGCGGCAAGACGGAAATTTTGTAGATGATAAATGCCTAAAGAATCGATTAGGTACGTCGGAAACATTGACCAAACGGTATCGGGAGAGGCAACAAAGTAAGCGGGGCTATAGGTGTTGGGATTCGGTGAAGCCCAAAAATGAGATGAACGGCGAACGATGAAGGAATCAGGATCGATTTCATAAGAATATGCATTTACTGAATCATGGGCGCTTCGTAATTCGAACTGTATTAACCGTCGGGTATTTCTCATATATACTAAATTGTAGCGGTATGGCATTGGATTTTCTGCGAGTGTTCGACGTGTCGATATTGGTCCATAAACACTGCCATCACGGAAAACATGCGACATCCGATTCGTGCCTGTAGAATCATTACCATAATCCCAAATAAAGACACCGCCTTCACCATCCGATGCCAAAAGCGAATAACCACCAACAGTACTATATTGGATTTGGAGTTCAATGCCACGAACCGCATGAACACGAAGTAAATGACCAGCACCGTCGGTATAGAAATAACGTCCTGAATCATCGATTATATCATTACTATTTATCGCAAAGGAATGCAAAGAGTCATAACGCGTTAATGGACATAGTTGTGTTCCATCCAAATCAAACCGTGTTGTCCAAGTTGTACCGAGATAGTGTACATACACAAAGACTTCCCCGGAAATATCAACAGTCGCGGCCATTTCAGTAATCGAATAATGGACGGTATCGAATGGTATGATCTGTCTTGTCCAAAGAACATGACCCGTTCGCAGGTCATACAACTTGATTAATTGGTGCCAGTATAATGTTGTATCTTCTTCATCTGGAAAGGCACATAAACCGTTGCCATCACCACTGGAAACATACCAACTCCATGGAGCCGCCCCCGGAAACGTCAGCGGATCAAGTTGAAGCCATTCCGATTTTGCTTTTACAAACGGATACAGAGACAATATTATTAAGAACAAAACCGGTACAATCGACGAGAAGAATCTTTTCGGGGGGAGTGTATTGTGGAAATCGTGAAGCATCGTGTTGTTCATCATGCCCTCAAATCATACCGGCAAGGTAATAATACCAATATATTGCTATTATTTTCACTTATGCATTGATTTACGGATAGTTCGTATATTTGGCAAGCCGGTTTTGCCGGTCTAAACCCCTGAAAGCCTCGTAATTTGCTCTTAGCGAGCCCATCCCTTATCTTAGCTGAGTTTGACGGTAATTACAGTTGACCGGGAGGCCGACAGTACCGTTTTTTGCACCTTTTTGCTATGACCAACACGAGGCGAATGGATGAAGGGGAATTTATTAGGTCGCTGGATACTGATTCTACTGATTACCGGTGGATCACTATACTACTTATATCCGACATACCGGTTTAACCAGCTTTCCGACGAAGAACAACAGAAAATCAGCGATGTCGCAAGCTTGTCCGGCATGACGCGCGGTGAAATCGTGAACAGCATGTACCGCGACGAAGTCGATTTGAAAGCGATTATTTCACGTAAGGCATCGCCGGAAAACGCCACCCGCGCCAATAAGCTGGTGGACGAACTGCGCGGTAAGCTTCGCGAAAGCATCGACGGTGTGCGCGGCAGTTCCATCAAGCGCGGCCTTGACCTTCAGGGGGGTATGTACCTCGTCATGGAAGTCGATGCGGTGAAATTGCTGGAAAATGTCGCCAAAGCGAAAGACGACGCGTTCATTTCGGCAATGAAAGACGTGACGCAACGGGCAACGGCGCATCCCGACCAAGACGTGGTCGACCTTGCACAAACGGTTTTCTCCGCCCGCGGTATCCCGTTAAGCCGTTATTTCGGCCAAGGGCAATCGGATAAGCAGGTAATCGACGCACTCCGCAAGATGGAAAGCGACGCGGTTGACCGTTCGCTCGAAATTCTCCGTAACCGTATCGACCAATTCGGTGTGTCGGAACCGAGCATCACCCGCTCCGGCTCACAGCGCATCATTCTTGAATTACCGGGTGTCCAAGACCCCGCCCGCGCCCGCGAACTTATCGGTAAGACGGCACTACTCGAATTCAAAATGTTAGTGGATGCCGACCGCGCCGACCGTATCCTTTCCGATATTGACAAGGCAGTTGCCGGTGACACGACCAAGAAAGCAAATGCGACCGATACCAGCGCCGCCGCGAAAGCCGCTACTATCCTTGCTTCGAGCGATACCGGTAAATCGTCGAATTCAGATACATTGTTCGGTGGTAAGAAATCATTCGCATCAGATACCTCGAAATTCTCCGGCAGTAAGCCGTTTTCCAGTTTGTTAAAGCAATTCCGCAATTCCATCGCTGTCGAACAAAAAGACGTGAATCGCGTCAACCAGATTCTTGGTTCGGAAAAAGTACGCGCAGTGCTTCCGATGGACGTCGAGTTCCTCTGGGGCAAGTCCCCGCAGGTCGCCGGTGATAAAACGCAGTTGATGCCGTTGTACATGGTGAAAGCGAAAGCGGAAATGACCGGTTCCGGTTTGACCGATGCGCGCGTTTCGCTTGGTGGCCGCCAATCCGGTTCGCCTGACGTGACATTCGAATTGAATAACGAAGGACGGCGTATTTTCGCCCGCGTAACCGGTGCGAATATCGGTAAGCAAATGGCGATTGTGTTAGACGACGTCGTTCACATGGCCCCCTCGATTCGCAGTCGTATTCCTGATGGACGCGGTGTTATCGAAGGAAGTGCAAACGTCGATGAAGCAAACGACCTTTCTATCGTATTACGCGCCGGTTCGCTCCCCGCACCGGTGAAAGTCATGGAAGAGCGTACGGTTGGCCCGTCGCTGGGACGTGACTCGGTGGAAGCGGGAACAAAGAGCTTCCTTATCAGCTTTATCGTCATCGCATTGTTTATGGCGCTCTATTACAAATTGTCCGGCGTAATCGCCGACCTCGCGCTGATGACAAACGTCGTGATTGCGATGGCGCTGTTGGCAATGTTCCAAGCGACATTGACAGTTCCGGGTATCGCAGGTTTAATTCTTACGATGGGTATGTCGGTTGACTCGAACGTGCTGATTTACGAACGTGTACGCGAAGAATGGCGCAGTGGTAAAACGCCCGCCCACGCGGTAAAAGCAGGGTTTGACCGCGCCTTCATCACGGTTTTGGACAGCCACTTGACGACGGTATTTTCGGGACTTGCACTGTATCAATTCGGTACGGGACCGGTTCGCGGATTTGCCCTTACCCTTATGATTGGCGTCGGTGTCTCGATGTACACCGCATTCTATATGTCGCGCGCTATTTACGATTTGTATCTGCAAAAAGCGGCACCGAAGGCATTGTCGATTTAACGAAGTTTCAATTAACGAATTTGATTTACGAGAACGCATAGCTTATGGCAACGAACAATCCAACTGACGGAATTTCGAGAGGCGGCACGGTTAATACGAACGCCAAATATTTTTCGATCTTCCACGCATTACCGCACATCGACTTCATGGGGAACCGGAAGTTCGCTTATATGCTCAGCGGTGCGTGCATCCTGATTTCTCTGGTTGTGTTCTTCACAAAGGGAATCAATCTCTCCATCGACTTCCGCGGCGGTGTGGAAATAACATTGCGCCCATCCGCAGTCATCCATGAAGATTTGGTGCGTGGCGCGGCAACGGATGCCGGTTACGTCGATGCGGAAGTGAAAACGATTACCGATGTGAACGGCAATACGGATATGCTCGTTCGTATCAAGCAATCGGAAGTCGCTTCGCAGGAAGCCGCCAACGCTATCGTGAAGGCACTCTCAGCTAAGATTGCACCGGCTACGGTAGAAATCCGGCAAGTGCAGGCGGTGGGACCGAAAGTCGGTAAAGAGTTGGTTATCTCCGCATTGTGGGCAATTCTCGTGTTCTCGATTATGATTACGATATTCCTCTGGTGGCGGTTCGAGTGGATTTTCGGCGTTGGTGCCACCATAGCATTGGTGCACGACGTTCTTATTACCGCCGGGTTTGTTGCGCTGTTGGGTAAAGAGTACACGATGCAGATTGTGGCGGCGTTGCTAACCATTCTTGGTTATTCGGTAAATGACACAATTGTGGTGTATGACCGAATTCGTGAGAACGTCCGTAAGCATCGCGGTGAATCAATCAACACGATTATTAATCTCTCGGTGAATGAAACATTATCACGAACGGTATTAACCGCAGGTACGGTTATCATGGCGTTGGTGGTGTTATTCTTCCTCGGCGGTCAAGTTATCCACGATTTCGCGATTGCGATGTTGTTCGGCGTCACTTTCGGTACCTATTCGTCGGTATTCGTGGCTTCATCGCTGTTGATTGACTCCGGTGTGAAGGATTTGGGTAAAGCTATGGCGAAGAAGGGTAAAAAGTAGTATATTTGCTTAAGGATACTTACTGCGCCCCGGCTACCGTCGGGGCGTTTTTTTTGGTCAAACAGGTGACAGGCAACAGGTAAACGGGGGTGAAAGCATGAAACGAAATGGGAAAAATACAGAGCTTTCGCGAGTTACGGGTTTGGCAAGCCGCAATGGAGTTGGTTGTAAATGTTTATCGAATCAGTGCAATATTTCCAGTTACCGAAAACCATGGATTGACATCACAAATCCGCCGCGCTTCCGTTTCAGTGCCTTCTAACATTGCAGAAGGATTTGGAAGACACAATTACAAAGAGTATATCCACTTTTTAAGGATTGCTAATGGGTCATTGGCGGAATTAGAGACCCAAACTGAGATTGCATTACGACTTGGATTTATCTCACAAGACACTTTTACAGAGATGTTAGAACTGTGCGTTTCATTACGAAAACAACTCATCGCGCAACAAAATGCGCTTTCTAAATCGGAGCCACGAACATGAGTATCATCGTTACCTGTTACCCATTGACCGTTCCCTCTTACCCGGAGGCATCGTGTCTGTAACTGTAATCGTCGGCGCCCAATGGGGCGATGAAGGTAAAGGGAAAATCGTCGACCTGCTTGCAGGATCGGCGGATGTAGTCGCACGCTGGGGCGGCGGCCCGAACGCGGGACATACCGTAGTCGTCGGTAATGAAAAATATATTCTGCACCACATACCATCGGGAATCCTGAATCCGAATTCCCTTTGTTTGCTTGGCGCCGGTGTCGTTATCGATCCGTGGAAATTTCTCGAAGAAGTCGATGCGCTTCAACTACGGGCAATCTCGGTAAACAAGCGATTGATTGTGGATGGCCGCACCCATGTCATTCTCCCGTATCACCGCAGCATCGATAAAGCGCAGGAACGTTCCAACGCAATCGGTACGACTGGACGTGGTATCGGCCCGTGTTATACCGATAAATCGTCGAGGCATGGAATCCGGCTCGCCGATTTTCTCGATGAGAAACGATTGCGGGAACGGTTGAAATGCGAACTGGACGCACACAATGAAGTGCTCGTGAAACTATACGGCGACGAACCGCTCGACGTGGAAGCGGTTACTGCCGAAACAATTAACGTTGCGGAACGGATGCGTCCGTTTATCGGCGATGTATCGTTACTGTTGGATAAATCGTTGACTGACGGAAAACGAATATTGTTGGAGGGGGCGCAAGGGGCGTTGCTCGACATCAACTTCGGAACGTATCCTTACGTTACATCGAGTGAACCGATTGCGGGAGGTGCGTCGTCCGGTCTTGGTATCGGCCCGCGACACTTACAACATGTTATCGGTATTGCGAAAGCATACGTGACCCGTGTCGGTAACGGCCCGTTCCCCACTGAAATCGATGGAGAGATGGGTACCGATTTACGGAAGCGCGGTAATGAATTCGGTTCGACAACAGGGCGCGCACGGCGTTGCGGTTGGTGGGACAATGTCCTTGCGAAATACACCGTGCGGGTAAATGGATTAACCGGGTGGGCATTGACGAAACTCGATGTTCTAACGGGGATCGATCCGATCCCGGTGTGTGTAGCATACGAATCACCGAACGGGAGAATCGAACATTTCCCGATGACGGTGGAAGTACTCAAAGAGTGTAAACCGGTATTCGAGATGCTGCCCGGCTGGAGCGAAGATATTTCGAATGTGACCCACTATAATGGTTTACCCGCGAATGCGAAGCACTACATCGAAGCGATTGAAAAGATGACTGGTGTTCCGGTCAAGTACATCAGTGTGGGAGAGAAACGCGAACAAACGATAAACCGGTAGTAATTAGCTATCTGTGTAAAAAAGCGTACTTTGGGTACGCTTTTTTTATTTCTGCATAATTTCTCCTTGCTTATCGGAATTATCATATATACCATATAGTACCCACAATTAACCTTCCATGAAGAGGAGGAAGCCATGAATTTAAATCTTAGTCGTTTTGCTCTTCTGTTTTTATCGATTTTTATTTTGTTTAATTCCAATGTTTTCGCACAAGACAGTTTGAATATTACGCGCACATCGCTTTATTCAAACAGCTGGTTTGCGAATGATATTGCGGTGAACGGCAATTATGCCTATGCGACCGCAGGCAGCGAATTACGGGTCGTCGATGTCAGCGATTCGACTTCACCAATCGATGTCGGCAAATGCTATGTCACATCGAATAATGTCAATAACGTCGTTGTGAACGACCGGTACGCGTTTGTTACTGATTATTACGGTGGATTGTACGCTGTCGATATTCAGGACCCGTTCCATCCCACTCTGTTCTACACAATGCTCTATCCTGCAACGGGTTGGTATAATGCACTCTCAATCGTGGTTCGCGACACAATCCTGTATGTCGTCGGGAGCAACGTCGATGGTATGAGGATACTCGGTGTAAACGACCCCTCACACTATTCGTCACTTAGCAACTATAATACCAATTCGAATGGCGACAGAGTTGTTCTCTCGGGTAGTCACGCTTACGTGCGGTTTGGCATCTTCTTCACGATTGTAGATGTCAGCAATCCGCGGAATCCCCGTACTTCAGGTGTACACGCATTCGACGACGGTAACCACAACGACTACCGGTACACGGTGAATAACGGTTACCTCTTTTATCCCTCGTTTCGGCATTTTGAAATCTGGGATGTACGCGACCCAGCGACGATGGATTTACTCACATCCGACACGTGTTTCCAAGACCAGGATATTTATTCGGTGGAGGCAACCGACAACTACTTGTATGCGGTCGGAGATATGTGGCCCTATTATGGAAAGACGGGAAGCATTAATGGCGGCCCACCGGCAGAACTGAAGACGATAGATATTTCCAATCTCGCTCATCCGCGCATCATTCACAGGACACAGATTAGTTATGGCGGTGGCGATTCGGGCGGTTTTGTCCGATTAACCGGTAATCGTTTATACATTTATGCTTGTGACGCCACGTTTATGGTATTCTCTTATGCAAATCCGGCGGCTCCGGTTCGCACATGTCTATATGACAAGGGTAGTTTTACCGACATCGCCATTTCCAGTACATACGCATATCTTCTCAGTAATTTCGGTATCCGGGTAGTGGACATCAGCAACCCATCCGCACCGCGTGACACAACAACAACGGCGTTTACCGGGTTCAACAACGATTCTTATTCCGGCAAAATTGTATTGGATAACGGGATGGCTTATGTCCTATGCATCTATGACGGTATTTACCAATTTTCGCTGGATAATCCCGTCCATCCCCGGTTGATAAGCCATCTATCGGCGAATATTACTGATTTCGCGGTACGGAATAGCATTGTGTATTATCAGACATTAGACAACGGATTCAAGATTATCGATTGGCACAACCCCGAAGCACCATTACGATTGTCGCTAACTGATTCATTGGACGGCGATAAATTACTGTTGGATGGTAACCGCGCATTCATTTCTACATGGGCCGGGAAAATTTCCATTCTGGATATATCAAACAATCATCATCTGGTTTTTCTGGGACAATTCACGACGACACAATTCTCCAACGGGCCACTGGTGGCGGTATCGGGTAATACGCTTTATACCGCTTGCTGGTACCATACTTTGCTGGCGTGGGACATCAGTAATCCGTCAGCCGTTACGCAAGTATTTATCGATACGACGACCTTTCCAAACTATTGCAGTTTCTACCAAATGAAAGTGCAGGGTCAGCGTTTGTTTATGTCCGGTTATGGATGCGGGTTGACGGTATTCGATATATCCAATCCCACGCAACCACGGCGTTCGGGCTACTATCACGAAGATTCGGAATATTACCAATGGGGTAACAGTCATATCACGGTGGCTGGGTCGTGTGCGTACCAAACCAACGGCTCTTCCTTGTCAATTTACGATCTTTCGTATCTGGACGGTGCACCGGAACCGAAACCCGTGGTGAATCCGGTGATATTCGCACTCAAACAAAACTATCCGAATCCATTCAATGCGACGACGACGATTTCATTTAGCTTACCGCACGCGGGTAACGCGAAACTCGAATTGTACAACAGCAATGGCCAATTGGTAAAGACATTGGTGTCGGATTGGCTAACGGCGGGAGAACACCGCGTGATGTGGAATGCGCAACAGATGCCGAGTGGGGTATATTTTGCAAGGTATCGGGTTGGTGCGGAACAGCGAACAGTGAAGATGCTGCTCGTTAAATAACGGTTGTAAACGAAACGGGCGGACAATCAAGTCCGCCCGTTTTTTATTGCCGTTTTTCCGTAACCGGTTTCCATTTCTTCCACTATTGCCAGATGTATAATTGAATCAGCACACTCGCCCCGGATAAATTGTCGAATGTGAAATTACATTGTTCGTCGGTCGTTGAAAGAAATTTGAAGCCGCTATAGTAAGATAGCACGTTATTGGAAAAAATGGTGTCGCCGCTACTTACTATTTTCAGCTTGCAATTTACAATATTGGATGGATCCGAATTCGAAACATCCGTTACGAGTAAGTACATCGATTTATTAACGATTGCCCGTCCATATATTTTTGAACTATTTGCTGCGACGACCCATGTCTCATTCGAAGTGACCAGTGTCCACGCCATTTTTCCCCCTTAATTGGTTTGGCACAAAATACTGGTCGAATATTTTTATCTCCAACTAAAGTATAACCGAATAGCACCACGCACCGTGCATTTCGGAAAACGCCTACGAACATTTACCAATATTCGCGTAATGATACTATTTCAGGTAGACAATACTTTTCACATCACCCGACCCGGTCATTGAATTCAGTTTGATATAGTACCGTCCCGATGCAAGTTGGTTGGGAGACCAATGTAGAGAATGGAACCCACTTGATTGCATTTTGGAATCTTGCAGAGTGGTTACCAACTGACCGAATTCATTCCAGATTGTTACGATAACCGGTTCGGCGCGGGGAAGCGAGTAGCGAATCGTTGTAGTAGAATTGAATGGATTCGGGTAGGCGGGAAGTAATTCGATGGAATTAGGCAACGAATAGGTGATACCGTGTTCGGAAACGCCGTCAATGGGGAAGACGGGAGAAGTGAGGAATGGAAAGGGATTGACATAATTGGGAAGGGACATCCCTTGACCACGGGGATTTTGTGAATGTTCGGGACCGGTAGCGTCGCCCCAATAACAGTTGGAAGCAAACACGGTATCGAAACTTCCGGCAAATGGAATTGAACCTGTCAAGAGAAAATTTTGATTAAAATCGCAATATCCAATATTTACTTGATAAGCACCAATTTGCACCTCTTTACCAACAAGTTGAAATGTGTTATTCAAAAAGCGACATGAATCGATGGACAGCTCGTTCCCACGGATGCATGGGATAAAGCCGACAATGTTTTGAAAAGTTGTATTATGTACGTTCAGCGATAGAGCGGATTGACTGGCTTCAATCAAAGAAGATTCACCGCTGTTGGAAGAACAAGAATCAAATTGACAATCACTAATTGTAAATGGAATGTTACTGGAATAAGAAATCAATGCCTGTGTTGTGCTTTGGGTACAACCGACAAATGTACATTGCCCAATTGTACTCGTGTCGGCATTTGAACTCAAGATTTTAATTTGCTCTCGTGCAGTATGGTAAAATGAACAGTTACTTATATTCAATCCACCTATAATTCGCAAGCCCTCGCGTTGTTGAGCGAAATAACAGTTTGTTATTGTGGTTTGCTGTGTACCGGAAAGAAAAAACCGCAAAAAGGTATTTCCTCGACCAAAAATAGCGGAATGGTGCATACTTATAGTACGGGCTCCGATAAATTCAATTGCCCCAACCAAATCACCATAAAAAGTACAATCATCTATTATTAGTTGGAGAGTCTGTATAACACGATTGGTATTTGAGTTTACCGAGTCGAAAACCCCTTCGAAATTACAATGTTCAAAGTCAACAGTACTATTCAACATCGAAGTAGTATCTAATACTATTCCTGCACCAGCTTGAGGTATAGATGGCGCTTTAAAATGTATTCCAGCAAAAACAACTGTGTCATAATTAGTTGTTAAAAGTTTGCCTAATCCGGGAACGAATCGAGTTTGGTCAATATAAACGGTATCTCCCGTTGTTAGCCAAAGCGAACCGATGGTAACTGGGACGCTAAGAATAGCATGGAAAACATATTGACCGGGAGCTACTAAGACAGTATCGAAACGCTGGCAAGCGGCGACCGCCAAGGGAACAGTGATGTAATCGCTTGGGACTCGCCGGATTTCGGCGAACGATGGGTACAGGCAAGAAGCTGCGAGTAAACAAATTTTTGTGTCTGTGCGCATAAAACGTCGTAGGGGTTACAATACGTTTTGATGTTCAGCTGTAAATCGTGATTACTCTATTAAAGATACCAACGACATTGGGTGATTTCTAACAAATCAAGCCATATTAATAAAAAAAGCGGGCCTTGCGACCCGCTTTTCACTTTAACCAACTATGTTTTTACCTCTTTCCGATATTTATTGGCCGGTGCGGTGGCTGCATCATGCCCTTGTTCTTTGCCATCGCCGCCTTCGCTTTCTTCATCCCTTCGGCTTCGCGGTTCTTTTTCTTCGCCACCGACTCAGGAGTCATGTCATCCGCGCGACGTCCGATGATGTCGTAGGTGGATTTCCATGACGTATATGGTTCGTCGTTGCCATCCACTTTGAAGATGACTTTCTGTTCATTCGCGGGATATTTATAGAACGTAACGCCGTATTTGCCGCCATCTTTCATGGTGAAATGATACGTGCTCAGCACCTGCGAATAATCAATCCTCGGTTTAATCGAATCGGGTACATACTCACCGACGGAGATACGAAGAATACCACTAAGCAGGGAAATGACCGTCGGATCGTCCGGCTTGAATTTCTTCCCTTTGTCGGGGATAACTACCCATTGGGTATCTTCGCGGGAAATGGTGAAACCCCCTTTGTTGTCGGGGAAACTTCCAACCAGTGATTCGCAGGAGTCCGAACTGAATACAAAAATTTTCCGGTCACGCCAATCGTCGGGATTCTTTACGATGCTCGAACGAATTGCACCCTTGACCAGATAAACTTTATTGTCATCGGGCTTACGCATGTGGGTATGACGCCACGTTGGCCCCAGCGAACCAACGATAAACTCGTACGTCTTCGCGGCGGTTTTGACGGTGATGTGGGCACCGTTTACATCGTCCACCTGATAATCTTTGAATTTCGCCGGATCGTCAGTAACGACATATTCCACTTCAAGGGTGTCGAATGACTTGAGCAACTGTTGAACCGCCCACTGTTGAACGTCGACGTCCTTCGGTTGCTTCATCCGCCAGTTCGTATCTTCGCGCCGTAATACGACGTTGTTGTCTTTGGTTTTGATGCCGACTTCCGTCACCTTCGCACTATCGATGGAGAGGAAAATCGCATCGGGGCGTTCCACGCTTCGGTCCTGCATGAACAACACAATCGATATGATTGCCAGAACGCCGAGAATTATGAGCAGCGTTTTGTTGTTCCACTTCATGCTTTTTCCTCCCACACTGTCTTACGCTTCGATGATTGCCAACGCCAGATACCAAATAAAACCAACAACGCCACCGGCGATAACATCAATCCATACTTGATTGCGGATTTACTTGCCGGAGCCACTTCCGCCAACGGGCGGGTGGTTGCGTCGCGGGTGCGAATTTCCAACAGCGACTCATCCTGCGATAACCAGTCCACCGTGTTCAAGAAAAACGCACGGTTGGCGGGATTTTGGAGATACCCGTCGGTAATGAAGTTACCTTCGCCAATTACTACAACACGGGTATCCTTCGAATCTTTCGGATAGCTTGCATCGGCTAACGGCCTGTTTGCAGTGCTATCGAATGGAATCGAATTGGTCTTGTAATAGGATGGGAAGCGACCGCTAAATGCTACGGCGAATGCGAACGGCCCTTCGACAAAATCCTTCGCGGTATGCCGCGCCAACGGATTGATATCGTACCGTCCCCGTTGCTGCATCGACTTGTTCGATGAACGGGCAATGACCTGAACCTTCAATCCTTCCGATTTCGCGCTTACCGTATCGACGGAAGAGGGAAAATAGAAATCGAGTTCCTGTAAATCCTTCACTACGGGCAACGATTTATTCAAACCGACGGCTTGCGGGAAGAAGGGATAATTGATTTGGTTTTGGAACATCATGAAGCCCTGTTGCTGGGTTACCATGATGTAACCGCAATGGAAATCCCCAATGAGGTTGTCTTCGACTCCAATTCCGATTCCCTTCAACCATGCAAACAACTGGTTGTCGACGCGGGCTGCGGTGCCTTGGCGCAAATCGGGATTGACACGACCGGCGGCAACTAATAATTTACCGCCCTTCATGACATATTGGTCAAGGTTAAAAATCTGCTTGGCATCGAACGAACCGTTCGGACGAATGATTGCCAATAGGTCGATGTCGGACGGCACCGGTTGCGATAAGGTTACGGGACGGGTCTTATAGCCCTTTTCCATCGCCCCCTGCAATTTACGCAAGTCGGCTTGATCCTCTTCACGGTAACCGCCGCTCCACTTTGCACTACCACCGTCGGACACAAATCCGATGGTCGGTTGTTTTTGAAGCGTCAGTTTGCGAATCGTGATGGTCATATCGTATTCAAGATTCGAAGACGATTGAATCACCGGCATGGTTTCGCGTTGGTCGCCGTACAGTAGAACCACTCCCATATACACCTTACGGGCTTCGACGCGGTCGTTCTGCATGATGTCGACCTGCACCGGCGGGATTTGGAAATTATTCGCTTCTTTCTCGAGTTTATCTTCCGAACCCGGATCAACGAATTGGTATTCCAATTTTCCCTTGCTGTAGGCCTTGTAATCATCGAGCAAGTCGCGCAGATATTTTTCATTCTGGTTATATGGCGACGGCAGGTTCGGTGAGAAATAGGCCTTAATCATCAGCTTCTTATCAAGTTTGCCGACGGCATCCTTGGAAGCTTTCGCCAACGTGTACACGTGGTACTCGGTTAAATCGAGCCGCACGAAAATCCGATAGGCGACGAAATTTGCGACAACGAATATCGCGGCGATAAGTACTACCCGCATCCACGGGCTTTGCTGTTGTTTCGCGTTCATATTATCGTTTCCGTCCTTCCAGCACCGCTACCGACGACGCCAGCATAACGACAATCAAGCTCAAGTAATAAATGACATTCCGGCTGTCGATAACGCCGCGCCCGATATTTTCGAAATGGAAGTCGATGGCAAGGTATTGCAACACACCCCCGACTACCGGTGGGACATACATCAACACTTTATCGAACATCCAAAAGAGAAATGCGATGGCGAGACCGACGATGAATGCAATCACCTGATTTTCCGTCAGCGAACTACCGAGCAAGCCAATCGAAAGGTATGCGCCACCCATCAGTAACAATCCGACGTAACCGCCAATCAACGGGCCCTTGTCGACATTTCCGAGGAACACAAGGAAGATGATAAAGGGAACAGTGAATAAGAGCGCGGTGCCGAGCAGAATTAGCGACGCGAGCCATTTACCAACGATAATTTCTTCGTCGCGAATCGGCATCGTCACCAATAATTCTATCGTACCGGTTTTCTTTTCTTCGCTGATTAACCGCATTGTAATTGCCGGAGCGAAGAACATGAAAATTAGCGGCGCGATTTGGAAAAACACGCGCAGGTCGGCAGTACCGGACAAGAACAGATTCGTCGAAACGAACCATCCCGATACCAACAGGAAAACTCCTATCACCACATACGCGATAGGCGAATTGAAGTAGGTCTTCAATTCCTTTCTCATTATGGGAATAACATTATTCATATTTCACCTTTATGGGTTATGGGCATTGGGCTATGGGCAATAGGTAAAAAAATGCGAAAGCTTCTTTTCCTATTATCCCGTTACCCGTTATCCACTGCCTATGGTTATGCCGCTTTACTTTGTGTATCCGTTACATCGCGTGTTAGCGATTGGAAGACGTTTTCGAGCGATTGTCCTTCGCGCTTTAATTCGACCAACGGCCATTGGTTCTTTGCCGCCGCCATGAAGATATCGTGCCGGACGTCTTTCCCTTCGCGCCCTTCTATCCGTAACTGCCAGCCACCGCCGGGGACATCACCGACTTCGCGTACGGTTGCGATTCCCGATTGCTGGCGGAGGATTTCAGTCGCTTGCGGTACCGGCAATGCAAATTCGACCGTTACCAGATTTGAACCGGAGAAGCGACCGACAACGGTTTCCGTCGCACCGTCGGCGACTATCTTGCCGCGGTGAATAATTACGACGCGACCGCAGGTCGCCTCGACTTCAGGGAGAATGTGGGTCGATAAGATTACGGTTTTCTTTTCACCCAACATTTTAATGAGCGAGCGGATTTCGATAATCTGATTGGGATCGAGACCGACGGTCGGTTCGTCAAGAATTAAAATTTCGGGATCGTGAATCAAAGACTGAGCGAGACACACGCGCTGACGAAATCCCTTCGATAATTCACCGACCCGCTTATGCACCATTTCGCCAAGGTTGCACACTTCGACCATTTCCCTGACACGCGGCATTATTCTCGATTTCGGCACACCGCGCAGTTCCGCTGCCATCTTGAGGTACTCGACCAAATTCAAGTCGAGATATAGTGGTGCGGATTCGGGCATATAGCCGATTTTACGGCGGACTTCGAGCGAATGTTCGACGACATCGAGACCATCTACCGTTATCGTTCCCATCGTGGGAAGCATATAACAGGTGATAATCTTCATCGTAGTCGTCTTACCCGCACCGTTCGGCCCGAGAAAGCCGACAATTTCACCTTTTTCCACGGTGAAACTAATGTCGTCCACTGCGGCGAATGTACCGTACTTTTTCACCAGATTGGTAATCGTAATCATAGGTCTATCCCGTACTTGTTGGGTATCGCAGACCACGGGGTCCGCTGTTCTGTCTTATGGGTTTTTTTTATCAGCCGGTAACCTGAATGGTTACAGCACCTACTTATCTAAGAAGATTCTTTACCGACAATCGTATTCACACTTCGCTGAATCGCTTCCACTTCCGGCATATTTTCCACAAATAGCTCTATCAACTCCGGGTCAAAATGGATCCCTGCACTGCGTTTTACCATCTCGAGGGAAACGTCATTTGAATACGCCGGTTTGTATGGGCGTTCCGTTGTCAATGCATCGAATACATCAGCCACCGTACAAATTCTCGCCAGTAGTGGAATCTCTTCCCGCGCCAACCCTTGCGGATATCCGCTGCCATCCCATTTCTCATGGTGATGCTTCGCAATAATTTCACCGACCTGAAGCAACTTGGAAGCGGAGTGTTTTAATATCTGCGCTCCGACCGTCGCATGCTGCTTCATGATTTCCCACTCTTCGGGCGTCAATTTACCCGGTTTGAGTAGAATTTCATTCGGTGTCGCGATTTTACCGATATCGTGCATCGGGCTTGCATGAAGCACCAGCCGCACATCCGACTTGTCGATTCCCTTGAGCCGTGCCAGCATTGCGCTGAATTGGCTCATCCGCATAATATGCCCGGCGGTATTGCTGTCGCGATACTCCGTCGCAAGCACTAACCGGTGAATCGTTTCAAGTTGCGCTTCTTCGAGCCGCCGTTCGGCATCCACCACATCGTCTATCGCGCGTAACAACAGTGCGGTGCGGTTCGCAACCGTTGCCGCGAGCTCTTCCTTGTGGTTCTTCTCGCGGTCGAGCGCGTGCTTCATTTTCAGAAGCGATGCCGTTCGTGCTTTCAATTCCGGCAATTCAACGGGCTTGGTTAGAAAATCATTCGCACCAAGCTCAAGCGCCATCAACCGTTCTTTCACACCCGCCAGTGCGGTAACGACCACCAATGGGATTTCATCGTATTTGGGATTACCGCGCACTTCGCGCAATAACTCAAATCCATCCATCCCGGGCATTGTCAGGTCGAGTAAGACCAAGTCGATATCAAGTTCGATTTTACGGCGCGCTTCGAATCCATCCGCGGCAGTCTCAACGACATGTCCGAGCGTCATCAGGTATTCGCGGAAGACTCTGCGGATTGCCGGTTCGTCATCCACTACCAGTATTCGAAATGGTTTGTCCATATCGTTATTTATTTACCCGCTCCTATTTCATCACCACCCGCGTCAAGATACGAACAAACTCATCATTCTTTAACGAAATAATATTCTGTCCGGTTCCCGAACTCACGGGGTAGGATTTTCGAAATCCCACTGAATTCGTACCGACGTTTCTCCTGCATGTAACTGGAGTTGTATCTGATGAGGGGGATATTGTGGATTTACTAATTTAACAACGACCGCTCCCGGAGCAACCGGAATAGGGTCGGCTATCGGCGTACTCGCCACTTTTACATTATTAATATAGATGTCCGCCCACGGTGAAACGGCCCCGATACTCACCGCTCCCACTTCCTTCCAAAGTTCGATATGATACCGCAACGTACTATCGGCGGCTATCATCACTCGTTTGCTAATCACGGGAAATTTCGGATTGGTAAAAGTCAGAACATGTTCACCTGCTGTCAACACAACCGGATCGCTGACCGGCAGCGTCAAACGGACGGAACCGGTCTCCATTACCGACCAAGGGTCGCTTGAAATGCGTAAATAACCATTACGAACGATTTTCTTTTCCGGTGGGACAACCGGAGGTGTGACGACAGGTTGGACTATTCCGGTAGTTTCCTTCGGCGGTTTTTTATTCTCTTCTCCGTTTGTTCCGGTCGCACTACCGGCCTTTACTGTCGAGTCGCGTTTCACCGGTGGGGACACATTGGTTGCCACTTTCACCGGAGCCGGAACTGAATCCTCGTGTTTGACAAAATTCGAATCGTTTTTGTGGTTAATCGGATGGCGCAACGTGTCGTTTTGTTCGGAAACAATTGTACTGGCGACATGCTGAAACATGTTGTGGAGGAACAACGCCACACCACCCAACATCAGCATCACGGCCCCCCACACCACGAGGGTTTTACCGCGCCGCAACGGGGAACGAACCGGTTTGGGGAGACGGAAACCCGCCGGGTCGGCGATATAATCTTTGATGAGGTTCGGGTCGTTCGGCCAATTATAGGTTGAAAATATCGCACGCAGTTGCTTTGTTACTTCCGATGCCGATGCGTAACGCTTGCGGGAATCTTTTTCCAACAGCTTGTAAACAAGACGGTCAATTTCCTGCGGGATATCCCGAACCTTCTGCGAGGGTTTATCGGGGTGCTTGGTGAGAACGAGATGCAAACTTTCGGAAAATGTCGTACCGGAAAAGATTCGCTCGCCGGTAAGCAATTCATAAAACGAAGCACCGAGTGCAAACAGGTCGGTGCGGGCATCGACCAACCCTCCGGTAATGGTCTCCGGCGCCATGAACGACGGTGTTCCTATCACCATCCCTTGCTGCGTTATTGAGGGGGAGTCTTTGAATAGGGCTAAACCAAAGTCGGAAATTTTTATCCGCCCGTCTTTGCTGATAAGAATATTTTCCGGTTTGATATCGCGATGTATTACTTCCTGATTGTGGGCAACTTCCAACCCTTTCAAAATCTCGAGTAAAATCAGTGAAGCGATTGGCGCGGGGATATTTCCACCGCGTTTGAGAATTTGGGCAAGGTTATATCCCTCCACCCATTCGAGTACAAGAAAAACGGCATCGGGTGACGCGCTGAAGTCGTAGATGTTGACGATATTGTCCTGCCGAACGCGGGCAATGACACGAGCTTCGCGTTCGAACCGGGCACGGATATCTTTTTCGGCGGCAAGCTGGGGATGGAGTTGTTTAATCAGAACGGGACGGTTGAGCGATGGCTGCCAACCGCGGTACACGGTGGTGACGATGGAACGCGAAAGAACTTCGAGTAGCTCATATCCACCCAATGTCCCAATCGGTTCTACTTTCGACGTTTGCTCCGCTTCAGACGTCAATTTTCCATTCGTTCAATTTATAGTGCAACCAGCGGAGTGAAACATCGAGAACCTCAGCCGTGCGTGTGCGGTTCCCTCCGCATTCTTCAAGTGTGTGAACCACGATATCACGGGTGTGATCTTTCATGGTACGGGGACGTTGCGAACCGTCGGCGGCCCGGGCAGGGAGCGACAAATCCTCGGCGCGAATAGTAGTCGGCGTCGATAGGACATACGCGCGCTCCATTGTGTTTTCCAATTCCCGGATGTTGCCGGGCCAATCGTATTCGATAAGTTGTTTCAACGCATCCGCGGCGATCTGCTTCGGTTTCTCATCACCGCTACGGGTAGCGAATTTTTTCAGGAAGTGATGAACCAACAAAGGAATGTCGGTGCGCCGCTCACGCAACGACGGTAACCGCACATACACAACATTCAACCGGTAGTATAAATCTTCCCGGAAATTTCCCTTTTCCACTTCTTTCTTCAGCGACCGGTTGGTTGCGGAAAGAATTCTGACATCGACTTTGCGTTCGACGGTGTCGCCGACCCGGCGCATGATGCCATCCTGTAAGACCCGTAACAGTTTGGTTTGGATTGAAGGGGATATGTCGGCGATTTCATCGAGGAAGAACGTACCACCATCGGCTATTTCCAATAACCCTTTTTTATCCGATACAGCGCCGGTAAACGAGCCCTTCCGGTGTCCGAACAATTCGGATTCGAGCAAGTTCTCGGAAAGGTTGCCACAAAATTGGGCGACAAACGGTTTATTTCTCCGCAACGAGGAGTAGTGCAACGCCCGTGCTACCAGCTCTTTGCCGGTTCCGCTCTCGCCTTCTATCAATACGGAAATATTGCTGTCTTTTATCTTGTCCATCAATTTGAAACATTCAATCATCTTCGGATGATTACCGATGATTTCACTGAATGCGTACGTGCGTTCGACTTCACTTTGGAGACGGACATTTTCGAGGGACAACCCCTGTACCAACCGTGCATTCTGGACGGCGATAGCGGCGATATTGGCAAATATTTTCAGGAAGTCCAGCGATTCCGGTGTAAACTTGGTGCGGTTCTGTCGTGAATCGAGATAAATCCCGCCCTCCACTTGCTCTTTTACGATAAGCGGAACGCAAAGAACGGAAGTCACCCGTTGCATGATGACGGATTGGGCGCCGGAAAAACGCGGATCAATCTGGGCATCGTGGGTAAGGATTGCCCCTTCACCCGACATTGCGCGGCGAACGATGGAACTTGAATATTCGAGTAAGTCCGCTTCGTCATCATCGTGTATCGACCGTGCAACCGCTACGCGAAAATCGCCCCCCTCACGGAGTACGATAAGTCCGCGTTCGGCTTGTACCGGAGCCAGCGCCATGTCCATAATCTTCGGTAATAATTCACCGAGGTCATGGATACCATTGAGCAGCGTACTGATTTCCAACAACGACGTGAGTTGTTCGCTTCGGAGTGCTTGCTGTCCATCAGTCGATGTGGTAGGTGGTGTGGTACTCATCATGATTGCATTGGTTTCATTGGTTAGTTACGGTAAACTGACAAGTTCTTGAACGTGACGAATTGCCGAATTCATCGACTTCTTCCACCGTCAGAAAATAATCGGCGGCGGGAAGTAGGTTGCGCAATGTATCGGAAGCAACTCGCGGCAAATTATCTACGGCATAGTACAGATGTTGTAAATCGGGAAAATAAAACCGGATCCGGTTTGAATAAGAGAATCCGTCTCCCTGACTGGGATTCCATGCGACTACGCATTGGCTGCGCCGTGATGAAGCCGTTTGTGGCAAAGTAGGGGTCGCGTTAAAAGTACGTACTAACGTAATTGTATTCGAATATGACTGTCCGGAATGAAACGGATTCGGGGGTTCATCGCTTGCTTTAAATTGAAGCGGCTTTCCCACTAAATCCGATGCCCCCCAACTGGGAAACAGGGTGTCGATTCGTTGCCATGTCAATGACGCAATTCTACCCAAAACAAAAGACCCATAGGGCGTAACCACGGAGACTGCAGAATCGGGCAGATCGCCTTGCCCGTCGAGGTCGCTTACTTTTGCATAATAACGGACAGCGTACTGATAATCGGGTTGGACATCGAACAGCGAGCGGACTTCACTTGTTACCGAAACCGAATCAAAATGGGGTATCGCATTTAGCTGTTTACTCCAAGTGCTGGTACTGTCGGATAAAATCTTCATTTGTGTCGAATCTTCGACAAATTGCGGACTGGTCAACCGCACATAATATTGTCCAATGGGAATATTTTCAATGGTGGCAACTCCATTGGTGTCGGTCAACATTTTCCGGTCATCAATCGAAACAGCGGCACCGACAATGGGCGCACCGGTTCGACGCAGGGCAGTTACCTGCAACGTCCCGTAGGGTGAGGGTGCGGGAGGAGGATGATAGCGGTCGCTGCCGGGATCGTTGGCGTTGTCGCGCAACGGATCGCCACAGCCACCCAAAAGTGCGGCAAGGAATATTCCCGCTAAGATTGTGCGTTTTCCAACCATCTTACGAAGATAGCGTCTAACCACCGTTATGACAAGTGGCAAGCGATTTTATACTCAGAGGGACAAACCTTGCGTTTGTAAAACTTTCAACCCGCCGATTGCGCTTAGTTGCGGCTTGTACCAAATAATAAAGATGGCTATGCCATATTATTTCAAATACAACATTCTTGCCACTGAAGTTTCACCGCCCGCCGATAATCTACACCAATACAATCCGCTTGGTAACGTCTCCGCATTCCACGTCACCCGATGAAGACCGGGAGACATCCTACTCTTTGCCAAAGTTTGTACTAACTGACCGGTGATATTAAAAATCTCTACTTTTGTGTCGGCACCTCGCGGTAATGTAAACGAAATCACGGTAGTTGAATTGAACGGGTTCGGGTAATTGGGAAGCAACTGCGCGTGCTGCGGTAATTTAGATGCAAGGTCATGCCCCTTCACACCGATTGCGGGCGCTAACTGCCGGAAGACACCGGCATACGCCATTCCTACGAACGGGCCGTTTAGCGTAACCGCTCTGGTTGGTGGCAACCCTTCGTCGTAATGTGACCACGTGTTAAAATTATTTGTTACGAAGACACCGGAATCAGAAGAAAAGTAAAAGAATCCTTCGACGGTGGGTTGCAGGGCATACGCGGGCTGGGTAAATCCGGTTTGTGTCCACGTATCGCCGCCATTCGTCGAAGAATACACTCCCGTACTGGTCGCGGCTAACAGATAGCCGGGGTTAGGTGTCGTACAAACCTGATAGACCGAACTGCCCGCCATCCCGACCAACGACCAATTCCTGCCATCTTCAAGGCAACGGTAGAGGCCGCTATCGGACTCAACGAAGACTTGCCAACTTTCGGGAATCATGGTGGGGAGAGTAAAAAGCGCATTGACTCGGTTCGGACAAGTCACCATGTCCGTCCAATTTATCCCGTCATTTGTACAACGTTTAATGGCTCTATTTGAAGTGGCGGCATACAGGTTTCCCATCGGCGCAGTGGTGACTGCAGTAACAGCGACACCAATCAAATCAGCGGAGTAAGACCAACCGAAATCGGTAGTACGAAGTAAGCCGTCATTCGCTCCGGCATATAATACACCGTTTTGGTCTATCGCCAACGCTAAAATATTAGTGTTAAGAGGACTGCACCTTTGCCAGATTGAATCGTTTATCGAAGAGTAAAAAATACCACTGGTCGTGCCGACAAAAATATTCGTGTCCTGCATAACAATTGTGAACGGATAGACGCTTGAGATACCGTGCGATTGCGTCCAAGTGGGTATATTCATTGAACTGTAAACTCCATCACCAACCGTTCCGACTAATATTTTCGAACTCAGATGAGTGACTGCATTTACGTGATAATCGGCAAAACCGATATTCAACCAAGCGTTATTCATTGCATTATTACGAAGGAGTCCTTGTGTCGTTGCCGCATAGACATCGGGAGTAATGACATCTATTCCATAACAGAATCCCGTAATAGAGCCAACTTGTGTCCAACTCTGACCCCAGTTGATGGATTTGAAAATTTGACTCCCCCCGACATACACCGTCGTATCGTTCCACTCCGTGTAATCGAATGCAAAGCAATTGAGAAAACTATTTCCGAAAGCGCCGGTTGCTGACCAATTATCACCATTATTGGTGGAAAGATAAACTGCCCCATAACAACAAGAAAACAAGTTGTTATTCGGAGCGACTCCCAATCCATAAAAAATTGCAGACGTTGGTAAACCGGAATTGATTGTTGTCCACGAATCACCATGATTCGTAGAACGGTAGAAACTTGAACTATCACCATCCGCTAATGCAAATACAACATCGTTGCAGTTCACTGCAATTCGCTCTACATCAGTTAGAGTGATTCCATTTGAAATCGGTAGCCAACCCGCACCGGAACTATTCCGAAAAACTCCATGAAATCCGGTTCCGGCATACACTCGAGACCCACTGGTATCAACCGCAAGCGAGATGACTGCTTCACCCAATAAACCGAAAGGAAGCCAAGTTCTGCCACTATCGTTCGAAACGAACACACCGCCATTCCATGTCCCGCAATAAACCGTACCGTTACGTGCTGTAGCAAAACAATTTACATCGCCCCCTTCGGGACCGCCGGTGGGCTCCCATAGCGGTTGCGAAAAGGAGAGAGTAAAAGCAATCAGAACAAAAAGCGGTACAAATATGTGAGACAGTTTCATGATCAACCCCTTCGCGTGTTAGATCATAGTGTGTTGTTGAGGATGATATCTTGAGGTAATGCTGTTTCTTAAACTACAAAAACGATTCGCGTTCGCCAACGATATTCGGCATTTGCCGAAATTTTTATCAGGTAAAGAGTTTATAAATCGCTTCGGCAGCGACCATATCGCCATCAGTGTCGGGGTCAGGTTCGGCGGCGAGGGTACGATGGGCAAACAGCGCCTCGAATGCCGGTTGCCATTCACCACTCGCAAGCATTTCGCTGTTCAACAGTTCACAACGGATGTGCCGTTTCATCCCGGCAACCAACAGCGGGTACTCACGGAAATGGGTACGCTCGGTATAAAGCATCGGTACTTTCGCAGAAATACATTCCGAGACAATTCCGTACCCCGGCTTCGATACCACAAGATTGGATGCCCGCAGTAAATCGGTAAACCCAAGACCTTTGGCGGCTAATTCCGAGTTATCAATTTTCCTGCCATTTCCAATCATCCCATTCAACGGTGCGGTTACGATGAATTCAATATTTTTACTCAACTCCCCTTCCGGCAATTTTACCGTCATCCCAATACCACCGAATGAAACGAGGGCAATCGGTTTCGTTTTGTCGATACCAAGTTTCTTGCGGACATCTTCCGGTTCGACAGTCGCACGGCGACAAATCCACGGTATTTCTTCCCGCACGGGAAATGCGGTCATATCGCCCGCGTAGGGGAGTTGCAACAACAAATCGGTCGTGCTGTACTGCTCGCGTATTTCTTCGACGACCCAACCGTATTCGGGATACTCTTCGACATATTCGCCGTAAATCCAGTCCCACGAAAAATTTCCAATGGCGACAGTCGGTACACCAAGCCAAGCCCCGAGCTCACAACCGAGTGGTGGCAAATCGACTAAAACTAAATCTACTTCAGTTTCTCCGAGTGCCGCTTTCAGTTGGTCGAATACGGCTTCCCGACCCAACACAAATTCGGTGTATCGTTCGAGTGTAAGTTTCGGATTCGCTTCGACGGCATCGGATTGGATGGTACCCAAATCGAGGCGGAGTGGAATAAGCCGGAACGTTTCGGTACGGAACGTATCGCGCAAAAACCATTCGGCGACGGGTGCGACGACGGTGAATACAAAGTTCGGGTCAAGGTCGAGCAATCGCTTGGCAACCTGCAAAACGCGGACAGCATGGCCGAAGCCGTGCCCGGTAATGCAAATAACGATGTGCCGTTGCCGGACTTTTATCGCCGCCCACCCTTCCGGGTGTGTCAGCGGAATTTCCCCTTCAATCATTTCTTTCCCATCTATCCTTTTGTACTACCCGTTCACCGTCTTCCGCATTATATTATAAGTGATGTTTTCTTTCCTCACCAACTTCATCACAACCTCAGGAGAGTATTATGACGAAAACGGAACAAAACCTACATGCCGCCTTTGCCGGTGAATCGATGGCACGCAATAAATATACCTATTTCGCTAAGGTAGCTCGTAAAGAAGGATTTCACTACATCGCGAAATTATTCGAAGAGACGGCGGATAATGAAATGCGCCACGCGAAAGACGAATTTACGATGCTTGGTGGCATTTCCGATACCGCGGCAAACCTTCGCATCTGCATCGAAGGGGAGAATTACGAAGTAACCGAAATGTACCCCAACTTCGCGAAGGATGCGGAAGCTGAGGGGAACAAGGAAGCGGTTATTCTCTTTAAGATGATTGCGAAAATCGAAGCGCATCACCGCGACCGGTTCGAAAAATTGCTCGCGATGATTGAAGCGGGAACGGTGTATAAACGCGAATCTCCGATAAAATGGAAATGCAGTGTATGCGGTTACATCCACATCGGCAAAGAGCCGCCAGCGGTGTGTCCGTGTTGTAAACATTCGCGTGAACACTTCGAACCGGCGGATATGGACGTCTGATGAACGAAGCGAAACAACATTTCCTCGCCGAGCAGAAACTGGCGATTGTCGGTATTTCCGCGACGAAGGGTTTCGGGAATACGGTTTATCGTGATTTGCAGAAAAAAGGGTACATCTTGTATCCGGTGAGCAAAACTGCGAATGAAATCGACGGTACAGCTTGCTACAAAAAATTGGAAGAGATTCCCGATACAATCGGTGGAGTCATTACCGTCGTACCGCCAGCCGTGACGCTCGATATCACGAAAGAGTGCGTGAAACTCGGAATCAAACGGATTTGGATGCAACCCGGTTCGGATTCTGGTGAAGCGATGCAGGTGGCATTCGAAAACCATATCGAGACCATCGTCAATTCGTGCATCATGATGTACGCGAAACCGGACGGTATGCACAAAGTTCACGGTTGGTTCACAAAGCTGGTCGGCAAATACTAATTGGTGGATGGTGAATGGTGAATAGTGGATCGTTAAATCTGTTCCTACTACCATCCACCACCCACTATCCACCATCCACTTTCTTTAACCTACAACCGGAGTTCACATGCAATCGCTCGGTGCAAAAACCATTCTCTTTCCCACCCCGGTATTATTGGTCGGTAGTTACGATATGCGCGGCATCCCGAACCTCATGGCGGTCGCTTGGGGCGGTATCTGCTGCAGTAAACCGCCGTGCATCGCCATTTCCCTGCGCGAAGCGACATACACCGACAGCAATATCAAATGGCATCAGGCATTCACCGTCGCTATCCCCAGCGCGGCACAGGTGCGGGATGCCGACTACATCGGGATTTATTCGGGACGCGACGAAAATAAATTCGAGACGCTGGGATTAACGGCGGTGAAAAGCGAATTAGTCGATGCACCATACGCGAAAGAATTTCCGCTTGTGCTCGAGTGCAAAGTGCTGCACACGATTCCGATTGGATTGCATACGCAATTCATCGGTGAGATTCTCGACGTGAAAGCGGATATGCGAATCTTGAATCACCGCAAAGAAATTGACGTGATGAAACTCGATCCAATGATTTACTCGACGACCGAGCGGGCGTACCGGCGGTTCGGCGAGAAGGTCGGCGATGCATACACGATTGGATTGAAGCGGACGGCGGAACCGGGGATCGAATAACGGTTACAACGAGTTGATGCGTTTATGATTTGGGGCGGGAGGCACGATGTCAATGAAAACGATTGGTGTGGTACCGACAATTAAGTTACTGCTAAAATTTATTTCACGGGTGATTCTTTTACTCGAAGCGCTGCTGATATTGCTCTCACCTTTTACCTACTCTGTCAAAGCGGAACCGATAGAATCGACCAACCAACAAGAGGCGCATGCGAAATGGGCAAAGGAGCGAAAAATTGCCGCCGCCGAGCGTCCGGGTGAATTTCCTCCGGTCACGACACAGTTCGATTTGGGGGAATTGTTCCATAAGGATGTGTTTTGGGGTGGGCCATACCTATTCAGCAAAATGTATGTCCGCTCCGATTTCAGTACCGTCTACACACTCGAACAATTTCAGTTAATCGAACAACACCGGTTGCTGTATTGTGATCCATACTATAAAGATTTAGCGCTGTTTGTCGATATGGACTTCCGCTCGAGCATCACCGATGCGCAAAAAAGCACACTGGCGAAAATGATGAAGCGGCAACTGGCAGAGTTGTATGAATTGGATACGAAAATTATTCGTACGGAAAAACGCTTTGCGTGGGAGTGGCTCAAACAAAATTTTATGGAGGACTTTGGTCAAGGAAATTGGCGGGAACAATTACTCGCCGAACGGAAAGTGCTGTTAGTCCACCAGACGGCGGAACGGCGGGCGGTGGTGGGAGTGGAAAAGTAAGTTTGAATTAGGTGCGAGTGGATTGAAATGGACGGGAAGCAGGATGTAGTATAGATTGTCATTACCAATAATTAATCAAAATTCCTTTTGAGTGGCTTTTTTAGTTGTTTTATTCTATCGGGTTGTTCGGGAGGTCAATAATGAGAGTATTAAATCTTTATGTCAATGAAATCATCATAAACGAACTAGAGGATTCGGCTATGATGTGCTCGACAATTTACAATTTTCAAAATGCTACATGGGTGAGTACTGATAAAGGTGAACGTGGGAAAAGAATTGGTCCAATAACGCTGCTCGATAATCTCTATGAAAATCGACACAAAGTGGAAAAAGTTAGTGTTAATGAATTTCATCCAAAAGAATTACCCATTAAAACTGTCCGGCAGAGAAGCACAATTTCTCTCATTGATATATGGTCAGTTGATCCTTATACATTATTTTTAGTTGTATTTCCCAAGAACTTCGTTGAAGATGTATTTTCATGCAAAAATAGAGATAATGGCCAGGAAATTGAGTTTAACCGCGCATCGAGTTTTGAAGATCGTCTATTCTATTTCAATATCTTTGGTGGTAATGGCGTTTCGTACCAATTGGATTTCAAAATTATGATCGAACAAAATCCAAAGAAATACCTCAAAGCGCTAACTTCACCAGAGACAATAGAAAAGAAACGATCTTTTTACAGGTATAATACTGCGATAGGCGTTGCAAACGCATCTGCTGAATTTTTACTGAAGGTTGCAGATTTAGCGGCCAAGATTTATACAAGATCGCCACATTAAGAGGCTTTAATGTTCGAAGGTATTATCAAAGCTGACGGCGTGAATACATCTGAGAAATATCTTGCATCTCTGTGTGAGAAAACCTTTCTCGCACTTTGGAGTTATCCTAGAGTATATAAAGATCAGGGTGGGGGAAAAGAAGTTTGTGATTTATTAGTTGTCTTCAAAAATCATGTAATTATCTTCTCAGATAAGTATTGTAAATTCCCCGAAACAAATAACCCACAACAAGATTGGGATCGTTGGTATAAAAGAGCGATTGTGGATTCAGCAAATCAATTGTATGGTGCTGAAAGGTGGATCAAGTCCTTTCCAAAAAGGTTATTTCTTGATCATTTGTGTACGAAGCACTTTCCTCTTGAAATTCCAAGTCCTGAAAAAGCCGATTTTCATAGAATTTTAATTGCGCATGGTGCAGCTGAGCAGTGTCGAAAGAGATTTCGTGGCGGAAGTGGTAGCCTTATGTTAGACTACATAAACACTGATGACCCACTCACCGAAAGAAGATCATTTACCATCGGTCACGTAAATCGGAGAAAAGGTTTTATACATGTTTTTGATGATACTACTCTCGATGTTGTATTGGAGACACTTGATACGATAAGTGATCTTACTGCTTACTTACTTGCAAAAGAGAGATTGATTAAAAATAAGTTTATTGTAACCGCGACTGGCGAGGAAGAGCTGATGGCTCATTACTTGATGAACATAAACAAAGACGGGGAACATGATTTTGTAACACCAGATGATTTCAATGCTGTTTCTTTCGATGAAGGATTTTACGCAGAATTTGAAAGCAATCCACAGAGAATAGCACAAATAAGAGAGAACCAAATTAGTTGTTTGTGGGATGACTTGATTGATAGAACCGCAAAAAATTTATTGAATGGCAAATTAATAAAAGACGAAAAAACTGGCTTTTCAAATATTGAACAGATGCTTCGTGTTATGGCGTCCGAAAATCGAACTCAGAGACGAGGTATCATGCATAGCATTCAAATGTTGATTAAAAGTACTCTGCAAACTACAGACTACAGTGTAAAAGTGTTTGGGTATGAGAAATCACCGACTGTTTATGTTTTGATAGTATATAATTCTGTGCCATTCAACGCTTCAAAAGAAGATTTCTTGTTTTTCTTACAAAATTGCCTAAGTGCTTATTGCCGTGTAGCGAAAACAAAATTTCCAAATGCTTTGGATATTATTGGCATAGGTTTAGATGGAACAGATGCAGATAATACATTTAGAGAGAATTTTGTTTATTTGAATGCAAGAGATTGGAGTAAACAAGATGAAGATGAGGCAAATAAGATGAGTCAAAAGTATCGAATTTTGGTTGAGCCTAAGATTAGCAGAAGTAGCGCAAAGGATTATCCCGATATTTAGTGTCTCTTAAAATCTCCTCAGCATTTCTCCACCTATAAATCAGAATTCTCCCGATACCCGTAACTCCATGTTTTAGCTACCTTTTATACTGGGGGAGCTTCAATAAACACCTTCGGAGGACTTCATGCAATTCGATACCGGAAACACCGGATTTATGCTTATCGCTGCCTCACTTGTCATGATTATGACACCGGGTTTGGCGTTTTTTTATGGCGGGCTTGTTGGACGGAAAAATGTCTTAGCCATCATGATACAAAGCTTTGTATCGATGGGCTGGACTACTTTCATCTGGTGGGTCTGTGGTTATTCACTTGTCTTCAGCGGTGGTGAAGGCGGTGTAATCGGCAACTTTGACCTCGCTTTCTTAAAAGGGGTTCACCCCACGGACGTCATAGCCGCAAATGGTGTTCCCCTATTAGTGATGTTCGTTTACCAAATGATGTTCGCAATCATTACCCCCGCCCTTATCACCGGTGCTTTCGCGAACCGGATTCGATTCGGGGCATACATGATTTTTCTCACCCTCTGGCTGTTCTGCGTATATTTCCCCGTAGCCCACATGGTTTGGGGTAACGGACTATTTGCAAGTTGGGGTGTGTTGGACTTCGCAGGTGGTACGGCCGTCCACACTACTGCTGGTTTTGCCGCGTTGGCATCTGTCATATACGTAGGAAAGCGTATCGTAAAGGACAGGGGTCCCCATAGTATTCCATTAGTCGCACTCGGTACGGCGTTACTTTGGTTCGGATGGTATGGTTTCAATGCCGGTAGCGAACTGAAAGTTGATAGCGTTACTTTAGTCGCTTTCGCAAACACAGATATCTGCGCATCGGTTGCCGCCATCACTTGGTTATTTATCGCTTGGATTTTCGAGAAAAAGCCAAAGTTTGTCGGTCTTCTTACCGGTGCGGTAGCAGGCCTTGTAGCAATCACCCCCGCGGCGGGTTATGTCCCCATCAGCGCTTCCGTAGCCATCGGCGTGATCGTTAGCGTCATTTGCTATTTAGCGGTTGCTTTCAAAAACAAAATGGGATTGGACGATGCGTTGGATGTATGGGGCGTACATGGTATGGGCGGTGTAGTCGGTTGTATTTGTACCGGTATTTTCGCTTCTAAGGCATGGAATGCCGGCGGGGCCGACGGTCTGCTTCTTGGTGGCACCCATTTCTTCTTAATGGAAACGCTTAGCGTTCTGATCACTGCAGTTGGTGCCTTCATATTCAGCTACGGTTCCCTATGGCTTATCGACAGAGTCACTCGAGTGAAAGTATCTGAGAGCGAGGAAGAAGCTGGGTTAGATTCCAGTTTACATGGAGAAGAGGCGTATGAAGTTGCATAACATCTTCTCTTCGGTTACCGTTGTTCTGATGATTGCGGTTTGTGCGATGGCGACATCCACCACCCATATCTGGGGACCATCTACCGATGTCCAGTCGTTCAATCTGTGGCATATCACGGCGGATTGTTATCAACCCGTGCAACTTGATAAAGATGCGAACGGAATTGGTACACGCCTTTCACCCGTCACAAATCTCGGACTGACAGTAGGTGTACTTCCATTTGAAAAAGTGCAAATGGAAGTCGGTGTCGACCACAAAGCGGGATTTGGCTCGCTCGATACCTACCCGATGTACGGCAACGCAAAAATCGGTATTCCGGAAGACGCATTTGGAAAAGGTTTTCCTTCGCTCGCCGCGGGTGCATTCGACCTCGGCACGAAAACAGACATGACCGATTTCAATGTGCTATATGGTAAAGTCGCTAAAACCTTACCGGTAGTTGGACGTATTTCTGTCGGTTATTACAGCGGAAATAAGAAACTCTTGCTCGATAGCAAGGGTGAAAAATCCAATGCCGGCACGATGGTAGCGTGGGAGCGAACGATGACCGAGTGGAGTGATAAACTTTGGCTCTGCGCGGAATATATGGGCGGTAAGAGCAGTTACGGCACAACGAATTTCGGTTTTTCGTGGAAGTTCGCTGATAACGTCAGTATGCTCTTCGGATATGATATTATGAACGACAAGGATTTACTCGGAGCCGAAAATATGGTCACGGCACAAGTCGATATCGACTTTAAAATGATCAGTGGGAAGTAGCACAAGTAAAGTGTAACCCCATTATCCGCCCGAAATATTGACTCGGGTTGAAACAACTTTCATACCATCAATGTGCAGGTAAAGTGCCCGGCAGAAATGCCGGGCTTTTTTTTGTTGGCAGTTCTCGAATCGGATAAGGTTCAACTCACGCTTTGAAAATTTAGAGTCTCATACGCATTCCCCTATCATCCTATAAGTATTTTCCTGACAGGAAATTTGTAAACTTCTTACGCCTTTCATATATTAACGCTCGGTTCTTTTACACACGCGCAATTTGCGCATTGTGTTCTACTCCATTATCGGTATTCCTTCTTTGGTTCTTTCTGACCTATCCTATTATGAAAATATAGCTTACATGCATTTTCGGCTTGCCTAAGCCGATTTGTTGTAAGCTTTCGCTTTTTTAGACCGGGTCAGGTTTATATCAGGAAATTCCCGATACCATTTTCAGTATTGTTTCAACTCACCTTCCACACTTAATCCTTTCAACGACAAGGAGGTCTTCCGTGGTTAACTTCGATACCGGCAATACCGCATTTATGCTCGTTGCCAGCAGTTTGGTCATGCTCATGACACCGGGCTTGGCATTCTTTTATGGCGGTTTAGTCGGCCGTAAAAATGTGCTGACCATTATGATCCAAAGTTTCGTTTCAATGGGCGTTACCACCATCGTGTGGTGGGCGTTCGGTTATTCGCTCTGCTTTAGCGGCGGCGAGGGCGGCGTTATCGGTAACTTCGACAAAGCGTTCATGAATGGCGTTACCCTGAACACGTTATGTCCGTATGGTACCGGAAACATCCCCGAATTTGTCTTCATGGCGTACCAGATGATGTTCGCCATCATCACCCCCGCGCTCATCACCGGTGCCTTTTCCAACCGTATCCGGTTCGGCGCCTACCTCGCGTTTCTGGTGGGTTGGCTGGTGTTCGTTTATTTCCCGTTCGTCCACATGGTTTGGGGTAACGGTCTGCTGGCAAAGTGGGGCGTGCTCGATTTCGCCGGTGGTATCGTCGTACATAATATCGCCGGTATGGCGGCACTCGCTTCGGTCTTGTATGTGGGGCGGAGAAAAGTCGGTGACTCCATTCCGCACAGCATTCCCCTCGTCGCACTCGGTACCGGTTTGTTGTGGTTCGGGTGGTATGGTTTTAATGCCGGTAGTGAATTAAAAGTCGACTCGGTAACCGGTCTCGCATTCCTCAATACCGATATCGCGGCATCATTCGCCGGTCCGACGTGGTTACTGCTCGCATGGATATTCGAAAAGAAACCGAAGTTCTTAGGTCTGTTAACGGGTGCTGTTGCCGGCCTCGCGACGATTACGCCGTGCGCGGGATACGTGACTCCGACCAGTGCGGTCATTATCGGTATTCTCGCCGGTGTTATTTGTTACTTCGCAGTCAACCTGAAAAACCGGCTCGGTTGGGACGATGCACTTGATGTGTGGGGTGTCCACGGTGTCGGTGGTATGATTGGTATTATTTTCCTCGGAATCCTCGCCGATAAAGCGGTGAACCCGAACGGCGCAAACGGCCTATTACAGGGCGATTCGCACTTCTTCGGCATCCAACTTGTCGCGGTGGTTGTCTCGTCGATTTATGCATTCGGATTCACCTATTTGATGTTACTCATCATCAATATGTTCACCCGCGTTCGCACCAATGAGAATGAAGAAGAGCATGGTCTCGACGAATCGCTCCACGGTGAAAGCGCGTACGAGTACGAATAAAATCTGTTTCGATTACCGGTAGCAGGCGACCGGTGATTACAAGTGGGCGAGCGCGAGCTCGCCCCATTTTTTTGTCAATACAGCAAACGCTACAACCGAACCATTAATGCCGCATTTATCCGGTTTTCATGTTTGGAGAGGTCGGGACTCCAACCGGGAATGGTCGCACCCGGACTGCCATTGTTACCACCGGGAGGGGTGATACCGCCGGAACCGGCAAAGTACGGAACGTTTGCCTCACGATGGATGAATTCGATTCGATACGTAATGAACTGACTCGGCATATAATCGAAATTGAATGAACAATCCCAAGCCCGGAATTTGTCTCCGGGGTTTTCTGTGAAGTAAGGTGTACCCGTTGCCGCTGTCGCGCCGTTGATGGGAGGCAACAATACAAGATACCTACCCGGATTATTAATTCCACCGCCACCCATCGTTAGTGCAAATTTGTCGTGATCGAACCAAAATCGATTATAAACCATAACACCCGTGAAAAATTGCGAGTGCTTCGTTGAATCGGTGCTTCCGGAAGTTACACCGTCACCATTTTCCCCACCGGCATCCAGCGTTATTGAGAATGCGGCTTTACTTATTTTGCGATTTGGATTGTCATAATACTTGTATTGAACACTGTTGTCGGTATGTAGACGGGTACGAGCCGATAATCCGGCAGCGTCTAATCCGTAATAGTTGTTCGATACGAATGACCAGTCACCGGTTGGACGCCACAGCAGCTCAAACCCGCCACCCGGTGAGCTGTTATACATGTTGTATGTTTGGAAACCATTAACAAACCAATATTCAATTTTGAGTTTATCGCTTGGGAAAGTCTGGACACGAATGCCATTGAAAAACCAAGGCGTGTTCGCTGAAACATAAGACATCTGGTACACCCAGTTTTCATAGTTGTAGTAACTACATAGTCCGACATACGACATGAAAATTCCCACATCGAGATTAATTCCATGCCATGTATCCCAATGATAACCTCCGTAAGCTTCGGAGAGATAACGATACGCATCGTCGGTTTTCCATTGGCCACGTGAAGGGCTCGCATCGTTGCGCGGTGTCATGGTCGAGTACATACCAAATTGAGTCATTAGACGGCCCCGGACATTCTGGTAGTGAAAATCACCGCCGATGCCAAGTTGTTCAACCTGCATTTCACTCGTCCGTCCCGAATTCGTCGAGCCGACCAACGTATGATCCTGCGGATGAGCGAAATCATACACGTAATTTCCGTCGTAAGTAAATTCACCGGTGAACATCTTGCTATCTAACGGAAAATCGGTCTGCCGACTATTACCATTTAACCAACCAAAATCAGCAAATGCAAACGGGTCGCTTGCTGGTTGAACACTGTCCGGCTTGGATGGCGCAGGTGTTGGCGTTTGGGCAAATAAATTTTGTGTGCTGAAAAGTATAAGTGCGAATACAGTAACAATTTTGGTTAACCGCATACTTCCCTTTCTATTATGGTTACTGATAAACTTATCACGATTCGTGTAAAGTGAACATACCGAACAGTATCGAGTTTGGTAAAAAAAGTGTAAAAAATAACCGGAAGCGAAATTTAGAGTTTTGAAAAGATGTCAAGGCGGATTGTTAAGGATTCGTGTCTTTATAACTTGGTAAATTTGTTGGGATTATGTTGCATTCACATGGGTTACGTATTTAGATTCAATAGTGCCACTCTTAACGGAACGGCGCTACTACTTATTTGGAGAGGGGATGCGTAATAATTACCGCGTCTTGGCGTTTATCGTCGTAATCGTGATGTTCTCATCCGGTTGGACGGAAAAACCGAATGCCAGGACCTATTTTAACACGTTTGAAAATGAAAAAGTCGGCGCTTTACCGCACGGCTGGTGCGTCAATGCGAACAATCCGCGCGAGGTGCTCGCCGATTGGGAAATCATTACCGATTCGACTGCCGCAAGTCCGGTACGCGAATTGGCAATCACAAAAATCAACGATGTGACCGGCAGGCAATACAATATCTGCTGGAATAAATCACTCACGTTCCTCGATGGCGAATTAGAAGTAAAAATCCGCGCAAATTACGGCGAGACCGACCAAGGGGGCGGGTTGGCGTGGCGCATCAAGGATCCGGCGAATTACTATTTCGTGCGATACAATCCACTCGAACATATCTGCCGGTTGTATTATGTGAAAGCGGGAGTCCGGCATGAAATGAATACAGCGTATGATATTCCGGTTTCATCGCGGGAGTGGTTCACGATGAAAGTCGAGCAAAATGGTGACTCGATAAATTGTTATCTGAATGATAAAAAATTGATTAGTGCGCGGGACAATATGTTTCCTGATAAAGGGGCAGTGGGGATTTGGTCGAAAGCGGATGCGGCAAGTTCATTCGATGATTTTAAGATGACGTGTTACCGGTAGTCGGGTAGCACCGGCGTCCCGCCGGTATCTTTTTGTAGGGGCGCCGCCATGCTGCGCCCTTTCTTTTTTTGGGGTACCGCAGACCTCCCGGTCTGTCGTTTTTCTTTAACCATCCACCACCCACCATCCACCATCCACTATTATTTCAGTAGCAACAACTTCCTTGTCTCTTGAAAATCCCCCGCCGACAATCGATAGAAATACTCCCCTGACGCGAGATTCTTCCCATCGAATCGAACATGATGTACACCTGCATTTTGCGGTGTGTTGATGAGCGTGGAAATTCTTCTCCCCAATAAATCGAAGAGCTCTAATTTTGCGATACCGGGTTTGGGAAGGGAATAGGAAATTGTGGTGGAAGAGTTGAATGGATTGGGGTAATTCTGATAGAGTGCAAACGTAACCGGAAGGTGATCCGGTTTCAAGGATACAGCAGTCTCTTCTGGTAGTAAACTTAATACCGATACAAAACAATCGCCATCTGTGCCACCACCATTATAGGATGTGTCATATGCACTCGAAGTTGTGGGATAATGTAAACTGGAAGTCCAACCTACGATAACAACATTTCCATTTTCCATATTAGCCATTGCCGCAGGCTTATCATTGCTTGTGGAACCGATATAAGTACTATATGCCAACTGTGAAGTTGATAGATTCAGTTTCGCCACAAAACCACCATAACCCCCATTAAATATTGAATCGTATGCGTTCGATGTAGTGGGAAAATTGTTACTAGTTGTTTCTCCAGCGATTGTGCAAGTTTCCATTGTGTCCACAACAATTCCACAATCTCCGTCTAAGCCTGTGGTACCGAGAAATGTGCTGTATAGTAATTCAGAACCAGTGGCATTTAGATGAGAGATAAAGCAGTCGTATCCACCATTCTGCACTGTATCATATGCACCTGCTGTTACAGGAAAGTCGGTGCTGGCGGTAGTACCGGCAATGTAAACGCCACCGTTTCTATCTTTAACTATCCCTGAACACGCCTCCTCATAAGAACCACCCAGAAACGTGCTATAGATAAGCTGAGAACCTGTGTTATTTAAATGTGCAACGAAGATATCCTGCCATCCACCATTGTAAGACCGATCATACGCGCCTATAGTTGCGGGGAAATCGGTGCTGTTGGTTGTACCAACAAAAATAAATCCACCATAACCATCGGTAACACCTGCACCCACAGCATCGGTTAGTGAACCACCAATGTAAGTGCAATACGACAAAGTGGTCCCTGCATTGTTCAGGTGAAGGATAAATCCGTCAGCTCCACCGTTCGGTGTAATATCGTATGCACCAGTCGTTACTGGAAAGTTAGTACTATTAGTTTGACCGGTAACAAAAACACTTTCGCTGCTATCTGTAACGACATTTGCAAAATAGTCTTGACCCGAACCTCCGATGATTGCACTGTATAGTATTTGCGAGCCGGTACTGTTCAAGTGAGTAACAAAACCGTCAGCACTACCACCTGCACCAAATAGGTGTGTGTAAGGAAAGTCATTACTAAACGTATAGCCTGTAATGAAAACTCCACCTTGCCTATCTCCGCATAATGAATTGAAATAATCGTCTTCATTACCACCGAAATAAGTGCTATAGAGTAATTGTGAACAAGTGCTATCTAGTTTCGTAACAAAACAATCTTCAATCCCATTGTTCGTGGGAGAAATCGCACCGGTTGTAGTCGGGTAGTTCGTGCTGTTTGTTCCGCCACCAACAATGATGTTTCCTGCAGGATCGACTGCGACACCAAGCCCTAAATCGTCTCCCGCTCCACCCAAGTACGTACTCCCAATCAACGGATCAATTCTCAGTGTATGTTCTTTCTGATATCCATTCGGTAGGGTAATTCCAAATTCATTTTTGTTCTCGATTTCGAATTTTGCATCGACTTCACTTCGTGCACCACCGAGTGATATTTGATACACTTGCGGCAATGCCGTCCGTAATTCACCCAACGATGTCGGCAGTTTCAGTTCTTTTCCTGTGTTTGATTTGTCATTGCGAGGATCGGACGGCGCAACCGTGTGCGCCGGTAGAGACGTGGCAACCTCAACTTTTCCTTTTTCCCCGAATCCCGAATCCTGAATCCCAAATCCATCTAACGACATTTCTCCCGTTAACCCTTCGCAACTCATCCGAATCTGATTTGGATCGGCTCCGGGTTGGACAACAAAATCGAACTCGAGTTTTCCATTCTCTTCATACCACTCAATATCGATTCCTTCCCACACATCGCGATACACGATATTCATGTAGTTCCGGCAGTTTGGTGCCCACTTACTCGAATCATTCCCCAAGAAATAGTTGTTGTGCCATCCGAGCTCGCCGGTTGCTTCTACTGTAGGGGCATATGGCGATACGCCCGCGGGCGGGCACGGTGACCCGCCCCTACCCAAATCCTGAATCCCTGTTCCCAGAAACTTAAACTTCAACGCGTGTGATTTAATCGGATACCGTACCGGATGTCGTCTCATCATCTCCGGTAAATCACGCTCCGATGGCTCAACCGGCAGCGCCGGCTGCGTTTTATCCTCGACACAAGTCAATAGTGTCACTCCATCCCGTTCGAGGAACCACGTCATACCATTGCGGGTATTGCATTTGTAAAGGACGCGAGAGTCCCATTGGCCGCGGTTCTCCGTGAAGGAGAACGGTGAATGGTGGATAGTGGATGGTGGATGGTTAAAAGAAAAAGATAAAGATACCGATACAAAAAGAAGGGCGAAGAGGGATAGAAGCGATTTGCGGTAAATCATGGTGGCTCCGGGTAAGGAGAATCGAGGTTGTCAGCGTATCAGTTTTAATATACACACAATGAAGTTAGAATCGGAATAGTTTTTGCACCACCATCATTTATTTAAAAATATTCGACGTCAATATTTTCAATCATACAAAAAAATAAGAGTATCTGTTTTCGACACGACATCAATTTTCAAATCGACAACTATTGTCATACCAAAGCTACCAGTTTCGTTTTGTGGTCAATTCCATTCATTCCTTGTTAGACGACTCGTTAGCACTCCCGTTAGTACTCTCGTTAGACGACTCGTTAGACGACTCGTAAACCTTTTTTCCCTTATTGCGATTCAAAAAGAAAGGGCGTCCACCAGCCAGTGGATGCCCCTACAAAACCCAATACGGCGTGGACGCCGATGCTACCCGATAGGCAGGATAAATCCTACCCTACGGCACCAGCACATGCCAGTGGCGCGACCACCCCGTTACCCGTTCCCTGTTACCCGCTTATCGGGACGTGTTTTCCAACGGCGATGCAACCACAACCACTGGTCGGGAAATGCCCGTACCGATTTCTCCAGCCGCGCCGTTATCCGCGCCATCCCTTCCGTGACTGCCGCTTCATGGTCTTCCGGTAAGTCCGACATATCCATCCGCTCATACGTCACACGAAACGTTTGTCCAATCCGAATCCCTTCGGTGAAAAAAACCGGTGAACCGGTGCGGAGCGCAAACACCATCGCGCCGCGCGGTGTGCTGGCAAGCCGTCCGAAGTATGGGACAAACACGCCATCTTCATGGGCATCCTGATCGCACAGTATCGCTACCAAGTGGCCATTGCGTAGTGCGCGAAGTGTCCCTTTCGCCGCATTGTCGGTGCGGTTCACGATTTCGATACCACACCCTTTGCGCAGTGAATCCATCCGCTCTTCAATCAACCGGTTCGTCTGCGATGCGACAATGTAAGTCAGGGGAATACCGCTCAACGCCGTTCCCGCGCCCATCCACTCCCAATTACCGAGATGCCCCGACACGCCGATGACGCCTTTCCCTTCGGCGATTGCGGCGCGCATGACATCCAAACCATGAAATTCCATTAACGAATTGATATTTTGTGGATTTAACAGCGGTAACCGGGAAAATTCCGCAAGTGTTTTGCCAAACGAACGATATACCCCATTCACTATCTTCCTTCGTTCGGTATCAGACAACTCTGGTAATGCGAGGTTTAGTTGATCCAACGCCACCTGCTTGCGAATTCCGAGTAACCCGACTAAACCGCCAAGCCCCGCACCAACGCCGCGTGCGGCACGCAATGGGAGTGCGCGGAAGATCGCTTCGATGCCGCGGACGGCAAGCAATTCTAATTTTGCACGGGTCGAATTCAAACGGTGTTCCTGTGGTTATTGCGAAGTTGGTTTGACAAAATTATTTCTCGGTGAGTGTAAATACTTTATCCCATAAATCGTCGGGTGGATTCTCGATGTATTCCATTGCGCGTTGCAAGAATACTTTCGAAGGGCCGTCTTCGGGAAACTCTTTCAACGCTTCTTTGAATAATAACGCGGCGCGTTCGAATTGTAGTTTATCATAGCATTCGCGCCCTTCCGCGAATTTCTCCAGTACTTCGATTTGCTCTTGCAGCAATGGTTCAGTCGCTTCTTCGATTATCTCGAAAATTTCAACAAACTGGGTTTTTCCTTTTACCCGCACGCGGTCGAGAAAACGGTAATGGAACGCATCTCCCAAATCTTTCATCGTCTCAGCACTGCACATGATGCTCGTTCCATACATTTTGTTTACACCTTCCAACCGCGATGCAAGGTTGACCGCATCGCCCATCACGGTATAATCGAAGACATCTTCGGAACCCATATTTCCGACAATCATATCGCCGGTATTGATTCCGGTACGTGCAAACAGCGGCGGACGCCCTTCGGTAAACCACTTCACACGCAGATCGGCAAGTTTGCGTTTCATCTTTACCGCCGCTCTTGCCGCCCGCATGGCATGATCTTCAAAATGCACCGGCGCACCAAATTCCGCCATGATGAGGTCGCCTTCGTACTTGTCGATAATGCCCTCTTCGTTGAGTACTTCGCGGGTCATTGCCGTTAGGTATTCATTCAATAAACTGACGAGTTCTTCCGGTGTCGAGTTCTCTGAAATCGTGGTGAAACCCGCTACGTCGGAAAACAGCACCGACATCCGACGACGTTCACCGCCAAGCCGCAAGAGACCTGGATTTGCGATTAGTTCGCCGACAACTTTCTTAGGTACGTATTGACCGAACATGCCCTTGATTTTTGTTTTCTCTTTTTGTTCGCGCAATATCCGGCGGAAAAGCGTGACAACAAATGAAAACGAAACACAACTAATCGGTGCAATGAAATCGGCAATCAACCGCTGTTTGATGAACAACACTGTATCGATGGTTACGATTAACAATACCACGCTCACCATCGTAATAATCGAAAACCAGACGCTCTTCTTTTCCGTCCAATACCAAACCCCGAGCGACATTATCGTCCAGATAATAAACTGAATCCAAAAATTCAGCAGGTGCAGATAATTACCGGATAACATCGTTTGCAGTGCGTCGGCGTGTACTTCGACACCGGGTGTCAAATCAGAACGATTACTGAAATTGGAGAACGGCGTCGGTTTCAAGTCGTGCACGGCTGGCATCGAGTTACCAATCAGTACGATTTTGTCTTTAAAGGGATTGTCTTTGGCAAGTGCGGAGAGTGTTGAATCCATTCCGGGAGGTGGGGGTGAAATAAATAGTTCCATCCAATCGGAATCTTCACCGGGCGCCAAATCGAACTCGGCATCGTCCAATACCTGCGCCAAACTGTAGGTGCGGAAAGTGCCGACCGGCCCGTAGTAATTGATTTTTATTTGCTGGTCGTTTACGGTTTGGATGTGCTCCCCACCAATAATCACGCCATCATCCGCGACCTTAAGTTGATCGGGCATCATGGGGCCGTTGCGGAACATCAACAGCGATTTCGTCGCGAGTGACAAATAATTTTTGTTATTTACTTTGTAGATGGCGTTGTAATCGCGAATAATCCGATTGACGTCTTCTTCGACATTCACGACGGCAAAGGTCACGCCGGCGTTGGTAAACCGTTTCTCCGGCGGTAAAATATCAAATATCGGTTCCCGTAAAAATTTGCTACGCTCTTCAGTGATTTGCGCAGATAGAATCACATTACCGGCACGTTTCATCGCTTCGGCAAAGGCGATATCCCCTTCACTGTCGGCGGGAGCATCAAACTGAATATCGAATGCGATGACTTTAGCGCCTGCCGCTTTGAGGTTGTCCACAGCATGCGCCCAAATTCCGCGCGAATAGGGCCAGCGTTTGTTGATGGCACGGTCGGTATTATCATCGGCGGTGACTATTACGATGTCATTGGGTACGGGCTTGACGGGGCCGCGGATGCGGAAGCGGGCATCGAGGGAGCGGGCTTCTAATTCGTCGAACATATCGACGGAACGGAAAATTTCGCTGATATTCGCCAATACCACCCCAAGAAACAGCGCGATAAACACGATCCATGCACCGGACCAGTGGCTTGTTTTCGCGGTAAGTGGGGGCATTGAAATTTATCCTCGATTAGCCCGTGTTAGTAGGGTAATAATGAATGTAGATACTATGCAACCGATTGGCGCAATGAAATAAGGAATCAACTGGAATCGGGTAAACAACAGCGTACCGGTAACGATAACGACTCCCAACATCAAAACCAAAACTGAAGTGGATACCCAGATGCTTCGGTATCCCGCTATCAACACGACTACAATTCCTAAAATAGTCCAAATCGCAATTTGCAGCCATGGGTTTACGAAATGGTAGTATTTCCCGGAAAGCAGTGTTTGCAATGCATTGGCTTGTATTTCCGTACCGGAGGTTAGGGTTGACCTCTGGTTCCTGTCCGAAAACGGTGTCGGTTTAAAATCGTTATTGCCTGCCATCGAATTACCAATCAGTACAATTTTACCGGCGAACGGATTTCCGGCTTTTACCAAATTACTGTCGCCAAGTACCTGTGATAAATTATAGGTGGGAAACGTTTTCGAAGGGCCATAATAATTAATTAGGAATTTTTCGTCGAGTTTCGATTCAATTTTAGGGCCGCCGATGTAAATGTTGTGATTTACCACAATTATTTTATCGGATACATTCGGGATACTTCGATACAGAAACAACGACCACGCGGCGAGTGACAAGTAATTGCGCTTGTCTATCGTGTAAAATGTCCGGCAAACACGAACGACACCATTATTGTCCGATTCCACATTTACAAATCCGGTTTGCGCTCCGGTTTCGAAGAATCGTTTATCCGGTAAAATCACTACCGGGTCATTTTGCTGATTGTTTTTATTATTCATCCCCGCAATTTGTCCCGCCAGCACAACATTTCCCGCACGTTTAACCGCTTGCGCAAACTCTTCGTCACCCGCACTATCCGCCGGTGAATCGAATAATAAATCGAAGGCGATAACTTTTGCACCGGCGGCGTTCAGATTATCCACGGTATGCGCCCAAATTGCGCGCGAATACGGCCACTGCCGGCTGATTTCACGGTTGGTCGTTTCGTCGGCGGTAACGATAACGACATCGTTTGTTTCGGGTTTAATCGGGCCGCGTAGACGAAAGCAGGCGTCAATCGAACGGGCTTCGAGATAGTCGAATACATCCACGGTGGGGAATATTGCGCTGAAATTTGCCATAAGGATACCCAACAACAACCCTACGATGACTATCCATAAGTTCGTCCGGTTATTGGTATAATCGTTGTTGGATGTAGAGGACATTATTCCTTCAATCGAAGCGGGCGCGACAATGCTGCCGCGCCCCTTCAGTTGTAAAATTCCAGTGCGACGGTTGGGCCGCGCGAAAACCTACATTAAAACATCTTTTCCAAACGCAGCCACATGAATTTTTCATTCGCAGTACTGCTGCCGTTTGAGTAGTCGAACTTCGTGGAATAGAAGTCCATCTCCGCCCGCGCAGTGAATTGGTACTGGAATTGATATGCGCCACCAAGCGTATAGTTCAATTTGTTGAATTTGGTTTGGCCGGTCGTACTTTGCGAATTCAGACCCAAGAACGCCTGCAACCTATTCTGCATCCAGCTCTTGTCGCCACGGATACCATAGGTGCCGTATGTGGTGGATTGGTTGACATAATGACCCGCACCGTCGGTACCCGGATTACCTACTTTCATGTTAGAGATGGTAATCGTTGTAAATAAATCGGGTTGCCAATTCGTCTTCCAATTCAAATTCAACATACTTGAATTTGAAGCATTCGGACTTCCGAGCGTTCTTGTGTATTGATCATCGCGGGTGAAGTTATTAATCGTAAGCGAAACGCCGTGATCGTAATCCAACATGTGGAACGTCTTGGCAATATAGAACGACGTTGTTTTCAACTTTTCGTTCACCCGATTATCCGTAACTGAATCGAACGTACTAATATCGTTCTTACGCGAACCGTCGCGATACGAGAGCGAAGCCGCCGGCAAGTAATCTTCCTTGGGGAAATAGCTTATGTCGAAGTTAACGGTTCCTTGTTTTACGGTTCCATTCAAACTGTTGTTGTCAAGATTATTTTGCGCCGTTTCGTAACCAAGCGTCAGGAACAAGCGGCTGTCCATCAAGCGAACACGGTCGCTGATGTTGATACCCTTATCGTCCTGAATTATCGACGGCGAGCCGAGCGAATAGAAGGATGGTCCAGTCGAACGGAAACGGAACAACAAGAAGTTATTGAAATAATTCAACGAAGCGTTAGCCGTGTAAGCGAGATTGGTTTTCTTCGTCGGGTCGAGCGGCGCCATGTTTTGATTTAATACGAAGAAATTCTCGAAACTCTTCGGATCAAACGGTACCGACGGGCTACCCGGCAACGAATCGAAATCCTTCTTCGTTAAAGCACCTGGGCCGGTATTACGATTGAATAACGAAGCGGCAAATTCACCGCCCAACAAAATCCGACGTTTATCGAATGCGAGTTGCAGGTCGGTTCCGAATACGATGTTCTCAACCGGCATGACATGCGACACCGAGTCGGCAAGTTTAGAGTCCAAACTGGAACGGATATCCTGCGTTTTGACGAACGTCAAACCGAAGTGAGAACCATCCTGTGTACCATACCAATTACGGACAGTAGACAATTCCTGCCGATAGGCGGTTTCGCCGTTGGTATAATTGGGCAACGCACGGTCGGTTTGTCCGGTAGCGCCATCCAAATGGAATTTACCGGCATTCAATTCGAACATCACACCGCGTACCCGTTTTCCTGAAACTGTCAATGGCGTGTAATCGGGTTGGTTATCGCCTAATCCCAATTTCCACCAGCGCATACCCATCCAAATCTGATACCGGTCGCGCGGTTGTTCGTCACTTTTCTCTTCGTTCGAGATATAAAAGCGCCCGCCGTAATCGAGTTTTCCATAACGACCGTTGAAATCCATCCCTTCCCGCTGCCAACTGTTCTTTGAATTCGCCTGACCCGGAAGGGTTGCAACATCTTCATACCGTGTTTCTTCCCATGCATTTCCATGAAATGCAAAAGGTGTTCGCGCGCGTTCCACTTCTCCGGGAGCAACCGCTTTGAACGAACTAACCAACTGCGGGATTGTCAAACTTGTTTTGGTGTTTCCATTGATTCGAATGGTATGAGTTCCTGAGCGCAAATCCTTTGCGATATACGAAACCAATTCCGGTGTCAGGTTCGCCCATTTCGTGACCGCAGCGCCATCTACTTCCAAACGTGCGGTTGCGGCATCCAATTCACCGCCGATAATCGCTATCGACACGATAACATCTTCACTTGTGCTTTGTGGTTCTTCGGGATCCGGTGAAACCAACTGAAACATGACCGTACCGGCGGGAGCAGAACCCTCGGAACGAACCGAAACGACAAACGGGCCCGACGGCGCACCACCGGAAGACGGCGGCAGATATTCACGATTGCCGTTCTTCATGGTTATCGATAAGTAATATTCGATGCCACGTTCGGTAACAACCGAAGCCGGAATTTCACCGCGAAACACATTACCCGAAGCGAGCATATCGGCTTCATGGTATGCATCCTCGCCCGGCCTCCGATAAGCGACGATTGCATTAGTGATATCGCTTGCCGGTACGGATGTCGACATTTGTATCGAAATCGCTTGTCCGGAAACCGCAGTAGCAACGGGAGTGTGAACGATTGAGGGTCCCCCTTGAGCGAGGACGAGCGTGGTCAGAGCGAGTAGTAGTGAGAACCCGAATAACTGTCTCTTCATGTGTTTTCCTTGTTGGTTTCGGTCATAGTGAATAAGGGAGGGTCAGGGAAAAAAGAAGTAAGATCCTTTTTTCCCAACACCCGAGACCCAAAACCCTAAACCTATTCTTCGTATTCGATAAACAGGTTATGTTCGTTTCCGTCTGAATCACGGAACGGAATTCGAATTGTACGTGTCGCGCCCGTACCGTCCGGGTTCAGGATGCCGCCTTGAGTCTGACCGATGGTTAAACCATTGGGGCCGGAAACACCGGTCTGGCCGACACCGACATCTTCGGTATTGCCGTTTTTGTTGTTGTGTAAACTTACCACACCGTCGAGGCCGATAATCGAAGTTGTACCGTCTTCATTGACTATCGTCCACCACATTGTCCCCTTAACCGATGCCACCGAAGTCGGAGTGGAAATTCGGAAATTCGAACCCTTCTTCGTTACATGCGACCAGATCTCGCCGATGTTCGTATTGACTTGTTGATCCAGTCCTTTGTCGGTGCGACTTGCGGAAATCGTCAGTTCGGAATTCTCACGGACTTTGATTTGCGTTTTGTCTTCGACAAAAATCAGGAAGCAATAACCATCTTTTCCGGTCTTGATTTTATCGCCATCACTCAAATGCGTTGCCGCAGTGAGTGGAACCGATTGTTTCGCCCCGGATTTAGTTAATTCGACCGACCCTTTCACTTTGTAAGTGATTGCCACATTTTGCGCCGGTACGGCGAATGCGGAAACAGCGAGCAACACGCACAAGAGAAGGGCGAAAGTTTTAGCGTAACGTTTCATTTAAGTCTCCTTTATCCGTTGTTGTCGCTATTCCACACGCATCGTATGAATGGTGAAATGATGTGCGCTGAAATCCGGTAACATCGCAAATAATTGCTGTGCGGTGATTCGTTGATCGCCAAGATAAATTTCGCCGCTAAGTTGACCCCGCTGAATCATTTGCAATATCTGAGGACCATTACCATCGGTCAGCAATTGTTGTAAAGCGACCAAGAGCTGAGTCGATTCCGGCGTCATTGTCGGTGCAATCCGAAATACGTTGATTTCGGAAGCGACTTCGAACGGCCCATGCGAAGTACTGATGCTGGTCTTGACCTGCCACGCGTAATATTTACCCGTTTCGAGGGGAACTACGCCCGTTGAAGGATACTGAAAACTGGCACCGGTAACGCTTGCTTCGCAGTTTTCACGCGAATTAAGCGCTGCATCCGGGGTCTCTCCCGAATGAATTTCGGCGATTTTAATCGTGAAATTCGTTTGCGACGAATTCCAAACAAAGAACGGCAATGTGGACATTAACGGAGTATCACCGCGTGGATCGTTGTCAGGAAAACGCAGTGTTAAATATCCCATACCCAGTACGGTGAATGAACTTGGTACAGAACTGCCCAGCGCTAAACCACCGTTCGAAGGGTCGCCATCGTACACTTGAAAAGTGTAGGTATAGATATCGGCGGGAATCATGCCGGTACGTAAAATTTGCGTTTGATACCGGCTGGAAAGATTATCGGCGGCTTCCCAATTACCATGTGCGCCGGAAATGTTCAAGTTGGTAATAATCCATGGGGAAACCGAACCGAAAGACGAAAGGTTCAGGTTTCCAACGGCAAGTTGTTCACCCGCGCCGTTTTTTAAAGTTGTTCTCAACCAAGGATGAGCAATATTACCGTTGCTGTTGATCGTTATCTGGAACAATACCGGACCACCCCCCTGACGCAAGAGGTCAAGGTCGGATACATAGAATATTCTCGGTCCGAACAGCGGGTTCGGCACAATAATTGTTGGATTTGGTTGTGCCAACGCGGGCTGCAATGCGCCGATCATCACCGGCACAAGAATAGCAAGAAGCCATAAAGTTTTTTTCATAGGGGAAACCCTCCTTTCACGAAGTAATACTACCGGATAAACACTCAATACAATAATATTATGTGCATTACCCGCCTCTTCGTGGTGTTGACGGTCACGAGTGATATTTGACACCGGTCACTATTTGCCTTGTTGTGGAACTGAATCGAATCCGCAAGGCACATTGCATCTAATTGCGAAGATAGACGCAAGCACTGCTAAAAACAAGTAGATTGATAGTATTACGGTATTTTACAAAAAATGTGACAAATAAAGGGTAATCGGCGATAAAATAAGAGGGTACGATGATTCATACCCTCTTTTCTTCGGGTGTTGCATGGTGGAATAGTGCTAATGTTTGCTACTTCATCAGAAGCATTTTTTTTGTAATTAGCGCGTCCTTACAAGTTAAGCGATAGAAATAAACCCCAGAAGCAAGGTTCTTTCCATTGAAATGGATTCGATAGACTCCGGCATTTTGAGTCGTGTTGGCGAGTGTGGTTACACATCTACCAAGCAAATCATATAGTTCCAACTTTACTTTCGAAGATTTCGGGAGAGCGTATTCGATAGTGGTTGAAGAATTGAAGGGGTTGGGATACGCGTTGTATAAAGCGAATGTTCTCGGTAATTCGGTAACATTAGCAAGTTTGGGAATTCGCTTGGTTGCTCTCTTGATTAGCTTATCAAAAAGGTCTCGACGGCGGACTTGTGCTTGATTACGGTCTTCAATAGTTTCACCGCCCCTTTTGTTGGTCGTCGGGCGCAATAATTCCGATACCGTCATATCATAAGCGATTCGCAACGAGTCATCGCTGGTTCCCGTTGCAAGTATGGTGTCGCGGTAAGTATCGGCAGTTGAGAAGTCACCGACAGCATCATAGCCGTAACTGGCATCGTACATTTTATCCATTGCCAACGGTTCACCAACGGGTGGGAGGACCGGATTAATCTTCGACAACCGTTCCAACGCCGCACCGCCCGCCGCCGTGGTATCACCCGATTCCTCTAATGCCTGATTATAATAAGTGAGGGCGCTATCAGTCATTCCGGCACAGTAGAATATGTCGCCCTTCATCTCTTTTCCGCCACCTCCGGACATGTACTCGCCGAGGTCGGCACCGCATACATCTCCACTGCTTTGTTGACCAATTGTCCACCTTTTCGAGTCAGGAGGAAGAAAATAATTTATTGGCGTCGGGGTTCCTTCGAAGCGATTTAATGTCAGATCGATTGATTTATTATTCTGAGTCTGTTCCATGTAATAATTGACCGGATTACCGTTAACGATTAATAAATGGAAATCATTCTTGCCGTAACTAAAGATTGGGGTGGAGTTATCGATGAAGACTAATGGTAAGTATGCTACACCGTAAAAATCGTTTGCTCCGGCAATGGCATTTTCCTGATCGTAGAATGAGGGGGCGGCATTACCGCTCATTTGGACGGCGAAATCTTCATTTCCTTCGAAATGGTCACAAGTAAAAATGGGAGAACAGGCATAACAAACGACACCGCCATCACAACCCGTACTGCCATTATTGGTTATCATACAGCGGTCAATCCTTCCGAAAAGCGTATCCTTTGGATAGTCGTTCGACCACGATATACCGACTTTGGTATTTGCCGTAATCAGGTCGTCGGAAAAGCGGGCATTCGAATAAACGGAACTCACGCCATGGGAGTAATTCGTAACCGTGGTATTACTGACATGGACGCCATGGGTGCATTGCTCTATATAAATCCCGGTATAGGATGATGAGCCGCTACCTGCGAACGAGCAACTATCCACTTTTACATTACAGCCATTGTACAAGTCCATCGCATCGTCAATTTGCTGAGTAAAAGTACATTTCGTGAATAAAACCGGACTACTCGTGTTGTTACAGTCGAGATAGACACCGGTGGCCCCATTGGTGAAGGTAGAGTGGGTAATCGAAAGGGTATCGGAGATACTACTCGCGTTGATGGCAATATTGCACGTATCGAACGAAACGGAATCGAGTTTGACTTTCCCGCCGGGTTCAATGGCACAGGGGAGGTGGGCGAAGCGGGCGTGTTTACCAATAACTTTACCGCCGGGAAGAATCTTTATCACCGGAGCAATACCGAGGGTGCTGTCCCCTTGGAATAGTGAAATATCGGTTGGCTTTGAATTACCGTCCCGACCTAAAAACCGGATGACACCTCCATTATGGACAACGAACTGCCCGGAATCGGAGAAGGTAAAGACAGTTTTGACAGGGATGTTGAGGGTGTCGAGCGAGTCGACGGGGCAAATACCACAAATTGTTATCGGGTGTCCTGTAACCGCTTGTGGATCGAATCCGTGAACCAACAAGTTCATGGTAAAATTATTATTTACCGTATTTGAGTCATAACAGGGGTGGTTAACATTCCCAGAATCACAATATATGGTTGCGTTTATCGGATAAATACTATCGTGGCAAGTAAATGTAAACCGGTATCGGCACATTTGGTCTACGGGTAGACCATAGGGACGTGGTTCTGGTGATAACTGGCTTGGAAATACTGTTTCGCCTACAGCAACCCACGGGTACGTTTTTATTATCGTTCGCACATCCGTACCGGGTGCTGTGATGGCAGAACCTATATTTTGGATAAACCAATGGAAATAACACGTCTGTCCGGCAACAACCCGGTCAGTATCACTGAAATTATATGTGCTGTCGTCATTACAAACTACAAGTGTGTTCTGATGCTCCGCAAGAAAAAAATGTAAATCAGGTGCGGTAATAGTGATTGTGTCAATGTATGTATTATTGCTCAGACGAAGTTCTTCTAAACTGCTATCCGCATTCGTTACTACTTTTATCTCATGCGAACCTGCCGTTAGCATTGGCAACTTAATGCTGTCGCAGTAAACCATATTAATCATTAGCGAATCGGCATTCACCACATCACGATAAAAGGATCCGTCAATGTATAGTTTTGTGTGGAATCCAGCTAGGGCGGTAGCGGTACCGACGTTATGAACTGCAAAATAAACATAGGGGTTATCATAACTTCTACATTCAGAAATGGGATAGGGATGCCCAACATAGTTTGTATCGACAAAAACTGATTTAGGCCAAAATGAGGGGTGCCATGCACTTGTATGCCATGGCCAAGGGGCACCAAGAGTGTCGGTAAACGATAAATCGGGTATGCCGATCCAGTGGAAAGATTTTACGACTAATTCTACTGAATCGGGAGAACCGGAAACACCAGTGCTATCGGGATTGGTTCCAGACTGCAAAATCGAAATACGTGCCTGGTTTACGCGTCCACAAGGAGGTACGCCGGTGAATTCATTTTGCTGCATTGGTGTACCATTCGGATCAGGATTTCCTTGTGAATTTACTTTCACATCACCACCGCGAACTGGAATGGTATTTGTATTCGGACCAAAAGTCCATCGATCAGAACGGGTTTCGCCATAACAGTAAAAACTAACCGTATCGGGTTTATAAGTAAATTCGAAAGTGGAGTAATGGGTTGGATCATCACGGTGAAGCCGTTGTGCATAACCAGCACTATAAAGACTATCAATTCCATAAACCGGTTGAACCGCTAACTGTGACAATCCGACCGAATCGGGAAAACCAAATTTACAGAATTCATAATCGATTTCGTTAAAAGCATAACGCCAATTAAGTGTGTCCGAAATCCAAACACCGGGGTCGATATTTCTACTCAAGTAACCATATTCGGAAGTATTTGTAACTTCCCACTGGTACTTACCGTACCGAAAGGGTTCAATGGAGGAGATACTTGTTTGAAACCAAACAGTATCGTGGGACATTGCTTCGAGAAATTGCCTGCACCCAAGTGAAGCATTCAACCAAACTGGATCGTGGGGTAATTGTAGCCAACGGTGGTAATAAACGGTATCCCAACAAACTAATGAATCGTATTCCCTTCTAATATCAATTGGAATACTATTACTATCGGCGCTATATCGGTGTAAACTATCGCAAAAATACAGATTATGTCGTCGGACAAAATTTAAATGTAACGTATCGTTAGGATAAGTTCCGTGAACAAATACGGCAGAATCCGTGTCTCTATACCATGTTTTCTTCGTATTGTCATAACCATTCAACCAAGCGGTGTAATTGGATTGAGGAGAGTACGGAGTACCAATACCAACTCGACCAAAGTCAACAGACCAACTTTTATTGGAAAAAGGGATGGTTCTTGCGTAGGCAGATAACAGTGTGAGGAATACAAAAGCGACAACGACAAAATACTTGTACATTAAATCCTCCTGTATAAACAGGTTGTTATTGTTCGAAAAGAGCAGTATAGCTTACCACCCATAATTTGTATTCAGCTATTAACGGTTTGTTGGAAAGTGGCTTTACCGCATTAAAATCAATTTTCTTGTTTGAACATTTTTCCCGGCCATAAATCGACAAAAATAAACCCCGGAAGGGAGATGTTGGCCATCAAAATGAACGCGATAGAACCCGGCATTTTGTGTAGCATTAACTAATATGGAGATTTTTCGACCAGAAACATCATATACTTCTATTCTAACAGCACTTGATTTCACTAACGAATACACGATTGTTGTGGAGGAATTAAATGGATTAGGGTAGCTTTGAACGAGACGGGATTGTATGGGTAAAATTTTATCATTATCAGTTACAGAAGTGTAACCCGAAAAGTTTTGTATAAAACCATCTTCTCCTACAGCCCAACCATGAACAGAATCAACAAGTGATATTCCATATTGAATCGAATATGCCTGTAATTCTTCGAATAACCAATATTCACCACCATTACTTGAATATAGCGTATTTCCTATGCAAGCGATTAAACCATGATTTGTATCACAAAAACTAACATCATTTAGAGTACCACCAATATTTTGAGTAATCCAATTTAGCCCACCATTATCGGTATGAATTATGGAGCTATGTAAAGCAAAAATTTCATCAACGTAACGACCAACAATCCAGCCATGTAACGAATCTGTAAAACTTAAACCATACAATGGAAAAATTATATTGCTATTCTGATTAATCCAATTCAATCCTGCATTCGTCGTATGCAGGATTATACTGCGCATGTTTTCAGTATCGGGATAGGCATATCGTCCACCAATTGCCCATCCTCTATTTCTGTCAACAAAACAAACGCTATTGAGTGCGTATGGTGTTCCACTCGTTTGTGCTAGCCAATTCATTCCACCATCAGTTGTATTTAGAATCGTTCCACTTTCACCAACTGCTGTTCCGTGTAAATTGTCAACGAAAGACACCGAACGAAGAATATTTGTTGTTCCACTCGTTTGCATTTCCCATGTGGTACCATCAGTAGTTCTCAGAATCGTCCCGCTGTCGCCAACTGCCCAGCCATGGGTAGCATTAACGAAAGAGACCCCGCGAAGTGTATTGCTCGTATGACTATCGAGACTGTCCCAACTATTGCCACCGTTGGTGGTGTAGAGGATTACCCCTTCCGCGCCCACGGCCCAACCATGAACTTGGTCAACGAATTTGACTCCGTATAAAGTTCTACCGTTCGGATCCTGATACTGCAAATTCCAGCCCAAAGCGAGAGCAGAGAGAGGGAGGAGCAAAATTGAAAAAAAACAATATGAAACTCTTGGGGTTCGGTGCATGATTAACCTCTATCGTGGGATTAGAGCGGTTGTGATATGCAATTGTAAAAATATTTCCGAAAACGGAATAGACAATTGCATTCAAATGTAACAGAAATTATAATGAAATTTGGGTTTAAACAATCTTGCAGGCGCCGCCGGTAAGCGGTTAACAGGGGAAACGATACTTCGTGGAGTGCTGGTAAATAACTCACCTTTCGTTACCAGATAATATCTTCATTCTTTTGTAATACCCTTTGTGATTTAGTGGTTTTGAAAAAAAGTAATAAAAGTTGACTATCTGCACAACCTTGTCAAGACCCGGTAAAAAAATGTTCGAAATTGTACCTCGATTTTGTGTGATGTAGCGCACAATAAAACCTAACACGCTAATATTAATAAACTTATAAATATCTACGATTCGGTCGATTGCCTCAAAGAGTAATACCTTATAGCGTCATTACTCCTCCTTAGTTCGTCAAACATTGTCGCGGTATCAGCATTGACCAATACCCGGATATGGTGCAATCCGACATCCAGCGGAGGAAGGGGGATACTGTCAAGGTAAACCGCACCTACCATCAACGTATCGGTACAAACCGTATCCCGGTAAAAGGTATTATCAATATAGATTTTTGTGTGGAATCCAGCGGGGGAGGTTGCCGTACCAATGTTATGGACTGCAAAGTACACATAAGGGTGGTGTTCATGCCAAAAGTAATGATTAGCATTATGCGTTGTGTAGCTCAATGTATCGATGAACATTGATGCCGGCCAATTCTGGGGTTTCCATGATTCCGCTTGTTGCCAAGGCCATGGCCAAGGGGCACCAAGAGTATCAGTAAAAGATAAATCAGGAATACCGGTCCAGTGGAACGATTTTACGACTAATTCTACTGAATCGGGGGAACCGGGGATATGGGTACTGTCCGGTTGGTGCCAAATCGCGTCTGATAACAGGATAGACATTTTAGCCCGTGTTAGATGTCCACATTCTGCTAATAGGATGTTATTCGTCGGTACTACTGTTCCCGAATAGGGATCGTAAATTTGATTACCATTGGCATCAACCCGAACGCTATCGCCGTGACGCCGTAAACCGGTGGTATCGCCCGCAGGAAATGTCCATGCACTGTCATGATTCGGCGTTTGGCAATGAAAATTTACCGATTCCGGTTTATAGGTGAACTCAAGGGTAGTGATGCCATTGGTTGTGGGGGGTTGATGAACATGGTGTACACGCGCATTATAATTTGCATCCGGGCCGCGTGTCGGTTGAACGCCGTATTGTAGTTTGCCCATCGCGGTATTAGAAGAGAAGAACTTGCTAAATTCAAAGTCGATTTCATTATGGCAATTAACCCAATTTGCATCGTCATATATCCAGACACCGGGGTTTATGGCATCATTCAAGCTGTCAAAATTGCTCTTGATTTCCCAATGGAATTTGCCGTAACGGAAAAAAGTGGTCGTCGAGATATTGTTATTATACCAAAGAGATCCCGAGGAACACATTCGATAAACACCATCAACGAAAATAGAGTCTGTGCGGTATTGTTCAATTCGAGGAAAAGAAGCTCGGTACAGCTTTCCAAGCGTGTCTTTTTTCCATATTAAATGGTTTTGAAGAACTGTGTCAGAGACATATTGATTGGATCGGCGAGCAAAGGGTACATGTATGCAAGAATCGGAACCGAGATAAGGAACAAAATGTGAATCATACCAACAACCACCATCATAACCCCAAATCGTGTCATTCGGTAAAACATTGAGTCCAGCACCGACGCTAATATAAGGAAGGTCGGCGTTTGTTGTAGCAATTTTCCATGTATAACCGGAAAAATTGAGGGTATCGGCGTTCGCACTTAAGAAATAAATTATAGAAAGTGAAAAGGAGGCAATCAACTTATTAAACATGACAACTCCCATGTAAACGGGTGGTTTTGGTTCAGTTAAATTAGAGGTGAGGAACAAAGTTCGGCTGGTTCCGTATACGATGTAAAATGTTATTTCAACAAAATCATTTTTCTCGTCATTGTTTGATTGCCATTCGAGAGCCGATAAAAATATGTTCCTGAAGATAAATTCATGCCGTTAACACTAACTTGATAAACTCCCGGCCTTTGAGGTTCATTTAATAGTGTTCTAACATTTCTTCCAAGCCCATCGAATAAATCAAGTTGAACCGAGCCATACGTGGGAATTGAGTATTGGATTAATGTCGAGGAGTTAAAGGGGTTCGGGTAATTTTGATTTAACTGAAATTGGTCTGGTAGAACTTCATTATTGTTCGCTACAAAAGTATAACCTGTGTACAGAAAAATAGTACCTAGTTCCCCTACCGCCCATCCATGAGTTGTGTCAACCATAGATAAACTTGTTCGCTCATAAGAAGGGTCAGCAGATTCACCATTCCATGTGACTCCCCCATTATTCGTGTAACCAAAATTTGCAAACCGGTCGACGATCCATATGTGATTAAAATCTAAACTAGTTACTCCGACTACTGAATTTGTGGCGATACCACCATATTGAATATTCCAAGTAATGCCACCATTTATAGTATTGAGAATTGCGCAAAAAGATGTAAGAGAATCTGGTAAAACGTAATAGCTACCTACCCCCCAGCCTCGATTTGGATCCACGAATGTAACACCATACAAAGGTGATATTGTTCCAGAATTTTGACTAATCCAAGAAATTCCACCATCCGAACTATGTAAAATTATACTGTGAATGTTGCTTGTATCTGGATAAACAAAATAGCCACCTACTACCCAACCGTTATTAACATCAACAAAGCAAACACTATTGAGCGCATAAGGCGTTCCACTCGTTTGCGGTAACCAATTCTCACCACCATCAGAAGTGCATAGAATCATTCCACTGTCACCGACAGCCCAGCCCCTACTTGCATTTACGAACGAGACACTACGAAGCATCTGTATCGTATTACTCGTTTGATTCGTCCAATTTACTCCACCATTAGTTGTGGCAATGATTGTACCGGTATCGCCAACGGCAAAACCATAACTAGCATCAACAAAAGCAACACTGCGGAGTACGTGAGAAGTAGGACTGGCTTGGTATTCCCAGTCACCACCACCGTTAGCTGTGTGGAGGACAATTCCGGAATCACCTACTACCCATCCATAGTTGGTATCAACAAACTTGACACTGTACAACGTATGATGTCCGGGTTCCTGATACTGCAGGTTCCAGCCCAAAGCAAAGACAGAGATCGGAAGTAAGAAAAGTGAAAATGATAAGATGAGGAAAAATGAGGATTGATAATTTTTCATTGTAATTCCAGATAAATGATAGTATTAATTTGTATAACTATGTTACTGGTAAAATTCTGCAATTGTCAAGACATTTGGTTTGTTTTATTTATTTTATTTAAAATTAACATATTAGCGCTCACTTTAACCGAATACAAATATAATATTCTTTAAATTTTGCCACTTTCTGTCTCGATTCGTGACCATTTGGTAATCACAACATTTATTACCCGCGCAATTTTTTTGATGCCTCGTCGAGCCATCGGCGCTCTTGCGGTGTCAGTGAATCAATGCCGTTCTTGTTCACTTTATCAAGGATGATGTCGACTTGTTTGCGTAAATCGCCCATCTGTTCACGCTCTTTCTCGCGGCGATTCCATTCACGGTCATATTTACGTTGGTTGAACCACCGCTTCACCCGGTACATAAAATACCGTTCGGTGGAAATGACGAAGAGGGAACCGGCTACCATTCCACCAATGTGCGCTTCATGGGAAATCGAACCGTGATTGTAAAACATCGAGACAAATTCATAGAGACCCATTCCTAAAACGAGCCACTTCGCCTTGATAGGTATTATCATGTAGAGGTATATGACGGCATCAGGATAGAGTATTGCGCTTGCGGCAAGAATTCCATACACCGACCCTGAACAGCCGATAATGGGAATGGGTGAAGATGGCATCACCAATGTAGCAAGCACACCGCCGGCAGCACCCGTACCTAGGAAGAAACCAAGGAAACGCGGTGTACCCCAACGATCTTCCAGCGCCGGCCCGAAAAAGAAGAGCCCCATCGCATTAAAAAAAACATGCCAGAAATTCGCATGGAGAAATTGGTAGGTGATGAGCTGATAGACGTGGCCGTGCATTACCATGGCAGGAACCAAGGCAAACCTATCCGCCCAATCGGTGTTGAGTAGCCATTCGAGCGCAAAGATGCCGAATATAGCAATCAACAGTATTTTGACACCTTCACCTATTCGACCGAACATTCTGCCTCTTTAAAATCGTGTGTATCGCTTGGTTAAACGAATGTGCCGTTTATGACAATGTCGCCTTCGAATGCGACTCTTGCCGGGCCGGTAAGTGTAACATCGCCGGTATGGGATGATACTTCCAGCTTTAATATACCACCGGGCAAGTGCATTGTAATGGGGAAGTCGGCATCGAGTTTACCCGCTTTAACGAGCGCAGCCGCAGTTGCCGTCGCACCACTACCACAGGCAAGTGTGATGCCACAACCACGCTCCCACACCCACAGCTTGACTTCGTTCCGTGATAGGATTTGAGCAAACTCGACATTGGTTTTTTGTGGGAAGAGGAGATGTGTCTCGATTTGTGACCCGATGACCGTCGCCAATTTCTCAGTAGACTCCGGTACTATAATTACAAAGTGGGGATTCCCGACATTCACGCCAAATCCTTCCCACTTTTTCCCGTCGATTTCGATTGTCTCCCGTGCCTCACCACTTCCAGTCATTGGAATTGTTTTACGGTCGAATGTGGGACGCGGCATTTCAACCCGATACACATCATCGGTAAGCGGGGTCACCGTTACCACACCGCCACCAGTGGGAAGCTCGACGGTATTTTGGAACTTAACGTGGTAGCCACGCAGTTTCGCAAAGTGCATTGTACAACGCAACCCATTGCCGCACATTTCAGCGATGGTTCCGTCGGCATTCCAGTATCGCATCCAGAGCGGTGCATTATTTCCACGCGAAAGAACGATTATCCCATCGGCACCAATGCCAAAATGGCGGTCGCAAATTTTTTGTATCCGCTCTGATGTTATGGTAGCGACAAACGCCTGTCCTTCTTCAGTGAATCCATCGAAGAAAACAAAATCGTTACCCGTCCCTTCCAATTTCCAAAAATGGTAGGTGGAGTTAGATGATTGGTGGCTGGTCATACAGTTCTTGGTTACCGCTAATCCGTTATGCAACGGGATTGGTTAGTTCGCCGATACCGTCGATACTGACAGTCACGACATCGTTATGATTCAACGAGGAAACCCCTTCCGGTGTTCCGGTAAGAAGCACGTCTCCCGGCTCAAGCGTTACATTTTGTGATACGAAATGTAACAATTTTCCTACGCTAAATATAAAGTCCCGGGTATTGCCATCCTGTTTCACTACTCCATTTACTGTCACTTTGACATTCACGGCATCGGGTGAAAAAGAATCCGCGGTTACTATCGAAGGACCAAGCGGACAAAAAGTATCGTAATTTTTCGAACGTGTCCACGGCTGGCCTTTCGCCCCCGCCGCTTTCTGCAAGTCCCGCGCAGTTACATCATTCGCAATGGTGTAACCAAAGATCGCCGACATCGCTTCCTGCTCGTCTTTCGGTTTGCTCAGACGCTTTCCAATCACCACTGCCAATTCTCCCTCGTGATCAACGCGATGTGATTCGCTCGGCATGATAATTGGTTCGCCAGGTGCGATAACTGTGCTCGCGAGTTTTGCAAAGTAAATCGGTTCGTCGGGCGCTTCATTGCCAAGCTCTTTTGCATGGGCGGCATAGTTGCGCCCGATGGCAATCATTTTCGAACCCTTCGCGAACGGAGCGAGTAACTTTACTCTCGACAACTCATGGACATACGCCTTACCCACAGCGGCTTCTTTTGCCGCCTTCAATGTTTCGTGGGAGGCAAATGAAGGAGCAGCGAACAGGTCAGCGAAATCGAAAATAGGAAGAACCGGCCAGTCACGTTGCTTTGCAAGTGCGACCAATAAATCGCGCAGATCCCATATCGCTTCATTTTCAAGTACACCGATTCGACGCTGGTGTCCATCCACTGCATAAGCTACAAGTTTCATTCGTGTCTCGTCTCTGAAAAGAAATAAATTAGTACTACCTGAATAAGGAATTAAAGTTTGCGGTTAACTGCAACATCAACTGCGTCTTGTCGATACCTAGCGCATTGGAAAGAAATGCCCCGGTATGCGCGACATTCGCGGGTTCGTTCCGCTGTTTGCGGTTCGGAGCCGGTGTAAGCCACGGGGCGTCGGTCTCAATCAACAATTTATCAAGCGGTACGGTTTTCGCGACTTCAACCAATGTAGATTTCTCGTAAGTAATATTTCCGGCGAAGCTAACATAGAATCCCCGAGCGACTACATCCCGCGCGAATTGCTCGTCCCCTGAGAAACAATGGAAGATGCCTTTTCCATCGTAACGGGTTTCATCCAACAGCTCTAATATTCGTGTCTCGGAATTTCGATTATGAATGACTACCGGTTTGTTAAGTCTTTTCGCCGCGAGCAGTTGCGCACGAAAGTTTCGTTCTTGCGCCGGGGTCGAGGCATAATCGCGGAAGAAATCGAGTCCAATCTCTCCTATTGCGATACAGTATGGATCATTCCATAGCCGTTCAAGTTCAGAGGAGCGCTCCTCAACATTCTGGCGATCGGCGTCATGGGGATGAACACCCGCACAATATCGAATGACCGTCGGGTGACAGTATGCGAGATTACGGGCGAGCATACTCGATTCGATATCGACACCAAGGGTGACACACCGGTCGACCTGTAGCTCGGCCATCCGCGTAATGACTTCTCTCCGGTCAGCGCGGTATGCCTCATCGGTAATGTGGCAATGCGTATCTATCCATCCAGCCATAAGATTTACTCAGATTGTAAGACACAAGATAACGAAACGAGGGGATACAAACGAAAACCCCTGCCGGATGGCAGGGGTTTTGTTTGTAGGATTCGGTAACAAAAACCGATTGGTTACATTCCCATCGCCGGCGGTGCCGACGGAGCAGGTGCTGCCTTCTTCGGGGCGGCCTTTTTGGCTGCTTTCTTCTTCGGTGCAGCTTTCTTTACTGCCTTCTTCGGGGCGGCCTTTTTGGCGGCTGCCTTCTTCGGGGCGGCTTTCTTTACTGCTTTCTTCTTTGGTGCAGCTTTCTTTACTGCCTTCTTCGGGGCGGCTTTCTTCACTGCCTTCTTTGGGGCGGCTTTCTTCACTGCTTTCTTGGGGGCAGCTTTCTTCACTGCTTTTTTCGGGGCGGCTTTCTTCGGTGCAGCTTTCTTCACTGCTTTTTTAGGAGCCGCTTTTTTCGCTGCCTTTTTGGGGGCCGCTTTTTTTGCTTCTGCCATTTTCATCTCCGTAGGGGTTTGCCATTTCAGTCCTGCGAGCCCGAAAATTCGGACATCGTCCCCATCGATTTTTTTCATCGCTTTCGGCTCCTCTTCCGTCTTCGATGAAACCTGCTAACCCGCTCACTATCGCCCGATCGGGGAAAATCGAACGAATGATTGTGTTCGGATTGTGTCTCGAACTCAGAAAAAACTCTGATTTCGACTGAAGCGATTCAACAGATAAAACTCCGAATCGATTCACACATGTCTAACATAAATTCATCTTGTACTCAAATGCAAGAGGCAAATGACATTTTTTTTTAGAATCTCGTCCGGCGATCACACGCAAAATTTTGCGATTCACGAGCAAAATTCCACTCACACATCACGAAAATCATAAAATGATGAATCACCGAAACTATTGTGTAATAAGGGTTCCATCGAATCTTCGCGACAAAAAAAATGAGGTGCATCCTCATGCACCTCATCATTTTCCGGTGAAATTCTCTATTTCATGAGAACCAACTTTTGTAACGAGGTAACTCCGTTCGCCTCCACTCTCAGAAAATAGACGCCACTGGTCTGATGTGAGATATCGATGTTGAAGGAGTGAACACCCGCATTCATCGAGCCCGCAAACAGGCGTTTCACTTGCCTTCCCGCGATATCATATACCACCGCACTCACCTTTGAAGTGACCGGAAGGGAGAGCCGAACGGTCGTTGTCGGGTTGAACGGATTCGGAAATGCTTCCGAGAGTACGACCCGATTCGGGAGATCCGAGCCACTAATATCCGGAGTGCTTAATGCCCCGTCGAAGTATTGGTTGATACGGGTAAGTAACGTATCCCGTGGTGTACTCGAAGACCCGCTAACCGCTTCAAACGGGATTCCGAGGTACACTACCCGGGCATCACCCTGACTATAGTAGACACCGGCGAAATCGGAAATTCCATTGTATTGGAGCATGCCGACCGAGTTTCCTCTGGGTTGCATAGAGGTCGGGTTATCGGCATCGCTCGCACCACCCGCTCCGACTGTTCGAAGGAACATGTTGTCGAAGTAGGGGTCACCAGTGACACCATTGAACTGATGGATGCTATTGGATGGTGATACAAGTGTCGCACGCAAGTAGTCACGGGCGAAGTCGGAGTCGGCTGCCACGGCCCACTCAAGGGCATTCTGACTGGTGAAGAGTAATTTCTTACCCTCGTAAATGAATTCTTCGATACTTGCCTTATTGGTTGGCGAGAGGATGTTGTTGTGCCGATACCCGGTGAACCAAATACACTTACTGTAGCTCAATAGCTCCGACTGAGCCAACGAAACGGAATCGAGATTCCACAAATCGTAATCGATGCCAAGGTTCTGTAGAGTTGTAACGTAGAACGATGCCACATCTACCGTCGAATCTGATTCAACCAACAAGTATTGCGGCCTTCCCAAGCGAACCCGGAAGGTTAAATTCGTGCTATAGTTGGAAGTGTCGGCGGTCACATATAGCGTGAATGTCGCATATTGCGGTGGAAAGTTCTGGGCTAATTGAATTTGGAAGGGATGGAAATCGTTTGCACCCGCTAATCCACCATTCAATGTACCGTATACCACTACGCTGTCGGTTAGAGTAATACCGGGCACCGTAGTGCGTAGGTGCGCGGTCATGTTTACTGCCGGGGCGAAATTCTGACCATTCGCAATTGTGACCGTCAAGTTACCGGATTCACCGGCATCGATTCGTCCATCGTGATTACCGGAAATGTCGGTCGCGACACACGCGGCATAACTCAAGTTTGGCGAGGTAAGCGGTATCGACGCATACGCGGCTTGGAGTACTTCTTTTGTGCTACTGCCATCGTTTTGTACAAATACAACCAGACCTGCATTATCAATTGTATAAGGTTCTGATCCGGTAGAGCGGATTAAGAATGCGGCGCGAACGCTCGTCGTATCGGTTGTGTATCCACTATGGCTAAATGGGACACCACTACCGTCGGGCCAACCGATACACATCGGGTACTCGAAATCGGTTTGGTTGTTCGGTGCTGGAGTCGACCAGTGTTCATGATGCTCAGTGATGAACATCCGTAAGCGATAATTCCCGCTAATAGCGGTATTCGACACAACCTTCACATGCAGTATCACCGAGTCACCCGTTGCACTAACCGTAGGACTTAATCCAATCCATAGCGGCGACGCAACAGCCGTTCTTTGATTGATCAAAGTTTGTACTTGTGCTTGTGTCGGCGAGTAATTTGGTTGTTGGGCCGCAGTGCCGTCGATGAACATCGCTGGAATACCATTAACATTATAGTAAGCCCTGCGTGTAGAATTATCCGATGGATTAGCCGCGTACCATGGATCATTTCCGGGCGACGGCCAATTCATGTGATATTCGATTACTTGTGGATTCGTCCATCCGCGGTTGGTCATATACGGATCCAACCATTGCTGCGCAGAATAGCATGGAGGACACGTGGAGCTGGTCAATTCTTCTAATAACATAGTGCGCGGGTATGCCTGCGCACTAAAGTGCAATGTGAAAACCAATAGTGTGGACACAGATAAAGCAGTACGAAGTTTCATAGGACCCCCCCTTCCTTCGCCGTCATACAAAGCCAAACATTTAACAACCTATTTTAATTTGGCATTTAATAGTACGAGAAAGTTAGAGCGCCCGTTTAAGTCCTGCAATGAAAGCTTTCGTTTTTTGTTATTTCTATTATATGCGCAATAATATTGTTAATTACTTAGTTACTGTTTTTTAGAAAAAAAAGAGGCGCACGAACGTGCGCCTCTTTTCCATAACTTGATGGTTTTGCTATTTAAGTAGTGCGAGTTTACGCGTAGTAATGATTCCGTTTGTCTTCACTTGCAGGAAATATACCCCGCTTGTCTGACGTGACAAATCGATTGTGAACGAGTGTGTTCCGGCGTTTAATGTACCCGAAACCAAACTCTGCACCTGTCTTCCCGAAATGTCATACACCGTTGCAATCACTTTCGAAGAAACCGGAAGCGATAACCGAACGGTTGTAGTTGGATTGAAGGGATTTGGATACGCATCCGAGAGTTCAACCCGATTGGGCAAAGCAGTACCCCGAATGTCCGGTGTACTTAATGCCCCATCAAAGAATTGATTGATGCGATTGAGCAATGTGTCACGCGGTGTACTTGCAGACCCGCTTATCGCTTCAAAGGGTATTCCGAGGTACACGACACGGGCATCACCCTGACTGTAATAGACGCCAGCGAAATCGGAGGTTCCATTGTATGTCAGCATTCCAACGGAATTACCCCGCGGTTGCATTGAGGTCGGGTTATCGGCATCGCTCGCTCCACCCGCTCCGACTGTCCGAAGGAACATATTATCGAAGTAAGGGTCACCAGCAACACCATTAAACTGATGGATGCTACTCGCGGAAGACACAAGCGTAGCACGCAAGTAATCACGGGCAAAGACGGAGTCGGTCGCAACCGCCCATTCAAGAGCATTTTGACTGGTAAAGAGTAATTTCCTGCCGGCATCTACAAACGCCATCACGCTCGCCTTATCGGTCGGCGAAAGGATGTTATTGTGGAGATAGCCAGTGAACCAGATACACTTACTGTAGCTCAACAACACAGATTGCGGCAAGGCAATAGAATCCCGATTCCATAGGTCATAATCGATACCGAGGTTTTGCATATTTGTGATATACATCGATGCGACATCGACCGTCGAATCCGATTCTACCAGCAGATATTGCGGTCTGCCAAGGCGTATCGGGAAAGTGATTGAGGTATTGTAGCCGAGTGTATCGACAGTAATGTTCATCGTGAATGTCGCATACTGCGCGGGTACATCCTGACCTACCTGAAACCGGAAGGGATGAGATGTATTGGTTGCGTTGGAACCGGGGGCAATATCGCCATAGTTTGCTACGCTATCCAACATCGTAATACCGGGTACACTTGTCGTCATGGTTGCAACCGTTCCCGGGGCATGAAGATAGTATGCTGCATCGGCAAGCGTAACCGTCATCGTTCCGATTTCACCGGGATCAACACGGCCATCATGGTTACCCGTTTCGTCAGTAACGGCATGCGATACTTCATACAATGCAGGAATATTCATTTGATTGCGCGAATACACGGATTGCATCACCTGCTTGGTCGATTCGTTCCGAACCCAAGCTATCACACCACAGTTATCCAAGGTGTAGGGATGCGTGCCCGAATTACGCCGGGCAAACGCCGCACGATAGGTAACGGTGTCGCTGGTGCTGCCGCTATGAGTAAACACGCCGCCGTTTGCATACATCAGTGCGTTGAAGTTCCAATTCACTTCACCGTTAGGTGCATTCGATATCGCCAAGTGGGGTTCCACCAAGAAAAACTTTACGGTGTAACCAGACGACATTTGTGTATTGGATACCGCCCGCAAAGTAGCGATAACGGAATCAAGCGAATTGGTCGAATGAACGTTTAAATCGAACCACAATGGTGAATCGACATTCCGCCGGTTTGCCAAAGCGGCTTCGAACGTGGAAGACGAACCATGGCTGGTATAAGTCCCATCGATGTGGAAATTCGGATACGCATTAATCGCGGGCGAGTAGAAGTTTTGCGCCGCTACAAACATTGGGGTATTTGCGTTATACCACGGATCATTACCGGATGGGTAGTTGGAGTGATATCCTATAATCTGAACATTGTTGCCGCCCGTACCTGCCAGGTAAGGGTCAAGCCATGCATGGGCTTGAGCGCAATACGGTCAACCCCAGTTGGTATAATCTTCTAACAGCACCGTACGTTGATATGCCTGCGCTGAAAAATTCAACGCGAGCATCGCCAACGTGACGATTGCCATGCTGACACAATTCTTCATGAATCGCTCCTTGTAAAAACAAGAGGGTGAATGAGGTTCGAGCGTTGATTTTACTAACTTCTACAATATGCCCGACTAACCGGTAAGATAATAAAATTTGTTGGATACGGCAACAAAACCAGCTTATTTCAGGGTGATGGCGTAATACCATTTTAGTTGTTTGTTTGTTTAACAATTATATAATTGAGGGATAGAATCAAGCAGCAAACTGAGAAGTTACTATCTATAGTCGAGTATCACGCCCCACACTTCCTGCAACTCCGTTACTCCTTTTAAGGCAACTTCTCCCAATGATTGAAGTTGCAATGTTCCGGTTTCCGTTTGTTTTCTCAAGTGTTGCGCTACTTCATTACTGATAACAATTTCATACGGTGCAGTACGCGATAAGTTCTGAATCCGGGAAGCAAGATTTACATTTGAACCCAATACCGTGTATTCGCGTCGGTGTTCGGTACCGACCGTACCGGCGATAACGTTTCCAGCGTGGATACCTACACCGACACGGGCTTCGGGAAGCGGTAGGTGGTGTGACTCGCGCCATTCCCGCCGCTCAATATTGAAATGACGAACAGCGGTTTGCATCTCAATTGCGCACATCACCGCCGCCAATTCCGGCTCGTTCGACAGTAACGGTAAATTCCAGAATGCGAGAATCGCGTCGCCGACAAATTTATTTACCGTACCTCCGTGTGAACTGATTGCATTGACTAACCGATCAAATAAGTCATTCAGATATGCAATTAACTCAGCCGGAGTTACAGTCTCGGAGAGTGGTGTGAAGTTGACCAAATCGCAAAACAAAACAACGCCATAACGCAATTCTCCGATACGATTTACCCGACCCGCCAACACTTCATCCCTTATCGCAGGGTCAACTAATTTGCCAAACTCTTCATAGACCGCTTCATTTTTTTCCAGTTGAGCGGCCATTGTGTTGAACCCCGCACCCAACTCCTCAAATTCATCCATTGTCGCAATTGCGACCCGGTGTTTCTTATCACCGAGCGCGAGCCGCCGAAACCCCTCGGTAAGCCGCCGTGATGCGCGGGAAATATCGGATGCCAGTAACCACGACAGGACTGCGCTTACCACGATAGAAATTGCAGTGAAACCGAACGTCCAACCAATTACATGACTGATGTGTCCATTGGCGATACCGGATTGGTTGAATTTGAGATAGAGCGTTTCGGCAAGCAGTGCGACGGGAACTACACCGACGAACAAAGCGATACCCCCAATCTTAACGGAAAGTGGAAGCCGCACGGAGATTTCCTGTGCCGGTTGACCGAGATCGCGGTCGAGAGTCTGTCCTAACAGATGAAATTCGATGATGGCGTGTACATAAGACATTAATAACGAGACGACGAGGAAAAACCCGATTTGGGTTATCGTAACAGGAATCTGTAAACCCGTGAAAAAAGATTTCCATAGCAGAATGAGGGGGATAGCAAAACCGATACAATGAATAGTAAGCGAGCGGATAATGGCAAACAGGGGAAATTTTCTGACGCGTTCTGTAAGACTCCAATGCAAAACTCTTTCACCCCGATACAGATAAACCCATGTAGAAACAATGTCAATTGCGAGCATAATTGCATAGGAAATCACAGTCCCGAGTGCTATCGCCCTCAGCGCATCGCTACGCTCGAGCGGTAAATCGAGACCGAACCATACGAGGGGAGCACCGACGAAACCCGCCAACAACGTTCCGGCGATATAGGGTACAACCCAAGCTTTCAGTGCCTTACCGGGTGAGAGCTCGGGTAAATTACTGTATGAGTTATTGGATGGTGTTTGTGGCGTTTCTGGCATTTGTTTAGAATGAGTTGATTACAAAGAAAAATGCAGGCGTCGATACCTGCATCTTCTATAATTACGAGTATTCTTCAAAGTTGTTACCCGGTATGTGTTTATCGCTCCACTTTCGTAGTGTACAATATCTTCCCCTTGAAGTCGATAAAATTCATCTCCATTTCATTCGCTGAAATAGTTGCCGCCATAAATCCGGTAGTGCTGTAACAAAATTTAGTAATCGGCGTTTTATTCACGTCGCGCACTTCCGATCCGGCACCGGTCACAAAATAGTTGGTTACTTCACCTTCGGATACCAAGTGCTGCATATCGTGGTCGTGACCGCAGATATATGCCTGTACGTGATATTTCCTGATAATCGGAAGGACGTGCTCCATCAGCACTTTGATATTACCGTGCTGTCCACCGGAATAAATCGGATGGTGCGCAACTACGATTTTCCATCGCGCGCTACTATGGGAAAGTACGCTATCCATCCACTTCAACTGGGCTGCGGTGTCTTCGGTTGCAACTTGATTCATCATTTTACCCGGAACAAAATGATATCCGGTGATAAACGGGTTACTGTCATACACCACCAATAACAAATTAGTGGTATCGTCAACGGCGATGGTCGATGAGTAGTATCTCGCCGGCATATACCAGCGGGTGCTGTGCTGGGTATAGTCGATTTGCGCTTGCACATTACCATTGTAATCGTGGTTCCCAAGCGCCACATACCAGCGCTTTTGCAAGGATTTCGCCGTATAGATATCCTCAAACGATTCCTTCCAGTGCGAATCGGTCAAACTTTTTACACCCGACTCGTAGAAATTATCACCCACGGCAAGTGTGAAGGACGCATTTAATTCCTCCGCGACTTTACCCATCTCGACACCATCTTCGCGCTGATGATGTGCGCCACGGCGTCCCCAGTCGCCAATTGCGAGAAATGCAATCGACTTTCCCGGTACTGCGGGAGCGATTAGCGGAATGGTACTCGTAGTATCGGAAACAGCGAACGCCAACGACGAAACCGAAACCAGCAGCGTAGTTGTCAGATAAAAACGCAAAGTACTGAAGCATTTTTTTAGCATTTTTCCTCCAGTTTACAGTTGTTGTCCATTACTAATTTTAGAGTCCGGCCAACGCTTCCAACCGAAAATTGGGCCGCGCTTTATCGGATGGATTGAATCCACAATCAAGCCGCAGGATATTGATATAAGGTAAAGTAAATGAGAAAGCGATTCCGTACCCGGTCAGCAATGTCTTCGACTTTAATGTTTCATTTTCATTCCATGCTTGACCTAATTCATCGAACGCACTCACGGATAAACCGTATTTTAAATCACGGACATATTTTTCCAGCCATTGCGGCGCAGTCGTCCACGTCCAGTAGCGGGTAGGATAGAGTCGATAGCGCAAATCGAATGCACCTTTAGCAAGAAACGTTCCGGGATCGGCTAACTTTGTGTAACCGCGCATGGGTATGGATTCGCCCAACTTCATCTGCAAGTAAGGTGGATTTTCGCCGGTCGATGTAATGGCGGCACCCTGCAAAGAAAGTGTCCATCTCGATGATAGCGGATAATATACTCTGCGGTCAAATCCAAGGACCCAACGATTTTTCCACGGAGCGGTAAATCGCATCCAGTCGAGCCAATAATGGTAGTAATCCCCACGATGCGGTAACTCAATCAGGTCCCGCCGTTCCTGAATAAGTTCAGTCCGACCGCGAATCATATTGTCAGTTTCAGTACCACTCTCCGAATTGAATGTCTCTACACGCGACTGTTGACCACCACCATACAAATAGAGCGTGATTTCGGGGGTAAAGCGTTTCGATACACCCAACAACCCACTGTATAAATTTCGGTGGAAACCGCGTGATTTTGTAGTCGAGGAATCCCACCATGCGTTGTATTGCAAGATTGCAAGAGCGCCTATTCCGGGTGTTCCGCTAATCCACGGGTCAGTGTATAATCCGGTAAATCCCTCATCGATGCCTCCCCACGCCGATGCATCCACTGTGCGGTTCATGCCGCCCAGATTTAACTGAACATATCGGAAGCCATAAACAAAATCATTCGAGTTGGGACCAATCCAATTGGCGAATGGAAGCGGGTAGATATAGAGTTTTTCGGTAACCGAAATTACGAGATAGGTGCTATCCTGTTTTCGGAGCGGAAATACTTCCACGCGCTGAAACAGATTGAGATTTGTGACTCGCAGTTGGGTTTCTTCGATTGCCGCCGAGTCAATCCATTCCCCTGCGGAAACGGTAATCTCACGTAAAATCACTTCCGTTTTCGTTTGCTCGTTACCGTTAACGACGATGCGGTCGATGTGAATCGGCGGCGGTGTACTCGTGAGTGCAAACGCGAGCGGGTAAAGCGATAAACCAAGTATCGCAACAATGAGGCGGGTAAAAATTTTCTCGCGGGCTACCATAGTTCCTAACCGAAGATATACATCAAAACGACTACTACAAAAATACGAAAGTCGAACGGTTTTAGTTCCTGCATAAAAAAACGGGCGCGATTGCTCGCGCCCGTTCTTTAGTTACTACTTAACTACTACTTGCTACCACGGTTTTGCTGGAAACGGACATCTCTGAGCATTTCCTTGCGTGTAATAGCACGATGCTTATACGACGGCAATGGTAAGGTGGGGGCTACCAAGTGACGATTTCCACTCGGACGAAGCGAAATCGCAAAGCTTGATGTGCTTGAACCACCTGCATTGAACGCCGTTACTTCATAATATTCGTGACCGGTAACACCGGCATCGATATACGTAGTGCTCGCCGCACCAGAATTCGTTCCAACCAACCGCGGTGCGGTCGGGTTGAACAAACCGGTTGTAGTTTCACGGAATATCTTGTAACCATCAACCATGCCCGCTGGTTGCGGCCATGTGATAGTTGATGTATGGGTATTCGTGTTGTAGGCAATCGAAATGACCGGTGTGCCCGGAACCGTATAAACGATATGGGCTTGCACGTTGTCAATCCAAATGCTCGAACCGTAAGCGGAAGCCGCACGGAACGCGAACTGTACCATCGGCTGGTTCAATGCGCCGGCGGGCATGGTGATATCATTGAATCCCCATGTACCGGAACTTGACGGTCTCGTCCAGCAATTGGTCGAGTCGTCGCCACCGTTCAAACCCGTGCTCCAATTAATATAGAGCGAGTTCCAAACGATGCCGTCCGTGGTGTACATAACTTCCAACGTATCGTGTGCAAAACCGGGGCTACCTATTGCGGTCTGGTCGTTATAGCTCCAGAAATAGCTGAAGTGGAGGTTTGGAGCGCCAGTCGTGTTGTAAACCGGCGTATATAACCAGTTGACGTCACCGGACGGTTGGTCATAATCGTCGATATACGCGCTCGTACCCAAGTTTTCCTGACCGCTATCCGCACGCACCCATTCGTAGCTACCGGTACCGGTATGGTAAATAGACCAATCGGTCGGCGGGAACGTCAGGGTAGAGAAATCTTCATTCAACGGCAAGGTATGTACCAACACCGCATTGCCAGAGACCGACAAGGTCGTCGGACTATTCGCAGCGTCAGATGTAAATACCACATTGTCGCTCAATGTGCCGACAGAGCCGGGAGTCCAACTCAGCGTAATTGCTGCGGAGTCACCCACTGCAATCGCGGAATGCGAAGTCCAGCTCGGTACCACTGTCGTCGCGGTAACATTGGAGATGTTCAACGCAACAGTACCTACGTTCTTCACATAAGCGGTCTGGGTATAGGTGCTACCCGTCGTATGCAATCCGAACGCAACACTCGCGGGATTGAATGCAACTACAGGTGCACTAATCGCGGCGACATGGAAGTTGGTCACGAAAATATCCGCACCGTAATTGCTGATGGCGATGAACGCAAACCGTATATTCGGCTGGCCAAGTGCACCAGCTGGTAACGGTATAGTAACTGCACCGAAATTTGAGGTCGCCGGTGTTGTATACGAACCACCGGTTCCCGCCGCGAGGTCATTCGCGCCGGTGCCGTTGCCCCATGCATGCCACATAAGGTTGTAAGTAGTACCACCGTCAGTGGTGTATGCCATCTGCAACTCATCGGTGCACGAATAGTACGGAACATAAGACCAATTGAAATCAACTTCAGCGGCAGCTACTCCGACTGTAGTGAAAATAGGCGAAACGAGATGATCTACTTGACCATCTGGTGCAAGATAATCGTAAATCATCGCCCACTGTGGTGAAACCCATTGCCACTGATAGGTTGTACCGGTAGTAGCAATGGACCACTCAGTTGGCGGCCATGGTGTAGAAGAAGTGAAACCTTCAGAATATGGCAGTGTATGGATTCCAGTAGCAGTACCTGTTACCGGAATGTTATTCGTCGGACCATTCAGTGCATTGGAGGTAAACACAATGTTATCCGCTAATGGCCCGGCTAACGCCGGCGACCAAGTTACCGTCAACAACGCGGAGTCACCGGCAGCAATCGTCATGTTTGACGGAGACGGGACGACTGTTGTTGCAGTAATACTGGTAATATTTAACGGCGCGGTTCCGATATTCTTCACATACGCAGTGGTAGATACTGGTGTGCCTGCCATTGTGTTTAAAGTGAGGTTAGTCGGAACAAATCCAATTCGCGGTCCTGCAGTATTCTGGACAGAAACATTGTCGATTGTCAGTTTCGAACCATAGTACATGTGATTGGGTACCATGAATCCAAATCTGATGTTCGATACATTCAACGCTTCCGGCGGCAGAACGACTTCGGTATTCATATAACCATCAATTTCCGCCGGGAAATTGTAATAGTAATATGTCGAAGTACTTGATGTCCAAAGTTGATTGGTTCCAGTACCGTTCGACCATCGCGTCGCACCCGGAATAATCGTAGATGTCACCCCACCATCGAGTGAGTAAACGACGTACAAGGTGTCAATTTGCGACGGTGTAATGTTGTAATACCAACGATCATAGAATACCGAACCGGCGGTTAAGCCGCTGGTATTGATCGGCGGAGTCCACAACGTCATATAACCAGTATTGCTTGGAAGGTAGTTATAGAACATGTAGTTGGCAGAGCCGTTTGCACCACCATTACCGTTCGGGCTATACGTCCAAGTTACGCTATTTGTACCGTCAATCGTCCAGTCGAGCGGCGGGAATGTCGCACTGCTGAAATCCTGATTAAACGGCAACATATATGCAGCATTGGTCGTGACATTTAACGGAGGTGTCGAATAAGCGGTTTCGGCACCCGCACCGTTACTTGCTTTGACTTCGAACCGATAAGTAGTGCTTGGAGCAAGACCCAGAATCGTGGTGTTCGTACCCCATTGCGTCGCAGTCTGCCAAACAGCAGATGCGCCAAGATGGCCATTTGCTTGTACGAATTGGTTTGACGACGTTTCATGAATAGCAAATGTGGTGATTGCCGGATCGGTCGATGCCGCCAAAGCAATCACAGCACCTGATGCACCGTTGAGAACAGAAGTCGGTGCACCCGGGATATTTGCCGCAGTCCAACCATTCATTGTAGCCGCACCGATTGAAGTGCCACCGGGTCCGGTTGCATAGACTTCATACCAGTAATGCGTATTCGCGGTCAAGGTGATATCAGTCAACGTAACCGTTCCTGTACCCGGATGTGCCGGAGCAGTGACTAATGCATTAAAGGTGATTCCATCAATTGAACGAGTAACCGGGAAACCAGTTTCATCGGTTGCATTATCAGTAAAAGAACCGGTAAGCGTAGCTGTTGTCGATGAGACAAACGCACCAGCAGTTGGGGCATTTGGCGCGGCAGCGACACCGGTCGTGAACGTCCAGATTGGACCGGGGTTCGTATCGGTTGCACTACGGGAAACAATCTGCCAGTAATATTGATGGTTACCCAACAATATGCCGGGATTATAGGTTAAACCGGCTTGGTTGGAAGAAACCAACGTGGTCGGTGTCGGGTTGCTGTCAAAATAGACATCGTACCCGGTAGCAAACGCCGCCGCATTCCAGTTTAATGTCGCATTAATCGGGATGCCAGTTGCGTTATTCGCCGGAGCTGGAACTGAGGCCTGTCCAAGTAAATAGAACTTGACTGCCAAGAAGGAGCATGGCCGACCGGGAAGCGCAAGATACGATGCTGCTATATTGTTCTGAATACCAATCGGTGCCGGATAAGAAGCATCCTGATAAACCGAACCGTATTGCAATACGATATTACCGGTTGCATACAGAATGATTTGGATGTTGCTGAAATTACCAGCAGGACTATACCGGTCATAATTGGTAAGGGTCATTACCCAGCGGGACGGCGAAGTCAGCGCTTCCGTCTTGATGACGGTATTGGCACGGACATACATATCGCCGGGATAGAAATCAATCGTCGGACCATAAGATGTCTCAGGGATACCACCGTAACCAGCGGTTGCACTGGTAAAGCCCAAGTGTCCGTTATCGGAGAAATAGAATTGCGTGTAGCTTGTGCCATAGAACGGGAAGGAGAATCCACCTTCAAAGGTAAATGGACCGAACGAAGAATCATCACCATACAGAGCGGCTGAACGATCAGTCGCACCGCCGGATGGCGTTATCCAATTATAGACCGGACCATTCACATTCGCGGAAGTGATATACTGATAACCGTAGGTATCGGGTCCACCAGTGGACGCGATTGCGGCAACAGAACTTCCGGTAACTGCCAAGTTGTTCGTCGGACCATTTGATGCGTCCGATGTGAACACGACGTTGTCAGCAAGTGTCGTCACCGACCCCGGCGTCCAACCTACCACTATGGCGTGCGAATCACCAACCGCCACCGTAAAGCTCAGTGGTGCTGTTGGTACTACTGTCGTTGCGGTAATGTTAGTTACGTGCAATGGGCCACCGCCGACATTCTTCACATACACCGTTTGATTATACGTCGAGCCGACTCCAATCGAGGGGAAACTCAGGTTCGTTGGATTGAAGGCAATACGCGGGTTGATATTGTTCGCTATCGAAACATTATCAATTGTGAGTTTCGAAGTATAACCGGTGTGGTTATTCGAAACACGGAACCCGATTTGAACGTTCGGTTGACCCAACGCACCCGCCGGTAAAGCATAAGCGGAGTTCAGGTAACCAGAGGTCTCCGCGGGATACGTGTAATAACCATAAGAATACGTCGAGGTTGTATATAGCGCATTCGCACCACTATTACCCGTCATAGCGGCAATAACAGTGAATGTTGAACCGCCGTTAGTAGAGTAAACGAGAAACAACGTATCCGTAGTACTCGTAGTATAATACCAACGGTCAAAGGATAATATCGAATTTGAAACGCCTACGGTATTGAGTGGTGGCGACCAGAGGGTGTTATACTGGTAGAGAGGGTCATAATTATAATTGTAGAAACTATAATTCGCACTACCATTTGCACCACCGTTTCCATTGGCGTCATATACCCAGTTAGCCGCACCCGGACCTGAAATCGTCCAATCGGTAGAAGGCCAAGTGGCTGAAGAGAAATCCTGACTATAGTCCAAGTTGTGAATCGAAACTGCACTACCGGATACGGGTAGTTTATTCGTCGGGCCATTTATAGCATCGGATGTAAACACAACGCTATCGGCCAATACACCACCGACCAGAGGATTCCATGTCACCGTTAAAAGCGCAGAATCACCTGCCGCTATTGTCATCGTGCTCGGTGAATGACCAACTGTGGTCGATGTAATGTTTGTAACATGTAATGTAGAACCACCGGCATTTTTCACATAAGCCGTACGCGTTTGGATTCCACTCCCAGTAACCACTGTTCCATAACTGATATTCGTGGGAGTGAAGCCAATTTGTGGACCATTCGGTGGCGAGAACAAAACGGCTCGTGACGCACCAAGACCGGAATAGTTGACATAACCAAGATAATGGTTCGGTGAAGGCGCAGAGGGTGGTTGGATACCGGCAACGTTTGGATATGAACCACCGGCAGTAAATGCATTGTACTGTATAAGAATGTGACCGTCAGGATACAATACAACTTCTGCATCGCTGTAATTTGCACGTTGCGTCGAAGTGTAATAACTAATGTGATAGATGTAAATCAAAAACCGTGTCGGCGAAGTCAATGCTTCTGTTTTAACAACGCACTGTCCCGAAACCATATACATGTCACCGGGTAAATAGTAGATACCGGCGTAAGAGCTACCAGTGTTAGGTATGCCGGTATAACCAGTATGGACACCACCAAAGTCGATGTATCCATTGTTCCCTAAATAGAACGATGAATAATTCGTTCCATACATCGGAAAAGAAAATGGAAGAGTATAAGGACCATAAGTGCCATCGTCGCCGTTGTTAGCGACTGAACTTGATAAATCAGTAGCGGCGCCCGATGGTGTTATCCAACTGAAAGTCGGTCCACCTACGGATTGGTTGTCGATAAACGAATATCCAAAAGCATCGGGACCACCGGTCATATCAATTGACGGCGGTTGTACCGGAGCCGGGTGATTCCGAAGTAGTCGTTCGTACGCGGAAGCCGCGATCCGTTTATCTTCGGGTGCTACTTGTTCACCACGAAGCATGTGTTCCGCAATGTCGTTGATTTGTTGCGGGGTGCGTTGATTCGGGTCCTTTGGTTGCATCTGTTTTACGGGTGCAACTTTACCTACGGGAGCCGCATAAACCAAGCTTGTAAGTAGTATCAGGGTAAGAACGAATACGAGACCGAAAAGTCCCGTTCGTAGCAATTTCTGCATACTGTTATCCTCCTAATTGTTAAGTAAATTCAAAACAAAGAGTGGGTGTAATTGGATCGGTGAACGTGCGAGTGGCTGATCAGTAAAGAGTTACACCGGTTGTAGCATCCAAAAGAGTCGTTTCATGAATAAACGCAATCTATCCGAAGATTAATCGTGTGTCAAGAACAAAACGTGTTTATGAATAAATTTCTGTTACGAGCTAACATACATTTTTATATGTAGTGTCAGTTTACTATCAATGGAATTAAGATTTTGGCGAGAAAAACGATTTTTTGTGGATTACTGTCAATAAACGATGAAGTGCGGCGTAATTTGGTGAAACTCGGAAGGGAGAATAAAAAAAGAAGAGGGTAAACTTGCGTTTACCCTCTCCGAGCGTACTTGCGAATTGTTTGTTTTTCTACAATTCGTTTTCTGTTGTGTGTATTACTGACCTACGTGATTCGACCTAACATGGGAAGCCGGTTTCACAAGGTGTTTCGGTGCTACCTTATCCTCGCCACGACGAATAATGGTAATCCGGGTCCCGTTGTTGACAAGATGCTCATACGAGTGTTTATCCACACCGGGAAGTGTCGTGCGAATACCAGCGGTTGAACCACGGCCAACGACCGAAGAACTGGCGGCATTGTACGCGGTAACGACATAATATTCGTGTCCGGTTGCACCCGCATCCTGATAGGTAGTGTTCGCCGCACCACTAATCGTCGATACCAATCGAACCGGAGTCGGGTTGAAAAGACCAGTGGTCGTTTCGCGGTACACCTTATAACCGTCCACCGTACCGGATGGTTGCGCCCACGACAAGTTTGCGTTGTGGTTAACGAGATCGTAGCTAACCGTAATCGACGGTACACCTGCCGGTTGTGCGGAAGTACCGGCAAACCAAATTGTGTCACTTGGTGCAGACATGCCATTGGAAGCAAGCACCGCATACGCTCCGGAAAGAGTTTCTTCTGCGCCGGGCGTCCACATTACATCCAATTCAGCGGAATCGCCGGGTTGAATGAAATTACCTGTCCAACTTGGCGAGAATTCTGCCGGAACGGTAACACTCATAACGGTTAACGGAACGTTTCCGGTGTTATGAATGAAGGTCGGCAACGTAGAGTTATTTCCCACCGCTACATAACCGAAATTAATTGTGGTTGGATTTGCGGCGATATTCGGAACACCGATTGCGACATTATCCACCCACATACTCGTACCATACGCACTGGTTGCAACGAACGCGAATTGTACCGCAGGATGGCCGACTGCACCCGCTGGTAAGGCGATATCCGCCAAGCCCCACGTGCCTGTATTAGCCGGTGTGGTCCAACCATCGGATCCGCTACCTGCATTCAATCCGGTTCCGTTGTAATCCCACAACGAATTCCAAGTCGTACCGCCGTCTGTTGTGTATTCGACATTCAATTCGTCGTTGGCATACAATTCGACATAGCTCCAGTTGAAGTACAGGTGCATTCCGGAAGCACTGGTGGTATTGAATACCGGTGTATATAGATAGTCGACATTACCATTTGGTTGATCGTAATCGTCCATGTAGGCACTACCGTCACTACCCCACGCACCACCGGAAGCACCAGCCCAGAGCCAGCCGCCAGTTCCGGTATGACCAATCGACCAATCGGTTGGTGGAAATCCACTATTGAAATCCTGCGAATACGGTACCGAGTGAATCGTCAAACCAAAACCGGTTACCGGGATACTTAACGATGGATTATTTCCGGCATCGGAAGTAAGTACGACGTTATCGCTCATCGAACCCGAAGTAGCCGTCCATGAAATTGTAAACGACGCGGAGTCTCCGGCGGCGATAGTTAGCGACGAAGTGCTTGGCGTAACCGATGTCGCGGAAATGTTGGAAACATGTAACGTCGTCGTGCCGGTGTTATACACTTCAATCTGTTGGCTTACCAAGTTGCCGACGGTTACGCTACCAAACGCAACCGAAGTTGGCGCTACGGCAATAATCGGACCGGAAACCGAGTGAATGTTAATGTTGGTTATGTAAATATTTGGACCATAAGCATTGTGTCCCATCCATGCAAACTCGACACTGGATTGACCTAACGCACCCGCTGGTACAGCCGCTGCGCCAACACCGAAATCGGAAGAAGCGGGATTGGTTGTCCCGGCACCAGTGCCAGCCGGTAGTGAAGGATTACTCTGTGCATAACGCGACCAGAATGAAATCCAAGTAGTACCACCATCGGTAGAGTATTTCACTTCCAAACCGTCATCATAGGTTGCAGTAAAGGCGCCGTAATAACTCCAATTGAAGTCAACTTCCGCTGAAGTAACGCCAACGGTCGTAATGGGTGGAGTCACTAAATAATCATCTTGAGGATAATTGGTGTAATCCCAGAAATCAATTGACGCCCACGATGGTGTACCGGAAATTAATGCCCAAGTATCTAAACCATCGGGATTGATAATCGACCAATCTGCCGGCGGGAAAGTTGCACCGCTGAAATCCTGTGTCAATGGAAGCGAATAAGCACCAGCAGTCGTAAAGTTCAACGTTCCCGACATCGACGTTTCTACGGATGCACCGTTACGCGCTTTCGCTTGCACATGGTAAGCTGTATTCGCAAGCAAACCATGGATATTGGTGGTCGCACCCCATTGACTTGCCGTTTGCCAGAGCGCAGACGCACCGAGCGAACCATCGGCTTGCACGTACATCGCAGTACCTGTTTCGTAAATCGCAAACTGAGTGTTTGCATTATTACCGCCATCCACCAAAGCAATTGTTGCGGCGGTGATTCCGTTAGAACTTAACGTCGGCATACCCGGCGTAAGAGCTAACGTCCAACCATTCGCGTTTGCAAAACCAACAGAAGTACCACCACCGTTCTGCGAATAGACATTATACCAATACTGTGTATTCGAATTTAGACCGGTGTTATTATACGAGGTCGCATTTGCTGCTGCGGTTGTAACCGGATTATAGTTAATACCATCGATGGAATTTGTAATCGGGAAGCCGGTTTCATTGCTTGAATTGTCCGTCCAATTTATAGTCAACGACGAAGTCGTCGCACCGCTGGTAAATCCACCGGAAGGAGCGTTCGGTGCCGCACCTACGCCAGTAGTGAAGTTCCATACCGGACCCGCATTGGTACCACCCGCATTACGCGAAACTATCTGCCAGTAGTATTGAGTTGACGCTGACAGTGCTCCGGGGTTGTAAGTTATACCGGCTTGATTCGAAGAAACCAGCGTAGTCGGCGGTGTAAATGTGTTGAAGTACACATCGTAACCGGTTGCCGCCGCAGCCGCACCCCAGTTCAAGGTAGCGTTAGTCGGCGTGTTGGTTGCATTGTTAGCCGGCGCCGGTGTTCCCGCTTGACCGAGTTGATAAAAGAAGAGTGCATAGCCAACAGTCGGTTCCGTGCCTGCCGGAACACCGTTTAGGTTGACTTGGGTATAATTTGTACCCGACGCATCCTGTAAACCGATGGTCGAACTATTTACCTGCGAACCAAGGGTATTGTACTGAACCTTAATCGTACCGGATGGATCTAAAATTGCTTCAAACGTAAACGTGCCGGATGCACCGGAGAAACTTGTCGAACCAACCCATTCAAGAACGAGCTGACTATTCACGACCTGATACCGCATATTGGTTGAATACAAATCATCCCAGAACGGGAAGATTGCCGGATGCGGTTGACCCGAATTTGGCAAGGAAGTATTTGAGTAATACCCTGAGCCGAGACCAGCGTAGGTTCCACTAAAGGAAATCCAACCATTGGTCGCCATTGTGAACTGAGTATAGGTAGTTCCATAAAACGGGAATGAAAATCCGATGTTGGTGAGAACGCACGAACCGTCATCGGTACTGGTAACAGACACTTGTGTTCCGGTCGAAGAAATATCAATCCAACTATACGTCGGACCGTTCGGTTCGGTAACATTATCAATCCAATAATAGCCGCCGCCATCCGGACCGCCATTGTTCATGACTGCTGGTGGTTGGTGGCTGTTTCGTTCCCATTCCGCGCGGAGAAACAACGGATATGCTTCACGTTTTTCTTGTGGTGTTATCGATTGATTGTTCAACATACGTTGAACAATAGCGTTCAATCTTGCCGTTTTCGCGGCGGCTGCGGCATTGTCAGTGCCTTTAGAGCGAACGGTTCGCGAATTCGCAGTAGCTGCGTTTGCGGTTAAACCATTGGTGACAAATACTAAACTGAGAACAAAAACGATACTCAGCGCACTGAGGAATCTCGTCTTTTTCAGTTGATTCATTTTTCCCCCCTGATCAAAGAAGTTATTACGAAAGCAATTTTTGTCTTTTATTCTGCGACTATTCATTTCCGACAAAGCCAAAAACGAACGCACAATCCACGAATAATCAAAGCGTCAAGACAGTTGCCTTTTACTACGATACGTGATTCGTGAAATGAATGTATTGGGGTTAAAGTAAATTTCTCAACTCAAAAACGGTAGGATATTTTTTTTATCCACGTGCTTATCAAAGCAGTATTAAAGGGGCTTATGGCTTATTACAATCTACATTCACAAACGATAATTGAAAGCCAAGTCATTCACTACAGTTAGGTAATTCCGAATCATCCGGAGAAATTAAATTGTTTGCGAGCGATAATCAAATCAATGGTTCCGACGCTTTTAGGAGCAAAGAAACGAACGGAGCTTTTCATAGAAATTTTCATCGAATATAGCGAGTAAAAATTTCTATACTTTTTCACCCTACTCTTACAAAAACACGCCAGTATTGGCTTATGTGGATTAATTGGAAGTCAGTTAGAGTCAGAATCGCTAAATATTCGCTCTCTGAGTAGTTGTTTTATCGGGGGTATTTCGAGCAGTAATTCACCGAATAAACCGGCAATTCATACGACGTCCATCACTTCTAATGGTTTGATATACGCGATTGTGTCTCCTGTCACGTTTTTTTCATACCGAAGGTCACAAAACCGTATCGAGTAGGAGGTTTGAAAGCTTGTGAAGTAAAATCCGGCAATTTATTATGTTAATAGCATGAGGACGTAACAGACGAGAGTACCAATTGATTATAGACACAGACAATATCGTCGACATCGATGCGCGACTCGACTTAGCGAAACAACTCCGTGACCGGAGCGATTTCGACGGCGCTCTGACGATTTACCGTGAGGTATTAGCTGGCGCGCTCGAGCGAGGAGAAACACTCCTTACCGCGGATATGCGGTGCGATATTGGCGGGCTTCTTTGCTTTATGGATCCAAATGCCGCGTATGAGCCATTGCAACAAGCGATGAATGACTATGAACAAATCGGCAACCGCTCGCGCATTGCCCGCGCCCATGGAAGATTGGCAAATCTGCACCGCATCCAAGGCCGTATCGAACTCGCACTCGAACATTACCATCAAGGAATGAAAATCTTCCGGGAAGACGACGAACCGGAACAACTCTTAATATTACTCGGCAATCTTGCGGGATTTCTTTACGAGTACCAACATCCTGAAGAAGCTGAAAATTACATCAAAGAAGCTATCGATCTTGCACGGGTCGCGAAAGACCGCGATAAAGAAGCGTGGTATCTCACGATGTATGCGAAAGAGTTGCAGCTTGCGGGAAAAGACGAGCTCGCGACAAATAAAATCGATCACGCGCTACGGCTGGCAGAATCGTTGAGTGATACTCATTTATTAGCATCGGTGCGTGAAGGAAAAGCGTTTATTCATCTCATGCGGCGCGAGTACGACAGCGCTCTCGTTATTTTAAGTTATTTACTCAACTACTTCGAAAAATCGGGAGATGTGCGGTATCTGGCTTCCATTCATATCAGTACCGCCGAATGTCTTCGCCAAATGGGCCGCTTAGACGAGTCACTCGAGCATTATACAAAAGCGTTGGCGCTTGTAAAAAAGATTGAAGACCTTCGCGGTGAAACCAATGTTGTCGAAGGTATTGCCGAGGTTTATTACATAAAAGGCGATTTCGAGAAGGCATACCACAATTTCCACCAAGCCGCGGCGACTTACCGTAATCTGGGCGAAATGGTGCAAGTCGGCATCGTTCACAACAGGATAGCGTTAGTGTGCAGGGATATGAGCAACCCCGCCGAAGCCAAAGCTTCATACGAGTCGGCGTTGTCCATTTTCCGCCGGAAAAAAGAGACCCATCTGCTTGCGATAACACTTTTTCTTTTCGCCGACCTTATGATAGATGACGGGCAATATTCCTACGCGAACGAATTACTAACCGATGCATCGGATTCGTTGAATTGGGAAAAAGCCCAGACATACGCGCTGGATTGTATGATACCACTGATTCGAATTGGATACTTGAGTGAAACGGGGCGCATCGACAAAACACTTACACTTCCACCGTTGGCTAAAGAGTGGCGCGTTACGGCCCGGAAGGCGCTTGAGTTGATAAACCGTTTCCACATCATTCCGTCAGACCGCTCCGTCCGGCACTTTGCCGCACTCCGAACAGAATTACTTGTTGCCGGTATCCCTGAAAAAGAAGTTCCCCAACTGTAAACCTTCTCGTTTCGACCGATACCCTATTCTTTGCCCGGTATTGCCATCCCCTTGCACAGTGTGTTAGAATTTCTCAAATTGATGATGTGAAAAAACTAACTAAAACGACCCCTCGATTTGGGTACTTCCTTTTTTTGCTCGCGGTTTCGCTTTTACCGTGCGGTTGTTTTCGGTACAGCTTTACCGGTAGCGTACCGACACATTTACATACCATTGCGGTTCCGCAGTTGGATGACCGAACGGCAGAATTCGGACTGCGGGAGAACCTGACTGACGCCCTCATCAGCGCATTCCGAACGGATAATACGCTGCGACCGGTGGATGAGCAACGTGCCGATGCCGTACTTACCGGAACGATAGCAAGTATCACCGAGACCCCGCAAACTTATACAACCGACCAGCAAGTAATTGACTTCAAAGTGACGATCAACGTGAATTTCAAGTTTTACGACAAGATTGAGAATAAGACGCTTTTTGAAGGGCCGATGTCGGCATGGGCCACCTATAATTATGCGAATACGCATGCCGAGGGACGGCAGGCGGCGGTGAATGCAGCCGTTCAGAAGCTTGCAACTGACGTTGTTACAAAAACCCTTTCCGGTTGGTAAACACCATGACATGTTGTAATCGTCAATCAAATGCGAGACACTCTATCCAACTGGAGAACGGGACGACATTCGCGACCCTTTCCACTTATTTCCGGTATAAATCCTTCAACCAAATATCACTTCTACTTATATGCAATTCGATTCATTTCTAACCATCGAAGACGACCCGCTTGCCCTTAACCGACCGCATATCCTTGCCGTCGCATCCCGACTGCGCCATCACGGTATTGGAATTTTGCCGATGGAAACGGTCTATGTGCTTACCGGCCTCGCCGACGAGTTCGAAGTGCAGGAGCGGATGCGGGGATTGCGACGGATGAAGGATCATCCAACGGAGTGGCGTCCCTTCACCAATCTCATCGCATCGGTGAAAATGCTCTTGTCACTGGTTGAATTGTTGCCACCGGAAACAATCAAACTGCTTGGTTATCTTTTGCCGGGACCGCTGACGGTAGTACTCCCCGCAAACGACGACGTGCCGAAATGGATGTGCGACGAACAACGAAAAATTTGGATTCGAATTCCGCAACACCCATTTGCCCTCGCGTTAGCGCGCGAAATCGAGCGGCCACTCGCGGTTACCCGCGCCGCAATTTATCCCGATACCGGTTCCCGCAGTCCGAATGAAGTACCTGATGAATGGAACGATAAAATCGACTTTCTTTGGGACGGCGGTGAAACTCCGATGGGGAAACATTCGACCGTAATAGAATTTTCCGGGGAAAAACTACTATTGCTTCGTTCGGGTGCGTTTCCGTTCGAAGAATTGCAACGGGTTTGCGAGCGGGAAGGGTTTGCATTCGATTGGACATGGCAGGATCGAAAACTACCGGCACCGTACCGCATCCTTTTTGTTTGCAACGGTAATATTTGCCGCAGTGCGATGGCAGAAGCATTATTGCGCCACCGATTGAAAAAACATCCTGAAGTATCGATTGCGATTTCTTCGGCGGGTACTGAAGTAAAACGCGAATTTCTCCCAATTCAAACGGTAGTGGTAATGCAGGAGATGGGTATTAATATCCGCTCCCATCGCCCGTATCCACTGCAAAAAATCGATTTGGAAAGCTATGATTTGGTGCTTGCCATCGGGAATGAACACATCGAACCGGTGCGCGAGCATTTACCGGTAAACAATCGACCGGAAGTAACGAAGCTCTCAACCTTCCCACGGCCACCGGAATCGTCGCAAGATGAAGTGAAGAACCCGGAATCAAATACAGTCGAGGCCTTCCGGCAAATCCGGGAAGACATCTTACATGAAATCGACCGCATATTACCCGAGCTGATTTTGCGGGCGCAAAAGAAACATGGCTAATCCACTTCGCGTACTTTTTGTCTGTTCCGGGAACATTTGCCGGAGCCCGATGGCGGAATATCTTTTGCGTGAGAAAATAGCAAACGACGCAACGGGCAAGATAGAATCCATATCGGCGGGAACCGACACGAGCGGTGGCTCTCCATCGCTTTCGGTAACCGTAACCGTAATGTCAGAAATCGGAATTGACGTCAGCGCACACAGGTCGCAACCGGTAACACGAAAATTATTAGAACAGTGTGATGTTGTGTTGGGAATGACGCAGGAACATTACGAACGTCTTCAATGGTTGGTACCGGATAATGTCGTGCTATCCACACTCGGAGCGTATCCCGGACAACCATCAAACGGACAACAAGACATCGAAGACCCATTCGGGCAGAGCATCGACCGTTACCGTCACTACCGTGACCGTATTGCATCGGAAATTGAACGGATATTTCCCATACTCATTTCAAAAGCAACGAAAATCCGAAGTTGACCGTAGTACATTTTCACTCGCAGTAAAACTATTTTATGAAACCAATTCTTGAATCAATACTCTTTTGCCGTCAGGATCGCTTAGGCGATGTTGTCTTGTCCTTGCCGCTTGCCGCCGCTGTAAAGAAAATCAACCCGGAAGTTCGTGTTGGATTCCTTGTCAACGAGGGTATCGGCGAATTGGTCAGTGCATGCCGTGAAGTCGATGAAGTTTGGGAAGCGGCACCTACTGCAAAATTGCTCAAAGAAAAATTGCGGGAATGGAGCGCTGCGGTTGTATTGTGGCCGAATGCGAAACTTGCGCGACGGTTGTTCTTTACCGGTATTTCACGGCGAATTGGAACGAGCCGCCGCGGATACAGTTTATTTTTTAATGAACGGGTATCGCTTCGCCGCCATGAAAGCGGTCGCCACGAAACACAACTCAATTTCGATTTGCTGGACCAAATCTTTCACGCCGACCGGTCGGTACGACCCACGTTCACGCTTCCACTTGAAGCACTTGGTAGTATCGCGGAAAAATTAGAAACGGCGGAGGCGGCACACAATCTTCGGATTGCGGTTATCCATCCCGGTTCCGGTGGTTCGAGCCACGATTGGCCAATCGATCAATTTGAATCAGTCGCGGAAGTCCTTTCGAAACGGGCGGATACTTTTGTTGTAGTCACCGGGAACGGCAAGGAACGCAAACTGGCATCGCAAATCGTTCGCGTAAACCCGAAAAAAATCTTATCGCTTGCCGATGAAACATCACTGATTGAATTGGCCGCCTTGCTTTCGATTTCCCGGGTAACCATTGCCAACTCAACCGGCCCGCTACATTTGGCAAATGCGCTGGGTAGCGTTGCGGTAGGGATATACCCACCTCTGGTCGATTGCGGCCCGGAACGATGGGGGGTACTGGATCATCCCGAACATTCACTGCTACCAGATTTTCCCGATGAGGATTGTCCGTTCTGTAAAGAGAAATCCTGTCCGAAAGGAGAGTGCATGAAACTCATTTCTCCCGAACGCGTACTTGAAGTGGTCGAACCGTACTTCGACGGTGCCGACGGTTGGCACCAACAATATGTGCGGCAATGCGCTGGACGGTAATCCAAACCGCATTTCTCGGCGATGTTGTCCTGACATTGCCACTTCTGAATGCTATTGTCGAGCAATGGCACGACAGTGAAATTCAATTTATCGCACGTCCCGAAGCGGCAAATGTTATCGAGACAGCACCCGGTATTGCCGATGTCGTGATATACGACAAACGGGGTAATGATTCCGCATTTGGCGGTTGGTGGCGAATTAAAAACCGGATACAAAACTTCCACCCCGAAATTGTTTTGTGTCCCCACCGCTCCGCCCGCAGTGTGCTTTTGGCTGGTTTTTCCGGTGCAAATAAACGTATCGGATACCACACCGCCGCTCCCGTTCCCGGCTTAACTACGCGCGTACCCTACCGGGGAAACACTCACGAAACCGCCCGCCTACTCGATTTGTTACAACCGCTAAACGGTAAACAAGGCACACCAACACTCCCTCGACTCCAATTGACTGAACACGACCGCGCGGTCGCGGAAAATTCTGTCGGCACCCACGAAAGAACCGTTGCGATTGCACCCGGCGCGGTGTGGAACACGAAACGGTATCCGGTAGAACGGTTTTCCGAAGCCGCAAAAACTTTATCGGAATCGGGTTTTTCAATTGTAACAATCGGCGGAAATGCCGACATTGGGCTGTGCGAATTCGTCGCAACATCATCGGGTGGAATTTCACTTGCGGGAAAATTGAGTCCGCGCGAGTCGGCGGCAGTGATTTCGCGATGCCAATTGTTGATAACCAACGATTCGGCTCCACTGCATCTTGCGCAAGCCGTCGGAACACCGACTCTTGCCATCTTCGGTGCGACGATTCCAGAATTCGGATTCGGCCCGCAGGGTCAATATGACCGTGTACTGGGAATCGACATCTCGTGCCGGCCTTGTGCAATTCACGGTGGCCCGAAATGTCCGCAAAAACATTTTCGCTGTATGCTCGACTTACAACCGGAGCTTGTCGCAAAAACTGCAATTGATATGCTATTATGACACAACAGAAATCACCACGTATCCCCTTGTGCCTAACTACACCACGAACACGGGTTGCCGACCAATTTTGGATTGGCTTAGCTCAATTGGTGGAAGCGGCGGGATACAACCCCCTGTTTTTATTGCCGGCATCCGATCCGCTTACCTCCGTTGCTTCACGCGAGGCATTCCGGGTCGTGGAAAGCGGACGGGGTGAAGTGAAAACGATTCTTCGCGAACTTCCGGTTGCCGCCGCATTAGTCGATTCTCCGCGGGCGCGGAATGGATTGCGAGCCGCACTACCGTGGTTATCGAAACAAAAGGTCCGCCGTGTTCTTCTTGCCGAGGCGCAACCGGAGCAGAGTTGGTTTTTCAATCGTTCGCTTCCAGTGCTGTATTCGAATCCGGCGTTGGTCGGTTCGGGTGGTACCGATGACTTGTGGTTGCCGGTACAACCGGAGCGGATATTTGTCTCAGAAGACCGGGCGAAGGAATTTCGCCGGATATACCAAATTCCCGAAGCATCGCGTATCGTTTGGCTTCCCGGCGGATCACACAATCGCACCCAAAGTTGGTTGGATTGTACCACCATGTGCGAATCGCTACTTACGACCGATCCTGATGCAGTGATTGTTTTCGGACGTTCGTCTCCGAGCGAGGCAATCGATACAATTCGCGACCGGTTGTTCCGATTTGGAATGTGGCGGGTACTATCCGATTTGTCGGAATATGAAGAAGAGATGGTTTGGTCGGCGGCTTCGGTTGTCTGGCTGCCGAGATTTGATTCGGAGGAACTATTTGAGCCGCTGATTCGCGCGGTAGAAGTCGGCCTTCCGGTGTTGTTAGTCGATGATGCTACTTTGCGGCAATGGACAGCGGCAGGATTTGGTGATGAAGCGATTCCGAATAATTTCCCATCGCGTTGGATGGAGAAGACGATCGATTTATTGAATAATACCGGCTGGGAAAGCAGGCGGATTCGGATTCGCGAATATGAGACTCGCTGGGGCGTTACTGCGCGCGCGCAGCGTTTGATTGAATGGCTGGGTTTTTCGATTTTACGAACGGAGAGCTCTGAATGAAATTGTCCGTCGCAATGCTGGCACACAATGAGGAAAAACTCATCGGTGAGACGCTGGATGCGGTTTCGTTCGCCGATGAAATCGTTGTAGTAGATGCGGAGTCGACTGATGCGACAGCGGAAATTTGCAGGACTCACAAAGCTATTGTCATTGCGCGCCCGAATATCGGCATGCTGAATACGAATAAGAATATTGCCATCGACGCCTGTCACGGTGACTGGATACTCTATCTCGATGCGGATGAGCGAGTAACGCCGGAGAGCCGGGAAGAATTTTTTCGCGCGATGGATGAGGGAAAGTGCGACGCATTTTTGTTTCCACGCCTCAACCATATTCTTGGTAAGGGGATGCGGTGGGGTGGGGTTTATCCCGATTATCAGTTACGATTGTTCAAACGTGGGATGTACCGGTTCGAAGAAAAACATATCCATGAGCGGCTTGCCGGCACGGGAAAAGTCGGTATCCTGAAGCATCCGTTGTTGCACGAAACGTATCCCACGGCGGATATGTTACTCCGCAAGTTGCAATTCAATGCGCGGTTCGAAGCGGAGTATGCGTGGAACCAAGGGGTTCGGCCTTCGGTCGGGCTGGCGTGGAAGTGGTTGTTCTGGAAGCCGTTTATACGCACACTCGAGCGATATTTCCTGAAACTTGGTTTCCTCGATGGGTTCGCCGGGGTAACGTCGTGTGTATTCGATTGCATGAATTTCGTGATGCGGTACTTATATTTGGTAGAGTGGGAAAGAAAAGGGAAAAAGGAGGAACGAACATGAAACATCTTGAGAGCTTAACCATCCATCGTTTTCGTGGCATGGAAGAGATGTCCTTCGAAGGATTGGGGGATGTGAATGTGTTCGTGGGGAAAAATAATAGTGGGAAGACTTCTGCATTAGAAGCAATCCAGTTATTTTGTAACCCACTAGACATCCCAAATTGGAGATCAGTAACAAATAATCATTCTATGCCGAGAGGGCGATTCTGGTTCGGAAGCGTTGCCCAAGAAATCGTGACACTTTTTCCTCATTCTTTTAATCTGGACAAAACAACACCATTTGAAATACCGATACAAATAGAAGGAGAGATCTCGCCTAATAAGATATGGTTTTCTGTGGATTATGAAGAAGTTGTCGAGGAAAATAAACCAGACTTCGATAGAATGCTAGATGAAGAGGCGTCGAATTATTACGAAAATAATCCATACAAACGAGGAATCAGACTTAACTTTGATTTGGTTTTTAACGACAATCGTTCAAAGCATAGTATTAAAACTTGGTACGAGATTATTTCTAGCTCCGAAGATGCAAGAGGTTTGCCCTATTTAAAGTTTTCTATAATTTCACCTTCTGAATTAACGACTATTAATTACCTTCAGGATTATACACAAGCTGTAATAAACAACAATAAACCCGAAATACTTAGTTTATTAAGAAAATTCGATTCAAATATCGAAGACCTAGAGATTCTGTTTCCCGGAAATCAATTAAGAGGTCAGGGTGTACTAACAATTCATCATAAGAAACTTCATTTTCCACCTTTATCCATTTTTGGAGACGGTCTCAAAAAAGTTTTTGGAATCATTGTCCGTTTAGCTGCTACACAGGGAGGAGCTTTAGGTATTGATGAGATTGAAAGTTCTCTTCATTCTGAAGCACTTCAAGAAACATTTGTATGGCTAATTAATGCATGTCAAGAAATGAACGTTCAATTATTCTGCACAACACACAGCCTCGAAGCACTCGATGCGATTCTATCCGCATCCGAAAAGATTGAGAATGTTGATTTTGTAGCATACCACCTTAATCAACAAAACGAAAATCCTGAGAAACGTGTAATCAGGTATCCGGGCGATAAACTTGATGCACTAAGAGCTGAATACGGATTCGATCCGAGGTAAGAAATGAACTACTCAATAATTGCAGTCGAGGGACCACATGACCAAGCTTTTATCGGCAAATGTTTGGAGTTATTAGGGTTCTCTCAATTTGATGATAGAATGAGTGTGTTTCATACCCGGGAAGAGTTAAGCTCTTGGACAACTTTAATTCGTTTACCTGACTTTAGTAAAGAGAGTAAAAGAGATTTAAAATATTATGCGCCAATTTATCGACCAGCTTTTTACACAAATCAGAATCATTCCATTGCTATAAATGCCGTCCGTGGTGGCGCATTTGGTGTGTTCGCTTCTCTTCTTCAAAGTCTCATAGATCAAAAGCAGATTCCCGAACTCTATTCATTATTAGTAGTGGCTGATGCAGACAATAAAAAACCATCTGACGTCGCGAGTAAAGTATTTAACGCTTTCCATGAAAGTTCGATTGATCTTCCAAAAACACCGCCGGGAGTCGATGGTGCTAATCCCAAAAAAGCGATATATATTTTGCCAGACAATACCTCCAATGGAGCACTTGAGAAAATATTACTTGAATGTGGGGACCAAGTTTATCCTGACTTAATGGCAAATGCTGACACCTATCACGAATCGACTAGTGGTGAAAGAAAAAAGAGTTGGGGTAAAGAACCGGCTGTAATTGAACGGAATCGCCAAAAATCTAAAATCGCGCTTGCCGTAAGCATTCTTCAACCGGGTTGTACAAACGAGATTTCAATAATCAAAGATGATTGGGTAAGCAAAGACACAAAAGAAATCGAAACGTTAAAGCAGTTCCTTGATTTTCTAACCACGCTTCTCGAAAATTAGGCCACATGAAAATAGCCCTTGTACACGATTGGTTGACTGGAATGCGCGGCGGCGAGAAAGTTCTCGACGCGATATGCGAACTTGTCGGGCCATGCGATTTATACACGTTATTGCACGTGCCAGGGCGGGTGCAGGGGCGCATTGCCGAATGCAATATCCACACGAGTTTCATTCAGAAACTTCCACTCGTCAAAGAAAAATACCGGTACTACCTCCCCTTCTTCCCCGCCGCAATCGAAAGTTTCGATTTATCGCAATACGATTTGGTGCTCTCGACATCGCATGCGGTAGCAAAGGGTGTGTTGTCGCGCTCGGATGCGCTTCACGTATCATACATTCATACCCCGATGCGGTATGTGTGGGAATTGTTTTGGGAATATTTCGGTGAGCGGAAGCATGGACCGTTTTTCCGAATGGCGGCGACGGTAGCCGGACGGCGACTTCGGGAATGGGATGTCATCAGCGCTTCACGCGCCGACCACTATCTTGCCAACAGCCACCACGTCCGACGGCGTATCAACCACCACTGGCGGCGTGAAGCAGAAGTGGTTTATCCTCCGGTGGAAACAAGTCGATTTACGGTTGGGAATCAGTCCGGTGATTATTTCCTCATCGTCACATCACTCGTTCCATACAAGCGGGTTGACCTTGCCGTCGAAGCGGCCAATCGCGCCGGATTCCGCCTCGTCATCGTCGGTGATGGCCCGGAGAAAAAAAATCTGCAGAAGATTGCCGGTAAGACGGTACACTTCCAAGGGCCGGTGGATGGCGAGGGGTTGAATAAACTGTATGGGGATGCAACCGCGTTGCTATTTCCGGGAGAAGAGGATTTCGGTATCGTTCCGGTGGAGGCGATGGCGACGGGAACGCCGGTAGTGGCGTACGCACGCGGTGGTGCAATGGAAACCGTCGTGATACCGACCCGTGCAAAGAGGGATCATCTTCCGGTTACCGGAACCGGATTCAGTGAATCCACAGCCGAATCGTTGATTGCGGGAATCAATGAATTGAAATCACTTTCATTCGACCGCAACGAGATTCGAAAAATCGCCGAAGGATTCGACCGCACCCGCTTTTTACAACGATACTCTTCCGCTATCGCCAGCCGTTGGATTCTGCACGGCGGTGATGTCCGCGATTTACCGCTCCGCATGCGTCAGGAAGCCGGATCCATCGGCGATTAATTTTTCCTCACGCGACTTGAATAATTACTACGCTTTGTACTCTTCTTCGTTTACCGGTTCGCGTTTGAAGCGCTGTTCGAATATTGTATAAAGCACCGGAACGAAGAACAGAGTCAACGCCGTCGATACCGTCAATCCACCGATAACCGCCAATGCCAACGGTGCCTGAGTCGATTCACCACCTACACCGAGCGCCATCGGTAACAGACCGATTACCGTTACGAGTGACGTCATCAAAATCGGTTTTAATCTCGTCACACCTGCTTTCACTACAGCATCGAACAGCGGTACACCCTGCAAACGGGTGCGATTGGTAAAGTCAACCAATAGCACACCATTGGATACCACGATACCGACCATCACGATAATTCCCTGAAACGAAGTTACCGATAACGTGGTGTTAGTGAGGAAGAGCGCCCACAATACACCGACGAGTCCAAGCGGTACCGTAAACATTATGATGAACGGGTCAAGTAAAGATTGGAATTGCGACGACATCACGACATATACGAGCAATATTGCCAATGCGAACGCCATTAATAAATCGCTGAATGTTTTCTTCTGTTGTTCGACGTTACCGGTCATCTTCAATTCAAATCCCGGCGGGACTTGGATTTTATCCAGTTTCGCCTGAATGTCATTCGCCACACTTCCCAAGTCACGGTCGGTGACGTTTGCGGTGACTTCCACCAAACGCTGTTGGTACTTGCGGTCGATTTGTACCGGTGAATTTGTCCGTTGAACGGTTGCGACATTCCGAAGTAATACGGTTTGGCCACTTGGTGTGGTTAGGACGACGTTGCCGATATCATCAAGATTGTCGCGGAAACTCTGTTTCAATCGGACGAGGATGTTGTATTGATTCCCGGTAACCGGATCGGTGTAGAGCGACGCGACAGTACCATTTATACAAGTATTAATCGTGTTGGCGATGTCGGCAACGTTAATTCCCAATACACCCGCTTTCTCGCGGTCAATTTTTATCCGCAGTTCGGGTAAATTTTCTTCACGTGAGATAAGCACGTCGGTTGCACCGGGTGTTTCGCGCACAATGTTGGAAATTGTTTTAGAAAGTTGGGCAGCTGTTTCAAGGTCGTAACCGCGAATCTCGACGTCAATCGGTGCCGATGAACCAAAGTTCATCAGGAATTTCAACAAGCCACCCGTATTCACGGTAATTAATGCACCGGGTACTTTCATTAATTTTGGACGCACCGCTTTCACGATCTCGAAGACCGACCGTTTTCTTTGAAGTATCGGTTTTAATGCAACTTGGATATTCGCCGCATGGGTTCCCGAATTTCGTCCGCCAAAACCACCTTGCTTCGCACCGGGAACACCGACGTCAGTTATCATCGTAAGCATCTCGGGGACATTATCACGGATAATATTTTCCAAGTTGCGCATATAAGCGTCAGTCACTTCGGCACGGGTACCGACCGGCAGTTTCGCTTGCACTGTAAACTGACTTTCATCCTGATCGGGGAAAAATTCAGTTCCGATAAACTTAAACAAGCATGCCGAAACTATCGCTACCCCTAAGATGGAAAACATTACTAATCTGCGATGCGCCAGCGCCCACCGTAACCGTTTCGAGTACATAACGTCAAGCGACTCAATCATATCGTTTGAGAGAACCTGCATTCGGTCCCAAAATTTCTTTGAGTCGCGGTCAAGATGTTTTTCCGCAGTGAGGAATTTCAAACACATCAACGGTGTAACCGTCCTCGATACGAAGAACGAACCGAACAACGCAATCGCAATGGTAACCGTCAGCGGGATAAACAACATCCTTGCGATACCGGAAAGAAATACAATCGGAAGGAATACAATCACGGTTGTGAGCGTTGAAATAAAAATTGGTGACGCAACCTCTTTCGCAGCATCGAGGGTCGCCTGCAACTTCGTTTGCCCCTCGGTACGCATATTGTAATGGCGTGAAATCGCTTCTAATTCGACGATAGAGTCGTCCACCAACCTTCCTATCGCGAGCGCCATTGCACCGAACGTCATGATGTTCAGCGTCATGTTTCCGAAACGGAAGAAAATAAACGTCCACAATAACGACAACGGAATCGCGACGAGAATAATCGAAGTTCCCCGGATATTGCGTAAGAAAAAGAGGATGATAATCATTGCCAGCAACGCGCCAAGAATCGCTTCGCGTTGCAATCCATCTATCGTCTGTCGAATATACACCGATTGGTCGAAGGTAATCGTCATTTTTACCGTCGAAGGAACGCCTGCCAGTTTCGGCAAGAGTTTCGCAACATTGTCAACGACATCGATGGTATTCGCGTTTGCCATCTTCTGCACGGACAGCGTAATTCCGGGTTTTCCATCGACGCGGACGAGTTCCGTTTGTTCGATGTAACTATCTTCAACCGTACCAACATCCCGTATTCGAATCGGTATTCCATTCACCGTTTTGATTATCGTCGATTCAATTGGTTTCACCAGATTGAACATCGTTTCCGTTTTCAACGAATAATCATATTTACCGATTTTCAAATCACCGGATGGGAGTAATAAGTTGGAGCTGGCGATGGCGTTCAGTACCGTTCCTACAGGTAAATGCAGGGCATCGAGACGGTTGCGGTCGAGGGTGACATGTATTTCGCGGATTCGCCCGCCAGTAACATTGGCGGCGGCGACACCGGGCAAGTGCTCTATTTGGGGTTCGATTACGTTAAAGGCGAGATCGTAGAGATCGCGCTCATCCATATCACCGGACAGTGCGATGTTACAAACCGGTTGGGTGGTGATATCGAATTTGAGAACAATCGGTTGCGATACACCGGTGGGAAGTTGGTTGACGATTCGATTGACGCGTTGTACCACATCGACCATTCCGACGTCGGTATTCGCGTTCCAATTAAAGTTGATGCGGACGCGGGCAATACCTTCACGGGTGCTGGATTGCACATAATCGACATCGTTTACGCTACTGACGGCACGTTCGGTGATTACAGTTACGCCCTGCTCCATATCGAGCGGCCCGGCGCCTTGGTAATACGTAATCGTGCTCACTACCGGAATTGTGATATCCGGCAGCAAATCGACCTGCAACTGTTTCAATGAAACCAAACCGAGCACGACTAACGTACACGCAAATAAGAATGTCGAAATCGGATATCGGAGTGCTAATCGGGTTAACCACATAAATCAACTTCCTTTACCGTTGCGCGCTCACCGGTCCGCCGTCACGGCAGAACTGCGCACCCACCACCACAACACTATCGCTATCTGTGATTCCACTAAGCACTTCAGATCGCGTATCCAGTTCTCTTCCGATTTTTACCATTTTCTTTTTCGCAACACCGTTGGCAACGGTAAACAATGAATACCCGGCATCGCTGTTTATCAATGCTTGCGTAGGAATGGTCAGTCCGTTTTCGTTTGTTCCGATATCCACAGTAACTGTGGCAAACATTCCGGGTTTGAGGGTTCCATCGTTGTTTGGTACCCAGATTTCCATTGCCATCGTGCGGGTGGCGACATCGAGCGCTTCACTCGAGCGGCGTACCGTTCCAGAAAATGATTTGCCGGGATAAGTATCGACTGTGAGGGTTGCGGGCATGCCGATGCGGACGGATGAAACATCTTTTTCAAGGACATTCACGACCACTTTTACTGTGGACAAATCCATCAGATTGAATAGTATTGCGTTATTCGCATTAATCAGCGCCCCTTCGTCAAAAAACCGTTTGGTAATAATTCCGGTAAAGGGAGCAGTAATGTGGGCATAATCCAATTTTAGTTTCGCATCTTCGTAGTTCGCGGAATCAATTTCATAAGTCGCCTGCGTATTATCGAGGTCTTGTTTGGAAGCAAGGTTTTCTTTGTACAAGCCGATGTTGCGCTCGTTATTCGCACGGGCATTGTGGAAAGCCGCCGATGCCTGCAAGAGTTGCTGCTCCAGCTCGGTAGTATCGATAAGCGCGAGCAATTGTCCGGATTTTACACTTTGACCGATGTCGGTATACAGTTTTTCGAGATTACCGGTGACCTTAGAATAGATACCGGCTTGCTGTACCGCTGACACGTCGCCCGAATAGGTTAGCGAGTAAACGATCTTCTCTTGCCGCGGGAGTTCCATTTTTACCAGCGGTATATTCTGGCGCTTTGTATCGACCGCGCTTGATTGCTTAACCACTCGTACGACCACATACGCAATAAAGATTACTACAACTGCGATTATCCACCAATATTTCATTTTCATAAGCTTATTCATTCCAACTTAGCGACTGTCTTAAACAGTACGATTTACGAAAAGTTCAGTTAAGTACAATGTCCATTTCTGATTTTCAAGACTTCAGTGAGACAGTGTGCCGATGTAAAAGTTTAGCGATACATTCATTTTACGATTACCATACCTATCATATTACATACGTATTCTACCACAGCGGCTCTTACTGCGCATTTGACTGCCAGTATTTATTTCCCATTGCTTTCTTGAGTGCGTATTCACTTAAGGTAAAGACATATTCCGCTTGAATTTGAAGCAATTTCATTTGTGTCAACGCAGTTTCCGCATCCAACAACTCAATATTTCGAAGGGTTCCCGCCTGATAACGGAAAGTGGCGTTGTCCAGTGCCGCTTGCGCATGTTCCACTTGTTTTTGTACGGTTTCCAATTTTGATTTAGCCGTATTCAAATCGGCAAAGCACTGGCGAATTTCGGCGGTAATCTGTTTTTCCTGCTCGCTCACTTTTAAATGCGCCAACCGTTCCTGCGCGTCCGCTTCAGCAATTTTATGTCCGGTGATATTGCCGTCATACAATGGTACTTGGAGTTTCAGGCCTGCCGCCCAATTACCGCGAATAGCATCAAGGTTCGGTTCGAACCCATTTTTTAATCCCCATGTTGCTATCGAACTAATCGTCGGTCGCTCGCCGAGTGCAACTAAGTTTCGTTGCATCTTCGCGGCACTTTCCTCCGCCTTTGCGGCAATCAACTCGGGACGATTGGTGAGCGCATCCGCTACCGCACTTTGCGGTTCGATACCGGTAGTGTCGTTGATGAACGTTCCGGCGATGTTTACCGGTTTGGAATCGTCGAGCCCAAGCAAACGTCGAAGCGTGATTTCCTGTTTCAACAGATTGTTTTCCAAGTCAGTTTTTTGGCCGTTCGCGACATCGATTCGAACGGTAGTAGTCAACTGGTCGAAATCGGTGGCGGAACCGGTCTGTATTTGTTTCTCCGTGAATGTCTTATGGGCCTCGAGATTTGCTATCAATTGATCCTGCGCCGTAATCGAATACCGGTAAAACAAAATTGAATAAAACGCCTGTACGGTTTGCATCGCCAGATTGGATTGCGTTATTTCGATGGCGGGTTGTATTGCTCTCGAGCGTTGCCGGCTGACATCGACTGCGGTTTTCGAACGACCAAAATCGTACACCGTGTAACGACCCATCAAATGAATGTCGTAGTTATCCAACGGATACGTTTCCAACGGCTCTGAATGCGGTATAACAATTTCCGAATTCGGACCTAACCGCGTATATCCCGCCTCAAAATCCACCGTCGGTAATGTCGCGGCATTAGACAACCCAACCCGTGCGACCGAAGCTTCCCAAGTCCGAACCGATTGGTGGACGGTGGGATATTCCTTCAGTGCACGATCCAGAGCGGATTGTATCGTAATGGAATCCGGCAACGTGGTTTGTGCGCTCGCGATGAGCGAAAACAATCCGAAAAACAGTAGTGAAAAAAAAGTTAAATATCGCTGTCGTTTCATTGGTTTCAACCTGAGTGGTTATCCGATTTCGAAATTACATCTTTTTATTTTCGGCTATTCCATACTAACCGGTTTGGGTTCACCTTTACCGGCCTTGGCATGCCTTGCCCGGAGAAAAAATATCGGTATCAATCCGGTAACCGTAATTGCGGCGGACAAAAGAAAATCGTCGTTAATCGCATCGACAAATGCCTGTGCCGACAGATGCCCGATAATCATTGCTTTGGCACGCATCATCGATTCACCGATATTGCCGCCAACGGACATTTTAGCGAACGCCAGCAGCTTGTAATTGGTAAACTGATATGTCGGTGATTGGGTGTCAACGGCTTGTCCATACATCGTCATGTGATGCAATACTCGCCGCGTCAGGAGCGAACCCATAATTGCAACGCCGAAACTGCCGCCAATTTGTCGAATTACATTGAACAATCCCGATGCCTGTGCCATTTTTGGTTTGGGAATATCGGCAAGGGCGAGCGTACTCAACGGAGTGAACAACAATCCCATTGCGATTCCGCGGATAATCAGCGAGTAGATGATTGCGCCGTGTTCGATGTATAACGACATCTGGCTGTTTAAATACAGGGAATATGTCAACAAGGCAATGCCAATACCGGCGGGGATTTTCGGACTGAATTTATCCGCCATAATACCGGCAAGCGGCGAGAATATAGTTTGCGCAATACCGACGGGAAGGAAGACCGCACCACTTTGCAAAGCGGTATAACCGAGCGAGTTTTGCAGGAACAACGGCATTAAAAATGTGCTGCCGAACATACCGAGGCCGAATACAAAAAGTATCGCATTGGTCACTGCGAAGTTAAAATCTTTCATCAATGCCAATTCGATTAACGGATGTTCGACAGTAAACTCGGTGTATAGGAATATCGCCAAAGAAATGGCGGAGATTGCGAAGCAAGTCAATATTAACGGCGAAGTCCAACCACCGGTATTCCATGCGGCATTCCCATCAGCGAGTGCGATTAATAGCGAGCTAAGGGATATCGCCATCGAAATGAAACCGATGAAATCGAATCCGCGCTGAACGGGATGTTTGTATTCGCGTTGGATGACGAGCGTTGCGAGCATACCGAAGAGACCAACCGGTACGTTCACATCGAAGATTGCATTCCAATTGAGATTGTCGACGAGGTAACCGCCGACTAACGGGCCAAGCGAAACGGATGCGGCGGCGGAAATCGCCCAGAAACCGAGCGCAAGACCGCGTTGCCGAACCGGGAATGCGCGGGTGATGATTGCCATACCAACCGGCATTAACAATCCGGCACCGGTGCCTTGGACAATTCGGGCAACAATCAGGGCATCTTCATCCCACGCAAGACCGCAGAGGAACGAACCGAAAGTGAAAAGAAGCAATGCAGAAAAATAAATCCGTTTATACCCGAAGCGGTCGGCGAGCCAACCCGACGTCGGAAGCATAACGGCAAATACCAACAAATATGCGGTTACGACCCATTCGATTTTATCGACGGAAACGCCGAAGGTCGCCATGATTTTTGGGAGCGCGACATTTACGATGGTGGCGTCGAGCACGGCCATAAACGTCCCAATCATCACGCTGAACAATACCCACCACTTATATGAATCGTGTTCGTGATGGAGCGAGCTCATCCGTCCGATGAGTATTCTGCGAAGATCGATATGGGGTGAAACTAACGACATTTATCCAACCCGAATCTTTACTTCAATCGACATGCCGGGTAACAAACGAACATCTTTATCGACGCCGGCGCCGGAATTTTCTATTGTAATTTTAATCGGAACACGCTGAGTCACTTTGGTGAAATTACCGGATGCGTTACTCGGTGGAATTAGTGTAAATTGTGCCGCGGTATTCGTACCGATTTGATACACCTTTCCACTCCACAGGTGTTGGGGATATGCGTCAACGGTAAGTTCGGCGCGGCTATCCATGTGAAGCGCCGACAATTTCGTCTCTTCGAAATTCGCGACAACCCACACATCACTCAAATCGTATATCGAGTAAATCGCTTGTCCTGGCTGAACGATATCGCCGGGTAACACCCACTTTTTGGCGACTACGCCGCTCATCGGCGCTTCGATAACCGTGTTTTTTAGTTGGGTTTCGATAACATTCAACTGTGCAGTTGAAGACGCTTCGGTCGCTTTTGCGATGGATACGCGGGAATGCGCAAGTTCGAGTTCTTTCTGGATGTGATCGAATTGCTCGGTGGTTATTACCTTATCCTTAATTTGTTTTTGGCCGCGGTCGAAATCCTCTTGTGCGCGTTGTTCGCTCACAACCGCCATTTTGATATTCTCCGATGCGAGCGTAATCGAGGTCTTCGCCTGTTCACACTGTGCCTGCAAGTCGCTATCGTCAATCCGAACGAGGATTTGGCCTTTCTCGATACTTTGCCCTTCGATTGCCGACAACTCCACAACCCGCCCCAGTATTTTCGCGCTAACGGTCAAACGATTCGCATCGATGTAGGCGTCGTCGGTGGAAATGATACCGTGGGTATTGCGATACCACATCCATGCACCACCACCGATTCCAAACACGATGACAAGTACGAAGATAATTAATCCGTACGGTTTTTTCGGCGGGGCTTGTTCGTCCGGGATATTCGCAGTTGGTTCAATGTTCGTATTATTATCGTTTGGTTGATTCATGTTGTATACCTTTGATGATTAATTCCGTCAAAAGACTCATTTCTTGTTCGAGCGCTTTGTAATCAAGCGGTATCTTTTTTACCTGATACGCAATTTTTACCGCCCGCAACCGCAATCCATGGAGTGCATGAAGTAACACTTCGGCAACGGCTTCGGGGCCTACCACTTGAAATTGTTTCTTCTTGTTGCCTTCCCGGAGAATTTGGGCAATCAACTCGCACTCTTCTTCGGTGAATTTGCAATACAATTCGTAGGGTACCGGTTTCATCTGCGGAACTTCTTCACTCAGCGCGTTTAAATTCACAACGCCTTTGAAATAACGCAGACGATGGCGGATATAACTAAGTAACTTTTTATCGGCAGCAAGGTCGCTCGCGACAATTTTCCGTAATCTATCCAGAAATTGCGTCTGTTCGCGGGATATCACCCCGCAATACACTTCTTCCTTGCCGGGGAAATAGTAATACAATGTCGCTTTGCCCATCCCGGCATCAGCGGCAATTTCATCCATCGTCACTTTCTCGACACCGTAGTGCGCAAATCGCACTTGCGCCGCGTCAAGAATGGCGGTTTCTTTGGCTTTAGTTAGTTCCGGGGCTTTTACACGCATTGGATTATTCGAACAATTCGGTTTTACAGTCGAGTAAACATATAGAAATACGAGGCGGTATGCAAATCGTTGGTTTGGGGTAATTGGCTTATAGTTGGGGACTTTACAAACGTTTAGTGTATGTACGCAGGAGCATATTTCACTTTTCAATTGTATTGATTGGTAATAAATTGTAACAATCGTAAGAGGTTTTGAATATGTGGTATTTTCTTCGGCATGGTAAAACATCGGAAAACGATTTACATATCGCTCAAGGCCGGCTTGATACACCGTTATCGGATGTTGGCCGCGAACAAGCAGCGATAGTGGCAACGCGATTGTCTTTTATTCCCCCGCCGGAAGTGATTTACTCTTCCCCGCTTCTTCGAGCCAAAGAAACTGTCGAAATCCTTACTGATACTCTTCACCTGCCGGTGGTTTATGACGATAATTTAATGGAATGGTCACTCGGTGAGACCGAAGGGGACACGCTCGAAAACTTCCAGAAAAAGAATCCCGGATTTGAAATACGGTGGAATGATTTCGAATTCCGTTATCCGGGTGGTGAATCAAAACGGGAACTATCGGAACGGGCAATCCGGTTTGTGAAGCGATTGCGAAGCGAATCCCGCGTACCATTGGTGGTAGGGCATCAGGGAAATCTCAACTATGTTATCGTTGAGGCATTAGGGCTTCCGGCCACGGCGGCGATACCGTTCCGGTTGGGAAATTGCGGAGTAGCAATCATCAAACCGGGACAGGTTTATAACCGGTTGGTGTTGTTTCAAGGGGAAGGAAACATGCCGTGGGATAAATGATAAAACGGCGCAACTCTACTTCAGAGTGCGCCGTTCATAAATTGAAATGGTATTTGCTTTCAATGATTATTTCACATACACCATTTTCTTTACCGCTTGAAAGTTCCCGCTCTGAATCCGATAGAAATAAATTCCGGTAGCCATTCTATCCGCCCGGAACCGCACTGAGTGATAGCCCGCCGGCATATAGTCACTTGCAAGCCGAGCGACTTCCTGACCCACTTCATTATACACCGTTAGTGTCGTCATTCCTGCGTTCTTCAAATCGAATCGTATCTCAGTCGTCGGATTGAACGGATTGGGATAATTCTGATACAACTTATACTCGCGCGGTAAAGCTTGATCCGTCACGCCGTCAGAGTCTTGATGGAGAACATGGATGGTTATCGGCACAGTCAACGTCGTACACGCGTCCGTTGTGACAATTAGCGTCGCAGACAAATCGGTATTGAGTTGCGTAGTATCCGGTACGGTAACCGTCACGCTTAACTCGATCGGCGTACCCGGCGAAATTTCTCCTTGTTCTGGTGAAACACTTGCGTAATCAAACAACGAACCGACATAATAAAGCACAGCGGTATTCGGAGCGGGCCAGCTCGTGGAATAGGTCAGATAATTAACACTACTACCAACAATACCGGCACCGATAATCTCTTGTGTACCGACTTGAGTACCGTATTGAACAATAATTTGACCATTCTCATATAATATTATCTGCGCCGAAATTGTACTCGTCTGATCCGAGTAAAAGCTCAAATTCGTGTAGGTGATACATAGCCGGTTCGGATTGGAGAGATTTTCGTACGCCGCTGAACCACTCACCTCGATCATATCGTCGTTCCAAAAATACACACCGGGAGTAAACGATGACGGCGGCCAAACGCTGTAATCACCATCAGAACTAATATTTGTGGAGAACTGGATTCGTCCGTTACTTCCCGCATAAAACTGTGTGTACTGTGTACCGTAAAAACTAAAATTGAATCCAATCGGATACGGGCCAACATGGTTATCATCATCCAATCCGGTAATCGGTGTCGCGTTGCCGGATGGTGTAATCCAATTATAAATCGGCCCGTTGGGCTCGGCGCTATCGATAAAGCGGTAACCGAACGAATCCGGGCCACCGGTAGAATTCAACTCATTAATCGAGAAGTGGCGGGTATGCGAAACACTTTTCGCGGTCATTTTGGTATGGCCGAAATGTGGTGTAACCGCTACCGCAGGTGGATTCGCAGGATGTCGTTGATTCGTAATTCGATTACGCCTGATTTCGAGTTTTTCCGCCATACTCAGATGCAACGGTAAATTTCTGTGAGACCTTGTATTACCAATGCTTCGCTTGCCATGGCTATCGGTTGGATACGAAATAAAGGCACGGATATCGGTCGGCCAATCACCGCTATTGGAAATCACAACCGTTTGTGATGAAGTGAAACCAGTATCGACTATAAATTCAAGCGATGTTGGAGTCTCCGAGGCAGACGGCATATACAGAGTGTCGGTAAACCGGTTTGTATCGGGGAAATTCAACAGGTTTACCTGTTGGTCGACAATCGGATACAGGCATGCGACTTGCATGTGCCGGTTATATGGACCACCGGGAAGAAGCAACGACCAGTTGCCATTCGAGTCGGAAGTTGTAGAATACCGGGGACCGAATGAGATACTCGCTCCCGGTACCACATCGCCATTACTTCGAATTATCTTGCCAACAGCGGCGGCGGTTGGAACTAAAGAGTAAATTTGGATGTTCGAGACATAAATATTCTGTCCGTATTCGTTTACTCCAATCAAACCAAACATAACAGACGGTTGATTCAACGCACCGGTGGGAATTGTAAGTTGCGCCAAACCCGCGCTCGCGAGCGAGGACGGTGGATCGTATTCGTCGCCATCACCGGCAAGCAGTTCGTTGCTTCCACCGCCGGAAGCCCACCTTGACATGAAGTACGTCCATGTGTTTCCACCGTTAAGAGAGTATCCGACATACAATGTGTCGTCATAATCTGAAGATTGGTAACCCCAGTTGAAGTCGAATTCGGCGGAAGTAATGCCAGCGGTGGAAACTATCGGCGTTAGTAAATAATCATGCTCACCGGTATTGTCGATATCCCAATAGTCGAGGTACGCCCACGACGGAGTACCCGATTGCAATTCCCAGCGCGATTGACTGCCACCGATGGAAGTCGATGTCCATCCTTCGGGTGGAAAACCACCGGAAAAATCCGCACTAATCGGGAGCGATGGCGCCGATAATGTAACCATGTGTACCGATGGCGAATATGCGGTTTCTATCGGGGTTGCCGCGCCGTTTCGGGCTTTTACCTGAAATACATACGTTGTACCTCCGGTAAGCCCTGTTATCGTGAGCGTTGGCCCCCATTGTGCGGCGGTGCGCCATACTGTGTTCACACCTATCGCACCGTTCGCTTGAACAAATCGATCACTTACTGAGTCGTGAATCGCGAAAGTCGTGTTTGCCGGATTAATACCATAATCAAGGGTAATTGTTGCGGTAGTGAGTGAAACCGAATCGCTGGTCGGAGTGCCGGGTATATTGGCGAGTGTCCAACCATTCGCTGTGGCGAAGTTCGGTGATAATCCAATCGCATTCTCCGCAAATACGCGGTACCAATAGTGGGCATTCACCGCAAGTCCGGTATCGGCAAACGAGCGGGTTCCGGTATCTGCGACCGCAGGAGCGGTTGCCAATACTGTAAATCCGGTCAAACCACTTGTAGAGGATCGGCTAATCGGGAAGCCGGTTTCGTCGGTAGAATTATCCATCCAGTGTATCGTCAATCCACTGGTAGTGGAGCTATCCGATGTTACCAATGAGTTTGTCGGTGAAATTGGTGCAGCACCGTTTGCGGTAGTAAATCGCCAAACCGGCCCGGTTATCGAATCGGAAGTATCATGAACTGTTACATACCAAAAATATTGGGTATTCAGTAACAGGTTCGCCGTTATGGTATAGTTGTTTGTAAGTATGCCGGTTGCTATCAGCGTATCGGGCGGATTAACGGTATCGCAGTACACATTGTAATGATATGCACCAATGCCACCATGTGCGTTGGTCCATCGCAACGTTACATTAATTGGCACATTTATCGCGCTGTCGGCGGGAATGGGCGCCGATACCGGACCAAGCGGAGTAGTAATGGTAAGACGCAAATTCGGACGGTTGTCATTTACTGTGAGCGCCGTTGTCGATACCGTCGCCCAGTTAACGGTATTGGTAAGAAATTGCGCATAAGACGAACTATCGGTTGAGTGCCGCCACGCATTACTACCGGTGGTGGTAAGCGCAACATACGAGCGGAACAAAACCATCAGGTTGCTTGTATCGGAATAGGTGAATGGTGCCGTCAATGCAAATGATTGCCAGCCCGCAGTAAAATTAGGTGCTGCGGTACTTTGATAGACAAGGGTTGCAGCCGATGATAGTGATGCCCACGTCGCACCGGTCTGAATCATCGAATCGGATGTTTCCACCATCCAAATTTCGATAGTATCTATCGCAGACGCGTTCCAGTTGCGCGCGGTACCGGCAAACAATCCGACACTCGTAACAGGGCCGCCAACGCCAATTTCCGACGCCCGGTAAATCGCGGCAGATAAGCAGTAGCGGTTGTTTTTGAAAAAGGGCGGGGTCGCGGTGGCAGTACCCGTTCCAATTTGGAGGAGCGTATCCAATTCATCGATTGATTGGGTGTGCGGTTGATTCGGTGCCTCGTAAACATGTTTGAAACTGCGGGTCGCGGCGGATTCTCCCACCGAAACGCAGACAGTCAAAATCAGAAACAAAGCAGACAATAAAATGGAAAGGCGAAACGAAAAAACCGTACCGTGGATCATGGTGGGATCTCCTCAATAGATGCAAAGTAGAATTTTAGAACTCGTCTGAAAAGATTGGAGATGACGTAAGGTGTAAGAAATGTATTGTCAATTGGCGTAAAATCAAAGAAAAAAACGGGTTTTTTGATTTTTCTTTGTGGTAATGCTTACTCTTGCTTTGAGCTTGAGTTTAGAGAAAACGGCGGGCGATTCCCGCCGTTTGTATTACGATTGTGAAATTATTATTTCATTAAAATCATTCGTTTCGTGTCAACTTCTCCTTTTGTACGAAGGGTGTAAAAGTAGGTGCCGGAAGGAAGGTGCGAAGCGTCTAATTGCGCTTTGTACGCACCTACCGCTTGATTCCCGTTTACAAGTTCGGTAATCCGTTTACCGGTAACATCGTATACCGAAAGCCGGACATTTCCCGCGCTCTTTATATAGTATGCAATCTCGGTGGTCGGGTTAAATGGATTGGGATAGTTCTGACTCAGTGCCGATTGTTCCGGCAATTCATCCGGTCCCGCCCGTGGTACGGCGTTCACAACATTCGAATGAATGTGCTCCACCCCGTTCATATCAACATCGGCAATCCGATAGAAATACCGTATCCCGTTTTGTACCTGAGTGTCGGTAAAATTGTAATCGTGCGGCGTCGAAACCGTTCCATGCCCATCGACCTGCGCAATCCGGTTACCAACTTGGGTTGATGAAGTGGAACGGTAAAGATTGAAGTGGGCATTATTCGATTCTGTCTCGGTATGCCAATTCAATACTACTTTCTTGTCACCCCCCATTGCTGTGAAAGATGTCATCTCAACCGGCAGTAAAATATTATTTACTTCCAACGACCACTCGGTGAGCTGGGCATTGTTTTGGTCGACATTCCAGATATTGAGAACCCATGGTGAACCATCAGTCGAATCGCCGGCGAATGTTTGAAAATCATCCTGCGAAACCTCCTGATCAGGTTGAAAGTAACCGGTAAAAGGATTTGTCGCATTGACAAGGAGGTTGGGAGCGCCATCATCAAGAATTGTGTTCGTTATATCAGTACCGTTACCGCGATATAAAAACAGATCGGTATAGAATGTCCCGTGAGTAAGACCGATACCGATATTGGTTGTATTCGCACCGGTCAAACCTATTCTCACCCGCAAGCGATTTATAAACGTGTGTTCCGGTATGTTGATATTAAAAAACGATTGTACCTCACCACCGGGAACGAATGCCGGAAGCTCGGAATAGATGTATGACGGCGAGTATGGTTGGGCAAAAACCGAGTCGACAAGAACTGCACAGATAAACAGCAATACAACGACAATGAGAAATTTAATTAAACGCATGGTATCTCCTTGGACAAATGCCGGATCTACAGTGTATGGCGGGTCAAAGCGTTCGAATTGCGGATATACTATGCGAGAAAAGAAATGTAATCAAGGAAGGATGTGCGCTAAATCAACAATTAATTTACCACGAATCAAAACAAATGGACGGGCAAAATACCCGTCCAATGGTTATCCCCAATATACTCTCATCAAACCGGCTTTATTATTTCACGTGATATTCGATTCCAAATGCACCCGATTTTGTCGCAACAATCAATGAATCACCGCGTGGCACTTTGTTGAATACTTCAAACCTGACATTAATCCACTCATCGGATTTGTTGGGATGCCACGAAGTGACACGAAAAAACCAGTGATCCCAATACCGGCGGCGGTGATACCATGTATAGTAATGTTGCGGTGATAGGTTGTTAACCGTTTTATCGAGAACAAGAACAGTGTGATCGATAGGTGTCGAAAAATCGAACCATTCATTCCCAATCAATACACCATCCAATGAAACGAGAAAACCGCAGCCGAGGAGAAGTAACGATGAATTTAGTAACACGACGGAACGGTACTGAACGGATTTCGCTCTGATTTTCCATCGGAATACCCCGGCAGCCACCACACCTATTACTAAACCGACCGAAGCTACAGGAAGTAGCAAGTCAGAGTAGTTGATGACGTCGAAGATGAAATACCAACAAATAGAAACTGAAAACAGGGCAAGAAGAAATACAATCGTCAGGATGGATGTATAAAGTGTGGTATTCGGATTTAATTCGCGGCGGAATTCGTCGAGGGTAGCTGTTTCTGAAGCGGTAGTAAATGGTTCTTCCAAAGTTCGTCTCGTATTGAAGGTAGGAATGTGCTTGGTTCAACAATTCAGTATAAAAAAAATGGGCGGGTTAAACAACCCGCCCATCATTTTGATTATACTTTCGGGCCCGCCGCCGTCAATTCCGGAGGACAGCCATCGGCGAATTTCTTGAAGTTCTCGATGAACCGTGCCGCAAGTGATTTGTACCGGCGTTCGTAATCAACTTTGTCGTGCCACTCTTCACTCGGATACATCACTTTATCCGGCACTCCTTCGCAGGTCTTCGGTACCATGAATCCAAACACCGGATCCTTATAGTACTCCACTTTATTCAACTTACCATCGAGTGCGGAGTTCAATAATGCGCGAGTGAACTTAATCGAAATACGATGGCCGACACCGTATGGCCCACCGACCCAACCGGTATTGACCAACCAGCAATCGACATCGTGGTGCAGAATTTTATTCTTCAACAACTCGGCGTATTTCGCCGGGTGATGCACCATGAATGGCCCGCCGTAGCAAGTCGAAAACGTGATTTCCGGTTCCTTGCCAAGACCAACTTCGGTGCCTGCAATCTTCGACGTATAGCCGCTGATGAAGTGATACATCGCCTGTTCGATGGTGAGTTTTGCAATAGGAGGCATTACACCGCTCGCATCACACGTCAGGAAGATAATATTCTTCGGATGACCGCCCATCTTCTCCGGCACCGCGTTGTCGATGAAATCGAGCGGATAACTTGCGCGGGTATTTTCGGTAAGCGATTCATCGTCCAAGTCGATTTTACGCGATACCGGGTCGAACGTCACGTTTTCGAGAATCGTTCCGAATTTTTTCGTACACGCGTAAATTTCCGGTTCTGCGGTTGCGGAAAGTTGAATCACTTTTGCATAGCAGCCGTTCTCGAAATTAAAGATACCTTCTTCACTCCAACCATGTTCATCATCACCGATTAGCTCACGGTTCGGGTCAGCGGACAGTGTCGTCTTGCCGGTTCCCGACAATCCGAAGAAGAGGGCGGATTTCTTATCCTTGCCGATATTCGCCGAGCAGTGCATCGGCATCACCTGTTGGAACGGCAGGAGGTAATTGAGAATCGTGAAGACCGATTTCTTAATTTCACCGGCGTATTGTGTGTTGCCGATGATGCACATCTTCTCTTCGAAGTTGAGCACGATGAACGTATTACTCGCCGTCGAATCTATCGACTGGATACCCTTGAAACTCGGCACGGCGAACACGGTAAATTCCGGTACGAAACGTTTGTATTCGTCAAGCGTCGTGGGACAGATGAGCATGTTCCGGGCGAAGTGCGAGTGCCACGCAAGTTCGGTCACGATGCGGACGGGCATCCGGTAATTCGGGTCGGCACCGGCATAGACATCCTGCACAAACAGGTCGCGTCCCTGACAGAAACCCTGCATCCGGGAAAACAGTTCGTCGAATTTATCGCGCTGGTACGGACGATTGTATTCACCCCACCAAACGTGCTCGGCACTCCCTTCTCCGTGTACGACGAATTTATCGGCGGCGGCGCGGGCGGTGTGTTTACCGGTGAAGGCGAGGATGGGGCCCATGTGGGAAATTTTCGCTTCGCGGCGGAAGACGATTTCTTCGTAGAGCGCTTCCATCGGGAGGTTCCAATAGACCTTCCGCAGATTATCCAGTCCGAGATATTTTAAGCCGTAATCGGCTTTAAGCGCTTGCGCCTCTTTCTCGGCGGGAGTCGTGATGTTGAGAAGATTGTTCATTGTTTTTGTCCTTCGTGGGGGCGTAATTCATTACGCCTAATTAGAAAAATTAAAATCTTTAGTTTTTGATAGACTTAGTTAACTCGAGTTTATCCAACTCTAAAAGTTCACGAATTGTTATCAACCGTATCTGTTTACCTTTTACAAATTGTCTTGAAGTTAAAGTGAATCCCGTTGTTGTCACTATCCATGCCTCATCGGCTAATTCGTGTTTCATAGTTCCATAAACGTCACGTATGATAGATATGACAATTGGTTTTGAAAATTTCTTGCATTGAACAATTATTTTACCAAAATCCTCATAAATGAAGATATCTACACCACCGTCTTTTGAATATGGCGTTAGAGTTGCATTAAATCCTTTATCTCTTAATAACTGGTAAACTTCCCGTTCAAATTCTCTTCCATTCAAATAAGTCCAATGTTCAATTTGTTTTCTTTTTTCCGTTTCTTGTTTTCTGATAAGTTCTAACTCTTCTCTTTTTGCCAAATTTTGTCTTTCAGCATCTAACCTAATCAGTTCTTCTCTGTTTCTTCTCCATCTTCTACATTCATCTAAGTATTGACAATATAAGTTTAACCTTTTATGGTTTCTTTTTCTAAATTGAACATAGAAAATTTTACATTTATTAATCAAAAATCCTAATAACCAACCCGGAACAAAAAACAAAAGTATAAGTGGCCAAAAGAAATCTACGATTTTAAAAAATAAATGATTCTCAGTTACTATAATTGCAATAAATCCCACCCAACCTAATATGATTGGTATACCCTCTGAATTCTTTGGTACAATTGAAAATAGTCGATATTCTTGTTCAGTTAAACCAAAATCTGAAGGCTTTGGTTCTCTTGGATATTCCATAATCCTCCGACTAGTCGAGTTGTTTATTTCAATCGAATCCTACGCTTCTTTCCTTGCGACATGAAATCCAATTTTCCGTTTCGCCGGTGCCGGTGGTGTCATCAACTGCTGGATTGCTTTCACCAAAACTTGAATGTCGGTATCGTGCTTTCCGACACGCCGCTCCAGTTCTTTCAATTTCGCCGACAATTCTGTTTGTTGACCAATCAACTCGCGCATTTTCACGAATGCCCTCACCACATACACACTCACTGCCACCGCCCGCGGTGAGCTCAGTACCGATGCCGCCATCAACGCCCCGTGTTCAGTAAAGGCGTAAGGTTTCGCGTGAGAGTATTTCAAGTTTTTGAGGTGGTCACATTTTGTGACCACCTCGGTGGTCTCTTCGTCAGTTAACTCAAACACAAAATCTTCGGGAAACCGTTGCGGATTTCGTTTAATCGCTTGGTTTAATCTCTTTGTCGGTACTTCATACAAAGTCGCCAAATCAACATCAATAACCACTTTCGTACCTCGTATATTCAAGATACACGACGGTATGTCAATTGTAGGTATAATACTGGTTTTATTCATGTTACTGACTCCAACCGACAGTAATTTGATTGTTCTTCAAACAATATTGTAAAGTGAGGTGGTCACAATTTGTGACCACATATTGTTTTAATTACAACAACTTACATGAAAAAACTATACTTTTACGCTTAAAACTAAAGCCACTGGCGCGCTTTTCCAGATTTTCGCTTCTCGAACTGGTCACAATTTGTGACCAGTTCATGCATTTAGACGGATAGCGAACCACCCCTACTCGACGGAACAAGAGTGTTCCGTCTACTACATCCAATCCCGTATCAACTTCCGTTCACCGATATAAATTTCATTCGGAGAATCGGGATCGAGCGCCCACTTGATTCGTTCGATACCTTGTTGAATATCCTTTATCGAGCCGCAATAACTGAGCCTCAAGTGTCCTTCCATTCCGAACTCTTTACCGGGAACGGTAACGACGAGTGCTTTATCCAAAAGGAAATTCGACAACTTGGTTGAATCTTTGTCATACGCCGAAAAATCGGGTAAGCAATAGTACGTCCCCTGCGGTTGCTGGATGCGAATGCCGTTGAATGCCTTGAGTTCTTTCACCATGACGTTACGGTTGTTCTCGAGCATGAGGCGCAATCCCTCGATAACGCTCTGGATGCCGGTCATTGCGCCTTCCGCGGCGGCTTGGAGCACAACTGATGCACACGAAGTGGTTTGTGCCTGAATGTTCGCAAGTATTTCAGTCAGCTTGCGCGGCGCGATACTCCAACCGATTCGGAAACCGGTCATACCATATAATTTCGATACGCCGTTGAGCACGATGAGGTGTGAATTTTCCAAATCGTGTTTGGTGTATTTGTATGCGGACGGGGCTTTGCGGCCATCGAATACCAGCTTGTGGTAGATGTCGTCCATGATGAGGTAGATCCCCTTCGCTTCACAGAAATCCACCAATTCGGCAATGAAATCTTCACGATAGACGAAACCGCTTGGATTGTTCGGGCTGTTGCAAATAATGATTCGCGTGTACGAAGTGACATAGCGCTTGATGTCTTCCATGCGGGGATGGAACGTACCGTCTTCCGGTTTCACAATCACCGGCACGCCATACACCATCTTCACCATTTCGGGATAGGAGACCCAATACGGTGCAAGAATCATCACTTCGTCCTGCGGATTGATTATCGAGTAGAGGACATTGTACAACGCCTGCTTCGCACCACCGGATACCAACACATTTTCCGGTGCAACGACTTTGTCGTAGTTCTCTTCGGTATAGCGGACGATTGCCTTGCGCAGTGCGGGGATACCTTCCGTCGGAGTGTATTTGACGTCGCCGTCGGACAGCTTTGCGGCGGCGGAGAGGATACCGGCGATGGGTGTTTTGTTTTTCGGTTCGCCCGCGCCAAGGTGAATGACGGCTTGTCCGGATTCGCGCAGGATGCGCGCACGCTCATTGAGCGCGAGGGTTGGTGATGCCGCGATTTGACGGGCTAATTGGGAAATGGACATGTTGTTTTCCTCGTGTAGGGGACGCGACCGTCCCAAATAATTCAACGATGACAGCTTAAAGAGTTTATCAATGCTCCAATCAGAAGCAACAAAACACCTACAAAAAGATTAAGCAATTTATCAACCAAGGGTTTTTCAATCCAACTTTTCAATTTAGTTCTAAACAGCGAATCATGAGTTAATACTGAATACAATGAACACCCGGAGTAGTGCAATGGTTTACATGATGCCCAGTGCCACCGCCAGTCGGAGCCATCTACACCCGATCTTCCAAGTTGCTCAACCGCACTGTCATGATCTATTTCGTCTGAATAGTTGGCCAAGTAATCTGCAAAGTACCCAAATCTTTCAAAGAGAATTTCAGGACAAAAATTGGAAAAAGAAAATCCCTTGTTTGTTACTCCAGTATCTTGTTCGATTGTTCGAGGTCGTAAATGAGATTTTTTCCATCGGGTTAAAAGTTTTTTGTCTTCTGATTCATCTATCGGCGTGGAACCAGCCCCACCCATTAACGATAAGCTATAATAATACCTTGGGCACTTCTCCACATTAGCGAAAGGACACCTCGGTAAAAGACCAATGGTTCTACTTCTATCCGTGTACCAAGCCAGATCTGGAATTACAACAGGGCTTTTCATTTAATTCGTGCTACAAGTTCATTTTTGAAAAATATCCACTTGCGACCATAATTGAATTTTTGATCATCATATCCTTGTATAACCCTTTCATCAAAACTACCCTCTGACGATAATCTCGGCTCCCCTGCCACAGCGACCATGTCTCGATATGTCATTCCGATTTTGATCTTCGAGGCTTTTTCTGTCCACCTATCCATTTCTTGATCAAAATCAGATCTGGATTCTTTAGAATGAGAGCCACTTTTTTTGGTGATTAATCCTTTTTTTTCGTCTGAAAGGAGATGACTTGCAACAGGTAAAAAAGTTAATGAGTTCGATACTGAAATGTTTTTTACTTTGATAAATTGTTGAACGGCGATACCATAGGATATTTCCTCTCGTTTCAATCTATCAATATAACTCGCCTCTGGTGGATATTCACCTCGATAAACGTATGAAACGAGCTGATCGTTTTTATCTTTCATGTTTATCTTTTCAGTTAAAGAAATTTTTTCTATCATGAAAGCAGTGTTATCGATCAACTCTATATTTAACGTTCCTGCACCACCATCAAGTGTAAATCCACTGTCTGCGGTCACGATACAATTAAACGAGATCTTCTTTTTGAATTGATTCAATTTGAACTGTACAATCCTAGAACAGCGATAAGATGTAAAAGGAAATGTCCAAATCGAATCTTTGTACGTTTTATAAATCCAGTTTTCTTCTCTCTCAGTCGCATACTTTTCGTAGTACTTGTCGATTTTGGGGTACACTAAAAAAAGAATGACAGTCAAGACAGCTGCTACAAACAAAACGAATTTGTAAGATGATTTCATTTTGTCATTCCCTTTATATCTCACCCTACACCTAAATATTCCGATATTCTCTTGCACGCTTCTTTAATCGTGTCGTCACTTGCGGCAAAGCTCAACAGAACTTTATGATAAAGTTTTTACCACCTCTTTAAACTTTTCTAAATGATCGGTTTCTCTTTCCCCATCCATTCTTGACAACCACCGCTTGATATAGCTCAAATCGGTGTCCGGGTTCCGTAACAGAATACCGCGAATATCATCCCAATCGCGTGCACGGTCGGCTTGTGCTTTCAGAATGATAATGTCTTCTTTCGAGGCAACGAATATTTTCATTCTATCATACAATTTCGGTATTGCACGCCCAAGCAGTGTTCGTTCGTATTCGGAAGAACTGAACATTACATCCACGATCATTTGGTTGTTGCCATACACACATCGCAAATAATTGTTCTGTAATGCCGATTCAAATGGATTAGGAGGAACGGGCACCAACTTTGCTTTCGGCAAAATTCGTAAAACTTCTTCAAGACCTTCCAAACCGACACCGAGCATGAAGTCTATATCTTTCGTGTAACGAATCTCGCCGTACACGTTCGCGGCGTGTCCGCCGATTAAAATGACCGGAATTTTATTTTTGCGTAAAACATCCGCGATTTCTTTAATAATGCTCTCAAACATTATTCAATACCCACGCAACCCGTTTTTTCGCGTCCAAGTTATCCGTCAAATCAATTTGATCGAATGGTTTACCATTTCGAATGCCTTGCACATATTCGTGCATGTCGTTTACAATTTTAAGACGTTGTTTAAATGTTAACTTCTCATTCCGGGCAAAGTCATCTTCCATTTTACGAATAGCATCCCATCTCGCTTTTTCAGCGAGGTACTTTGGGTTGCGGTTTTCTGTTTTGTTCGTTCGCTTTGTCATTCCGAAAGATACTTCTCTATTCTTTTGCACGCTTCTTTTATCGTGTCATCGCTTGCGGCAAAACTCAACCGGATACAGCGGTCATCGCCGAACGGGCCACCGGGAACTACAGCGACGAATTGCTCTTCCAACAATTGTTGCGCAACCGCCATCGAACCGGGATACACTTTCCCTTTCGATTTCCACACTTCATCGATTTTCGGGAAACAATAAAACGCCCCTTCCGATTTCGGAATAGTAACGTGCTCCCACTTCGAGACAAGTCCATACATCAAATCACGGCGCCGTTCAAATTCTTTTCGCATCCGTTCACGGTCGGATTGGTCGTTCGATACCGCTTCGATTCCGGCATACTGGGCAATCGCACTCGGCGAGGAGGTCATATTCTCCTGAATTTTCGCCGCCGCCGATATTATCTCTTTATCGCCCGCACAGTACCCAAGCCGCCATCCAGTCATCGCATACGTTTTCGAAAAACTACTAACATACAACGTCTGTGCGAACAACTCCGGGAAATGCGCCGGTGATGCCTGTTGACGTCCATCAAACAGCAGATACTCATACACTTCGTCGGACAATATCCACAGTTTGTGTTGCAATAAAATTGGTGCGAGCGCAGCGATTTCAGCGTGGGTATAAACCGTAGATGCCGGGTTGGACGGGGTACAAAGAACGATCAGTTTTGACTTGGGGGTAATCGCTTTTTTCAATTCGTCCGGTATCAGGGTGTAGCGGTTCTTCGCTTCAGTTGGGACGATTACCGGAATGCCGCCCGCCAATTTGATTAATTCGGGATATGCTAAAAAGTAGGGGGCCGGGAGGATGACTTCGTCACCGGGATTAATCGTCGCGAGCAACAAATTTGAAATCGCGTGCTTGCCACCGTTCGATACAAGAATTTGATCGATGCCGTATTGGAGTTTCTGGTCGCGTAAAAGTTTCTGTGAAATCGCCGTGCGAAGTTCGACCGTACCGCGTCCGGCGGTGTATTTGGTGATACCGTGGTCGATGGCGTACTTCCCTTGTTCGCGTACCGGTTTGGGGGTATCGAAATCGGGCTCCCCAACTGACAACGATAAAACAGTCTTCCCCTCCGCACGAAGTTGTGCAGTACGGGCGACTATCGCGAGCGTAAATGATGGGGACAGCGCAACACTTCGTGCCGATGGTGCGTGCAGTGGCAAAGCGGGAAACTCCTAAAATCGCAGAAAGGGAGAGCTTTAAAGTGATAAAATACCGTTTTTTAGGGGGGAGGGCAAGAGGGAACAAGCCCTTTACGAGCGAGTCAAAGTATCAGTTGACTAATACGGAACTATGTGAAAACAATGAGATTGCTTCGTCATTAGCCATCTAGCTAATTCCTCGCAATGACTTTGTTTATTAGCATTGCACCTGAAGGTCCCGCAAATCATAACCCGTTTCACAGACCGATTTTAGCGACATTAGATAATAAGTCCACCCGGCACTAACATCGGTATAATAGTTGGCCCAAGCGGGGTCGGAAGGAATACCCAAATCGGTCAATTGGACAAGGGTTATTGGTTTTCCGTTCGCTGCAATCTCCTCGGATAATTCGAATTTGACGTTTGAGTGCCCTTCCACACCGTTAATAGCTCCGAGATTCCAGTTGAAACCGAGCGCTTTCCCCGGCACATAATCCGTCACCCTGCCGTGTCCGATTTCATTTATGCCCGCGAAGTAGATAGCAATGCGACCACCTACGTGGGTTTCAAGGAGTGTACCCCGTTCGGAAAACCACGACGATAATCCGTTACCATCCTGAAAGTAACGCCATACCCGGTGAAGTGGCGCCTTAATATGGTATAATTTCTTTATCGTTCGCGGCATAACGTTCTCCTTTGGGGATTTACCAAATCGCTTTTACTTTGGATACAATCCGAGCGAAACCAAGACATGCAATTTATACAAAAATTGAAGCAAAATTACAACGAACAACCGTTACTTTTCATCTTCGGCACGGGTGCGTTCGTTCGGTTGCTTGCGGCACTATTCAGCGGCGGCTATATCGCTTCCGACGACCATTTCCTTGTCCTCCACATCGCGTTCCGGTGGCTACACGGCGACCCGGCTTGGCAGAACGACCCCAACTATTCCGGTCAATCTTTACTCTACCCCGGAGCCCATTATCTGTTCCTCCGGTTGTGTCATTCCGTAGGTCTGACAAATACGCTCACGATTGTAACGCTCGTGCGGTTGCTTCATGCGATTTGGTCGTTACCGGTAATATGGCTCGGGTACAAATTTGTTGAACGTCTCGAAGGAATCGATGCGGCAAAACTTGCGGGCTGGTTGTTGGCATTGTTGTGGGTCGAACCGATTTTCAGCGTCAGGCAACTTCCCGAAGTCGTTTCAGCAGTGCCGCTATTTGCTTCGCTGGTGATGGCGGAACGAATTGAGAAAAAAGGAACTGCGGTCGAATGGATAGCCGCTGGTATCCTATTGGGCATTGGCTTTGATTTACGATACCAAGTCGGCTTTTGCGGTGTCGGTGTGTTTGCGGCGTTGCTACTTACAAAACGGCCAATGGCCGCAATGTGGTACACTATCGGCGCACTTATTGGAACGACACCGCTACTCTTGGTAAATCAACTTTATCTCGGTTCACCGCTCGCCAGTCCGATTGCCTACCTCCAGTACAACGCTTCCGGTGCGATGTGGACGTACATTACCCGCCCTTGGTACAATTATCTACTGTTGATACTTGGTGCATTCGTTCCACCATTCAGCTTTCTTATTCTGACAGGATTCTTCCGCGCGATACGGAGAGCACCGTTGATGTTCGCAGCCACATTTGTGTTTCTGTTAATTCATTCTATCATTCCCAATAAACAGGAACGCTTTATCGGAACGATTATTCCCGAATTGGTGGTCTTGGGTGTAATCGGTATTTATATCTGGTTGAATTCACCGCGGAAAAAATTATCGCCGCGATTCCTCCGCATCAGTTTGGTCATCTTCTGGTGTTTGAACCTCCCACTGATGGCGCTTACGGTTTTCACTTACAACAAACGCGCACAAATCTTGTCGCTCGCATCATTACAATCCAAAACCGAATTGCGCGGGGTTGTTCTCGATGAACGGGAAAAAGATTTTCTCGCGCCGTGGTTTTATCTTGGCGATGCGTGGTCGAAAAATAAATTCCTTGTCGAAGTGAAGAATGACAAAGATTATCAAACTGTTTTTGAAGAAGCGAAACAGGGTCAAGCACCGGCAGATTACGTTATCATTTATCTCGAAAAGAATCGCGAGCAACGAAAACAATCGTGGGAATCTGTGTTCGGTAAGTTGGTTGAAGAACAGCGTATCGCGCCATCATTTGTGGATGAGCTGTTGCACAAAATGAACCCGAAGTACAACCCCAGTTTCGATGCGGTGGTGTATCGTATCGTGAGAAAATAATATGTCGCAAGAATCTCCCGTTCCCCCCAACCAATACGATTCATTTGCCGATAAGTATCTGAACGGCTTGGATAAAAAACCGCATAATGCTTTCTATGAGCGTCCCGCAATGATTCAAATGATGCCGGATGTTCGTGGCAAGACCGTGCTCGATGCCGGATGTGGAAACGGTTGGTATGCCGAACACCTGCTTGAAGCGGGGGCGAATGTAACCGTAGTCGATGCCAGTGAAAAGATGCTGGAGAATGTTCAAGTGCGTACGAGTGGGAAAGTGGAGTGCGTTCTGTGGGATTTGAATAAACCATTGACGTGGGCAAAATCGGATAGTTTCGATTTTGTGTTCTCTTCGCTTACACTTCATTATTTACAAAATTGGACAATAGTTTTGAGTGAGTTTTCCCGCGTCCTACGCCATTCAGGTCGTTTACTTTTTTCCATTCACCATCCCTTCGCGGATTGGCAGATATTCCGCAAAGAGAATTATTTTGCGACAACCAAAATCGAAGACGATTGGGGATTCCCCGTACATTTCTATCGCAGATCGCTCAGTGCAATAATGGATGCTGTAATAGATGCGGGATTTCAAATCGAAAAACTTATCGAACCATTTCCTACCGAAGAGTTTCTGAAAATCGACCCGAACGGTCATCAAACGTTAACGACTTCACCACTTTTTCTTATTCTGCTTTGCCGGAAACCATAAAAAATATCCGGAGTGTTCACTGACAAAAAAATGGCGGACATCGTGTCCGCCATTTTCGTTTAGAACGTAGTGGTTTACTTCAGGTATTGGATCATTCGAACTTTGCTGAAGCCCGGAGCATCCATCTTCACAACATAGCTTCCCGTCGCAAGTTTACCGGCATTCCAAATGATGCGGTGGTAACCCTGTGACAATTCGCCGTCGTGAATAATCGCCACCTGTTGTCCCATCATATTATAGACGAACAATTTGACTGGCGCATTGCGCGGTACGCCTACCATGAAGGATATCGCCGCGTTAAATGGATTCGGGTAAGCGGAATTCAACGAGAATACCGTTGGTATACCTGAATAGCGATCATCCACCGATGTTCCAGCCAAGGCCACGTTTGCATTGCTGGTATCGCGCATTGCGGTGTTCGAAGTAACCGTAATACGGAAGCGGGCGGCTTGGGCTGAGAAGGTCGCCGGCATTGCCCACTGGAACGAGTCCGCAGTAATAATTTGCGTTCCCAACGTTCGCCAGTTGTTGTCGGTGTAATTACTATCGAGTTCGACCAAAACATGAGAAGTATCGGGGATATCCTGATACGTCCATCGAACAATCACGTTCGCGGCATTAATCGAACCGCCGTTTGGCGCAGTAAGGGTAATCGATGGCAGCGTAATCGAGAAGCTCGCATTGCTGGTATCGAGACCGAGTGAGTCACCCGGCAGGCAAATCAGGATGCGTGCATTCTGCGAACGTGTACCGGACACCGCCCAAGCGCGAAGCGTATCAGTCGGAAGTACACCGGTAAATAATTGTGACCACGGACCTGCTACACCGCTGCGGCTCAAGTAAATGCGTGCGGTAGTCGCAGCCGGAACTCCGGTTTCGATTCTAAAGCGTATCGTATCGGAGGTGCCGAGGCGGAACGATTCACCGCCATTGGGACGGATTACCGTCAACAATGCGTGACGTACCCGGAAGGTGTTTGTCATAAACTGCGCATTGGTATCCACCGTAGATATGAAACGAATTCGAGCCGCAGTAGAAAGATCGGCGGAAGTCGGTGTCCAGATGTACGATGTTCCGGTACTTGCGATGTTCGAAGCGATGCTGACCCACGTTCCGGTCGGATAGTTACGGTTGATTTGAATATTCATGTTACCAACCATATTTGTATTCGTCCACCGGAGTGTATCGGGGATCAAAATCCTCGCAACCGTGTCACTCACAGAAGTGTGTGTTTGTACGGTAAAGGTCGGCAATCCAATACCAAATACGGCATTGCTGGTATCACCAATCGCGTTGTTTGCGACCGAGAGAACACGAACCAACGCGTTGGTCGTTGCCGGACCGGAAACTGTCCATAGTGTTTGTCCACTGTTTGCAATGGATGCAAACAATGTTGTCCATGGGCCGGCTGTTCCAGCGCGACTTAAGTCGATACGAACGTTACCGGAAAGGAATTGACTCGTCCAACGAATTGTATCAGTTCGGGTAATGACGAATGATTCGCCGCCGTTCGGACGTGTCACCGCGACTACCGTAGCGCCAATTGTAAAGTTGGTGTCACTCATATCGTGAACGGATGTATCGGCAAGATTGGTGATTCTAATACGTGCGTTAGTCGTCGCGGTACCAGTCACTGTCCACAATAATCGATGGGCAGCATCTGCCGTACTCGCACTAATTGTTTCCCAAGTGCCGGACGGATAATTGCGGTTCAGCTCAATTATATCGTTGCCGATTGCATTGGTGCTTGTCCACAAAATCGAGTCTGTCGTACCGATTACGAATGCGGTTGTAACCGTATTTGGTCGGGTTACCGTAATCGTCGGCGATTGGATTGAGAAGTTGGCGTTGCTGGTATCGCCTATCGTCGGGTACACGACAGAACTTATTCGGACGCGTGCCGTTGTCGTCGGAAGACCCGTTACCGGCCAGAAATAAGGTGAGCTATTCGCTGCTACCGTCGTGACGGAATCCCATGAACCATTGCTGTAGTTGCGATTCACTTCGATGAATACGTTTCCGGCTAAGTTCGTTTGGGTCCACTTGATACTGTCAGTTCTTCCAATCACAAATGTTTCGCCGCCATTTGGACGAGTTAACGCAAGTGTCGGAGTTGCAATCGTGAAGTTGGAATCGCTGATGTCACTGACAACTGTGTCACCGGCAAGGGAAACAATGCGAATTCTCGATGTTGTCGAATTCGCGCCTGCTACCAACCAAGGCACCGAACCGCTATTCAACGTGGATGGAATAATCGTCGACCACGCTGAAGTCGTCGGATAACTGCGATTCAAGTCGATGCGCACGTTACTCGCCGCCGATAAGTCGGTACTCGTCCAACGAATAGTGTCAGTTGAACCGACAATGAATACTGTCGATGCCAAATTCGGACGGGTAATCGTTATAGTCGGTCGATAAATAGTAAAGTTCGCACTGCTGAATACCGATGCGTTTGTATCGAACGAAGAGACGACCCGGAACCGGCAGTTCCGCGACGCATTTTCCGTAACCAACCAGTTATAACCGGAATCAGTCACGGCGATATTGCTGGCCAATGTTTCCCACGTTCCAGAAGGATAGTTACGATTAAGTTTAATTTGTAACGTACCGACCAGCGATGGATATGCCGAGAAACGAATTCGTGTATACGTGCCGGTGAGTAAGGAGTCGAGTGGGTTGCCGTTCGTATCGGCAAGCGCAGCGATGGTCATCGGCGGTGCCACGATAGAAAAGTCAGCCGGAGATATACCGTTATAAGTCGGTTGGTTCACTGAACTGATTCGCATACGGGCATTATTCGTTAACGGCCCGGTTGGAATCCAACTTTCCACTCCATCGTTTGGAGTCGTCGGAATAATTGTCGTCCAAGTTGTATCAGTCGAATAGTGCCTTCTGATATCGATCCGAACCGGACCGGTCAGGTATTGGCTCGACCATGTGAGCAACATTGGTACACCAACAGTATCCGTTTCATCACTGGGATGGATAACTGCAATTCCAGGCGCAGTAATAATAAAATCGTTATTGCTTGTATCACCGATTGCACCGCTTGTAATACGAATTCGGGCGTTCACACTAGTGGCACCGGTAAGGGTGAAAGTATAGATGGTGTCAGTGGGGGGGCGGGTTGCAATAGGTTCCCAAGTGTCACCGGGATAGGTACGATTCAATTCGATGTTGACGGTTCCTTCAACACCGCTGGTTCGCCATCGAACCGTATCGGTGTGGCCAACCACCCAAGTTTCTCCGCCGATCGGCGAAATTAAACTGATACCGGTAGCAAGAATCGAAAGGTTGCTTGAACTCATATCAACTAAAGTAGGTTGATCAATCGATTGAATTCGGATACGTGCATTGGGTGCGGATGGTCCCGAGACCGTCCAGTTGAAAACTGTGTCGGTTGCCGGAACGGTTCCGATTGATGTCCACGCACCGGAAGGATAAGTGCGGTTAATCGAAACGTCGATATTTCCGGTTAAGCCAACGGCTAAAAATTGGATGGGATATATCGAACCGGCATTTAGCACTTGACCACCAAGCGGCGAAATTAAATGCACACCGGAAGTTCGTCCGGTATGGGCGCCGCCGGCAATCATCGTCAGCGAATCGGGAAATAGCAGTTGTTCGACGATACCGCCACTGTTGTTGTCGACAACCGGGACAGTAGGCAGTACACCGCCAGCCAATGTTGCGTCGCAATAATACGTACCTGCGGCGGGGACCCAATTTTCTTCCTGGATGCCGGTAGTGTCGGTCGTATTAAAAGCGCGGAGATAAAAATGTCTACCACCGATTGCAACACCGGGTTGACGTTCACCAATTGCGTAGGCAGTTAAAGTGGAATAGAAGATACCGTTATAAGTGGGGTCGGTAACATCAAAACCGTCACCTATTCGAATATACCCTACAACATGGTCGTCGGCACTGGGTAAACCATTTGGAAGCGCCGGCGCGATGCCATCCCCCAACGTATCCTCAATTGCCACGATTATGCTTCCGACCGGCATTAAGCTTCCATCATGGGTGCGGACGGGAGCCGGTAGCTCTCCGGTGCCCACGTTATAATCGGTCAGATCCCATTGGTACGGGAAGGCATAAGCCATCGCGCTAAGCAGGAATAAACTCAGAATTAGAAAAGCATTGCGAAACGTTCGATTCATACTTTTTCCTTTCGTTTTCTTTTCAATCCAATTAGTTAAAAAACAATATGCAGTTTACCGCAGTTCAAACAGCCAAATATACATCGGAGAATGCGAAAAAGATACCAATCATAAAACTTACACGAAATTTTCTTCAATGTTCATTTTACGGCATTCAGCACAGGTGCCGAATAATTGAAATTGATGGCCGGTCAAGTGAAAATCAAACCTTGCAGCGATTTCCTCTTGAAGTCGTTCTAAAATCGGGTCGAAAAACTCAATAACTTTCCCGCAAGTATCGCAAATCAGGTGATCGTGGTGGCCTTCTCCCTTCGCCGCATTTTCGTAATGGGCATGGCCTTCGCCAAAATCGACTTTGCGTACCAAACCGGCTTCGACGAGATGGATTAAGGTTCGATATACAGTGGCGCGTGATACTCTTGAGCCGTTCTTCTGTAATAAGTACGCAAGTTCTTCCGCTTGTAAGTGTTCCTCGGTATCCAAAACAGCGTGAAGAATCTGTATCCGTTCGGGTGTAACACGAAGACCCCGGCTTTGCAGAAATAGGCGGAACCGACGTTCAGCGGATCCGATAGGTTGTGGAGGCATACGGTTTTTCGCTCTTTCTTTGTCTTGCAAGACATTTAAAAAGGGAATACAGGTATATTACGCTACAGAAACACTATACACAATCATTTCGATACTGCAAGCAGTCTTTCCGGTGTATATTAAGGCAGTTTGACAGTAAATCATCCTTAGCCATCAATTAATAAGGGAGTTAACGAATGCCGGACATTCGCGACTTTGTATTCAGAACGCGATCATTTACACCCTTACCGTTAATCGCAATCTTATTGTTCATTGCCCGTCCCACTCCAATTTCAATGGGTATCGGTATTCTACTCGTCCTCACCGGTGAAGCAATCCGGGTATGGGCTGTAGCGCATGCCGGGGGCGCTACCCGCACCCGTGCGGTAGGTGCTCCTTATCTCGTAACGAGTGGCCCCTATGCTTATGTAAGAAATCCGCTTTATTTAGGCAATGTCACTATCTATCTCGGTGTAGCAACGATCGGAGGAGAACAGCTGTTGTGGCTGCTACCTCTTACTCTACTGTACTTTACTATTCAGTACAAATTAATCATTTCTCTTGAGGAAGATACACTCGTAGAGTTGTTTGGTCAACAATATGAGCTATACCGGGGAAAAGTTCCATCGCTATTCCCGTTACGTGGACGAACTGCACCTCAAGAAGAACGTGCTTCCGATTGGAAAGAATCGATTCGGAGTGAACGTTCCACTTTCGGCAGTACCAGTGCAATGCTATTAATTATGATAGGATATGCGATGTGGCGCGGTGAAGGGTGGTAACTTTTTACTCAATAAGAATTTCATTTTTTTCTTGTTTTAACCGATAAAACTCACCAAATGTGTATATGACCGACCGCTCAAATTTGAATATTTGTCTACTCGCCGGCGAAACATCCGGCGATATTCATGGAGCGCGAGTCGTTTCCGCAATTAAAGCCATCGATTCGAACATTCAGTGTTGGGGAATGGCAGGACCGCTGATGCAGTCTGCGGGTTGCGAGGCGGCCGTCGACACCCGTGAAATGTCGGTCATGGGTTTCGCTGAAGTACTTTCCCATTTACCCACTATCCGTAAAAATGAGACGCTGTTACAATCCGAAACGCTTCTGCGAAAACCAAACGTAATCATCGCAATCGACTACCCCGGTTTCAATCTCCGCTTCGCTAAATGGGTGCGTGCAACATTCCATACCACAGAAAATCGAATTCGTATTCTCGGGTATATCAGCCCACAGGTGTGGGCATGGAAGGCGGGGCGAATACCGACGATTGCCGCTTGTTACGATGGCCTCGCAGTGGTGTTTCCCTTCGAAAAAGATACATACCGCAGCACTCAGTTGGACGTTCGATTCGTCGGTCATCCTTTGCTTGAAGAATTACCTACCATCCGCGACTCTGAGAAAGCAAAATTGGATTTAAATATCCATAACGCACCCGTTATCGCTCTTTTGCCGGGAAGCCGAAAGCAGGAAATTGAACGCCATGCTCCGATTCTTGCGGATACTTTCCGGTTACTGAAAATAGATTTTCCCGACGCAATAGGATTGGTTCCGGCAGTCTCCTCATTACCAGAGGATCTATATAAAACGTTGGTGAAATCGGGAGCGAAAATTGTCACCGATGACGCAACCAAAGTACTGATTGCATCTGATGCCGCCGCAGTTGCCAGCGGCACCGCGACATTGCAAACCGCGCTATTGGGCACTCCAATGGTGGTCATTTACAAAACATCGCCAATTACATTCTGGATTGGGAAACGGGTCGTGAAAGTACCACACATTGCGCTTGCGAATCTCGTTATGGGTGAGTTGGTTGCTCCTGAACGCATTCAAAACGAAGCCACCCCGGAACGAATTGTAGATGATTTGAAAGTGCTACTTGGCGGTGAAGGAAAAAAACAAGTCGCAAAATTCGCTGGACTTCGTGAACGGTTGGGTGGAATTGGCGCCTCACAGCGGGTTGCCGAATGGGCAATCGAATTGGCGAAAACAAAATGAATAAAGCCATATTACGTTGGTTAAAATTATCGGTTGCTCCCCGAATCGCAGCGCCAATACTCAAGTTGCTCGCGCGCTCGTGGCGGGTCGAACATCTTGGCTTCTCTTCAATCAATGAGATTACAAACGAGCGTCGAATGGTCGCGGTTTGGCACGGCAGATTGTTGATAACCGCCTGCATACTGCGGTTTCACAATATCCACGTCATGGTTTCCGATCACGACGACGGCGAATTGATTACCCGAATCGTCGAGCGAATGGGTTTCAAAGCAGTGCGGGGTAGTTCCACTCGTGGAGGGGTAAAAGCGGCACTCGGTTCGGTCGAAGCGATACGCGACGGAAAGACCGGCGGTATGTTGCCGGATGGTCCGAAAGGGCCGCGTCATAAAGCGAAACTCGGAACCGTGTGGCTGGCACGGGAAGCGGACGCGGCAATCGTACCGGTGAGTGGTTCATGCGACCGGGGTTGGCAATTTGTAAAATCGTGGGATCGTTTTTTAATACCAAAACCATTTGCGAAAGTAGTATTCAATATCGGTAAACCGTTGGTTGTAATCGAGGATAGTAACGATGCAATTAAACGCGCAAACCGGTTGCTTGAGACAACTTTGAACAAACTCGAACTCGAATGCGACGAACATTTCAACCGGTCAATCGATCCGACCTTGTTGGATGAATAACGATGTCACGAACACATTCACCCGTTTGGTTGGATCCGATTGCTGCACCACTTGCGGCGGTGTATGGTGGAATCGTCAATTTCCGTAACCACGCATACGACAACGGTACATTCAAGATTCAACATGTATCGGTACCTGTAATCAGCATCGGCGGTATCACCGCCGGTGGTGCGGGAAAAACGCCGTTAGCCATTTGGACGTTGGAAAAACTAATTGCGCAGGGAATCCGTTGCGGTCTTGTTTCGCGCGGTTATAAACGGAAAAAATCGGGAACGGTTTGGATGTCGCGTGGCGATGGTTCGATGCTGGCGAGTGCGGAAGATGGCGGCGACGAACCGCGTCTTATTGCCGAACGATTACCGCGAGTACCGGTAATATGCGATGCGGATAGGGTGCGTGGCGGGACATTACTCATCGAACAAGCAAATGTACAGGCGATTGTTTTGGATGACGGCTTTCAACACCGTCGCCTCGCCCGCGATCTCGATTGGGTCTCCATCGATACCGCGCTGACACGGCGAGCATTACGAATGTTGCCGTGGGGTTATTTACGCGAACGTTTCCTATCGATTAACCGCGCGAGTGCGGCGTGGATAAAAGTGGCGGATAAAGAACATGCAGAGCAATGGATAACGGCGATTCGCGAACTCGATATTACACTCCCGTTGGTTGCTTTTCGGCTTAGCGAAACGGGCTGGAAAGTAAAAAACGAACTGCTGCCGTTGGAGTCGTTGAGGGGGTGTTCCGGTTTGGCATTCGCGGGAATCGCACACCCCGCCCGGTTTCAGAACTCATTGAAAAATGCCGGTGTGGAATTGAAACAGTTTATACCGCTGTTCGACCATCATTCATACAACGAATCCGACACAGTGCGGATTCTGGAACGGATGAAAAAAACGAATAGCGATTATTTATTTACTACTGAAAAAGATTATGTTAAACTACCGGAAGAGTTGCGCTCGGCTCCGATAGCGGTTCTGCGAATCGAAGTCGAACCACTCAGTGAAACCGCAGAAGTCGAACATCAACTCCAATCGATTACGAGGTAAAGATGGATAAACCATTAGTCGGAATCATAATGGGTAGCGTAAACGACCGCGACACTTTGGAAGCCGCGGCTGATATTCTCTCGATGCTCGACATTCCCTACGAGTGGAATGTCGTTTCCGCTCACCGCACACCGGATCGAATGTTCGAGTATGCGAAGTCAGCGGAATCGCGGGGTATCCAAGTGATTATCGCTGGAGCCGGTGGTTCGGCGCATTTACCGGGGATGACGGCATCGCAAACGATTCTTCCCGTATTGGGCGTTCCGGTTCCAAGCAAACATCTTAGCGGACTTGATTCGTTGTTGTCCATCGTTCAAATGCCGGGTGGAGTGCCGGTCGGTACGCTGGCAATCGGACAATCGGGTGCGAAAAATGCCGGACTTCTTGCCGCCGAAATCATCGCATTACACGACCCGCAGTTACGCGAACGGTTGCGGGCGTGGCGCACTCAGCAAACCAACGATGTCACAGAGGAACCAATCGCTTGAGTATGTTACTTCCCGGTGATAGAGTCGGCATTGTCGGTGGTGGCCAGTTGGGCCGGATGGCGGCAATGGCGGCAATTCGGCTTGGGTTGCAGGTAATGGTACTCGACCCTGATATCGATTGTCCCGCCGCGGCCTGCGCGACGATTTTACCCGCCGAATATGACGACACCGCCGCGATACGAGAGCTTTCACGGCGTACTAAACTTATCACCATCGAATTTGAAAATCTATCCGCCGAAGCGCTTCGTGCTGCGGAATGTCCGGTATTACCAAGTCCTGATGTGCTCACAATTTGCCAAGCGAGGGATTTGGAAAAAACGTTTCTTTTTACACATCACTTTCCCGTACCCACTTTCCAATTTTTACATCCAACAAGTTCAACTGACGAAATACGAAATGCGATAACGAAAATTGGCTTTCCCAGTGTCGTAAAAACATTACGGATGGGTTACGACGGCAAGGGGCAGCGAAAAGTAATGAATGAGCCGGAATTGAAATCGGCACTGTCGGAAATGTCGGTCGGCATCATTTACGAGTCGTTTGTTCCCTTTATCCGTGAAGTATCCGTTATCGTCGCCCGCAATGAATCCGGTGAGTGTCAATGTTTCCCTGTTGTCGAAAATATTCATAAAAATCACATTCTCGATGTTACAATTGCCCCGGCTCCCAATTCTGCACAAATCGAAAATCAAGCATACGAAATCGCTACCGGCATTGCGGAAAAAATCGGACTTGTCGGCTTATTGTGTGTGGAAATGTTCGAAACGGAATCCCATGAATTGTTGGTAAACGAACTTGCCCCTCGCCCGCACAATAGCGGACACTGGACGATTGAGGGTGCTACGGTTTCACAATATGAACAATTGTGGCGGGCTGTTGGCGGTCTCCCGTTGGCGAAACCAAAGATGGTTGTACACGAAGCGGCGATGGTGAATATGTTGGGTGATTTGTGGCAGAATGGTGAACCGAATTGGGAAAACGTATTGAAAGAACCGGGAGTGAATTTACATCTCTACGGAAAACGGGAGGCGCGTCTGGGGCGGAAAATGGGGCATCTTACCGTCGTAGGCGAAAATTCTGTACAACGTGCCTTAGCCGCGAGAAAATCGCTAACCACTCATTGATTTCTATATATACATACTGCAATTACGATAGCTATCTCATCATTGCATAGACACCGTATTTGTGAACCAATGTGCCGCCAAGGTGACCAACGAGAATGAGTTGGCTTAATACAAACAAATAACAGAGTAAAAACACAACAGAAGCAAGGACGAAATATTTCTTTGTCTGGTCGGGATACCGATAGATACTCCAAGCCATACTCGCGTAGATAGCAGTCAATACCGTAAACATCAACCACACATTTTCCGCGGCTTCCTGATGTTGTGTAAGGGTGTCGCTGTTTTCTTTGGTAACTACCACGTGTTCTTTCGCGTCTTCCCCCGTCACTACCGCAACATAGGAACCTAACGCTCCCATCGCCATCAACGCCAAGGCAACCCACATCAACACCCAGCGTTGGCGTTTCCATACGATTGAACCGATAAGGAAGAGCGTCGTTACGGGAAACAGCGCCACCGGAAAATGGATAATCAGCGGGTGCCAGCCGCCATCCGGTGGAATAGTGGAGAGAAGTTGATTCATGCGCCGTGTCCTTGTTGTGCAAACCACTCATCTTGAAGAATTGCGTAGAGTTTCATGTCGCGGTATGCCCCTTTAATACGATACGAATTTCGCATCACCCCTTCCATTCTCATTCCGACTTTTTGCATAACGCGCTCGGACGCGAAATGTTCCACGCAACATATCGCTTCAACCCGGTTCATGTGTAAATCGTTGAACAAATAACCTAATGCGGCTTTCACAGCTTCGGTCATAATACCAGCACCCCAGTACGGTTTACCGATGACATAGCCGATTTCCACGGCGTCGTGCAGCGTCCGCCAATGATGAAATCCGATGGTACCGATAATGGTGTTGTTTTCTTTCCATTCAATTCCCCATGTGCCGGGCATACCATCGTCATACGTTTGCAGAACCTTCGCCAGAAACTCAAGGGTGTCTTCCATCGACTGATGGGTTTCCCATTGCAGGAATGGCGTTACGTCGGGGTCCGAAGCGTACTGGTAGATTCCAATCGCATCCGTACCGACAAGTGGACGTAGCAGCACACGTTCGGTAGCAAGAATGGGAAGTTCCTGTGGATGTTGAGTCATGTTCGTTCCTGTGGTTCAAAAAAAATGGGGTGACTGTTAAGCCACCCCATTTTATATCCTTCAGACCGGTTATTGTAATAATACAATCTTTCGGGTGGTGTTGAATTTACCGGAAGTCAACCGCACGAAATACGCACCGGAGGCAACTTTCGTACCGTTCGATGAGCGTCCGTTCCACATGATAACGTGGTTGCCGGCATCGACCTGACCGTCGACCAACCGTTTAATTTCGCGTCCATTTACGTCATAAATCGTAACCCGAAGGTTGCTGGCGAATGGAACGTCAAACCGTACATTGGTCGAACTGTTGAACGGATTCGGATACGCCTGTTCTAATGCGAATTGCTGAGGTAACTCCGATGCGGTGACATTTACTGTCAACGCTAATTCTTGCGCGATACCGTCTAAGTCGACCGACCGTAAACGATACTCATAACTCGTACCGGGTGTAACGGTATTGTCAATGAAATCGTACTCATTGGGAGTCGCCGATGTTCCGTTTTCACTCTTGCTGTGTAAATCAGCGTTTTGGGAATAAGTCGCGACCGGCAGGAAATCACCGTCGCCGCTTAGCCGTCGTAAGACGTCAAATCCGGCATTGTTAATTTCGGATTCGGTTACCCAATGCAGATATACGATACCGTCACGAGAGTCGGCGGACAACCGATTCAACTCCACCGGCAACGCGACAGTGGAGGTCGACATCGGGAATGTGCCCGAAGCTTGATCGCCACCTGCGGCAAAAGAAAACGACGCAGTGCTTGGAACGGTAACAGTTAAATGGTGACCAGTAGTAGCTGATGCACTGGTAGTAATCGTCAAATAGAGATATTCCACGGCAGTTGTGAAGTGTGCAGCACCGGAACCCCATCCATTAAACGTAGATGAAGCGCCGTTATATGCCGTAGATGCAAGGTGAGTCGATGTTCCAACTGCGAAAGTAGAGACCGAAGATTTCCACAAATCTATACTAACTATCTCGGCATTGAGCGCGTTACCCGAATAATTTACGACCAATTGTGTTAAGTCAACTGCACCACCAGACGTTGTACTTCCTGTCAACTTAAGCACTGGTCGATTCGAGATACTCCGGTTTATTGAAGTATTAAGTCCGTTGGCAGTAACTGCCAATACATTTCCTGTGGCTATTGTAAATTGACGATTAGTGCTGATTGCAACTGGATTCGAAGGCACTAAATCCACCGATTTGAAATACCATTTATACGTTACACCACTAACCAACCCAAGCCCTTCCGACGGTCCAACAGTATAACTACCGGTTGAATTTAGACCCCCAAGATTGATTGTCAAGGATTTTGGGTTACTCATGTTCATCAATGGATCGCCCGGTGTAATCGCCAAATAATGCGGTGAGTTCGCGTCAGTACCGGAAATCTTCTCTATAAACAGAGTATCTACTGTGTACAACTCACTGTTATTCCATTGGAAGGTTTGTGAAGTGGCTGTCAAATTTGCATTCGGGACTGGCGAAGAAAGTGTTGGCGCAGTAGTAGAAACGTCGTAGACGAATGAAGCAAAGTCGAAATTTGGAGAAACGTTACCTGCCTGATCGGTGTAATACACTCGGACAGTATAAGTCGTACCATCAACTAAATCTGAGTTATCCGTTTGACTGTTGATGACCAAAATAGAATCAGAATTTAATTGAGAAGCGGGTACTACACCGAATGACGGGTTAACAGAGGAGTCATACGCCAACCGGGCACTATGAGAACCAACGCCTACATTTGAGAAAATAATTTGCTGAGCTGCGGTTCCACCATTACGAAATTCCAAAGTAACGGAATTCGCTTTGGCTTTTTCTGGAAGCGTTATTCGAACCCGGATAGTATCGTCGTCATGGCCACCTTGGAAAGTTGCAATCGGATACCCGAGCGTCGGTGCAGGAGCAGAATTGTCGTAAACAAAGTTGGAATAAGTTGCACGTGCTGATACTGCACCACCGGATTCGCAATGCGCAAATTTCACGGAATAAGTCGATCCATTTACAAATGCTGCACGTGTTGCTAATGCTGGTTCGGTAAATGTAAAACTTGTTGCGCCTGTCGTATCGGGGTCGGAACTGACAGATGTAAATCCGCCTAAGCCGCCATTTGCCGCTGGGCTATAATTTAAAACACCAGCATACAACGTACCGTTCGTTACCGCACTCGAAATGACGATTCTCTGAATTACCGTTGTCCCGCTGAGGAATAACAAAGTGTCATTATTTGCAGGGGCGTTACTCGAAGTCTCGAAATCGAAACGGATATTGTTGCTATTGTGCCCACCTTGCCAGTAAGTTGACGGTTCGTACATCGTCGGTACAGCGCTGAAAACCGCGCATGTCAGCAACTTACCTTGATAGATACCAACCGGAGGATTCGTATTGCCGGCACCGTTCGTTTGTGCCTGAACGGAATCGATACGGTCGTTACCGTTATAATCCTGCCAGTGGAAGTACGCATAAATTTCCAATGAATGCCGCGAGGTCGAAAAACCAGCAGGTAAGGTTACATAACCTTCGATATAGCTATAATAACTGTCAATCGCGCCATCACTTGTATAGTTGAACACATAAGTATTATTACCGCTCGCACCGGAACCATCTGCGCCATTATGCGAGTGAACGATAACATGGTCATCGTTGGCCGCGCTTGGTGTGGAACAAAGAGTAACGATTGCACCAATATTGTCGGAGGAGTCGCTATGCAGAACAAAGTGCACGTAGATGTTGTTTCCACGAACGACATTGCTCACATACGAAGAAGTAGATGCTGAAATACCTAAGCTGTCATTTGTGACATCTGCGGCACGCACCGGAATCGTCGTGACAAAAAATCCTGCCGCCATTAACAGCAGTAAAGACAATTTGGTAAGATTTATTTTTTTTACAATTGCTCTCATAACTCCTCCGTCGATATTGCCCCGATTATAACCTTGATCTCCGTCGAACGGGCTGCTTTACCGAAATAAGACTCTATTTCATTCATGACTAAAGAGTCACAGACCGAGTGCTGTCATTGCTTTTAAAGCCATTGAGAATGACAGTTCCCGGTAATCTGAAAACCTGTTTATAGTTGACTGTGTTGGTTTTGATCCTTGTTTGGTACAAACATTATACATATCGGTTATACGTATGTCAAGCAAAATTAGCGTTGCAAGTGCAAATTTATAATGAATTTCTGTCGCAATAAGGCTATAGAAATAACACAAAAAATGTTATAAAAAGTCCAGCTTACGGTGATGGTTTGGATAGAAGTACGTATGGGAAAAAGACTTCGTTTATCGAAAAAGTGAGGTTTTGGCGGTATTTCGGTGTGATCTAAATCAAGATTGGACAAGCGTCGAGGATGATATTGACGAAAAGGCGGAGATTACACAGTTATCCCGTGTTCCGCTTCCCGCTTGAATTGTTCCAAAGTTGAGCGAAATTCGCGATCATGTTCCGCTCGCTCGCGGAGCGTATCGCGGGCGTGTAAAACCGTAGTATGATCGCGGTTTCCGAGTCGCGCACCAATTGCGGCAAGCGACATTCCAGTGAGTTCGCAGGCAAGCGCCATTACAATCATGCGTGCTTCAGCAACGGGTTGTTTACGTGTTTTCGCTGAAAATTGTTCATTCGGAATCCGGTAATGTTTTGCAACAATGTCCATTATCCGATCGATTGTGACACTTTCCCGTGGCCGGGAAAGCAGGTCGTGTATTGTCTTTCGGGCAATTGCCACCGTGAGGTCGCAACGTTCGAGCGTTGCAATGGCGAGTAACCGGATAACGGCACCCCGTAAATTCCGCACGTTTGATGTTATATGTGTGGCAAGAAAATCTTCGACATCGGCGGGTAATTTAACACCGTCACGCTCTGCCCATACTCGCAATATCGCGACCCGGGTTTCATATTCGGGAGGGGTAACTTCCACGACCAATCCCTGTTGAAAACGGCTGCGAAGCCGCTCATCAAGCGAATCAAGCTCCCGGGGGGGACGGTCTGAAGTAAGAATAATTTGCGTACCGGCGTTGATTAAACTGTTGAAGGTGTGAAAGAATTGAACTTGCGTTCCCTCTTTCCCCATAAAAAATTGTACATCATCTACGAGTAATAAATCACATTCCGAATATTGTTGAGCAAAGTCGATTTTTTTGTCGCGCTGAACCGCGCGAATAAAATCGGAAGTGAATTTCTCGCTGGTCGTCAAAATCGGTACCCGGGTCTGCGGCGCGCGAACCACGACATTTGCAATCGCATGCAACAAGTGGGTTTTTCCGAGACCGACGCCGCCGTGTATCAATAGGGGATTGAACCGGTTCCCGCCGGGTGATTGCGCGACTGCCATTGCCGCCGAACGCGCAAAACGGCTTGCCTCACCGGCAACAAAAGTTTCAAAGCAGTAATCGGGATCGATTTTTAGGGAGACCGGGCCGGTCGAAATCTTTGCCGGAATAGATTGAACGGTTGGAGCGGTAGTCACCGGTTCCGATTCATCGTTGTATTGGGAACCGTTCAACATATCGTCGACGATTTCGAACTGGGTAACAAATCCGTCGCCGAGAATTGTATCGGTGCACTCTTCCAATGTTTCACCATAATGGGATTGTAACCATTCGAGATGAAACGCACCGGGCACACCGATTACAAACTGCGCCAATTCAGGATCAAGACGAAGGGGACGTAAGGGAAGAAACCATGTACGCACATGCTCGGCACCCAATCGGGATGTCAGCTCGGCGCAGAATCTTTCCCACAACGGGGATAGTGAGTGATCGGGAAATACTGTGGACTGGCTGTCCGGCATGTTTCGGCTGACCTGATATGATTGGGTACTACATTATGTGCTTGGAGAAAATGACAAAAGAGTCGCTATGAAAAAAAATGCCGCAGCCAAATTCCGAAAGAAACGCCCCCCAGAGGAGGAGGGGGGCGAATCGGATTGAACTGGCAAACCCCTATCGGGGCATACTCAACATACACAGGCGTAACAGGGTTGGCAACAATTGGAGCACATTCACAAGGTTACAATGTATTTATGACAATCAAAGTGTTAAACCAACGCCTTGTTAATTCGACTGCTATTTCCGGGAACGGCTGTCAAAACTCGACCTCGCTCAGAGAGCGTAAACCAAAACACACATATTCACCGGAAAACTGCCACGACCTGACAAATTTACAACCATATAGTTATAAATAAGTTAAAGTTTCTATAACGATATGTGATAATTTTATTGTAAATGGATAGTGTCGCTTCGGTTTATCCCTCAATACGATTTCATACTCACTTATTGAATAAAAAGTGGGGATACATTGATCCCCACTTTTCATAACAAATTTTGCACACTTTCGATTCATTCACATTGAGAATCTATCAACCGCCTTGCGAATAATCTCCGGTGATTTCCCGTTTCTGTCGAAAACTCCAAACATTGAATGTGTCAATTTTTACGGTCGGGTCGGCAACCATCGTGATAAACAGTTTACTGTGCCACATCATTTGGTTGATACGGCTCTTCAATCCTCCGGTGGCATATCCGTACACGTCGGGATGAACCGTCAAGCGTATCCTGCGTTCACGGGTGGCGAACCGGAACCGCTTCACCCACCGTTCGATGGAAGTCATAACAGTTTCCTTCGAAGCAACCAGTCCGGTTCCGTCGCAAGTCGGGCACGGCGAATTAAACGTGTAAATCAACGACGGTTTGATTCGTTGCCGCGTCATTTCCAATAATCCGAATTGGCTAATAGGAGCGATATCATTTTTGGCGCGATCGCGCTTCATCTCACGACGCATTTCATCTTCGACCCGCTTGCGATTTTTTTCATCCCACAAGTCGATAAAGTCAACCACGATAATGCCACCGATATCGCGTAAGCGTAATTGACGGCACAATTCCCGTGCAGCCATCATATTGACCTGAAGCGAATTCTCTTCGTGGTTCTTCTTTCCCACGTAGCGTCCACTGTTCACGTCTATCGTAACCAACGCTTCCGTATGGTCGATAATGATATATCCACCGCCTTTGAGCCATACCTTCCGCGAAAGGGTTTTCTCAATTTCAGCTTCGATGCGGTAATAATCGAATATCGGTGCTTGACCGTTATATATGCTCAACCGGTCGAGCAAATTCGGAGCCACGTGCTTTAAATATTCTTCGATTTCGCGGTACAACTGTTTGCTGTCGACAACCAAATGGTCGATGTCGCTGGTAAACAAATCGCGGATAACCGAACTGGCGAGGGAAACATCTTTGTAGATAAGTGCGGGAGCGGTTGAACTGTTTGATTTCCGCTCAATCATCTTCCAGAATTTGTACAGTGCCTCAACATCTGCCCGAACAGCGGCATCTTCCTTGTTTTCAGCAACGGTGCGAACAATTAACCCGCACCCTTCCGGTCGAATTTCATTGGCGATTGTTTTCAGTCTGCGGCGCTCGCGATAATCGGATACACGGCGCGAGACACCAATCGACTTTTCGCCCGGCATTAAAACACAAAACCGTCCCGGTAACGCGAGTTGGCTCGTGATACGCGGCCCTTTGGTTCCGATGGGTTCTTTGATAATCTGTACGAGGATATTTTCGCCGACGGTCAGCTTTGCGCGTTCAGCGCGGCCACGGTCGTCAAGCTCGATGTCTTCTTCGGAAAGGGAGCCGCCGGCAAGGTTATCCAGCGATAACGCACCGGAGCCGACATCGGAAAAGTGGAGGAATGCATCCTGATTCCATCCAATATCCACGAATGCCGCTCGCATCCCTTCGATTACTTTGCGGACTTTGCCAAGATAAATATCGCCAACCGTCCGTTCGTTCTCGGGCCGTTCGACGAATAGCTCGACTAACTGTTCGTCCTCCAGGAGGGCGATGCGGGTTTCGCTCGAGGTCGAATTGATAATGATTTCTTTTTTCATCGTTTCTCCGGGGGTCGGCAGCTTGTCTCAACCATGTGGGTTGGTGCCACGTTTTCCCCGTTTGCACGTCGCTGGTTCTGGTAACAGCAATGCGTCCGGCACAAACCACAAAGTTTGTGAGGACTTCCAGAATCGGTCGTAACCAAAGCCAGACCATACGTTTTCTCCACGGAAGCCCTTCGACTTCACTATTTACTTAACCCTTTCCGAATCGGGAAGGGAAAAACCAAAAAATTCTTACACGTCAGGCGCTAAATATCGCAACAATACACCATACCGTTCTTGCCGTGAGGTATTCTGCATCGGCGATATCAGGATATTCCCGGTCGAAGTAAATCGGCGCCCTTCGTTGTTTAACAATGCCGCATGCCATTTCGCACCAGACATTGCACAAATCAGATCGGTTACTTCGTTCGCCGGATCCGACAAATCTATCGCTAAATCGGGACTCCAGCGGCGAATTTCTTCTAAGAAACTACGTTTCGGTAGTCCAAAAGAGTTGAAATGCTGTTTTTCCAGTACGCCCCACGAATGAAACTGAATTGGGATATTACCCGCCACTTCTTCGTAATGGACGATTCGAATTTCCGCCTTAGGAAAGTAGTTCGGTATCCAGCTTATTGTCCGCACAGCTTCCAAAATCGGGCCATCCAGTGGTGGCAGGCAGACTAAAATTTTATCGGGTTGAATACCCCGGCGATACGCGAATTTCTCGGGCTCTCCCCACGATTTACGATAGTGCCGGTAACTATACCGGTACCCGTAATGATGCCATATATCGCGAAAGTAACCCACGCTATGCCTCAAGCTCCACCGGATTGCGGATTATCCGGACGGAATGCACCCGATTCTCGGCGCGTTTTTCGACAATGTACCGCCACTTGTCTTGTTGAAACGAATCACCCGAGTTGGGAACCCGACCGGCAAGGGAGTTCAAATATCCCCCGACGGTGTCATAATCTTCCGATTCGGGAATGACCGGTTCACCAAAAAATTCATTCAACTCTTCCACCGGAAGACGCCCCTCAACCTGCCACTCATGGTCGCTCAATTTGGTCACCGGCGGTGATTCGTGGTCGTATTCGTCCTGAATATCGCCGATAATTACTTCAAGAATATCTTCCAGCGTTACCACACCCGCGACACCACCATATTCATCCACAACTATCGCAAGGTGCAACCGTTTTTTTTGAAATTCTTTCAACAATTCATTGATATGTTTGTTGTCCGGTACAAAATACGGTTCACGCAGGATATTCCGAAGGGTCGCATCCTCGGGAATTTCTTTCAACAGGTCTTTGACGTACAAGATTCCGACGATATTGTCGATAGTACCGTCAAACACCGGTATCCGGCTGTGAATCGATTTACTAACCACTTTTTTTACTTCATTCAACGGCGTATCGATACTGATTGCAACCAAGTCGATACGCGGAATCATAATTTCCCGTGCCGGTTTTTCGCGTATCTCCAGCACCGCTTCAATCATCTCCCGTTCCGATGCGTTAATATCTTCGTGTTGTTCTTCGACTTCGATAAGCGCATCCAATTGGCTTGCGGATATCGACTGGCGTTCGCGTTCGATACCGAACATTCGCGCCAAGCCACCGGACAAAAGACCAAATGCAGTCGTCGCGGGTGAAAATAATTTGTAACAAAAAATAATTGGTAATGACACTATCCGCGCCGTTTTCTCAGGGTCGGCCATTGCGGTAAAGCGGGGGAGTAAACTACCAAATAACACAATGAACGGTATCGCAATCAATAAACCTATCGCATAGGCGATTACGCGCTCAATGCCAGCCACTGCAAATACCTGACGGGCGAGCAATACTACAGCGCAAATGAATAGTGCTACCGAGCCGGTGTAACCGAAAACAGTGGTTAATAACAATTCGCGCGGATGGTCAAGCAATTTCGCCAAGCGCCGGGAAGCTTCAGCTTGCTCGTCCCGCCACTTACCTACGCTACTTCGCGGCAGCGAGAAAAACGCGACTTCGGCTGCGGTAAACATAAACGCAAGCAAAAGAAGAATCGGAAGAGCTATCAATAACACAAAATTGTACATAAAGTAACGTTTATTATCCTATACGACCGGGAAACAGTTATGTTCTGACATAGATATAATATATAACCTTAACTGCTTTCCCGTTTACGATTAATTTCAAGCCAACCTGCCGCGACCAAATATTTGTTCTCACGAATGTGCATCGCTTTGCGCAGATTAGGCGTTTTGTCCGACATGCCACACAGGTGAAGCAGCCCGTGAACCGCCAACCGCCCTACTTCCTGTGTAACGCTCACTCCATACTCCGCCGCTTGCCGGGATGCCGTATCGAGCGAAATAACAATATCGCCTGATAACCGGTCGGAATTTGATAAATCAAAGGTAATAACATCCGTCGGCGTCGGGTCATCTAAATAGTCACCATGAATCTTAGCAATTTTTCGGTCGGTAACCAACAAAACCGATAATTCGGAAATATCACGGTTTTCCGACATTGCGGTCTTTTTTAGCAATTGAACCAGATTTCGCCGATTTATTTTGAACTTCGGGTGTTCGTTCACTACGTCTATCATCGCAGTTCTTTCGGTGCCGGTACAGTGGGATAGGTGACCCGTTTATGTAAAATACCGTCGAGTACGGTTGCAAATGCCGTTTCTATTCTGCGGATTTCGATGAACGATAACGGCGCGTGATCAAGTTGCCCGTCATTCAACCGTTCACGGACAATTACGCTGATTGCGGCACGAAGTTCGTCTTTACCCGCTTCCTTTAACGTTCTGCTGATTGCCTCACACCCATCGGCAAGCATCAACAACGCCGTCTCCTTTGTGCGTGGACGCGGGCCGCGGTACCGGAAACTGCGTTCGTCCACCTTTCCCCGCTCCTGCATGGCACGGTTATGGAAAAAACTCATTATCATCGTGCCGTGGTGTTCCGGGATAGCGGCGACAATTTCTTCGGGTAACCGCAGTTGTTTCGCCATCGCCACGCCTTGCACAACATGATTGCGAAGTATTTCCGCGGATTGTTCCGGCTGGATGTTTTCGTGCGGGTTTACAATATCGGACTGATTCTCGATAAAGAAATCCCGTGATTCCAATTTACCGATATCGTGATAATACGCCGCACACCGTGCGAGCACCGGATTAGCGCCGATGGCGCGGGCACCCGCTTCCGCCAATGCCCCCACCAATATCGAATGGTGGAACGTGCCCGGCGCTTCGAATGCGAGTTTGCGTAGTATTGGTCGATTGAAATCGGCAAGTTCGAGATAGGTCAGGTCGGTGGAAATCTTGAATATTTTTTCGGCAAGAAATACAATCCCAAAAACAAGCAGCGGCGTCGCCGCGGCAATAATAACACCCGCAATTAAATCCTGTGTGGTATCGATTGACCACATCAGCTCATTTGCGGCACGCGCAACTACTAACAATGTCGATACTACAATAAGAATCGGGGTCGCACGAAAGAGGTGTCCCCGCGTGGATACCCGTCCGATAATCGCGACGGAAGCCGCTCCGGCAAGCATCGTATAAAGAACGAGTGAGAGCCGACCGTCACCCAGTACGCCCGCAAGTCCGGCAAGTAACCCGACACCGATTAACGCGATTTCAACATCGAAAAGAATCGCAATCGACATGGCCACCGCCCCTGCCGGGAAATAGAGATACGACCAATTTGCGGGAAGAATACCGACTGAAAGCAACAACAGCGGCAATACCAATAACAGTACCGCCAACAGCAAATCACCCCAGCGCCGGATACGATGCGGGCGCAGTACCAGCAGAATCGTTAACCAAGTCGTTAAGATGAGGAATGTCGCGAGCGCGATACCGGAGCGCGGCAGCAACCCTCCCCAGAATCCATGCGTAGCAAGCATATCGCTTTGTTTCGCCTGCAACGAATGTAAAACATCCATCTGTTTTTCATCGATACGTTTGCCGCGGTCGATGATGCGCTCACCTTTGAGAACAATTCCTTTAGCTGACGGGACGTTCGATGCGGCGGCATCGCGGAGGCGATCCGTCTCATCCGCATTGTACGTCCAATTTACTGCAAGCATCGGGCGCAGGAGGGCATAGGCGGCGCGAATCATCTCTTCCGACGGTTCTTCTTCGCGTAATTTCGCAAGCAATGTTTCCTGCAAATCGTTTTCAGCGACGAACGTATCGATATTGCGGCGCTTCGTTGAATTCGCTTCCTTCGCCATCACCACTGAATCAAGTACATCGGTTCGCAATCGCAGTATTCCCTGTGTCAGTAACGTTGCGTCAAGGTTTCGCCATCGGGAAAATGCGTCGGAAACGGCATGGCTATCGTTGATATACTTATCGACCAACCATTCGGTAGTTTCGCGGGGAATATAGAAGCGGTACTCCGCAAAGAAAGTTTCGACGATACTGCGGACAACCGAGTCGTGCGATGCCTGCGAGGAGACCGACAATTGGTGAAGTTCGGACTCAAACCGGGTGGTCATGACCACAAATTGTTGGTGTAACCGCTTGGTGAGTGAATCGTTAAATTCGACTACCGAAGGAATTGCGTGGCGTGCGTCGTAACGTTCCTGTGCCAATTGGTCGGGGTCTTTGAGGATTTCAAAATCGTACGGGGCATCAACGTCCCGGGGCGCCACCGCCCCTTCGCGCAGTTCCGCATATTCGTCTCCGAACGGATTCGGAAGCAACGCCGTCAACAAAATCGTTGCAAAAAGCAATAACAGAATTCTCGCCGCGTGAGTACGCCACGTGACCGCGAATAACGATTTGGTTGATGGTAATACTGCCATTCAGTTCGGTTCGTTGTATTGGCCGATGATTTCGACCGGTTTAATTATCGCGGTGTCATTCCGCGTAACGACGATTACGTTCCGGGTTTCAATCGCCGATGATGGTTGTATGCTTCGACGATATCGATGACGAGTCCGTGCCGGACGATATCCTCGCTGGTTAATGCAATATGCGCAATGCCGTTCACGTCTTGTAATATTTGGAGCGCTTCCGATAAGCCCGATTGAATTCCAGCGGGTAAGTCGATTTGCGTTAAATCCCCGGTGATAACCGCATGCGAGCCGCGCCCGATACGGGTCAGGAACATTTTCATTTGCGCACCGGTCGTGTTCTGCGCCTCATCCAAAATAACAAACGCATTACTCAATGTACGGCCTCGCATGTATGCCAACGGTGCAATTTCTATCATTCCGCTGTACAACATCCGCTTCAGTTTTTCCGAAGGGAGCATATCCATCAGTGCGTCGTAAATCGGACGAAAATACGGATCTACTTTTTCTTTCAAATCGCCGGGTAGAAAACCGAGATGTTCACCCGCTTCAACGGCGGGACGTACGAGGATGATGCGCTCGACTTCCCCTTCCAATAATGCGGAAACAGCGGCGGCAACGGCAAGATAGGTTTTCCCCGAACCGGCGGGGCCGGTGGCAAACACGACCGCATGCTCGCGAATCAATTCAAGGTATTTCACCTGATTGGCGCTGCGCGGTTGTACCGGTTTGCGTAACATCGGCGAAATTTTTACCAAACCGACTTCTTCGCCATTGGGAACGAATGCTTTTTCCGGTTCCGCCGGCTTCCGTTGGAGTCGTTCCGAGGCAAGCGCTACTGCTGTTTTCACATCGTTACTCAATACCGGCTCGCGCCGCCCTTCACGGATCGCCAACAAATCGCGAAACACTGTCTCGATAAGTTCGCGTTCCTGCACCGGGCCGTTGACGAGAAGTTTATTCCCGCGAACCGCGAGTGTCGAAACGAAATATTGCTCAAGATAGCGGATATGTGCATCGTTCGGCCCAAGCAATTCAGGGCCAATCGCATCACCCAGCGTAAGTTCCCAGCGCGTGAGTTTTAGTTTGGGCTTACCGTTATTATTGGTATCGCGATTCGTATGCTGTCCTTTTAACAAATGTGAATTTCTTCAACAATTTTACACAACTTTAATACCAAGTTCATCCAACTGTTCCGGTGCGATTGGCGAGGGCGAACCATCCATCAGCGACGATGCTGTCGTTGTTTTCGGGAAAGCAATCACGTCGCGGATGTTTTCACTACCGCACAACAATGCGACGATTCGGTCGAACCCGAAGGCGATGCCACCGTGCGGTGGTGTTCCATACGTAAGCGCTTCAACAAAGAAACCGAATTTGTCTTTCGCTTCTTCATCGCTTAACCCCAGCGCCTTAAATACGGCGCGTTGTACTTCGGAACGGTGATTACGAATCGAACCTCCGCCGATTTCGTTACCGTTCAGCACCATGTCATACTGCTTCGCTTTTAATTCACCCAATTTATCAAAATCGTGTTCTACCATTTCGACAAATTTTTCCGGGTCGGCAAGTGCGGAAAATGGATTATGCATCGCCGACCAACGTTTCCGGTCGACATCCCATTCGAATGCCGGGAAGTCGGTTATCCAAAGCGGAGCCCACTTTTTCTCGTCGATAAGCTTAAACTCTTTCGCCCACTGCAGACGGAGATTGCCAAATGCCGGGTAAAGCTTTTCCGGTTTGCCGGCGGCAAGAAATACCATGTCGCGCGCCCGCATATTGAAATGTCCGGCGACAGTATGCAACAGTTCCGGTGAAATGAATTTTCCAATCGAAGAAATTGTTCCTTCTTCGGTTTCCTTCCACGTGATGAGGCCCGCCAGACCCATCTTCTTCGCGGCATCCTGCCAGCCGTCGAGTTGCTTCCGGCTTGCCGCTGACGCGCCCGGAACTTTAATACCTACGACGATTCCACCATTCGCAATTGTCTCATCGATGCCTTTGAATCCGCAGTTGTTTAACAGCGTAGTCGCATCCGTAATTTCCAAATCAAAACGCAAATCCGGTTTGTCTATTCCATAACGACGCATCGCCTCGTCATACGACATGCGTGGTATCGGTGGCATTTCGTAGCCAGCGACTTCCTTGAGTATCCGCTTAATCAAAGCTTCACCCATCTGCATGACGTCTTCCGTTTCGACATACGACATCTCAACGTCGATTTGGGTGAATTCCGGTTGGCGGTCGGCGCGAAGGTCTTCATCGCGAAAACATTTCACAATTTGATAATAACGGTCGATACCGCCCACCATCAACAATTGTTTGTATTGTTGTGGCGACTGCGGCAGTGCGTAAAATTCACCATGATGGACACGGGACGGTACGACATAATCACGCGCCCCTTCGGGTGTGGAGCGCATCAGCACCGGTGTTTCCACTTCGACAAAACCATTTTCCTCGTAATATTTGCGAACGACACTCGCGGTTTTCGAACGGAGTATCATATTGTGCGTTAGTTCCGGGCGACGAAGGTCGTAGTAACGGTATTTGAGCTTTAATTCTTCGCTGACGTTCGGTTCGTCAAGTTCATAGGGCGGTGTCGCTGATTCCGATAAAATCGTCAAGCGGGTCGCGACCACTTCCACTTCACCGTTTGCGATTTTCGCATTTGCAGTCGGACGCGCGGACACTTTCCCTTCGACGCGAATTACATACTCACGTCCGAGCGATTGCGCCTGTTCGGAAATATCCCCGGCGGGAAAAGAAACTTGAACGAGACCTTCGCGGTCACGCATATCGATAAAGAATAATCCGCCAAGATTGCGAATACGCGATACCCATCCACAGAGGGTAACGGATTGTCCAAGGTGTGCTGCGCGAAGTTCACCGCAGTAGTGCGTACGTAACATGATTTTTCCAAAGGATAGGGTTTATGTCTGCTAAAATTTTCTCTTATTCATTGGACGGGAAACTATCCGTCCTACAAAAACAACGGGGAATCCGCCCACCGGTGGATTCCCCGCAACGCTTTTTCCATTCGCCGGAAAGTGCTGTAACACAAGTCCGTTAGCTGTCTGCCGGAGTCGCCTCCTACCGGGTGAATACGTATGAATAGTTCACAGTAAGATCACCGGCGGTTGGTGCAACGGCGTCGAATTTCCAAGTCTGCACACGTTCGCGAATACAGGTTTCGACCTGCTTGCCGTAATTCGAGTCGGACCAGTTGTCGCTGGTGATTTGCACCTTGGATACTGTTCCGTTCGGCTTGATGGTAAATGAGAACGCTACTTCACCGCTTAAGTTCGGGTCGCGTCGCAGATAAGTCTGATAACACGAACGAATTTGATTGGCAAAGCCACCCATCTTGTTCTGAACGTCGGAAGCTGTACGACCTTTGGCAGTCGGTGCCGCACCTGTTGAACTGAGAACGGAAACTGGTGCGCGTGATTGTACGCGAGCGCGCGAGATTAAGTTTTCTACATCGGCAGGCGACATGGTTGCAAGGTCAATTTTACCTTTACCAATTGCGCCTTCGATATATTTACCACCCGCTCCCAATTTTTGTGCTAATTGTGCGTCACGGGCATTGACCCCGATAACATTCATTTGGCTAAGGTCACCGCCGGATGCGATTCCACCAAGACCCGCGCCGACGCCATAGCCACCACCGCCGCCACCGGTACCGCCGAGACCTGCACCGCCACCGAAACCTCCTGAGCCACCGCCACCGCCACCACCAGAGCCGCCGCCACCGCCGCCACCGACGCCAGCTTGCTTAAATACGCCGACCGAACCAAGTGCTGCGAATGCATTCGCGGCCGCTTTACTTGCCCGTCCGACTTGTGCGGCATGATTTGCGATGTCGCCAGCTCCAACTGCTCCTTGTTGTCCGGATTGTGCCGCCGGCTCATCTTTCGGCTTTTCGGCTTTGTTCTGCGAAGTTTGAATATCGACATTCGCCGGTACGGAAAGAGCGGGTAATTCCGACGCTTTTTCAATATCGGATAAATCAATCGAAGTCTGTGACATGACGAAGCATCCGGTTAATGCTATCGCATAACAGACAACAATAATGTAGATGAACTCCCGATTGATGTCCCGCAAGAAATTGTGGTTAAATTCCTTCGGGAACGTCGAATAGGTTGCTGTTGTTGCCATAACTTTTTTCCTTTCCTCCCGAAGTTACATTGTCGGATTGACTACAATGATATCGACCTTCTTAAATTGAAGAGCTGATGCGGTATTCATCAGTTTCAATACCCATTGGTATGTAATCATCGAATCAATCTGAACGGTAAGGTTAGGCAACGCCACGTTTTGTGCATTCGACACCTTCACCGATTGCTCCAATACTGCCTGAAATCTTGGAACGGCCAAATCCGGACCATCCATTGTCGCGGGATCGGCAAGCATTTCTTTTTTCGTTTCATTCGTGTTGATATCGGTGCGTTCCAAATACAATCCGGTCTTATCCAAACCGAACGTCACCCCTTTTGTCGCCTCTTCTTTCGAATCCGAATTCGGTACCGAACCGACCATCGGATTCGTCACAGCACTCGAACCCATTTGCGTCATCAAATAAAACATGATGATCGTAACGGTATCGATTAGCGAGGTCAAAGGAGGTCGCTTGAACGCGGCATTCTTTGTCTTGGAAAATCGTTTACGTTTACTTGGCGCAGCCATTCAATTCTCCTTGGTACGCTATAATTGACCGAAGATCGGTTCGGGAAACAGCGGCATCGTACTGCCGTCGGGAAAATTTTCCGACTTATATACCCGGCAAATGTCGAGTACGTGAGTCACTACTTTCCATGGAACGGTGGACATCGCAGCAATATGAATTTGATGGCCATCGCCATACTTCAACGACAATGTGTACTTCTTAGCGCCAGTCAATGGATCGGTTGTTTCTTTAATATTGTCGTATTTGCCGATTACGTCGCGACGAATCATGTTCAAGCGCATGCTTAGACCGTCATAGTCGTAATCGAATCCCCCTTTTTTGGGGACTTTGGGAAATTCCCAATATTTATCCACGTCGCCCTTAACGCCGTTTTTAATCGAAACTTGAAACGCGTCGGTTGTGACGTTGAGTAGTAACGAAAGGAATGGTTTATTCGTTACTTCAACACCTTCGCCGCCTCCGCCTCTCGATATATCGTTCGGGTCTCCGGGCATGATGATTTTAGGACTCGGGTTGTACGAAATCTCGGTGTACTTGATGACCTGTATGAACTGCAAAATGACGGGCAAAAGCAGTAACATAATGTTCATCATGGGTACGAGATCGGGATCGTCGTATTCCCCTCTGGCGTGACCGCCGCGTCCCCTCATCGAAGGTTTGAAAACTTGTGCCATCTGATTCTCCCCGTTTAGATGATGAAAACGACTATCTCGTTATTTAGAGGCAGTCAGCAAATTCATCAGCTTCACGGAATGCTCGTCGATCGAGTCGATGATGTGATTCGTTTTATTCTTGATAACCGATTCGAGCATTAATAACGGAATAGCGTTTACCAGTCCGGCAAACGTTGCAATCATTGCAACCGAAATACCGACTGCAAATCCGCCCGCTCCCGACGAAGAGTGACCCATCGACTTAAACTGAAGAATCAAACCGTAAATCGTTCCGATAAGACCGGCGAGTGTAGACACACCAGAAATCATCGAAAGAAAACCGGTACGTGCATTCAGCTTGGGATTAATTTCCAAAATCGCTTCGTCCGCACCATTTTGCAGCGCACGATAGTCGTACATACCCTTCGCTTCGGCTTGTTCAAGAATTGCGCCGATTACATAGGGCAACGCGCGGTCTTTACCGGAACGGCATAGCGCTACTGCTTTCTTTAAATCACCAGCCATGATCAGCTTACGAATCTCCGCCATAAATAATTCGGGATTAACGTTCGCCTTGATCCAGATCGAATAGAAGCGCTCGATTACAATAATCCAGCCCCAAGTACCGATCAAAGCAAGAAACCACATAAAGAAAGCCGCTTCGTTATCGAAACTGTATGCGCCAAAAAACTGCGCCAAGAATACCCTCATTCTCTCCTCCGTTGAGTTTAGTAAAAACGTTATCTAAATGATTTACGATTCAATTGAACAATTTGTCGAACAAACAAAAACAATATTGCGAATATAGAAGGTGTCCTATTGCTTCGCAACCTTTTCTTGTTTTTTTACATCTACAGTCGTCAGCGGTACCCGCTCAACCGGATCCGGTGCGGTTAAGACCTTAGGAACGCGCGTTAAAAGCTCTTTACCGTGCAAGTCAAGCATAGAAACCGGAAATTGCGCCTGCTGACGCTTACCCATAACCGTAAGGTTCGGAAGGTCCGGCTGCGCTTGAATGGTAGATTGCAGCGTCATTGTCTGTTGCTGTTGTCCCAATGCGATTAACGGGAAGCTCAGCATTACTGCAAACAATCCAATTCGTTTTTTCATGATTCTACTCCTTACAAGAGACCAACTATCAAAAAAACTCATATTATTATACGTTACTACTTCTTTACTTCTTCGTCGTGTCTGGTGGAGTTGCTGTCGTATTTGCACCCGTTGTATCCACTTTCGGTTGCTCTGTAGGAACCGGTTGCGATGTTGCCGGCGGTGTTCCCGCACTCGTTGTATCCACCTTTGGTTGTTCCGTCGGTACCGGTTGCGAAGTCGCTGGCGGTGTTCCCGCGCTCGTCGTGTCAACCTTTGGCTGCTCTACCGGTATTGGTTGCGATGTCGCAGGCTGAGTTGTTGGCGGTATCGAACTCGTCGTATCCACCTTCGGTTGCTCTACCGGAACCGGCTGTGATGTAGCAGGCGGAGTCGAACTCGTCGTGTCTACCTTCGGCTGCTCCATCGGTGCCGGTTGAGTCGATGGCGGAGTGGACGGTGGCGTTGCGCTCGTTGTGTCCACCTTCGGTTGTTCCATCGGTGCCGGTTGAGTCGATGGCGGTGTGGACGGTGGTGTCGCACTCGTTGTATCGACCTTCGGTTGCTCCATCGGTGCCGGTTGAGTGGACGGTGGCGTTGCACTCGTTGTATCGACCTTCGGCTGCTCAATCGGTGCCGGTTGAGTGGACGGCGGTGTTGCGCTCGTTGTATCCACCTTCGGCTGCTCTATTGGTGCCGGTTGGGCAGACGGCGGTGTTGCGCTGGTCGTATCCACCTTCGGCTGTTCTATCGGCGCCGGTTGCTGAGCGGTTGTATCCACTGGTGTGGTCCCGCCTGCCGGTGGTGGTGTCGTTGTGTCCTGTTGTGTTGCAGGAGCAGTCACTTCAACACCCTTGCCAATCATCTTTATCGTTCCAGCATTAGCCGGTTCCGGTAAAACAGGTGCGACATTTCCGGGAACTGTACGGTACTTGAGTGCCGCGACCAAATTTCCACCCGTGCCAACTCTATCGGTCAATTCAATCGCAATGAGGTTGTACCCCGGCTTAATCTGCGCCGAGACATCCTGAATGGTTGGTGCCTTCCAATCGCCGCTATCGGGCGTTTCGAACACCATATCATGGTTGATATAAACGGTCGCTTTTTGATCCGCGATAACGCGCATTTCCGCTGAAGTCACCCGTTCGGTAATCCATACCGCCTTACGGAACCAAGATTGTCCTGCTTTCGGTGTTTCACCTGTTTTCAGCATCGAAATCGGTGAGACGTTTGCCGCAGTAAACGAGTCCAACGCAACACCAGTCAATACTGTCTTGTTGGCAAAATGCCATTTCGAAACATCAAGATTCGGGTCTGAGAAATTATCATCCTTAACCGTATTGCCAATCCAGCTATCATCGCTACCAAGCCAGTTGTCAGTTAACTTCAAGCCGACTTTCGCACCGTATGTTTCCGGGTCGATTATCGCCAACTTTTCGTACACCGACTGCATCGCGGTCGAAGTTAACTTCGTCCTATCCAATAAATCGGAAACCTGAGTGAGCATGTCGCGTTGGTTCTGGAGGAAAGTTACTTTCGCACTTTCGTAAAGTGTTTTCGCTTCACCGTATTGCGGTTGACTGGTTTCCGTTCCTTTTTGGTCCGCAGCGGCCGCCGACGATTTCGCGACGTTATACATCTCTTCGGCTTTATTCGATTCGGTATAATACCATGTCACGACAGCATCGATTGCAGGTTGTAACGTGGCAATACCGACGCTGTCTTTAGCGATTTTCTCCAACAAACCGCCCATCAAGGCATTCATCGAATCAGTGATACTCTTGGTGCCGCCGTAGAAGTCAATAATGAACGGCATTTCCGCATCGATATATGCCAATTCGCGACCACCTCTATCCCGGCCAAGAATACCCTTCGGTAAAATCTCCTGAATAGAATTATGGTCGCGGTCGAACGCATCCGCCCACCGTTGCTTTACTTCGCTGGAAGCGTACAGAACGGTGTCAATTGCGGATTTCATTTCCTGACGCGATTGGGTTGCCCACTTCGCTTCAAATCCGGCGTCGCGTGCTACCTGTATTGCCGCAAGGAAGTCATCGAATAAATTCCGCGCTGACGGATAAACGAACTGAACCAATACATTGCCACGGAATGCGGCACGTAATAGGCGCGGATCAACGCCCCGTTGCCGGGTTTCTTCATCCGGCAGGGCAAGTGCAAGGTGGAAAATGTCCTCTTTCAGTTTTGCCGTTCGGAACGCCAATTCCGGCGCTTTTTCCTGCGACATCTGCTGCCACTTGCGGGCTTCGGCGAGGGCGTCATCAAATTTCTTGATAACTTTCTTGAGTCCCTCTAATGCCGTTGTGGAATCGACATATCCTGCCGGTGCAGTGGCCGTATTCGCATCGACCCATGCCTGTAACGGGTCGCGTTGTGCGACACGGATGGTGCGCAAACTGTCGATAGCGCCGATTGATTTCTCGAATTGTTTCATCGACGCGGCATACTCATTAACCGCTTTTACATAAATCTCGATGGCACCGAAAATATTATCGCTGCGGATACGGAATTCTTCGCCCGCTTTTGTGGAAGATGTGAGTTTCTGATCGAGGAAAGTCGATCCCATTTCCTCTTCGATTTCACCCGCCCAATACAATGCGGCAAATTGTTCCGGCTGTCCCAACGCAACTAACGCCTTAATCTTGTCGAGTAAGTCGTCGTGCATTGTTTTCTTGTCTTTACGCTGGGTCGTGCCTTCGGCGAATTTATCCAGTTGCGTGTATTTGACCGCTTTGAACTTATCCAAATCCCAAATGATAATCTGGCTAAGCGCTTTCGATGCGTATTCCGCATTTCCGGTCTTGCCGTCCTTCACCAATGAATTGTGGCGTTCGATAGTTGCGTTATATTCCGTGCGCGCGGTCGTTAAATCGCCGTGCTCTTCGGCATACTTCGCACGCTCGAAGTGGGCGGTAACGACTTCCGGTGCGTCGGGATATTTCTTCGCAAAGTCGTCGTAAATTTTATTTGCCGAGGCCACATCGTTCAGTTTTAGATAAAGTCCCGCACACTTAAACAACAGTGCAACGGCGACTTCGTCGGTCGGATACAAGTCGGCATACTTTTGGTTAATGCGAATCGCGTTGGTGTAATCCTGTGCATCGTTGTAATTGGCGGATGCATTGATTAGCGCCTGCTTCACATCATAATCGCCGGTCGGATAGTCGTTAACCAACTGGTCGAAAACCTTCGCCGCGTCGGCGGGTTTCTTTAATTCCGTTTGGTAAATCAAACCGGTGTTGTATAACGCATTCGGCGTTCGCTTCGATTGCGGGAATTTCTTCGCCAACGTTGTGAGCGCGTCGATTTCTTTTTCCGGTTTTTCCGCTTTGCGGTAAGCGACCGATGCATTGAACAATGCGAGTTCGGCGTCTTTATAGCCGGGTATTTCTATCGCTACCCGCATGAAATCGTCGCCGGCTTTTTCGTTCGTCGCCTTCTTGTCATTGGCGGAAACAGTGCTGTCCGTTGTCGATTCCGTCGAGAGGGTCGCCGTCGATGCCCCGGTGAAGATTGCGAAACCACGGCGCTCCTGTGCGTACGACTTTAACGAATCGCTCAGATTCGATGCCGCGATTTGCTTGGCAATTTCTTCCGTACCGGAGAAATCATGCAGAATTAAATGTCCCTGAACCAATAGTTGATAAGATTGCTCAACCAACTTGGTCGATTGCGGATATTGCGTAATCAGTCGTTGGAAGTGAGAATCCGCGGAAGCAACATAACCGCGCTGATACAATACCGCGCCGGACTTATATAGGTAAGCGGGTGCGATAATCGAATCTTCGGGGAATAACGTCGCATAATTGTCCGAAGACGCGACGAGCATCGTTTCCGATTTGGTTAGCGAATCGTGCGGAGCAACGGGCAAGCTGGTCGTGGTATCGACGTCAAACTTGGAATAGGGCCGTTCTTTCAACTGTGCTTCGGAATAATCGGTAGCCACTGCAAGCATTTGCTTTGCCGCGTCTTTTTTGTACCTCGTGTACGGATATTTTGTGATGACGTTTTCGTACTCGCGGTACGCATCTTCCTGACGATTAGGAGTATTTGCCAGCAACGTTGCCAACTGGTAGTTGAAGTCATACGACGAACTATCGGCGGGAAATGCCTTCAAGAATTCGGTGCTAACCGTAATGGCTTCTTCCGCCAACTTGGGATCAGTGACCCGACCGGTCGAGTCGATAGAGATTCCGATTGCATAATCGACGATTTGATTGTAGGTATCCCGCACTAACGGTTTTACCTGTTTACGTAGCTTGTAGTCCTTATTTGCGGCCCACCACGGACTATCGACTTTGTAGTTGTCGAACATCCGCTTGCCTTCGGCAAACCAAAGTTTTTGATCCTTCTTGTCTTTTACCGCGGATTCGACAATTTTTGCCTGTAGAAACGGTGCGCGTTCGCCATTCGGTAATAGATTGATGGCACCGGCCCAAGCGACAATTGCGGAATCGTATTCATTCAAATTCGTCTTCATCTGGTCGCCGATTTGCTCAAGCAGAGCGACGCCAAACCGTTGCGCCCGAACAGAATCTGTGCCGATGTATTCAATCGCTTTGACTACGCCGGAACCGCTCCAGTCGCGGGTCGGTTCGGAGAAAATCGCCGAAAGGTAATGGATTGCATCTTTACGGAACCGGTCGATACTGAGGTCGGTTTCATCCGGATGGTCGTATGTATAGTCGATAGTTTTAACAAAATTATCGACGGCAGTGGCGTAATCGGGGCGGCGGAAAGCAATCCACCCCAACATGTATAACGCGTCTTTATATTTTTTCGAATCTTTGTTCTCAAGTATCATCGAAAAATAGTGTTGCGCCGAGTCAAGTTGTGCGGCAATCGGTACATTCTTCGGTGGAGTCGAGAACCAATAGGAACCGAGATTGTAAATCGCGTCGTCGCGGTAAGAGCTTACCGGATAATTCTCGAGTAACTGCAGGAATTTGGTACGCGCTTCCGCACGTTCGGTGACCGCTACTTCAGTACCCGGGTCGGCTTGTTCACTTTCTTCACTGCGGATATACGCAAGACTGTATAACGCATCCGCCGCCCATTCCGTACTTGGATAATCGGTTAGAACCTGTTGAAACATCCGAACCGCTTTATCGTAACGGATTTTTGGTTCGAGTGAAGCCGGGCCGTTTGTATCCTGCCATTTTTCATGTTCTTCACCGAATACATCAAACGCTTCTATCGCATACAATTCCGCCAGACGAAGTTCTACTTGTCCAATTAAATCGGCATTCGCCCCTTTATTGGCTGCAAGTGACTGTAATTTGGGATTACTGTTCCAATCTTTTAGAAAATCTTCAGCTTTCTTGATGTAAGCTTTCCACGTAGCGCGATATTCGTCGTTAGTCGCTTCTTTTTCCTTGCGAAAATTTTCCTTCATTGCTTTAAGACTATCAATCGGCAATGCGCCCCAAGTTACCGCTTTGATTTCAAGCTCGATTGCGGTTAAACGATCCTTAAGCTCGGAGTATCGTTGTGATGCGGGTGAGGAAGGGTCCTGAAGTTGCGATGCGGCGACCCGGGAGAGTTCGGTCATGTTCCGTTCGATTGCCCTCCGCTCGGTTTCCCACTGATGCATAAGCGAAGTATCGCGGACGCCGCCTGCCGCAGGCACCGGTTGTTTAGATGCGACGGGCGCACCAAAAACCATCCCTGCAAAGCAGAGACTGATTATTCCGGTGGCTATCGCTATCGACAAACGTTTTGACTGTTGGCGAAGCATAAATATCGGCTCCTATATGTCCGATCGAACGGTTATTTTTTCTCCGGCGGAGTCGTCGGAGCTGGCGCATTTGCCGGCGGTTGCGTATCCGGTTTCGTCGTGTCCGGTGTTGCATCTGCCTCTTGTTTTTCTTGTTCCGCCTGTTCTTTTTGGGCGAGTGCGTTTTCTAATTTTTTAATGTAAAAATCCAATTGGCTGCTATGGCTTTGTTCGCGTTTGAGGGCATCGAAATCGAACCCTCCCAGTGCATAGCGCGCCATCGCAAAGCCGGAAGCACGGTCTAAATCGGTGTCGAATTCTTCCAGTTTTGCCGTCAGTGCGGTAGTACTAAATCGTTCCAATTTGAGTTGGCTCAATACCGCCCGATCGGGAATTGAGTTGGTTTCGTCCAATTTAGCCGAATCGAACAATGACTTCGATTTCGTTGCCAGTTCACCAATGTGTTTGTTAAACGCCAGCACGTCTTGCTGTCGTTGTAGCGCAGGTGTCATCTGGTTTGCGCGCGTCATCAGTTCATCAAGGTTGCTGGTCAGTTCATCGCCCTTCATCTGCAATTTGATGTACTTTTTCATCAACTTGCCGCTACGATCCGAATCCACATCACGCCGAACCGATTCGAGGTTGCTGACCATATTTCCGACAGTGACTTCCTCGGTATACAAACCTTGTAACTGCGGAATCGCGACAAGGGTCGCGCCATATTTGTTACGCTGAATTAACAACCGGACTTTGCGCCGTTCATCGAGGAATTTTGCGAATAGACCGATGTCATTTGCACGAAGTACATCGCCTTCGACCAACGACAATTGGTTGTCTAAATCGTACAAGCGATACCGTTCGTCGGCATAGTCGGCGATTTGCTTGTTTTGTTCCACCATCGTGAACAGTTTTTCATAAGCCGGCATTGCCGCCGCAGTACCCTTTTGCAGTTCCGTCAATTCGGCTTTCCATGCGGAAGCCATCGGAACATACGGGCTCCAGGCCGAGCGGGTAATCAGCGTATCCAAAGTCGCCGTTAGCGTATCGCCGTATTTGGGAATCGTCCGATATATCCACGCGCGCGTGATGAGAACCTGATCGCCGTACATTTCACGCGAACTTAATTGGGAGATTTCTTTCAAAGCTTCGTCGGAGTGTCCGGCAAGGTTGAGGATTTGGGCATATTTGATTTTCGCAAACAGCTTCATTTCCGGCGTTACCCGCTCTTTGCCGACGGACTTGTCGTAAGCAAGCGGTTTCAATGTTTTCAGTGCGTTATCGTATTGGTTTGTCATTCCATAGCACATACCGAGAATTAAATCGGATTGTTGTTTATAAATACTGTTGGCGGGAACGGTCAATAACGCTTCGGTTGCACCGGCATAGTCGCTATTCTCATAACGGTTTTTTCCGGTAAAGAATTGAATTCTTCCTTCGCTTGCATTCGGCTTACCGGCTGCAACCCACATTTTCCAGTTAGCTTCGATGTTTTCCGCGTCGCCTACTTCTTCATACAGGAACGCGAGCCGAACGAACACAAATCGCCGGAACGGCGATCCTTCCTGAGTAACAACTTTGTGGTAAGCGGTAATGGCGTCATCGTAGTAACCACCGCTTAACGCCGTTTCACCACGATAAAACCAGAAACTGTCGGCAAGCGCCTGTGGATAATTCCGCGCATATTCATCCGAGGTCATCAAGCCAAGAATGGGGTCGAACGAAGATTTTTCTTCGCCGCCATTGCCTGCGATTAACGCTTGAAAAGAAGTCCAATCATTTCCACGCATCCGTTCGATGTCGAGTGGCGAACCGGTGGCGAGAAGGTCGTGGCGGATGCGGCGGGCCGCGGCGAGTTTTGCGGTGTATTCTTGGGTAACGACTGTTCGATATTCTTCATAACTATTCAGCAGGTTCAGGGTGTCTTTGAGCTGCCAATAATCGGCGACGTGAGATTCTGGCCAATCCAGGTTCGGTATTTGACCTCCGACACGGCTACGGCTGCGAATTTCCTTGTTGTTACCTTCGATTAGTTGCGCCAAAAATGCTTCGCGCAATTGTAGCGTGGCAGTGAAACCTGTCATTTCTTTTGCCACGTGTACCGCCTTCGCGCGCGTAAATACGCGATCGATCCACCCCGCCGGCATTTCGCCGGCAAATGAGGCAGTAAATAACACGAAAACGGACGACGCCAAGCATATACGCCCGGCAATGCGTATCGCCGTTTGGATCATTCTTGCACCCCTACCTTCGATCTCAATTGACCATTTCGGGAATAGTGATTCTTGTTACAACTTAATTTACACGAAATATGAATGCTTTCAACCGTCAAGTCAAGACCGGATGAACTTCTAATATAAATAACCGGTCAGAGCTTAGCGAATGCCTCTGACCGGTTATTGAATTTTTAATAAACTATTAATTGATAAGATGTCTCAGGGAGTACCCGAACCCGCTTTAATTCTTGCTCGCGCCCTCATCACCGCTGAGTGAAATCTTTCTCGTTCAATTGGGTTTTCACTCGTACGAAGACCCTCCTCAGCCCTTTTCCGCGCCGCTTCAGCACGAGTCAAGTCGATTGATTCCGCCGTTTCAGCGGTTTCTGCGAGAATAACGACTTTATTCGGCAAAACTTCAACGAATCCCGCAGAAATCGCCACACGCTCGGGTTTTCCAGTTTCCACATCCAATTCGATGACACCGGTTTGTAATGTTGTCATAAATGGAATATGACCCGTTAGCAATCCGAATTCTCCAGCCGAACCGGGCAATTTTACGTGTCGTGCCGTTGCTTGAAATACAACTCCGCGAGGTGTAACAATTTCTAAATTTAGTGACATTTTGCTTCTCTACTAAACTTTCACACCCATCTTTTTCGCATTGTCGAAAACATCATCGATGCCTCCACAGAATGAAAACGCCCCTTCCGGGATGTTATCGCAATGTCCTTCGATAATTGTTTTGAAACTTGATATGGTATCTTTGACGCTAACAAATCTTCCCGGTTTGCCGGTGAATTGTTCCGCAACAAAAAACGGTTGCGAAAGGAATTTCTGGATTTTCCGCGCCCGTTCTACTGTTTGGCGATCTTCATCGGACAATTCATCGATACCAAGAATCGAAATAATATCCTGTAAATCCTTATAACGTTGCAGAATTTCCTGCACGCGTTTTGCAACGTTGTAGTGCTCATCGCCCATAACCAGCGGATCCATGATGCGCGAAGTTGAATCGAGCGGATCGACCGCGGGATAGATTCCCATTTCGGAAATCTTGCGCGACAACACCGTCGTTGCATCCAAATGTGAGAACGTTGTTGCCGGGGCGGGATCAGTCAAGTCGTCCGCAGGTACGTAAATTGCTTGTATCGAGGTAATCGAACCCTTCTTTGTCGAAACAATACGTTCCTGTAATTCACCCAATTCCGTTGCGAGAGTCGGTTGGTAACCCACTGCAGACGGCATACGGCCAAGTAATGCGGAAACTTCCGAGCCGGCTTGTGTGAAACGGAAAATATTGTCGATGAAGAGAAGTGTGTCCCTTCCTTCGACGTCGCGGAAATATTCAGCGACCGTCAAACCCGACAACGCAACACGTTGGCGGCATCCCGGCGGTTCGTTCATTTGTCCGAATACCAGAGCAATTTTCGAATCCTTGAGCCCTTTTTTATCGACTTTTGTTAAATCAAAGTCGTGCATATCGAAATCATCGCCGTAACGCACAACGTTTGATTCCACCATGTCCCGCAATAAATCGTTTCCTTCACGGGTACGCTCACCAACACCGGCGAATACCGAAATACCGCCATGGGCTTTTGCGACGTTGTTGATTAGTTCCATGATGAGCACGGTTTTGCCGACACCGGCACCACCTAACAGACCAATTTTCCCGCCCTTTGCATAAGGTGTGAGCAAATCGACAACTTTCAATCCGGTCTCGAACATTTCGTTTGCGGTCGAGAGGTCTTCGAATTTCGGAGCATGGCGGTGGATTGGCCAACGTTCCGCCGAATTAACCGGACCCAATTGGTCGATGGGATTTCCGATAACGTCGATAAGGCGTCCCAACGTTTCCGGGCCGACCGGTACGCTGATTTGCGAATTGGTATCGCGCACTTTTAGTCCGCGCATCAACCCTTCGGTGTTGTCCATCGCAACGGCGCGAATCGTGTTGTTACCGAGGTGCTGCTGCACTTCCAGCACGATCTCGGTCCCGTCGCCGCGGGTGACTTGCAGTGCGTTATACAGCGGCGGCAGCGACCCTTCCGGGAACGCTACGTCGACGACAACGCCGATGATTTGGCGAATCTCGCCGTCTTGTTTCGCTGTTACGGTTTGTCCGTTATTGCTCATTCGTTAATCCTGTTTATGCTATTGTAGGGCGTATGGTATACGCTCGTTTTCTTATTCTTCTATTCTGTCCGTAGGGGCGTATGGCAATACGCCCGCGTCTTTTACTTAACCTTTTTTCTAATCAAATCCGGATTCTCTTGATCTAACGTCCATCTTAACGGATTCTCAGCTATATACCTTTGGATATTCCCGTAATCGTACTCGTTTCTGATCCGGTGGTCATAGTAATTGCGTTGCCAAACCTGGAAATCATGTTTATTAATTCGGTCCCGAACATGTTTTGTTGACATTGCTTTGAATGCACGAACAAATGCTCCAATATTTTTCGACGGCGATTCAAATCTCTTAGATTCCGCAACAGAAACATCTCGATTCAGCGCTACAACCAAATGTATGTGGTTTGGCATCACAACATAAATGTCAAATATCAACTCGCTCCGAACTGCTAAAGATTGAAGTAGATCGTCAAAGACAATTTTACCAATCCAGTTCAATACTACTTTGTCGTCCTGCACTTTTCCGAAATAGCACCTATGTTCGTGAGTGCAGATTGTAAGAAAGTACGCACCAACTGAATAATCAAGTACAGTTGATCTCGTTCGATGCCGTTTAACTAATTCTGGTTGCGCTTCCATCTCATACTGTTCGGGCGTATTGCCATACGCCCCTACATTGGAATTTGAGTTTATTGTATCGCGCCTTGTTTGCCCAACAATCTTCGCATCAAACCCAACTGACCCAAATGATAACTCTCGTGGAAATGAAGAAACAATATGCGCCGCTCACGGGTATCCGGCTTGGTGAAATCGCCAAAGGTTGGTGCGGTTTCACCCAATTGTTCCGGGGTAAGTGCACCGATTGTTTCCGTTAATAACTTCTGCGATTCGCCCCAAAGTTCTTTCAATTTCTCCAATTGCATGAATTGGTCATAACCGTCGCCACTCGTTCCCCGGTTGTACAATGGAACAATAATTTCCGGTAATTTCCACTCAACATCGAGAAACTTTAAAAGATGCATCCGCGAAATCAAAACGTGGCCAATCACCCAATTGATGCAATTCCCGCCGTGTTCGGAATGAATCAAACTCTCGTCGTGGGTAACGCCCTCACTGTTTACCTTGAGAACGTTATCATTAATCATGTAGAGCCACAACAAGTTATCGTTCATTCGCTATCCTTTGAGCGCTTCCGCACCACCGACAATTTCCAACAATTCCTTCGTGATGGCCCCCTGCCGCGCCTTGTTGTATTGGAGCGTAAGCCCCTTTATCAGGTCGGATGCCGCCTTCGTCGCATTCTCCATTGCCGTCATTCGCGCCGCCATTTCCGCGGCAAACGATTCGAGTAACACATGCCAGATTGCGACGTCGATGTATTGCGGCAACACCACGTCGAGTATCGTTGTGGCGTCCGGCTCATAAAGAAAATCCTGAACGGTTGGACCCTCGATAAGAGCCGGAATCACTGGTAGTAATTGTTCGACAATTACCTGTTGTTGTGCCACATTCTTGAATTCGTTGTACACAAGATAGACGCGGTCGAGGCCAAGCTCCGGGTCTTTGTACAAGTCGATAATGCGTTCACCGATGCGGCGCGACGATTCGAGCGTCGGGTCGGGAAAAATATCGAGATGCTTGGCAATGACCGGATAGCCGCGTTTGGTAAAGAAATCGGTCGCCTTCCGTCCGACGGTGATGATGTGCCGTTCAGATTCAGAAAATTCGTTGTATGTATTTACTGCATGCTTTATTACGTTCGTATTGAAACTGCCCGCCATCCCGCGGTCGGATGCGACGACGATAAAGCCGACATGCTTCGGTGGGCGCACTTCCAGCAACGGATGAATCTTGTCGGTACGCGCCGCCATATCCGCAATCACTTCGCGCAACCGCTTCGAGTAGGGGCGTGCCGCCATCATACTGCTTTGCGCGCGACGGAGCTTCGCCGCGGCGACCATCTTCATCGCTTTGGTGAGTTGCTGAATCGACTTGTTACTGGCGATTCGTTTTTTAATTTGTTTTAGAGATGGCATTTATTTGTCTCAGTCATTGCGAGGCGCTTAGCGCCGAAGCAATCTCATACGCTTACAACGCATTAGGCAATAAAAGTCTGGTTGAACGACTCATACGCCGCCTTGAATTTCTCTCGCAGCGCATCGTTCAATGTCTTTGTTTCGTTCAATTCTTTGAGCAAATCGCCTTGATTCGATTCGAGATAAGAAACCAATTCGGTTTCCCACTTCTTCACTGATTCCTTCGGAATCTTGTCGGCGTAACCCTGCGTACCGGCAAACATTACAGCAACCTGCTTCTCCAATGACCACGGGCTGTATTGCCCTTGCTTCAGAATTTCCGTCAATCGTTCACCGCGGGTTAATTGCTGCCGCGTCGAAGCATCCAAATCGGAACCGAATTGCGCGAATGCCGCCAATTCACGGAATTGCGCCAACTCCAACCGCATCGACCCCGCCACCGACTTCATCGCTTTGTATTGCGCACTGGAACCGACACGTGAAACTGAAATACCGACATTGATTGCCGGTCGGATACCGGAATAGAATAAATCGGGTTCGAGATAAATCTGGCCGTCGGTAATCGAAATCACGTTTGTCGGAATATATGCCGACACGTCGCCCGCCTGCGTTTCGATAATCGGCAGTGCCGTGAGTGAACCGCCGCCGAGCGCATCAGACATTTTCGCCGCGCGTTCGAGCAATCGTGAGTGAAGATAGAAAACGTCGCCGGGATACGCTTCACGTCCCGGGGGACGGCGGAGCAACAACGACAACTGGCGATACGCCCACGCATGCTTTGTCAAATCATCATAGATAACCAGCGCGTGCATCCCTTTGTCGCGGTAGTACTCACCCATCGCCGCGCCGGTGAATGGTGCAATAAATTGGATTGGTGCAGTCTCAGTCGCCGTCGAAGAAACGATGGTTGTGTATTCCATTGCGCCGTGGTCTTGCAGGGTCTTCACCACTTTCGCGATGGTCGAACCCTTCTGGCCGATGGCGACATAGATGCAATACACCCCCTGCCCTTTTTGATTGATAATCGCATCCACCGCGACAGCAGTCTTGCCCGTACCACGGTCACCGATAATCAATTCGCGTTGTCCGCGACCGATGGGAATCATACCGTCGATGGCTTTCAAGCCGGTCATCAACGGTTCTTTCACCGGCTGGCGGGTAATAACGCCGGTCGCTTTCCGTTCGACGGGATTGCGTTGCTTCGCATCGATTGGCCCTTTGCCGTCGATGGGAAATCCCAACGGATTCACCACACGGCCACACAATTCCGGACCGACGGGAACGTCCACGACACGTCCGGTGCGCTTCACAACGTCGCCTTCTTTAATCTTCTCATCGCTGCCGAACAGCGCGACGCCGACGTTGTCTTCTTCGAGGTTGAGCGCCATCCCGAACACTTCGCCGGGGAATTCGATAAGTTCGCCCGCGAGACAGTTCTCGAGTCCGTAGATGCGCGCGATACCATCGCCGACAGTGAGGACGCGCCCCACTTCATCCATTTTCACTTGCGATTCGAAGGATTTGATTTTTTCCTTCAGTACCGAAGTGATTTCATCTGGTCTAAGTTGCATTCTTGTTTCCTACGTTATTCCGTAGGGGCGTATGGCAATACGCCCGTTAAATTTACTACTTCACTATTTTTTACAATACTCTATACACTTTTGAACAAACGCATGTGAATCTCCTAATAACTGTTTTGCGTCGTTTTCACTCGTTTCCGGAGCGGATAAATAGTCGTTATTATTTCTCAGTTCAAAACCATACCGCAACATTCGTGAATAAAGTTTATCAAACTTACCCGCCTTCACGAAGAATTGATCAAATGCCGCAATTAATGCGGAGTGTGAGCTTCGCTCAATTTTATCGGTTAAAAGAACTGCCGTTACTGCATGGTACATCGCGTAATAGGAACGATTTACAGATGAGTCGTAAAACTCTTTTCCGATATCGTCTTCCGATTCGATTAGCATTTTCTCTGCACGGTGCAAATGGTTTGAATTTCTTGACTCATACCAACACACCCTCGCGGCGAATGGAACGGTGCAAGGCAAATGTCCCGTTATCCCAATCCATCTCGGATACAAATCGGATATCTGTAACAATACCATGTTCAATGTCGAAGTCTACCAATCGTTCCGCAATGACGTTCCACTCTGAGTTAAAATCATTACAAGGATTTAAAATAATGGCAACGTCAATATCAGAATCTTTTTTAGCATCTCCCCGCATTTGCGAACCGTAAGCAATAACACGTTTTAATCGGTCACCATAAAATGGTTCCAATTGAACTTTCAACTCGGCTACAATTTTTAGTGTTTGTTCGCGTGTCATGGTAACTCTTACTATTTCCTACACTTTGTGGTCACAATTTGTGACCTCAAGTTTCCCGTTCCCCGCCTTACTTCATCATCACGTGCTTTAATTCTTCCAACCGTCGCCGTACACTACCATCGTAACGCTTCCCTTCGATCTCGACAATCATCCCGCCGATAATGGATTCATCTATTTTCGTGTCGAGTTCAATCGTCTTTTTCAGCGATGCACTCAGTTTTTGTGACAATTCTTTTTTCTGTTCATCCGAAATCATCACGGCGCTCGTCGCATGCGCGGACACGATACCGGCATCTTTGCGCAGGCGTTTCATAAATTCACTGGTAATGTCACTCAAAATCGATTCGCGGCTCCGCTCGAATACGAGATGGAAAAAGTTAACCGTCAGTTTACTCGCGTCGGGTAAAATCTGATGAATCAATTCAAGTTTCTCATCGGTATGAATTTCCGGCGAATCGATGAATGCCACGAAACCCGGTTGTTGCCACGCGAACGCAAACAGCTCAAGGTCAGTGCGTACTTTCTCGACTTCACCGGTTTCTTTTGCCGCTAAGTAAAATGGTTCCGCGTATCGGCTGACTAAGATATTCATATAGTCCTGTAGCAGGGGCGGTTCGCGAACCTCCCCTACCCGTTTAATTCAAATTCGGTATCGACTTCTCAATCAATGCACGATGGTCTTCCGGTTTAATCTCGCGACCAATAACCGACTGCGCCGCCGCAATGGAAATCGCAACCACTTCGGAACGGAGCGCGGATACCGCTTTCTGCCGTTCGAGTTCGATGTCGGCGAGTGCCGCGTCGCGGGTCTTGTTCGCTTCCTGCTTTGCATGTTCCGCGATTTCGATGGCGCGGCTTTCCGCATTGCGCATCATCTGTGCGATACGGTCGTTCGCTTCCTGCAGGTGCTTTTGTTGCTCTTTCAGAAATTCGTCGCGTGCGCGTTCAGCTTCGATGCGGGCGGTTTCGGCTCGCTTGATATCGTCGGCGATTTTATGCTCGCGCGTTTCGAGCGCTTTCGTTATCGGACCCCATGCCGTCTTGCTCAGGATTAGTACCAGAGCAAGGAACAACACCGATGTCCAGAATATCATGCCGAGATCGGGCGTTACCAGATCGATTGGATTCATATTATTTCTTTTCTTGGGCGGAACACTCTTGTTCCGCAATCAGTAAAGAAGCAGACGGAACACTCGTGTTCCGTCCACCACCAATTAACCCTTGAACGATAAAAGCAAGCAAATGACGGCGCAGAATAACGCGACACCTTCGATAAGTGCGGCGGCGATAATCATTGCTGTTTGAATTTTGGCAGTTGCTTCCGGTTGGCGGGCGATGCCTTCCATTGCCTGTCCGGCTAACCGACCGATGCCGATACCGGCGCCGATTACGACCAACCCTGCGCCAATACCCGATGAAAGTAAGGCATATCCATTTGCTGCTACGTCAGCGAAAATCATTTTATTTCTCCTTTGTAACTGTACGGGTCGATTTCAAATCGACCTTCTTCTAATTTTTCCTGCGCCGCATCACGCTTTAGCGAAGGTACAGAGCTAATGGCTCTGCGATATACCGCACGTTGGAGATGTTCTCCAGTTGTTCGTGCGGGTAAACGCGACAATCTTGCCACGTTCAAACTTTAATGTGCGTGTTCCTCGCCGCCATGCTCTTCGCCGTGTCCTTGCGCGAGCATTCCGATGAATAGAGCAGACAGCATCAAAAAGATGAATGCCTGCAACAGCGCCACCAACAATTCCAAAATCATAATTCCGAGTGCACCGAGGAACGGAAGCAGTCCGAGTGTGAATCCACCCATGACTCCCAATGCACCACCGATTAGAAATATCAAACCGATGAAGCTCATAATCGACGCTTTACCCGCCAGCATATTCGCAAAGAGACGGATAGTGAGCGCAAACGGCTTAACAAAGAATCCGACAATTTCAATCGGTGTCAAAATAAAATACACCGGCCACGGCACGCCGGGCGGTGCAAATTGTTTCATAAATCCCCACACGCCGTGCGCGCGGATGCCTGCATAAAACATGAGTATCAGCGTCAACATCGCCATCGTGAACGTAACGGAAATATTCATTGTCGGCGATTTCGAATTGGGAAATACCCCGGCGATATTCGCAAAGAAAATGAATAGGAAAAGCGTAATGAAATAATTGAGGAGATGCTTGCCCCACTTTTCGCCGCAAGCGGGATAGACGACTTCGTCACGGATGTATTTAATGATGACTTCGAATGCATTTGTTAAACCGTGCGGAGCTTTTTCGGGATTCTTTTTCGCACCGCGTCCGGCGATAATGGCAAGTACGGCGAGGGTTAAGCTGGAGAGTAACAGAATAAATGCGTGTTTTGAGAGTGTGAAGAAGCCCCAGTCGGGAAGGAAGGAGAGGTGGTGGTTCATGAGGTTTTCTACCAACCACTCACCCATACTCCACGCTTCTTTTTTCGCGGGTTCGCCTGCCGCTTCCTCGGCGCGGCTGACCGACGCGAGTGCGGCAACCAGAAACGAGCCGGTAGTAACGCGGGATAAGATTTTCACAAATTGCTTCATTCGAATGGTATCTCGACTATCTTGGTTCGAACGTTGTTTACGCGACCGTATTTTCGGTTTCGGATTTATTTTTAACTTCGGCGACGATAGCAATCAACGTCGGAAGTTCGATTATCTGTACTGCGAAATAAAACACCATCACCCCGATGGCAGTGCCAATTAACATATCGGACGGCAACCAATAATTCACACCGATGATTGCAAGAATGACAATCAATACCCGGACTGCCGCGCCCATTCCGATAGCCTTCAATGGATGTTCGGGTAGAGTGCGTAAAAGACGCACTTCCCACAATCCGGTCAGCGCAATTGCACTGCCGGTTAGCACAGAAAATAAAAACTTGGCATTGGTGATTCCCTGCGGAGGAAGTACATACACGATAATCGTGGAGAATGCGAGGGTGAAAACCCATCGCAGTAGAGTATGTCCGCTCAACATGGAAGCGCTCAATTTAATTCATCCTCACAGAAAGTACAATTCCTCTCGGAAACTGTTATTTATATAAATCTAATCTTGAGTTATGAATATCAACTTCGTGAATTTCTACACACACTTCAATAGGGTACGGCTAATGATTCTCTCTTGTTGGGAAATATTTCGCGATTTCATTTTTCATTGTTTCTTTTTCCCGTTGCCCGTTCCTTCTTCCTCTTCGCCCGCTTCTAAATTTGCCCGAAGAATTGCGCGTATAAAGAAATACATTCCGCCACCCGCACCAAACAGACATCCGATTAGCATTCCCCACGGTTTCAAAGAAAAGCGGGAGTCGATCCACCAACCGATCCCGCCAAATATCGCGATAATTACCACCATTTGGATTCCGAGGGAGCTATACTCCCCCAATTGCTTCATTGTTTTAATCGAATCGGAATCCAGCATCTTATTGGGCTTTGGGCGATAGGCGATAGGTGAGAAAGATTTTATTTTACCCAATGCCCATTGCCTATGGCCCATTACCCACTCTTTCTATCTGCCGCGATCCGCCCAGCGCGGAATTTCGTTGTCATCGCCGCTACCCGGTTTTCCTTTTGCACCGGTATTGGGCGGTGGTACGGGGCCGGAGACCGGACGTATCGGTGTCGCCGCCGCTGTCTGTGGTTCGTTTTGCGGCATCATAAGCGGCAGTTTATCGCCGCGCATCTTCGACATTCCGTCGAATGTCGCCCCTTCTTCGATAACAAGTTTCGTGCACATCAAATCGCCGTTCATTACCGCAGTCGCGTTGAGTGTGATTTTATCCGATGCACTGACCGAACCGACGACTTTCCCGCCGACCATTACCGAGCGGACTTGGATATTTCCTTCCACTACGCCGTTCGGCCCGACGGTCAACGTGTCGTTCACTTCTACTTTCCCCTGCACACGGCCATCCAGCCGCATCGAGTGGGGAACGGTAATATCGCCCTTAATCAAAGTGTCCGTTCCGATTACGGTTCCCAATTCCGAACCGGTGGAAGGGACTGAACGTGACATCATACAAACTCCTCTACTAAATAAAAGTGATTATTTCGCGGTAAATGTCCCGCTGTTCTCTTGCAATACTTTCAACGGATCGACGGCTTTTCCGTCTTTCCAGATTTCAAAATGAAGGTGTGGTGCGGTGGAAACACCGGTCGAACCGACCATCCCAATCGGTTCCCCCTGTTTCACATCATCCCCCGAACTGAACAACAGCGCTTGCGCATGCCCGTAAAAAGTGGTATAGCTGTTGGCATGGCCGATGGCGATGGTATAGCCGTATTGTTGCGTCCATCCGGCGAACAGTACCCGTCCCGATGCCGACGCCACAATCGGTGTTCCCGATGTCGCGGCAAAATCAACCCCACGGTGTCCTTGCCCGCCCGCTAACGGGTCATCGGAAAATTTTCGGGTTATCATCCCCACTACCGGCAATAATGTCGGTACCGACGCTAAATCGGCGCTCTCCTCACCACTCGGGCCGTTGTCCCATTGCCGGTTGCGGAACCGTTCGCGCAACAGCGCTCGGTCTTCTTGTGTCAAGCCGGGGCGACTTCCGAGGGCGCGGCGGATTTGTGAGTCGAGAATTTCCATCTCCTCGACTTTATTTTTCAATAAATCGAGTTTTTCGACACTGACTTTCAGCGTCTCATTTTCATGCATCAGCCGGTCGTACGACAGGGCACGGTGCAGAAACACCCCCCACGTTACAAACATAATGACAATCAATCCGGCGAGAATCACGATACCGATACGGAAGAAACGCCACCCTTGCACCGACATGGTAAGCGAAGTCGGCTCCCGGTGATCGGGGGGTACCCACAGTATGGAATAATGCGGTTCTTGGGAATCGGGGGGCGGACCGCCGCGTTTTATCATAATTGACCGGTAACTGTAATTTCAGGTAGTATAAGCAGACGAGGGGCGAACCGCAACCGTTTTCCTGAATAAACCGGGTGGTGCAGGTCTCCTGACTTGTAAGAGTGGTTGTTTTTAGCGGGGAGTTGGTGGTTCAGGGTTTAGCAATGTCTTGCGCTCTTTGTTTTGAAAAGGTAAAAGAGCTCTTCTTTCTTTTAATAACTTTTCGCGTTCATCGGCTTGCTCTGACTGCAAGATTCTTTGGTCAAGGTTATAAAGCTCTGTCGCTTGTTTGAATATCAATTGTACCAAAGAATCCTTTTGATCTACAGTCAAATCGGGTAACCAGTCTATTTCTAAAAAGTTTTGTACTCGTTCAAGACGTGGTGCCTCAAACAAGAGCACGTATTGCTTGATTCGACCTACTTGGGACGGGGTATAAAATTGGGACAGGTTCGACAAATTAATTGAATCATTAAATGCATACATATCCTCATACATAATGCTCACTAAGGTTTTTGAAATTGTTATGGGTGGCGTATTCGATTTCTTCATTTCGTCCCGATGCTTGTTCCACACACGCTTTTGATAACGCGCTTCTAATTGTTCCTCGGGAATAATCTGCGAATATTTGATTGCTGTCTCCATTTCGGCACGATTCCAAAACACAGCAATTGTATCTTCACGGACATAGAAAAAGATGGAACCGTGAATTGGAAACTGCTTTTCGAATCGTGTATCATGCAACTGTGAAGCAATAAAATCGGTTGTTATTTCGTATGTGCCGGGTTTGCTCATTTTAACGAGTAAATTCTTATGATACATGCTATCTCTGACAACCTTCCCCCCCCAATGTAAATCTCCTTCAAGAAGATCGACTCCTTCGGGCAAAGATATATCAAGCGAGGTTACTTCAGGTTCCGGTCGAAAACACCACTCCAGATGCAGTTCAAATGGTTTGTCAAACCGAACTGGAAATACCGGTTGAAACTGATAATGGACAGACGGTAGTGGGGGTGTGGCAAATGCACAGTAAGCGGTTAGGATAATTCCAACCACTAAAAGTATTTTCGAAATTTTCTTCCCCATATATCCTCCAGTTGTTCTTCGTTTTCCGTCGGTAAGTGCCGTCTGCAATGGTTTCCTAATGCGTAACCGGTAGCTCCGGGGTTATGATTGCTTGTCGCTCGGTAGTTTGTTTCTTTAGCATTACTTCACGGTCTTGAAGAGATTTGGTTCGCTCATCAGAGGGTTTCATTCGCAATATCTTTTGATCGAGTTCGTACAGTTCGGTAATCTGTTTTGTCACTAATGTTACCATGCTTTGTAATTGTTCTTTTGTAATTCTATCCATGAAATCAAGCGACAAGGCATATTCAATACGGTCATAACGTGGCGGTGCATACAACAGAGTATATTTTCGTATCAAAGCGACTTGATTAGAATCGAAAATACCGGATAGTTCTTTATATCTGGTGGAATCGGGGTATAAGGGGATATTTCGAGTCAATTCCGCCAAATCGCAACGCAAGGTAAAGGGTATTATCTTCATTTTTGCGCCTTGTAGAAAATACTGAAAATAATTTCGTTCTTCCGTTCTCCGCTCAAGTACACCGGGAAATACTAGCGAATCACGGATTGCTTTTTCCATCTCGGAACGAGAAGTAAACCTAATTATTGTGTCTTCTCTCGCATAAAAGTGTTGGGAAGAGGTTCTGGTTAAGACGTGTGAGGTATCATCTTTTTTAAAAGAAATTCTACACGTAACTGCCAATTCATAAGTACCCGGTTGATTGATTTGCACTATCACATCTTCACCAATCGGGTCTTTCCACTCATCCCCTTCTTTAACTTGAAGATCACCTTTGATAAGTTGCAAACCGTCGGAAAGTTTGAGGTCAAGCGTAGCAGATTCTGCTTTGGGTCCCACATTTGCATGTATGTTGACATGAAAGGGCTTACCATACATAAGAGGGTATTTGGGACTTATTGTAATACCAGCCATCACAAGCGGTTTATGTGACCACGATGTAGTTGCTAATCCCAGCAAAAGAATAGTCAACAGCGAAACCGTAATCGAAATTTTCTTCCCCATATATCCTCCAATAGTTCTTCGTTTCCTCCCCCCAAAAAAATTATTTCAACAACATCATTCGCTGCGTTCGCACTTCAATCCCCGTTTCCAGCCGGACAAAATATGAACCGCTTGCCAATCCCTCACCGTTCCACTTTACGGTATGCATTCCCGCCGGTTGGCTCACACGATTCAATAACGTGGCGACTTCCCGTCCCGTTACATCGAATATTTTCAGCGTGACGTCATTCGCTTTCTGCGGCAGTGAGAAACGAATTGTGGTCGTGGGATTAAATGGATTCGGATAATTAGGGAGCAATTCAACCGTCGTGGGAACCGGTGCCCACACTACCTTGCCGGTGACAGCGGTGGACGACTGCGAGCGGTACACAACATTGTTAACCAACCCGGCATACAAATACCCGTCGTGGTCGATGCCGATGGTCTGGATAAACGCATTTTCCGGGAGCCCCATATTCGCCAATTGCCAGAGCAATCCACCATTACCCGAATAATAGACGTCGCGGTAACTGTCGATACAATACACCTGATTATTTGGCCCGAACGCGAATCCGAGAATATTCACCGAGTCCGGCATCCCGTCGGTGCTGTTTATCCATTGGCTTCCCGCATTTGTCGAACGATAGACGCCATACCTTCGCGTACCGAGGAACAATGTCCCCGCGCTATCGACACCGATTGTATAGCAAGTGGTCGCAAGCACGCCGTTCATCGCCGGATTCCAGCTAACGGAGTGGTTGGTGGACTTATACAAACCCGAATTAAGCGCGAGAGCAAAGATGCTCCCGTCCGGGTGTGCGCACATTTCAACAATCGCATCGCCGGATAATCCATTCGACCGGTTTATCCAATTAATCGAATCGAGACTTGTGTAGTATACTCCCGTATTATCGCCGAAATACAAGCTATTGTCAGCGCCGGCACAAATAGATTGCGCGTAAATCGTCGTTCCCGCGGGAAGCCCGTTGTTGGTGGTTAGCCACGTGTTACCGCTTCGCCGGTAGATGCCATACCACATCACACTGCAATACATAGTTGAATCTTTTTCCGCGAATGCATACACTTGTGCCCGATACGTCGCGTTGGGCAGTCCGGTACTACCGTTATTCCACGTTGTACCGTTGTTTGTGGTTACAAACGCACCGGTGGTAGTTCCGTACCAAAATGCGCCACCCGGTGTCGCCGCCATCTTAAACGGAAAGTATCCGGAGAAACCGTTATTCGATATCGCCCAGTTAACGCCATTATTGAGCGACCGGAACATCCCATACCGTTCGCATCCGCAATAGACAATGGAACTGTCACCGGCGAGTAAACTGTACCCTGTGGTAGGTGTTAATCCGGTGGAATTAGTATGCCACGTGTTCCCACCGTCGGTCGAACGTTCGACACCACTATAAATACCGGCATATACATACTGCCCGTTGACGGCGAGTCCCATTGCCAAACTATATAATGGATAACCCGTCCCCGTACTCCACGTTACACCGAGGTCGGTGGAGTGATATACGCCGTAATCACCGGAACCGGCGTACACCGTACCATTCGGTGACTGCACAATCCGCCACGGGTATAATGACGAAAAGCTGGAGTCGGCTTCCACCCAATGGTCGCCGTTATCCGTCGAGCGGAACAACCCGGCGTTATTCGAGGAGAGTAATAGAATCGAATCGTTAACTGCGCAGATAAAAAGGTACTGATTCACCGGCAAGCCGGATATTAAGTGCGTCCACGTGAGTCCGCCATCGGTCGTGCGGTACGCTCCGCTGTCGAGTGCGGCGGCATATAGTGTGTTGCCACGTTTCGCAATTCCGTAAAAGAAAGCGGGGTGCGGGTTGGAAAGAATACTATTCCACGTAACGCCATTGTCGGGGGAACGCATAATGTCGGCAGAACCACTGGCATACAACACTCCGCTTGAGTCGCATATAATATCTTCGACCCAGAAATTGTTCGTGTTTAGTGCCGGTGACCATGTCACACCGTGGTTGGTCGAGCGTTGAATGCCGACTTCGGTTCCGGCAACTATCGAACCATCCAACGCACGGCAAATCGCAAAAGTCGTACCGCCGTAAGGTCCCGTTGTTGCCGCGAATGGATAGGGTTGTGCGAATGATATTGATGTGAAAATGATAAGTACTGCAGTAAGAATCGATAACCGTAATTTCATTGCTCTCTCCTTTGATTCTTTTTGGTTACTGCCTGTTTATAAATCCCCAACTTCAAGCCGTGCCGACATTGTCGCAAACAATACGACCGCCGCCGCGACGGATGCATTCAAACTTGGCATTTTTCCCGCATTCGGAATCGCGACGATTTCATCGACTACTTTGCGAACGGAAGAGGATACGCCGCGCTCCTCGCTACCGATAACCCAAACTAATCGCTCATGTAGTGCAACATCAAGTAGAGAGGCGGTTGCCTCTTCTGCGGTTGCATAGACCCAAAATCCGGCATTCTTCAAATCGGTAATCGCGACGGTTTCGCTATCGCACACGACAATGGGAATATGAAAAATGCATCCCGCCGATGCTTTCGCGACGACCGGCGACAGCGGAGCGCGTTTTCCACCGAGCAATACCGCACCCGCACCCAATACTACAGCTGAACGGATTATCGCCCCCAAATTTCCCGGATCGACAATACCATCGCAAAGCAGAACGCACATCGGCTCTGCTTTGTTGACACCCGCCAGCCATTTGGTAAAGGGAACCGGAGCGACCATCGCGATGCGTGCCGCGACCCCTTGATGATGGATTCCCTTCGCGTACCTATCCAATGCCGCACGCGGTACGACATCCACATCGCAAATTCCGTGTGCCGATTTTCGCAGTTCCGCTACGGAAATACCCTGTGCTTCATCGGATAGATAGATGCGCTCTACCGGACGTCCCGCCGCAAGCGCTTCCAATATCGCATGCCGTCCAAACACCCAACCGGTTGGTTCGGTTGAATCATCGGGTGCGGTGTTTTGGCTATGCAAATTATCTTCATTCTCGCGCTTCACTTGTTTCCTCTCCATTTCTACTTGCCCACCACTCCCGAACCAGTACCCACGAAATCGCCGTTACCGGTACTGCGAATAACATTCCGATGAGACCGAAAAGATGTGCTCCTATGGTTAGTGCGATAATCGTCGTTAAATCGGAAAGTCCGACTGCTCTTCCCATCACTTTCGGTACAACAACATACCCCTCGACAACCTGCACCACGATGTACACAATCACGACACCGATAATTGTACTCAAGCCGCCGCCGCCGGATAACGCAAGCAAAATCGAAATTGCGAAACTGGTTATCAATCCGATATAAGGAATAAACGAGAGTACAATTGTCATCATCCCGATGGTCAGTGCATAATCGATACCGATGATAGCAAGTCCGATACCAATCATCACACCGTCACACACCGAAACAAAAATTTGCCCGCGTAACCAACGGCTGAGAATTCGGATAACATGGTCGCTCCGATCCCGCCACGGTTTCGCTTTATCGGTTGGAATTAGTTGCAGAGTTCGTTCAATAATCGTGCGCTTATCCAATAACATGTACAACACGATGATGGGAATCAGAAATAGATTCAATATTTGCGAAATTGTATTGCCGGTAGTTTTCGCAAGTGTTCCACTTGTATTGGCGATAGCTTGCAATGCGCGTTGCGCGACCTGCGGAAGCTTTTCCCGCCACACAGAAAAATCAATACCGGACAAAAATGGTATCGACTGCAAATAGGGAATCCAGTCGCCAACAATTTTGGTTTGGATGCGGTCATAATAAATGGGTAGCAGATTGATAAAAAGTTGTGACTGGTCGACAATCGCCGGTACAATCATTGCCACAATTGCTGCGATAACCAGAAACGCACCCCCCATCATCAGCACTACCGCAATAGCGCGGGGTACACCCTTGTGCACCATCCACTCCACCGGAGGACGAAGCAGTACCAGTAAAAGCGCGCTAATCACTACCACCGGTATCAGCGGTTTCAATACCACCATCATGTACACGAGGAAGATACCGGTCATTACCCGCAAGATTGTCGTAACCGCCGAGTGTTCACGGTATTGCCACAGCAATACCACGAGCGCGACAAACGTAACAGGGGCGACTAATACTGTGCGGACACCGTAGAGAAAGGCGGCAATCAATCCTGCTGAGACAATAAGTAGTAAATAGTAGGTAATTCGATTCGATGTGTTTTCGGAATCTTTCATAAGTTCACCTTTAAGGTACTCAGTAAAGTAACTTGCGTTCGGTATCGCAACAAGAGAAAAGGCGGACATTTGTCCGCCTTTTCAATAACTCAGACCTTACGGTCAAAGCCATCATCTGACTACTTCACGAGGACAATCTTCCTGCTGGCGCTGAAACTGCCCGCATTCATCTTCACAAAGTAGATACCACTTGCCATCCGTGCGCCGTTCACCGTCGCGCGGTAGGTTCCGGTATTCAATTCGCCGTCCACCAATTGCGTAACAACCTGACCAGCCATGTTGTACACAGTCACGGTTACGTGCGAACGCATCGGTACTGCGAATTTAATTTCAGTGGTCGGGTTGAACGGATTTGGATACGCATTCGACAACTCGAAACTACCCGGCACTGTCGCCGAAGGAATTTCCCGTACCGAAGTGGTAGGAGTTACGATGGCGTGAATACGCCAGCACATAACTGTCGAATCGGCGCCCAACACGGAACCGTTGTAAGAATAAGAGTGACCCGGAATAAATACGCCGGACGCCGGATGTCCAACGACATGACACGTATCGCCCGAAGTCGCACCACTCACGAAAACCCAGAAGTTACCACTCACTTGAGTATTCGTAATCGTAGTAGTAAACCACGCCGGAATAGTCGCGGCGGGAGTAATCGACACCGGTGTCGTACGCAGCAAGGTACCCGGGGTACCGTTGTTGTCGGAATAGAGTTTGACATTCACGGTTTGCGAACCAGTGATGTCGCCATTGAATTGAATGGCATATCCAGTGACAAACCAGCTCGAACCGGGAATTGAATCTGCCGCCGGTGTAAACTTCACTGCCGGGCCGCTGCCAAACGGGTAGATCCCGATTTGGGTTAAGCGGTGAGAATCATATCCAAGCTCAAATGTATTCGCCGGGTTGACAAAAATAGTATCGGTGAATGTGGTCGGGTTGTTACCCAATGTATAATCGAAGTTCACGGCGTCATTGTCTGTTGTCACATCACCTGTCAATGTCGTGAATGCATTGACGACATAAGCACCTGCCGCAGACGGTGTCCAACCCCTTACCGCCTGACCAAGCGTTCCTGTCCGCAATACTACAGTCGAATTTGTACCGGAAGTAAGAGCAATCGGTGAAATCGTTGGGAACGAAGAACCGTTTACGCCCCAATGCAGTGCGATATTCGTCTGGTCATTTGAACCAAAATTCGTAACCCGAACCGTTCCTTTTGTCAGGAAACCAACGGTTGTGGGATACGGGATCGAGAGACGGGAAGCACCGGCATCGTTGGGTGCTAAACTCGATTCAACAATTGTAAAGTCGTCGATGTAGCAACCGGTTCCACTGCCGTTAAGATTGGCGGAATCACCATACGCAACAAATCGGAACTGCACGGTGTCCCCGCTCCACGGCGTTACGTCGCAAGAGGTGTCGCTTTGGAAACTGGGAGGAGTCGCTACGAAACCAACGCCGTGTTGGTAGAAACTCCAACCACCAAGCCCGGTTTCGGGACGGTAATAGTCGTAGAATAACCGGTGCCATCCGCTGTCGGGGTTCGTGCTCTTGACCCATAGATCAAATAAGTCGGTCAAGTTACTACCCGCCGCAGTAGGAACGTCTTCAAAGTCACATTTTACGTTAAATTGGTAGTGATAACGTTGTCCGGTCGGTAAAAAGATCCGTGGTGAAATTAGTGCGCTTTGGAAAAAGTTCGGATCTTCAGCTATTCGCATGCAATACGGTAACGTATGTCCACCTTCGGTGCTCTGATACCGTGTCCAGTTCGTCGGTGAAATCGACGCACCATTTATTGCCACCATGTCGGAGGGAGAAGCGTGTGTATCTGCGTCATTATATAAGTAGTCGGTTGCGCCATCGCTGATGCGAATCGAATCGACGATCATACCGAACATGGAATGGTCATCGTTGGTGTTGTAACCGGGATCCGAACAAAAGGCAAACCGGACTTTGAATTGCGAAACTCGCATCGCTTGCGTCAGTGTAAACGATACCGACCGCCAACCGTTCGAGGTGCCGCCCCATTCCGGGATATTTGTACCCATCCCGAATTCATAACCGAAACTATATGCTGAAGTAACGTTGTAAGCATATCCATTCGAAGCCGCCATCGGCATAACTGTCCAAGAGGTTCCGCCGTTGGTCGAATACCAAACGTTTGCACCATCCCAGCCATTATAAGGCGGTGAAGAGCCCGGGGTTTCACAATGGACGTTTACCTTGAAACCAAGAACCGGTGCTGTCGAGGTTGACAAGTCGATAGTTGGGGAAACGAGGTAATTCAAAGTGTGATCAATGTAACCGTAAACGCCGGTCGGAAAATTGGTCGTGTCGAAGCAACCCCACGAAAGGCCTGAACCGCCATACGCAAGGCGCCAATCGTGATGCCAATAACCGGTGGAGGCGGTCAGATTTTGCACCGTCCAACTGGTCGAATCCTGCTCGAAAGTATAAGTGACGAGGGTGTCCTCATCGAGTTCATCCACGGAAGAAACACGCGTGCCATTTTGATAGCTCGCGGGTCCGGTCTTAAAAATTGGGGTTTGCATCCTTGTTTCGCGGCGCGGAACGGCAAGCGCCGCCATAGCCATAACCAGTACCGCGATAAATAGATAACGTTTCATACTAACTCCCTTGCTAAGTAAGAACATCACAGAACGAGATGATGTAAATAGAGTGGACATTTTGTTGAAGAGTAATGGAATGTAGCACGTTTCAGCCAAGCTCGCAAGTCAAATATCATTTGAATAATGGGTTGAACCGCTTTTTGCGAAAATTTTTAAAATTATAGATTTCTATTAAAGTTAGCAGTTTTGTGGTGGAATTTTAGAGTAATTTTTTTGATGCCGTTACCACATTTTCTTCATCAAACCCTCAATTACGCTTGCCATAGGTCAATAATTCTCGTATCGTTATTCAATGAAGTGTTCTCCAATATGCAATTATAGATAACGAATGTTCGAAGGAGAACGTCGTGCAGCGTTTTTATGGCTCTCCGAGTGGTGGATACACACTGATTTATGCAGTGGCAATGTCCCTGCTTTTGCTTTTCTCTTCCCTTGCTTACTTGCAGTGGCAGGTATCGGCGCAATATGATGCGCGCCGCGAAATAGCCACTACGCAAGCTTATTACGTCGCCCAAGCCGCGGTGATTTCAATACCGCTTGCCTATATGCGGAATCGCAGCCCGGATGACTTAGCCACCTACGCACTTTATACTTTCCCCGATGGCACTATTCCCGGAATGGGAAGCTACCGGCGTCCGATGGTGGAAGCCGTGCAAACCTTTTCATCCATTCCCAATGCGACACTCGCCGGTTATGCCGCGGCGTTTAAACTCTCCGCGGTGGGAATAGTAACTTACAATGACTTTTTGAATCGGACTCATGAAGTGCGGCGAAAAGCCCAGCTCATGATTAAGCGGCAATACTTCAGCAATTATTTCTACCTAACCGATCTCGAAACGACCCGTGCCGGGCTTCATATTTATTTCTGGCAGTACGATACGCTCAAGGGTCGCGTCCACTCTAACGATCAAATTGCGCTCATCGGCGGCTATTTTACCCGACCGGTCAGTTCGTGTTACCCCGCTTTTCTTGGAGCGTGGTCGAATGCCACATTCCTGCAGGGATATCATCTGAGTGCCCCGCACATTGATTTTCCGTACAAAGCGTCATATTTGCGGGCGGCGGCAGCGGCGGCGGGGGCGTGGTTACCGGCAACCCTGAACCAAACTAATTATGCCCTTTATTTCCACGGTACCCAAGCCGACATGTGGTCGTGGGAAGCCGGAACACCCTCACCGTATCTAACACATGCACCAACCGGGATGCTGACTTGGACACCCTCTACCGACTATCCCATTTTCAGCGAGGGTGATTTATGGATAAGCGGTTACATAAATGGACGGGTAGGTATCGGATCGGAAAACACGATTAAGTTAATGGACAACTTAACGTATGAAGAGTGCCAGTCAGTGCCCTATTATCCCGATACAACCCGCTTCACCAACATGACTACGCTTATCAGTGAGGCATACGAACTGCCGCCCGACCCCATTAATGGTGAAACGGGAGTTATCGTTGCGAATACTGTTGCCAACGGCAGGGATAATGGTGCCGCGTATCCACAATCCGATCAAGCACATCGCGATATCGGTATCGATGCGATGATTATTGCATTAAATTCCACATTTGGAATCGAACAGGAGAATATCCCCGGCAGCCCATATCTTGGGCCGTCACCCGATGAACGCGGAATGATTTATATTCGCGGCGCGATTGCCCAACATCGTCGTGGTGTAGTGCATTGGTACTATAATGACGGGACAGGTTATAACAAGGGGTACTTGTACGACGAACGATTTAAGTATGTGCCGCCGCCGTTTATTATGGATGCAAGTTCCGCCGGAATGATTCAATGGGCGGTAGATGGCTGGGAAGATTTCCCCCGCCATCCCGGCGATGAGCGTAACGAGTAACTTTTTAAGAAATCTGAGTTATACAAACGCGGTTATTAACCGCGTTTTTTTTGTAAAAATATTGGACCAAATAAACGCCACACGTAATTGTTTATTTATGATATTTTATCGTTTCCGTATCACTGCTTACAAACACAAAGGGTACGCATGCCAAATATCTTAAATCCCGAATTGGAAAGTTATCTTCACCGGCTTGAAAATACCGTTCCACGTAGCGAAACACTACAAACGATGGAAACCTATGCGAAAGAGAAGAGCTTTCCCATTGTCGGCCCGTTGGTTGGCAGGATGATGGCGACGGTCGCATTGTCTATCGGTGCGAAGCGGGTATTGGAGTTGGGCAGCGGTTTCGGTTATTCGGCGATTTGGTTTGCGTGGGCGATTGGCAGAAATGGCTCGATTGTTTGTACCGACGGCGATGAAAAAAATCGCGGGATGGCACAGGAAAATTTCCGTAACGCGAAGGTTTCCACACCAATCGAATTCAAAGTGGGAGATGCGTTAAGTATTTCCCGCACGCTCTCCGGGCCGTTCGATATCGTTTTCTGCGACATCGACAAACACGAATATCCCGATGCGATAGATGAAGCCGCACGCTTATTGCATCCCGACGGTGTTTTCTTTACCGACAATACCTTATGGTCGGCAAAGATTGTCGACGTATCAATTACCGACAAATACACCGAAGGAGTACGCGAATTCAATCGCCGGTTGTTTACCGACCGCAGATTTTCTTCGACAATTCTACCGATACGGGATGGCGTTGCGATGGCGGTGAAAATCGGCCAATAAAAATGGTGCAATTTCTTGCACCAATTTTCTCACTTCGTTGTATTTACCGGTCGAACCGACAAAATCCGTTTCAATTTTATACCCAACCCCAGCGGTCGCTGCCGAATTGCGTCCCACGAATCACTACTGCTCGATCCGGCATACACCGTTACGTAATAAACTTCCTGTAAATTCACTAATCCATTAACATGTAAATAAGACGTATTTCCCACACCGGGTACGACAGACAATAACGACGGGGTCGCTAAATAATCCGCCTTCGAATACACCTTATATCCGGTAATCGCCACCGGTTGATTGTAGATGGTGGAATCGACCCGGCTCCATTGCAACTGAATGTCGTTACCGCTTTTGGTTATTAACAGCGTGCGCGGCGATTGTGGTATTCCCGATGAAACAGTAAATGTCGCGTTCGACCAATGCTGAGAATAATCGGTAAAATCGCCGATAAAGATTCTTGCGGTAGTCGTAGGGGGATACATCGGAGTCCACACAAAAGAACCATTTCCCGGTTGGATAGAGATACTGTCGGCACCCGGAAGAATTTGCAAAGAATCTGGATTCATGTCCGCGAGATCGTAAGCAATCGCGATACTCGCTTTATGATTCGAAAACCAACGAATCGTATCCTGATTGCCAATCGTCAATTGCTCGCCGCCGTTCGGATGAATAAGTGTTAACGTCCTCGTTAACACCGCCGTGTTCGCATTGGTTGTATCGACGACATTGGAAAATTCGCTGGATATCAAGCGGAAGCGCGTCGGATTCGAACCGCCGGTTACCTGCCAAACATACATATTCGTGGAAACGGGAACCGCACTGCCAATGGAGTTCCAGTTGACGCCGGGATAGTTCGAGTTTTCTGACAATAGAACCGTTGTCGATAAATCGGTCGTTGTCCAACGCAATGTATCGTTATCACCCACCCAGTCCGTATCGGCAACAGTGTGCGATAAAAATGTAATCGACGGTTGGATAATTCGGAATAAGTTTGCCGATGTCGCCGACGTTCCGACACCATTCGCAAATTCGATACGAACCCTTGCGTTCGAAGAACGTGGTGCAGTCGGTGTCCATAGAATCGAACCGGTGTTAGCTGTCGATGCAAACAGCGTATCCCAACTTCCCGATGGATAGTTACGGTTGAGAATAATTCTTACCAGACTGCTTGCCGCGTTCGTCGTCCATCGTATTGTATCGACCAATCCCACCCGCAACACTTCTCCGCCATTGGGGCGTTGAATTCCGCTAATAACCGGAGTGGTCAGCGCGAAGTTCGCATTGGATGTGTCGCCTTGTGCGGAATTTGCTGCATTATATACGCGAATCCGCGCAGTGGTCGATGCCGCACCACCGATTGCCCACGATTGGGTGCCGTCGTTCGTCGTACTCCCAATGAGCGTTTCCCACGGTCCGCCGGGATAGGTTCGATTCAATTGTAATCCGACATTTCCACCCACCATATTCGTTGTCCAAGTAACATTATGGGCGGTTCCGATTATCCAGTTTTCACCGCCATTGGGCGAAGTAACCTGAAAGGTTGGTGCGGAAAAATTCACTTGCACTGAATCGAGAAAAATATTGTCACCATATCCATTGTACCCGACAAAAGCGAATTGAACTCCGGTCGTCTGATAGGCGCTGGTCAGTGTAATGAGGTTTTGCCGCCAAGCCGTTGCTTCTTCGCCCGTACGATTCGCAAGCGTCGCACCACCCTGACGCCATAACGATGTCCATGCGCCACTATTATAGCGGCCCAATACAATTAACGAATCATAATAGCCGGTATAGAGCGCATAACTTGTATTGAAGGTTAAATTCGAAACCAACTCACCGGTGAAATTAAGGAGCGGTGTAAACAAAGAATCGTGCGATCCAACATTATTCACGTCGTAATAATCCAATTCAGCGGATGAGTTACCGCTGTATGTATGGGAAGACCAAATGCCGGCATTACGCCATGCCGTTGGCGGAAATGTTCCTTCGAAATATTCCGCCAATGAAGTTGGCGCGGGCGGTACCGTCGCAATGGTAAAATTCGCACTCGATGTATCTCCCACGGACAAATTAGCCGCATTCAATACTCTGATTCGCGCGGTCGTGGTAACGGCTCCGGTCACTGTCCAGTTGTAGGTCCATGTATTCGGCGTACTCGCAACAATCGTTTCCCACGTAGCCGAAGGATAACTCCGATTCAATTCAATTTTTACGTTCGCAATGGAACCCGATGTCGACCAGTAAATTGTATTCGTGGTTCCAATTTGCCACGATTCACCACCGTTGGGTGAAGTGATAAGAACAGGAGGACCAGCGACCGAACGCACCGCCGAATCCGCGTTGATTAAACCCACACCCAATTGTCCGATGTAGCCCGAATTTTGTGCATTGATGTTTGTTGCCGTTCTTCGTAACACCGCTTCGAGTGTGTCGGAAGTCATAGTAGGATGACGTGATAACACTAATGCTGCTACCGATGCCGCCGTTGGTGTCGCCATCGATGTCCCGCTCCAAGCCGCATAATCGGTGGCGTGGTACACGTTATTCGCCATCGTCGACCAGATATTGACACCCGGTGCGGAAATATCGACCCATGTTCCATAATTCGAGAACGACGCACGGACATTGCCGACATCAAGAGCCGCCACCGCCATCACGCCGGTGTAAGCACCCGGATAAGACATCGTACTGGTATTATTATTTCCCGCCGCAGCTAACACAAGACAGTTATGACTGCGGGCATACGTGATAGCGGTTTGATATGCTGCATCAGAACCTGTTCCACCAAAACTGATACTAATGATTCGGGCGCCTCTTAGAATCGCATATTGAATCGCCGCTTCGAAATCATCGTCAAATCCGCTGCCATAAAGCGCATTTGTGTTATCCACCCACCCGAAACCGGCTCTCACACAAATCGTCTTCACATTATAACTTGCCGCGGCAACACCAACTCCGTTATTGGTACTCGCCGCAATCGAACCGCAGACGTGAGTACCATGGCCCATAACGTCCATTGGGTTATTATTCCGCGTGCTGTATTGTTCACCGGTTGCGGCAAGCCCACCGGAAATCTCGGTGTAGCTGTGCGAAACAAAATTCCAACCGATTACGTCATCGATGAACCCATTACCGTCCGCATCGTTTCCGTTGTTATCGGCAGTGGTAAATCTTCCGTCATGGTTCACATCTTCCAGCGGATTTACCATTATGTTCGGCCAAAGGTCAGGATGATTGTAATTGACTCCGGTATCAATGGTGACTGCCAGAACCGTACTATCGCCGCGTTGTACATTCCACGCCTGACGGGCATGGCAAGTATCGATACCCCAAGAATTCATTCCGCTGAGACTCCAGTCGTTGGGGGTATAGTCGATGTCACGACGATAAATCGGAGCGGCATCTTCAATAATGGAAAGCGATTTGAATTCTTCGGACAGTTTATATGGATCCGTCCAACCAGCACTCATTGGAATGATGAAACGGTACTCGCGTTCCATTCCCAACTGTTGAAATGTCGGGTCGGCAAGGGAAACCGGATCGTGGATATACACTGGTTCCAGTTGTTTTACGTCATATTTTTTCATCAACTCGTCGATTTTCGAATTACCCGTGGGGCATGCAATTGGTCCCAGAGGCATTTTCAGCAAAGAACTATAAAAACCGGATTCGAAACGAATCCATACCCGGTCAGGCGCAACCGGAGACTCCGCATGCACGATACCGGAAGTGCCGATGAGAATAATAAAGAAGGAGAAAACAACCACGAATTTGCGAAAACGCATGAATGCTCCGCGTTAGTTAATCAAGCTGGCAAAATGAAACAAGTTATTATTTCATACAAAGATAGTCGCGTATCTCACCAAAGCAAGTAGAAATCTAAATTTATCGAGATTCCAATTGCCGCGTATCATTTTCTTCGAAAAACATGTACAAATAACAACGAATATTGCTGGTTATATTCGTACGAATATGACGGCAATTTGGGGTAAGTGCGAAAGTGGGTGAAGCGATTACTTGTAAGTGGTTATGGTATATAATAAACGCGAAGTGGAAAAACCGTTAAGATGTGTGTAGAAAGTGGTTGAATCGTTCGTTATCGTAGTAAGCAGAGTTTGCGGCCCTAAATAATGGTCTTGGGTATAAATCCGGTAACCGGTGATTTGAATCGGATATCCGGTTGCCGTTCGATTCACCCTATCCCACTGAAGAAAGGCGCTATTACCAACCTGCGAGATCTGGACATGGGATGGTGTTGCCGGGCGCAAATTTGTTGTTAAAATTTTGGTGTCCGCATTCGAGGTATCGCTTACTTCAGAATACGTATCGGACGATATTGCAAAGCGAATCGTATTCTCACAAGAATCAACTTGCCAAATAAATCTCCCATCGGTAACCGGAATTTGCGTCGCGATTTGTTCCCAGCTTCCTGTAGGATAATGGCGGTTGAGGGAAATGTGAGCCGTACCCGAAAGGCCGGATTCATTCCAATACAGTGTATCGAGCGTACCTACACAAATCGTATCCGAAACTGAATGAGAGGTCAACGTTAGTTTACCGTAATGAATATTGAAATTATTTCCGGATGTCCGCCCAACCCCGGAATCGTTTGCAAATTCGAAGCGAATACGAGCGTTGTTGGTCGGTGGGGCTGAAGGTGTCCAGATGTATTCACCGGTATTTTCCAATTTCCGTGTTATCGAATCCCAACTACCCGACGGATAATTTCGATTCAACAGTATTCGAATTGAATTACCGGGTGCGTTAATGCTCCAACGCAAGGTGTCGTCCTGACCGATAAAAACTTCTTCACCACCATTGAGATGCTGTATTGAAGTAATAACAGGATATACAATCGAGCAATTCGCATCGCAGGTATCTCCCTGTGATGGGTTTATGGTGTTCAAGACTCGGAATCGGACAGCATTACTCGGCGGGCCGGAAACACACCAAGGCGCGCTTCCGACGTTATCTGTGGATGGATAAATCGATTCCCACGCTCCACCCGGATAGTTGCGGTTAATGTCTATCCTAACATTTCCGCCCTGATAACCGGATAGCCATTCCAACTGAATGAATGAGCCAATCGCCAAATTGGTACTCAAATTCTGGGAAGTCATTCGCAAAGTATCGGTTCTCGAATGCAAATAAACCGAATCGAGATAAATGTTGTTACCGTGGCCGTTGAGACCAACGAATGCGAACATCGTATGAGATGTATAAAATTCGGCGGGAATGTCAATCACATTTTTTGTTTCGAGAATCGAATCGACATAAGTATGGTTCGATAAATTCGAACCCCCTTTTTTCCAAAGCAGTTTCCAATCGGAAGTCCCGTACCTACCATAAACGGCAAGAGTATCAAGTGCGCTCCGGTTCATTGCATAACTGGTATTAAATATCAACGTGTCGATTATCTGACCGGTCAAATCGAGTAATGGGGTGAGCAACGTGTCTTTTATCGATGTGGCGGGAAGATTACGGTAATTCAGATAGGCAAAACCGTCGATGTGTTGCGGGGAATAACCAGACCACACTCCGGTCGGTCGCCAGCCATACGGTGGAAACGGACAATCGAAATTTGCCGACAGCGAATGGGACGGGGTTTGGATGGAAAAATTCGCATCGCTGGTGTCTCCTTGGGATGGATTAATCGCACTCGATACGCGGATTCTCGCATTCATCGTCGGCGTTCCGCATACGACCCACGTTTCATGACCGTCATTCGCGGTCGTAGTTAATATCGTTTCCCAATTGGCGGAGGGGTAAGTGCGGTTTATCTCAATGCGCGCATTCGCAACGGACGCCGGACTCATCCAATTGATATCCATCGTTGAGCCAACTTCATGACACTCACTACCACACGGTTTTGTTACTAACCAATTCGGGGTAACACCAAGATCGGCAAAGTAGGTTTGTCCGACATTCGTACCGAGGTGAACCGAGACGCCGGTCGGTAAACCGGAATAGTCGTCACTACCGGGAATCGTTGCGTGATTGAACGAAGAAATATTACTTGTTCCGGGATACGGGTCACCGGCATCGCCCCGACCCATGTTCTGTTCGAGCCCGAAGACACCGTCCGCCTGTTCAATCGCTACCCGATAATGGCCGGTGGTCGTGTGGTTGGGATACCATTCGTGGTAGTTGTCATATACTTGGTCGTCGATGTGATAAATCAATATCCCGTTACCGGGGAGTGTCGAATCGTAACCGGTTTGTTGACGGTTTTCGATGAGATAATATTCATTACCCGAAGCGCCATTCGTCCAGAGGCGGTAAATCGTCGGGTACGTCTCCACCGGCGGCAGTGCGATATTGTTTACGTTCGTCGTGGGAACAACGGCGGTTGCAAAACCCATTTTGATACGTGACCACGCATCCGGTTCTGCGGGCCGATTCCCAAAATTTCCATTCCAACTTCCGGTACCCATGACTGACCAATTGCCGATACCCGCCGAAGAAAAATCGTTGTCATACAAATCGGGAATCCCAAAAATAGAATGTCCCATTTCATGGCAGAAAACACCACAAGTCATATCTCCGGGATAGACCCAATATTCCGGCTCAATCGTATAGGAAAAAATCTGTTTGTTGTTGCGGGTAATCGGGATTTGCACATTCCATGCGTGCGACCAGATTTGATGATTGTCTCCCGTCAATTCCGCTCCGACACCGGCATGCACAAACATCAACCCATCGACAACACCATCCCCGTTCGCGTCATACTGTGAAAAATCGACACTATTTCCTATCAGCGTTATGGCATCTTCAACGAGTTTCTGCGTGTTATGGGGGTAGTTGCCCATCCCGTTTTGGTCGTTTACATAATAAGAGTACGGTTGTGGTAATCGCACCCAACCGATGGAAGAGCAGGTGTTGTTGGTAACAATATTTACTTGTTGGTAGGAAACCGTTTTGTAATAATTATTCACGGTGCCAACCGCATTTCCATACATCAGTGAATCAAAAAACACCGGCAAAGTTTGTGATTGGTTATCCGAGAAGTCCACCAATATCATTAATGTGTGTATTTGCGGATCGTCGGTGGTTGTGGTTCGGGAAACGTGCGTGGGTAAATCGATACCCCGGCTCAATAAATTGGCGCGCTGTGCTAGCGCAAACGGAGGAATTACCGTACCCTGATGCAGTTTTTTCAGCAGGTCGGGGTGCGGTGGCATCGCAAGGGAAGGGGAAAGTAATAGAAAAGCATAAAGGAAAAACAGCGGAAAGCGAAACTGTTTCATCAAAGACTCTCAATCTAAGTAGTGCGAAGTCGTGTTTGAGTCAAAGGATAAAAAGTGAATACTTTGTTAAAACCACAGTCATAATTGAATTATACTCGTGGTTTTGTTAATATACAATAAAATTGTGTGTATTTCATTAAATTTTTCAAAATTACAAATATCACACCGGGCGGGTGGCGGATAAACTTCACCACTTCCTACTTAAATCGTATATTATAGGCACTTGAGGTTTTCATGTCGTTTGAAGAATTATATCAGGAGATCCTGTTGGATCATTACCAGCGCCCGCGCCATGCCGGTCCCGTTACCGGTGCGACGTGCAGCGAGCACGAGCACAACCCATTGTGCGGCGATGACATCACCATCCACATGAAGATAACCGATGGGAAAATCGCGGATATCGGTTTCGAGGGGAAGGGGTGCGCGATAAGTATGGCGTCCGCTTCGATGATGACTGACCAAATCGAAGGGAAACTCGTGGAGGATGCCAAACGCGAGGTCAATACGTTTTTGGCGATTATGCGCGATGAGGATTCGTTCGACAATCACCCTGAGTTCGATGATGCCACCTCATTGAATGGCGTCAAGAAACTTCATGCCCGCATCAAGTGCGCGACTCTCTCATGGAACACTGCGAAGAAAATGCTCGAAGAAGAGTAATTGGTATTGGCTATTTGGATAGAGTAAACGCGGCAATCTTGCCGCGTTTTTCGTTTTGTCGAAATGTGTGTGTCTATTTGAGTAACACGACTTTGTTCGTCTCGATATTGTTGTGTGAAGACATTCGAATAAAATACACGCCGCTCGGAAGAAACTTGCTGTTGTAAGAAATCGAATGGGTACCGGTCGAATATTTCCGGTTGGAAAGTTGCGTTACAAATCGCCCGGTAACATCGAATATCGAGAGATCCAAAACAGTCATTTTGTTTACGATGAAATCAATGGTGAGTGTTGCATTGAATGGATTGGGATGAACATTTAGCAAATGTGCGGTCTTCGGAAGTAACCGCGTTTCTTTCCCTTCATCCGGTGCGGCATCGGGAAATAACGGAGCTGTCAGAAAAGGAAGATATGTAACGTAATCGGGAAGCGTATCACCCAGACCGGTTAAATTCGTTGAAGAAGAAGGCCCCGATGGATCTCCCCAATAATTGTATTGGGCGGATATCGCGGTAGGATATCCATCAAGCGACTTTATCGCCAATCCCCGATTGAGTATAAAATCGTTGTGGGTGAATACCATCGGCGAGGTACTCGTATACGAAGCAAAGAGCGAGTTCCCGATATTGTTCATCACAAAGTTACTGTCGAAAGTTGGATGGGCGGCATTAAATCCATAAAACACTGCCCAACGGATAGAAGTATTTCCAATAAAACGATTCCGTTTTACCAAAACATTTGCCCTTTGTACTTCAAGTACCGCTTCCGCGTAAACGTTCGAATCGATATTATTTTCGAAGGTGTTGTTTTCGATTAACCAAGTACCACTACTATATGACGTGAGGGAAAGTGCCGAAGCGCCCGGTAAGTGAGTCGCACTCATGGTTTTTCGATTGTTCCGAAAAACGTTTCCGGATATTTCTCCGCTAATCACGGGACTACCGGTATAGCAAGCAACAACAATACCCGCTTCACTTGCGCTTAAATTGCCATCAACAACACAATTGGAAACCGTTCCAACGTTTTCAAAAATTCCTCCGCCCCAACCTTGTACAGCAATATTATTGGAAATAATACAATTATTGACATACCCAAATTGGTTTGCTCCAATCCCAAACCCTCCGGCCCATCCCACATGATAATTATTGACGATAGTGCTGTTTTCTACTCGGCACGAATCACAATTTTGGATATCCATCCCGCCACCGCCATAACCGGCATTGGTGCCGTAACATGAATCGACCCGGCTGTGGTTGACCGAAACCCACCGGCAGAAATATGAACCGAACCCACCACCACCATAAGCCGTCCCATGAATGATGTGGCAGTGGTCGATAAAAATAGAACACGTGTCGGCAAAAATACTCCCACCATAGGTATTCACTACCGGATTATATTGGCGATAGCCATAACCGCCGCGAACCGTTATTCCATTAAGCCAGACAACAGAATTGGGGAGAACAGAAATAACCGAGCGGTTGACTCCATCATAATAACGTATCGAATCGGGAATCGTAATCGTTGTTGCGGATATATCCAAGCTGTCGTGTGTGAGCAGAAACCTCCCTCCTATCATCACTGTTTTGTTCGCAATAACCGTTTGCTCGAAATAGGTGCCATTCGCAATCAAAACGGTATCGCCGGACTGCGACGAATCTACCGCACTTTGAATGGAACTATACTCCGAGGGGACGTGCAAAATATTTGCCCATGCTGGCGCTAAAACAATCGTCAGAAGCAGATAAAAGAGGACATAGAAAAAAGCGTTTTTCATCATATTCTCATTATAAAAATCAGTAGTCACTTCAACTTACATTATTTATAATGACAAACAAAGCCACTTGGAAGGCTTTAAACACCAACCATCATATTTTTAGCTTCAAACCAATACCATTAACCTCATCAACCGGTCACGACCTTCACCTCAAACCAATGCATTCCATTCGGCGGCAACATTACGAACAATCCCAAACCGAGTAATTCATCACCGTCGCGCAGAAATTCTGTCTCCGCGACGTAATCGTACAGTGATACTTTCCGTCCCGCCATTCCGATGAGATGCAGTGGAATCCGCGCACACGCCGGTTGCGACGAAAGGTTGCCAATCCACAGCAAGCGCCGGTTCCCTGCCGTCCACAAAATCGGAATCAACGCCGAGAAGGTTGTATCGTCGACACCGGTCGGATTCACCGCTACTAATTGCGCACTACCGTATGCGAACGGAAAATCATTCAGCATTTTTTTATTGCGCTCAAGGCAATTCACAATCGACGGTACCTGTTCCTCAACCGGACGGCGGTCAAGTTGTACCGGCATTTTTATTTTCGCGCCGTACTCCTCTCCCTCATGCCACAGGATATGTCCCGGTTGTAACCACAACAGTCCCGTCAACACCGGTAACCGTTCGGGCGGCACTTGTGCGGCGATGCGTTTTTCATCATGGTTTTCGAGGAACCGCACATACCGCTGTCCCCATGTGCGGCGTTCCGACAGTGTCGAGCGCAAATCATTAATCTTTAACTCAATGGCGCGGGTGGAGAAATCCTTGTCATACACCAAATCGAAACCGAGTTCGAGTAAATGATTCTCCGTACCCCAATAACATTCGGCAAGAAACAGGAACGACGGCTTTATCGCGCGTACGGCATCAATTGCCTCGACCCAATATTCATGCGGTGACGGATTCTCGTTCCCCCACGTCTTGCGAAAAATATTATTCAGTACGAGCATCGCCATATCGCACCGTACGCCATCGCACAAGTCGGAGATTTTCAGCAACTCGCCGACCATCGCTTTGCGGGTTTCCGGTTTGCGGTAATCGAGTTGCGCAGTATCCGTCCATGCGGGGAAATACGGGTCACGCCCGTGGGCAAACCACCGCGTTCCCTGCCGCGTCTTCGCGGAGAACCAACCCGGTGGCGGTGTTGCGTCCGGCGATACATCCGCCCGCATCACGAAGCGTTCCGAATGCGACGCTACCCACGGATGGTCGATGGCAAAATGATTGGGAATAAAATCGAGAATCAGACCGATGCCGCGTTCGGATAGGCGTTGCCGGAAACGGATAAAAGCGCGAAGTGAACCCAACCTATCCGATGGTTCGTAGCCGAATACCGCATAAGGGGAACCAGTTACATCTTCTTCTGTCCAGTCCGGCAGTGCGGCGCTATAATCCGCCCGCAGTCCGGCATGTTCGATGGAGACGGTACGCCCTTTCGGTGAACGTTGCCACGCCCCCATTCCCCAGACATGGGTGATGGGAAGTTCACACCAACGGTCAAGCTCGCTGTCGGGGATGTGGTCAAGCGACGGACGCTTCCCTTCCGGGGTGAAGGCGCGAACTGCCGCAAAGAGATTTACTTCGCGAATAACGGTACGGGTGGGCATGTTGCCTCGATAAATATGGGGTATGCCGTAATATCGCAAGAAAAACCAACGAATCGTAATAAACCCGTTTGCGAAGATTTTCCCTTTCTTTCCGCAGATGCTATATTATTCATATTCATAGTGTAACAACTATTACTACCCAAAAAGTTGAATCGTTCCACCCACCTTAGGCAAAAACATTATGCCACCATTACGAACTGCCGCCGACATCATCCGCCGTGCCCAAGAAATCGCCGCCGCATCGAAACCATTCACCGTCGCGGTTCCCGCCGCCGGTGACGACGATGTGATTGGCGCAATTAAAGGCGCAACCGATGCCGGATTCGTTCACGCCATCCTGATTGGCGATGAAGCGAAAATCAACCATTTCTGCGATGAATTAAAAGTTGACCGCACTAAAGTCACTATCATTGCATCGCCCGATGACGGCGCCGCCGCGAAACTTGCATGCAAGATGGCATCGGAGAAACAAGCCGACCTTATCATGAAGGGCAATATGCCGACCGGCAAATTGCTCAAGACGCTATTATCGAAAGAATACGGTTTTCGGATGGGTCGAATCCTTTCCCACGTCGCCGTCCTTTCGATGCCGAACCTGCCGCGCCTGCTTGGTGTTACCGATGGCGGAATGGTTGTCGCACCGGACGACACGACGCGACCGCAAATCGTGCAGAATGCCATCGATGTCTTTCATGCGCTCGATATTCCCAAGCCGAAAGTCGCACTGCTTGCCGCAACCGATGATGTAGTCCCCGGCGTACCGGTTACCCGCGACCTTGCCGCATTCGCGAAAGCCGCTGAACGAGGTCTAATCAAAGACGCGATTGTCGATGGGCCGCTTGCCTTCGATAGCGCCGTCTGGCCCGGTGTTACCGACAGGCTCGCATTCCATTCCCAAGTGGCAGGTGCCGCTGATATCGTTATGGTGGGAAGTATCGAGGCGGGAAATATTATCGTGAAGTCACTCGATATTCTTGCCGATGCGATTTTCGCCGGAGTGATTGTTGGTGCGAAAATTCCGGTGGCACTCGTAAGCCGTTCCGATACCGCCCGCAACAAACTTACCTCGCTTGCCCTAACGACATTGGTAGCCGCACACCGCGCGGGGAGGAAATAATGACTGAAATGAATGTCACGGCACAATTGAAAAAGTTTCTTTCCGAACTTCCGGCGTGGGTAAACCGTCCGTCAGAAAATAAAAAGCGACGGCTCGGAATATTATTACCCGCTCTTCCCGATGCACCGCATGCAGTGAAAACCGCTGTGGATGCCGGTTGGATTGAACCGGTTTTGCTTGGCTCGACGAAAGAGCAAGAGTTGTTCTGCCATTTTTCCGGACTGAAAGAGTGTACTTCGATTACTGCGGATGATTCGATTGATGCGTTGGTGACGGCACTCGAAGGAAATAAAATCGACTTGTTGCTTCGCGGTGATGGCGGTGTGCATACGCTGTTTCACCGGTTGCTGAAGCTACCATCGTTTCGGATTGGTTGGGTCTCGCAGGTTGCAATGGTCGTTCCACCGAAATTAAACGGACGAATGTTGTTGCTTACGGATGCCGGATTCTCATTGCAACCGACGCTCGAACAAAAAGTGCGCATCATTGAGAATGTATTGAAAATCGCGCGGAAACTTGACTTCAATCCGCCGAAAGTCGCGCTGCTTGCCGCAGTCGAAACGGTGTCGCCGGATATCACCGTCGGGATGCACGATGCTATCCTTGCGAAAATGGGGGAACGGGGACAATTCGGAAATGCACTGTTGGAAGGGCCGCTCGCGCTGGATTTAGCGTTATCGGAAGAAGCGGCGATAAAGAAGAAAGTGAAAAGCCCGGTCGCGGGATTTGCGAATGTGTTGATTGCACCGAACCTTGAAGTGGGGAATGGTCTCTACAAAGCGCTGATTACACTTGCCGGTGCGGCATCCGCCTCGACGGTGGTGGGTGGTAGTATTCCGATTGCACTGCCATCGCGCGCCGATCATCCTGATGCAATCACCGCTTCGATTCTGTTGAGTTGTATTTTGTCTTAATTATTTTCGTAGACAGAACACTCTTGTTCCGTTGGGTAGTGCGGGCGTCCCCGCCCGCACACCACTACGGTCACCAACAACCGCGCAGAAAAACCCCACTGCTAAACAGCAGGATAGTGACAATCACCCCTTTTATCACAAAAAACGCTACTGTCCCGGCACCAAGTATCCGGTAAACTTTTTTCCGAGCTTTACCTTTAGGAATCTTGTCTTCGGGTTCGACTGTTTTAAAGATTTTGTCTTCGGGTTCGTTAGTCGGCGAAGACTTCATACAATTCCATATTGCTTTGCATCGGGAGTGGCTTGCCCTCTTCCCGTGCTTTGTGCATATCCTCGAAACCACGCGCATGGCCGCGCATGAACTCACCGGTTTTCAACCATTCTTCGAAATCGGCACGTTTATCCCAATAGGTCATCACGATAAAGGGTTGGTTGGGTTCCAACGGACGTAAAATTTTCGCTTCCTTAAATCCGGTCATGGAATCAACTTGGCGGGCACGGGTACGGAATAATTCCTCAAAGCGTTCGACATATTCCGGTAGGGGGGTAATGCGGTTCATGGCGATAAACATTAAAATTCCTTTAGTAAATTAAACAAATAGAGTAAGATTCGCTTATTGCAACTGCGACGCATTAGCAATAAGCGGTTAATATATGCGTTTACTTAGGGTTTGTCAACGGCAAGAAAATTGAAAGTTCGGGGATATCGAGAAGTAATTTGAAAATAGTATTTAATCGAAATCTACACTTACTTTTGTTGCAATCGCTCTGCTATCGCCTTCAAATAGTCGGGATTACGTTCTATCAACAGGTAGTGCCGGTCGTTTTCTTTTGCGACGATTCCGGTTGTACCGGTTCCCGCCATCGGGTCAAGAATCAAATCGCCGGGATTGGTCGAAGAGAGAATCACCCGGCGTAAAAGTTCCTGCGGTTTTTGCGTCGAGTGGACTTTATCGCCATTCTCGGTGCGCAATCGCTCGTTGCCACTGCAGAGCGGAATTTTCCACACATTGATTCCCAATTTCCCTTCGTTGAATTCTTTCGCTTTGTCTTTGTGGAAAGTGTACTTCTTCGCCTTCTTGTCTTTCAGCGCCCACAACAACGTTTCCGTCGCATTGGTGAATCGCACGCCGAGAAAATTCGGCATCGGATTCGATTTGTACCATATCACGTCGTTGAGCATCCAAAAGCCGAGGTCCTGCATGATACGACCGACGCGGTGGATGTTGTGGTAGGTACCGATAACCCAAATCGTCGCACTCGGTTTCATGATGCGTTGCACTTCACGCAAATACTTTTCCGTAAACAAATCATATTCTGCAAAGTCGGCAAAAGCATCCCAGTGGTCATCGACTGCATCGACATCGCTACCCGACCAGCGGATGAGTTTCTTTTTCGGTAATTGGAGAAAATACGGCGGATCTACAAATACGCAATCGGCGCACTCATCCGGCAGTTTCGGCAAGACGTTGAGGGTATCGCCGGCGATAACGCGGTCGGATAAATCGGAAAGAGAATAGTGTTTCGTTTCCGGTAAGTCGGTTAGGATGGTGGTGGTTTTCTTCATAGAAAGCAATATACAAAGAAAGTTTATAATTCATATTTTTCGCTTGACGTTACAAATCGACAGTTGTATTTTTAACACAAATTTGACTATGTAAGGATAGAGGAAAATGTATTTTTATACTACATACACACAGGAAGCAATTGAGAAAATCGAGAATTACATAGAACAGAGTGGTTATGATTACGAGGATTGGCACGTCGGCATAACAAATGATATAGATAATAGATTGTTCTTCCGTCACAGCGTATCCAGACGTGGTGTTTGGATTTATGATGAGCTTCCAACCGATTCCGACGCAAGAACTGTAGAAGATTATTTTCTTGATATGGGTTGCCAAGGGGGTCCGGGTGGTGGAGACTGGAGATCGAAGTTTATTTATGCATATAAGATAACACCATATACCATTGAACAAACTTGGTGATGAAACAACGAAAGGCGGGACGAAACTCCCGCCTTTTTCTTTATAAATGTGCGTTCAACCACCAACTTAAATTATTTATTAAAATCTATGCAATTTGATTGACAAATCACAATACAATAGCTATACTCTAACCAAGAACACTGTTCGGATACCTTCTATTTCTCATCCGGTGTTTCTCTTTTGACAAACTTTGATACAAACGCAAACTTCGATAGTCAAGGAGGAATCATGTCAAAGTATCGTTTCGCCATCTTTACCCTCTTCACTCTTTTCATTCTTTTCGTTGCTTCATCCGCGTTCGCGCAATTTATCCAAAACCGATGGCATAGCCCCACATTCAGCAATCCACCGGCTTCGAGCATGGATTCGTCCGGCGTACCCGTTCGCGTCGCGACATCGATTAGCTGGCAGCGGGCAATTACCACCGGCGCAAACAACGATTGGTTTTTTGCATGGACGGGAGCAACCAACTCAAACCGCACAGTCTATTGCGGACGCATCGATATTGCCGGGGATACGTTGTGGAAACGCACGGTGAATGCGGCTTATAGTTTTAAGGATGTACCTATGGTTGTGGGGACATCGGATGGCGGTGTCATTGTTTCGTGGGTGAGTTTTACTATTGACTCGGGAAGTGTCTTAGGTTCCCTGATGGTACAAAAACTCGACATGAACGGAAACCGCCTTTGGAATGTCAGTGGAGCGACCGATTCGACGCATGCCGTGCTCGTAACAACAACCACAGTAAGTTACAACCCACCCAAAATGATTTCCGATGGTGCATCGGGATGTTATCTCGTTTGGTTTGACCGGAGAAGTGAAAGTTCGTTTTACGGAACGCGTGTTACCAGTAACGGCACTATCGCCAATGGTTTTCGAACGAATGGAACTCCGCTTTTACTGCCGTCAAACAATGCTTATGTGGAATCCGATTTCGGTGTGATATCGGATAATCGCGGTGGGGCATGGTTGGCGACCACATTAAATCGATTTGACTCAGTTTCAATTTGTCTTCAACAACTCAGAAGTGATGGTACCACCCGATGGGATTCATTGGGGAATCGTTTACTCATAAACCAATACGATTACATGGTACGTAAACTACAGTGTGTAGCGGATGGAAGGGGCGGCGGATTTGTCGTTTGGGAAGGCGGATATATCGACATTTTCATGCAACGTTTCGATACCACCGGACACACGATGTGGCTGCCGGATAATGGTGCCGCCATCGGTACATGGGCAAACGAACAAACCAATCCGAACATTATCTCTGCTGGTATGGATACTTGTATTGTGAGTTGGGAGGATTTTCGTACAGACCCGACGAATAGTAACAATTCCGATATTTATGTTCAGAAAATCACCGGCAACTCTTTGATGGTTCGGGTTTGGGACGCAGACGGTGTACCGGTGTGTATCGCACAAAACCGGCAAGCCAATGCGTATCTCGGTTCAGATGGAACAAACGGATGTGTATTGTCTTGGGAAGATGAGCGCGACGAGTATGCACCGAAACAGGATATTTATGCTCAACATATCGACTACATCGGAATACCGGAATGGGCGTTAAACGGTATTGCCGTTGCCGCTTATACAAACGGCCAGACGTTACCCGTCGGCGTCGTAAATTATGGTCGGATTTTATTTTTGTGGGCGGACGCCCGTATTGGCAGCATGCCGATATACCGTAGAGTTTTTTCGATGAGCGGGCAAGGTGTCTATCCATTTGAATATAGCTCTGCTAAAACCGTCGATGATCTAAGTGGTGACGTTGTCAACCATACGCTTATTAAACAAGGGAGCACCCGCGTAATCGACTTCTGGGTGGATCCAAGAAGATCGCAGTACGGCAACCGTATTTATTTCAGCCAATACGATGTCGGCACCGGTACGCAAGTTTCCAGCACACCAAACGGTACGCCAATCACTATTGATTCCTCTTATTTTCTCGATCAAGGGGGAACGTATTATTATAACACCCTGTTGGCTGTCGAAACCCCCGATTCTGCTTCAATCGTTATTTACCAAAGCCAAACTGAAACCGCTCTAACGTTACGCGCCCAAAAAATTTCCTACACCGGAAACCGGTTGTGGGGTGCATACGGTTTAGAAGTCGGGTCTCCAAACTATGATTTTACGTCCGTAAAAGGATACCTTGATGGAAACGGTGGCGTGTATTTCATCTATACAAGCACCGGCGCTGCTCCCTTTTATTACTCGGAATTAAGATTGCAACATATTAATTCGAATGGACAGCGCGACTTTCCCGATCCTTCGCCCGTCGTGAATGCCAACGATCAACAATACTCAAATGTGGTGGTGTCGAATGGTGTTGTTTATCTCGGTTACATTCTCTCCCTTGCGGAAGACAACTGGAATTACCGGGTTCAGTTATCACGAATGAATGCCGATGGAACGGCCCGCTGGACACACTCTATTTCTTTTGGTTACGACACCTCAATGACAAACGGGTCAAGAGGGACTAGAACGCTCCTCAATCTTATGCCCGGTTCAAATGGTTCCGTTATCGCTACTTGGTGCGAAAGTTTTTATGGCATTCAAGGTGACTATCAACTTTGCAGTCAGAAAATAGACAGTAGTGGAAATTTCTTGTGGGGACCAGTAGGTAAGCGGGTCTCTCCAACGACCTACACCCAGTATATATTCCAAACCGTAAAATCCGGAAATAACTACTGGTATCTTTGGCAGGAATCGCGCGCGACGGAAACACCGACGCTGTTTTTACAACAACTGACAGATGACGGACAGATGGTATTCGATTCAAGCGGAATTGCCGTTCCACACAACGGAACGGTGTGGATGTCAAATCAAATCCTTCTCCCGGACGCTTCAAGCGGCGTGTACATTTCGTATGCACTTCAAAGCTACCTTGCTCCTACGTGGTCATATTTCTTGCAAGGGTTAGTTGCTTCCCATTACAATCAAAGTGGCGAAGTCGAACATTCTGAAATATGGAATCCCGGTACGCAATCCGGTGTAGCGTTTGTCGCGAAGATGTCGCTTGATGATTATATCCCTACCGGAGTTTCAACCAGTGATGGTGCGATTATCTCATGGCAGGACGGACGTGCAATCCTCGGTTGGGCTGAAGAGGGTTGGTACTCGCAGCACGACCTCTACATCCAGCGAATTACCGATAATAATGTTTCGGTGCGCGAGGTTTCGGCGCCAGTACCGAAACTGTTCACGCTCGAACAAAATTATCCGAATCCGTTCAATTCAACGACTCATTTCAAATTCACTCTGCCGAACGCAGAAAAGGTAAAACTGGTTATCTATGATGTAACCGGGCGCGAAGTAATTCGATTGCTCGATGAAGTGAAGATGACCGGCACCTACGACGTGCGGTGGAATGGCAAGAACAGTGCCGGACAAACAATAGCCAGCGGTTTGTATTTCTATCGTCTGCAAACTTCGAGCGGTGCGATTACAAAGAAAATGACACTGCTGAAATAGACAACACTCGCCTTCGGAATAATTAAAACAAGCGGCATTGGATGCCGCTTGTTCGTTTATAAACTGTAGTTTCGTAAAATTTTAATCGAACTCTTGACAACCGGTATTTTAGTTTGTATTATACCGACAGGTTAATTAACTAATTGGTTTAATACAAATGACAACTGACCATCTTAGTAATACTTTTTCCGCACTCGCCGATCCAACCCGGCGTGCAATCCTGTCACGGCTCACCAACGGTGAACGGACAGTGAATGAACTTGCGAAACCGTTCAACATGACGCTGCCGGCGATTTCCAAACATCTGAAAGTGTTGGAACATGCCGGTTTGATTTCGCGAACACGAACGGCGCAATGGCGGCCTTGCCGGTTGGATGCGGAACGGCTTAAAGAGGCCGACGAATGGATTGCGCACTTCCGTCAATTTTGGGAAGATAGTTTTGATCGATTAGAAGATTATCTGCGTGAAATACAAAAAGGGGGTAAGAAACATGGAAGGAAAAACAAGCACGGTAAGCGGGACAAAAGAGCATCCTGAGTTTACGTTTACGCGTATTTTCAATGCACCGCGTGAGCTGGTGTTTAAAGCGTGGACGGATCCGAAGATGTTCGCGAAATGGTGGGGTCCCAGTAATTTTACTGTTCCTGTTTGCGAATTGGATCCGCAACCCGGGGGAATACTTCATGTAAACGTGCGCGCGCAGGATGGTTCGATTTTTCCAAGTTCGGGTGCGTTTCATGAAGTTGTACCACTGGAACGCCTCATCCTCAATATTGCATGGGTCGAACCCGCGAAAACGTTGATTAACGTATACTATACCATCACGTTCATCGAACAAAATGGAAAAACGAAAATGGTGATGCATTCACGGGTACTGACGTTAGCACCCGAAGCCGCACAGGCGTTCGCCGGATTCGTCGGAATGGAAGAGGGGGGTAACCAGAGTTTGGATAAACTCGCCGAAGTCGTCGAGAAAGCGTAAGTTTTCAAGGGGGAAAAATGGAACAGGAAAAAACCATTCATTCAAGTACTGCGAATAGGGAAATAGCGGCGGTTCGCGTTTTTGATGCACCGTGTGAATTGGTGTTTGAAATGTGGATGTCGGAAAACCACTTGGCGAACTGGTGGGGCCCGTTCGGTTTCACCATTACCACGCACAAATTTGACATGCGACCGGGAGGCGCGTGGCTATTCACTATGCACGGGCCGGATGGGAGAAATTACCGAAATGAGATTTATTATCTCGAAGTGGCAAAACCTACGAGGATTGTATACGACCACAAGCCAACTCCGATTTTTCGTACTACGGTGCTCTTCGAAACAATCGAAGGAAAAACCAAATTGACGATGCGGATGTTGTTTGAAACCGCCAAGGAGCGTGACGATACCGTTAAAACATACGGTGCTGAAGAAGGGTTACAGCAAACGTTATCGCGTTTGGAACAAGCGCTTCGCGAATCGCCGAACAAAAAGTAAAATCAAATTAACGATGCGTTCGTTATTTGATACCGCTGAATTGCGGGATAAAGTTGTCAAGGAATACGGCGCGATTTACGGAATGGTTCAAGCGTTGAATCGTCTCGCGGAAGACTTGGCAAAGAAATACCCGTAGGGTTTGGTTAAAGTCGAAAATACGTCGAAAAGAACAATTAAATGAGTGGGTTAAAACGTTTGCCGAAATGAATGAAGATATTCGTCGGTGGAATTTACTACCGCGAATCCAGCGCCCATCGTCGCATGTACCGCTTCCTTGATGTGTTTTCGACTCACACCGTTTACGGTTTTCGGGCAACTGGTCGCATCGCTGATAAAGAATGCGTAATAGTCGAGGTCGTGCGCTTCGCGAGTCGTGGTTTCGCAACAGAAGTTCGTCATAAATCCGGTTACCACAACTGTGTCCACCCGCAATGACTCGAGCATTGTTTTCAATGTCGTTCCTTTGAAACACGAGTAACGGTTCTTGGTTATTTCTATCCGTTCGGACACCAACATCAAACTATCCGCATACTCTACCGCGGGGGTTCCCGCGATAAATCCACTCGGCTTGACGATGCCGGTGAAATTCCACATCCGGCCCGAGTCGGAACCGTCCGACAGAAACGAATGTTTGACATAAATAATCGGCAAATGCCGGCGGTGAAACTCGACAATGAGTTGATTGATATTCGCAATTACGTCTTCGTAGTCGTCGATGAATAATTTCGCTTCCGGGGTGCAATACAATTGTTGGACATCGATAACCAGAAGCGCTGGCTGAGTGTTCACTGAAAATCCTTTCGAACAAAAGGCGGGAAATCCCCGCCCTACTTACAATGTGTTACGTGTACTACTTTTTTTATCCATTTAATTAGCGGTTGAAAACAATACTTTCTTTTGTAACAAATAAGTGTCCTTATATCCAAGCTTACGGTTAAGTGCGAGCATCGACTTATTTGCGATATGCACATTCGCTTGTATCCATACCGCATTCATTCCTACCGCCCACTGTACGACCAACTCTTTTAACTTCTGTGCAAAGCCCATTCTAACTGTACGACAAAATGAGCGCCGGTAATTAGATTTAATTCCGTTTCAGTGAGTTTTGTAATTCGACAATTACGATTTCACTCATCGTGTTGTCCTTGAAAAAAGGCGGGAATCTACTCCCGCCTTTTTCTATTCTTATTGTCTATGGCCCATCTATCTCTTTATCCGTTCACCCTCATCTTCGACGGTGAAGAGCCAACCGGCAACAGCACCAACCCGAATCTGTGCGGGTACTTCGCCACCGCCCGGTCCGGCTTGCCACCAGAATTCACGACCACGATGGAACCGGCTTGATTTCTCGCTGCCGTCATCGCTCTCCGCTTCCGCTTTCATTTTCTTTAAGCGATCGTGCCACATTTCCCAATTCTTTTTGCGCAAATCGATCCAACCATCAAAACACCATTGGTCTACTCGTTCGGCATTCACCGGGAATTCTTTTTTCTTGCCCGGATCGGGTGGAATAACAACGCTGTCGGCACGAAGGACGCTCTTACCATCGGAATACAGGATTGGCAAACCGATGCTAAGAATCCGCGCGCGCAGTTTTGCATCTTCCTTGACCATCTTCTCAGCGGATTCTTTCATCTGGTCGGGTGAGGCATGGAGTGCCGCCTCGTATGTGCCGAATGCCTTCTTCAGGAAGTAGGCCTCATATAGTAATTTACTCAAGCGTGGTGGGCCGAGAATTTCGAAGGCGACGCTGTCGACATCGTTACTCTTCTCCAGCTCGTCAAGTTTACGGAGCGCTTTCTCACGGATTGCACCGGCGCGGTATGTCGGCCCCATCACCGCCGCATCGATTGCACCGACGACGTCCTTACCGGAATTGCCGCCGCTGAGTTCACCGACCATCACATCGGCGATTTCTTCCGGTGTAATAAATTCCATTTGTCCGATACTGGTAATCGCTTCAAATTCTCCCGCCGAGAATACACCATTCTCGCCGGTATCAATCATTACCGATTGTAAATCCTCACCGGTCGGCTTAGCGCTGTTCGGCTTTACCGGAGCGAATACCGAACCAAGGATTTCCGGTTGGGTCGTATCCACCATTGGAATCGGGCGGCCCTTGCGGTAAATCTTGTCGTACCGAATATCTTTCCACGCGATGGCGGCGGCGGGTTTAATTTCCTTGACAATCGGAGCACCCGGCGTTATCGACATCAGCGTCATCAACAACGAGTGGGCACCCGCTACCGATGTTTTCGACATCAACACCCGCGACGGTTTCCCTTCGCTATGGGTATAAGGAATATTGAGTCCCATTCCGCCGGTACCCATTGTACCGCACTTGATGTATGCAGTGACTTTATGCTGGCGGCGCGCTTCCGGCGACATCTTCGTAGGTTTCATCGCTTCGAACATGATTTGAATATGCCGCACCAATTGTGGTACATACAGCGAACCAATCATCGATTCAGTGAGCGTTACGAGGTTGCCGGGATCGGGATTCGCACCCGAACGAAGGTTGGCGATTTCGGTACGAAGCCGCTCGGATTGCGAATAGAGGTCTTGATACGCGATACCAGTAGCGGTGTTGATACAGTCGATAACCGCATCCGGCTTGTGCTCGTCGAGGAAGCGGACGAAGGTATTATTCGTCAGAATTTCCGCATCCAACGGGTCGAGGATGTCGCGAATCAATTGTGCGCGGCGTTTCGGGTCTTTCAGAATTTCGTCTTGTTCGGGGTCGGGGCTTCGGCGTAGGTCTTTGAATTCCCAGCGTACGAATACGTTTCCCCACACCGGCACCAATTCACAGTTACCGGCTTCAGGTTTCAACACAGCGACGCCTTCTTTGGCTTCGGTCTCGGTCAGTCCGCCGATGACGATTTTCTTTGGGTGGTTCTTTAACAGTTTGCGGCAAAAGGCGCGTCCGACCAAGCCGGCGCCACCGAGTACCAATACGGTTTTACCACGGATGTCCATTAGGTCTCCTTACAAAGTGCAGTTCCATTCGGATGGTTTTAGAACGGAGTGACTAAAGGTACGGAAAATGAGGGCAAGCGGGCAACTGAGGGGAATTATAGGGCACTCAACGCGGTAAACAGCCTACTTTCAGCCGAAAAAGAATACCTAACGAGCCCGTTTGCATTGAATATCGCTGATAGATTCATAGAGTTTGGGGTATTAGAAGAATATTTTCCTAAATGGTAGTTTTTATGTTGGCAAATTAAATCGGTAAGTTTAGGTTATGTATGTCACGTTTCTTTCCGACCTCGCACGTTTTCATTCAACGAATGCGGATACTATGAGTAACAAGCATCGAATACTACTTCTTATTACCCTCACCAGCATCCTTTTCCTTGCCGCATCAGTTTCATTTGCCGTTTCTGCCAAGACCACGAATGTACCTCATCCGTTCTTCTTTACTGAGAACAAGGGACAGTGGGACACCTGTGTCCTCTACAAATGCAATGCACGGAATGGAATGACATGGTTCCTCGAACGTGATGGTGTGACACTACTGACTTGTGTTGAGGATAAAACGCAGCCGGCGCTGCCGGATCCGGGGAGCGCAGACCTCCCGGTCTGCATGCAAAAGCATCCAGCACGATACCCGATGGAATCACACGCCTTGAAATTCAAGTTTTTGGTTGCCAGTTTACAGTCACCAGTTGCCAGCAATAAACAATCTGCTACAGTACAAGATATAGAAGCGTCCGGCGAGCTCGCTTGGCATAACAACTATTTCTTGGGTAACGATTCAACCAAATGGGCACCAAATTGCCGGAACTACACGAATATTGTGTATCGCGATGTATGGGATGGAATCGATATCGAGTGGTATGAAGAGAATGGAAAATTAGAATTTGATTTTGTTGTGCAACCCGGTGCCGATCCGAGTCTGATTCGGATGAGTTGTGAAGGTCTGACGGGAGAGATGTCGTTAGATGGATTTGGGATTCAGGATTTGGGATTCGGGGAAAAAGAAAAAGTTGAGGTTGCCACGTCTCTTCCGGCGCACACGGTTGCGCCGTCCGATCCTCGCAATGACAAATCAAACACAGGAAAAGAATTAAAACTTCCGACATCGTTGGGTGAATTGCGGACGGCGTTACCGCAAGTGTATCAAATTTCACCCGGTAGTTCACGAAGTGAAGTCGATGCGAATTTCAAAATCACAAACAAAAATGAATTTAGTATTACCCTTCCGAATGGATATCAGAAAGAACATACACTCAGGATAGATCCGCTAATTTATAGTACTTTTTTGGGTGGGTCAGGGAACGAAGCGGGACAAGCCATTTGCGCTGACAGTAATGGAGGCGTTATTGTAACCGGATTTACAAATAGTGGAAATTATCCAATCAGACCCGGTGCAATCCAAACTGGTTATGGGGGAAATGACGATTGCTTTATTTCTCACTTAAATAGTGCAGGTTCGCAATTGCTTTATAGTACTTATCTTGGTGGTGAGGGTAGTGATATTGCAAATGGCATCACGAATGATGGAAGCGGAGGTGTGATTCTCACAGATGACACATATAGCACCTTTTATCCGGTAACAACTGGTGCTTACGACACAACATTTGGTGGTCCCAGTTTTTCAGGTACAGACTGTTTTATTTCACATTTGAATAATGACGGTTCCCAACTTCTTTATAGCACTTATCTTGGTGGTTTAGGTATGGATTACGGAAACGGGATATGTAGCGATGGCAGCGGTGGTGCATTCGTTGTAGGTAGTACTAGTAGTACCAATTTTCCTGTTACACATGGTGCGTACGATACGACGTTAAGAATTTGGGATTGTTTTATTACCCATATTAACGCTACCGGTTCACATTTAATCTACAGTACTGCTTTAGGTGGTTCGGTAGGTGAAGAGGGATTGGCAATAATACACGATGATAGTGGCGGTGTTTTTGTAACCGGATATACTTCAAGTTCAGATTTTCCGGTAACAGCAAATGCCTTTGATACTTCATTTAATGGTGGTACAACGCCACCGATTGATTGTTTTGTTACCCATCTGAACAGTACTGGTTCTCAATTAATTTATAGTACCTATCTTGGGGGTTCAGGAGAAGATGCTGGAGAATCCATAACTAAAGATGGAAATGGTACAGTTATTGTCGCTGGGGGAACATCCAGTACTAATTTTCCAACAACGAGCGGTGCTTATGATTCGATAAATAACGGGGGTGATGATTGTTTTATTACGCGTTTGAATAGTGAAGGTACGGGTTTAATCTACAGTACGTACTTGGGCGGTACTTCTAATGAGGGTGTAGATGGACTTGTTTGCGATAGTGGAGGTTCAGTGATAATTACCGGAGCAACGAGCAGTAATGATTTTCCGGTTACGGCGAGTGCGATTCAGACTACCAATCGGGGAGGTGTTGATGCGTTCGTGGCTAAGTTTAATAACGCAGCGTCCCAACTTCTTTACAGTACTTACTTAGGTAGTTCGCAAACTGACGTTGGTTATGCCTTAGTATCCGATGGAAATGGTGGTGTAATTGTTACTGGCCAAGGCGGTCCTAATTTCCCAATCACACCGAGCGCCTATGACACTTCTTGGAGTGCAGGAAATGATGTATTTGTTACACATCTAAATTTTCTCATTGATTCTACTTCTATTTCAGAAAGAAACCTAGTTCCTTCATTTTATTTTCTTAACCAGAATTATCCTAACCCGTTCAACTCTTCCACGACCATCGAGTACTCTCTTCCCAAACCCGGTATCGTAAAGTTAGAGTTTTTCGATTTATTGGGGAGAAGAATTTCCACGCTCATCAACACACCGCAAAATGCAGGTGTACATCATGTTCGATTCGATGGGAAGAATCTCGCATCGGGAGAGTATTTCTATCGGTTGTCGGCGGGGAATTTTCAAGAGACGAGGAAGTTGTTGCTGCTCAAGTAGTGGTAAAAGACACCCCCCTTTTGTTCCCCCCGTGAACGGGGGGAAGACAGACAAGAATGTCTGTCCTACGGAAAGAAAAAGAGAAAATGATGCAGACCGGGAGGTCTGCGGTACCCAAAAAAAAACTTTCGGGGGGACAGAATAAATCCTACCCTACGGAAAGAAAAAAGAACGGGCGGGTTTAAAACCCGCCCCTACAAGTGTCGGACAAGAGTGTCCAACCTCCATATAAGAAAATAAATACAAGTCTGGAGACCTGTACCACCCGATGCACATTAGGAAATGTGCAATACGCCAACAGACAGGAATGTCTGTCTTGCGAAAAAAGCGCGATTTCTCGCGCCTTTTATTTACCCAACATCTAAAATTGTTACTTCAGCCATTTCCGTTCAACTGCGAACCGTTCCAACTCTTCCTGAAAATTCGGATGCGCGATATTAATTAACGCCCGTACCCGCTGTCGTATCGTCTTGCCGTGCAGTTCGGCAATACCGTATTCGGTCACGACATAATGGACATCGGCACGGTTCGTTACGACACCGGCTCCGATTTTCAGGTGCGCGCTGATTTTCGAGTACCGTAAATCCGAGGTGGTACTCGGCAGGGCAATAATCGGTTTACCCCGTTTCGAACGCGCCGCACCGCGAATAAAATCAACTTGTCCGCCGAAGCCGCTGAAGAGCCGCATCCCAATACTGTCCGAACACACCTGTCCGGTTAAATCAACTTCAATCGCAGAATTGATTGCCGTCATTTTTTCATTTTGCGCGATGATAAATACATCATTCACATAATCGGATGGATGAAATTCACACAGCGGATTATTATCAAGAAAGTCATAGGTACGTTTGCTTCCGAGTACGAATGATGCGACAATTTTCCCGCGATGAAGCGTTTTCTTTTCATTGTTGATAATGCCGCGTTCGACTAACTCGACGACACCGTCGGAAAACATTTCGGTGTGAATGCCAAGATCGCGCTTGCTTTCGAGGAAATTCAACACGGCATCCGGTATCATTCCGATACCCATTTGCAGGGTCGCGCCATCTTCGATGAGCCCGGCGATGTGAGCGCCGATTTTCTGCGCAATCTGGTAATCTTTGTTGTTCGGGTCCGGTTTAAATTGCGGTAATTCGAACAACGGAACATCGGCTTCGACGATAGTGGTGATTTTGTTGATGTGGATAAAGCAATCACCCAACGCGCGCGGCATCTGGGGATTGACCAGCGCAATTACTACTTTCGCGCTCTCCGCACCGGCTTTCGTGACTTCGACACCGAGACCGAACGAACAAAAACCATGTTCATCAGGCGGGGAAACCTGAATGAGCGCCACATCGATTGGGAGAGTGCCATTACGGAATAATTCCGGGATTTCCGACAGGTAAATCGGCGTCCAGTCGGCACGGCCTTCATTTACCGCGGGGCGGACGTTGGTACCGATGAAGAGCGCGTTATGCCGGAAGTGCCCTTCCATCTTCGGCGCCGCATAGCGAGCATCGCCCATATTGAGGATGTGGACGACTTCGACGTCGTGCAATTCTTCGGCACGCGCAACCATCGCATTAATCAGTATTTCGGGAACGGCGCAACCGGGGTGTATGTACACCCGATCACCACTCTTGATGACTTTGACCGCCTCTTCGGCAGTCGTTTTCTTACGGTTGTATGATTCTAACCAGAGCATTGTAAAACCAGTGAGGGAAGTTGGTGAGAGAAGATTGTGATAAAAGATACGATATGGAATTGCGAAATGAAAGCGGCTTTTTGGGGTAAAAAGGCCGATTGGTTACCAAATTTGTTCGTTTACCGCTCTCAAGCTCGACGATTGTTGCAATGTCGCTTTATTTCGGGGTCGGTCGTTTACGGGCGATGATGAGCAAATATGCACATAAATCCCTGGCACCCAATAAGTACATCAACCACTCATACGCAACACTGACGAGAAAAAGCGGCAGGAAGAATGCAAAGTACCATGACTGGTAAAACATACATTCGAGGTTCACTATCTCGAAACCATGTTTGTCGAGCAATTTTTTCATGCCCGAATATGTGCATTTGTCATAATATGCGGGAAAACCGGCACCGCTGTTTTCGGGAAAGAAAAAGAACAATACTTTCGGCCCGAATTTTGTCCCGAATAGTTGGTTGAGCATGGAAAACAGCGCGTATTTCGTGGGAAAGATATGGATAAAATATCCACCATCTTTCAGAATGCGAGCGGACTTCGCAAAAAAAGCATCGTTGTCTTTCAAATGTTCCAATACTGTTCGCGAAGTAACCATATCGACGGAACTGTCGGGAAAGGGGAGTTCTACTTCGACGTCCGCGACAACTTTTTCATCGACATCCTGATTCTTTTCCAACGCTTCCGGCAGAATATCGACGGCGATAATTTTCACATCCGCCGTGGGGTCGCGGAAGTTGGTAAACGGACATTCTTCACCACCTCCGATATCCACTACCCGTCCGCCGGGAAAGGAGTTGATATACTCTCGCATCGCGTCAAGGTAGTGTAAACGAAAATGCTTTTTCCGGTACGGAAGATGTTCCTGTAGTGCGGCACAAATCTTTTTATTCCAGCCAAAAAATTTCCGGATCAAACATCCCCTCCTTAGCGATCCAGATTAAACAAAACGGACATTGTCCATAGCGTATTCGTATACTTAAAAGTACTGCTTCCAAAATCGAATAAGCCGGGACGATGCTGTAGCGCGCCGGGTAGATAGCTATCAGCCATTTCCGGTTGGGTATTAAAGAAGTTGGAGCGTTGTTGCTGCCAGCCGAATGCCAGCCAAAAGTGTTCAATTGCTTCGTACCGCGCACTTAACCCGAATGTATGTATTATCTGCCCTTGCCCCTCACCCCACGGCAGGCCGAGCGACGCGACCCCGGGTGGATACATTTGCAGAATCGAGCCGGGAGTAATATGGTATCCATTCACTCGAGCCGAATCTATATGCCGCATCGTAGACGATTCCACTGCGAGTTGCCAATTTTCGGTAGGCGACCATTCGCCGTGCAACGCAAGTTGATCCGCATCCGGCTGTAAATCGAGACCGAGCGGCTGTCCCCAATGTTCGTACCGGTTAATCGCGTAATAGTGCGCGCCGGCGTACGGATCCATCCGGGTATATTCGGTATAAAACCGGGTATTGCTCAAGTGAAGCGGGTCGTCGAAAAGAACACCGGCAAGGTAACCGACTTTATTCGGCAAATAACTCGTTCCCACTTTTCCGAATGTCAGGTCATCAATCCAGATGCCGCCATACACTGAACCACCTTGCACCGGACGAACCGTGAAATCGAACGTCATACTTTTATTGTCGTTGTTGCCCCGGTTCTCTTCGGATGCGAAAAATAAATTTACCGGAACGAGATATGCCAAATCCGGCGCCCGGTCGCCATAGATAACCGCTTCCGATACACCGAGCGTAAAGACGTGGGAAGGGTTCCATTCGAGACGATGCGCCGCAACATATTTCGGGCGATCAAGCAATCGCAACTCGGCATCATTCGGATTGTACAGCGTATCCTGAACGGCGGGGTCGGCGCGCAACCATCCGTGGATATAGACAAAGCGTAAATGTTTTGACAAATCGAAGTCGAGCCGGATTTGGTCAAGCGGGGATACTTGTTCGCCCAGCGTTAATTTCTGGCGCTCTCCCGGCCCCCATCCGACCGGTTCACGTCCCACTAAAATATGTACTTTACCAAGTTGGTAGCCGAGTGAAGTTGTCGAGACCAAATACTCGTCGCTGGTTCGGGTTTGTGCGGGGTCGTCGGGATTGCGCGTAACAATACTTGGTGTTTCGCCCGCAACGAGAAAATCGGAGATGCCGTTCGTCTGCCATTCACGCAGGGTGTGATTCGGTATCGCAGTGTTCGCATGGTCGAAATGGTCGAGGTAGCGGAAACTTACCGAGAGTTTATGTTCCCAATCCATTTGCGCCGACCACCCGAATCCCATCCGGCGAAGGCCGTTCCACGCGGCATCGGGACTTTTGCCGACATCATACCGGAAGCGGGGATTAATCCGAACCCGAAACGAATCATCCTGTATAGAAAATAAATCGTCGCCATTCCCATACATCGCATTCGGGAGCCAACTGAATGCGGCTTTACGAACAACCGCCGTTCGCGATTCATCTGTCTTCGGCATCATGCCGTTTAATTCGAACGAAAATTCGGTGAGTAGTTTTTTCAATTCGCGACGGTCTGTGGTACTCAGTGGTTTGATGATGCTAATCGAGTCGAGTTCGTGCAAGTGTGTCGCTACGGTTGTTCGGTTAAGCGGTCGCAGTTGCGGCAGTGGTGTTGCAAGCAGTCCAAGGTTTTCCGCACGTTCCAGCAAGCGGTATGCCGGGGATTCCAGCGGTACGAGCGCCCCCTGTGCAAAAACCGACATCATTACACCGCTTAGCAATATCAACGAAACGGCGCAACTTAACCGGATAAGTGTTGGGAAAAAATTGTTGTCGTGCAATTCGGAATACCTTTTGTGCATATTAGTGAAGCGTCAAAGGAAGTAGTACGATATTTCCCGTCGTCACTGAAAATGAATCGATGGGCGCGGTACCGACTAATCCCGCCTGTCCGTGATATGAACCCGCTTCCAGCGAATCAAGCCCGAAAATTCCCTTCGCGCCTGTCACCGCAGTGCGATATACCAATGAATTGTGTATCAACGTTACCGATGCTCCCGATACCGGATTATTCAGCGTGTCCAACACGATACCGACAGCGACATTCATATTCGTTACCGGTTTCGCATACATCGAATATTCGATGCGGTTATAAATCGAATCGGGGTAAACTGTGGTGATTTCCAATATGTCCGAGTTGTACACTACCAGCATCGGTTCCGGGGTGCGGTGTACTGCTGCCGGTGAAGTGGTGTCATAGGTGACTAAAAGCGTATCGCCGGTGAGCATCGCCGTACCTGCCGCATAGATTGAGCCGGTGCTATCGGATTTGGTGTAGGTCCAGTCGCCGTTTGATTGAAAGGTCAACGTACCGCCGTGGGTCAATTCGCTCTGCCATGCGGCAATGCCGGGCAGTGATTCCGATTGGGCGGAGAGCGTCCACGCCCCCACAAACCGCGCGATACCTACCGGAGGGGGAGCGACAGGATTACTCGAATCCGATTTTTTACTGCAACCGAAAATAACGATGCTAAGCAACAACGCGGCAAGGAGAGCCATGAGTAACCGACGACCGTAAGTCATAAAAGTTCCTTTCATTCCACAAACAATGCCGAACCGTACCAGCCGTTAAGGAACCCGGTAACTTGAACCGGAATCGAGGCGATTGTAGATATTGTGAACAACGCGAATATGTACAATAGTAAACAATATAGTAAAATAACATAACGGGGGATAGGGAATGGGAAAAGACGGTGGGTAGTAGGTAGTGGGTGGTGGGTGGTGGGTGGAAAAAGATGCAAGAAAAAGATAAAAGCAAAAGGTCGCTACAGTCCTCGCGAATCAAAAGGACAGGCAAGAGTGCCTGTCCTACGAAATGATAAAAGATAAGATACAAGAAAAGGAAACATTCAATGGACAGAATGAATTCTGTCCTACGGAAAGATACAAGAAGGTTGCCACGTCACTACACTTCGGAAGCCCTTGGCGTTCCTACGTTTCGTTCCTCGCAATGACAAAAAAAATCCGTTACTTGAGGAGCAACAATTTCTTTGTATCCTGAAATTTCCCCGCCGACAACCGGTAAAAATACTCGCCCGTTGCCAGATTCTTCCCATCGAATCGAACATGATGGACACCCGCACTCTGCGATGTGTTGATGAGGGTAGAAATTCTTCTCCCCAATAAATCGAAGAGCTCCAATTTGTGATACCGGATTTGGGAAGAGAGTAGGATATGGTGGTGGAAGAATTGAATGGGTTGGGGTAATTTTGATTCAATGAATATTTGTTGGGAATCGTATTTCGGATTGTAACAACACTGGAAGTATCTGTAACTAAGTCCAGTCGAGAAACGAAACAATCTGCACCACCATTGTAAGAAGTGTCGTATGTACCTGATGTAATGGGAAAATTACTACTAAATGTAGTACCTACTGCAACGACACTTCCAATACCTTCACTTACTAAGCCAATTACATAGTCTGTGTTTGTCCCATTGAGAAATGTACTATAGGATAATTGATTATTATTGAGATTGAGTCTTGAAATAAAACCATCATAACCATAAGTACCACCACCTTGATAGATTGTATCGTATGCTCCGGAAGTCACAGGGAAGTTACTACTGGAAGTTGCGCCTCCAATAACGACACTGTTATTTCCACCGTCGACGATACTTGTCGAACCATCATTTCCAGAACCACCAATAAATGTACTATACATTAATTGTGAACCTGTACTATTAAGACGTGTGATAAAGCAATCCATAGAACCATTGTATAAAGTATCGAATGCGGTGACTGTAGTCGGAAAGTTTGTACTTGTAGTTACGCCAACGACGAATACTTCCCCATTTTCGATTCTAATTATTCCTCGTCCATCATCTTCGCCCAATCCACCCACAAGGGTACTATAAATCAATTGAGAACCTGTGCCGTTGAGATGAGTAATAAAGCAATCTTCACTACCGTTAAATGACGTATCAAACGCTCCAACCGTAGTCGGGAAATTAGTACTCGATGTCCAACCAGTTACGAAAGCACCACCGTCACTATCGCTCACTATCGCAAACCCTCTTTCATCACCTGACCCGCCAAGATAGGTGCTATAAACAATTTCTGTTCCTGAATTGTTCAAGCGTGATATAAAGCAGTCGCCAAACGTACCGACATCACCGTTATAAGTGCGGTCGAATGCGTTGCTTGAAGTTGGATAGTCCGTGCTGCAAGTAAAACCCGATACAATTACACCACCATTACCGTCGTTGTCAATAGCCCACCCTTGGTCATCATTGGAACCGCCAATAAGTACGCTATAAAGCATCTCAGAACCAATATTATTCAGGTGTGTCACAAAACAATCGGCACCCCAACCCAACGGTCCAAAAATGGTAGTATGTGGAAAAGTAAAGTCATAAGCATCGCCTGTTACATAAACGCCATCGTTTCCATCAAATGCAATCCCATATCCATAATCATCGCCAGAACCACCCAAGTAAGTACTGTAAAGTAATTGAGAACCATCATTGTTCAGATGAGTCACAAAACAATCCGAATTTCCAGAATTTGAGGTTTGAATTACGCCAGGTGTAATAGGGAAATCAATGCTTCCGGTGCTCCCCACTAAATAGATACCGCCATTTCCGTCGTTACATGCACCTTCTGCACCATCATTTCCTGAACCTCCGATAAAAGTGCTGTAAATCAGTGGATCAATCCTTAGTGTATGTTCTTTCTGATATCCATTCGGTAGGGTAATGCCAAATTCGTTTTTGTTGGTGATTTCGAATTTCGCATCGACTTCACTTCTCGAACCACCAGCAGAGATTTGATACACTTGTGGCAGGGCCGTTCGTAATTCACCTAACGATGTCGGTAGGCGCAATTCTGCGCCGGTGGATGGTGGATGGTGGATGGTGGATGGAGAAACAGATAAATCGCCTTCGAGACCATCACAGGACATTCGAATTTGATTAGGATCGGCTCCGGGTTGCACAACAAAATCAAACTCGAGTTTTCCATTCTCTTCATACCACTCGATATCGATTCCATCCCACACATCGCGATACACAATATTTGTGTAGTTCCGGCAGTTCGGTGCCCATTTGGTTGAATCGTTACCCAAGAAATAGTTGTTATGCCAAGCGAGTTCGCCCTGCGGCTCGATGGATTGTGGGGTAGCCAGTGTAGGGGTCGCAATGATGCGACCTGCGGGCGCAATCAATTGCGCCCCTACATTGCTCGTTGCGAGAAATTTGAATTTCAAGGCGTGAGATTTCATCGGGTATCGTGGGGGATGCTTTTGCATGCAGAGCGGGAGGTCTGCGCTCCCCGGAACCGGCAGCGCCGGCGGCGTTTTATCCTCGACACAAGTCAGCAATGTCACACCATCACGTTCGAGGAACCATGTCATTCCGTTGCGGGCGTTGCATTTATAGAGGACGCGGGAGTCCCATTGACCGCGGTTCTCCGTGAAGGAGAACGGTGAATGGTGGATAGTGGATGGTGGATGGACAGATGATAGGGGTTGGGGGTTGGGGAAAAGAAGAAGAAGAAAAAGATAAAGAAACGGATACCAGAAAAAAGAGGTATAGCGTTGTTAAAGATAGGAATTTGGAGTGGAACATGGCGTCGCTTGTTTTGAAGTATGGTAGCATGGATTGTATCGCCTATCGAAAAGCCATCTATTTTAATATATTCAATGAAATCGACTACATCAATGCAAATTACTGTTAAATTGATAATTATTTAACCGCATCCCGGTTCTAAGTCCTCTTTTTCCGACCGAGAACCCGACCCCGCGATTTCATGCTCCCTGTTGCCTGTTACCCCTCAACTTCCCCATATTGTATTTTATCCCCACCACCTTAGACTCGGATGATTTGCATTGCGAGGGTTTGGAGCTATTCCGAAAGGAGATACCTATGTTCCGGTTAGTTCGAAGTTGGTTAGTTTCGACACATATTTTTTCTATGGCAGCCGTCGGAGTGTCGCTGTTGTTGGCGATTTCGCTCGCTTCGGCACGCGATTTCTTCGCCCCAAACGAAGTTTGGATAAGTATTTCGCCGGCGATATACCATTCGCTTACCCAACAAAAAGACGCATCGATTCCCTATCCAACGGGTATCGTCGCACTTGACGAGTTGATGGTGCAATATGGCGTTAAAGCGCTGAAACCGATGACAAACCACTCCCGTAAAGCGCTTGCCGACCTGGCATTCCTCAACCTTGGTCTCGACCGCTTCTATCTCTTCCGGTTTGATGATCCGAAAAAATGGATTTGGGATACCAATAAACTTTTCGACCTTGCGAACCGGATGATTTTTATTCCCGGTATCGAAAAATCCGCTCCAGTGCGCGGTTGTACGCTTGACTACACACCGAGCGATTGGTTGGCATCTGATTCTGCCGGCCGCAACATGTGGGGCCTCGATTCGATGCACTGCAAACAGGCGTGGGATGTCCAACGCGGACGACCTACGGTACTTGCGGTTTCCATCGACACCGGCGTCGATTATAACCATCCCGACTTACAAGGCGCATTCTTAGTTAATTCCGCCGAAGATATCGATGGCAGTGGTATGCCCGATTCCACGAATACGAACACCATCGACGAAGATGGTAACGGTTATGCCGATGACGTTATCGGTTATAATTTCGTCAACCACAGCTATACTGAAATCGGTGGTGCGACTGCCGCCAACGGCGAACAATACTCCCGTAGCAACCGCCCGATGGATGTGTTCGGACACGGGACCCACACGTTCGGGACCCTCTCCGCACGTACCGACAACGACATCGGCGTTCCCGCGGCAAGTTTCAATACCAAGACACTCGGCGTTAAAGCCGGTTTCGCTTTTATCTACCAAAATCAAATCACCGCGACGCTTTTCTTCGACGATGTCACGCTTGCATTGCAATACGCCGTCGATATGGGTGCGCGCGTTGTCAGTATGTCGTTCGGCGCCACCGGCATCGATGTCCCGTTTCAAACGATGTGTGCGTACGCTTACGCGCATAATGTCGCGTGCTTCGCATCTGCGGGAAATAACGGCGATACTTCTGTTCGCTATCCCGCCGCATTTGCCCATGTGATGGGCGTCTCCGCTACAACCACCGGCAACGCGAAAGCTGATTTTTCCAGTTATGGTGGATGGGTAAAAATTAGCGCACCGGGTACCGGCATTTGGTCCACGATGGTTGTCAACGATTATAATCCCGATCCATACGTAGCTTGGGACGGTACTTCGATGTCCACGCCGAATGTTGCCGCCGTTGCGGCATTGGTGCTTTCGCGCAATTACAACCTTACCAACGACCAACTTGACACATTGTTGTGCGCGACCGCTACCAATATCGACGCACAGAACCCGTCTTACATTGGAATGCTTGGCGCCGGTTTGGTCAATGCCCAAGCCGCAGTAAATGCAATCGGCCCTTCGATTATTACCGAACTCGCACCACGCGCCGGTGAAGTGTGGTGGCATACACAAACAAAAACTATCCGATGGATTGCACCCGATTCGATTCCCAATGTTCGTATCGAATTAAATCGCAGTTATCCTTCCGCGAACTGGGAAACACTCTTCGCTTCCACTCCGAACGACAGCCAGCAAACATGGGTTGTTTCCGGTGACACTACCAGCTTTGCCCGTATTCGTATTCTCGATGCCGCCCATACCAATATTGGTGACACGACCCGCGGCAATATCTTCATCTTCCGCCCGTGGGTACAGCTTACTGCGCCAAACTTGGGTGACACATTACGGGAAGGCGTACCGGCGTCCATTACATGGAATTCCGGCGGCATCGATTCGGTCGATATCGACTTTATGCGAACCTATCCCTCGGGAACTTGGGAACGTCTCATCACCAGCTTAGGAAACACCGGCACTTGGGGTTGGTTATCGGTACTGGGACCGGCGACTTCAACCGGACGTATCCGCGTATCCAAAACACGTGACACATCGTATGCGGGAATGAGCAACGGCAACCTCATTTTGATTACACCCGGTATTACGGTGTTAACTCCGGCGAATAACGATACCACCCACATCGGGAGTGCGTTGCATATCACGTACGGTTCGGTGGGAACCCGGTATATCAATATCGATATCAAGCGTGATTACCCGAATGGCGTTTGGGAAAATATCGTTACGCACGGTACCGCTAACGGCGTACGGGATTGGATAGTTACTACCCCGGTCGCGTCAAACTGTCGTATCCGCGTGATCAACAATCAGGATACCACAATGGGTGATACCACCCACGGCAGCTTTACTATCATCCCGTCGGCAATTACTGTTAACATACCGAATGGCGGTGAAGTATGGACACAAAACGTACCATACAACATTCGCTGGCGACGGCTTGGTTTTAGCGGTACAAACATCCAATTGAACACAAGTTATCCAAGCGCGAACTGGACAACGATTGCAAGCAATCGTCCCGGCAGCGACAGTTCGTATTTGTGGACGGTTAATAGTACTGCGACGACAACCGCACGCATCCGGTTGGTGAACACGATAAATGCAAACCAATCCGACACATCTGATGCCAATTTCACAATTGCGCGGCCATCAATGTTGGTCACATTTCCGGCAGTTCAGGATACGATGTTCGTCGGACTTCCGATGAATTTCACTTGGCAGTCGCTTGGAATACTTGGTAGCGTTCAAATCGCAATCAATCGTTCCTACCCGGTCGGGCAATGGGAAGTACTCGGTACGACACTCGATACCAATCACCTTTACCGGTGGACTCCTACCGCACCGATATCTGACAGCGTTCGTATGCGCGTTCGTTCGGTGACCGACACGACACTGTTCAGCATCTCAACGGGAAATTCGACTCTCACCAATGGTTACATTCATATCACTGCACCAAACGGTAGTGAAACATGGCCGGTGGGTTCGAATCAATATCTTCGTTGGACATCGAATATGGGTGGGGCAGTCAAAATTGAGTTGAACCGCAGCTATCCCGGGTCGCAATGGCAGACGCTATATCCGAACTATGACAATACCGGTTCTTTCCAATGGACAGTGGTAGGAAACCCCGGATCGACAAACCGGTTCCGCGTATCCTATACCGGCGCATCTGCCGTCTTTGCCGATACCTGTGATGGCAACTTCACGATTGGTGTATTAAATGTGCTGGATCATTTCTCCGGCGTACCCAACGAATTTTCCATCTACCCCGCAACCCCGAATCCATTCAATCCGGAAACGCAGTTCCAGATTGGACTTCCGCAAACATCACGGTTGACGGTGGAAGTTTATAACGTTGTGGGGCAACATATCGTAACCCTTGCCAACCGCGTATTCGCCGAAGGGTATCACACCTTCCGGTGGGCATCAATCGATGCGAACGGGAAGGGCGTACCGACCGGAATTTATTTCGTAAGGGCATCATCGAGTACCGGATGGATTGGTACACAGAAGTTGATGCTGATGAAGTAAAACAAATAGAAGAGGCGGGTAGCAATACCCGCCTTTTTTACTCTATCCAAAATGAGGGCAACCGGTGAGCAGAACGATTGTCTGGATGTTAATCATCTTTTTCGTACTCGATGCGATTTTCACCGTCTATATATTAATCCGTTATGCGAAAAAGAAGCTAGCCAAAACCGAAGGTGGGGATCCATCGAAGTGTCCGGTCTGCGGGTACGCATTACCGGTTAGCAAGAATACGGCGCTATTGCGGATACTCACCTGTACGAATTGTGGTGCGAAATTGGACCACAACCGAAAACTGATTCCCTGACCCGCCCCATCTTACCGTTTACTACACAATATTCATTTACCGAAACGAACCCGGTTCCACTTTGGAAGGAAAACGGTTACAGTCGGTACTATCGCCGACATGGATATTGTGTTCGGCATACCACCCACCCATCATCTCGATAACATATTGGACGTCGGGGGTGCTTGAGGGATATGTTTTTAATGCTTGCCGCGGGGTATCGAGCGGTTCCGCTTTCATTGTCTGGATATCGCGAATAACGCCGTCCGAACCGATATAGGCCACGTCGATATCGAATGAGGCGCAATGGTACATCCAAAATGTGCGCCGACTGGTATCGGGAAAACAGAACAACATCCCGTGGTCGGATTCGAGTTCGGTGCGGTCGGAAAGCCCCTCGATGATTTCATCCTGTTCATCGGAAATTTCAAGCAACACAGTCGTATTCGCGATTTTTACTTTTTGGGGTAATTCGGGAAGCGCCCACACAAGACCCGCGCAAAGCAAGCAAAGAGCGATTGGCAATACACTTTTAGCAAATCGAAAACGATGCTGAATGAAGTTTACTCTCATCATTCTTCTTGAATGTTTTATTATCTTGTTGCCCATAACCGATGACCCACCACCTACAACCCAATTCCTACTTTGCAATCGCGGCAATAGCCAGCGGTCCGTCACCGGCCTGCAAATAATAGGTTGTACCATCGCGCAGTCGAACCAAAATCTCATTGGATGTTTTCAATGCGGTCGCAGTTCCGCCATGTGGTAAGGTAACGACTCGAAACGGATTTCCTGTCATTGAAATTGCTTGTGTCGGTTGCCAACTCGTCAAGTTGACGATGAATAGTGCTTGCGCACCGTTTGGATCATTAGAAACTGCGCATAAAACTCCCCACGCAGTGCCCGTGCTATCGACATCGATAGCCATGTCGCCGGGATAAGCGCCGTTCAACACAATCGGTAATGCTGTTGACGTCAAAGTCGTCGGGTCGAGTTTCCATAATGTACCGTGTGTATTACCGAAATCTCCCGAACAAACGATATACAACGCATTATTGTAATATCGAATCACACGGGGATTTATACCAACCGTATCGCGCACTATAACGCCGCTTAATGCCGAATCGCACAACACAACTTCACCGAAACCATACGAAAGGTTACCCAATCCATCCGTTCCGTTATATGACGTGATGGCAACGGCAACGTTGCCGTTCGGTAGGACGGTAACCCCTTCCGGTCGTGGACCAACTTGTAAATCCTGACGATCATTGCCGGTAGCGGATTCGCGCAAGCTCACGCAACCGTAATTCCAACTGGTGACATAAAAATCAGTTCCGGAATTACTGAAATCAAACATCTCCGGTGAAGTACTACCCTGAAAAATATCGAGTGAATAAGAATTAATAAAAACCGGAGCTTGTGTTTTATCGGTCTGGATTGTGTAACGTCGCATTTCCGGTGTAAAGGTGTGAAGAACCCACAATTCATTTGATCCGGGACGTATTTTCATATCGTTGGCTCCCGACGAAAGTCCCGTTCCCGACACCCGGTCAAATCCCGACGACAAATCGATTGCCATCAATGTTTGTGCATTTTCGTTCGCCACATAGAGAACATCTTGCGCGTTAGGAACTCCGATATTTCCTGAAGACGAAGGCCCGCCGCCACTACAACCCGAAATCAGTACCACCAATGCCAACGCAAAACCAATCCAATTCCATTTTTTTATTGCGAGAGTTCTCATTGCTCTACTCCTTTCTTCCAAATCATGGAAAGCACAATCGTTCTGTCCGGCAACGGGATTCCCTCAATCGCCCAACGATGCCGGTTAAATATATTACGAGCCGAAAGTTCAAAATCCAACTCGCTGCGTTTCCGGTAAACACCAATTGGACAACGGATTCCTGCAGTACAATCAACTACCGCTTCATCCGGCAGGTCGTTATTTTCCGTGGTCAACGGGTCGGTATTCGATTCGAGGAGAAAGCGACGCGACTGGTAAAACCATCGTGCTGAAAAGTATGGTTCAGTCGATTTCCATTTTGTGTTCGCATCGAACGACGCATCCAATTGGTAAAGTGGTATAAGCGGAAGACGCTTTCCATAATTGATCTCGTTCGAGGTCGCGTTCCACGTATAAGTTCGCGCACCGGAGAAGGTAAACCCTATCGACTCGTTGGGATGGAAAGAAAGTTTTCCCGCACCGCCATTCGAAATCGAATGAAGAAGATTGCGCGGCACATATTGTCCGCGCGAATTTTGTCGCCACACGATTCCATTTCGGGTATCGCGCGCATAAATGAGACCCGATATGCCTACCGTCGAAACCGGTGTCCACTTTACTTCTCCCTGAATTTCCTGTGAATGTTCAGGATCGAGATTGGGATTCCCGGCAACAAAAATATTCGGTGCAAGGAACATTTCGGTTAATGATGGCCACCGGAGCGCATCGCCAAGACGAACAATTCCAGACACATTTGTAAACGGCGAGAAGCCCCCCGACAATTCACTAGAATATCGAACGAGTGAACGGTTGGAGGGTCGCCACTCACCGCGGTCGGCTTGGAATCGTCCACCGAACCAGGGAAGAAAGCGTACCGTGCGAAATGTTTTTGTCGTAGAAAGTGTACCAGTCAATGTATTTCGCTGGGTAATGGTACTGATAGAGCTGTTCGTCGTGTGGTAAATTTCTTCCAACCGAACCCAATCAAGTGCGGCATTCACCTCTTCGCGCAATTCATCGAGCCAGCCAATCTTATCGTGGTGTTGTACGGAAACCGCAGCACCTCGCCACCCCGTCTTTTCGTCGATAGGAAAAAAGGGGGTCAAACCGGTGGGAGAGGTTTGCCACTGCGGTGTTACAAAATGCGTTTGATCTTCGCCGATGCGAGTTTGAACGGAGAATGGGGCGTCAAAACGAAACGTTGCGTCGATTCCATTTTTTGTTTCATTCGTTCCCGATTCAACGGTTCGACCGACAAGACCGGGTAAGTCGTTCTTGTCGTTGTGGTAGGAAATCGAAGTTCGAAGAGTGTACTCTTGCGATACTTTTGGCGATAACGTTAAGTACACGTTAGTCGCATCATTCCCGGCGAATAAATCGCGTCGCCTATCCCATATCGTTGGAAACGAATTGTCGCGTTTGTGCCATTGGTGATGAACACTCAATCCGACCGGCACGGTTTCACCCCCCGACCAGAGCATTTCACCCGAATAATTCTTGTCGGAATCCCCGGTAAGGTTCAAGTTCCAACCGCTCCACTTTGCTGGCGAAAGCAAGTTCACGGCTATCATCCCCCCTTGCGCACCGGATACCGTTCCGGGAACAACATTTAACCGCTCAATCGGCCAATCCGGTAGTTCGGAAAGGTCAGCAAGCCCGGTACGGGGGTCATTCCACGATATACCATCCACCTTGAGGATAGTTCCGCCGGGTGGTGCACCGAGTATTCCAACACGAACAGGCATATTCGTTCCCATCGAACGAATCGTAATACCCGGAATTTCCCAATCGGAACGATTTAGTTTTATCGTGTCTAGGTGGATGGATTGTGGTACTTCACCATACACCGTAACAATTGGAAACTGAATTGGCCGAATCGTGTCCTGTGCAAACAAACGTTCTGCAAAAAGCAAAATACTTAATATCAAAATTAACTTTTTCATTTATTTCTCGATTGTACCGCAATTTTATTTGCTAGCGCAATTAAGAATCGACCCATAATAATCAATCCAAGAACGACCTCAAGGGCAGTTAATGTTCTTGCGCAAGTCGTAAGAGGAATTATATCACCATAACCAAGAGTAGTAATCGTTGTTGTACTAAAATACAACATTCGCCAAAACGTATCCCAAAAAGTTGTTGAACGACCGCGTATATTTGTAAGCACATCTTCAACATTCTTGTCTACATTATCTATTGATAAAGGAACAAATATTTCGTTTTTTATGTTTTCATAATGAAATGGAAACAAAAAATAAAATATGTCATCAACTTGTCCATTTACTTTGACATTATATTCGTATGGTGGAAGTTTACTTAACCCTAGCCATTTGATATCTGCCAAATAAATACTAGTTTTAAAGGATTTTTCGGTAGGGGGAAAAGTCATAATTGGAATTTTTTCTACAGGATCGAGTTCTTGATCAAATTTATGATAATGATCAATAATAATTTTAAGATAAATTATATTATTATATGAGCTTAAACTGTCTAGGTCGTAGTATTCATCCCACTTAATCGATGTATAAGACGTAACATATATGTCATCTACATCAATTTTTTCAACAGAAAAAACAGGATTTTTCATTTTCCTTGCATAATATCCAACTCCATGAATCGAAGTATCTGTTGTGCTCTCATAATGTAATTTGGAACTATCTAAAACGAATATTTTGTTTTTATTGTAATGATTAAAAATAACATTAAAATTTCTTTCTATTTCTTTCGCAATTACATTTTTTTTCTTTTCTACTATAGGTTCTAGATTTAACGAGGTGCAGTAAAAACTGTCTTTCAAGAAAAAAGTGAAAACCAAAGAAAATAAAACGTCCAAACCCACGAACCACAATAAATATTTTAAAGACCTGTTTTCCTTTTTACTAGACATTTGTTTTCCTAATCCCATATTGTCCAGTTGACTCCCCATTGTTCTTCATGGTGCATGGCTGGGTAACCGGGCATCGCTTCGTAATCTTTTTTAAAGAAATTGCCGACCCCCCAATTGAACCGGAAGGAATAAATTTTTACGGCAAGCAATACATCTACCGGCATTACCGGCGATTCGGTGTAATATTGGTAAGGGGTTATCCAATTCCGCTCACCGATATAGTGGAAGCGAACGAGCGCTTGCCAACGGAATGCCTCATGGTGCCAACTATCCGTAGCGCCGACATCGCAATGACCCCACTGCGTTGGCATGAAGTATGGTTTATAACCATCATACTGGACGGCGGTCCCAACCACATTAAAGATTCCCCACCCAAATGGATGGGCTTGGATAGTTAGACCGCTCATTCGATACGAAAGCGCGGAATTGTTTCCCGGTTGGTATTTGTAATTGGCGGAATCGATTTTGACGAGGTTAGTCAGAATAGGATTTGCTTCATGAACCGAAGTACCATACACATTAAACACGAATCGTTCGCTTGGTTTCCAATTTAATTGGAAGCCACCCTTTATCAATTGAATTGGCGACAAGTCGCGATTGCCGATATAGGGGTATGTCGTGAGTTGGGTATATAGTAGCGGCTCAAAAAAGCGTTCAAACCACGGTTGATCGAATACGCCTACCCGCTCGGCGATAGTCGGAAATCGAACGGTGCGAGATGCCCAACCGGTTAGCGATTTGCTACTGTCAACTTGTAAAGTAAGCGATAGCAATCCCTTTGGTTGAACGTTATAGCCCGTTGCCCCTTCTACTGAAAGGGAAACCGACGGCTTAAATTCGTTTCCAATTGTATAACCGGCACCAATTTCACCTTGGGGTTGAACAATCCGCCCCCCTTCCGATACCAAAGCGCGAAGTTCATCCATCCTAATGAATGACGAAAACTCACTCGTCCCCACAAGTACACGATATTTACCTATCGTTCCCAAACGCCGTCCATCTTCTTGAGGAAAAGTAACCGTATGTGAAAGCGCTTTCGTCCAGTACCCCTGAATACTCCAGTCCGATTTCCAGTATTCGCGCCAAAGTGAATCGGCATGGGCTTTTGCCACTATTGTATCGCGCGTCGTATCGGGTTTGGGCTCCCCTTTTTTCACAATTACGTCGATATCGTACCGGTTCGATTCTTTGTAGTATTCGGTTCCTGCGAACCCAACGCTATCGGTATGTTGGCGGGCATTGATGATAAGCGCCGGTGCGCCCAGCGGTTCATGCCGGTAATGTGCAAACAACGAAAGGGTCGAGATGCCCGTGCCCGTGTAACGACCATTCGCTTGATTCACGCCTACACCGACTCCCCACAAATCGCTTTTCGTAATGGGATTAAAGAAACGCCAATCGACCCGTCCGAGCGCATAATAGCCGTCGCGATAGTCAATGGTCATCATTGCGCGGCGGGGCCGGGTAATAATCGGTTCGATGGATATTTTATCGCCGCCGATTGCGAACGGACCACCTGAAGTTCGAAGGATACCGCGGGTTTGAATCAATTCCGCCGGCGTCCAACCGCGTATCGGATCACCGTTATCGCGTCCCCAAATTTCCGTGCGAAGACCTGCGGGATCGAGCGGCGACATTGCGACAAGTTGTTGTCCGAAGAAGCCAAGATTGAGGGGATAGATACCGGGAATATCATCCCACAAATCACCGTTGGAACGTTCATTCGTCGGTTGAATCTCGGCGAGTGAAATCGATGGATACGTTTTTACCGAATCGGTAACGATATAGGTATAGGTCTTCGGAATGATGTTGTTTGAATCGATGGGTATCAGTGAAGAATTTTGCCGGGTCTTGAAGCGTGGCGGGCCGTACTTCGGAACAGACAGCGAATCGGATTTTTTCAATACGCGATTGGTGTCGGCTAAGGGTGTCCCCTTTTCTGTAATCACTTTTTGCGCTAACGATGCGGTTGCAAATATCAGTGCAACGAACAAAACAAGAAAAGTTGTATAAATCCTATTCATCGGTTACCACGCAGTATCGAACTACTTAACACCAAGCGAAGCCGGTTCCGGAACGGAACAAATGCGGTTGCGAATAAGGCGGCATTCACTATCATTTTAACGGCGGTAAAAGGAATTTGTGCAAGGAAAATTGTTGTCAACGACACCCCAGTCATCCCGGCAAGGAGCGGGAATGAGAGGGTAGTTACCAAATCGAACCAAAGCGACATTACGATGCCAAAAGCGCCCCACGTAAGACGCACCGGGAGCCGGTTAGAAGATAGGAAGGGGGAAAGCACTCCGGCAAGCCCACCGGCGGTAGCCATCCCGACACATTGTGCAAGCAGCAGAAAAAATCCCGGCGGTCCCCATGGATTAAAAAGGGAATAGAGCGCTTCACCGATAATACCGACCGCGATTCCTGCCCGGGTGCCAAGTGTGGCACCTGCAAGTGCTACGGTAATCGTGACCCCTTCGACATTGGGAATGAGGGAAAGCAGGTATCCGACGGCAACAACTGCGGCAGACCATAGCCCGACCCGAACGGCAGTGAGCATCGAAGAAGAAATTCCACCGGGAGATGGTTGGTGGATAGTGGATGGAGAATTGTTGTCGGAAGAAGAATCTTCGGGTGACACGGTTTCCTCCCACGAGGGTACGGTCTATAACGGGTGGTGCAGGTCCTCTGACTCTCAAAACGGGTGACGGGTATGCGGCATCGGGAAATCTTTTCCCGTTACCTCTTACCTCTTGGCCGTCTTGTTCACAGTTGCGGGGCAGCGGCGGCTTAATCGTACCGCACTTCCCCTGCTTGCATCGCATCGAATTGATTCGTTACGATGCCCACCGTCTCAACGATTCCAATGAAGGTGACGTCGAGAATGAATTTCAAATCAGGTTATGGGTCGTAGGTAACAATGGTATTTTTTTACCACGACCTACCACCCACAACCTTCAACCTACTTCTCGACTTTTTGGTACGTCGATTTTTCTTTCACACGAGTCGCTTTACCGGTCAATGCGCGCAGATAATACAACTTCGCACGACGGACGCTACCGCGCTTAATGATTTCCAACTTGGCGATAGTCGGGCAATGGAGCGGTAAGATACGCTCGACGCCGACGCCGTTGGACAGTTTGCGGATTGTGAACATTTCGGACAAACCACCACCACGGCGGGCGATGACCGTTCCTTGGAACACTTGCAAACGTTCCTTGTCCCCTTCAATCACGCGCAAGTGCGCGGCAACGGTGTCGCCAATTCCGAAGTCGGGAATCGCTTCGGCTGGTTTTAATTGACTCGCTGTAACAAAATAACGGAAATCCATTTTTTCCTCTGAGGTTTTGGGTATTGGGTTTTAGGTATTGGTTGAAAGAAAACATCTCAGACAACAGGAACCAAATATCCAATACTATTTATTTAAAGATACTCACAAAATTCTTTTTTGTGGACAGACAAGAATGTCTGTCCTACTTCAATAAATCCGGTCGTCGTTTCTTTGTACGTTCGATGCGGTTTTGCGCCCGCCACGCTTCTATTTGCGCATGGTGACCGTTTTGTAAAACTTCGGGTGGGATCTGTCCCTCCCACTCCCACGGCCTCGTGTACCATTCACAATCGAGTAATTTCGAATCGTAGAAGCTATCCACTTCCGCCGATTCAAAATCATTCAATACGCCCGGTAGTAACCGCACAACGGAATCGATAATCGTCAAGGACGGTAGTTCACCGCCGGTTAATACATAATCACCGACGCTGACTTCAAAATCGACGCGGGTCGCTCGGAAGCGTTCATCCACGCCCTTATAACGGCCACATACAAAGAGCAAATTCGAACGTTGCGAAAGTTGTTTCGCGATTTCCTGTGTGAACGGCACACCGTCCGGGGTCGGAAATATTACGAACGGACTTACGTCTTCACGCATATTCCGTTCGCGTAATGCATCCACCGCGCGGCACAACGGTTCCGGTTTCAATACCATCCCCGCACCGCCACCGAAGGCGACGTCATCCACTTGTTGGTGTTTCCCCTCCGCCCAATCACGGAGTTGGTGAACACGGTACTCGACGATTCCCGACTTTGCCGCCCGATCCAATATACTCGACGATAGTACCGCCGAGCAGGCAGAAGGGAATAGTGTCAGTATGTCAATCAACATAGGGGTAACGGGTAACGGGTAACGGGAAATTGGTAAAAGAGAAAAACTTTCTTCTCCTGTTGTCCGTTGCCTATTGCCCATCCTTATCCATCCACGGTAGTAAACCGGGAATCAATTTTACGACGATTATTCGCGACGGCGTATCGACCGACTTGATGAACCGCTTCATGAACGGTACCATTGCTGTCTCGCCGGTTGAGCCACGAACTTCGATGACGTGCGAAGCCGGTAGCTCCTGTACATCCACCACTTCACCGGCAACCGCGCCGGTCTCGTCGTGAACCGTCATACCAAGTAAATCGTCGATGTAAAAGAACCATTTATTTTTCGACTGGATACGCTCTTCGACTTCGAGATACCCGCCGACAAGCTTCTCGGCATTGTCGCGGCCATCCACTTCAGCGAATTTCGTTCGGATAAACTCGCCATCGACCGTTGCTTCGACAATTGTCAATTTTTCCGATACAAGTTTGATTTGCTTGTTATCGAAATCGAGATGAAAAACGGCTCCCACTTTCCATCGCGACTCCGCATCCGACAATGATCGAATAACGACTTCGCCCCGCAAACCGTGGGCTTTCACAATGCGGCCTACCGCAATGCGTTCGATGGGCTTGGAGGGCTGGACGGCGATGTCCGAGCCGTCCGCCGCTTTCGCGGTAGTTTTACGCTTCAGTTTTGTCCGGCTCCACGGCTACCGCGGGAAATCGTTCCGGGTGTTTCGCTTTCCATGCCTGATGGGCGGCGACCAATTCTTCCGGTGTGGCGTTCTTCTTCGATTTCATTTCAAATAACTGCATGATGCCTTGACGCGAGAATAAAGACCTGACGGTGTCGGTCGGCTGTGCGCCCTTCGACATCCATTCGAGCGCTTTATCGACATCGACTTGGATAACCGGTTGTTTCGGTTTCGGATCGTAGAAACCAAGTTTCTCGATAAAACCACTATTGCGTGGTGCGCGGGCGTCGCTCACCAAAATGCGATAGAAGGGGAGTTTTTTACGTCCCATTCTCGCTAAACGAATCTTTACCATTGCTTTCCTTTTTTTATTCGCACACCGACCGGATTGCCGGAGTGTATTTCATACAATCCGCCAACTGGCGGATGACGCGGGCTTGCCAAGTATCTCAACCCAACAAGTCCCCCTTACTTCAAAATTTTATAACACAATCTTACAGATTACTACGCGCTGGCGTTTTATCCTAATCCAAACGGCATCTTCATTCCGTGTTTGCCGCCTTTGCCTATCTTACTCATCATTTTGCGCATCTGTTCATATTGATTGAGCAACCGGTTCACTTCCTGCAATGGCCGTCCACTACCGTTCGCAATGCGTTTGCGGCGCGAACCGTCGATAATCGTCGGACGTACCCGCTCGTATTTGGTCATGCTCTGGATAATCGCTTTGACGTACACAAGTTCTTTTTCGTCAATCTCGACCCCCTTGAGCTTGTTGCCAATACCGGGAATCATCTTCACAAGGTCCTGCAGCGAACCCATTTTCTTTATCGATTCGATTTGTTCGAGAAAATCATCGAATGTAAATGTCGCCGTCGCCATCCGGTCGGCAAGTTGCGCGGCTTTCTGCTCATCCACTACCCGCTGTGCCCGCTCGACCAATGTTACGATATCACCAAGACCGAGAATACGTTTTGCCATCCGGTCAGGGTGGAATGTTTCGAGGGCATCAGCTTTTTCGCCGGTACCGATGAACATCAATGGACGTCCGGTTACCGCGCGAATCGAAAGCGCTGCACCACCACGCGCATCGCCATCCATCTTGGTCAGCACGACACCATGAAAATCTATTCTTCGCGCAAATTCGACGGCGGTATTGACGGCATCCTGTCCGGTCATCGCATCGGCGACATACAAAATATCCGATGGGTTGACCGCGGCTTTAATTTTCTCCAACTCAACCATCATCTCGTCGTCAATGGCGAGACGGCCTGCTGTATCGATGAGTACCACATCGCGCGCCTGTCGGCGGGCATCGTCAATACCGTTTTTCACAATTGCGAGCGGTGTCTTACGGTCGCCGGTACTCACCGGTACACCGATTTTTTCACCCAGCACAATCAACTGATCGATAGCGGCGGGACGATACACGTCGGCGGCAACCATCAGTGGATAACGTTTGCGTTCTTTCAGCCACAACGCAAGTTTGGCGATGAACGTCGTTTTACCGGAACCCTGCAGACCGCATACCATAACAATTGCGGGCATACCGCTCAATTTCATCGGGCGAAAATCGCCACCGAGTAACACCACTAATTCATCGTGAATGATTTTTACAATCTGGTTACCGGGGCTGACCGACTGAATCACTTCCACGCCGGTTGCCTTCGACTGAATACGGTCGACAAAGTCCCGCGCGACGTTCAGGTTGACGTCCGCTTCGAGTAGAATCTTCCGAACTTCGGCAAGTGTCTGCGCGACTTGTTCTTCGCTTAGACGTCCACCGCCGCGTAGTTTCTTGAAGAAACCTTCTAATCGACTTGATAGCTGTTCAAACATTTAATTGGGGAATGGGTTATGGGGATTGGGGAATGGGAAAAATACAACAACAGTATCTTTCCTATTCCCTACTCCCCATTCCCTATTCGCTATCCTTTTCCATATCGCTCTAAAATTATTTCGACAAGATTGGTGGTGGAACGTTCCGGTACCAACTCCACCAACTTCACTTCGCCGCCCGCCGCAACCACCGCCTTCGCTCCCGCGATTTGCTCGATGCTGTAGTCGGCGCCTTTCACGAGAATATCCGGCAATAGTGTTTGATACAACAATTCCGGGGTCTCTTCATCGAAAGGGATAACCGCATCGACGCTTTTCAATGACAACAAAAGTTCAGCGCGGTCTTCGAAAGAAACTAACGGGCGTTTGACACCCTTGATTCTTCGTACTGATTCATCGCTATTCAACGCGACCCAGAGCCGGCGTCCGAACTTAGCAGATTCTGCGAGATAATCGACATGACCACGATGCAGAACATCAAAAACGCCGTTGGTCATCGTAAGCCGCATTCCAATTTTACGATACGTGTGGCGCAATGCGACTGCGTGCTCCCACGTTAAAATTCGCGATTCGTACATAGTTCTTTCCGGTTACAGTTTCGGTTTCCAGATCATCGAAGAAGCCCTTCTACCTCAAAGTACTCATAAACCGTTGCAATAACCGATTTTTATGACAAATAAACCCGACTCTGCGTCGGGCTTGGGGTGGGCGCTACTAGACTTGAACTAGTGACCTCTGGTATGTGAGACCAGCGCTCTAACCAGCTGAGCTAAGCGCCCCTAAAACACATGGTTTCCCCGATTTTCTCCAAACTGCGCAAGTTACATATTCTGCACGGCAGTACGCAACAGGGCTAATTTGACGGGCACTGCGCCTACTTCTTCGACGACGATGCCGGCGGCGCAGTTGGCGATTCGTGCGGATTCGAGTGCGGTTCCCCCTGCTCCCATTATCGCCGCCATGGTGGCGATTACGGTGTCACCGGCACCGCTAACGTCGGCTACACGGCGCGCTTCGGTAGGAATTGTCGTGATTTCATTGCTTCCGCACAGCGTCATGCCGTGGGCTCCACGAGTTAGCAGGATATAATCGGCGTGCAGAAGCTCCCGGAGGTGATAAATCGCTTCTTCGATTGCCATTTCCGATTCGATTGGGCGATTGAGTGCGGTTTTCATTTCACGCAGGTTCGGTTTGAAAACAGTTACATCCACGTATTCAAAAAAACGGTGCTGTTTCGGATCGACGAGGATGGGAATTTTTTCCGCGCGGGCAAGTTGGATTGCTGTTTTGATAATGTCGCTGCGCAAGACGCCTTTGTTGTAATCCTGTAGAATAACTGCACGAATTTCACCGGTACGGATACGGTCGCGCAATCGCAACAGAATTTGTTCGGTTACGTTGTTCGGAATGTCGGAGCGGCGTTCATGATCGAACCGTACGACATGGTGGGCATCGGCGAGGATGCGGGTTTTCACGGTCGTGGGACGTTCTTCTACTGCGAACACACCACCGGTTTCGCAACCGTACGACTCAAGAATATGGCACAACTTTTTACCATCGACATCATCCCCTACAACACCGAACGGTTCCGCGACGCAACCAATTGCGGCAAGATTCTGCAATACATTTGCCGCACCGCCGGGCAATACAAATTCATCCTGTATGTCGACAATCGGTACCGGCGCTTCGGGAGAGATGCGGTCGACTTTCCCGATGAGGTAACGGTCGAGCATTAAATCCCCTACCACGGCAACGTGGAGGGAAGAACAGGAGTCGAGAAGTTTTACATAATTATTCATTGTGGTCATTGTAATCTTTTTTCGTGTACGATGTACTTACCGACATACTCTTTCACATGTTCCGCAAACTTATCCGGGAACACCGGGAATCCGCACTTCTGTAGTCGTGACATGTCTGCGCAAGTATAGTATTGGTACCGTCCGCGCAGGTCTTCCGGCATCGGGAAATATTCTATCTTGCACGGTTTATCGAGTGCTGAGAACACTGCTTCCGCCAACTGATTGAACGAATGCGCGCGACCACTACCAAGATTGAAAATGCCGTTTACTTTCGGATGGTCGAATGCGAACATCAAGCCATCCAGAACTTCCCAAATCGAAACGAAATCACGTTTTTGTTCGCCGTGTGCAATGCCATCGCGATGCGATTCGAACAACCGGATTTTTCCGGTATCGCGCGCTTGTGGAATGGCATGGAGAATTACGCTCGCCATTCTCGCTTTGTGGTATTCGTTCGGGCCATACACATTGAAAAAGCGGAAACCCGCAACTTTATCATACCAGTTATTTTGAATGACATAACGGTCGAATAACAATTTTGAGAAGCCATACGGATTCAACGGTTGCAACTTAAACGACAAATCGTAATCATCGGAAAATCCGAGCGCACCGTCGCCATAGACCGCGGCAGAGGATGCGTAAATAAAGCGGATGCCGTTATTCAGCGACCAATCGCCAAGTGCGCGGGAGAAATCATAATTCCACTCATACAAAGAATCGCCGTCGAGAAAAGTTGTGTCGGCATTTGCCCCGATGTGGAACACACACTCAATTTCGCTTGCCCATTTATCAGTGGATAGCCGCGCAAACAGTTCTTCACGGTCGATGAATTCTGCGAACCGCAATCCGAGCAAGTTCTTCCACTTATCGCCGGAGCCGAGTTTATCCACGAGCACAAGATCGCGCCGACCGCGGCGATTGAGTTCCCAAACGACTGCACTGCCGATAAAGCCGGCGGCACCTGTGATAAGTATCATTTCATTTCTTTCACTATTGACAAATTTCAAAGTTCCAACCTTCTAATGTAATGAAAAGTAACGGTTAATGGGTAATAAATGTCGGGGAGTTGGGTATGTACCAGCGAGCGGTCTTTATTATCTGGTTTTTAGCTGATGAGCTAAAACTCGGCAAATTTATTCTTGCATAACCTAAATACATTGTTTCATTCCCATCTTGTGGGTATACTTAACTAAACAAGAATTACCCGGTTTGCTTCACCCGAATTACTATATAGAGGGTATTACAATGAATCCTCAACTCTCAATAGCCACAATCACCACGCACTCTTTTTATTCCGGTGTCAGACATTTCTATAACCGGGTTTGCGTCCCGTCAACTTCCCCCTTGTCCTTTATTTCGCTACTTGTGGTTTCCTATTTGTTTTTTGCCGGTACCACTTTTAGTCAGGTTTGGGAGTTACAAAGTCCGCTATCAATATCGAACGACCTAAATGCGGTAAAATTTATCGACTCTACTTCCGGATGGGCTGTTGGTGCGGTTGGAACAATTCTTCACACTACAGATTCGGGAGTATCGTGGTCAATTCAAAACTGCGGATTAAATGTAAATTTATTGGCTTTGGCGTTTCCGACTGGGAGTTGTGGGTGGGTTGTGGGTGGTAATGGAACAATTTTACATACTAGTAATAGTGGTGCCAACTGGAATATTCAAAATTGTGGAACATTACAGACCCTTCAAAGTGTATCGTTTGTCGACAGTCTCAACGGTTGGATTAGTGGGGACTCCGGTAAAATTCTTCATACGACAAATGGTGGAACTGCTTGGAATTATCAAAATTCTGAAACAACGTACAGTCTTCGAAAAATCGTGTTCACAGACACAAGTAATAGCTGGACATTTTACAATCTTCGAATTGAAAATGCTCTCGGTACTTTTATTCTTCATACTACCGATGGTGGTGTAACATGGAGTAACTGTTCATCCATGAGCGGGAACCTTGTATGATATGGTCTTTATTAGTGCCGGCAATGGCTTTGCGGTGGGGTATGATTGGATTTATTACGGTTGGGGAACTCCCTTTACTTGGGGAATCGTTTGTCACACTCTTAGTGGTGGCAACTATTGGTCAATCCAAAATACGGGCATGTCGTCGAGTTGCGCTATCTCGTTTATTGACAGTTTGCATGGTGGGGCGGTGGGGCGGAACAAAATAATGCATACATCCGATGGCGGGGGTAGTTGGACTACCGATACAAGTGGGTTAAACTTGGATTTGCTAAGTATCGACTTCCCCGACCTCAACCACGGTTGGGCCGTGGGATATGGTGGTGCGATCCTTCGTTATCATAACACAACTATGGGTACTCGTTGGGCAGCAACCAGATATCTTCCAGACGTTTATATCTTAAAACAAAATTATCCCAACCCGTTTAATTCAACTACAACCATAGAATACAATTTGCCGAAACTTTCGCACGTTGATTTGGTTTTGTTTGATATTACTGGTAGAGAGGTAAAGTCGCTCATTAGACAATCGCAGCATCCGGGGATATACAGGATTTCATTCGATGCAAAGAGTCTCGCTTCTGGTGAGTATTTTTATCGCTTATCTTCCGGAAATTTCCAAGCAGCAAAGAAACTGACATTTATTAAATAGGTAACAAAAAGAGGGCTTCCGAGCCCTCTTTTGTGCTTACAATCACAATAAAACTTGGCTCTTATTTTCCCGTCGGCGTTCCCGGCCTGTATTCCACTAAGTTGGCACGTATCGCGCCGAATGGCAACTCGCTTGCCATCATGACCGGGACATGCCGATCATCATCGGTCAGCCATACCCAGATTTTTCCCTTGCGTTTGAAAATCCCTTCCGATTCGAGTTTCGGTTCCACTTTAATGCAATTGAATTTTCCCGCGGGAACGGTAACCGTCTCTTTCTTTTGCACTTCAACCATTAGTGGATATTTTTTGTCGATATCGTGAACGGGAATATGCACGGGCCTCCCCACTTCAAGCGGAAGCTGTCGCAAAAAATACAACGACGAAAGTACGTCGACGGCGAGTGAATCAAATACGGTGACTTTATTCTCTTGCCCCGCCGTAATCATGGTTGCCTGATGGGTGGTATGGTCGTAACTAACCAGCTTATCGTCCTTATAGTTTCCCTCACGCAAGCGTTTCGTGAAGCGGTGGACGATAAACATCACACTATCGACATAACTGTCCATCCGGTCGCGCACTTTGTAGATATAATCGAAGCCGGATGAGGATTTCGCTTCGGCGCGAAAATGGTACGCTGAAAATCCATTCACATTTTCAAACGGTAGAATTTCGAGTATCCCTTGTCCGGCGGTAACTGCACCAAACTGGATATCATACACAAGGCGTTCGCCCGACCCGAACGCAGTATTATTTAGCGGTCGGCTTAAGTCGATAGCCCATAAATCTTTTGCATTCGTCGAATCGGGCGATGGTTGTGCAATGGCAATACTAACTAACAGCACCATCAGATAGATCACGATTTGCAACCGGTAACCTGAAACCGGAGACCGGTAACTACTTTTAATAAGCATCTTCACCCCAAACTACCGCATAGAAAGTCATCATAATGATTTTTATATCGAGCCCGAACGACCAATTTTCCACATAGTTTAAATCCGCTTGCGTCCGTACTTCAATCGGTACTTGTCCGCGAAGTCCGGTTACTTGCGCCCAACCGGTTAGGCCGGTGCGGACGCGATGCCGTTCGTGATAGCGCGGCACCTGCTTTGCAAACTGCTCGACAAACTGCGGGCGCTCCGGTCGCGGGCCTACAAGCGACATATCTCCGACAAAAATATTCCACAACTGAGGCAGCTCATCGAGCGAAGTGCGGCGCAAAATTTTTCCAATAGCCGTTACGCGGGGATCGTCTTTTACCGCCCATACCGCACCACTCTGTTTTTCGGCGTCAGTGCGCATCGAGCGAAACTTCCAACACTTATATATACGCTCGCCGATGGTTACCCGCTCTTGTCCATACAAAACCGGGCCACGGCTCGATAATTTAACGAGAATCGCAAGCAAGGCAAGTAACGGCGAAAGCACAAGCAAGGCAATTCCAGAGACAAAGAAGTCGAACAAGCGTTTGATGACTGCATTCCAGCCACTTAACAGAACCCCTTTTAGTTCAAGAATCGTCACCCCTTCAATGTCGCGCGTTTCCATTCGCGAGGTGAGGCGCGACAATTTTTCGGGAACATAAGCGACTTCGATGTTGTGTCCCGTTAACCGCGCGATAATGTCCGAAAGCCAAGTCCCTTCTGCATCCGGGGAAGATACGACAACCCGTTCAATGTGGTGTTTCTCAAGCAGTGTATCCAATTCACTTATATCACCAAGCCGTTCTGCGATTGGCATTTTTTCATCGCTCGAATCGGCAACGAAGCCCAAATATTGGACACCATTGATACGCAGATGTTTCAGGCGTTCCGTTAAAAGCAGTGCCGAGTCGCCGTGACCGACCAATACCGTGCGAAGCATCCCGAATCCGTTTTTATGGAGTATTCGTTTGATACGGAATACCGCCCACCGGGCGAGCGTGGTAGAAACCACCCAACTAAGAAGAAGAGCGATATACATACCGCGTGACCAAGTAGTATCGCGGTAGAAAAAGTTTGCCGCAATCAACAATACCCATGCGACTGCTATTTGCTTCACCATCCGGGGAAGGTCGTCGCGGAAACCGTGGCCGGGAACGAACCGGTAAAAGCCGCGCAACGCGAATAGGATAACGAGAAACAGCGCACCAAGCGCCGTACCGGCGAGAATAGTCGCGCGCGGGGGTATTCCGTGGGTGATAGGTAACCAACGTGTAAGCGGGCTGGCGAAGCGAACCCAGTAGGAAAGTCCAAATGCCGCGACTGTTCCTGTGATGTCGAGAACGAACGCTATCGCCGGGATAGCAAAGAGGCGGGTGCGGCCATGGCCGGTGCCCGGTGGTGGGGCAAAACCGGCTCCCATGCCGGTATCGCTTTCGGACATTACTGTGTGTTGTTTATCGGACATTCATACAATGTAAGAAAAAAACTGGGAAAGGGGAATTGGGGCGTAAGTCGGGTGAGGGCTCGAAAAGCATGATTTCAAACTCAACAAGAAAATAAAAAATCACGAAAAGGAACTAATAATGTCGCGGGGAGTTGTTTATATTGCAGGACACACTTTTTTCGATGAAAACTACCGAAGGAGCTCCAATGAACTACCCATCTTTTTTCCGCATTGCACTTCTCGTTTGCCTGTTATTCCTGTTAATTGCATCGCTCTCATTTGCCGCTGAAACCGGAAAGATTACCGGGAAAGTAACCCTATCCGATACTGGCGACCCGGCACCCGGCGCGACGGTACAATTAACCGATATGAACAGCGACGCTAAAACCGGCACCAAAACCGATGTGGATGGTGTTTATACCATTAATAATGTACCACCCGGAATCTATAAATTACGCTTTTCTTGTGTCGGTTACGGTGCGATAACGATTGATAGCGTCATTGTAACAGCGGGTACGACGTTCACACAAAATGCCTCATTGAAACCGTCTGCGATTCAATCGAGTGAAATATCTGTTACCGCCGAAAAACCAAAAGCGGCATTAAAGGCAAGCGGCAAAGCTGCTACAAGCCCCTCGACCGAATCTGATATCAGAAGCAGTGTTCAATCCGATTTAACCAGTATACTTTCAACTCGTCCGGACGTTAAAATAGATCGCGAAGGTCAGATTCATGTAAGGGGTGGACGCTCAGCGGAAGCTTTCGTTGAACCAAATTCAAACGCTCCGGGTTTTCAGAAACCCCAACCCGATTGGCGCTATAATCCACCGCCGAAACCTCCTCACTATTACCCGCAACCACCGCAAAATGAAGAGACATATCAACATGTCCGTGAAAACCATTTTATGAACGTTAGCGAAGAACCGCTATCCACTTTTTCCATCGATGTCGATGCCGCTTCCTACAGCAATGTCCGCCGGTTCCTGACTGAAGGACGGATGCCCCCGCAGGATGCAGTTCGCGTCGAAGAAATGATAAACTATTTCCCGTACGAATATCCCACTCCAAGTAGTGACAAGCCCTGTTCCATCACGACCAACCTCACCGAGTGTCCGTGGGATATGTCGCATTATTTACTGCGCATCGGATTGAAGGCAAGGGAGATTTCCTCCCGCAAATCACCACCAAACAATTTGGTTTTCTTGTTGGATGTATCCGGTTCGATGGCTTCGGAAAATAAGTTGCCGCTTGTGAAGCGCGCGTTTCGCATGTTAGTCGAACAGATGCGGCCAAAAGATAGAATCGCCATTGTCACTTATGCAGGCCATACCGGAGTGGCACTGCAAAGCACCAGCGGTTTATACAAAGATCAAATTTATTCCCTCATCGAATCGCTTCATGCCGGCGGCAGTACGGCTGGTGGTGAGGGAATCCAACTCGCCTACCGGGTTGCACAGGATAACTTTATCGAAGATGGCAACAACCGCGTAATTCTTGCGACGGATGGCGATTTTAATGTCGGCATTTCCAATGATGACGATTTAGTGCGAATGATTGAACAAAAACGACAAACTGGCGTATTCCTTACCGTACTCGGATTTGGCGAAGGGAATTTAAAAGATGCCAAGATGGAGAAACTTGCCGATAAAGGGAATGGCCAATACCACTACATCGACAATATTCTCGAGGCGCGAAAAGTATTCGTGAACGAATTGGAAGGCACACTTGTCACCGTTGCCAAAGATGTGAAAGTACAAGTCGAATTTAACCCGTCGCAGGTACAGGCATACCGTTTGATAGGGTATGAAAACCGCATGTTAGCGGCGCAGGACTTTAATAACGACCGCAAGGATGCCGGCGAAATGGGTGCCGGACATACCGTTACCGCGCTGTATGAATTGGTTCCAGCGGGAGGAAATCCACGTCCCGACATTGACCCTTTGCGCTATCAACCATCGAAAGAACCGGATGAACCGGTAGTGAATAACGACGAGTGGTTGTATGTAAAAGTTCGTTACAAAGAACCGACGGAAGACAATAGCAAGTTGGTGACGAAACCCGTTTCCGGCACACCCCAAACGTTGGAACGTTTGAGGACGCACTCATAACAAGTTACGAATTGTCATTCAGTGATGTAAAAAAAGAAGCTATCGAAAGGCAAGCCAGCGAAACAAAAGCGGAGCTTTTAGCAGCTTGAAAAATTGAAGCAATTTACTCAGTGAGCGGAGAATTTGGTAAATTCTCCGCTTGGTGCTTCGCACTAAAAGCGGAAACCCTCCAATCCGTTACCGCCCAACCACCCACCCTACTGATAAATTAAAAGAAAAATAAAAAAAACCGCCTCATAATTGGTGAGGCGGTCCTTTCAAGTAAAAACTTTTGTTCCTACTTCAATAACACTGCTTTCTTAGTGGCGACGAACGAAGGCGAGCGCATCGAAACAAAATAGACACCGGATGAAACTTTCATACCGCTCGCATTGTTGCCGTTCCATTCGATATGGTAAGAACCGGCTTGGAAATTCTTATCGGCGAGGGTCGCCACCCGACGGCCAAGTGCATCGTACACGATGATTTTCACTTTGCTCGAAGTCGGAACATCGAAGTGAATCCGGGTCGTTGAATTAAATGGATTGGGATAGACGGGATATAACTTGAAGCTCTTCGGGAGCGGTGCCTCAGGTTGTGTAGGACTCATGACTTGGGACATCGCGAGCATACTGTCCGTCATCGCACGGGCAATTTCAAGATTCTCATACTCGAATGGTTTACGCTTCGCTTTCGGTGTCCGCAGTAACCAATTCGACAGGTACTTGTCGTAGCGAACACGAAGCGAATCATACGAGTTACTTTCCTGCAAAATTACTTCGCGCACGTTATCCGCATTGGAAAAATCCTTCTCAGCATCCAATTGATAAGTTGTCGTGAATAAGAGCTCTTTTCGGTCAGAGCCTTTGTAAGTAAGCAACTCTTTTAGCGTAGTTTGTTTTTGAGTAAATCGTTGGATAAGGGAATCGATAACAAAACAATTATTATGCTCTTGTTCAATACCACGTTTATTAATTAGTGTTGCACCACATTCCGAACCCGAAGATGAAAATGTGGCAGCGTCCCCCCAATTAACAGTATCAGATGGTGTAAACTTGTCTAATGTTGCTTGTGGTTCGAAATAATTACCCCATAATTTAACAGTATCAGTGGAGTTGGAACAACCATAGTACGGGCTTTGACCGAGTACAAACATATTCCCGCCGTTTTTGAAATCAGGAAATGCACTAATTACAAAGATTGACCTGGTACTGTCATTCTCGAAAAGGTTAGCTCCTACTTTTGAGTGTTCGGTATCCTTAAACTTTGGTCTACCACTATTACTGATATAACATCCGCTCAAACGATTATTGTAAATATGATTGCATGTTACAATCGGGTTGGAAGCAGTTATATAAAGCCCCCCAATTTGTCCAAGGGTTTTCCCGCCATTATCATGGATGTCACACTCGGTTATTAATGCATTAGCCGAATATGAAGCATTGTGGTGATCGCATGAAATCCCAACTTTACTGTTGTTCCAAATAGAATCAGCTTCCATAGTCGCGTCCGCATAAAGCAACCATGCACCATAGAGGAAACCCGAAATTTTTGAATTGCTTACTTTCATGTTTTGTGAAGTTCCCGATTCACCATCGCATACTACACCATATCCAGAACCTGCGGTTTTTGAAGTAAAAACACAATTATCTGCAAGAACAGTTGCCGCGTTATGGAACCATGAGATATAACCGGATTGGATAGTATCGCCACGCATCAAAAGGGAGTCGGTAGTCGCAGTAGAAATTCCGGCATAAACGCCATTAGCTGCGGAAATATTACAACTGTCCACCATCACATTCCGTAACAAGCGGGTGACTTCAACGGCGTACGTGGTACTGTCCATTGTACACTGCGAAATATCGCTTAGTCCTGCAATCGAATCGAGTGAAATGGCGATGTTGGCAATTTTGTGAAAAGAGCAGTTGCGAATCGTGACGGGGCGTGTCGCCGTTGTATGTGTTCCGTACACGGCAACACCATTCGAATCATTAATAAATTTTGTGTTGGTAAGGGTAAGTGTATCGGTTTGCAACGTATCGACTATGGGGTGGGCGCAATTCACAAATTCGCAAGAATCAAGTTGGACGATTCCGCCTTGATTGTGGATAGCGATAGGAAGATTCTCGAAGTGGGCATGTTTACCGATGACTTTACCGCCGGGGAGTACTTCGATGGCGGGGGTGGAAAGCGTGGCACCATCAAATAATTGCACATGTGACTTTGCATCCAAAGTGTCAAGACTATCACAAGCGACGAATTTAAGAACATGACCATTAGGTACGACAATTTTGCCAGTTTCAGCAAAATACAAGTTTGTTGTCGGATAAATAAACATAGTATCGACTGTATTTATCGAATCAAGTTGAAAAATATAGTCAGATGTATTACTAAAACGCTTTCCAGCATTTGAAAGGCCACCTCCAAAGCTTAAAAAACAAAATGAGCTATCGGATTCATATTCCTGGGTTGTGTCAGGAGAAACGGTGATAGAATATTCGTAAGTAGACCCAGTTCCATCTGGAATTTGATCATAATAATGATTCCCGAAAATCGGATTTTCTCCAGAAACCAATATCTTATCTGAGTAAATTGGAGAAATAGTACGGCGGTAAATTCTATTAAAGTTTAAACTATCACGTAAAAAGGGTGAAACCCAAGAGATTTGAATATTAAGTTCATCCTGTTCTCCACCATTGTAAATTGAAAATGATTTATGAACAATTGGTGTTTTATAAATTGTATTATCTCTTAATCCATGTTCCCAAAATACTGACCATAATGCTTCTTCATTTTCAGGATGACGTATTTTCCAGGCGACATAAATGTCTTGTAAGTTACTAATACTTTCTTTATTTAATATTTGGAACAGACGCTCTGGTTCCCGAATATGATCACCATGTCCATCTTTTACTCCTAGTGGGCTAGCATCATTATTACGATCAGGCCAAGGCTGATCATCAATGTCATTATAGTTCGAATCTTCGGTATCATTATCATATAAATCCCAAAGGATACCTGCAATTGTTCCTTCCCATAAATCCCCTCTTGAATTTAGGTTTTTTAGATAAACGCTACAATTATTAGGGTTATCACCATGATACTCTTCGCCACTTTCAATATTCACCATGTAATAAGGATTTTCTATCGATGGTCGTTCATCAAAACCAATAAAGGTACTTGATCCTTTCACAACACATGCAAAAAAGTCTGCCCATCCTTCAGCCCATGCATCATTCTGATGTCCATTTTCAAATGCTTCACTCCATGCGTGATCGTTTGAAGAGCTGTTACTGCAAAAGCCAACTTTATAAGCAATTTGATGTCCGACCTCATGAGAAACTTCATCTTTTAATATATCATGATTATATGCTTTTACATAGATATTGCCAGGTGTCCACCCAGTTGTTTGATCTCCGTAAATCAAATTAATTTTTCCTAAAGAAATTTGTGTGCTCAACAGACTGTTAGATAAATAAGGTAAACTATTAAAATGATCTATTGCATTTAGTGCATACTCAACAGCGACATCTGCCCGCTCTGTATCAGAATTTTGTGGAAAAGGAATTGTAATATTTTCTACTATGTTCGTAGTATTCTCATTAGTTTTAGAATAATCAAGGTGAATTGTATCTGAATCGATGTAAAATAAATCACTATTTCCATCTAATCCATCACAGACGATATTCAATCGCTCGTTATCCCAAACCTCATACTCAACCCTAATGAATAATGGTGCATAGTCTGGAGTCGGACAAATTGGGAAATAATAATTACCTACACTATCAGTAATGGCAGAATCTAAACAAAATCCTTCGACACTAACTTGATCTGCAGGAAAACGCGTAGCAAATAACTGTATTTTTCTATTTTTAACTAATAATTCAGAATCATCTGGAAAATGAAATGTTAGTGTACCTGATAAATGCGTTGGAGGGGGTTGACGAGAAGGATATACGTGAACGCTCGTACTCGTATTATTATCACCATTTAATTCGCCGCTTGCCCACCAAGTATATATTCGGACTTGTATAACTCCATCAAAATCTGCAGGGAAATGACTTCCATTACCATACTCATGTTCAACGATATCTCCTCCTTCTAAATCATAATCCCAAAATGCTAGTGCACTTAAATTTGCATAACGGAGCGAATCGGATTGCGGTACTTCCCAAGGTTGTTGGGTTGTACCATTTCCGGAAAAAATAACATAAGATTTTGCAATGAAAATACCATCACCGGTTGCTGCACTTGACCAGCTGAAATTTATGGGCTCGTCTGCAAAAAGTGAATCACCATTATCTGTATAATTTGTAAGATGAATGTTGATTGCGCGTACATCTGACCACGATGATTGAACATTTAGCACTCCCAAAATCAGTGCAGACAATAACAGAAATAATTTTTGAAATATCGACTTCATGATAGGTTCTCCCTGAGTCTGGTTCATTGTAGATAAATTACGGTTGAGAATTTAATAGTGTTTTTCGCTCTTTATTTTGTTGAAGAAGTAGCGAAATACGCTGTACTTTAAGCCCACTCGCATCCCATGATTTTGATTCTACCCCTATACTATTAAGTATGTGTTGGTCAAGGTCATATATTTCAACTAATTGTCGCTGTACGATTTTTGTTAGTTGCTTTAATTGCGCTTCATTGATGCGGTCTCGAAAGTCATTTTTTAAAGCTGATTCCACTTTATCAAGTTTTGGTGGGTAACAAAAGAGTCGGTTTGAAACAATCGAAAGTAGCTTTGAATGGTAAGTATAAATTGATAATTCTTGAGAAGTTTTTCTTGGATTGATATAGACAGGTTTACTGAAGATTGAATCAAGTTCATGAGATTCGCGGATTAATTCACCTAATTGGAGAGAGTCGACTATTAAACCCATCCTAAAAGCAGCTAATACTAATGACACAGACGTAGTAAGCGGAGGTTGATGATGTGAGTATCGATTCTCCCAGTATAGACTGTCACCTATCGCGAACTCACTTATAGCACCTTTGTTGTAAGGATTCATTAAGGAATCCATCGTAAAAATTTCCATCTCCTGTTTATTCTCATATATTATTGAACCCTCATTATTTACAAAAAAATACAGGGATCGATGACGAGGCAGTCGATGTGAAATATCTCCTTTTGTCGCGTACATATCGGCAGATAATTCATAGTTTCCCGGACGTATAATCTGGATTACAAATTCACCACCAATCAATGTGTTTGTGGTATCATAAACTGCCTGATAATGTAATTTTCCAGACAACAAGTTTATTCCATCGGGTAGTGTAACGTTGAGGACAGCATTACTTGGTGAATCCGTTTCGCCTCTAACGAAAGCAAGGACGGGTGAATTAAGTACGGGTCGCTCCAATAACGCCACACCTAAACCGAAACCCAATTCATCACGCGTTAATTGATGTGGTTCATGTTCAGGTTTTGAAAACTTATCTTTATGTAGTATCAGAATGATTGTTGCGGATAATACGAAACAAAGCAGAACTGCAAGCAGATGTGAGTGCTTTAATGTTGATTCGTGTGGTTTCATGGTGAATCCTGAATTGCATTTTCGGAATAATACTTTAAAAACATTCACTTTTTCGCTCACCGTACCGATGTATCAATTCGATTTGATTAAATACACTATCAGTAAGGTAATTACCGTTTACTCAACTAATCAAGTAAATTTTGAATTAACTAATATGACCATTAATGTGTTATTTACAATTTGGTCATATTTACATTTTGTTTCACAAACGCATACCTCTTTTCTCGTAAGAGAAGTTCTAAACTTTTTATGTTGCATTTGGCTAATGCACCACAATAGCAAATTATTGCGAATTTAAAAATATCGCGCAAAACGTACAATAAAATAACGTCGCTGAAATGCACGACTTTTTGCACTCCGACGATGAGTAAAACTTGGATTTATACCATTTTTACCCATTTATCGCACATCAATCTTAACATATTGATATTTAAGTGCATGAGTATCTCGTTTGTTAATTATCGAGAAGTTATAATAAGGTACGCGCGAGGGAAATTCACTCACCCTCCAGACCTTTACCTCCCAACCACCCTCCCTAAAAATAATCCTTAGGTAATGACTACTATCTACCAAATACTACTGATTAAGCACGAGTATCCCACCCTTTCACTTTTCACGCTTTGACCGGTTACTTTCGCACCGGTCACGCTGTCGTTTCGGATCCGTCGCGGACCGTACACTAAAAGTTTCGGGTGGGATATTCGTTACCATAATCAGAATCTTATTGGTGTGCTTCGCACCTGTATCTAATCGGAAACATGTCACCGTTTTTGATGCCCGCACACAAAACGTAACGCGCCGGTTCCCGGCTTTCAAGGGTTTCATATACTTCGTGCGTACCCAGACGGCGGGCTGTCCGCGTCCCTACGGGCTTCCCTCGCGCGAGCCCACCGCTCGGATAACCAACGTACAAAGCCCTTGACAGCCACCCGTGCACGTTAGTGTGCGGTTAGCGGGCATCTTTTTAAACGGTGACTTTCCATCTTTCGGAGTAATTTGTTGAGGTTATATTGATGATTATGAAAAATAAACAGCAAAACAGGAAGACTACTTCCGACGACTACCGGTATGAAATACTTCACACCGAAGAGATGAGTATGCAAGAAATCGAATCGCTTGCAATGTGCGTTGCGACTTGCATACACGAGGAATTACAGAAAGTTGCAATCCGAGCGATGAAAAATATCTTTCCGCAGTTCAACCCATTGAACGACCCGCTCCATTATAAGGGCGAACCGGTCGAAATTGACGAAGCGACAAGTACGCGCTATCCGTACGTGCTCCATTGCACCGGACACTTGCAACAATATCCGGGTATCCGCACGAATATCACTGAAATATCATTTGACGTTACACCAACGGTAAGAAAACCCGTTGATAACGAAGGAGAATCGGAATGAGTTTGCAAATACCGGCAGTGGGTTATGTTCGATGTTCCACCGAACAGCAGGAAGACAGCCCCGAACAGCAGAAGAAAGCTATTCTTGAATTTGCTACGAAAAACGGTTTCGATATTCTCGAATGGTTTACCGATTTTGGGAAGTCTGGAACCAATTTTGACCAACGGCTCGAATTCCAACGACTCCGGCAGATAGTCGAAGGGAAGCCACCCTTCCAAGCGGTAATATGCTACGATGAATCCCGATGGGGAAGACCGATTGACCCCGAAGAGAGTACTTACTGGAGTTTTTACTTTCGGCAACGGGGAGTCGAAGTTGTGCTCGTCAAAACTTCGATTGACCCGAAAAACGAATTTGCACCGATGATGAAATCATTTGAGGTCATCCAAGCCTCGCAGTATTCCAAAAAACTGTCAGAATTGGTGCTACGAGGAGGAATGAACAATAAAGGATATTCCAATGGTGGAAACACTCCCTACGGTTACAAACGGGTTGCAATCAATTTAACCACTGGTTCCCAACGCGACCTCTCCGACAAGCAATGGTCGGTACACAAACAGGAAAAAGTAAAATTACAACTCGGAGACCCCGAAGAAGTCGAAATCGTGAAGCTTATCTTCAAGTTACGCTTGATGGGAAAATCGTATTCACTGATAGCGGAAGCGTTAAATTTGAAGAATGTTCTTTGCCCGAAGGGCGGCAGGTCACGCAACCAAGACCAGAAATGGAGCTCTACGACTATCTCCCGTATTCTTGATAATCCGGTTTATTATGGAGCCAGCGTTTACAATCGGGTTAGCACCAGTAAAATAATTGCCCGACAGAAGGGAATCCCCACAAATCATGGAGCCCGGAAACCGGTTAACCGGAATCCGGTCGAAGAGTGGAGTATCAAAGAGAGCGCACACCCGGAAATCGTGTCCTTTGAAACATGGAAACAAATCAATGATACCAACCAACGGGAATTTGGTGCAAGACAGAATCAACACACCTTGAAAAGCACCTATCTACTCTCCGGTTTGATGAAGTGCTCGGTTTGTGGATACTCCTTTCAAGGATGGTCGGTAACGCGCAACGGTCATAAATACCAGCGTTATCTCTGTGGTGGACATGAAAAGAAACGGGTTTGTGAAGCGTGTTCCTTCAAATCCAGCCCGCTCGAGGAGTTCGCTATCGAAGCGGTAAAGCGAACGCTTCAAGATACCCTGCTCTCCGGTAAAATCTACGAGTACCTGAGAAAACTGATGGACGTTGACCCTCGACAACAGGAAGTTATCAAAGAACGGGTTAAGAAAGCACTCGAAGAGAACGCACGCAAACGCAAGAATCTCGCTGATGCAATTGCGCTCAGTAAAGCAACCGTTACAATAATGGAAAAATTGGAACAGTTGGAAGCCGAAGCGGAAGCCCTGAAAAAGCAATCTATCCTCGACCAGAAAGTCGAAGCGGTAGAGCTTGAGGTAGAGTTTCACGCCTCAGCGGTGAAACGGTTTATCGAAGAATTTGAAGACACAATACGAAACGCAACCGAAGATGTGAGAAAGACCATTTTACGGAAATGTATCTCCGGTATCTTGGTTGACCGGGAAGCGAAAAAGTTTAAATTCGATATACGGAAGGTTCCCGCAGTAACTCCCGAAATCGAAAAAAGGTACATTTCTCGCAAACCATTGTCAGTAACACTTGCAAATGTTATGAGTGCGACTGCGAATGGTGGTGCGTTCGAGCGAGGATATGCGCTTCGCCGTCGCAGTTGCCGAGTTCGGGATGTTGATACGCAATTCGCATCATTATGCCAACGCCTCTTATGAAGATGTCTTGCGGTTGGCACGTAGCGGGTTTGGCAGCGATCCCGAAGGGTATCGCCACGAATTTATTCGGCTCGTCGAAGTCGCACAATCACTGAACACGGGACGGTAATCGTTTTATCGTTAATACTGAAAACATGCATTTAACACTACACGAAGACCACCGAGGTGCTCCGATGAAATACCTGTCTCTTTACCGCATCGTTTTATGCGTGTGTCTTGTGCTAATCTCTTCTCTTTCATTCGCATCCGAAACGGGGACAATTACCGGGAAAGTGATGTTATCCGATATCAACGAACCTGCATCTGATGCGAATGTATTAGTAAGAGAAAAGAACACCGGTGCTATATCAAGTATAAATATTGACACAAGCGGTATTTATTCTTTTCGCTTTCTTTTGCCTGGAACCTATCAACTAATTATTTCGTCTTTACGTTATGATGCTCAAAAATTTGATAATGTAATTGTTGTTCCTGACTCGACAATCACTCTAAACGTCTCTTTAAAACCACAACCGGCTCGAGGGATAAATACCGGAATAATTACTGGACGTGTTTTGCTGGATTACACCAATGAACCTGCAGCTAATGTTTTAGTAATGGCCCGCCAAAGATACTCTCATTCGGGGAATGGGGTGACAACAGATACTTGTGGTCGCTACAAAATTTCCAATCTAATCTCGGGGGTGTATGACCTAATCGTTAGTAATCATGCCAAATTGGTAGCAAGTGTTGATAGTATGATTATTAACGCAGATTCAACAACCAGACAAAATGTCACACTGAAACTATCCAAGTCTGAACTAATCGGTACTGTTACCGGAAATGTACTTTTATCTGATAACGGCAAACCAGCTGTTGCTGCGACGGTACAAGCAACCGAATTGACTACAGGTACAAAAGTGGACACAAAGACTAATTACTGTGGAGATTATACTTTTAAACTTCCACCCGGTAACTATAATCTTCGTTTTTCAACTTTCGATTACGAACCTGTAACCATTAAGTCAGTAATTGTCAGGTATAATTTGGCAGTCAAGCAAGATACTTCGCTGAAACCAATCGGGGTTAAGGGTACAGGTACAATTACCGGAAAAGTGATGTTATCTGAAATTAACGAATCTGCACCCATTGCATCGATACTGGCTTTCGAACTGAATACCGAATTAAAAACAGGAACGAAAACCGATTGGGATGGCCTATATGTTTTACATATTCCACCCGGAATATATAAATTGCGTTTCAGTATGGTCGGCTATACGGCGGTTATAGTTGATAGTGTGGTTGTCAAAGCAGATTCTGTAATCACTAAAAATGTTACGCTGGAACAATCTCATATTTACTATGATGGGCCTCCCCCACTAACACTTCGGATTTTACTACAGTAAGCGGTTGTGGACTGTTTTCTTATACACCCGAATCAAATCGACTCTATCAAAAAAGGCGCACTCACGTGCGCCTTTTCGTTACAATTTCCAACCGGCTTAAAAATCGCTGTACATCACGTAGCGGTAATCTTCTATCTTCGCCTTCTTCTTCAGATTGGCAAGATAATCGTTGTACAACTGCTGTTGCCGCTTCTGCAATGTCTGGTTCATCTGTTGTGTCAACTGGCCGTTAAATTGCGTTGAATCGGCTGGAGAGCGTTCGGTAACGGTGAACAGATACACACCCGAGCGACCGCGTGCCGGCCCGGACAATGCACCGATTGGCGCCGTCTTCGCCCCTTCCAGTAAGTCAATTTCACGGCCAACATTCGGAAGGTAATCCGACGCATGAATTGTTGTCGATGTGTCAACCTTCAACCCTTGGTTCGCGGCAATTTGTTCCAGTGAACTGCCCATGTGCTTCGCGTTTTGCGCGCGTTCCCACGCTTGCTTCGCTTTTTTATCACGCACCAACTGGTCGATTAACGTTCGCTTCACATCTGCAATCGGTCGCGGTCCCGCCGGCTTGATTTCCGTTACACCGACAACTACCCATGTGTCGCGAATGTAATACGGGAACGATACGGCATGAATCTTATTGTCGAATGCAAATCCGGCGACGACAATCGAGCGTCCCAACTTCGGTACCGAACCACCTTCTTGACGGAAGAAACCGCTGGTGTCGACATTCACGCTGTATTGCTTTGCGATATTGAGAATGTCGGTACGTTTCGCTTGTGCGGCAGTAGCAAACTCTTTCGCCCGGTCGCGAACATTGTCTTTGGTCTCAACCGAAGCTGCAAACTTAAATAAAATGTGCGACGCTTCCACTTCTTCCTGTTGAGCCGGCTCGTCGGGTTTCCTCTTCTTCCCCTTCTTTCCGGGTTTGGCGTCTTTGTGTCCGGTTACTTTGATGATGTGCCAGCCGAATTGCGTCCTCACCGGTGGTGCGATTTCGCCGACCGGAGTATTGAATGCAACTTCTTCAAACGGTTTCACCATGCGCCCGCGCGCGAATGAACCCAATGAACCGCCATTGGCGGCGCTGTTGTCTTCGGAATATGTGCGCGCGAGTTCGGAGAAATCTTCCCCTTTTTTCGCACGGGCGTAAATTTCATCCGCCTGTTCTTTCGCGTGCTCGCTGTCGCTTACGGTCGGCGCTTCACGGAACCGGACAAACCACACTTTGCGTTCTTCGGGATTTTGAAATTCTTTTATCCGCGCATTGTATTCGGCTTCCAGTTCCGACTTCGAAATCAAATTCGAGTCTGCGGGCGACACATCCACGGGGTAACGGACATATTTGACTTTGAATGAAGTGTTTTTATCGGTGAATTCGTTCCACATTTCGCGGGGCGATACCAGTGCCGAAGCGGTAACCTGATCGATAAGCCGCGACTGGCGCAACCGTGCTTCGGTATCTTGCTCGAGCATAATCACTTCATTGACTGCCTGCGGATTTTTCAGGAAGTCCATGTACTTCGCTTGATCGAAATTACCATTCGTCTTGAAGTACTCCGCTTGCTGTACGAATTGGGGCGGATTGTTTTCGAGTTCGTAGGCGACTTCGCGGGTACCAATTTTGATTCCAAGCCGGTCAAGCTCATCGTTCAACAAAATTTGATTGACGGATTGATCCCAGACTTCACTGCGGATTTGACGGACTTTGTTTTCGTCCACTTCCGCATTCTTGTCCTTGCTCTTGTCGCGTTCCTGTTGGACGCGCTGCTCAACCTGCTTGTCGAACTGATCCTGAAAGATTTTCTGACCGTTGATTGAAGCCAAAACACCGCTGCGGTAACGGCCGGTCTTATCGAAACCACCCTTACCCCAAGCGAAAATAATTGTTGCCAGGAACGCGAAGATGATAATCCATAGGATTTTCTTCGTGTTCTCGCGCATCGTTTGCATCATAGCGAAACGCCCTTTATCGAAACAAAATATGTATGTTAAACGCCGCAAAGCGGCAAAAATCTCCGGCAACCCTCTCTGATAGCCGGATTCCAGTATCTAAATGCAACCTGTAAAAGTAGAGTATTTTCCCGCTAAGAGCAAGTATATGGGTTTTGTAACGTAGAATGGGGGTTGCAGGATAACTAATACCGTCCAAAGCAATTATTCTACTAACAATTATCTTTTGCCGAACTTATTGCACAATTCTTCGCCAAAACGTGTGAAACAGGATTTTAAACGCGGTAAATGCAATACAAACAATCAACGCCGTACGTTTTTCATAGGCCTGTTGAAGGTAAAAATACAAAATGAGTACACCGACAAGCATTCCAGATGCAACAATCGGTATCGCTTTCATTTCCGGAAACAATATTGAGAGTATGAAGGCGGGGAGATGGGTTGCCAGTGTCCACATTACAATCATGGTCCAATCCCGCTCGCGGTGCCGGGTCATGATTGCAATGATGCCGATGAGGACCAGCGAAGAAATGAGGAACCGGAGTGCCATTCCGCTCATATTATCCATCCGAAGAGTATCATCACGCCCGTATAAGACCCGACGATTTTAAGCGCGGTGTTATTGCCGTAGTCGCGTTGCAGGAAATAATACAACATTCCCAATTGCGCAATACCGGCAATTAGCATCAACCACCACGGAATCTTCTCCATCCCGCCACTGACGACAAGGAATAATGAGGCAAACATGATTAGTATAAATGGGATATAAGAGAGGAGTAGCCAAATACCAACTTGTTTCCATTCGACGTTTTGGTCGTGTGTGAAGTATTGAATCGCAAGTAAAAGGACAACAACGCCAACAATTAGACCGGTCATTATAAACTCCACTGGTAGTTGTGCTTAACCAAGGTAAGTACCCACGGAAAGATTGTGCTAACAATTTTCTTGCGTGTTTAACCTCTTCTTTTCCAACGCTCGCAGTCAGTACCCGTATAATTTTTCGTGAACTTGTTTTGATTTAACGGAAAGAATACCTCCGAGCGGTATTTCTTGTCTGTTTCCGGTTGCTTCGATATATTCCGTTCCTTATTATCAAAAGATAGGTTAGACGCGGCTGTCTATCCAACGAAATTGTTAAAAGTGATTTGCTTTACAGCCGGTGAATACACCTGCTACACGAAAAAATGGGAGTGACAGAACCGATGCCCCCTAAGGCAAAAGTACCCGAACCGAAAACCGCCACGAAAGCGGCAAACAATTATTCTCCGGCAATTATTAAACCGCCGGTGAAAACACTGGATACCGGTAAAGACCTTGTGCTGACGGTCGGCGATGGTGCGTTGCTGCATGTTGCCGGCGGTGGTGCCAGACCATCTACCGAGTTGGTGTTACCGGCGAAATACCGACTGAAGCACGAACAACGCCTTGAGCTGCTCTACCTGATGAAGCTGACGCGCGGTACTGAAAACCGTGTCATTAAGCTCTACCGGCAGGGTAAAATTGTCGGCGGTGTCTATACCGGTGCCGGTCAGGAAGCGACTGCTTGCGGCAGTTCGTACTCGCTCAATCCCGAAGATTATCTGGTGCCGATGCACCGTGATATGGGCGCGCACATCACCCGCGGACAGTTACTGCGCAACATCTTTTCGCAATATCTCGGACGGGTTACCGCGCCGACACGCGGCAAAGAAGGCAACATGCACATGGGCGATTTCAAGAAGCAAATCACCTGCATGATTAGCCACCTCGGTGCGAATCTTCCCGTTGCGTGCGGTATCGGATACGCCTATGTAATGCGCAACGAGCCAAAGGTCGTGTTGACTTATATAGGCGACGGTGGCGCGTCTATTGGCGATTTCCACGAATCGCTCAATTTCGCCGCAGTTGTGAAATCACCAATGGTACTCTGTATCGAGAATAATCAATTTGCGTACTCGACACCGATCAAACACCAATACCACTGTGAACACTTAGCCGACCGTGCGGTGGCGTATGGTATCCCCGGTTATGTGTGCGATGGGAACGACGTGGAAGCCGTATATGCCGTCACCAAATCGTTGGTCGAACGTGCCCGCGAAGGAAACGGCCCGGCATTATTTGAAAGTATTTCGATGCGGATGCACGGACACTCCGCACACGATGATGCATTCTACGTACCGAAAGAAATGTTTGAAGAGTGGGCAAAGAAAGATCCGATTTTGCGGTTCCAAAAACGGATGCAGGAAGAGGGCGTTCTCAGCGAAGCCGAATTGAGTAAGATTGATCAGCGCGTCGAATCGGAAATCGATCAAGCAGTAGATTGGGCGCTGGAACAACCGGTACCGGAAGGGTATGAAGCCGCACTCGGCGTATATGCCGATGAAGAACCACAACTGTGGGCGGCATACCGCGAAGTACCGAAATTGTTTTAAAATTTAACTGGGGGTAATAAAAGAACCCCATGATGTTACCACCGGAGGAAAACAGTGGCAGACAAGGGACGTGGTGAAGTCGTAACCTACATCGACGCAATCACCATCGGTTTACGCGAAGAAATGGAACGCGATCCGCGGGTGTGGTGTCTCGGTGAAGACATTGGCGTGTATGGCGGCGCATTCAAAGTAACGAAGGGCTTTGTCGATAAATTCGGCGACAAACGGGTACTCGATACACCACTTGCCGAATCGGCAATTATCGGTGTCGCAATCGGTTCCGCGTTGAATGGTATGATTCCCGTAGCGGAAATGCAATTTGCCGACTTCATCACCAGCGGTTTCAATCAAGTCGTCAACCAAGCGGCGAAAATGCACTACCGGTATGGCGCACCCGTACCGATGGTGATTCGTTGTCCATCCGGCGGTGGTGTCCACGGCGGGCCGTTCCACTCGGGCAATCCCGAAATGTGGTTTGTGAAAACCCCGGGTCTGAAAGTTGTCGCACCTTCCACCCCTTACGATGCGTATGGTTTAATCAAAGCGGCGATTCGCGACCCGAATCCAGTCGTTTATTTTGAACACAAGTTCCTCTATCGCCGTATCAAAGAGCGACTTCCCGATGAAGAGTATGTCGTTGAAATTGGTAAAGCGGATGTTAAACGCGAGGGAAGCGACATCACCATCGTAACGTATGGCTCGATGGTACATAACTCGCTGGAAGCGGCTGAAATCCTGTCAAAAGAAGGGGTCGAAGTCGAAATCGTCGATCTCCGCACTCTCCTTCCCATCGACCGTGAAACCGTATTGAAGTCTGTCAGAAAGACGGGCAAACTTTGCTGTATCCACGAAGACACATTGACGGCGGGAATGGGTGGCGAAATCGCGGCGATAGTAGCTGAATATGCATTTGATGCGCTCGATGCGCCGATTAAGCGGGTCGCGGCAATCGATACACCAGTTCCGTATGCACCATCGTTGGAAGAGTATTTTTCACCGGATACCAACAAAATATTGGTTGCCTTGCGTGAATTAGCAGCGTTCTAACCACACAATTTTTTTTGGAGCCACAATGGCACATTATTCAATCAGTGAATTGACTACAATGCATGAAATTGTCGAGATGGCGATGAAGCGCGAACAGGACAGCGTCAATTTCTACACCACTGCCGCCGAGCGGGCGCAGACACACATGGAAAAGAAGATGTTCCTTGAATTGGTGGAAGAAGAGAAGGGACATCGCGACGCACTTGCTCACCAGTTGGATGAAATTCTCGCGCAACTCGAAGTGGATCGCGCAATCACCGGCGAAGACCCGATGCGGGATTAGAGGTCGGTTCCAGTGATGAAACACGACACAATTCTTTTCATATAGCTTTACCATAGGGAAATCAAATGGCAAAAGTCGATATGGTGATGCCGCAATTAGGCGAATCAATCGCTGAAGGCACCATTGTCAATTGGAAAGTGAAAGTCGGCGATAAAGTCGAGCGCGACGTGACGATTCTTGAAGTCGCGACCGATAAGGCGACGCTCGAGGTTCCATCGCCCGCGACTGGAATCCTCGCTGAGATTCTTGTTCAAAAAGATATCACTGTACCCATCAAGACGATTATCGCACGCATTGAAACCGATGCGTCGGTTGGCATAACTGCGACAAAACCGGCACCAGCTCCCGCGGCAAGTAAACCCGCAACCGCACCAAAAGACCATGTCGAGCGACCAGTAGATTTTCCTGAACCGGTACACACCGAACAAATCGATGCGCAAAGCAGTTCACCACACGATGGTTCCGACCGTGGTGGAATCGCAATAAAAGAATTTAAAAGGAGTGGCGGCCAGCCAACTCCTGCCGTGAAACATGAACCAATGACAGCCGCGTCTGTTATCGCGCAAGCTCCGGTCATTGCGGGAAAACGGTTTTATTCCCCCGTCGTGATGAAAATGGCATCCGAGAATAGTATTTCGATGGATGAATTGTCGCGCATACCCGGCACCGGCCTCGAAGGGCGTGTCTCGAAAAAAGATATGGAAGGGTACCTTGCGACCCGCGGTGCTATGGCAACCGGCAGTATCGGCTTGCAACCCGGTGCGGCTCCGGCACTAATTCCGTCTTCGTCCAAGACCCCGCCACCACCACCACCGATGGCTCCAGTAGCACATCCGGCAGGCGACTTGAGTGGATACATTCTCGTTCCGAACTATCCCAATTATCAAGCGACGTGGAAAGATGGCGACAATGTTGAAATTCAGCCGATGGAGTATATCCGTCGCAAAATCGCCGAACACATGGTCTATTCGAAACACACATCGCCGCACGTGTACAGCAATATTGAAATCGATTTAAGCCGGATTATGAAGTGGCGCGAAGCGAACAAGGAGCGCATCAAAGAGCGGGAAGGGGTAAACCTTACACCGACCGTGTTTGTGGCATTTGCGGCGATTCAAGGATTGAAGGAATATCCGTGGGTGAATGCCTCGGTGCGCGGTACCGACGTCATCGTTAGAAAAGACTATCATATTGGAATTGCAACGGCTACGGAAAAAGATTTAGTTGTGCCGGTCGTGAAACATGCCGACCAACTTTCGTTGGTGGGTATCGCAAAACAAATTTCCGCGCTTGCCGCGAAAGCACGCAACAAAACAATTACGCCGGATGAGCTTCAGGGCGGAACGTTCACCATCACGAATGCCGGGGTGTTCGGAAATATCTGGGGCGCACCGATAATCAACCAACCGCAAGTCGCGATCCTTAGTACCGGCGCAGTCGTTAAGCGCGCGTGGGTAGTAACCGATGCGAACGGCGAAGAGTCGATTGCGATTCGGAGCATCATGCAACTCACATTGTCGTATGATCACCGGGTCGTGGATGGAATGCTTGCCGGAAAGTTCTTGAGCTATGTGAAGAAGGTGTTGGAAGCAGTACAGCCGGAAAGCTTGGTGGGGTAACAGAAAACGGGGAACAGGGAACGGGGAACAGGTAAAGATAAAAAAAGAAACTGTTTAGGGACAGGATGAATCCTATCCTACGGAAAAAAAAGATACAAGAAAAAGAAGCGGTCGAAAGACCGCTTTTTTTGTGTGAAACAGTTTGTGAAATGTACAAAATTTTTGTCGCAATAAGGGGTGTATGTATGTACAATGAGTCTAACAATGTGTCTAACGAGAGGGGACGGGAAAGAAGGGGAATAGGGAATGATGGATAGAAAAGGATAAAAGATACAAGAAGGTTGCCACGTCTTTACGAGCCCACAAGGTTGGGCTCTTCAGTCCTCGCAATGACAAATTAAAAAAGAAACTTTTTAGGGACAGGATAAATCCTATCCTACTAATAAAAGATAATACTCAAGAAAACAATAGGCGGCTTTTCAGCCGCCTATTGTTTTAATCACAAACAAGACAGAAAATTACTTCATGAACACAAGTTTCTTCGTTACCGTCGTCTTGCCGGAAGTCAGCCGATAGAAATACGTTCCCGAATTGAGCAGGTTCGCATTCCAATTGACTGAATGAAATCCAACATTGAACGTTCCGGTAACAACATTCCCGACAAATTCACCATTCGTATTGAAGACATCGATGCGAATTTCCGATTTAACCGGAACAGCGAATTGAATCGTTGTCGAACTATTGAATGGATTCGGATAATTTCCCACCAACGCAAATTCCGTCGGGATGTCCGTCGCAATGATTGACGGTGTCGCGTGAACGACCATCGGATGCAGTTCCTCGACCCCCTGTATATCGACATCGGAGATGCGATAGTAGTAGGTCATTCCATTTTGCACCCGTGTATCGGTGAACATATAGTTGTGCGCAGTAACCGTCGTACCGTGACCCGCCACCTGCGCAACGACATCACCGCGCATTGCCGCATTCGTCGAGCGATACAACACATAATGGTCGTTATTCGTTTCGGTTTCAGTACGCCACCGCAGTGTAACACGACGATTACCCGCCACCGCAGTAAACGACGTCATTTCGACCGGAAGAACCTGATTGCTGTGCAATCCCCATACCGAGAATTGCGACACACCCGAAATCGTCGCGGTATAAACGCCATCGCCATCAGGCCCGGTAACGACACATGGATACGTCATCCACGGATTGGTGCCGTGTTTCGATTTCGCTTCGGTGATTTGATTGACCGGGTCGGTAATACCCGCCGGTAAATCCGCCGCGACAAAGTATAGCAAGATGGTCGCCATGAAATTGCTACCACCGGTTTCACTGATTTCCCACACGCGATTCAACGAAGAAGCGCCCGGCAACGCAAGAGTCATTTGCGTTCTATCGACGCCCCAATTATTGATTGCATTGTCGGGAGTGTCACGCCGCACGGTGACACTGGTCGGATTGGTTCCTTCCACTGCCGGTGGGAACGCGATATTGACAGCGGGATGCGTACCGCCGGGCAACGCCGGGTCGGGCGGCAACGTTGGTACCCAACTGTTGCTGTTACCGGGACCGGAGTTGTTAGATTGTGGTTGCGTGTAATCAATTTCAAAATTTCCTTCATCGGCACCGATGTCGGGAGTAGTCACGCTTCGGGTCTGGCCGTCGATATCGGTCGTTATCCAAGTAACAACGGTCGCGGCATTATTCGCCGGTGAACCGGAATTGGTCTGGATATGCAAATCCGTCGCGGCGGTATCTTCATTCACAAATAACGGGTTGCCCGCAATGGAATGCGGATCGAGGATACGACCCGGGTCATTCGGTTCACCGACGTGGTTAAGAGGTGCCACTTGCCATTCCGCCAACGTGTATTCGATACTGACGGGGTCGCGGTCATCACACGGCCAAGTGATTCCGAGACATGGATTCGTACTGGACAGGTAATAGAGATTGTAATCATACCGCACGATACCCATTCCCAACAAATACGCCCAATCCTGCATGGCGGTATGGTTATTCCCGCCGGCGGGGTTAGGAGTGATGTTGGCGATAATATTGTTGTGGATGTCATTGGTTCCCGGCATCAGATACATCACCGTGGAAGCGCAATGAGTGCGGTAACTCGCCAGATTAAGCAAGATGGTGTTGTGGTCGATAATGTGGTATTTCGTTATCATAAGGAAATCGTCGTAATCGGTTGAACTGATGCCGATTACAGCGAGCGTATTTGCACTACCGGTACCGTTGTTCCGGCTCTGGAGGTTCCACATAAAATTATCATAGATGTGGTACACCGTTAAGTAACCGCCCAACTCTTCAAACGAGATTCCTTTCGTTACACCGATGGTAGTGTTGGATGAGCGGGAAGAAATATTATAAATGCGGTTCCGGTAAAAATCGCACACACCCATATTCGACTGAGAACCCATCCCGATATCGCCGAACCGCACGCCAAAGGCGGGTTGCGCGGTAAGATTGGTAACATTGCATACGTCGATGTCGTGGACGATAAGATTGTTTTGACCATGGATGTACAAACCGGTTGCACGGATATCATCCGCACCGCCCGACCCGATTACGAAACGGTTCGCATCAGCAACGTCGGTCGAAGTACTACCGACTTCGTTGTAATTCGACATTGTTATATAATCGCCATCGAGTCGCACACCGATTTGGCAATTACTGATTTTCAGGTTGAGTAATTTATTGTAATTGTCTCCTTCCGGCGCATTAAAAGTCGAGAGGAGTGCAATACCGACGCAATTCGCGGTCGTGCGTTGCAACGTTATGTGCAGGTTCTGGATAGTGTTGTGGCTTGCGCCGTAGTTGTCGGTGTGAGAGTTGAGCAGGTAACCATACTTATTCAGATTGGTACCGGTTCCGATATCCTGTACATCGATTCCATCGAACGTAATCCAGTCGGCACCGTGGAGAGTCACCAGCGCACAGTTCGTCGCAGTGGTTCCGGCGGCGGCGATTGTCACCGTTCCGCTCTCTTTCACGAATATGATGGGATTGCCGGATGACGCACCAGTCACCGGATTGATGGTTATGCGCTCATTGTATGTGCCGGAACGGACACTGAACGTAACGCCACCCGTACCGACACCATTCGTTTGTAAATCGGCGACGGCGGCGGTGAAAGTTGCATAATCGGGCGTAGTGCCACCGATGGTTTTCGTACCGGTAAGCGGCGTCGCGATTGCGAGTAATGGGAGACATAACATGAAAACGAGGATGGAAAAAATACAATAACGAACATTCATACAAGCTCCTTGGTATAGTTGCAGGGATAAACGTCTTTGAAGAATCAGTGGTGAAAAGACGCTTGCAGTTCCGTCAAAAAAGTAAGAAGCGACCTAATCGGTTGCAAAGCATAAAAATGGTAAGATGAAAAAATTTGTGACAAATAAACGCTTTGCAGGGCTTATTCGGTTTGAATTTGCGGTTTTTTCTTGTGCGAAAATCGGGCTAACAAACGGCATTTACGAATGATTCAAAATTGAATCGAGTGAATGCTTGAAATTCGTTCGCATTAAGGGAGAGAGTGGATGGTGGATGGTGGATAGAAAAGGATAAAAGATACAAGAAGGTTGCCACGTCATTACTCTTCGGAAACCTTCGGTGTTCCTACGTTTCATTCCTCGCAATGACAAATAAAAGGGGGGTGTCTCTTTTATCTTTTCCCGTTACCTGTTCCCCGTTCCCCGCGTTTACGTCCACACACCCGCATTTATAAAAATGACGCCATTCGCAAACACGACCATCCGGTAGTAGCGGTAATCACGGTGAGTGAATTTGATCGTGTACGACGTGAGACCATAGGATGAATCAATTTGAATCGCGCGCTTAACAGCGAACCAATCTATCCGCTCATTGAATTTCTGCTCACCCGTCGAATCGGCAGTGGCGAAGGTACTCAACCACAACGGCTCCTGAATGAAGAGATGGTGTAGTTGGCAAAATTCGACGAAGTCGGAAGGCGACGCAATCCACGTATTGTAGGTGAACCGCGCAATCGCACTACCGGGGCCGGTCTTGAATGAACCCGCCGTCAGGAATCCGAATTCCGGACGGAGTGAATCGCGCGGCACTTCGACAAACGATGCGGGCGGGATGCGGAGGAGGTCGTGCGGTGTAATGGTTTTGTAGTAATACTCGGCGCCGCGTTTACGGAGATTGGAGCGAATGCCTTTTTGGATGAGTGAAGTGATAAGGACACCGGCGACGATGAGCTCGAGCGTAAGGATGATGGCAGGGATGGGGCGCATGGGTGTGCGATTATTTTCCGCATGAAGCATTAACAAAAACAATGCCATTTGAAAAAACGACAAGATGGTAATAACGACATTGTATGTGATGAAAATTGAGTGAGTATGTCGTGTATCCTGCCACTTTCTTTACAACTGTGGCGTCTCGCACTTTGTTCCAATTCGTAGGTGGATACGGTGGTAATTGTGTCGGATGGACATCGGAATAATCCTTCCACCACATATCGTCTTGAATGGGATGATGGGTTTGACAAAATAGAATGAAGTCGTCCAATGAAGCGATTGTGTCATTATACATGAGTTTGTGCAAGCCGGTATTCGGAGCAGTGATTTCTTTTACCGACACCAAGTCGTTATCGAGTAATTCGTTTCCGTACCATTGGTCGCGCGGAACAGTGCGATACTCGCGCTTGGGGATATTCAACATTTGTTTCGCAGTGGTCTTAGGGCCAAGATGTAAATCCCAATACCGTTCCCGAAAATCTTGCACCGTGTCGCGAGTGTCCGTTTGTGCAATCGCAATGGTAGTTGCGAAAGCAAGAAGAAGAAAAAGAAGGGCGAGGGTGATGGGTTTCATGCTGTTCCTCGGTGGTTATTCATAAGATCGCATTGCGATTGTTAGTACACAAACGACACGTACGACGATGAGCTCGAGCGTGAGGATGATGGCGGGGATGGGGCGCATGGGTGTTTGTTAATAAACTATTGAGTCATTTTATGGTGTCTAATCCATCCATATTCATATATGACCAAAATGAGCCTACATGAGAAAACCCACCCCATTGTTTTACGTTTAATCTTTCATGACCAGCTCTCACTTCTCTACGCATCTGTTCAACATCACTTATTCCAGTGATAGAAGTTAGTTTTAAAAAATGCTTATGTTGTGTCGCACGAACAAAAAATGGAAATTCTCTATTGTAAGAATGGTAATATAGAGTTTGAGGATACCACCCTACGGTTGGATTTAAAAAAGCCATTAATAGAATTAATAGTTCGGCTTCAATTATGCTAGTAAATGGCAAATCTACTCTATCAGCCTGCCTTTTTATTAGCTCTGCAGCTGGACTATTTAACCTTTTACCTGGGGGGGCTAATTCTGATTGAAGAGCGTCCGAATACCCGTAAAAACAGTGAAACGTCTCAAACCTATCGAATCCATGTCTTTCCGTTGAGGGAAGAAGATAGTGGGTTGTGAATACCTCGTGTAGTGTTTGAAATGAATTTGTCTTCAATAGCGCGGCGATGATGTAAAGAAACGTTTCATACACAAATAGAGTATGTGCTTCAAACCATGATTCTTGCCAAGAATTGATCTCTGGCGGTCGAGATTTCAATTCTCTCAGTTTTTCGAGAAAATCTAAAAGTGCATTACAAAAGACTTCAGTCGGGGATATTTCACTTTCTAATAACACCCAATCAACAATTAGATTTCGAATCGGTTTTAGTTTACCGCAATCTTCGAGGATTTTTTTTCCGAGAGAGTCAACAGGTGGTTCCCTTACACGAAGTCCATCAGCAAAATTAAAGCATGCGGTTAAAAATTCTTCACGGTAAAACGAAAGCCCTTTTTTGTCTTGGAGCAGTGCTTGGCGAAAAGCATTAAATTTGTTTATTGCAGGATTTGATGGAGTAGCGGTATTGCTTGTAATATATGAAGGCGGTTTTCCAAGTTTTGGTTTCTCGTGTTCCGGTTTTCCATATATTAATCTGATTAGTCTTTCCCAATTATCGTTTACTGCCTCAGGTGAAGAAAAATTTAACCATATCCTAGATTGTAAGAATGTTGGTAAGAAAGGATTGTCGTCATCAGAAAATTCACACGCAATAGGTATAAATTTAGATTGTCCGACATTATCATAAATTTCTTTGGATATAATCTGTGATTCTGTGCCAACACCAGCTATCCTTGCATCTGCTTTCTCTGCATAACTTTTATCACAAAACATTAGTACGTGTGTGACGGTCGGATCTTTAACCATTCTCTCCATAAAATCATACTTGTCGTTTCCTTCTTTTAAATCAAAGATGTCAATAACTACGTCAATCCCGTCTGCGATAAGCTGTTCTGCCCATTGCCGAATAAGTGATTGATGACCGGGGGAACTCCAGCTATAAGAAATAAACACTTTAGGCACCATTTAATATCCTTCTTTTGTTGTTTCCATTATCCAATCAAGAGAAAACAAAGCATGTTAAGCGCTTCAAAAACGCAGGGTTTGTTCTCGATTGGAGGTCGTTCACAAGAACAATTCCTACATACCCATCACGGAGGGTGCAGACCCAGCTTTTTTTAGGAGCAGCCTACTTTGCGTTTTTCTTCTTTGGTGCTAACTTTTTCACCATTTTCTTTTTTAGCGCAGATTTCTTCACCACTTTCTTTGGTGCAACTTTCTTCACCGATTTCTGCTTCGGTGTGGTTTTTTTTGTTGTTTTCTTTTTTTGTGTCGACTTTTTTACCGAATCTATTGGTGGATTGGGAGCGTAAGATGGAGTGCGCAACTTTATCGCACCCGCAGCTGCTTTTTTGGGAGCTGCTTTTTTTACGGCCTTCTTTGGAGCTGCTTTTTTTACAGCCTTCTTAGGTGCATACTTTTTCGCTACCGCCATTTATTTCACTCCTACGGGTTTAGATTGAAATTCTACTGTAATTAAATCACTATTGTTAACTAATAAGATTCCATCAATACCAGTGATTTCTTCAAACTTTTTTTCGTTGATTAATTTCTTTTGTGGACGCACAACATAAACACTCATTGCTTCATCAGAGATATACTTTGGAGCACCATAAATCTCATATTCTTTGTATTTAAAGGTGGCGTACTTCCCTTCATTTTCTACAAAAGCAGCCCTCCACGCTGTTTGATATTGCGTTTCGTGTGTAAAAAATTGAAGTAATTTAAAAATTAAATCGTATTTTCTGATTATTATATGCAAAACAGCCAAAACCGAAGACACATAAAGAAAACAAAGTGCAATATTCAAGTCTACTACGATCATTTTTTCCAGTAAGAAACTAAAATTGAGTCCCTTTATTGCCGAAACAATTTTAAATTCTATTAAAGTTATTATCAATGAGTTGGCTACAAATCGAGTATCTGATTCGCTTTTAAATGAAGGTGAAAGGTGTGCACATATCGCTTTTGTTAAAAAGCCCGGTATAAGGAAGATTAATACTTTTATCGCTTCTTGTGTAAACATACTAACCTCATTTTACTTTAATCGTTTTTATATAAATTCTTCACCACTTTCGATGCTACCCAACATATTCCACCGAGTACCAATCCCGATACGACACCAACCAACGGCCCGGTGATGAGCATCATCGTGCGTAGCGATACCGGCAGTTGCGCCGATGCCATCATCGTTTGCTCGCCGCCGTGATGCGCGATGTAGGCGTCGAATAAAATGACTTGCGACCCGGTTATCCAGACACAATTGAACAGCGACGTCATAAAGCCGTGGAGGAAATATTTTTGCGACACGTTCCGCGCGATGATGATGGCGCAGATAATGAAAATCACGCACCAGAATACCGGCTCGATGTTCGATGGAATCCAATAGACCGTCGCAACCGACATCGCCAGACCGAAGAGAGATAGGAGAAAAATTAGTTTCCAGTTCATAAGATGGGCCTTGGGCATTAGGCTATGGGTTTATTGGTCATGGGTCGTGGGTCATAGAAAAGATTGGGTAGCATCGGCGTCCACGCCGGTAACTAATAACAATTGTTAGTTTACGAATGGTGATAATTAAAGTCAAGAAGAAATGATGGATTTAGGATTTTGGATTAAGGATTCAGAAGGATAATAACAATACTATTTTTGTTATGATGGGTGACGGGAAAAGATTCAAGATAAAGAAAAAGATACAATAAAAGGGTCGCCACTGATAACTAATGGTCTACACTCCTCGTGAAAAAAGAACAAGGTTCAAAAGAGTGCACGCCTGGAGACGCGCACTACTAAAGAACAAGCCGGGACGCTTACCCGGTTATCGGCTGTCGGTTGCCAGTTACCGGTCGCCGGTTGCCGGTTAAAAGATAAAAAAAGTGGATGGTGGATGGTTGCCGGCTGTCGGATGCCAGTAAACAGAAACGCCGATTGATTTATCTTTTTACCAGTGACCGGTAACTAGAAACCGGTAACCGTCTTTGCCCAATACCGGCGTGGACGCCAGCGCTACCCAAAAGGCGGGAAAAAGGGAACAGGGGCGGGGAAAAAAAGAAAAAGGATACAAAAAAAAGAACAGGCGAGACACCTATACCACCCAATAAGGCAGGGAACGGGTTACCGGCGTGGACGCCGATGCTACCCAATATATACAGGTCTGGAGACCTGTACCACCCACAACCCATGACCTATGACCCATGACCTATGACCTATGACCCACCACCTATGACCCACTGCCGGTGGCGCTGCCACTGTTCATAGATCACTCGGAAGTTTGCGTGTTCCCCGTCACGATTCTTTTGAGATTGAGTTGATATTCGTATTATTGGGTTGGAGGAGTTGGATGCAAGAACACACCTTTCTCACGGTTCTGCACTGGGATAGCCAAGGGCGGGGCGGTACGGTATCGTACACGTCCTATCCTCGCGACCACCTGCTTGGCGGCATCGGAAAGGTAATTGCCATCCCCGCTTCGTCGGCGGCGTCGTTCCGCGGCGACCGCACGAAATACAATCCGGAAGAACTCCTCGTCGCCTCCCTCTCTTCCTGCCACATGCTTTCCTATCTCCACCTCTGCGCCGATAACGGTGTGATCGTCACCGCATACAAGGACTCGGCAAGCGGCACGATGATGGTCGATGATTCGGGTGCGGGACAATTTATCGAAGTTACTCTCCGTCCCGTCGTGATTGTTCGTAGCGCCGATATGGTTCCAAAAGCGGAAAAATTGCATGACCGTGCACATGAACTCTGTTTCATTGCGAATTCGTGTAATTTCCCAGTTAAACACGAGCCGAAAATTCTTGTGATGGGGTCGTAGTGTGGGGACAGGGGTCAGGGGACAGGAAAAGATACAAGATAAAAGAAAACGCTCAAGGGACAGAATAAATTCTGTCCTACGTAAAGATAAAAAAAGGCGGACATTGTCCGCCTTTTTTTCTATAACCCATCCCCCGTTGCCCGTTACCTGTTCCCCGTATTTATGCTACTTCTTTTTTTACCGGGACCCAAATTTCGATGATGGTGTTGGGGTTATCGACCCCGCAGAAGCGGCGGTCGTAGTGCTCGAAATTGTAATTGTCGGATGGTTTGTACACCGATTTCGGGAACCACTCGCGGTAAATATAATCATAGGTTTTCGGTAGTCCATCGGGGAAGAATGCCCCTTTGTGCAGGAATACGGCATAGTCTGCGGCAGGCAAGGCGCGGGTTACCATCCCTTCCGGAATATCGGAAGCATTTGAGACCTCTGCTCCGACAAATGTGGTAAAGTCTTCGTGTTCGTTTCCCGATCCCTCTTTTTTGCCGCCCATGATGCACAGTCCATAAGCAACATCTAAATCTTCGCGATGTAGTATATCGTCCTGTCTTTCGCCAAAAACCTCCCACAAACCGGGAAATGATTTTTCGGGATGTGGCGTACGTTCTTCGATACCGACTACTTCAAACGACTCGCGTCGTACAAACCGGGGTTCCTGTGGAAGTGTCATTTTGCTCTCGCTGGTTAGGTGATTGCTAACGGGCTACAGGTGTGGTGCAAAGTTATAGGAATGTCGGAAATTGAATGAGAGTGCGCAAGAATTTTTCGGGACAATTGTAAATTTCTTCAGGATCGTCCGGATTCGACCGTTCTGTCAGATGACAGGGCTTTATGATTTTTTATTTCGTTTGTAAAAACGCAAATAAAGTGTACTATATTGGTGGGTTTTCGCCTTCAAGGAATGAATGGGTATCGCAACCGACATATACGAACCGAAGATTATCACGCTTCAACAACATGCGGACGATTGCCGCCGGTTAGGGATTCCCGTCTATTTTTCCGGGCACGGCTGGTTCTGGAAACAAGGTGAGCGCGGCTCCTGCGTCCGCTTTCCCACTCCGATTACAACAACCCCGGAGCCATCCGAACTTAACAAAATGCATCTTCGACATTTGATACCACTATTGAGCTACGTTCGCGAACCGGACGCGGAACATCCAGCAAACGCGTATGTTTACAAGCTTGACGCCCCTTATGTTTTTTCGAAATTGAAAAGCAAAGAGCGTCGCAATGCGAATAAAGCGCTAAATGCGTTCCGGTACGAATTCATCGACTGGGATACGCTGAACCGGCATGGTTACGAGGCATATCGCGATACCCGCATCAAGGCGCAACTACACGATTTTTCCCCCGAACATTTTAAGGAGCGGATGGCGAAGTTGCGCAACTGGAGCGGCACCAATATTCTCGCATGCTGGTCGGGTGACCGGTTGGCGGCGTTCCTCGCATTCATGATGTTCGACGACCGGTGCGAGGGGTTGTTGTGGTGTACGAATGCGGAATTTATCGACAACAATCCGAACAACGGGCTTTACCACACGGCAAACGAATTTATTCTGAACCGCTGCGGGATGAAATCGTTTTGTATCGGCATCAGTTCGCTACAACAAACGGCAACATTCGGCCAGCACCGCTTCCGGGTCAGCGTTGGGTTTACGCCGCTTGAGGTGTATCGCGAATTTCATTTACACCCCCTACTGCGACCGCTATTCGGTTTACCGACACTGTCCCTGCTTGAGTCAATTCAAGCGAAATTTCCCCAACAACGTCAACTCAGAAAAATTGTCGGCGCATTTTCGCTGATGCATGGCCGCAAATCGAAAGAAATTGTTCCCGCCTCACCGGAATCGTTACTCAAACCGGAAGAAGTCGCATTAAGCGAAGAGTAGCGACTACCCACGGTTTCAGTGTGTCCGTATTGTCCCACCGCGAAGCTCCTTCGTGAATTTGCTTATATTAGACACAATGAGAACTCCGATTGAACAATACGATCCACGAACAACGACACTTTCCTCCTATGCGGAAGATCTAAAGCGTATCGGTATGCACGCCATTTCTTCTACCGGCAAGCAATGGTGCTGGATACAAAATGAAATGGCGGCGGTTGTTCGTTATCCTACTTTTCTTACTGATTCGCCTTCCGAAAAAGAAATCAAACAGGTGTTGTGGGGCAATCGAATTGGATTGTTAAGTTATATCCGTGAACCCGACGAAAAACATCCGGCAAATTCTTTTCTGTACGTCGCCACCGAATATGATTCGGAGAAGTTGGGACGAAAAGAGCGGGCAAGTATCCGGCGCGCAATGGCGATGACAACCTTCGATTTTATCGACTGGGATACGTTGCTCGAAAAAGGGTTTGAGGCCTACCATGATACACGGGAGCGGGCGGGGCTGAGCGATTGCGACGAGGCGGGCTTTCATTCGGCGCTCAATCCGTTGCGCGAATCGGGCGGGATGAATATCATCGGATGCTGGGTGGAAGAAGAACTGGCGGGATTTTATATTTTCCAGTTATGCGATGATTTCGCGGAAGCAGTTTTGACTTGTTCGGCGAGTCAATTCTACCAAACGAATCTAAATAACGGGCTGTATCACCATTTGCTCGACTTTTGTTTGAACAGGGTGCGGGTAAAAATCGTTTCCATCGGTTTGAGTTCAATCCAACTCGAAGCGAAATCCGGGCTCCATCAATTTAAGCAATCGGTTGGGTTTGAGGTTCGTGAAGTTCATCGGGTGTTTGTGTTTCATCCCGCGTTGCAACCTGTTTTCAACCGATTTACCTTTCCAGTTTGGAACGGTATCGGCAAGATATTTCCCCGTTCGAGGTATATTCGCAAATTAGTGGGTACGCTTCACTCAATGGGCATTGGCGAGCATGTAGAGGCGAACGAACCGGAATCAAACAAGGAATAAGATGTCCACGCACGACGAAGCTCCGACTCGCTGCATCATTTGTAACTACACGGGACCGACAACGTCCGCGGGATTTCTCCAGCTCTATGCGCAACATGAAAAGCCGCCCGTACCGGTAGCGTGGTGGGAATGCCCCAACTGCGGAAGTTGGTTCGGTTCACCGCATCCAACCATCGAAGAAATCCGTTGCAACTGGGCACAGACATTTTACAACGATCCCAAAATCGAAGCGAAGTATGCCGAGTTTAAAATTGAATCCCAAAATCGAATTTTGGATGCAATAGAGGCGGTTCGACCGGAAAAAGGAACGGTGCTCGATTATGGCTCGAATTTCGGTCACTTCTTAGAAATGGCGCGTGACCGGGGTTGGACTGCGATTGGTTCCGATGCGTTCGACGAGGGGGTGAAGGCATCGCGTGAAAAAGGATTTGAAACCCACCTTGCCTGGTCGTTGGAGGATTTAACGATACCCGATGGTTCACTCGATGCGCTTGTATCCAACGACGTGTTTTATTATGTGTGGGAGCCGTATAAACATTTGGAGAAAGTATTTGCATTACTAAAGCCGGGAGGGGTATTTGTAATGCGCACTTCGAATAAACTTACTGTAGAGCGGACACTCCGGCGGGTTATACCAACCGGTGAAAAGCGCAATACACTTTTTTCACGGTTATTACAAGCCCAATTTCATTCGATACAAGCTAACACCATTACAAAAGTGATGACACAAATCGGGTTTAATGTAAAATCGGCGGCAGGGGCGATGACCGCACCGAATGAAGAATATTCGAAGAAAACAGTTGTGTTGTATAAGACCGCCGACTTCCTGTATTGGCTAACGGGGGGCGGGGTAAATCTATCACCGGGAATTATGATTGTAGCGGTAAAGCGATAAAAAACGGCAGACAAATCATGTCTGCCGTTTTTTTATCAGAGTTTACTCTTCGGCAATTTCATAGCGGGTATGTATTTCGCACGCCTTCCGCATCATCGCCATCACCGAACAATATTTCTCTTCGCTCAATCTGATTGCTTGTTCTACTGCCGTGGGATCAAGTGCCGTTCCGGTGAAGCGGTACACCACTTCGATTTTCGTAAATACCTTCGGGTGTTCAGTGGCGCGTTCACCGATTGCCTCAATGGTAAAACCCTTCACCGCCTGACGTTTCTTCTGCAGAATGGATATCACATCCATCGCACTGCATCCTGCGGTCGCGTGAAGCAAGAGTTCCATCGGCGAAACGCCATTGGTGGGAATCGCATTATCGGCACTCGATGCGAGTACGAGACCCTGCCCTTTTTCCGAATTCGAGACAAATTGTAAACCATCTATCCATTTGGTTAATGTTTTCATAAAATCCTTTCACTGTTTGCTGTTCGTTAAGGGAAAATACCACCGAAAAGACAAAATCGGGAATCGGTGTTTTTCTCGTGTTATCACGAAGAATCACTTGCTTTTTGCCTATAGAATTTGCATTATAAATACATCCGACTATCTACGCGAACTCTATGCCTATTCGCGCGTCGTCCCAATGTGATTATATGATTCGATTGGAGGGCCGATGTTCCGTTTTCGATATTTCCTTTCCCCATTTACAATATTGCTCGTTCTGCTGTTGCTGGCGGGAACCGCATTCATTGCTAAACAATCCCCATACTCCACCCATTTGGCAATCGCGTCACCACCACCAACGATGAGCGGCGGTAGCACCAATTCAATCGACCGTCAGCGCCCCGGACGAAACGAGCAGTTGTATTCGAGCGATTATGAATGGCTAACTGATCAGGAAACTACCCGCTTTGGTGAATCGATTTGGTTTTTTGGTGGTGATTCATTTTTCCATCCGATACGAACAAATCACAACATTGCCATTCATCCCGGCGCATATTTTGGTTCGCGGGTCGTTGTCGGAGGAAATCTACTCGGTTGGGCGGGACCGGTAAGTCCAAATATTATTATTCATGCCGCAGTTACACCATTTCCGACGCAAGCGACCAGTTTGCGCAATTATGCGGGCGACCGCGGCCGATGGTTGGTTACTAGCGACCAAACTTATACTTATGGGATTTGGTTTCATGGAATTACTGGTGAGATTTGGCAGTGGCATACGGGAACAAGGTCGCCATATCTCGATGGTAACTCTAACCATTTTCCCTTTTCTTGGGCATTCGACTCTCCTTTCGCTATTTTCTGTGATGGTGACCTTTGGATTTGCGGTAGTGTACATGGAATAGTTGGTGTTGGCGCGGCGGGTAATATTCGAATTATGGACAATATTGTTTATTCGCAAGGCGAGCCACCTTATTATCGCGTCACTTCCGATATGACCGATAGATTGACATTAGTGAGTGAGGCGGCAATGCCGACCGACACCGAAGCGCAACCGACGGGAATATTAATTGCAAACACATGGGCGAATGGACGTGACAACAGCGTGCGGGGTAGCAATATCGCAATTAACGCACACCTTATCGCATTGAATTCTTCCTTTACGTTCGAACAACAAAACGATGTGTGGGATCCTTATATCGCACCCGATACATTATCGCGAGATGAACGCGGATACATTTATCTCACCGGTTCGGTTATGCAAAGACAACGGGGATATGTCCATCGCGCTAATCATGGTGGGTCCGGTTATCTAAAAAGTTACGAATACGATCCACGATTTAGCAGTACACCGGCACCGTTTGCCATACCGGTCGCACCGGAACACTATACGCTGCAAGGACATCCATAACAACCTACACACATCGTTATTCTATATGTTGTAGTACACTTTAGCGATAGTTACCTTACGGTACTTTCCGAACGATTATTTTGTTGTTTTATGATGTGAAAGTGTTATCCAACCAAATTTACCCCGGGGTCGCCCATGATACGTTTGTTCTATGTTTCTATCCTCATTGTTGCTTTCTCGGCGCTCGCATTTGGTCATGCCGCCGGTATGGGTGCGAGTAATTACACCAATTCACCACCCGATAACCACACGTGTATCGCATGCCATAGCGGCCATACCCTCAACGATGAAATAGGAGTCCTTAGCATCGGTGGTTTACCATCGAATGGTTATGTACCCGGACAATCCTATAACATTATAGTAACGCTGAGCCGGGGGAGTATGTACCGGTGGGGATTACAACAGACGACACAACTTGTCAGCAGTTCGACCACCGGCGGCGGCCACTTAACCAGCTCAAATAATTATGTATCGGCGACATCAGGGGGAACCGGGCCGGATTATGCGAACCAAACCACCGCAGGAACCTTTGCAGGGACACAAAACGGGCCGGTAACATGGAACGTCACGTGGCAAGCACCGACGGCGGGATCAGGCACGGTGTTGTTTTACACGGTAGGGCTTGCGTGTAACAACAACAGCAGTACCAGTGGCGACTATTGCTATGCACGGCGGGATAGCGTTCGCGAAGTACTCAACCAGCTGCCGCCTAATCAATTTTCGTTGCTGACTCCATTGAATGGCGGATTCGTTGCTTCGGGGCCGGTTTGGTTTACGTGGGCGGCAAACGGCGATCCGAATCCGGGCGATTTAGTTACCTACAAATTATTCTGGTCGCTCGATTCTACTTTCTTTAATTTCGACAGCAGTACCAATGTGTTCGCGGGAAGTATCCATCTCGATACGTTTGCCTTGGGGCACAGTTATTTTTGGAAAGTGCGCGCGACCGACAATCACGGTAACGCCCGCTGGAGCATGCAGTCGTGGGCATTCGACTTCAACGTGCAACGTCCGCCGGAGCCATTCGCACTCATTTCACCGGCTAATGATACCGGTGTCACCGCACTACCGGTTGTTTTCCGGTGGCAAAACACTGTCGATTTGAATCCGGGCGATACTGTTACCTACACACTACTTAAATCGTCGCTGTGGGATGGTGTCCTGCGCGATACTCTGTACCGGGGGTCGGATACTACCTTCACATGGAATGGTGCGGTTCTGGATACATTCTACCACTGGTCGGTAACAGCGAGCGACCAACACGGAAACATTATGTGGGCGGATTCTATATTCACGTTTGTTTACTTTACGCCAACCAATCCGACCGGTACAATATCCTTGTTGACTCCTGCCAACAACAGCTCGGTGACAACATCGATGAACCTCTTTTCGTGGACAGGAATCACCGACCCGGATCCGGGCGACACACCGTCCTATACAATTTGGTTGAAACAAGGAAACGATTCGAGTTGGTTTTTTGCGCGCACCGACCACATGTTGGTTGTGACACTCGCTGATATGGATTCTTTTCGGTGGAATGTTCCAGTAACTTGGTGGGTGGTGGGACATACACAGTATCCACCTACAAACACATTTTCGCAACAACGGTTTTCGTTGATGCCGGTCAATGCGGTCGAGAACAATGACGTACAACCATCATCTTTACAACTAGGGATGGCTTATCCGAATCCATTCAATTCAACGACACACCTTCTCTTGACAATTCCGCATTCTGCGCCGGTGAGTGGCACGTTGTATAACATCGCAGGACAAGCAGTGTCGCATTTCGATTGGGGAGTGATGGGCGAGGGGACACACAATCTGTCTATTCAGGGGAACGGCTTGACATCGGGGAGATACCTCTTGCAGTGTAGAGTAGGGAGTAGAGCTCTTTCCCAGTCATTTATTCTGTTGAAGTAGATAACGAATAAAAGAAACAAAAACGCGGTAGAAATACCGCGTTTTGTGTTTAACGGCGACATGCTTTTAATAATATGCGCAATTGTTTTGTGTGTTGTGTCTTAGACTTGAATCAAAAAGCATTGACAAAACCACAGTCAGTTGCGTATCATCATCAACACATCTTCGCAAGACCTTTTCTACGCACCACCTATGCCGCTATGAATAAATTAAGTTAAATTAGAATCGCTTTGAACGGGGGAATCTATGTTACGCACCACAACTATATTTTTGCTTCTCATTAGTTGCATACCTTTCGCATTCGCACACAATAACGGTAATGGAAGAAACAATTACACAGGTTCGGCAGCGAGCCGGATTACCTGTACCGATTGCCACAACAGTTTTGCACTGAACAGCGGTACCGGGCAATTACACGTTAACAACCTTCCTACCGGCGGCTACACACCGGGGCAAACCTATAACCTTACTATCACAGTACAGTACACCGGACAGCGGGTTTGGGGTTTTCAGCAGACTGCTGTTCTCGCAAGTAACCACAATGCGAAAGCGGGTCACTTGACGGCAGTGAATGCCAACGCGAATGTATCAACCGGTTCAGGTACACAACTCGATTTCGCAAATCATACTTTAGCGGGAAATTTCGGCGGGACATCGAGCGGCCCGGTAACGTGGTACATCAACTGGCAAGCGCCGGTCGCGGGTTCGGGCAACGTATTGTTTTTCACTGCGGGAAATGCGGGAAACAATAACGGAAACGAAAGCGGCGATTACATTTACAACAGAGTCGATACTGTGCGTGAATTGGTTGCGCCACAAGCGCCGAATACTTTTTCGTTGTTGACTCCAACGAACAACTCCGGTGTATTTTCACAACCGGTTACATTCACGTGGCAAACGAGTGGAAGTCCCAATTCACCCGATACGATTTCCTATAAACTTTTCTGGTCGACTGATTCGTTATTCGGCACGATGGATAGTACCGGGGTAATAACCGGTGGTACAACTCAAATAAGTAACTTTACGGAAGGCAACCGGTATTTCTGGCGCGTTCGTGCAACAAGCAGTCATGGTAGGCTTAGCCGAATTTCGACGCAAAACTTCGCATTTGATTACAATGTCCACCGCGCACCGAATCAGTTCTTATTGCTTGCTCCGGCGAATAACGGTCTGGTGGCTTCGTTACCGATGTTATGCCAATGGCAACGCGCGATACTTGCGAATCCGAACGACGTTGTTACATACGTTTTATTCCGGTCGTTCGCGGCAGCAGGTATGCAAGATTCTGTTGTTATCGGGAGCGATACAACATTTACGTGGAACAATGCGATAGCCGATTCGAATTATATCTGGACGGTACGGGCCGACGATGGACATGGCAATTACCGAACAGCTACCCAACAATTTCAATTTCAGTATGTACCGCCAAGCGGACAAATCAATTTGTTGACTCCGGCGGACAGTTCTTCGGTTACTGATCCGCAGGTATTATTCTCGTGGAGTGGTTTTACTCGCCCCGGTGGTGCTACACCAACTTATACGGTATGGTTTAAACAGGGAACCGATTCGACGGGATTGAATTATGGCTCGGTAACCAGCACCGAAATTACGCTCACCTCGATTATGAATTTCCGGTGGAATGAACCGCTGACGTGGTGGGTGGTTGGTACGACAGTTTCACCGCCGACTACGGTATTTTCCACGGAGCGATTTACGATTCTTCCCACCAGTTCAGTAAGCAATCGGGAATTGTCGCCGAAAACACTTTCACTGGCGCCGGCGTATCCGAATCCATTTAATGCGACTACGCATCTCTTGTTGTCGCTCCCGCATTCCGCGCCGGTTACCGCCACGTTGTACAATATGGCAGGACAAGCGGTTGGCAACTATCGCTGGGGAATCTTGAGCGCGGGAACGCATTCGTTGTCGTTTAATGGAAGTCAACTTGCATCGGGGATGTATCTGTTGCGATGTCAGGTGGGAAATGAAATGATGATGCGGTCATTTACGTTGTTGAAGTAAATCCATTAAAAATAGACGGAACAAGAGTGTTCCGTTTACCGGTAAAGAATAGTGCGGGCGGAGACGCCCGCACTACCCATTTTAGATTATTCCCCGAAAGTAAGTTGGTAGGCGATGTAGTACTGGTACGAATCGTTGTCGCGGAAATTTCGTCCGGCGGAAAACAACAGATGGTGGATATCGCTCAGGTTAAATTGACCTCCTATATTCCAATCGAGTTGCTCCTCGCCATCCTGAGATGAAGCAGATGAATAAAACAGTTCACCACCCAGTGTTACTTTACGTCCGAAATCACGCTGCACTTCCCAACCGGCATTCCAGAAATTTTTGTTTCCGGTGCCGGGGTTGAGATGGAATCCACCACCACCGTAACTCGTCCAAGTTCCCCAACTTTTCTGTGCCCAAACCGGAAGAAAAAATTGGAGATGTCCGGTTCCCAAATCACGTTTTTCATCACCGGTGGGAATTGAAACCGATGGGTAAACGCTCACCATTGGTAACTGTTCTGTTTCCGGCATGAACCGGTACTTGAAACCGAAACCGGAGTCACCGTAACCGCGCGTTGTCGGGGTACCCGGCACCCGTTGAAACTGATAAGGTAGAACGACATTCACCTGCATATCCGGCGCAATGCCATAGTTAATATCGGCATGCGGAAGAGTCCCGCCGGTTTCATCGGCATCATGCGAAACCATCGATGCGAGATAAATTTCCCAGCAATGATATTCAACCGGTTCGGGATCGTCGGTAAGAAACGGTGGGCCGGATATGGCGGCGCGACTTAGAAAAAATATCGCAAGTGTTGCAAACAACCAAAGTGAACGGAATTGTTTCATCGGTAAAAAATCCTGATTGACGAAAGGGAAGTGGATTGACATAAGGAAAGTTATACGAGAGCATCATATTGTAAAAGGAACGGGCGCGATAAATCGCGCCCGTATTTATTCACGCGGCAAGATTGCCGCATTTACCGTGTTTATTTTCCTTGTAGCATCTTGAGTGACAATTCAGGATTGTGCGCACCGTTTGAACCATCGCTCACGACGGCTTGAATTGCTTTACGCAGTGTAATCGCGGTTGCCCCACCCTTTTGCACTTCAAGCTGGGCGTCGCGGAGTGCAGCTTTGGTTCGTTCCTGCCATGTCTTCAATAAATCGACATCTTTTTGTTCGTGGCATTCGGCACACTTCGCGGAAGTCGGGCGGGCGATATCCTTTCCGACACCATGACACGAAGTACACTCGACACCGGCTTTGGACATCGCCGAAGGCACTGGCTTGCCATTTGCCAGCGTCCCCTCGTACATCGCACGCTGATAGCGGTGACAGGTCTTACAGGTCTCGTCGCCGGTCGCTTCCTGATGGTGGCAGGAGATACAGCCAAGGACTTCCGGTTTGGTCTGGCCGTGCGGTTCAATGGTATGGCATTTATCGCACGAGAATCCTTTTGCAAGATGTATTCCGTGCGGGAAAGTACGTCCATTCACGACGACATTTTTCGTTTCGATACCGTTATGGCACATCGTGCAGTTTGGCCCACCCGCAACACCACTCGGCGATGCGGTATGCGGCTTCGTCGCAAACGGCGGCAGGTTTGGTGATACTGATTTTGCCTGCTGGTAAGCGGTGGCGAGTAAATCTTCGGCATAATCCAAATTGTGCTGGCCGCCGCCATCGAGTACCAAACGTACATTTTGTTCCGCCGCCGAAATAGCAAATTCATTCGGTTCGGTGTGCGCTTGTTTTTTCGCCTGCTTGACAATTTCATTCAATTGTTTCGCGCGGGCAAAAATCGAAGTACGCCACAATGGGCCTAATTTTTCATAATTGGGTAGATGGCACGGCGTACAAGTCACACGCTTGCGCGATTCGGCGGATTCTTCAAAATGGGCTTTGTTATAAGTGAGGGTATGGCAGGATGCGCACTGGAGACCGGCGCTCCACATGACGGACGGACGGTCGGGAAGCCCAACACCACCGGTGCCGCGGAAAATCAATTCGGAGGCATCGTGCAAATCGGTGTGGCAACTGCGGCATTCACCGACTTGGGCTTCGGCGCGTGCTTTTGAACGGTGTTGAATCGGTGTATGGCATAACATGCAATCGACTTTGCGTTCGGTGACATGTTTCGCGTGAATAAAATCGGTTTCGTTGTACCGGTTCAAGTGGTCTTGCGCCGCGTGACAACTGCTGCAACGTTCGTGCGGTACTTCACCGTCGCCTGATTTCATGTCGCCGTGGCATTGCTGGCACATGACGTTGAGTTTGACAATGTTCGTGTGGTCGAATTTCGGTGCGGGTTTTCCTTCATGCGGTACCGGCGCTTCGTGGCATTTTGTGCAATTGACTTTCCACGCTTCTTTGAACAGTGCGGGAGTCGATGTAACGGTTTGGACGTTCTCGGTGAGTTTAATCGGCTCTTTAAAGTCGCGTCCTTTGAAGTGACAAAGGAAACAGGTTGTTTCGGTCACGGTGATATGCGAACCCTGCACTATCTGGCTGTGGCACGACGTACAACGAAGTTGCTTGTTGCGGACTTCTTTACTCAGGTGCTTAGTATGATCGAAACGAATGCCTTCTTTGTATGTGACAACGCCGGGGGTCAATTTTCCCGTGTGGCAATGAGTACAGTTCGCATCGTCAATTTCCGCCCACGGCTTCGAGCGTTTGTACATCCCGGTAGCGTAATCGACAAGCATCGATGCGGCAATGAATTTACCATGAATCGTTCCAGTGAGTCCGGGAGGAATGTGGCAGGTGATACAGGTGACGTTTTTGTGGGTGGATGCTTCCCAGCTTTTGAAGTACGGTTCCATGATGTGGCAGGAGCGGCAGAAACTCGGCTGCGACGTCCCCTCGACGAACACTACGGCGAACACAACAAGCAGTAACATCGCGGCGAGAATCAGCATTCCGATGCGTTGCAAACCGAGTGCGGTAATACGTGTCCACGCAAAACGAGTCAGCCGAAGCGGAAGCATCGATACTTCCACAAGTGCGGACCAAAATTGCTTCCAAAGATTCAAAACATCCTCCGTGAAGAGTATCACGAACCGAACGTTGAGGCTACATCAATGATGCGGATCGTGAAAAGAGTATTGTATTGGGAAAGTTGGTACTGACGGAAAGTAGATTGAAAACGCGCTGGTCCCCCCATTGCGTAAGCAGGTTACATAATAATAGATAGTTCCGGTTTACGCAAACCGTATGCAAAGAATGTAACGAAATTTCACGACAATCACCACTAAATCGGTGGGTGATTGTGGTTTATTTTGAAACCGTATAACTACAACTCTACACAACGAATTTATTTGACGATAACCATATTCCTTGTCGCGGTAAACGAACCACTTTCGAGACGATAAAAATAAATACCGCTGCCGAGCGCGGTGGCATTGAAGCGAATTGCATGAGCTCCCGCTCCGAGATTGCCAACAACTAAGCGCGTCACCAACTGACCAAGCGTATTGTAGATGGTGAGTTTGGTGAAACCGCGATTTTTTAGTGAAAACCGAATCACGGTCGATGGGTTGAATGGGTTTGGATAATTTTGATACAGCGCATATTCATTCGGGATAATCTTTCCCCGCTCAGATGTCGCCATTCGAGTAAATACGCCTTCATCGGCACCAATATCGGGATGAAGCGAATCACGCAATAGCAAATCGAAATCGTACCTTACACCGGCGAATGGGGTACCATTCGCCTCCACCGGAGAAGCAATGTTTGGATCGATATGGAGATTTGGCGGGTTAACAAAGACGGGTGCCACACTATAGGAATGAGTATCCCATCGATAACCGGAGATTTGTTGAAATTGGGAGAGCGTATTGAGGCGGACGCCGCCATATAACACGGCATAGCGATTGTCGCTCGTGTCTTCAGTAACGGTGGTAATGATATTGTAATCGGAAAACGCATTCGGTTCATCGAATGAAAAGCTCAAGCAAACATTGGTATTGGTCGAATCGCCACCGGTACGCAGGTTGATAAGGATATTGTCCTTGACAATATGAAAATTGGGTATGGTGGGATTCGTTATCAACTTTAACGCCACCGAATTGTAGTTTCCGGTTGCATGACCACCAAGATGAATTGTGTTGAATAATACGTTGCAATAATTCCCCAAGTACATCCCGGTCGGTGAAAAAGTGCCATTCAAACTTAAATCAATCATGTTGTTTGTTATCGTGGTGGCACTATCGCTATCAAGCGGTTGATAAATGCCATACACTGACGAAGAATTTAGCGGCGAACGACTTCCCAAACCATATATCCAATTTGCGTCAATTGTCGTATTCAACGCATTAGCGACATAGATTCCACAAAGCTCAACCGGAGACAGCGAATCGCACCAGATGGTATCGCGTTTTATCGTAGTGTTTGCCGATCCGGAAATGTTTATTCCATATTGCAGAAAATTCGACACCTTCGTGTTGGCTAAATAACAATTGTTTACTGCTGGTTCGCCGTTAATTTTTATTCCGGTGTATCCACCGACAATATTACAGTTATAAACAGTATCCCCATTTCCCCGTAAAGTAATTGGTGCAAATCGGCTATCGGATGGCATTGACATATTGATATTCCTGATACCGCAATAATCACTTCCACCTTTGAAAACAAACCCTTCCGAACAATTTGAGTCGGGGTAAATCGTGATGTACCGACCCACCGAATTGTCGAGTGACGACCGGCCATCGAAGGAGACATACCCGGCACTATCGAGTTTATAAGCGAAGCGCGCCGTCGGTGTCGTGGTTTTATAAATTCGCACCGGAATAGTCGAGTTGGATCGAAAGACAACACGTGAATACGGCCCCGTATGTGCTGTCGAAGTTATCGAATCCGGACCGTCGTCATAGTTCCCCGGCCCCACAATGAAGGCGGCACTACCGGAATCGATGCCGAATCGGTTGATGTCGTGGATTGCTCCTGAGATGGACGGGTAGTTGGTGCCGTTGAAGCCGATACTGTATCGACCGCGAAGCGGTGACAACGAATCAGTTTGAAATTGCATGACCGGTGAGAGTGTATCATGATGCTCTCCCAGTGAATCATAAAATGTATTTACAATGCGCCAATAGTATGTTCTACCGCGAAGAAGGTTGTAGCCGGTTCGCCAACTTGGGTTTTCAAAAAAAGATGTGCTGCCCACCACCGCTTGATCACTCATTGTTTCTACCAGCGAACGGGTTTGTGAGAGATAAATACCGTGAACATAGTAAGACGTTGGGTCGGGAAAAAATATAGGCGACCAAGAAAGCGCAACGTCTTCACGAACGATGGCGGAATCGGGTGGCAAGAAGTGGCCCGGTAATACGCGCGTAGAATACACTACAACGCTGTTTGAGTCGGGGTAATAATCGTAAGATTCAAATGGAGGAGGAGAGTTTCCCACCGGACGTGGAAGTAAGTTTAGGTATTCGTTACCGTGATAATTCTGTATCCCTGCGACAATCGCGTTACTTTGAGCATATAGTAACGAGCCGTGAAACGACCGGTACAAAACGCGAATTTGACCATTTTGATATAGTATTATCGAAGCAGAAATTCGATTTTGGGGGGCATTGTATTCCGCTAAGCTGTCATACGAAATCAATAAACGAGGTGGATCGGTTTTACGTTCGTAGCGAATAACCGTTCCCCCCAAACCAGCGTGCATGTCACGACCCCAAAAATAAATCGCGGCAGGTTCATTGGCCATCGGCAAATAATTCGGTGAGAAAGAAAAGTTTATTGACCCGGAACCGAAAGTCAAATACCCGTTCGTGCAGATAAACACTTGGGTATAACTCGAATCATAGAACGGGAAAGAGAATCCGATATCAACGGCGGCATAACCGTCGTCAGGACCATTGAAGAAAGTGGGGATGATCGCGTTTGTGGTATGAGTATCCCACGTGAAATTTTGTGCGCCACCGTTTTCGTAAGCCGCAAAATAATAACCAAAGGGATCGGGTCCGCCAATGCGAAATTGTCCCGTCGCAACATTAGTTAAGAAAAGTAATATGAAAACAACCGCAAATGCTGAATACAAAAATGTAATTCGCATGGCATTGTCCTCGTAATTTTAGTTGTTCACTTTCGGATAATCCTCTCAACTGCCGCCGTTACCCGCTCCGGCGCAAGATTCTGCATACAACCGCCATATTGGCAGGACTGGGCATAATAACACTTACACGGTGGATCCGGTTCGATAAATTCACCGCGGCCATACAATTCAAATTCGTGCCGATTAAATATATTGTTGAACAAAACCAACGGACGTTGGCGTCCAATCGCAAGATGCATTGCCATTGTTACCGCAGTGACTACGACATCCATTTCGGATAGAAGTGAATCGAATTTGTTGAGGGGCATCGTTCCATAATACACCGCGTTTGTTTCCGCATGTAATTTTTTGTTGCGCTCATCCTCATCGGGCCCACCGAGAAGAATGGGCGAATAGCCCTTCGCTTGCAATAGTTTAATAAGTGAGACCCAATGTTCTTCCGGCCAAAGCCGGGTGCTCCAACGCCCGCCACAACCGGTGTTGAGACCAATGCGTTTTCCCAACGGAGGCAAATCAAATCCATGCGCAACCGGAGACGGCATGATGTATTCTTCACCGGAAAACTCGTATCCGCAAATAGCGAACGCTTCGGCTTGATAAGAGAGTGTATTTGCTTTGCTCAAGTCGTCGAAGAGTCCGGTGAGCCATTTGTGTTGCGCCGCTTGTTTACTGAATTGCTCGATACCGAACGGATGAACGACTCCATTGTGAATTACGTAACCGTACTTTTTATGCGCATCGAGTTTAGTCGCGACGGCTGCCGCTTCGGGGTCTTTGTCAAGACAGAATAAGCGATCAAAATGGATTTGCTCGAGCTGTACCATCGAGCGGGTATCGAGTTTATAAATATGATCAACCCACGGTGAACCGGGGACGGCATCGGGAAAATCGGTAAGCCAATGAATCCGGTGATGGGGAAAATCTTTTTTCAGGCGGCGCAACAGCGGTGTCGTGCGCATGACATCACCCATCGCGCCAAGTTTGATGATGAGGATATCACCAACAGTCGGTTCATAATATTTGCAACCATCGCAGTGGACGCCATGCTCTTTGTGCGGTTTGCACGGGAGATGGCCGCGATACCAGCGGCAGTCGGTGTGAACCGGCTCCTGTAGATTGGATAGAAAATTCATTTGCCCCTTTTACCCGCTACCAAGTTGTTTTTGAAAGATAAGTACGCCATAGTTGCCATGCCATAGCGCCGGTAAAAGGAGCGATGGCAATTTAATCCAATATCTCTACGACAATAACCGTTTCGTATTTTCCTTCATTGGTCGTTACAGTAATCGTCGTATCGAAAGACGCCATGGAGGTGGCGCGGCTACCAGCTTCTGCTCCGGAACAAACCCACTTCTTTTGAAACATGTCCACCATAGCGGCATAGGGGTAAGTGGGATCGCATTTATTCGCGGCAGCCATTGCGTTGTAAAAGACTCCGCGAATGTCATTCGCCATTTGATCGACTTGGGTTGTCCAATTGTGGTTAATAATCCACTGTTCTATTGTAGAACGGTTGGCCGCCATTTTGTTCTCCTGTGGTTGTGGTTTAAGTACCCCAATATCGTCAAATTAGAGAAAAGAATAATAATTTGTGTGTTAAATTTCTATTATTGATTCGTGATAACGGGCACGAAAGCCCTGTGATCCCGCGAAGCTTTTAGATGCAAACCTTTCCGACCGCTAACGACACAGTTACCGACGAGAAGTCGACTACATCTCAGCCGATATTCAGAGAATTACTGCACATACATTTTATTGAAAGTTATTACGGTAGATCGATTATTTATTTCTGTTAGATATCGTTTTAGCCAAGTCTACTTCGCTCTGTTTGGGCTTAGGAAATCGCCAGACATCCTAAGTAGAGAGAGATATAAGGCACCACCAAACTCAAGAACCCGTTCTGCTACGATAAATCTTTACCCACGAGCAACTTGCACAACCGGATTCGGTTGTTACGTATATCATTTCTATCATAAGCCGGAGCCGTTGCATGACTGTCGTAGTATTGTTTGCATTTTTAATTCCATTATCGTCCTCACTTGGTGCGCCAGATTCTGTCTCGGCTGCACAACTTATCGTGCAAATTGAAAATCTGCGCAATGACAGCGGAAACGTTGAAGTTTTTCTTTTCCGGGAAAACAACGCGAAGTCATTTCCTAAAAAAACTGACAATGCGTCTCGCCATTTGACCGTTCAACCTACCCACGGGAAAGCGGAAGCGGTATTCGACCGGCTCGAACCGGGGGTGTATGCAGTATCGGTAAACCACGATGAAAACAGCAACGGTAAACTCGACACAAATTGGCTTGGAATGCCGAAAGAGGGGGTGGGGAGCTCAAATAATCCGAAAATACATTTTGGGCCGCCATCATTCGAACAAGCACAAATGAAGGTTAAGCGCGGCACGACTACGACTACAATCAAGATGGTTTATTTGTAATGAAACCGCGAATCCCCTTCCCGTTACCTGTTGCCCGTTCCCCAATTTCTTCTTATACTATGTGCGCTTTAGGAGAGTTGCCGGAGTGGTCGATCGGGGCGGTCTCGAAAACCGTTGAGGGCTACGCCCTCCGGGGGTTCGAATCCCTCACTCTCCGCGGTACGTCCGACATTCGTGTCGGGCGTTTTTTTATAGACTGGAAAGTTCTAACTTGAACACTGGGCAGGAAATCTCGAAAACCGTTGAGGGCTATGCCCTCCGGGGAGCGAATCCCTCACCTTCCGCGGTGTGCCATCTTATGTCGAATAGGATGAAATTTTACATTTTTCGAAGTGAAATTTCTTTACGAGAGGAGATTCAGCGTGCCTAAAAGTTCAGCTAAAACTGTCAAAGCATATTTATTAGAATTACCGGAAGAGCGTCGCACAGCGATTTCAGCGGTGCGCGAAGTGATTCTCAAACACCTGCCAAAAGGGTACGAAGAGTGTATGATCTATGGAATGATCGGATACGTGGTTCCGTTTGAGCGTTATCCGAACACATACAATAAACTACCGTTAACAATCGCTGCACTTGGTTCGCAGAAAAATTATATGGTGGTTCACCTGATGAGTGCGTACGGAAATACCGAGATCGCTGAATGGTTTGTGAATGAGTATAAGGCGAGTGGTAAAAAACTCGATATGGGGCAGGCATGTGTACGTTTTAAAAAATTGGACGACTTGCCGCTGGATTTGGTTGGAAAAGTGATTGCAAAGGTTAGCGTCGAGAAATATATCGAATTTTGCGAGAACATGAGAAAACCAAAATAGCTTTTTTAAGCACTACTTCTGAAAATCTGCAGAATCGGTTATAACCGAACCAATCGGTCAGCCAACATCGACATCGCCGACCCATAACTTTATTCGTCCTGCGGGTATTGTAGCGATTTCTTTTATTTGCGAAGGATGGTCTCGGTTCGCTTGTAATTCATCCGAACCCCGGAATAAAAGGTATCGGGTACCCACCTTCCGGCATTGAGTTGTCCACTCCCACAGAACGGGAAATGGTGCCACGGCACGAGCAGTAATAACGTCAAACTGTTGATTATTTATAGTTTGAACGTCAGATGGATAAATTAAGACATTCGTTAGGTTACATTCTCGGCGTATTGATTCCAATGCCTGTGCCTTTTTATTCACATGGTCGGCAAGGACAAACTGGAGGTTCGGACGTAATACTGCCCACACCAAACCGGGGATTCCGTTACCGCTACCGATGTCAAGCACTTTCCCGGATACGGGGAGGTAGGGCAGGCCATAACACGATTCATCCGCTAAGGTTATCCACACTTTACTCACACCACGGGAAGAGACCAAACTTAGCTGTTTTGCAAAGCTTTGTGTAACATTCTCTAAGGATAGAATCTCACTAAGTTGTGTAATACTCAGGTGATGTGTCTCTCGGAGCAATCGGTATGACTCTTCATGTTTCCTTAACATAGGAAGTTATTCCCAACTTATCCACACTCTATACACATTGTTGATGTGAAGGTTATTCACCTAATTTGGTCTCACATATCGTGATAAAACAACTAATATTTTGATAATTTTGGTGTTATCGTTCCATAGAACGGAGGTACGTGAGTAACACGAGCATGTCTGCAGGTGTTACACCGGCAAGCCGTCCTGCTTCACCAATTGTCGCTGGCCGGGTTCGGGTTAAATGATCCCGCGCCTCCATTGAAAGTGCTTTTAAAGCGGTATACTCGAGCCCTTCCGGCAACGGCCGGTTTTCTTCGGAACGCATTCGTTCCGCCTGCTTCTGTTCACGTAGAAGATATCCCTCGTATCTGACACGGGTTTCTACCGCTTTCACTAAATCCGGGTGTTGGGTATAAGCAAACGGAACGTGAAATTCAGCCAGCATCGCATCCAACGATGCCCCCTCGCGACAAAGTGCATTCTTCCAAGTGACAGGACTCTTTTCGCCGGGCAGGATAATTTTTCGGGTGAGCGTATCAGCGACCCCTTCGGCGATGCGGGCAATTTTTTCACGGTAGGCGTCGCGAACTTCCGGTGTCACCAATCTTAACCGCTCACCGTGATGTAACAACCGCTCCCCGGCGGAGTCGACACGGAGGAGAAGCCGATACTCGGCACGGGAAGTAAACATCCGGTATGGTTCTTCCGGGACCCGCAACCGCAGATCATCGCACAGCACCCCGATATACGCTTCATCCCGACGCAACGTAAACGCGAGTTCACCTTTAACTGCAAGGGCGGCATTTACACCCGCCCAAAAACCCTGAGCCGCCGCCTCTTCGTAACCAGATGTACCGTTAATCTGGCCAGCAAGATACAAACCACGCATCGACCGGGTTTCAAAGGTCGGGTACAACCCATCCGCCGGTATGGCGTCGTACTCTACGGCATAACCGGGTCGGGCGATTTCCGCTTCTTCCAATCCCGGTATCGTATGAAGCGCGGCAAGCTGAATCTCTTCCGGAAGGGAAGTTGAAAAACCATTCAAGTAAACCCACGGGTGTTCAAGCCCCTCAGGTTCGATGAACAACTGGTGGCTGTCCCGGTCGGCGAACCGGTTTACTTTGTCCTCAATACTTGGACAATAACGTGGCCCGACACCTTTTATGCGACCGGTGAACATAGGAGATCGATCAAACCCTTTTTCCAACTCGCGGTGGGTGTCGATACCGGTTCGGGTTATCCAGCACGGTACTTGCTTCAATGCTGCTTTTTGCGAAAGGATATGGAAGAAAACCGGCTTTTCGTCACCATCCTGACGTTCGCATTTCGAATAATCGACGGTCTCTTTTTTAATGCGGGGGGGTGTCCCGGTTTTTAAACGGATAAGGCGAAAGCCGGATTCTTTTAAATCGCGCGAAAGGGAATAGACCCCATCTTCTCCGATTCGACCGGCGGGGGTGTTCCATTCGCCACAATGAATAATACCACCGAGGAATGTTCCTGAAGAAAGAACGGCGGTGCGGCAAATGACATCACCACGCTCCTTCATGTGCAGACCGACTACACGACGGGCATTTATGGTAGAATCGACCGGTTCGGAAATTAAACCGAGTACCTCATCTTCCCAGATTTCAAGGTTCGGGGTAGCAAGGAGAATTTGTTGCGCTTTTTGGGAATAGGCGTCTTTATCGGATTGGCAGCGTGGTCCCCAAACGGCGGGGCCCTTAGAACGATTTAATAACCTGAATTGGATACCGGTAGCATCGGCAAGCTGGGGCATGAGTCCACCGAGCGGATCGAGCTCGACAACAAGATGTCCTTTCGCGAGTCCACCGATTGCCGGGTTACACGACATGCGCCCAATTGCATCAATTTTTTGGGTAACGAGCGCGGTTGCCACACCCAAGCGTGCAGCGGCACTTGCCGCCTCGATTCCGGCATGCCCACCACCGATTACAACCAAGTCAACCAACAGTGTCCTTTTGTTTCACGTGAAACGAGGTGTGGATAAAATTACTCACCGTTGTTTCACGTGAAACAACAATCATGTTATTAATTAATATCTATTTACCGATACAAAAGCCGGAGAATATTTTCCGCAGTGTTGCTTCGGTTGCTCCGGTTCCGGTGATTTCCCCCAATACATCGATAGCCGATTTCAACTCCTGTGCGATAATTTCCGGTGCAGAGTTGGAAGCGAGTAGCTTTACAGCCCCTTTTATTTTACGAACAGCTTTACGGTAAACATCAAGATGCCGCTCATTCAACGGTAAAACGGATTCGGAAGCGGCGTTATTATACGTTTTTTCAATCCAATCGGCAATGGCGTGTTGCAGTTTGCCGACGCCATCACCAGTCTTGGCCGAAAGCAAAAAATGTTGCACCGTTGTTTGTGTCAGCCGTTTTCGCCATCGTGTCCGTGTTTCGGTGTCAAGTAAATCGGTTTTATTTATTATCAACCACTGTCCCGCGTTATCGGGGAGATATTCTTTCGAGATTGTAGCTTTATTCCCCGGATGTATCCAAAGTACCAAGTCAGCATCGCGGTGGACTGCGCGGCTGCGTCGCACACCTTCACGCTCAATTGCATTACCGCTGTTTCGCAATCCCGCGGTATCGAACAGCTTTACTTTCCTGCCGGAAATTTTAATTTCACCCTCGACCACGTCACGGGTCGTACCGGGGACATGAGAGACAATCGCCTTTTCCCGCGAAAGCAGTTTGTTGAGCAACGAGGATTTACCGGCATTTGTTGGACCCGCCAACGCAATATGTATCCCTTCGGAAGCAACAAACGTTTGTTGAGCGGTTTGGATACTTCCTTCCAATATTCGAATCGTCTCTCGCAACGAATCGGAAAGTTTTTCAAACGGGAATACCGGTGTTTCTTCCTCGCTGAAATCGAGCATCAATTCGAGTTTAGCGGCAACATCCGTGATCGCATCTTGCATCTGCCGCGCCGATTCTCCCACTGCACCGTCGAGCAACCGAGCGGCCCCTTTACGGGTTGCCTCATCTTCCGCCGAGATTAGCGCGGCGACCCCTTCGGCTTTATCAAGGGTAATTTTTCCATTCCAGTATGCACGAAATGAAAATTCACCCGGTTCTGCGGCTCGTGCGCCTTCTTCATGTAATCGCTTTAGAAGCGTTTCGAGGATAGTGGGGGAACCGTGCAGGGAAAACTCAACCATATCCTGTCCGGTATAACTGGACGGCGCTTTAAATACCAGCAACACTGATTGATCAAGTGACGTACCGTCATGATTGAGAATGGTGCGAAAAGCCATACCATTTTTCCGTAGCGTGGAAATTGGTTTATCGCAGATACGGTCGGCAATCTCACGGCTTCGAAGTCCTGAAAGCCGGACGATTGCGAGAGCAGAATAACCGGCGGGGGTTGCTATCGCGCAGATTGTATCGTTGATGTTGGTAAGGTTCATTTTCGCCGAATAGAAGAGTAAGAATAAAAAAGGCGACTCGGGGAGCCGCCTATATCAAGGTTTCCCGCTCAAAATCAAGGTATCCGTTTCCATTCACCGAATTGTAAGTTTGCGATGGTACCGAATGTATTTGGTACTTCATACATCGGACTATCGGCGTAAGGTGTCCCGGAAACAAACGTCGTATCGGTCGTATCGAACACCCGGAAGAAAATCTTTTCGCCTTTTATCGCTTGAGCAGGGGTCAAATAGCCGTCGTTATTCGCGGCAGTCATAACCAAATAAATCTGTCCCGGTGCGTCACGGGTTGGATTGACAACGTCTTTTTGAATCACGAACTCACTATCCGCAATGCCGGTACCGGGTTTAGGTGTTTCTGGTTTTAATGTTTTAGAACGAACGACAAAAACCGGAGCATTATTCCGCAATATTTTTCCGTCCGGCCCTTTGACTGCCTTCATCGAGTCGGTGGTACCGGAAAAAACTTCTACCGGCATTGGTTGTGCGAATGCAGCCACTGCTATCGCCAGCATCAAAATTGTAATGGATAAAAATTTACTACTCATAGAACTACCCGCTTTGATCCACAACCTACAAAACACTTTTTTACCGCACAAAAAAAATAAAATAGAGCACATACAGCCACGAAAAAATACCGTGAATAATCGCCCAAAGAATCGAGTGGTTATTGGAATAAGAAATACAGATCGCAAGTGCGGTTCCGAAACTGATTCCGGATTTGACTACCTGATATCCCCGATCATGCCACGCCATGTGTTACGTTCCCAGTGAATTGTTTAATCAAGTCAGCCGAACCGGCATCAGTAACATCAATAAGTCTTCGCCGTCGGCCTGTTCGGAGGGCCTCACGACACCGGCGCCGCTCGGTCCCGATAGTTCGAATTTGACATGCGTGCTGTCAACTTGTGTCAGCACTTTTTCGAGGAATGCGGAATTATATCCGATGGTAAACGATTCACCCGCATATTCTACCGGCAGCGGTTCCATACCACGACCAACCCCTTCGGGATCTTCTGCCTGTAAAACAATTTCCGCATTCTTCAAATCCATCCGAATGTGTTTGGTGAGTGAACCAGAGAAAACGGAAACACGACGAACCGCACTAACAAACGGTTTTACTTCTGCGGTCATGTGGTTTGGATTATTTGTCGGGATGACCGAATCAAATAGCGGGAATTTTCCTTCGATAAGACGTGTCGAAAGGACAATCGAATCCTGGCGGAAGTGAAGTTGATTCTGCGCATGAAAAACTTCAACCACCATATTTTCTTTACCGTCCACCATTTTGTTAAGCACTTCAAGAGCACGCTTCGGAACAATCCAATCGAAATCGGGGGCCTGATATGTTGTGCTGGTATCAATCCACCGGACAAGGCGATGACCGTCGGTAGAAACTACCCGTAGTTTACCGGCTTTGAGTTGAACTAAAACACCGTTTAGCACCGGTCGAAGTTCGTCGGTAGCAACCGCAAAAAGGGTTTTATCGATGATGCGTTTTACTTTATTGGCCGGCAATTTAAGAACCGGTTCCGGTGGCAATACGGGTAGTTGCGGAAAGAGCGCGGGTTCTTCACCGGCTATACGAAAACGACCTTGCCCGGCATGGATGATTAAATAAAATCCAGTTTCATCTTCGATCCGTACCGGTAAATCGGATTGCATTGCACGCGCAAGGTCAAGCATCCGTTTCGCAGGAATGACGGCAATGCCTTCTTCCGCAATATCTGCGGCGACGCGACTGGTAACGATAAGTTCCAAATCGGTCGCAGAAACCGCTAATTCATTTTTTGACGCAGACACATGGACAGTTCTCAATATCGGCATAGTCGTCTTACTGGGAACGACAGAAGCCGCCCGTTCCAGCGCGATCAGAAAGCGGTCTTGTGGTACGGAAAAACGCATGCGTGAACTCCTCTAACGGTTCGTTGTGATTGTTCCGGTTTTCGTGTTGCCTGCTCTTCTCTCATAAGATATAATATAAAAGAAAGAGTAAGAAGAGTATACCGGTGGATAGCGGGGATAACAAGAGGCAATTTGCTTGTTGCCCGCTATACATACTAATTCCCGGACCTCAAAAAGTTATCCTCAATGTGGATAACGAGGTGGACAAATCAGTACAACTTACGAGTTATCCCCTCCCTGCTCTTAGAGGAGTTGATAAATCGGTAATTACTCACTCAAAATCGCTCTTTTATTCTCGTTTGTTAAGAAGATGTGGAAAGCGCAATTTGTCACGAAAGATAAGGGTTTCACCAGAGCGAGGCAAGCACTCACTCTCTTACCGGTTATTTGCTTTCGAGAGTATGAGCCATTACAATCTATTCGAAAGGAATAGAAACCATAATGTCTCCTTCAAAACATGAATTTCGTCGTAATCGGACAGTTAATGTCGGATCGATAATCGACACGGTTTTGAAAAAGTACCGACTATCGGATGGATTACTGTTGTCGTGGATACGCGCGAACCGGAAAATAATTTTCGAAGAGTACGCACTGGCAATGGAACCGATCTCGATTCGACGTAAGAGTTTGAACCGGATAGATGGCATCGTACAAGTAATCGAACTTACGGTCAAAGTAGAAGATTCAGTATCGCGGCATAAAGCGAATGAGTTTAAAAATTACTTTCTACGAAATCTGGAACAATACGCACCCGATAAGATAACCGATATCTTTTATATTTGAATGCCACCAGTCCGGTGGTTTACGAACCGGATTTGAAGAGCGATTGAAAATCATGTAGATTAGGCGCGGGCGCAGAGTCCGAAAATGGAGAATAGCATTACTCGGAGACACGTCTGCTTTCGGGAGTTTCTGGGGTCGCTGGTTCTGAATAACAAAAATTTCGCGGGGAGTAGCGCAGCCCGGTAGCGCATCTGCTTTGGGAGCAGAGGGTCGCTGGTTCAAATCCAGTCTCCCCGACACAATAAAGGCGTACAGATGGTACGCCTTTATTATTTTAACAAATTTTGCCCGGATGGAAACTACTTCATATCTACATTTATCGGTAAGTCGATTGTCGCAAAACCGACATCGCGTCTCATGTGTATCTCCGCCCCATACAACATTCCGGTTCCGTGGAACCCATCATAAAATATTGCAAGCTTAGTGCCGATTTTCACTACCGAGGGAAGACCGATAATCGGATTAGTCCACAACACATTCGTTGAGTCCAGCACGACTGCTTTGTCGTTGGGATTCCAGTGTTCTAAATCCTGACTCCAATAGACCCAAATCGCATCGGTGAATTCCGTTTTATCGTAAATACCGACGTGGTTGGTAAAGAGAAACCACGTTTTTGTTTCAGTTTGATAATACATCGAAGCGTTTTCTATCTGTTCCGAGTCGGGTAAGATGGGGATGGTGTCGGCTTTCCACTCACCCTCGAGATTTTGAGTGCGGGCAATACCGATGGTTCGTAAAATTTTGTTTGGTTCTTTTCCGGGGAGATAGCGGTCGACAAGTTTACCTGATTTCGTTTTCGCGATGACATGCTGATAGGGGGTGAGTGAACGCGAACCACTGAAAAACATCAGATAGCTTCCATTCGCCTCAACGACTTGTCCGGGACTGGCGCTGGCGGAAAAGAAGGTGTTTGGTTGGGTATTGAGTGCGACAAATTTCGCTCGTTTCGTCCACGGGCCAGCGGGGGATTTTGCAACGGCAAGTTTTACGAGGTAGGGAAATGACGGCACTTTGTTGAATGGATCGGATACTGTCGAAGCAGCAAGATAGTACATATACCACTTATCACCCTTGTTGAATGTAACGCCATAGGATGCGGAAGCGTTATCAGATTCTCCCGGCTTGCCAAGTTGCAACTGGCGGCCATAGGTCGTCCAATGGACCAAATCACTGCTGGTAGCAAGGCAGGTAATCCATCCCGCGGCGCTGGAGCCGTCATAGTTCATATAGAATAAATTGCCCGCCTGCCACACCCACACATCGCGGGCACCCAATGAATCGCAGCCGTTAGGCCCGTGGCCATGCGCGAAAACCACCCCCTGATCTTTCGCCTCGATTCGTATAGACGGCCCAACACGCCGATTTGCATTCAGACTGTCTAAAAGAGTGCGCGAATTTTTCTGGGAAGTATCTTTTTTTGTGTACAGTTTGAGAAAAACGATATCGACGACGACCATAAGTACAAGAATAAGGAGAATATTTCGTTTACGATTGAGGAACGTGAATGCCATGTATGAGCCAACAATGAATAGGGTGAATGAATCCGAGACGATTTTTTCGAGTTAATCCGTTTCTGCTTTGTAATAATACACCAAAAAGAAGAAAATCAGAAAACGAAGTCAGGAAATATGATTAAGCCCACTCAATTTTTTCTTCATCATGGCCACCTTCGATTTGTTCATGAGGTTTCGTCGCAATTTTTTTCAGACCCCACGAATTGAGTTTTTGCAGGATTGGAATCAGTTCACCTGCTTCGGGGGTAAGGGTATAAATGACGCGCGGGGGAATTTCGGCAAATATTTCACGATGGAGCAGGGAAGCGGTTTCCAGTTCTTTCAGCGATAGCGAAAGCATCCTGTCGGAAATCGCCGGGATGCGTGATTTTATCTCGCCAAACCGAAGCGGTCCGGAACGAAGTTGCCACAAAATTTCCACTTTCCATGCACCTCCGATTCGATCCCACGCGAGACCGATACCCGTTTCCGGGTGTTTGATCGTTTTTTTCTTCTTGTGTTTCTTTATGTCACTCGACGGCATATCTGGTATTACTCATAAAAGGGAAGTGGATAATAAAATGTGTGTATAATACAAAGGTATAGCAGATCGTCACGAAAGTCAAGTCGAACAAACATAAGATAATAATTGATAACACCGTGAATTGCGCGGTGGATAAAGTTATCCACTCATATATTTTCTTAAGTCTTACCACATACTGCATGGAAAAACCTCAAGTTCGCTAAAAAACAAAAGTGCCGGACATGAACCGGCACCCTAAACATGAAATATCTAACCCCCCGCTTCAGCTATTTACCAATACGGTTCGCCCAATCGGTTAATGCGACCAAGTGCTCATGCATGATTTTGCGGGTTGGCTCATCAATCAGATTACCATTCGCGTCGAATTTTTCGGGAGAATATGCCACCAATACTTCCGGTCTGTTGATTGGGAACATGTTCAAAAAGACTGCCGTCTGCCGCAAATGGTATTGTGAGCGAGAGGTTCCGGCGCGACCACCGACCCCCATAATACCCAACGGTTTGCCGAAAAAGGGTTGTTGCGGGGGACGTGATGCCCAATCTATCGCATTTTTCAACACACCGGGCATTGAATAGTTGTATTCCGGGGTAACGATTAGCAGGGCATCGGCGGCGGCGATTTTCGTCCGAAAAAGTTGTACCGGTTCCGGGAAACCGACTGTTTCGACATCACCGTTGTAAAGCGGAATGGGTGAGATATCGAATGTTTCCATTGTTGTATTGTCGGGGAGCAGTTCCTCTGCCGCCCGCAAGAGCGCATGATTGAACGACTTTTTGCGGAGTGAGCCGGCAAAGCCGAGAATGTGGATAGATCCGTTCGTTTCAGACATAAACTGTGTCCTTGGTAATAGTAATGGTTCACAATTGGTACGTAATGAACTGCTGTGAGTGAAAATGAACGCGTTTATGTAAAGTCGCTTTTAAAATTGCCATTAGAAAAGACACACAGTATTTTACAATTAGTTCGATGCAAGTACTACTTACGATTATGATGAACAACTCGATGCTACACGATTTCCGCAATCCGCTCCCCCCGAAAAGATTCTTCTCGTCGCTAATGATAGTATCGCTATTTATTGTAGTGTTTTCTTCCTTTGAAAATGCGCGAGCCGATTGGCCTACCAGTCCCTACACCCCAATTGTGGATTACGAAGAACCGATGTATGTCGATCCTATCACCAGTCGTTTTGTTCAAGTGTATGACAGCTCGCTTACACATGGCGATTATTACTTTGTTAATGCGATCTCTCCTCAAGGCACCAACGTTTTCCCCGGTCACGGCATCTCGATTGGTCGAATGAATGTTTGGTACTATCCTTACTCTTCCGACTATCCAATCGTACCTGACGGTTTCGGTGGTTGCATTTACTCCGGTGCCGGCACTGAATATGACAGCACGTATTCGACGAATGTCGCTGTCATCCGGTATTGGCGCATCGATTCCACCGGTCAGCAATTATGGGGTGTGGATGGGATAAAAGGGGGTTATTATTTGAATGAACCGGAACTATTTAGTCAACCGAAATTCCAGAGCGATGGGCATGGTGGTGTTTTTGTCTTAACACCACACCCCCCCTTGACCAATACCCATCTCTGGTTGCAACATTTCGATGCGACCGGACAACCGCTCTTTACCAATGGTGGGATTCAAATCAATGAAGTCAATACCAGTTTAGGTGATTATGCGCGATTAACCTATGCCCTGAACCGTGCCGGTTCTTCAACATTATGGGTAACTTGGCGGATTCGGGATACAACTTGGACACTTCCCTTTGATACTTCTTTGGTACGTAGAAGAGTATCGTCGGTTAGAATTAATGATACAAGTTATGTATCAATTGGTTTTGCTTATTCGAACGGAAATGCAATGTTTCAATCGAATTATTTCCTCCGATGGTTTAACCTGAACGGTGATTCATTAATGGTTCGCGCACCTTATGTTGTGAATTGGAATACAGGAGGTTACAAAGAAACGATTGATGGTGGCATCGTATATGACCATCCATTGCGTGAAGCAACTACAGGGCGATATCGTTGGCATGTCGGCAAGTTAGATGCGAATGGCGATACAGTCTTTTTTCATACACCATTAACTGACACCGATTCTATTACTTGGCTCGCACCAATTGATGTGAATGGTTCTGTTTATTATTTAGCTGTTTATGAGTATAATTATGGTACTCGAGTCGAGTATTACCTCCAAAAACTGAACGGCAATGGCATTCCCCAGTGGACAGGTCGAGGTCATGTTGTAGCATTGAGTGCGCATGGTGATGCCGCATTACGGATATTCTCTACACCTGCTTGTGGTATTATCTGTCATTGGTGGGGCGAATCGAACAGCTATGCGCAAGCGTTAGACACCAACGGGAATATCGGACAAGGATTTTATACTTCCATCGGACAACACGATTCCCCTTCCCGACTGCACAGCAATATTCACTTCCATTTGTCGGACAACCATCTTTATCTGAGTAATGATCAAGACCATTTTCGCAATATCAAGGTATTTAATGTCTTGGGTCAACAAGTGCTTCACTGGAGTAGTGAAGGGGCTTCGCCACCTTCCCGCCAAATCATGTTATCATTACCTGCCGGGCTGGCCGCCGGACGCTATTTCTTAGTAGTTCGCAATAACTCCGGCCGTATCGAAACCCTTTCGGTTCCTGTTATTCACTAAGCATACGCATACGATGTGTGCCGTAAATCGGGTAGACATGACAAAAGCCGGTAAAATCGATGGTATTGATTTTAAATTTCAATGACAATTTAGTTGAAAACCGTCGAAGTGATGCGTAGATTACAATAGTTATTTAATGTTTCATGATGTGTACACCGCAAATATCACCGCGGAGGAAATGATGCTTACTTCTCGATATGTTGTCTTTGTTTTACTTTTTTGTATCTTGGCTGGCACCGGTTGCGAAAAAAAACTTAGTGAACCACCACCACCGACTCCCGATAGAACGCGTGCATTTACAATCGAAATTTCACCGCTACCGGCGATCCGAACTTTCCACAATATTTTGTCCTACACCCGCCCTATGACAATTACAGTCACCGATAATCGCGGCGTCGCGTGCCCCGGCGAGCCGGTTGACATTTCTCTTACAAGCAATGATAGCGTATCCGTAACAGTTAGCTATGAGCGGGGTGATACTACCGACGCAAACGGTCAACTGAGGGCGACACTAACGGTGGTATGTCATACAAGCGCTATTTATTCACTCGTTGTTGAAGTGCGATTGCGAAACAATCCAGCAATCTTCGCCAATGCACAGGTGTTAGTCATACCGATGGATAATCAGATTGGCTTATTCAATCTGAGTTTTACCAATGCGAAATCTACGCTGGTTTTTCGTCCCGGTGGACACGATTCGACACAAATCGTCGCACAAATACAGGATTCCAACGGCGGTGCAATTTCGGGCGTGACGATCGACTTTCAACTCATCCACACCGATACGTCAACATCAACGATACCGTATGTCGCGCTTTCGGCAATATCAGCGACGACTGATATCAACGGCAACGCATCGATTTGGGTATGGAATAATCCGAACGCGAGCATTAGTCATTTGGTATCTGACTCGATCAGCGCCACAATCCGCGGCATGTTGGCGGGTGCGCTGCATCGGACTGCCGGGATACGGGTTAATGTGATGCCGTTGGATATTCCCGCCTACTTGATACTGCATTGGTTGAATCCTGCCGATACTGTCGCAAGTGCCGAAGCGGGGAATGTGTTAGAACGACAATTTATTGTCGGTTGTGAAAATGCGTTACACATTCCCATACCGAACGTATCGATAAATTTGCAGTCAAGTGGGATTGGCTCTATACCTTATGTAACAAATTTGGGAGCGGCAGGAATTGATACTATAACGTGGTCATCTGATGGAACGAGTCCCGGACGTGCATCTATTTATGCCACTATCGCTGTGCCCGAATCTCCATCACTTACCGACACAATTTCATTTAATGTTCTCTTTGTCCCCACCTATCACCTATCTTTACTAATTCGTACTTCCCATCCCTATAACAATGGATTCTGGTCTGATGTAACACCCGGTGATACTCTCGAGTTTGATTATAAAGTACGCGATTGGCTTAACAACGCTATACCTAACCTTGGTTTTCTTTTTACTACCACCATCGGTATTGTAAATCCTATGTCGATAACAGATGCATCTGGTACTGCACGTGCTTATCTTCGGTATGATGCCGATACCTTGGCAAGTGGCATCTTCTCGACTTTTTGTCCACAACTGAATCTTGCTGATTCGATAAGATTAACAATAAGACCTGCAGGACCTGCTCCGGTGAGAAAACGACAATGAGAATCAGATATATCGCGTACATCGTGCTTAGCGTGATGATTTTGTTTGCTGTCGGTTGCCGCCGTCAATCAACGAATCCGCCGCCGCCATCGAACACGCCATACCACATCGTTCTTACCGGTGCGACACAACATACCGCGGTTCCGGGAACACCGCTTGCCTATCAGGCAATCGTAATGCTACCCAACGGCAATTATTTATTGGATAGTGTGTTGGTGTGGTGGAGAGTGCGGGGCCGGGGTGCTTGGAACACAACCAGTTCGTACACCACCAATGGTATTGCGACGAATATGTATTCACTTGGTGCCGGTGTCGGAGTAGATACGCTGACTGTTGCGACGATGAGTGGTTCCGATACGGTGCGGGGAACACTCGTGCTCGCACTCACAGCGGGGGCACCGAGCCGCGTCCATTTCCTGCAGGCGAATCAATTTGAATTTCTCGCAAATAGTCCCGCGGAAAGCATCGGTGTCGTGGTTTACGATACGGTTTTCAATCCGATTCATTATCCGCAACTCAATTGGAATTGCAACTTGGGGATGATTGTCGGCGCGGGGACATCTTCTACCGGCGACACAGCGTATGCGCTGTTTTCTATTTCGAATCGCGCGGGCTACGGCAGGTTGTGGGTGACGACGACGGGCTGCCTTTCTGATACACTTTCCTATCATGCCTACAGCAACATGATGCCGGTGTTGTCGATTATCGGCCCATCGAGTCATGTCGCCTATCCAAACGACACCATTGCATTCAGCGCGACACCGACGCTCTCCGGCAACCTCTATGCCGACAGCATGTATTATCACTGGAGTAGTAAAGATTCTTCCGGTCACGCGAGCATCGGTCATTGGCTGCGTCCCGATGGGTGGAGTGCAACCGGCAATATGGTGAATTATTACGTGATGGGGACGGGTACGGGTATCGACACGCTGATGGTTACTGGCTATGTTGCCGCACTGCAAGATAGTGTGCGTGCGCGGGCAGGTTTTGCTCATGTACCGGGTCCGGCAAGAAATTCAACGTTGTTACCGAGTACTGGAGCGGTTTACCCAAACTCAATAATTCATCCCACCGCAGTCTTCAGGGATAGTGTGGGTAACATTGTTCCGCGTGTTCCGGTGACGTGGGGTTGTACGACAGGGATGGCATCAATTACATCAGACGGATACTCATCAAATGGTGACACTGCAATCGCGACGATGACGGTTGGTACTACCTACGGAAATTTTCGGTTTTGGGTGACGACATCGAATATGCTAACCGATACCGCACATGTTACCGTGCAACGCGCCATCCCGGGCACACTGACGTTTTATGCCGACACCTCTTCGTTACAAGTTTGCCGTACTTTAGGAAATGATAGCACTAAACTTCATGCAAATGTCGGTGACGGAAATGGCAACCCCATTGGCGCCGGTACGCGGGTACTATTCCAATTACTCAATTCGAGTCAGTTTGTCGACACCACAAATGGAAGCCCTTATTTCAATGGAATCGTCAGTGACACAATTACTGCAACGACCAATACATCCGGTGAAGCAACCGTAACCCTCTTTTCAAGTACTCACACCGGAACCGCTCTCCTACGCGCGTTTGTATTAGACAGCAATTCGCATCAGACAACGATTCAAGAGACGTTATCGAATATTGTTATCCATGCCGGCCCACCCAATCGGATGAGCTTGTCTTACTACAATGTTGGAACGCAAGCGGGTAATAGCCAGTGGTTGATATACTTTAATTCAACTTTACGCGACCGTTATGGTAATCCGGTAGGGAACGGCGATTCCATTACTTTTTCAGTCGGCCCGGCGGGTACGGCACAACTCGATCAAACCAGTACCTATACCGGCAATGTGGGGCCGAGTGGCCAACATCTTCCGGGTGTCGCTTTTACTCAACTACGTTATCCGAGTGCGAATACGTTTGATTCGGTGATGGTATATTCGTGGTGCATCGGGCTCGATTCAAGTAACGCACATATTCTCTTACTTGATTCGATTTATATTGCACTGCCCCTGCAACAAGGGGCGATGCAACTCCACGTCCAACCGATGACGTTTACATTTACGCGAATGCCACGGGTGGATGCGGTAGCACATACCGTATATGCAACAGTGACCGACGGTTACGGTACGCTGATACACGGCTGTCCGGTTAACTTCAGCGTGCAGCGCGGTAGAATTTTTAAAACGGAACAGGAAGCGCAGACACGAGTTTATTCACCGGCGTTAGTCAATAACTCGCAGCCAATTCCCGGAACGAATCCACCAATTTATGAATATGTGAATGTACGAAAGACGGGTAATTACACGGTATCGTGGTATCCGGCACTTGGCTGGACCGACCCGAACGGCAATGGTTCTGCGACGGTATGGATTGGTGCGCTTGGCCCCTCTTTGGCTACTGTACCCCCGATAGGCGATATTTTCTTGAGTCCATCGGAAATGACCGCAACCAGCGTTGTGACCGCAATGGTACAGGGACATCCCGATATTCAACAGGTAAGTGTGACAATAAATTATTCGCGGAATTGAAAAGCGAAACGAGTCGAATAAAAAAAAGGCGCGAAGAATCGCGCCTTTTTGATTCAAATGCAATAACATTCTTTATTCGATAATCACGCGCTGTGAAATTGAGACGGTAAAGCCCTTCGCGCCATTGAAGAAGCCGCGGGTAAAGCCGCTCGCGATATCTATCTGATAATCATTCGAGTGATACCCGGCACCGACCTGAAACTCAAATAACGATTCACCACCAACGGCGAATCCGGAACGAAGCGGTATCAATGCGAAATGGTTGTACTCCGCGCCGAACGCCCACTTTGTTTTATCCGTCCCGCCAATCATCGTATTTTCGGTGGATAGTCCCTGCTCAACACTGCCGAGGAATGTCCACTCCTTGTTATAACGGTAATCCGCACCCGCCAACATAACAGGAGGCAACCGGTTCTCGGTCGAACCACTCTCGCCGTAATTATCGGAACGGTAATTTGACCACCGTTCGAGGAAACCCTCTTTCGTCAAGCTGTCAACGGGAATGCCGGTGGTATCCACGCCGAACGAATTGGAGTGTACCTTCGGATTACTCCATGTAATTTTTCCGGCAAGATTGAGCAGTGCTAACGACCAACCCCAATTTTCATCCTGTCGTCCCGCGAACCCGATATCAAAAGCGACGCCATCACCCTGCGATGCCGTGGCGGTGACAATATTACCGTGTAGTGAAACGGTGTCGGGTTGGATGTTGGTCAATATCGAACCGGATGACGAGCGGATACCGGCATAAGAGAGTCCGACGATATACTTTGCGGTTATGCCCGCGGAAAATTCCTGTGCGAAACTTATATCTTTAAAACTTTTAGCAAATGTCGCACCGAATGACAAACCCGCCCATTCACCGCCGCGGATACCGGACAGGTCATATCGCGCTCCCGGTTGATTTCCATTTACCATCATGTTGAGCACGTTTTTCGGAATACCGGCATCCATCATGCCGATACCATCCACGGCGAAAATAAAATTTTGATACTGGTATCCTAATCCGCCACCCGCTTGTCCGAGCAAGGTAAAATCGCCATTCAACGAATTCACCATCGTATTGCGTTCATCCTTTGTCCAGTAGCGGTTTTTCTTGAACCACGAATTCAATTGGCTGGTCTTCAAGGCATCATTTCCAATCCGATAACCAAAACTGGGAAGCAACGCGGATTGTTTTGGATTATCGGACAACCCTAACAAAGCGGGATTAACCCACCGCGAATCGCCGCCGCGGATGGTGGAAACACCGGCACCGGCAGTCCCGGAAACACTTGCAAGCGGCAGTTGTTCAGCAAACACGACGGCATATATTGCGAAGATACAGAGAATAAAACGAAGAGATTTCATTATTGTATCTCCCCGGTGTTGACGGTTATGTTTGCGCCGGTACGCACCTTGATATAGTCGCTGGTAATACATAAAACGGTGTCGGCTCCGGTGCTATCCACGTGGATTACCGCCCGCGTATAAAATACCGGTTGTTTAAATTTGTTTACATTCGAATCAACGATAACAATGGTGGTGTCAAATGTAGTGAACGAATTCAGCGGGAACGGCCGATAATTTCGAATCGAAGTACCGGGCCGGTGGAATATCGAACCGCCGATATCCACCCAATTTAAACTGTCCGAGCTTAACTGAACCTGCACCCGGCCGCCAATGGGTAGATGATTCTCTCCGGAGATTTTGAAATCGATTCGTGAAATCGGGCGATTTTGCCCATCTCTTCGCTCGGGATCCGGTGTAAACGATTGCGATTGTAACCGGAACATCATTTTTCCTTCGAGCGTCGCATACCCGGCAACCGTATCGGTTTCCGAAACTTGAATAATCCCCATGTTTCTCATCTGCGGCAACGCCCTCCCCAATCTTGCCTTACCAAAGGATTCAATGCTGTCGGGAATGATGTTGATAATATTCTGGGTACCACCGACGCGGAACAACGAATTTATCGTGGGGAAGTATTGGTTCAAGGTATCATAATACCGCCGTACGGTATCGTGATATGCAACGAGATGGTAGTCCATCACCACCGGTAAGTAGTTGACGGTAGCCGTAGGTGAAACGACCAACTCCGCATAAACTAATCCGAGATCGGTGACACCATTGGGGCGATTAGTTACACGGGTAATGGTGGTATCGAAATCAAAGTTGATGGAATCAGGAATGCCCTGAAACCGGGTGAAATACAATGTGTCGATATGATAGATAAAGTCGATACTGTCCGTATTTTTGAGTAATGCCATCGCGCCGTTTGTTGAGCGCGTATAGGCGTCGCCCAATGCATGAAAATGTTGCGCAGAGTCGACCGGTGTAACCGGCAAATTGATTAGTGTGCCCCTCATGTCGAGAATGGTGTCTTTGCTGGAATGGGCGGGAATATTATTGTAAGATTGCGTTACTATCGCGCCGTTACGTCGAAAATCAGTGAAATAAACTCGCAGTGAGTCAATCGCAACCGCCAAGCGATTCGATAGTGTAACACGAAGGCGATTGTGCACCGTATCTCTCGCCTCGTTCCTGACCTCTGCTTGATATACGCGGTCATTAAACCCGGTTTCAAGCAACGTATCGGCATGGGCGTGCTGTCCGACAAATGCGGCAATTGCTTCAGTAATATTAATTCTTCCGGTGAACAGGTTCACTTTCAAACTGTCGATATTGTGCCAATGCGAACTTGATGGATGCAAGGTGGCGAAGGAGTGGACGTACATAAAATTGTATACACGTGACAGCGTCTGAAACCGGAACCGGAGCGTATCGACGGCACCCGGTTGGATAACCGCCGCGGTGTCGGTATTGCCAAGGGCGTTGTGAGCGGAGGTGGTGTCGCGCAGTGTAAAATGCACGTCGTAAAGCGGTACCGAAAGGTTGTTCTTTACTTCAGCGAACATTGATCCCGATGCTAAATCGAAATACTGAAAGTAGACGAAATTACTGCCGCGGGTATCGTACGGTAAATTATTGTTGAATGATTGATTCGAAGGAATTGTCACTAAAGTGTCGGCTGGGATTGTTCTTCCCAATATGGTTGAAGCAGTATAGGAGACCGAACCGCACTGAAGTGAATCGAGATGGAGGGTATCGATTTTGTAATTAAAATCCTTATCCACCGTCGATTGCGAATGCAATTTGTCGTGAAAAGATTGTGATTTAATCGCGCCACTGGAATAGAAAACAAGCGTATCGTGCAGGCCGTAAAATCCGTTATTATCGCTTCGTCGGAGGGCGTTAAGCACCGTGTCGTTGGTGCTGTCTGCGGTGATGTGAATCAAGTCGGTGAGTGAATACACCCGTTCGGCGAACGGTATGGTGAATGGCATATCCCAATTCGGACGTTCGGGAATATGAAAACAGCCCGCAATGAGTAGAAAGAAAAAGAGCGCCAATACAAGCGCGATACCGGTTACCCGTAAGTTGGAATGATTTGGCCGGGAGTTGTGGTTTGTCATGGCCGAATTGCCATCATTGTGTTTCAATCGCTCTATGTTCATTGCCTCCCCTTCAAAATCTTCGATCATACATTTTCTGTAATGCGAACACAATTACGCAACCGTCTTTTCGCACTCACGTCAAATTGGCGTACAACCGAACAACTTACCCACGCCGTTTTATATGACCGAAAAAGATTTACTTTCCGCTAAGTTAACACAAGTTATTGGAATTGTCACCCTAAGATGCGGCAGAATCAAAAATCCTTCATCCAATTTGTACCGTAAGCGCTTGAGAAGCATACGGCGTGCCAATCCGTTTGTCAAGAATAAATAAGAGATTAACGAAGCTTACTACACTGGAATATAACAATTTCGACCAAAACTACGAGAAAATAAGTTCTTTTCGTCGTATCCGTCGTTTTTTCGTGTGCAAGAATTATCCTCGAATTTGAATATTCACATTAAACTTAAATGCGTTGATTCGGGTGGTGCCGCCGATACTGCTTTTCGTCTCTCCCAAATCGTATTGCACATACCCGGTAACCGACCGACTGAAGGTTACAGTAATTTTTGGAGTCAGTGTGTAGGTTGACGTGTTTCCGGTTTCAACGAAACCACTCCAACCATCGGCGGTGAGATTATCGCTTTCGGATTTTGTACCTGTTTCGTTAAAACTTAGTGAAAATTCGGTCTGATTTTTGAAGCGTTTGCCGTTGAATGGCCAGAAATTGAAAGGTAATCTGAAACCTTGTTCCATTGTATAACCGGCTGTCATCGTTAGTCCGGTTTGGGTGGAGCGCTGCCTGCTGTTGCTACCTAACCGGCTATCGGTAAGCGACGTTGTGGAAGTATAACGGATGGTAGTGGTGACCCCCTTTTTCCATGCGACGTTAATTCCGAGAAGAGGATTCCAGTTTGTCTGATAACTGATACCACCCAAAGTCGCGGGTGAGTTCAGGGTTGCGGAATATGAGCGCGTGGATGACGCCTGATAGGCGTTTTCAAGCGAAACGGTCTGCGTCCAATCTCGCCATGGGCCCGCCGATTCCAACCCTGACCACCGGATAGAAAAATTCGGTACATCCAGCTCACGCGGAAGCCCATCTCCCTTCGCCAACAAGAAGACCGATTTACGCAGGGATGAGGTTGGTGTGAGCCCTATCGCTTCTTGTTCCGACCAACTATGATCCAAACCGACGGAGAAATTTTGCGACAGGTGAAAACCGCTGCGTGTTGTGTAATCACGTGAAAGGTTTGCCGATGGTTGCGCGGGTAAAAGAGTTGTGGTCGTTACTTCATTTAAGTGCGGATTACTGGCTAAACCAAGTTGGAATTTCCAGTCGGGTTGCCCGTCCTCAACACCATACACATGGTAATCACGACCGCGGCTCGCAGTTACATTGATATCATCCAAACGGTCGATTATCGCCCATAACAAATCCAATTTCGATTTTGGTCCCGAAGTGCCGGTTGCTCCCGGTACGGCGGTGGAATCCTCATTCCTTTTTGTGCGCCCGCGCCGCGATGGTTGGCTGGGTGGTGGTATCGGAGCCGGTGGGTTGTCCGGCGTCGTAGGAGCGACATTCGGTTTTGTGCCGTTCGGCGGAGGAACGGGATCTGTTTCGACCCCTTCGATGACCGCGTATTGTTTCTCTTCATCAAACGCATTGCCATTTCGTACCGGCCCCGGTCTAACCTTCATCGGTTCCGGTGCGTTCATTGATACTTCATTGTTTGCGTAAACAACATCTGCGGTATCGTTATCACGTTTTAATGAATTAGGTCCTTGATGGAATTTATTGGTATCGGGCACACCGGGGTTTGGATTAAACCCATTGTTCTGAAATGGTGTACCGGTATTGCCCGGAGTACCGTTCGGGTTGGGCAAGGAAGTCCCCACACCGGTTGGAGTGGGCTCTGATACGGGTGCATAGGCTTGTCCGCCGCGTCCGAATAATTGACGAATGTGGAGGACATAATTCTGGTCAGTGGTGGTATGGGTACCAACCGATCTACCGGTAGCGGTTGGCTGCTGCCACGCCCAGCTATATGCCGATGTATAGCGGTAATCCGTTCCAAGCCAGCTTATCAATTCCGGCGACCAGCCGGTACTCACGGTTTGGTCGCGCTGTTTGGTGCGGAAATAATAACCGCCAACCTTTTCATACACATCGAGCGGTCGCGCATTGTTGGTCAGCGAATCGATTAGTTGCCGACGTTGCTCCGGTGTATAACGCGAAGTATCGCTGAATAAGGTTGGGTCAAGAACATACCCAGCGGCGGCATAGGATATAAGCTTTCTATCCTGTGCAAATTGGACGGCTTCGGAACCCAGCGTAAGCGAGTAGTCGAGATTTACATTTTGAAATAACCGATACCCCGCTGAAATGTGGCGGTTCATCGAGAACGACCACGGATTTTGAATGACGGAACCAGTAAAGTTGCTTGTCATCGAGGAGCCCGATTGCTCACTACCATCCACTCCCACCGAAACATGGGTGGGTACATAGCTTAATTCGGTGTCTTTCAATTTGTTGAGAATGGGAATTTTTTCCGTCCACTTCATTGGTTTAAGCGTGGAAAAATTATCGAACGGCAGACTGTAACTGACACCGCCGCTTCGAGTACGGCTGATATTGTAAGCTGCTGATGGAGCCGTTGCGTAACTTTCGGCGTGGTTATAGTTCATCGTCCACCGGTTGGCGAACCATTTTTCCCACCACTTATCCGGGGTATTTATCCTTGAGAAATTCGAAACGCCGATGCTGTAACTTTTTTGCAACGAAAGAAGAGTATCGCTGTTATTCAGACGTTTATCCGGGCGCAATAAATCGAGGTTATTCAGGTAACGCCAGAATGGATTCCACACCGGTTCACTTTTTCCGGTAAGGCGTTCGACAGAAATATCCAAATTGTTGAGATAGTCGGGACGGTTTACCGTTTGATTAAAGTTGATTCCAATCGGGAACGACAGTGCGAGCGATTTCGGGAGAAACTCATCCGCCTTAATATTCGCGGTGGCAGTACCGGCGAATGATGAACTGTGCGAACCACTCTGATCATTTACATTATGAAAATTACCGTCGGTCTGAGCCAATCCAACCCGAAACTGAATGATATGCGCCATGTCGACATCAGTGGACACCCGGTATGCAACACCCGGCGTCCGTTTCACATCGGTTACACGTAGTTCATCCGCCCAAACCTCGACCTGATCCTCAGCCCGGATGGGCCGCCCTTTATTTTCCAAAGCGACGGCAAGAAACGTTATCATGTTGAGCGATGGTTGAACGGACGGTCGGCCAACCGCTTTAATAACTGTGCCATCGGCGAGGATTCGCGAGACGGTGGGTAGAGTCGTATCGCCGGGAGCAACGCCGTGTTGCAGCCACTCATACTTCATGGTTGGTAGATCGTCGAGATTCACTTCGATTGAACTCCACCCGGCAGTGAGCGGCCTTGACACTTCGTAATAACCACGGGTGGAATCGACTCCAAACCTCAGCTTAAAATCGACATGGTATTGATCAAAATCATTTCTCGGTGCAACCGTTCCGGGTAATTTCGTCGGGAACGCACCACCAAAAACAAACATTTTCAGTTTCCGGTAGTCGCGCAGGTTTATCGGTTCATATAACGTCTTCACCAAATAGCTTGTCTGCCCGGGGTCAAGCTCTTTTACCTTCACCCGCAGCGCTTGCTCTTTCAATGTGATATTTGTTATCGGGTCTTTCTGACCGGCGACACCGGGAGGGGGCATGTAACTGGAAACAGTGTTATCGACATTGTCATAGGTGTTGACGACGTCTGCTTCGAGATTGTAGGATTGTTGATTGCGGTTGATAATCGCGCCCGGCGGCTCCCATTCACTGCCGACGAGATCAATTTCGGCAAACGCAACTTTTGTTTTTCTGGTGCAATTGGTCAGTCCGATTCGCGCATAGAAAATATTTTGTAAATCAGGAGCACCGACGCGAAGTGAATCGCCGAGTGGAATACGATACAACCGCCACCCTTTATCGGGATTGTTCCCGGTAGGCCGGCCACCGGCGATATAGGGAGAGTTGTCACCAGCTGAGAGGTCGATGCGGAACCGGTAGAAATCGTTGTAACGGTCGGCGACACCATTTCCATTGAGGTCTTCGGTATCGGGGTAGTTATTGTCGCGCTGGTTGTTTTCGGTACCGTTGATACCACTGTAATCACCATTTACCGAATTGTTATTAAAATCGTCAAACGACCACGGTTCGAGCACCCACCTTGAAACCCCGCCGATTGTGACAAGGACGCTGTCGCGTATCCCGTCGTTATTCAAATCCCAGAAATCGCATCCAACAGTATCGTTACGAACGCTTAAATTTGGATCGCGACCGGGACGTTCATCGAGGCCGACATCTTCTCCGGGATCAAGAATATGGTTACCGAGCGAGGAACCGGGAATTGGGTGGTCTTCGGACATTAACGATGTATCACGCGGGATGGTCTGTTCGCTGATGCGTCCCAAGTCGATAAACAGCGTCCCCTGTCGATCATTATTCTGCATCCAGATTTCGAGGAATTTTGTTTCCTGCTGATTCGAATAACCACTGCCCAAATATTTGGTAATCGCCACCCATGAATTTCTTGGTGCGGCAATAGAGTCATACGGATGACTGCGGTTAAAGTACGGGTCAAAATTTAATTCGAGGGTTTGTGTCGTATTGGCGACGTTGCTATTCACGTCGCGGGTCGGCCATATATCCTTTATCGCGGTTTGGACAAACGGGTTATACCAGTTAAACGTCCTTGCCGGAAATGGCTCCAAATCACCGCCGCCAATCCTGACACCATCCGGTTGGGGATATGCGGACAACGACCAACTTTGGCGATTCAACGGAAGCGGAGTGATGCGTTTCGACGATTCGAAATCATCGACGTATGCGACACCGTTGTAGTCTCCGGTGGAAGGGTTGGTGGCATTGTTTGGATTGGGAAAAACCTGCGCAACTTCACCTTCGACGGTCACGCGGGATGGTTCCTCCGTGGCGATCATCGGTAATGCGTCGATTGCTTTCGTTAGAAACGCCGGTTTAAACACCAGCCGGGTATTCATATCCCAAATCTTATTGGAAACCGGTTCGGCACCAAGCCGGATGCGGGGGTCGAGCGGTTTTTCGTCGAGCGACAACATCGTTGCGCCGATAAAAGAATCTTCCCACAACTGATATTCCGCTCTCGCACCGAGGAGTGTTTTTCTATCGAGTTGAAATATTTGGCCTGACTCGTAGTTGACTTCGAGGTCGGCACCGGGCACTGCGGCTGACGGGTCGAGAACGGTCAACGTACCGGAAAAATAGTCGATGGTATAATCGGTTCCGCGGTTGAGGGTTCTTCCGTTGAGGGTTACTTCTTCCGAGCCCTCAAGTACGGCAACGCCGAGGTTCAATACATTCGAGCGGGAAGTAAGATTGACTCCAATCGTAAATTTGGTTGCTACAGTCGGTTGCGAGGTTACGTACAGCGCAGAATCGACGAGCGATGTGTCGATGGAACGGAGGTCGGGCTTGATTAGCAGCCCCCCCTTCGTAAAACCACTGGGGTTGAATGGTGTTAAATCGGGGAAGTGAAGAAACCCATTTTGAAAATCGACAAACGTACTCGTAGGATCGATAAGTCCATCAGGGTTCGGTGAATTATTTGGCCCGGAATAATCGACACCGAACAAATTGGTAAAATAGGTTTGTCCGAACGTGTATTGTTGCGGCGAAGTGTTCGCCAGATAAATTTTTCCTTCGAAACTTTCCGGACTGACATTTTGACCGCTCAGCGTATAATAGTTCCGCAACATCAAGTTCCATGCCGTTGCGGTAGGATCGTACTCACGGTCGCCGCGGAGCAGTTTCAAAATAAAGTAACGCGCGTTCGGTGCGGCATTCGGTGTTCCATACACCAAGCTATCGGAAGTGCGGTATGCAATTCCCAGAATGGTATTGTCGGTGGGGGCAATCGCTTGTTTCAAATACAAAACACCGGTTTGCGCATTGAGGTCGTAATCGGCACCGGGCGTCAATAACCGAAATTGTCCGTAAAAATTATTGGTGTGGTCGGCGGCGAAGGTGGTGCTGTCGAACAATTCGGGACGAACCGGGCTGCCCATCGCGAAACCCGAGCGGGGGATTTGACCGTTAACGAAAGTGAGTGCTGATTCGTACACATAGGATTCGACGATAGTGTGTGCTACGCCGTGGTAAGACGCGGCAGTCGTCTCCATATTCGAACCGAAGTTGGTCAATGACCTTCGGAATATGGTATCGACGACGAAGAATTGGCCGTGTACGTAATCCAAATCGCGAATTGTGATGGGGCGCTGTTGCTCGCCGCCGGTCGCCTTCAGTTTATTTTTCTTACCTTTTTCCAATGATGCAATTGTCGTTACCGAAAGCGGGCCGATTTTAGCAATACTTTTTAAACCGAACAACCCTTTATTTTGGCCGGAGAATGCGGCAAGCTGAGTGCCGGGCAATTCAAGCGAAATATTACCCGCTTCGATTTTTTGGATGATTTCATCTTCGGTACCGGTGTACTCGAGTTTGACGGCGTTTTCGAAATCGAATAACCGCTCGCTGTCCTGATCGATTCGTACCGTTACTTTATCGCCGACATTACCGGTAATGGTGAAGCGTTGCCGCTGGTCGATTTTGAAGTTGGTCGAAGGGGCTTGTCCCTGCTGTGTAATCGCACGGTCATTCGCCTCATTGCGAATTTCACCGTCGATAGAAATTTCGCCGTTTACTTTGAGGCCAACTTTGTCCCCGCCGAAAATTCGGTTGAATGTTTTCGATTTCACCTTCAACGGCATTTGAATTTCGAGCGCTTCGCTTTCCGCGGGATGTTGAGTCGTTATCGACGAAATCGCGGCATCACGGAACAATTTTGCATTGTCATGTTTTAGGCGCGCGTTGCGGTATTCTTCGATGGAATAGGTTACCGGCTCGCCAATCGGCTTGTTAAACAATTGATAAGTCGTTAGGATTTCGTGGTATGTGGTGTCCCAAACGATGGAAGTTGTGAGGTAGTGGTCTGGACCACCTACGAGCCAGCTGCCATCCTGTCCGAGATAGGGGAGCCGCGCTCCGGTGCGGGCAAAGGGATCGAGTCGAAGGGAAAGAGTAGGACGAAACGGAATACCGAGCGTGAGCGTAGGCGCTTGCGCCAATACGGGCGTAAGCGTCAAGAGCAGAGCAATAAGACCGACATTACGACAAACGAACGACCGGCGGATGGTAGCCCCCTACCCGTGCAACCTTGATAATGTTAAACCATCGTAGCAAAGCAATTACAACGAGGCGATAGTCCGCTCCAATCGTGTTGAGTGTGGGACAGACCGTTCCGGTCTGTCATTTTGCAAGCTCAGGCGTACACGGAATCCTTGTACACCGCGAAAAAAAAGTTTTATTCTTCTGTTCATCGAACGCACGACAGCACAAAACGTTCCGCAGAATTACCGTCAAACGCTCACGGCATGCGGTTACAAAGCCGATGCCACGAACGCAACTATTGTACGAAAGCAAACGTTTGAATGCAACGGAGGTTTGGGGCGGGGCAGTTAGGTGGCGTGAGCCGCGGCAAAACCATCCGAAATGACGGAATAACTACCGGAACCGGAGAAAACGGTTGTACCTTACGCGGTAGGGATTTCGTGGATAATAACGTAAAAAGAAAATAGTAAAAAAAGAAAACTACCGGATAAACGAGGAAAAAGTGAAGGAACAACATCATTTATGGGGTTGGTTACGGGCAACCCTGACAAGCGGGTTATTGGTTTTGACGCCTGTGGTGGTCTCGCTTTGGTTGCTAACGAAAATGTTGTTTTTTCTCGACAGCATTCTCGACGTACCGATGCAATGGTTGTTGGTAAAGGTTGGTTATATCCCCAATCCGGAACACCACCTGTATGGTCCCGGCCTGCTTGCGCTGATTATACTGTTGTTGCTCGCGGGGTGGCTGACGCGGCTGTATATCGGCAGGCGGCTGTTTGCCGCGGCAAACGCTTGGTTTGAGACGTTACCGGTGATTAGCACCATCTATTCGACGATACGCCCGCTGTCACGCGCCGTATTCGGAGGACAGGAAAAGTTTTTCCGCGAAGTGGTTTGGACGCCGCTTCACGGTGGACGCTCCATCGGATTTATTGTGGGCGAGGCAACGCTTCACGACGATTTGATAACAAGTCCGATGGTCGCAGTATATGTTCCGTTCGCACCACCGACGACGGGGATGTTGTTGTATTACGAACGTGAGAAACTATTGTCGGCGAATATGACGGTGGAAGAGGGGATGAAGATGTTGTTCAGTTTCGGGGTTGCACAATCGGAAAACGATGAAATCCCCGGTCATGTTGATTTGTACAAGCGAAAACCGGGCACGACGTAAATCAGACCATAACAGCCAATTTCTTTATTTCCCGATACGGTTCCGTAGTGCATTCCGCTTCATTTTCTTACTTTACATTCATGTCTTTCCGTCACCTCGCCTTACCGCTGTTTTTTTTAGCTGCTACCTGCATACACGCAGTGGACTGGCGGTTGACCACTCCACAAGAAACCGCGACGCCCGATACCATTGGTGTTGGTTATAATGAACAGCTTGGAGAACGAGCCGGTGAATTCGGCGCGAAAAAACGGTTACTCGCACTCAGCGGAATCCTCGACCTCGCGTTGCAAACGGAAATCTTAGACCGCTCGGTTAGCGGGTTTGAGCCGCACTTCAAAGAAGACATCAAATTCAAAGCGAATTATCATCAACAATCATCTTCACCGTTTGCATTCGGCTGGGTGATGGATGGCGAGTCGTACCGCGACCGACAGTCGTCGCCAATGATGCAGTTGGGAATGGCGGGAGCATTGGCAAACGGCTATTCGTTGCTATCGGATGCGGGATTCTCGTCGGGCAGCGAATTGGTGCAACGCCGCGGTAGAGCGTTGGTTGGGGAACTTTATCAGGGAACTGCTGGAGTTGTTGGCGTCCATGGTGGATTTGCATACGATGAGGATTTGCGCAATGTCGGACGCGGCCCGGCGATGCAAATGGAAATACACAGCGATTCGCTTGCGTTGGCTGACTGGGAAATGTCGGGAGATGCCGCGTACCGCCATGCATGGTTGAATCCGCGGCAGGATGGTAACGGGAGCGCGAATGTCGCGTTGTTTCGGCGGTACGACGAATCGACGGTTACAGTGAATGCCGCGGTGGATCACGCATTGCGCGACATTGTCAGCACACCGCTATTCCGGCGCGATGAATGGCACGGTAACGGCTCGGCGCAAATAAAATTTCCCGCGCCGCTTTCCGGTAATTGGAATTTCGATGGTGAGTGGGATGGTTCGAAAGTGAATCAAGGCGATGTATTACCCTCCTCATCGCAACTACGTCAGGAATATCAATTGCAATGGTCGGGGGTGCGTTCGGATCGGTTTTTAATGGCAGGTTATCGGGTCGGATTCCAAACTTCGCGGTCGGGACAACAGATTCAAAAAGACCATAGTGAAAGCGTTTCATTGAATACCGGCTTAACCAGTGGCTACAGCGATAGCTTGCAGTTGTCGATAGATGGAACGGCGACGCGAACCGATACCCCCGATACGCTCGATTACAACGACCGCGATGAAACCAGATGGCATATCGGTTTGAACTCAATCTACCGGCTCAGGCCGGGATTGTGGCTTGGTGCGGATGGAAGTGTGGTGTTGTTGCACAACAAATACCTTTCCAAATACACCTCGTCGGGAAACCGCAATACCAATACGTTTACCATCGGCGGCACAATGACGCAGGAATTTCGCGGCGGTTACCACCATTTCCGCGCGGAAGCGGTTGTGACATACGTATTGTTTGATTTCCAATTATCGAGCCAACCGAACCGCGATGTGTTGTCGCGGCGATTGACATTTTTCGATTCGGCATCGGCGGGGTTTGGGCCGGGTGCGCTCCAATGGGGTATTCGCGCTGATTTTGAAGACCGTGGCGCCTTTGACCGCAGCGCGTACGAACAATCGCTTTCGGAATCGATTCAAACTACGGTAGGCAATATTCGTTACCGGATTCCCATTTATGGTGTCGGCATCGGTATCGGTATCGCGGCATACGAGCGGCAACCGTACCATTACGAAATCAGGGGGAACGGAAATGTGCGGTACGCGGACATTTCGACTGCGGGATTGGGCCCGGTGATTACGCTGGATAGGAGTCCGGGCAACGGCTGGCGCTTGTATGGTGAAGCGACCCTGTTGGTGGTAAGCCGCTCCCCGCAAGGAAGTTATATGCAGAATAATGTATCGCTGAATCTGTCGAGAATGTGGTAAGGTATTTGCTGATCTGCATAAAATCTTGATTAGAACTTTTATCGCAATGGTATTTGACATAAAATTTATGTAGCTTGAAAATGAAATAACGAAAGGGACGTAGATGATAAGTTCCAATTTTCGTTTTTACCTATCTGCATTACTTTTTTTTATTTTCTTATCTCCTGCAACTTGCACTATCCGGCACGTACCCGCCGAATACACGACAATTTCCACCGCCGTTCAGGCGAGTAACCCGAACGATACTGTGTTACTTGCGAATGGAAATTATCTCGAACAAGTATTTTTTACGCATATTTCTTTGACGATCGCCGGAACTTTTCTGCTTTCCAACGACACGAACGATATTCCCCGTGTCATAATCACGATACCCGAATCCGTACGCAATGACTCCACCCATTCCCGCAGTATTTTTCGTATCCATCTTTGCAATCATTTAACAATTTCCGGAATAACCTTTCATGATGGGTTGGGTACCGATTATTTCAATCCCGTTATTCGAGTCGGTGGCGCCATCTTTGCCGATTCTTCCAATATCGCGATGGATTACTGCAGAATCACAAAATCGGTGGCGGCGGGTGGTGGTGGTATGGAAATATTTACCGGAAATTCGCAAATGACCAATTGCCTTATTGATTCCTGTTCGGCTATTCATTCTATTGGTGGAAATCGTGATTGCGGTGGTGGAATTCACATTATGCGTGGTGATTCCATAATCATTCATTCTTGCCGGTTTATTGGTAATTTTGCCGATTGGTTTGGTGGAGGATTGGTCGGTGATAATTATGTTTATGGCGAATTACTCGATTCCTATTTCACCGAAAACAATGGCGTAAATGGCTATGGTGGTGCGTATTGCATTGAATTTAATTTGATTCGAAATAACTTCATTACGAACAATACTGCCGAATATTGCGCCGGTATCGGGACTTCCACCGATCAAACGTTGCGTAATTTTGTGCGCACGTTTGAAAATAATCTAATAACCAATAATCGTGCACTGACATCGGAAACCGGCGGGGCATATTTTAATACGGTTGATTCCACCATTTGGGATATCCATGACAACCAATTGATAAACAATAGCGGTTTGGGCGCTGGCGCGATGACTTTTCAGTATGGCCGCCATATCGTGCATCGCAACCTGTTCGACCAAAATATTACGAATAACCCCGGTATAATCGGCCCTATCGGCGGTACCGCCATCAATGCCCGTCAAAATGCCATCATATACGCCGACAGTAATATATTTCTAAATAATACCCCGTTAGCCGCCACATTTGTCTCTCTTGGTGCAGTAATTCATTTAACTAACTGCAATTTTATCAATAATGGGTTGGGAGTTTTACAATGGGTAACCAGCGGTAGTACCGCCTACAATTGTTATTGGGGTACGCCGGACGGCCCGCGGAATACCGCCAATCGATTTAGTTCCGGCGATTCCATCGGTGATTCTATCGGATACGTCCCTTGGTTAACTGAACCAGTCAATATCCCCATAACTTCAGTAGGAGAACACCGTCCCCCTTTCGTTCCAATTAGCGACCGTCTGGTGATGGTTGCTCCCAATCCGTTTAATTCCACTACCCGCATCACTTTCTCGCTACCTGCTTCTTCTGTGGTCGCACTCGACGTATTCGATATTACTGGTCGTCATATTGAACAGCTCATTCACAATAAAATGAGTGCTGGTTCGCACTCGGTATTGTGGAATGGTTCGCATGTTTCGAGTGGGATGTATTTCTATCGGTTGCAGTCGGGTAAATCATCTTACAGTGGAAGGTTGGTGCTGGTTAAATAGGTAAGAGACCTGTTCTACTTTATTTCAATTACTACTCCCGCCGCCGGAATCGTACCCTCGGTTGTCGCTTTCCCGCCATGATATGGTATCGATTCGATATGGTCGCGAATATATAAAATTCCATACAAGATTCCCGGCTTGATGTGATGCAATGGAATGTACACACTTGCCGTTTGGTCGTTCGGTACGTATCCCGCGAAATCCCATGGCCACTCTTTTATCGGAACGACATCCGTCGCTTCAGTGTAAGAATGCGCGGTGAATTGTTCCTTGCGGGTTGGCGGTATCAAACCGGGCGACCAATACGCAAGGAAGCAGTATGGCCCAATACCCGGTTTGTCGAATGTTATTCGTAATTTCAAGGTATCGCCGTTCGACATCTCGTGTGGTATTGGCGCAAGATCGACGTATTTGTTGACGTACAATTCACCATAGCGCCAGCTTCGGTTGTCGGAAGATTGCTCAAATGCGATTCCAACATGTGTTGCAAACGGATCGAGCAGTGTCCGTTTGTGGCCGTCTTCCGGGGGTTGTTCGGCGAGAAATGCATCGACTGCACGGTGCATCAAAAAGGTCTCATCTTCGTTACCGCGCTCAATCGGCGCTCCGGTAAATACGGCATATAAATTTTCCCGAACATGATCGGTGCGCCCGGTGTGCGCCCAACGATGAAAACACAATTCACCGGCAAGATTTTTATGGGCGAACGTCCGCTCGCGGGTCTGCTCCGCAAGATGCGCCGCCATCACCCTACCCGCCAACAAATCGTATTTCAATGCGGGTTGGTGGTCTTTCGCGCGTTGCACGTTGATGTATTCAAGTTGTAACAGCTTGAGGCGAAGGGTGGAAATATCATCGGCATATTCGCGTAAAATTGACAGCGTATCGTTTTCCGCGGCGAATGCACCTAAATTCGGCGGTTCATGGAAGGCGACATCATCCGTGCGTTTGGCAAAACCGAGTGCGAAGAGGATGCCGCTCACAGTTACGGCATAGAGCAAATATCGAAGTGTACGGTTTAACTTCACGCGGTTAATCGGCATTACCCAATATCCGAATAATCCCTCCCGACAGCACAATGAGACCACTCGCGGCAATCGCCGCTACGGGCATGAACAATAGAACAATACCCAATCCCACCCCACTTTTGTTATCGCGTACCGTTAGCAGAAACGCGAAACCGCATAAACTTCCCAGCACGACTGCAACAACCGGTAGTCCGCAAAAGATAGCAATTCCCGAGCCCGCGGCAACACCAGCTAATGAACAAATTGAAGACCACCACCGTTTCTGAATCGATGTGGCAATCAACACGGACAATAGGATAAATCCGATAATTTCGGCGAATTTCAACGATTCACGTTCCGCATCGCGTAAAACCGCCGGGCCGGCAAGTTGTATTCCCGGAGTGTAACTCCGTGCGAACATTTGTAGTGCGGTAGTATCCCGCGTGTACACGACGGCAATGGTTTCGCCACGACCGATATGGAAAGCGTCGAACCAATCCCCACCGACTGTTTTCGGATTGCGATGCAACATCTCTACGGAAGAGATACGCAAGTTATTCGCGGCGCGCTCCAATTGTTCCCGCGCGAGTAGTCGCCATTCCTGCCGAGGATTGTTTGGTGCGAGGGAGAACCCGAAATTTGTGGTGGATTTCGGCGGCGACCAGTCGAAATGGGGGTCGGACAATTCCTGTGTGACTCTCTGTACGACCCCTACGTGTAATTCCGCTTCCCATGCATTATTGAGGAGGGTGTCAGTCGGATTTTGCTTAACCAGATTGTCGATGCGGTCGACGGCAAGGCCCCAATCGCCTAAAATGTTCATCCGCTCCAACTCAAGTTCTTCATCCGTGTACTCCAAACTTCCAATTAACGGTAGCGAGTGAAGTGGATGAAACCAATCGCGATCCTCGTTGGTTAACTGCCGCGGCGAACAAACCACGGGATTATATATTTCAGCATCCGGTACTTGTCTCTTGAGCGCACCAAGCACCGGTTCAGTTTCAGTGTCAGTTAACGGGCCTAACCAATAGGGATTCAATGCGAATGCGGTGTCGCTCAAATTGTCCGTAAATACCGGCTGCAGCGGAGAGTTGCCTGCCACAGGGATGTAGGGTTGCATAAACCAACCGAGCACAGGGAATGCGAGAAAAAGTACGACATAATTTTTTTTCGGGTCGCGCGGTGCCGCACGGTATGGTTTGACGGCAAGAAAATCTTCGGTGATACACCATCCATGCGTAACAATCAGTCCGAGCATGATACCGGAAACTACCAGCAATAACCTGCCCGTCGTACCGCTAAGAAATAATCCGGCAAGGAGCAAACAACCGAATACAATTAAGACCGGTGCATACCATTTCGCGTACAACTTACTCAACTCGGTTTCGGGATCGCGTCCTGCACCAATCATCCGCACTTTACGCGCGAGAAATATTCCGGCATAAAACGGCAACGGTAGGAGCATCCATGTGATGGGGTCGAGTTTCGTGATAAACCATTCCCACGCGACCAACGTCCAGACGCCGGTTCCTACGATGCCAACCAGTGTGCATTTCCAACCGGTGTAGTCGCGGCGATATTTATTCCAAAATGCATACAGCAAGGCGAGTACCAGTGCCGGAATAAGCCACAGCAACCGGTTTCGCGTTTCGTGTGCTTCGATAGTCGTACCGATAACTTTGCCGGCATCAGGATGAAAAATCTGCGCGACGGTATCGGAGCCGGAGGTTTTACCAAGCCGCACAATCACCCGGTTTCCACTCTCGCGCCACACACTGGTTGCAAACAGGGGGAGAAAACTCGTCGACAAGTGGTCGTTATCCGGGTCATGCAGCGTTTTACCAAAATTGTCGGCGAACCGAAAGAATCCGCGTACATGTTCCCGCGCCGTGGGGTCACCCCGGTCGCCAAGTTCATCCACCCATGCCGCATAACTGCTCAGTCGCTCCGAAGGGGGGTCGTTACCAAGGAGAAGACGCAAAGGAGGACGCGATTCGAATGGCCCTAACGCATACTTCATGCGCGCATTGAGTGATAATTCCGGCGCACCAAGCGCAACGCGGCGTTGTTCGGATAAAGTGTTTTCGATGTAGAAGGCGAGGGTATCGGCGTCGCGCAATTTGTATTCGGGGAGTACCCACGTTTCAAGTCCGGCGGGGCCTCCGCGCGGGGTAAGTTGGTCGGAAAGTTTCCGGGCGGGATGGGAAGCGCGAAGGGATGCACCGGGCATACAATTCAATTCGAGCCGGGATACCCAAATCAGCGCAACAATTGTCGCGGCGATGTATGCCCACCGAAATATCTTCGACCATTCCCGAAAGGGAACCGGGAACAGAGCTTTTTCGTATTCGGTAAGCTTCGGCTTCATCACTTTAAAATACGGGATTTAGTGGTCAGGGGAAAAGGAACGGGCGGTCAAGGAAACCGCCCGGAATAGAGTAATCGAATAATGACCGTGAATCAGCGGATAAGCGTTAATTTCTTCGTCGTACTAAAACTACCCGCATTCAACCGGTAGAAATAAATTCCCGATGCGAGTTTCGATGCGTCGAGTTTGACGCGATACGTTCCGGGATTCTGATTGAAGTTGACGAGTGTTCCCACCTCACGACCGGTGACATCGAACAGTTTTAGTTCAACCTTACTTGTTTTCGGAATCGCGTATTCGATAGTGGTCGTTGGATTGAATGGATTGGGATAGTTTTGTTTGAGAGAAAATGTTTGTGGAACGATATCGCTTGCGCGATCAACGACACCGAGGGCTTGCGAGCAGTCGTAGATACCGAGATTGGTTTCGTCACCAACGAAAGAGGTGTCGTTTTTATTAACGACTGAGTATGCGGTACCAGGAGTGTCGTAGAAACCCACTTCATGCGGATTCGTAGGTGCCGCAATATTGATTACCCTCAAGCCTAAAAAATAATCAGCGACATACATATAATTTCCCGAGATGGAGACATCCATCGCATAAGAATTTGAAGATATGACAAACGTGTTTACTAAATGTGGAGATAATGGATTGCTAATATCAACGACGAATACAGCGTTCGCATCATCGGTTACAACAAAAGCATAATTACCAGAAATCACATTGTTACTAATCCAATGACCTGACAACCACATACCTACTGCAACCGGATTTTGGAGGCTATCGATGTTAAGAACTCTCAACCCAACATTAGCATACGAAACATAAGCATAGTGGTCCCTTATAGAAATTCGATCTGCATACCATTGTACTTGGGGATCGTAATAACCAATTTGTGTCGGTTGTGCAGGGTTGGAAACATCAATTATACTTACCCGGCTTCCACCTGACACAAATGCATGGTTTCCCGATATCGAAATTCGTGAACCGGATATGGGAAATACGCCGACTTCATATATGCTGTCGGGGTTGGATACATTCAATATTTTACATCCTGTAGCAGAGATTGCCAAATAAGCTAATTGATTCGCGATGGCAATATCAAAAACATAACCTTGAGTGTCGAAAGATCCTACCAGTAAAGGCGTTGAGGGATTAGAGATGTCAACGACTTTAAGGATAGTATTATCTCCTACATAAGCATAGTTGCCCGACACGGCAATGGTTGACACGATATCATTCAAGCAACTGCCATAAACCGACGGGTTTCCGGAAATGCTGTGAATTTGTAAGCCATCAGAACCTTTTGCATAAAATAAGTATCCGTTAGAGATTGCTAATCCCAAAATTCGCTCGTAAATACGACCACCATTTGATTGCGCGTAGGTAGTAACCGAAATCTGTTGCAAACTGTCCGGATCTGACACATTAAAGATGGTTAAATAGAAATCAGATTCAACATAGGTACTGTGCCCGATATCTGAAGCTCTAATATTCCAACTGCTCATATAAAGGGAATCGTTGTCGAATGCAATACTTTCAATACAACTACCATAAGCTGCCGGTGATTGCAGAAAAAAAGCTACTTCATGCGTTGTTGCCAACTGAGTGCAATCGATAACATGAATCGATCCTTCGTTATAATAAGGGTCCATTGCCCACGGGTGATTATCGACCACATAGACATAATTTCCATGAACGACAAGTTTATTTGCCCGTACAATAGTACCTAAAAAAGTTCTGATAACTTGCGGAAAGGCGGGATCAGTAAGATTTAATATGCATAACCCGGAGTCACCATCAGCAACATAAATTTTGTTATCGAAAATTGATAAATCGAATGCCTGACCGGAAGTTCGTACATACCGGATGAGTTGCGGGTTGTCTCGCGTACTGATATCAAAGACCGCCAACCCCGAATCTCCATTAGCGGCATATAAATAATCGCCTAAAATAGCAACATTCGAAACGATCCCGGATTGGATGAAACTAACTTCAACCAGATTAGACAGGGAGTCGATGTTGTATACTCGCAATCCATAAGAACTATCTGCGATGTAGGCATAGCTTCCAGATACTGCAACGTTCATTGCGAAGCCGGGCGTTCTACCTGTTCCGATGACGACAGGATTCATAGGATCGGATATGTCTATAACACCAAATCCGGTTTTACCTAACGCGACAAACGCAACATTTCCTGATAAAACAACTGAACAAGCCGAATTCATAACCTGCATACGCGACAAACACCTTACCCCCGAACTGTCCTGCCCGAGCGCAATTGAAAATAGAGAAATGCATCCAAGAAGAGTAAACAGGGTGTTGCGGAACAAGCGTTTCATGGTCGCCTCCCAGTTGTTGTTACTTGATCACGGTAAGTTTCTTTGTTTGGTTGAAATTTCCTGCCTGCAACCGGTAGAAATAAATTCCCGATGCAAGTTTCGATGCATCAAGCTTGACTCGATAGGTGCCGGGATTCTGATTAAAGTTGACGAGTGTTCCCACCTCACGACCGGTGACATCGAATAGTTTTAACTCCACCTTACTTGTTTTCGGAATCGTGTATTCGATGGTGGTCGTTGGGTTGAATGGGTTGGGATAATTTTGCTTCAGTGAGAACGATTGCGGAACAGCATCGCTCGCACGGTCAACGACACCAAGGGCTTGCGAACAATCGTAGATGGTGGTGTAGTTATATTCCGCGGCAAATATTTTGTTGTTCGATACAGACATCCCGTAGATAAATCCACGGATGTCATTATAAAAACCCACTTCCTGTGGCGAAGATGGCGTAGCAATATTAAAAACCTTTAGGCCGGTATCCGCGCCCAAGAACAAATAATTACCTGATACCCGCATTAACCCCACATAAGAAAGAGCCACCGAACCGATTTGTTGCGGTGAAGAAGGGGTGCTGACATCTACGATTGACAATCCAAGCGAATCACCAACAAATGCGATATTGCCGGACACCGCTACCGAATTTACTCTTGAGCCACGTGAAAAAACACCAACTTGTTGAACGGAAGTGGGACTGGAAACATCAAGGATACGCAAACCGTTCCCGGCGGATGCGATATAAGCGTGGTTATTCGCTACTACATAATCCGAAACCATACCATTTACTGTGTAAGACCCAACCTGATGTGGATTTGATGAATCTGAAACGTCGAAAATATAGAATAGTGTTTGTGACGAGTAGGCGTTACTCACACCGTAACAATAATTGCCGGAAACCGAAAGATTTTGAAAATACGCCGGACCGGTAAAGCTCACATCTATAGGACTCATCGGGTTGGTTACATTCAATACGTGAAAACCATTGTAGCCGACGAAATAGCCGTAATTGCCCGAGATAGCGATTTCCTCCACACCGCTTAACGCAAAGGTGTCGAGCGCAAAGAGCGTTTCCACAGGTGCCGCCGGATTTGTGAAGTTGACGATTCGCAAGCCATGGTATAAATCAGCGTAGTAGCCGTAATTGCCGGATGTCGCGACATTAAGGACGAACGAATCGACGCTCTTTTGGTAGTGGGATAGTAATTGGGGAGAAGAAAGATTCGATAAGCTGTAGGCATACAGACCGTATTCGCCGTCAATGGTAAATAACGTCGAACCCGAAATCGCCGCGTAATTGCCGCCGCAACTAATATGACTAATAAGTACGGGACGTGCGGAATTGGTCAGCTCATACGCATTGAATCCGCCCATCGAAAATGTATAGAGTGTGTCGTTGATTACGGATACATTGTGAGCGACATCGATGACAGTGCTGTCGGTAGCAACCGGAGCGAGCGGATTGGAAACATTTACCGTAAAGAGAACGCTGGTGCCGCCGATGTACGCATAATTTCCCGCGACATCGATATTCGTTCCGGGAGTCCCACAAGAACATATTTGTTGCGGTGTAAACGGGTTGTGATATTCGTAGATACGAAGCGAGTCGGAAACGGTATATAACAGGTTGTTCGCATACACGGCACCGTACGCCCGAATTCCCGGAGCATCCAACAGTTGCGGAGATGCGGGATTGGAAACGTCAATCATGTAAAGAAAGCCGTTCGTAAGCAACAAAATATTTCCAGCAAAAGAAATCCCGCCATAATTATCAATCGGTGTCAATCCCATTATCAACGTACTCAACAGTGTCGGATTGTGCGGATTGGAAATATTGAATACCTGGAAATACGGCTCCGGTGCATCAAACCAGACATAAGCGAAGCTGTCGCGTATGGCGAGCTTTGTGGCGAAACCATATCTGCTGTCGTCGTAGTAACCGACTTCAAAGAGAGAATCGGGACGGGTCGCGTCCACGATTCGCAAGCCGCTGGCGCCATCCGCAACATACACGTAATTACCGGAGGCGACGACTTGGTACGCATAATTCCAGTATGAGTGCCGATACACACAACTCACCCCCGAGCTGTCCTGCGCGAACGAAATCGAGACAAGAACAAAACATCCGACGAAAACGAACATGCTACGTGAAAACCGCATCATAACTGACTCCAAAGTAATTACTTCACGATAGAAAATTTCCGGGTTTGGTTAAAGTTGCCGGCGGTCATCCGATAAAAATAGATGCCGGATGCAAGCTTACTTCCATCCACTTTGACGCGATAGGTACCGGGATTTTGATTGAAGTTCACCAGTGTGCTAACTTCGCGTCCTGTTACATCATACAACTTCAACATGACACGACTTGTTTTCGGAACGGTGTATTCGATGGTGGTGGTAGGGTTGAACGGATTGGGATAATTTTGGTTCAAAGAAAAGATTTTGGGAAGCCCCTTTTCATGGTCAATAACACTTACCGATTGAGAACAATCAAATATATCAAACGAGTTGCCATCGGTTAAGTAGGCATAATTACCATCGTATGTCACTCCACATGCGTTGTCGGCGGTATCATAATAACCGACCGGTTGCGGGTACATCGGGTTTGTTACATCAAAGATATATAGCCCCGAATATCGTGCACCAACAAGCGCATAATTTCCCGCGACGCAAACACTGATTGCGCAGTCAGTGGTTAGATAAGAGCCAACAAGCACGGGACTTTCCGGATTGGAAACATTTACTACCCGGAACCCCGCATTGTAATCGCATACATACGCATAATTACCTGATACAGCGACGCCGACTGCCGGTCCGGGTAGTCCGCAATGCCCTACCTCGCTGGGATTTGCCGGGTTCGAAATGTCGATAATTCTTAAACCACCGACACCGTCCGCAACGTAAGCGTAATTACCTTGCACCGATACACTGTAAGACGCTCCCGGTGTATCGTAGTTTCCCACGAACTGCGGGCTGGAAGGAATCGTCACATCTATGATATATAACCCATATGTACTGTCAGCGAGATACGCATAATTCCCGACAACATCTATCCCTAATGCTACACCCGGTGCATCGAAATTTCCCACTTCGTGAGCATTCGAGGGGGTCGAGATATCGATAACGCGTAGTCCAGAATAATACGCAGTCGCGAACGCATAACTGCCTACAGTTTTTACACTAACTGTAGCAGTCGGTGAAGTACAAGTGCTTACTAATGTCGGTGAATTGGGATTTGAGATGTTTGCTACTTGTAAACCGCCATCTTGAGCGGCAAGAAAAGCGTAACTACCTGAAACTGAAAGTCCGCGATACCAAACCGTTGCCGTTGTTCCGGCGGAGTAATGCCAACGTTCGACCGGGTTGGATGGACTCGTAATATTGATTACGCGTAAAAGTGCGCTACCGACTGAAATGAAGGCGTTATTTCCTGATAGCGCAACCCCACACACATTCACTACGATACCATAATAATGATCGGAAGCGGAGTAAAATCCAACCTCAATAGGGCTTGCCGGATTCGAGATATTAATAATATCCAGTCCGTCATAACGGGTTGCGATATATGCATAGTTACCCGCTACTGCGATATTCATAGCTACGTCGTATGTTTGGTAAAAACCGACTTCTTGCGGACTTTCAGGATTGGAAATATCGACAATGCGTACCCCCGAACCGTAATCGGAAACGTAGGCATAATTTCCAGACACAGTAACATTTACTGACGCGCCCGGTGTATCGTAATATCCAACCTCAGTAGGAGCTGAATGGTTTGAAATATTGATAATTCTTAAGCCGGCAACACCATCTGCGACATAAGCATAATCTCCAACGATTGTCACATCATAAGATGCTCCGGGTGTGTCGTAATACCCCACCTCATGGGCGCTATCGGGACTCGAAACATCTATTATTCGCAAGCCGTGAGTACTATCTGCGAGATAAACAAAATTACCCACCACCTTCACACCAAGCGCAATTCCCGATTCGCTACAAGCGCCAACTTCGTGAGGGGTTGTGGGGTTTGAAACATCAAGAATGTGCAATCCGGTAAAATAATCTGCTACATAAGCATAATTACCCGAGATTGCTACATCAAATGATGCGGTTGCGGTTGTGCACCTTCCGACTTGTTGCGGGCTGCTTGGATTTGAAATATCGAAAATTCGGATGCCATCGCCGCCATCCGCTACGTACGCATAATTTCCTGAGATTTCGACATTGCGACTCCAACCTTGACGTGAAGATGATGAAGAAAATGCTGTTTGTGATAGTTGGTTTACACCGAAATTCGGTTGAGCGAACGACAACGTAAATAAACCAATACAACCTACTATCGTGAGAATAATTCGTGCAGTGCGCAACATCTTTGCCTCCATCCTTAGGATGATTTGTTTATATTCCTACTTCAACAACGATAGTTTCTTTGTTTGACTGAATGTTCCTGCATTCAACCGGTAGAAATAAATTCCTGACGCGAGTTTCGACGCATATTTCTTGCTCATTGTTTACCGGCCCAACGGATAACGCCGCCTAGGATATAAGCGCCAATAGCTATTGGAACAATCCACCAAATAAATTTCCACGCCAACATAAACAGCATGATAATTGTGTTTAAAATATCTTTCCCAAAACCATGGTCACCCTGTACCTGTTTGTACACAACATGAGATTGCTTCCATCTTTCATTATGAGCTTGTTGCGCTTCTTGCATTTTCAAATAATCAACCGGTTCTAATTTACCTATTCTAATCAAAGAGTCAAGGTTTCTATCATCATAATTATCCGAATAAAAATACACAAAACCTCGATTTTGAACCTCATCCATATACAATGGGTGTTCTGGCTCTGTAACATTAAATTGCACAACCGGCGTAGGTTCTTTCGACTTGGAACTACTGTCAAAAAACAACATAGTTGCTGCGAGACATAGTATACCTAACACAATCAGCAAATTACGATTATTTTTTGACACTTCAATTTCCTTTCAAGACTGCAACTACAAAATACACACACTGCCAACTTGGTACGCATAATTTCCGTACAAGTGCCGATAGACGCAACTTACTCCCGAGCTATCCTTCGCTTGAGCGGAGAGAAACATCCAAGAAAATGGTAAGGCTACTCTGGTTTAATAGAATGGTAAAAGCCAATCATTTTGTAACCACGAACTTACTTCCATTGAATTTGTAGATAGTTCGTTTCTTAGTTTCTTTGGACACGGTAAGGATATCTTTTACACCATCTTGATCCCAATCAACGAGTGCAATATCCTTATCGTGTTTGAAGCCACCCTCACGTTTTCCCGGCTCAATCAAGAAACCACTTTCGGCTTCATGCAGATAGTCGTTAAAAAGTGTGTCTACACACATCAATGGTTTGACGTTCATTTTTTTAAATTTAATGAGTACGTATGAATTGCTCTCACGACTGTTCCCAAAAGTCTCCTCAATCTTTAGTACCGCTTCATTAATCCCGTCTCCTTCCACATCTGTTTTCTCAACCTCAATTTCGCTAGCACTTTCGAGATTGCATACCGGAATGACAGCGTGCCAGCCATCTCTGTATGTAAATAGCCATGTCGCCAAGAAACCACCGAAGACATTTGGCTCAGATGTATTGAATGTTACAATAGCATCTTCTGTGTTTTTTGCCGTAAAGCAACCATACATAGGAATGATCGGTTCCAAAACTGAATAGTTGTAACCGGATTCTGTTTTATAGACGGTTAAGGCGTTTTGTATATCATTGATTGTAATTTGGTGTGAGGTCCAAGAAAATGCCGGCGTTACTATAGTTGCCAATATTGTCCAAAACAATATCTTACATTTCATTTTTCCTCCAAGAAGGGTAATGAGGGTGTTGCGGATCAAACGTGTCATCGTCGCCTCCGAGCGAGTCAATCGTAGAAGTTGAGTATAAGTTCGCCACTGTTTTTGCGAATTGCAAGCTATTTCGGGCTATTTTCCCCTTTTCAATGTACCCTGTACCCCGCCCGCTATTTCGTATATTGTGTAACATATTGAACACGAATAGAAAAGATTCTATTCAAAAAAAGACACAAGAGGTGGACAGACAGGAATGTCTGTCCTACGGAAAAACATACCTACGGAAAAACATAGGAATTTTCAATGCTTTCGTCATCCGACATTCGCCGTCAATTTATCGAATATTTTACCGCCCGCGGCCATACCGCCGTACCGAGTGCGCCGGTCGTACCAAGGGACGACCCGACGTTGCTGTTTACCAACGCCGGGATGAATCAATTCAAGGATGTATTCCTCGGTCAGGGTTCGCGCCCCTATTCCCGAGCCGTCGATTCGCAAAAATGTTTGCGGGTATCCGGCAAGCACAACGACCTTGAAGAAGTCGGCGTCGATACCTATCACCACACGTTATTCGAGATGCTCGGCAACTGGTCGTTCGGTGATTATTACAAACGCGAAGCGATTGAATGGGCGTGGGATTTATTGACAAATGTCTGGAAACTTCCGAAGGACAAGCTTTACGCGACAGTGTATGAAGACGACGACGAAGCGGAAGCGTTGTGGAAAGAAGTCACCGACATCGACCACGCGCATATTTCACGGTGGGGGAAAAAAGATAATTTCTGGGAAATGGGCGACGTCGGGCCATGCGGGCCGTGCAGTGAAATTCACATCGACCGCGGCATCGAACACGATTCGAATCCGAAGGCGGGAGTCAACACCGGCTCGGAACGTTTCATCGAAATCTGGAATCTCGTTTTCATCCAATACAATCGCGATGAAACCGGCAAACTCACGCCATTGCCTGCGAAACACGTCGATACCGGTATGGGTTTCGAGCGGCTCTGCTCGGTACTACAACATGCATCATCGAATTACGATACCGATGTTTTTCAACCGCTCATCATGAAAGTGCAGGAATTGAGTGGTGTGAAATACGGTAGAGGCGTGGAAGGAACACCGCACCGCGTCCTCGCCGACCATGTCCGCGCAGTTTCATTCGCCATCGCCGATGGTGCGCTTCCCGGTAACGAGGGGCGCGGATATGTTTTGCGCCGCTTGTTGCGCCGTGCCGCGCGTTATGCCCGACAACTTGGCGTTACCCATCCGATTGTGAATGAATTGGTGCCAGTGCTCGATGCAACGATGGGGGATTTCTATCCCGAGTTGCGTGCGCGCAAGGACCATATCATTCGCGTGATTCGCGCCGAAGAGCAGAATTTTTCCCGCACACTCGACAATGGTATCGAGCGGTTCGAAAATGAAACATCGAAACTTCCTGCCGGTGGAACACTCTCCGGCGAAGTGGCGTGGCAACTGTATGATACGTACGGATTCCCGCTCGACCTGACGGAATTGATGGCGCGCGAAAAAGGGTGCAAAGTCGATGTCGCGGGTTTCAATGCGATGCTCGAAAAACAACGCGAGCAAGGGCGGGCCTCGACAAAAATTCGCCACCAACAAGCGGTATCGAGTGAGTGGATTGTCGAACATGAGGGCGCGGGAAAATTTGTCGGGTTCGACCGTATGTCGGAAAAAACGACAGCGTTGCGTTGGCGAATCTTGAAGGACAACGACGAAGATATTTTAGAAATTGTGTTGAAAGAAACGCCGTTCTATCCCGAAGGGGGTGGCCAGCTTGCCGATTACGGAATGCTGTCGGGCAAGGATTTTTCCGCGGATGTATTCGATGTGAATAAATCCGATCACGGCCCGGTACACCGTTGTCATTTACTCGAATGGTCGGATGCTGTACCCGACACAATCGAGTGTAAAATCGATTCGAATCGGCGTATCGACCTGATGCGGAACCATACCGCGACACACCTGTTGAATCAGGCGCTCCGCATCTTTTGCGGACACCACATCCATCAGGCGGGTTCGCTTGTTCATCCTGATTATCTCCGGTTCGATTTTACGCACTACGAAAAAATTCCCGCGGAGACTATTGTTAAAATCGAGAAGTGGGTCAATGAGCAAATCCTTCGCAACCTGCCGGTACAACCGACGGAAGAGGCGATGGCAAAACTCAAGCCGGAAATCGAAGCGGGAAAAATCGAAGCGATGTTCGATGAAAAATACGGCGACGTCGTCCGTGTGGTTCGGGTAAAAGACGCGATTACCGGTGAAGTGGTGTCGCAGGAATTGTGCGGGGGCACGCACGTTGCCAAAACGATTGAACTTGGTTACTTCGCGATTACTACTGAAACCGGTGCCGCGGCGGGTGTCCGGCGCATTGAAGCGGTAACGGGACGCGCCGCAATGGAACGCATTCTCGATCAGGAAAATCAATTAACCCGCATGCAGGAGTTGCTCAACAGCAGTGGCAGTGATATTGTCGATAAATTGACGAAGACGCTGGAAGAAAAGCGCGCACAGGAAAAAGCGTATAGCGTATTGGAAGCACGGTGGGCGACAGCGAAAGTGAATGAATTGCTTGTTTCCGCTTCGGTCATACATGGCGTTCGGGTCATTTCCGCTGAAGTGGAAGGTGCGAGTACCGACACATTGAAAACGATGTGCGATGCCGTGCGTGAACGCGAGCGCGGTGTTGTGGTCGTGTTGGGGTCGCGCAACGGCGGCTCGGCGAGTTTCGCGGCGGCAGTCACGGAGGACTTGTTGACGGCGGGCAAACTGAAGGCGGGAGATATTGTACGTGAAGTGGCGAAAGCCGCCGGTGGCGGTGGTGGCGGCAAAGCGCATTTGGCGACGGCTGGCGCGAAAGACCCGGCGAAAGTGCCGGACGGCTTGGCAGTTGTCATGCCGTACATCACAAAAATTTTGGGAAACGGGTAATGGGGGCAGGAAACGGGCGGTAAGACAAGCCCGGAATAGAATTTAGGGAAAGAAAGGTTGTTTTATAGACACAATTATCTTATTCTCTTGAAAGTAAATTCCCATAACTATGACTCAAAAGAAAACTGTTTATCAATCACTGCTTGATTTTCGCCGGGAACACGGACCCGGGTTGATTGTATTGCTCGATCCCGACCGTACCGAAGCCCGCGAAATGGCGGCATTAGCCAAACGCGCGCAGGATGCCGGTGCCGCGGCTATCCTCTATGGCACCAGTTTCCTCACCGGCAATCATTATGAAGAATCGTTAATCACGGTGAAAGCCGCAACGACGCTTCCTGTGATACTGTTTCCGAGCAATTCGCGTCAACTCACCGCCAATGCCGACGCCGTGCTCCTGCTTTCCCTTGTTTCCTCACGCAATCCCCAATATCTCATCGGCGAGCAAGTTGTTGCCGCACCGGTCATCAAGCAACTCAAACTGGAAGCGATTTCCACCGGTTACCTTCTGATTTCATCGGGTCGCATTACTACTGCGGAATTTATGAGCGGCTCACCGCCGATACCGCGCGATAAGCCGGAGCTTGTTGCGGCGCATGCCCTTGCCAGCGAACAATTAGGGATGAAACTGGTCTATCTCGAAGCCGGAAGCGGTGCCGAGTTGGCGGTTCCCACCGAAGTCATTGCCGCGACCCGCAAAGAAATTTCGTTGCCGTTGATTGTCGGCGGCGGCATTCGCACTCCCGAACAAGCCCGCGCCGCAGTGAATGCGGGTGCCGATTTCATCGTGATTGGAACGTTATTAGAAGAACAACCCGGCTCGGAAATAAAAACGTTTGTAAAAAGTTTACACCTTTCTTAATCGAATTCGCTTATTGGTTTATTTCCATTCTGATTGAATTTTAAGGGTTCTGCTAATGTTCACACATCGGTTCGCTCTTATCTTCATCGCTATTGTCCTGCTCACGACCGCTATCGCTTTTGCCGCACCGGAAGCGGCTCCCGACACTTCATTCAAAACCGCACCGAATGTTAGTTTCAAGGCATCATTCGAGTTCACCGTACCGACGACACCGGATAGCGCGTTCGATGCAATGACCGGCGAGATTGGGATGTGGTGGGATCACTCATTTTCCGAACATCCATACGCATTGTACATCGAACCGAAACCGGGTGGCGGGTTCTATGAGATGTTCGATTCACTCGGTAATGGAGCGAAACACGCGTCTGTTATTTTATCGAATCGCGGAAAACAACTCACACTCGATGGGCCGTTCGGATTGTCCGGTTTGGCGATAACGATGGTTGCTTCGTTCCGGTTTTCGCCGGTTGTGGATGGCACGAAAATAAAAGTCACCGTCAATAACACCGGTCAGTTGGAACCGGGAAAAGAAGAGGTAATTGTAACGGTGTGGCGACACTTCATGATTGAGCAGTATCAGCCGTTTATACAGAGCGGAAAGTTTCGGGATAAGTATAAGAAATGAGTGAAACTTTTTGAAGTGTCAATTTGTCACCTCAAAAGCATCTACTTTTGAGTGCAAGACAAACAATTTTCTTGCTTTTATGCATCACGTTGTTTATTATTTGTAAAAGCAAATCATAAAAGGAGCTGACAGTGTCAGACAATCTTTCACAAAAGCTTACCGGAATTATTGTAGGTATTCGTTTTGAAACTTATTACCCGATGCAGGATCTTTTCGGAGCTGTTGTTGACAATATATATTATCATAAAAAAACCATCTTTAGCCCCGATATCTTCCCTTTAGTAAACTCCAGCATCAATAATCGTTTCATGTTTAATCAGACGACTGGCGATTCTTTAAACATTACCCTAAATGACATTGTGTTAAGCATAAAAAGTGAGAAATTGATGCAACCGTCTTTAGAAAAATTTTATGAGTTTTTTGAAACGGCGATTTTTAAAAATAATACTCTTTCCGTGATAAGAGTTGGGATCGTTCATGAATATGAAATTAAGACAAATGATATCGAGGAGAAAATCAAAAAGGGTTTATTTGGAAATACCTTCAAGGGTCTGCACGATTTCGATTTATCGCTTTCTCATAGAAACTATACTGAAAAAAGTTATATTAATTTAACCATTAATGATTACACAAACGTAATCTACAAGTTGAATTTTCAACCTTCTAACGATTTTGTTTCACTCCAAGTTGACAATCAAGTCTACTTCGTTCCTGCTAAAACAAATTTCTCTAATTCAGAGTTTCTTAAATTTACCAGTGAGATCAGAAATTTCAACAACAAAGAATTGCCAAAAATCATTGCAAAAATGTTCTCTATGGAAATTTGATAATGCATAAGCCAACTAAAACAAAAGAAGACCGTGAACGTCTGTACAGAGAGTTCAAATTAACGCACCCAGAATCTACTGGTTCTACTTTGGATAATGAGGTAGATACTGGCGAGGGTGCATACTCCATGAAAACAGATAACGTTCCCACCCCAACCCGACAACAATTACCTAAAATTCCTAAAGTTGGAAATATCACACCAGCACCAAGACGAGCACCAAAAAGCTTCTTGAGAAAAAATTTAAGCTGGATTGTTCCTACAGCTGCACTTATTGTATTGGCATTTACCGGTTGGTTGTGGAGTCTTGCAAAAACCGTTTACGTTGATTCTTCAAAAATTGAGACAATTGAAGAAACAAACAAAGCGATAAACGATAAAGTCGAAAAAATAAATATTGAATTAAATGAAAACGGAAAGAAGATTGATCACATTGATAATCGTTTATCAACGCTTGAACAAAAAGACAAAAAGTAAAAAATAGATAATAAATTCTGTCTTTAAATCAAGAGTTCCTTATGACCCCAACATTCTATATCGTCGATGTGTTCGGCGAGACGCGCTACTCCGGCAACCAACTTGCCGTGTTTGTCGATTGCGAATCGCTCTCGTCCGAAGAGATGTTGCAAATCGCACGCGAGATGAATTTCTCCGAAACGACATTCATCATGTCGCGCGAGAAGCGCAACGGCGGTTACGATGTCCGCATCTTTACCCCCGGCAGTGAAGTTGATTTCGCCGGTCACCCCACCCTCGGCACCGCCTACATCCTGCTCAAGCACGTCGTACCGCGCCCGATGCAAAATGTGATTCTCAATCTGAAAGTCGGACAGGTGCCGGTCGAACACAACGACAACCTGCTCTGGATGAAACAAGTCGAACCGAAATTTGGTGCGGTGCTTCCACCGGAACGGATGATGGCAGTATTGAATCTGCCGATAACCGATTTCGATACGCGTTATCCCGTCGAAGAAGTATCCACCGGGCTTCACACGCTCATTATTCCACTCAAATCACTCAGTGTATTGAAAAAGGTCCAAGTCCATCGCGATGAATATGACCGGTTGATTGAAGAGATTGAAGCAAAATCACTATTGGTGTTCGCACCGGAGGGATACAACCCGGCACAAACATTTAGCGTGCGCGACTTTCCCCTCTTTTACGGAATCGCGGAAGACCCCGCCACCGGAAGCAGCAATGGTTGTTTTGCAGCATACCTATCGAAACATAAATATCTTGGTAGCACTGATATCGACGTCCGTGTCGGTCAGGGCTATGAAATCGGTCGCCCTTCCACGCTCTACCTGAAAGCGCATCAAGAAGCGGGACGCATCCACGTAACCGTAGGTGGTAACGTGATTCCCGTTGCGACGGGCGAGTGGGGGATATAATTTCCTCAATATTTGCTATGTATTGACATTTTTGTACAAAATTTCGTACATTATTCTGTACAGAATTTTGTACAGGAGAAAAAATGGAATACCTGACTGTAACAGAAGCGCGGGAACAATTAACGAAACTTGACCAGAAGCTAAAACGCGCTAAAAGGGGGTACGTTATTATTACCCGTCACGGCAAACCGCTCTTCCGCCTTTCGTTGGTGAGAAAACGCCGGTACGTGAGCGAAGAGGAAATGTCGGAGATATTGAACGATCCGAATGCAATGGCGGCGATTAGTTCGGCGGAAGAAGATTTCAAGGCAGGACGATACAAATCACTCGAACAAGTCTTGAAAGAGCGCGGATTGTGAAACAACACAAGTACTCTATTATAGTGAGTACAATCGCACAACTTGAAGTCGATAAAATTGAAAACCAGTCGACGATAAATTCAATTTTTCAAAGCATCCGAACTTTGGCAAACAATCCTGCGAGAAAGGGAAAACGCCTACGCAAAAAATTGCGGGGTTATTATCGAATTAAAGCCGTCGAAGGACGCTTTCGCGTCATCTATGGCGTGTACCGCGAACAGAAAATTGTGATGATTGTCTTTTTAGGAAAGCGTCGTGTTGGTTCAAAATCCGATGTGTATGAAGCCGGAGTTAAAGCAGTAAAAGCTTACGAGCATAGTAAAGAAAATTTGACGAGGTAATACAGAGTGACCCGGGAAGAAATGAAATCCATTGTTGCAGACGGTCTGCTTGCGTCGGCGGAAGTGAAGAAACAATCCGCCGCGAACGATAAACTTATCTCCGCTGTTGCGAGCGTGGCGGAACGAATCGCCGATTCTATCCGTAAGAACGGAAAGGTGATGTTCTGTGGGAATGGTGGTTCCGCCGCCGATTCACAGCACCTTGCTACTGAAATGGTGGTACGGTTGACGGGCGATTACGAACGCCCCGCTATCGCCGCTATCGCATTAACGACGGACACGTCTATACTGACTGGTGGTGCGAATGACTATGGGTACGACCATATTTTTAAGCGTCAAATTGAAGCGCTCGGAAATGCGGGCGATGTGTTAATTGCAATTTCCACTTCCGGTAAATCGCCATCCATACTCGCGGCAATGGCGGCGGCGCGGGCGAAAGGGGTCACGACGGTGGCGTGGTGCGGCAACGATCCACGCGGGATGGGGCCGCTTGCCGATATTATTGTCAGTGTCCCATCGCAAATTACGGCACACATTCAGGAGACCCACATCACGCTCGGTCATTTATTAATCCACCTCGTCGAACGAATCCTGTATCCGAAATAAGGCCTTGGGCATTTGGCATTGGGCAATGGGCAAAAAATGAAAACAAACAAAGAAGCAATAAATGTGAGTACGCAATTTTTCTTTACCCAATGCCCAACGCCTATTGCCCATTACCCAGATGAATTGGCTTAACCCATCACTTCTTCCCCTTCTCGCGGCGGCAGGTATCCCACTCCTGCTGTATTTGATGTCGCGCCGCCGTCTTCCGAAAATTATGTTTTCGACGATTCGATTTCTCAAATTGCTCGAGAAAAAGCAACATCGCCGTGTTAAAGTCACGCAATGGCTTTTGATTCTTCTTCGCATTCTCGCCGTGCTTTGTATTGTCGCCGCATTCGCCCGTCCGCTCACGGTTGGTGCGTTGCCGGTCGGCTCACCCGCAACTGCGGAAATCGCGATAGTACTCGACCGTTCCGCTTCGATGGCGGCACGTACCCCCGCGGGGACACCATTCGACCAATCAGTGCGCACTATTCGCGCATTAGTAAATGCTCTTTCGCCGCAGGATAAAGTATCGCTTTTGTTTGCCGATGAACTCGATACCGCGAAAGCGTTGACATCCGCCGTTGCAATCCGTTCTGCCCTCGACGGGGAATCACCGAAACCGTTGCGCGATAATCTTGCTTCGGCAATCACCCGTGCCGAACACCAATTACAAAATTCTTCCGCTCCGTTTCGCGCCATCGCACTCTTTACCGATGGTGTCGGTGAAAATGATTCGCTGATTGCACCACCCGCACCGAAACTAAAATATTTCCGGTGGACACCACCGGAAATTTCCAGCGAAAACCTTGCGATTACCGACATACAACAACGTGAACCGTTAATCGACGAATCGTCCGGTGTGCTTGTCAGCGCCTCTGTTCATTCGTATTCGGATGCAGAAAAAACAACTACTGTAAAATTATCGCTCGGCTCGCTTAACGCACAACTTGAATCGGTCGGTGAACTAACCATCGAGCTTGCACCCCACGCCGAGAAAGAAATTGAATGGGTCGTGAAGCCGCAAGGGAGCGGACCGTGGACGTTACGGGCGGAATTGTTGTCGGAAGATTTATTGGCGGGCGATAACAAACGCGATTTAATTTTACCGGCGGCGCGAAAATCGACTGTAACATTAAGCGGCGATCCGGGTGCAGAAAAAATCTTGAATGCGACGTTGAATGCATTACAAGTCACTGTCGATACCCGCACCGGCAACGACGGCAAACTAACGATTCATGCCGGAAAACGGCCCCCCGCACAATCCGCGCAACAATGGAAAGCGAGGTGGGATGCCGGTGAATCGTTATGGTTGATGCCATCGCTTGATGCCGACATTGCCGAATGGAATCAATGGCTCACTGAGGCCGAGTTACCGGTTCTGCAATCGTACCAAACAACGTTACGCGGACGATATCCGCTGAAAAAAGAATCGCTGACGGGAATTCTACGCTCGTGGGTGAAGGCACCGGATATGACGGTGAGTGGACGGTGGCTCGTTGCGTCCGATGTGAAAGCACCACTTGTTTTCGAGGATGGTTCGCCGGCGTGGATTGACCGTAAACATGGGCATGGCGCTGTCCGGCTTGAAACTGTTCCGGCAACCGGCGCAGGATGGGAGACCGAACCGTTGCGCATTCCGCTGTTCGCCCGCGGGCTGACGATGTTGCAAGGGGTTGATGCACTGCCCGCGAGTGAGTGTGGTGCGAATGTGGAAATTCCCGATGAATACCGTTCATCCCTGCGATGGACATCACCCAGCGGTACAACAACTATCGCCGACCATAACCGAATCAATCTTTTAGAAACCGGATTCTGGCGCGATGATTCCAATCATGCATGGTCTGCATTATTTCCTGCGACAGAATCGACGCGCGCGAAACGAACGCGCTTCGGAAATATCGCCGACACTTCTTTTACTGTCCTACCGAATGCGCCTGAAGCCGCAGTTGCCGCATGGAAGCACACCCGCAATGGTCGCGAGTGGCGCACTATTTTATTAGGTGCCGCACTGCTATTACTTGTAACTGAAAATGTGATTGGTCGTGGGGTTAATCGCACATAACTAAATTCATTTTTCTTACAAGTACCGTATAACCTGTTAGGTATATCGAGTTTGTAAATACCCATTAGAGAGCTATATTAACACCACTGAATAGGGCGAGCTATATGCTCGCATACTGTTTTTTCGCATATCGCAACATCCTCCATCGTGAGAGAAAGAAGACCGAACCGGTATGAATGAACCGATTCTTGTCACCGATAAAGCCCCCGAACGGGCATTCCTTATCGGTGTCGTAAAAAAAGGGGAGACCCGCCATCAAGTCGGCGATACCCTCAGCGAGCTTGCACTACTCGCCGATACTGCCGGAGCGGTCGTCGTCGATAAGATTGTGCAGGAACGCGCCGCACCCGACTCTGCGACCTTTATTGGCAAAGGATTGGCGGAATCGCTGGCAGACCGTGTCCGTGATGAAAAAATCGAACTGGTTATGTTCGATGACGATCTTTCTCCCGCACAAGCGAAAAATCTTGAACTGTTGTGGGAAAATGTCCGTGTCATCGACCGTACCGGACTCATCCTCGACATCTTCGCCAAACGCGCCCGCACGCGCGAATCCATCGTACAAGTCGAAGTTGCCCAACTTGAATACCTTCTTCCCCGCCTAAGCGGACGCTGGGCTCACCTTGAACGGCAACGCGGCGGTATCGGACTGCGCGGTCCCGGTGAAACCCAATTAGAAACTGACCGCCGGCTCATTCGCGAACGCATCGCACACCTCAAACGGATGTTGCAATTCATCGAAGTACAAACCCAAACCAAACGCCGCAACCGCGAATCTTCGTTTCGTATCGCACTCGTCGGTTATACCAATGCCGGGAAAAGTACACTGCTCAAGGCGCTCTGCGGTGGTGACCCGTTTATCGAAAATCGTCTCTTCGCTACACTCGATCCATTGGTTCGACCGTTGCGACTCCCCAACAGCACTGAACCTGCATTATTAACCGACACCGTTGGATTCATTCGTAAGTTGCCGCACAGTTTGGTTGCAAGTTTCCACAGCACATTGTCGGAAGCGTCCGAAGCCGATTTACTACTCCACGTCGCCGATGCAACGCATCCGAATGTGGAAAACCAAATGGCGGAAGTAGCGAAAGTGCTCGAAGAAATCGGCGCGGATAAAGTTCCGCAATTGGTTCTGTTTAATAAAATTGATGAATTGGATGATACCGCGCGTTTGCGTGAACTGCAGCGCAATAATCCCGAGGCGGTATTTATCAGCGCGCTTCGCGGTCACCGGTTGTGGGAATTGAAAAACGCGATAGCCGAACGCCGCGCCCTCGATTGGAGTGGTTCGGAAGCGATGTTGTCACCTGAAGGGGCGGGCGAAGGGCTTGCCGCAATTTACCGGATGGGTGAAGTGATAACGCAGGAAGTAAAAGACGACGGCACAATTAAAGTGAAATACCGTGTTCCCGTACGCAACCAACGGACGCTCGAAGAGCTCCTCTCACCGTTGCTATGGAAACCGGAAGCAAAGAAACGGGCACTACCGGAAGGACTGAAAGAGTCGTTGGCGATGCTCCAAGATTCAGAGGAAGAAATGCAATCAGATTCGCGGTACCCCGCAAAATCAAACCGCGAGCGGCCGCGACACAGCCGTCCTATCAAGGAAGAGCGAAGCCAACAAGAAATTGATTTGGCGAATGAAGATCCGCCGCGTAACCGCAGTGGACAAATCATTCAACCGGAACGCGAAGACCGGGACAGTCGTCCGCCACGCCGGGACTATAGTGATAGACCACCGCGACGTGATTTTGGCGATAGGCCACCACCACGCCGATTCGACCGTGATGATAGACCACCACGTCGTGAGTTTGGTGATAGACCGCCACCGCGCCGGTTTGATAGGGATGGCGAACGTCCGCCGAATCGTGGATTTGGTGACAGACCACCACCACGCCGATTTGACCGCGATGATAGACCACCACGCCGAGATTCCGGTGACAGACCACCGAGAAGAGATTCCGGGGATCGTCCTCCGCGACGTGATTTTGGCGACAGACCGCCCCCACGACGATTCGACCGTGATGATAGACCACCACGCCGAGATTCTGGGGATAGACCACCGCGACGCGATTTTGGTGACAGACCGCCACCACGGCGTTTCGACCATGACGATAGACCACCACGCCGAGATTCCGGTGATCGTCCTCCGCGACGCGATTTTGGTGACAGACCGCCACCACGCCGTTTCGACCGTGATGATAGACCACCACGTAGAGATTCCGGCGATCGTCCTCCGCGACGTGATTTTGGTGATAGACCGCCGCCACGACGATTCGACCGTGATGATAGACCACCACGCCGAGATGATGGCGATAGGCCGCCACGCCGCGACTATGGCGACCGTCCCGACCGACCGCACACGCCACGCTCAGCAGATAGCAGTCGTCCGTCACGTTCCCGTGATGACCGCCCGTCGGGTGGGTCACGGTACGGCTCGAAACCGAAATCGGGTGGATATGGCGGTGGTTCGCGCAAGCCGCGCGGATAGTTGCTGTAATCAGTGTTTATGAAGAATGGGTGTCGGAAACGGCACCCATTTTTTTGTGTGACAAAAACCCAAATATTGTTTTATCACGCCTGATTCGCTTGTATCGCCTAATATTTCGAGGGATATTATTTAACACAACCATTCCTCGACGGAGGCGACCATGATTTGCTCAATCCGCAGTTCCGTTATTCTTCTCTTTCTTCTTCTCTTCTCCACGATATCATTCGCGCAGGATAGCTCTGGGGTGACCTGCCTTTCACGATTTCCGTTTTCTTTCCGGGCAAATTCTGTCGTCGTTTCAAACAACTACGCTTATGTCACGGCCGGCACAAGCGGTTTCTGCATTGTAAATATATCGGATCCTGCGCATCCATACGAGTATGGTTACTGCTATACACCCGGAAATGCGAAAGGTGTCGCTATTTCGGGAAACTTTGCATATATCGCCGATAGTAGCGCTGGTTTACGAATCATTGACATAACGAATCGTTCGCTCCCACACGAAGTGGGTTATTGTGAAACATCGGTTCCGGTGGTCAAAGTTGCTGTAATTGGCAATTATGCGTTTATTGTTACATCAATAATTGATTCATCAATCATATATGCGATTGACATTTCTTCACCCGCGAACCCATCCATTATCGGAACTTACCATACGCTTGGTGATGCCCGAGATATAGCAATTTCAGGGAATTACGCATTCATCGCAATTCGTCCAACTGGATTACAAGTACTTAGTATTTCAATCCCGGCGAGCATATCCGAAATTGGATCATATAATTTGACTTCGGCATATGCCAATACCATAGTAATAGATGAAAATCGTGCTTTTTTGACAGAAGGGACGAACGTGTATGGTGGTATTGGATATCTTCGAATCATCGATATTTCTGATCCTACCAGCCCTTATCAGGTTGGTTGTTACACTGAAGACAATGAGGGTTTGGGAATGTATCCGACGGTGTCCGGCGCGGTCTATAGTGTAGCGGTTTCGGGGAATAATGCCTATATAAGCAGTTTATGCACTCAATACTCTGTGCAACCACCCTTTATAAATTGGTCATTTTACTATCTTCGTACAATCGACATTTCAAATCCTGATAGTTTGCAAATTATTCAAACGAATACCTATGATTCTATTTTCAATGCCACTACATACCCCGATTATCCCGGTGTGGTAACCGGTATCGCTATTTCCGGCAATCATTTCTTTTACGCAGCAAACATGAATGGTCTTGGTGTAGATCAAGCTGGTGGAAATTGTCTGGTCAACGCGTTAAAAGATATTCAATTAAATGGAAACTATGCGTGTGTTGGCGTTTTTAATAGTCTGTGTATCTTTAACGTTACAAACCCGAACAATCCTCTTAGTGTTGGTTATTATAGTGTAGAGGGAGAGGTTAGGGGGTTCCGGGTAGTTGGGAACTACGCGTATGTGACTTGCTATTTCGAAGATAGTGTCGGACCGCACGGCTTTTTGCATATTGTCAATCTTACGAATATTTCTAATCCGGTAGAGCGTGGACACTGCAGCATATCTTGGCGTATTAGGAATCTCGACGTCGCAGGTAATTATGCTTATTTGGTTGAAGATTCAGATGGCATGCATGTACTCAACATAAGCAATCCAGACAGTGTCTTCGAGGTAGGTTACTGTGAAACACCGGGGAATGCACTTAAAGTAAATGTGAGGGGCAACTACGCTTACGTCGCAGATTACCTTTCCGGACTGCGCGTTATCGACATATCAAATCCGGTTAACCCGCATGAAATCGCTTTTTACAATACTCCGGGACAAGCATCTGATGTAGCGGTTAGCGGTCAATATGCATATGTCGCGGATGGTACTTCAGGATTAGCGATTTTTGATATTTCGAATCCTGCCGCACCGCTGGTAATTGGACGGTGTGATACAACCGGAAACGCGTTCGCCGTCAAAGTAATAAATCATTATGCTTACATCGCTGATTTATCAACTGGTCTGCAAATCATCAATGTAACCAACTCGGCTTTACCGCAAGAAATCGGTTTTTATAACACGCCGGGTGTCTCTCACGGAATTGGTGTGATGGGATCTACCGCTTACATTGCCGACGGAACAAATTTAGGCATCTACGATTGTTCGCAAGCCCTTGGTGTCGTTGATCGTGCGAGCGATGCCGTCCCGCAAACATTCTCGTTGAAACAGAATTATCCCAATCCATTCAACCCCACCACCACCATCGAATACACCATTCCGAAAACAAGTAAAGTCGAACTCAAACTATTCGATATCACCGGTCGTGAGGTGGGAACACTCGTCAACTTCAATCAGAATCCCGGCACGTACCGCGTAAAGCTCGATGCATCGAAACTTGCATCGGGAATTTATTTCTACCGCTTGAATGCAGGTATGTTTAGCACAACGAAAAAAATGAGTGTCGTGAAGTAAACAACGTAGAGGCGACCATGATTTGCTCAACCCGCAGTTCCGTTATACTTCTCTCTCTTCTCCTCCTCTCCACGATATCTTTCGCGCAGGATAGCTCGGGTGTTCGCACCGTGGGACGGCTACCATTTCTTAACGAGTGTTATGGTGCCGTAGCATCAGAACATTATGTGTATATGATTGGTGCAGGGTTGCACGCTGTCGATGTAGCCGACCCGTCATCGCCGCAGGTTGTAGGGTATTGCAATGTTAGCGGTTATTGTATTGCTATCTCCGCCGAATATATCTATGTACCAACCTACTACGGATTAAAAGTTATAAATATCTCGAATCCGTTGTCGCCGCAAATTGTCGGTTCGTGTGCAAGTCAGTCGGCATACGGAATAGCCATTTCGGGTAATTACGCCTATCTCGTCGGTGACAGCTTGCAAGTTATCGATATTTCAAATCCACAATCGCCGCAATATGTACGCTCGGTGCCGGTAGGCAATGCGTGGTGCATTGCAACATCGGGAAATCTTCTTTTCATCGGAAGCGATAACGTGCGAATTTTAGACATATCAAATCCATCTTCCCCAATTATTGTTGGTTACTGTCCTAATTCCGGTGGCGCTTATAGCATGGCGGCTCAAGGCAATTACCTGTATTATACAAACGGATGGTTTCATATTATCGATGCGACAGATCCAGCTCACCCCCAACTTGTTGACGACACAAATCACTTTACTGCTAATTGTGTTACGGTGTCAGGAAGCCATGCCTACGTGACAGGTAGTGCATTGAGAATTGTAGACATGTCGAATCCCGCCTCGCTCCAGATTGTTGGAACGTGTCCGTTTAATTCTTCCTGGCAGACCATGGCGGTTGCAATTGCGGGCGATTACGTATACGCCGCAACACAAACGAATGGTATTTATGTTTTCAATGTCGCTACACCAAGTTCCCCCCAAGTTACCGGTTCCTATACCGTTTCCGGTTCGGTAAAAAATGTGGCGTTGTCTGGTGATTATGCTTTTTTTGAATCGGATTCTGCTAACGTTAAAGTTGCAGATATTAGTAATCCAACATCACCTCAATATGTTGGAATTTGTACCGAAGAAAATATGTACTCGGGTTATAATAATGTCGGCTTAGTTGTTGCCGGTAATTATTTGTATGATGCAAATGGGGGCAGTTTCCGAATTTTGGATGTTACAAATCCATTGTCATCACCAGAAATCGGTTCTTGCGAAATTTCCTCTGATATTTCCGACTTCGTGGTTTCCGGCAATTATGCTTTTTTGCTCGGCAGCGAGTTGACTTCGGTCGATATTTCTAATCCAACCCAACCCACTGTCGTCAGTAGCATTGGCCTCCCACCGAGCGGGGCGAACAGAATCGCCGTGAGTGGAAGCTACGCTTTCCTTGTCGGTGATAGCTTAACCGTAGTTACGCTTTCAAATCCGGCGTCGCCGCATATTATCGCAATCGGGGGGGCTTGGGGGAATACAATTGCCATATCAGACAACTATGCGATTATTGGTGGCGCTCCCGGACTACAGATTTTTGATATTACCATTCCTGTCGTGCCACAATGGGTTGCTACGTTGGCATTGACCGATTCCATTACTGGAATAACCGCTACCGGGAATTATGTGTATATCACTTGCGGTAATTCGGGTCTTCGTGTAATTAATTTTGCCAACCCTTCGTTGCCGCATGAAGTCGGTTACTATAACACACAAGGATACGCTATGCGGCTTGCTCGTCGCGATTCGTTAATCGTCGTTGCTGACGTCGACAACCTCGGCATCTACGATTGTTCCCAAGCCCTTGGTGTCGTTGATCGTGCGAGCGATGCTGTCCCGCAAACATTCTCACTCAAACAAAACTATCCCAACCCATTCAATCCAACCACGACCATCGAATACACGATTCCGAAAATGAGTAAAGTCGAACTCAAACTGTTTGATGTTACCGGTCGTGAAGTAGGGACACTCGTCAACTTTAATCAGAATCCCGGTACCTATCGTGTTAAATTGGATGCTTCGAAACTCGCGTCGGGAATTTATTTCTACCGGTTGAATGCGGGTACGTTCAGTACAACGAAAAAAATGAGTGTGGTGAAATAAGCCGGATAAATACCCAACCGGTCGAAATCTTCCCAAAACTCTTGCCGCAACCTTTTCACATTGCGATATTACTCTATCTATAGATGCAGACCGCAAAACCAATCATGACCCATAAACCGCTCAACGCTGTTATCTGGATATTAACTGCGCTTACCTTTGTGTATGTCGCGGGGACATTGGTCGTCGATGCGACCAAAGTTCATCGTTGGATGCACAGCGGTTCCATCGAAACCGAATTCAGTACACTCCATCCCGGCGATACCGTTCTGGTCGCCACGTACGTCGATCCTACCGATTTTGTAAATTCACCCGCGCCATTTGTCGGCGATACTTTAGTCGCAATACTCGGCACACCCGTTTCCACAAACAATCTTCGCACACTTGTTCCTACTGTTGTACCGGTCGGATTTCGGTTGGAAGGGTCCATCCGCCATCACGGCGTTGTCTATACCGGCGAGACGATTGCGAAACCAGTGTCGGAAGTGAAAACCATCGCAATGATTATCCTATATCTGTTGCGGGGTTTGGTCGGATTTGGATTTATCCTCGTCGGTGTATGGGCGCTTTATTTCCGCGCGGACAATGATGGCGCTCGGGTGCTTACACTATTCTGTCTCGCGATGGCGTTGTACTTGCTAAAGGGCTTTGCATTCCTACCCGATGATTACGCTTCGTTTATGCTCCCGTTCGCCGGATTGTTTCAATTGCTGTTTTTACTGCTAATCACGTATCTCGAAACGTTTTGGTTGCACTTGCAGTTGGTTTTCCCCCACAAGCATAAATTTTTAATGACAAAGCCGGCGCTGAAATACTCGGCGTTGTACTCACTACAAACCATTTCGATGGCCCTGCAATTTTTTCAAAACGGCCGCTTTTACAATGTTATCTTGATTTACATCCAACTGGTATTTGTCGTTCAAATCGGAACCGGGCTTTTCATTCTGTGGAATAATTATCGAACCAGTCAACCGGGATTAGAGCGAAGGCAACTGAAATTAGTATTGATGGGTTCCGCCATCGGTATGGCGTCGATGGCGATTTGGCTTTCGATAAATACAATGTTCCGCGTGTACGGTGTGATATTCGGACCGACCACCCGGATAATTTTCACCAATTGCGCATTCACGGTTTTGCTTGCCACACCCGCTTCGTATGCGTATGCGATGGGGCGCTATCGCCTGCTTGACGTCGAAGCGCGGTTGCGGCGCGGCACCCGCTATTTACTCGTAACCGGTCTATTGTCGGTGGTAGTATTCACAATCGTGTATTTCATCAGCGGTACACTGCTGCAATATGCGAAAGTCACCGAACGTGCGCCGACGCTGATTATCGCAATTCTATTTACGCTCGGCATCACCCCCACGCAAAAACGAATCCAGTTATGGCTCGAACAAAAATTCTATCCGGAGCGGTCGAACCTTCGCCGGATGTTTACCGAATTTGTTCAGACACTTGGCGCGATTCCCGACCGCGATACGTTGTGGAATGAACTGAAGACATTGTTAACCGGATTGTATGTCGAACAAGTTGTGCCCGCATTGCGCAAATCCGAGGCGGTAGGACTGCGTGAGAAAACCGCCGGTTCCGCCCCATTCCAAAATGAAAGTGAGTTTATCAAGTTACTGGAGTCGGGACAGAAACCGTTGATGGTGGATGAAATTCTCGATGGAAAACGAATTAGCGTATTACCGGAAGAGAAATTGTGGTTACACGAGCAAAAGATTGCGCTAATTCTGCCGATGAACGTTCACGGGCGGCTGATTGGATTTATCGGTCTCGGTTTCAAATCTGATCAACAGGATTTTTCTCCCCACGATATGACAATACTTTCATCGCTCGGTTCGCAAATCGCATTGGCGCACGAAAATTTACGGTTACGCGAAGAGAGTATCGAGAAGAAACGGTTGGAAGAACAACTTGCGATAGCGCGCGAAATTCAACTCGGATTTCTGCCCCGCTCGATTCCGAAAGTGAAAGGAATGTCGGTCGCGGCGAAAAGTGTATTCTGTGTCGAAGTTGCCGGCGATTATTACGACGTATTCGAACTCCCCGGTGAACGCACTGTTCTCGCAATCGGGGACGTCGTCGGCAAGGGGGCGGGTGCGGCAATGTTGATGGCGAATTTGCAGGCATCATTCCGCACGGCTATCGAAGGAGATGAGCCGCTTAATGCCATTATTCGAAGAATAAACGGACACATCCTTCGTAATACCTCACCGGAGCAATTCATCACTTTCTTTGCCGGGATATACGACCACGAAACCCGCGAATTTCAGTACGTGAATGCGGGACACAATCCACCACAATTAATTCGTACCGACGGGAAAGTAGAAGAACTGTTCACCGGTGGTGTGTTGTTGGGAACGGTACGGAAACCGAACTACGATATCGGGCGCGTGACACTGGCAAAAGGTGATTTAATAATTTTATACACGGATGGCATCACGGAAGCGATGAACGATAACGGCGAAGAATTTGAAGTAGAGCGCATGATTGCCGCCGCGCTTCCGCACCGCGACAACGCCGAACAAGCGGTTTCGGCGATACATGAAGCGGTTGTCACCCACCATGGCGGTGATTCATTCGACGATGATTTTACCCTGATTGTCGCTAAAGTAGAGTAAAATAAAAAAGCGTCAGCCGCGAGGCCGACGCTTTTTTTATAGTTCGGTGAAGAGACTATTTTCCCGCATCCGGCGTTGCCGCTGAATACGCGTTTTTAATCGCCTTGATGCCTTCGGTAATTTTATCGAATCCGGCGTAAGTCTTATCGTTCTTCTTCGCAATTCCCGCGAACAAACCATCGGTATCGCCATCTTTCTTTACTAAAAAGAAATCGGCTTCGTCGGCAACCGCTTTGCAGATTGCATCAGACTGTTCGCCGCGGCGTTCTTTACCGCCGATGTGGCACAACACCACCGTCGAACCGTTCTTGTGGGCGGCGGCGATAATGGATTTCGCCCGGGCAATTTCGGAGTCGGCGGAAATGCGTGCCTCTCCGAGACCCTTATTCGATGCGCCGACAACCAATACAACCGTGCCACCGCTATCTGGTACTTTACTCGAAGTGGCGAGTTTTTCAACGACCATTTGAGTGGTATCGACTCCGGCTTTCTTGAACATTGCCTTGGCAATCGTCAAATCTGCCGATTGACCGATGGATGTAATCATTACCGGGTCGGTCAACTCTGCGGCGAGCGCAAACCCGGTGACCAGTAGAAAGGAAACGACAACAAATGCGAGTTTTTTCATTCTAACTCCTCCTGCATGGATTGTTTTGTGATAAGTTTACGGCTGAGACGGCCAAATTGTTTCCAAAGTTATATACAAGAAGCGGGAAGGTCAATAGGCAACGGAAAACGCCTGCCAACACTGAATTTACAGTTTTATTTCGCCGGCTTGGATTGGGGATAACTTTTTATCATCGAAGAATCGTGAATCGCACCAATTTATTTTCCGGTAGGACAGACATTCTTGTCTGTCCTTTGAGTTGCGCGAAGTACACACCGGATGCCACCGGCTTTCCACTTGAGTTCCGGCAATCCCATACCGTTCGGTAATTACCGGTAATTGTTGGATGAACATCCACTGTAGCAACCAGCGCACCGGTGAGATTATAAATGTGAAGTTTGATGGGATTGTGCGTAGCAGTAATCCGACCGGTAAACGTAATCATCCCGTTCGCCGGATTTGGAAAAGCTTTTAAGTATGGTTCTTGCGGTAGGATTGCCTGCTCTTTGACTGCTATAACTGGACCCACCCAAAAATGCGGTGGATTTGTTCGAGCACTGTCGGGATAATATGACCGGTTCTCCCACATATCTTCGGCGACATAGTAATAAAGGTATTCGGCATTGTCACTGCGTAAATAAAAATCTTGTGAATATTCACCGTGAACGATTCTGTCCAGAGGAATTTGTAATGAATCTGTTTGACCGATTCGTTTCAAAACAAAATAGACTTTGGCGACAGCATCAAATATTGTATCGGTCTCAAAAGCGGTTAACGATAGGGTGTAAGTGGAGTCACCGTGCATCGTCGCAGGGAATGTAACCGCACTGTCAATGATTGGTGGAATAGTGTCCGGATGAATCGTCCCCTCAACACGCCAGAAATAATAGCCATCAACATGGTTCCAGCGAGAAGCACTGCCAAACAGCCGAATACGATTCCCCTCCAAACTTGTAAACAACAGTATCGGTCCGCCATAAATGGGATTACCACTGTCAAACACCGCTGCTTCCATTTGCGGATACCAATTGAAGCATCGATTCCCGGAGATCGAAACCCGTACTGACGCCACATAAGGAGCCAGATTATGGGGAGAATCGCGGGAGGAATCTTCCCAACTTACTGCCCAAAGCTTGCTACTTTGTCTGAGCTGTATTGTGAACGGACAGTATACGACGCTTTTAATTGGTTGTACCGTATCCCGTGGCGACCATGAATTGCCATAATCGTGGCTTATATACCGATACAGAATTCCGAGCCCATCCAAAGAGGCATTTGTGTCGGCTTGCACAATAAACACCCCATTCCCATTATCATCAAAGCGGGCGACCGCATCCCCAAAAAAGTTATCGATTCCGTAAGTCAATATCAGTGGCTGTCCATTGTTCAGATTGTCGTAACTGTGTCGCTGAAATAGTGCTACATTTCTCTGCATCTCATTCGAATGACCGGTACAGGAAGCAAACGCCCATGATTGTGTCGCATTAATGTGCGGCTCGCCAAGACCCAAATATTGCACATCGCCGGTATTCGTAAATATGGGATAAAACGTTGAATAGGATTGTCCTCCGTTTGACGTCCACGACCAATTACTACCGTTACCAATAATCGTGTCGTGGTAAGTGTCTTGGAGATACAAGTAACCATTCATAAATATTTGCGGAAGTGACCACGTTTGACCGAGATTGGTCGTGCGGAATAGACCGCCTTGTCCCAGCCCTCCATTCCACCATTGGCTGCCAAAGATTCCTTGCGAGGTCGAAGTAACATAGAGCACATTGCTGTGTGAAGTAGTGTCGGCAACAAACATCCAAGGTGTCCACGTCTGACCATCGTTGGAACTGATCCGAATCAACGCACCGGTATACAAGGTTCCACCGTGAGTAACGTAATTTTTCTGGAAGACCAAGCAAATCGTATCCCCTTTCGCATATACACCGAACGGACCGGGCGAGTTCTGTGGTGTATCTGCGGGACCCTGCATGAACATTTCCAACGGTTCCCAAGTAATCGGTGCCCGCGGTTGGGCAATTAGATTCCCGGTGAAGACGAGAATGAGTAGAAAGCAGTAGCGGATCATAATTTCTTCCTATCTCACAATCGAGAACCGCACCAACTTATTATCCGGTAGGACGGACATTCTTGTCTGTCCTTTGAGTTGCGCAAAGTACACACCGGATGCCACCGGCTTTCCATTTGTGTTCCTACAATCCCATACTGTGCGGTAATCACATGACACTGTTGGACGAATATCCACTGTAGCAACCAGCGCACCAGTGAGATTATAGATGGAAAGTTTGATGGGATAATGTGTAGCAGTAATCCGACCGGTGAATGTAATCATCCCATTCACCGGATTGGGAAATGCCTTTAAGTATGGTTCTTGAGGTAGGGCGGCTTGCTCTTTTGCCGAAACTGGTCCAACCCACACCACCAGCGGATTCTGAATTGCATCGGTTGGATAGGTCGTCACATTCTCCCACATATCTTCGGCACGATAGTAATAGGTCCACTCACCGGTTTGCGTGGGAGAATGCCATTGACCGGAATAGGTTTCACCCGTTACTCTCGCAAGTGGCAGATAACTTGAATCTCCAGTGGATGCATTGTGTAAAACCACACCCATCATCCAGAGTGAATCATTGTCGTGACCATGAATCGAAACTGTTATGGTGCTATCGGGAGATACTGAATTGGAGAAAATCAGCGGTTGAGTCAAGAGGGGTGCGATGGTATCCGCGAGTATGGTTCCTTCCGTTAGACACACGCGAACGCTGTCATCCCCGACTACGCCGTTACGATTGTCGTAAATACGAATGCGGTTTCCGCGAATCTCTACTGCACACAGGCCAAAATGACTGATTTGATTGTCGTTAGGTAATCCACTGCCTTGTTGTGAGGGATACCAACTTCGTCCGCGGTTTGCGGAAAACACAACCCATGTGCCGACACCGGTAAATCCGGGACTAACGGTCGCATCGTTCCAAGCACCAATCCATAAGTATTGGTAGTGAGTGATGTAACCATCAAAGATGGAGGCAGTCGCACCGGGAGAAACCTGTTGCGCGGGAGTCCAAGTAAGTCCATTGTTTTGTGTTGTACGCAAAAAAACAAAATCGTTACCAAAAAGCGAGCTATTCGTTTGCATCAACAGGCAGCCGTTGCCCGATTCATCGAAATCAATTCGGACTTCTTGCGACAAGTTTGTTGCAAAGGAATCCAAGTCACGTGTGGGTTCCCAAGAACCCCCCCATGAATGACCGCGAGCATAATAAATGTGTCCAGATGGAAAACCCGGGCGATCAGATACTGTTCGCTCTACTACATGAAGAATGCCTTGTGAGTATCCTAATTTGAATTCCCTGAAAGGAAGAGGTGGTCGCCACAAATCACTTCTTACGAGACAATCGGAAGTATAAAAAGCAGAAGAATCATTCCAATTCAAACAATAGACAGTATCTCCGACTTGTGACCATGGATTTATATAGCCGGTGAAGGTGGGTGGCAACCAGGTTGTGCCTAAGTCCGTTGTACGGTAGAATCCACGACTACCAGATGCGATTTCATCACAATTAAATATTCCGTTGGATAGAAAAACAGTCCCGGTTTGTGAATACGAAGAGTGTAAAGTGTTGGGAAAGTAATGCCATGCGCTCCATGTTTGACCAAGATTGCTCGATATTGCACCAATATTGTGTGAACCACTCCCGGATTGATAAGAACCCCCAACGAACAAAGTGTCACCGTGTGGATACACCTGACCGATGACGTATGGGTATACCGTTGCCCGCAAAGATCGTGTCGCCTGCCACGTAATCGGTGCCTGCGGTTGCGCAAATAGATTCCCGGTTAAGGCGAGAATGAGTAGAAAGCAGTAGCGGTTCATAGTTGGCTCGTAGTAGGTGAGTGTAAATAATGTACCGAATGGATTGGGTAAAAACCACCAATTGTTGTAACTTTTAGAAAAGGTATCGGAATATGAACACACCATTTACGAAAGCTCTTCCCCACCTTACCACCGGCTACGAATCGGTTCTCCGCCACCCCGACAGCCAGAAACTGCGCTCCGGTTTCGTCGCACTTGCCGCCGGTGAGGCGGGGCATTCCCACTCTACCGACGAATACGAGGAAATGCTCGTTATACTATCCGGTTCAGGTGAATTGGTGACTGAAGCACACGGCAATTTTCCCGTTACACCACATTCGATAGCGTATGTCCCGCCCCATACCACGCACTTTGTCCGCAACACCGGCACCGAAATCCTCCAATATCTCTACATCGTCACAATCGTCGAATAGTTCGCACTCTTACGCAATAAAAAAGGAGCCGATTGGCTCCTTTTTGCGTTGTACTTTGGTCACGGTTCCGATTACCGTTCAGAATCCCAATGATGCGGTTGTTCGCGCCGTTCATCTCTTCGCGCCATCCGTACATCATGCCGCTCCGCTTCCTTCCATTCTCTCTGCTCGTGTATCCATTGGTGTACGTCGGGCCGATACCGTTTGTACAACCTAATCTGTACCGGTGTCAACACGGTATAGATGCGCTTGTCTGCGTCTATATACCGGACCCTGACCAACCGGTCGAAGTCGCGTGGGTGGTCACGCCGGATGACAACCACACGGTCATGGCAATCGGATAGGATGTCCGCAATTTCGATGCGCTGCTGGTCGGTTAAAGCCAATCTTACTGCTAACCGCGGACTGAATGCATCCACCTGCAACATCGAACCGTCATCCACCGCACCGAAGAACTTCAGTTCCACTCCGGTATATGCATTTGCATTTGCGGCAGACATAACGACGCCGACTGAGCAAGCGATGATGAGAAGAATAAACCGTTTCATTTTGACCTCCTAAACGAATTGGTTTCGTTTATGAGATGAAACGATTTTGAAAAAAGTTTAAAACGGAGAAAGTATGCTCTACCAATTATGGTAGAGGAAATTTTCCGGCAGCGTACAGCGTGACGTATCGGTAGTAATCAGATATGTCCAGCGTTCCTGTAGAATCGACGTTTGCAGCGCTATTCGAAACGCTTCGCTGTCGCTTGGCACTACGGGGGTTTGATACAACCGCGAAAGCGTATAATCAATCAATCGCCGGTCGTGGCTTCGCGGTGCTTCATCGTTATTAGAGCGGACGGGAATGAACGGCGAAGAAAGTAGCGAACTCCACGCGACGTTAATGTCCCGCATCAGATTAACCGTCTCTTCGGCAGGGCCGCTCACCGCACACCAAATCCATTGCGGAGCGAGCGGTGGGTACAATCCGACGGCACAATCACATGCGCCGTTATCAGAGCGAATTAAAGCGCGATATAAAGTTCGTTCGAGCCGTTCGTCGGCAACCAACGCCCTTAGCGCTCCATCACCTGCGCTCATGGCGGGTGGTGCGGGTTGAAACATTACGATTTCGGATGATTCACCCGCGCGGTGGCGATACCAAAGATGCGGAACTGAATCAGCGGGTGGGGTTCGATAGAGTAGCGCTTTCGCATTCCAATCACTCCCCGCACCTTTCACCAATTCCCATAGCGCATCTACCGGTTGCGTTCCATTCACCACCAGAAAAAAATCATTCGGTTGCGGCGGATAATCACTTTGCATTTGAGAACCATAAAACCAGCGTGATGACGGCCATCGCATTTCATCCGCACCCGGAACCGCACGCTTCCAACCCGATTCCCGTATCGCCGAAATCAACTCCGGTAACGCCATCGGGTCGTCATCGAGGGAAGCGCGAAGCAATAAAACCGGTGAATCGAGTCCGGGTAACGAATACGCGAATCGTGTCGAACTTGCATTGCGCCACCGGTCGGCGACGTTTCGCCAATTGTTTTCGTACCCATACACAAGGCGCATGGGAAGCGCCAGCGCGATAGTTGTCGAAGAGTGTGCGGCATCGCTCGAAACGACCACTCGCAAACCATTCGCGAGTTTCCCTTCCGCCAGTGATGGTTGTGCCGCATTCGTCAATTGTAATTGAAATAAGCTGAACAGAACGAATGCAAGAAATTTGCCGATTCGCATCGAAGTACAAATCTTTTTCATTTGTACACCTCTTTTGCCAGTGCAGACCACTTGCGCACCCATTCCGCTTCCGGTGTTCCATCGAATTTACTTAACCGCTCATCCACCGCATACCATCTTCGCCACCCATCTTCAGCAAGCGCGATTGCTAACCGATCCGCCGCCGTCTCCGGTTGGTCCAGATCGAGTTGTAATTTTCCTACCCACCGTTGCCTTCGTTGTTCCGGGGTAATAGTAGTATCGAGCATACTTTTCATGGCATGAATAGCAGGACGTTGGGATAATTCCATAACCAATACCCACCGATTGACAAGATCGCTTTCCCCTTCCAGCCAAGCCACCAACACATCACGATTCTTCGCCGGTAAACTTAACGATAAATTATCAGCATCGAGACGGGTAACACTCGGAGCTAATCGCCGTTCCACAGCTTCCGGCAGCGGTTCACGATTCCATGAAGACCAATACAAATTTGCCAGCGATATCGATTCTTCCCCGCCGATATTACCGACCATCGCCACCGAGATGGTCGCGCGTGCAAGTAACGAACGCCAATAAGTAAGCAACTTACCATCGATTGCGGGTAATGCGGATTGTGTGAGATTCGAGCCGGATGGTGGCATATTGGTGGATGGCGTTCGTTCCGGTGCCGGATACCCAAATCCGATTTCCGAACGTAACGACCACTCATCCAACCAAATCGGGTTTTCAAACCGGTCGCGAAGGCGGGACATGAATAAATCAGTTGCACGCGATGTTAAGCGATACCGAACCAGCACCGCAGGGCCGATAGCAACGGCATGCGAACGTACGTAGTTTCCGTTTGACCATAACCGTGTAACAAGCGGAGCGGTTTTATCTTCGAGGTAACGCTCGCGATCGGAATAGCTGGCTAAAATTGTCGTATTTTTATCGTGAGGTTGTTTTTCGGGGTTAGTCATCCGGTCAAGGATGCTATCGCGCTCTTGTAAAAAAGTAATACCAACCTGATCGGCGACATCGGTGCGTGGAATTGCGGAATCGTAAAGCTTGGCAATCAGTTCCGGCAACCGGTTTCCATAACTGGCTATCGACGCTTCATCGAAACGAATGAGTACGGTCGCAGCGACGTCGGTTTGTTCGGGGCGTTCCCATACAATGAGGCGGGGTTCGGTTCCCGTTTCACGTTCAAATATTTCACGTTCGATACTCGGTAGCGTTTGTGCCCGAAGAATCGGAGTAAAGGCGAGCAAAACAATCAATGCGGACTCTGGTCTGCGAAAGAGTTTTTTAATCACGTTGTTGAATGTATTCCGGCTCGAACTGATTGTCTGTATCATAGCCATCAAATAAGTGTTAAAGGAGTTCAATGTATATAAGATACGGATTTCTTATTCTAACTGCTGTTGTTCTCGTGGCAGTTGCGATTCCCGTACTCGCCGAACCAGCCGACCCGCCTCCGGATGGACTGTTACGGGACGGAGTCTGTCCGGTGACGAAATTGAAAGCCAAAGATTACCCGGCATGGCAGGTTTGTTGTCAGGACCATGAAGGGAACTGGCGCGTTTTCGTCGGAATGAAGAGTTTTCTCGAATACGTGAATGACCCGGAGGAATACGTCGGGCAAAAGATTGACCCGGGCGGGCTTGCGATTGTCCGCGACTATACGACGAATAAGTGGATTCAATCAGTGTTTGCCTATTTCGTGTTCGGTGAAAAGATAGTAGGCCCGAACGGTAAGGATGTCGTTGCTTTTGAAGATAAGAAGAAAGCGGAGAAGTACGCGGGAAAAATGCATGCCGCCGGAATCGTACGTTTTCTCGGTTTACGCAAATCGGTCATTGCATATCTGAACGATACCAGACCCGATTCGGCGGATGCTGATTCAATCATCGTACCGCAAATCATCGACATGAAAAATGCACCTCCCGGTGTGCAAATAAAATAGCTGTAAAAAATAATGGAGAGTTTGCCAAGCCACACCGACCCGGAAAAAGTCAATCTTGCCCATTGGGACGAACTTGCACCGGTTCATCTAAAATCGTACCCACTCGAACCGCTTCGGAATGGTGGAGTAATGCTGGATTCGATTCAACTGCGGGAAGTCGGTGCGGTTGCGGGGAAAACGTTACTGCATCTCCAGTGCCATATCGGCTCAGATACACTTTCGTGGGTATGGCTCGGGGCAACCGCGACGGGAGTCGATTTTTCTCCTGCTTCAATCGATACCGCCGAACAATTGCGCGACGAGCTTAGACTCCCGTGCCGGTTTATTTGTTGTAATGTGTACGACCTGCCGCAACGACTCGACGAACAGTTCGATATCGTGTACGCTTCACAGGGAGTCCTCTGCTGGTTACGGGATATCGATGAATGGGGTGGCCTTGTTGCCCGATACCTCAAACCGGGCGGGTTATTCTATATCATGGATACTCACCCTTTGATACAATGCTTCGCTCCCGAGCCCGACGCCCACCTTGTGCAGTACACACCATATTTTAACCGGCAACCGACGATGTATGAGGCGGGTGGCGGCGACTACTCCGATGGTAACTACAAATCGAATAACCCGGCCTGTGAGTGGGTATGGACACTTAGTGACATTGTGAATTCCCTTATTCGGGCGGGATTAACAATAAAGGCACTCAATGAATACGATTCTTTGTATTACAAGGCGTTCCCTTCAATGATTCCAGCCGAAGAGCCGGGATGGTGGCGCTACCCCGGAATCAACTTACCTTGGACATTCACCCTTAGTGCGATTAAGACGCATTAAACCAAAATCCACACACACGCATCGAATTTAGAGAAGAAATTTGACCCGGTTTATAGCAAAGGATACTCCACTCCGGGGTCACTCTTAGAGTAAATTAACAACAGTGTCGTTTATTATCAAGCACTTAGGTTGTTTACAATAACCAAACATAACAAAGAAATGTGTATTTGGTGCTTTCGGTATTGACTAATCCTACTGGAATAGTGCAAATTAGGACAAGACAACGGAACAATGCTCCAACGATCCGAGTAAAAAGAACCTAAGCACTAAGGAGAAAAAAATGAAGTTATCCGCCGCAATAAAAACGAATGTACCAGCAATTGAATTTCCCGTCATTCAACAGCGCCCTATTGGCGGCGTTATGCAATGGACGGAAGTCAAAGAATCCGAAGATAGCATCTTAATCGAACGCTCGATGGCGGGTGATGCCCTCGCCTTCCATACCTTGGTAGAACGTTACCGCACCCGCGTCGCCGCTATTTCCTACCAGATTATCGGTAATTACGAAGATGCACGCGACGTATCACAAGAGGTATTTGTCAAACTCTTTCGCAGTTTGAACACGTTCGATGCCGACAAAAAGTTTTTCACTTGGCTTTATCGCATGACAGTGAACGCGTCTATCGACTTCTTGCGATCAAGACGCAAGCGCACATTAGAGAATTCAATCGAGGAACAACCGGAATACTATCAGGAAACGATTGCGCATCCCGATGGTGATGGTTTCTCGAAAATGGAATCGAATGAGCTTACTGGACTGTTCCGTGAAATCGCCGATCAATTGAATCCGAATCAACGTACCGCATTTGTGTTGTGTGACCTTGAAGGGTTCAGCCCGGCGGAAGCCGCGAACATTATGGGGTGTCCGAAAGTGACGTTGCGGTGGTATTTGCATGAAGCGCGCAAACGCATCCGCAATGAGATGGTGAAGCACTATCCGGAGTATGCTCGCACCTAATCGCAAGAGTGTTGTGGCTACTGTCCCCGGGGGGAGGGCAGTAGCTTCTTTCCTAACGAAAAAGCGCAGGCGAATGCCTGCGCTTATTTTGTTGTGTATAGATTTTTGTTTTGAGTAATGGGCAATTGAGCGCATATTTAATAAGTTGGCCGAAATACCTTACGATACTCCCACTCATTCTACTTACTATGCTGGAGGATGCGATGTTCTTTTTACAACTTAGTCGTCGCCGTTCGTTTCTTCTTTTATTCGCATTATTCCTCATTTCTGTTTCTGTGTTTGCTTCTCCCGTTTATCTACTCAGCGATGACCAGCGAATACCAAGCAGATCGACAGTTCGCGGGCCGGTTAATCCCAACACTATCGATGAACTGAGCACACTTTTCCCATTGACGAGGACCGATGGTTCCTATGAGTATTATCTTGGTTCAGGCGCCGCTGGAGATACTTTTGCCGTCGTATTGGAACCGGCCGCCCCCTGTTCTGTTTATGCTGTGCAGTTTCAGTTTAATGATGCAGGCAACTATTAGGCGTTTGTGGCTTATTATTCCGAAGCAGCGCAAACGGCGTTTCCTTTTGGCCGGGCGACTGCACTGCGAGGACAAACGGATGTGAGTCCGATTGGCACATTCATCCGCCAGTGTACCCAAAACACTGCCGTTTATTATCCATATTATTCCCAGCAGTGGCAGTCTGTCGACTTTGGTTCCGAAATGAATAATGGATTTGTGGTCGGAAATCCAGAATCCGGCATCGGGAGTAAATTCGTTATTGGATTTGTTAAATCGGCGCAAACTTCTACCCGACCTCTCGCAGACTTTGTTACTGCCCGCGGATACACATATACGTGGTTTGGGGGGCCGTGGAACGCTTCGCTCCCACATCCATGGGGTTCATACTCCTCAAATTCATTGAATATATTGGATATTGCTGCACAATGTTTGGTTTCCTATCCGTGGGGCTATCCGATTATTATTCAGAATCCGCTCCAACTATCAAACACCTATGCGCAATCCGGCCCGTGGCAGTTCACGGTAAATCTTTATTCTGATACGACAATTACCGCGAACGATACCATACAACTAAAATGGACAAGTAACGGAACAAGTCCAATTCACTCAGTAAACCTGACTGCTATTGAAGGACAACCGGATTTATATGGTTGCGCCATTACCTCTTCATCTTCCATTCCGGTCGATGGCGTTGTCCAGTATTGGGTAGAGTGTACTGACCGTCTCGGTCGTAGAAGTACATCTCAGGAATTTGCTCAACAATTTTCTGTTGTCGCACCAGTCATCTCAAACGCGAATCTGCTTATTGTCACTGACAGCACAGATGTTTTCAACGATGGCGACCGTTTTGGAATTATTGCTACCGCGCTTGATTCGATTCACGGTATTTCCTACGAACAATGGGATATCCAGGTGAATAAAGGGATAGACCAATCAGTAATCATGCATGGTTGGAACAACATCATGTATTTCGGAAATGGTAACACATCGAAAAATGGCGGAGTTATTCCCGCAATCGGAGAACCAACTTCGAATCCATGGGTAACGTTTTGTAATGCCGGACACAACTTGATGGTCGTCGATCAAGATTATTTTTCCGGTGCGGGTATTACTGAATCGACTCACACGTTTGTTGAAGGGGATTTTGCGTACGATAAGTTTGGCGTCGCGACATGCCAAATCAACCCACTAACTTTACAGGATTCTACGATGTGGGGCGTTACCGACGATCCGATAACCGGTTCATTCTCGAACGAGTTGTACCAAACCAATGTCGAACGTCTGTTTTACTATACGAATCAGTATTCCCCATCGCGGCACAATTGGTTTGATCCGATAACGGTAGCGGATGGTAATGTGCTATTTAGCGGAAGTGTTAACGAAGCTGTCTTTGGTACAAGAAAAGTTGTCGGCACATCGAAAAACATTCTCTTCACGTTCATGCTGGATGCTGCGGCGACTGAAGACACGAGCGATCAATATAATCCGTTTTATCTTCCGACCACGCAGTTTACTCAGGTTATTCGCAATGTCCTCGGTTGGTGGAATCTTGTTTCCGTTTCGGAAACATCCTCTCCACTACCGCAAGTTTTCGCACTACACCAAAACTATCCCAATCCCTTCAATCCCACCACAACCATTACCTATTCACTTCCGAAGCCGGGCACCGCCAAGCTTTCCGTTTTCGATATCACCGGACGCAACGTAACCACATTAGTAAATTCATTCCAGAGTGCGGGAACCCACAATATTTCTTTCGACGCCGCCCGCTTCTCTTCGGGAGTGTATTATTACCAATTAGTGAGCGGTAAAAACACCCTTACCCGAAAAATGGTGTATGTAAAGTAATCCTCCTTTCCCGCTCTACTCCGATAATCAACGCTCTCACCGCGAAGGGCGTTCGTTGTTTGTCCTCACAGCTCCATTCTTGACAATCTACCCTTACTTCGTTAATATGATGGGTTCTTTCGTACCACATTAGCGTACAAATTCACGAGCGTTCGCTCGTTTATAAAAAAAATATTTACCGGAGAACCACCATGAACGAACTGGAACCGAAACGCGGTTACCGCATCGAACGCGACAGTTTCGGACCGATGCACATTCCCGACAACGTCTATTACGGCGTTCAGACGGTGCGTGCCGTACAGAATTTTCAAATCTCAGGGCTTCATCCCCACCCCTACTTTATTTGGTCGGTCGCCGCCATCAAACGCGCCGCCGCGCAAGCGAACATGGAACTCGGCATGCTCGACGCCGAGCGCGCACACGCCATCATGCAAGCCGCACAAGAAATAATGGATGGCAAATTTCAGGATCAATTCGTCGTCGATCCCTACCAAGCCGGCGCCGGAACATCGCACCACATGAACGCGAACGAAGTGATTGCGAACCGTGCGCTCGAAATTCTTGGCCGGCCGAAAGGGGACGAGAGTTATTTATCGCCTAACAATCATGTCAATTTCGGGCAATCGACCAACGACGTCATCCCTACTGCAATACGCCTTGGCGGGCTTCGCGGCGGTCGCGCATTGCTAAGTGCGGTCAAGTCGCTCGAAGATGAGTTATTCGATAAAGCGAAGTGGTTCGATCACATCGTGAAGAGTGCGCGCACCCATTTACAGGATGCCGTTCCGATTCGGTTGGGTCAGGAATTCGGCGGTATGGCGCGTGCGATTCAAAAATGCCGCACCCGCATTCAGGAAGCGAAAAAAGCGTGTTACGAAATCGGTCTCGGCGGCTCCGCGGCGGGTACCGGCCTCAACACCCATCCCGAATACCGCGAACGGGTGACAAAAATTCTTTCCGAGATAACCAAATTTCCGCTCGTACCCGCCCACGATTATTTCGAAGCGATGTCGTCGATGGGTCCCGTCATCGAATTGTCAGCGGCATGCCGCGGTTTTGCCATCGAGTTGGGTCAGGTATCGAATAATTTGCGCTTGCTGTCGAGCGGCCCGACGACCGGTATCGCGGAAATCCGCTTGCCGGAAATGCAACCCGGTTCCTCGATTATGCCCGGAAAAGTGAATCCGGTAATGCCGGAGATGGCGAATATGGTGAGCTATCAGGTGATGGGATTCGACAATACCGTCGCGCTTGCGGGTGGTGCGGGACAATTCCAACTCAATGTGATGATGCCGGTGATTGCGCTCAATCTGTTTTGGGAACTCACGATTTTGCGTACTGCGTCGAAGCATCTTGCCGAAAAGTGCGTGAAAGGGATTACCGCCGATGAAGCGCGTTGCCGCAATTATCTCGAACGCAATGCGCAAGTCGCCACGGCGCTCAATCCGGTGATTGGCTACCTGAAGGCGGCGGAAGTCGTGAAGGAGTGGGGCAAGACCGGACGCTCGATTCGTGATATCGTGCTGGAGAAAAAATTCCTCACCGAAGAGGAAGTTGACCGGATACTCTCACCGGAAGCAATCCGCACCATGACTGAACCCGGTGTTGCCAAGAAGTAGTGGCCGCGCCACTGGCGGGTGGTACAGGTCTCCAGACCTGTAATTGTATTTCATGTGGAGGTTGGACAACCCCACGCATCTCCAGCGTGGGCTCACAAACACCGTTAAATATTTTAATGTCGAGTTTGTACTCTTGTCCGACAACTGTAGGGGCGGGTTTCACCCGCCCGTTCTTTTTGATTCGCGAACCCATTGCATGTGCAGTAGCAATGGCTCACGAACACCTTTGAATCCTGTAAATGTCGGGTTCGTATCTGCAAAGCGTCCAACCTTGTGGACGCGAAGCAACGTGGCGATCCTTTGCATTTTTTTAATGGAGTATAGTACATTTCCTAATGTGCATCGGGTAGTACAGGTCTCCAGACCTGTGTCTGTTTTCTGTTTGTGGTAGCACCGGTGAACAGTAGTGCACGTCTCCAGGCGTGCACACAAGCAGTAGGGGCGGGTTTCAAACCCGCCCGTTTTTGTTTGTAGCACCACCGTCCCGCCGGTAGTGCCCACTGCCAAGTGGGCACACCTTAAAAGGATACAAGCAAAAGGTCGCCACGTCGTTCACTACGTATCTGCTTCGCAGGATACTTCGTTCCACTCCTCGCGAATCAACCGCCCCTACCCCCTACTTGAGTAACAACAACTTCCTTGTCTCCTGAAATTCCCCCGCCGACAACCGATAGAAATATTCACCTGACGCGAGATTCTTACCATCGAATCGAACAAGATGTACACCTGCATTCTGCGGTGAGTTGATGAGTGTTGAAATCCTTCTTCCCAATAAATCGAAGAGTTCTAATTTTACTGCACCGGATTTGGGAAGAGAATAGGAAATGGTGGTGGAAGAATTGAATGGGTTGGGGTAGTTTTGTTTTAATGAATACTGTGTAAGAACATATTCACTTTTTATATTTATAACATCTGTTGTATCATAGCTAAATTTTGCAACAAAACAATCACTGGTAGTTCCTCCCCAAGTTGTATCATAAGCATTCTGTGTCGTTGGGAAATTAGTACTTGATGTCCTTCCCGTCACTATAACATCATTGCCATTGTTAACTATTCCATAGCCGTAGTCTGCACCTGAACCACCTAGATAACTGCTATACATCAAATGAGAACCCATGTTATTCAAGTAGGTAATAAAACAGTCACCCCCCCATTCAGAAGTACCTCCATTGAAAGTCGAATCGAAAGTATTCAAACTGATCGGATAATCAATGCTAGATGTCATACCAGTGGCTGCAATATAGCCATTGTCTGTAAATGCCATCCCATGAATGTTTTCATGGTTCGATCCCCCAAAGTAAGTACTGAAAATCAATTGAGAACCATCACTGTTTAAATGAGAGATAAAACAATCTTCATTTCCTATAGTTCCGTTATGTGATGAATCGAAAACACCAATGGTAGTAGGAAAATTAAAACTAAATGTTCCGCCTCCAACGAAAATACCACCCTGATTATCAGAGACAATTGCACCGAGCTCATCATCACTAGAACCTCCTAGAAAAGTACTATAATCAAGTTGAGTTCCAGAACTATTTATGTGAGTTACAAAACAATCACCATAATTGAGAGAGCCACTACCATTGTAAGAAGTATCATATGCACTAATCGTAGTCGGAAAATTACTACTTGTTGTTTTACCTGCTATAATAGACCCATTGCTGCCATCAGAAATTATAGCTACTCCTTCATCATCTCCTGAACCACCCAGATAAGTACTGTAAATTTGTTGTGTACCGGCACTATTTACATAAGCGATGAAACTATCGAATAAGCCACCATTATAAGAAATATCAAAAGCACTCTCAGTTGTAGGAAAATTTGTACTAGCGGTTCTCCCCGTTACAATTACATTATTATCATTATCCTTAGTCACTGCGAATGCTTCATCTTCGCTTGAACCACCTAAATATGTACTACTTAGTAGTTGCGAACCATCATTATTCAAATGCGAGATAAAACCGTCGTAAATACCACCCCCGTAAGTAAGTTGGCAGGCATTAGCTGTAATAGGAAAGTTGAAACTCGCAGTCCCACCTGTTAGCAAAACGCCGCCACTACCATCGTTTGCTATTCCATAAACATAATCTGCGTTTGAACCACCAAGATAAGTGCTGTATATGAGTTGCGAACCGTTGTTATCTAAGTGAGTAACAATACAGTCAGCAGAACCTTGATTTAAATTTTGTTCCGCTCCAGGTGTTGTTGGAAAATCGCTGCTAGTTGTATACCCCGCTACGATAAAACCACCATTTCCATCATTTACAATTCCATAGGATGCGTCAATAGCCTGCCCACCCAAAAACGTACTATAAATCAGCGGATCAATCCTCAGTGTATGTTCCTTCTGATATCCATTCGGCAGGGTGATACCAAATTCATTTTTGTTGGTGATTTCGAATTTAGCATCGACTTCACTACGCGAACCACCGGGTGAGATTTGATACACTTGGGGTAAGGCTGTCCGTAATTCACCTAATGATGTTGGTAGTTTTAATTCTTTTCCTGTGTTTGATTTGTCATTGCGAGGATCGGACGGCGCAACCGTGTGCGCCGGAAGAGACGTGGCAACCTTATTTATTTCTTTTTTTCCGAATCCCGAATCCTGAATCCCAAATCCATCTAACGACATTTCTCCCGTTAACCCCTCGCAACTCATCCTTATCTGACTCGGATCCGCACCGGGTTGCACAACAAAATCAAACTCGAGTTTTCCATTCTCTTCATACCACTCAATATCTATTCCATCCCATACGTCACGATATACAATATTCGTATAGTTCCGGCAATTCGGTGCCCATTTGGTAGAGTCGTTACCCAAGAAATAGTTGTTGTGCCATCCGAGCTCGCCCGTCGCTTCCACCGTAGGGGCGTATGGCGATACGCCCGCGGGCGGGCACGGTGACCCGCCCCTACCCGTTGCCTGTTCCCTGTTCCCCGTTCCCTCAAACTTAAACTTCAACGCATGACTCTTCATCGTATACCGTACCGGATGCCTTCTCATCATCTCCGGTAAGTCTCGTTCGGAGGGGTCAACGATAGGGGCTTTCGTCCGGTCCTCTTTCATCGTGAGCAGAGAGATACCATCACGTTCGAGGAACCACGTCATACCATTTCGCGCATTGCATTTGTAAAGGACACGGGAGTCCCACTGCCCTTTATTCTCGGTGAAGAAGAATGGGTGTTGGGTGGTAGGTCGGTTGTGGGGTAAAGAAAAAGAGACCGATACAAGAAGAAAGGTGAAGAGGGAAAGAAGCGATTTGCGGTAAATCATGGTGGCTCCGGGTAAGGAGAATCGAAGTTGTCAGCGTATCAGAAATAATATACACACAATGAAGTTAGAATCGGAATTGTTTTTGCACCACCATCATTTATTCAAAAAATGATTCGATAATAGATTTTTCTATCGAACAAATAAGACCAACTGTTTACGAAATGACATCAATTTTCGAATCGACAACTATTGTCATACCAAAGCTACCGGTTTCGTTTTGAAGTCACTTTCAGTCATTCCCTGTTAGACACTTCGTTAGACGACTCGTTAGACTACTTGTAAACCTTTTTTCCCTTATTGCGATTCAAATCTTTGGGTGGTATAGGCGTCCCGCCTGTTCTTTTCCTTTGTCTTTCCCATGACCCACGGGCGGGCACAGTGACCCGCCCCTACCCCGCATTTTTACCTACTACCAACCACCCACCACCCACCATGCACTTTTTTCATCCTTTCCCATTCCCCGTTCCCTGTTACCCGTTACCCGCCTATCTCGTACCCCTGCCTATACCACGCAATAATTCCGCCGTGCAGTGAGCTAACATTCTTGTAGCCCGCATCCAGCAGCTGTTGCGTCGAATACAGTGAGCGGTTTCCCGACCGGCAATACACGACAATCTCTTCATTTTTATCCGGTGCGACACTAATCAACTTCGCACCCAACAACCGCATCGGAATCTTAATTGCACCGGGAATGATGCCCTCGGCGTGTTCATCCGGTTCACGCACATCCAACAGGCGCGGCGGTTTCTCACCTTTCATCTTGCCGTGAAGCGTTACTGCATCGAGTTCCGGTACTTTTGGCCGGCTGAATAAAGACATCGTGTTCCTTATCTGTGGCTGTTCCCAAGCCGCATTTGCTTTTCTCTTCCGGTTGTGCAATCTTGCGTTGAGTAGAAATGCAATCTATGAACGCAGACGAACCCATCACAAACCACCGTCGCATCACATTTCCCGAGGGGTTGTTCCTTGGGGCGCTTCTCGTGCGTTGCGGCTGGCTGATTGGAATGGTGAAGACGCCATTCTGGACGACGCCGCTGGTCGATGCACTCACCTACCACGAAATGGCGACCCGCATTGCCGCCGGGGAATGGATACCCCGCGCCGTCTTCGAACGCACCCCGCTCTATCCCTACATCATCGCCGTTGTGTATGCCATCGCCGGTTCCGACTTACTCTGGATACGCCTATTGCAAGCCGCGGTCGGTGCCGCCAACGTCGTGTTACTCTACCGGCTGACCGCGCGCCTGTTCGATGAACAAACCGGGCGTGTCACCGGTATCCTCGCCGCTTCCTACGGTATGTTCTGGATCCACGAAGCGGATATCCTCGCACCGGTTTGGGTGATTTTCTTCTTACTTCTCGCGTTCCTGTTCGCACTCCCGCCACGCCACGAATCAAATACGAAAACCGTGTGGATAAAGTGGATAAAACCGGCATTCAGCGGTCTATCATTGGGTCTCGCAGGACTCACATGGCCGACTGCGTTGTTTGCCGCACCGGGCCTCTGGCACGCCGTAGGTAGGGTCGGCAGCGCCGGTGGCAGCACAGGGAACGGGGAACAGGTAACGGGCAAAAAAATAAATTGGCGCTCGACCATAATTGCGGTAGTGGCGACCATGATACTTCCGCTTGCAACGGTTGTGTATCAGGGCGTACGGTTCGGTGAACCGATGCTCTCCCTGCAGGGTGGCGTCAATCTTTATATCGGCAATAATCCGTCGGCGGATGGCTTCTCTGCGATAATGCCCGGTTTTGGCCCGGCATGGCGGTTTGAAGAGCTTCAACAGGACCTCAGCCGGCAACGCGGACACAATGTTAGTTGGCACGAGCTTGACAAATTCTACCGTGATAAAGCACTGACATTCATGGTGGAAAATCCCGGAAAAGAGGCGCGCCTGTTGCTGCAGAAGTTTCTCTGTCTGACCATGCCGACCGAGATTCCGAACACGTTCGATCCCTATGTACTGGCGATGGCGTACCCGTGGGCACGTGCCGCGTTGTGGTGCGGGTGGTGGATTATCCTGCCGCTGGGGCTGGTCGGTATTGTGTTGCGCGGCAATCATCCAGCAGTGACACCGGTCGAAAAATCGCACCGTGCCGTCGAGCAAGGTATCTGGATTGCGCTGGTCGGGCTTGCTATCGGCGTGATTCTCTTTTTCGTGAATATGCGCTACCGGCTTCCGCTCGCACCTCTGGTCATTCCCTTTGCGGCGGTCACGCTGTTGACGATTTGGCGTCGTCGGAAGCAATGGAAACAAGCGGCGATTCCCGCAATGGCGGTGCTGATGGTGTGGGCGATACTTGGTGTGGACTGGATTGGTTACGGCGGTGATGGTGGAACCTACGGCATGATGCAACTTGCGCTTTCCTTCCGCAATGAGAAGCGGTACGATGAAGCGGAACGCTGGTTTTCCGAAGCGTTGGCGGTGAACCAAACATATCCCGGAATCCGCAATGAACTCGCACGTCTTGCGATTCGCAGGGGTGATTTTGCCGCCGCAAAAAGTTACGCCGATGGTGAAGTTTTTGCTTCGTTGAATACGCCGTTCCGCGTCGATATTGCGACAGTTCTGTACAATGTTGGCGGCGTCTATGCCCAGCTTGGCGAACTCGACAGCGCGGCATACTGCTTCCGGACTGCACTTGAGCGTAACCCATCGTATGAACCGGCACAGCGGAATCTGTGGCGGGTGCAATTACAAAAAGGGGCACGTGATTTTCTTGCCGGTGATTCCGCTTCTGCGATTTCCGAGTGGGAACAAGTCAAAAAATCTGCCTCCGGTACCCCTCTTGCGATTTCCGCTACGAATCTCCTCACCCAATTGCGACTCGGAACCCTTCGACCTGCACTGAAATCTATGCCCTCCTTGGATGAAATTGGTTTCGAATAGATTTTACTTTTAATCAATATGTACCACCAATCAGCTAAAAATATTTATAACAACAATACTTCTTATACTCTTACCCATATGCCACCTCGTATTTATTAATAATGTAAAGATTCTCGTATCAAACTATCGAAGAGCTGTGACATTGTATACATCCTGCCGTTGACGACGTATGCTCTTTTTTTAGCAGGGTGATTATTTCAAGTATAAATTTGCGACATGATCAACTACACGCCGGATATTCTATGAAAAATACTGCTACGCATTTTGATAAAGAGCGATTGTCACTTCTGCTCGAAGGCACCCGTGCGGGTTATTGGGAAGCACGGATAGATACGGGTGATTCTTTCTATAGCACCGGTTGGCGACAATTATTAGGATATACCGACGAAGACACCTTACCTCCAGATTTTTGGAAAACTGCCTTCCATCCCGAAGATTTACCAAACGTAATGAGAGCTTCCGAATTGCACTTCGAAGGGAATAGCCCTTATTTCGAATGTGAAGCGCGCATGCGCAAAAAAACGGGCGAATGGGTGTGGGTGTTGCATCGGGGAAAGGCACAGGAACGGGACGAGAAGGGCAGTCCGATTCGAATAACCGGCATTATGCTTGACATCACCGAACTAAAAGAGTCGGAACGGAAACTACAGGAAAGTGAAACAAATTTTCGTGCCATCATCGAGAATTCACTCGCCGGGATGTATATCATTCAAGACGGAAAATTGGTTTTTGTAAATCCTGCTGCGACAAATATACTTGGATACACCAATATAGATATCGCGAATACAGATCACTCGATCAAAGATTTGATTCATTCCGATGATCAAATCATGGCTTTGAATTATATCCAGCGGCGGTTAGCCGGTGAAAACGTTACGTCGCGGTACAATCTTCGTTTGATGCACAAAGATGGACACATTGTTTATGTAGAAATTATGGCTCGCGGAATTATGTGGGGAGGCAAACCGGCAATTCTGGGTTCCATAATTGATATTTCCGAACGGTTCGAATACGAAGAAGAACGCAATCGCCTTGCCACCGCCATCGAGCAGTCGTCGGAAGAGGTGATGATTACCGATGTAAAAGGGGCGATACAATATGTCAACCCCGCCTTTGAAGAAGTCACCGGTTACACGCGGGCGGAGTCACTCGGTAAGAACCCGCGATTTTTACAAAGCGGCAAACACGACAAATTTTTCTATAAACAACTTTGGAAGGAACTAAGTCAAGGTCGGGTTTGGCGCGGACATCTTATCAATAAACGTAAAGATGGCTCGCTGTATGAAGAGAAGGTAACTATTTCTCCGGTTCGCGATGGCAGCGGTAAAATAGTGAATTACATTGCGGTAAAACGTAACGTTACCCGCGAAAAAATGTTAGAGTCACAGCTAAACCAATCGCAAAAAATGGAAGCAATCGGTCGTTTGGCGGGAGGTGTAGCGCATGACTTCAACAATATTTTAACGGTAATTCACGGTAATGCCGAAATGATATCGGAAAAGCTGCATACAAAAGATCTGATGCAGGACGGTTTATCGCTCATACTTGAAATGGTCGTCAGAGGAACGTCGCTCACCCGCCAATTACTTGCATTCAGTAAACGTCAACCACAATTACCCGAAGTAGTTAACATAAACTCTGTCGTGAGCGCAATGACAAAAATGTTGCGTAGATTAGTTAGCGAGGATGTGGAAATCGAATATAATCTCGCCGCAGATATTCCGAATGTTCTAATCGATACCGGTCAACTTGAGCAAGTTTTAATGAATCTTGTGGTGAATTCTCGGGATGCGATACCGGACGGCGGTAAAATAACCGTAGAGACTGCGTATGTAAATTGCACCGAAGAGATGTGGCAAGATGGATCGAAACTCCCCGTTGGAAAATATTGTATGCTTGCCGTCGTCGATACCGGCACAGGGATGACCGATCAGATTAAACAGCGGATATTCGATCCGTTTTATACTACGAAATCGGTGGGTAAAGGAACCGGGCTTGGCCTCTCAACCGCACATGGAATCGTGATGCAATCGGGCGGCTATATGAAAGTCGAAACCGAAGCGGGAAATGGTACGACCATGAAGGTATACCTGCCTGCGGTAGATGAAAAAGCACACGTAAAACCGAAATCACTCAAAGAAGAAAATATTGGCGGTACTGAAACAATCCTGTTGGTGGAAGATGAATCGGCGATACGGTTGATGACCGAGCAGATACTTCGATTGCACGGTTACAATATTTTAACCGCGGGTAACGGTAAAGAAGCTGAACTAGTTGTTGAACAACACGGTAACGCACTGCATTTGATATTAACCGATGTTGTTATGCCATATCTTGGCGGCCCCGCATTAGTGAAAAACGTGCGTGAAAAATATCCGGAAATGAAAGTGCTCTTTATGTCCGGTTACACGAATGAAGCGTCGGATGAAACATTAAAAGAACGGATTGTTCCGTTTCTACCCAAACCGTTTGGCTCGAAAGAATTGTTACTCGCGGTGAGGGCGGCGTTAAAGTAAATGATAAAATATTGATCAACTTTTTAGTGATTCCTTCAGGGGGTTAATCCGCTCGAGTTCTTTAATAGAATTCTCCTCATTCAACAATCTTGCCGCACCTATCGCTTGGGTAAATGTCTTATTCCAAATATTAAAAGTACTTGTAGGTTTATAGCGTTCCAACATAGCGATGGTCTTTTCAAAATCAATTGGAATACAATCCATTTTCATCAAATCCACGTCTGCGAGTATAACCTCAAGCATCAAAGCATCTTTTACTTTCTTGTCGAATTCTCCCGGGAAAATCTTAGCGAAGGTTCTTTCTCGTATTGTTTTAGCAAGTAGAAGCATGGCCTTAGCTTCTTCAATCTTATTTAAGCTAAATAAAACACGTCCAAGGTTTCTGGTTAAATAACCCCTCCATAATAACCAAACATGATCATGTTCTTTTTCCCCAAAGAGATCTAAGAGTTGCAAACCTTTTGTTAAAGTGTTTTCGGCGATAAGTAATTCAGTCAATGGATTCTTGATTCCTTCTGCCTCCGATAATCGTCGATGACATAAACCTAAGAAATCCAGAGCCGCAATATAAATCCAACGTCGAGTTGTGTCGTTTTCATTGCTCACACGAGAAAAGTCTTTTAATAAAGACTCTAATTCGATCAATTCGCCACGAGTCGGTTTTGCTCCGGAGTCAGGAGTTAGTTTATAGTACAGAAGAGCACCGATTACGGCTTGTTTTGCAAGTTGCAGGTTCTTTTGTTTAATACCATCCGCTGAAATCCGATTGATTAATTTTTCAAGGGATGATAAATCGTCAAAGTAATATGCCGGTTGTATACTATGTACCAAAGCAAACGCAAGAATTTCAATTTCTAACGCGGAATGACCTTCAATTTGGTCTTGTATATTTTTTTTCCATGAAACCCAGTCGTTATAGGCGTCCTCTGGTCGGATTATCCGTTGCTTTTCATTTTCTGTATATTTTTGTGCAACGAATTTTGCAATATCAATGGCATCATATGGTACCTCATATGCCCATGAACCTAAGAGATCGGTTGGCAGTTGTGATTTATCAATTCCAATCAAGAAGACGAACAACTTAGTTGGGTGAATTCGATTCGATAAATACCCCCACTCAAACATTAAATTGGCTCGAAACTCAATGTGTTTTTTATTCTTTAAAGTGGTACCCTCATAAGGCCATTGCACCAAAATAATCGCACTCGAAGCGCGATCCATTTGTTTACGCAACTGCGCACCCAAATAAAAATCTATGTTTCTTGGATTTTCTTCGCTTCCACCAATCGCAACAAAGTAACCGCGTTCGCTTAGCTCTTTTTCTACTTGGGTTGCTAAGTTCGAGTTTCTACCCCAGACGATAAAGATTTCGCCATTATTTGTCATATCGCCTCCTGAAAACTTTATAATTTTGCTTCAGACAATTTATTCCCACTTTATTTTTCCACCAACTTTGTCGATAGCGATTCCCTTCAATATTGGTAACGGCGCTTTCGGTTGAAATATTTTCGTCGAGTCACCGTGCATTTTCCCTTCGGGATATTTATTATTACCCCCTAATGACAGGAAAACCGCAACGGTCGGAGTTTCGGCGCGTAGTCCGGTGTTGGAATAGTTGATGCAATCGGCAAAACCGTTATTGGTTGCGTATACATTGTTCGATCCGTAATCAACAAATAATGCCATACTGCTGTTCATGCTGGTGCAAAGTGAATTACCAACCCCGGAATAGATACTCTTACCACCCTCTTTAAGAAAAATGCTTTCCGAAAAATCGTGCGGACAACAGGCACCCATTGCGATAGTCGTCGTGAGTGAATCAGAGCCGCCACCATCGACGAAATAACTGATTCCCATGTGTGCCGTCGCCGACTGTGCATAAAAAGCGGCTTTATACACGTCATCGCCGCTCCGGTCATCCAGCACCCCAATACCGTACCAATAGCCAATCGACTGTGCAAAAATGCCACCGGAATAATAATCGTTTCCGGCACCATCCATCAGGATTCCCACGCCACCGGCGAAGGAATGGGCATCGACATAATCACGGCGTAACCCAAATCCGGCGCCTTGCGATAGACTGGTGTTGTGTTTGTCGCTTTGCTGTCCGGGAAATAAAATCGTATCGTCTTCGGCGATGTAACGGTCGTTCCCGGCACCGTCTACCAGTAGTCCAAACCCAAGCGTCATACCGCATCCCTGACATTCCATATACGCGCTGTATTTATCGTTTCCCAAGCTATCCGCAAGGATGCCGACACCGAAAAACCCAAACCCTTGTGAACTTTCGAATGCACGATAGGTGTCGTTACCGGCACGGTCGAGAAGCAAACCAATTCCTGCAACGCCACACCCTTCCGCATAGCACCCACTCGATTCGTACTGGTCATCGCCACGCAAATCAGTAAGCATTCCATATCCTAACACGCCACATCCGAAATTTGGTTCGCCGTTTCGCGAAATATATTGATCGTTTCCATCGGTGTCGATAAGAAGCCCTACCGGATAATTTGCGCCACCGGTCGAACCGCCCGATGTGTACACATCATCACCGCCGGTATCGAGTATCATCAGGTAATGTCCCTTATCATCATAACGATTATTTGTCCCACCGGAGAGAATGATTGTTCCAAATTTTGTCTTACATGTCCAGTAATAGTTTTCGTTATGCGGAATTGAATCGAGCATACGCGATGCGGCATCGAACGCATTACTTAAATCGTCACCACCGGCATTTAACAACGTGTAGTCGATTTTACCAAGCAAATCGGTTTGACTATACCACTTCCACAAACTTTCCGGGAACGGTTCTTCGGCTTGGGTAGAATCACCAGGTTTTTGTGGTTTCTCCATCGGCTCAATTAACTCTTTATACAAAGATGGTAGTGAATCGTGGGGAACGGCGCGAAGTGCGAGTTCACGAAAATCGAGTGCGGTTTTGGTTGCAAGAAGAAGTATGGTTGCGGAACGTTGCGCAAGCTCGGGTATCGAATCGGTACCCGGAATTTTCGCCCTCGGGTCGAGCGCAAGTATGGCATTTTTTAGTGCATTTTTCTCTTTCGCTTTTTCCATCGACTTGTCGAGTGGTGTCGGAGCAATCAAATCGCGTCTGGTAACCATGGAAAGAATTGAGGCGCCGCTACTAAATAATCCGTGGGCATTGCCGGTATTGGCGAGAAGAGCAGTACGCCAATTCTGTTCCCATGTCGGTATTTTCAATGGATGGGCAAACCATTGTTCGAATACCGGAAGTTTATATGCAGTACCGGTACGAACCATCAGCATTTCAGGATCGACGCGAAATTGCTCGCGCGTCATTCCCAATTGTGAAAAACAACTGTCGAGTATATCCGGTTCAGCAAACACAGTCGATACGAAGAGGGGAAGGATACAGATGCAAAGAATGCGAATACTACGGTTCATACAAACTCCGGGTAGAGGTGGTTGATTTCACGTAATATACCGCCAAAATTTTACGGGAACGACCAATATCACTTGCTCGCAGGGATTTCTCGTTCGATATTGACCAGAGTCAGACACTCTATCTGTTTAAGTATAAAGGGATGATATGGTCTTAGGGGCACACGTATCGACGGCTGGTGGAGTAGATAAAGCGCCACCGTTAGCACACTCGCTTACTTGCAAAGCAATCCAGATATTCACGAAGAACCAGAACCAGTGGGTGGGGAAACCGCTTGGTGACGCCAACGTCCGCGGGTGGAAGGAAAAACTCGCCGAGTTGGGAATTAGTCCCACTCATACTACTTCACATGATAGTTATCTCATCAATTTGTGCGCACCGGTCGAAGAAAACAGGAAAAAATCGGTCACCGCATTCATCGACGAAATCGAACGTTGTGAAACGTTGGGAATACCCTTTCTTGTCACGCACCCCGGTTCCCACTTAAAAAACGGCGAAGAGTGGGGATTGGCAGAAATGGTGATATCATTCGATGAAATTCATGCCGCACTACCGGGCTATAAAACGTTGACACTGCTCGAAACGACGGCGGGACAGGGAACCAATCTCGGTTATAAATTCGAACATCTTGCTTACATACGCAGTAACGTAAAAGCACCGGAACGAATTGGTATCTGCCTCGATACTTGTCATACCTATAGTGCTGGATATGATACAGTGAATAAATATGATGAAGTAATGGCGGAATTCGACCGTATTATCGGTCTCGAACACCTGAAAGCATTCCACCTGAATGATTCGAAAAAAGCATTCGGGAGCCGGGTGGATCGTCACGAAGATATTGGATACGGTACGCTTGGGTTAGAGCCGTTTCGACATTTAGTGAATGACCCTCGGTTCGCCGACGTACCGGGAATTTTGGAAACACCGTCAGCGGAAGATGGGTATGAAAAAAACCTTATGGCGCTTCGTTCGTTAATTACTCAGTAGTAACATTTACGAAAGGAGAAATCATGCACGGCGTAGTTCACACGGAATTCGCAGCGAATGATTTAAAATCTTCATCAAAGTTTTTTTACGATTTATTCGATTGGAAAATTGAACCGTTCATGGATAACTACTTTACGTGGTCGAACGGCGAGGCGGGCGGCGGCCTTGATTCAAAGATGCGCGACGGAACCAAGACAATGGTTTATATCGAAGTGGAAGATATTAAAGCAAGTGTGGCAAAAGCGAAAGATCTTGGTGCAATCATTCATCTCGAGTACGAAGAACTTCCACACGATGCCGGAGTAATTGCGATTCTCTCGACACCGGAAGGTACACCACTTGGATTGTGGGCGAAAAAGTAAAGCATAAATGAGCGATAGAGTAACACATACAATTTTGGGTTCCAGCGGGGTAATTGGCCGGGAAACGGCACTTGCACTGAGTGTTGCTGGTAAACAGGTACGATTGGTTGCACGAAATCCGCAAAAATACAACCCATCAGATGAATTGTCTTCTGCGAATCTTCTTGATCCCGAACAGGTAATGAAAGCAGTCACCGGCTCCGAAGTTGTATATCTGACGGTCGGGTTAATTTACAAATTGAGTGTTTGGCAGGAAGAGTGGCCACGCATAATGCAGAGTACGATTCTTGCTTGCGAAGCCAACGAAGCGAAACTCGTTTTCTTCGACAATGTTTATGCATACGGCAAAGTAAAGGGGTGGATGACTGAAACAACGCCTGTTCATCCTTGCAGCAAAAAAGGGGAAGTCCGAGCCAAAATCGTACGGATGTTAATGGATGAGGTCGAAAAAGGAAAGTTGAAAGCGCTGATTGCCCGTGCAGTGGATTTCTATGGGCCATTTAATAAAAACAGCGTACCGAATATGCTGGTAATCGACAATTTGATTAAGGGTAAGAAGGCCCAATGGTTACTCAACGCGAACGTAAAACATTCGCTGACCTTTACGCCCGACGCTGGTCAGGCAACGGCATTACTTGGCCAAACGAACGATGCGTTTAACCAAATCTGGCATTTACCCACCCATGCCGACGCCCTTACCGGTAAAGAGTTTATCGAACATGTTGCCGCAGTCCTTGGAGTCGCGGCACGATTCACCACACTTCCAATGTGGCAATTAAAATTGGGGGGTTTGTTCCAAACCGTCATCAAAGAAACAATCGAAATGGGTTATCAAAACAGCGACGAGTATCTGTTTGATAGCAGTAAGTTTACTCACCGGTTTAATTTTACACCCACAGAATACAATACTGGAATCGCCCTGACTGTTAAAAGCGAAAAGAACAATTGAGAGTTACAACAAGGAGGCAAAATGAGCCATAAAGTAATTTTAGTAACGCACACGTATTTCGGTCAAGATGATGAATTGGGTAAGAAATTATTTGTTAATTTTTGGCGCACCCTTTCAGAATCTATCCTTGCACCGGACGTGGTCTGTTTTCTCCATGAGGGGGTAAAGATGCTGCTACCCGACTCACCGGTATTGGAACCGTTGCAACTTATGGCGAAGGATGAAGTTACACTGGTGGCATGCAAAACTTGTTGCGAGTATTATAATATTTCCGACCAACTTGCCGTCGGAAAAATTGTAACGATGGGTGAGATACAGGAAAAACTGTTCGGCGGTGACGTCATTGAACTATAAGTAATCGGTGTTTGCCATGGGAGCAGAATCGGAACAGATAACTTTCGACTAAAACCCGTTTTCCGATACCGAACACCAAATTTCACTATATTTGAACAACGAACAACGGACTTTGATTATGGATATTGCATTACTGAAAGAAAGCTACCCGGAAGAATCGCGGGTGCTCCTGAATCCGAATGGTGTGGGAGCGCTGGTTTCCGCTGGCCATCGCGTATATGTGCAAAGCGGTGCCGGAGAACGTGCGGGGTGGAAAGATGCCGATTATGTCGCAAAAGGGGGACAAATCGCATATTCCGCCGCCGAAGCAACGGCCCGTGCTGAAATTGTCGCAAAAGTACTTCCCCCCTCGAAGGAAGAGATTGAGATTCTTCAGGAAGACCAGCTTCTAATTTGCTTTTTGTTGATTACCGCGATGCCAAAGGCGTCGGTGTTGGAACTGGCAAAGCGGCGAATAAGCGCACTCGCGCTCGAATCGATCATGGATGGGGAAGGCGACCATCCGGTTCGACAGGCAATGAGTGAAATCGGTGGGCGACTGGCGGTACAAAAAGCGGGGACATTTCTACAAACTCAGTATGGTGGGCGCGGCATTCTCATGCCCTCCTTGCCATCCGTGCCCGGCGCTCAAGTTGCCATCATCGGTGCCGGAGCGGCGGGAATTTCTGCTACCCGTGCCGCTATTGGCGCTGGAGCGAGGGTATTGTTACTCGACCGGTTTCCGTATCGTCTTCGCTCGCTGCCGGATTCGCTGTATGCACACCTTGAGACAATGGTAGCGGTACCCGACAATCTTACGCGAGTTTGTCAATTCGTGGATGTCCTAATCAGCGCAGTCCACCTTGAAGACACGCCCGCGCCGCATGTCGTAACGCTTGACATGATTCGATCCATGAAACCCCGAAGTGTGGTTGTGGACTTGGCAATCGATCAGGGTGGTTCATTGGAAACGGCGCGTCCGACGTCGTTACGCGATCCGGTGTATGTGAAGGAAAATGTAACCCATCTTTGTGTCCCCAATCTTCCCGCGGCGGTGGGGCGTACCGCTTCGCATTTACTGACAAACCTGTTGGGTGATATCTTCCTGTGCGTAGCGGAGAAGGGGATTCATGCGGCGCATGAGTGTTCCAGCACCGTGCGGAGCGGAATAACGCTTTGGCAGGGAAAAGCGACCCGCGAATTAGTGGCGGAATTTACCGGATTGGAGTATCTTCCGTTTGATTAATTGATGGTTTTCATAGCTGAAGACCGAAATTAGCTTACTTCGGGCAATATGTTTGTTCAAAAATGGGTGCCGGTACTGCTTTTAATCGGCTCCAATGTCTTTATGACCTTTGCGTGGTACGGTCACCTCAAGTACAAATCGTCGCCGCTGGTCGCGGCGATTCTTGTGAGTTGGGGAATCGCGCTATTGAGTACACCTTGCAGGTACCCGCGAACCGGATTGGCTATGGGTACTACACGGCATCGCAACTGAAAACGATACAGGAAGTCATTACGCTGACGGTATTCGTATTTTTCTCAATGTGGTACTTGCAGGAACCAATTCGGTGGAATATCATTGTCGGGTTCGTTTTCTTATTAATAGCGGCATTTTTTATTTTCCATAAGTGGGAATAGGAGTAATCAAGTTATGTATCGCGTGTTTTCGGGTATTAAGCCCACCGGTGAAATGCATATTGGAAATTATCTTGGCGCGGTTCGTCGTTGGGTAGATGAACAGGATAAGTGCGACGCAATATATTGCGTTGTCGATTTACACGCGATGACGATTCCGTACAACAGTGAGCAATTCCGCGGCTTGACGAAAAAACTGGTGATGTTGCTGTTGGCATCGGGCATCGATCCGAACCGTAGTATCTTTTTCATTCAGAGCCATGTTCCTCAGCACACCTACCTGACATGGTTGCTTAGCTGTAATGCCACTTATGGTGAATTGAAACGGCAGACTCAATTCAAGTCGAAAGAAGATTCGCAGGCGAGTGTTTCAGTCGGTCTGTTTACCTATCCGGTTTTAATGGCGGCGGATATTCTATTGTATGACACCGACAAAGTTCCCGTTGGTGAAGATCAAAAACAACACGTTGAATTAGCGCGGGATATTGCCATTCGATTTAATGCGCGGTTTGGCAATGTATTTGTCATTCCGGAAGCGACACTGGCGCCGGTAGGAGCTCGAATCAAAGATTTGCAGAATCCGGCGGCTAAAATGTCGAAATCGGAAGAATCTCCGCTCGGTACGATATTAATGCTCGATACGCCGCAAGACATCATCAAAAAAATAAAAGTGGCGAAAACCGATTCCGAAACCGAAATTCGTTACGACACTGAGCAAAAACCGGGTGTTTCCAATCTAATTGAGATTTATTCCATCGCGAAAAAAATAACGATTCCCGAAACGGAAAAGTTTTTTACGAATTTGAAATACGGTGCACTGAAAGAAGGTACCGCACAAGCGGTTATCGATATGCTGCATCCGATTCAACTTGAGTATTCCCGATTGGAACGGTCGCCCGAAGAAGTGGAAAAATTAATGTCGATTGGCGCATCGAAAGCGGGTGATTTTGCCCAAAAGAAATTAAAAGCCGTTTGTGACGCGGTAGGTTTGATTAAAGATTAATGACCGACGAACCATTCGACATCGTAGTTGAAGAGCCGGAAGCGCCGCCACTCGAAGATTCACAGGAATCGATATTCGAGGGGATGGTTAACATCGATCTGCCCGCTTACAAGGGCCCGCTCGATGTGTTGTGCTTCTTGCTGCGGCGCGGGGAACTCAATACCAAAGAGATACCACCGGTTGAAGTTGTCACGCAAGTAAACCGGACGATTCCGATGCTTGCCGGACGCGATATACTCGGTGCAGGTTCGTCGATATATTACGATGCGTTACTGTTAGAAGTAAAAAGCGCGCTGTTGGGAAAAATCGGATTACCGGAAGTACAACTGGTAAAACCGGTAGAGCCGGAACTTGAATCGGAAACCCGCGAGTATCAGGATTTTTCCAAATTACTTGCTCGCCGGTATCGTAGTTGGTGGGGTACATTCCCGCGCGGTTTGTCGGCAGGTGACCGCAGTAAACCATTGACGCCGGTCAATGAAAAAACGCGACGGGCGTTGTTTCAGATTTATCTCGAATTATTATCTCGTCCACGCGGTGAGACGCGGGTATTGACACCCGGTGATGAGCCAATTTCCAGCCGCCGTGAGCAACTGATTCACCGGTTGCCACTTCACGAACGTAAAACACTCGACGAGATATGGCGTGGCGAATCATTACTGGATAAAGTGCTGACGTTTCTTACTCTGCTTGAATTTGCTTCGCAACAAGTTGTTATCATCGAACAGGACGAAACCACCGGGGAAATCTTTCTAACCCGGGTGAAAACACCGATTCTTCCCGTCGAAGAAGAATCGGAAGAATCTCTCGAATTGTCTTTGCTATAAACTAAATATGCTGATACCCGAACGCGCACAATTGGAAGCGTTGCTGTTTGCAACCGACACACCACTTACCCTGAACCGTATAGCGGAACTGCTCGTTATGCCGGTCGGTCGGGTTGACCGTGAACTCGAACTTCTTGAAGAGCAGTACCGCAACGAAGGGCACGCATTGTTTGTCGCACGTGAAGGGAACTCCGTGCGGTTGCGTACACGCCCTGAATATGCGCAATTACTTATCGCAGTCCGCGGCGAACCGGCACGGTTGACACGACCCGCGCTTGAAGTGCTCGCAATCATCGCCATGCAAAAAAATGTGACTCGTTCCGAAGTAGACCGTCTTCGCGGTGTCGATTCCGATAGCGTCGTAAACGGACTCGTTGCCCGCGGTTTGATTGAAGAGGCGGGGCGTGAAGAAAGTGCCGGGCGGGCCGCTTATTTTCGTGTCACCGATTTATTTCTTGAATTATTCGGCGTAACCAGCGTGAAAGATTTACAGGAAGAATTTATTAACTCGCATTCACCAAATTCGGATACAGAATCGACTACCACCGAAGTTTCAGAAGTTCCAGAAGCAATCGTCGAAACAGCACCGGAAGAATCCACGATACCGGCAGAACCGGTTACCGAAGAAACTGAAACACCACCCATTCCCGACCCCGAAATTCCGTCCTAACTGACAAATAACCAAGTACAAAGTCAATTTACCCGCAACGAGTGTTTTTTTTGAAAATAGAATATTGTTATTGACAACCGATTTGCTTTGGTTTATACTCAACTCCTTAAGCGGGGGAAAACCAATGGGAATGTTTGTCACAGCGCGTAAAGAAGATGCGCTGATTATTTCAATGTCGGGAAAATGGATGGGTACCGATGAAGAACGCCAAATGATTGAAGTCGTGCGCGAAGAAGTAAAGAACGGTGCGACGAAACTTATCATCCTCGACTTAAAAAAAGTGGAGTGGGCGAACTCGTACGGTATCGGAGCGCTGGCCGGTGCGATGACTAGTGCGCACAATTCCACTGCTAAACTTGTCCTTGCCAGTGTCCCACCGGAAATAAAGAAACTGCTTGATTTGAGTTTCCTATCGAAAGTGTTACCAAGTTATCCAAACGTAGATAAAGCGCTTAAGGCACTCGAATAAACATGGAAATCGCCTACGAAGCGCTTACCCGTTCCATCCGAACCGTTCTCGAAGCCGGTGGTTCGGTAGAAATGATTCGCAAGATTCTTTCCTCTGCGCAAGAGTTGCTTGGTGCGGAAGCCGCTTCGGTTTTTTTGCTGGAACCCAATTCACAATATTTGGTTCTCGCCGGTTCGACCAACCTGATTGAAGAAAACGTGCCCCCAATTAGGTTAAAAGTCGGCGTCGGTATCGCAGGGTGGGTGGCGGAATACAACGCTCCGGTGAATCTTGCCGATGTCAGCAGCGATCCGCGTTTCTTCGGCGGAGTCGACCGTAAAACCGGATTTCAAACCCGTGGTTATCTTTGTGTTCCGATGACGGTTGGTGGGAAGGTTATCGGAACAATACAACTTCTCAATCGCACCCGCGGTAATATTTTTTCTGAAGAAGAACAGAGTTTGTTTCAATGCTTCGCCGCACTTGCTTCGCTTGCGATTTATAAAAGCCAACTACACGAAGCCCAACTTGAAAAAGAACGATTGCTATCGGAACTTGCGCTCGCTGAAACCTTTCAAGAGCGACTGCTCCCTGAGACCTTTACTCCACCTGACGGTTATTCGGTGACAACTTATCATAAAATTGCACGCCATCTCGGTGGTGATTATTACGATGCGTTTCCTTCACCACACGGTTTTATTTTGTTGATTGCGGACGTAAGCGGCAAAGGGCCCGGCGCGGCGTTGTGGATGTCCGGGTTGGCGAATTTATTGCACTATCAGGCGGAGCGGGGCGAATCGCCGCTTGAAACAATCTCGGTTATCGACCGGCACTTCAACAAAGTATTCCCGATGGGAATATTTATTACAATGTTTCTCGCCATCGTAAAAGACCACCGGTTGTACTACACGAGTGCGGGTCACAACCCGATGTTACTTGGTACCCCGGATGGCGCGTGGGAGTGGTTAAATTCGAATGGCCTGCCGATTGGCATCATGCCGGATCATCCAAGGGGTGTAGCAGAGTGTGCGTTTGAGCCGGGGTCTCGTTTGATTTTGTTTACCGACGGGGTTCCCGAAGCGACGAGTAAAACGGGGACGATGTATGGCGAAAAAAGATTTTTTAACCTGATTCAAAAAAACCATCAAATGCCTGACAGTGAATTGTGCGGTGAGATTGAGAAGTCATTACAGCAATTCACTCGCGGTGCCGAACAGAGCGACGACATAACGTTGATGGTATTTTCGAGGAAACAGTAAGGTCAACCGTTTATTTTAGAAGTACCATTTTTTGTTGAGCTGTAAAACTACCCGCCGTCATTCTAACAAAATAAATTCCACTCGCTAATTTACTTCCATCGAATTGTATCCGGTGTTCTCCCGCATTGAATCTGTCATTCAACAACGTGCTCACCTTTCTTCCAATAATGTCAAAGACTTCACCTTTCACGGTTGATGCGATTGGTAACGAGAATCGAATCGTTGCCGTGGAATTAAATGGATTCGGATAGATGGGTGAAAGAGAAAACTCTTTTGGGACTGCAAATTCTTTGTGATTTACCGACAATGGTGTAAAGTTTCCTTCGTCAGCACCGATGTCGGGATGCAATGAATCGCGGAGATCACCGTCGAAATCACGTGGCACACTACCAATTGATATGGCAGTACCCTCTGCGGGACTTGGTATGACGGGATCAATATGAAGGTTCGGAGCTCCCACAAATGTCGGGCTTAATCCTATCGAATGAACCTTGAATATATTACCCGGCGAAGCGAGCAAGTCAGAAAGAGTATTGTAAACTATACCACCGGGTAGCTCGACGGCATAACGATTATCGTCGGTAGCATTATCCACTGTAGAAAGAATGTTATTATTGCTTAAGTTTAGATTATTACCGCGAAGCAAACAAACATGGTAACAACTTGAGTCATTACCACCGGTTCGCTCGTTAACCAAGATGTTGTTTGCAATTGTATCAGTGGAAGTAACTGAGTTTTCAAATGCCACAAGAGCGAAAGAACTTGATTCCAAAGGACGAGATCCACTGAAAGAACCACTTATATGAACTGTATTATCGAGAATATTACCGTGATCCACTTTATATATACCATAGAGCATGTATGTAGGAGATAACGGTGCAAGATCAATCATATTATTCGTAATGGTTATCAAGCCATGTATACGAGCATAATAATCGTTGTAGTACGCATAAATTCCGTAGATACTTCCGTTGTTGTTCTCACAGGTAAGTCCAGAAATCCAATTTGATTCAATCAACACATTGCTGTAATTATTGCATTCTATGCCATAATAACATTCGAGGGACGCCGTTTGCTGGTGAATGATATTGTGCCGGATTGTAATACTGTTGCAACAGTATAAACGAATACCTACCCGACAATCAACAATTTCGTTATCGGCGATAACCCACCCAGAATGCTGAACAACAAATTGATTAGAGTTTGAGAAAATTGAAATTCCATAACTTCCACCATTTAAACGGCAATTCAACACTGAGTCGTTCATACAACCTGTATCTGGCACTACCGGATAAACATAATTTCCTGAAACCGCTACTGAAGTTGCAGTTCTAGTGATGGTGACATTCTTTATGCAACAATAGTCACTACCATTCATCAATGAAAAATATGTATAAATGCTGCTATCTGACGAAGTGAGAGTAATCAATCGTCTACTAGGTGTTGAGGCGTGGCTCCCATCAAATGTTATGTAGTCAACATTTGCGAAAGTGAATGCAGTCATATTATTTACGGTACTGGTTTCATTTACCAGTATCCCGAGTGTATCGGCGGGCCGGAACACCACTCTTGCATTTGTACCCGCCCCTTGCACATTGATTATCGAATCGGGCGCTTCATTGTATGTCCCACCTCGAATCAAAAATGTGATGCCGGGTATGTCGGTACCATGGACATTGAGTGAACAGATTGCGGCATGAATCGTTGGATAGTCAGGATTCGTTCCACCGATGGTTTTGATGCCAGTTAATGGTTGTGCAATCGCTGTAATAGCCATGCAAAATATGACAACCGATAACCAAAAACATTTTTTATTCATCGTTTCTCTGTTACTTGAGCAGAATCATCTTTTGTTGAACAGTGGTTTTTCCGGCAGTTAACCGAACGAAGTACATCCCACTCGCTAATTTGCTTCCATCGAATTGTATTCGATGCTCGCCCGCATTGACTTTACCATTCAACAACTGGCTCACCCTTCTTCCGGTAATGTCAAACACTTCACCTTTGACATTTGAAGTGATTGGCAACGAGAAACGAATCGTGGCAGTGGAATTAAATGGATTCGGGTAGATAGTGGATAGTGAAAAGGTGTTCGGTGTAGTAACTGATTCGTGACGAATCGAAAGAGGTGTAAAGTTACCCTCATCGGCTCCGATGTCGCACATCGGACTGGTGCGAATGTCACCGTCGTAATCGGTTGGTACCTGCCAATGGTGAAGTGCACCGGATTCAAGTCCGGTAGGTACACCGGATTGAATATGGAGGTCGCTATCAGAATCAAATGGTGCTAATTCTGAGATTGAATGAGTATCGCGAGGTCCCCAATTCGATGCACGTAACTCACTGAGCGTATTGTATATATATATGCTATCGTAACTTGAATTGAACGCCCGAGCTATAAAGCGATTGTCGGTCGAATCGTTACTACCGTTGGTTAATAAATTGTAATCACTAAAAGTACCGTTAATCGAACCGTTCGAGTATAAGACAGAATGGTAGTTATACGGAAACACACCACCGCTACAGGTATTCTGGAATATATTTCCTAAAATCGAATCACCAGCAATTACCGTAGTGGGACTATAATAAAACGCACAACTGTTAGCTATCGTATCGTTTCCGACAAGAGAAATAGAATTATTCAGATACTTGTTCGGATGACTTGTATTAACAGAAATACCATATGTGTAGGAAGTGTTTGATGCGCTTAGATTAATCATATTGTTCGAAAAAATACTGCCAGTCGCACCAAAACTGAGGATACCATATACCTCCCCGGGAGCGTTTACCAGTGGGCCAATGTGGTTGGCGTCAACCTTGCAGACATTCACATTTCTGTCGATAATTATTCCAATATATCCACTTGTTGCTGGAATGTTTGTATAAATCCGGTTGTGTGTAATTTCGATATTGGAGCTATAATAAAAGTCAATGCCAAAGGAACGGAAATTGAAAACATTACAATATGAAATTTCCGTACTGTCAACCATCCGAGCTTCGTTATGGTAACCATTATGATTAATTCCGGTAAGCCCGCCAATAATATCACAATCAATCAGCCGGTTTCGCACAACCCGATTGTTGTTCGAGCTGGGGTTATAAAAACCGACGACAAGGGTAGTAGCAGCAGTCCAATTAGTCAAATCATTCAGGATACAATTTTTCACGGTGTTGTACGACGCCGAATCAGCAATCCAGACCAGAATCAAAGTGGGTGAACCACTAAATGATAAATGCCTGCCGTGAATGTCTCCATTCCAACTTCCATCGAATGTTACATACCGGCAACGCAATTTTAGCAAACCCGTATCGTTAACAGTTCCATTCAAAGTTACTGTCACTGTTGCACCGGAGTCCACCCCGAAAATCGCCTGGCGATTCGCGTCCAGCATAGCAGTAACGGCAAATGCATTTTCGGTATATGTGCCATTGCGGATTTGGAATCTCACACCACCCTGTCCGGCACCACGGGCATTCAGTGAATCGACGGCGGCATGGATCGTCGGATAATCAGGATTCTCGCCACCGATGGTTTTAATTCCGGAGAGGGGTTGGGCGGAAACAATCGAAACAAAAAGAAGAAAAGAAATCAGGAAAAAAGGGTACAGCAAATATGCGCGGTTCATCGTCAAACCCTCCGTTGTATGTAGTGATTCTAATCTACGAACGAATTATCCAAAGTGAAACAGAATTCCAAACGAATACTACTTTTTCAACCGCTCAAGTTTACTTCAACAACACCATTTTCTGTTGCACAACCGTGTGGCCGTTACTCATTCTCACAAGGTAAATTCCACTTGCCAATTTACTTCCATCAAATTGAGTTTGGTGGAAACCAGCATTGAATCTACCATTTATCAAAGTGGTCACTTTCCTACCGGTAATGTCGAACACTTCACTCTTGACATTTGAAGTGATTGGCAATGAGAAGCGAATCGTGGCGGTGGAATTGAATGGGTTGGGATAGATGGGTGATAACGAAAATTCACTTGGTATAGAAACCGATTCGTGTTTAACAGAAAGCGGTGTGAAGTTTCCTTCGTCGGCACCGATATCGGGATGTAGTGAATCGCGGAGGTCACCGTCGAAATCATAGCGTACACACGAGAAAGGAATGCCAGCACGTTCAACTGGCGTGGGAATAGATGGGTCAATGTGCAAGTCTGGTGGGTTGACAAAAGTGGGAAAATTAGATAATGAGTGACTATCACCATGGTAACTGGTGTCAGAATGTACATCGGAAAGCGTGTTGTAATTTTGATTATAGCATCCCACTGCGAATGTATTATCACTGGAGGTATCGATTCCAGTGGATATGATGTTGTTATCACAGAAAGTAAACGAGTGTGATCCTGTGTATGGGTAAAAACAATATTGATTGCACCATACACCCCTCCCACGACGTTCATTAATTAATACATTATTTGCAATTGTATCTGATAAATCAAGATTGAATATATCAATTGACAACCCGTACGAAGCTCCAATAGTGTCCTGTACTCCTGCGATTCGAATCGTGTTATTGATAATTTTGCAGATTCCATTACTCTGATTAATTCCACAGACAATCCCAGTATTTTGTGGTTCGAGATTTATCATGTTATTTGAAATTATTTTTGTACTGTCAATAGTTGTATTCGCCTCAGAATAAAGATAAATCCCATTGAGTCTTGAAAATTCTGAATAATTGTTGGTTTCAAGATTGTAAATCAAATTGGCATCTACCCTTACATTTCCGGGATATTCCAAGTCAATACCATACACAGCTTGTTCATGACTAGCCGTATCTAAATAGATAACGTTTTGATAGATAAGCACGTTGTTTCCGCTGTAATACTGAATGCCAGTACTTGAGAAATTTTTAATTCGATTATTGGAGATTACCCATCCGGTTCCTTCCAAAACAGACACTGAATAGTATGCGCCTTGTAACGTGCAACCCATAATTGTATCATTATTACATGTTGGTGCAAGTATCGTCTGGTTATGCGTACTATAAACGGTTGACATTCCTCGACCATACACAATCAAATTCTTGATACAGCAATAATCGCTTCCATCGGTTAAACAGAAACAATAAGTATTAGAAGTAGAAATTGTAAACGAACACCTTCCGCTAAAATTTGGGGGGTTACCATCAAACACAATAAAGTCCGAACCGATAAGCTTAAAACCGAAACGCGCATTTGAATTTAAAAATTTATAGACGACAACTCCCACTGTATCCGCTGGTCGAAACACGACTCTCGCGTTTGTACTTGTGCCTTGCACATTTACAATCGAGTCGGGTGGTTCGTTATAAGTTCCACCACGGATCAAAAACGTAACGCCGGGTGTCGCAGTGCCATGCACATTGAGAGAGCAGATTGCCGCATGTATCGTCGGATAATCAGGATTCGTTCCACCAATGGTTTTAATTCCGGTGAGGGGTTGAGCGGAAACAATCGAAACAAAAAGAAGAAATGAAATCAGGAAAAAAGTGTACAGAGTCGAAAGACGGGACATTATCAGACCCTCCGTTGTATGTAGTTATGGAAAGTTACAAACGAATTAGAAAAAGCTCAAGAAATTAATCCACCAAACAAAATTCGTTGTGATTAGATCGTTACTTCAATAACACCATTTTCTGTTGCACAACCGTGTGACCATTATTCATTCTCACTATGTAAATTCCACTTGCCAATTTACTTCCATCAAATTGAGTTTGGTGGAAACCAGCATTGAATCTACCATTTATCAAAGTGGTCACTTTCCTACCGGTTACGTCGTAGATATCCATCTTCACGGTCGAAGCGATTGGTAAAGAGAATCGAATCGTTGCAGTGGAATTGAAGGGATTAGGATATGTTTGCGTAATTTCGAACCGCATGGGAATTTTTCGGCCTTCGTTCACCCCATCCATTATAATCTCGAAATCACTATCGCTGGTGTCGGCTAATTGTATTGATGTATCGGGAACGATGGCAATCCTCGCACTTGTCGTCGCTTCACCGGGAACCGTCCAGACAAAACTGCGGTTGGAAAGCGGGACTCCATTTGCAACGACGGTCCAAATTCCCGTCGGGTATTCTTCGTTATAAAATATTGACGAAAGCCCCTGCGCGAGATTGGGTATCCACCGGATAGTATCCCGGGTGTTACCTGAAAGCGTATCTCCGCCATTCGGAAAAACGATTTTTACGTTTGGCGACACGACTGAAAAGTCTGCATCGCTGGTATCGGCATATTGGGGGAACGAATTAGGTAAAATCCGTATCCGAACATTATTCGACAAAAAATTGGGTACTGTCCACGAATAAGACCGGGAGGCGAGCGGTACTCCGTTTGCAAACGTTACCCAGTCCATCGACGGATAATTCGCATTGTACATCAAGATACAATACCCGGTGGCGCGGTTGGGTGCCCATGTAATTTGGTACCGCGACCTCGCAAACAGAGTATCTCCTCCATTTGGTTGCGTAACAACGACATGAATTCTGTAGATGGTAAAATTGTTGCGACTGGTGTCCGCCAACTGTGGAAAAGAATCGGAAATGACGGCGATCCGTGCGCGGTCAGTCATCAAATTCGGTACAACCCAACTATATCTTGAAACATTGAGCGGAATCCCCGACGCTACCGTCACCCAATCACCGGAAGGATAACCGGAAGTGAATTTAATTGTTGCCATACCGGTATCGGCAACGTGGTTCCAGTAAATGGAATCGTGTGTAAACGCAAGTAACGAATCACCACCGCTTGGATGTGAAAGAGCAAGATGGAATGCACCAATCGTGAAATTTGCAAAAGAGGTGTCGGTTGCCACGATTGAATCGATCGAAGAGATACGGATACGAGCGTGAGCCGAAGCCGGTAACGAAGGGGTCCATGCCACTAATCCGGTATTCGGCGTATTAGCGTAAAGCGTCTCCCAAGTCGGGGAAGGATAGTTGCGATTCAATTCGATTCGAACATTCCCCGATACCAATTCACTCAACCATTGTATTGAAGTGGGTATTCCGGGTGGGCACATTTCACCGCCTACCGGGCGGCGAAGAACGAGTTGTGCGCGACGTGGAATTTCATCGGCACCGATGTCGCACATCGGTCTTGCGCGAAGAAAACCGTCAAAATCAAATGGTACTTGCGAGTGGTGCGGGGCTCCTGATTCGATCCCGGTCGGTACACCCGATTGAATGTGGAGGTCGCTGTCGGAAACAAACGGGACTTGCTCGTAAATAGAAAAGGAGTCGCGTGGTGTCCACGTACTCAACGAACGCAAATCTGTTAATGAATTTATGTTTGTTGCGTTGATTCTGGCGACGCACGTGTTATGATTTACCGTATCACCGCAAGTATAGAGGGCGTTATAGTTGCTGTAGGCCGGTATCGCACCATTATTGAAGTAAAGACAGGAGTGGTATGTGGCGGGTCCCGTGCGATAGTTTTGGAAAATATTACCCCACAACGTATCGCGCGATGAGGAGTTCCAGTTAAAGTAGCACGAACTGTTATTATTAATCGACTCACCCGAAATCCGCACCGTATTGAAAAGATATTTTTCCGTTTGTGTATATTCTTCCGGGAAGTCGTCTGTTAAAAAACCGTGTACAGAACCGCCGAATCCTTCGCCAAGTTCGATAAAATTGTTCGTATAAAGATTTGCGTTATTGCCGTTGTCTTCATATACACCGAATAGTTTCGTAGCCGGGGAAACGCCGAGCAACGGGCCAATTTGGTTGGCATCGAACAAAGCTCCCCCTACTCCGATACAATGTACTCCGTATACGTCGTTGGGTGACGGTGAAGTTTGGTAAATCCGGTTGTGGGATATTGTCACTCCCCTACTATTCACGACAAATATTCCAGTGCCGCCAAAATCGATCAGATTGCAATTCTTAATGACCGTACTATCGATTCCAGTTCCACCGGTAGACTGACTACCGCCGTATAAATCGCAGTTGTACACAGTTCCCGCCAATTCATCATTTAGGTCAACCGGGGTCGTACTTGTCCGTAAGACAGAGACAACGCAATTCTTAATTGCATCGTGTGTGGGAGAAGCGGCGAATTGGATTCCGATACTCACCGAATCGGCGTTTATATATAAATGTTTACCATTAGAATCTCCATTCCAACTGCCGTCGAACGTGATATAACTACCAGTAATTGAAAAACCGAAATTTGTCGACGACGACGAATAGAAAACGAGAGATACCGTGGCACCGGAATCGACACCGAACACGATTGGATTACTTTCTGTTCCGCTCGTTGTTATCATCCGACCCCCAATGTGGTATTCACCATCACGGATGTGGAACACAACACCACCAGCTCCCACGCCGTAACCGTACAAAGCGTTTAAAGCACGATCGATGGTTGAATAATCTGGATTCGTACCGCCAATGGTTTTAATTCCGGTAAGGGGTTGAGCGGAAGCAATCGAAACAAAAAGAAGAGAAAAAAGTAGAACGAAAGCATGTCGAGTAAAAAGACGAAACATCATCACATCCTCCATCACATATAGTCAAAAGAAAAATATTCATAAAAAAAGCAATTCACAAGGATATTTATCCTTGGACAAGAAAAAGGGAGGGCTCGTGAGCCCTCCCCTACTTCTCTTATAACGGAACAAGAGTGTTCCGTCTACCGTGTATTATTTCTGGTTGACCTTCGCTTCGATACGTTTTAGCGCGGAAATGATTTCCGGTATGCGTGGTGCAATGTCGCCATCGACCCGGTCACGCAGTGCGCGCATATCAAGCTCGGTTTTTAATTGAATTTCGTAGTCGATCGCGGCACGTGCCCGGTCGCGGACAATGCGCGCTTTGAATGAAATCATGACGAGTGATGCCCACAAAACGGCAACTCCCAAAAACACAAAAGTGAGTTTTGCCTCGGTTGTCGGTTCACCCGCTAACAACCAAGAAGCAAGCGCGCCAATCCAAACTACTGACATGATAATCACTATCGGCCAACTGCCGAGTACCTCGACAATTTTTTCCGACAGCAACACATTTTTCTCAACCTGTTCGTTCAGATTGCGGGCAATCTTCTTTTTCGAAACAAGGTAATTCAGAATTTTGCGGTCAGTCGGAGTCAATTCGCCGATTTTACGCTTCATCGCTTCGAGTGAATTTTCATCTTCCTCTTCACGACGGCGGTACGGAGGTTGCGAGCGGGTATCCCGTTGCGGACGATTGTCTTCGGGACGTCGCGGCGGTTGATTGCGCGTGTCGGGACGACTATCAGGACGCGACGGTTCCGGTCGGGATTCGCGTTGCGGACGTTCGACTTGCGCCGGTTTATCTACACCGCCAAGACGACCGCGGATTGCCCCTTCCGATGTTCCGGAAGAAACCGGGCCACGGGTTCCACCGCCCCGATAATTTGTTGATTCGGGACGATTGAGTGGTTGCGATGGCGCGGGGACATCACGGCGCGGTTGTTGAGTGCGTGGTTGCGGTGTTGGGCGCGGTAACGGCGTCGGACGTTCGGTTGCGGGTGCCGGGCGTTCCGGTTGCGGTTCACGTACCGGTGGTTTTACCGGTTCATCGATTGCGCGGTCACTGCGAAATTCGACTCTCGGTACAACCGGTGCCGGTGTCGTTGATTCGGCGGTTGCCAACGGCGCGAAAGTCGCTTCGGCGATGGCGGCGCTATCGGCAAGCGATTGTTCCATTTTTTCCGCACCACCTTTACGACGGCGGCGTTTCTTATGGGCTGCAGCATCGGCACCGGCGCCTTCTTCAGGAAACAGCGTCTCATCGACTTCGTCCCCTTCTTCGTCACCCTCTACCGCTTCCGGTTCGGATTCCGCCTCGGCTTCGGCGACAATTTCGGCTTCCGGTTCGGGACGGGGTGGACGCGGTACATAAGCGGGAACTCCTTCCTGCGGATGACCTTCGATTGCGCCTATTTCCGATTTACGGCCAAATTCAAAACCGGGAGGAAAGGTCCCCTGTCCAATCGGTTTCTTTGGTTCTTTCGCTGGTGCGGGTTCAGTTTTTTCGACTGCGGGTTTTCGTTCCTCATCTAATTTCAGATAAGGAAAATTGAATTCGACTTTTGTCGCTTCCGGTGTAAAGTCGGGACGCGCTTCGGTCTCAGTAATTGGTTCTGATGGTGTTTCCGCAACCGTCTCCGGTTCAGGATTGTTGCGCTGTAAATACGATGGCAGTTTTGGCGTACCGCCGGAATACGACGGTTGGGCCACCGCGGGTTGCGGTGCGGTTTCTTCGTGTGGTGTTGGTTCTACTTGTGCGGGTTCGGAATGCTCCTGATTTGAATTTTCCGATGTTGTTTCCGGTTCAAGATTTTCATTCTTCTTCGTCGGAGATTCGTTCGAATTCTCCTCCGGTCTCGTCTGCATATCTTCCGTCATCTAATACCTTCTCCTGTCGCTCGAGCGCACGGAGAACGTTTAGGATTCTGTCAAGGGTAAAACCGCGTCGCTGCATTCGTCCCAGCCAGCGGCGGCGGCGTACATCCGGTTCTTCTTTGGCAAGTTTTCGCCACTCTTTTGCGGCGGTTACTTCAAGAAGGTCACCGGTCGGTTCGGACTTCGATGTCTCACCAAACATTTTTTGGTGTACCTCGTCGATCAAAGCGGATGGAACTTTGTGTCGGGCGAGTTCCTGGCGAATACGGTTCCAACCGAATCCACGTGCCAGTCTTCCCGTGGTGAAGTTCTCCGCAAACCGGCGGTCATTCAGATAGCCGGCTCTCGTAAAATCGTTTAGGATCGCTGTGGCGTCTGTATGCGCCACCCCCCACTCAGTAAGCTTATGCGCCGATTCCGCGTGTGTGAGCGAACGGCGTGTCAATGCTCTCAGTAGTTTATTCCGCGCGGCGTCGGTGTCCAATGCCGCCGGTTTCGTGCGTCTATAGCTTTGCACTTACCGGTGTCGGTAATGGTAAGCCCAGATGCTGGCGTACTTCGGATTCGAGTTTCGCCGTCAATTCCGGACGTTCTTCCAACGTTACCTTCGCGCGGTCGCGTCCTTGTCCCAACCGCTCATCCCCGTATGAATACCAGGTTCCCGAGCGTGTGATGATGTTGAGTTCGCTCGCCAAGTCGATAATTTCGCCGGAACGGCTAATGCCGGAACCGTACATAATATCGAATTCCGCTTCACGGAACGGCGGAGCGATTTTATTTTTAACTACTTTCACGCGGGTTCGATTGCCCGTGTGTTCGTCGCCGTCTTTCAGCGACCCTATCCTCCGAATATCCATCCGGACTGTCGAGTAGAACTTGAGTGCCTGCCCGCCGGTAGTGGTTTCGGGGTTGCCGAACATTACGCCAATCTTCATCCGGATTTGATTGATGAAGACAAGGGCGGTGTTCGATTTCGAGACGGCGGCAGTCAGTTTCCGCAATGCTTGCGACATTAGCCGCGCTTGCAGACCCATGTGCGAATCGCCCATCTCGCCTTCGATTTCAGCTTTCGGAACCAATGCCGCGACGGAGTCAACGACTATCACGTCAAGGGCATTGGAACGGACGAGCGTCTCGACGATGTCGAGCGCTTGTTCGCCGTTATCCGGTTGCGAAACGAGTAAATTATCGGTATCGACACCGATTTTCTTAGCGTAAGAGGGGTCCAGTGCGTGTTCCGCGTCGATGAATGCGGCAGTACCGCCGAGCTTCTGGGCTTGGGCGATAACTGATAGCATCAGTGTCGTTTTACCGGAACTTTCAGGACCATAGATTTCGGTGATTCTTCCCCGCGGCACGCCGCCGACGCCAAGTGCGGCATCAAGCGCGAGAACGCCGGTGGGAATAACATCTACCTGTGCAATCGAGCTATTATCGCCAAGACGCATAACCGCGCCTTTGCCGAATTGTTTCTCTATTGCGCCAATCGCTAATGACAGCGATTTCAGCTTTTCCTTATCTACCACAGCTTCTGCCGCGGCTGCTGCTGCGGCTTTTTGCTTCTCAGTAGTCTCTTTCGCCATGTCTGTTGTCCTTTTTTACTAATTCAGCAACTTCGGGTGTTGTGTCCGACAAACATTGCCGACTCGAAGTATAGTGAAATTTTGATAGAGATACCAATAAAAAAGCATTTGAATAAAAATAATGTTATCAACTCATGGTAATCCAAACGCATCTAATCGTGCTGGAGTGTAAAAAATTGCTTCATTACGAGCTAATACCTGAAAAGGTATTATTTCTGATATAAAAATAGAGGTTAATTTGTGGTAATCAAAAACTTTCTTTGGGTCTGAAATAGCCAATAGAACCCTTCTGGGATCTGATAGCAAGTCGCTCTTTCTTTCGTTGCCAATGAATGAACCCAAATCATTTCTGATAGCATTTTGTAGCTTATTTCGAGAAACGTATCCACGCGAATAACTTCCATCGTTTACACCAAATTCCACCTCAATCGGATCATCCAAACATTCTTCAATAGACTTTTTCCAAAAGTATCGATCATTATTATTAAAATCACCTTTTAGAGAAATTGCCATAGATATGCACATTCCGATTGCTTCTGATATTTCGAGATTTGAATATGGGATATTTCTTACGCCATCCCAAAGTTTTGTAAGCCGCAATTGAACTTGTTTTTTAAAGTCACTTGGTAAAGTGAGGTCACCGATCAATTCAATCGACCAATTAACGAGTTTATGTCTAATCCCATCCAGTCCAAATAGATCGGTTTGAGATTGTTTACTTATTATTGATGCTGTTTCTTTTAAGCCCCAACTTGTATCTATTGTTAATGTATATTCAATTTTTGTTAGTGCTGTCTTTAGTTGTTCATTGTTTATAACCAACCATTGTTTTATTTCTTTTTTCCCCCAAGTTTCGTGATCTGAAATGCCTGATGGAAATACGGTTTTTTGTATTCTATCGGTAGGTATTTCCAAACGTATTCTTTCAAAATTATGCTTAATAGCGAATTTATGCATTCTTTCGGTTGAATCTATCATTCTTTCATTCATAAAATATTGATCAAGCAATATTTCTAAATTGCTTTTTCTTAAGGGATAGATTTGATCATTTATAACAACACTGTATTTGTGCGTTAACGGGAAGCATATACGGTCAAAATCATATATTCTTTCGACGTGATCATATGGACATTCGATAAAAACTCCTTTTTGGGCTTCTAACCGCCATAAGTTGGGCACTGAAATTTCGATAAGTTTTGGAGGTTCATGTAGTGTACGTATCATATTCCAAACGTTTAAGAAGTCTTCAACGTCGATACAAATAATGCAAGCAGTATTTTCCTTTGAACCGATGGGTATTTTTTCCGTAGCAAAAAATGCGGCAACATCTACAGAGATTGTAAAATCAATAAAATTAGTAGCTAAACCATAGTGTTGAGCGACTGCTATGATTGCTTCTTGGTTATTTGCAATGCTTTCAAGACCAGGAGTGTGAGTTACCCAGTAATGAAACCGATCTAGTTTTTCGCTTACATTCTCTCGTTTACTTTCTTTCATTCTTACATAGCTTGATTGAACTTCCCAATTATGAGTTTGACCGCGAAACCAGTATTTCTTTCCAGTTGATGAATAATCTTTCGCGATTTTGACCGCTTCTTCCACACTACCAACATTAATTATCGACATTATCATGTCCCAGAAACATAATACTAAGTATAACAAAGAGTTAAACTGACCCCTTTATTCTCAATTTCGGAAATTGCTTGCTCGAACGGTGTCATTGTTCCCGAAAAACGCTTTTTACTATGCTGAGTATTTAACGACTTCTAATTCCACGTTGCTATCTGCCCGGGAAAAGATTACTTCGAGTTTTTCATTACCTCGGTTTCGATAAGATATTCCGGGCAAATGGTATAATCGGTGACCGGCAACCCTTTCACGACAATAAATGTCGACGATACCTTGAAAGGCATCTCGGCAAATACGTCTCTCATTGGAGTGCCGCAAAATTGACATTTCATTATTTAACCGCAATAATGCAAGCATCGCTACACGACGTTGATTCTGCAACGTTTTTTTGTGTGAACAGACGAACCGATTAACAAATTTGCCGAGATACCGAACCCTTCATGTAACGCGATTATCATTTTTTTGTTAAGCGCACGTTTGCCGGACAATACTTCAGAAACCTTGCTGGACAAATCGATGTAGGGAATCAAATCGGATCGTTTTAGCCTGCGTTGTTCAAGCGTAAATTTAATTGCTTCAATCGGTGAATATTCCATCTCTGCGAAATGCGTATGTTCGTTATCATATTTCTCTTCGAGGATGGAACGCGCTAAAAACCGCCTATTGCTTCCAGACGTTTCGTTATGTCGTAGATTCTGCTAACTAATACCTTTACTTCTGGATCATTCACGTCATGCCCCTCATCAAGCATGCCTTTAAGTTGAAGATCTAGAGTAGACAGTAGTAATCTGAGATGTTCTACTGTGTTAAATTCATCTGAAGTATTGTTTGGCATTTTAGATCCTCCGATTGGTGTTGTAGGTTACCTTAGCTTGAGGTCACAATTTGTGCACTCATAGAAGTTATCGTTTTTTTCGCGCACCCGTTACATGGAATATATATACCTAATATGTAACAGGCAAGAGCCGGGCAAAGATTTAATGATTTCGCTCGCCAATCACCCAGTTCGCCAAAGCGGTATATATCGGCCCGGTTTCAGTGATTTCGCTTTTAAATAGCACGATTTGTTGAATCGGTATCGTCTGTGGTGCATAGTTGATGCGCATTAGCGCTGTTTGCAGGGTTTTGACATCAAATAGTTCCCGAATCCTCATAATCGTCACATGGGGAACGAAACCCTTGTCATCGGGTGGTGTTCCGGCTTCGATACATGCCATCTTAACCGCATCCGACAATGTTTTCAATTCCGGGGTGGCAATCCCGCCCACCCACACAACCCGTGGATTTCTCAGGTTCGGGAAGGTTCCGATTTGTTCGAGTACCAACGGTTCCTGAGCGGGAATGGATTGTACAGCATTGGTCAATTTTTCGCGTAAGCCCGGTATTTTCGACTCGGGAACATCACCAAGAAATTGTACCGTCAAATGCAGATTTGTCGCACGGGGAAATGTACCCCGCACTCCTTTGACCTCACGGAGCACGGTTATCAGGTTCCCAAGAGCTTTTTGAGTGGGTTCGGAAAGTGGAATAGCAATAAATAGTCTCATGGTTCGAATGTATCTGAAATTCAGGTGAGGTTCAAATGGGCTATTTCAGATACACGACTTTCACGCTACGCGATACGTTTCCCGCTTGCAGTCGAACGAAACGGATACCGGCGGCGGTGCCAATTTCATTCGGCGTTAACGCAAAACGATGGTTTCCCACACTCAAGCTACCCAAGCTCTTATGGGTAATTTCGCGTCCCGAAGCGTCAAAAACTGTCAAATCGACTGGAGAGGGCGTCGGTATTGAAAAATTAACCATCGTGGTTGAATTGAAGGGATTGGGTGAAGCAGAAACGGTGAATGCCGTTGGAAGTGGGTTGGTATCCGGGTTTTTCACACTGGTATAATCGATAAACGTACTGTCACGAACAATGTGAATGTAATCGGTGATGTTACAATACAATTCAACCGGTTCGTGTCCCAACGAATCGAATTGAAGCGGTAAATCGACGATACCGCCATCGTAGATATAGTTGGGAAATCCATAGTGCCACAGTGGGCCGGACGGGTACTTGTACCAGAAATCATACAACAAAGTATCGTTATCGGGATCGGTGTAGGATAATGCTACTTGTATCGCACCACCGCAACAAGCGGAAATCGAAGAGAGACTACCCACCGGTGCATGGTTGCCGCCGAAGGAATAAGTATCCGCCGCCGCAGTATTGATGATACCCCATCCGCGAATTGTATCGGGTGTTGCATGTTGCGATGCAGTTTCGCGCATGGCGCGGCGCATCATCATCGCCGTCCAGTAGGGATGTTTTTCCCACAACAGAAAACACGAACCGGCAACCAACGGCGTGGCGAGCGAAGTGCCGTATAACCGCCAATAGCTATTGTCGTCCACACTCCATGCACAATAAGTCGCCCATCCGCGCGCGCAAACATCGGGTTTGATTCGGCCATCATAGGTCGGCCCACGACTGCTGAAATAGGCGATGGTATTGGTGCTGTCAACCGCACCGACCGATAAGCAAGAATCGGCATCAGCGGGAGAAATAATATGATTCCAATCGTTACCGTTTTCATTTCCTGCGGCAGTAATAACCAACATTCCGTGTCGTGCCGCTTCGAGAATCCCTTGCGTACACAACGCGGTATGACCGTTCATATCCTGCCACGTGTACCAGTCGATATAACCGAGCGAAGTAGATACTCCTTTCGCGCCGAGCGAATCGCACCACTCGAGTCCAGCGACATAATCATCTTCCTCGATTGCGGTTTCACTGCGGACGTCTTCGGTCTTACCGAGTATCATCGTTGCGTTATATGCGGCTCCGAACATATTTCCCGACGACGCACCGACGATGCAAGAGAGCGTAGCAGTGCCGTGGTCCCACGCAATTGCAGTATCGCTTAGTTGATTCGCTGTCTCGTTGTCATTAAAAACATAATCATGTTGTGCAAGAATCGTCATGCTATCGAAGCACGAGTGATACCAGCGAAAACCACTGTCGAGAATCCCGCCGATAACACCACGACCGGTGTAACCCTGCTGGTGCAATGGAAGTACGTTGATTTGTTCCAATTGGTAGATTGACGGGCCGTAATCGAGTGAATCAAGCTCGTCAATCGAAGCAACGGTGGATGGTGAATGGTGGATAGTGGATGGCAGAATGCTTTTCTGTTTTACAGAAAATGATTTTTCGGTAAGAAGTTTACTTTTGGCGACGGGTTCGATGCCAACTACAAAATCCAATTGTGCGAGGGATGCAACTTGTTTGCGGGTAGCGTTGACCGATATGGCGTGAAGGTAACGGGAAGTTTGACGAATGGTTGCGCCGGTGGAAGCAATGCGGGAAACAAGCATCGGATCGATGGGTCGGTCGGTTGCATCGGGCCGCGAATTGTTCAAATGACGGCGGAGTTGCGACGCTTTCGGGAGAAGTGAGAAGTAATAGGAATCGACGGGTGGATTCGGTTGCGGAGCGGTTAGGATAATCCACACCGGCATCGGTTCACCGCGAACCGTAAATGCTTTTTCCAAAACTGGATTGCTTTGCGTGACCGTAGCGAATGCCGATACCGCAAGTACCACTATCAAACACAATGCGATTACAAAACGATGTCTCATCGATGCTTCTCCGAATTTCCCACAAACATACTACGAGGTGTTCGCTTATAAAAGTGCGGGGGCGCATGCGCCCCCGATTTTTTGTGATTACCCTTTGTGTTTTGGCGGCGGACTCATTGGTGTATCCGCCGGAGCCGGTGTCGGCTGGACATTCTGAACCGGCGTGACATCATTCGTCGGTGGCGGTGGTGGTGGAATCACTGGTTGCACCTGTGGTTGTGGCGACGGTTGTGGTTGCGGTTGAGGTGCTGGTGTAGGTGTCGCAACTGTTGTCGCCTGCGGTGTGTATATCACTGCCGGTTGTGTCGGTGCCGGTGTCGGAAGAACAACTTGCGGTGGCTTTTGCCGCGGTTTTACGACCGCGCGTGGTGTAATATCGCCCACCGGATGAGATGTGGTGTCGGATTTTATCCCACCCGTCGGTGGATGGCGGATATCGAGCATCGGCGGTGTAGTCGGTCGTATAATCGCGGTATTGGTTGCCGTTCGTAATCGTGGCTTTACCGGATCGCCGGGACCGCGGATAATATCAGGAACTGTATCGGATTGCGTCGTCTGATGCGGCGGTTTCCATCGCGGATACGGCATGTGGGAATAACCGGGGGTATACATCGGAATTTCATAACCGGTGTACCCGCCAAAGCCGTTATCATACAGACCGCTGTTCGATACCGGATACCAGACGGTAAGGACACTGTCGATGCGGGTGATGGCTTCGGTAAAATCATAGAGCGCGAGGTAACGACCGTCGGCAACGAGCAGGATATTCAAACTGTCATCTACGAGCGATACATCGAATGCGGTACCGGGGGTTTCGTAATAACCCGCTTCATGCGGATGATACGGGTCAGTGCCCATGATGATGCGGATACCGCCATGATCGCCGGTTGCGATGAATGCGATGCGGTCGGGTTCAGTCAAAATAAAATGATTGGGTGCACCGGGAAGACTCAATCCACCAACTAACTTCGTCTGTATCGGGTTTGCAACGTTATAGATTCGAAAACCAAAATCGTGGTCGATGGTGTACGCCATTGTATCGCGAACGGCTATTCCGCGCGGCGATGCGGGTGTCGGCAACCAGCTGATGAACGATAGGTTCGATGGTCGGGTTACATCGAGAACGCGGAAACCGGCGCTATCATCTTCGACGAAGGCGTAACTATTTCGCAGTGTGTAAACCATCCGGCGGGCATTTCCCTGTGACACGATGGATGAATCGTATGCATTGTAAAAGCCGAGTTGGCGGTTCGTTCCGCGTGCACCGTATGTACCGTCAGTGCGCAGAAAACCGAGCCGGTCATAATAAAAACTTTTCACACCATCACGCGTGCCGATGTAAAATTCACCATTGTTATACGCGATGGTATATGCATCGTGTGTTTGAATCTGGTCTTTGTAAACCAAGTCTTCTTTCGGGGGTGAACCTACGGGTTGCGGTACGGGTCGTAGTGCATAAATCTGCACCCCTTTCTTTCCCAATGCGAGCCAAATCAACGTATCGGAAAGGAACATATCTTCGATGCGCGCCGGCATATCCCACGTATTCAAAATGCGGACGGTGTCGAACAGCGACGGTGTACCGCCCAAGCGGAAGAGCCGGGTCGAATCATCATAGAAATAGGGAATGACCAAGCGGATGAGTTGCGAACCATTGGCGACGAAAATGCGGTTACCGTCGGTGACGATGCGGTGATAGTCCTGATGGGTATCGCCGGTCTGCCAGAACTTTTTGATGCCGTTACTGTCGGCTTGCCAGTCGGGGCGCAAGGAATCCGGCAATGCCGCCGAAGCCGCCATGCCCCACAAACAACCGGTCAGGATGATAATAAAAACAATGTTTCGTTTCATGGTGCGCCTCCCTAACAAAGTTAGGAATCTTCTTAATGGTGGTACGAAGCAGGTTTGTTGGTTTTTTTCACGGAAGAACCGGAAACCCTCTTCCATTGGTGCTTATCTGTTTGACGGTTGAATGGAAAAAATGTTTAAATGACAAAAGTTGGGTGTTTGATGAATAGACTGTTGTTATACCCTAATATAGCATCTTTACTGTAGGATAGGATTTATCCTGTCACTTTTCGTACAGGTAGGGGCGGGTCACCGTGCCCGCCCGGTAGCGTCGACCTCTCCTTTGGGTAGTGCGGGCGTCCACGCCCTGCATAGTAGGGGCGAACCCCCGCGTTCGCCCGTTCTTTTGGGTGGTACAGGTCTCCGGGTATTGCACGTCTCCCGGCGTGCACACCTTTCTTTTGGGTGGTACAGGTCTCCGGGTAGTGCGGGCGTCCACGCCTGTACAACTTTCGGCGGGTCGTTGATAAACGACCCGTTTCATCTTGCATAACTCTCGTCACTTATGTATCGTATAATGGACTAAACCAACCGAAAGTCAAAATGTCTGCCCGTATTAAACGTAAATCCGAAACAGAAAAATCTACCCACATGACTGAACGCTCCGGTGTCGCAGTTATGATGTCATGGATGCGTGAGATAATAGAGAAAAAAAGTCTCTATTTAGGTGCGCCAAATGTCGAAACGACACACGACGACAGAAAAATGCCTGACTTGGTGATTTATACCGAACCGGAAAGTCAACAAATTTTATGCTTGATTGAAGCGAAACAACCCGCGTTCGATGTTTTTGATGAAGAGGAGTTAAAAGAACCGGCACGAAAGAAAGCTACTACCCGTGGTGCGCCATACTTTGCATTAACAAATTTCCGAAAATTGATTTGGTTCGATACCAAAGCAGTGAATGCGGGTGATCGTGAAGAAGAAACCATTCTTGGAAAGTTCGACCTATCCGAGATAGAAAACTTAGATCAATTAGAAACCAGTATTTATAGCAATCCAACTAAAGCCGCATTAGAACAATTTCTTTTTCAACTGTATGAATTCTCAACTGGTTTAGCCAAATTTAAACGGATGCCATTCGATGAAATACTTGTAAATCGTTTACAAGAGAAAGTTCGTGTATTAAAGAATCTCTACATACCATTAGTCGCTAAAAAATGTAATGAAAATCGAGAATTTCAAAAGAAACTCACTCGTTGGTTTAACGACCAAGGATGGACATTTACAGCTAAATCTGCACAACCTTCGGATTATGAAAAAGTGGCGCGACAAGCGACTTACCTGCTAATCAATAAAATTTTGTTTTATAATCTACTTCAATCTCATCGCCCTAAGCAGTTAAAGCCGTTACAAATTCCAAAGGATTTGTCGAGTGGTGGACATCTACAAAAAAGCATACAAGCGTATTTTGATGAAGTATTGAAAATCGATTATCAGTCGATTTATGAAACAGATTTTATTGATGAAGTTGCCTTCCCTGACTCGCAAGCCGTTTGCCGCGAGATTTACACGATGGTGGAATCACTGAAACATTATGATTTCAACATTATTGGTTTTGACATCATGGGAAGGACATTCGAAAAACTAATTCCACAGAAAGAACGTCATTTACTCGGACAATATTTTACCAATAACGATGTTGTTGATTTGGTACTCGAATTTAGTTCCCAATCTCCGGATCATAATTTGCTCGATCCTTCTTGCGGTGCCGGAACTTTTCTTGTGCGGGCATATCAAAACCGGTCATTACAGTTTGTCCGACCCGATCATACGAAGATGTTGAATAATCTTTGGGGAGTGGATATTGCAAAGTTTCCCGCGCACTTTGCGATGATTAATCTTGCTATCAACAACTTAAAAACCAATGAAAATTACCCGAACATATTGCACAAAGACTTTTTCGAATTAAAAGCATCGCATAATGGGAACTACAAACAATTACAAAATCAGAATCACAAAGCATTACAACTCGGTACGAAAGAACATGTAGTCGAATTTCCCACCGAATTTGACGCCATCGTCGGCAATCCCCCCTACACCCGACAAGAGGAGATGAATGATAGCGGTTCGAGTAAAGACAAAACGATTGAACGAGCGTTATACGACTTGAATGGCGAAAAGCTTGCTAACATTTCAAAACGAGCCGGACTTCATGCCTATTTTTTTGTCCACGGCACAAAGTTCCTGAAAGAAAAGGGGTATTTCGGGTTTGTTGTCTCTAACTCTTGGCTTGACGTCGATTACGGTAAGGGATTACAGGAATTCTTTTTGAAATATTATAAAATCGTAGCGGTAATTGAATCGAAAGTCGAGCGATGGTTTGAACAAGCAGACGTAAATACTTGTATCGTCATTTTACAAAAGTGTTCCAAGCCGGAACAACGCGAAGAGAATACAGTACGGTTTGTACAATTTAAAAAGCGGTTGTCTGACTACTTTCCTCCACTGGCAAAAGAGCTTGAGCCAATGTGGGAAAGGAAAAAAGCTTATACCAGTTTTAAATTAATGATCATGTCTACACAAACCTATACCGATATCGAAGAATCGCGCGTGTTCCCGATTAAGCAATCACTATTGTTACAAGAAGGAACCGATCCCGATACGGGGAAATTCATCGGTGCCAAATGGGGTAAGTATCTCCGCGCACCAGAGATCTTTTTCAAAATCTTAGAAACCGCAAAAGACAGATTGGTACCATTACATCGTCTAGCTCAAGTTCGGTTTGGTATTAAAACGGGCGCAAATGAATTTTTCTACCTGACAGAAGAACAGATAAAGAAAAAAGGAATTGAAAAAGAGTTCTGGATGCACAAGGATGAACTTGGAGAATGGAAACCCAATTATCTCATAAAATCGCCACGAGAATGTACAATTTGTAAGGTAAAACCAGATGAATTAAGAAATAGAGTTTTATTGGTGCATAAACCTAAAAAGCAGTTAGGGAAAAAGAAAATTTTACAATATATCGAGTATGGTGAGAGAAAAGATCTTCACAAAGGAGCAACGTGCGCATCTCGCAATATATGGTATGATTTGGGTGAACCAGTAAAACCAGATGGCATCTGGTTCAAAGCATTCAATGAACGATTCATGGCTCCATATACTGCAGGTAAATTCTATACAAGTGACCGTTTCTATTCGATTTATGTAAAGAATAGAGAAGTTGTCGAAATTCTCTTTTATTATCTGAATTCTACTATCACTACACTCTTAGTTGAAATTAACGGTCGTGTTAATCTTGGTGAAGGCGCATTAGACAATATGACATACGAAGCGGCTTCAATGTTAGTACTTGATGTTGAAAAATACAAAATACAACTTCACTCTTCTTTCGAAAAAATCTTAGAACGTCCAATCGAATCCATTTTCCGGGAACTCGGAGCAAACGTTTCCAGTGAAGTTACCTTAGAGAATGTGAAACCGGATCGTCGTGCTCTCGATAAAATCATCATGGGTGATATACTTGGTCTAAGCGAAGAAGAACAACTGGATGTATATCGCGCGGTAATAGATTTAGTTCGTGCGCGTTTGGATAAAGCGGGTAGTGTGGACAGGCAGGAGAAAGTGTCTGAGGGTGTCAATGTTGAGTTATTCGTCGAGAACACACTTTCTTCAATCGAATCACCAACCATCGCTGAGTTGTACAAAGATAAAGTCCTAACGCGAAAAAATCTCAAGGAAGTCGAACTCCCCGCGAGAAGCGATAATATTGAAATTCAGTCAGATTTGTTGGATTGGAAATTGATAAGCGGCCGGAAGAAAATTGTTTGTGATTCGGAAAATGAAGCAAAGTTTTTACGCGTGTTTATCGAATGCGGATTTAGCGCTGTGATGGTTCCCACAGATGAACGCTTACTAAAAGCACTTGTCCCGGTTTTCGAAAAACGGCAAAAAGAGATAAATGAAGTTGTTGAAGAATATCTTGAAGGTGTGCAACAACCGAAAGTCAAGGAACAACTCCGTAGCGCAGTATATGCTCAAATGAATTCAATTTTAATCGCGCAGATTTACGAATAGTTGTACAGGCGGGATGCCTATACCACTCAACCATATAGACCGAAGGTAAAGAAGACACCCCCCTTTGTTCCCCCCGTGAACTGGGGGGAGGACAGAATGAATTCTGTCCTACGAAAAGATTATCCTGTTAGACGTCTTGTCCATCCAATGTCACATACATTGTCCATCCCGACCCCCTCTTATTGCGACTCAAAAAAGGTGTCAGCGAACGCCCCAAAAAATGTGCACGCCGGGAGACGTGCACTACTCGGGCGGACAGGGGCGTCCGCCCCTACTGGCGGGCGTGCACGGTGACCCGCCCCTACCCGAAGGGCAGGATAAATCCTACCTCCCAGCCAGTGGCGCTGCCACTTATTCAATCACGATTTGCTTGACGGTGGTGGCTTTCCCGGCATCGAGTTTCCAGAAGTACGTACCTGCCGCAAGGTGCGGCAATACCGGAACCACCAACCGTTGGCCGGTGCCCAATTTCGCGAGCCGCGTCGCATACACCTGCCGCCCAAGGATGTCGTACAGCTTCAGATTGCCGTCCGATACGCCCGGTATCGATAGCGAAATTTTTACTTTGACTTGCCCATGTCCCGGATTGGGATATGACGTAACCGTCGCACCCGCCACCACACCGCGCACCGTCGTATCCGGGATGCGTTGCACTTCATACAGCGCATCGTCGTGCCACACCAACTGCACCGAATCAGGACTCATCCCGGGTAAATCAAACTCCTGCGCTTGTTGCATCAACTCACGCTCAACAATCACATTCCCATTTTGAAACCAGAGCGGAAGCCCCGTTGTAAAAATGTGCGCGGTCTGGATTTGATGCAGTAAAACACGCGCACCACCGGGAATCGAAATCGCCGACCACTGCAAAATCGGATGGCCGGGCTCCTCAATCCATTCGTGAAGAAAGCCGGTTGCCGAAGCGTCAAGGCCGCCGTCACTCATTGCATAGATAAAATCGGCGCTGGTTACCGGATGGGTTTGGTTATTCGCGAAATATTGCTGAAGCCGCGCAAAAAACGTCGAATCACCGAACCGTTTGCGCGTCATTTGCAGTACCAACGCCCCTTTGTCATACACCGTCGCCGAAAAAAGATTATCGAGCGCGGGGTTGTCGAGCGGCACAAGTGAAGTGCGTGCCTCAATAAAATATGCATTCGCCTGCGCAGAACGATGCTCGACGGCACCAACCGAATCGCCGGTTCCTTCGAGATACAACCCTTCACTGAAATTCGCGAACCCCTCATTCAACCAGACATCTTTGAACGCCATCGGTGTCACGGCATCGCCAAACCATTGGTGGGACAACTCATGCGCATAAACCAACTCATTGCGCCGATCACCGGTGAGGATACCGGTACCGATGGTGGACATGGCGAGATGCTCCATCGCGCCGCCACCTCCCATAATCGGGGCCTCGACCATGCCGTAGCCGTCGTTCGGGTACGGATAGTCACCATACAACGCAGAAAAAACCGCAATCATGCGCGGCGTATTCAACCAATCGGGCAGTGCCAACGGTTCATACGCGGGGCGGGCATAGTAGCGTAAGGCGACATGCGTTCCCTGCGCGGTGATGGCAGTGGTGTCCCACGTAAGGAAATTTGCCGACGTAAATGCGGCGAGGTACGCATTCACCGGATGGCTGGTTGCGACTGGAATCGTGCCTTCGACGTGCCGTATCCCATTACTCACCGCTATCCATCCGGCTGGCGGGGTTATTGCGACTGACCACTGGAATTTATCGCTCGGTGTATCATGTATCGGGAGCCACCTCCGCGCACCGAACGGTTCATTGAAAGAAAAATCAATATCGGAAGTTGAGTGGTAGCCCACATCACCGATATCGGTGATGTTTGGTGCATGATAGACAATATGCAGTGCAACCGTATCGCCGGGGGTGGGTGGTGTGATATAATTAATTGATAGAATCGAGTTGGTGACGGAATAATTTGCGACTGCAGGTGTGCCGGTTATGGAATCGATGCGGAGATTTTCGTCGTGCAATTTTAGTGGGCCGGAGTCGTGGATGATACCAGTCATATCGACGGTGGCATCCAAATCGTTTCCGGCAACAGAAGGAAGGCGAAGACGGGCAATGACGGATAGTAAATCGACATTGAGGGTATCAGCTTCCCAATTATCCGCAATGGCAACCATCGCCGGCTTGTCCGGCGGAAGCGCATCGGGATAAGTAAACAACGGAACCACGATAAACACTCGCATGCGAAATTCTTTATCAAATATACGTCAGGAAGTTAGTGGAGCGAATAGACTCGGAAAATTCCACGCTCGCCGATTTGAGTCAGATGCGAGGCAATTTCGGTGCGGTTATCTAAGGCGCGTGAATTGGAGATGAGATACTTTGCGCCGTGTTTTATCATGTCGACGAATTTGTCTCTACCGATATCTTCCTCGATGGACCATCCTTTGCGGTGAGCAAAATAAAGCAGAATACAGGGTGAGGGGTCACTCGCAACCACGACTAAATCGTTCGGAAGAATCGTGGATTCGATTGCCGACTCCAAAGAGATTACATCGGGCGAGAGTGATGCTCTCCCGGTCTCACAGCGCGACAGACCACGGTAAGAACCGACGACAGGGATTGTGATTAGCAGTAAGAGAAAAACGATTGACCAACCGCTTGATTTTTTTAATTCGATTCGTGTTCGCAGCCATTGCATACCGCTTAACAAAACGAGCAATACGACTGGAAGAATAAGTATAAAATAGTAATCGTGGTACTCGAGCCGTTCGAGCGTTTTGCCAAGAAGTGCAAATGCACCTATCGAGAATAAAAGAAAAAATGGATTGAGAATGCGATGTTGTTTGCGAAATTCTCCCAAACCAATCAACCCGAAAATAAGTAAAATGAATTGCGGATAACTAACAACCATCTCCGGTAACCACTGGAGCAATACTTTTTTCAGGATGTGAAACAGTTGTTGCGGGTCGGTGGGAAAAGGTGGTGGAAGGGGGAAATCAGGTAGCCTACTCACGTTATCAATATGGATGATGTATAAGTACCACCACGAAACGAGCACGATTGAAATGAAATTTAGAGCGATTGCGTACCAGATTTGTTTGCGGTCTTGCCAAAGAGTGTATGCGAAATATAGCAGTATGAAGAACGCGTAAATTTTCAACAGCGCGGCAATAAATAACCCGAACACGGATAAAAACAGATGGAAACGATTTTTAGTGACGCGCCACTTCTCCCAATAATAGAGCGACATAAGTATTCCAGCGAGCATGGGAACATCGCTCATCAGCAAACCGGAGTAATAAACAAACAGCGGATTGAATAACAGCATCGTTGTGGCAAGCCAACCGTAACTGCGGAGATGAAAGAGCTGTTGCACCCACTGAAAACAATACCACAGCGCGGAAAAGCTGAACAATAAGGCAACAAGTCGTGCAATCCACCAATGGATACCGAATAAAAGATAACCAATCGCTGTGAGGTAATACATCAAGGGAAATTCGAGACCGTTTACTCCGTCACCGGTTCCCCGGTCATCCACCTGCGGTGAAAAAACATTCATGCCATTTTCGGAGAAATTTCGCGCAAAGGCGTAGCCGTGTACCTGCCGCCATTGATGGTAGTCATTGGGTGGATCGTTCATGTAACGAAGATGAAGTGCGGTTTGGAGAAGAAGGAGTAACAAAAAGATTCGCAGAACCGAGATGCGGTTGAGGCGATCAAAGAAGGAAAAGGAAACGAAAGACCAGCGCAGGAAAAGGGGTATCATGAAAAACGTTAAACCCAATCGGCGGGTTTCTCGGGAGCTTCCAGTTGTGCCATGCGTTTTTTCAGTTGCGCATTGATATCGAAGAAATATTCTTTGCGACCGACGCCATCGACCGGTTTCAATTCCATTTGTTCGGCGGTGTTATAAAGAACTTCCATCACAATCCGGATACGTTCGGATTGCTGATGGACGATTTCTATCATCTTCTGCACTTTTTCGGGGTCATCGGGATTCACGATTTGAACGTTTCCAAGCAAAATGGTCAGTGCATTGTTGATGTGATGGGATATCGTAATTAAGAGTTGCGCAACGGCTTTACTGCGGGCATCTGTGCGCGCCTGTTCAATCCGTACATTTTCTTCGACAACTTTGCGAAGCCGCGCCTCGACACGTGCCAACAATTCAAGACGGTCGAACGGTTTGGTAATGTAATCGTCAGCGCCTAATTGGAAGCCACGTTGTTTATCGGCTATCTCACCATTCGCCGTCAACAACATGACAGGTATTTGTTTGGTCTCCGGATTTGACTGCAATTTTTCCAAGACGCCGAAACCGTCGAGACCATCCATGACAATATCCAGCAGAATCAGGTTGGGACGCCGTTCCGCGGCAATCTGCAACGCCTCTTCGCCGCTTTCCGCTTCGACAATCTCAAAGGATTTCTGCAAGCTGCGGCGGCAAACTTCGCGATTAACCGGACTGTCGTCCACTACCAGAATGACCGGATTCATGTTCCTTCCCTAAAGGATAACGGTTTTGTCAATGTACGGACTAAATGCGGTGGTTCATGGCAAATATCAGAGAAAGCAAATAGTTTTATATAGTCAAAAATGTAACCGATGAAAATAGGTTTCGCAATAAATTAGCGTTCTATTGGAATATTTTCTCTACAAAAAAGGCGTCCGTTAACTAACGGACGCCTTCACTTTTATCACACGATATCCCGGTTTATACTGACCAGTGCTTCAGCAATTCGTACAATAAGCGAACGCCAACGCCGGTTCCGAGGTCTTTCGGATAACACGGTTTGTCTTTTACGCCATTGGCTGTACCAGCGATATCGAGGTGAACCCACGGGGTATCGCCGACAAATTCCTTGAGGAACAGAGCGGCGGTAATCGAACCAGCTTCACGGCCACCGGTATTCTTGATGTCGGCAACTTCACTCTTAATCTGGCGGCGGTACTCGTCCCAAATCGGAAGACGCCATACCCGCTCACCGGAACGTTCGCCGGCTTCCCACACCTTGAGGGCAAGTTCGTCGTCGTTGGCAAACAAACCGGTCGCATTGTGTCCGAGGGTAATTACCATTGCTCCGGTCAGTGTTGCAAGGTCGATTACTCCGCGTGGCTTGTAGGTCGAGACGGCATAATGCAGAGCATCGGCAAGGACAATACGGCCTTCAGCGTCAGTATTCCCGACTTCGACGGTCTTGCCATTCATCATGGTAAGAATGTCATCGACGCGGTACGCTTTACCATCCGGCATATTCATGACGGCGGGAATAACACCGATAACATTCACCGGCATTTTTAAGGCGGCGGCAGTCTTGACTGTACCGAGTACAGCAGCGGCACCGCTCATATCAAATTTCATACCGACCATGCCGTCGCCGACTTTAATCGAAAGCCCGCCGCTATCGAAGCAGAGACCTTTCCCGACGATACATAACGGTGGTTCTCCCCGCTTGCCACCACGGTATTCGAGGACGATTAAATACGAATGTTCATGGGAACCGGAACCAACGGCGAGAATACCGTTGGCATTCATTTTCTTGAGCGCTTCTTCGTCGAATACATTCAAAATCAGTTTGAGGTCTTGCGCGATACCTTCGGCAGTACGCACGAGATAGGCGGGGGTAACGATATTCGGCGGCCCATTCTGTAAGTCGCGGGCGAGGGTGATACCGTCAAGAATCATTTCGGCGCGGGCGCCGGATTCTTCCAATGGTTTCTTGTCTTTCGCCTTTTCAACATAGAGTGTGATTTCTTCGACGTCTTTGACTTTATCGAGGTCTTGCGTCCGGTGGCGTAGATATTGATAGAGGGACATTCCGCAACCGAGGACAGCGCCTTCAGTTAACTCACCGGTACCCAATTTATCGGTAGTGGTTGGATCGATCAGAATAGCGAATTTGCGGACGCCCATACTGCGCGTATAAAGGGCGGCTTGGGCGATTGCACTGCGCCATCCGTCGGTCGTTACTGAATCTTTGCCTAATCCCCAGAGCATCAATCGTTTGATACGGGCACCACCGCGACCGTATACCATCATTCCTTCACCCGACTTGCCGGAGAAGTCACCAGTAGCGAGTGCGGGTTGCAGCGTACCGCCGACCAAATCGTCCAGCGACAGGAACAACCCCTTTTTCGGGTTGGTTCCTTCTTTCGCCATTACAATCAACATCGGTGTTGCCAAATCAACCAGCGCGCCGGATGCATATCGAAAGGTCATTTTTTCTCCTTAAGTTTTTTTGTTTCAGGCACCATACAACGGGCACCTAACGCCGATACCCTATCGGCGGTTCAACGACCCTCAACCGGGCCGATACACGGGTACGTTCTCTTGAACGAAAAACGGCGACGACACACCCAATGTCGTCGCAACTTTTTCATATTCCGCTTTATCGAAACTCACGACCGAGTGAAGTATCTTGCTGTCGGTATCGATAACGAATAGTGTCGGCACTGCTTCGAGACCGTACCGGTTGGATACATCATATCCCGGTTGTTCAATCATGACCGGGAATGTCAGTCCATATTCAGAGATAAACCGTTGCGCCGTTGTCGGGTTCAAATCCTGACATACCCCGAACATCGGTGCTCCCGATTGAGCGAGCCGCTCAACAAAGGGAGAGGCAAATTGACATACTGGGCAAGTCGTCTTAAAGAAAAACAATGCAATAGGGGCTTGGTACAATTGTGCGGAGAGAGGACATTGCACACCCTCGAGGAATGGCAGTGTAAAATCCGGCGCAAGTGTTGCTTTTGCAAGTGCCATTGCGTAGTATTAAGTTACCCTAACCGCGTGACTTCCTCGGCTTGTATTTCAATCAACGCTTTATTTACGACTGACGGTCAAACTTCGATATAACTCTCAGAAAAACGAGAGATAGCACCTAAATATACAGTATTTTATTGCGAAAGGCAATCAATTTCGTTATAATCTGCGCTATTAGCGGGTTTGCGGGCCTAATTAGCCCCAAATTAGTGTCACTTACGTAATTTTTGTTGTCAAACGACAGGTACCAGCTATTCGTAACTTACTGTGAATATTAAATTTTTGTAATACATACATACTTACGTGTTCAAAGGAGACTTTCATGATTCAAGTAAAAAGCCCGGCACCTCATTTCGAAGCTAAAGCGTTGGTCGGTAAAGATATCAAAGATGTTAAATTGACCGATTATCTCTCCAAAGGGAAAAGCAAGGGGAAGTGGGTCGTGCTGTTTTTCTATCCACTCGACTTTACTTTTGTATGCCCGACTGAAATCAAAGGGTTCGCCCACGAGTATGCCGAATTCAAGAAACGCGGCGCTGAAGTCATCGGTTGTTCAATCGACAGCCAGCATGTCCATAAGGCATGGTCGCAGGCAAAAGACGGTATCGGTGAATTACCGTTCCCGCTTCTTGCTGACATTACGAAAACTATCGCGCGCGATTACGGTGTGTTGTTGGAGAATGACGGATTCGCACTACGGGGAACATTCATTATCGATCCCGACGGGATTCTTCAATACATGGTAGTGCATAATACCAATGTCGGACGTTCGACGGAAGAAACTGTGCGGGTGCTCGATGCGTTACAAGCAGGCGGACTTTGCCCGGTGAATTGGCAGAAGGGGCAGAAACTGCTGTAAGCTATTTCCGGTCATCGGTCGCTGGTTACCAGTTAAAAGATAAAGAAGTGCGGGTTAGTGCGACCCGCATTTCTTATATTGGGAGGTTCAACCAGACACGGGGAGATACAAGATGGCAGAGTTTCTAATAACACAAGAAGTTTCCTCGCATATTATCAGACTTATTGACAACGCCAAAAAAGGAATCATTCTAGTTTCACCATACCTGAGCTTTAATGATCACATAAAAAATTCATTGAGATTGAAAAACAAAGAAGGTTTAGATATTCGAATCGTGTACGGAAAAAAAACTCAACTAAGTATTGAATTGATTGAATGGCTTAATTCACAAGACCATATTCGGGTAAAATTTTTCAAAGAACTCCATGCTAAATGTTATTTGAATGAATACGAAGCGATCATTACTTCCATGAATCTTTTGGATGTGTCAGCTGAACGTAACCATGAAATGGGAATCTACGTGACAACGGAAACGGATCCTGAGCTATTTAAAGAGATTCACAAAGATATTCAAAAGCTTTACAGGATAAGTGAAAAAGCTGATTTACAACCCGAAGATGTTAAAATGAAGACTGGTATTATTGACAAGTCGGTGTCGAAAAGAAGCGGACAAGATTTTATCGATACCAGTCGTACAGAAACTACTAGCAGTAGGGCGAACAAGACGTTTGAGAAAAACCCGGCAAAACCGTCTCCAAAAAAAAACAGACCACCTCAACAAAAAGAAACCAGAATCAAGTCGAGACGACCAGAAAATAAATCAGATTTTTCCATATACTACATAAATAATGAGGATGATGAAAAAAGATATTGTATCCGATGTAAGAAGGTAGACGAACGAATTCGTCCAAAAGTGTTTTGTTTAGATTGTTTCCATGAATGGGATGCAGAGAACGGAACTGAGGACGAGAAAGACCACGAAAGGTTCTGCCATTTTTGTGGTAGACGATATCATTCAACTTTTGATTATCCGGTTTGTCCTAAGTGCGAATAAGGAAATAGAAAAAAATTATCCATTACCCTGTGCCTAATGCCCAGAACCCAACACCCAATAGGAGAATCACCGTGTCTCATACTAAGGCGGATCGCCTCGTTACGATTCTTGGTTCCGGTCCCGCTGGACTGACCGCCGCTCTCTATACCGCCCGCGCGAATCTCAAGCCCCTCGTATTCGAAGGGGGACAACCGGGTGGACAACTCACTATCACGACTGATGTGGAAAATTATCCCGGATTCGAACATGGAATCATGGGGCCAGATTTGATGGATGTGATGCATAATCAAGTCGAACGATTCGGCACTGAATTCATTATGGATGAAGTGATTGAAGTTGACTTGCAAGGGCCGCCGTTTACCATCAAGACCCGCGATATGTCACTCACGACCGAAGCGCTCATTATCGCGACCGGTGCATCGGCAAAGTTGCTCGGTCTCCCGATTGAGAATGAATTGATGGGGTATGGCATCAGCGCATGCGCAACGTGCGACGGTTTTTTCTTCCGCGGAAAGGAAGTCGCAGTGGTCGGCGGCGGCGATACAGCGATGGAAGAAGCAACATACCTGACGAACCATGCAACGAAGGTCACAATTATTCATCGCCGTCCCGAGCTCCGTGCATCGAAAACAATGATCGACCGTGCGCAAAAGAATCCAAAGATTGCGTGGGAACTGAATAAGACCGTTGCAGATGTTCACGGTACGCGCGAAAAAGGGGTTCATGCGCTGACGCTGAAAGACACGAAAACCGGCGCGTTGAGTGAGTTCACCGTCGATGGACTATTTATTGGAATCGGACATCAACCGAACACATCGTTGTTCACCGGAAAATTACCAATGGATGAAACCGGTTACCTGAAAGTAATTCCGGGTTCGACGCGAACGGTTATTCCGGGTGTTTATGCCGCAGGTGATGTAGCGGATTCGGTTTACCGACAAGCAGTGTCGGCGGCTGGCACCGGTTGCATGGCGGCAATCGACGCCGAGCGGGATTTGGCCGTGCGTGGCGTTCACTAACGGGTATTAGGTTATGGGTGGTGGGTGGCAGAAAAAGAAAAAAACAAAGAACAAAACGAAGAATCACCGAATTGGATTCGTGAACAATTCGACACTGACCCGTTGATTCAAGACGATGGGGCGACTTTGGGAATTGCTGCGGACAATCCGAAAGGTGAAGCCGAAGACCCTTTTTCCACGTTTGCATTCGAGTCGGCAAGTATTGCGGAAGAGCGGCAGGATATGCCGCTCGCTCCGTGGTTAATCTCTCCGGCCCCCGCCGATGGCTATTTCCGGGCTTGCGCCATCGAAGACATTCCGCTGAATAGTGGAGTTGGTTTCAGGATTTATAACCGCCACATCGCAATTTTCCGGCGCGACGGCGATAAGATTACGGCAACCGACGACGCCTGTCCCCATGCCGGCTCACCACTCAGTAACGGTGTCGTAAAAAACAGTATCCTGATGTGCGTCTGGCACGGCTGGACTTTCGACCTCGATACAGGAGCGTGCGACGTAAACGAAAACACACCTATCCGCCTTTATCCAATACAAATCCGCGACAATGATATTTATGTCGGCATTCTTACCGATGAAGCCCGCGAGTTGTTGACCAGTGGTTATCCCTACTGGGACGAATAAATTCCTATTATAACAATCTATTTTCAAGCTATTCTCCGGGAGCGAAATCAATGGAAATTTCTACCCTGCGAGCGGTCGAAAAAACACGATTTACCGATTTTTTCGATAACTTTGTTAATACGGTACTTACAAAATATGATTGATGACGAACATTGCAAATTTTGCATTATTGCCCTATTTTAGTTGCGAGTTTTGCACGATGTTCGTACTATTGCATGACGACTTACATATCTATGATAAGTCGCGTTTTATCGAGGTCGAACGATGGTGAATTGTGTTCGATCCGGTTTCCTTTTGTTGTTGACGCTTGGGCTTTTCTTACCGTTAGGGTATGCCGGTATCGTTTCTGGTGAAGTTTCGGGCATTTGGTCGCTTGAAAACTCGCCGTATGTCGCTGACAGCGACATCACCGTCCCTGCTGGCATGCAGCTGGAGATTGAACCCGGCGTGGCCGTCCAATTCAGTTCCGGTGCTGCACTTTACGTCAATGGCGAATTACAGGCAAACGGCACTCCCGCCAGTCCCATTATTTTTTGCGGCAACGTTATCAATCTCGACACCGCGATTTGGAACGGGATATTGTTCAACTCGAATACGGGACGTTCGCTAATAAGCAATGCAGTTATTTCCACCGCAGCCAATCCCATTACCGCTGAAACCTCCATTCTCGAAATAAGAAATTCTAATATTTCCGGCTATTGCACTGGTATCTCTTCAGATGCATCGATGTTGGACATCGACTACAGCACAATCAACGTTATTACTTCGACGGTGAATCCCAACAGCACTCCTACTTCGATTGGTATCTACTCCACCTACACAAAACTCATGTTACAGGGCGACACGATAAATGTCGCCGCCGAACAATTTAACCATGACGCTTACGGCGTTATGACGGAAGGTGGAAGCTGCGGACTCGATTCTTCGGTTATGTCGGTTTATGCGACACGCTACGCTTATGGAATAACGGCGAGCGGCATCGATACCGCTTATTTTTTACGGAACATTATCCGAATGAACAGCCCGGTTCAAAATACCGGCTTGGTATTTACCGATATGGGTGTTCAAGCTTACGTGTACCAAAACACGATTCGTTATTTAGCGAACACACAAGTAATCGCAGTACAAACACAACGCAATCGGGGCATGCATTTCCGGAACAACATTTTCTGGGGTGCAAGTCCACTCGAAGGAACGAGTCATGGTTTAGAAGGGCGTTCGAACAATCTGATAGATTGGGATTACAATCTGCTTTGCGGATTTAATGTCTATTACCTGAATGCTCCATCCGGTAACCACGACCTTCTCACCGATCCGATGTTGTCCTCAAACGAATTCAGACCGGTATCCGGTTCGCCAGTGATTAATACGGGTGATCCGACCTTACCGTGGGATCCCGATGGGACGCTACCTGACATTGGCGCGGTACCCTTCCGTGCGACGTCAGTCGGCGGCGAAGGCCACGGCTTATTACCCAAAACGCTTGCATTACAGACCTATCCTAATCCGTTCAACAGTACGATTCGGATAGCAGTACCGGCAGTCGGAAAGGTGAATTGGCGGGTGTTTGACCGGTTGGGCCGAATCGTTTCTACCGGTAACGGGATTGCAAGCAACGGAACTTATATGACATCGTGGCATCCCGCCGCGACCGTAGTTTCAGGGTGGTACACGCTTGAAGTTGCCACCAATAAAGGAGTTGCGCGTCGGACCCTTTGTTATCTTCGATAAGAAGACAGCAGAGGCGTAACCGAAGAAGGGCGTTCCATCTGGAACGCCCTTTTTTATGTTCACGAATTCCATTCTTTCAATCGCGAGCGGTATCGCTCACATTTCACATCGGCGACGCGGTGTTTTCCATGCATGACAATAGCGTGAATCAATCCGACTTCGGAACGGAACTCCAATTCGTAGCGAAACTCTTTTTTTCGTTCGGTCGTTACGTTGACGACAAGTTTTAGATGTTTGGTGCCATCGGCATGACGTTCCAATTGATAGCCCTCATACCGCGCAACACCGTTTCCCGGTAGTTCGAGAAGGCGTTTCGCGGCACTCGCCAGGCGGAAACCGTGTACTTCATTTTCCCAGATATATTTCTCGCCGAATAATAAAGGAAGTGTGCTCATCGCTGGGGACAATAGTGCGAGGAGCCCTCTTTTACCGGTGCCGGAATAATCGTAATCGGTCTCGTCAAGCGTATCGAGCTCCCAATGTCCGGTCATCCGCGTTGTGGTCATTACCTGTTCGCCATCATCCAACAAGAAACGTCCATACAAACCGGGTCGAACCTGTAACCGAATCGACTTTGTCGATAAACCACTCGTCACGAGATACTGCCATTCCCCTCCAATAACGGAGAATGGAAAATAGTCGTCAAGTTTGGTGGGATTGGAAGAAAAATAATCGGATACGTTATCGCCGAAATTTAATTCACCGTTTGCGATATAGCACAATTTTCCCTGCCGCATTGCCAGCACTCCGCTCCAGCGAGCGGGAATACTTTGCGCACCGGGATACCAATCATTTTGCATTTGGATATGGAGATGGGGTTCGGGTGAACGTCCACTGTTTCCGACCTTGGCGATTTCTTGACCGGTTTTTACCGCTTGCCCGACGGCAACTTTGACACTGCCGATTTGAAGATGTGCGAGCAGAGAATATTCGCCGGGGGCATGATAAATAGAAACGTAATTGCCGTAGGGATTATCCGTTTCTACTTGTTGCGGCGGATTATCGGGTATCCAATTCACGACTGCGGCGATAGTGCCGGCAGCGGGCGCCAGAATGGGAAGACCGTAGCCGTAGTAATCGTTGAGCGATAAGCAGGGATACGATGCGGAATGGTCGGTCGAATCGAGTAACATGAAATCCCAACCATATCGTCCGACGCCAGTATGGGTAGGTAGCGAATCATTTCCTTGAGTGACAGTCCATTTACCGAAATGCGTGAACCGTATCGATGTAGATGCCTGACCATATTTTCGTACCCACCGCCAATATTGCCGCAAATTACTTTCGGCAGTACCGACGTTCGCTAACGGATATAGATAGACACCCTGAAACAAACCCATCCGAAAAGGCCAGAGCAATAAGAGCGTTCCAATTGCAAAAGGGAATGCGAGCGGCGGTAAATCGAGCACGCGCAAATGAATTAACGTTGCGACGGTGAGCATACCGATTAACAGCGTTCCAAGTATCGCAAATAAAATTCCTTTACCATCCGGACGAACAAATACACCACCCAGTGCACCACCGGCGAACACACAGTTGAATGCGGCAAGTGCGGTTTCATGGCTTCCGATTTGGCTTCCGGTAAATAGGGTGACGAATGCCATTCCGATACCGGCACCGCCTATCATTGCCAAGGCGGTAATGCGGGTTCCCAACAAAACGCCGACAAGTATCAGGACACCGGCAAGGGTGCTGGTTTGCAAGGATGTCGCACCGATAACACGAAGAAATAAATCAGCAATGTTTGGAAGATGATCGGTGAGCCAACTATTCATCGATGCAAATAACGGCAGATAGGATTCAGTGTGCGGTTCTTCGAGTGTCAACATTCTACCGAGCACAAGGCGGGCGGCGAGCAATCCAATCCAAGTCGCAAAGACAAAAGGAAGCGCGGTTGCGGGTAGCCCATATTTCCAACCGAGCCAACTGATGAGCATTGCACACAGAAATGCGGCAAACAATGCAGACATCGGTACGAGCAGTAACATCGAGTAACTCGGCTCGAGATACAACGACAATGCAAGTCCGGTAAGTAGTCCCGAAGCACCGAAAATTCCGGCACGGATATAAGCACGGTCGGCGCGGTATGCAACAGCGAAGAGATGCGCGGTTAACGCGCCAAGGAGACCGTAAAAGCCGTGGTGGGGTTGAAGAAAAGTTGCGAATAAAAAAAGGATTCCGGTTCGCTTGCGCCCGCTGAACAAAACGGCGCCATACGCGGTAAGGAGGTCACCCACCAGTGTCTGAATAAACTGTCCGAACCGATTGGTGTCTGGTGTTGTGTTCAATTGAAATTTTCTACCGGTATAGCCGACAAGGTCGTCTGTCACCTATTTGACAATAACCCGCACTAGTTACAAAAACGGCGCGAACTATGTTATCCGCGCCGGGAGTGTGAGCGACAGTCACGGATAATTTACTTATTTTCGTTTGAGATGCTCCGGTAACTGATCCAATTGTTTCCAATATTCGACAGTCTCGCCTTTACGAACGACATGGGTTTTGCTTTGCTCGTCGATTAACACAACCGGTGGCCGGGTATGAATGAATTGAGTCGATTGAGTAAAGTTATACGCACCAATATTGCGAACGACCAAATGGTCACCGGTTCGTAACGGCGGCAACACAGCATCCTGCGATAGGATATCGATATTCATGCAGAGGTTACCGAGAATCGTAGTTGTTTCCGAGACTACACCGGATTCTTTCGCCAACCGCATATCATACTTGTACCAATAGACGTTTGACAACAGGTTAATACCAGCGTCGATGACAATCGCGCGACGCTCGTTGTTCAAGCGACGTTGACTAACGACGGTGACGATTAGGTGCATCGCTTCATCCACCATCGCCCGCCCGTGCTCGAATAACAGAAATGGTAACTCGTCGTTGGTGTATGGCCCATCGAGTAATACGGGACAAATCGCTTCGGCATAGGCATGGAAATCGGGACAGGTTTGTTCGCCCGGTAACCACGCGTTGTGCAACGTGTTTTTCGAAGCGAACCCGCCGCCTAAATCCCAGTACTTGAGTTTGATTCCAAATTCATTGCGGAGCGTGGTTGCAAATTCGACAATTTTCTTTGCCTCTTCGGTGTACATCGCAGTGTCGTCGATATACGTTCCGATATGGCAGTGCAGACCGACCAATTCGAGGTAGGGGCTTTCGATAATGCGACGTGCGACATTATAGGCGTCGCCGGAATCGTAATTAAATCCGAAACGGAGCCATGGCGGATAATTCAACGCGAATGCAAGTCGGATACCCACTTCAATTTTGTGATTGAATAACCGTGCGACTTCTTCCATCAGATAATATTCATCGAAGCTGTCGATATTGATTATCGCGCTGTCTTCCGCCGCCCGAAGTAAATCTTCCTTGGTCTTTTGCGGACCGTTGAATACAATTTGTTCGCCGGGAATTCCATTCCTTCTCGCCATTTCGTATTCCGTGCCACTTACAACTTCGGCCCACGCCCCTTCACTGTGCAAAGTCATGGTAACGGCATCGAGATAATTCGTTTTATAACTGTAAGCGAGTTGTACACGGGGATAACGGGGGCCGAATGCCTGCATGAACATTCGATAGCGGCGTCGAAGGGCGGGTTCGGATACGACATACAACGGCGAACCATATTCTTTTGCCAATTGCGAAACCACTACGCCGTCGATAACGCCATAAGGAAGCATGGCGGGATGTTTACCATACTTATTGGTAAAACCGACCATGTGTCGCACAATCGCCGGTTTTTCCCAAAACTCGCGACGTACCGATTCCGTGCCAGCGGTTCCATTCGTGTTTCTGTTATCGGTCATCTCATATCCCCTTAACGTTGTTGCCATCGCGATAGACCACTTCGCCATGCACCGTTAAACCCTCTAACGCGGAAAGATCACATATAATATCCACAGCGTGACGAGCGAAGGTAACCCCGCTTCGATAATCAGGTAACGGCCCCGGTTTTCGGCCAAGGGCAAGTTGTAAATCGGCATACGGGAGGTTTTGTCCTGAACCGGTGGTCAGGTAGCACCAAGATGGAAAGCGTGGATTGATTTCGATTAAATAGTACTTGCCGCTTTGCTCATGACGCATCAACTCCAACTCACAGGGGCCACGCCACTGTAACAACTCCACTACGCGTTTGGTAAGAATAAGCAGCTCTTCATCGCGAATCGTCACACCCGCCCACGCTTTTCCTTTTTCGGTCAAACGGAGTTTGCGCATCGGAACCGCACCTATCAGTTTTCCTTTGCCATCGCCGAGCGCGCAGACGTTGTACTCCTCGCCGGGAATTACATTTTGCACCATAATCGGCAGACCCCATTTCGCGCGCATTTTTTCGAAATGGATAACCGCTTCCTGCCATGCATAGGCCACGTATGCTTCGTAGAATACACCCTTGATGATACAAGGGTAGCCGGTTTTTTCGATACCATGATCAAGTGAAACCAGGTCATTTACAATTTCGGTAATTGGAACCGGCACATCGTTTTTTACACAAAACTCAGCAAGGCGCGCCTTCGAACGTAATCGTAAGGAGCGGACGTCGGGGATAAATAGTCCGATTCCCATCGCGGTCAAATCATCGCTGATGGAACTATATAAATCAAGTTCGGAATCGAGATTGGGGATGATGGCTTCCAGCCGCACTTTGGAATGAATGTAATGGATGCGGTCGAGCGTTGCTTCGGCGCCGGTGTTGGGATAAGGAATCAAATAAACCTGATCGACCACGCTACTGTCGTAACTGCCGGTATCATAGGTATCGTAAGTTAGACCGACAATCAAGCCGTCGTACCCGCCTTGGCGCAACGAACGCGCGACGGCAATACCCGGAGCAGGGTTATCCGTCGCTTGTAAGCCCGTAATTGCAACTGCTCGCGGTAGGGACGACATTTGTTTTTTCGTCATCACAGACGCCTATAGCAAAGAATATTTCTTGATTTGGGTGACAAATTGTTCAATTTCAAAACGCGCTTCCCGCTCTTCGATCTCATATTTCCGAAGGACATCGGCGAGAATCAATTCCGGGTCTTTCTCGTCGAGCAACTCCTGCATGATAAATGAACCGGTATGATTCAGCGTGAAGGTCACACCTGAGGTGTGATCGAACAAAAAGCCGCTTTCGGTAAGCGTGATTCGGTCTTTAAGCGGCATAGAACTTCCTTTCCAGTAGAATTACAAATGAGTGTTACCGTACACGTACGTGTCGGGAACAGCCCATAACGAAGTTTATTCACCAGTTTTACATTAGTGTGAAAAATCGGGTAACTGTTGTGTCCAATCTAATTCGAGTCCGCGCAGCACATTGGATTCTGCCGACATTGCATTTTCACCGTAGGATACCCGGGTTTGACCATCGCTAAAGTTTACCGTACTACGATATCTTCTTCCGATGTATTCTGTTACCATCGAGGTAATAGCTACGGCTTTACCTTGGTTTACAATTGGTTGAAATGATGCTTTGAAGTCCATATCCTATCTTCCCGTTCATGTAAGCGAAACACAGATAATGACAACAGTAAGGTGTGCAAGTTTATTTGCGACATTTTACCAAATAGCACGTCTCATGCCAACAGCGTAAAACAAGAATAAATAGTTAGTTATATTTTGAATTACGAGTTTATAATAAAAAATACTCGACCTATTCTACGAGTTAATACTGAGTTAACTCGACAGATTGGTCGCAACAGGTTATTGTAAACGAGTTTTCCACTTCGCTTCGCGATCACGAATATTTTTCTCAGAGATACCTAACTTTCTTGCCGCTTCACTCCGATTACCGCTTGAACTCTTCAATGCATATTCAATCAAACTACGCTCGTATTGTTCAACCAGTTCGAAAAAATTCCCGGCAATCATTGTGGGGGTTAGCTGAGCGGAAGTGAATTCGTACATCTCGGGTTCATTGTGTTCTTTACTTTCCGGTGTAACCGGTGAGTTGCTTTCACGCGAGATGGAATCGAAATTGGTTGTTGTCTGTACCGAATGGTGCGTAATGGAATTCGATTCTTCCGGTATGCGTTCGGAAGATAGGGGCGCAGGTAAATCGCTGACTTTGAGCCACTCATCTTCGGTGAATACGACTGCGTGTTCCAATGCGTTCTGTAATTCGCGGACATTACCCGGCCAATCGTATCGTTGAATGCATTGCCATGTTTCCGGTGTTAATCCCCGGATAGGTTTATTGCTTCTTTGGGCAAACTCGCTATGGAAATGCTCTACGAGGGGGCGAATGTCACGGCGACGGTGGCGCAGCGGTGGAATACGAATGGTTACCACATTCAACCGGTAGTATAAATCTTCGCGAAAGGTCCCGGTACGAACCATTTCCGTCAAATTGCGATGGGTTGCCGCGATAACGCGTACATCCAACTGCTTTTCTTGTCTGGCCCCAACCCGGTAAATGCGGTGATCCTGAAGGAAGCGCAACAATTTGACTTGAACTGCAGAGGGCAAGTCGCCAATTTCGTCGATGAAAAGCGTACCTTGATTGCTTTCTTCGAATAAGCCGATTTTGTCGCGGTCGGCACCGGTGAATGCCCCTTTTTCATAACCGAAAAGTTCAGATTCGAGTAAAGATTCCGGTAAGGCCGCACAATTGACGATCGTAAACGGCCCGTCGGAACGTAAGGACGCCGTATGTAGAAGCCGGGCGAGTAGCTCTTTTCCGGTGCCAGATTCACCAAGAAGAAGGACGGTAGCTTTGGTGGGAGCAGCACGAAGGGTAAGGTTGACCACTGCTTCGAATTCGCCTGATTCGAAGACAATTTCTTTCAATAACTCTGATTTCGTTGTTCTAATCTGTTGATAAGTCATTACTTAAAATCGTTCGTATTTTTTGTCGAAGAAAGATAGAATCGAATCCGGTAAGATGCAAAGCATTTTGGGAGATTCGTACTTTTAGTTGTGAACGATTAATGTTGTTATTTATACACAAGTTGTGTGTGGTAACTTTAATTCGAACAAATTCAGCTCTCGTTTCGATTCGCTCACACGGTTATTGTAATCGATTTGTACAATAGTGAGGTTCTTACCATCTTCAACCCTAACCAAGAGGAATACATGAACCGTTGTGGAGGAATGCTACTCCATCCGACCTCCTTGCCGGGAGCTTTCGGAATAGGTGATTTCGGGCCGGAGGCCTATCGCTTTGTCGATTGGCTTGCGGACTCCGGTTGCAGGATATGGCAAATACTACCGCTCAATCCACCCGGTTATGGAAATTCACCCTACGCTTGTCTTTCTGCATTTGCCGGGAATCCACTGCTAATATCGCTTGAAGTATTGCGTGACGAAAATTTTCTCACACCTAACGAAATTCATTCAGCGATGTTACCGGAAGGTCGGGTTGATTTTGAAGCGGCTGCATTTCACAAAAACGAGTTGCTGCATAAGGCATATCTCCGGTTTTGCGAACTTTTCCCCGACAATGCTTTGCGCAACGAATTCACAAAATACCGGAAGCGGGAACGGGCGTGGCTGGAAGAGTGGTGTGGGTTCCGTACACTAAAAACGATTTATAGTGGCATACACTGGCGGGATTGGCCGGTCACTCCGGTTACCGCCAAAAAAGTTCTTGCCGAACATGGTGAACTTGTCGAACAAAATGCGTTTGAGCAATTCATTTTCGACCGGCAATGGTCAGCACTGCGCGCTTATGCTAACAGTAAAAACGTTCAACTGATTGGTGACTTGCCGATATTTGTCGCCGACGATTCTGCCGATACATGGTTCCACCGTGAATTATTCATGTATGATTCGAAAGGAAATCCGACGCAGGTAGCGGGGGTCCCGCCGGATTATTTCTCGGCTACCGGCCAACTATGGGGCAATCCGCAATATGATTGGAAAGTACACGAAGCGAAAAAATTTTCGTGGTGGATTGCGCGAATTAAACGGGCGTTAGCGCATACTGATTTTATTCGCATCGATCATTTCCGCGGATTGTCAGCAAGCTGGCACATCCCGGCAGGGTCTGCAAATGCTGTAACAGGGCAGTGGGTGAAAGCACCGGGAAGAAAATTACTCACGGCAATACGCGATGCGCTCGGTGATATTCCTTTAATCGCGGAAGACCTTGGGATGATAACGCCGGATGTTATTGCGATGCGCGACAAATTCGGTTTACCGGGAATGAAAATTTTACAATTCGCATTTGGCGATGATTCGACGAATCTATTTCTTCCTCATAATTTCGACCATAACTGTATCGTCTATACTGGCACACACGATAACAACACTACGGTGGGATGGTACAATAACGAAGCGACGGAAAAAGAAAAAGATTTTCTTCGCCGCTATCTCTGCGTGTCGGGTGATGGTACCGCGTGGGATTTAATACGATGTGCGTGGCGTTCGACGGCGGATGTCGCGATTGTTCCGGTACAGGATGTGCTCGCGCTTGGTTTCGAACACCGGATGAACTTACCGGGCAGTGACAATGGAAACTGGTCGTGGCGGCTCACCACCGGTCAATTAACGCCGGGACATGCCGATGGATTGCGGGAATTGGGGGCATTGTACGGAAGAATAAAGCGAAGTGAAGACGACGAAGAAAAAGAAACTACCGCAAATATGTAACTGCAATTACCTTGCTTGCTACGGAACGAGAACTCGCCCGCACATAATACTTTCCCGTCGCCAACACCGCCGGTGACCACCGAAGTGAATGCACTCCTGCCGATTGTGGTTGGGGGCCGTTTAGTGTCGTTACCAACTGCCCCAATTCATTCCAGACCGTTACGACAACCGGTTCGGCGCGGGGAAGGGAATAACGAATCGTGACAGTGGAATTGAATGGATTCGGATAGGCGGGAAGAAGCTCGATAGTATTTGGCAAAGAATAAGAGATGCTGTGTTCGGAAACACCGTCAATGGGGAATACGGGAGATGTGCGGAAGGGGAAGGGATTAGCATAATCGGGAAGTGGCATTCCTTGTCCGGTAGGGTTGAGTGAATGTTGAGGACCGGTCGAATCGCCCCAAAAACAGTTGGGAACAAAAATGGTGTATGGTGATTGAGAACCCTGAACAAATTGACTATTGCCGATAAAATCGGAATAACTAATTTGAATAGTTCCATTCGGACTGTATTCCGGGGAAATTATCGGCGACGAATTATTTATAAACCGTGTGGAATCGATATGAAGGGCGTTACTGGCAAAACATATAACTGAACTTGAGTTGTCCTGAAAAACGCAATTGCTGACGTAAATCATCGAATTTTCTGATCCATTATAGAAAATACTCGTAGTGCCAACGCGTGATAGACAGTTGGTAAAAGAACAGTGATTAAAATGAACGTTTGGCGATTCACTGAGAAACAAACTTTCCTGTCCTTGTGCGACGCAATGATTGAAGTTGCAATTCGATATAACTTGAGTGGGTATAGTACTGTTTTGTGAGGCAAGAAAAATCCAAGAGCCCATATTATCGAAGGTACAGTGGGTGATCGTCGTCCATCCGGTTACATCAAATAATTCACGGTAGGAAGTAAAGTAGCTATCGGCGCAATAGAGTGATTCGGGGATATAAAAGTTTTCCTGAAATGGATCGGTTCCACTGAAGAAAAATGAACTGGATAGAATAGAGAGTTTCGGCGCATACATGAATTCATTTTTACCTATCGAATCGTCGATAAAAACGAAGTTTCTAAGATTTACTCTTGATGCCGAAATCAGTGTTGTCCCTGCCGTATCAAATGAACCATTTACTTTGCAATGATCCATCTTAATCCAACTTGGATTATTCGGATTTTGGTAAAGAACGCCGCGACCCCTTACCGGAACCCCTACGGCATGAAAAGTCAACCCCTGAAAGGAGATCGTATCATTCGTCGGGTAAAAGATTTTACCTGTATCGGAACCGATTCTTGTTGAATTGATTTCATTTGTATCGCCTGAAAAAATCCAGTTCGAGCAGATCGTAATAGAATTCGATAGTGTTGTGTTTACTTGGTAATCACCGGGAAGAACCAGGACCGTATCGTGGGGAGAAGACGCCGACAACGCCGACGGAATGGTGGAAAAATCCGTCGGCACAGTACGAATTGTACAAATCGCGAGATTGCACAACGCTAAGAAAATCGAACAGGAAATAATTTTGCGCATTTTTGTAGTTTACACTATTGAATAGTTGTTCTGCGGTCTAACTTTTGTGTTAGCCAAGCAGATAAAAGCAATATTTCCTGTTATAATATGTACACTATTTTTTGAAAGACACAAACGAAATGCGTAAAAAACAAAAAATAGTCAATAAAAAAAACGCGGCAGGGTTGCCACGTTTACCATACTCATTAATGTTTTATGTGATTGTTACGATTTCGCCATTTCAGTCATCAGTTTCTTTTTGCGCAGATACCAGAACATTCCAAGGAAGATGACTTCAAAACCAAGATAGAACCATGCAAGCGGGGGCATCGGTTCGGGTGAACCACCACCGGCATAACTGTGAAGTCCGACCAAGAAGAAATTTACACCGTAGTAGGTCATCAACACTACCGGGAAGCCGACAATCGACAGGACGGCAGTACCGGTACGTTTCCACCAATTCGAGAAGCGGCCGTGGGCGACGGCGAGATAATAAAACCACGTAATGAGCGCCCACGTTTCCTTCGGGTCCCAACCCCAATAGCGTCCCCAACTTTCATTCGCCCACATCGCACCGAGAATAATTCCGGTGACGAGGAATAGCATAGCAACCTGCACGACGCGATACAGCGCCTTATCAAGTTGAAGGAGTTGCGCCGAATCTTTCTTACCCCACAATTCATAACCGAGGACAAAATGCCCGATACCCATTGCCAACGCACACGCACTGTAACCCAACAGCATTATCATCACGTGGAATGTTAGCCAGTAGGATTTCAATACCGGAGCAAGCGGCGTTACGAACGGATCGAACGGACTCGCGTCGTTGATAATAAGCGCTATCATTCCCAACACCGCTGATGCAGGGAGGAAGATTTTCGCGCGGGTGAAGATGGTAAAGAGAAGAGCAAAGGTCATAATCCCGAATGCGAGCATCTGCATCGATTCATACATATTCGACCACGGCGCGCGCCCCGAAATGTAGGCACGAAGCCCCAACGCAGCGGCATGGGAGGCATAACCGAGTATCCACAGCACCACGGCGACCCACCGCAAATTTGGTTTTTCCGCGATGGCAAGCCCGAGGAAAGTCAGAAATGCAAGTAAATAGAATATCCATGCAATCATTGCCGGACGGTACTTCGCGTAAAATTCTTCAGTAGCTAAATGATTATCGGAGACCATTTCGGTTCCGGCAAGCCGTTTGGTATCGGATGCAAAAGCAAAGGCGGCGGCATCGAAACCGGTTTGATCGCTATTCTTGAATGCCTGTACCATTCCGACCCATTCCTGAAATACTTTGACGGATGGGTCGTCGGTTTTTGACATGAGGTCGGGTGGACTCATCCACGGTTGGGTCGGATCGGCACCGGGCACCAACGGGATTTGCATTTCGATGGCATCATTCAATAACATCGCGCGATGAAACAACGCACCCGCTTCTTTGTCAAGTTTATTTTGTTGGCTGTCGGGTTTTTTACGAAGTTCGGCAATATATGAATCAAAGGTTTTACTATTGCGTACCTGTTCAAGCGTCGTTCGCCGCTTGCTGGGATCGAAACCAAGTTTTTGGCGAAGCGGTAAGTAGTCGATGAGAACGATTTCGCCTTTGCCAGTCGGTTCCGGGTTCACCATCCAACTAAACATCGAAGTCAACGGGTCTTGTCCGTCCAACGAAGTTTTGCCGGAGATATTATGGATGGTTTCACGCGCATAGCCGTCGAGGGGCTTGACGCGACCCCCGTCGAGCACGGGGATGAGGCGGGCGGCATCGACATTAACAACCGCAAACGAGTCGATTGCAATAAACAAGAGCGCAAGCATCACAAATACGACTTTATTCATCTTCTTACTCCCCCTAAATCGGGTTGTGATAAACGGTATTCGGGAATCGAATCGAGTAACACAGCCATTACGGTATTATTTCTTTTTCCCGTTTCCTGTTTCACCACTACCTGCAAATTTGGGTAGTGGCGGAAATTTCTTTTTTAGATACGGTTTGACGAAGAAAATTCCAATCAAACCGAGAATCAAAATTACACATCCGGCATATACGGTTTTCGTTCCGGGGTCGTACGCGACCGAGAAAATCGAATATGTGGGTGTCCCCTCAATAAAACTCGATTGGAAAAATTTCCATCCGCGATAATACAACGGATAATTCATCGATATGTTCACCGGAAAGGTACCGGACTTGGGATCGCTCACGATAACATCGCTGGCAAAACTCGCCGGTTGATTGGTTCCGGGATAAAACGAACGTTTGAATTTTACCAACTGCACGGAAAAACCAAGATCGTGCTGTGCAGCGGTAAGGCGGAACATTGCATCAGCGACACCGGGAACAATTTGTGCGCCATACCCGAGCCACAATTCCGGGGACGTCTGTCCCTTCGCATCGGTAACGGTAAATTGCAGGGCGGGTTGTCCGCTCGTGCCGCGTACCGGTTCGTATGTCTCACGTAATACTACGTTATTTTTTCGTTCAGTGACTGTAATCGCTGACCCACCGATGGCAATTTTCTTTCCCACCTCGATTGGTTCGATTTTGTATTCATTATCAACTTTTCTGCGCAGTACAAATGAACTCGGTGAGGCGATAATCAAGTACTCAGAGGCATCTGCGGCATACTGTTCAGCATTAACCGGATCGGACTGCGCAACGATAAACTTGATGGTACCCGCCATTGGCAGTTGCCATTTAGCATCTTCGGCATCCCCACTCCACAACCATTGGTCGATACTTGCCATCGGTGCATCGAATTGGACATGAACGGCAGGAACGCCATTGGGATTATCATCGAACGACGTATGTTCGGCAGCGGACGGGAGGAAGCGGATTAGGGTAATTTTACCGCGACCTTGGGGTAAGTCGATAATTTTTGGGCTCATCCCTTCCCGACGCGGCAGGGTTTCGAGGCGCATTGGCAGCGAACCCCTAACGCCATCAGGAAAAATTACTTCGAGCTGGTGGGTACTTTGGTCGATTACGCTGAGGTTTTGTCCCTCGGCGAGCATCAATTGTCCGTCAATTCCCCAATTTCTGCTAATCACCGCACCGGCGAGAATCACCAGAATACCGATATGGGTCATAATCCATCCGGCTTGATGGGGCCGGTACGGGTATCGATTTAAAGTGCAAGCGGTTAAATTTATTGCCATCAATCCAAGCAATACGTCGAACCAAATACTGTGATACACATCAGCTTGTGCGAGCGGTGTGCCAACAACCGATTCGTAGGTAGTACCGATAACCATTGCCGCGGCAATGAGAACCAGTAGAACAACCGTCAAACCGAGCGACGCCAACGGACGCAAAAAATTGGGTAGCAAACTGCCTCCAAATCGAGCAACGGGAGTGAATAACTGTGAATGTGGGAAAGTAAAATAACGCTGTAGTAGCGCAAGGTAAGCGTAACAAACTTGATCAGCCCCCGACCCAATCAAGATTGTGAAAAATGAATATAATAAAATGAGCTATGAGCGGCAAGTGTGTTATAATCCCGCAAACTACGGTAGTTATTGGACTAATGTGCGTAATAAACTTGATTTGTTACCCAATATTTCAATAAGCCGTGAAGATACCTTATTCGTTTGCTATGCCGCATTTTTGCTCAACAACGTCGCAATAGCAGTAAGTTTCAACGATTAAACATGAAACGCGGCTAAAGTAACTTTTTATAGGGGATTTGTGTGCGTTATTGGTAATAATGCTATCGTATCACTGTTGCTGATACCGGTCACATTGGTTTTTGGATTGTACTCTACGGTGCCTGTATTTATATTTGTATGCACAGTATCTTCGATAAGAGAATTCCTGACACGTTTATGTTCCGCACAACTAACCGGTAACAAAAAGAACTAACCGGTACGGAAATTTTTATGTTTGCGGATACCGTATTCATCATATTTTTTATGTTGTGGTGAATAGTTTGCTCGCGATTTACTTGCGGGCGGAAAGTGATACATGTTTTTTTTGGGTGCAGTCCGAAATCAAACCGACTCGAGTGAAGACAACTTGAGCCGGGAAACACCGGATTACCAAAAGTTTAATACAAACTCGAGTCTTCGCCTGCTTGCGGACTTGGTGTTAATCAACCTTTCCTTCATTTTCGGTTTGGCAATATCACTCATTCACAACATTTGGATTACCAAACTGCCTCATGACGCACCGTATTACAAAAATTTTGTTCTCCAGTACTTTTATCACTTCACGAATAACTTTTTGTTGATATCAGCACTGACTGCAATCGTGTTTTTTGTGACCGGTTTTTATACGTTTGGTTTGGCTTATCGAAGCCGTCAAAAGTACCTGTTGCTTGTCATCAATATCCTATCGATCTATGGTATCTTTGCGGCAGTCAACCGACTCATCGATACCTATATCGCCATCGCACCCGCCCGTGTCCCGACTGCAGCTATCGGTACCTCTTTAATCGTTGCCTTAGTGCTTTTCGTCGGAGCCCGTGCCTGGACTTACACGTGGTCCGTTACCCAACGATCAGAGCGGGATATCAAACGCAAGCTGGACCGTAAAGTCAGGGAAGTGTTGGTTATCGGTGGCGGTGGTTATATCGGTTCATCGTTATTACCAATGCTGCTTGAGCGGGGATACAAAGTAAAATTGCTTGACCTTGCTCTGTTCGGCACCGACCCGATTAAAAACGTGATCAATCATTCCAACCTTAAATTTATTCGCGGCGATTTCCGTCAGGTAGATAACGTTGTGGAAGCGATGTTGGATGTCGATGCGGTGGTGCATCTTGGTGGTATCGTCGGCGACCCGGCGTGCGCACTCGATGAAGAATTGACTATCGATATCAACCTTGTATCGACACGACTTATTGTTGAGGCGGCAAAAGCGCTTGGCGTGCAGCGGCTTATCTTTGCCTCGACCTGCAGCGTATACGGGGCAAGCGACGACGACCGGCTACTCACCGAGGATTCGTACTTAAATCCGGTCTCGCTATATGCCAAGAGCAAAGTCGCCTCGGAAAAAGTAATTCATTCGCTGGCGAGCGACGATCTCGCACCTGTCATTCTTCGGTTTGGTACTATTTTCGGACTATCGGGAAGAATTCGCTTTGATCTGGTGGTCAACCTTTTGGTAGGTATGGCGCATATCGATAAGAAAATCACGGTGATGGGCGGCGACCAGTGGCGTCCGTTCGTGCATGTTGAAGATGCGGCGACAGCGGTACTTAAAGCGGTAGAAGCGCCACTTGAGAAAGTTGCGGGACAAACTTTCAACGTCGGCGGCGATAAAATGAATTTCCGAATTCGCGATATCGGCGACCTTATCCAAAAAGAATTTCCCGACGCGCAAATGATTGTCAAGGATAACGCGACCGACAAACGAAATTACCGGGTATCGTTCAAACACATTCGCGAAATACTTGAATTTGAACCGAAGTGGTCGGTACAAGATGGTATCAAGCAGATTCGCGATGCCTTCGAGTCGGGTAAAATCAAGGACTACCAGAATCCTGAATACAACAACTTCAAGTTCCTTACCGACGAAACCAATTCCCGTTTGATTTCTTCGTTCCGCGAATGGGTCGACCAATTCCTTGAAGACACCACGACAGTAACGATGAACGGGGGTACGAACGGTCATCGTGTGACGGCGTTCGGACAACCGACAACCGGGGAAAAAGAACCGGGGCACACTAATAAGTAGCCGCCGAACAATTTAACCGAAAATTAAAAATCAAGGCACGACAGCTACGTCGTGCTTTTTTATATGTGTTGGAATAGCGGTAACAACAAATTTCAAGGGCTTTCCGTACCAAGATGCAAAAGATTCCATTTGCATTTTATTGCTAAAATCGTATCTTCAGTACACGCATCGTTTTAATAAGGATTATCAGGCAATGAAAGTTCCGTATTTCCGCACTGCACTCGAAGACGCTGAGATAAATGAAGTTGTGGATACACTACGTTCCGGCTGGTTAACTACCGGACCGAAAAGCAAGAAATTTGAGACCGGGTTTGCCGAAAAAGTCGGCGCGAAATATGCCGTTGCGTTGAACTCAGCTACCGCGGCGCTGCACCTCTCGTTAGAAGCAATCGGCTTAAAACCGGGTGAGTTGGTACTTGTTCCCGCATTAACTTTCGCCGCCGGTGCGGAGGTCGTTTGTTATTTTGGCGCAAAACCAATCTTCATCGATTGTGACGACACCCTCTGTATGAACCCCGATGCACTTGAAGCAACGCTGGTTGCCATCGAACAAAGCAAACCCATCGCTGGATATAAACCACCTTACGCCAAAATCAGGGCGATTATGCCGATGCATTACGGCGGCTATTCGTGCCAAATGGAAAAGATAGTTGCGAGCGCACAGAAGCGGGGAATACCGGTCATTGAGGATGCAGCCCATTGCGTTTTTGCGAAATACAAAGCACCGGGAGCGGATTGGAAATTTACCGGAATGTTCGGTCTTGGCGGTATCTATTCGTTTTATGCGAACAAATGCATTACAACCGGTGAAGGGGGGATGTTCGTTAGCGACGATGAAACGGTCGCAAACCGCATCCGTATGATGTCGATGCATGGAATGAATAAAGATGCGTGGAAACGGTTTTCCGATGCGGGCTCATGGTATTATGAACTCACTGCGGCGGGTTTCAAATACAATATGACCGACATGGCCGCTGCACTTGGCGTTCACCAGTTAGAGAAAGCGGACGGTTACCGCGACAAACGAGAAAGCGTCGCTTTGCGTTATAACGCAGCATTCAAAGATTTGCCGCAAGTTCAAATTCCGGCATACGATCCGAAAACCCGCGTGCATGCATGGCATATTTATTGTTTGCGGTTGAATCTGGACAAACTTCAGATCGACCGGGCGCGCTTTATCGAAGAATTGAAAGAGTTAGGTGTTTCATGTTCGGTGCATTGGATGCCGTTGCCGATAAATCCATTTTATAAAGAATTTTCCGGCTTTACCGGCGGTGAGTTCCCGATTGCGGAATCAAATTGGCCGCGGATGGTTTCGCTTCCCATCTTCCCGTCGATGACGGACGAGGAGTGTAAACACGTATGTAACGCAGTGAAAGAAGTAGTAACAAAGTTCAGTAAGTAGCGGATAGGTCATAGGCAATAGGTCATGGGTCATAGGGTAAGAAAATACCCATACATTGTTGAATCAAAACGGTTAACAAATACAGATAATTTATGGAATACGATCCAATCAAAGACAAGTTATTCGGCCTGACGAAGAAAAGCGTGTTTCTGCGTGATTTACTTTTTTTCGCAGTCGGACATGTTTTCTTGCGTGAAGCCCATGTCAAAAGGCGTATCGGTTTGGCAAAGCTGCCGGATAACGCAAACATTCTCGACGCGGGGTGTGGACTTGGCCAGTACTCGCTATGGATGGCGAAGAAATTTCCGCATGCAAAAATATTTGCGTGCGACGTCAAACAACATTTCCTCGATTCGGGGAATGAACACGCCAAAGCAAAGGGGTACTCGAACCTCACGTTCGGACAACTCGATTTGCTCGGATTGGATGAGGATTCCAAATATGACTGTATCGTGAATGTCGATGTGTTGGAACATATCGAAGACGATGTTGATTTGATGCGACGGTTTTATCGCGCCCTGAAACCGGGTGGAGTGCTGATAGCACATTCGCCGGGCTCGAATGAGGATTCCCGTACCACCACCGCCGATCCAAAAATGCAGGTGGAAGAGCATGTGCGAATCGGATACCTGCCGGCGGAAATTGATGAGAAATTACATACCGCCGGTTTCGAAGATGTGACAGTATATCCGACATACCACCCGACGACTGGTGTCTGGCTCTGGTGGCTTTGGCAAGGCGTACCGCTTTATTTGGCGCAACTTAGTTATCTTGGGTTGGCGGTAATTCCGTTTTGGTTTATCGTCGCATATCCACTTGGATATCCGCTATGGTGGCGCGATTTGCATCTTCCGTTATCAATAGGACGAGGCGTGTTGCCGGTAGCGAGAAAGAAAAAATAACAGTATCGATTTATAACAACAAAAGGGCGCACTCACGTGCGCCCTTTTGTTGTTATGTAGGAAGTGTTACTTGATTAACACTAACTTTTTAACTACCGAGTAGTTGCTTCCCGCGGTGAATTTGAGGAAGTAAGTTCCGGTAGAAAGATTCTCACCATGTATCGTGTAGGTATGTTCTCCGGCACCCATTTTTCCGGCAATTTCGGTTTGCGCGAGACGACCCGAAACATCATACAATTTCATCGAAACCGTCGATGCCACCGGCATCCGGAATTTGACCACCGTAGTCGGATTGAATGGATTCGGGTACACACTTTCCAGCACAAAGTTGGATGGAATTGCTTTCGGATCTTTCGCTCCTGACAGACCTTGAACAGTCAGCGTAAATGGAACGCTTACCGGTATTATATTCCCGCCAAAGTCAAGCGAACCGTGATACAAACCAGCCGGCATCCACGACATATCGAGCGACACCTGAAGATCGGTACTCTGAGTACGGGGAATATTGAACGTGGTTCTGTCAATCGTACCCCACACCGGCACATACCGGAAGTGAATGGCGTTATTCGATGGAACAGTTACCACCGGCGGTGTCGGCGATGTTCGATAAATCGTCTGATAGCTGGAACGTTCTTCATTCTGGGCACCAACCGTAGCATGAGCGGTAGGTGCATTTATCGTCCGGTAATTGTATTGACACGTTCCATTTGCAAACAGAACAATTTGCGCGTCAATGGTTGTATTTGTGGTGCCGTATAATCTGGCACCTTGCCACGACACGATTACACGCTGGTTAACCGAATCCATTAACACCCGTGCAGTACCGACACCCGGTACGATATTCAATTGTGCCCAGAACACCGCCATCATCGACTGGTTTGAAGTCGCCGGGAAGGTAGTGGAGGGGTTATTGGCATTTTGAAAATCGTTGAATGTTAACCAACCGTTTGTGCACATCCATAATTGGTTGTATGGAACTCCATAGAGTGGATAATAAAACGGCATCGTATACGGGCCGGCAAGGGAGTCAGTACCGGTCGGCCCGGGGAGTCCGGTCGTGGAAATGTCTATCCATTGGGCGGCTGGACCACCGGGATCCGCCGTTTGCAGGTATTCGTAATTGTTCGCACCGAGATGAACAGCCACATTACCGTAATACATCGATGTATCGGTATTTTGGACGGTAATGGTTTGTACATCCTGCGTAGCTGAATCCATGTTCAGCGTCACCGTACTTGGCGTGCAGGTGATTGCTACCCGCGCCCGAATCGTCAAGTCGGCCAAGGAAGTATCGGCATTCCACGTTGTACCCCTCGACGCGATTTTAAAACGGCCATGGGTACAGAGTGGGCCAGTTACCGAAGCCCAAGTATAAATACCGTTATTCGGTACATCCAATGCGACGGTATCCCAGCGAGTACCGGGATAGGTGCGATTGATGAGAATATTCACATTCGCAGTGTCGGTAATAAATGGGAACCACCGGATTGTAGTCGGTTGACCGGCATAGATGACATCCGTAGGAAGCGGATTGGTTATCCGGTTTCCGTATTCCGCCTGTAGAACTTCGTGAGTAGATTCATTTCGTACCCAAGCCACAACCGAACTGTTGTCCATACTATACGGTTCCAAGCCGGTTGTGCGAGGAGCAAATCGTCCAGTAAAAGTTAGAGTATCAGTGATATTGCCACTGTGAGTAAATGTTAACCCTTCGGTATTCGGTGCGAAGGCAACCATCGGAAAATCGAAATCGGTTTGCCCGTTTGGAGCTTGGGTTTCCCAATATTCATGTCGTTCGAACAATGCCATTCGGAGTTTCATATTTGTAAACTGAGAATCAGCAACGGCTTTTACCGTCATTAGGATGGTGTCACCAGATTGGCGTGTTTCCGAAATCCATAACCATATATGTGAATTTAAGTTGCGATTATGATTCAGTGCCGCAGTCATCAGTGCTTGGGTCACATTCCCCACGCCCGTACCGTTCACGAAAAACGATGGTGTACTACTGATTGTATTATACTGGGGATAATTGGGGTCAGCATACATTGACCGTGTCGCGAGACCGGTCACACTATCCGCCCAATACCAAGGATCGTTACTTAAGCCCGGCCAGTTCATGTGGTAAGCTGTGTAGATTACATTGTTACCTCCTGTACCCGACAGAAGGGGGTCAAGCCAGTTATGGGCTGACGCGCAAGGTCCTCAAGTAGTGCTGGTATAGTCTTCCAGCAAAATCATTCGTGGATAGCTATACCCCAAAATTGTCGTACTCAGCATTACGATAACAATCGCAATAAAACGGTAATTAATTTTCATACTCACCTCGATGTAAAAAACGAAAAAATCAACCCCCACTCATTTATAATAAACCGGATAAAGTGTGGCTCAAAGAGATGTTTTTACTATCAATAAGAAAAAGGCGCGATTGCTCGCGCCTTTACTTGTTTGGTTTTACCGACCCGGAGGTCGATGCTACCCTTTGGTTTTACCGACCTGGAGGTCAATGCTACCCTTTGGTTTTACCGACCTGGAGGTCGGCGCTACCCGGTTGGCAGTACCCCGTTATTTAATCAGTACCAGCTTTCGAACGGCGGTATTGTTGTTGCCTTCGGCTAATCTCAGGAAATAGGTTCCGGTGGCAAGATTATCACCGTGAATAGTATGAGTGTAGCCACCCGCCGCCAGCTTACCGTTGATTTCAGTTCGTACCAAGCGACCCATTACATCATATAACTTCAGCGTGACTTGTCCCGCATTCGCGATATGGAATTTCACTACCGTCGTTGGATTGAATGGATTTGGATAGACGCTTTCCAGTGCAAATCCCTTCGGGATGGCAGCAGCTTCCGGTGCGGATGTCGCGTTAACCGTACAGGTCACCGGAATCATAATCGGCGTGTTGTTGCCATCGATTTCCAAATAGCCGCTCACCGTTCCGGGTGTCATCGAATGTGTATCAAAGTGAACCGGGAGCTGGAAGGAACCGCCCGGCGGTACACTGAAAGTCGTTACGCCGGCTGTCGCCCACAGCGGTGAATACCGGAACCGATAGGAAATGTGTGATGTCGGCGTAACCATGGCAAACAAGTTAAGCGCTTGCGACCGGTCTTCACTTTGAATACCGGCAAAGCAATTAAAACTCGCGTCGTTAATCGAGACGGTGTCGTAGTTAAACTCGAACGAACCATCGCGATGAATTACCGCCTGCACATTAATATGCGATGTCGTGTTATTGCGACGGCGGATATTGATGAAGGAAAAAACGGCTTGGTCGGCAGAAGTATCCCACCGGCAATAACCGGTATCACCGGAGACGAATAAGTCGTTCCAACACAGCACCATCGCCGATTGAAAGTCGGTAACGGGAAGCGGATTGCGGTGATAAGAACCGGTAGTTGGCCGATTGAACGTTATCCAACCATTCGTGCACATCCATACCGAGTCATACAAATGACCATAGAACGGGAAGTGGAATGGAAGCACGGCAATTGTAGAGTCGGGAGAAACGACATCGTCACCCCTCGGCCCGATATGCGGGGAAGAGGAAATGTCCAGCCACTGTGCCGGCGGGTTGGTTTGGGCGCTACTCGTATAGGTATAACTATTCAATCCGGTAGTAACAAAAGTGGATGCGCTAAAGGTAGTGGTTTCATCGGGATTGTTAATGGTAATGGTTTGTGTCAGGGTGTCGTTCACACCCATCGTAGCCGTTAATGACGTCGGGGATGCGGTTGCAGCGACGCTGTTGGCAATCGAAAAAATGGTGGTGTCGGCGTTTGCGGCGTTGGAGCGCGATGCGATGATGATGGCGGCATTGCCGGAAGCAGGGCCGGTTACCGACCACGGATACATTCCAGAGTTGGGAATACCGGAAGCAATAGTGTCCCAATTTCCGGTGGGATAATCACGATTGAAGAAAATATTCATTGTATCAGCGAAGAGCGGATTCCAACGAATTGAAGATTGTTGGCCAATGAATGCGGTAGTCGTCGGGAACGGAGAAACAACCCCGTGGCAAAATGCAGACTGAATGACTTCTTTCGAAATATCATTTTGTACAAAGGCAACGACATCGCAATTGTCCAATGTGTATGGCTCCAAACCGGTGGTGCGCGGTGCAAACCAACCGTGGAAGGTCAGGGTGTCGCCAATGTCCCCGGAGGAAGTATATACGAAACCGTTCGGATCGGGTGAGAATTTCACGAAGGGAAACTCGAAATCGGTCATTCCATTCGGTGCTTGAGTTGTCCAGTGCTCGTGCCGTTCAACCAATGCCGCACGAAGGCGGTAACCGGAGACTTGCTGAATAGAAACGGCTTTTATGGTAACAAAAATGGTATCACCATTTCCAACTGAAGAGGTTACATTCAACCACACCGGCGATGGAATTGCGCGACGAGTATTGAAGGCGGTGGTCATACTTGCCAAATCGGTTGCGGCGGTTCCGGTATTAGGAACATTTATTATACCGTCCACCATGTGTTGGGGAATGGCATTACAGTTATAATAAATTTGCCGCGCCTTCAACTCATTTGAATCGGCGGCGAACCATGGATCATTGCCGGGCGACGGCCAGTTCATGTGGTACATCACGGTAGGAAATTGAGACTGTCCCGTTTCCAAAATAAACGGGTCAAGCCACAACGAAGCAGTCGCACAGGGACCACAAGTCGAGCTCATAAATTCTTCCATCAATACGGCGCGGGGATAGCAATAGCCGAGAGTGGCGATGCTAAGCAATAATAAAGCCGTTATCATAATTCGATTTCGAACACTCATAACTTCCTCGCTTGAAGAGAATTAACGGGAATAAAAAAGGAACAACATTTAATATTATAGCAAACGGCGGGTAAAACAAAGAGACTCTTTTATAATCAACCTTAAATAATTACAACGATTTGGTTATACCTAATTCTACGGATAGGTTTGTTCTTAAAATCACGATTAGAGCGGTTTTTCGGTCATACATCACAACAGTTATTGACAAGTTGCTAATCTCGCTGTAACATATTCCCGAAGCTTGCGTAGTATGAATTGTTCCGGTTCGGATCAGGCACCAATTGTGATGTCAAGGAGGATGTGATGCGTAAATTCAACATTGTTCTCGTTTTATTCGCCATACTATCCTTTTTTTCGACCGTGTTTTCCCAGAACCGCTGGATACTTGATCACGGGCCGTACGGCGGCTTAGCGTACGACATCACCGGGTTACCGGATGGAACGCTTTACGCCTCATTCAATCGCGGATTATACCGCTCGCTCAACCACGGATTTAGTTGGCAAACGCTCTCCTACGAAACCCGACCATGGCAACTGCTGGTTTCCGACAATACTTACTTATTCTTGTATGACAGTACAAATTTATGGCGGAGAAACGGTAATACCGCCGTTCAGGTTTACTCAAATCTATCCGTCCCCTCTATCGACCCGCAGGGAAATTTATTCTGCGCCACCGGCATGAGTTGGTGTGTTTATAAGCGTTCGGTGGATCACGGCGCTTCTTGGACGAATCTTGCCCCGCTTAATCCGATTACCGACAGCCGGGCATCGCCAATCGGCGTACTCCCTAATGGAAATTTATTGATGATTTCCGGGTCGCCGACTTCCGGTACAATCTACCGTTCGACTAATAGCGGTACTTCGTGGGATAGCATTGGAACCAGCCCGTTTACCGGCGTAACGAGAAAAGTAAAACGGTTCGCCGTATCCGGCACTCAAGTCGTGTTCGCCGCCACGTACGGCGATTCACTCTATCGTTCTAACGATACTGCGCGGACTTGGAATTATCTCGGATGTTATCCTACGTTACAAGATATGGGGGTGAATGGCGACACTGTCCTCTATGTGTTGTCGACACCGGGGAATTTCGATTCAACTTACGTGTACCAAATTCCGTTTCACAATGGCACGACCCGAATGACCCGGATGTTGAAACGGTATACTTCGGTTTACGCCGGTGATTTTAACGGAGCGTTGTTAGGGGGAGAATATCCGGGAATACTACGCACACAAAATGGCAGGACATTTTCTGCGTCGGTAGATTCAATATTAGACCAAGCAATCAAATTTGTCCGGTTTGGCTCAAGTAACCGCACCCATGTTTTCACCGAGTACGCACATTATTACAGCGACGATTTAAATTATACCTGGCAGCAATCGAATTTCACGCACGGGGCGTACAAAGTTGCGCAATCGTCGCAGAACATTCTTTACACAATCGACAAACCCGACACAACAGCAGCGATGAATCACGTTTACCTGTCCACAGATAACGGTACGACTTGGGACACCACTGTCAGCCGTGCCGACGGTTGGGTATATGACATTGCCGTAACGCAGAACGGTACTCTCTACGCATCGGTATATTCAACAGTGACACACGGTTTTGAAATTAATTTTTCGACGAACCAAGGGTCGTACTGGGATCACGCTTCATTTAATCCCGTGTTCAACGGAACCAGCGATTTGGTGGCGACCGATACGTCGATTTATGTATGCACGCCAACGGGAGTATATCGTTGTTACAGCCGCGCTGCACCGATTAATGTATATTCGCTTCCCGCATCGTATATGGGACGCGGTCTCGACGGGCTGTACTACTTATGGCGAAATAGTACACTGTATAGTGCGGATGCATTGATGACGCACTGGCAGGATATGTTTCCACCGGAAAATGTCACCAGTGGGAGAGTTGCGGTAAATGCGCAAGGGCATATCAACTTACTGAATGGTACGACAGTTTATACAACGACTGACAGGGGTACGACTTGGAATATCGGACTTGGCGGATTGCTCACCAGCACCGTTAATCAGGCGTTTGATTTACAGGTTTACCCGGCAAATAGCACTTTGTACGCAGGTTTGACACACGGGCTCTATCATACGCTTGTTCCCGTTACTTCCATACCGGAAACAGAATTAACACAGTTACCAACTGCACCGATATTACTTGGGAATTATCCTAATCCATTTAATTCAACGACTGCGATATCTTTCTCACTACCTAAATCGAGCGAAACAAAACTTGCAGTGTATAACCTGAGTGGTGAGCGCGTCGCAACACTGCTCTCGCAAAATGAACCGGCGGGAACGCATTCGGTAAGATGGAGTGCGCAGGGCTATTCGTCGGGAGTGTATTTTTTAAAAATGAGTATGGGAACGATGACACAGACGCGGAAAATTGTTTTGTTGAAGTAGAAATCAAATAATTCATTCAATCATATCAAATTGACTTAAGGATGATTCGCCTGGATTCACTTGCTTTGTATATAAAGCTTGTATAAATTCATTGTATCATTTTAACAAATATGAGAAAAAGCAATCTTGGTTTACCCGAGATTGCTTCTCTCTCTCATATTTCCAATTTTTGTTGCAGAGGATGAAATTAAACACCAATAAGGAGTTGAATGTCTGTAGAAAAGACATCTGTGGTAGATATATTTTCAACATCTTCTAGAGTGAAGAGACTCTACCCACTATTGAAGTGGGCTGGAGGTAAAGAACAAGAATTGAAATATATAATACCAAACCTTCCAAAAGGCTTTGTTGATTATTACGAGCCGTTTGTTGGTGGGGGTTCTGTATACACGGCGATAAATGCAAACAGATATTTTATAAATGATCGATCCGAAGAACTGATCTCTTTATATAACAATCTTTCAAATGAAAGCAGAGAGTTATTCTTTAAAGCGATAGAGGAAATAATTCATAACTGGGACTTGTTGACTCTTGTTACTAAAGCAAATTCAACTTTTTTTATCGAAACGTATAAACAGTATTCATACAATCAAATTGATGATATTGAATTGAAAGATATCCTCTTCGAATTTATTCTAAATCACTCCAAACAATTCAACGGAATGTTTTCAACCATTTTCAATTTCAATATTGAGAACTTTATCAAAGAGATAAAGCTGAACCTTTTACGCAAAATCAAACGAATGAAAAAAATTGAAGCCTCGAAACAAAATCTTTCTGACAAAGACATCTTGGATAACTTAGAAACAGCTCTTAAAAGTGCTTTTTATATGCACTTTCGTCACATATATAATAACCCATTAAAGTACAAAATCGACTCAGCGTTCAAATCAGCGATTTTTCTTTTTATCCGAAATTTTACTTACAGTGGTATGTTCCGTTATAACTCAAAAGGTGAATTTAATGTCCCTTACGGAGGTATTGGATACAACAGCAAAAATTTTCAAAAAAAAATAGAGTATTTAAAGTCAAACGAGTTGAATGTACTACTTTCTAACTCGGTAATCGAAAATTTAGATTTTGAAGAATTTTTAGAGAAGTACCAACCGCGAGAGAAGGATTTTATCTTCTTAGATCCACCCTATGATAGTGAGTTTAGTACTTACGCAAAAAATGAGTTCACACAGAAAGATCAAGCTAGACTTGCAAACTACCTGATCAATAAATGCAGAGGGATGTGGATGTTGGTAATTAAAAATACGGACTTTATTGCAAAACTTTACATCAACAAAAATCTTAACATTCAAGCATTTGATAAAACCTATTTAGTTAGCTTTATGAATCGAAACGATAAAAGCGCAGAACACCTGCTCATAAGGAACTATTGATATGGCTAGAATAACTGAATCGGAGTTAGTGCTTCCATCACTTTTTTTAATGAGCATAAATGATGGTAGGACCACTACTTCAGAACTGATTTCTAAACTTCGAACTTTGATGAAACCGAAAGGCAAAGACTTAGAAATATTGGATGGCAGAAATGATGATAAATTTTCACAAAAAGTAAGAAACTTAAATTCACACAACACTTTTGAGAAAAGTGGTTATGCGAAATATGTGGTTAGTACTAGTGACGGCCATTTTGAAATCACATCCGCAGGACTTGAACATTTAAATCAGCATCGAGATGTTTTAAGTTACCTATTGGACAACGACTTTTCATACGAAGAGATAGCTGCTAGTCTTGTTAAAATTGAAAAAAACGAGAGCACCAGGAAGATAGAAGTTTTTGATGAAAACTTAATTATTCAAGAAGGGCTAAAAAAATTAGTTAAATCCTCGAAATATGAACGTTCGGTCAAATTAAGAAATTTTGCGATTGAACGTTTCACAAAGGATGGTAAGATCAATTGCAGTTGCTGTAATTTTAACTTTGAAGACTTTTATGGTATAGAAATTGGAAAGGGTTTTATTGAAATACATCACGCGAAACCAGTTTTTAAATTTGAAGACGAAGACTTAAAAAAAACATTGGAAGAAGCGATTAAGAATGTTGTTCCAGTGTGCTCTAATTGCCACAGAATGATCCATAAAAGTTGGCAGGAACCACTTGAGATTCAGTATCTCAAAGAGCGAATAAAGGAACACGGTAAATTTATACAAAACGCATAATTTAAATAATTTAAACAACCTCTTGCAGTTTGTCCCATCTGTAATCACCACATACTCGTAAAAGACCATACAAAGTCCCAAAGACTTGATGTTTATCTCATTTCTCTTTGGGCTAATTGAGTTTACTCTTGTCAGCCACACCCATTTTTGATATTCATCAAAATGCGATAGGAATTGAGTATGTACCTTTTATGTGAAATGGCGCGCAAACAAATAATGGCGCTAATCGCGATTTTCGAACAAGGAGAAGTACGTGAAAAAACTATGGATAGGGTTTGCAACGGTAATCATCGTTTCGTTCATCCCCCCATTCCGTCAAAAGTAGTCACCCCCGATGGAAAATTCATACTTACCCAAACCGATATCGAGACCGGTCAAAATGTCTGGCAGAATATGGGTGGAATGGAACTTGGTTCGGTGTGGGGGCACGGCAGTTATGTCGCTCCGGATTGGTCGGCGGATTGGTTACACCGCGAATGTATGTTCATCCTCGAAGCGTGGGCGCCGGCAAACTTCGGACTCCCCTACAAGGCGCTTAATAACGAACAAGTCGCAGTGCCTCAGTCGCGGCTCGCGAAGATGATGCGGAAAAACACATACGATCCGGCAACGGGAATTTTGACCATCGATTCGATTCGTGCCGCGGCATTCGAATCGCTCTCGAAATATTACTCGCAAATTTTCACCGACGGTAATTCGAAGTACTCGATACCGCAAGGTGCACTGACCGACCCAAAAGAATTGCGCGAATTAACCGCATTCTATTTTTGGACAGCATGGGCAACAACCACAAATCGTCCCGGCCAAGAGGACATGACATACACGAGTAACTGGCCGCACGAGGAGTTGGTGAATAATCAACCGACTGCCAGCTCCATCGTTTGGACGGGGGTCAGCATCATCGTTTTGCTTGCGGGTATAGGCGGTATGGTGTGGTGGAATGCCTCGCAAAAACACGATCCTACACCAAGTACTCCTCCGGCAAACGATCCGCTTTATTTGGCGACGCCAACCCCGTCGCAAAAATCGGTCATCAAATATTTCTGGGTCGTGTCAGGACTGATTCTGGTTCAGATAATCGTCGGGGTGATAACGGCGCACTACGGTGTGGAAGGGAACGGATTTTATGGTGTGCCGCTCTCGAAATGGTTGCCGTATGTACTCTCGCGGACGTGGCATGTGCAGTTGGGAATCTTCTGGATTGCAACGGCATGGCTTGCCGCGGGACTCTACATCGCACCGGTGGTAAGCGGCATCGAACTCAAAGGACAGCGGTTCGGTGTAAACTTTCTATTTTTCTCACTGCTTCTTATTGTAGTCGGTTCGATGGTTGGTGAAGCGATGAGCATCCAACATAAGCTTACCGGTACGGCGGCATTTTATCTCGGACATCAGGGATATGAGTATGTGGACCTTGGACGGTTCTGGCAACTATTCCTGACGGTTGGACTCGTGTTGTGGGTCTATCTCGTCGGTCGGAATGTAATGATTGCGATCAAACGCCGCGATGCGTCGCGCCCGATTCTGATTACGTTCCTCATTTCGGGAATCGCTATCGGTGCATTCTATATGGCGGGGTTAGTGTGGGGCCAACACACGAATTTAACCATTGTCGAATATTGGCGGTGGTGGGTTGTTCACCTTTGGGTGGAAGGATTCTTCGAAGTATTCGCCACCGTGATTATCGCATTCATGTTTGCGAGATTACAGTTAATTAAAATCGATACAGCGAACCGTTCGATTGTACTTTCATCGACGATATTTCTAGCGGGTGGTATCATTGGAACGCTTCACCACCTCTACTTCTCCGGTACGCCAATCGCCGTGCTCGCGCTGGGTTCCGTATTCAGCGCACTCGAAGTCGTACCACTTGTGTTGGTTGGATTTGAGGCATGGGAGAATATCCGGTTCTCACACACCTCACCGTGGGTACAAAAATATAAATGGCCGATTTACTACTTTGTTGCCGTCGCATTTTGGAATATGGTCGGCGCCGGTCTCTTCGGATTCATGATTAACCCACCGATTGCTTTGTATTACATGCAGGGATTGAACACGACGCCGGTACATGGGCATGCGGCGCTGTTCGGAGTGTACGGGATGCTCGGCATCGAATTGATGCTCTTCTGTCTGCGCGTGTTGTATGTACAACAAGAGTGGAAAGAGAAGATGCTCAAGTTTTCATTTTGGGCTATGAACGGCGGTCTATTTGCGATGGTAACGTTTTCTCTGTTGCCGGTTGGATTGTTACAAACATACGCATCGGTTAAGTATGGCTATTGGTATGCTCGCAGTTCGGAATTTTTGGGAACACCGGTCGTGCAAGCATTCAAGTGGTCGCGGGTATTCGGCGATACGATTTTCGCATTGGGTGCGGTTGCATTGGTGTTGTTTGTGTTCGGATTGGTGACGGGACATTCGCTCAAGAAAAGTATGAGCGCGAAATAACTCGTGAGAGGAAATAGCAGAAAGGAATGAATATGAAATACGCAACGGATGATTTACGGCATGAACACGAAGTAATTCTCGTGCTGTTGGAAGCACTCGAAGGAGCTGCGAAGAGAATGGATAAGGATAAAGAAGTTCCTCGCGGCGATCTCGAAGAAATGGTGGACACGATAAAAGTATTTGCGGATAAATGCCATCACGGGAAGGAAGAGGATTTACTTTTCCCGGCACTGCAGAAAGCAGGAATGCCGACGGAAGCAGGGCCAATTGCGGTAATGTTACACGATCACGAAATGGGCCGGATGTATGTGAAGGGATTGTCAAATGCGCTCGTCGATATGAAAACAAGTAAAGCCGGAAACGCCTCTTTCATCGAAAATGCGAAGGGGTACGCTCAACTTTTACGCAATCACATCGGCAAAGAAAATAATATTCTCTTTCCGATGTCGGAAAAGATGTTACCGGAAGCGGAGCAGAAACGATTACTCGAAGAATTCGCTAAGTTGGAGAAGGAGCGGATTGGCGAAGGTGTTCACGAGAAGTTGCATAAACAAGTACACGACTGGCATAAGAAGTACGCGGAAGTATAGGTTTGAGTTGTGATTAGTATAATTGAATGGGCGGCACTTTCGTGTCTCCCATTTTTTTGTGTTTATCCCCCGACAACTCCATTTTTCTTATTAATATTTTGTATATTAACAAACACAACTCAAACCGGAGGTGAAGATGTATCGCATTGCCTTTTTCTCCACAGCGGTTAGATTACTATTTACATTCCTGATCTTTTATCCCGCCTTGTCTTTCTCTCAATCTTGGAATAACCAATTCACCGGACAAGCTCATTTGTTTGGCGTCCATTTCTTGGATGCTCAAAATGGGTGGGCAGCTGGTAACAGAGGATATTTTTTGCACACTTCGAACGGTGGTAATGATTGGAATCGACAAAACACAGGTTTTGCTGATTGGGATTACACTTCCATTCGTTTTGCTGACGCAAATCATGGCATGGCTACGATCAACAATCTTCCAAGTCGTTTCAACTTATCTATCACCACAAATGGGGGAGCGATGTGGTCGGGTCAAATGATTGGATTGGGGTATGAACTGAATTCGCTGGCGTTTGTGGATTCGAATCATGCCTGGATTGCCGGTTCAGAGGGTATTTATTGTAGTACCAATAGCGGATTGAATTGGACGGTACAGGTAGCGAATGATATGTTTCGCAAAATCGTATTCGTGGACACCTCTTACGGATGGGCACTGAACGACCTTTGGGATGTATATCGCACTTCGAATGGCGGTAGAAATTGGAGCAGTCAATCCCTTTCACCGGGAAATTATCTTAGCATTGCATTCGCCGATACGAACAATGGTTAGGCTGTTGGTCATTTCGGAAGAATACAACACACAGAAGACGGAGGACAGACGTGGCTTCTCCAAAACAGCGGCACCAGTAAAGGTCTGAACGATGTCACCTTTCTGAACAACGAAGTTGGTTGGGCCGTCGGAGATTCCGGTACAATACTCTACACTACCGACGGTGGGGGACAATGGTTGAATCAAAGTTATAATACTTTGAGTTGTCTTTATTCTGTAAGCTTTATCGGCGAAAACGAGGGTTGGGCAGTCGGTTTCAATGGTATGATTCTTCATTACAGCGGTACGGAATGGGCGCCCGAATCAGAACCCGCGACTCGTCCAATCGAATTCTCGCTGCACCAAAACTATCCAAATCCGTTTAATGCTACGACGACGATTTCTTTTTCACTTCCTAAAGCAGACAACGTTTCGTTATCGGTATTCGATGTTGCTGGACGAAATATTGCAACACTCGTGAATGGATATCGTAGTGCAGGAAATCAACGGGTATCGTTCGATGGAAAGGCGTTGCCATCGGGGGAATATTTTTACCGGTTAAAAGCCGGAAATGTTTCTGAGACGAAGAAATTGGTTTTGATTCGTTGAAGGAATTTGAAGTACAACAGAAGTGGTTCAATTATACTACTAAACGGAGGCAACAATGAACCGCAGTGTCTTAAGTATCTTTAGTCTCTCCTTATTCTTTGCTGTATCACTGTTTTTCCCTCAAAACGCACACTGTCAAGCGTGGTCTGTGCAATCAACTTACGGAGGTGGTTGTATCACCTGTACCGACAGTGCCCACGCCTGTGTAGTCGGTCCAGGCGGTAGCATCTACCATACCTCAAACGGTGGTATAAATTGGGTTGTTCAGTATTGCGGAACAGACCTTGAACTGTATCATGTTGTCTTTTCCGATGCGAATAATGGTTGGGCGGTTGGCGATTCCGGGGTAATTATTCATACGAGTAATGGTGGTAATACCTGGAGCACTCAAATCAGTGCAACACGCCTCATTATGCAAGGAGTTTCTTTTCCCGATAGTTTACACGGCTGGGTTGTGACTTCAGATTCGATGCATGCAAATCGCATATTGCACACAACTAATGGTGGAGTTACTTGGGTTGCCCAAAACATCAATTTACAGTTTATCCCGTTTAGTGTCACATTCCTGGATAGTAATAATGGCTGGATGGTTGGTAGCGACGGAACAATCATGCATTCGACAAATGCCGGTGCTACATGGGCGACACAGCAAATTGGAGCAGATGCTTGGTTACAACAGGTTGTATTTAGCGATGCTCATAATGGCTGGGTTGTTGGTGGTGATCCTGGTCAAATAAATCTTGCTCACACATCAGATGGTGGAACTACTTGGAATAGTCAAAACTGTGGAACAACGGCATGGTTGTGTGGAGTGGCGTTTCCGGATAGCAATAATGGTTGGGTCGTAGGTGATTATCTTCAAATGCATCATACAACCGATGGGGGTGTGACCTGGACCAGTCAAACCATTCCAAATGGTACAGCAGTATATAGTATTACTTTTTCTGATGTTAATCACGGTTGGGCATTAAGCGATTATGGTGCTATTCTTCGCTACTCAGGAACTGATTGGGTTGCTGAAACGCGTAGTGTGGGACTACCAAACACACCGAAATTACATCAAAATTATCCAAATCCGTTTAATGCTACGACTACGATATCGTTTTCACTTCCGAAAGCAGACAACGTTTCGCTCTCGGTATTCGATGTTACCGGACGAAATATTGCAACGCTCGTGAATGGGTATCGAAGTGCGGGAAACCAACGGGTCTCGTTCGATGGAAAGACATTATCATCGGGAGAATATTTCTACCGGTTAAAAGCCGGGAATGTTTCTGAAACGAAGAAATTGATTTTAATTCGATAAACAGCAGGTAAATAAAAGTCAACCGTTGAAGTCCCCCGGATTATTTGAATCCGGGGGACTTTTATTTCACATATAACACCGAAACGGTTTGCGCACTCTTTGATAGTGTTTCAGGAACAATAAAATATTTACCACTGGACAATCCCGTTGGTTTCCAATGAAGTGTTTGACCGTTCACTGCGTCTAACTTTGCAACGTGTCTACCCAGAATATCGAATATATTCACTCCGCTATTAGAACGATTGTTAGAGTTCACGCGGATGATTAATTCACTATTGAATGGATTTGGATAAACGGATAATTCGATGTGATTAGGAAGGTTCATGTTGTTTTGCCCCTGTATTCCGGTTGTTGAAAAGACGGGAGTCGTTCGCCATGGAATAGGATTGATGCTATCCGGCAGCGTTTGTCCTTGGCCGTTGGGATTTCCGGTCCAGTTGCGTCACCCCACCAACAATCTGGCGCTGTAGCAATACCCACCGATGTATTGTATAACACGTTTCCGTTTTGGGTAAACTGATTCCGGTCGAAATCGCATTTGGAAAAATGAAGTTGCGGTAGAAGAGTGTCGTAAACAGCGCAACCCCATGCGAAAGTATTATCGTGTATGGAGGTCGAGTCGAAATTTCCGTTTGTACAGTTATCCTCATTAAATGACAGCAAACTCCCGGCAAAAGTATTATTTTCGATTTCACAATTCACTACTTGAACAGAACCCATGTTAACCATGATAAGACTCTTTTGTACAGAAGGTGTTAAATCAGTATAGAAACTGGTATTGTGGGAAAATAAGCAATTTCGAATTGTGTCAGCGCCGTGGAGTGACGTTATGATTGCGTCGGGATAGGGATTCCAAGCTAAAAAACAAGAATCAAAGAGACAATTTGTAACAATACCCGACCCGATGGTTAAAGGAAAATCAGCAATTGATTTGAATTGACAAGAATCGATAATAGCCGCGATACCTGTCATACTCGGCCCATAGCCGTTATGACTAAATACCGTTCGTTGGACACGCAACGTGTCAGTCACATATACTAAAACTGAGTTTCTTGAATTCCCTCTCCCTTCCACCGTACAATCCGTCATGATAAATCTACTTGTAGATAAATTTACGGCTATCCATGGCATAATCGCGGTAGCCGAACCGAAATAATGGCAATTAGATATTATAATAACGGGATGAATCGAAGTACCATCGAGTGCGATTGCTGCATCCTGATAGCGGTCTGCGTTGCCGGGGAAAAATGTTCCGATAAAATAGCAGTGATCCATGATTAACGTATGTGTCACGCCTTTGATGATTTGACAACCGGACAGCGACGGTTCAGCAGATTCAACACGGATTCCCGAGAGCGTAAGCGAATTCGAATTTGAATAAATCAGTGGCCGCGAATACGTCGCCCGCCAAATTGTCGATGCTATGGTATTGGTGTCGCCGTCAATTATGAAGCCGGAAGCGACGGTAATATTTACAGGTAGGGAAAGGGTATCGGTATACGTACCGGAAACAAGTAGAATCGTATCGCAGCTTGCCGCGGCTGTAACTGCGCTATGGATGGTGGTATAAGACGCCGGGACATGAAGAATAGCCGCTTCAGCAATAGTTACAGAAAAAAATAGGAATGAAACAATAAAACGGTTAAAATTCGCCATACTAATTCCTCCAATGTCTTGAAGTTTTAAGCAGGAAATGTAATTACCGATTCCCCACTTTTCGTACCATCACAAATTGCGCTAATTCAGGATCGAGCGCGAGCGTTGTCTGTTCACAATCGACAACAAGCGTCGGAAGTGTCTGCCTCACAGTAATGACACTACCATGCGAAAGACCAAGCCGAATTAATTTTTCGGCAGCATCTTCATCCAAAATAGTATGGACGGAATATGATTCGCCTTTTTTGCCGCGTGTTAGTGGAATCCACAGCGGCGGAGCTTTATCGTCCTTGCGGGCGCAGCATTGTCCGGGTGGTATGGGATGTCCGTGCGGACAGCGGGAAGGATGTCCGAGCAGGGTACAAATTGAATCGGCGATATCGTCGGCAAGTACATGATCGAGTTGGCAAGCAGGGCCTTCGGTTTTCTCTTCTTTATCGAGCGGAATGCCAAGGATATCGACAACTAAGCGTTCGGCAAGACGATGGCGGCGAATGAGTTTTTTGTACTCTTTCTCGCCCGACGGTAGCCACTGTACAACCTGAACGCCATCGTTGGAAACGATTTCGATTTCTTCAAGAGCAAGCAAGTTGTCCAGGTCGGAGGGGTTGATTCCTTGTGCAGTCAGAGTGGTGATATCGTTTTGGTTTTCTTCGATGAACAGACCAAGATGTTCGAAGAGATGTACGGTCTCATCTTTAAGCTCGAGACCGGTGATGCCGCTAATTACGGGGGTCATGTGGTTGTTCCGATTTGGAATTAACTGGCGAAGACGTGCAAGTTGCGCAAAATAATATTCAATACCACGCCGACTGCTAATGCATACATCGAAATGAATACCGTCATAATGGCGCCGACTTTTGCCCCTTGTTCTTTAATGATGGCAAAGAAGCTCGCAAGACAAGGGATGAACAATATCATTACAGTGAGTGATACGGTGATTTGGGTCAGCGAAAGCAATCCCTGTTTTTCCAACATAAAGAGACCCGCCGCGCCATAATCACGCCGAAGGAAACCGAGTAGAAACGCGCGCGCCGATTCCGGCGGAAGGGAAAGCAGACCGGTCATCACCGGTTTAGTGAAATTTTCGATGACTTGTAGTAAACCAATTTTATCGACGATGAATAAAATGCCGGTTCCGATAATAAAGAGAGGAACCGCTTCCACCAAAAACCATTTTACCCGGAAACCGGTTTTGATAAATAAATTCTTCAAACGTGGCGTTCGGATTGGGGGAATTTCCATCAGGAAGCTTGACACTTTACCCGGAAGAATTCTGCTGGCAGTCCATCCGACAATCACTAATTGCGAGAGTACAGTAAACCCGATAATAGTGAGGACCAACGGATTCATCGCCGACGACATTCCGAGAATAACGCCAAGTTGCGCCGAGCAAGGTACACCGAGCGCGAGTAACATTGTTGCAACCATCCGCTCTTTGCGTGATTCGAGTGTTCGCACAGTAAAGGTTGCCATCGTGTCGCAACCAAGACCAAGCACCATCGGTAATACGGCGCGTCCATTCAAGCCGATACGTTTGAATAAACGGTTCGATAAAATAGTTAATCGCGGCAGATAACCACTGTCTTCGAGAATACCAAACGCAAGAAAGAAAAAGAAAATTACCGGAAGGACAATAGCTACGGCGTAAGTGAGGCCGACAGTGATGAGGCCATAACGACCGACAAACATATCGACAAAAAATGCGGCGATTGCACCATGCGCTTTTAATGGTGTGAGTAGGTCGATTAGAAAGGGATTGAGTAAACCGGCACGTTCTCCGGTATCGGGATTAATACCACCGAAGAAGCCGTGTTCAATCCAATTTACGACAGTACCCGCCGCAAATATTCCCACCAATTCATACATCAGGTACAACACACCCAACAGAAACGGAACACCCCACAACGGGTGCATCATCCAGTTGCCAAGCCGTTCGCGCCAAACTGGTACGGTGCGTTCCGGGGTCTCGATAAAACTGCCGAACCGTTCTTCCATGTTCATTTTGCGGGTACGGGAAATTAAAAACGGTAATGGTTCAAAAAAACGTTCTTTGGCGTGGGCGACACCGGCTTTTACCGCAATCTCGATTTCTTCGGGAACCGGTTCACCGTGATGGATAGCGGCAAGAACCGATTTATCACCACTCAGAATCGAATACGCCGCACCTATGGGCGAAGAGCCGTTTAGCGGTAACGATTTTGCGATATTTTGCGCCGCTTCTTCGATAACGGGATGAAATTCAGGTTTGAATTTCGCAGCAGTGAATCCTTTTTGCATCGCGGTTTTGAGGTCGGAGATGCCGTGCCGCATCGTTGCTACGGTTGGGATGACGGGAACGCCCAATGCGCGGGAGAGACCCTTCGCATCGATTTTGATGTGCCGTTCTTCGGCTTCATCCCAGAGATTCAAAACGACGATTAGCGGAATTTCATATTCGATAAGTTGGTGCGTCATCATCAAACCGCGGAGCAGATTCTTCGCGTCGATAACCTGTACGACGCCATAGGGGTGGCGGTCGAGAAGGATATCGCGGGTGACACGTTCGTCTTCACTGCGGGGATGCAATCCATTTACACCGGGGGTGTCGATTAATTCGTACTCGACGTTGCCAAGTTTCATGCGACCGAAAGTGACTTCAACCGAAGTGCCGGGATAGTTGGAAACTGTAACATATTTACCGGTCAGTAAACCAAACAAAACACTTTTCCCGACATTGGGATTACCAATGAGGAGGATACGTGGTAGTTGTTTTTGCGACACATCACCGGCTGCAACCTTAGTAGGAGCTTCGGGATGACAGGCAGTTTCGGCGAGTGAAGACATTTGGTTTACCTTGTTGCGACTAATTCGCAATAAGGTAATCTCATATTGACCAAATTGCAAATCTTGTACCCTTTGTTACTTAAGTAGTCCCTTTTGTAGAAAAAAAGGACAAGTTCGTTATTTTTGTTTGTATTATCTGAAATATTGTGTAGTTTTAAGTAAGTTGTTTTTGATATGATGTTGAAAGGTAGAAAAATATGAATCTCTCCCACCCGATTAATAAGCACATCGCAATCGCTTTTCTTCTAACTCTTTTTTCTTTCTCATCTTTTGCTGTGATTCTCCATGTACCGACTCCTTACGCAACAATTCAATCAGCAGTTAGTTCGGCATCGAATGGCGACACTATTTTATTGTCAAATGGAACTTACCACGAGCAGGTGCAAATCAATCAACAGCAATTGACGTTGGCTGGGGAATATCTCTTTTCACGAGATTCCCTTGATAGAGACCGCACAATACTTACTCTTCCCGATTCAATCCGAATAGATACGAGCGACCAAAAGTCCGTTGTTCGTATACACAAGAGTTCAATTATTCATCTTGCCGGATTGACTATTCGCGACGGTCTTGGTACAAGGTGGCACCAACAACCGAATTATGCTTATGCAATTTGGGGTGGTTGCCTGTTTGCCGATAGTAGTTCGATTGTAATGGAAGGGTGTAGAGTAACGGGGGGTGTTGCCGATGCTGGTGGTGGTTTTTGTTTGCAAACCGGCTCACTACAACTAACGAATTGTGTTTTCGATTCGAATAGCGGCAATCGATTAGGAAATTGGTCGAGTGGAGCGCTTTTTGCCGATACCGACACATTACATTTTTCGCATGACTTATTTATTCACAACACTCATCCCGATTATGCAGGAGCGTTTCAGGTGCAAGCGAGAATGCTTGGCATAATTGATACATGCTTTATAATAGAAAATACCGCGGGTTATTTATACGGCGGTATGCTCTGTTTTGGAATCACACAAATCCACAATAATGAAATTATCGGAAACGTTGCACCAGATGGTGCCGGATTTAGCATCAACACAATAGCTGAATTTGGGGGTGACGGTGAGTTTTCCCGAAATGTGGTTCAAGGAAATCATAACGATGGGAACAATACACAACCCGGTCTTGGTGCGGGTGGAATGATTAACTTGGAACACGCCCATCATTGGATTATTTCTAATAATCAATTTGAGAACAACGTCAATAATGAAATAGGTGAAGGAGCGCTTATTTTACAAGAGGGATTTTTTACCGTAACGAAAAACAAATTTTTAAACAACGTTGGCGGTACCTTTAGTTCAGCACTTCGGTTCATGGCTGGAGCGCGGGGAACCGTTGACAGTTGCGTTTTTTCTAACAACACAAATGGAACCGCTTTCAGTTACAACGGTTTTACAATTTCGTTACATAACAACGATTTTTCGGGAAATACTCCCTATGCAATCGTGTACCAAAGTGGTGTTGATTTGCAACCAGTTTCCGATCATAATTGGTGGGGTGATTCAACCGGACCTTCCAGTTCGAATAATGCGAACGGAAGAGGTGATTCTGTGGATTATCGGATACCATACAGCCCATGGTTGACTGCTCCGGTATTTCCAACCACAGGCGTCGCCGAACATTCACGCCCGGTAACTGTTCCGAGTGCAATAGAATTATTTAGCAACTATCCCAACCCATTTAATTCGACTACGAAGATTCGATTCTCGTTGCCTAATCAAAGCGTAGTCGATTTGCGGGTGTTCGATGTGACGGGTCGTGAAGTTTCGACAACTGCTCATCGAAGTTATTCTGCGGGGATGCATACGCTTTCATTCGATGGTAGTAGATTATCGTCGGGGCTCTATTTTCTTCGCATTAATGCAGGAAAAGAAACTGCGTTCAAGAAAATGATGCTGGTAAAATAAACCGGAGTTTTTTGCAACCAGATACCTATTTTATGCTAACATACAACAACGCCGGAGGAGTCATGCGCTTCATACGTACTTCTGTTTTTATCGCTTTTACCCTTTTCATGTTACCTACACTCGTCTTTAGCCAGACATGGCTATCCCAAAACGCACATGTAACATTCAATACCATATCGGGAGTAAAACTTCTCGACTCGACAAACGGTTGGGCGGTGGGCGATACCGGCACGATTCTCCGCACGGTAGACAATGGGGTATCATGGGAGACACAAAACAGTGGGACATTGAATTGGCTCGAAAATGTCGCATTTGCCGATTCAAACCACGGTTGGGTAGTCGGTGAGGGGGGAACGATACTCCACACTACGAATGGCGGTAGCACTTGGACAAGCCAAACGAGCGGAACACCGAATTGGCTGACCGGCATTACCTGCCTCGACAGCAATAATTGTTGGATCGTGCGGGGTTCCTCAATCCTACACACCACGAATGGTGGAATGGATTGGATAACACTGCAGAGCGATACCGTTTATGATATGATTGGTGTGACATTTACCGATGTGAATCACGGGTGGATTATCGGCGAATCGTACAATTTTGGAAATATGACAGGAAAGATCATGCGCACCACCGATGGTGGAGAGACGTGGTTGACGCACACGACCAGTGCGGGTGTCATTCCGGTTGCGTTGGCATTTGTCGATAGCAGTAACGGGTGGGTTACCGGAATCGATTTAATGGGTATGGGAGGGTTGGTATTGCACACCACCGATGGCGGGTTGAATTGGAATTATGAGACGGTCTATACCGAATACGAGATTAATGGCGTCGCTTTTACCAGTGCAAATGAGGGGTGGGTCGTCAGCGATTCGGGTGTAGTATTCCACACTACAAATGGCGGTGCCAATTGGGTCAGCCAATTTAGTAACACGACTAAAGGTTTGTCTGCAGTTTCGTTTTACGACAACAACAACGGGTTGGCGGTTGGATTTAGTGGTACGATACTACGCACGACAAACGGAGGCGATCTATGGAGCAGCGCGAGCGGCGGGACTGTGACATCGTTGTATCGTGTCGCGTGTTACCACGACAATACTGCGTGGATTGCGGGTAGTAATGGTTCGATATTACATACCACTAATCGTGGCGCAAGCTGGATAGATTGCAATGTCTATCAGGGTGAATTTTGGCAAAGCATTTATGGTATCGCGTTTTCCGATTCGAACAATGGTTGGGCGGTTGGTTATGATGGTCAATTGTATAGTGGATTAATTCTCCATACTACTGACAGCGGTTTACACTGGACTATGCAAGGTGGTGTGGAAGCGAGTGATTTTAATTCCATCGCATGTACTGACAGCAACCAAGTATGGGCAACCTGTTCAAGAGGAATGATTGCTCATACATCCGATGGTGGTAATGTTTGGACAAGTCAATACAGTGACACGACAATATCGCTCAGTGCAATTACATTTTCCGACAGCAGTCACGGTTGGGTTATCGGTTTGAACCCGCGAACGTACGATGGCATTATTTTGCACACGACGAACGGCGGTACGAATTGGACAAGTCAAAATTCCAACGGCTCACATGTTTTACTCGGGATAACATTTTTTGACAACAGTAACGGTTGGGTGGTTGGTGACAATGGACTGATTCTTCACACAGCCAATGGCGGGAGCACGTGGGCAAATCAAACTTCTAATATTTCCGAGGGGTTATATGCTGTAGCTTTTCCGAGTGCAGTTGAGGGGTGGGCAGTCGGGGGTTCAGGATCTCATAGTACTATACTTCATACGACCGATGCTGGAACAAATTGGGAGATTCAAGTCAGTAGAGACGACGAACAATTAAACGGTGTGAAATTCTCGAATACGGTGAACGGATGGGCGGTAGGTGAATTAGGAGCAATTCTTCATTACACCGGTACGACATGGGTTCGGGAAAAACCGATAAGCAATATCCCATCGAAAATGACACTTGAACAGAATTATCCGAATCCATTCAATTCGACGACAACGATTCGATTCTCGCTACCCCGACAACAAGAAGTTGATTTACGGGTTTTCGATATAACGGGCCGTGAAGTTTCTTCGGTGACACATAAAATTTATTCAGCTGGGACACATTCGCTTTCATTCAATGGACAGAAGTTGTCATCAAGCGTTTACTTTATGCGAATGAAAGTTGGGAACGAAACTGTTGTAAGGAAAATGATGTTGGTGAAGTAATTGTCGTTCTAATTAATGGTGCGATAAAGCAGTTTAATTGGGGGAAAGTGACTGTCACTTTCCCTGATTTTTTCTAATATTACATAATTGTTGCATATATTTTGATTAGTGGTTATATTGTTAACATATAGTATCTTAATTCGTGATTAGTTTACTATCTATGTAATTGTCACAACTTTGCAGGGTTAAGAATTATTTACGCATTCTTTTCACATCGGAAGATTAACCCAAGCTTGCATTGTGCCTACAGCAGATACAAAGTTGAATCAAATCCAAACTTACGAGAAGATGAATTCTCGCTCAAGAAATTGAACGAACATTCAACTTAACACATCGATTTACTACGAGGTATACCGTGGAAACGTTAACTGCAGTAGACTTTTGGGAACAAAAGTGGGAAACACTGACCATACCCCAAATAATCCTACCGAGGGAAAATTCGGAGTTTCACCAGATTTGCAAAAAGTACCTACCGCAAAATAAGTCGTTCATCGAAATTGGTTGTGCCCCCGGAAAGTATCTTGTTTACTTTGCACGCGAATTCGGTTACCGGGTGAGCGGTTTGGAATACGCCCCAAAAGCCGCACAATTTACCGTCAAGAATTTAGAGAGTTTACATATTCCTGCGGATATCATCGTCGAGGATTTTTTTACTCATAAACCGACAACTACCTACGAAGTCGTCTTTACGCGGGGATTTATCGAGCACTTCGATGAAACGGAAAATGTGGTTAAAAAATTGGTTCGACTTGCAGATCCCAATCAAGGAATCATCATCACAATTGTCCCCTGCATGGGCGGTTTAAATCGAATGATCGGAAATATCTTCTGGCCCAAACTATCGAAAAAGCACCACATGACGTGTCTAAATAAGATTGTGGAATATCACGAGAAACAGAACGTAGAAACGTTGTATGCGGACTATATGGGGAGCTTCCGAATTTTTGAACCGGTTCAAGCATATCAGATAAACAAGTATAATAAAGTGATGGCGGATTTGACCAACTTACCAGTCCGGGTTTGGAACAAATTGGTGGTAAAAACGACACAAACACTAGATTGGTATCCCCACGATAAGTTTATCAACAGCGGGATTATGTATATCGGCCGTCGGAAGGGCGAATAACTATCACAACATTTGTAGTATCTGCGTTTATTCCACATTTATTCTTGCTTCAAAGGTATGTTGAAAGACACCGCTACTTGTAAAATCATTCAGATTCGTTAAGAATAAATCAATTCAACGTTTGATAGGACGGGCACTTTTGCCTGTCCTTTTCTTTTTTATTGCTTCCAGTTAGCTCCATGCTCATTAAATTTGGAAACGATTCCATAAAATATTTTCCTTGACAAATCGCTCATCTTGTATTATATTATATATACCTAATACATATTAGGTTTTGGCTAACCCCAGCGAGTGTGTCATGGTAAATACAGAAAAATCAATTATTCGCTGTAAAGTATCCCCCAAAGTAAACCTCTTGCCATCTCTCCCTCCGGATTTCCCTATGGTTCCGGTAGCAAAGACACCGTGCCGCATCCCGCTTGACGATTGGCGGGTTTGTTTTGCCGATGATTGCTACCTGAACGCAAAGTGTCCTTCTTACGCAGGATCCAGGCTCCGGTTTGAGCCACAGAAACCAAATCACGAATTAATTTATCAGTACTTGGACTAAAATAATCTTGTTTCAACCAAAATCGGACAAAATCACGCAAGATAACAAGGAATGTATCATGAACATTACATCAGAAACCGTAATTGACCTCGATGTACGGAACTATGCACTTGACAAACGCAAATATGTTATGTATATTGTACACAACGGATAAACGAAATTCAAGGTGGAAACGAAAATGAAGCAAATTACACTTACAGACTTGTTACTCAAGTACGGAGATGAGAATGAAGCGCGAGCGTTACTGGAGCGGTTACGTTGGAACGGCACGCCGGTATGTCCTCGTTGTGGTACAATCCAAGAGCACAAGTTCACAGCACGCGAAGGAACCAAGACTCACGCTCGCAAGGGTGTGTACTTTTGTAGTGACTGTCGTAAGCAATTTACTGTTACTGTTGGCACGATTATGGAGTCGAGTCACATTCCGCTTGCCAAGTGGATAGGAGCATTTTTCCTCATGTGTGCATCAAAGAAGGGAATATCCGCTCTTCAAATGCAACGCATGTTGGGCGTTACCTACAAGACAGCTTGGTTTATGAATCATCGAATCCGTTTTGCAATGGACGAGAGCAGTTCAGATATGGTATTGAGTGGAACGGTAGAAGCAGACGAAACGTACATAGGCGGCAAGCCGCGCGTAGGAGACGGCAAGACTCATACAAAGGGTCGGGGAACGGAAAAGACGGCCGTAATGGTGCTTGTAGAGCGTAATGGTAAGGCACGAACTCAAGTTATACCGGACGCTCAATCATCGACACTCAAGGGTGTAATTCGTGAGTACGTTGACCCGTCAAGTCGAATTATGACAGACGAACATAATTCTTACAAGGGTATCGGTAAGGAGTTTGCTGGTGGACACCATACCGTTAATCATGGTAAGAAGGAATATTCTCGTGGAGATATAAACAGCAATACTGCTGAGTCATTCTTCGCATTACTCAAGCGGGGAGTGTATGGTTCGTTCCACCATATCTCGAAGCAACATACACCGAAGTACATCAATGAGTTTGCGTTCCGTTGGAATAATCGGGATATTACAGACGGCGAGAGAATGCAGGTAGCATTCTCGCAAATCGAAGGAAAGCGGCTTCTCTACCGGGAGCCAAAAATCCGGGGAGGCAATGCGTAAAGAACTTCCAAACACTAACAAGAAACCGAAAGAAACAGAGTATAGTATGGGCGAAGAAGTTTTCGAAGAAACCCTCGCTCGTGTACTTCGTGATGGTCATAAACCTGTCAAAGAAGTAGCGAAAACTCAGAAGAAAAGACAAAAGAAAAACCCCGCTTAGTTGGCGGGGTTTATTCTTTATCTTTTTTGGGTTTTCCGCCAAAGAGTCCATGTACCATTACGCTTATTAATCCAATTACACTTGCTGTTGTTGAACCAACGATTATTGATAACAAAGTTTCAGGTAAAGAAAATCCCACTCTTTTACCAAAACCCTGCAACAGCACAATTATAACCACAAAAACAGACCACCACACCCAATACCAATAAATCTTATCCTTCAAATCCTCCCGCATTTTTGTACGGGAATCTGCTGCTGTAACATCGGCATCTTCTTGAGTTCTTTTTTCTACCTTGTCATTCAAGTCTTCGGGCTTATTCTTAACCCGAACTTTAGTCGTGCCAAAAACAATTTGAAAGGAAGGTTGTGGTGCGTTTGGATTAGACGGTGGTAGTGGATGGTTCATTTGTTGTACTTGCCGTTTTATTTGCAGCATCTAACAATTTTGCAAAGTAATCAAATATTTTTGTATTGGGTATCGGGGCAAATTTCCCGCACCTATAGTACACCTCATACCAAGGCGAATCCGTTTCGTGCGTAAGAGCAGAAAGTTGAAATGCGTGAAACTGTCCATAAGAATCAACGATAGCATCAAGAAACGGCGTGACGGTTGCATCAATAACAGCACAAGAAAGGGGATCAAGTTCGTCAATTATTCCACTACCAAACTTTTTGAATTTATTGTAAAGTTCGGGAATCACTGGACCAAATTGCCACGCTTGAATTTCGTCAGTGATTAAAGGATTGCCATTATTAAACGCCAAATACCATCCGTGCGAAAGATACACCAACTTCTGTATCTGCATGGGTGTAAGCGCAAGCCCCTTGTCTTTTGCTCGCTTCAAAATATAATAAGCAATTACGAGCGAACTGTACGGCATTTTATCCTCTTTCCGTATTGACTACTAAACCCCACAATCGATTCCGATTGAGGGAAAAAATCTAATTGACCATTCAGTGGGATAGACCATTGCACCCCTCGTTTAAAGTTGTGCACAATATGATACGGTCTCTATGAGGCATTTGTCAATAGAGTAGAGAGCAAAAAAGGAGAGAGCGAACGCTTTGGTGGCGAACGCTCTCTCGGCACTACGACTATAAACCATTCTATAAGCAGTTCATTAATAATATCATACGAAACAAAATTTGCTTCTTAGCATTTGGTGTCGTATGTTTAGTCATCTGCCCTCCTTCCTGTGCTCTCCGCACGTTGTGGGGTTGAACATTGACGGCTTAGTGTTAGCGCACTGAGCCGTTTCTTACTTTTTGTACCAAAACAGGTACGGCAAACTTCTTGTGTCTCCACCAATTTCGCCATCACCGTAAAGTTCCTTCATCGTATGTTGAACGTTCCAAAGTAAATTTTTAGATGAGGGAAGTTTTCCTTCATTGATTATCAACTGCATCGCATTTACTACTTTGGCACTGTCAAACTTTTCGTTCGGATTTTGTTTGAGCAGTTTTTTTACCGGTTCCTTCATCAGTTGAACGATTGAAACTCTTTTTGATCGACCATCCGCTTTAACTGGCTTACCCTTGGGTTTTGCTCCCCTCGAAACGCGCTTGGTTTTCTGGTTGCGTTTACCTTTTGATACGCGAGTTTTTCTTGCGGGTGCAACTTCGGGTGTACCGTTACGTTCTCTTAAAATTCCTCGGAACTTTTCGTTAAGTGATTGCCGACGAGCGATTTCTTTATCGTTCATTGCAATCATATCAAGCAAATCATCATTGCTGAGTTCTTGATTAGTATTTGTCAATTTTACCTCCGATTAATAACTCGCACCTACATAATACGTAATCAATTTAGCTTTGTCAAGTGCCTCACGCACTTAATTTTTAGCACACGCAAATAGCATACGCAATTCACGCACACAGTTTGATAAGACAATAAATTGTTATGGTGTTATATTCTATAAATGGGAACGATTGTGTTAAATCGTACCCAACTCATTTAGTAGTATTTAGGTAAGCTCTTGGATGACATGCGTTTGTGAAGTACACAATTCCGTCGATGTATTACTCGATGCCGCCCCTTCTCCCGATCAGACCACCAAAGTAACGGAGAAGAGTTCGGACACCGGGGACTCTGTCCCACCTCAAGAACCACCACCCCTCCACCGGCGATTGTGTGATGAGGTAGTCGCAAAAGCGCGTTTGATTGGTTGGTCAGATGCGGAATTAGAGCGGCTATCCAATTGCGAATCAGATGACGAATTACTTACTGCCCGGGAACGGGTTAGCAGAGAACTCGCATTGCGATTCTCAGTCCCACCTCTCTATGCACAATCGCCGGAGCATCCTCCTCAATTTCGTCAAATACATCAATTCAAATAATTCAGTGAGTTAATTCACTGTGTTACGTGTAGAGAAATAGCGTTGTGTAAATGAGATGGGTAGTTGCGAACCCGACATTAAAAAGATTTATCGGAGTTCGCTAAACCGCGCTTCGCTACATGCGCGGTTTTCGCAGTCCCACCCCTCTATACACAATCGCCGGAGCATCCTCCGCAATTTCGTCAATTGAGTCAATTTAAATAATTCAGTGATACAACTCACTGTGTTACTGTGTAGGGAAAGTGCGTTGTGTAAATGAGGTGGGTAGTTGCGAACCCGACATTTAAAAAATTTATCGGAGTTCGCTAAACCGCGCTTCGCTACATGCGCGGTTTTCGCAGTCCCACCCCTCTATACTTAATCGCCGGATTCAACTCCAGTGTTTCGGCGTTTCGAAAGTTTTAAATAACGGTGGTAGGTCGTGGGTCGTGGGTCATGGGTCATAGAAAAAAGATAAAGAGTAAAGACACCCCCCCCTTAGTCCCCCCCGTAAACAGGGGGGTAAAAATGGTAGTGGGTGGTAGGTTGTAGAAAAGATGAAAAAGTGTATCCACTTGGCAGTGGGCACTGGCAGGATAAATCCTACCCTACTCGGATAAATCCTACCCTACGTTAACTAAGGAGAAAAAATGGCAAGCAGTTTCCCATTCGATAATGAAAATATCGGCGCCGGGCCGTTCCTCACGATGAAGATTTCGACGACCGCGGGACAATCATTCACACAGACGGATATTGACAACGGTACAGTCGCATGTGTCGTTACTGACAACAACACGGTAGGAAAGGGTTCCGCCGGTGGACATTTACTCGGAAAAGTAATTTGGGTTTCGAGTGAATTAGTTGCCGGTACCGCCGTTCCGCAATTGTGCAGCGTTCAGGCGCGCGGTGTCGCCCGGTTCGCGTATGTCACTACTGCACCCGCAGTCGGAAATCTGGTCGAGGTGGATGGAGCAGGTAAAGTGCATCAGGCATCGACCGGAACCGTTCCCGCTGGCGGCTTAAAGCATGCCGGATATGTGATTGCGGTGGATACGTCGGCAGGGACTTGTGATGTGTGGCTTGGATAGGCCATAGGCAATGGGCCGTAGGCCATGGGTTATGGGTAAGAAAAAGACTACTCTTCTGCTTTTGAAATTGACTCGTTTAATGATTTACGTTGTTGCGTTAGTTGTTTACCCAAAGCATTCGTTGCGGAAAGCAAGGAAGCATGATTATCAGATTCAATGTACCCAAATCGTTTCGCAAGTTCAATTTGGGTTTCCAATTCTGATAAGCTACCGAAGGCGATTTTGAGAAAATGGAGATATTCTTTCATATGAAAACGGCCAAACCCTTCGGCTATATTCGAAGGAATAGAAACCGCGGCACGTTGCATTTGAGAAGTTAATCCATACAGCTCATGTTTCGGGAAAGTTTTTGAGATTTGGTACACTTTTTCTGCTAAGTCTATCGCAGCCTTCCAAACCCGTAATTCCCGATAGCTTTGTATTTTTCCCATCTTTATCTCCTTTGTCGTTGATTAATTTCCCTATTGCCTATAGCCCATGGCCCATTGCCACAATTAAACACCCCGAATCTCAATACACAAACCCAATTTTTTAGGAGAACCTCATGATTGACCTTTCCCGCGCAGAAGCGCTGAAACCCACTATCCGCGATGCTTCGCGCTCCGGTAATCTCGCGTTATATCACGAAGCGCAAACCCGCGGATTCACACTCACCGAACTACTCGAAGAATACGATCCATCTCCGCGAACTCCCGACGGTGTACTCGATTCTCCACTCGATGCATTCGAACGTCAACTCGCCGTACACGACATTCGGATCGGTGGACGCAATGCCGCAACCGTCGAACAATTCCTGATGTCCGATGCCGTTATGCTCGCGCCGGAATTTATTTTGCGCGAAATCCGCCACGGTATGACCCTCATTCAAGACCCGGCAGAATTGGTCGCAGTATAAGTTCCCGAAAAGGGACCATCGGTGAAACCGGTGTACTTCAAGACCGCGGATGTCCAGAAAACGGTGGCGCGTCACGGTGAAGCGGCGGGCTTTCCGACGGTAACGGTGAATTACCGCGAGAAGGATGCGCAGATGATAGACCGTGGCCGGCAGTTCGATTTTCCGTATCGCGTGATTCGTCATCAACGGTTGACGGAATTCCGTGCATTGCTATGGGCAATCGGCGCACAAATGGCGGCGGATGAATTGAATGAGATTTACAATGTCCTGCGTAACGGCGATGGCACGAGTCCCGCACCGGAAAATGTATTCAACGGTTCGGCGGGAACACTCGCATACACCGATCTCGTCCACCTCGTACTCGAATTCGGTGCACCGGCGAAGATGACTCACCTGCTTTCTTCGCGTACCGATCTCGAGAAGATTCTGAATATGTCGCAATTCGAAGACCCGGCGATTTGGAATCGGCGCGAACTGCTCGCACATGTCGGAACATACACGGGATTGCAACCGTTGTCCGGTAAGTTGGTGATGGTGGAAGGGGCGACGGCGACTGAACTCATCGCACTCGACTCTCGGTTTGCGATTCGCGAATCGGTGGGACAACCGTTGATGGTGGAAGCGGAAAAAGTGATTACTGCGAAGTTGGAGTCGGCAGTCGTATCGAAGGAATCGGTGTACACCGTGATGTTCGATGATGCGGTGAAGCTGTGCAATTATTAGGCAACGGGTAACAGGTAACGGGGAACAGGTAGGGGCGGTTCGCGAACCGCCCCTGCCTATCCGGTTTTACTTTACCCGGTTTCGAGTTGACAAATTGGGAAAGCCTCGATAATTTATGGTATGAGGGTTCGCCAGTTGGTGGACTGCTTTCCCCACTATTGCAACGAGAAGTACAACTCGAGGCAGCTATGATTACTCACCAACCGTTCCACTGCAGTTTTATCCATTTGTGTGGAAAGTGAGATGATTTGGTTTATATTCTCACTAAGAGGTTAAGCAATGGAATCACCTGTCATTTTACAATTTAAGTACGATGGACCCGCTCTGCAGTCGGGTGACATGAACGTGCGTGATCTTGCCAGCGCTTTGCTCGCAATGTCGGATATTATCGAGAAAGCGAACCGGACTTTAGTAGGTGATGAAACTGAAGTTTCCATTAATATACATTCAGTAGAGCGTGGTTCGTTCACTGTCGAGTTGTCCGTCATACAGAGCTTGTATAAACAGGCAATTAAATTTTTTAGTTCGAATACCGTAAATGCTTTCATTAATATTTCAATAGTTGTTGGCGGTCTTTTCAAATTGGTAAAGGTCGCAAAAGGACGCCTACCGAAACGAATACTACCATTAGATTCCAAGGCGAATGAAGTTCGAATCGAGTTTGAAGAAGGAGATTCGTTTGTCGTTCGAAAAGAAAGCGTAGAGCTTTTTCGAGATTTAGAAATACGGACAAAAACCTTTGAAGTAATCAAACCTTTGGAGAGAGAAGGCGTAGAAGAATTTGTTCTTGAACCACAAAAGAAAGAGTCGATAAAAGTTGGGAAAGAAGAAATAATTTACTTCATTCCCCCAATTCCCGGCGAAGAACAACTTGGTGAAAATGAGACTGAACAAACATTTTCAATTGTCTCATTATCCTTTAAAGAGGACAACAAGTGGAGATTATCCGACGGGGTCAATGTTTATAATGTGAAGTTTTTGGACGAAGATTTTCAAAGACGAATCCAGCGTGGCATAGGTTTTACAAAACATGATTTGTTGAAAGTCAAACTGAGAACGCGACAATGGCGTAACATGACAGGACTCAAAACCGAATACGAAGTACTTAAAGTAATCGAGCATATCAAGCCGCTCCAACTAAATATTCCTTTCGAACCAGAAAAGGGACCCGACGAAACCATTTAGGTATGCTGAGGAGTAAAGTGAAGAAAAAAGTCATTTTCTCAGTAGCCGTGATTTTTTGCTTGTTGGCGCTCTTGGGATATTTCTGGGAGAAGCGTACTTTTGTACGGTTACCAACAGAAAGTGTCGCCAAACAACTAATCCTTAACTACGAAATTCAAGAAGGTATTTTGTGTGCCATTGTAACAATACCACCAGCACTTTCAATCGAAAACACCAAATACGAAAACATTCGAGTTTTTATTTCCCAGACGTACTGCTCCAAATTTCGATATGGTGAAGTCATAGTCGAAGCAAGGATTGAATATGAACGTGTAACAAATTTTGACGGGTTTTTCTTAAACAAAAATACGTACATACCTGCTTGGAATGAAAAAGAAAATGAGCGTCGCGTTGAGTCATATTTGTTAAACAGAATAGGTGAGCGTTGGAATGTGTTAGGTTATATTGCACCTAACGGTGAGACTACAGCATATAACAAAATAAAACGTCTCATGGAAAAAATACATTAAATTCGAATTACCGCAACAGAGCTTTGTTCACGTGCAGGTATTTGATGCACTGGGTCGGCAGGTTACGACGCTGTCGAATGGAATCATGAATACGGGAACACACCAATTGCAATGGAATGGTGCGAACGTTTCGTCCGGTCAATACTACGTGAGGATGAGTGCACCAAAGTTTTCGGAAACGAAAAAAGTTGTGCTGGTGAAGTAGGGAACGGGGAACCGGAAAAGATTGGGAAAAAAAAGTACAGGCGGGACGCCTATACCACCCAAGCTTAATTAAATGTGTACTCACTTGGCAATGAGCGCTTTAAAACGTGCACTACTGGACAGGATAAATCCTATCCTACTTTAATAAAAGTGCCCACATGGCTGTGGGCACTACCACGCTACTTTATTTATTGATGTGCCCACATTCCGATTGGCGTCCCTTCCGGTGCGATAAGATTAACAATCGTTAAATTCATGTCGACGGTTTCGGGACCATACACAATCTGTCCGCCACAATCTTTCACCTTCTTTACCATTGCGTCCACGTCGGTAATGTTTACATACGCCATGGTGCGGGTTCCACTCGCCGGTTTGTCGGTGACGTGAATTCCACCGACCGATTCGTCTGCCGGGTTCTGCCAATGGGTGTAGCCGTCATCTTTCGGTGGATAAATTTTCCAGCCGAAAGCGTTATGGAGAAAGTCGCCTAATTGTTTCGGCTCATTCGTCCAGAACTCGATATAATCGATCTTGTTCATAGTACCTCGTGTGTTGTGCAAGCTTTATGCATGCACATTTGTTAGTAAAAGTAAGTGCACACTTGGCGGTGTGCACTACCCTTCTTATTGATTTACTTGGATGCATTCATCGCATGAACCGCCATTGGACACCCACCCGGATCGGTAAACATACCGATAAAACCGTGCGGGCCAATCGCCATCTCTTCTTGAGTGACTTTCGCTCCCAATTCTTTTGCTTTTGCCAACGCTTCGGTGATGTTGTCCACCGAAACATAAACGAGTGTTGAAATCCCCGCGGACTCTCCCGGGTAGGTACAGATTCCGCCCCCTTCGTTTTCACCGCTTTTCCAAGTGATATATTCCATACCACCCTCGCTGTCGGCGCTCATATCCGCGGTTTCCCAGCCAAAAAGTTTTGTAAGGAATTCGGCGGTCTTCTTCGGATTTTTCGTGTTGAATTCCGTGTGTACGATTTTATGCATTGTAATCCCCCAATAATAAAATTTTCAGAACATAAATTGCTTGCATGATACGATACGTAAAACGTGGTCGTTTCGTAAGCTATGCAGCCACGCACTAACTGATTGTGCGAAGCTAATTCAACTCATCTGCGCAAACAAGAATTTCCTCACGGAGGACACATTATGTCACTCAATCCAACCCTGAATTACCTCCTTGCGAAAAAAACAAATTCAATGTTGTTATTCGGTCGACAACTGACCAATACGACGGTGTCACTATACGGTCCCGGACAAATCGATACCATCGGCGTACCGATTCCATGTACAGCTAAACTACGCAGACTCTTTATTTACGATGGCGTCGGCGTGCAATCAATCGGCGTGGATGTGCCGGTTTACGCGGGTGAACTTATCTCCGTTGAGGCGGCTTTCAATGCGACGGTATTCACGATTACCGTAAAGAAAAACCAAGTTGCAACGGCACTATCGGTAACCGGTATCGGTGGTTATCACTCCGTTTTCGCCGTGATTCTAATCGAATTGTTGGATCCCGAAATCGGGTAAATGACGACCAACGGGAGAAAGAAAAGTGATAAAATTTTACCGTGCTGAACCAAATAGGAGATAGTAAAATGGGATTCACGACAATTGATACTGTTCGGCTATTACTCATCGGCCCGAGTGGGAGTGCACGCCGGGTGCTGAATGAACGAATTAGCTTCGACGATAATAACCACATCGTACTTGCGTTCCTTCCGGTTGAAGAAAACTCGGTAATTTTGAAAGGTTCTCACCGGAATGAATTATCGACGGCCAGCCAGGAATTGAACGGCACTGATTGGTCGCCGTTGCCATTTCAGAATGTCATTCCCGACACGGTCGCAATTGCAAGTGATAAAATGCTCTCTTCCTTCTTTGTCGAGGGGAAGGATTTTCAAGTTGATTATGAGCAGGGTCAAATCCGCAGGATTGCCGGTGGAAATATCGTCGATCATAACACCGTTTTGGTATTTTGCCAAACGTTCGACCAATTCTCTGGGATTGACGATTATCAAGTGGATTGTGGACTTGGTGTCATTACGCGGTTAACGAGCGGAACGATAATGCGTAATGAAATCGTGTGGGTAGATTATACGATAGCCGAGGGAGGTGCAACCGATACACTTATTCAAACGGCAATCGACGTTGCACATTCGCAGATTCTTTCCCATCTGCGCGCACCTTACACCGGCAGCTCGACCGATGCATTATTGGCGAGTGGTGAAGCGGAATTGGCTTGTGCTGTTGTTGCGCGAACGCTGGCGGCGAAACCGCTTGCGACAAGCCACGATTCAGGTGGAGATGACAGGGCGTTGGCGTGGTTAAAAGTTGCGGAGAATTTCGAACGGTCGGCTTGGATAAAACTACAACCATTTCTTGTTCAACCACGGCGGCAAGGTGGTTATGCCGTGAAGAACGGGTGATGTGAGACGTAACTGATTCTACTCTTGTGTGCACGCCTGGAGACGCGCACTACTTCACCAAAGCGAGATAGGGGAGTAACATCAATACCGTGACTGCCCAACCGAAACGATGCGCCACTTTTTCGGGAAGCGACCACAACGGCCAACCGATTACAATACAAAGTGCGGGGGTGGCAGGGAGCAAAAGCCGCGCTTCCGTTTGATAATTCAGGAAAGCGTAGTAGACCCACGCGATTCCTGCGAGCGCACCGCCTATCGCCCACGCGGTAGAGGTACGGCGCGTGATTTCATCGAATCCGCCGAGAATATCTTTCCGCTTTTTCCAAAACAGGAATAACGAAACGAGCATTACCAGTGTAAGTACAACACCCGGTATTTTCACCCAGAATGAAAACCACGGATCCATCCACGGTGTCACCAACGAATAGCAGAATGCGGCAACCGCCTGCCGGAAATGGATGGGTGGTGCATACCGGAGTCCGAGCGGACCGCCGTAAACGCTAATTCGTATTATCCAAAGCGGCATTGTCATCGCGAACGCAACGATACCAATAAAGACGGTATTCTGTATCCGTATCGAAAGCGGTTGTTCTTTATACAACAAAATAGTAGCAAGCGGCATCACCCAAAGCGTAATCGCGGGTAACTTTGCATAGACTGCCAAAGCCATCGTAACTGCCAACAGTAGAAGTTCGTAAATGCGCAAAACGCGTTTCGATGCGATGGTGGCAAACACAAACAGGAACGCTACAAACAATGCCATCAGTGCATCGTTGCTAACTACCGCTGAAGCGGGTAGGGTCGCGCCAAGTACGCTGCCGACTGTCAGGATGGCGTGTTGCATCCGGTGGGTCGGAACCGACCACGCAAGCATAAAGAGAGCGATGTACCAAAGGAATAGTGAGAAAAACCGGACGATTCGAATCGAATGCGGATAAGGACTTGTAAATTTTAATAACAGTGCGGATAGTTGATAGTATAAGGGTGGTTGCCAATACTCGGCGCCGCCGGTCGCCAGTGCGGCTTCATCGACATATTTCAAATTTTGATGGGGGATACCACCGGCATCGCGTTGGAACAACACATTGGTGAAATGCGAAACTTCGTCGTTAAACGCGGGTAACGCTCCAGCTTCAGTTCGAAGCGGTGCATACATGATAAGCCACAACCGGATGACGAGTCCGGCAATTAGTGCAAACAGGACGTATGAGGGAATTTTAACGATTTCAATCCTCGTTATAGTAGTACACGTCTCCAGGCGTGTACATTCAGAAGTGATCTACTTGCCAAAATCCAATATAAGTATTTCCATCACTTGCTAATCCAGCACGCATCAAGTTTTCGAAAATATATTTCATTTTTTGCCAATACTCACTTTCATTTCGTAGAATCCGGTCGAAAGATTCATTAAGCCACACATGTCCAGTTCGATTTCTACCCCGATTTAACATTTTTGCGGAATAACTCTTTACACTCGCAAGGATATACCCGACAGTTACTATTTTCACTTGTTCTGGTATAACTGAAGCGATTAAATGTACATGATTGGGCATCACTGTTAGTGCGTGACAAAACCATTGTTTTTCGTGGTGATGCAAAATGGAAGATTTTACTGTGAGTATCTCTGAGTCAGAAAACAAACCTGTTTCTTCGAAATCCGGGTGAAGATGAAAGGTGAGATAATAAATAGCACCTTCCAAGTACCAGTGTGGTAGTTTTCGTTTGTGAAGTTCGAGCGTAGCCACTAAGGCCTCGTACATGTGCACGCCTGGAGACGTGCACTACTGTCTGTTGTTTTTGTGCACGCCTGGAGACGCGCACTACTGCTTCAGCGCTACTTTAGCTGATTTGCTGGTTGTTGGATTTGTTGTTGCTCGGCTAATTTTTTGTAGTCGAGTTCGCTCCCTTTCATCGAATGGGGAACGAGATACACTCCCATCATAATTACCGCGGCGGCAACTGCCGCAATGCGCGCGCGCCGTCCAAATTGCTTGTGGGATTCCCACCACGCCCACGCCCACGAGAGAACCATCACTGCGGTTTTATTATCAGTTAAATCTTCACCGAACGGCCATCCCGTCCAAAATGCATTGAATGCATATTTCTGGACAAAGGGGCCGAGCAAGAAGCCGCCAATCGTAAGCAGTACCAAAGAAGTCAACGCTTTGCGACGAATCGGTTCTTTCAATACCGCGCTGATTAATGTTCGGATTCCGAACAACAAACCGGTGAACATACAGAGCACATGCGGTATCAAAATGCGTTTGGGTACATGCCCTTTGAACCGTGTTATCGCAGCATTACCGGTGGTAGGAACGGTAATCGCTTCGTTGTTGCGACGGATTTGAACCATATACTCGAGCTTACCGGCAGGGGGTTGTTTTGGCAGCCATCCGAGTAAAACGGATCGTTCTTCTCCGGTCGCAAAACCACGATTCGAAAAGATGGAGTGTCCCTCACCGGAAAGCTCAGCAATTCGTACCGGTGTTAGAACCTTTCGATCCAACGGCGCCAGATGCCATGGTTCATCGAATTTATACCGTTTCCATCGAATAACGCCGGTGACGGTGGTATCACCGATGTCGAGCAAAACGGGTTGATCTGCATCGCTGTCGTGGGTACGCAACAGTGAGATTGCATAGGTCCACCCACCCAATTTTGCTGTGCCATCCAACGGATAGGTCGGGCCGGTGGTGCGCTGGTAATGTGCGGCTAACAGGGTTATGAACAGCGCCAATATCCACAAACCGATTGAACGAGCAATTTTCACAAGTTCCCCCCAAATCGTTTATCCCGTAACGCTCTTTTATAGTACGGTTGTAATTCCCCAATATGGTGGGTTTTTACCTACCGGTCAACCTATAGTATGGATACGTATAAAATACAAATATTTATATCAGCAAGGAGTAACAATGACTTGGCAAGAAGAATATATATGCGCTCTATTTGAAGATGAAAATCCCCCGAAATACGAAGATTTCGTTGCAGAACGTGGAATTCCTGAAGAAGAGTACCTTAATTTTACCCCGACGTTGCAACGTGAGTTGATATATCAGTATTTCGATGAACTTTCCCCTCGTTTTCTTCCTAAGGTTCTGATGGCACTCATAGAGAAAGGTCAGCGTGGCGAAATCACCGCAACCCGGCTTTTATTAACCTTGGTGAAACCGGAACAATCGAAAGGACGCACTGATGCTATTTCGGAAACGTATCAATCGATCTAACAACACACACCATTTCTTAGATGAAATAAGATCCGAAGTTCAGAACGAACCGGGGGAATTTGCTTCTGATTACTGCTTTACCGATCACCCGACGCTGGGCGCGAAAAGGTTTCCCAGTTTCCCTACCTTGCCGAACTCTTTAAAGCGCTTGAGAGAGAGCCACGGCTGCTAATTATCAAAAGCCGTCAGGTTATGGCAAGTTGGACACTTGCGGCTTGGCTGTTACATCGGGCGCTATTTCATTTTCCCGGCGATTATTTACTTATTTCAAAAGAAGAACGCTCCGCCGAAGAACTTCTGATGCGGGTACGCCATCTTGTGATACGGCTTCCCAAATGGATGCACATTCAATGGAGAGCAACCCGACGGGAATTACGATTTCCTGATAAACAAAGTCGAATTTTTACCCTCCCCGCTACGCCGGAGGCAGTTCGTTTATTCACACCGACGGCAGTGGTGTGGGACGAAATGGCATTCACTCATAATGCCGAACAAATGTGGACTGCGCTATCACCGGCACTCGACAGCAGTGCAAGGTTCATCGGTATCAGTACTCCCAACGGTAGGTTCTCACTATTCGGAAGATTGGTGCAGGATGCCGGGAAATACGGATTTGCATTACATGAGATACACTATACTGCACGACCTGACCGCGGTGAAAACTGGCGTAAAGAAAAACGAAAGGAATTATCTGACGCCGAATGGCGGCGCGAATACGAATTATCGCTTGAAGAAAGTAACGGGCTGCGGGTAATTGAATCGTTTACTCCCGCTATCCATGTCTTACCACAGTCGCTAACGCTTTCGGAAATAAAAAACAGTGTTCGGCTATTTCGTGCGATTGATTTTGGTTACCGTACCCCTGCCCTTTTATGGATCGCAGAAATTTCCGATAAGAAATATGTCGTATTCGATGAGTGGGTGGGAGATAATGTTTCGCGGGAAGTATTGTTTGAGGCGATTTGCGCCGGGAATGCGAAATGGGAAATAAAGGAGGAAGATTTTCAATGGACGGCATGCGACCCGGCGGGGGCTCAACAGAGCGATGCCGGGATTCCGATGGTGGATTATCTTTCCGGGTTAGGAGTAAAATTATTATTTCGCAAATCAAGGATAGAGGATGGTCTCGATTTATTGCGTGTGTTGTTCCGAACGGCAGACGGTAAATCGCGCTTGTTCATAACATCGAATTGTACACGATTGCGGTTGGACCTTGAATCATATACCTACGACGAACGAACCGGAAAACCGGTAAAGGGTATTCATGATCATACCGTCGATGCCTTGCGCTATTTTGTAGTTTGCAATATCGCACCGGAACCGGTACGGCACAGTTCCCGCATTGCTGGAACGAAGCGTACTTGACGTACCGATTTGTTTATAAAAACATGAATAATGTTCAATTATCACACATCGTATCCCATTTGTTCCTCAGAATACCCCAATTTTGCAAGTTTTGGTGTATACTTTGAATGATACAATCCGCAAAGATATCTTATGGATAGTTGAAAAATCGTCCCACTCGCATCTTAATAGTTGGGAAGGTATTCACTTAGTTTGCAAGAAACACTTGTTTCATTTCAATTTACACCTTATCACTTTTTACTTTCTGGCTTTGATTTGAACAATGGAAACAACGAACAAATACCCAACCGAAACCGACGCAACACAATTCATTGAAAAATTCAAAAAAATGAATCGTGAAGCGGCATCGCGCCGTGAAGAAGGTGACCGCGAAGGTGCGCAAACTCTTCATCGCGAGATGCTCAACTATGCGAAATCGAGTGGTGTAAACCAGTTAATCGCAGAAGCACATAGTCTTGTCGGTTTGGATGCACTTGAATTGGGCGACTACAAACTTGCACAGGATGAGTTGCAACGTTCCGTCGATGTTTACTATGAACTCAACGACGCAGTTGCACTGGGTCGCGGCCTCGCCAATCTGGCTAATGTGTTGCGTATTCAAGGCATCTTCGATGAAGCGAAACGGTGTAGCATTCAAGCACTGACTTTTGTCCGCAGGACGGGTAACCAACGCCATGAGATGGTCATCCTCGGCAACCTTGCCGCACAGGAAATCGATCGGGGCAATCATCGCGATGCCAAACCATTTCTACAATTGGCAATTGAGTTGGCGCGGGCGTTGGGTGATTTTCACGCCGAAGTAATGTATCTCGGCGATTTAGCGAAAATTTACGATTCCGATGGACGAATGGACGCCGCTTTCGATGTTATCGACCGGGCGGTAAAGCTCGCCCGTAAACATGACCTGCGCCGTGAAGAAGGAATGGTGTGTGGCATTGCGGGACTCATTGCGGCCTCAAAATCACAATGGGAGCGCGCACAAGTTTCGTTGGAACAAGCATTGGTGATTCATCGTGAAACCAAAGAGCTACGCTTCGTTGGAATCACACTTCATAATCTTGGTATGGTTGCACTCACGACAGGTGATGCGGAATTAGCCGAGCGGTATTTGTATGAAGCGAACTCGATTCACCGCACGACCGGGAATATTCTATCGGAAGCATTGACGTTGTCGTTGCAGGCGGAACTCGCGTTTTGCTGCGGCGATATTAGCGGCGCAGAGTCGATGTTACATCAGGCATTGCAAATCGCGATTGATACGAAGAATCGCGGTTTTGAGGCAATGGCGATGGTGTACCTTTCCATGATTGAAATCGAACGCGGCCACACGGAAGAGGCGATGGATAAGCTGATTGAAGCGGTTACCATCCAGCGTGAAATTGGAAAACCGCGCGAGCTACCGGCGACACTTTGCCAGATGGCGGCGCTGTTTTCAGAATTGGAAAAATTCGATTACGCCGATGTGTGTTTGCGTGAAGTAGATGAAATCGCAGTTCGTACCCGTGAATTTATCATTTTGATGCTTGCCGCGGTTGCCCATGGATTTCGTTGTATCTACGAAGGGGAAACCCGGAAAGCGAATGAATGGTACTGGCAGGCGCTTTCACAAATCGAACAGTATATGATCGGTTCGATTAATTCGGTCGGTCACTTCTTCCTTCGGTTGCGGGAACAAATGTTGCAATCCGGTATCCCGGAAGAAAACCTGCCACTCCCCAAGAACTGGGAATAGCCGGACAATCAGTCCGATAAACTCGTTACGTATCACCAGAGAAAAATAAAGGTGAAACGTATGACCCAAATTATTCCTGCCGCAAAACGCGCATTCAACGACTTCGGTTGGTTAAAAACCTTCTGGTTGTTTTCATTCGACCACTATCACGATCCGAATAATATGCATTTCGGAAACCTGCGGGTTTTCAACGACGATAAAGTCGCCGCTCAAAGCGGCTTTCCCACGCATCCCCATCGCGAAATGGAAATCGTTACAATAATTCTCACCGGTGCGATTACCCATCAGGACAGCATGGGAAATAAGACCGCGATTCGGGTTGGCGAGATTCAACGAATGACCGCCGGAACCGGAATCACCCATTCCGAACACAACCTCGAAAATGAGGAACTTCACCTCTATCAGATTTGGTTTATGCCGCGGGAAAACCGGTTAAAACCATCGTATGAGCAAAAATTGTTCAACGTTGCCGACCGGAAAAACGTGCTGCAACCAGTCGTGTCGGGTATCGGTTCCGGTGGTGCAGTGTTGATAAATTCCAATGCGACTATTTTCCTCTCCGATTTAGATTCCGGGAAAGAATTGACGCACCCGGTAGCGGTGGGAACCGGCGTATTCTTTTATGTGACGGATGGTGAGTTGTCGGTGAATGGCAACGCATTGCAGAAAAACGACCAACTGCGAATTACCGACGTCAATTCACTCGCGATTAGTGCAAAGAAGGATTCAAAATTTATTTTAATCGATGTTGAGTTGTAAATAAGGTTGGGTATAACTAATTTCTTAGCACAATTCTATCGGAATGAATATGTGGGCAACTGACCTATCCGTACTTTTTATCATCCTCCGCACTACCATCGTTTATGCCGTCGTATTAATCGGATTCCGTGTTATCGGAAAGCGCGAAGCGGGGCAGATGACGCCATTCGATTTGGTTCTGTTGTTGCTCATTGCGAATGCCGTACAAAACGCGATGACCGGTCCCGATACGACAATCACCGGTGGTGTTATCGCTACAATGACGCTCTTATCGCTCAACTGGTTGATGAACCGGCTCGTTTGGAAAAACACGAGAGTACGCAGATTGATTGAAGGGTCGCCGACGCTGTTGATTAACAATGGAAAAACTATTCAGTCTCACCTCAGAGCGGAAAACATTACCTCGGATGTATTGCAGGAGGCGTTACGCGAGCACGGCGTCGAACACATCGAAGATGTAAAACTTGCAGTACTCGAAATCGACGGCTCCATCAGTGTGCTCCGTAACGATGAAATGCCGGAACACCACCGCTCTCACCATAACTTCCGTTTCCTCTCGCATAAAAACCAGTAACAGTTACCGGCTGCCAGTTACCAGTTACCGGTAAACGACAAAATAAAAACACCTTTCCTCTTCCGGCGACCGGTAACCGATAACCGGTAACTGCCAACTTCTCTCCGAAAGGAATCCCCATGTCCGATTCTCCTCTTGTTACGCTCGAACCGCGGGTTGCGGGAACGCAACGCCGAGCGACCCGATTTATCCAATATGGAAATACACCAAATCATCTGAAACAAAAAGAGTTTGAATTGAGTGCCGGCGGTGAAGGTCCGGATGAACCACCACTCACTATTGCGCCGCATACGTCATTGCCGTTCTTCACCGGAAGCGACCACAGCGGTTTTCCGGGACCGCTCGAATCCGGGTTCATTTATACCGGTGGGAATCGGGCGGAATTTTATCGCTTCATCCGCGACCGGTTGCCGGTCGTATCCGCCGGTATCTGGTCATGGGTGCATCTTTGTGCAACACCGCTCGAACGGAAAATAACGGGTGCGGCGTATGCAATTCGGGATGCGGAAAAGCAACTCGACGCACTTGAAAAACGAATCCTTCCCTATCCCGGACGACTTGCGCTTGACCGATTGACGGAAGCGTTGTTTTGGGAATTATTTACACTCGGTCGTTGTGCGGCCGAGATTGTGCCGTTGCCCGATTTGAGTGGACTTGCGGAAGTACGGTTTCTCGATCCGTTTCGTGTTCGTATCGGGAATCGTGCGAACAAATATTATTACGACCTTGGTGACAAATTAGTCCCGGTAGTGCCGGAACGATTCTTTTACGCGGTACTGCAAAATGACCCATCGCAACCACTCGGAATCGAGCCACTCGCAACATTGCCGTTTGTCCTCGCCATCGAAAACCAATTGCTCGAAGATATGGCGCGGTCGAGTCACAATGTCGGCTCACCACGATTGCAGGTAAAAATATCACCGCCGACCCGTGAACCGAGCGAGAGTGGGGAAGAGTATGAAACCCGCGCCGGGCGGTACTTTGACGATACGGTCAGCGGCTTTGCGAAACTTGATCCCGATGATAATCTGTTCACGTGGAATGATGTCGAAGTGACGCTCATTGGTGGTGAATCGTCGGCGAAAAGTACATGGCGAATGAATCGTCAGGAAGTTATTGAGGATGTCGTAACCGGATTGAAACTATTTCCGTGGGTTTTGGGCCGCAGTCACGGTACGACCAAGAACTGGGTCGAGACGCAATTCAATCTGTTGATGCACATCGTAGGGACACTGCAACTGCGCGGACTACAACTTGCGGAACGGATAGCGAATACTGAACTCGCACTGCGTGGCAATACTGCGACGGTCACTTATTCCTACACACCGCATGTCGATCCATTTGCATTGCAACGGGAACAGGCATTCTCGCTGAGGGCAACGACGCTGATGAAGTTGGTCGATGGTGGTTATTTGAAGAAGGAAGATGTTGCTGGGAAGTTGAAGGTGTAGTGCTTATTCCTCGATTCCCCAACGGCGGTGCAACTCCGGCCATGTCCAACCTGATTGGGCAAGTGAATAATCACCGACCTTTTTACCCGGTTCGACATTGCGCGGTGTGACGATACTTTTGGTCGTGTAGTTGACAATCTCTTTTTTGATATCGAAGGTAACCTCAATCTCATTGGGTGCGGTCGGTTGCGCGACGTCTTCGCTGGTGAATTGGTCTTTGCGGACGCCGAGGAACAAATCGAGTTCTTCGGTGAGGTGGGATGCGATGACGAGGAAGGAATCGCGGGTCATCAGACCCTCCGGTGCTTCGCAGTGCATCTTCATTTGAATCACTTTACCGCTTTCGGTAAGTGTAACCAGATTGGTTTTATCGAAAGTCCACCGGTTGCTACCGCAACCGGACAGGTAAGCTGTGCCAAAAAGAATCAAAATCAGTGCGACCGGAACAGCGTGTGATTTACGCATAAGAAGGTCTCCTTTTGAATCTTTATGTAGCGAATTGTGGAAATGAACAGAATTGAATTGAATCAGATACTATCTAAACTTACTAACGGAAAATTACTTACTTTCGGGTTAATAATCCAATCTAATCAGTTAGTTATCAAGGTTGAATCAAGTCTCTTCCACCACCTATAGGAATGATACGTCGTTTTTTATTAGAGGGGCGTTGACGAGGCATGGGTATAGGAGATGAACCTCTTGTAGGCTGTAAATTTTCATTTCCACCATTCAACGTCGAGATCGCTTGGGAATGGAATTGAACTGATAATAAAGTTACACCAGCTATCAGGACGAGAAGAAATCCATAGAAATAACTTCTTGCAAGAAGATAGACCATGATTTCAGATATTGTCAATGGAGCAATCATCCACAAAACAAAGCAAATTGAAGCAGATTGAATGGCATAGAAATAAGGTAGTTCATGTTTTAAATATGTTCGATGAGTTAATACAAAATCGTTTACAAACCACGGTTGTATACGTTTTGTACAAGGCAAACCATCGGGAAATTTAGAAGGCAGATAGTCAAGGAGTTCCCAATGGCGCTGCAAACTTAATTGAGTATGAAGAAACCAAAAGAATAGAAAAATGATACCGAACCAAGCGACCCAAGAACGAGGTAAATTTAAACCGATTGCCTGAATATTTAAGTTTTGACTTGAAAGAAGTGCTATAACCAAGATTATACAAGCAAGTGTCAACTCCCACACTAAGCGGCGGTTAGATTTTGTACTTTCGTTTATCATTGCGAGAGATTCAAATCGACCAACCCCTTCAGGTAGTTTAGCACCAGTCAAATTACAATCTGCAAATTGATGGTCAGACAAACCCTTTGCATTAATAAAACTAGCGTCGTTAAAATTCGAAGAACGTAGACGACTAATGAACAAATCAGCATTTTCAAAATTTGCTCGTTGAGCGTCAACATTTTTAAGATTTGAATCCTGTAACCAACATTCTTTGAATCGGCAAAACCTTAAATCTGAACCATTAAAATTTGATTTCCAAAGTCTAGAGTTATCAAAATTATGTCGTTGTAAAGTTGAATTGGTGAATTTTGCCCCATTCAATTCTCTCCCTTTAAAAGGTGCCCTACCTATACGATCGAGCTCTACTTCAAATTCATTCAGTATAAGTCGATCAGTATTATCGCAAGCTTGGTTGTTTAGATAATTTTCCCAATTCTTTTTAAGCCAATCACTGTGTAAGACAATTTTATCCGTGATTTCGTTACAATCGATTTTAATACGTGACTTCTTTTGCGCAGACTGTTCATTTGAATCTCTTTTTCTTTGAAACCACTTGAAAAGCAACGACCAGAATTTGTTTGAAATCATTAAACGGGCATTTACATCTTCTTGGGAGAGTGGAGTTTCTTCTGACATTTTATTATTCCTGTGATTACAGTAAGTAAGTAAGTAAATTTTTACTAAAAAAACAAGTTTCTTGCAAATTCAGACACTAAATAACATATTACTTCGAGTTTGAACAATACTTTTGTTAAATGGAGTACGATATGCATTTAATTCCAATAACCGATAAAGCGCAAATAGCCGCCAACTATAAAGCATTAACTACTCAGCTACACGAAAAGTGTGAAACAAAAATTGCGCAACTTGGATTTCACGGTGGCGGTACGAATAAACCAGTTAAGCTCTGTTGGAATGCGCCCCTCCATTTTTGGACAACAAAAGAATACATCAGCCCTTGGTCTAAAGAACCGTATTGGTTTTCATCCGGTATCAATGATCCAGATATTCAACATGTCCCTGATATAGTTTGTGAATTCAATTCTCCTGTCGAAGGAATTAACCGTAGATTGGGTGCATTTTTTTGTACAGATGAAAATTCTGAGATTTGGTTATGTCATTCTGGTGGTATTGGTGGCAGCAAAAGGGGTGTTGGGAAAAATGGTTTTCTTGCTTGGATTCAACCAAAACTGGGGTTAATAAAGATCGATTGGCCTGGTGGAAATCAATCATTTGCAATTCCAGTTTGCAAAATTAATGGAGCAAGAGTTTCTGAGCAGTTCTCAGATTTTGTACACCTAGTCCAAGAAGGGAAAAAGTCACTAGTAGCGGAATTAAACAACACCGAGGACGATGTCAACAAAAACCTGTTGAAATCTATCACCACTTACTTTGACGTAGGTGAAGCAAATTATACAGATGAGTATAGTGGTAAAATTAGTTACAAACGTCCGTATGGAATAGTTGAGTATCAGCGTGATCATGGACTTGTTGTTCGTGAGTTAAAGAAATTTTTAAAAAGGAAGAGTGTTAAGGTAACAAACACACAAGAGATAGACCTGATTGTTAGAAAAGGAAATTCTGGAAAAATTTATGAAATAAAAACTGAAACAAAAACACAAAGTTTATATACAGCAATCGGTCAATTATTTTATCATGGGATAGATCAATACGCCAATTATGAGCGTGTACTTGTGCTACCAAAAGGCGTAAAACAAAAATACAAGTTTGCTTTGAGGCAATTAAAGATACAACTCATTGAGTTCACCATAGTCGGATTAACTGTCGAGTTTACGTAATCTCTTCAGAAGTCCCATGTAATCTCAATCCTAGTCGGTTTATTCAAGTCATTATCGAATTAGACGTGTTAGAAACGAGTAAGAGCGCACCTACGGTACGCCCTAAAAAAAATCAATTTGTGCACGCCGGGAGACGCGCACTACTTATTTGATTGATGTTTCACATTCGGGTCGGATGAGAAAAAGGTGATGACGACCGTGACGACGACTAACGTCGTGAGGATGTGGCAAATCACAATTACTTTCGTCAACAGATTACTCGGCAGGATATCACTCGAACCGAGTGTAGCGGAAATCAGAAAACTGAAATACACTGATTGAATGAGACCTATCGAATTGTTAATACGACTACTGTCCGCCAGACTAAATTCACCAATGATTGCATAAAGAAGCCCAAAACCCAGCGTCGCCTCCACATACTGCCAGAGCGAAAAGAACAGCGAACGCCCTTTGTTAAACGAAAGATGATACACATCGTGCAGAAGGATTACACCGAGAAGACCAAAGAAAATTGTGACGAGAAAATAAGCCGGGATTAACCAAAGAATACGAACATACAGCCAGTTGATAAATTGGTTCGGATGAAAAAACATCCGGTTGATTCCATACACCAAATAGAGGAAAATGAGTACACCAAAGCGACTCACGAAAGCATAATCACCCGCGATGCGTGCCGCATTCTTCGTCCCTTTTTTACGGAACGTATAATCCATGACATGGTACACGGGATCCATGTAGCGAAAAAGCGCTAAAAATATCCGGAACAATTTGTACAATCCGAAGGAATCTTCATCCTTGGAAACTTTATGAAAAACAGCTCTTAGGTGATTCCATTCTTCTTGTTCAATTTGTACTTCGGTTTGTGCTTCAGTTTGTGGACTATCTGGCATAGAACTCCTTGTTAGATGATACGTACTGAAGAGCACTCCGCCCGATTCTTCACCACTCAACGAGCCATTAGCCACAAAAAAAGCGAGTACATCGACTCGCTTATTGCCATCTAAATTTTGAATCAAAAACAGTAACTCATACTATCCCAAGTATCAACGACACGACCAGCACAAACCCGCCGATTTTCGTTACGACGGTGGATAACCACAAAATAAATGTCCAATCCCATCTTGCTTTAAATACTGCCAGAATAATGAAGAACGATGGCACAACGACATACACGCAGATAGTCAACGGAAAATGTGGTACAGCGGCAACGACGACGAGAATCGCTATCCAATAGTACAGCGAGGAAAGGATACTCGCAGTGAACGATTTTTTGTATGTGGTGGGGATGCGAAGCATGCTCGTCGCCGTGATTTGCAACAGGTACCCGCTGACGAATATATCCATGATGCAACAAGCAATGAATGACCCGGCAATTGAAAAGAAATGTGAATCCATAATACACTCGTTTTTATTATACAATTTGAATTATTACTAAGATAAATTGTTCTCTGCTTTTTCCAAACGATTTTCCGCTCAAACCTACCTTAGGAGCTACCATGTTAGAACATTTCCTCACTGGCACTTTGCAACCGAAAAATCTTTCCGAAGAACCGACACCCGACGCTACTACCGACGATCTTGCCATCATCCACTCGTTGAAGAATCCTCCGCTCGAACCACTCACTCCCGATTCGATTTATGTCCGGCGGTGCCGTCTTGCCGGTGATGTACTCGATGTGAAAGGAGGTTGTTTCCGCACAGCGGATTTACCACGCTTGCTCGAAATGGTGCAGGGGGCACCGGCTTTGATTGGGCATAATCGGAATTCACTCGCCGTGGCGCGCTTCTTCGGAGGCGCAATCGAAGAATTTGATGGCCACTCCTACATCGTTCCGAAATTGTATTGGTTGAAGGCACACAGCCGGGCGGAAGATTTGCGGGTGGAGATTGACGGCGGTCTCGTTAATGAGGCATCTATCGCATTTTATTTCAGTAAACCGATTTGCTCGATTTGCGGTAACGATATCCGCGAATGCAGTCATTCGGTTGGAACCGATTATAAAGGTCAAGCGTGTTTTTATTATTACGATGGTGTCGATATGGTGACGGAGGGTTCACTGGTGTATCGTGGTGCAGAACCGGGAACGGCGCTATTGCCGAATGCACTATCGTCCGATTCATTATTCACAATTCCCGAAAAATATGATGGTGAAGTGTTACCGAAAGTTCGTTATCGCGGGAAAGTGTGGAGATTGGTAACTGCGTAGGGAACGGGGAGAAATCTCGCAAGTTTACTATAGTAAACAATATTCTTACTAAACCAGCACAAAAGCCTGTACTGTTGCGTATTACCAGTTGTTGAGCGTATAATGTAGCACACAAAGAGCACTCCAATGTCAAAGAAAATCTATTCCAACTCACCAATCCTTGAAGCAGTCTGCGAATTTAGACTTCCTTCCGACACTGAATGGGATATGACGATTCCCGGTCAGTTGTTTGAATCTCTTAAAAGTGAATACCCGCATAAAGAACAACGCCAGATGCAAGAGATCAAGGTAAACGTTGCTTTGGAAAAAGAAAAATCATCACAAGAAATCATTACTACCGAACGTTTGCTATTTCGTAGTGAAGATAAAATCAGACTAGTTCAAGTAAGTCCGAATTTTTTAGCAGTAAATGTGCTGAAGCCCTATCCCAATTGGGAAGAATTTAGACCGCAAATCCTTCAAGCGCTTGAACAGCTTAGTAAATTGATTCGTATTAACGAATTTGAATCGGTTCAGTTACAGTATGTAAATCGTATAGAAATACCGAATGACGTTACTGTGTTAAGTAAATTTTTTAATATCCACCCGAGTTTCGGCACACCATTAGGGCATAACGTTACAAATTTTGGAATTTTTTCCGGCTTCAAAATGCATGAAGAACGCGATAACTGCAATATTCAGCTTTATCGACAGGTTTCGCCATCTCCTACCTTGGAAGCCGTTTTATTGGTATTGATTTATTCACTTGCGAAACCAAAGACGGTTGATTTTTCAAGTGCGGGCGAATGGATTGAGGAAGCACACACTCAGATCAATCAGATGTTCGAATCTTGTATTACTGATAAACTCCGTGAGAAACTTTACTAGAGGAACAAAAAGGTGTCAGCTATAAGCCCTGATCTAAATACTTCTGCTTTATTTTTCCTGCATCCAATGCAGGAAAAAGTTGTTGTCGATTACAGACCAAGTCGAGTAGCAATAGGTTTATTTGCAGACAATGATTATTACAAGGTAAAAAATCAGTCCTCTGCAGTTACAAATAAAGACGATCCATTTGTTTTTAACTCTGCCTCGGAATACTTACGTTCGCAAAAAAGTATCGATGATTTTGTTCAAGATGGGAATTTTATCGTCAATAGAAATGATGTACAAAACTATTTAGTTGAAAATCCTCCTACGCAAGCAATTCTGCATGAGATCAGTCAAGCGATTTCCATGCGATTAAAAGAACCTAATAAACAGCTACTCAGCTTAGTCTATGATCCAGAAAGTAATTCGAATTATCTTGAACTCATAATACGACAGAACGAGTATCAAGAAGATTTATTCGAAATAATAGATAATCTTTACACCGAATATAGTTCGATACTTCAGTCTACAGATGGGTGGATTCATACAACAACAGATTTTGAACCGTTGGTCTGACAATTATGAGCTTTGATTGGAATAATTATTTTTCGCTCGCCGAATTTCTCCGTGATATTACAGATCCCCCGTTCGAAAAGGAAGCGGCACAACGAAGTGCAATAAGTCGGGCATATTACGCCTCATTTCATTTTGCATGTAGTTATGCCGAGTCATTACTCGGCTTTGTCCCTACAAAAACCGGAGCAGACCACATTGGTTTGATTAGACATCTACAGTCAAAAGGCAAATCTAAGCTTGCAAACCAGCTACATGACCTACTGGAATTTAGACACAAAAGCGACTACGATGCGGAGTATTCTAAAATTTCAATAACCGTAGGCACGGCAATTACTCGATCACGAAACGCAATCAATGAAGCGAATCATTTATCTACTTCACCCTAATCCGCTGCTGCCACTTTCTTTGCGGCCTGTTTTGACAGCTCAAAGTCGAGTATGCGTTTCCGCAGTCGAATCGCGGTAGGAGTTACTTCGACCAATTCATTGTCGGTAATAAATTCGAGCGCCATTTCCAGCGTCACCACGCGCGGCGGATGAAGTTGATAAGCGTCTTCCGCATTGGCATTCCGCATATTGGTCAGCTTTTTCTCTTTGGTCGGATTAATCCAAATATCGTCCGTCCGAGAATTTTCGCCGACAATGCGACCACTATAGACTTCTTCACCCGGTGATACGAACATCATACCGCGTTCCTGCAATGTTTCAATCGCGTATGCATTGCACTTCCCGGTACGGTCCGCTACCAGCACTCCAGCATTACGATGGGGAATCACTCCGGCGAATGGTTGCCAACCGAGGAAGATATGATTCACAATCGCAGTGCCGCGGGTATCGACCATCAACAACGAGCGTAATCCGATTAATCCGCGCATCGGCACATCAAATTCGATTCGAATCCAACCCGACGAATGGTTTACCATCTTTGTCATGCGCCCCTTACGGCCACCCATTGCCTGCGTGACGGTTCCGATATATTCTTCCGGACAATCAATTAGTAAATGCTCGTACGGTTCGTGAAGTATATCGTTAATTTTCCGCATCCGCACTGTCGGTTTCGAAATCGAAAGCTCGAACCCTTCACGCCGCATCATTTCAATCAAAATTGCAAGTTGTAATTCACCACGTCCGACAACTTTGAACGCATCCGGTGTTTCGGTTTCTTCGACGATAATCGATGGATTGCCTTGAATTTCACGGAAGAGCCGGTCGCGCAGTTGGCGGCTGGTGACGTATTTTCCGTCGCGTCCCGAAAACGGCGAGGTGTTAATCGAGAATACCATTTCGAGCGTCGGTTCGTCGATTTTCAATGCGGGCAGTGGTTGCGGATTTTCGATATCGGTGAGCGTATCCCCTAATTCTATGCCTTCGATACCGGCGATGGCGACGATATCGCCCGGTCCGGCAGATTCAATCGGAATTCGTTTTAATCCGGAAAATCCGAATAGTTGCGTCACTTTGGTTTGCTTAAGCGAATCGATGTGGTTGCCCATCTTAATTTGTTGACCGATTTTGATCGCACCGTTCGTCAACCTACCGATACCAATTCGACCAAGATAGTCGCTGTAATCAAGCGAAGTGATTTGTAATTGGAGCGGGTGTCCCTCTTCATATTCCGGTGGCGGTACTTTTTCGATAATGACTTCAAATAAAGGCCGCAGATCGGTTCCCGGAACTTTCATATCGCGGGTAGCGGTTCCGGCGCGCGCATTGGTGAAGATAACCGGGAAGTGGCACTGCTCTTCGCTTGCATCGAGATCGAGAAACAGTTCGAGTACTTCATCGACTACTTCGTCGATCCGCGCATCGGGACGGTCGATTTTATTAATCACGACTATCGGTGAGAGATTATTCGCGAGCGCATTCGACAGCACATACCGGGTCTGGGGAAGCGGCCCTTCCGAAGCATCCACCAACAACAAACATCCATCCACCATTTTCAAAATGCGTTGTACTTCACCGCCGAAGTCAGCATGGCCGGGGGTATCCACGATGTTGATGGTGTGATCCGAATAACGAATCGCAGTGTTCTTCGCCATGATGGTAATACCCTTCTCGCGTTCGAGATCGAGTTTATCCATGGCGCGCTCTGCGACTTGTTCGTTATCACGGAAGATGCCCGACTGATGAAGCATTGCGTCGACGAGGGTGGTTTTCCCGTGATCGACGTGGGCGATGATGGCAAGGTTGCGCAATTCATCGCGAATTAAAGACTTATGCACTTTATTCCTATTAGCTGTGACCGGGACAAGATAGTCGGGGAACAGGGAACAGGCAACAGGAGGCGGGAAGGGGCTATGGGCAATGGATTCGCGATTCCGGTTTCGGGAATCGGATAAGAATCAAATTTATTCACTCGATAAGTTACTGGTATAGCTTGTTCTTACAATTCGGGCAGTCAGCAAATTTTCTTGTAAAAAATACAACAACTCCAAAACAAATGCAGATAAGCGCGATACCCTTTCCCCACTCCCAATATTCAGGTTTTTTCTCAAAATAAGGTGTGAGTAGTGCGCTGCCGATAAAAAGTACAAGCGTGATGGCAATCATTACAAAGGATGCGATTGGATGGGATTTGTAAGGCGGTGTCGGTATGACGACATGAAAACAAGACGGGCATGTTCGTTTGTTATGCCAGTTCATCCGGGTGAAATCTGTTTCCGGTAAAATCTTATTGTTGCAATTCGGACAAGTAAGCTGCCGGTTCCAAAGCCGAAAATTGAAGAAACCCAACAATACCAAAAACCAAACAGCGAAAAAAATCCAACCACCATAGAGATGTAAGACATTCATACCGATAATAATGGCTAACGATACGATGAAATAAAATATCATCTGCCGAAGTTTGGAAGAGTACTGTGGCGGGGTGACAACCTGCTTACAGGATGGACACGCTAACTTTACTTGCCAACTCATACGAACTCCTTGCATTACGAAATCGAAATACTAAACAAATTTACAACAATATAAATACAAAAGAAATACACTTTATTCCTACCGGAGTATCCAACCATGTCTCAAACCACACGTTTTATCAACTTAATTGTTCTGCACTGTTCGGATAGTGAGTTTGGCGATGCGAAGGTCATCGAACAATGGCACCGTGAACGCGGTTTTAAGAAAATCGGTTACCATTATGTGATTCTCAATGGTTATCGTTCTAAGTCTGCACTCGATTCGCAAATAATGGATGCGAGCGAAGGCGCCGCGGAGATGGGAAGACCGGAAGAAGAAATTGGTGCGCATGTCGAGGGGTACAATGCAAACAGCATCGGCGTGTGCCTCATCGGTCGCGGTAACTACACGCAACAGCAACTGGAAACCGCCCGTGCATTAATTGTCTGCAAATTGATGAAAAGTTATCCCGAAGCAAAGCTCGTCGGACACTACGAACTTAATCCGGGAAAGACGTGTCCGATGTTGGACATGAATGAACTGAGAAAAAGTTGGGCAATAAGCGGATAAAAATTATTCTGCCGGATGCATCATCATGTCCATCGGATGATGATGCATCATTTCCATTTCTTCCTTCGTCCTAATTTGGGTAGGACCGAATGCCCGGTCTTTCCATTTCCATGTGGTAGAATCCACTGGAAATCCGCACGAATCAATCGCCCCGGGATCGGATTCGATATTTGCGATATAACCGATACCTTCCGGTGTCGAAATATACATTTTACTTGTATCATTAAAGATGTTAGTCGTCATACCCGCAGTCGCACCGGAATCGTTATTCCAGAAAAGATTATTTTGTAGTGCGGCAAATCCAGACCCCGCCCGCCAAAACCCGACACGAGGGACAACCCACTGTTTTTTCCAACCATTGCCAACAATCAATGAATGATCCAATACGAGTGATGCGCTATCCAACCAAATCGCCGCACCACAATTACCATTACGGAGGATTGCGATATGGGTTGCGAATAATTCGGAGGTTCCCGTTGCGATAAGCCCCCAACCGAGATTATCGCGAATAACACACTTTCCCGCGTGTACTTTCGAAGAACCGAACGAACCAATACCTTTCCAATAATGAGATACTCGTACATTTTCAAGTTGGGCTTGGGAATTCCATGTAATACCAACACCGACACCGCGCCCCTCATTTATATACACATTTGTCGCAAATAAATAAGCACCACGATATAACGCGATTCCATCCCATCCATTATCGGTAATCTCCGTGTTGGTAACAGTAATGCCACATTGTTCTCTCCCCACAATACCGGCAATACCGACTACGACTGAATCGATGCGATGAGTGTTATGTACAATTTTACAATGATCGATGATAACCGGCGCTTTGCGGCATACAATACCGGCATCGGTTGCCCGTCCGTCGGCATCACGCTTTCCGTTAGTAATGACAAGGTATTTTAAATTAATCCGGGGTGTCGGTGGATCTGTATCGGGTTGCATTAATTCCCGGGCAGTTACCGAAATACCCGTGCCGGCGATAAACAGGCCATATCCGGCATTTGTTGCCAACAAGCTCTCGCGAGTGCTGTCACCGATAACAGTCAACGCTTTGGTTATCAGGAAACCGTATGTAGCACTCGCCCCTTCTTCGGGGTTGATACAATTCCCGCAGAGCGGATCATGAAACGATGTCGGTTTCGCCGACCACGTTCCTGCCGACAGCAGAAGCGTGTCGCTGTCATGTGCGGAATTGATTTCGGATTGTAAATCCTGCTTTGGAGTCACGTGGATGGTATTCGCGTAAGCATCGCAGAGTAACGCCAACGACAAAAACAAGAAGAAGATTGAAGCGCGGAATAGCATGGTCACCTCGCATGGTAGTACTTAAATGTACTGCTCAATGCAAGAATAAACCACAAAAACTGGTGCTTGTAAATAACTACCTGCCGAAATAAAACCGCACGCCGACTCCACCGTTCATATCGAATTCCGAGGATGGTGTTAAATCGACAATGGGAACCGCTTCCACAAATAGCTCCACCGGCGAGCGTGGGATTTCGTAATTGAAACCCAGCGGAATCGTTACACCGAGTTTCGTATCCTGATTCTCGATGACACGAAGACGTCCACCGACACCGACATACAGCGTGGCATTCTTATCCGGAAATACATCACGGAAATGCCAGAGATAATCGACGCGGAGATGGAACGATTGTTTTTCATTCAGCGACCACGCGAGTCCGAAATCAACTGCGTGGATGTTATCCAGCCACGCTTTCGCCGTCAAACCGGTTGGTTCGCCGACGATGACACCCAGCCCGAACGTGCCGTTACTTTTTGTGGTGGATGGGTTGGTTTTGGCGAATGGCGCAGTAGTTATGATGACCAGAAGCAGCAGTATTGCTAATCGTTTCATGGTTTCCCCCTTGGTAAAAAATTAAGGTTCCTTGAACCGCAGCTAATAAGTGATACGATGGAGAATGAAAAATTATCGAATATTATTTGCAGTTTTCCACCGGTATATGGCGAGCGGCTCGGTATAATCGCAACTCGTCTGGAGCGCATTCTTGCCGCACAGGAAGAACTGCTCGAATTAAACCGCGCCCTCGCAAATACGCTCCACCCTGCGGAAATGGAACGGCGCGAACGCACCGTACTTGAGGCCTATACCAAAGAGATCGACCGGTCGCATGAAAAATTGGAACGCCGCCTCACTATCCGCTGGCTCTCAATGACTTCGCTCTTCGGATTTATCGTTTATCTCATTCAGTTTTTTGTCAAGTAGTGGGAACACATTTGTTCCTTCACAAAAAAATAAAAAACGGAACAAGAGTGTTCCGTCTACCTGAAAGGAGAACTACCATGTTAGCAAAATGGTTCTCGCGAAAATTGCTTGCTTCGTTAGCGGCAATCATCAGCGCGATTTTGGTCAATCAAATCGGACTGCCACCGGATACTGCGAAACAAATCGTCGATGCGATTATGGTTATTGTGTCGAGTTATGTAGTCGGGCAATCCGCCGTCGATATTGCTACCGCAGTGAAGAGCGGCTCGTAAAACGCGATAACTCAATCATAAGAAAAAGGCGAAGCCGTGCTTCGCCTTTTTTTATTTTGTCAAAAAATATTTGGAGTACAAGTAATTCCGGTCTAATTTAGAAACAACGGGTTTTTACTCTGTACTTACCTTTCCGTTTTTATTGCTTCACGTTACTACTTGGGAAAGGAATTCGCTATGACGAACCGCATACTGATTGCTACGATATTCCTTCTTATTGCGCTATCGACCACCTTTGCCGAAACGATAACCGTCGGTACGACTTACAGTGATTTTTGGGATTACGGTTGTTCCGGTCGCCATATCGCCCGCGATACGCTGGGTGGTTTGCATATGACTTGGGTGAAGAGTCTTGATAGCGGAGCAAATCAAGCTATCCAGTACGATGGTCGTTATCCTCTACAATTTCCTTGGGAACCACTAGCGTATTCGTGGCTCTGTTCCAATGGTTCCCAAGTATTTTGGGGCTATGGTTCGGGATATCCGACTATCCAAACGCTTTCCAACGGAAGCGCTGTTATCACCGGATCCCACCCCAGTACTACGTGGGGATATGTATCAACTACAGGAATAGATGATGGCTATATTACCGGGGCATTTATTGAACGCTATGTGACTACTATTGCAAATCCACCATTAGACTCTGTCATCTACCCCAATGCAGCGGTGGATCATCGAGACTATTTACATGTGTTTTCGGTAGAACAAATATCGGATTCGTGGTACAAGCGAATCTATTATTCGCGGAGCGGTGTCGCTGCAACTGCTCCTACTTTTCAGATGACAACTTTCCAGATTGCCGAAACGACGATGACCAATACATGTCTGGTTGTTGCTTCACGCAATACCAACCGTGTGATTATGGCGTGGCCAAAGCCGTTCGATACAAATTCTCCCGCTGAAATCGATTACAATAACAATCTCTGTTTCGTCCAAACGACGAATAGCAATTTTACTTGGAATTTTAGTAATCCAACTAATGTTACTCACTTTACAGAATCCGATTCTTTCCGATTTGATAACGATGCCACTGCCATCTTCGATAATCAGAATCATTTACATATTGTTTATGTCATCCGGGGCGGATTTCCTGTCGTTTCGGATTCGATCCCCGGCACCAATGCTTCATGTTTGCTGATGCACTGGTGCGAGACCGATCCGACCGTTACTGATATTGTTGCCGATGGTTGGTGGCTTCCCTCCGACACGCACCCCGCCCTACCTTACCAATCGACTATCGCAAGACCGGCGCTGTCAATCGCCACAAATGGCGATTTGTATTGCGTGTTCTGTCGCTATGCGCGATTTGATACTTCCGCTAACGGGTGGGGATGTGGTGATATTTGGGCGACGGTTTCGAGTGACAATGGTAACAATTGGTATTATCCGACGAATCTGACAAATACACCTGCGAATGCCGGTACGGCGGGAAATGTTCACAGTGAAATATTCCCATCCGTGCAAGAAGTGACAAACAACGATTCGCTCTACATTTCATATCTTGACGATAGAGCCGGTGGTACTGCCGAACTCGCAACCAATTCTCCCGAATGGACGCTGAATCAAGTGAACGTTAAGATTGTCCGAACCAATGTCGTACATCGCGATTCGTTGCTTCCAACGACATCGGATTGGTGGTACACCTCCGCTTACCCTCCGACACCGGATGGGTTAACGATTACCCATTCCAACGGGAATGCTTATATCAGTTGGAATCCCGTCGAAAACGCGGTCGGGTATAAAATTTATCGTTCCGATGCGGGTTACTTTCAACCGTCGAGTGGGAATTTTGTCACGACCTGTCCGGCAAATGTAACCAGCTATATCGACGGCTACGCAAATGGACATAAATATTACCGGGTGGTTGCTTATAAATGAGAATAACCGTAATAAAGAAAAAGGCGAAGCACTGCTTCGCCTTTTTTGTTATTTCAGAAGAACAATTTTCTTCGTAGCGTTGTAATTTCCGGCGCTCATCCGAATGAAATAGACACCCGAACCAACAGAAGAAGCATTCCACACCGTACTGTGATAACCGGGATTCAGTTTTTCATTGATGATTGTTGTTATTTCGCGACCGAGTGCATCGAAAATAGTGAGTTTTACCTGAGATGTGGTGGGAAGCGAGAAAGAAATTTTGGTGGTAGAATTGAATGGATTCGGGTAATTGTTCAATAACTCAAATTGGTGAGGTTGCGTGAATGTTGGTTTCTCCGCGATGAAAGACGTGACTCCGGTATGCAGAATTGTACCGCCCTCTCCCACTGCCCAGCCCGAATTGGCATCCGCGAAAGCGACGTTATTCAGAAAATTATTGGTCGGTGTATTTTGTGTCGTCCATGTTACGCCCGCGTTCGTAGTGTGGATAATCGCGCCACTTTCTCCCACTGCCCAGCCGGTATTGACATCGGTAAATGTGATGCCGGCGAGATACATTGTTATGGTGGTATCGAGAGTCCACGTTGTACCACCATTGGTGGTGTGGATGAGTGTACCGAACGGACCTGCGACCCAACCATCGTTTACACTGGGAAACGCTACTCCAAATAGATTTGCCCCGGTTCCACTCGTTTGGCTGGTCCACGTCGTGCCACCGTTTGTCGTGTGAAGGATTGTTCCGGTCAAGCCAACCGCCCAACAGTTGTTGGCGTCGGAAAATGCCAATGCATAGAGAGCGTTGGTGGTATTGCTATTTTGATTCGTCCACACTACACCTGCGTTCGTGGTGTGAAGGATTTTTCCCGAATCGCCGACTGCCCAACCGTTGTTTGCATCGGAAAATCTTACACCACTAAGTGCATTCGTAATTCCGCTGGTTTGATTTGACCAGTTTGTTCCGCCGTTTGTAGTATGGATAATCGTTCCAAGACCACCGACTGCCCAACCGTTGTTCGCATCAAAAAAAGTTAAATCACCCAACCAATTTGTCGTGGTGGTGGTTTGGGTCTGCCATGTGAACCCACCATTCATCGTGTGCAGAATGAGTCCGCTCGTCGCCGAAACCCATGCAGTGTAAGCATCGGTACAGGCAACGGCATGTAGAAAATTTCCCGGTCCGGTCGTCATATTCGTCCAATTTGCGCCACCGTTTGTAGTATGTAGCACCATTCCAAAATTTCCGACGACCCAGCCGGTGCTGTCGTTGATAATCGATTGACCCCAGAGACCGTTTGTGGTTCCAGCTGATTGAGTAATCCACGTTGCACCACCGTCGGTCGTGTGACCAATTGAGCCATTGTTCCCGGCGATCCAGCCGGTATTGGCACTGGTAAATTGTACTAAGCCGAGGGCACCGGGTAAGGTGGTGGTTTGGATTGTCCAATTTGTACCGCCGTTGGTCGTATGTATCACGTTACCGTAGCTGCCGACTGCCCAACCGGTATCGGCGTTTATAAAAGTGATACCATACAAAAAAGTCGTTACACCGGTTGTCTGTGGCGTCCAAGTCGTACCGCCATTGGTCGAGTGATAAACGATGTTCGTTCCCGCGACGACCCAACCGTTGTTGGCATCAATAAACCAAACATGATTAAGGAAATTGGTTGGTCCATCGTTCAGCCGTGTCCAAGTTCCGCCGCCGTTGGTCGTATGTAAAATTATCGACTCGGTGGTAGAAGTTGAGTCGTTATATCTACCTCCCACAATCCAGCCATTGTTATCATCGATAAACTGGATGTCATTCAGTTCGCCGATAGCTCCGCTGTTTTGAGTGGTCCACGCGGTTCCACCATTCGTGGTATGCAGGATTAAACCGTTATAACTAATCACCCAACCATTATTGACGTTGGTAAACATAACCGCTGAAAGTAAGTCGGTCGTTCCACTGGTTTGGTATGTCCAAGATGTTCCACCATCGGTGGTGTGAAGAATCAAACCTCGGTCGCCAACCGCCCAACCAGTAGTGCTGTTGACAAACTTGACGCCGTAAAGAGGATTGCCTTGCGGGAGCGGATTCTGCCATTGCCATTCTTGCGCGAAGGAACAGGTCGCGATAGATAAGAGAAACACAATAATGAATAGAGAAAAATTCAGTTTCCGGGTGGGGAAACGCGGAAGAGTCATAATGGAAATCAAGGGAATCTCCGGGTTATAATGGCGAGCGAAGAAACGGCAAGAAACCGTTATTGTTGATTAGGTTAAATATCCAAAGTTTTGCGCAATTCTGCAATGGTTTATTTCAATAGAACAATTTTCTTAGTGGTGTTATAATTTCCCGCGCTCATCTTTACGAAATAGACACCCGAGCCAACAGATGAAGCATTCCACACCGCATTGTGAAAACCCGGATTCAGCTTTTCATTGACGATGGTTTTCAGTTCACGACCGAGTGCATCATAGATGGTGAGTTTGACTTGCGATGCGGTAGGGAGGGAGAATGAGATGTGGGTAGTGGAATTAAATGGGTTGGGATAGTTGTTCAACAATTCGAATTTCTTCGGTAAACTTACCGAGGGTTTATCGGCAACGAAGGTTTCACCGCCGTTGGTGGTGTGCAAAATTACGCCACGATCTCCCACTACCCAACCGTGCCTTTCATCGCTAAATGAAACACAACCAAGCCACGAACCATTCACGGTATAATGTTGTTCTACCCATGTATTTCCGCGATTGGTAGTGCGAAAGATGCTACAACTATCGCCAACCGCCCATCCGGTCGAATCATTAACGAATGCGACACCATAAAAGCTAAGTGGAACGAGGGAATCTTGGGTAACCCAAGTGTTTCCACCGTTGGTTGTGTGTCGAATGATTCCGCAGTACGGATAGCCACCGACAAACCAACCATTGCTCGAATCGACAAATGTGATTGCAGTTATTCCATAAGCCGCAATATTCGGTATTAAATTCCAGACGGTTCCGCCATTCGTTGTTTTGAGTATCGTACCGTAACCTCCGACCCAACCGACTGAATCATTTAAAAATGTTACATACGTTAATGGCGAATTAGTCCCACTTGTTTGTGTCGTCCATGTCGAACCACCATTGGTGGTGTGAAGGATAGTGCCATCCTCACCGACTACCCAACAATTATTTGAATCAATCGCCGCTACTCCGCTAAGCGCCCAATAGGTAGAACTTGTTTGATTCGTCCATCCTTGTCCAAGAACATTTGGAGTAATGACGTTGGCTAAGGCGATAGCAAGAATAGAGAAGAATAACTTGAGTGAAGAGTAACGAGGTATTGAATTTGTCGAGATCATAGCAACCTCCGAACAATGTGTAGTAACGAGTAAAAACCCGGTAGGAACCAGAACAAATGTTCTACCTAAATATCCGAACTTCTGGTAACTATTGCAACGAATTATTTCAATAAAATTATTTTCTTTGTGGCGTTGTAGTTACCAGTGCTCATCCTTACAAAATAGACACCCGAACCAAAATCACTCGCGTTCCACTCGATACTGTGATAACCCGGATTCATTTTTTCATTGACAATGGTTTTCAATTCACGACCGAGGGCATCATAAATGGTGAGTTTGACTTGCGATGCGGTGGGGAGGGAGAATGAGATGTGAGTGGTGGAGTTAAATGGATTGGGATAGTTATTCAGTAAATCGAATTTGTTTGGTAATTTTGCTGTGGGTTTATCGGCAACGAAGGTTTCACCGCCATCGGTAGTGTGGAGGATGGTGCCCTCGTCGCCTGTGATCCAACCATCGCGACTATTTTCAAATTTCACGCAGGTATAATATGTTGAAGTTCCCGTGTTTTGATTTAACCATGAATTTCCGCCATCAGTAGTATGCAATCTCACTCCAACAGCCCCGACGATCCATCCATTCAGAGAATCTGTGAAAGTAACATCATTAAATGGAAATCCTGTATTATCTGTTTGAAGGTACCAACTTAAGCCACCATCTGTAGTATGAGCTAATGTACTACAATTATAAATGGGTCTGAAGTTTGTATTACCGCCGACAGCCCAGCCATTATTCGAATTTGTAAAATAAAAGCTGTAAAATAAGCTGGTGGACCAAATTCTTGTAGTATCCCATGTGTTACCACCATTTGTCGTTTTACATAACAAACCATTAAGACTTAATATCCAACCATGGTTTTCATCTAAGAACTTTATCTTCATAAACTGATCTCCAGAACCCACCGTCGAATTACTCCATGTTAATCCACCATCGGTAGTACGAAGAATTAAATCGTATGTAGATCCTGAATATCTGACACCAACCGCCCACCCATCATTCGCATTTGTAAACGTGATAGAGTATAAATACCAATTCTGATCCAAATTATGAGAAATCCAAGAAATTCCATCATTTGTCGTTTGATACATTTGACCAGCTACACCAACTGCCCAGCCATTATTAGAATCTGTAAATGCAATACCAGTGAGGTATTGAGTTGAATCGCTATCCTGAACACTCCAAGTCGTACCGGCATTACTTGTATGTAATATTACTCTATTCAAATTAGGATATCTGTGGTCGCCGCCGACTGCCCACCCGTGAACAGAATCAATGAATGTTATGTTATCTAAAGATCTATTTGTTCCGCTATTTTGCGCAGTCCACTCCTGCGCAAAACAACACGGAACGACGGTAAGTAGTAATAGAGTGTAGAAGAAATAAGAGTACTTCGAATACATCGCTACCTCGAACAAAGTAGTAAAGAGTAGAGAACAAGGGAGGAACCAGAACAGATGTTCTATCTAAATATCCGGTTTAGGTTAGAGATATGCAACAAATAGAGAAGTGATTCGTGTGCCCACTCGGCAGTGGGCACTACCAAATTTGGACAGGATAAATCCTATCCTACGGAACGGAACAAGAGTGTTCCGTCTACCACCCACCACCCACCACCTTCGACCTCCAACGAGAGGCGGAGCGCCTCTCTTGAGAGCTCACCGAGTGTCGATTCAAACGTTTTGACCCCCGATTCAAACGATTCAACACCCCCCAACCTCGATTCAAACGATAGCTAAACGCTCTCACCGCTTTTTTACTCACAACCCCTCAAACGATAGGGGTGTAAGTTAGCACTGTAATTACTTGACACAGGAGTTCGTGCACGGGTTCTCGCAAGAGCACCCAAAACGAAAGAGGGGAAACCCATGATCTACAATCGAATCGCTTCCGGCTTAGACTTCATCGACGCAGAGTTCGGCGGCATGTACGAGAACCGTACATACTTCTTGCGCGGCCCGGCACGTTCCGGACGCACCACGATGAGTCTGCAATTTCTCTTGGCGGGAATCGACAACGGCGAGAATGGTATCCTTATATCGAGTGACCGTATCGAAGATGTGATTCTCAAAGCCGAGACAATCGGATTATCACTCGAAAGCTACCTGATGGATAACCGGCTCATTCTTATGGAGTACCCGAAAGAGATAATGACCGGCCAATACCAGTTGGGTGGCGTCATCCATCTCCTCGGCGAGATTGAAAAGTATATCAAGACCTATAATTGCAATCGCGTCGTATTTGATACCCTCATGCCGTTACTCAGTAAAGCGAAGGATGCTCAAGTCGCTAATTATGTCTTCTCCTTAATGAATGCCATCGACGCCCTCTCTTGCACAACTCTTGTCACTACCGGCGAACCAAACAGCACACAGGCAAACCGCATTGTCGAATTAATCGAAGATGCGGCAGCTGGCGTGTTTTCCACCTCGGCGACTCCGGCGAAAGAAGGACAGCCGCGCATGTTTTGGGTGCACAAGATGGTAAATGTGATGACGCCACCCACTTCTTACAAGATTCAACATGAATACGGCACCGGAATTGTGCAGGACCTTGGCCCGAGAAATGAAGAAGTGCGAATTCAGGGAGATCGGACACCGAAACAAATTGCCACCCACGATTTACCGTTGCGCATTGCCCTTATCGATAACGATGAGGATTCCGCCGCCCAATTTGAAGAAATCTTTTCGAAAGCCCAGTCAATTGAAATGCTCGAAGATGAAGAGGATTTCATCCACCACCACCGCAAAACGCCCTATGACCTATTAGTCGTCAATTCGATGCAGGCACACGGTAATTGGTTTTTGACGGTACATCAGCTTCGCGAGGAATTTGAGAAGCTCCCAATTTTTCTTATTGCACCGCAACAGACAGCGCAACTCACTTATCAATCGGCGAAACTCGCGGGTGCAGACGCTCTCTTTATTCAACCATTGGTGACCATCGACGTGGTAAAGGCACTCGAAAAGGCGCTCAAGAATTATGAGAAGTATCAGGAAATCGTCAACCGGTTGACTATCGAATCTCCGCTTGCAAATCTCCCGGAAGATTTTACAAACTTGGTTAGCTCTGTTTTCGACGAAGAATCGTTAAGCCAACGTGCGGAGAGTTTGATCAGCTTTGCCGATTTCAAAGAGAAACTTCACGAGCAAATCTGGCGATGCAGCCAGAAAAACCAATCGTTCGCGCTGGTTTCGTTCCGCATGATTAATACGGGTGAAATTTCGAAGACGGTGCAGTTGCCGCGTGGTTTGGAAATGGTGAAAAAACTTTCGGCGATTGTCGGACACTCCATGCGTGGATTGAACGATAATATCTGCCGCAGTATGGATAAAATTGTGGTGATGTTGGAAAATTGCGATCGCGAGGGGGGGGACATTTTTGTCGCCCGCGTGACTGCGGATGTGAAGAGTGAATTATGCGACAAACTCGGGATACAACTTGGTAAACATCTGATTGTTTCGAAGGCACTCGCAATCTACCCCGAAGATGCGGATAACGTGCAGGACTTATTGATGCGTGTGACGGAGACGTCGCGGAATTTCAAACTGATTCATTAATCGTTGTTCGACGTTTCCCGCATCGAAAGTCGACATCTCAAATTTTTTTACGGCAGGAGTATGAAATGGAATTGCATTCCAATAACAGTCAAAACGCGAACTTAACTACTTTTTTAACCGGTACACTCGGGGCATTGTCCCATACCGTTCACCGGGTACGCGAGCGGGTGGGAACCGGTAGGAAAAAATATCAACCGAATATCGAACCCGGAATCAGCCCGGCAGGAATAAAGGACCTAAGAATGGATACGTACGACACGTCTTTCAAACCACTGATGTCCAACATCACAGACATCGACACTTTCCTTGCCGATTGGGTGAATGGAAGTATGGGTTTACCGACGAGTGCGCGTACCTACAGCCGGTTGTCCGCCTTCAGTGATTTTCATTCAATGTCCCCTTCACAAATGCCGGCGGATTCGTGGACTCGTTTACAAACACCGGACAAGGATGTTTCCCCGAAAGTGCGAAACACCTCGGCAATCGGTGCAACTTTTGTCATCGACTCGGATTGGCTCGAAGAGTGGATTATGCGTTCGCCGGAACGCAGCGCCGAACGCCAGCAAGCGTATGCGGGCTTAGTCCAACCATGTATCAGTTAAAAATATTTTTGTAATTCAGAAGTTCGGGAGTAGTTCATGGGTGTCGTCACCTTGCTTTCAAAAGCGGTTATCATAATTGCGTCGATAACATTAGGAGTTGCGTTTCTCGCCTATCTCTCATTGAGAGTGAAGGCGCGAAACCATCTGATTGTGAACGACGAGGAAACCGTGACGGAAGAATTGAACAACGCAAGTGTGCAATATATTCGGCAATCTTATTACCAACAAACCGAACCCGAAGTACCGACGCTGCGTGCTCCTGAAGGCAATATGAATATTAAGGTAAATGAAGAAGGATTGGGTTGGGAGAGTAAGCTTCAACCAACCGTTTCGAAACACGAATTTCTTAAAGAAAAAACGGAGGAACCCGTGATACTCGACGAATCATTCCGAACCGAACCGCAACCGCAACCGTTGCCGAATATCGGAAAAACGACAGTTAACCCTAAGCAACAGGACTGGAACGATTTTGTCGAGCCCGGTAAAAAACCGGAGCAGGAAAGCGGAGCGGAGAAAGCCAGGCCCGAACCCGGATTTCTCGATGTAACCGACGAAGCGGGAAACAGTGGAACCGACATCTTACCGGAGACACCGCTATCGCATGCGCAATCGGTGTTCATGAAAACATTCGGAACCTATGTCACCGATGAACCGGCCGAAGCGTCGCCACCGCTATCCGAGGAGCCATACTCTTCACTCAAACCGCGCTTGTTTCAACTGAAGAAACCGAAGGGTATCGGTGATGAGGGGGATGGGCGAGTGGACGGCGGATCGCCCGAATGGAAATGAAATTGGCTAAGACTCTTTGAGAAAAGGCGGCAATGTGCCGCCTTTTCTGTTGTTTATGGCAAGGACTTGACAAGCGGGCGGATTGCATTGTATTTTAATTAAACAATTGATTAAATCGGTCGACCAATTATGAAACAAGCAAAAACTTCCAAAACCACCCAACCGGCGAAAGCAACCCGGTCCGATGAGCCGACTGTGTTCAAACGACTAAAGGAAAATTTCCATCAGGTTGCTAACAACCGTACCACTGATGCACCCGATTCGCCGCGGGCAAAGATTCTTGCGACGGCGTTCGAACTGTTCGCGAAGAAAGGGTTCGAAGCGACTTCGGTGCGGGAAATTGCGGATGCCGCCAAAGTCAATTCGGCGATGATACACTACTACTACCAATCCAAGGAAAATCTGTACAGGCGGGTGATGGAGGAGCAGGTTGCGGGTATCGCCCAATACATCGCCAACAATGTGATACCGACGGTGAATTCACCGGAACAGGTAATATTTGGCATTCCCCGTTTTCTGATGACAATGTTGCGCGAACGGCCACTACTTGCGAGGTTGATGTTGCGCGAGATGGCGGAGGGTGGGCACCAATTCGAACAAACCGTCGATGAGATGGGTGATGCCGGGCCGCTTTCATTTGCGAAACATTTGGGTGAGGCATACAAAGTTGCCGCCAAACAGGGATTGGTGATTGATTTACCCGCATCGCAAGTTGCACCGTTGATAATCGGATTAAGCTATAGCACGGTTTTCATCGAACCCTTTTTCCGCATCCTCACCAAACACGATTCAACAAAAACGGATTTATGGGAAACCCGAGTATCATTAATTGAGCGGCTGGTTCGGTGCGGGCTTACCACCGAAGTAAAGAAAAAGAAAGAAAAGAAAAAGTCGAAGCAGGACAAGAAATGAGACGAATACAAAAATCGGCAATCACGATAATATTGGGTGTCGTGTGTGCCATCTCCGCCGACGCGAAACAGTGGACGTTGCAGGAGTGCCTCGATTCGACATTGACTAACCGGAATCACCGGTTGACTGCGGCGAAAGAGCAGTGGCGGGCGGCACAGGCGGCAGAGAAAGAGGAACGCGCAAATCTGTATGGTTCGTTCGATCTGGGTGGCAACTACCTCTATAACACAGAAGTGCAGTCGGTGAATATTCCCATCACGATTCCGGGAAAACCATCGCCCACTTTAACATTCGGCGACCATAACACCTATGATTTCACCGCTTCCGCAAAGTACCCGTTGTACATGGGTGGCGCTCAAGAGAACCGGTATCATGCTGCACAGGAAGCAAGCAAAGCCGCGGGCTACGATGAAAGAGCCGAGCGGGTAACGTTAGCCGCTGATGTCCGCCGCGCATATTACAATGCGCTTGGTGCGCAAGTTGCGGTCGCTATTGCCGGGAATATCGAGCTACGCGCAACCATGCATAATAAAGATGTAGAATACGCAGTCAAAGCCGGTACAATGTCGCACGAAGCGTTGATACAATCTGTAATTACATTGGACCAAGCAACGACTGGTGTTCGGCAAGCCGCATTCGATTTGTTTAGCGCCATGACGAATTTGCGGACAATTACCGGTTTAACGAACATTGATCAGCTTGACTCAAACGATTTATCTGCCGGTATCAAACACGATTCCACCTTTATTAAAGATGGTGTCGAATATCGTAATGTTGAACAAACGTTTCCAGTGGAACGTATTCGCCCGAAAAATCAATACACCGAGAATCCAAACTATCAGGCATTGAATCAACGAGTCACCGCCGCAAAATACCTGCACACGGCAAGTACCGGCTCATGGTATCCCTCACTTGCCGTTCAGGGTGTTTACCATTATGCAAGACCCGGTGTAAACATGACTGTGGACAAGTGGATGAATTATTCAACAGTCGGTTTACAAGCGTCATGGTCATTATTTGACTGGGGTGCGCGTAACGCACATATAGAAAAAGCGCGTTCTAACGCCATCGTATTGGACGAAAAACTAAATGACTTGGGTCGTAATATTGATGCTGCCATGGACATCGCAGAAGAGCACGTAATTACCGCGGAGCAAATTTATATTTCCGTCTCTCATCAGAGCATTTTAAGCAAACGCCGGTTTGAAATGGTGGAAGAGCGCTGGAAACAAGGTCAGGCGACGGAACTCGAATGGCACGACGCACATAACGATTTAGCGAATGCCGAACAAAATGTAAATGTAGCTCTTGTTCATTATCAGTTAGCGAAGGCAGAATTTTTGTTCACCTCCGGTAAAGAAAGTAAGTAAACGGAATAATTCAGGGACATATCATGCGAACAATAATTCTTTTCATTTTCGTAATCGTAGTCGGAATGTTGGCCGGTTGCAGTGGAAACGGCAACGATTTAAAACCGTCGGGTACGCTTGAAGCGACTGAAGTTTCTCTCTCGCCACTTGTTTCGGGGCGCATCCTCGAAATGCGGAAACAAGAGGGGGAAACCGTCAAAAAAGGGGACACCCTTGTCGTTATCGATGTCGAGCTAATCGACTTGCAGCGAAAACAGAGTGAAGCGCAAATCACCGAATTGTCTTCGACATACGAAGCATTGCAATCGCAGAAAATTCAACTCGGTTTGCAGAAAGCGAACGTCGAGCAAAAGTTAGAACGTCAAAAAACGCTACTCGGTACCGGAAGCTCTACTCAACAAACCGTAGATGATTTAACTTCCCAGCGCGATATCCTGAAGGCGCAGGAACAGGCGATTTCGGCGCAACTCGCCGCAAACCTATCCCAGCGTAACCGTATCGACGCCAATAAAAAAATGTATGAGCGTCAAATCCGTGATGGTGTTATTCTTGCTCCGTCCAACGGGACTATTCTCGTTAGGGGCTCGGAACCGGGGGAATCGGTTACTCAGCAGACAGTCGTATATAAACTCTCCGACTTAACCGAATTGACGGTGAAAGTATATCTAACTGAAGTGGAAATCTCGCGGGTGAAAATCGGACAGAAAGTAACACTGTTTGCTGATGCCTTTGCAAAGAAACCGTACGATGCGGTCGTTAGTTTTGTGAATCCAACGGCGGAGTTCACACCGAAAAATATTCAGACGAAAACATCACGCGCGGATTTAGTTTTCGTAGTGAAACTCGACGTACCGAACCCTTCCGGTGAACTCCACGCCGGAATGCCGATTGAAGCGGTAATTGGTAACGGGAAGTAAATCTCATAATGAACGAAATGAATAGCGCAATCGAAGTCAAAAACGTAAGCAAACGGTACGCCACTGTCGAGGCGGTACGTGACGTTTCGCTAACGGTTGCACCCGGCGAAATTGTCGGGTTAATCGGTGCCGATGGTGCGGGTAAAACCACGACGATGAAAATGATTTGCGGGTTACTTCGTCCCGATGCCGGTTCAATTCATGTCGCTGGTTTCGATGTCGATAAAGATAACGATAAGGTCAAGGAACGGCTCGGCTATATGCCGCAACGTTTCAGTTTGTACCCCGATTTAACTGTTTCGGAAAATATCCGATTTTTCTCGGAACTCTTTCGTTTGAATGATACCGAGCGTGATAAACGAACGGCGCGGTTATACGAATTCTCCAAATTGGGACCATTCCGCGACCGCAGGGCGGGACAGTTGTCCGGTGGTATGAAACAAAAGTTGGCGCTCTGTTGCAATTTGATTCACGAACCCGATGTAATGGTGTTGGATGAACCGACGTTCGGTGTCGATCCGGTCTCCCGCCGTGAGTTGTGGGATATCCTCAAAGATTTGAAACGGCGCGGTTCGGCACTGCTCGTATCCACCGCATACATGGACGAAGCGGAAATGTGCAACCGCGTGAATATCATGCACGAAGGGAAGATTCTCGTTTCGGGTAAAACGGAAGAGTTGTTGCAAAGTTATCCCTACCGTCTCTTTGAATTGTATCGCGAAGACATTTCAATGAGTGAGTTGGAAGATTTATCCCACACAATTGCTAAAATCAAAGATGTTCGAAATGTAAACCGGTTTGGTGACCGCCTTCATGTCTCGATAACCGGCGATACGGCGCTGACAGGCATTCAGAATATTGCCGGTAGTTATCGGGTAGTTGTGAAAGCGATTTCGCCGGTGATGGAAGATGTGTTTGTCACCGCGGTTGGAAAGTAGCCGAGGGAACAGGTGAAGTCAATGAATGATAAACTTCTTATTCCAACTTACAGAATTTTATTGATACCGCTAATTTTTTTACTAATCAGTAACAATTTATCCTACTCAACTCCACCTCGAATGCCACAATTCACCCATTCAGAGTTGATAGATATTTACAATCGAGAGCTGAAACCACTCGTTGAGGATTCGATTCGTTGGTCAAAATTGTCTAACAAAGAAAGAAGCTTACAGGATTCGATTAATTTTTATGAGTTCTTTCCGTATTGGGCGGGTGGTAAAAAACGAAATGACCCACACTATGTAAAGTACATAATTCAAGATTTGCAAAATTACGGCGATAAGCTTCCAATCAATCTCGAACGCAACGACATATATGCGCCGATTGACCGTGTATTAGTAAATTCCGATTCATTTATTAAGTTCGATCGATCTTTGAGGCGGGAGTACCAGATTGATGAATTTCAATTTTGGTTTCGTCAAAATGGGGTTGGGTCTACTTACTACGATAAATATATAGAATGGATTCCCGACAGATATGATAAAAGTGTTAAAGTACAGGGGTTGTCGCACCTTGACTCTTTTATGAAATACGATCATACTCTTATGAAACGATACAACATGTATCGCCTCAATAAACCATACAACAAACTTGCGAAACTACGTGAAGCGATTGACAGTGAAAATAAGCACCCTTACATCAATTATTTTGCTCCCGGAAAGCCGGAAAAGCCAAACAAGTATGAAATAAGAGAAATATTTGTGTATGGCTTTATTTGTTTATCAGTAATAATCATTATGTTCATTCTTTGGTTGTGGACTCTTACGTGGTTGAAGAGAAAATAAACAATAACGCGGTAATTACGCTGGATCTTACCAAGAAATTCGGTGAATTTGTCGCGGTGGATGCGCTCTCGATTTCCGTTGAGCGGGGCGAGATATTCGGATTTCTCGGTGCGAATGGTGCGGGAAAAACGACCGCCATCCGAATGCTCTGCGGTTTGTTGGAGCCGACATCGGGAACCGCGCGGGTGGCGGGTTGCGAAGTAGGGAAAGAGACCCGGAAACTGAAACGTAAAATCGGATATATGAGTCAAAAGTTCTCACTTTATGACGATTTGACTATCGGTGAAAACATTTCTCTTTACGGTGGTATTTACGGTCTTAACGACAAACAAATTGATGCCCGCAAAAAAGAATTGATAGCAAGTGTCGGTTTGGAAGCGATGGAGAATCGTTTGACGAAAGATTTACCGCTTGGTTTCAAACAGCGCCTTGCGCTTGGATGCAGTATCCTCCACGAACCGGAAGTCGTATTTCTCGATGAACCGACCAGCGGCGTCGATCCGGTTGCACGGCGGCATTTCTGGGAACTGATTTACAAAATTGCGGGGAGTGGAACCACGGTATTTGTTACGACCCATTACATGGATGAAGCGGAATATTGCAACCGCGTGAGTTTGATGGCGGCGGGAAAACTGACTGCGCTCGACACACCCACCGCATTGAAACGCCAGACTCATGCCGCCACGATGCAGGAAGCGTTCTTACGTCTTATCGGTGAGGATAAACCATGAGACGATTGCTTGCGATTGCAATGAAAGAAGTACTTCACATTCAGCGTGACCCGCGCACGCTATTCGTGGCGATTATGATGCCGATGGCGATGTTGATGCTCTACGGGTATGCGATTGATATGGATTTAAAACATGTCCGCATCGGTGTATTCGATAATGACCATACCCGTGAAAGTCGCGAATTGGTCGAACGAATTATCGCAGGGAATACATTTATCGTTACCGATTATTTGCACGACCGCTCGCAATTTGCAGATGGTTTCGCCGCGAACAAGTACCGCGCTGTCCTTGCGATTGAACCGGGTTATGCGCGCGACATCACCGCCAACAAGGATGCCAGCTTTCAGGTGATTGTCGATGGGAGTGATGCCAATTCAGCGAATATTATCGCGAATGATATCAGCGCGGTTGCCCAGCAATTGAGCCGCGAACGAATCGAGCAACGCTTCGGGAAAAAAATGGATCCGCCGATAGAATTACGCACGCGGATTTGGTATAACGAGGAATTGAAAAGCGCAGTTTTTATCGTACCGGGTTTGGTTGCGTTGTTTCTTGTGATGGTGTGTGCGTTGCTCACGAGTGTCGCCATCACCCGCGAAAAAGAGTATGGCACGCTCGAGCAGATACTCACGACCCCTGTTCATCCCGTCGAAGTCATTATTGGCAAAGTATTGCCGTACCTCGCTATTGCAATATTGGACGCAACGCTCACCATTGCCATCGGACATTACTTTTTCTTAGTACCGATTCGAGGAAGCTTAATCGCATTATCGATCTATAGTTTACTATATCTCGTTATCGCACTCGCCATCGGTTTGGTAATCAGCGTCATGGTGCGCACCCAACAAGTTGCACTGATGATTGCACTCACCACCACATTATTACCGACACTATTACTTTCCGGTCTCGTTTTTCCCGTTTCCTCGATGCCGTTGCCGTTGCAAATGTTGTCCAAAGTCGTGCCCGCGTCGTGGTTCATTCCGATTGTTCGCGGAATAATGTTGCGCGGTGAAAACTGGTTTCCGCTCGATACCGCTGTATTGGTCGGGATGGCGGCGATATTGCTGACGTGGAGTGTACTCGGTTTCCGCAAAATTATCGGGAAAGGGGTATAAATGAGGCAACTGCTTTTCCTGCTGCGGAAAGAATTTCAGCAACTCCGGCGCGACCCCGCGATGTTACGCATTCTTTTCATGATGCCGATAATCCAATTGTTGGTTTTGTCGTACGCGATTAATACCGACTTGAAACAGATGCGCACTGTCGTTGTCGATTTGGATCATACGCAAGAGAGTTCAAAGTTTATCACGCAATTTTTCGCGACTGATTATTTCAAGCGGGTCTATCCCGGAACAACCACGTTCGCGGATGCAACCCACCGCATCGAAAGCACGCAAACCGATTTGATTGTGACGATACCGCGCGGATTTGCGACTGACCATTTGAAAAATGCGCAAATCGGTCTGACGGTCGATGGACAAAACTCGAATGTCGCCGGGTTGGGGAGTGGGTATGCGGCGCGGGCGATTGCGGAAATCAACCAATCGACGTTAGAGGACTGGAAACGGCAGGGACGGTTGCCGGAAGGGGTGGATATCCGCATCAATCCGGTTGTCCGGTTTTGGTACAATCCTGAATTGGAGATACGTCACTTCATGGTTCCCGGCATCGCTGTATTGTTGGTTACGCTTATTTCCGGCATGTTGTCGGGAATCGCTATCGTGAAAGAAAAAGAAATCGGCACTATCGAATTACTGCTCGTCGCACCGCTGGAGCGGTGGCAACTCGTGGCAGGAAAACTGTTACCGTTCTTCATTCTCTCGTTCATCGTAATCACGTTCGCTTTGGCGGTCGGCATGTTGTGGTTCGGCGTTCCATTCACCGGTTCACCGTTGACGCTCGGACTGGGGCTCGCGTTTTATCTGTTGGTGACACTGTCGATTGGGTTGTTTGTCTCGACGGTCTCATCGACGCAGATGCAGGCGATGTTTTCGATTTGGTTCTTTATGATGTTTGCGATTATGACGAGCGGTTTCTTCTTCCCGGTGGAGAATATGCCGCAGTGGTTGCAATACCTCACATTACTGAATCCGATGCGCTACATGATGGAGATTATGCGGTGCGTGTTATTGAAGGGTTCATCCGTACTCGACTTGAGAAGCCAATTTCTTTCATTGGCGGGATTGGGAATTGCGATGTTCACACTCGCGGTGAACCGCTTCCAAAGGCAGTTAGGGTAAAAAATAAGTTACCAAACAAATTCATTTTGCAAACCCAACAATCTGTTGTAAATTTTCATTATGAGCAAACTCACAAGATTAGTCATCAAGGGGTACAAGTCACTCGAGAATATTGACATTACCCTTGGTAATGTGAACATTCTTATCGGCCCAAATGGAGCCGGGAAGAGCAACCTCGTTCATTTTTTTAGATTTTTGAAAGCTCATATAATGAAAGAGAGCTTATCTTCATTTATGGCACAAGAGGGAGGTGCAGACAGTTTATTATTTTTTGGATCCAAGGAAACCGAAAAAATCTTGATAGAATGCTTTTTTGACAAATTTGGGTATGAACTTCAATTTATGCCCGCTATAAATGATGTGCTATTAGCTGAGATAAAACCAATTAAAATTGTTGGGGCAGAAAATGCAATTTATAGTAAAAATGAATTGCGAGATAATGAAGATTCCAACTTATTAGATAAGACAATTGAATCGAACTTAAACGAAGAAGAAACGAATCACCAAATAGGTAAACGGATTTACAATACAATTGAAAATTGGCGTGTTTACCATTTTCACGATACAAGCAACACAGCGAAAGTTAAGAAGCCATGTGTTCTGAATGACAATATCTATCTACGTTCTGATGCGTCAAATCTTGCGGCTTTTTTATACAGATTAAAGAACGGAGATAATGGCAATTCGATAAAAAATTACGAGTTAATTCGTGACACTGTACGTTTAGCCGCACCGTTCTTTGACGATTTTATTCTGCGCATTGATCCCCTGAGTAAGCACGAGCAGATTAATTTAGAGTGGAAAGCGAAAGACACAGATTTTCCATTTCGCGCTTGGCATCTATCCGATGGTACGCTTCGCTTTATGTGTTTGGCGACGTTGTTTCTACAACCGGATTTACCCTCTGCAATCATAATTGATGAACCAGAACTCGGCTTACACCCTTATGCGATTTATTTATTAGCTTCGATGATAAAGAGCGCGGCAACTAAAACACAAGTGATTGTTGCAACCCAATCTGTCACATTACTAAATCAATTTCAGCCGGATGACGTATTGGTTGTGGATCATGACGGAAGAGCTACGCAAATCCGCAAACTAACGGTTGAGGAATTATCGGAATGGGTCGGTGAATATTCCCTCGGCGAGCTGTGGGAAAAAAATATCTTTGGTGGACGACCCTAATGCAAAAGATTCTTGTTTTAGTCGAGGGTCAAACCGAAGAGCAATACGTAAAACAATGTTTGAATCCTTTTTTCGAAACACTTGGAAAAAAGATAATTCCAAAAATCGTAATGACGAAAGAAAATTTGCAAGGGGCCAATTACAAAGGTGGCACTGTACCATTTACAAATTTCGCAAGTCAAATAAGAAATCTATTACACGATTCGAGTTCTTCCTGCGTAACGATGATGTTTGATTATTATGGCCTACCCGCCGATTATCCCGGTAGAGACAAACCACAGGGAAATGATTGTTTCGAGCGGGTTCAATTTGTTGAACAGGAAATTGCCAATTCGATAGGTCATAGGAAATTTCTACCGTTTCTTGCCCTCCACGAGTTCGAAGGAATTTTATTCTCAGACGCAGATGAGCTGTATTCATCACTTCCAATAGCATTGCGACCTAATCCTTTCCGTGTGATTCGGGAACAATTTGCAACCCCGGAAGAAATAAACGATAATCCTACGACTCGTCCAAGTGCCCGAATTCTTAACTATGTTAAGGGTTATCAAAAACCGTTACATGGGTCTATTATTAGTTCAAGAATTGGTATCGACGTTTGTCGAAGGGAGTGCCCGCACTTCAATCGGTGGATTGAACGTCTAATTGCAGTGTAGTGATTGAACCGTCGTATTTTATCTTCTCAAATTTCAAAAATCCAAACCATCTTCACACACAAACTTCATATTTCCGGTTATACTGTCTATTGTGCTATCACAGTATTTCCGGCACGCCGTCTATCACCTCGTCATTCGTTAATCTCTCATAGGAGACTCTGATGCTACGATTCTCTCGTATATTATCTCTCATGTTCATCGCCATTTTGTTTTCAATTATCGCTTCCTGTTCGCAAAGCCCTACCGGCCCGGTTTCGTCGTCTTCGGACTACTCCACCCTGAAGGGTGGCGCTTCCATCGAGACAGTATCGGTATTCGAGAATTTTGAGACCGGAAGTAAAACCGCGTATGCCGCCGCTGATGTAACGCTCGGTACCGGTGTATGGAATCTCAATGATGCACTGCTCGGTACATCCACTAGCGACCGGAAAAATGGTTCGCAAAGCGTTCGCGCCCGCAACAGCGCACATGTCACAATGAAATTCGACCGTACCGACGGCGCGGGTGTTGTAACGATACTTCATGCGCTGTATGGTTCCGACGCAAGTTCCACGTGGCAGTTGTGGTACTCGACCAACAGCGGAACCAGTTGGACACAAACCGGTTCCACCGTTACCACGTCTTCCACCACGTTACAAACAGCTTCGTTTACCGTGAATGTTTCCGGTACAATCCGGTTCGAAATTCGCAAAACCGATGGTTCGGCGAACCGCATCAATTTCGATGATTTCACCATCAACAGCTATGGCAGCGGCGGTGGTGGTGGAAGCGGTGGTGGAAAAACCTACAACAGCGAACATTTGGTATTGGGAAATGCTTCCAATGCCGATACCACCGTTGCGACGCCCGACAACTACCTAATGTTGAAAACTCAGTATGTCGTTTGTTATAATCGCACGAAGGGTGAGCCAAATTGGGTGGCGTGGCACCTTGACAATACTTGGTTGGGCAGTACCGCCCGTCAAGACGATTTTCGCGCCGACGCAACACTGCCGGGCGGGTGGTATCAGGTGGGTGCGAATGATTACAGCGGTAGTGGTTACGACCGCGGACACCACTGCCCGTCAGCAGACCGTACCAATTCCGTTGCAAGCAATCAGGCAACGTTCCTGATGACGAATATGATTCCGCAAAGCGCCCACAACAACGAGGGCCCGTGGGCGAATTTAGAGGATTATACCCGGTCATTGGTGACTTCTTCGGGCGATGAATGTTACATTTATATGGGTAGCTACGGTTCGCAGGGTACGCTTGCCAGTGGACATGTCACCATCCCGGCGTATACGTGGAAAGTGATTGTGGTGCTTCCCGCGGGAAGTAATGATCTTAGCCGCGTGACAACTTCTACCCGCGTGATTGCAGTGGTTATGCCGAACAACGACAGCCAAATCAGCCAATCCGCCGATTGGCGGAATTATCGCGTTACGACCGACTACATTGAATCGATGACCGGATTGGATATTATGTCCGCAGTACCGGCGAGCATACAGCAAGTAATCGAGGCCCGCATCGATACGCTTTAAATTTGTTTGTGGGGAAATGAAAAGGCGGGATGTGGTGTCCCGCCTCTTTTGTTTCATTCTTTTTGTCTATTACCCTCTTCACATCCGCCATACCTTGTTCTCTTCTTTGATTCGTACCGACAACATGATTGCATTCAATACCGAAAATACGATAGCCGTTATATACAGATGGAATATCATCGGTATCACCGCAATCTCACCGATGACAATGATGTAATTCGGATGTTTAACCACCCGATAGAGGCCGGTGTGGACAGCAGGTGAATTAGGAATCCGCAGAATTTTCGTGTTCCAGTACTTTCCGAGTGAGGAGATAATCCAAATTTTGATGAAAAGCAGGAGCACATATAGGAACAGAAATTTAGGACTGAACGAGTCGGTGTTTCTCCGAAAACAGTACTCAACAATCAATGATGCGATAAAAGCGGTATGAAGAAGTACGATATAGGAGTAGTGGCGATGTCCATACTCTATTGCGCCATTTGCGCGGAGCCAACGCTCATTATGCTTCGAATGGTATAACTCGCCAAAGCGCAGCGCAATAAGAAATCCGACGAAAATCGTAAATGCCATGCTTCAATTATTATTCATCGACAACAGCACCATTTCCGTGGAAAAGCCGGGTCCCATTGCGAGCATCAATCCGTATCCATCGGTAAACCCTTCCCGCAGATATTTCTCCAACACATACAACACGGTGCCGCTCGACATATTACCGTAATCGCGAATCGTTTCGCGCGAGTTTTTCAGAAAGTCACCGTCGACCGGTAACGCTTCCTCGTACGCGGTAAGGACTTTTTTCCCGCCGGGATGAAAAATAAAATTTTTGATGTCGGTTAGTTTCAAATTTTGCTTAGTGAGAAACTCCTCGATATCACCCAAGATATTGGCATGGATGAATGAGGGGATGTCCCGCGAGAAAATCACTTTGAAACCACTATCCAAAAATTCCCACCCCATTATATCGAGTGAATCATAATAGAGTTTACTGCTCGATGCCGCGATAGCGACCCGCTTGGAACGAGTGTGGTTTTCCCCCATGACTATGCAGGCGGCAATGCCATCGGAAAAAAGCGACGAAGCGATGAAATTACTTTTACTGAAATCATTCTTGAGGAATGTCAATGAGCACAATTCTATGGCGACCAATAGCACGACGGCATCAGGATTGCTTTTCGCCACCATATTCGCTTTCGCTACCCCCGACACCCCGCCGCCGCACCCCAAGCCCCATACCGGGATTCGATTGATATGCGGGTTGAGTTTCATTTGGTTGATAATCAGCGCATCCAAACTTGGTGTAGCGAGTCCGGTGGTCGAAATAAAAATCAGGTCGGTGATGTCCGCTTTTTGGATTTCCGCCGACGCGAGACATTTTTCGACTGCTTGAACGGAATACTCCAGTGCGATTTTGATGTAATCCGTGTTTTGCACCTGAAAAGATTTTGGCGTGGCATAGTAACTAAGTGGTTTGCAGAAATTACGGTTTTTGATTTCGGCATTATCGAATGCATCGAGAAACCGTTCCACCTGCGGAAAAGAGGGGGAGAACATTTCCCGGACGTGTTGTTTCACTTCTTGTTGATTGGTCTTGTGGGGGAGATCAATTTTCGAGACGGCGGCAATATTTGGCATTTCGCGAATCCAATACGTTATATATGAGTAATACGTACGGATGTACGAGAGTAGGTATTCATTTAGATTTCGCGGTGTATCACTTTATTTCATAAGCAGTATTTTCCGGGTAGCGGTATAACTACCGACTTCCATCCGGCAGAAATACACTCCGCTCGCAAAACGTTCCGCATTCCATATCACCGAATGATTCCCCGCCACCATCGCTTGACCGGAAAGCAGTGTCGTCACTTTCTGTCCAAGGGCATCATAGATAGTGAGATGGACGAGTGAACGATTCGGAAGTGAAAATGAGATTGTTGTGGATGGGTTGAATGGATTGGGATAATTAACAATACCGGAAAATACCGGAAGAAGGTTCGTTGACTTACGAACAGAAACGACAGATTGATCGGTTTTAAATAAATCACAATTATTTGTCATTAGAAACAGGTAACCATTCGAATCTACTACCATCGTGTAAGCATAAGCGTAAGACATTTGTTGTGTTATGAGTGGAGTAAATGTCTCACCGGCATCCGTCGATTTATAAATCGCGATATTGCTAACACTGCTACTATCAGAACTCAACGTACCAAAATAGATGTTATTGTACCGGTCTTTGATTATCGCTGCAACACTTGGTAATCGTTGGATTGTGTTCCATGTTCTCCCGAAATCAGTGGATTTCGCGATGCTGTCATTAAACGCAAAAAATACATTGCCATTTTCGTCGGCGACTCCACCCGTAATCGCCCGTGTATGTAACGTATCGAATAACGTCCAGGTATCGCCGCGATTCGTCGAACCATAAACAAACGAAAGGTTATTACTCAAAATGGAAAGGACGCCGATGTGAGGTACTTCGACAAAAATCGGGCTGTTGGTAGGTCGAGTGAAACCTTGAATAATGACATTGCTCCATGTATTGCCATTATCGGTGGAGCGACGCCTCACACCGGTCAGATATGTAGTGTGATCAGGTGCTATACGACCACCGGAGATAAATATAGTACCATCGTTTAACGTAGCGATATGCTCTATATTCGTTAAGTTGGTATCGTAAAAACTTAATGTCCAAGTTTGACCCAAATCGGTTGATCGAAATAGACAATTTTTAATATAACCATACTGATCATAACCGGAATCAGCACTAAGAAATAATCCACCTTGTTGTGTATAAGTTAATTCATACCCATTCCGGTAAACGCAAGAAGGAAGGGTATTGTTTTGGCCATTTACTATAAAAAAACCAGAAATATATGCTGCAAGCCCGAGCTGATTGCTGGACAAAAGAGCCAATGCTTGACCACACCATTGATCTTGTTCCCCAAACCCCGTTAACGTTTGTACCCATGAGTTATTCATTTCATCATAAAATGCCGTGACTGGTCCACCAACGAGTAAACGACCGGAGTTGGTAACAAAAGTTGTGTTGCAAAAAAACGGGAAGTTGGTGGGACGCGACCAATGGCTGCCGCTATCGTTCGATTCTAATAAGCCATCAAAATTGTAAATTTCACCAAAAGACGCACAATAAAAACGGTTTTGATAAACACTTGCATTTCCAACAAAAAAAGAGAAAGGAATTCTAACTGTATCGCTTCTTGTCCAGTGCCTGCCGGTGTCAACGCTTGAATAAGTAAAGATCGCTTCATCCGGGTATTGGCCTTCTTCGCCAGAAATGATTATTCGGTGTTGACTGAAGGCTTTGATGGAATTTGGAAAATGTACCTGTGAGGCGCAGGCAGTCCAAGTTAGACCAGTATTGGTAGAATAAAATATTCCATCGGTTGTGCATAGGTAAACGAGGCCTTCATCATCTTTCGTCGTACCCCATTCCCATGTTCCAGTCACGGGCAAGGATGTCCAATGTGTCCCATTATCGGTGGAGCGAAATAGAAGTGTGTCAGTAAACGCGTCGGTTGCCGGTTGATTACTTAATAAAATCGTACCATTATTGAATGTAATCAAGTCATGGATTCTTCGATACGATGTATTAGAAAATGTCAATCGCGTTTCCCAGGTTACTCCCCCATCTGTCGATTGCACTATTCGGTAATTCCCTCCGATCACTGACGGTTGAGTGCATCCGGCAATGATTGTATCCTCGGCAGGTGCTGATAGTGCCACCACTGAATAATCCGGTAACCCGCCTAAACTCCAGGTTTGACCATCATCGGTGGAGATACGTAACCCGGAAAGAGTGCCCGCATAAATCACACCGCTGGGAGATTGCGCAAAGACCTGAGTCCGACCTGACGCAGGACCATTCCAATTGGTCAGAGTGGGTTGTCCCCAGCCAACTGGGGATAAGAATACAGTGAGGCAAATTAAGAAGATAATTTTGTAGAATCGTTTCATCATGTAGCACCAAATCTCTAAGTACGAACAATATACCGTAAACTACAAACAAATCGTGTTAATTCACAACCGAATTTAGCAAACATAAAAAAACAGCGGACTCAATCGAACCCGCCGTCTCTACTCGAAACGAAAATAGTATTTACTTCACCAATGCAATTTTCCGTACTGCATTGATATTCGCTCCCACCGCCTGCACGAAATACACGCCGGTGGCAATGCGAGCGCCATCGAATGTGAACGAGCTGGTTCCCGCCGGGAGAATACCGCGATGCAGTTCCGTTACTTCGCGTCCGCTGATATCGAATACCGTAAGTCGGACATCCGATGACCGCAACAGATTTACCGTTATCCGTGTCGTCGGGTTGAATGGATTCGGATACGCACTCAACAACGAGAACGAAAGTGGTTGCACATTGCGAACCGGGGGTTCGTTCACCGCAAGGTCTTCCGAAGGATAGGGAAGATTGCCGGGGCTAATCCAACTGCGAATCTCTCCACCCGAATGTGTCAAAGTGTGAATATTGATGTAAGCCGAATCATTCATAATCCAACCCGCCTGTTGAGCGGTGATATTGTGAATGATATTGTATTTCGGTTCCGTACCGACGAGCGAGTTAAGCGGAATAATGACACCGCCATTCGTTCCCGGTGCCGCCGGTGCGTGAATGTGCGCCGCCGTTTCACCCGTTATCGGGCCGCCGTACGGCTCAACCAAATATTCCATCGTCGAGTCACCCGCACCCATCACAAACCACGCCTTTGCCGAAGAACCCGTCGTCACCGGAGGAACTTCCTGTGAACCATCAAGTTGCGCGAAATAATTTACCGCTTCGAGTTGGCCGCGGATTTCGCCATTTGGGAAATTGTTGGTATGCAAATTGACATACATTTGACCGTTAATGATGTCGAGCTCTTCTTGCGAAGTTAAATTCACCCAAGTGTCATACACATAACCACCGCTTATTGGTGGAAATCCATGTACTACGCCTCCCGCTACACCACGCGCCCCTTGATGAATGTGTCCCGCCGTCGGCGTCAGACCGGTATAGACCGCTGCAATCGTCAATGTATGATCGAGGGTATTCAATTCAGCGGTAGCATACGCTGAACCCGTCGTAGTATTCGCCGGTGTTTCCTGCGCACCAACCAAAATTGCGAGCATTCCGATCCGATGCAGGATTGGAGGTACATTCCCGGTAACGATTTGACCGCGAATTTCACCGTCGGTGTTATCGGTCGTTGCAATGTTGACATAAGCGGAATCATTTCCGACGGCGCTGCTTTGTGCCGCCGTCAGTCCCGTCCAAATACCGACTTTTGGGAAGTCCATCGGTAAGGTGTCCATTACCGCTGTTGAATTTTCACCCATCGCGGCGGGGCCTTGAATGAATGCGCCGATTTCCGGTGTTTCCATTCCGATACCCGGTTCGATATAATATTCGAGCGAACTTCGTGTCGCACTATACACGAACCAACCCAATGCATAACCCGGTGAATCACCGCCCGGTACTTCCTGTGCCGCTTCAATGATGGCAACTTTGTTCACGGCTTCGATTTGTCCGCGCAGTTCGCCATTCGGATGATTCGTCGAATGAATATTCAGGTACATGCCACCGGCAATAAGCGAAGCAATCTGTTGTGTTGTCAATCCGGTAAGCAGTGTGTCAACCGATGCCCCCAAATTAAACGGGAAAGTCACGCTGCCCGCGACTCCCCGCGCACCGGTGTGGATATGCACCGAAGTTTCCGTACTCGATAAATTGTAAAATGAAAATTCGCAATCAAGCGTCATCGCCGCATCATCGACGGTAAATTCACCGTATCCGCTTCCGGTTGATGTGTTGGCAGGTGTTTCTTGCGAACCTTGCAGAATACATAATAGATGTGTTTGGGTTGCTTGCGATATTGCTGTTAAAGCCATGATGGCGATAAGCAAAGCGAGAAATCTAATCCGTGTCAAATGATACATTATTCCCCCTTCAGGTACATTATCGAAAGTGATTACTATCTACTTCCGAATGAAAAACATATTGACTAATAACTTCTTATTGAAAATTTTTTGAATTGGCATGTGGTAGAGTGATAATACGCTCGTTATGCGGTTGTGTTTGTAATTTTTGATATACACAGAACTTGTGCGGATTTTTGGTGTGCGGTTTATAACCACTTCTTTTCTTATTTACAATAATATCCAAATGAACCGGTTTCCGGTAGGTATTCATGTATTTTGGCGAAAGCCCCACCTCGCGGTGTATATTAGAACAATTCAATTTTTATTCTTTTTTCACGATTCCTTGTTTGGGAGCGCTATGTTCGATACTACTTCTTTTCCTGCACCAACTTTCTCACCGCAAAAATCGAGTACGGATAATCCGATTGGCAAACACTTTCGTGGTTTGGAAAGTATGATTGGTAATACGCCGCTGCTTGCGATAGACCTTGTCTATCGTGGAGAATCACGCACGCTGTATGCCAAGATGGAAAATTTGAACATGACCGGCAGTATAAAAGACCGGATGGCGTTTTATATTTTGGAGCAGGCGTATCGCGACGGACGAATTAAACCGGGAGATCGGATTGTCGAAGCAACCAGTGGAAATACCGGCATTGCATTTTCCGCTATAGGCAGGGCACTGGGACATCCCGTAACGATTTTTATGCCGGATTGGATGAGCCGTGAGCGGGTCGATTTGATTCGGAGTTTGGGAGCCCAGATTGTCCCGGTATCGCGTGAACAAGGTGGATTTCTTGGCAGCATTCGGATGTCCGAAGAGATGGCGGCGAAGGAACCGAACATATTCCTGCCCCGCCAATTTGCCAATGAAGCGAATGTAAAAGCACATGAAGAACGAACCGGCCCCGAAATTTGGTGGCAACTGCATTATGCCGGTCGTCAACCCGATGCTTTCATCGCCGGTGTCGGTACTGGTGGGACAGTAATGGGAGTCGGAAATTTCCTTCGTTCGATGAAACCGGATGTAAAAATTCATCCGCTCGAACCTGCGGAATCACCCACGCTTTCTACCGGGCATAAAGTCGGACAGCATCGGATACAAGGTATTTCCGATGAATTTATCCCCGAGATCGTGAAACTTGACACGCTCGATAAAGTAGTTGCCGTAAACGACGGCGACTCGATAATAATGGCGCAAAAACTTTCCAGTGAACTTGGTCTCGGTGTCGGTATTTCGAGTGGTGGCAATCTGATTGGCGCATTGAAAATTCAGAACGAAATGGGAAAAGATGCTATTGTTGTTACAGTATTTTCCGACGATAATAAAAAATATTTAAGTACGGATTTAATGCTCGAAGAGCCGGTAAAACCGGGTTATCTTAGCTCTGATGTTAAGTTAACCGGATTTCGTTCACTGAAGCGGGTTTGCAGATTATGTTGCGATATCGAGAATTGTCGCGAACACGAATGTATTATTACGAATTAGTTCTTGTAATTGATTTTAAATTATGAAACAACACAAGAATGCGTATTTAATCTTGACGAAGTATCCCCGTCCGATACCTCCGAATATTTCCGTTTTCAATGGTAAACGGTATATTCAATTCTACAAGTAACTGGAGTGTTTTTGTCTTCTTCTTTTTTGTTTCCAAACGGACGTTTGGTCTCGCTGACACACGGCGAACCGCTTGAGACGTACAAATCTTCCGACGAATCAGAAGAACGCGCTCTCATCGAGCATTTACGTAACGGCACGATTGGCCGTTCCGGTGTGTTCAAATCCCCATTCGGTCAAATGCCGATGCGTTATTTCGATTTTACCGCTTCCGGACAATTTCATTCTGACATTGAAGATGAGCTCAACCAAAACGCGCTCCCCTTCATGGCAAATACCCACAGTGAAACTTCGCATTCAGCGAAGTTGATGAATGAGTATTACCACGGCGCATTTGCCCGCATCGCGCATTATGTTAAAGCCAACGATGACGATATTCTGATACCAGTCGGCTACGGTTCAACCGGTGCAATCAACCGGTTAATCCACATTCTTGGTTTACGGCAGCCGGTGTGGCAGGCAATGCCGAAAACCGAACGAAAACCCCTCGTGATTCGTTCGAAGATGGAACACCATTCTAATGACATCGCGTGGCGTGAGACGATTGCCGATACACTCTTTACTGAATTTACCGCGGAAGGAACGGTAGACCTCGATAACCTTGAATCGCTTCTGAAAACCCATGCCGGTACGCGAAAGATTTACGGCACATTCAGCGCCGCATCCAATGTCACCGGTATCCGTAATGATGTGGATAATATCGCACGGATATTACACAAGTACGGCGTACTTGCATTCTTCGATTACGCCGCCGCCGCACCCCATGCAGAAATTGTGGTGCGAAATTCCGATGATGAAGAATCGAGGAAGGACGCTTTATTTATCTCCACCCACAAAATGATTGGTGGCCCCCGCACTCCCGGATTATTGGTTGCCCACAAATCGCTATTTCAGAATAGCGTGCCGGCGGAACCGGGCGGCGGCACGGTGCTGTACACATCGCCGTGGGATCATCAATACTTGCCGGATATTTTTTCCCGCGAAACCGGCGGTACTCCACCGGTAATGCAATCGATTCAGGCGGGTCTTGTGTTCGATTTGAAACAGCGGATTGGTTGCAAACGTATCGAGCGAATCGAACAGGCGTATCTGAAACGAGCACTTGACCACTGGCGTGATAATCCCAATCTAATGCTACTTGGTAACCTCGATACGCCGCGGCACGCGATGATTTCACTTGTTTTCAAGGGATTGCATCATGAATTTGCCGTGACGCTGTTGAACGATTTATATGGAATACAAGTTCGTGGCGGGTGTATGTGTGCGGGAACGTATGGACATGAGTTGCTTGCCATCGATCAGATGCACAGCGACTTTATTACGAAAACGATTCTCGAGAAGGGGCGCAATGCCGGTAAACCGGGTTGGGTGCGAATTTCGATTGGTGCAACGGTAAGCGAAGAAGAATTTGTGACTCTGCTCGATGCGGTCGATTTTATTTCGCGCGAAGGGAAAAAATACGAATCGAAGTATGAGTACATCGAAGCAAATAATAGTTGGAAGTGGAAAGGATAGGATCTATCAGTTGTTATTAGAGTCTTGTGCAACGTAAAACCAATTGTTTCGATATTTACTACTTAGGTCGTTTACATAAAAAATTACAAAAGCCGTTTTATCGCTTTATTTTGTAAAACGAGTGATTATATTGTTTAAATCTTCTTTGCTCTTCCCGTTATTTCGATAGGAAAATCTGATTCGGCAGTTTCATTGAACCCACTGGAGGTACATTATGAAACGTGATGCATGTTTTTTCTTCATCGTTAGTACATTTACAATTTTGTTTCTACTCGCACCCGCCGCCCTTAGCCAGCCGCTTACGGGGACATTAACCATCGGTGGCGCCGAACCCGATTACGCAACCTTCAATACTGCAATAACCGCACTTAATACGAACGGTGTTGGCACCGGCGGCGTGATTTTCGAAGTCCGCTCCGGTACGTACGCCGAACGATGCTCGCTTGGTGTCGTTGCGGGAACCTCCGAATTTAATCAGGTCGTTTTCCACGCCACCTCCGGTAATGTCACCATCAATTCTTCTTCGATTGCGGGCGGTGCGATGCGTGACGTTGTCAAATTCAAGCGTTCGAGTTGGATAACCTTCGATGGTATCGACGTCACCGATAACGCGAGCACTAATGGAATAACTCAGCACGGTTTCGCGCTGTATGCCGATTCTTCGGGTTATGCCGAAGGTGCCCAGCATATCACCATCATGAACAGCACCATCACGTTGAATCGAACTAATGATTCTACGGTGGCGATTTACTGCGGGCACTATCCCGATGTCACCACCGATGCCGACAACAGTTATAACCGGTTCCTGAATCTGCGAATCACAAATACGAATCATGGTATTCTGCTCGATGGCGGTGGTGCTACTTATAGCCACGACAATGAAATCGGAAGTACGAGGGCGGGTACCGATTTTGCTCAGCGTACCATCATCGGTTCGGGTGCCGCCGATGATATCGGTTCGCATGGCTCATATTGCATCTATGCGAAATTTCAGAATAACCTGTCTGTCCACGATATCGACGCGCGGAATGTGTACAACAATTCCGAATCGGTCGATTCATACCAATCACCGATTCAGGTTTCCGTCTCGATGCAGGATTTTTCCATTTACCGGTGCCGTGTGCACAACGCGCGCAATGCAACGACGGGCGCGATTAGTATGAACGGTATGCGCATTGGTTCCTCTGGTGGCACCGTATACCTGTACGATAATTTTGTGTACAACTACACGAATTCTATCGGAACCTCTTCGCCAACCGGTGTTTATCTTCGTGGAATATTAATCGACGTAAACAATAGCGGTACGATTAATGTCGACAACAATACAGTTGTCACCGACCATAACAGCGCGTCGATGATTACCTCATGCGTCTCGACGAATGGCACCGGTTCGGTCTATACCCGTAGTAACATCCTCGCCAACCGTACGACCGGACAGGCGGGCTCGTCGGCGGCACATCGCTGTTTGAGCGGCGTACCGACAACTTCCGACCACAATCTCTTTTATCTCCCCGATACGGTTAACGGGTACTTTGGTTACAGTACGACCGGCGTATCGTACGGTACTCTTCCGCTTTGGCAGGCACTTGGGCTTGACTCGAATTCAAGAAGCGGCAATCCGCTCTTCGTCGATACAACTGCGAATTTGCACGTTTCCATGGGTATGAATTCACCGGCAGAACAGGGTGGACTAACCGTTGCGTGGGTGACGACCGATATCGACAGCCAACTCCGCTTGTCGCCTCCCACAATCGGCGCCGATGAGGTACCGTCGCGTGCGACGATTCAACTAATCAAACCGAATGGTGGCGAAACCTTTGCTCCCGGCATTGCCGACACCATTAAGTGGCAGAGTGCGCAAGTCACCGGGAATGTTCGTATCGAATTGAATCGAAATTATCCAACCGGAAATTGGACGACACTCTTTAACAGTGTGCCGGATAATGGAGCGATTCTTTGGACACCTGCGCTCCCCATTACGACCCACGCGCGAATCCGGGTAATGTCCATCGATTCAACAATAGCGGGGGACACTTCGAGTACTGACTTCTCGATAGGTACTTTCACACTAACCTTGATTCGACCCAATGGTGGCGAAGTGTTGTTGGGTGCTACTTGGGATACTGTCCGGTGGAATCCCATCAACTATCCCGGAACCGTCTCAGTACGGTTCACGTCTGCGTATCCCGGTGGACAGTGGTTTACGTTAGCGGCGGGAGTGCCGTTAAGTGCGTCGTTCAGTGAATTTGAAGTACCGAATATTTACTCGAGTACGGCGCGGGTTGCGATTGTGCCGGATAGTCTGCCGCAGTATGCCGACACGAGCGATGGCGATTTTTCCATCGGGCCGTTTACCCTCACGGTGTTGCATCCCAATGGTGGTGAGTCATTGGTGGGGAACACGCGTGATTCGATTCGCTGGAATCAGATCGCATACGACGGTACTGCCACCATCAGGGTCACATTGAATTATCCCGATGGGCCGTGGAGTACGGTTGCTACGAATGTGCCGATGAACATACCGGCGCGGGCATGGACCATCCCAAATATTTCTTCCAGTACGGCACGGATTGCGGTTGTTCCCGACTCGCTTCCCGGTCTCGCCGACACCAGCGACAACAACTTTACGACCGTTCGCTATGCCCTTTCGATTTTGCATCCGAATGGCGGCGATACGCTGTATGCCGGAACGCAGGATACAATCAGGTGGGTACGCAATAATGCGAGTGGAAACGCGATTCTGTTTTATACACCAAGTTATCCCACGTTTAATTGGATAACGGTGAGCAGTAGCGTGAACCTCAACAATTTGCAATACGTCTGGACGGTACCGTCGCAACTGACGAATACGGCGCGAATTCGCATCATGCCTACCGCCGCTTCGCAATACACCGATACCAGCGATGCCAACTTCACTGTTGCTACTCCTTTCGTTAAAATCCTCCATCCCAACGGTGGTGAACAACTTTGGGCTTCCTATGCCGACACGATTCGATGGGTACCGAATCTTGCGCGTGGTAATGCGACGATTCGGTTGTACTCGGACATCAATCAATCGTGGAGTGTGGTAGCGAACAGTGTACCACTCGATGCGCAAAGTTATATCTGGACACCACTCATTGCTTCCAATGCGAAAATTGCGATTGTGCCGGACACGATGGCACAACTTGCCGACACGAGTGATAGCTTCTTCTCGATTGGGAACATCGGTGTGGCATCATGGGAGCGGGCGATTCCGACTTCATTTGGGATTGCGAATCTCTATCCCAATCCGTTCAATAGTGAATTGAATGTGAGTATTGCGATTCCGCGCAATGGAAAACTCGATATCGAGATTTCCGATATTCTCGGTCGAGCGGTCGGTAAATTGTATTCGGGAATGGCGCAGGCGGGATATTTATCGCGCAGTTGGAATTCGAATCATCTTGGTTCGGGTGTTTACTTCATCCGTGCGCGATACGGTAACGAACAGATAGTAAAGAAGGTGTTGTATTTGAAGTAAGAGAAGGATAAACGTTTGGATGCCGACATATAGGGGGCGATTTCTAATCGCTCCCTTTTTTTATTCGTGAAGTAGACAAAAATTTTGGGATGGTGTCTAAACCACCTAAAAGAAGGAGAATATTGGAAAGAGAAGTTAATAATCTGAAAATTAAGAGCGGGTAGTAGTACCCGCCCCCGCGTTTTTGTTTTATAAAACAACAACTTAACAAATTTAAGTTGTTGTTCAATGATCAATCAATTTTTTCAATAACTTTTCCCCCTTCTGAGCTGGCTCGATTACCTTTTCCTCGGGATTGTTCAGCTTTTGCTTCAAAGCAAAACGCCTTCAAACCGTATTGACTCGCATAAATACGCCGCCCTTTGACTGTTATGTATTTGGTAAATACTAGTTTACTTTCTGAATTAGACATTTAAACCTCCTATGTTTATTTTGTCCTTCAACTATATTAGTTTACTGCTGGGCAAATTTTGCCGCAATACTTAATGGCAAAAAAGTCCAATTAGTGAACTACCTATATAGTGGACCAGAGTATGGAGGAAAGATGCCAGATAATTCGATTGCAACAGAACAAAATTATTCATCAAAATTGTTAACGATTGATTGGGATACATGCCGCAAAAGTTTACTGATATACGCAGCCAACCGTTTCTTCTATCTATCGACCGAAGAAATTGAAGATCATGTTCAAACCACATTTGTAAAAGTTTTTAGTCTCGAACAAAGATGGAATGAAGAAAAATATCCCAACCTGTTTGACCACCTCAGACTCGTATTGAAAAGTGTTGTCGCTAATGAAATGAGAAAAAAGAAGTTCGTCCAGAAAGTGGACGATCTTGACCAATTCTCTGGCGATGATGTGCTGTATGAAATTGAAAATAGAATGGATATAGAAACGCTTTTGACAGCACTGACTAAGGAGTTTTCAAACGATTCAGTTGCATTAGATATTATCGTGTGTTGGAAATTGGGAATCGTAAAGGCATCTGAAATTGCGGCTTATTTGGAAATTGATGTAGAAAAAGTATATAAAATACTTTTAATGTTGCGTACTTTTATACGCAAGAATTTTAAACTAGGTGAAGGAGGAAAACCTAATGGAGCGCAAGCCTGAAACCAGAAGTCTCATTAACAATGTTGGTGAGCTTTTCTACGAGGCTTCGTCAAATTTAAATAACACGGAGGATGAACTCAGGACTTTAGGTGTAAATACGACTCGGCATAAGAGAATATTCGATGAAATGCTTGCAAAGATGTTAGCACAGGAACGTTTCCGACTTGCAAGTACACGTAAACAAATTTTCGATTCAATTCGAGAGAAATTGTCGAAATTACCCAAAGTAAATATTGAAGAAATGTTGAAAAGTTTAAAAGGTAAACAACAATTTGAACTTGCTTTCCGAGAGTACTCTGGTGAATTAACCGAGGACGATGTACAAAAGCTTTACCAAGATAGTGAATTATTGGATATGATTATTCACTTTATCGAGAGTGAAGAATGATATCGGAGTTTGCAAATGCAACTGAACGGGCTAATGAAATATTAGCCCGTTTTGGTTTAGATTACTTGGGGACAACCGACATTGAGGTTTTATGTGCATATGACAACATAATAATCTGGGAAGTTGAGACTCAAAGCTTTGAAGCTAGAATAATAAAATATAATCATCGAGCTGGTATTATTCGTGTAAGTTGTCATCAAAACGAAAAAAGAAAAAGATTTTCAATTGCTCACGAACTAGGACATTTTTATTTGCATACAGCGCTGCTATATTCCTGTAGCAGTTATGATATGATTAATATAGACTACAAAATCGAAGCGGAGGCAAATGCTTTCGCGGCAGAACTATTGATACCGACAAAAGAAGCACAAAAATTCATCCGACCGAAAAGAGTGATTACAGCACAAACAATTAATGAAATGTCAGATCGATTTAATGCATCACGAACCGCTTGTATGATAAGATTTGTTACAAGCGATTTGATCCCTTGTGCTTTAATTTGTTCAAAAAACGGTTTAGTACACTGGGTAAAGAAGAGTAATAGTTTCCCTTGGTACACAATTGGGGTAAAAAAAGAACTAGACAGTGGAAGCATTGCATCTGAGTTATTTGCAAAAAATCTATTTGAAAGGAAAGAGTTAGATGATCCCTATGCACAAGTAGTTCTTACGGAATCATGGATAAAAGATAAACATTACGAGAGCGATACTGTGAATGAGATTTCATTTGCCATACCTTCACAAAATAGTGTCGTGAGCTTGATTTGGGAACATCACAATTGATACACGTGAAAATATGAAATAATATTTGCAATTTATTCCAACGGTGACAACCCCTCCCGTATTGCATAGCGCGTCAATTCAGCAATCGTGTGCATATTGAGCTTCTCCATGATGTGCATCCGGTGCGTCTCCACCGTCTTAGCACTCACGAATAATTTTTCCGCAATCTGCTTGGTTGATTTTCCTTCCGACAACAATTGCAATACTTCACGCTCGCGTGTCGAGAGTGCCTCAAACGGCGAGCCCGCCTGCGTTTCCGACATGCGGATATAATCGGTGATGACTTGCTCATTGATTTTCGCCGATAGACAAAATTGTCCGCGCATCACTTTATGCAGCACCGAAATCAACTCTTCCGGTGCGGAATCCTTGAGGAGATACCCCTTCGCACCGGCGCGGAGCGCTTCGACGATATAGCGGCGGTCGGAATGCATCGAGAGAATAATCACGCGGCATTCGGGACAATCGGCAAGAATTTGGCGGGTCGCTTCGAGTCCGTTTCGCTCCGGCATCGAAATATCCATTAGCACAACATCCGGCTTGAGCGTCTTCGTCATCTCGACGACGGCGAACCCATCCTGCGCCTCACCCGCTACAACGATGCCCGGCTCGCGGTCAAGAATCTGTTTCAACCCGATGCGAAACAGCTTATGGTCGTCGGCAAGCAATACACGTATTGGTGTCACACTATTCTCCCAATTTATAAAACAACCAATGTAACAATTGTCCCGGCGCCCGGTTTGGTGTCGAGTGTCATCTCACCACCGAAATAATGCAACCGCTCACGGATACTGAACAAACCGAATCCACCACGGTCGGGATGAACGGTTTCCAACTGTTTGATATCGAAACCGATACCGTCGTCTCGCACAGATAAAATCGTCTTTCCGTTTTCACGTTTCATCGTAATCGAAACTGCGGATGCCTTCGCATACTTCACGACATTGGTCAACAATTCCTGCACCGATTTAAACAATAGTACCCGATGCGCTTCCGGCAGTGTCGCTGGTATACTCGAATCGATTTGCACCTTAACGTGCAAATTGTGTTTCTGTTCATATTGTTCGGCAAGCCATTCGAGTGCGGCGGGTAGCCCTAACTCATACAATATAGGGGTACTTATTTCGAATGTGAGACGCCGGGTATATTGAATCGCTGAATCAATTAAATGAATAATTTCATCGATACTTTTTTCAAACCCGGAGAAAACCGCATCGCCGCGTAACTGCTGGAGCCGCATCCGAATAAATACAAACCCCTGACCGATATGGTCGTGTACTTCGGCGGCAATCTCGCGCCGCTCTTTCGCTTCGGCAAGCGTCAGCTCCGTCGAAAGTTGGCGCAACCGGTTTTGATGTTCGTCGAGGTGCTGTCGTGCCACCCGGTGTTGTGAAATCTCTTCGGCAAGTTCCCGATTGGTGTGTTGTAGCTCTTCGGTGCGTTTTTGGACGAGTTGTTCAAGGTTATCGCGTGCCGCCTGTATTTCACGGTTGGCAAGAATATTCTGAAAATACGCCCGAAGCATTTCCGCAAGCGAATTGATAAGATTGCGTTCTTCCGCAAGGAATGGCCCCTCGACTTCATGCGGGCGCTCCACCCGGTAACATACCTCGATTGTTCCCGCGTCACCGCTTCGGGTAGTGAATTGTCCGGTTTGCATCCAGTCCGTGATAACAAATCCCGGTGTATTCACCACAATATCGTTGAAACGGATTCGCGCTTCGGTGATATTTGGATACTGCCACGCCGGTGGAAGTAGCTTAACCAAATCCTGCATCACTTCCGTTGGAGCGCGCGTCTCATCCTGCAACAAGCGGGCAGTTTCATGAAGCGCGGTGAGTTCCTTGACGCGCTCCTCCAATTTATGTAAGGTCGGGTCAACCATGTTGTATCGGCATCGGCATGCCATTCTTCGAAACGTGAACCAGCGTGACTGATACGCCATGGGTGTCGATGCGATGCCCGGTCGATACTTCGAGAATCTCGACTTTCAACTTTACCGTGATACTGGTATTTCCGATTTTGTAACCATCTGCGATAAACTCGACGAGGTCGCCCAATTTGACCGGTTGCCGGAATTCCGCATGTTCGAACGCGCGGGTAACGACCCGCTCCGAGCCGACAACCAACATCCCATAGATCGCCGCCGCTTCATCAATCCAACCCAACATTTGTCCGCCATAGAGGTTGCCGCCGACCCCCAAATCGCGGGAGAGGCAGATATGGCGCGTTATCACGCCGTGCGGGTCGTGCGTTTTTTTTGTGGCAATCGGTTGTGTCACGGGTTTACTGACCGGTTTCGTTGATTTCTTAACAGGTTTGCTCGGCATTTTATTCCTCAAACTTACATGTCGGTAAAATGACGAAAATTTCCGCACCAGACAACCGGCTTGAGCATCCACTATGATATGCGTTATTTTTCGATATACAACTTGAGGTGACTATGAATACGTTTCGCCGTTATGTTTTCTTGATGATTTCCCTCCTGTCTATCATTTTACTCGCCGGTTGTTTTGAACAAAGAGGCGGTGAGCAATGGGTTGTTGCTGAAATTCACCGCTCCAATTCCGGGCCGTACGTCGCCGGGACGTGGGAGTCGATGGTGATGTCGTTTCCCGGCTCACTCGACAACTATACCTTAACGTGGCGCGTTGCTGTCTCTCCCGCTTCGAGCAGTGCACCGGTGTGGGAATATTGCGATTCCGTTGTGTCAGTTGCGAGTGGACTCTCCTACACTTTTATCGTTCCCGATAGTACAAACGTACCATTCAAAATTCTGGTTACTTGTGTCGCGAAGAACTATAGCTCGATGTACAACACCGGAACCGAAGGGACGATTAGCGGCTACCAACCGACGTCGCATCCATTTTATTTAGGAACCAACTCGACCTGCAATTCGTGCCACAGCGCGACCGTCACCGCATGGAATCAAACCGCACACTCGCATCGACTCCCCATTACCGCAACCAATTCTCTCTCTTCTTGTAACCAATGTCATGGAACGGGATACAATACTACCGTCGCAAATGGCGGCAGCGATGAAATTTTTACCGGACAGATGGATGGCATTCAATGCGAAGCATGTCACGGTCCTTCCGAAGCGTATGGACTTAGTGGAAGCGGACATATCGCTGTGCACGGTTTTGTGTCAGGTAGTCGTGTTACATCGCAACTTTGTCTCACCTGCCATACCAGCACGACAGCGATTTCGAATCACACCTGGTTAAGCAATAATATTTTCGCACATACTCACAAATTTACCACCATTCGTTCCGCAATCGAATCATCGTCCGATCCCGACCGGTGCGCCGGTTGCCATCTTGAGAGTGAAGCGATAAAACGGCTCGATGGCGACTCCGTATCCCATTGGTCGAATGCCGTACCCGCCGACAGTGGAATTGGTTGCGCGGTTTGCCATAGTGCGCATCCGCGTAGTTCCGGTTCGTACAAAATGCTGCGGGTAACACCGGACAGAATTTGTCAGACTTGCCATCAATCCGGCGTTGATGGTACCCCTTCCGTGAACAATTTGCCGCTTCACCCTCAAGCGGATATGCTCACGAATAATCTCTCTGCTATTATTCCTCTCAATGGAGTAACACTACCACTTACCAGTGAGCATAGCGGTATTCAGGGGAGTTGCGCCGTTTGTCATTTGTATGCAACGCCATGGCAAGCGGGAGCGACACCAACCGGTGACCATAATTTCCGGGTCGATTACACTGCATGTGCTACCTGCCATGTCGGAATCGATTCCCGTTTTATTATTACCAGTCAGGATTCTATTCCGGAACACTTATACCAACTTTCGATAGTAGTCCAACAGCTACAAGCACAGGGCGATACTGTAACCGCCCACCATGAAGCATTTTGGATAGAATCGTTCCTCCGTCACGACGGTTCGGGTGGAATCCACAATAAACAATTGACGCGAGCGTTATTATCTGCCGCATATAGTCGGTTAGGAATATCACGGTAACGAATGGGCATTCGTTGCACATAAAATGCACGGTTTGCACCAAATCGACTGCATTCTTTGCATTTATTGATTCTTATATTTTTAATAAATAAATAGATAAAACGGCAGCGGTTTTGGCATACTGATTGCCTTTACATAGTCGGGGTATGTGTTATGATGTGTATCTATTCCCCGGACAGTTATAAATGCGAACGATGCGGATGTGCAAATGATGTAGGCGGTTCCTCACAAGGGAGCCGCCTCTGATGTTTTTGCCGGTGGGGGGCTTGATTTATTGATATATACAAATCTATTGCGTAGTTTTTTATAACAACTACTTTGTCGGAGGATCCAATGATGAAATCATTATTCACCGCAGTACTCGCTTTTCTACTTCTCTTTCCTATTCTGTCTTTTGCACAATCCGATTATTGGACGCGGGTCGATAGTACAACACTCGGTTTCCGATCCATTCATGCCGTAAACGATTCTACTTTAATCGCATCCGTGTATAACGGCTACGGTTTTCTCCGTTCCACGAATGCCGGACTAACATGGCATCGCACCGACACTACCGGACACCCAACTTTTTACCAAATCCGTACCCTCGATGATGGCAGTTTATACGTCGGTACGGGTACGGGTACGATAAAAAAATCGACCGACCAGGGTGCGACTTGGCAGTCGATAACAGTTTCGAGTAGCTATCCGGTACGTACCGTTGCGATGGATATGGACAACCGTTATTTCGCCGGAACCGAAGGGAACTATTCCTACCGAACCACCGACACTTGTCAGACATGGCAAGTCATGAATAGTACTTCCGGTTTGTTCCGTCCCTATGTCTATTCGTTCTTGCCGCTGTCATCCACTTTGATTGCCGGTTCCTATTGCGGTGGTGCATTCCTTTCCACCAATCATGGTGAAACGTGGACACAAAAAGTAAATGGTTTGAATGGCGCTGACAGCGGTTTTTCGTCCCAGATAAACAGCTTGATGTTTTTCCCGCCGAACACCGTCGTTGCCGCGGATGGTTACGATTTATTTACCTCCCGGTCAGGTGGGCTCTTCTTTACTGACACGACCTGTTCACGCTGGCGGTTAAATCTCTTTTCCTATGACCACGGTTATGACCAATGTTTTCTCAGCTTGTACAAAGTAAACGATATTCTCTTTATCGGTATGAATCGAATGGGTATCGGACGGTCAGATGACCATGGCGCGTCGTGGGAGTGGTTGAATACGGGATTGCCGCGCCGCTCTCTAACAGATACAACATTTGCCGGTGTGTATGATTTTTGTACGGATGGTCAGGGTCGGGTATTCGCCGCAACGACTGGTGGTATCTATCGCTTGGATCATTATTCATCTACCGGCGAAATGCAGACGCATTTTTCGCTACCGTCGGAAATTCAACTTGCACAGAATTTTCCCAATCCTTTCAATGGTGGAACGTCCATTGCATTTGGTGTTACTAATCCGGGAAATGTAACGCTCCATGTGTTCGACCGCCTCGGTCGGTTGGTCGCAACGCCGGTGCAGTCACGCGTGGCATCCGGTATGCACCGCATCGAGTTCGCGATGCCGAAGGATGCACCGAGTGGCGCATACTTCTATCGTCTCGAAACAAATGGAACTTCCGCAGTCAAGACGATGATGTACACGAAGTAAGCAATGGAGCGAATGGGGCAACTTGTGATGAAGTTGCCGAAACGGATCTTGTTTTCTGAAATGCGTAAATTTATGGTGTAAATTTTCATAACGACCACTTTGTCGGAGAATCCAATGATGAAATCATTACTCGCAGTATTAATATGTTTTCTTCTTTTTGTTCCTACTCTGACATATGCTCAAACCGATCATTGGATTCGCCTCGATAGCGTCGCTTTCGGCTATCGCTCTGTCCTCGCAATCAATGATACGCTATTGCTTGCCGCTAATTCTTATTACGGAGCCCTACACGGTTTTTTCCGTTCTACCAATACCGGCTTGACTTGGCAGCACGATACCATCTTCAACAGCAATTATTCTGTCAATCGGTTTCGTGTTTTACCGGATGGGAAGTTGTACGCTGTTTTAACCAGTGGGCGAATCGGTCAATCTACCGATAATGGATTCACGTGGTCGTTATTAAGCTATACAACAACCACGCCAGTGAAGGCAATCGCAATGGATTCGGAAAGTCGCTACTTTGTCGGAACCGACGGTAGTTTTTCACACCGCTCGTTGGATACTTTGCAAACTTGGCAAATCATGGACAGTACGAGCGGCTTATATTGTCCATACGTCAATTCGTTTTTACCGCTCGGTTCCACCTTAATCGCCGGTTCCAATTACCGCGGCGCATTTCTATCTAACGATCACGGTGCGAACTGGTCGCGCACGTCATATCTAATCGCGTCGAATTCACAATGGTCTACTCAAATAAATAGCATGGTATTCATTCCACCGAATACAGTCGTTGCGGCAACCGGATACTTTGAATCATCACCGACTATGACCGGTGGAGTGTTTTTGACGGACACAACCTGTAGTGAGTGGGTATTAAATCAGTTTTCCTTAAACGGTCCTCCAAATGACCAGTGCTTTTTAAGTTTACTTTTTGCAAACGATGTTTTGTATGCGGGTTCGGAAGCGAAGGGTATCGCTCGTTCTTACGACCATGGCGCGAATTGGGAATGGGTGAATAACGGTTTGCCGACTGACTATAATCCCGTCCACGAAATGTGCGTGGACAATAGCGGAAATGTTTATGCCGCGACATACTACGGTATTTACAAGTTGATACACGAATCGTCCATCGGTTACAATAAACCGGTATTCTCTCTCCCTTCCGCTATTTGGATTGCACAGAATTTCCCCAATCCCTTTAATGGTGGCACATCCATTGCGTTTGGTGTTGCTAATCCGGGAAATGTAACGCTCCATGTGTTCGACCGCCTCGGTCGGTTGGTTGCAACGCCGGTGCAGTCGCGCGTCGCCTCCGGCATGCACCGCATCGAATTCGCGATGCCGAAAGATGCACCGAGTGGCGCATACTTCTATCGTCTTGAAACGAATGGAACTTCCGCGGTCAAGACGATGATGTACACGAAGTAAGCAATGGAGCGAATGGGGCAACTTGTGATGAAGTTGCCCCGTTAATTTTTCTATGATGATTTTGTATTGGATGGTGATACTATGAACTCGAAACATTCCAAACTTCACTTCTCATCTCTGTACTCTCTCTTACTCATATTCTTCGTCGCGATTACTCTGGCACCTTGCGCTTACAGTCAGGATTGGCAGTGGCAGAATCCGTTACCTACTGGAAATCCTCTCTATTCAGTCAAATTTGTCAATTCGACAATCGGTTGGGTAGTGGGAGATCTTGGTACAGTTGTTCACACCACGGATGGCGGAAGCACATGGATATGCCAGAATAGTGGTACAACCCGAAAACTATATGGCGTTACTTGTGTGGATGCGAACAACGGTTGGGCAGTTGGCGAATTACGAACAATCATCCATACTACAAACGGTGGTACAACTTGGACAAACAACCAATCCAATAGCGGAGGTCAATTCACCGCGGTGTTTTTTTGTGACGCTAATAATGGTTGGGCGGTGGGTTACGATGGTATGATTTGGCACACGACAAGTGGTGGTTTATCATGGAGTGGTCAATCAAGTGGGACGTATTATCCATTATCCGCAGTAGCGTTTGTTGATACCAACGTAGGTTGGGCGGCAGGTATGAACGGAATCATTCTTCATACAACGAACAGTGGTAATTCTTGGACAATTCAGAATAGCGCAACTACAAATTGGTTATTTGGGATTTCATTCACCGATACCAACAATGGGTGGGCAGCCGGTGAGAATGGTACCATCATTCACTCAACAGATGGTGGTACAACATGGGCAGTTCAAACCAGTAGTACAACATCTCATCTATATGGTGTATCGTTTTCAAATCCCAATAGAGGATGGGCTGTTGGCGAATCTGCTACAATGGTTAAAACGACTAATGGCGGTACGACTTGGATTTATCAATCTGGTACTGGAAATCTAACAGGCATTTGTTTTTCCGATTCTAACACTGGTTGGGTTATCGGTGATCATGGAATAATAATTCATACTACGAATGGCGGTACTTCATGGATAGGTCAACGCCACGGATTTACAAACGATTTATATAAAGTCACTTTTATAGATGTTAACATGGGTTGCGCGGTTGGTGAATCTGGTTCGATTATGCGCACAACGAATAGCGGAATATCTTGGTCGCAGGTCACAAGTAATACAACAGCCTCTCTCACTGATATAACTTTTATCGATTCCAATAATGGTTGGATCGTTGGCAGAGGAGGTAACATTTTACACACCTCGGATGGAGGTTCTACATGGTCGTCACAAAGCAACGAAACTGCAGGTGCCTTTTACAGCGTTGCATTTGTTGATTCTGTTAATGGTTGGGTGTCAAGTGGCACCATCCTCCACACCACCAATGGAGGAAATACTTGGTTCGCACAGACAAGCGGGACATCCCGTGGTTTCAACCGTATTAGGTTTACTGATTCTAACAATGGTTGGGCAATAGGCGGATATGTCGTACACACCACTAATGCTGGATCAACTTGGATTTCACAAAATATGCCGACTTCTAATTGGTTATATAGTGTCTCGTTTGTAGATATGAACAATGGTTGGATAGTCGGTGAACACGGAACAATCATCCATACTACAAACGGTGGGATAACGTGGATTTGACAAACAATAAGTATCACTCCACCGCTTTATGGACTTTCACTTTCTGACAGTAACCACTGTTGGGTAGTTGGACGATTCGGTACTATTCGTTATACATCGAATGGTGGTGCTTTGTGGCTTAACCAAACTGGTTTAACATCGAATGTTTTTTACAAAATCGCTTTTTCTGACGACAATAATGGATGGGCAGTCGGAGAAAGAGGAACAATACTCCACACAACAAATGGTGGTAACAATTGGCAGGATCAATCGCTTTTAGGTAATGATTTCAAAGGAGTTGCTTGTTCCGATAGTAACCATGCTTGGGTAACTGGCAATAACTGCATATACGGCACAACAAATGGCGGTAGCAGTTGGAATATATTACCAGGTGGTCTAGTAAGTGGAAATGCCGCAACATTTATTGACAGTAATTACGGGTGGGTGGTTGGTAGCGGAGTTCTTCATACTACAAATGGGGGTGCATCTTGGCTAAGTCAGCTTAGCGGTACAGCTTTTTATGGGGTGGCTTTTACCGACAGGAATCACGGTTGGGTGGTCGGTTACAATGGAGTAATACTACACACTACGGATGAGGGAAATACCTGGACGGCTCAGACAAGCGGCACGACAGCATCGTTAACAGATGTTGCATTCACTGACACGAGTAATGGTTGGGCTTGTTGTGAGGACCTACCGGGAACAATTCTTCACACTACGAATGGCGGCAATACTTGGTTTTCCCAAACGAACTTAAACACTAGAGCACCAACAGGTATCAGTTTTACGGATAATCTCCATGGATGGGCAGTTACTGTTCCTGACATTATAGCCCATACAATAGATGGTGGAACTACTTGGACTTCACAATACATAAATGTTTGTACAGGTTTTAAAGGAGTGGCGACTTCAAGAAATTCGGTGTGGGTCGTAGGCACTTTTGGTACTATTCTACGGACACAAAATACATTGACAGATGTTTCAGAGAACTCGTATCAACTCCCAACTGAATTACATCTGCAACAAAATTATCCCAATCCCTTCAATTCGAAGACAGAAATTTCCTATTCACTTCCCACTTCCGGTAAAGTAAACCTCACGGTATTCGATTTGATGGGTCGCAAAGTTACCACATTGGTGAATGAATTTCAAACACCCAATCAGTGTCGCGTCTCCTTCGACGGCTCCGGCTTAGCGACCGGGGTCTATTTTTATCGTTTGAATGTGAATGGTATCAGTGAGAGCAAGAAAATGATGTTGATTAAGTAATAATGGATACGATTGGTGAAGAATGGCGCATTCGAAGTCAAAAAATGTTGAATATGAAATAAAATAGTTCGTTAAACAAGGTAGCTTATAAATATAGTACATTAAATTATTGATTTTCCGTATCTTTTTGAGTAATCACTCAATCTGAGTAGTTATTCAATCAAAAGGCGGAATGTGCCTCAAAAATCTTCTCTCCGGTGGCTACGGGTTTCGCGTAGTATACTTTTCCTCTTTTTTACCGCAGTAATCATCCTATCCGGTACTCTGTATCTCCAACGAGAGCAAAATATAACTCGTGCAGATACTTATGTGCGGTTAAATGCCATGTCTCATCTCAGAATCGAACAGATACAGCTATGGCGATCGGATCGGATACGGGACGGAAAATACTTTTTCCTCAACCAGAATATTACCGACAAAATTGCACGGCTCGTTAATATTCCCGGCGATACGGAGAACAAAAGCTCATTGAATAACGTGCTATCCGCTTTCTATGAAGCGAACGAGTATTTCCAAATTGCCATCGTGGATGTGCACGCAAACGTACTCGCCGCAACTCCCAATGACAGCAATTTAGAAAAAGCCGAAGTACTTGATGAACTCGCCACCGCCTTCCACGACAGTGATGTAGTTGTACACGATTTTCATTTACATGGGAAGAATATATCTCTTTGTGTCGTGGTTCCGAAATACGAACCGTCAACCGGTAAGCCGTTGGCTGCGATATTGCTACAAATTGATCCATATAAATATTTCTATCCATCGGTGCTGAAGTTTCCTGTTTCATCGCGGACATCGGAGTTCCTGCTTGTTCGCCGTGATGATGATAGTGTGTTGTATTTGAATGAACTCAGGCACCTAGCGGGGACTGCGGTAAAAATGCGTTTGCCGCTCTCAGATACGAACATCCCGGCAGTGAAAGCAGTTTTAGGCAATACCGAAAACTGTGAAGGGATTGATTATCGCGGGCAAAAAGTACTCGCTTCGCTCGGGAAGGTACCGAATTCCCCATGGTATTTGGTTACGAAGATTGATGTAGATGAAGTGAATACCAGTCACAAAGAAGTGATTTATGTTCTTGTCTTAATGTTTTTACTCATATGCGCGGTCGGCGCTGTGCTGGCACTTTGGTTGAATTACAATCAGGTGATTCGGTTGCGACAAAGCATCGAATTTGATAAGCGACAACGGGAAATGATGGACTGGAACGAAATGTTGTTCCAACAGGCGAACGATGCGATAATAATATTTGACGAAGACGGGAAAATTCTCCGGACGAACAAACGCGCTGAGCATTTTTACGGTTATTCGAGTGAAGAATTTTTCGGTCTCGATCTCAACAAACTCCCTGCGGATAATTCCCCAATCACCACGCGGAATCTAATCAATACGCTTATTACGCAGAATGGTTTTGTCAGTGAATCGATTCATGTCCGGCGTGATGGTACGAATTTCGCCGTGGAAGCGAGTGGAAAAGAAGTAGATTTCGGCGGGAAACGGAATTTTCAGATAATTGTCCGAAATATCGAGGAGCGAAAACGGGCGGAGACGGCTTTGCGCGAGAATGAGCAACGTTTACGATTCGCGTTGGAAGTCGGTGAAATGGGAGGATGGGAAATAAACCTTACCAATCACACCGCCTCGCACACGCCAATGTTCGACCAAATCTTTGGTTATGAGACCCTAATGCGGAACTGGACGTACGAGAAATTTTTAGAGCATGTACTTCCCGAAGACAGGGAGAGTGTCGATAAGAGGTTTCATGAAGCGGTCGAAACCCACTCCCTTTGGAACTTTGAGTGCCGGATAATGCGCTGTGACAATGTCGTGCGTTGGATTTTCGGAAGGTGTCAGGCACAGTCAAACGACAAGGGCAAACCACGCACACTCACCGGTATCATACAAGACATCACTGACTGGAAACAAGCGGAAGAAATATTATTAATCTCCGAGAATAATTATCGCCGGTTGTTCGAGTCGGCGAAGGACGGTATTCTAATCGTTGACGCAGAGAATGGTTCAATTTTTGATGTAAATCCATTTTTAGTGGAACTTTTAGGATACCCCAAAGATAATTTTGTTGGAAAACAACTTTGGGAAATTGGCGGCTTCGAGGATATCGTCGCGAACAAAGACAATTTTATCGAATTAAAGCAGAAGGAATACATCCGGTACGAGGACTTGCCATTACTTACAAACGATGGAAGAAATATTACGGTTGAATTCATCAGCAACGTTTATTCCGTTGGCGAAAGGAAATTAATCCAGTGCAACATCCGCGATATTACCCGGCGCAGGGAGAGTGAATTAAATAACATAAACCTTCAACAACAGCTTAATCAAGCTTCAAAGTTGGAATCAGTCGGACAATTAGCGGGCGGTGTCGCGCATGATTTTAATAATATGCTGGGAGCAATTCTTGGATATTCGGAATTGGTGATGAGAATAACCGAACCCGATTCACAGCTCTATGCCTATCTTGATGAAATACAAAAAGCCGCTGTGCGTTCTGCAAACCTAACCCGTCAGCTATTAACCTTTGCCCGCAAACAGACCATTATGCCCAAGGTGCTCGATTTAAACGACACCGTGGAGGGGATGCTTAAAATGCTGAGGCGATTGATTGGTGAGAACATCAATCTCACATGGACACCAGATAGCAATTTATGGCCGGTTCTCATGGATCCTACACAGGTTGATCAGATTCTCGCCAATTTGTGTGTCAATGCCCGTGATGCCATTTCTGGTAATGGCATAATCATTATCGAAACCCATGCCGTGAGTGTCGATGTTGACTTTCGGATATCACATCCAGAATTCGTTCACGGTGATTATGTACAATTACAATTAAGCGATAACGGAATCGGTATGGACGCTGAGGTGACGAATAAAATATTCGAACCGTTTTTCACTACGAAAGAGATGGGCAAAGGTACGGGCCTCGGGCTTTCCACCGTGTACGGAATCGTCAAACAGAACAGAGGTTTCATTAATGTGTACAGCGAGCCCGGACGTGGAACAACCTTCTCAATCTATATCCCCCGGCATGTTACCAAGGAACTACCGGAACGGGAAGTAAAAATTGTCGCGCCAATCGCACGTGGTACTGAAACCATTTTACTGGTGGAAGACGAACCAGCGATTCTGAATCTGACTACGCAAATGCTGGAAACCTATGGGTATCGGGTACTGGCAACCTTGTCGCCGCGCGAAGCACACCGGATCGCAAAGGAATATCTTGGTGAAATAGATTTGTTGGTAACCGACGTGGTTATGCCTGAGATGAATGGTCGGATTCTTTCAAAGTTGATCAAGATTCAGCATCCTAATCTCAAATTCATCTTCATGTCGGGATATTCCGCTGACATTATCGCTCAAGCAGGAGTTCTTGATGAAGGGATAAATTTTATCCATAAACCATTTACTACCAGAGATTTTGTTGGTAAAGTGAGAAAAGTGCTGGATACGGAATAGTGGTATGATTAATTCATTTTTTATACTTTTATGAAATTGTTTTTCACAATGTGTGGTTCGACATCGACTGTTCATGTCTTGTAACGTAACACTACTATATCGTATTCAACGCTTTGTTCAATTGATTCATTAATGAGAGTGCTCCCATGAAATTCTTACCGACCATTTTATTCTCACTATTCGCTGTGGCTTTACTCTTTATCGGATGTTCCGGCGGCAGTAGCAGTAACCCACTTTCACCGGTTGGCTTAGACCCCAACGCCGGACCTTCCGCGGGGACGATTTACTCAACCTACGGTGCGAATGTCCACCAAGGGATTGCCGGAATGAATTTTTCCGGCGCCAGCGGCATGACCCCGGGTTTTCTCGTTAGCTTGAACTCCGCAGTACTATTAGCGCGCAGTACCGCGCAAACCATCGAAACACCGCCAACTACCGAGCCAACCGGCTACAGTAACGGCTGGTATGTGCTTAGCGATTCAAGTGCCAATGGTGTAACCACCGAGAAGTTTCGTTGGACACCCAATCCATACCGTGGTGGTGCCGCTCCAACGATGTTCGAACAACAAATTATGCATTCGATAACGGCTTCCAATGTGACAACTTCCTATATCATGTCGTTCGCCAATACCAAAGGAAGCGATGGGAAATATGCCGGAAGTTGGAACGACATGTTTAATGTGTCTTACGATTTGTTACCGATTACGCCGATCAATTACCAATCGCCAACCACATGGACGAATCTGAACAATGCGCGGGTAAACTTGCAGTTCACTTCCCCAGAGGGCTCGTATCATGCAATCGGTAGCGCGATTCTGCAAATGACAACGAGTTTGCCAACGATGTATTACTACGAAGGAAATTGGGTTATTCCGGCAAATGTCGCTTCGGGTGATTCCATTGGGTATTTAAATGTCGGTGGTCAACTCTTCGCGTCGTATTTCTACACCAGCTTAAATCCAACATCCGGCACTTATAATGGAAACTATCGTCTCGCCGAAGGTAGCGACCGCGCACTACACGCATTTACGATGCAATAACAAACATCTGTTGCAACGAAGTTGAGGAGAGCCATTGGCTCTCCTTTTTTGTCTCATCTTGCATTGTTTCAAAGACGGGTGTATATTGAGAAAAACGAGGTGGAAGCATGCAATTGTCGCCGGTTAGTACCGTCATCGAAAAAGGAGTGGTCGTCGCACCACCCATTTGACGCGCCCGGACAATTGAACACCAGAAGAGTGTGAATCGGGGCGATTGTCCCGATTTTTTTTTTGTGGCAAAAATGAGACCTACAACTTATACATTACAATTAAACGCCGCCGGTTCTGATGCCTATTACGAAACGGTATCTGAATTCACGGATGAGGTGTTACACGAAGCGACCGCGAATCTTGCCGGGTACGCCCGTGGCTATCTCTCGTTTGTTGCGGCGATGACACCGGACAAAGTGTGCAGCGAACCCGAGTATATTTTCGAATTGTTGATGCTGGGAACGCTATGGAAAGTGTATGCGGAGCAAGCGCAAAAGCTGACCAAATGGGAATCGTCGCTCCTTAAGGAATTGTCTGGGTTGCGCCAACATGGTGGAATGACAAAACCCGCACTCGATTGGGTTCGTGGGATACTAACGACATGGCGGCTCGCACCGCAAAAGCCGGAAAGGGAATTGGTCCCGATTGAACTACAAAATCTGGATCGCCTGATTTCATGGCTTGCTGCTACCGGTGATTTTCGACAGGAAGCAAAACGATTGTCGGGATGGCGAAGGTATCTGTCAGATCAGGATGAAGAAAAATTCCGTGAAGTAATATTGAATGCGATTTGTTTTGCACTTTGGTTCGAGATACGCTCGGTGGAAGTGCTTGGTGCGTTCACAGAAAATGTGAATCGGTTTATCGCCGACATCAACCACACCCGGAAGTGGCGTGAGGATTTGTTGTTTTGTGGAAGGCGAAGGGTCGAGTACCATCTCAATATGGTCGGTGCGGAAATCATGAATCGCGCCTTCCGCGAGAAATTTTTACAACGATCCCGTAAGGCGGTTTTGCTACCGACGTGTATGCGCCATCTTCCTGTCGAAGAGTGCAAAACCGAGAAAAGCGGATACGACGAAAAATGTACCGGTTGTACTGCCCATTGCCGCGTGAATCAAGTTACAAAGCTTGGTGAGAAAATGGGGTTTGAAACATACCTGTTTTCGCACGGCTCTGGCTTCCATAAGTGGGCGGACAAACCGGGAGTAAAGTACGAATATGGCGTTATTGGTGTGGCGTGTGTCGTGACTTTGGTCACCGGTGGTTGGGAAGCGCTCGATTTGGGAATACCTGCACAATGCGTTTTACTCGAACATTGTGGATGCCGCAATCATTGGCATGAAACCGGTCTAATCACCGAAATTAATTTGAAGCAATTAGCAAGAATCGCTTCAAATTAATTTCGTTATTTTAATAGTAAGTGCGACATTCTTGTCGCAACAATGTAGGTGTTCGATTTATCGAGCCCGAAATCTCGTTAATTATAAGTTATCCGAACGAAAGAAACATGAACGAATCTAAACCCGAGAAAAAACCCTCCGGTGCCTATGACCCGAAACCGGTGGAAATGAAATGGTATCAACTGTGGGAATCGAGTGGTGCATTTACACCGCCCGACCCGGCAACATCGCACCGACCGCCATTCGCGATTATGATTCCACCGCCAAATGTAACCGGTGCGCTCCACATGGGTCATGCTCTGAACAACACGATTCAGGATGTGGTCATTCGCATGAAGCGGATGCAGGGATTCGATACGCTGTGGCTTCCCGGCACTGATCATGCCGGTATCGCGACGCAGACTGTGGTAGAGAAACAACTCAAGAAAAACGGAACCGACCGCCACGAACTCGGACGTGAAGCATTCATCAAAAAAGTGTGGGAGTGGAAAGAAGAGTACGGCAACCGAATCCTCGAACAGTTGCGCCGGCTTGGTTGCTCCTGCGATTGGTCGCGCACCCGCTTCACACTTGACGAATCGCTTGCCCGCGCCGTGCGCGAAGTGTTTTGTACACTGTTCGATGAAGGTCTCATCTATCGCGGTTTGCGTATCGTGAATTGGTGTCCGACGTGCCATAGCGCGATTTCCGATGATGAAGTGGAACATCGTGACGAAGATTCTTTTCTCTGGCACATCGCCTATCCGCTCGCCGATGGCAACGGTCAACTCGTGGTGGCAACCACCCGTCCCGAAACGCTCTTCGGTGATATGGCGGTGGCGGTACATCCCGATGACCCGCGCTGGAATGCTTATATCGGAAAAATGGTGAGGCTTCCGCTCACGGATAGGTTAATTCCTGTGATTGCCGATACCGCGGTTGAACTCGATTTCGGTACGGGCTGTTTGAAAATCACTCCAGCCCATGATGCGAACGACTTTGAAACCGGCAAACGGCACGGCTTGGAACCGTTTGTAGTAATCGCGACCAATGGTACGATGAATGAAAATGCACCGGAAAAATATCGTGGTCTCGACCGTTTTGAGTGCCGTAAAATCGCAATTGCGGATTTAACCGAGCAAGGGCTACTTCTAAAAGAAGAGCCATACAAACATGCAGTGGGACATTGCTATCGTACCGACGATGTAATCGAACCGTACCTTTCCGAACAGTGGTTCGTGTCGATGAAACCGCTGGCGGAACCCGCCCTCGCCGCATATCGCGAAGGACGGCTCAAATTCGTACCCGCGCGTTACGGTACGACGTATGAGCGATGGCTCGAAGGGGTGCGTGATTGGTGTATCTCGCGCCAACTGTGGTGGGGGCATCGCATTCCGATATGGACGTGTCTCGATTGTGGCCATGTGGGTGCGTATCGTGAAGACCCGGCCCATTGCCCGAAGTGCCTTAGTAAAAATCTCGAGCAAGACCCCGATGTGCTCGATACATGGTTCTCGTCCCAACTTTGGCCATTTTCGACGCTCGGTTGGCCCGACAAGAACTCACCCGATTTGCTGAAATGGTATCCCGGACATCTTCTCGTGACCGCGCGCGAGATTATTTTCTTTTGGGTGGCGCGTATGGTGATGATGGGAGAGAAATTTAAACCGCATCCCGGTACGATGTTACTCAATGGTAAAAAAGTAGAGACGAATTGCCCATTCGAGACCGTGTACATCCACGGTACAGTGCTCGATTCGATTGGACGGCGGATGTCGAAATCGCTCGGCAACGGTATCGATCCTATCGACCTCATCGAGCAATACGGCAGCGATGCGGTACGCTTCTCACTGATGATGCTCGAAACACAGGGTCAGGACATCAAACTATCACCCGACCGCATGGAGATGGGAAAGCACTTCGCCAACAAAATCTGGAATGCGATTCGCTTTGCCTACACGTCGCTTGATGGCCACCCCGAACCGGAAGCAATGCCGAAAATATTTTCGGCAAAGGAAGACCGTTGGATTCTTTCCCGTTTGCAATTCGTGACCGTAACCGTATCGGATGCGATTAACGAATACCGGATGCGTGATGGTGCACTCGCGCTGTACGATTTCTTCTGGAAAGAATTTTGCGATTGGTATCTTGAACTCATTAAGCCGCGGCTCCGCGCGGTGAGTGGTGATGCAACCCCCACCGAAGCGGAACAGCAGAGTGCGTTTGAAGCGCGGTGCGTGTTGGATCATACCATTTTCAATTTCCTCAAGTTACTGCATCCTTATATGCCGCACCTGACGGAAGAATTATGGATTCCGTATAGTAAACGTGATGCGAAACATCCCCCCAAACTACTGATAACGCAGGAGTGGGCGGGAAATTATCCGGCATACCGCGACATCGAATTGGAAGCGACGTTTGCTGTGATGATGGATTTGATTCGCGGTATCCGCAATGTGCGCGCTTCGGTAGGACTGACTGATAAAACACCGCTTGCAGTGATTTGTTCTGCGCCGTCCGATGTACAAAAAGAATTGCATGATATGGAAGCGGTGATTACACAATCGGCGAAACTTTCTCAATTGACCATCGGAGAAAATCTTCCGCGTCCCGAATCTTCTTCTTCGTTTATTTTGCCCGAAGGACCGACTGCGGTATATATCCCTCTAACGGGATTGGTTGACCTCGATGCTGAACGGGCGAAAGGGAAGAAGAAGTTGGAAGACCTTGAAAAACAACTCGCCGGTAAGAACGCCCAACTCGCGAACGAGAATTTCGTGAGCAAGGCAAAACCGGAAGCCGTCCAAATGATTGTCGATGGCCGCGACCGCCTCCTTGAGCAAATCACTTTGCAAAAGGAGCATCTCGCGTCATTAGGATGAGAATTAAGCACTTGACGAAACAAAAAGAGTGGTTCAGAATTATTCTGAACCACTTTTTTTGTACCGGATTTGACTCTGGCGTTGAATTTTTGTAGAATATTGCAGAGTTGTTTGCGATACAGACTAATCTGCGGAGACAAAATGGAGCGCAACGAATTTACCAAATTGGAAGAAAAAGCATACCGCGAGCACTATGCAGATGGGCATGTCGAGTTTATCAGCGGTGTCGGTTTGGTACTGCTTTTCCTTAGTAGTGCGATACATATCAGTAACACTGCGGTAGGGTTGATTTTCCTACTGGTTGTCGTTGCACTCTTGCTTTGGAAAGATCTCGTATCGTCAAAGTTTGTCGGTTACGTAAAGTTTTCACCTGCTATCGTCGAACAGACAAGAAAACGGTATGCTCTTGTAACTATCGGCTATCTGATTGCGCTCGCGCTAGTGGTAACTCCCATAATTGTTTTCCACGAGGGACTCGCTACGCGGTCGGGTTTGGGAAATATACTTGACGACATCATATTCATCGCCGCGACAACATTTCTTTTTATCGCATTCGCCGTCGCCCGCCGCGCTCCCCGCCACTATGTTGTTGCGTTCGTAAATCTTGTTGCCTGGAGCGTGGTTCCGCTGTTTAATACCCGCCACTATATTCCTTTTGTTGCCGACGGAGTTGTCCTTGCTTTGTTTGGTGGTGTCATGTTATGGAATTTCTTCCGCACACACCCCCGATTGGAAAAAGTTCTAACCGAACCGCGCCGTCCCGAAGTGGAAGCCGAATTTCAGCAAAAACTTGAGCACGAACGAAAACTATTAAAGTCTTTCCGTTCCGATGGCACTGTGGAATTTTACTTCGGCTTGATGTACTTAAGTACCGCTTTAGAGTTTGGAAAAATATCGCCGTTAGTAAATATTGTCGAAGGAATCGGGTTTGTACTGATTTTGGTTTGGGCGACCGTAATCGTTAAATCGAGAATGGGGAAAAAATATTATCGTGTCCCATGGAATTTCATCACATCCCGCGTATCCATTCGGATGATTTTGGCAATCGTGCTGATTGGAGCTGTAATCGTTTCGATGACCGGGTTATATTCGTCAAATTTATTCTCTTACTTAAAACTCAATCCCGACTTACTTCGCATCGTTCCGTTGGCATCGTATTTCCTAATTGTTAATTTCCTCTTTTCGAAAGCGACCGGTGCCCCGTTTAATGCCCCGTTGCTTGCGACCGCCGCAATCTTTGTTGTCCTGCATTTCTGTAGTGTACCAATTTTCTGGAATGGGATTATTCTCGCCGCTCTCACCTTCCCACTGGCGGTATATCGTGCTGTTAGGTTTTTTAAATTACCGCCTCCGCAACCATTGGAGGCAATATGAACCACGACTACAATCGGGACGAACTCAAGGCATACCGCGAGTACACTTCAACCGGACATATCGAATTTTTCGTTGGTCTCGGTTTAGTGCTAATCGCTCTGATGGATATTCTTAAGATCAATCCCATCGTAATGAATGTCATAGTAATGGCGCTTTTCATACCGGTATTTGAGTGGAAAAAATGGGTGGTGCTTCCCCGTATCGGTCACGTTGAATTTAAGCCGGGGCTGGTCAAACATGAAGCGAAAGTAGGAGCAATCGTCCTCGGTATATTGCTGCTGTTAGTTGTTTCGACGACAATCATTCTCTATGTAATTCGAGACAATTTCCGTTATTGGTTTGAAGGGAGCGAAGCCGGTTCCTTTCTTTTTATCGGATTAGTAGCTACGATTAGTTTTCTCACAGTCGCTGTCGCGCGAAAAACTAAAGTCCATTACCTGTTTGCTTTGCTGAATATTGGTGCATTTGCGTGGGCACTACTGGGAAATTTCGACCCGATGTATACGCTGTCGGGCTTAGGTGTTGTAATGGTGGTGTACGGTGGATTGCGTATAAAACGGTTTCTGAGCGAACATCCCAAGCCGGAATATCCCGTCATCGAGGACGATAATCCTGAAATTGAAAGTGAATTTGTAAAGGAAGAGAAACAGAAAAGTGAAATATACACATACTATAATTCGGATGGATTGAATATTTTTATGTCTGCAGTTATGTATTTCTTTGCCGGTTGTCTGAATTTGATCCATTCCCTAAGAACGGTGTTATACCTTTTTATAGGTTTCGTAGTCGTGATATGCTGGCGGCTAATAGTAACAAGGTTGAGAATGGGTAAGCGGAATTTTGCGGTAGCCCGTGAAATAGAACGTTCCCGATTTTCGCCTTCATTCAGCTTGATTGGGATTGTCCCATTCATAGTTATCATTTCACTTCCCGATTACCTTCCGAAAGAATACAATCAAACCTATAAATCATTTATGGATATTCTGGTTATCGGTACTTTCAGCGCCTATTTATTGTGGCTTTACTACCGTTTGTCATTGAAGGGGCAAACCGCAATGGTGATGTATCCGCTCTTGCTCTATGTCTTTTTAAGAAGTAGCCAAATCACGACACCGACGACGGCATTAATTGTCGGCGGTTTGGTATTGCTTGTAGGAATAATGAAGGCGATACAATTTCTTCGTAGCACTCCCCCGCAACCACTGGAGGTATTATGATCCCGTCTGATTCCTTAACCGAAACCGACACTGAACTAAAAACACTCCGGTCATACCATGCCGATGGCCATATCGAGTTAATTGTTGGTAGCGGATTAATATTCCTCACTATTTGCAAGTTGTTACACTTCCATCCGGTGATGATTGCTGTAAATATTTGGTCAGTTGTATTGCTTTGCTTCGTGTGGAATGAATGGATACTCACGCGACGGGTAGGGCATGTCAAGTTTCACCCCGACTTAATCAAGCAGGAAATCACACGGTATGTGTACATCACCGCAACCGCTATAATTGCTTCCATTGCCGTCGGTTTTCTCGTGTATCAATGGAATATGCAGGACAAATTTAAAGTGCTGTTCCCGACTGAAGATGCGGATTTCGCCTTATTCTTCGGCTCGATTACAACGTTCTGCTTTATTGCGATAGCTATCGCCCGAAACCTAAAACGCCACTACGTCGTTGCAATAATTAATGGAGTAACTTGGGGATTAGCGCTGTGGGGAATCATAAAACCGTTTTCCATTTTTCTGATTCTCGGACTTACTTTAGCATTACCCGGTGCGTGGTTGATGCGACGATACTTTGCCGACCATCCCAAACTACCTAAGCCAATGGCAGAACCGGTTAATCCACAGGCGGAGATCGAATTCATTAACAACGAATCCTCGGAGCGGGATTTGGTGGAAAAAATCCGCTCGGATGGTGGAATGGAATTTTATACCGCATTTTTTTATGTAATGATTGGTATGGAATTTTGGAATATGGATAAGGTACTATCGCTCGCCCCGGCATTGATTGTCGCGATTGCCCTTACCACGCTTTGGCCGTATGTCTTTACAAGAAATGTAATGGGTAAGGAAAATTTCAAACGGGGAAAACTTCTGATGCGCACCCGGTATCGGTCATCGGCGGCAATGGCACTCGTATTCGTTCCATTTATGTTGGTTGCCCAAATCCCGCACATGATGTCAAAAGGAACACCGTTGTCATTCTTTGCCAACGCAGATTTGTTTTTTGCGGTGTGGATTGCGGCGTCGTTTTACGTGTCGGGTAAAGTATTCAAATTCAAGCGTTCCATGCTTCCCTTGGTAGCTTCGGCACCGCTGTATTTACTGTTGCATTTTTGCCACGTTCCGCGTTTGACTAATTCGATTATTGTCGGGTCTTATGTTTTTGTTTTGGGTGTTATTCAGGCAAGAAATTTGCTTGCGACGAGGCGTCCGCGCTATGTGGAGCAATCATGAGTGCTCGTGAAGCACCGGATCCGAATGATTTCTCGAATCTCGACCGTGTCATTCACGAACCGGCGCGATTGCAGATAATGAAAGTACTCGCGGTTGTCGAGAGTGCTGACTTTGTCTATCTGATGAGTCAAACCAAACTGACGCAGGGGAATTTGTCGTCGCACATGTTGAAGTTGGAGAATGCGGGATATGTGAAGGTGAAGAAAGAGTTTGTCGAGCGAAAACCGCGAACACTGTATAAATTGACTGTTGCCGGCAAGAACGCATTCTACCAATATCTCGAGCAGATGCGTGGTCTTTTGGATTCGTAATACGCTACATAAACACCAGCGACACGATCGAGAGCACAATCAGAAGTACTGTCAAGCCCACAGCGATAATATTTCCAAATAATTTATTCGTCCACTCCCCCATAATATTTTTATCATTGATGAGAATGAGCATCGGTACCAGCACGAACGGTAACACCATTCCGTTAATCTGCTGACTTATCACCATAATCGAAATCAATGGCAAATTCGGTAACAGGATGATGGCACCACCAATAACGATAAGCGCAGTGTAGATAACGTAAAATTGTTTTGCATCATCCCATTTTTTATCGACGCCCCCTTCCCACCCGAATGCCTCGCAAATCGTGTACGAAGTCGATAGGGGAAGAATACTCGCCGCAAACAATGATGCATTCATCAAACCGAATGCAAACAAACTCCCCGCAAACCGCCCCGCGAATGGGATTAACGACTTTGCCGCATCCCCCGCCGTATCGATGTGAATACCGTGTGGAAATAGTGTTACCGCGCAAAGAATGGTAATAAATCCCGCAACCACCGTAACTGCTATACATCCGATAATCGTATCGAGTTTACTGTATCCGTATTGGCTGATGTGGATATTTTTTTCCGCCACACTCGATTGCTGGTAAAACTGCATCCACGGTGCAATCGTTGTCCCGATAACACCGACCAGTACCAACACAAATGTCGGGTCGATTGTTTTTTGCGGGTCGATGGAAAGTGTCGGTTTGATGGTAGATGACCAGACCGCGTGCCAATCGGTATCGACTTTCAATCCGGCGATCAGATATGAGACATAAAAGAATACCGCGACCAAAAAGATGCGCTCGATGACTTTATAGTTTCCTTTTACCGCGAGAAACCACACCAATATCCCCGCTGCCGGGACGGACACATAACGCGGGATGCCCCAAATTTCACCCGCCGCCGCGACGCCGGAAAACTCCGCGATAATATTTCCGAAATTGGTGAGTAAGATTCCAAGCATCAGCCAAAATGTGAGTTTGACGCCGAACCGCTCCCGGATTAAATCGGAGAGCCCTTTACCGGTTACGACTCCCATCCGGTTCGACATCTCCTGCACTACCATCAGCATAATCATCATCGGGATAAACATCCACAGCATCGCAAAACCATAGTGTGCACCCGCTTGTGAGTATGTCGCGATACCGCCGGAATCATTGTCCACGTTTGCGGTAATCAAACCCGGCCCGACAATCGCAAAAAAGATGGCAACGCGCCGTAATGGACGGCGTAATCGTTGTGGGAGATAACGGGTAATCGCGGCAGGAACTATATTCATCAATCGTTCCTGCGTTTCCAGAATAGCGGCAGTAAGTCGTCGAAGGAGTGCTTAAGCGAGATGATACCGAGCATCTTTTCATCTTTGAGAACCGGACAGAATGCGAAATCGTACGTCGCAAACAGTTCCGCAACTTCTTTGATTTCAGTTTCCGGTTCCACCGACAAAAATCGTTTGTGCATCAGTTCGGTAATCGGGGTAAGTGGGGACGCGGTGAGTACGGCGCGCAACGACACAACGCCGAGGCATTTATCATCCGAGTCGATAACATAGATATACAAAAACGCTTCAATTTCGCGGGCAAGCCGTCGCACCTGTTCTAACACATCTTCAGCGGTATCGTCAGGGTGGCACGACATGAAATCACTCGACATCAACGAGCCCGCTGTTTCATCTTTATGCGCGGCAAGCTCGGTGATGTCCTCGCGGGTCTCCGGATCGACTTCCGCGAGCATCGCTTCGGCAACATCGACACCAACCACTTCGAGCACGTCGGCGGCGACCTGCAATTCCATCTCTTCGAGAATGTCGGCGGATTCTTCAGCGGACAACGATTCGAGGACGCTCTTTTGTACTTCTTCTTCCGATACTTCGAGTGCGGCGGCGGCAGTTTCCGGACCGACAGCGCGGACAATCTCCGCCCGCTCTTCTTTATCGAGGTCTTCGAGCACATCGGCGAGTTCCGCCGGGTGGAGGTTGCGCAGTGAATTGATTTGTATCGAAAGCTGGAGCGGTGCTCCCCCTTGTCCTTTGACCGGGGCGACATACTTCCATGAGATGAGCTCTTCTTCTAATTTCTTGCCTGCAAGTTTGGCGAGAAATTTGACGCCCGGTTCGAAACCGAGCCGCCGCACCAACCCGAGAAATCCTACATCGACGTGAACGATGTGGCTTTCCCGTCCGATGAGGAGTTGAACATCGTTGACCCGTTTTACTTTCGCACCGGAGATGTCCACGATTTGCCGGTCCCACAACCAATCGCGGACGAGGAACTCCTCCTTGCCGGTTTGGAACGAAGACAATTTCGCAGGATCGATGGTAACCCGTTCCTCGGAGAGCCACGTCATGAGCTCAGCCGAAGTGGGTTGGTACCGGTACTTGGTACCCTGTTTACGGATGATTAGTGCGCGAAGTGGGGGAAAGTGGGTAGTTGTATCCGCGATGGCATCGACCATCTTGCCGATACGTTTATGTTCGGAATCATAGACCGGGCGATTCATCCAGTCGGAGAGATAGATAAATGTCTCGTGGGGGAGGTTGGTCGTCACGAGTCCCTCCGGTTTCGGTCGGCATGGTTATCTCACAAATGAGTCGATTTCGCCAATAGCTTACGCTTCCTGTTTACAAGTGGTAATACGAATTTAATCGCTCAAGGGGTGGAGGGCAAATCGAAGATGCCCAATCCCGTAAAAAGTAGGGGAGGGCTAACAGACCCTCCCGTTTTCATTCATTTGGTTTCCAATAGCGCTTTTCTTTCTTTCATTTCTTTAGCTAAAAACGCCTCGCGTTCCTTCAGCAGTTTCGTTTGTTCACCCGGTGATTTTGATTTGATTATCTGCTGATCAAGGTCATAAAGATCCTCTAAATGATTCATGATATGTCTTTCTAATGCTTGCAAACGTTCAGAAGATAGACTACACACCATTTCTTTCGAGTTGCGCTTTAGCATATCCATTGATAACTCATGATCGAGCATGCCATATTGCGGTTTAGAGTACACCAATTGGCATGTCTTGATTAAAGCTGTTTGTGTGGAATCGAAATGATTTTGTATTTCCTGATACGGTACGCGATTTGGTAGTAAGCCCAAGAGAATAGCCAGATTGGCTAAATCGGCACGTGTAGTATAAGATGATATATTTTGCTGTGCCGCTTTGAACCAATATGTCGTGTCGGCATGTGCCCTTGCTCGTCGCAACACGACATTTGGAAACACCAGTGAATCCCGAATTGCCCGTTCCCTTTCATCTCGACTCGAAAACCATAATACGGTATCTTTAGAGACGTAGAAAAACATTGTTCTATGCATAGGAAAACGAACTAATTTGGGTTCAACGTTCCCCCATATAAAGTCTTCGAGTACAGAAATTTCGTAAGTTCCCGGCACACTAATCTTGAAAAGTAAATCCATCCTTTTATCAAGAGTACTATCTACTATCCCTTGCCAATGCTTTTCACCTTTTAGTAATTGTACTCCAGCAGAAAAAGAAACATCAAGCGAAGCGGGAACGGTTTGTTGACCAATACGAGCAAGTATCATAACATTAAAGGGTTG